>Ga0207695_10000013_pt1 | contig 821265 bp, 698 predicted proteins | sample KBSC54metaG_FD_184354 | JGI IMG/M metagenome (GOLD analysis project Ga0207695, IMG submission 184354) | Corn rhizosphere microbial communities from Kellogg Biological Station, Michigan, USA - KBS C5-4 metaG (SPAdes) (version 2) | ecosystem: Host-associated > Plants > Roots > Rhizosphere >... | reverse complement strand
TCCGTGCCAGCGCAGATCTTCCAGTTGCGCTATACAGCTCTCCTGATCTGGAAATCGCTTAATTGTTTCTATGATATTCATTATCATAAATATACAAAATTATTCTGCCTTTTTATGGGCTATTACTCTCCAAAGGAGAGGGTATAGAAATGGCGCGATTATAAATCGCTTAATAATTCCAGTTTCTTTTGGTTGTATTCTTCCTGTGAGATTAAGCCATTATCGAATAGCGTCCTTAGTTTTTTTAGTTTTTCGGTTAGCTCATCGGGTTTTGGAGCAGCTGCTACTACAGGTTCTTCGTGAACTACAGGCGGCGCGGCTACGGGTACTTGTTGCTGTACCTGCTTAAATGGTGTAAACGCAGCAGGCGCTTCAAATTGCATAGCGCCTGATTCGGCACGTTTCTCTTCCAGGTCGCGCAGGCGGCGGGCCTCACGTTCGGCTTCCTTGCGTTCCTGGGCGTATTGGTATAGCTTGCGGGCCTGTACTTTGGGCAGGTAATCCACACCCATTTCGGCGCCGCCGGTGGTCTTAACGCTAAATATAGCGCCGATGATCTCTTCTTTGGTGTACACGTCAACAATGTCTTTCCAAACAAAATCAACAAATTTTATAGATAGCCCCAGGTTAGCAGGCGTAAAAAACAATATACGTTTATTGGTAATGGCAATGCAATCGGGCAGTATGTTTACCAATGGCTTTTTTTGAACGGCTATGTATAAAATATCCTCGCCGGTGGTAAGCAGGTCGACCAGTCGTAAATAAACTTTCTCAACCGCTTTGGGGTCCTGCTCGTCATTCAAAAATTTCTCAATCATTATCTTATGAATTTTATTTCGTAACGCAAAAATACGAATATTATGTTATTGGCACATTAAGTTTTATGCTATCAGTAAATTACATCCGCGGATGTCGGCATTATCAAAGCGGCCAAGTATTTCGAAAGAATTACCAGCAAAAACTTTTCCCAAATCCTGCGTAGCAATAAATGAACAGGAATTGATGTTGGCGAGGTCGATGATGTTTACGCCGCCGGTTTTGCCATCAGTTACTAAGCTCATAGGGTCGTTGGTATCGCGGGTGATGATGCGCATCCAGGGCGGGGTGTTAAAAATGCCGTTGCCTTTTGAGTAGGCTTGCGATAACAGTTCGGTCATGCCGTATTCAGAATGAATAGCGTCGACCCCAAAACCTTTGCCTAATATTTCGTGCAGTTCCTCGCGGATCATTTCTTTACGGCGGCCTTTCATGCCACCGGTTTCCATTACTACCAGTTCGGGGAAATCGATAGGATGCTGTTCAACAAAATCAAGCAGGGCAAATGTTACGCCAATTAACAGCGTAGGTTTTTTGGCTTGTTGCTGTTTTTTGAGTTGATGATACAAATCTTCGTAATTATACAGATAAAAACCACTATTGGGATTTGCTGATTGTTTGATCAAATCTTCGGCCATATAGATGAGCGACGAACCTTCGCGCTCTAAGTAGGATGGCAGCAGGGCTAAGATTGTGTAATTGGTAATATCGCCATAAAACAACTGAAACGCCCGGCGGAAACTTTCTATATACCAACTAACATCGGTAACGTGGTGCCTGCTTGTAGTGATGCCTGTAGTGCCTGAACTGCTGAAGGTTATTTCGACAGGATCGGCATTGCTGACAACGCTGTGGGATTTGAAGAACTCGACAGGTAAAAAGGGTATTTGCTCTATACGGTCGACTTTGGCGGGATCGATCTTTAAGCCTTGAATAAATTTGCCATATACCACGCATTTGACCGCCTGGTGGCGGAAAACCTGCACGGCGGCCGCGTTAAATTCGGCGTTATTGGTTATAGAAAATACCTGCTCTTTGCTCAAACTCATTATAGGGCAAAGATAGCTAATCGCTGTTTTGTAATTATGAGTTATTTAAGCAAACAAGTGTAGATTTGGTGGGTTAAATAGGAAAACACATTAATAATTAAAATAACATCAACCATGAAACTATTAAAATTTTTGAAGATACCGCTTTTGTTAAGCGTCTTCATTGTATTAGCATCTGCTACTGATGCAAGTAAAGAAACAGAACGCATTCATAATGCCGCCAATGTGCTTAAAGATTTTGGCAAAATGAAAGAAAGCATCCCCCATGAATTGTTGAAAGAGTACAACGGCATAGTGATCATTCCGCACATGATAAATGCAGGTTTGGGCATTGGCGGCAAACATGGCAACGGCGTAGCTATGGTAAAACTGGATAACGGCAAGTGGAGCGACCCGGTGTTTGTTACGCTCAACGGTGGCAGTTTTGGCTTGCAGATAGGTGTACAATCAGTAGACCTGGTGCTGGTATTTCACCATAAAGGGGTGCTTACCAAAGTTAAAAATGGCGATTTTACCATTGGTGGCGATATATCAGCCGCTGCCGGACCCGTTGGGCGTAGTTCGACCGCAAGTACCGATTATAAACTACAGGCCGAGGTTTATTCATACTCACGCAGTCGTGGATTATTTGCAGGTATAACCATCAATGGTTCGAACCTTGGTATTGATAAAAAGGCGAACGAGCATTTTTATGGCCCGGGAATGTCGTCGGCTGATATATTTAACACCAGCAAAAGCACTACCGAGGGTGTAATGATGTTAAAAACAACACTTGAAGGTTTATAATCTCAGCTGTATTTCGATCAAAAAAAGAAAGCCCCTGGTTAATCAAAACCGGGGGCTTTCTGCTGTAAATGCTTTTATTAATTATTATCAGGAGCTTCGGATGGCAGGCCTACAATTTTGTAAGCTACGTTGCCATCATTATCAAGCGTCTTTTTGTAATACACATCATCAGGTGATACAAACAGGCGTTGGCCGTTTACGGTTACACCTCTTGAATCTTTTGGTAATGATTGTACCAGATCACCAACCTGCAGGTCGGCTGAGCCATTACGCTCAGGGCGTTCCTGTTGTTCAGGCTGTTCCTGTTGCTGTGGAGCAGGGGCATAACCCTGGTCGTTACCAGCAGGCGGGGCTTGGTCATATTGACCCTGATCATCGCCGTTTGCGTCACTATCAGTATTTAATTCACCATCTTTACCGGCTATTTCATAAGCTAACGAACCATCATCTTTAGTGATTGGAACATAATATACACCATTCAGCTCATAATATTGCTGGCCGTTTATTGTTATTGGCTGCGCACCGGAAGGCAAGGTGCTTATCTGTGCGCCAACAGGCGGCTCAACTACAGTATACTGTCCGTTATCATAATCATAATAATAACCGTTGCTATAATAGTATTGTAAGCCTCCCCAATAGAATGGATAATACCCGTAAGGAAGGAAACCAACGCTAAAGCCTAAACGTGGCCAATATAACCTGTTGTAAAAGCCTGCATGAAAGTAAAAACCACCATAACCAAACCTGCCACCCCAGCCGTAACCATGGTAACGGCCATAATAACCACGGGCGTAACCACGAGCGTATCCACGACCATAATAACCATGACCGTAATAACCACGGCCATAACCCCTGCCGCCTACATACCCACGGCCACCAAAACCGCCACGGCGGTAGGCATTAACACCGTTTCTGCCGGCAAAAGAACGGCCCGCATAAGCACGGTTGGCGTAACCCCGGTTAGCGAAACCGCGATTAGCATAAGCACGATTGGCGTTGCCGCGTGGGGCAGCGAAAGAACGGCCCCCTGAATAAGCTGTACGACCACCGGAAAAATTACGGCCACCGGAAAAACTACGACCACCGGAAAAACTACGACCAGAACTGAAACTGCGGCCACCGCCTGAAAAACCACGGCCACCGCCTCCACGATTCCCGCCACCGCCACGATGTTGTGCACTTGCGGGAAGAGCTAAAAACATACAAACAAGTACGCTTAAGCTTAAAAAGATCAGATTTCTATATACCCTTTTCATAATCGATAATATTTTTTCAGCTATTTTTTGTGCTGATAATTAATAGACGCTGTAAAATTTAAAAGGTTTAATGTGCCTTTACTTTTAATTGCACAAGTATCAAGCCAATGTTACTATCATATTATAAATATGTGCAACATAAAGGGAGTACTGATGTTATGCTATTAAGTAAACGCTTTTACCAAATAATTACTATGACCGAACTAACACTATACCCGCTGTTTTTTACACCGATATACCAGTACAGGCTGTGGGGTGGTAGGCATTTGTCGCACCTGCTTACTGAACCGTTGCCAGATGGCCCGGTGGGAGAAGCCTGGATATTGAGCGACCGTGATGACCATGCAAGCGTTGTAACCGAAGGATTATACAAAGGCTATACGCTTACACAATTATTTAATCAATACCCTGAAAGTATTATGGGCAAACTTGCGGGTAAGTTTGAGAAGTTCCCCTTGTTACTTAAATTTTTGGATGCGAAGGAAGTGCTTTCGGTGCAGGTACATCCGTCTGACGATCAGAAGGAATACATACCCCAAGGCGATACCGGTAAAACCGAGGCATGGGTGGTAATAGAGGCAGGCGGGAAAGCCTTGATATATGCAGGATTGAAAAAAGGTACTGATGAGGCTGACCTGCGTAAAGGATTAGATGAGCATAAAGTAGCTGATTACATTCATAGTTTTACACCCAAACCCGGCGATGGTGTTTTTATCCATTCGGGTACTGTACACACTTTGGCCGATGTTGTAGTATTTGAGGTACAGGAAAACAGCGATACTACTTATCGCCTTTATGACTGGGACAGGATAGATGCCAAAACCGGCAAGCCGCGCCAACTGGATGTAGATAAAGCCATAGCCTGTATTGATTTTGGTATTACCGATGTTGGGCCTGTGAAACCTAAAAGGATTGCGGCCCAACCCGTATTGCGCGAGGAACTTTTTAATAATGAGCATTTTATTTTATGGCGGATGCATGCCGATACAAAATTTACTGTAGGCGCCGAAGATATGCCGCGTATTTTGATTTGTATTGATGGAAAAGGCGATATTGCCTTTAATGGTACAAATTATGCTATTAAGAAAGGCGATGTGGTTTTGCTTCCGGCTGAATTGGGCGAAATGGACTGCATCCCGCAAGGAAATATAAATTTGCTTGAAATAGCCATACCTGAACAATAACCCCGAAACTTATTCCCAGCAGAAGAAATTATAATATGAAGAAGCTGATTGTTTTTGACCTTGACGGCACGCTTGCCGAAAGTAAGGCATCGTTAGATGAGGAAATGGCCGAGCTGTTTAGCAGGCTGATAGATACTGTAAAAGTGGCCATTATTTCAGGTGGCGACTGGCCGCAGTTCCAAAAGCAGGTATTGTCGCACCTTGATACCGGCAAGCACATGAAAAACTTATCAATATTACCTACCTGCGGCACAAAATTCTACCAGTATAAAAAGGGCTGGAAGGAGTTGTATGCTGAAAATTTTAGCGATGACGAAAAAAGTAAGATCATTAACTCATTGAACGATGCGGTTAAGGCCTCGCATACCAAAGTAGAAAAAACCTGGGGTAAGCAAATTGAGGATAGGGGCAGCCAGATCACTTTTTCGGCGTTGGGGCAAAACGCGCCGTTGAACGCCAAAAAATTATGGGATCCTAAGTTCATTAAACGCAAAAAAATAAAAGCCATACTTGATAAAACGCTGCCCGAGTTTTCGGAGCAGATGGGTGGGGCCACATCTATTGATATTACCAAGCCAGGTATTGATAAGGCCTACGGTATGCGTAAGCTAAAAACCATACTCGACATAAAAATAAGCGAAATGCTATTTATAGGCGATGCTTTATTTGAAGGCGGCAACGATTACCCCGCCCGCACCACCGGTGCAGATTGTATACAGGTGCGCGACCCCGAAGAAACCAAGCGTGTAATCGAAGCAATAATAGCGTGCAGTGGCGGTAAACAAGTTAAAGTTAAACTAAAAAAGAAATAGAATGGGTGAATTTAAGGTACAGCGCCTGGGTACAATAATGGTGCCCGAACCTGGCAATGCACTGGAGGCCGAAGGCGTACTTAACCCTGCAGCGGTAAGAGGACCCGATGGTAATTTGTACTTGTTTCCACGAATGGTTGCCAAAGGCAATTACTCGCGTATTGGAATAGCCAAAGTTTTATTTAATGATGCGGGCGACCCTACCGGGGTCGAACGTTTAGGTGTAGTGCTTGAACCCGAAGCTGATTATGAGCTGCGGCCCGATGGTGGAGGCTGTGAAGACCCGCGCATAAGTTATGTGCCTGTTTTACAACATTATGTAATGACCTATGTAGCCTTCGGCCCCAATGGACCGCGTATAGCTGTGGCGCGCTCAACCGATCTTTTTAAATGGGAAAGGGTTGGCCTTGCTACTTTTACACCTTATAAAGGCCTTAAATTCGAAGGGATAAATAATAAGGATTCCTGTGTTTTTTCCGAAGAAATAATAAGCCCGGCCGGGGATAAAAAGTACGCCATAGTGCACCGGCCGCTATTTCCCGGTACCACACCTGAAGAAATTGCAGGACAATCAAATGATAGGGAGGTGGACGATCATAGGGAAAGTATATGGATCTCCTATAAACCGCTTGATCATGATCATCACGTGGTAATTAAAGATGCGGGGTTTACCTCGCATTATCATTTGGCAACTCCGGTTGCCGATTGGGAAAAATTGAAAATAGGCTGCGGGTCGCCACCGGTGATGACACCCCACGGCTGGATGATGATCTATCATGGTGTTAAAATGGCTGATGGTAAAGGTGATGCGAAACAAAGGCTTACCTATTCGGCAGGGGTAATGATATTATCGAAAGATGATCCGCGTAATATATTATACCGTTCGCCAGAACCTATATTGAAGCCCGAACTGCCCGAAGAGCGTGTTGGCCTTATAGCTAATGTGGTATTCCCGACAGGAATAGATCATAGGGTAGACATTGGTATGCCTAACCGTTTTGATATTTATTACGGCATGGCCGATGACCGTATTGGCGTAGCGAGGTTGGATATGCCTGATGAATTGCCGGCTTGATTGTAAATCCGGACTAACATAGAGCAAGGTGTTAAAACAACAACGTCTTCACCAACTTATAGCAAGTATAAGTAATAAATGGCGATGCCACAATATCAATGGTGTAATGGATATGTTGCACTAACAATAAAAAGGCGACAATAATAATAGAAGTGAAACCTAATATCTTGTCGTTACGTTTTTCGAGGCATAGTAATATAAGGGTGAGGGTGGCTATATGGCCCGAGAAAAATAAGTCTTTGGTAATCAGTGCCTGGCCGTAAAATATGCCCGTAAGCGGGTCGGCTAAAGGTATTAAGCCAACAGGCGGATTAAGCGCAACAAAACTAATAGTGATGAGGCGCACCAGGGTAACAACTATAAGTGCCCAAACGTAGGTTATGTATATCTGCGGTTTGTAAACGGCCCTGTACAATATCAGGAGGCCCATCCCCCAAATAAAAATGAATATAGCTACCGATACGTTGTGCGGCGGAATCTGTGCCAGCACCCAATCGTGCAAAACAACACCGTTCCTTTTTTCAATATGCTTAAAAAACAAGGGGAGTAAACCAATAATGGTAAAGATGAGTATCGACCCGGCAACAAGCTTAAACCTGTTAGTCCCTGCACTGCTGGCTTCTTTCCAGCTTTCTTTTATTGATAAACTTATATTTTGGGGCACAGATGTAACTTTAGCGGTGCAAAAATACTATTTGCTTCCAAATATTCAATTATTGTTAAACGAATATTAAATAATTTAAAGGTAAAAAACGAATTAATTAAATGCAATTGTGTTGCATTTAATTATATTTGCTGCATGGAATTTCCCAAGCTAACCACCCGATTAGATAACATAGGCATGACAGCCTCAACCTTGTGCGCCATCCACTGCGCCATAGTACCTTTGGTGTTTACCAGTCTGCCATTAGTAGGGCTTGGATTTTTAGCGAACCCTTGGGTGGAATGGAGCATGATAGTGCTGGCGTTTATTATCGGGGTATCGTCTATCAGTTTGTCGTACTTTAGCACCCACCGCAAGTTATTGCCTTTAAGTTTATTGGTATTGGGCTTTTTAATTATTATAACCGGCCATATATTTATAACCGGCTGGATTGAAGCCATTATTGTACCTTTAGGCGGGTTAACCATAGCCGGGGCGCATTTTGTAAATTACAAATATGTTGGCGTATGTAAAACCTGTAACCATACCGATCACGTAGAAGTAGTTCGTCAGGAAATATTAACTGAAAAATGAAGCAACCCGTAAATACCCCTAACCAGTTCGAGCATTTGCTCGATCAGCATCATTTAAAAAAAACCGCGCCGCGGCTGAAGGTTTTATCGATGATGGCTGATAAGGAAACAGCCACTTCACAGCCTGATTTAGAAAGTTTGATGAATGACGTTGACCGTGTTACACTTTACCGGATACTTAATGTATTTGAAGAAAAGGGTATCATTCATAAAGTATTCGACCTAAACGGCACCGCCAACTATGCTATTTGCACCTCGAATTGCCAGGAGCACCGCCACCATGATGAGCATTTACATTTTAACTGCACACAATGCAACAATGTTTTTTGTCTAAATGATTTGAGCTTGCCGGTATTTGACCTCCCCCCGGGTTTTAAGGTAGATGGATTTACATTATACGCCAGCGGTTTATGCCCTGATTGCAGTAAAAAACAAAATTAAAAGCAACATTTAACACGCTATAATGGTTGTTGGTTTATAAATACTAAATGAAAAAAAATATACAAGTTCCGGGGCTCATCATCTGCTTTTTATTATTTTGTTATCCTATAATAACATCTTTTGGCCCTGGCGATACTACTGCCGATGAATCCACAGCTTTTAGGGTACGAACCATTGTGATAGATGCCGGGCATGGCGGGAAGGACCCCGGCGCGCATGGCGCTTATTCTACTGAGCGCAGTGTGGCTATAACGATAGCTCATAAATTGCGCGATGCTTTAAACGACAGGCTGCCATCGATACATGTGATCATGACCCGTGACGATAATACGTTCATTCCGCTGAACGAACGCTCGGAGATCGCTAACAAGCACCATGCGAATTTGTTCATTTCTATTCATTGTAATTCATCGCCCGAGGGCACGCACGATCAAAAAGGCGTAATGGTACTGGTTTATGGTTTCCACCGTAAAGGCGAGCAAATGGAGGCTTTACGGGAGAACGCGTCCATCTACCAGGAAAAAAATTATAAGCAAACCTACCAAAGCTATAGCGAGAACGACCCTTCTAACCTTATCATCCTGAACACCTACATGCAAAAATATCGCAAGCAAAGTATTCTGTTCGGCGACCTGCTGATGAAGCAGTTCAGAAGCACCGATGACCGCAAGATATTGGGTGTAAAGGAGCAGGGGGTACTGGTGCTGGCCCACAGCGCGATGCCGGCGGTGCTGATTGAAACAGGTTTTATTAATAACCCTTCTGAAGAAGATTATCTGAACTCGGAGAGCGGCCAGAATGAAATTGTGAACTCAATTATTAAGGCGATAAAGGAATATAAGAGCGAGGTGGACAGCCATTAAACAACACAGCCAATTATGATCCATTCCCTATAGATAATAACAACGGCATGTTATTGAAAACGTGACAATTAACCCGTCCACAACCGAACAATAACTGTATCGTTTCCGAACAGCAGAGATGGAATATTTTTATTTATATAGATGATATTCAGTTGATTATATTGCAGGCATACAAATTGGTGATATTCATAAAAATTCCAACCGGCCATGTTCAAAAATTACCTGCTTGTCGCTTTCCGCAACCTCAAAAAAAACAAAGCGTTTTCATTTATTAATATTTTAGGCCTTGCTATAGGTATGGCGGCTTGCCTGCTCATTATTCAATATGTAACTTATGAGCTTAGTTTTGATAATTTCCAGGCGAATAAGGCGCGCATTTTTCGTGTAGACCAGGACAGGTATAACAACGGCAAGCTAAGTACAAAATGGACGGCGGGTGCATTTGCGGTAGGTAATGCCATTAAAGTATTGCCCGAAGTACAAACCGTGGTGAAAATGGTAGGGGCGGGCGATATACTGGCGAGCTATAAGGATCAGAAAATGGTTATCCGGAATACGTACTTTGCCACTGAAGATTTTTTTAAAGTTTTTTCATTCCCGCTGGTAAGCGGCGACCCTAATACAGCGCTTAAAGACCCCAATACGGTAGTGATATCGCAGGATATAGCCGATAAACTTTTTCATGGCACCGATGCGGTAGGCAAAAGCATATTGGTGAATAACGACAGCCCGGTAAAAGTTACCGGCGTGATGAAAAAATGGCCCGACAATACCCACATGAAATGCGATTACCTGTTAGCATACAGTTCAATTTATAAATATGCAGGCAATGATCTTGATACACGCTGGCGTAACGATGGCTGCATTACCTATGTAATGTTAAAGCCCGGCGCAGATGCCAAGGCGGTTGAAAAAAAATTCTCCGTAATAACCAATAAAGCCTATGAACAATTTAAATCGGATGGCGATGCGGCGGTTTACATGTTAAAACCGGTGCAGGAGATTCATTTAAGCCCTGACCGTATGGGCGAAATGCAGGCTAATGCCGATGGCAAGTCGGTTTACCTGCTGCTGGGCATAGCTATATTTGTTATTATCATTGCCTGGATAAACTATATTAACCTCGCTACCGCGCGAGGGGTTAGCCGTGCAAAGGAAGTGGGTGTGCGTAAAACTCTTGGTTCAGCAAAAAATCAACTGGTTATGCAGTTTATGTTCGAGGCAGGGCTGCTTAACCTTATGTCGCTGGTATTAGCATTTATATTAATTGCCTGCTTCCTGCCGGTGTTCAGCAGTATATCGGGGTTGCATATAAGCTTTACATTATTTGCTAACGCCATATTCTGGTTAACGGTTGCGGCGATGTTGTTAATCGGAACTGTTTTTTCAGGCTTTTACCCGGCCATTGTCTTATCATCATATAAACCTGTAGAAGTAATTAAAGGGAAATTAAGTGCAACGCAGGGCGGCAGCATATTGCGAAAGGGCCTGGTGGTGTTCCAGTTTACGGCATCTATATTTTTATTGATCGGTTCGCTTACGGTGTTTAAGCAGGTGCAGTTTATGCAAAAGCAGGACTTGGGTATGAAAATCGACCAAACCATAGTGATAAAGGCCCCGCTGGCGAAGATCGATTCATTTTACCGTAACATAAAAGCGTTTAAACGCGAAAGCCTGCTATTGCCCGAAGTGAAAAGCGTTACGGCATCAACAAGTATTCCCGGCGAGCCTATATTCTGGAACGCAGGCGGCATAAAACTGGTGGGCGACGACGATAAAACCGCCAAACAATACCGTGTTATCGGTGCAGATTATGATTTTTTAACTGCCTACAATCTTAAGCTGCTTGCAGGCCGCGTGTTTGGCGAAAGCTTCCGCACGGATACAGGAGCGTTGGTCTTTACTAAAAAAGGGGTGGAACAATTAGGCTTTAACAAACTTGCCGATGCCTTGGGCAAACGCGTGTTTTTCTGGGGTAAAAATTATACAGTTGTAGGTGTGGTTGATAATTACCACCAGCAATCATTGCACGATGCTTACGACGCGATAATTTTCCGCTGCATACCTGATATACGCGGCGATGTATCGGTTAAAATAAGCACCACAAATATGCAGCGTACCCTACAAGCGCTGCAGGCCAACTGGAAAGAGGAATTCCCCGGCGATGAGTTTAATTATTTCTTCCTCGACCAGCATTTTAACGAACAATACAAAGCCGATCAACATTTTGGGCAGGTGTTCGGCATATTTACCTTCATCGCCATTTTGGTGGCCTGTTTGGGCTTATTTGGCCTGGTATCATACACTATAGTTCAACGCACTAAGGAAATAGGTATCCGTAAAGTTTTAGGCGCATCAGTCAATAACATATTGCAGCTATTGTATAAAGATTTTGCATGGCTCATTGTTATTGCCTTCGTGGTATCCATACCTTTAGCCTGGTACGCTACCGAAAAATGGCTGGAGTCATACGCCTTCCGTATTAATTTAGGTGTGTTTTTGTTTATAATTCCCTTCCTGGTGGTGTCGGTTATCGCTTTTGTAACGGTATCGTTAATCAGTATAAGGGCCGCGCTAACAAACCCGGTAAAAAGTTTAAAAACGGAATAGGTTTCAATACCGAATATTAAAAATTTCATTTATTGCCTGTGCCCTCATCACAGCTGTTCGGAAGGTTCATTTTTTGTATGAACCTTCCGAACAGCTGTGATGCTCTTTCAAAGTAGCTTTTCCAAGCAATGCAGTTAATTTATATATTGAAGAACCGATAGTTAAGATAATTCTATGCGGATCATATCATTAATAAAAACGCACACAGGTTGTAACGTTTCCGTACGGTATAAATAAAGTAAAATATGTAAGTATTTTATTATCAGTATTTTAAGTGTATGGCATGGATTTTAAATACTATGTTGATATTTACAATTAAAATAGCATTACCATGTTCCAAACGTATTTTAAGCTGGCTTACAGAAATATAATAAAGGATAAAGCTTATTCCATTATTAACATAGCAGGTTTAGCAATAGGATTGGCCTCCAGTATCCTGATACTGCTTTGGGTACAAAATGAGTTAAGTTACGACAAGTTCCATAAAAATGCCGATCAGATATATCGTATAAGCTGCAACCTTATCGATTCTAAAACAGTGGGGACACCGGCAGGTATGCCCGCGGGGCTAAAGGCTGAATTGCCCGCTATTAAAAATACGGTACGTATACAACCCGGAAATACTACGCTGCTGGAAACCGGTAACAAAAGATTTGAAGAAGAACGTGTGTTTTATGCTGATGCGAGTTTTATGGATGTGTTTTCATATCCATTAGTAAAAGGTGACCGTGCCACGGCTTTAAAGCAGGTAAATGCCATTTTAATAACGCAGCAAATGGCAGCCAAATATTTCGGAAACGAAGATCCTATTGGCAGGATGATAAGAAAAGACAATAAGGAAAACCTGGTTGTAACAGGCGTTTTGGCAAATATCCCCGGTAACTCTGATCTTCAGTTTGATTTTATCCTTCCAATGGCCTCGTTAGCCAGAACAAGTGATGATTTGAAAAACAGCGTATGGTCAAATTTTAATTTCTATGACTATCTGCAATTAGATAAGAATTTTGATCCCTCTGCTGCCAATTTATTAAGCCTTGAAAATAAAATAAACCAAATATTTCATAAGCATGAAACCGACATGAAGGCTACATTTAAATTACAGCCTTTAACCAAAATACACCTATCACCCGAAGAACTGGGGGACGAGCCGGGGCACGGCAATGCGCAATACGTAAGTATCTTTTTTATAGTGGCTGTTTTAATACTTGTTGTGGCTTGTATCAATTTCATGAATTTGGCAACTGCACGTTCGGCCCGCAGGGCAAAAGAAATTGGCTTGCGAAAAGTTGCAGGTGCTGTACGGGGGCAGCTCATCATCCAGTTTTTAAGCGAATCGGTATTGATCTCAGTCCTGTCGTTATTCCTTGCATTGGGGATAGTTATTATGTTTTTGCCGGTTTTTAACCAACTGGCGGATAGAAAACTTGTTCTAAATATAGCTGATGCGAAACTTTGGTTAAGCCTTGCCTGCATTGCCCTGTTAACGGGAGTAATCTCGGGCAGTTATCCTGCACTATTCCTTTCCGGCTTTAATCCTGTTAAAGTGCTCAAGGGAAATGTAAAATCAATGGGCGGCAATTTACTGTTCCGTAATACTTTGGTTGTAACGCAGTTTATGGTATCTATTGTATTACTGGTAGGTACGGTGGTTATCTACAATCAGCTTAAATTCATCAGAGACAGAAACCCTGGCTTTGACAAAGCCAACCTATTATATATGCCAATGACAGGCGACATTTGGAGCAAGCAGCGAGCCTTTAAAAACGAGTTGAAGCAAAACCCCCTCACCAGTGATTTTACCGTCATTACCGACCTTCCCGATAACCTGGGCGGCTGGACGGTTAGTGTAGATTGGAATGGCAAGGACCCCCATGCGCAAATGCCTATCCCGGTAATGGGGGTAAATGAAGATTTTGTCCATACGTTCAGGATGAAGCTGGCAGCAGGACGCAGCTTTTCGCGCGAATTTAAAAATGATTCAACCAGCTATATGATCAATGAAAAAATGGCGGGGATAATGGGTTTAAATGCCAATACCGCAGTAGGTAAAACATTAACGCTTTGGGGTAACAAGGGTACCATTATTGGTGTTGTAAAGGATTTTAACTTTAAACCGGTTCATCAGGCTATAGAGCCATTGGTGATGAATTTTAACAGGATAGGTGGTTATACGGTAGTAAGAACATTGCCCGGCAAAACCAACGCCACTATACAAGCTTTAACATCCATTAGCCAGGAGCTTAATCCTGCCTATCCATTTAAATTTGATTTCCTCGACCAAGATCTGTCAAACCTTTATAAAGGCGAACAACAGATGGGTAACATCTTTAACCTGTTTGCCATTTTGGGTGTTTTTATTTCCTGCCTGGGTTTATATGGCTTATCCGCCTTTATGGCCGAGCAGCGTACTAAAGAGATTGGTGTACGTAAAGTATTAGGTGCGTCCGTTTTTAATCTTGTCTATTTATTGTCCACTGGAATAACCCGGCTGATACTGGTTGCAATAGTTATAGCAATACCCGTTTCATGGTATGCAGTGAACAGTTGGCTTGCCGGCTTTGCTTATCACATTAGCGTTAGCTGGTTAGTGTTTTTCATCGCTTCCCTGGCAGCATTAACTATTGCCTGGCTTACAGTTAGCTATGAATCTGTAAAAGCAGCAATTGTTAACCCTATAAAGAGTTTAAGAACAGAATAGTTAAAGGTTCTTTCTCCGTTTCGCCGCGCGCTGTTCATCAGGGTCACTCTTGGCTGGCAGCAAGGCTACTTGTTTGATATAGTTTTCAGGCAGCCCGGCTTCACCGGCCAATTTTAATATTTTTTGCTGATACCAATCATACGGCAAAAGATGAGTATTCTCCGCGTGGGGTTTTGCAATGAATACTACTGCAGGATAAATATTATCATGTTCATCCAGTATGTTTACATTTTCCAATGTAAGATCGTTGGTAGTTGGATCGGGGTTAAAGAATTTATCCTTTTCATCATCAGCGATGTCTATCAAAACACCCCAAACCATGGCATCCGGTTCAAATGATGGAACCACATTTGCTTTTGATGATTCATCTTCAGCAGTTGTATTAAAAATAAAACTGTACCCCGGTAATTTACCGACTCCGATTTTTTTGGCTGATGGGACATTTTTAGAGAACTTATCCGTGTCCATATTTCCGGCATATGCAAATAGTATCATAGTGTAGCGATGTTTTATTGATAACGAAAAATATCATCCAAACAATACAAAATGCCTATATCCTCCATGGCGGGTCTTTCCTGTTATCACCCGCGAAATAAAGAATCAGTTGATTGTTTCCGGGGTCTTTAAGCCTCGCTTCTCTCCAGAGCCAAGGCTTGTCATTGGGCATTTCGTCAAATGTAATTCCTTTGCTAATTAAGTCGTTTACATAATTATCCAAATCTTCAACTTCAAAATAAACCCATATCCCATCCTCGGCTAATTTGCGGTCACTCCGGTGCAATGAAAATGTTGAGGTACCGTTGGGGCATTCTAGCCTTGCATAGTCTGGAAGCGCCTTTACGATCAATTTCAGCCCTAATCTTTCATAAAATTCAATGGCTTTTTCTATGTCCGGCACAGGAACAGTTACCTGGTTTAAATTCATACGCTGTATTTAAGAGGAAATGCACAAAGTAACAAAAAAGCCGCACGTGGAAACGTGCGGCTTTTAATATTTACCATTGCCTGTGTCTTCACAGGCAATTAAGATTATAACTTACCGATAACCTGTACCAGGTCGATCAGTTTGTTTGAGTAACCCCATTCGTTATCATACCATGATACTACTTTCACAAAGTTATCATTCAAAGCTATACCTGCTTTAGCATCAAATATTGATGTGCGTGCATCGCCTTTAAAATCTTCAGATACTACTTCGTCTTCAGTATACCCCAAAATACCTTTCATAGCGCCTTCAGAAGCTTCTTTCATGGCTGCTTTTACATCGGCATAGGTAGCAGAATTTTTTAATTTAACAGTTAAATCCACTACAGAAACATCGGCAACCGGAACACGGAACGACATACCTGTTAATTTACCTTTCAACTCAGGTAACACCAGGCCAACAGCTTTGGCAGCGCCGGTTGATGAAGGGATAATATTCTGGTAGGCGCCACGGCCGCCTCTCCAGTCTTTAGCCGATGGGCCGTCAACTGTTTTTTGGGTAGCGGTAACTGCGTGTATAGTGCTCATTAAGCCTTCTTCAATACCAAATTTATCATTCAGTACCTTAGCAATAGGGGCAAGGCAGTTGGTAGTACATGAAGCGTTCGAAACAATGGTTTGCCCCGCTTTAAGTTCCCAATGGTTAACACCCATTACAAAAGTAGGGGTATCATCTTTTGCAGGCGCGCTCATTACCACTTTCTTGGCACCGGCATCAATATGTTTTTGCGCGGTTTCCTGGGTTAAAAATAAACCGGTTGATTCAATAACAACTTCAGCACCAACTTCATTCCATTTAAGGTTTGCAGGATCTTTTTCGGCAGTAACACGTATGGTTTTACCGTTTACCACCAGGTGACCGCCTTCAACGGCAATAGTGCCTTTGAATTGCCCGTGAGTTGAATCGTATTTTAACATGTAAGCCATGTAATCAGGCTCAACAAGATCATTAATACCTACAACTTCAATGTCTGGCCTTTCAATAGCAGCCCTGAAAGCTAAACGACCGATACGGCCAAAGCCGTTAATTCCTATTTTCATGATTTTTTTAGTTTTTGTTACAATAGTACGTTAATAAATTGTTGATGGGTTCTTTTATAATTGTTCCTATGGTCAGTTTCGAGTCAGCAGCAACCCCGTAAAGAAGGTCTTGGAAACTTGCAGCTACCGAGCCGGCAAAGTTAACAGAAGCTCCCGGATGTTGCTTATGTAAAGGTAATAAATATGTATTAATTAACTTGCTAAAACCTTTTATAATTACATTTTGCAGATAATTGTCGTCAAGATTTTCTAAATAAAAATCATTAAATGAGCTCAGGAAAAGTGCTGGTTGCTTTTGCCGGTAAACCTTTTCGAGTAAATTAGTGCGGTCGACATTATAACGATGCGCGAATTTTTTGCGCAGGTTTTCGGGCAGCGTCTCGCTCATATAACTGCTGATGAGTTGCCTTCCCAGCCAGTTACCTGAGCCTTCATCGGCCAGCACATAACCCAACCCATAATTATTGGGTCTTACTTTTTTGCCATCATACCATGCTGCATTCGATCCGCTGCCGCAAATGCTCACTATGCCCGGCGAATTTTTGCAGCAGGCAATAGCGGCAGCTTGTATATCATGGTCAACGCTTACTTTGCCAAATTTAAAAAAGGTAGAAAAAGCATTGTAAATAACCTGTTTCAGGTCGCCTGTTGAGGCGCCGGCGCCAAAAAAATAAATGCGTTTTATTTCCTCGGCATGGTGTATCAGGTTAATGTTTTTATTCAGGATCTGCGATATCTGCTTTTCGTCGTTAAAATAGGGATTGATGGCACTGGTTCTAAAGGTAGCAACGGTGCGCCCCTTATCAGCCAGCCGCCAGTCGGCATAATTTGATCCGCTATAAACAACTGCAATCATTAATTCTTTTTATATCGATAAAATATGCGCCATTTGCATAAGGTCTTCTTCCAGTTTAAATTCATGGCTGTTCAGTGCCTCATCTAATGTGGTGGATACAATGCTATTGGCACGCAAACCTACCATTTTTTGTGTTTCTCCGGCAAGTAAAGCGTTAACCGCTGCATAACCCAACCGGCTGCCCAATATACGGTCGAAACTGGAAGGTGCCCCTCCGCGTTGTAAGTGGCCCAAAATGGTTACTTTTATATCGTAATTTTTTACTTCCTTTTCAACTACCTTGGCAATATCATATACGCCGCCATGCTTATCGCCTTCGGCAACAATAACTATGCTCGATGATTTTTTATTCGACTGTCCCGATTTCAGGCTCTCAATAAGGTCGTCAAGCGCGGTTTCTTTTTCTGGTAACAGTATGGCTTCCGCACCACACGCAATGCCAGCACGCAATGCTATGGCACCCGAATCGCGGCCCATAACTTCAATAAAAAACAGTCGGTCGTGCGCATCGGCGGTATCGCGTATCTTATCAATAGCCTCAATAACGGTATTGGTTGCGGTATCAAAACCAAGTGTATAGGTCGATCCGTAAAGGTCATTATCAATAGTTCCCGGTATACCCATAATGGCTATATCCGGGTATTTTTTTGAGAAACGGAATGCCCCGGTAAAAGTACCGTCGCCGCCTATTACCACCAGCGCATCAATATTTTGAGCTTTTAAATTTTGGTAAGCGGTTTCCATGCCTTCATCGGTACGGAACTCAAGGCAGCGGGCGGTTTTAAGTATAGTTCCGCCTAAATTAAGAATGTTACTTACCGAACGGCGGCTCATATCGTACATATCGTTTTCGATAAGCCCTTTATAGCCTTGTTTTACACCTACAACGTTTAAGTTGTTATATATGGCAGTACGTACCACGGCCCTTATGCAAGGGTTCATGCCGGGGGCATCGCCACCTGAAGTAAGCACTGCAATTTTTGAAATTTTATGCATCTTTGCAATACAATTATTTGCCACGAAGATAGTGTGTATAAATTACACATTAAATTTTATTTTATTTTTGGATTAACAAATATCCACATATATTTAATTTTTAATAATTATATCCTTTGGAATTAAAATTACCACACTTTGACTCCGTATTTTCTATTGATTGCGTAATATTCGGTTTTGAAGCCGGTGAGCTCAAGGTATTGCTTATTGAACGCAACGAGGAACCATTTGAGGATTGGCTGGCACTGCCCGGCTATATAGTAGGGCAGGATGAAAGCGTTGACCATGCGGCTGAGCGCATTTTATATGAGCTTACCGGCCTGCGCGATATATCCATACGCCAATTCCATACTTTTGGCGATGTTGACCGCCACCCGCAGGGCAGGGTGATAACAGTTGGGTATTTTGCACTTATCCGTATCAATGGGCAGAAAGAACTGGCGCCGGTTACCCAATTTGCCCGTAAAGCGTTTTGGCACCCGGTTAACGACCTGCCTCAATTGGCTTTTGATCATACCGAGATATTTAAACGTGCTTTCAAAAAAATTCGTGCGAAGCTAAATTACGAACCTATTGCGTTCGATCTGCTGCCAGAAAAATTCACCCTTACCCAATTACAACTGTTGTACGAAGCTGTTTTAAACAAGAAGCTTGATAAGCGTAACTTCCGCAAAAAAATGCTGAGCTATGGCTTTTTAAAGGAACTGGCCGAAAAACAAAAAGGAGTATCATACCGCGCCGCCAAACTCTACAAATTCGACAGGCGGAAGTACGCTAAGATATTTCAGAATGAATTGAATAGCTAGACCTGAGAAGCAAGAGTAAAGACGACAAGAATCAAGAAGGAAAAGAGAATAATACTTTAATTAAAAGAGGTTAGCTGTATAAGCTAACCTCTTTTGTTTTTTTTAACCTTGAATCTTGACTTCTTGTATCTTTTTTCTACAACTGCGTTGGCGCAAGCTCCAGATGATACTTCACCAAATCATCTATAGGCGAGCGGATGATGCGGCCAACGGTCATGCCGTTTTCAGTAGCCACTTCTTCCAGTACATTACGGAAGTTATAACCAACAGATCCTATACAGTTAAAAGTATATTTTTGGTAATCAGGGTAATGTGTAACCAGGTTACGGAAAAAATCCTCAAACGATGTGCGTACAATATTGCGTGAGTATTCAATGTTTACAATATTATCATACACAAATTTGCTAAAGCTGGCACAAAAACGGTTTGCGCGCGGCTGGGTATAAACACGGTCGTTTATATCATCGGGCGTAAGTTTAAAGGTATCCCAAAAATTCTGGCGTACGGCTTCGGGCATGTAGCCGCGTATATAGTCGGTCAGCAACTTTTTTCCTATATAACAGCCACTCCCTTCATCACCTAAAATGTAAGCACCTGAATCAATGTTTTGTGTAATATCTTTTCCATCATAAAGACAGGTATTGGTACCTGTGCCCAATATGGCGGCAAAACCTTCGGTAGTACCTAACAGGGCCCTTGCAGCGGCCATCAGATCGTGCCCAACATTTATTTTTGATTTGGTGAAAACAGCCTGCATGGCATTTTCAACAATCTGGCGCTTATCAGGGGTTGAACATCCTGCGCCATAATAATTTACTTCAGTTATTGAATCTTTGTCCAGGTCGGTTGGTAAACTTTCCCTTAACGACTGGATAATATACTCCTCATTTGAAAAATACGGGTTATAACCCTCGGTATTGAAATAAACTTTTTTACCCTCCCCGGTAACTAAACACCAATTTGTTTTAGTTGAGCCACCGTCAGCAATTATGATCATAAAATATGTGTTTAAAAAAAATCGATTAAAAGTATGATTTACTTATTGTAAAAAGAACACTTTGTATTTTAATATTAAAAATTCAGGCTAAAATAAATATAAACTTGTATATGCAAATAAAACAATAAAATTGTTGCATAAAAATTGATACGATCAATAAACTATGCTGCAAAACCGATTTATTAGCAGTATAAGTAAAGAATGGAGCGATAGGCTGAAGCGTTAAAATTTATGCAATAATATGAAATTGCATGCAAATATTTATGAGTTTTGAAAAACCATTTAGCCAAATCTATATTTTTTGAGTTTTAGCTTGATTGAAAAATAAGGTGGCTAATGAGTTTTGCTTATAAACTGGCAAGCAATACAGGGCAAATTTTTGTATATTTATCTCTCTGCAAAATAACTATTATGCCTTTATTTATAAAAAACAGTACCGTTGCTTTGTGCTTGTTATTTGCCTTCGTTACAGTTAATGCCCAAACCAGTCACAAATTTCATGTCATTGCTTTCTACACCGGTAAAAACGACCAGGCGCACATCAGCTTTGTACACGAGGCAAATAAGTGGTTCCCCAAAATGGCTAAGGAATACAACTTCGCTTATGATTCCACTTCAAACTGGAACAATCTTAACGAACAATTTTTAAAAAAATACAAGGTAGTGCTTTTTTTAGATACCCGGCCCGAAGACCCGGTGCAACGTGCGGCTTTTCAAAAATATATGGAGAACGGTGGAGGCTGGATGGGTTTCCATTTTGCGGCATTCGCGCTTACACCATCAGACGTACCGGCCAATTGGGACTGGTACCATGACACCTTTTTAGGTTCGGGCCAGTATGTGAGCAATATATGGCGGCCATCATCGGCTATTTTACGAGTGGAGGATAAGGAGCATCCGGCCATGCAGGATTTGCCAACATTATGGAAAACACAACCAAACGAATGGTACCGCTGGGAAAAGGACCTGCGCCAAAACCCCGACATTACGATATTGATGTCGATCGACTCCACCAGCTTCCCGCTGGGCACTGGCCCCAAACCCGAAGAAATATGGCACAGTGGTTATTTTCCAGTTGTATGGACTAATAAAAACTACAAAATGATATATATGAATATAGGCCATAACGATATTGATTATGAGCATCATACTAACAAAGATCTGTCGCACACGCTGGGGGAGAACCAGTTCGAAGATAAGCTGATCATTAATAGTTTGTTGTGGTTAGGCGAGGGGAAGAGAACGGATAAGTAAATATTATTTAAAATGCAGCGCTTTAATGCCCAAATACAAATAATAGGCATAAACCCTTATGTGCTTTTACCTGATGAAGTATTAGCCGGGATTTTTACACAGGCGAAAAAAGATAAAGGCCCTATGCCCGTAAAAGGATTTGTTAACGGCTACCCATTTTTACAGCGATTAATGAAATTTAAAGGCATGTGGCGATTGTATATAAACACCTCAATGCTTAAAAACTCACCAAAAAGAATAGGAGAAACAATAAACATTGAAATAGAATTTGACCCTGAAAAGCGGGTGATTGAACATCATCCGGGATTTGTAGATGCATTGCAACAAAATAAAAAAGCGAAGGCTATTTTCGATAAGCTAACACCCTCAATGCAATTAGAAATAGTGCGATACATTTCCAACTTAAAAACGGAAGAAAGTATAAACAGGAACATAGCTAAAGCAATTGATTTCCTGCTGGGCAAAGGCAGGTTTATAGGGCGCGACGGTTCGTAGTGCTATCAACGCAATATTTGCTTTACATCACCCATAAAAACCGGGTTATCATCATAGTGCAAGTGCCCCTGTCCCGGCAGTGTTATCAGCGTATCGCCCGGTTTAAAATAAGGCTTTAATTTAAGCGACGAGCCATAATAAATTATCTCGTCCCTGTCGCCGTGGAAGATCACTACGGGTGCCTTTATTTTTTGCAGATATTGATAGGTATCAATAGGATATTTTAATATCAGCACAGGTAAAAACGGGTACCGTTTAAGCGCCATATCACCAATACTGTAATAGGGAGCAAGCATCAGCAGTAATTTAGGATGATTATGGGCGGCCAGCCACGCCCCTGCTCCGCTGCCCAGCGAGTAGCCCATAATTACAATATGGTTCTCGGGATAAACGCGTTCCATGGTATCGTAAGCTGTTTGTATGGCAGTAAAAAACTGGCCAAGTGAATACAGGTGCCCTGTGCTTTTGCCGTAACCGGGATAGTCAAAAACAAACGTATCATATCCCAGGGCAAGATATTTTGGTATAGCCTTGCTCCAACTCTCCACATTATCGCCATTGCCATGCAGGTAAAATATAAGGCCCCTGGAATTATTCGTTTTGAACAGGTAGCCATCGACAATATTGCCATCGGGTGTTTTTATAGCATATTGCCTGTATGGCAGCGCGAAATTGTAGTGATAGCCAGTGTTAACTTTTTTGCCGGGGAAGATCAAATGCTCCTGGTCAAAATAAAAAAAGCCGCAAATGCCTAAGTATATCACCAGACAAATACCAATAACCCATAATAGCGCCTTTCTTAGTTTTCTCACATTTTAAAAATAGCAAAAGTTTTAACGGTATTAAAAATTGAATTTTTTAGCAGATTTTTGCATCTTTGCACATCAAATAATTGCGGGGTCCTATAGCTCAGCTGGATAGAGCAACAGATTTCTAATCTGTAGGTCTTTGGTTCGAATCCAAATGGGATCACAATTAAAAAAGCCGTCTCTTTATACAAGAAACGGCTTTTTTAATGCATAAGGGCACTTTTTGAAGTCCCGCCTATCTCGAAATGACAACCGTTGTTTCGTTAAGTTTTACATCATTTTTTGTTGAATTAAGCAAAAGTGTGGTACAAATGTGGTACAAAACTTTTGCTGCCTAAAAAAATCTGTAGCATGGCAACCGTATGCGTAAAAATCTTACCTCACCATTTAAAGGCGGATGGAACCTTTAATGTAAAAATCCGGATCACTCACAACAGGGTGAAACGGTACATTGACACTGAATACTTTGTTACTCGAAAACAGCTGACAAAGAAACTCACAATGAAAGACCCATTTATTGAGCAGAGCCTGAACACTTTGCTCATGAATTACCGAGTGGAAATCAGCAAGCTCGGCAGTAAACTTCAATTTATGAGTGCCGATCAGATCCGGGATCATCTCGCCGGTAAAGATGAAGGCATCAACTTTATTGCATTTTGTGACGAACACATCAAAACTCTGCGGAAAAATGATCGAGGGGGAACTGCGGCCAATCACCAAACCGTCCGCAACAGCCTGGCAGATTATTTTGAACGGGAAAATGTGTCCATCATGGAAATCACTTCCAGAATGCTGGCCGATTATGAACATTACCTTTGTAGCGAACGCACGATCACAAGAATCAGTCAATTAAAAAAAGAGGTCGTTACGCTGGAAAAAGGGATCAGCCCGGGTAGCCTCTACAATTACATGCGCGATTTGCGGACTTTGTTTAATGCTGCCCGAAACAAGTATAATGATGAGGAAATGGGGATCATCCGCATTCCGCACTACCCATTCAAAAAATACAAGGTTGGCACTCCGCCTGCTACTGCTAAAAGAAATCTGAAGCCATTAGATATACATAAAATATTCGAAGCCAAAACCAAGCCCTACAGCCGGGCTGAATTGGCAAAGGAACTTTTTAAACTTTCGTTTTTACTTTGTGGTATCAACGCAACTGATCTGTACCAATGCAGTATCGAAAATATTGTTGCGGGCAGATTAGAATACAATCGCTCTAAAACGAAACGAAAGAGGAAAGATCAGGCCTTTATCAGTATAAAAATTCCGAAAGAAGGGGAATCGCTTTTATATAAATATTTAGGAAAATTAAGGGTACGCTACGCCAATGCAAGGGGATTAGATGGTGCGCTGAGCAAAGGTATGATGGAACTTTGCAAAATTGCAAAATTAGAAAAAGTCACGTTCTATTGGGCCCGCCACTCATTTGCAAATATCGCCCGTAACCAATGCCGCTATTCGAAGGATGATATCGCACTCGCTTTAAATCACGTTGATGATAATTATCGCGTTACGGATATCTACATTGAAAAAGATTGGTCGATTATAGACGAATTGCAGGCGGCGGTGATCGGGATTGTTTTTTCAAAAGAAATCATTTCGATTAAAAAAGATACAAAACCAAAGAAAAATGTGCTTGCAAAGGCCAATTCCGAGTGCGTTATAAGACAACTGCTTCCGCAAAGGCGAAAGTATTGATCTTCGGCATAGGTCTCGTGGAGTTAATTTTCGGCAATAAGTAAACCGCGCAGGTGCACTAATCACACAGCAGACGAAAATTCCGGATAACAGTTATATTTTTAATTTGTTTATAAATCAGACCGGTAATTATTTATTTTTGATTCAGGATAATAATTATGCTGACCTACGGTAATTTGAACGATGCGGAATTAACTGCTCTATTGAAGGATGGTGATGAAGCCGCATATGAGCTTAGTTTACTAAGTTTGAGTGTTGTAAGAGTGGATGTATAACAAGGTTAAAGCCCTGTATAAAAAACCGGGTAAACAATATAACCCCGATTTGGACGGCGATACCGCTACCATGCAGGAAATCAATAAAGAATATGCTTTTACCAGTGCCAAAAACGATAAAAGGCGCAACCCTATCGAAGAAGAAACGGAGAGCGAAATCCTATACTCCAATCTACTAAATATGGTTCGACTTCGGTCCTCTACTGGCTACTAAAAACGCTGTTTTCGACTACGGGAACGGCGTTTTTTGCTTTACGGGTAAAACAATGGGTGAAATTTATGCGGTCGCGAAATGGTTTGAAGTGATCCGATTTGAGCCAGAATGAACTTTTACCAGTCCAAAAACTCTTATTAAGCCCGAACAACCTAACATTTAAAAAGAATCATCTTTGATTGCAATTCGGTTTGATTTGAAGGCGCACTTTACCCATCATCAAAAGGGTAAAATTTCTTCATCAAAGGCCAAAAATTGTCTGATTGATGAAGAGCGCGGGGCGGCTACAATAATGGGATTTACTTCTTTAAATTTCGATTAGTCAGTGAAGCCACCCACTATATTTCCTTTATAAAATTGAAGTAGCTATCCCGAATAAAACTCTTTATCATTAATCTTTACTATAAAAGAGATGTTTTTCTTCTTAAGCAAAAGAATTTCATACAAGACTGGGCTGTTGGTCAATTTTTCCACTCTTGTTTATATATAGCACTTGTTGCCTGTTACAAACCAACCTCACCTAATGAACAATAACATATTTATCTTTGAGCGATTAGATTATTTAATTTCTGTCGGAAAAACTGGCACCAGAAAAGAGTTAGCGGGAAAGTTTAATGTGAGCGAGCGAACCATCAGCAGATGGATAGATTTTATGAAAACAAATGGGGCCGGCATAACTTTCTCAAGAACAAAGAAAAGTTTTGTATATACTAAGCCGGGAAAGTTTTCCATTTCAGTGCAATTTAATGATCGGATAACTAAATAGATCAATGTTAACTGTCTATCATTGACTATTAGCTTCGTCCTTCTTTCTAGAACCGAATTGCCTCGGATAATAGGCAAGCGAAAGCATAAAATATTGGCGGAGGACATTTGTTGTCCCACTCGTAATCGTATTATTTATGCCCGTGTTAATGATACCTGTATTTTGGTGTAGCAAATCAAGAGCTGATAACTTCATTTCCAAATCGTTGTTCTTTAACATCCGACAAATAGCATCAGCATTCCAAATAGTAAAATCAGAGGTTTTTGAACCTGTACTTGTCGCCCTGTTGAAGGCAACATTACTGCCCAGGCTTACCTTTTTAGATAAATTTATTCTTGTAGCAAATAAGGTCGATACCTTACTATTTTCGAATTCAATATCATTGGCCCCACTTTGGCTCGAATGGTAAAAAAATATAGACTCCCTGAGATCGGCGGACCACCAATCATTAAGTGTATAAAAAAGATTGAGCGAATTATTATTGGAAATAGTAGCCGAGGCATTTAGCACATTATTAATATAAACGGGGCTATGGACAAAACTAACCGATGGCAAAAGTTGCACCTGGAGCTGATGCCCTTTAAATTTGAAAGCTTTATTCAAACTACCAGAAATATCCAGGAACCTGTTACCTCCCGAGTTTACAGTATAATGCGTACTCCTACCAATATTGTCTGTCATACTGCTATCAACTAATCCATTACTTATTAACCCCGCCGCCAATTCAGCACTGTAGCCAAAAGTATTTTTCGTCCGCTGACTGGTATGTTCCATTTTAAACAAAAGCCTATGTTCTGTGGCTTCACGTAACTTGGGGTTACCTAAAACAATATAATACTGGTTAATGCTGTCTACAATGGGGTGCAACTGGTTTACCGCTGGATAATCTTCAGCGGTCAAAAATGACAGGGTAAAGTCATCTGTAAAATCGCCATACTGGTCATTCCTGTAGTTTACGGAAGCATTTGGCATAAATTTTTGGTAGTGCCTTTCAAAATTCTGAAAGGCATGCGCCGAATTGTTTTTCTGATCATACAGTTGTTCCTGTAGCGTGAAACTCAAGGAAACTAATTTTTGGTAACGATTGGCAAGTTCCTTTAAGAATGATTTTTTTAAAACTAAAGCAGGTTGTTCATTAATGACAGTTAATTTGCTTACGTTGGTAAGATAGGGATCAATCTGATAAATACCGGAGCTATCTCTATTCCTGACACGGTTATTTTCTTTATGCGTCGAGAAATCCAAATCGTTTTCCAAAGAAATGCTAATACCCATAAAGCCTTTTTCACCAAAGAAAAAGCCAGAAAAATCCCCCAACTCTGATTTTAGATGTTGCTCGTTATCGTCAGCATTAATATTGTATTGACGGTTAAATCTTTGATTTTGGAACGGATTACTTATCGATCTAAAGAAACTAGTATCAACTTGATTACTATGCCCGTTTCCTGTATTAAAACTATAACTAACATTCCAGTTTCCAGGCATGTTATTCATTTTTGTATAATCCTTTTCTCTATTGATAACTACATTAAATGACATATTTTCACCGGTCGTGGCAATTACATTATTTGAATTACTGGTGCTTTCAAGTACCCCCGATGACCCATATAAACTTGTCTGGCTGGATGAAGCCGAATGATCATTGGTTATATGAAAATCCGTACCAGCACTTATATTGATTAATCCCTTAATTCGTTGGTAGCGGACTTTCAGCTGCTGGCCGGTAGTATCTGTTTTGATTTTACTACTAACCTGTTGCCTTTGTATGCTATCCGACCTAAGCGTGTTTAATGTGCGCAAATCGGTAATTGTTGAATTAACATTATTTTTAATAAAATAATCTGCTGTGAGCCGGCTCGTATTATTATAAGCTGCATCCGGAATAAAATCATGTTGCAACATGATGCCCGCAGATTTCGACTGGTTAACCCCAGGAATTGAGAAATCGGGCTGATATTCTATATTGGCACCCGTTCCTTTGTAAGTGCTATTACGAAGCAAAGTGCCAACGTCAACAGGTACTTTGTTTATATTGTTTGCCGCACCCGCAATGCTTAATTGGGTCTGCTTGTTAAAAAAATTGATATTGGCATCATTTTCAAATCGTTTGTCAGTTCCATATCCTGTTGAAACTTTTCCGAACGAGCCAAAGGCTTTATTTTTTTTAAGTTTGATATTTACAGAAGTAATAGAATCCATCTGGTCATTCTTATTTTGCTGCTCTTTATAAACCTGGATTTTATCAACGGCGTTTTTGGGAATATTTTGGGTAGCGATACGCATGTCGCCTCCAAAAAAAGGTTTACCATTAACAAGTACCTGTTTAACCTGCTTTCCGTTTACTGTTATGGTACCGTCGCCCCAAACAGTTAGGTGGGGCAATTTGCGGAGCAAATCTTCTACAACGGCGTTTTTGTCGAGATTAAATGCGTCAGCATTAAACTCCAGTGTATCGTGATTCATGCGCACTGGCGGAACATATTTTACAATAACTTCCTTCAATTCAGCCATATTTTTGTTCATTACCAATACTTTTAGGTCTGCAAACTTGTTTATTTCGGGAATGGTAAATATCCTTTTGATACTATTGTATCCGACAAAGCTGACCATTAATCGTAATTTTATCCCTACCGGCAGGTTCCTAAACTGAAATTCTCCGAAGTCATTGCTAAGCTGAAAACTTATCAGGGCCGAGTCTGCAGCTTTATAAATAGCGACTGAAGCCAATTGCAAAACATAATTATGTACAGAGTCGCGAACTATACCATGCACTTCCCCAACTGAGGCTGGATCTTTTTTTACCTGCGCGTAACTACTTTTACTTAGTAATAAAAAAAACGTGATTAAAAAGGTTAGTCTGCAAAATAAATTCATCTATCTGTTTTCCTGAAGCTTTACCTGCACAATTACGGGATTACTTTTTCGCGTTTGCGTTAAAAAATACTTTTTCAGTAGTGGTGGGTATTGGGGATGCTTATCCTTGTTGGCCTCATTGGCGTCAAATAATTCTAAAGAAGAAAAAGAGGAATAGATATATTTTCCATCGCAAGCCTGTATTGAATTATTACCGTTGATAACCGGTAAAAAACAAGAAAACTCATCCGCCGATACTTTTTGCAGATTTAAAAGGTCGCCGGTGTTCAATTGATAAAGAAAGATTTTTTCATTATCATATTGTCCGTTGTTCAGCTTAAAAAAAAGACAATCATTCAAACGGTAAATATCACTTATTGAATAGACCAATTGTCTATTGTTGTTCAAATAATCAACGTTGTTGTATTTATTTTTATCTGTTAAAAAATCAGAAGGCAAGGTATAATACAATGGCAACAGCATCTTGTAAACCCTGCTTATGCCTTTTACATTAATCAAATACAAATTATAATCATAAGAACGAGTAAAAAAACACTCCCCGGATGTACCCGACTGATAAAAGGGTCCGTCAAGTGTTGTCTTAACGTATCTTTCTTTTACTATATCCTGCGGATTAAAGGGTATTTCTTCTTTAAGGTTCGACGAAAAATTATCAGAAATGCATAATAAATATGCTTTTGATCCCTTATTGTTTTGCAAAGCAACAGGGCGCCCTGTATAAACGCATCGATTACTATCCAGATAGGCGAAACCCCAAAAGCGTTTAATGTTATTGTTTACCATCAATGGAATTTTTTTCTTGAACTCCCCCTGATAATTAAACACGAACAGGTTTTCATGATCGAGGCGCGTTTTTACCACGATTTCACGATTCATAAGATTGACTGCAAAGTCTCCAAATACGTTAAAATTAAAGTTGTTGACCATCGTGGCATTTTTATGAAGACCTGGAATAGCGGTACATTTTGCATGAAACGATCCGTCTTTATTAAAAATTAGGATTTGATCCAATCCCCGATCAAAGACTATAAAATAATTATCCACTACTACCAATTTTGAGATTTCACCGACGATACATTGCTCACTATTTTGTAGTGGTATATAATTTACTTCCTTATATACCCTTCTAGTAGTACTGCCCATTGCAATTTCAGGGTCAATCCTTAATACGGTTGTGTCTATAGTCGCTACCTGGCCAATGGAAGCTATTGGAAGCAGGGCAATGGAAGTTAATAAAAGGAATCTCATCAAACCAGACATCCGCAGCTAATTTTCTTTTTTGTATATATTGTTAAAATAGTATTCTAAAATATTAGGGATCCCACTGTTCGGAATAAAAAAATCAGATGCAATACCATCCTTATTCACCAAAAATACATACGAATAGTCAGTACAATCCTTATCAAAGTCAATCGCTCCCTTTTTGACATAAAACACAGGAAAATCAATTTCGCCTACCTTTCGCCATTGCAAATACGAATCATAATTCGTGAAATCTACAAAAGCGTATACGGGTAAATCAGGATGCATTTTTCTTAGCTCCTCAATTTTTTTTACTGTTAAGCTGGAACATTCATCACAGCCAATTTGTGTATACCTCAGTATAAGGGTATATTTATTTTTTTCAAATAAGGAATTGATATTTACAGCAGTCGATTTATTAGTGTCGGCTGTTATATCATAGGCTTTAATCAGTTTATTTTTAAAGGAAAAGTTCGATGACGTTATATCAAACTTCAATAATTCTAAATAATACTGATTTAACCCGTTTACATAACGGATCGTATCAGCTAAGCTGTTGATTTTTTCACCTTGAGTTCTACTCTTTTTGGCAGCATTAAAATAACCAAAAATAGAAATGATTGCTACCAGCAGTGTGATAATATACAATATTGTTATTTTGACTTTTAGATTTTTCATAATGGTTGGCGATATAGAGGATGATTTCTTATTTATGCTTAAACTTCACCTTAATTAAGTAAAAGCTGTCATCAACAATATCAGTAGGTTTTATTAGGGAGCTATTCTTGTAGAGATATTTTTTAAGCCTGCTACCAGTGCAATAGGCAATGAATTCATCTTTCTTTTTATCATACGAGTTAAAAATGGGGAAGGCCAATTTAAACCGTTTGGTTTCAGCAAAAACTTTAGCGGTCAGGACCTCCGAACCTTTATTATTTTTGACGATGATCGAATTAATTTGATTTGTTTTTTTCTCAGTGAAGGCGATTGATGTGAGGTATATGATATCATCTGCTTCGAGCCAGTTTTCGGGGCAAGTATAACCGTTGAAAAATAAATATAATGCCTGGAAGGATGATAAATCACGGCCAATATTTTTAAAAGCATGCAAATGAGGCGCAATCACTTCGCCCAGGAAATCCGTAGGTAAATTTCCTTCTGCATACAATATTTTATAGCGCCTTTCAATTTTGTCTTTATTAAGACTATAGATGTATGGATCAAAAGCCCGAAAAAACCGTAGACTATCCTTAAACGGATAGAAGCACTTCGGAAGTGTGATAAGTGTAATGTCGTTAAACTTGGGCGGATATGTTAGGTGTTTTTTTAATAAGCTCAGGTCACTATCCAATATATCCAGACTTGAAGGTTTGTTTTCTTCTTGCTGTACATGCGCATTATAGCCGTAATAACTACTATAGGCAGCAAAATTATCTGTTCCGGGTAAAGAGGCAACATGGTTATAATTAAATAATAACGCGCCCTTAATATTCTTTATATTTATTAAATCCATATTAAAAATGGATATTTTCATTTGCGCGTAATCGTAAACAATTACTTGGTTTTTTTCATTTACATAGCAGTCAGTTATATTTAAAGCATCCGTTTTTGACGGGCCATCTTCCATTAATGTCTTTATATAGTTACCATTTCCATCATATGCGTTTACCCGTTTCGTATGTACTGCGTCGATAGCAATGTAGTTGTCGCCCAATGTATACAGTTGATCAATTCGTGCCAGTGACTTATGGGGGGCATCAGTTAATTTCACGACCGACACGGAGTCGATCATTTTCGATAGGTCTATAGTATCCTTTACAATTTTATTGTTTATATGTAATTCGGAATATTTATCTGTAACCTCACTATCCTGACTATTAGAACAAGAAAAAAGACATAATATTAATAATAAGCTAAAACACAGACAAACCCTTTTATAAGGAGTATAATAAAAGTATGGCATTATATTATTGGAATAAAATTGATAACTAATAAACTTAAGTCTCGAATACTAACAGCGTAATTTGGGGCATTGTCATTGAAACAACGCCCCAAGAGTAATATTTAGTGATCATTATCACTGCGTCTATTTTGTTTTTAATACACAATGGCGGGTCGACATTGTTAATACGCCTATAATGCCACAGCCCACCGAAGTGCAACTTTTAGGGTCGCCATAGTAACCAGTGAAAGAACACGTAGTTGCGAATCCTGCGCTAGCATCGCTAGGGTCACACTGATAAGTACTCAGCGTATAACAGTGAGCGGTTTCGTTGGTATTTGTATCTTCGTCTGCAGAATCGCTGCTACCGGATGAACCTCCGTCGCTGCCTCCTGGCAGGCATTGGGAGTAGTAAGCATTTGCGACGGTACACGTGAATCCGCTTACACATTCTGTAGGACCAGTGTAACCAATGCCACCACATTGTCCATATTCGGGAACCTGAGCAAATACAGGAGCCGATAGAATTACTAAAACTAAAAGGCTTAACATTTTTTTCATACAACTTGATTTAAGGTTAAAATTTATTTAATTAATTATTTGTTATTCGTAGACAGTTCCATTGATTTTAAATACAGCCATGGTGTTTTTTGCTGAGTTAGTATGAACGAAAATCTCTTTTAAAAACCCTCCGCTCGCAGTTGGCGTGAAAATTCCCTTAACAGTTGCCGTTTCATTCATTTTGACAGGCGTTGTTGGCCAAAATAGTTTCACGCAACTACATGGATGACTTACTTTGAGAATAATAAGAGGCGTTTTTGATAAATTTTTGACGCTAAAACTGAATGGATGCGGAACGCCTTTTTTTATCGCACCCTGTTCTCCGTTGTTACTTAATGAGTAGTCCTCTATGTTATTATCATCAAGTGCCTGCTTGTCGGTATCGTCGGCACCTGCTATATTTACATAGTTACCAATATTCCCATAAAGAAATTGATCTGAGGCGTTCTCCGCGGAAACCCGTAAAGCCTGGGATATTTTATCATTGACCGATAAGGGTCTATCGAGTAAATTTACATAACGAATATTATATGGATAAGCCGCTATATCCATGGAATTTTTAAATAAAGCAAGGGACATTTGTCTATTCGTGTCCAGTAGCAACGTCGCTTTAAGATTCATAGAAACCATTTTTTTATATTGACTACCAGATATAGGTAACTTGAATAATTCTGTGAACCGTTCCTCGTCAATCTTTATATTATTTAAGTTGTCTATTTTGTATTCTTTGGACATTGGAAACCCGAAAGCAAGTAAATCGCCATTTTCGTCAAAGAAATAAGGAAACGGGTACGAAGGACATTTTACAATTTCGGCTATAGTGTGTTCTTGCGCATTTTGAATATCAGCTTCGTAACAGATATATTCCCTATCCAAAATCTTGCGAGTCGCTTGCTGACGGTTTATATTCTCGAGCAATGCTGTGCAATTTCCGCATGTATTGTCCGTAATTAACACAAATACTTTTTTATGTGCTCTTTTTGCTGCGATGAAAACCTGTGCCAGGTCCCCTCTCATAAAATTTATCCTGGAATGAGGTTTGCATGCAAACAGGTATAGCGTTAGTAAACTGATAATACAATAAATATAAAAGTGCTTATTGCTATTTGTAAACATTGTAAGGTTTGGTTATTTTTCGAAACACTACTTTCCTACAGATAGCTCTAAATGGTTATCTGCTTTACAAACATAATTCTGCACATTGCCAAAAAATGGCACTAAATGTTTTTTTAGTGAAATTTTAATCCTAACCGAGAAAAATAAATATTGGTTATCCCCAATTATATGAAGACGCGATAAAAGCCGCCATCAATTTTAATAACCAAAAAGAAAATGATATCTAAAAATAAAGAAGTCGGGGCTGTAATTAATATAAGTAAAATTTAAATAAACATAAATCAATATGAAATCTAATGAATTGAAATAAATAGGATTCTGCCATGTAATATTTTCATTGAGAAACAAACTACAAAGACAAGCTTACGGATGCTCAAAAAAAGGAACAACAAGATTGGACTGATTTTTCCGCATTTCTGGATGATGCAGCCGATCTGATTGATTTCATCCAAAATTTCGAATGGTCATTTCGTAATGAGGATCAGGATCAATTAAAGCAAGCAGTAAAACCCTGCCAACCAATCTGACAGATATGATAATTGATCGTTTAGTGGTACGACCATTTTGATGTTTTTGCAAAGTTCGACGATTTGGCAGATACTACGAGATTCTGCTTGGAGGCTCTGAAACAGAGACGGCCTTTTTTAACTGTGACGGTACCCTTTTTCGAACCATTTGTAAATTTGCGATCCCGCTATTTCAAATTGGAGGTTCGCCGTTCCAATGAAGGATGTTCCATCCCAATGTGTACCGACGGTGATTATGTTAAATATGTTTTTATTCGTTTAATCAGCCTGGGAAGTCGATTCGCATGGCTAATTGGCTTTCAGAACTTTGACAGCGGTTGGTCCTTTTTGTCCTGGCTCTACTTCAAAGGTAACTTTATCGTTCTCTTTGACTGCGAAGGCAACTGAATTGATATGAACAAAGACGCTTTCCTGGGTTTGCAGATCTTTAATAAAGCCAAATCCTTTGGATTCATTAAAGAAAGTGACAGTACCCTTTCTGACGGTCTCAACTTCGACTTCTGCTTGTTTAGGCGTGCCAATTTGGATATCCTGTACTGCTACCTTTTTACGATTACCGGGCTCCTGAGGCACGGAGGTAATATTGCCGTTTCCGTCAACATAGGCCATCATATCTGCCAAACCTTGTCCTTTAACAGCATTAATTTTGCGGTCGTCAGACTTCTCTTTTTTGTCCTGTTGTTTTTTGAGCTTTTTCTTTTCACGCTCTTTTTTACTAAATGTTTCGGTAGATTTACCCATGCTTTGATTAAGTGTAATAAAAAAACATCCCCCAGATGGAAGGATGCTTTTACAATAATGATATAGTCTATTAAGCTATTTTTACATTTACTGCGTTTGGTCCTTTACGGCCTTCTTCAACGCCATAACTAACAGCGCTGTTCTCGCGAATATTGTCGATTAAGTTTGTTGAATGAACGAAGATTTCCCTGCCGCCATTACTTGGTGTGATAAAACCGAAACCTTTCGTTTCATTGAAAAATTTTACTATTCCTTGTTGCATCATCTCACTATTGATGCAATATACGATATAAATTGACATGTTTTCGTATTATTATCCGAAATCGACTATACGTTAAAAATACTGGTTCGCACATCAGATTAAAGTCTCTTTTTTTAATCTATCGTCCGCTCCCTAAAATCACTGTTAATTTTTTCTGAAGGTCATCGCCCCTCAAATTAACGGCAATTATTTTGCCGGACGGATCAATCAGGAAGTTTTGGGGTATTGATCGAATCCCATATTGCTGAGCTACGGTGTTAGCCCAATATTTAAAATCACAAACCTGGGTCCACTGTAAGCCGTCATTTTTTATAGCCGCCAACCATGCAGCTTTTCCATCAGGCCTGTCTAATGAAACACCCAGTAAAGTGAAACCTTTATCTTTATAATTTTGGTACGCCTTTACATAATTAGGGTTTTCAGCACGGCATGGGCCGCACCAGCTTGCCCAAAAATCCAATAAAACATACTTCCCACGAAAATCAGTCAGGCTAACCGGTTTGCCACTGGTATCGTTTTGCGTAAAGTTTGGGGCTATGCAGCCTATCGCGATCTTTGTAGTTTCTATTGCTTTTCTTAAATCTTCACCAGCCAGGGTATTGAGCACCCTGGCTGTTAATGTTTTATATAAACTATCAATCACAGTGCGATCGCCTTTCTCCTCAACGTATTCTTTTAACGCTACAGGGCTGGCATAAGAATCGGGATTTTGCCTGATGTATTGCAATGTATGCTCTTTATACGTCTCTATCACCTTTTTAAACCTGTTTGTATAGTCGGCCATCGTTTGAGCATCAGCCTTATTTGTGCTAAGCGAAATGCCTTCAGCGTTCATTCGCATGATGGCATTGGTCACGCTAACCATGAATAGTTGGTATTTGGAGAAATCCGTGCTCAGCTTTGGCCCTGTCACTACAGCATATTTGATAGAATCTTTGGCTGTTATATTTATTTCCCCCTTATCAATATAAAATCTTAATTCATCAGGCAGATGCCCGTTTTCATATCCAACCGGGTTATTATGTGCCCATAACCTTGCTACAACAGGATGGGGAAGTCTTCCTTTAAAGGTAAACACACCATTAACCATTCGTGCACTGTCGTTAAGTGTTTTACCATCCATTTCGTAAATAATACGCACAACTGTGGATGCAGGTGTGGCATTATCTTTAAACTTAACAACGTAGTTAATGCTTTGTCCGCTTACCAATAATGGCAGCATGGCCAAAATGATCAGGATTATTCTTTTCATTTTATAAATTTTTAATTTGTTTTGATTACTTCACTAAGTTTCTGAATAAGGTCGTCCCCACGCAGATTTTTGGCGATGATAACCCCATTAGGATCAAGCAAAAAGCTTTGCGGAATAGCGCTTATCCCATATAAACGCGCCACCTCATTTTGGCGACCTTTCAGATCACTAACCTCTATCCAGGGAAATTTATTTTCGGCTATTGAATTGATCCAAAGGTCCCTTTTATCATCAATTGATATGCCGATGATGGTAAAGCCCTTGTCTTTAAATTTATCATAAGCTTGGTGCAGGTATGGATATTCCATCCGGCAAGGGCCGCACCAGCTTGCCCAAAAATCAACCAGTACATATTTACCCTTTAATGACGATAAAGAAACTGGCTTGCCGTTAACATCATTCTGGGTAAACTCAATGGCCTTTTGGCCTACAGCTAATAGTTTTACTGATCGCAAATCCTCTGCCATGTGTTTACCTTCAGCTGAATTTTTAAAATCTGATGCCAATGCATTAAACATTTCTTCAAAAGCATCCGGGTCGCTAATAACGATACCGTAATTTTTTACCACATCAAACGATACGTAAGAATTGGGATGGGCCTTTATAAACTGGATATGGATTTGCGCGTATTTCCTGCTGAGTTCGTCCTGTTTTGCTTTATACAGTTCGATCGAGTCTTTATTTTTTGTATTGAATAGCTTGATATTAAGGGCACCCATAAGCACTTCCAAAGGTTTTAACGCGGCCTGTAACTGCATATACTCGCTCTGTAAGGGGTTTTGGATAACAGCTTCGTGAATGCTATTACCCACCATATTATTTTCGCCTGCAGCGAGATAAAACGTCTGCCCGTCATTTTCCGGTATTACTTGCCCTATTTGTAACTTGGGTTGGGGTTTAGGTTTTAACGGCGCTAACCACATGTTAACTTTATAAGGGCGACTGATGGTGCCATGCATATGAAAGACACCATTTTTTATGATAGCGGAGTCCTTTACCTGTTCAGTTTTTGAGGGCCAGTACGAAAGGATAATTTTCATAGGCTTAGTTAAGCCTGTTATCTTTCCGTTGATGGTATATTTTTGTTGTGCCTGTACTGCTTGTATTGAGCAAATAGCAGCAAATAGCAACATTGCATTAAAAATGTTTCTTTTCATGTTCGATGTGTTAAATAAATGAGAGAAAGACCGGCAGCCTTAAAAAGCTGCCGGCAGTTCATTAATAGCCTGGGTTTTGTACCAGTTTTGGATCAAGTTTTATTTCTGTTGTTGGAATAGGAAAAAGTACATCTGTCGGCTTCCATGTTGGTTTTTCTGCCCCAAGTACAGCATCTGCCGTATTGGTACGCTTTAAATCAAACCAGCGATGTCCCCATTCACTAAATAATTCCACTTGACGCTCCTTCATAATTGCGCTTAGTACCGATATCTGGTCGGTAGCGCCTGAATAAACCGGGAGCCCTACACGGCCAGGATTATGGACCATGTTCAGATCGGCGATTGCGCCCGAAGCATTATTTTGTTCGGCCCGGGCTTCAGCTCTTATAAGGTATTGTTCGGCAAGCCTTAATACGGTATAATATTCCTGGTTAGCATCGGTTTGTACACTTTTATATTTGTAAGGGTAATAATAGGTGGTACCACTGTACAATATTGATCCTACCCAGGCACTTTCACGCTTGTCACCTGTTTGGAAAGCCGCCATTTGCTCGCTTGAAAGTACATAAGTCGGGATAGGTTCAACTGCAGCTGGTACAACCGCCGCGGCATAATAAGTGTAGCCGTTAGAGGAATTGTAGAATTGGAAAATAGCTTCTGTGCTGTTGGGTGTAAATACCTGGTTAAGATCCGTAGTTAAAGAAAATAAGGAACTGTTAATAATAGTGGTAGCCTGTGCCTCAGCCTCCGCCCACTTTGATGTGTAAAGATAAACCCTTGCTAATAATGCGGTAGCTGCAAATTTGTTGGCCCTTGTCCTGTCGTTTGAAGAGATAGAATAGTCAGCCGGCAAATACGTTTGTGCAAGCTTCAGATCATTAATGATCTGGTTATATACGATAGCCGAGGGCGTACGGGCAGCCACAGTATTTTGGGTGACATCGGTACTTAAAATAAGCGGCACATCGCCATATATATTAGTAAGGTAAAAGTAACAGAGCGCCCTTACAAATAAAGCCTCGCCTATGGCCTGGTTCTTGAATTTTGCAGATAGGCTGTTACTGTTTGTTACACCATTTACAATGCCGTTAGCAATATAGATTACTGAATAGCTTGAGGCCCAGATACCCTCTGCATAGGAATCATTTACCGGTATGGTATTGTTTATATATTGCGTAAAACCTTCACCTACATAATTCAATTCATCTGCGGTAAATCCAGGTATAGTCGAGATACTTAGATCATAAGGATCGGAATTTGACAACGATGTGTACATACCTGCAAGTGCTGCCTGCACAGTAATAGAGTCGGTAAAAACAGTGGACGTTAATATTTTTGTACTTGAAGGGTTTGGCTCTATCAATTTTTTACAACTGTTTAATCCACTCAAAACAAATAAAGCAGTAACAAATATCAGGCAATATGCTGTATACTTTTTGCCCTTATCACTTCCGCTATACCCGTATGTTATATATTTTTTAAATTTTTTCATGTCTCTGATTTTTAAAAAGTGGTTTTAATACCTGCTATTATCATTCTAATGGTAGGCAATCCGTTTGAGAGTGTTTCCGGATCAAGCCCCTGGTATTTAGTAAATGTCAGCAGGTTTTGCGCATGCACATAAACTTGCAGCCCTGACATCTTCAAATGCTTTGTTATTGCTACTGGGAAATTATAGGCAAGAGATACCGTTTTTAACCTTATAAAAGAAGCGTTCTCTACTGCGGCATCAGAGCCTATATAATAGAAATAAGCATTAGTTGCCGGTGTGCCGTAAGATGTTGAATATTTAATTGGCAGGCTTAAAAGTGATTTAGGTATATTATTGCCCATACCCGGTACTGAAGCAAAATAAGTGTCACTACGCGGCGCTTTTCTGCTTACACCCTGGAACAGGACATCCAGTTGAAACCCTTTATAATTTATAGTATTATTAAGGCCTCCATAAAATTTAGGATCAGCGCTGCTAACAATTATATCATCACCTAATCCATTAGCTGCTATACCGTATGTAGGAATGCCGCTTGAGTTAGCTGTTTGCACAGTTGCAAGGCCATTTTTAAAACCGGTAAAATGATAAGCATAAATATTATTAAGCGACTGCCCAACTACATAGCTATTGGCGTAGGTTGAATTTAATAAACCAGGGAATGACAATAAGATATTTTTTGGTAGTGTAAGGTTAACAGAGGTTTTCCAGCTAAAATCTTTCTTTTTTATATTGATGGTACTCAACTCCATCTCCAACCCTTTGTTTTGTACTACAGCTCCATTGGGCAGGTTCGCGCTGTAGGAGCTGAAACCATCCTGCGAAGGTAAGGGGGTAGACCCCAACAGGTGGCTGGTGCGGTTGCGATAAACATCTGCCGAAAATAATATGCGGTCGCCTAAAAATCCCAGATCAAGTGCAATATCTAATTTTTTTGTTATTTCCCACTGTAGTTCAGGATTTTCAATAGATGCAGGTATCAAACTAACATTTGGCCCGTAAGGAGTATTAGCAAAGTAAGTGGACTCATACTGATAGTCGTTAAGTGTAGCATCAGTACCGGCAGTACCATAACTTGTCCTTAATTTACCAAAGCTTAGCCACGTTAAATTATTCTTAATTACGTTTTCCTTCGAGAATATCCAGGCAGCTGCGCCGCTGCCAAATGTCCCGAATTGACTACCCGGCCCAAAACGGGATGAACCATCCCTTCTGATGTTAGCACTTAGCAATATCTCATCATTCCATGCATATTCTAAACGGCCATAACCCGAATCATACCTGTAATCGGCATAACCTGATGATTGTGCCAACACGTTCAGCGCTCCTAAACTTGTTGCCAGCTGAGGGTCTGTATAAATCCCCAATACCCAATAAGGCTGTACGGTTTGTGTTTCCTGCCAGGTACCGCCGATAAGAGCGGTAAATTTTCCTTTACCGGATACATACGTATAAGTAAGTTTTGGTTCGGCAATATAGGTTTTAATGTAGTTATTATTTAGTGTAGAAATCGGGGGGTAATTATATGCAGGGTTATTTGCTGAAGATGGTGAAAGGTTTACCCCGACAACATTATCAAGGTTATAACCGGCATTTGCCGTAAACTCCAGACCAGGCAATATAGTATAACGGATGGTAGCACTGGTTACCAGGTTATTAGACCGCAAATCAACATTTGAATTAAATGCGGCAAGTGGGTTACTGTAGATAGTTCCCCAATATAAACTGCCATCTTTGTTGTAAAGCGGGTAATTGGGCGGTAAGCTATAATTACTTGCCAGTAAGCTATAATTAGGTATAGAATTGTGATCGATATTATAACTAACAGAAGCCGTTACACCAAATTTGTTATTACGGCTCCTATGCTGCATATTGAGGTGGAACTGCTCGGCATTATCTGCAGTTTTTGCATCAAATATGGTGGATTCATGCCGAAGGTTACCGCCAAATAAAAATTGCGTGTATGCATCACCTCCGGATATATTAAAAGCTGCATTTGACTGGTGCGAGGTATTACCTATGAGCAAATTTGGGAAATTGGTAGACGCTGTTTGGCTGTAGGTGAACAGGTCGGGAGCGTTAGTAGCTGTAGGGATAATGCCGTCATCGGCAAAACCCTTGCGCCTTGCAGCCAAATATTCACTAAGGTTTGCCAAAGGGACAAGATGGGTTGCTTCACCAAAGCCATCGCTTAGTTCAAAGCTAAATTTGGTATCGCCCACTTTGCCTTTCCTGGTAGTGATCACTATCACTCCGGTTGCCCCTCTTGAACCGTAAATTGCAGTGGCATCAGCGTCTTTTAATACATCGATACTTTCTATGTCTGATGGATTTATCGTATTCAAAGGGTTAAAGCCAACAACACCGTGGCCGCCTATTGTCTGTTCAACCGGGTCGCTGCCAAAAGGTGTACCATCAATAATATACAGGGGCGGCGTTCGTGATAATGCGGAAAAATCGGTTTGCCCGCGTATAGTAACATTTAATGTTGCACCCGGATAACCTGCGGTTTGTGTAATAAACAAACCAGGTACATGGCCTTCTAAACCCAGTATAGGATCTGATATGGGCTGCATTTCTATTTGGGCACCGGTAACCTTACTAATTGACCCTGTACTAAGGCGTTGGGTAGTTGTATTATAACCTGTAACTAAAACTTCATCTAATTTACTGGTGCCCTGTGGCAGGACAAAGGAAAAGCTTAAATCATTGCTATTTATTTCAACCTGCTTTTCCAATATTTGGTAACCGATATAAGTAACAATTACCTTATATGTACCCTGCTGAACTGATGGAAATTTAAACACGCCTTTGCTATCGGTTGTAGTTTGATAATTAGCCGGGCCAATAAGCCTGACCGAAGCGCCGACTAATGGATTTTGTAAACTATCAATCACGACCCCTGACAGACTGCCTGTCAACCTTAAAATACTTGCTATTTTGTCAACCAGCGTTATTTCCTTCGGTTGTATTACTATCGTTTTATTTTCAACAGTAAAAGTAAACGGCTGCCCTTTAAAAAGCTGGTCTAAAGCCTCTTTTACGGTTGATTGCTTTACGATAACCGTAACGGTTCCCGCTTTGCTTAGCACTTTACTGTTATAAAAAAATTCATAACCGCTTTGCTGCTGTATTTTGTTCAATACCTCGGTCATGGGGGCATCTTTTTCTGATAGCGTTATTTTTTGAGAAAAGGCAGTTGCTGATACCTGGAGGCAAGCGATGGTTATAAAAAACGTTGTTAGTTTCATCACCAGGGATAATTTTTTTGTTAAGAGCCGCCAATTAACAGGCGCTTTAACACATAAGTTTATTTGCATACTTTTGTAGTGTTTGGGTTAAATGGTTCAAACTTCTTTCAACTCGATTTTTTTACGGTTAGCCCAATCATTAGCCGGGAGTGTTATCAGCGCTTCCGGTTCTTTTTTAGGTAACTTTTTGATGATGTGTGTATTTATTTATCCAAGAACCTCCTTTCCATAGTTTATTTGATTTAATTAAAATTTTAGGGCTCAATGATTAGTTTTTTGCCTTCTACTTTATAATGTATCCCGCCCAATTCTAATATTTTAAGTACCCGGGATAATTGTGCGCTCCGGCTTATTTTTACGTTAAAATACTGGCCATTCATCTGATCGTTATCTACAATGGTGATGTCATACCATCGGGAAAACTGGCGCAGGATGAGAGGCAACGGTTCACTATCAAACCTGAAATAGCCATTTTTCCAGGCTACTGCTTCTTCGGTATTGGCTTTAGATACAATTAGTGAATTTGATTTGAGCATAGCTTGTTCTCCGGGAACAAGCAATTTATGTTCATTATTATGAGATACATCGACTGATCCCTCCAATAAAGTTGTTTTAACTGAACCTTCATCGTCATAAGCACTGACATTGAAATGGGTGCCTACATCTTCTATCGTTTGGTCTTTTGTAATTACCCTGAAAGGGCTGGCTGGGTTATGTACTACTTCAAAATAAGCCTCGCCGGTAATTTTAACTATACGGTTTGCGCCTGTAAATGCTGTTGGGAATGTGATGGAAGAAGCAGCATTTAACCAAACACGGGAACCATCTGACAGCGTCAATTGCCATTGGCCGCCACGGGGTGTGGAAATTGTATTGTAAGCTATATTTTTTGAGCCATTGATAGTAGAAGATAGGTTTGGAGTGATATTGTTGGCCGTATAAATAATTTGTCCATTGTGTGCTTTTTGTATTTGCGTACCCGGTTGCTTAGCAATATTTCCATTTTGGGCATCGGTAAGTGAAATATTTTGACCGTTGGATAAAGTTAGGATAGCTTTATTGCTGCCAGGTAAAATGTCATGTGCTTGAATTTTAGAAATTTGTTGTGATGGTTGTTTGCTTAACAAATAATAAGCACCAAACGACAACATTAATATGATAGATGCAGCGGCAGCAAGGCGTGGCCATAAGCGTTTAACTCGTAGCTGGTTTAGCTGGGACTGATGAACAACATGCTCAAAAACTTTGTCTTTTTTTGCTGTAGTTAAATCCAACAATTTTTCCTCTGTAAGATAATCCCAGTCTTTATCAATTAACTCTTCCAGCTTGAGGAGATCATGACTATTCAGAATATCTTCAAACTCCTTTTGTTCCAAAGGGTTCAGCTGATTTTGTAAGTAACGTCGATAGAGAAAGGCTACCCTGTCTGGTGTCATGACTTGTCTTAATTTAAACGTAACGCAGGGATTATAAAAACCTAACGTGTTTAATTATAAAGACACAACCGGAGTTTAACCGGAGTACACGACTTTAAATTATTTTAAAAATAATAAGCAGGACGGCAATTTCGCCATGATCTTGCAAATACACGCGAAGCTGCTTTAATGCACGTTGCATGTGCGTTTTGACCGTTAACGGGGAAAGGTTGAGTTTCTCAGCGACCTGATCGTACTTAAGTCCCTGCTGATGACAAAGGATATAAACTTCTTTTTGTTGTTTGGACAGGCTTTGAATAGCATCGGTTAATATTTTTCGGGTATCATTTAAAAGAATGCTTTCTTCTGTTTCGTTATGTTCCTCAGTATAGTTAAGAAGATGGGTTTGGCTATGTTTATTTTCTATTGCAAGTTTTCGCAAAGAATTAAGGCTTTGATTACGGGTGCTAACCTTTAAATAAGCATCAACGTTAGCTATAGTATTTAATTTTGGGCCAAGTCGCCAAAACTTCAAAAAAACTTCCTGCATGATTTCTTCTCCCATTTCTTCGGAACGCATTAACCTGGTTGCCTGACTAAATACCTTACGATAATATTGTTCGTAGAGCATGCGAAAAGCGCGTTCGTCCCCCATTGCTACTTTTTTCAGCAGTTCGGTCTCATCAATTAGGGTTTTAATAAACATGTGCACATCTACTTCCGAACGAAATTAATTATAATAAAGAGAATTAACAAAGAAACACATTATGGGCTGATGATAAATCAACATTCGGTTTGTAAACCGGAAAACGCACTTAAAATGGATATTCCGAAGAGCTCGACCATGTGATTTCATTCGATCGAGCGCACCAAATTGTATTATCATTTTTAACCATGGCGATTAAGCTTCAATGAATTGACATGTTCAAAGTGTTGCGGAAAGCATGTTCTGCGATTTCAGTATCCGGTGATCAATGACTTCGGGATTTCTATATAACAGTCTCACCAAAAGAAATTAACTGTTGTTAAATCCATCCGTTTTTCAAGTTCATTGTGTTATTGAACTCGTTCGAAAAAAAACCGCTTAGGATCAATAATACCATACTTCCATTATCCTTGCTACTATAGGCCTTTAGTTAAATAACTTCAGAAATGTTAAATATTTTATTTTTGATTTGCTTTTCTAATATTTAGGATTTACATTTGGCTAAATGAATACGTATTCATAACCAATTTGTGCAAAATGGCAACCCCTAAAAAAAACTATACTTCACAAGATGTCGCGCAAATAGCGGGGGTTTCACAATCTACCGTGTCAAGGGTGTTTGCTGGCACAGCAAACGTATCAGAGAAGAAACGAAAAAAAATAATGGATGCTGCTGCAAAATTACAGTATCAGCCCAATGCGCATGCCAGGAGCCTTAGCTCCAAAAAAACAACCATGATTGGTATTGTAATGCGTAATATTCTCAATCCTTTTTATTCTGCCGTGTTGGAAATATTCCATAACCGGTTAGCGCCATTAGGATATCACCTCATATTTATAGCTTCAGAAAATGAAGAAATACAGGAAAGAGAGATAAGACAATTACTTGAATATAGTGTGGAAGGTGTAATCATTACGGATGCACTTTTATCTTCATCGGCCTCCCAAAAACTTAACCACGCCGGTATTGCAGTAATATTATTCAATCGTTACACTGAACCATTAAACAGTAGCGCTGTTTTTTGTGATAACTATTCAGCGGCAAAGCAAATAGCCGCTTATTTGCTCGAGATGGGCCACAGGAAACTTGCTTTTATTTCCGGCCCTTCGGACACTTCAACAACTATCGACAGATTGGAGGGGTTTAAAGAAGTTCTTGAAGAAGAAAATATAAGAGATCTGATTATTGCACCAGGTCCTTATACCTATGAAAGTGGTTTCAAATCGGCCCAGGAGATTTTATTAACCAATAAAAACATTGATTGTATTTTTTGCGGTAATGATATTATCGCATTAGGTGTAATGGATGCTATACGGGTTATTGGATTGAAAATCCCAGAAGAAGTATCGGTAATAGGTTTTGATAATATCAGGATGGCAGCGTGGCCCTCTTATTCACTTACTACCTGGGAGCAACCTTTAGAGGAGATGGTTGACAGTACTGTAGAATTACTTTTAAAAGAGATAAATAATAAAGAGGCTGAGCCACAGGTGATACTAATGAAAGGACACCTGGTTATCCGCAATTCTGTAAGGTCAAAGAAAACGTAACCTATTTTTTTTGAGTAACGGAATTTTGACTACGTATGCATAACTAAAAAAGTGAAATTAATAATTAAAATATAGCATACCAATCCATATTATAAACTAAAAATAACCAAAAATGAGAAAACAAAATTTTTATCCGCCATGAAAGTATTTGAATAGAAAAGTGCATTGTGAGGTTGAATGATCGGATATATGATCATACCAGGTAAAAAATAATTATGTAAACCAAATAAATTATTGAACATGCAAATTTTTACAAAGTACAGGATTTGTAATATCAGGACCTGTATAGCCCCGGTTGGAAACAAAAGCGTTGCCTGCTTCTGGGGGTATAAAATGATATTTATGATGCTTATAATTATCGGCATCCAGTGCATTACAACCAACGTAAGCGCGACCAGTTTTTTTAAAATTAATGCCAGGACTGATAATGGTATAGGAAGTAAGGCAGCGACAGATGTTAAGGGATCTTTTGTTGTTACAGGGACGGTTACTGATGAAAAGGATGAAGTTTTACCCGGCGCGACTATAAGGACACAGGGATCGGCAAAAGCGACCACTACCGACGTATATGGCAAATTTATTATAGAGGTGCCCAGCGAAAGCGATTCATTGATCGTTTCATTCATGGGGTTTAAAACCCAGCATATATTTGTTGGTACTGCCAGAACAATAAAAATTAAATTATTGCCCGATGAAGCCAACAGAAAGCTGAACGAGGTAGTAATTGTAGGTTTTGGTACTCAAAAGAAATTAGCCGTAACCGGCGCCGTTTCAACGGTTAAAATAAGCGATCTTCAACATACCTCTACACCATCATTGTCAAATACCATAGGGGGTATGATTCCGGGTATTATAACCAGGCAAAGTTCAGGCGAGCCAGGTTACGATGCGGCTACTGTATATATACGGGGTATATCTACTCCCGGAAATGCAGCACCACTTATCCTGGTTGATGGCGTTGAGCGCGATATGAACCTGCTGAACATGCAGGAAGTTGAAAGCTTCTCAGTGCTCAAAGATGCTGCAGCAACATCGGTATATGGTATCCGTGGTGCAAATGGCGTTATCCTTATCACTACTAAAAGAGGTATTGACGGCCGCCCCAAGGTTACGTTCCGTACAGAAACCGCACAGCTAACTGCCTTGCGTTTACCCGAATATATCAACAGTTATGAGTATGGCATACTAACTAATGAAGCTTATGCCAACGTTGGTCAGCCTGCATTTTATACAGCAGAGCAGCTGCAGAAATTTAAGGATCATTCCGACCCTTATTTATACCCCGATGTAGATTGGATAGACAAAACTTTAAAAAAGAAGACTTACCAAACCATTAACAATTTAAGTTTACAGGGCGGAAATCAAACGTTTAAGTATTTTACCAATGTGGGCTATACTGTCCAGGATGGTATATTTAAAGAAGACCCAACGGTACCTTACCCTACCAACAGCAGTTATAAGCGATACAATTTCAGGTCAAATGTTGATGTTAGCCTTTCCAAAAGCCTTTCTATTGCACTCAATCTTGGCGGCGTCATTGGCAGTGGTTATTATCCCGGTACAAGTGCGGCAGCCATATTCGATGCTTTGAATTATACGCCAAACAATAGCTACCCATTCGTAAATCCCGATGGCTCGATACCGGGAAAGGGCACTTTTCTTTCCATGGACCCCTTTACCCGTACAACCCAGGAAGGTTATCAGACGCAATATAAAACTACCCTGCAAAGTTCGCTGGAAACAAAATGGGATTTATCATCATTGGTCACAAAAGGTTTATCGGTAAGAGGGTTATTTTCTTACGATTATTATGGCGAAACCGATGATGTCCGCCAAAAACAACCAACCACCTATCAATATTTAGGGCCGGATGCAAATGGAGTGGATCAATATAAAGTAATCCAAACCGAAACGCCGTTGGGTTATTACTACGGTAACGCAGCTAACCGCGCAGTTTACCTGGAGACTGCTATCGACTATGACCGCACCTTTGGTAAAAGCGCCATAAGCGCCGTAGTAGTAGGCAACAGGAGAGAGTATATAAACCTGACGGGTGCCACCTCCCTTGATAATATCCCATTCAGAAGGCAGGGGCTGGCAAGCAGGTTTAACTATTCCTATGATTCCCGTTATACCATAGAATTTGACGGCGGTTATAACGGATCGGAAAATTTTCCTGCCAATAAAAGATATGGTTTTTTCCCCGCAGCATCTGCTTCATGGATCGTATCTAACGAAAAATTCTGGCCCAAGGGTGTGATCAGTTTCTTAAGGGTAAGAGACTCATACGGGCAGGTAGGTAATGACCAGATAGGCGGTGCCCGCTTCCTATTTCAAAGCACTATAAACAAAAGTGCCCCAAATTATCTTTTTGGCTCAAGCCAAACAGTTAACGGGGGAGCATTTGCTGAAAACTTTACCGGCACAGACGATGTAAGCTGGGAGGTTGCCACTAAAGAAAACCTTGGTTTAGATATGGAACTATTCGACGGCAGGATAGTATTATCAGCTGATGCTTTTACTGAACATCGTACAGGCATCCTGCTTCAAAGACAGCAGATCCCTATCTCGGCAGGTTTTAGCAACGTTTTGCCTTATGCAAATTTGGGTATAGTAAATAACAAAGGTATTGACGGAACCATTGAAATTAAGAACCGTACCCAGTCGGGATTTTATTATTCATTCAAAGGCAATTTTACCTATGCGCATAACAAGGTTTTAGAAGACGATTCGCCGGTTAAGGCGCTTGCTTATCAAAACTCCAGGGGGCAAACACTTGGCCGCCCTTACGGCTATATCTCATTGGGCCTATTTAAAGATCAGCAGGACATCGATAACAGCCCGTCGCAGACTTCGCTACAGGCAACAATAAGGCCAGGGGATATTAAATATAAAGATTTGAACGGTGATGGCGTAATTAATACTGACGATCAAACCTATTTTGGATACCCGCGTATTCCTGAAATAACATACGGCTTTGGCACAACGCTGGCTTACAAGGGGTTTGATATAAGCGTGTATTTCACAGGCGCTGCGCATTCAAATTTGTTTGTAACAGGCCGTTCAAGTTGGGCATTCCAGGATGGTGTAGGGAACTATAACGTATTTACCGATTATTATGATCATCGCTGGATTCCCGGCGCGGACAACTCAAAGGCCGAATACCCTTCTGTTATTGATGTGAGGAGTACCAACAATTATATAACAAACACGACCTACATGAAAGATGGCAGCTACCTGCGTTTAAAGTCGGCTGAAATAGGTTATAATTTACCTAAACACTTTACAGAAAAAGCGGGTATCAGCGCGGCAAGGCTATTTATAAATGGTACCAACTTATTGCTTTGGGACCATGTGAAGATTTTCGATCCGGAAATAGACAATGGTAATCTGGCTTACCCGCTGCAGAGAACTTTAAACTTAGGGCTACAGGTTACTTTTTAAACATATTAAATTCATAATATCATGAAATCAGTTATAAAATCAGTTATTATAATACTGCTATTTTTTATAGCATCGTCATGTAAGAAAAGTTATCTGGACAAGGCTCCTGATGATGACCTTACGGTAGACCAGGTGTTTGCAAATAGTCAATATGCCCAGAATTTTTTGAATAATATTTATGCTTCACTGCCTATTGAGCATAGATGGGTGGATAATGACCCCAACGGTGATCCGTTTGTGGGCGCTTCTGATGACCTTGAACAAGGATACGCGCCTTCATTTTCAAATAGCATGAATTCCGGCGCATGGAATCCTTCTTCTTATGTTGTAGACCCCTGGACCGCGAATTATAATGGTATCCGCAAGGCAAACCTATTTCTTGAGAACATTGATAAAGTTCCTTTGAATGATCAATTCACTCAGGCACAAAAAAACAGATTAAAAGGTGAGGCTATTTTTCTTCGCGCTTATTTTCATTTTTTATTGATAAGGGTTTATGGCCCGGTTCCAATCGCCGATCACAGTTCAAATGTTTCTGATGATTTTGCCAATATAAGGCGCGATCCTATTGATAAATGTGTGTCTTTTATCACTACTGAGTGTGATAAAGCGGCTGCGTTATTGCCGCCACGAATAACCGCGGACGGCGAATATGGCAGGCCCGCCCAATCTGTTTGTCTGGCCTTAAAAGCCAGGACATTGTTGTATATGGCCAGCCCTTTATGGAACGGAAACCCTGATTATGCCAATTTAAAAGACGATAGGGGAACCCGTTTGTTCCCTGACTTCCTCGCCTCCAGATGGCAGGATGCAGCCACCGCGGCCAAAGCTTGTATTGACGAGGCCGAAGCCGCAGGATATGCCCTTTATACATCTGCTAATAATGATCCTGTGAATAATTACTTTGAAACATTTTATCAAAATAATAATAAGGAGCTTTTCTTCTGTTTTAATGCCGGTTTGTTTAATGATCATGATGTTTATTCGGATCCGTTAAGCATTCTTGGTTTTACATTAAATGCACCAACCCAGGATTTGGTTGATGATTATGAAATGGCAAATGGTGTAAGACCCATAACGGGCTATAATGCCGATCATACGCCTATTATTGACCCGGCTTCGGGCTATACCGAAACAGGTTTTACAACAACCGATGACCCTCAGGGGCGATGGGTTGCAGGAACAAGCAATATGTATGTTAATCGCGACCCGCGTTTTTATGCCAGCATCCATTTTTCCGGTCAGCCATGGAAAACCAGGACCGGCGGTTTAGAGTTTTGGTTTAAGGGTGCCGACGGTAAAGAAGCAGCAGGTTCAGGCAACTATTCGAAAACAGGATACTTAGTAAAAAAGTTGTGTAACCCCAATTTTGTATGGAGGCCTACTACTATTTCCTTTCTGCGCACCTGGCCGCTTTTTCGCCTCGGCGAACAATATTTAAATTATGCTGAGGCATTGAATGAAGCCCAGGGGCCTGTCGGCGATGTTTACAAATATATAAACCTTATCAGGGCCCGCTCGGGTATGCCGGGCTTGCCTGCGGGCTTGTCGAAAGATGCCATGCGCGAAAGGATCCATCATGAGCGGCGTATTGAGCTGGCATTTGAAGCGCACCGCTATTTTGATTGCCATCGCTGGAAGATAGCAGAGCAAACAGACAACGCATATATTTACGGGTTAAATATTTATGCAGGTACTTCAAAAACCGACCCCGCCTTTTTTGTTAGAACGCCTGTTGAAAAAAGAGTATTCCTGAAACAACATTATTTGTGGCCAATGCAAAAACGCGAAACAGATAAAAACCCGCACCTGGTGCAAAATCCGGGTTGGTAATAACTATAAAACACATCATTAATACCGGGATATACCGGTATTAATGATTGAGATCATCTGCATATGAATAAACTAATTTATATAATGGCTTTGCCGTTATTCCTTTACCTTTTTTCAACGCCGGCGAAAGCGCAGGAGCTATATGAGCTGCCCGCCGATGCCGAAACCCGTTGGGTAAGTTTTGAGAACCGCACCGGTGAAAAGGGGAAAGGCGGTATGGAAAATCATAAAGCAAAGGGCCATGCAAGCGAATGGGTTAAAGCGGGGCAAAGCATTACGTTGCTGGACTTTGATGGCGCGGGTGTTATTAACAGGATATGGATGACCATAATAGACAGGAACCCCGAGGCCTTACGCTCCATACGTATCGATATGTATTGGGACGGGGCGGCTAAACCTGCCGTATCAGTACCCCTTGGCGATTTTTTTGGTGTTGGTTTAGGGCGAATGACCGCTTTCCAAAGTGCATTTTTTACCAGTCCCGAAGGGAGATCATTTAACTGTTATATCCCAATGCCTTTTAAAACCCACGCCAGGATGGTTCTGGTAAACGAATCGAAACAAAATCAATTATTATTTTACGATGTTGACCTTACGAAACTAAAAAAACAAGGTAAGGCGATCGGCTATTTTCACGCCTATTGGAGCAATAATAAGGACAGTAAACTTGGCGACGATTTTGAAATATTGCCAAAGGTAACCGGGAAAGGCCGGTTCCTGGGGTCGAACATCAGCGTAATTGCCGATCCGGTATATGGCGAAACCTGGTTTGGCGAAGGCGAAGTGAAGGCTTATTTAGACGGCGATAAGGATTACCCAACATTAGCCGGTTCGGGAACAGAGGATTACATTGGTTCGGCCTGGAACCTGGGCCCATTTTCTCAATTGTATCAGGGAGCAACACTTGTTGATAAACAGAAAAAGCAATACGCTTTCTATCGATATCATGTGCCTGATCCTATTTATTTCCAAACGGATTGCCGCGTAACCATACAACAAATGGGCGGTGCAGGGAGAGATCTGATAAGGGCGATATCAAAAGCCGGGGGTAAAGTGAAACCCGTATCGGTTATGACGACTAAAGGATTAGTAAAATTACTTGATGCCCCCTCTTACCCAGGCCTTTTTGATGATAAATTCCCTGCAGATGAATGGGTTAATTTTTACAGGGTAGATAATTATTCGGCTGTAGCTTACTTTTATCTTGACAAACCCGAAAGCAATTTGCCGGCACTGGCGCCCCTCACTGAGCGATTAAGAGGAATCCATTGATTTCGTGGTTAAGTAAAGAGCGGATAATTAAAATATTAACACATGAATTGGGATCAACCGGATATTTGGATAGTAATAATTTATTTGGGGCTGATGTTTGGTCTGTCATTATGGCACAGACGTTTTGCATCAAGCAACCTGGAGAATTTTTTTCTGGGCGGACGTAAAATTCCGGGATGGCTTAATGGTATTTCATACACGGCGGCATTAGTTAGTCCTGATGCTGCCACGGGCTATGGAGGTTTGGGTGTCGTAACAGGCGCTTTTATTTCCTGGTGGTATTTAAGTCGTTTTGGACTGGCCTTATTTATAGGGGGCGTGTTATTTGCCGTATTCTGGAGGCGTTTAAATCTTTTTACTTCGCTTGAGTTTTATGCATTGAGGTTCCCGCCGCGTGCAGCGGCTGCTATGCGCATTTGGATAGCTGTCCGCACCTCATTGATAGCAATGCCTGCCTGGACAGGCATAACGTTACTGGCTGCCTATAAAATAATGGGCCCTGCGTTTGGATTAACCAAAGTTGAAACCCTGTATTTAGTAGTACCCATTTCATTTTTGTTCGTTTTCTTTTCAGGTTACAAAGGTGTCGTTATTTCGAACCTTATACAAATGAGCATCTTTTTTGTGGGTACCATAGTGCTTGCAGGGTTAACACTCGCCCATTTTGGCGGCCCGGTTGCTATGACGGCTGCTATCACTCATGCTTATGGAGCAACACATCCGGAGATACTGCAAATGACCCCACCTGCGCATCATGATGTATTCCCGATGGTAGCGGCAATGGCCTGGTTATTTGGCCAAAGCATTGGTTATGGCGGTGATGCCGCTCCAATGGGTGGTGCTATGGAAGGCCAGCGTATCCTTTCAACGCGTACGCCATCCGAAGCGTTGACCATGTATGTGGTTACTGCCATAAGCATGTTCGTTTTATTGCTGCTGGTTACCCTCCCAAGTATTTCAGCGGCAGTTCTTTGGCCTGAACTGCGCTCGGCAGGTGCCGATCGTGAACTGGTATATGGCCGTTTGATGAAAGAAATGCTTCCGCATGGGGCCATGGGGTTATTAGTAGCCGCTATGATGGCTGCAACCATGTCAGTTGTTGGCGATAATCTCAATTTCGGCAGCCAGGTATTGGTAAGCGACATTTACCGCCGCTGGTTTGTTCGCTTGGCGAGCGAAAAACATTATATGTTGATGGGCAAAATAGGCATGGCCATTATTGTTTCACTGTCAATTGCCGTCGTATTTAACGTAAGTATTATTACTGACGTAGCGATCGTGATGCTGCAACTAAGTGCCGCCGAATTACCTGCAAATTGGGCGCAATGGTGGTGGTGGCGCTTTAACGGCCCGGCACGTGTAACAGCATCGTTTGGCGGGGCCGCTATATTTTGTTTGGTGGTACTTGGCCCAAAAGTGCTTTTATATTTTAACGTTAAAGGCGCACAACAATTGGTTTTACCCTGGTGGTGGCAAACGTTATTGGTAATGGGCCTCACCACCATAAGCTGGATAATTGTAGCGCTGTTAACCAAACCCGACCCCGATAAATTATTAAATAAGTTTTATCAGCGTGTACATCCGCTGGGCCTTTGGAAACCCTATCGCCAGAAACATGGCTCGTTGCCATTAACAAACATCGTTAAGCCCATATTCCGAGGGTTGGGCGTTGCCATAATTGGTTTTGCCGCGACATGCTTGTTGATACAGGGATTGACGGAAGTATGGTTCGGGCACTACTTAGTATGCGGGATAGAGCTCTTAATATCGGTAATACTATTTGTCATATTCAAAAAAACAGCAAAAGCTTATTTAGCATACCTGGCTATCAGGACAGAAAACAATAAAGGCGCTGACTAGGACAACATTTCGTATGTATCCGCAGCAGAAATAAATCACAATTAAATAATTAACACGAAACACATTTTACAATAACCATATGAGAGCAAAGCGAGATTTTAGAACAAAAGAAGAGCATGTACTTTACCTTGGCGACTGGGTATTTCACATAGGGCCAATGTTTATTGAAACCCCTTTTGGAACAGAGACGAAAGATGCCGACCTGCATTTTTACGGTGAACGCCTTACAGAAGCGCTGGAACATCATGTTGATGTAACACCACTGGCTAATTGGGAGCTTTACAGACTGGAACCAGGCAAACTTGAAGCATATCTTGACCAATCCACCGCTCTTATCATCAGCGATGTGGAGGCTAAATGTTTCCATTTATACCCAAGTTTTTTCGACAGGGCAAAGAGGGAGAACCGCGTAGTAACTTTTCCTGACAGGCTTAAAGTAATCAAGAACTGGATAAACGACGGCGGCGGCCTGATGATGCTAGGGGGATGGCTGTCATTCAGCGGTGTACAGGCAAAATCAGGCTGGGGAAGAAGCACTTTGTCAAGTGTTTTACCGGTTGACTGCCTATTAGTCGAAGACCTTGTTGAATCATCGGAAGGGTTTACCGCTGAAGTATTGCTACCGGATCATCCTGTAGTAAAAGGTTTACCCTGGGATAAATTCCCACCCATATTTGGCTATAACGAGGTAAGTGAGAAGCAGGAAGGACAAGTATTGGTGCGAGTAAAAGAAACCGGCCATCCTTTGGTAGTTGTGGGCGAATATGGCAAAGGCCGTATTTTAACCTATATGTCCGACCCTGCGCCGCACTGGGGTATCAATTTTGAAATATGGGAAGGTTATGATGCATTTTGGCAGCAGTCGTTAGCCTGGGTAAAAAAACAAAAATAACGATGGATCAGGCGCAATTATTTGCTGGTACGGCAGTTGCCGACATTACACCGCCGCTTGAAGTCGGCTTGCTGACATCATCGGTAAACGGACTTTATGAGCCTTTTGAATTAGTTAGGTTGCCATTAAAGGCCCGGATTTTAGTATTAAAATCCGGTGCCGAAATGGTAGCATTGGTTTCGGTCGATCTGCTTGCTTTAAATGATACGTCTGTTAATGGGTGGGATAGGTTTAAAGCGGGCATGTCCGGCATCGTCAGCCCGGATAATATCATTTTAACCTGTACACATACCCATAACGCGCCTGAATCGGTAGCGTTATCGGGATTGTACCTTACAGATGCTTACCAAAATTGGTTATCGAAAGTTCAGTCGATAATTAAACAAGCCATAAGTGACGCATTTTACGCAATAAAGGCCTGTATGCTATCTCTGGCATATAATAAGTTAAACGATTATTCTATGCAACGGCGCATTAAAACACCGGACGGCATTGTCATGTCTGATTCCATACAGCCTATAGATAGCGAACTATTTAATCTTGAACCTGTAGACAGGCGTGTTAAGATCATGTATTTTAACGATGAAAAAGGCAACGGAATTGCGGCAGTGGTCCAGGCTACCTGTCACCCGGTACACGAAATGTGCATGAAGCATGTATCATCCGAATTCCCGGGCGAAATGTGCCGCGAACTGGAGCTGTCACCCAAAATCGGAATGCCCCTGTTTTTAAACGGCGCGGCAGGCGATATCAATCCGCCAACGGTATCCATGGGGCCTTCTTACGCGCACGATCATGGGTTAGCACTGGCTAGCCTGGTTAGGCAAAACCAACATAAAGACGATGTCGACACACTGGCCTTTGGTACCCTACACAGCAGTATACAGTTCCCGGTACGGGCCGGTTCAGGTGTAACAAACAAACTGGACGCGATGGCAAGGTTTAGCGTGGTGCGCATCGGCTCGCTGGCCATTGTTTTTTTGCCGGGCGAACCATTTATAGAAACTGCACTGCATATTGAAATACACTCGCCGTTTGCCAATACCATTGTTGCGGGCTACGGTGAAAATAACATAGGCTACATTCCTACGGCGAAAGCGCTTAAAGAGGGTGGATACGAGGCGGGTCCGGGCAAATGGTCGTTCATGGAAGAAGGTGCCGACAGGCTCATTTGCACCGAGGCTTTGCGGTTATTGAATAAATTATTTAACCAAAATAAAAGCCTCAAAACTAAGCGCGAATAAAAACCGGCTGAGAAGTCACAATATAAATGGATATGAAAATTAAAACACCAATAAAACTTATAGTTTGTGTAAGCCTGTTTTTGGCAGGGCTAGTTACACAAGGCTATTCAAAAGGTAAGGAATTATATTTTTATGGGAATGTAGATAATGACCTTTCGCTGCTTTTAAAACGTGAAGGATATATTGTTAACTATTTCCGTTCGCCTCAAGCTGCCGTAAATGCAGCCCGCCGAGGCACAGGTGTTTTTCTTATAGCGTATAATTATCCTCAAACGGACCCTGTGAACAATATTAGCCAGCAATTGCTCGATGAAGCGAAAAAAAAGGAATTGAAGCTTTACGTAGAATATCCTTCTGCATTTCCCGGCTTAAACATTCCCGGCAAACCCCTTGAAACCCAACTTGAACGCGCTGTTGTAACCAGTGATGTGTTTGGGGATGGGCTAAAGCCCATGAGTTTATTGGCTGTAAATAATAGTCATATACTGCCTGTGGATGTCGCAAATCCATTGATTGTATTAGCTAAAGTAGTTGGATTTGATAAAGCAGAATATGGTTTAAAGGATACCAAAACCTACCCTTTATTATTTGAACAGGGAAACGTACTGGTAAGTACAACAGGTTTAAGCAATTTTGAAACCGGCAGGTATGGGCCTGCTGAAAACGTAAAAGCAGTATGGCGGTATATTTTATCGCGCATAACGGGTAACAAAATAACTCATCTGGATAACTGGCTGGAAGACGTTAAACCGATGTATAACCGCAATGCACCCCTGCCGGCTGGTGCCAGGTTAAACAGTATTAAAAAAGGCGCACAATGGTTTAGTAACGGCCGGTTCTTTGTTGATGAAAGCTGGAAAACCGATTGTATAAAATATGGGGGGAACGGAACTAAACCGGTTGGCCCGCCTGTAAGCCAAAGCAAGCCTAATGGCGATGGCAGCCTGGGTATATTGGAAGGTCATACTTCCACCATTTATTATGATGGCAGCCAGCAATACAGGTACTGGCTGCGCGCCGACGTACAGGGCGAAGTAAGTATGGCCTTAGCTGCTGCCGGTAATTTGTTAAACAATAATGAATATCAATCCAGATCGGCTAATCTTATTAATTATGTATTTAAAAATTCCAACCTGCGTGCAGGATCCAAGAATGACCCTAATAGCCCTGCCTATGGCCTTTTAGGCTGGGCAACTACCAATGCATCAACCTTTTATGGCGATGATAATTCCAGGTCGATACTGGGTATGATAGCTGCTGCATCATATTTACACACTGATAAATGGAATCAGCAACTGGCCGAAGCCATACTCGGCAATTTCAGAACCACAGGCAAACAGGGTTTCAGGGGCGAGCGCCTGGAGGAAGGCGACATTGTTAAAAATGGCTGGCAATATTATTACAACCGCGACCTGACCCATGTTTCGCCACATTTTGAATCATGGATGTGGGCCTGCTATTTATGGCTGTACAGCAAAACAGGTTATGCGCCTTTGCTGGACAGAACAAAAGAGGCGATTAAGATCACGATGGACTCATACCCCGATAAGTGGTTATGGGGAAGCAGCATGCAAACACAACGCGCCCGAATGATATTACCGCTGGCATGGCTGGTAAGGGTTGACGATACCAAAGAACACAGGCAATGGCTTGATAAAATGGTCAATGAAATATTAAAATACCAGGATGAAAGCGGCGCCATACAGGAAGAATTAGGGAAGGGAAAAGGCCAGTTCAACGCCTTAAAAAGCAATAGCGACTATGGTTCTGACGAAGGGTCATTGATATTCAAAAACGGCGAGAAGGTTTCGTGTATGTTATATACCTGCAACTTTGCCCTGTTCAGCCTCAATGAAGCGGCTCGTGCTACGGGGAATAAAAAATACCAGGCAGCCGCCGATAAATTATCCGGTTTTTTAACCCGGATACAGGTTCAAAGCACCAAACATCATGATCTGGATGGTGCCTGGTTCCGTGCATTCGACTACGGCAGGTGGGATTATTGGGCCTCTAACTCTGATGCGGGTTGGGGCGCCTGGTGCACGTTAACGGGTTGGATACAAAGCTGGATTGTGACCACGCAGATCCAGATGCAGCAAAAACAAAGCTTTTGGGAGGTCACCCAAAATTCAGACATAAAAATCAAAGCAATACCAGCAATTAATTTAATGCTTAAACAATAGATAGGGATGAAAACGAAACGAATGCTTTTATGCATTTTCATATTTGCCGCACTGGTGAATAGCGGGGCGTATGCACAGGTTTTAAATAATGACCTGGCAGCCTTATCCGAAATACAACAGGGTATGACCTCGAAAAGAGTCAGCAGTCATGATCCTACCGGTGGTGGCGATGACTTTATAAAAATAGCCAAAGACGAAAAAAAGATCATATTTGACGTAAAAGGCGCGGGCATCATAAATCACATCTGGATAACCATGGCTCCTGATCCCGGCGCGTTAAGCCGTAATGATGTTATCATCAGGATGTATTGGGACGGGAAGGAATATCCGTCTGTAGAGTCGCCGATCGGCCCGTTCTTTGGCCAGGGCTGGAACGAGTCATATGAATACAGTTCTTTGCCACTATCGGCAAGCCCGGTACAGGGCCGCGGTATGGTGTGTTACTTTGCCATGCCATTTAGTAATGGGGCCCGTATAGAAATAGAAAATCAATCGGGCAGGGATATCAGCAACTTTTATTACAACATAGACTATACGGCAGTGGATAAACTGCCTGCCAATACCGGTCGTTTCCATAGTTGGTACAATAAACAATTGACAGAGACTTCGAAAACAGAAGGTGAAAATGAGTGGGGTATTTTAGGTAAACCCGGCCATAACCTAAGCGGCAAAGGAAACTATGTGATCGCGGATATAAAAGGCAAGGGCCATTTTGTGGGTGTAAACTACTATGTCAATTCGCCCACACCCATTTGGTATGGCGAAGGCAACGATATGATTTTTATCGATGGCGCAGCATCGCCTACACTTATCGGCACGGGAACCGAAGATTATTTTAATACGGCATGGTGTCCAAAGTCGGTTTACTCAAACCCCTATTATGGCTATCCAAGGGTAAATAATGATATCGGGTGGCTGGGCCGTACGCACATGTACCGGTTTAATATTACCGATCCGATATTTTTTAACAGCGCTTTTAAGTTCACCATAGAACATGGCCACAACAACGTGCTTACGCTCGACCTGGCAAGCGTGGCTTACTGGTACCAGGATAAGGCGTCGCCCATTCCGCCAATACCCGATAAGGCGACGAGGAGACCCATGCCACTGATCAATTTCGGCGATATCCACAGGTGGAGAAATGAATGGAGAAAAAATCATGGGAACGATCCTGAACTATGGGGCGATGAACGTTGATGCCAATAATAAATTTAACTATAGCGAAGGGCGTAACAGAAATAACAAATAATAAATATATAACATAAAATGGCAGAAGTTTTAAAAAGCGGAAGAACTATATCCGAAATTAAAGATGCAGATAGAAAAGTAAGGGAAACTGTAGAAACGATAATAAGTGATATTGAAACGCACGGAGATGAAGCGGTGAAAAAATATTCCAGGTTATTTGATCATTGGTCGCCAGGCACATTCCGGCTAAGTGATGCGCAGATTAAAGACATTGTTAACAATACATCAAAACAGGTAAAAAATGATATTCTGTTTGCACAAAAACAGGTTAGGTCATTTGCGGAACAACAAAGGGCATCGATTACTGACATTGAGGTTGAAACGATGCCGGGTGTTTTTTTAGGGCATAAAAATATACCTGTTAATAGTGTGGGTTGTTATATCCCTGGTGGCCGGTATCCAATGGTGGCTTCGGCTCACATGAGCGTTATAACGGCCAAGGTTGCCGGAGTAAAACGTGTTATGGCATGCACACCACCTATAAACGGACAAATACCTGAAGCCACGGTATGCGCGATGCATTTTGCTGGTGCCGATGAAATATATATAATGGGCGGTGTACAGGCTTTGGTCGCCATGGCATTAGGCACTGCAACTATACAGCCTGCCGACATGATAGTAGGGCCCGGTAATGCATACGTTGCTGAAGCAAAGCGGCAATTATTTGGCCGTGTAGGTATTGATCTGTTTGCAGGACCTACTGAAATACTGGTTATTGCCGATGAAACAGCAGATGCGGAAATGATAGCCTGCGACCTTTTGGGCCAGGCCGAGCATGGGCCAACATCGCCTGCTGCGCTTATAACTACATCAAAAGATATTGCAAAGCAAACCCTGATTGAAATAAAACGTCAGTTGCTGTCGCTACCGACTGCTGAAATAGCACGCGTTGCCTGGGAAGATCATGGTTCCATAATTCTGGTTGCCGATGAAGCGGAAGCGGTTATTGAAGCAGATAAACTTGCCTATGAGCATGTTGAGGTGCTTGCCGAGGCGCCGGGGTATTTCCTCGATAACCTTACAAACTATGGCGCTTTGTTTTTAGGGCCCGAAACAAATGTGGCATACGGTGATAAGGTTATTGGCACTAACCACATTTTACCTACTATGAAGGCAGCAAAATATACCGGCGGCTTGTGGGTTGGTAAATTCCTTAAAAATTGTACCTATCAGCGATGCACTCCCGAAGCCAGCGTACTAATTGGCGAATATGCTATGCGTTTGTGCGAACTGGAAGGTTTTATGGCTCATAAAGAGCAGGCTGCTTTACGTGTAAGGCGGTATAAAAAAACCAGCAAGGATGTTGCACATCTTCAAACAGGAAAATATTAATGATGATTTGGACACATAATGTATTACCAGGAATTTTCAGCTCGCAGCGCATTGCTTATAATGAGCTTGGCTATAAATAGGAACCGTTTGAACACAATGGAAAATTTGCCGTGCAACAGAATATTATTTATTGCCTGTAAAAACCTTAACAGGGTGTTACTATTGTGTTGTTCCATTATAGCTATGTTACTGCCGCTTAATTCAATCGGACAGCCGCAAAAACAGCATGATATGCCAATTATACCGGTTGGCATGGATGCTTACCGCAGATGGGATGAATTGCCGCTACAGCGGATAGGTGTACGGGCTTACATGCGCAGTACCTATGACCGCACCGGCGGCAGTAATGACGCTTCTCATTTTCTTTTTATGAATAAGGAAGATGACAACGTGACTTTGGCGGTAAAAGGCAGGGGAATATTGTATTTTTTCAGGGCCAATCACTGGCATGGCAGTCCCTGGCATTTTAAAATAGACGGGAAGGACAATGTAGTAACGGAAACAGCCACGGAAAATCCTGTAAATGCCGTAAAGGTATTTAAAAACACATCGTTCTCCCCGGCAGGCACTTTCGCACCGCCGCTGGCGTGGACCTGGGGGATAACCAAAGGAGCCGATCTGATATGGACACCAATGGCCTTTCGCGATTCCATGAGCGTGGCATACTCCCGTACATATTATGGTACCGGTTATTATATCTATCACCTGTATGCTAACGCGACTGGCCTTTCCCAGCCAATTAGATCGTGGAATTTGGATCAGGCGCCAGCTAAAGATGTCACCGGCTTCATCGATCGTGCCGGAACGGATATCGCTCCAAAAAACATTAAATCGCTGCGCGGGAAGCTCAAGCTGAAAAATAAACGGACAGTGCTTGTTTATATTAGGGCATCAGCATCCGCGATGCGTGCATTTAAACTTACCCTGCCGCTAAATAAGGCTATAGATATGGAGCGCATGCATTTGCGGGTTACCTGGGATGATACCAAGTATCCATCTATCGATGTGCCATTATGCCTGTTTTTTGGTGCCGGTACCTTTTTTAACCGGGAAAAAAAAGAATTCCTGGTTAAAGGTTTACCTATCAATATTCGTTATGATTATGCTAATAGTAAGGTAGAACTGGCCTGTTATTATCCGATGCCGTTTTTTAAAGCAGCAAAGTTTGAATTGACAGGAACAACAACGGTTAATACAGAAATCGCTTACGAGGTGCGCTATGAACATTTAAAAACCCCGGCAAACATTAGCAGTTATTTTCATGCTACGTACCGCGATATTCCAAAGCCGGAATTGGGGAAAGATATGACCTGGCTTGATACGCGCGGCATTGAGGGGCATAAAGATTGGTCGGGTAGTTTTATGGGCACCTCGTTTATCTTTTCGCATAACGCCGATCTCTATACGCTCGAGGGAGACCCCCGGTTCTTTTTTGATGATAGCCAAACCCCACAGGCTTATGGTACCGGAACAGAGGAATGGGCTGGCGGCGGCGATTACTGGGGTGGTGAGAATATGACATTGCCACTGGCCGGCCACCCGTGCGGGGCAACATCAAAACAAACCGCTGTTAATGATATGGACCTTATTCAATCGGCCTATCGCTTCCTGGTGGCCGACCTGATGCCTTTTGGTAAGCGGGCGGTCATAAGGTTTGAACACAGCGAAAATGTATCGGAAGAACATTACGAAGCTGTTACTTACTGGTATGGCCTGCCATCGCCATCATTAATAAAAACCGATTCGGTAGATATTGGCAAAGTGCGCGACGAACAACGGCATGCCTATAATTCTCCCGAAGCATCCAAAACTGAAACCATACATTCAAAATATGAATGGGGACCCGATGTTTACCCCGCCGGCGCATGGGGTTATGACCTGAACAAAATGTACCCCGACTATAAACACCTGGTCGGAAAAGAAATTTATCCGGCGTACGATGAAGATGGCCGCCATACAACCGGCACATCCGAGTTTACGGTTAAGATCAGGCCCGATAATAAAGGTGTGTTGTTACGAAGGACGCTTGATTATTCCTATCCAAATCAAACAGCTGAAGTATATGTGGCAGTTGCCGGGGGCGGAAGAGATCAACCCAAAAATAACTGGAAAAAAGCTGGTATATGGTATTTAGCCGGAGCCAATACCTGCGTTTTTTCACGCCCCGACAGCGAGCTTGGAAAACGGACCTATAATGTGCAAACCTCTGACCGCCGTTTTCGTGATGATGAATTCCTTATCCCGGCTGAATTAACCATGAACAGCACGGCGATAAAAGTCCGGATCAAATTTATCCCGGATAACCAGGAATTATATCCGGGGCACCCGTTCCCCAATAAAAGCAGCTGGAGCGAATTAAAGTATAATGTGTACAGCTACGTATTGCCGGATTTTAAATTAAACTGACAGCAGAATAAACTATATATAAATCAATGATTACAAATAAAATAAAGAATAAGCATTTGTTCAAGAAACTATTTATAGTTGTGGTAATTGTATTTCCGCTTTTACCGGCTACCTGTTATGGTAATATCCGTCTTCCGAATATTATTGGGAGCAATATGGTTCTGCAACAGCACAGCAACGTAAAACTTTGGGGCTGGGGCGAGCCGTATGAGAAAGTATCAATAACCACTTCTTGGGATAACATAACTTACCCGGTTGCCTTAGTGGATGGAAATGCCAAGTGGGTAGTTACGATAAAAACCCCGGCAGCGGGCGGGCCTTACCTCATAAAAATAACCGGTAACAACCATATTTTATTAAGTAACGTAATGATAGGCGAAGTATGGGTTTGCTCGGGCCAAAGTAATATGGAAATGTGCGGTGCCTGGGGGTTGCAGGATATAAAAAAAGAGCTGCACACCGCAAAAAATAACAATATCAGGTTTTTCCATATCCCAAAAACAAGCGCGGCCTTCCCGCAGCAGGACTGCGCCGGAGAGTGGGTGGTATGTGACAGCAGCAGCCTGGAAACATTTAGCGCCACCGGTTATTTTTTTGGTAAAAATATCAGCAATAAATTAAATGTTCCGGTTGGTTTGGTGCAATCATGCTGGTCAGGTGCATCGGCAGACATCTGGACACCGGATAGTGTTATACGTAATGACGCTGTTTTAAATGCGGCTACCAAAAAAATTGTCCAAAATGGGCAGGTTTCTAACATCGCGGGTTACGCATATAATGCCATGATAGCCCCTATCACTCATTATAATATTGCCGGGGTTATATGGTATCAGGGAGAAAACAATACGCATGTGGCATCCACCTATCCACGGCTGTTTACTGCTATGATAGATGCCTGGAGGACAGCCTGGGGTAAAGACCTGCCGTTTTACTATGTGCAGGTAGCGCCATTCAGATACCAGCTTAAAAATGTAGGCGCATTAATGCGTGAGGCGCAAACTGAAAGCATGAAACACAGCAATACCGGTATGATAGTGATAACCGACCTTGTGAGCGATACCAATAATGTGCACCCTGCGGATAAACATGATGTTGGTTTACGGTTGGCTAACTGGGCACTTGCCGAAACTTATCTTCAGCGGGGGATAATTTATAAAAGCCCGATGTATGAAAGCATGAGGATTAAAAAAGACAAGGCAACTGTGCTGTTTAATAATGCGGACAGGGGCCTTATGATAAAGGGCAACACGATAACACAACTATATATAGCGGGCGCTGATCAGGTATTTCACCCCGCAAAAGCCACGGTTAAAAAAAATATGCTAATTGTTTGGAGCCCTTTAGTAAAAGAACCCGTTTCGGTACGATATGGGTTTAGCAATACTGCCATTGGCAATCTTTTTAGTAACGATGGACTTCCGGCGGGGCCGTTCCGTACCGATAGATGGCCGGTGGCGAATGAATATAAACCGGCAACAAACTAAAGAACCTTAACTTTATGAAATATTGTAGCAATATATTTTTCCTGCTGTTTTGTTTCGGCAGTGTTTATGGCCAGCCGAAAGTGAAGCTTTCTATTATCCCCGAACCTTCTTCTAGCCATCAAACGGAAGAAAAATTTAAAATTAACGGGAATGTTATTGTGCGATACAATGATGCGGCCGCCAGGGAAACGGCAGGTTTGCTGAATAAGTTCCTGTATACCACTTATGGCTTCCGTTTAAAAATACTGAAGTCGGCATCTCTTGCTCACAAAGCCGGGATTACTATCTTCCATCAGCGCACAATGAAGCCGGAAGGTTATTTGCTTAATATTCATAGCCGTGGTATCAGATTGAGCGGCGATACGGCGGGTATGTTTTACGGGCTTCAGACATTGCAGCAGTTATTTCCCGTTGAAAAGGCATCACAGATCAGCTTACCCGGTGCAGAAATATTGGACACGCCACGATTTGCATACAGGGGATTGATGCTGGATGTGAGCCGCCATTTTTTTTCGGTTGATTATATCAAAAAGTTCCTTGATGTAATGTCGCAATATAAGCTGAACAGTTTTCACTGGCATTTAACCGATGACCAGGGCTGGCGTATTGAAATAAAGAAATACCCGAAGTTGCAAAGCGTAGCAGCCTGGCGCCAACCAACGGCGCTGGAACATAACTCGCCTATGATAAAAGATGGCCGTTATGGGGGGTATTACACACAGCAACAAATAAAAGAAGTTGTTGCTTACGCTGCCGCACGCCATATCACCATAATTCCTGAAATTGAAATGCCGGGTCATTGCAAAGCCGCACTGGCTGCGTACCCGCAGTTAGGATGTACGGGAGGGCCGTACCAGGTCATGACAGCGGGAGGCATTAATAATGATGTTTATTGTGCGGGAAACGATTCGGTATTTATCTTTTTGCAGGATGTAATAGATGAGGTAGTTGCGCTTTTCCCCGGGAAATATATACATATAGGTGGCGATGAAACGCCTAAAGACAGGTGGAAGGGTTGCCCCAAATGCCAGGCTCGTATAAAGTCAGAGGGCTTGAAAGATGAAAATGAATTACAAAGCTATTTTGTGCAACGTATAGAGAAATATATTAACAGTAAAGGCCGCAGCATTATAGGCTGGGACGAAATACTTGAAGGCGGACTTGCTCCAAACGCTACGGTAATGAGCTGGCGTGGCGAAGTGGGAGGGATAGAGGCGGCGCGCCTTCATCATGATGTGGTCATGAGCCCTTATACTTTTGTATATTTAGATTACTACCAGGGTCATCAGCGCGAATTGGAACCCTATGCAACGGGCGCCTACCTCCCGTTATCAAAAGTATATAGCTACGACCCTGTATCGCCATTACTTACAGAAGAGCAGCGGAAATATATAAAAGGTGTGCAGGCGAATACCTGGGCAGAGCAGATACCGGATGAAGATCATGCAGATTACATGGTGTTCCCTCGTGCATTGGCCCTTGCCGAAATTGGCTGGTCGCCGGCGAACAAAAAGGATTACGGTGACTTTTTACAAAAACTGCCTGTTCGTTTAGCCGGGCTCGACAAGCAGCATGTTAATTTCCGAATACCTGAACCCCTTGATCTTAAAGATTCAGTGACTACTTTAAAAAACCTGCAACTTAACCTCAAGCCATTAGTGGCAGGTGCTTCGGCTTATTATACTGCGGATGGTTCCGTACCTACTCAAAACAGCCGAAAGTGTGAGGATACTGTTAACCTTACTTTAGCTGATAATGTTCCGGTAACGGTAAAAACATTGACAGTGCTTAGCTCGGGCAGGCAAAGTGCAGTATATACAGCCACTTATACAAAAAAAACAACCACCAAGTAATAAACTAAAGATATGTCAGCAGAAAACAACCGTCGTTCATTTATAAAAAAGGTAGCAATCGGCAGCGCAGGAATTACCGCCATGCCGTCATTGCTGCTGGCTTCACCGCCGCCGTCTTCAGCCGAAAGCCGGAAAGATAAACAAGTCGGAAAATCACCTCAAAAGAAGCGCAGCTATAATGGCACCTATACCGGCGATGAGCTCAGCCGTATTGCATTCCCCATCGGTGGCATCGGTGCCGGCATGTTCTGTTTGGAGGGCTCCGGCGCTATTTCGCATGTATCGGTACGCAACTCTCCTGATGTTTTTAATGAACCGGCCATGTTTGCGGCAATTAGTGTAAAAGGACTAAAAAATGGCGCCAAGGTGCTGGAAAGTAAGGTACCTGACTGGAAGAAGTTCGGCCAGCGCGATGCCGGGCTTGGCGGAACCGGTGGAGCAACCTGGGGCCTGCCCCGGTTTGAAAAGGCTGAGTTCAGGGCGCGTTTCCCTTTTGCTGAAATAGCTTTAGCAGATAATGACCTGCCGTTACAAATAGAGTTAAAAGGCTGGAGCCCTTTCATTCCTGCTGACGCCGATAACGCGAGCCTGCCTGTCGGCGGGATAACATACAGTTTTAAGAATACAGGAAATAAAAACGAAGAATGCGTATTTTCCTACCACAGCCGGAACTTCATGGCCCAGCCCGGCACGAAGAATGCTATAAAAGCGATAGAAAATGGCTTTGTACTCTCAGCAGAGGGCACTGAAGCCGACCCGCAGAAACAAGGCGATTTTGCCATTTATACCGATGACCCGGCAACGGTCGTGGATTATTGCTGGTTCAGGGGCGGTTGGTTTGACGGACTGACCATGACCTGGAAAGTAATAGCGAACGGGGAAACCAAAAGCAATCCCGTAGTGGATAGGGATGCCCCCGGAGCATCATTGTTCGTTCCCTTCACCCTGAAACCAGGCGAACAAAAAACTATACGGCTGATGATGGCCTGGTATGTACCCAATACCAAACTAAGGCAGGGTGAGGTGAACCCCGCCGATAAAGAATGGGTAAGTAAAGACCCCATGCTAAAATATCACAAACCCTGGTACAGCAGCAAGTTTAAAAATATAGAAGAGACAGCAGCCTACTGGGGTGCGAATTATAAAAGCCTGCAAGAAAAGACCCAATTGTTTACAGATGCGTTTTACGCCAGCACACTTCCCGGGGAAGTAGTTGAGGCAGTGGCTGCCAACCTGACCATTCTTAAATCGGCCACGGTGCTCAGGCAGTACGATGGCCGGTTCTGGTGCTGGGAAGGAAGTGGTGATAGCTGGGGCAGTTGTTATGGCTCCTGCACCCATGTATGGAACTATGCGCAGGCAGTTTCGCATCTCTTCCCTTCGCTGGAACGCAGCCTGCGGGATACCGAATTCACAGAGAGCCAGAATGGCGAAGGCCACCAGATGTTCCGCTCGAACCTGCCTATAACACCGGCTTTGCATAATTTCCACGCGGCATCAGACGGGCAGTTGGGTGGCATTATGAAAGTTCACCGGGAATGGCGCATCAGCGGCGATGATCAATGGCTTAAACAGATGTACCCAAAGGTGCAGGCCAGCCTTGATTATTGTATCAAAACCTGGGATCCCGGAGGCAAAGGAATAGTAGAAGAACCACATCACAATACCTATGATATTGAATTCTGGGGCCCAACCGGTTTCGCCACCAGCTTTTATCTTGGCGCGTTGCGTTCGTTTGTAACGATGGGCGAATATTTAAAGAAGGACGTAAAGCGATATAAAACCTTATACACCAGTGGCAAGGCATTTATGGAAAATGAGCTGTTTAATGGTGAATACTTTTTCCAGAAAATAGAATGGAAAGAACTGAAGGCGGCCGACCCCACCAAGGTGCAGTCGTTTGCCACACAATACACCCCTGAAGCAACCGGATTGTTAAAAAAAGAAGGGCCGAAATACCAATACGGCACCGGCTGTTTATCAGACGGGGTAATGGGCGCCTGGCTGTCGCGGATGTGCGGCCTGGGCGACCCGCTGGATGTATCGAAGATAAAAAGTCACCTGACCTCTGTTCATCAGTATAACTTTAAAACCGACCTGCATGAGCATGCCAACCCGCAGCGCCCAACATATGCCATAGGCAATGAGGGTGGCCTGTTGCTTTGTTCGTGGCCCAAAGGCGGTATGCTATCCCTGCCATTTGTTTACAGCAACGAGGTATGGACGGGTATAGAGTACCAGGTCGCATCGCATTTGATGCTGATGGGAGAAACAGATAAAGCGCTTGACATTGTGCGCGCCTGCCGCGACCGCTACACCGGTGAGGTACGGAATCCTTTTAACGAATATGAATGCGGCCATTGGTATGCCAGGGCCATGTCGAGCTATGGCATGCTCGAAGGTTTGACGGGTGTACGTTATGACGCGGTGGATAAAACCCTGCACATTGATTCCAGGGTGGGCGACTTTACCAGCTTCCTTTCTACGGCGGGCGGATTTGGCACAGTGACGCTTAAGGCTGATAAACCGTTTTTAAAAGTTTATTATGGTGATATCCCCGTAAAGAAAGTTATTGTTTCGGGTGCAGTAACAAAGCTGGGATAATAACGATGAAGAACTTAAAAATATAATAAGATGATAAACACGAGATCCATTATAAGAAGTATATTTTTTAGTGTGATAATTGCAAGCTTACCAGGCTGCAGCTCCGCACAAACGAATGCGCATACACGTGCCGTATGGAGCCAAGAAGCCGCCAGGCAATGGTATGCAAAACAGCCTTGGTTGGTGGGATGTAATTTTATACCCAGTACCGCCATTAACGAGCTTGAAATGTGGCAGGCAGATACTTTTGACCCTGCAACCATTGACAGGGAGCTTGGCTGGGCCGCGGGAATCGGGATGAATACCGTAAGAGTTTACCTGCATGACCTGTTGTGGGAGCAAGATGCGGCAGGTTTTAGTAAACGCATCAACGTTTTTTTAACTATAGCAGCTAAACATCATATAAAGCCTTTGTTTGTGTTATTTGATTCATGCTGGGACCCGTTCCCGGCATTAGGCAAACAACGTGTGCCACGGCCTGGTGTGCATAATTCGGGCTGGGTTCAAAGTCCCGGTTACAGGGCATTGACAGATAGGGGGCAATACCCCCGTCTGAAAAAATATGTGAGAGGCCTTGTAGGCGAGTTTGCCAATGATGAACGAATATTAGGCTGGGACATATGGAATGAACCGGATAATACCAATAATTCTTCGTACGGCAAGGTTGAACTAAAGCATAAAGAGGCATATGTATTGCCTTTGCTTAAGCAGGCATTTGAGTGGGCCCGGTCGGTAAATCCATCGCAGCCCTTAACTTCCGCTGTTTGGAAAGGTGATTGGTCGGCGCCGGATAAGTTATCACCAATTGAAACTGTACAATTAACGCAATCCGATATTATATCCTTTCATAATTATGACGACGCCGCTGAGTTTGAAAAACGCGTTAACTGGCTTTTGGCCTATGGCAGGCCCATGATATGTTCCGAATATATGGCCCGGGGCAATAACAGCTTCTTCAAGACTACGCTGCCTGTCGCCAAAAAATACCATGCAGGGGCTATAAACTGGGGGTTGGTTGATGGTAAAACGCAAACCAAATATGCCTGGGACAGTTGGAGCGTGCATTACCCGGGCGAACCGCCATTATGGTTCCACGAAATTTTTCATAAGAACGGCACGCCGTATATACCTGAAGAAGTAGCATTCATAAAAAACATAACTAAAAAATAGTCCGGTGAAAAAATATCTTTATTCCTACCCTGTACTTTTTTGGCTGCTCGTCGCTTCCATAAACACTTTTGCGCAACAGGCCATTGTGAACCCGGTTATTAATCATGATTTTCCCGACCCTACCCTAATCCGGGTGCAAGGAAAATATTATGGGTATGCTACTAATACGGTTGTAAATGGCAAATATCTACACATTCAGCTTGTGGCATCGACAGATTTGAACCATTGGTCAGACGCAACTGATGCGTTACCCAATGGGGCCTTATGGGCTAAGCGTGATTTCTGGGCGCCTCATGTAGTTTATGATCCGCAGCAAAAAAAGTACATCCTGTTTTACGCTGCCCGCTCCGCAACCCCCGGTGCTGATATGTGTATTGGTGTAGCATTTGCCGGTTCTCCTGAAGGCCCGTTTGTAGATAAAGGCAGCCCGCTTATTGCCGGCAAAGGTTACGTAAATATTGATCCCTTTGCCATGATAGACCCTAAAAGCGGAAAGAAGCTGCTGTATTGGGGATCGGACCATGTACCTATAAAAGTTCAGGAGCTAAGCGATGACTGGAAAAGCCTAAAACCAGGTACTAATGCCATACCTGTAGTTTTTCCCGCGCAGGAAAAAGCATACAGTACTTTGGTCGAAGGGCCCTGGGTCGACTATTACAAAGGGTTTTATTATCTCTATTATTCAGGTGATAACTGCTGCGGCCCGAATGCCAATTATGCGGTGATGATCGCGCGTTCAAAAAATGCGTTCGGCCCTTTTCAGCGCATGGGTGAAGCGGATGGGACAGGAAAAAGCGTCATCCTTGAAAAGGATGATCAGTGGCTGGCGCCGGGCCATAACTCCATTTTCAGGGATGACAAAGGCAATATCTACATCGCTTACCATGCCATACAAACTAATCCACGTGGGGGCGGTCGGGTATTATTAATAAGCCCGGTGAAGTATGAACATGGCTGGCCGGTGATTATAAAACAATAATCAACTAGTTAAACAGACTTAATCGTTAAAAAATGAAACTTACAGTAAAGGTTATTTTTAGCCTTATAGGATTCCTTTTGCCTATTGGCAACCATAGTTTTGCGCAGGTAACAACTGACAATACTGTACCACAAAGGGGTATAAATGCATGGTTGGAAACATCATTGCATAAGGTATATTTAACGGTACCGGCAAAAATTATGGATACCATGAGCTTGAGAGCAGCCAGAAACAGCCGCATTTCCTTTCAGGTTGCTTTCCATAGTAATATGAAAGACCAGATACAAATAAATTGTGCAGTTGAATCTGATAAAATAATGTCACTGGTACGATTTGTTGGGGTAGTACCTTTTCCGCATTACAATACTGATATAAGCGCCGATGAAATGGACGGAATTGGTTTTTTGCCGGGTATGCTGCCCGATCCATTGTATCCGATGACAAAAGTTGAGGCAACACCTTATGCTAGTCGTTCGTTCTGGGTAACGCTGACGGTACCCGCTGATATTGATCCGGGCGCGCATGTTTGCAAGGTGAAATTAACCTGGGTGGAAGGTAAAATGGCAAAACAGAAAGATCTTACAGTAAAGGTAAATGTGGCTAAACTAGTTTTAAAGCCCCGCCATAATTTTCATGTTACCCATTGGTGGCGTGGCGAGGCAACGGCTATGTATTATAAAACGGATCTGTATAGTGAGCGCTGGTGGCAACTTACGCGCGCGCAAATGAAAGACCTGATAGATCACGGAAACGATGTCGCTTTTATACAAAACTTCTTTGAATTAAGGGCGGTATTTAAAAAGCCCTGCCAAATGCTGGCCATTGGCGAAACCAGCCCGGGTAAATATACATTCGACTGGACTAACATAAAGCGTTTTGTTGATATGTGCAGGGAACTGGGTTATGTAAAGTTTGAATGGGCGCATTTATGGCTGTATTGGGGCGTACAGGATGCCATGCATATATATGCCAGGCAATCAGATGGCAGTTATAAAATGTTATGGGATGAACACCTGAGGGCTACGGACCCGGTTTATATTAATTTTCTGAAGCAATATTTACCTGAACTGCATCGCTTTTTAACAAAGGAGCATATGTTGAATGATTCCTATTTCCACCTTTCAGATGAGCCGTGGTCAGCGCATATTGAGAATTATAAAATAGCCAGAAATGTTTTGCATGAGTTAGCCCCATGGATGAAGGTTATGGATGCCCTGAGCGATATCAGGTATGGCCGTGAAAAGCTGACAGATATTCCGGTACCGGTTATCAGTTCGGCTGCTGATTATCTGAAAGAAGGCATACCACACTGGGTTTATTATTGCACTGCTCCGCGTGGGCCATGGCTGAACAGATTCTATGATACGCCTTTGGCCAAGATACGTATGTCAGGATTCCTGTTTTATAAATTGAAGGCACAAGGCTTTTTGCATTGGGGTTATAATTTCTGGTATAAATTGGATACGGAACAAACTATAGATCCGTTTACAGAAGGTGCAGCAACGGCTTATCCAGGAATTGCTGAAGGAGACCCTTTTGTAGTTTATCCCGGGTCGGACGGCGTTTATGATTCCATCAGGTGGGAAGTGTTTGCAGAGGCTTTGCAGGATTATGCCCTATTGCAATCTGCAGGAATAAAACAGGATAGTCCGTTGTTGAATGATGTCCATAGCTATCGTGATTTTCCCAAAAATGAAGCTTGGATAAACGATTTGCTGACAAAAATTTTGGTTAAATAATCTGGCACATACCACGCTGATTTATTGAAGGAAATGCGTTACGAGAAATTAGCCATAACGGTTTATCCTAAATAAAACGCAGCAGTGAAAAAGCACGTGCCAGCATAGCCGGCGTCATCAAATTTATTACCTCCCATTCGTATTATTATCCTAAATCGACTATCGGTGAATGGGGATTTGGAATAGAGAGTAGGTGGGGAGCGTTTGATTAAAACACTCGATAAAGCGAATTTCCCGCCTTCGATGTTAAGGAATTGTTACCACCTCCAATTTTGGCAGAACAAATATTTAGTTGCCTGACAATAAATCAATGAATTCATCTTTCGATTTCACAAGCTTGTCATTGTTATCTTTCAGAGCTTTCATTCCAATAAAACGATGATAACCCCATGCAATTATTAATCGTCATATTCGTTAAGTTTAGGTTCTCCGCTTTTTCTTGACCAGGATTTCCCAATTAAGGTCGATGAATGTTGAGCCAGGGCGAAAACCATTTCCTCACGCTCGCCTTTATGCAAGGAACTTAAGCTATCAAGATCCAGATTCTTTACCTTATCATTTCCCAGATTATTGCTAAAACTCCAATTATCTTCTGTTCCGATAAATCTTTTCCCGGACCACTCGTAGTTTCCCCACCACATTGCATGCGTTGTAAAGGTATTCTGTACATCTTGTGTATAATCTTTATAGAATTTTCCCGTGTAGTCCTGATCTCCAAAATGCGGATTATTTTTATTATTTAGCGCATCAGCGTCATAATGCGGGTTTGGATTTTCATAAACGGTATCTGTCGCATGTGGTGCCTGGTGTATCCCGTTATATAATTACAAAGGGTTGCCGTTCCAGTAAAACGGTTCAAACATATTCCCTTTGCCGCTCAAATTAAAAATAAAAAAACCTGTAAGTTAGATACCTATAGGCTTTTTTATTGCATTTCGAACAAATACCGGACACTAATATTCAACAATTACCGAAAACGGTACTGTTGCAGCCGGTATGCATTGATGGTCATCGCATGTCATAAATTCAATGCTGCCTTTTACGGTTACAGGCGCAGCCGATTTTAATTTTATTTTTTGTTGAAATACCACGCTGTTCTCAAAAAAACTGACCTTCATTCCATCAAAAACTTTTTCAATGCGGGTAATAGGCTTTGGTTCCTGTGTGGTACCAACCAATGTGTAGTTTTTCGCCGGGTTAAAACTAATGGTGGTTTTGGTTGGGCCACCATCAGGTACGGTTTGCGAATATAAATGCCAGCCATCATCAATGGTAGCTTTCAAAAATATTACCGCGTCTGTTTTATTCAGCATCTTTTCGCCATAGCTCCATTTTACGGGTGTAAGTATTTGGGCTTTTGCCGTACATACAAAGCAGCCTAATATTAATGTGGCTATTGTTATCTTTTTCATATTCGTTTTTTAAAAATTGTATATCTTAATTAATTCGTCTTAATAAGCGTTCCCAGTTTTTGTTCCAGTGCTGCGCCAAAAATATTTCGGGCTATAACTTCGCCATCGGGACTTATTAAAAAGTTATCGGGTATTGGTTGTACGCCATACTCGGTAGCTATTTGGTTGTTCAGCCCCTTAAAATCGCATATGTGTACCCATTCATCTAACTTATCGTCGTTAATGGCTTTTCTCCAGCTCACATCTTTCGTATCCGATGATACGCTGATAATTTCGAACTGCTTACCCTTAAATTTCTGATAAGCTTTAACTAATCCAGCGCTTTCCGCACGGCAGGGCACGCACCAACTGGCCCAGAAATCAAGCAGAACATACCTGCCTTTATAATCTGAAAGATTAATGAGCCTGCCATTCATATCCTTTAACGAAAAACCTGGTGCCACATTTCCAATTTCGCTTGTTTTTTTTGCCTTAATGCGGGCAGGAAGGTTAGTCAGCATATTTAAGTTCTTAGCCGGAGGTTGCAGGCTGTTATATAGCCGCTCCAACTGCGTCACAGGAACATTATCCTGCATTAGGTACAATGACATGGCGCTGAACATTGATGCGGGGTGATGTTCGATATAATCCGTCCTGAAAACCTGGAGCAGTTCCATTACACTATCTACGTTAGTCATTAACCGCCTGTATTTATCCCTTTCTTTATCCAGGCCCTGTGCGGCTTTGTATATTGAATCGCGCTTTTTATAAAAAGTAAATTCTTTCTTCGTCCCGGCCGAATACTCATCGTTTATTGGCGTACCTGTTACCTTGGTATCATCCAACGCGTTTATATCACCACTTATATTTATGGCCCCTCTATCCAGGAAAAATACGAAATCGCCGTTTCGCCGTTTGCTGGTCACCTGCGCAAAAACAACAAAATTACCTGTTGCCGTACCTTTATAATCAAACTTATTGCTGACTGCTTTTATTTTAACAGTAGAGATATTTTTACCGTTCATAATACCAAGCTCCAGCGTATCATTTTCCAATCCTTTTATTTCGCCTTTTATTTCATAGTTAAAGGCTTGCGCCCTTGCAAACGAAGGCAGTACTAACGCTATCAAAATAGTAGCTGTAACTAATTTTTTTATATCCATGTTAACTTTAATTTAAATTTGATAATGGCTGAATTAAGCAGGTCCGGGATCAATTCTAATGAATTAAGTTGAAGCTGTTTATTCAATTACTTCCTAAAACACTACTAAGTTTTTCCTCCAGTTCCTTACCGAAAATTCTGCGGGCGATTATTTTTCCATTGGGGTCGATCAAAAAATTATCGGGTATAGGTTGTACACCATATTCTTTGGCAATTGGATTATTGAATGCCTTTTGGTCACAAATATTTACCCATTCTTCAAGCTTGTCATCTGCAATAGCTTTACGCCAGCTCTTATCACTCGCATCAGCTGATACTGCAATAACCTGGAATTTTTTGTCCTTGAAGCGGTTGAATGCCTTCATCAGGCCGGGGCCTTCCTCACGGCAGGGCACACACCAGCTCGCCCAAAACTCAATCAATACATAACGCCCCTTAAAATCAGCGAGGTTAAGCATTTTTCCATTCATATCGGTTGCGGTAAAAGCCGGAGCAGTTTTCCCAATCTCAACCCTTTTTTTAGCTGCAATTTTTGAAGGGATGTCTTTAACCATTGCAGAATTCTTTGCAGGTGGCTGCAGGCTATTATATAAGCTTTCGAGCTCATCAGTAGGAAGATCATCCTGCATGACATATATCGTCGAGGCAGAATACATGGACCGTGGATGTGTTTTTGCGTACTTCAGTCGAAATTCCTTCCATAATGCCTCAAGGCTATCCAATTTTTTCTGTAGCCGATTGAGTTCCGGCCCCTTAGTACCAGACTTGTAAAGAGCCCTCCACTGGTCGCTGACTGGTAATATCTGCGCTATATAAGGTTCTTGCAGTTTATTGGCTTCAGTTAATTCATCGTTTATAGGCGTGCCGGTAGCAGTCCCCTTCTCCATATTATTTGCATCGCCGTGGATAGTAATAGTACCCTTTTCAAGATAAAAATTCAAATATCTCTTTGTCCTGTCTGACAAGCTGGCCTGTACTTCGTAGTTGTCATTAGCACTGCCTTTGTAATCAAATCTGCCGTACTTTATAGGCACCTTGATGTGAGAAGCATTTTCGTCCGTTCCGCTGATATTGAGAAAAAGCGTATCATTTTTTAAGCCTTTTATTTCCCCTTTTATTTCATAATGGAAACTTTGCGCGCTTGCAACTGAAGGCAACGCTATAGCTATAAAAATAATAGCCTGGTATAATTTTTTTATATTCATGATTTTAATATGCTTAATTAATTTGTGCTGCCTTACAACAGTGAATTGATCATTAACTCCAAAGTCCGGTGGTTATCACCTTCAATTCTAAAATCCTTGTACACGATATTACCGTTTGGACCGATGAGGAAGTTTGTGGGTTCGCCACGTACACCATAATCCTTTGTAGTTTCATCAGTACCATGTAATGGGATAAATGAATATTTGGTGTTCCGCATAAATGGAACTACATAAGGATCTTGCTCCGGCGATACATTTATACCGATAAAGGCCACCTTTGGGTTCTTTTTATAACCATTCATTACCGCCTGGAAATGCGGGAACTCGCCCCTGCAGGGCCCGCAGCCAGGGAACCAGAAAGTTACCAGCACAACCTTACCTTTTAAATCATCAAGGCTTAATTTGCCGTTACTGGTGTAAAGCCCCAGGTTGAAGGGTGCCGCGGGTTTGGCAGTACTATTTCTAATATTTTGTATATCCTTCTCTACATCGGTTTTACTTTTGCCCAACTTTTCACCATACAACTCAGCTGCCGCTAACAATTTATCTGTCGGCATTTTAGCAAACCTCGCGGCTACACTGTCATAGGCCCCTTTGGCATTGCCTGCTTTATCCAAAACTGATGCTTCCTCGATATAAAAGAAATCATCAACACCAAAATATTGCGGTATTTTTGTTTTGGCAAGCAACGCTTCTGCTTCCGCATATTTATTGGCAGCAACAAGTTTGCGTTCCTGTATTATATTTTCATTCAATGATTTTATCTGCCTCCAATACTTATCGGTATCGCCTACGGCATTTGCTAACGCCTGCGCTTTTTCAGGGTCGGTTTCAATATAGGCGGTCCATAGGCTGTACATACCATCAGCCGACCAGCCGAATTTTGCAGGTGGGTATAATTCACGTAGTTTTTCAAAATACTTTATCTTGTCGTCGTTGTTTAACGAACGCTCAGCGAGCCAATATAAAGCCTGCGCGCCGCGCTCATTATCAGGGAAACGTTTAGTAAAATCAAAAACCTTTTGGCTGTATATCGCAGGGTCTTCATTCTCCATTGAGTTTAAGTAGTAGAAAGCATACCCCGCATCCGAAGGGTCGGCAAGGCTTGCTTTGTGCATATACTCCTGCGACTTATCCTGCTGGCCCCATCGGTCGGCATCAATAGACAGGTAGAACCAGGCTTTGGCATTTTTAGGGTCCATTTGCACAACCTTCAGCAAGTATTCTTTTGCTTGCGGCAATTCGCTGTTCCATAATCCCTCGCCTATGGCGAATGGAAAGTTTATATTATTTGGATATTTTGCTATCCATTTTTTATACTGCGCAACAAGCGCCGGGTTATAGGTGGCAAACCCTGTACCCATGGCCTTTATGTAAGCTCTGTGCGCGCTTAGGCTATCGGGGTGCGCTTCTACTGCTTCCTTTAATTTCTGTATCTCCTGTGGCGTAGCTTTCGGTTTTGGGGCGGCCTTGGCAGGCGTAACTGTTTGCGATAAAACGGGCTGGCTGATGCCGCAAATAATAAGCAACAGTGCGCAGATTGTTAATTTTAAGTTCGTTTTCATAATGAGTTTATTTAAAAATTTCTGATAAAGTTTTATCAAGGTCGTCCCCATGCAGGTCTTTAGCAATGATCTTCCCGTCGGAGCCTATTAAAAAGTTTTGGGGTATTGCCTTAACCGAATATAATTGCGCAACCTGGTTATAGAATGATTTAAGGTCTGAAACATGTGTCCAGGTAAGATGGTCAGTTTTAATAGCCTTTAACCACGCGGCTTTGGTTGAGGCAGCATCTAACGATACGCCTAATATATTTAAGCCCTTATCTTTGAATTTAGCATAAGCGGCCACCACGTCGGGGTTTTCTTCGCGACAGGGGTGGCACCAGCTGGCCCAAAAATCCACAAACAGATATTTTCCCTTAAAATCGTGTAACGACACTGGTTTGCCTGCAGTATCTGTTTCGGTAAAATCCGGGGCCATTGCACCAACTGATGTGGTGCTAAGCTTTTGAAGCTGTTCTGCATAAAAAACGCCTAAGGTACTTTCTCTTAAATTCTTGTTTAATCCATCGAACACAGGTTTTACTTCGTTGTATTTTGGAACGTAGCCTCCGTATATTGGAACAGCAATAAGGCTCATCATGTGATCGGGATGCGTTTTGATAAAATCCAGGTAAATTTCCCTTTTAGGATTTTCCAATAAATCCATCTGCTTTTCTATATTTTTCTTTTCGTCGGCTGACGCGGTAGCATATTGGTTGTAAAGCTCCATCCTTTTCGCCTCGGTAGGCTTAAGCAATATTTTTATCTTTTCATTATCGGTATTTACCTGGCCGCCGGTTATTTTAGCATGTGAAAGCGAATCGGGGCTGGTTACAGTTATTGTACCGGGTTCAAGATAAATTTTTATATCCTGGCTGTTACTATTGTTAGCGCGGCTACTGCCATCGGTGCTTATTACCAGGAATGTTTCTACCGGGTATGGGATAGTACCTTTAAAAGTAAAGACACCGTTATGTATTTCAGCCGAATCCTGCTTCGAATCACCGCCCAAAAACAACTGGTATAAAAGGAATGCTTTAGCAGGTGCGGAATAATGGCCAACCTTACCCTTTATAACAAATTGCTGTGTTTGCGCATTTGCAATAAATGGCAAGCAAAAAAGGGAAAGCATCAGTAAGATATTTAACTTTTTCATTTTTTTGTTTTTTACCGGTTACATACTCAATTCAACAGTGATGTTATCATTAAATCAAGGCTATTCTCATTTTCAGCATCTATCCTAAAATCCTTGTATTCAGTTTTACCATCAGGGCCTATCAAGTAATTTGAAGGTTCGCCCCATACACCATAGGCTTTGGCTACAGTGTCGGTACCATGTAAAGGGATAAAGCTGTATTTTGTATTCTGCATAAATGGCAATACATATTCATTTTGCGTGGGGTCGACATTTATGCCGACAAAAACAACGTTTTTATCTTTATACTTATTTATTACATGCTGAAAATGTGGGAATTCAGCCCTGCACGGCCCGCAGCCCGGGAACCAGAAAGTAAGTAAGACAACTTTACCCTTAAGGCCCGCTAAACTTAGCTTTCCGTTACTTAGATACTGATCCAAATCAAATGGCGCAGCTGGTTTTGCTTTGCTTTCACGAGTGATTTTTATATCATCCTGTATTTGCTGCTGGTTTTTGCCCAGTTTATTGCCATACATGTTAATAGGCCCCATGTAATCCGCAACGGGCATTTTTGCATAAGTAATTACCAGGCTGTCATAAGCGGATTTAGTATCGCCGTTTTTATCGGCCAGGTCCGCTTTTCTCAAGATCAAAAATTCATTTTTAGTAGCATACTTCGGCATCTTAACCGTATCGATAAAAGCGTAGGCGGCCTTGTAATCGCCTTTTTGTTCTAAGGCGTTTAATTGCACTATTGCTTTAGCAAATTGCACCCTCGGTACCCAGTCTTTATCATACTCCATTTCAGTAGCCAGTGCCAGCGCCTTTTCAGCGTCGGTTGACAAATAAATGCTATACAACGGGAGCATTCCGCTTGCCGACCAGTCGAATTTTTTTACCGGGTATAACGTTTTAAGCAATTCAAAATATTTTATTTTATCGCTGGTGTCTTTTGAATCATTGGCCAGCCAAAATACAGCTTGCGCGCCGCGTTCATGGGCCGGGAATTTCTTTGCGAAATCCAATACCTTTTGTGTAAAGCCATCGGGATCAACATCCTTCGATGCGTACAAGGCATAAAAACCATATGATGGTTCAGCCGGATCGGTTGTCGCTGCTTTTTCCATGTATTGCAGTGATAAATCTTCGTGCCCCCATCTGTCTGCATCGAATGAAAGGTCCGACCATGCTTCAGCATTTTTGGGGTTTAACGCTACCGCCTTTAACAAATATGTTTTCGCCTGCGGCAGCTCCGCATCGGCAAATGCATGGCCAATAGCAAAAGGGATGTTCGCGTTTTTGGGATGCGCTTTGATCCAAGCCTTGTATTGAACCTCTAACGCAGGGCTATGTATACCTGCTGCTTCTATGTAAGCTTCGTGGGCTTTAAGATTATTCAGGTCCTTTTCGACCGCTATTTTTTTTTCACTTATTTCTTTAGGCGAAGCATGTTTTACAGCCTCCTGAGCTAACGCATAATAGCCCCATGCCAGAAAAACAGGCAACAGGAGGAACATTTTTTTAATATTCGTTTTCATAACTCTCTATCGTTAAATATAAAGGCACAATTGATTGGCTTATCCGGTTATTTATAGCCAATAAGTATAAAGTTGATATAAGAAACATCACCATAGAATTTCCGCCCCGCTTGGTTTAGGGAAGCTTTGGGGCGGAAATTTTATAAGATATTAAATACTGTTTTATTAGTAAGAAGGGTTTTGCATCACCTTGCTGTTGTAGGTTACTTCGGCATAAGGTATTGGCAAAAGAAACCTGTCTTTTATTTTCAACAGCGGTTGTATGGTTTTTATGGTATCCATAGGCATCCTTCTTAAAGCAAACCAGTCCTCGCCGTTTTCGCCTATAAAATTCTTTATCTCTTCCTTCTCGATCATCACCTGTAGCTGTAATGCCGAATTGGCGTTATCAACGGCAGTGGTATTGGTTATGCCCGCATGCAGCCTTACCTCGTTAAGCAATGATTTCGCTTTCGGCAGGTTATTATTTTCCAGGGTTAATGCTTCAGCCTCAAGCAAATAGGCTTCAGTTAGCCTAAAGGCATAGCTATATTCGCTAAGTGGTGTTTGTACCGGGTTGTTAACATCGCCTGAATAATATTTGCTGAACGAGTTTATGGTTGTATTTCCGTAATATTTGGCATTTTTATAAACCCACTGGTTGCGCGGGTCGCCTTTTAACAGGCTAACCATCGTATCGGTTACCGGGTACTGGAAGTAGTACTGGTTATTTTTATACTTATATGTTTCAAGCGGATAAGGCTGTACACCTAAAATAACTTCTTTACTGTCAAAACCTTTTGAAAGAAATATATCTTTGGTATTAGGTTCAAGCGAAAATAAATTACTATTAATAATATCGCTTGTTAAACTTACTACCTCGTCATAATCACCTGAGGCGCCACGGTTTATCAACAACCTTGCTTTTAGCAACTTGGCTGCCGAAGCATTGGCATAATAAATATGGTTGTTCATTGCAGGCAGATCGGGTATAGCTGCATCCAGATCGGCAATTATGGAGGTATAGCACTGGCCTACATTTGAACGCGGAAGGGTGATATTTGCTGAAGTAACAAACTCATCCCTTAACACAATGCCATATTTACTGTTAACATCATAAAACTGGCCATAATATAATAACAGCTGGGTATTGGCAAAAGCGCGTAAAAATTTTGCTTCGGCTATCATTTCCTTTTTTGTGGCATCAGGAATTGATGAAACACCTTCAACATTCTTTAAAAATCCGTTTGCTGCATTAACGATGTTATAGCCATATACCCACTGAAAATCGGCGCCGTATTCTTTAGGGTCGAAACCTGAGGGTGTCCAGTCCTGGCTGGTGTTTGTCAAGGTACCGCACAGTGATGAAGGCAACGCTTCATTAACATCAGACCATTCAAGTACCGGCACATTATTCCGGTCGGCACCGGCATCGGCAAAACGATAGTAAATGCCATTTAATACCGTTAACGCGCTTTGCGCGTCAATAATAACTTTCCCATCCACTTCAGAAGTAGTGGGGTAAACATTTAGTTCCTTTTTGCAGGCATCAAGCGTCAGCAACAAAAAAAGGAAGCTTAAAAGTTTTATCTCAAAATTTTTCATTTTTACTTGTTTTAAAATTTAGTAATTAAAAACCTGCTTTTAACCCAATAGAATACGTCCGTATTGTTGGGTAATTACTTTCATCAAAATACCCCCCTGATACGCTGTACGGGTCGTCAGATATTTCAGGGTCGTTACCCGGATATTTGGTGATGGTAAAAATGTTTGTTGCAGAAATAAACAGCGAGGCATTTTTTATCCCCGCACGTTTGAACCAGTTACTGCCGGTTAAATTATAATTAAGCGTAAGCGTACGCAGTTTTAAATACGATGAGCTGAAAACATCGAGGTTTGTTGTGCCAATTGAGCCATAATCAAGTATTAAACGAGGCTCATTGGTATTGGTATTACCGGGGTAATAACGGTCTAATATAGTCGCGTTCGCATTAGCTATACCCTGGAATTCTGTACTGGCGGCATGGTCACCCCAAAGTATATGCCCACCAACCGAATAGGTGAAGTAAAACGAAAGGTCGAATTTTTTATAAGTAAAACCCTGAGTAATACCACCATAATATTTTGGTGCGCCGTAGCCTATGATTTGGTTATAAGCAGGGCTTTCATAGCCATCAGCCGCTGTACTTGGGTCAAGTTGAAACATTGGGTCGCCTATGCCTGTAGCGTAATACGGCGCCAGGAAGCCTAATAATTTTTTATATGCATCGGACTGTGCCTGCGTTTTAATAATACCGGTTACAATCTGCCCCGCAAGTATGCCCAAGGGTTTACCCTGTATTAATGCTGTATTGCCACCATAAAAGCTGGGGAGGGTTTCTAAGCCTGAGAGGCTTGGAATTTGTGTAAGGTCAGCATCGGGGTTTAAATGGGTAACCGTTGATTTGTTAAAGGTTGCGTTTACCGAGGCGCTCCACTTAAAATCAGTTGTACGTACTACATCTCCTCCAACAGTTACTTCAAGGCCGGTGTTTTTTATGCCAACGGCGTTAGTTAATAACGATGTATATGAGCTGCTTGGCGCTATGGGGAACGATAACAGGTCGCCGCTGGTTTGTTTGTTATAATAATCGATAGTGGCTGTAAAGCGGCTGTTAAATAATGAAACGTCTAACCCTGCGTCAGCTTCCCTGGTGCTTTCCCACCTGATGGCATCATTGCCTAATTGCGACGGGATAAGCGCGCTGCCCCCGGCATACGAATGCGGGCTGAATAAGGTACGGTACATCTGGTCGCCAATGTTTTGTGTACCGGTTAAACCATAACTACCCCTGAATTTAATATCATCGATCCACTTCGCATTCTTCAAAAAGTTTTCCTGTGATATGCGCCATGCGATCGCGCCCGAAGGGAAATAGCCGAATTTATTATTGGGGCCAAATTTTGATGAGCCATCTGTACGGCCGGTAAAGGTGAACAGGTATTTATTCATCAACGTATAGTTTGCCCTGGCATAAAATGATAGCAGATAACTTTGCGGCATAGTCGGGTCATCGCCCGACACATATAGCGGTGTAACAGCCGAAGATAGCCCGGTAAGCACATTATCATTTGGATACCCCGCGCCGGTAGCGCTAAAGAAACTGGCCTTGGTAGTTTCATACGACTGCCCCACCAAAACGTTCAATGAATTATTTTTGTTGAATTCCTTATTATAAGTTAATGTATTTTCAATGAACCAGTCAGACATCCTGCGGTTTGAATTACCGCCTATACCACCGGCATTGGTAACATTACCATAGGCGCTGCCAACATCAAGGTAGCTTGGCGTAAAATTCCTTTGGTTATAGGCCAGCATATTTAGCGAGCCCGAACTCTTAAACTGCAGGTCCTTTGTAATGTCATAGATGGCTGATATACTTCCTAATAAGGTAACGGTCTTAGCGTTATTGGTTGCATTTAATAATGCTACCGGGTTTGTAAATGGTGAATTCTGTTCGCCCTGCTGGTCAAAGTTTACCAAATTTCCCGATGCATCGTAAGGGCCGATATCGGGCCTTGCAACTAAAGCCTGGGCGTAAGCATTATCGCCGATGTCCTGATCAGTATAGCCTATAATAATATTGGTTACAAACCTGAACTTTGAACTAATATCATTTTCCAGGTTTATTTTACCCGATATTCTTTGAAAATCGGTCGCTTTCACAACACCAGGTGTATTGTTGTATGATATGGAGCTAAAATACTTAGATGCATTTCCACCACCCTGTACAGCGATCTCGGCGTTGTGCGATACAGCAGTACGGGTAACCAGTTTTACCCAATCGGTATTGGCGGTACCAAAAAATGCATCGGCATGGTTCAATATAAGATCAGCGTTCTCAGAAAGCGGGTAACCGGAGGCATTATTAAAATCGATCTGGTTCTTAGCCGCTTCTGTCAGCAATGTCCTGTACTGGCTAGCATCAAGTAAATGCGGGGCATTATATTGCGATGATACCGTAGTATAATAACTGGCCGTAATTGATGGCTTCATATCATTTTTACCACGCTTGGTAGTAATTATTACCACCCCGTTTGCCGCCTTTGAACCATATATAGCAGTTGATGAAGCATCTTTAAGTATAGTGATTGATTCAATGTCATCGGGATTTAAACCGCCCAGGCTGTTAAGGCCATTTATGAATGATGAGGATAAACCTGAGATACCCACATCTGATACTACGGAATTTCCACCTGCTGTTGCCGAACCCAGCGGGCTGCTTAAGGTATAACCCGGGTCAACGTAATTGCTTTGTACCTGAAGTGGCACACCATCAATTACATATAACGGGTCATTACCGCCTAATAACGAGCTTGAACCACGTATGCGTATGCGTACAGCGCCACCAGGTGTGCCGTCACTTTTAGTTACTTGTACACCTGCGGCCCTGCCGGCAAGCGCATTATCAATGGTATTGAACGGCACATTTTCAATGCTTTTACCCGAAACGGTCGATACCGCACCGGTAAGGTCTTTCCTTTGTGTGGTGCCGTAACCTATTACTACAACATCATTTAAACCAGTAACATTTTTCTGAAGTTTTACATTGAATGATGCCTGATTTTTAACAATTACTTCCTGGCTCTGGTAGCCTATATAACTAAAAATTATAATGTCGTTTTCCTTAATGCCATTTAGCGAAAACTCGCCCCTGTCATTAGTGGTAGTTGCGTGGTTAGTACCTTTTACAATTACAGAAACCCCAATCAAAGGGCCATCCTCATCAGTTACCTTTCCTGTAATATTACGGGCAGGCGTCAGCATGTCAATTATTTTGCCAACCAGTGTTTCCGGCTTTTTTGTAATTACAATATTTTTATCAATTACTTTAAAGCTGATAGGAAAGCCTTTGAAGCATATTGACAAGGCCTGATCAATGGATGCATCAGACACCTGGATGCTTACGGTAGCATTTTTTACATCATTATAATCGTAAAAAATGGCATAGCCGGTTTGCTTTTTTATTGTTTTAAGTACCTTCTCCAAAGGAGCGTTAGTCTCGTTCAAAGTTATCTGGCTGTAACTCCTGGCACTTGCTTGCAATAAAACTACCAATAAAAAAAAGGTGGTTATTTTCATCGCCAGTATTATTTTAGGGGGTAGGAGCCCACGAAGTGGTGGGGCCACCTTAAAAAAAGCATTATTTTTCATTACTTTTGTCAAGTTTGGGTTAATGAATTCAATAGTTCGTCAAAAAATTGTTTTCCGTGCGGATTACCATCGGCATGGAGGGTTGGCCCAAATATTGCCGCAGGAGTACTTCCAATACTTCTGCGGTTTTTTTGAGCGCCCTTTGGTTACTAATTTCGCTGTAGCTGTTTTTTCATACTGTATTGTTTTAAGAGTGATTAATTTATTCTGATACAATTATTTTTTTTCCTTCAATAATAAAATGCACATCAGTCAGCGATAACAATTCTAAAGCTTTTGAAGCACTCAGGTTGCGGTAAATAGAACCCGAAAACACCCTTTCCTTTATTTCTCCCTGGTAAACCACCTCAACATTATACCACCTGGCCATTTGGCGCATAATTGTTTTTATATCGGCCTTATTGAACTGAAAAAGGCCATTTTTCCAGGCTACGGCTTCATCAACATCAGCATTTTGCACCACACTAATGCCTTTAACGCCGGTAAAAGGATAGGTAATTTGCGACTGCTCGCCTGGCGATAATTGGGCCATTTGCCCGGCAACGGAAACCCTTACACTTCCTTCGAGTAAAGTGGTTTTAATAGCCTTCTCATCATCATAGGCATTTATGTTAAAGTGTGTTCCCAATACCTCAACAGTTTGGCTTTTTGTAATTACATGGAAAGGTTTTTTCTTATTATGTGCTACTTCAAAATAAGCTTCGCCGGTTAATGATACCGTGCGCAGGTTCCCGGCAAAAGTGGCTGGGAAACGCAATGATGAAGCGGCATCGAGATAAACCTTGCTACTATCGGGCAATATTATGGTGTATTGTCCGCCGGCAGGTGTAGTAATAGTATTGTATGAAGTATCGGTGCTTTTGGAATTGGCAGTGGCTACGTAAACAACCTGTCCGTTGGCGGTTTTATTGATTTGCGTACCGCCTTGCTGCGCTAACAGCCCATTTCCGGCATTGGTTAATATAATTTGTCTGCCATTGCCCAATGTAAGTATTGCCTTATTGCCGCCCGGCTTAATATCATGTTTTAAATTGTGGGCAAACTCAACGGATGCGTTGTGTTTTTTTAAGCCATAATAACCGCCCACCGACAGTAATACCAATATTGAGGCAGCGGCAGCAATACGCGGCCATAATCTAACTACAGGCTTTTTAAATAATGGAAGGCTTTTATCTAATAGTGATAACTCCTTTTCAAGCTCCTCATCGCTTAAGTTAAGCTCTTTTAATCTTCCGAAAAGCACCCAATCGCCCAATAAAGCTTTCTCGTCTTCGGTTGCGGCTCCTTCGCGATATTTTTTTAATAATTGTTCAGCGTCTGTTTTGTGCATATCCAAGGATGTTTATCCTGTTATACTACTAATGACGGTTATGGATGAACGCAGGGTTAAATAAAAATTAAAATAATATAAATTATTATTGCTGTAACAGGAAAATCATCACCAGCAATGGCCCCAACCTAGTTTTTAATATTTTTAGGGCATTGTGCATATGGCTTTTTACAGTTTCTTCGGAAAGGCCCAGTTCTCGGGCAATTTCTTTGCGGCTTAAAGTTGATTGCCGGCTAAATTCAAATACCTGTCGCATTTTGGGTGGCAGTGCCGCTATTTCTTGTTCAATAAGTTTAAGCAAATTATTATGCCTCGTTAAATGGTCTGTTGAGTTTTCATAAGCATCAGCATATTCCTGGAACTGGTCAATATAACGCGACACCACTTGTTCATGCGAAACGGCATCCATAATACGGTTACGAACAGCGGTATACAAGTAAGGCAATAAAGAGCTATTAATATTTAAAACTGCATGTTTTTCCCATAATGACATGAACAATTCATGAATAATATCGCGCGCTTCTTCGCGCTTGCCCAAGCGTTTGTAGGCAAAAATATAAAGCAAGCTCTTATACCGGTTATATATCTCGGCGAGCGCAAGGCTATCACCCGACTTGAGTAGGCCGGCCAGTTCATTATCGGAATACGAACTGTACTTTTTCATAAGGGGGATTATTCTGACATTAAATTTAGAATTATTCTTGCCAATATTAAATATTATTTCGTTTTCTAAGAAATTGTCTAAAAATAAAAAATCACGTCATAACGGCCATGCATATTAGGGATTACCACGCTATTTGTGCCACCTGCCATAACCTGCACTGTAATGAACGACAACAATTAACTATGTATTCGCAAAAATGTATGGATTGTCATAGTACAGTCAAACATAACTTTTGCCCTGAGTATAATAAATTGTGCTCGGCCCAAAAGTAGTTGGACTGAGATTCTATAAGGCCGAAAACCAGCTGTCCCTGCTTTACCAGGTCTTCGCCGGCATCGCCATTTTCATCCTTCATGGCCGTCCAGCGTAACAAAGAAGTCGGTATACGAAAAACCCTGGGTGCCTCGGTTGGGCATATTTGTTTACTTGTTCTCTAAAGAATTTACCATGCTGGTGCTCATCGCCGCCGCTATTTCATTGCCCATCGGCGGCTACCTGATGAATAGCTGGCTTCAGGCCTATACCTTCCGCATTAAGCTTGGCCCCGGGATTTTTATTTCGGCCATAATGCTGTCGATCCTCATCGCCTGGCTGACGGTGGGTTATAAAGCCGTAAAGGCTGCACTGGCGAAGCCGGTCAAAAGCCTGCAGAGCGAATAAGGCTCATCGGTCGTTAGCGGGGCAGAAGATAAGGACGCTTGACCCCGCGTAAAAAACCACAGGGGCTTACATTACTTTTAAAAATAGTTGTCCATCTAAACGTTTCTTAATTTGCTGTACTTCAATGTCTTTTTGAAATTGCCCCTTATGTTCCATTCACTCAGATGCTTATCCGGCCTTGTAATAATTGTAGAGGCGGCTAATCCCTGGAAGCACCCCTATAATTTAGACTTATTTGCAGGTTACTCATGATGGGCTGGTGGATTTTTAAAAAAATGTTTATTAGCCCTTTCAATTGCTGGCGCTTATTAAAACTATCTAAAATTCCTTCCCTTATAAAACACTTCTTTTTGTTTCGCCGCCTGCTGTTCTCCTTTATTTGACCCGCCTGACGGCGCGGTCGTTTCATCAGCACAGGCCAAAGTTAACAGCGGGAGGTTATCTTCATTGGCGACCGTCAGGCCACGCAATAAGGTGTTCAAATTAAAACAGCGCTTAGCCACCACATGGATCACTTCACCTTCGATCTGCAATTTCCCTTCCACCATAAACAAACGCGACTGGATGATCTCTTTACGAAAAGTATCAAACAGCTTTTCCCAAACGACAATATTGGCCGCACCGGTTTCATCCTCTAAAGTCATAAACAGGATGCCTTTCGCCGTACCCGGGCGCTGGCGGACGGTGATTAGCCCGGCCACACTTACCGGGTCACCATCTTTCATTGTCTTCAAATCGCCGATTTTTGTGTTACGTAACAACCCTAGTTTTTCCCGCACCAAGCCAACCGGGTGATTTTTAAGCGATAAGCCGATAGCGGCATAGTCCTGTACCACCTGTTCACCTTCAGTCATCAACGGTAACTGAATTTGCACCTCTTTTACGCTTTCTGACTGCTGTCCTTCAAACAAGACTACAGGCCGGTCGCCCAATGCCGAGACTTCCCATAACGCTTTACGGCGGTCTGAACCCAGCGACCTGAAGGCATCGGCATCCGTCAATTTCTCTAAGGCAGCCTCAGATACACCCACATTTTTTAACTGGTCAACCTGACTATAAAAACTATCCCTGTTGTCTATCAGCAATCGCATATCTTCTTCACGCAACCCTTTGACCTGCCGAAAACCCAGCCGGACGGTAAAATAATCGCCGTCCTTCTCTTCCAGGGTATTGTCCAAAAAGGAATAATTTATATCAACAGGTAAAACTTTGACCCGGTGGTCCCTGGCATCCCGGACAATTTGGGCGGGCTGGTAAAAGCCCATCGGCTGGCTGTTCAGTAAAGCCGCGCAGAATACATCCGGATAATAATATTTGAGCCAGGATGATATATAAACCAATAAGGCAAAAGAAGCCGCGTGACTTTCGGGAAACCCATACCCCTCAAACCCCTGCAACTGTTTAAACACGCGCCTGGAAAAGCCTTCGTCGTAACCCCGCGCGACCATACCATCCACCAGTTTTTTTTCATACAAGTCTAATTTCCCGTTAGCTTTAAAACTGGCCATGCTACGGCGCAGTTCATCCGCTTCAGCGGGTGTAAAGCCCGCCGCGACAATAGCGATTTCCATCGCCTGCTCCTGAAACAGGGGTACGCCTAAGGTCCGGCCTAAAATATCTTCCAGTTCCTTAGATGGAAATTCAACCGGTTCCTCCCCGTTGCGGCGGCGCAGGTAGGGGTGAACCATGTCCCCCTGTATCGGGCCGGGACGCACGATAGCCACTTCGATCACCAGATCATAAAAACAGCGTGGTTTAAGCCGCGGCAGCATCGACATTTGCGCCCGGCTTTCGATCTGGAACACGCCGATGGTATCCGCATGGCAGATCATTTCATAAACCTTCGGGTCGTCCTGCGGTACATTGGCCAGCGTTAATTTTTTACCGTAGTGCTGTAATACCAGATCAAAAGCTTTACGGATCATGGTCAGCATACCCAGGCCCAGTACATCCACTTTTAAAATGCCCAGTGCTTCGAGATCGTCTTTATTCCATTCCAGCTGGGTGCGGTTCTCCATGCGGGCGTTCATGACGGGGCATAAGTCGGACAGCTTATTGTCCGTAATGACAAACCCGCCGGTGTGCTGGCCCAGTTGGCGCGGGAAACCCATTAAATGCGTGGTCAGTTCCAGTACTTTATGGATAAGCAGGTCTTTAGGATTCAAACCTTGTTCCCGCAAACGCTTTTCATCAAATCCCTCTTCGCTAAAATCCCAGATCGTAGCGCCGATCCGTTTAATGCTATCTTCCGATAAGCCCATCGCTTTGCCCACATCCCGGATGGCGCCCCGGTGGCGCTCCTGGGTCACTGTGGCTACGATGGCTGCATGTTCACGGCCGTAATCTTCATAGATATATTGTATGATTTCTTCGCGCCGTTCATGTTCAAAATCTACGTCTATGTCAGGCCATTCTTCCCGTGCATCGGACATAAACCGGGAAAACAGCAGTCTTGATTTCATCGGGTCAACAGCTGTAATGGAAAGGCAATAACATACGGTCGAATTGGCCGCGGAGCCGCGCCCCTGGTGCAGGATACCCAGTTCTTCTGCCTTTTGGGTGTATTTGTACACCCGCAAAAAATAAGGGGCTAATTTGCGGCCTTCAATAAATTGCAATTCAAATTCCAGTTGCTTTTTGACCTTGCCCGGAATAATATCGCCATAGCGTTCATGCGCGCCTGCCAGGGTATATTTTGTTAATCGCTGTTGCGGCGTCAGGCCGTCAATTACCGCCTCTTCCGGTTCTATATATTTTAATGAATCCAGTGTAAAAGTACATGCACTGGCGATTTTTAACGCATTTGCAATGGCTTCCGGATATTGCCTGAACAGGCGGTGCAGTTCATCGATTGGCTTGATAAACCTTTCTGCGTTTGCATGAAGCCGGAAACCCGCCTCATGAATGGTACATTTTTCACGAATGCAGGTCAATATATCCTGCAACTCACGGCGGGCTGCATGATGATAATGTACGTCGCCAGCCGCGACCATCGGGACACCCAGTTGGGATAGCCGGTATAATTTCTTAGCATCATCGCCACTATAGGAACGGGAGGCGGCCAGGTAGACCGAATGGCCGAAAGATGCACGGCATTCAGCGACCTGTCTTTTAAAGTCGTCCTCAAAGTCAAACCGTTCATTCAGCGTGTCGGGCGGGATAATAACAAACTGTATCCCTTCCCGGTGGGCGTAAACATCGGCTTTGTATAAATGACATACACCCTTCTCCGCCCGCAAGTTGCCGGCGGTTAATAAAGCCGATAGCCTGCCGTAAGCGTCCCGGTCGGTGGGGTAGGCCAGCAGGCTTGGTCCGTCCAGCAGATCCAAACGGCAGGCGGGGATAAATTGGATATTTAATTTTTTTGCGGCCAGGTGCGCCCTTACAATACCGGCAAGGCTGTTACGGTCGGTAAGCGCGATCGCTTCATAACCAAAGACCGCGGCTTGTTCAACTAACTCCTCCGGATGCGAACCACCCCGGAGAAAACTGAAATTGCTGGTTGCTTGTAATTCGGCGTATTTCATCACTTCAGGCAAAAAATCCATGTAAATACCATTGCGGCGAGGCTTCATAATGCCCCGAACGGAATAGCCAGTAACGCTGCCCGTCCGAATCTTCCACCGCGTAATAATCCCGGTGTTCGCCTTTATCCCGCCACCATTCCCGCTCGATGCGTTCCGGCCCGTCCGCTTTTTCAACGACGTGCCGTTTTCCTTTGTAGGTAAATACTTTCGGCGGGTAATCCGGTAATAAAGCCATCACTTCAACCGGTTCCGGGCGGCGCAGCAATCGTAAAGGGCGCGGGCGATCCAGCCGCCATTTGGTTGACGGCACTTCCGTCAGTGAAACCGCCGGCCTGATGGAACGCTCCGGCCAGTAATGTTCTGCCGGGAGATAACGGCGAATGGCGCTCGCGCCGACCTTACCCGCCAGCCTGTCCAATAATTCGGCTAAAGCGGTATCCTGTAGCCCCGGGTTACCCGCCCACAGCTTCTCCTGTAATATAGCCACGTCTTCCACTTTGGGTGCTTCCAACAGAAATAACTCGATGCCCAAAGCCGGTTCTATTTTACTGATCTGTAATTCGAACAGCCTGGATAAATGCGATACACTATGCGAACCGCGATTAGTCGTGATAGCTGCCTGGACTATTTTGCCATCGATACGGTAACATTTGAGGATGGCTTTGCGGACGCCTTTGCCCTCTGATCGCAGCCGGGTACACAAATCTTCCAACAAAGTGCGTATAGCGATCTCTATCCCTGTTTTGGTCCTGATGGGTTCCAGGCAAGGTAACCGCTCCGCATAGGGTACCGGCGGTATCAACGGCACAAGCGGCTCATCTCCCAGGCCCAGGGCTTGTGCTAACCGCAATAAGAAGGGTTCCCCGAAGCGCCTGCGCAAAACGGTACGCGGTATTTCTATAAAACTTTTGATTGTACGAAAGCCTAGTTTTTGCAGCTTATCCAGCACAGGAGGCTCAAGCCGGAGCGCGGCAGGCGGCAAATCCAGCAGCGCGTTTGCCTGTTCGCCGCTTGCAATGATCGGCGTCTTTTTACCGTAACGGGCGACTGCCCAGGCTGCGCCGGCCGTATCCGCTATAGCCGCCCTGGCATCATAACCCGATAAGCGCAGTTTGTTTACGATCTCTTTTAAATATTCGCGTTCACCGCCCCATAGATGTGCACAGCCGGAAATATCCAGGATCAACCCGTTGGGCAGATCAACCGCCACAATTGGCGAATAGCGGATGCACCACAAGCCCAGCTGCCGTAACAGCCTGGCCTCTTTGCCCGGTATATGATCCAGCCCCTGTAAATTTAAGGTAACCGCTTGCGCGTCTGCTGCCGCCATGCCGCTATAAACGCCTTGCGCTTCCGCCACTGGGTTAGCGGCAGTAATGATGATCCGGTTACGTTCGGGCGTGACAAAAACAAAGGGCACGTTCTTTAACTCCGGCTTTTTTAAGGTCAGCCAGTCTGTCGTCAAATGACGGAACCATATCGCCATAAACCGTTTTTGCATGACTCAGCCTGCCATTAGTTTTTCCTGTTCCACCATTTGCCCGTCAACCTGCCTGAATTTACCGCCCGACCATTCCATGATCCAACTGCCGGGTTGCCCGTTGCGCACCCTTAACAGTTCGATCTGCCAGCGCGGGCAACCCAGGCCGGGAACACCATCCCGTTGCCCGCTCGGCAAGGATCTAATGTTCCAGCGGGCCGCGCACGCCGTCGACCCCATTTTAGCTGAACGGTTACGAAGTATAAAGCCCGTAACATGGCTTTGTTCAACCGCGAGTTGTAATCGCCGTGATTGCTTAAAATCGATTTCCTTCACTTCACAGACAGCGGCGGCCAGGCCCGCGCATTTCAGCGCTTCTTCCATGACCCATAGCACATCTTTATCTTTGGTCAATGTAATAAATATCACCCGGTCAGGTTCGACGCCAAAAGTCCGTAAAGCCAAAGGGAATAAATTGCCCGCAAGCCCGATCCAAAGGCAGGCGCCCCCGTTTTGCATCAGCGTAGAAAGTAAGCCGGTTACGAAACCGCCGCAGGCGGTAGCCTGCTCGGTATTACCGCAAACCAGCTCATGAACGGTACCTAAAGGAAAAACCCCGTTGGGGAAGGCCGATTCTACCGGGCCCAGGCCCATTAGCTCATTTGTGCCGGCAGGTGGCGGCCTGTAGCCTTCCCATTGCAAAATGTCTTTTTGCAACCGGCTGATGAGTGCTGTTCTGTCGGGCGCGGCTATCATTATCATTTAATTCAGAAAACAGACTACAAACATAATGCTAAAAATATTAGCAATACGTCACAAAACAAAAAATATTTTTTAAGAGGGTCATTTCGCTAAAGGTAACCTTAGCGGAATCGAACCCTTTTAAATGACTAATAATCAACGAGCTGAAAAAACTTGCGTTGCCGTGTTCAAACTATTCTCATATTATTAGTGCCAAGCTTTGCAAGTCGAATAGCTTTTAGTGAAATTTGTTTTTGAGATACTTCAACGCGCGGTTTGTATATGCGTTCGTATTGCTCAAAAGCGCCTTGAACATTAGTATTTTGCGTAAGTTCACCTGACGAATGAATTGTACGCGTATATATACCTGAACAGTAAGTTATAAGGAAAAAAAGAAAGTCACGCGATCGATTTCTCGTGCTTGCCCATTAAGTTCTGAGGCTGGGCTCGAAGCAGCGCCCCCTCTGATTAGCAGTCAGAGGAGCTTGGGTTTGCCCGATTAAATTTGGTGCTTTGCTAAATATTTCCCTAACTTTAATGTTTATGAGCAAAATAGTTCATTTCCATAACGACCATCAGCAGACCGCTGCTCCCGAGCTGAAGACGCTGTTCGGGCGTTATTATGATCGCCTTGTTTTCTTTGCCTGGCAAATTATCAAAGATAAGCAGCAAGCGGAAGATATTGCTCAGGATGCTTTCATCGCTTATTGGCGGCAACGCGATAAAATAGCCGATCACCCAACCACTATAAAGAACTTTCTATACAGTTGTGTTAAAAATGCAAGTTTAGACCTAATTCGCCATTTGCAAGTTGTCGACCAGTTTCAGGCTACCCTTCCTTGTATTGAACAAGGTGAATCTTATATTATTGAAGCAATAATTTCCTCCGAAATTATTGCCGACGTACATGCCGCACTTGAAGCACTTCCGGCGCATTTGCGCCAATTGTCTAAGTTAAGCTTTCTTGAAGGCAAAAAAAACCATGAAGTCGCCGAAGAATTAGGAATGTCTATAAACACAGTAAAGAAGCAAAAGCAGCGAGCCCTTGAGATTCTAAAACTCAATCTTAACCCGGAAACGCTAACGCTACTGTTAGCATTCGGGGCTTATTTTTTGCGCAAATAGCTTCGCCACAAAAAAAATTACAATTTTTTAACGCTGGCTTTATCCACTTTTGATTTTCGCTCGTCCTTATTGTAATTGAGCAATATGGAACAGTTCGACGATCTCTATAACCTAAGCAGACTGATCACTGGTTATCTAAAAGATGATCTGAATGATCAAGAACAACAGCAACTGCAAAATTGGCTGGAAGAAAAGCCGGAAAACCGCGCGCAATTCGACCATCTAATCGCTGAGAGTAAATTAAAAAGCGATTTTTCAGGATACGGACAAACCCATAAATCTGCCGCCTGGAAAAGAATCGTCAGAGAAACTGGTTACCGTACCTCCAAAAAAGTATTTTCGATGCCCCGCATTGCAGCAGCAGCATCAATTTTAATTGGCCTTTCCCTCGGCGGGTATTTCTTTTTACACAAACAACCAGCTCAGCAAATTTCACAGAACAAGGTACAAGACATTGCACCTGGCGGCAATAAAGCTATTTTAACTTTATCAAACGGACAAAAGGTTTCTCTTACCGATGCAGAAAATGGAAATATTGCTCAACAATCAGGTACACAGATAAAGAAAGCTCAAAATGGGCAAGTAGTTTATTTGGCTAACAGTCTTTCTACAAAAGGCGCCAACGCCACAGAAGTGGTTTATAATACCATTTCTACTCCACGAGGTGGCCAGTGGCAATTAATTTTGCCCGATGGCTCGCGAGTTTGGTTAAACGCGGCTTCATCTATTACATTCCCTACAGCGTTTACAGGTAATAATCGCATTGTTAAAATTACAGGTGAAGCTTATTTCGAAGTGATACATAACGCTGCTAAACCATTTAGGGTAACTACAAAAGATCAAACCATAGAAGACATTGGCACCCATTTTAATATCAATGCCTATGACGACGAAGGCAGTATAAGAACTACGCTGGTTGAAGGAAGTGTGAAAGTTTCTAATGCTACAGGTTCTGCAACTCTAACGCCGGGCCAGCAATCTATAGTTCAAAATGATAACAAGATAGTTGTAACCCAGGCCGACTTAGATGAAGCTATAGCATGGAAAAATGGTCTTTTTCATTTCGACAGGGCAGATATTCAAACGATCATGCGCGAATTTGCCCGTTGGTATGATGTTGATGTACAATATAATGGAAATATCCCCCGCATGGCTTTCAATGGCAATATCGACCGTAATTCAAATGCGTCTGTCGCCTTACAAGTACTTAGTGTAGCAGGAGTAAATTTCAAGATAGAAGGTAAAAAAATTATTGTACAACCTTAATTAAATAATTATCCACTAAAACAATAAACAATGCGAAAAACCTTACAAAAGAAAAATTAACTACGCCTGGTTAATAACGAAAAAAACCGCGGAAGTGCTTCAACACTGCCACGGTAAGTATTCGGATTAACCCTTCCCGACAGAATCGGGATAAACAAAATTGAACAGCGTTTAAAGTATTAACCCAAACATTACAAATATAATGAAATTTAGTGCTATTAGTATAGCTGCCGGGCGACCTGTGCGGCCAAACCTCTCAAAAATACTATTGATTATGAAGCTTACTACGCTCATACTAATCATAGGGCTTCTCCAGGTAAGTGCAAAGGGATTTAGCCAGATTACACTTAATGAGAATAATGTATCTATTAAAAAAGTGTTGGCCTCGATTGAAAAACAAAGCGGTTTTCATTTTTTTTATAACGCAGATCAATTAAAAGATGAAAAAATAGATATCAGAGTTTCAAATGCCACGCTTGACGAAGCTTTAGCCCAATGTTTTAAAAACACTCCTTTCGCCTATAAGGTGCTCGAAAAAAATGTGGTCATCCAGCAAAAGTTGCCCGCCATTTCTGAATCTAATACGGTATCCGCCGGAATAACTGAAATACATGGCGTAGTAAGAGATGATGACGGAAAACCATTGGCAGGTGTAACCGTATTGAACAAAATATCCAAAAAAGGTGCAGTTACCGATGCTGCCGGTAATTATGTTATAGCTGCACAAAAAGGCGATGTACTTGTATTTAGCTTTGTTGGCTATTCAGCTAAAGAAATTAAGGTTGGCGGCTACCCGCTTATCAATGTTTCGATGGTAATGAGCACCTCCAACCTAAATGATGTAGTTGTAATTGGTTATGGTACAACAGAGCGAAAAGATTTGACCGGTGCAGTATCAACCATTGCGGCAGCAGATGTTAAAGATGTGCCATTTAATACCATAGATAATGCACTGGCGGGTAAAGCCGCCGGCGTACAGGTAACCAAAAGCGATGGTACCCCCGGTGGGGCAGTAAGGATACGTATACGCGGCACCAGTTCATTATTAGGCGGCAATGACCCATTATACATAATTGATGGTGTACCGTTACAGATTAAAAGTGATTTCGTGAATCCGGGTTTTGCTTTGAGCAGCCCGCTAGGTAATGCTGCCGCCGGGGGTAACCCTGCTGTATCAGATGTAGGTTCTTCGGGCTTGTCATCTTCATTTATAAATGGCCTTAACAGCCTTGGGGGGTTAAATCCCGATGATATTGAATCTATCACCATTCTAAAAGACGCTTCATCTACCGCAATTTATGGTTCAAAAGCAGCAAATGGCGTAGTAATTATAACAACAAAACGCGGTAAAGCCAATACTAAACCTCAAATACTGGCCAGCTATTACTCTACTGTTTCTGCCCCTTATAATGCTCCTAAACTGTTGGATGCTACACAATTTAAGGAACTCTTTACTGAAGCGGCACAGAACCAGCAAAGCTGGGATATAATTTCTCAAAGTCCGCTCTCGACTAACGCCGACCTGATCTTAAATCATGCATCGAATCTTTTTGGAACAGCTAATACCAACTGGATAAAAGAAGTAACAAGGAACACCGTTTCGCATAATGCTGAACTTTCGGTTGAAGGCGGCGGCAATTCATCAAAATATTTTAATTCTATTTCATATACCAGTAACCCGGGTATAGTTAAAGGAACTGATTTCCAAAGGATAAGCGGTAAAATAAATCTTGAAAATAATATCACCGACAAATTCAGGATTATTACAAACGTTATTTTAGGTTATACTAACCAAAATCTCGGCGATAACGCCTATGCACAAGCATTATTTGCCCGCCCTGATCTATCACCTTACAACGCCAACGGTAGTTATTTGAACTTTGATGAGCAGGGTGAAGCGCAGACGGCATTTACTAACCCTGTTGCATTATTAACAGCAACCAATAATGCCAAAACCTTCTCATTACTTGGCAGCTTATCGGGTGTGTATGATATTACCAAAAATTTACAGTTCAAAACTTCCGGGTCATTAAATTACAACGCTTATAATCAAAGAAACTATACACCAAGTTACCTTGACCTGGCAAGCACTTACGGAAATGTTGCAAACACGGGTGGTATAGGTTCGAACTCCAATCGTCGGTCGACCGATTGGTTTTGGGAAAACACATTAACTTATAATAAACAATTCAATGAAAATAATAGCCTGAATATATTGATCGGGCAATCATTCGAAACAACAAAGGCAAGCTTTTTTAGCGCTACTGCTACCGGTTATCCTAATGATAATGTGTTAACAGGGCTTTCTTCGGCTGTTTTACCGTTAGTTGTTTCAGGCGATGACCCAACTTCGCCTCAAAGTTATTTACTGTCATTCTACACGCGTGCCAATTACTCGCTGATGGATAAATACCTATTCACATTTACAGGCCGTACAGATGGTTCTTCAAAATTTGGTATCAATGATAAATTTGGCTGGTTCCCATCGGGTGCGGTAGCCTGGAGGGTTTCGCAGGAAGATTTCCTGAAAAATGTATCATGGATAGATGATATTAAACTGCGCGGAAGCTATGGTTTAACAGGTAACCAGAATATAGGCGACCAAATGTACCGTACGTTGTATAGTCCAAAATCATACAATGGTGTAAGCGCATTAATACCTACGCAGTTAGGGAACAGCGGCATAAAATGGGAAACTACCAAAGAAGCCGATGGAGGTATTGATATATCGTTGTTTAAAGAACGTTTAACAGCAACAGTAGATTATTTTAATAAACAAACAAGTGGCGACTTGTTATCATTGCCTATTGCGCCAAGCAGCTCTTATACTTCGCTTTTAACTAATGCGGTAGGCATACGCAACAATGGGTGGGAAGTAACCGTGGGCGGCGACGTGATACGTAACAGTAATTTCAGGTGGTCAGCTTCGTTTAATGCGACTTTCACACAATCAATTGTTACTCATTTGAGTTCGGCTGCTGATCTTACGCAAATCGCCAGCCAATCGGGTTTAGAAACGATACAGAGCCATTATGGAGGTAATACTACACTTATACAGGGTAAACCAATCGGTTTAATTACAGGTCGTTACGTTGACGGTATTATTAAAACCCAGGCACAGGCAGATGCTTATCAAAAAGCACTTGGCTTCCTTGCACCATATTTCCCGGCAGAGATCGGCGACCCGATGATGCGATTGGACCCGAGCACTGCAGCGAAAGGATATGAGGCACCCGAGGTAAACATTATCATAGCGAATGGCGCACCTAAATATTATGGTGGCATTACACAGAATTTTGCCTATAAAAACTTTAGCCTAAACCTTTATTTCACTTATTCGGTTGGCGGGCATTTATTATGGGCTGAACATGCCGCGAGTACCGAACCTGGAGCTTTAACAAATGCAGACGTGAGTATGCTGGACAGGTACACCCCGCAAAATACCAATACCAATGAACCGAGGCTGATGCTTGACTATTCAACTTATGGCAATTCCAATCTTGATGTATTCAGCTCAAGCTATTTAAAGCTCAGGACCTTAACGCTTAATTATAATCTTTCAAAACTGAACTGGATAAAGAATGCCGGGCTAAAGAATACAACAATTTTTGCTTCGGCCACCAATCTTTTTACCATTACCAAATATCCCGGGTCCGATCCTGAAGTGTCAGACGACCCGTACAGTGTAGCGAGCGGTTATATTGATGTAAACAATTACCCTCAGTTAAGGACATTTTCAATCGGTATAAAAACAGGGTTTTAACTATCAAATCATTATTCGACATGAAAAAATTAAAATATTTAATCATCATATTGATGGCCCCGGTTCTTTTTTCCGGGTGTAAAAAAGACCTGAACGTTTTACCTACAACCTCGGCGGTTGATGGCAATGTAATTGTAGATCAGCAAAGCGCTATGACAGTTTTAAGCGGCATTTATTATCAGTTTGCCAGTGCCGGTGTTGATAGAAATAATGTTCCATGCTTATTGTGGAGCGATTATAATGAGGCTATACCCTCAAGCCTTTCTGGGATGCTCACCAATAGCTCCTGGGGATGGAGCCCTGTTACCTTTACACCAACTTATTTCGGTGTAGATTATCAATGGAATAATGGCTATGCTATTATTAATGCTGCAAACGGATTTATAAAAAATGTTACGCCTGTAAGTTCATTTTCAGCATCGATTAAAATGGAAATGATTGCCGAAGCTAAATTTCTAAGAGCTTATGGTAATGCAAAATTATTATTATACTACGGGCAGTATTATGATGTAAACAGCAAATATGGCATTATCATAAGAAACGAATTTGTTTCCCCACGTAGCGTAAACTTGCCCCGCGCGAACGTAGGCGCTTGTTACGATGCGATTATTGCCGACCTGGATAGCGCTATACAATTTTTACCTGCGAAAAACACCCAGATTTGCTATGCCAATGTCTCTGCAGCAAAATTGCTGAAGGCCAGGGTGCTGATAAACCGGGGGGCTTCTGGCGATTATGCATCTGTAATTAGCTTAACCAATGATATTATTCAAAATGGCCCCTTTGCTTTGGAAGATAGCACTAAAGACATATTTCTTACCAAAGGGCCTGCCAGCAATGAGGTTATACTCACCGCTCAGCCTTTTCCGCTTGAAAGTTACAAATACAAAAACTACCAATATAATCTGCAATACCAGGTTACTCCCGGTTTGGTAACCTTGCTAAAAGGTGATCCGAGAAGTAATTGGGTATATAAAGAGGGTAGTTATTATGGTACGCCTGCACTTGAATTTACCAAATATTACAGTGGCGACCCAATTAATGTAGCACAAACATCATTAAGCGAAAATTGCTACGTATTCAGGTTAAGCGAGGCTTATTTGCTTGAGGCAGAGGCAATAGCCTTAAGTAACGGTAGCCTTGCCACAGGCAAAAGCTTGTTAGAAACGGTTCTGAAGCATGCCGGGGTGAAAGATTTTTCGGATGTTGAGACAGCCAATGCCGATCAGCTTCATACACTGGTTATTAAAGAAGAGATCAAAAACTTTGTAGGTGAAAATGGCGTTGATTGGTTTGCCCTTCGCCGCCTTTACCGGAATAACAATATGGCGCCCGTTACGGCTATCGATTCAACTTTAAAATCATTGGACCGTTTTATTTTACCTATCCCCATTGCCGAAATAAACGCTAACCCATTTGTGGTTCAAAACCCCAATTATTAACAAACGGTATTTGCTGATTGATAAACTTCCGCCCTGCGCTTCTTTAATGAAGCAGGGGCGGAATATCATAACATATCGTTGTTATTGAATCAGGAACGTTAACAGAAAACAAAAAAATGAAAAAGCTAAACATCGTACTGCTGCTTGCTTTCTTTAGCATGCCTTTTATGGCAAATGCGCAGGCGCAGGAATTTATCCTAAAAGGTAAAGTAGGTAATTACAACCCGCCGGCCAAAGCTTACCTTTTATCCCAGACAGTTTCTGGCGATACCACAATACAGGATTCTGTAGAAATACATAACGGGGCTTTTACTTTTAAGAGTACCATACCCTATCCTGTAGAAACTTACCTGATAATAAGCCCCGGCGGACAAGAGTTTGACAATAGCAGCAGAAATATAAAAATTTATCTTGAACCGGGCGTAATAAGTGTTACCAGTCCTGATGTCATTGCCAATGCCAAAATAACTGGAGGCCAGGTAAATGCCGATAATGAAAAAATAAAAATATTACTTAAGCCCATTCAAAATAAGCTCAGGGAGCTTGCGCAAAAATATTCAACAGCCTCGGCCGACCAAAAGAAGCTTATAGAAAAGCAAAAGGATTCGCTGGATATCCCCACGAGGGAAATCTACCTCAACTTTATCAAAACGCATCCTGATCACATCATGAGCATTATGGTGGTTAAACTTTACGGGGGGCGCATGCCAAAATATAATGAAGTGAAGCCTTTGTTCGATGGGTTCAATAAAAACATTAGGGAAAGCGCATTAGGTGTGGCTTATGCAGCAGGGCTGCAAAAACTTAATAACCTGTCAGTTGGTGAAATGGCTCCTGATTTTACCGAAGCTGATACAGCAAACCAGCCGGTTTCATTACATGATTTTAAGGGTAAATATGTATTTATAGATTTTTGGGCCAGCTGGTGCCATTACTGCCGCCAGGAAAATCCTGATATAGTGGCTGCTTACGCTAAATTTAAAGACAAAGGACTGAGCATACTAGGGGTATCGTTAGATGCTGCGCCAACGAAAGCCGCGTGGCTAAAAGCTATCCAAACCGACCATTTGACCTGGACACAAGTTTCCGACCTAAAATCGTATGATAACCAGGTAGCGCAATTGTATTTGGTTAAGGCAATTCCACAGAATTTTTTAATAAGCCCCGATGGAAAGATAATTGCCAAGGATTTGCACGGGGATGATCTTGATAAAACCTTATCAGAAATTTTCAAATAAACGCATTATGAAAACGAACTTAAAATTTACAATCTGCGCACTGTTGCTTATGATTTGCGGTATCAGCCAGCCTGTTTTATCGCAAAGCGTTGCACCTTCCGCCGTGTTAAACCACAAAACAAATGCTACTTCGGAGGAAATACAAAAGTTAAAAGAAGCAGTCGAAACAAACCCCGATAGCCTTAGTGCGCACAGGGCTTACATAAAAGCCATGGGTACAGGGTTTGATACCTATAACACCTCGCTCGTTGCGCAGTATAAAAAATGGATGGAGAAGTATCCGAAAAATATAAATTTTCCATTTGCCATAGGCGAAGCGTTATGGCACAGCGAATTGCCGCAAGCAAAAGAATACCTGTTGAAGGTCGTGCAAATGGATCCGAAGAACGCCACCGCCTGGTGCTACCTTTCACTTGATGCTGCCCGCTGGGGACAGCAGGATAAGTCGCAGGAGTATATGCATAAAGCGAGCCTTGCCGATCCTTCGGATGCCGGCTATGCGTTTTATGATTTGAACATAATGGAGGATGGGGCCACGGCGGTATCCAGCCAAAAGGTTTTTGATTTTACTAAACGCTTTCCTGATAATGAGCGTGGTGCAGAAGCTTTATACTGGCTTGCTGAGCGCTCGGCAAATAACAACGACAAGATAAAATATTTTGAAAAGTTGCGTGAATTATATCCACCTGCAAAATTCAATTGGTCATTGGGTGGTATGAGCGAACTATGGGCCGTTTATATCGAAACCGACCCCGAAAAAGCACAGGTATTAGCAACCGCCTTTGGCGATACCGATAAAGATTGGACGCTGATGAAATCGTTCAATGAAAATATTTTACAGGAACGCAAACTTGTTGCTGCCAATAAATATGCTGATGCCACGGCGCTGCTCGCCCAAACCCAAAAACCGGGTTACCCGAATGTAGACGGATTTTTTTATGCGGAAGAGGCGGCTGTATTAGATAAAGCGGGTAACACCAGGGCCGCATATGATACTGTAACAGCAAAATTTGCTAAAAAGCCGACAGACGAGTTATTGGCAGCAGCGGAAATGTATGGCAAAAAAATGGGCAAAAGCAAAGTGCAGGTACAGGAGGATGTAAAGGCATTGCGCTATAGCGCAGCTACAATGGCCCCGCTATTTAATTTGGGGCTTTATACCAGTAATGGCAAACTAAATCTTGCCGATTTAAAAGGTAAAGTGGTGTTATTAACCTTTTGGTTCCCGGGCTGCGGGCCATGCAGGGGCGAGTTTCCGCATTTCCAGGCGGTTATGAATGGCTATAAAGACAACCCCAAGGTAGCGTTTGTAGGCATAAATGTAGCGCCCGGGCAAGACCCATATGTTATGCCTTTTTTGCGGAATACAAAATATACGTTCATCCCACTGCATGGTACTGAAGCCGAAGAAAAAGCCTATAAAGTACAGGGAGAACCTGAAAATTTCGTAATCGACCAAAATGGTAAAATTGTTTTTAACGATTTCCTGATCGAAGGCAACAACCATCGCACGCTTGAGCTGATGATAAATTCACTGCTTTAACACCGCGGTAACTAAGCGAAAGTCAATAATTGAGCGGCTAAAAAACATATGCACAGCTGCTGTAACAGCAGCTATGCTGTCGCAATTGCATGAACCAGAACCCGTTTTTACCAGGGAAAAGGCGATATAAGTTCAAGGCGCGGTTCGAGCGCCGGGGCTCATACCCACCGCATCGCCGTATTGATCGGGGATGCAACGGTAACTTTTGAACTGATGAAAAGCCGGTTATAGCGCAGCCGGTACCTGTCGAAATGCTGCGGATCATAGCTGAAATGACGACGCTCAGCCATTAGTTCTTGTTCGCCACGCGTTTGAACAGGGTTGGTTTCCCTGTTAAATTGTAATTTGTTCCAGTGATACCACAACTGCTCAATCATATCAGGAAATATCCCTCGATCCAGGTGGATAGTGCTTTGATCGAACCATTTTTTGAACAGAAACACTATAAGAAAAAAGACATTCTGTAACTGAAGGGCAGCACTGCTTTGAAAAATTCTTTTTGATCAAAGGTTGTGTCCAGTTGTGTCAACTGAAACAAAACGGAGCGGAACAGACCATTGATTTGCCATAGAAAATTGGTGGGCATCGGATTTTACGGCATTTCCCCATGGGGGTATCGCACAATTTTCCATTCGTGCCACCGAGTCGGATCCCATAATTTGGGCTCAATTCTTTCAGCGGTTGCGATTCAACACGTTGTCCGTCCACAGTTATCCTTATGTAAACCGGAACTTTCTGCTCTTTGGCATTTGCTCTTTTTCAGATAAAAGAGAATGCGACATTTTTAGTCCTAAAAATGCTGTTAAAAGTTAAACAAAAATAACTTCGCAGCATAGTCTAAACAAGGTGTTCACTCGCTGAACATTTTGATAGTCAATTAGTTTAATGCCTTCTGGTGAATAGCTTAGTGTAAAGTGATCTGCTCACCAGAAGAGTCACCAAATGGCCGCTCAAAGGTGAGCAAATGACACCAAAATGTAATAAAAACCCCCTCAAACATAGCGTGTGAAGGGTTTTAGTGGGTTTTGATACCTACTCAGTGGAGCCGGAGGGATTGATTTAGAACCTAAAGAAGAAGTTTCGCCCGATTTTGACCTGTTTTATGTCTATCTCACGGAGCTGTTAGATGTTGTAACCATAAATTCCTTATATTTGTACTATAAAGCATAGCGTTTTTGGCTTCTTTTTATTGAGAGACCTATTCAGATACCTGTAAAATATCATTAGTGTAATACACTATATATCAAGTCGTTGCAAGTTAAAAAAAACTCCCGGAGGGAATCGGACCCTTTTAAATGACTAATAATCAACAATCTGAAAAACCTGCGTCGTCGCATTCAAGCTATTCTAATATTAATTAGGCACGGCGTTAGATGTTGTGGGTTCGAATTCCGTCATCCGACTTTGAGATCATTAAAGAAAAATATGCTTACATAGCATACGCCGTTAATAAATTTAATGATTGTCACGTGTTTTGTCACCGGGTTGGACAACCTGATGATGAATTGTAATGCTTTATTATACAAGGAGCGAGACAGGCCAGCATGGTTTTTTTGTTCTGATTGGTAACTTCGTATAGATTTAGCAATCTAATTTATTGCATTAACATTCAGCGTAATATCGTATCCTGAAGATGTGAAATCTATATTTATGATTTTGAGCGAATTCAAGTGTTTTTATCTAATTATTTTAAATATTAATTTAATTAATATTGCAGGTGCTACAATGTATGGCCAGTTTATAAATAAATGCAAGTATATAGGAACAGTTTAATGTAACGCAAGCGAATATAGGCAAGCAAATGCAATGCTCATCTTGCCCGCGTGTTCCAAAAAGTACCATAGGTGTGAACCAAATTCTTTTTAATTTCGCGGCATGCTTACCGTGGAAAAAATTGGCGGCACTTCGATGAGTGCGCTGGAAGATGTCATTAATAATATCATTTGCTACCACCGTACAGGGGACGAACGCTATAACCGCGTTTTTGTCGTATCCGCTTTTTCGGGTGTTACCAATTTGTTGCTGGAAGATAAAAAAACCAAAGCGCCTGGCGTTTACCAGGAGTTGGCCGCGGGGCGTAATTTCCATGCTAAATTAAATGAAGTAGCGGCCTGCCTGAAATCGCTGAACAAAGGTTTTGAATCATTAGGGCTTGATGTCGCCGATGCGGATAAGATGGTCGAGGGACAGATTGCCATCGCGCTGACTTACCTGGATAGCGCGGTTACGATGCTGGCATCCGGTTATCTAAACGAAGGGGTGCTGCTGGCCGCCCGTGAAATACTGGCATCGCTGGGTGAAAGCCATTCAGCTTATGTTTTGGCGAGCATCTTACAAAGTAAAGCCATAAACACCTGCCTGGTAGACCTGGCCGGTTTCGCGGACAGCAGGGCGATGACCATCAGCGAACGCATCGCTTTTGAGTTTAAGGACATCGATCTGCGTACCTGCGTTTGTATCGCAACTGGTTATGCCAAAGGCACGGAAGGCATCATGCGGGAGTTTGACCGCGGTTATTCCGAAGTGACCTTCAGTAAGATCGCTGAATTATTAAAACCGCAGGAAGCCATTATTCATAAGGAATACCATTTGTCGACCGCTGACCCGGCGCTGGTTGGCATTGAAAATGTACAGCCGGTCGGTAATACCAATTATGATATCGCTGACCAGCTTGCCGATGTGGGCATGGAGGCCATTCATCCGAAAGCCGCAAAGCCGCTGGAAATGGCGGGCATACAATTACGCATCAAAAACACATTCGAACCGGCGCACCCCGGTACCCTTATTGCCAAAGATTATATCAGTAAAGTCAAACGTGTAGAGGTTATTACCGGCACCGACCAGCAATTGCTGATCGATATTTACGACCCGCTAATGACGGGCAACGTTGGCTCCGATCTGGCCATCATGCAAATCTTTTATAAGCATGGGATCAGTTATACCTTTAAGGTGACCAGCGCGAATTCCATCAGCATTGTCATTTGGGAGGCTGACCTTAAACAGGAACTCATCACGGACTTGCAAGCGCAATTCGAACGCGTGACGACCGAGCCGGTCGCCATGGTCTGCCTGCTGGGTTCCAATATGGATCAGCCTGGTCTGCTGGCGAACGCTGCCAAAGCGCTGGCCAAATTTGAGATCAATATCATCAGCGCCGGATTGGCGAAAGGGAAGGTGAATATCCAGTTCCTGGTCGCGCGTGAACAGTTTAAAACAGCGATCATTGCGCTGAATAAAGCAGTAGGTTAAAAATTTGCTTGTTTCCTGGTGCTATCAGGATAATGCCGGTACAAAGGTTCGGAAAACGGGAATTTTAAATAAGGGACGACAAGGGTATGACCCTAAAATATTTTTTTCTTAAAAAAATGCCTGATCCACTATTGACCGGCGATCTTTTATTACAGCTTAACAGTTAATTCACAATGGTTTATTTTATTTGACTCAAATAAATTTGTAAATTCGTTCTCACTGTTTTTCTGATGGCAGCCCTGAATGATCTTTCCGACATTGAACTACTGAACCTGCTCCGGGAAGACGACCGTATGGCTTTTGATCAGATTTACAGCCGCTACTGGAAAAAACTGCTCCATTTCGCTGTGCAAAAAACCGGCGACTTTATGGAGGCGGAAAACCTGGTGCAGGATGTGTTCGTCTCATTATGGCACCGCCGAAACGCTATTGAATTGCGCGGCAGCTTATCTGCTTATTTAACCGTTTCTGTAAAATACCGCATTATCAACTGGCTCGATCGGAAGCGGAGCATCCGTTTGTATGGTGAAAACAATGAACTGATCTTCGATCCACTGGACCACAGTACACAGGAACATCTGGAACTTTCACAACTAAAAGAGCAATTAGAAATATTGGTAAACGAATTGCCGGCGCAAGCGCAACTCATTTTCCGCCTAAGCCACCACCAGGGCCTGAGCCACCGAGAAATCGCTGACGAACTGGAGATCAGCGAAAAAGCCGTTAATGCCCATTTGGTGCGTACCCGCAAAAATCTTCGCCTGCGCCTGGGCTCCTTCCTCAATAGCTGGCTGCTGTAATTTTTTTGGTCATTAGTTATTTTCAGAAGATAATGGGAATAGGGTGGGAATAAACCCGGATTCAAGTGAAATGCTACTTAACGTGGAGATTTCGCTCAAACTGACCACCTGATTCCGATTTAAAGTGACCACCCATTCCGGTTTCAAATTGACCAGGGTATTCCGGATGAAACTGACCACCTTTTTTTGCAGATATTCTATAAACTCTGGCTGTCCGGATTTAAATGCCAAATGCAGTCGCCGTATGAACGAGCTGATTTAGGAGCCTCATTGTGTATGCAAAGTTGCACTATAAGGCCTCTATTAATGCGATAAACGGCCATCACCGGGGAGGGATATCCGGCAATTACCTTACGTCTAAAGCTTCGAAAAAAATAAAGAGGTTATAGCTGGAGCAACACCAGGCTAAATAGAAATTGGTAAATAATTATCTTTGTTTATGCTGCTAAAGCATAGGCTGCATTTCTTTGCCAGCAAACAGGTGGTCAGTTTTGCCACGGAACAGAGTGTAACATATCTCCGAAATGCCCAGATTTAGTATGGATTCTTGAAATGAAGTGCTCATCATTAATAAAATTATTGGGTTCCATATTTGAAAACAAAGATAGCAATTTACCTATATATGTATAGGTGAAATAAAACCTGTCATTGGCTTTCTTGCATATTCATGCCAAGAAGCACTTTTAAATCGGAAATTGAACTTTACGTTATCAATAAGGTAAAAGAAATGCGTTTAAAGGCAAACCTTTCTCAAAAGGATCTCGCTTTCGAACTTGATTTATCAGTCGGATTCTTGGGACATATTGAAAGCCCTAAGAAACCCGCTAAATACAATCTTAACCATTTAAATAAATTAGCGGTTATTTTCAACTGCTCACCAAAAGACTTTTTACCCGAAAAAAGTATCTGAGTCTATTTTAACTCCAAACCACTCATTTTTCTCGCTATACGATGAGCAATCAAGTATAGATTTTTTTAATAACTCCCATTTTTTTAAAACTCAATCGGCTTGTCTATTTCCTGTCCATAGACTTTTCCAGCCCGTCCTCACATCGTTGCTTTGCCTCCAAACAAAAACAAAAGACATGCAAAACAACTTTGACAACAACAGTTTCCGGGATTTTGAGTATATCCCGGGGATGGATGCCTGGGGCCGGGCGAAAATATTCCGGGCTTATTTGGACGACCAAACTGCAAAAGGGCAACTGAATTACCGTTTAGTGGTGGATAGCGGTTGCGGGCCGGTGGTGCAGATGGGGGGCAGGCCGGTGATCAGTTTGGTATCGAATGATTATTTGGGTTTTACGCAGCATCCGGCGGTAAAGCAGGCGGCGATCGCGGGTATCGGGAAGTATGGCACGGGTGCAGGGGCGTCGCCGGCTATTGGCGGGCATTATGATTACCATGCTTTGCTGGAAAAGAAGACCGCGGGATTTTTCCGGAGGGAAGAGGCGATCATTTACACGACGGGTTATACCTCCAACAGTGATTCGCTTGGGGCGATCCTGACTAAAGACGACCTGGTGATCCTGGACGCGGGCGTACATACGAGCGTGATGCAGGGTTGCCAGGGCTTTAACCGGAAGACGGTGAAGCATAATGACCTGGCGGCTTATGAACATGCCTTGAAACTGGCTAAGGGTAAGTATCCATTGGTATTGGTGGTCATCGATGGGGTGTATTCGCAGGATGGTGATTTGGCGCCTTTGCGGGAGATCATTGCGCTTTGCAAACAATACGGTGCTAAACTGATGGTGGATGATGCGCATGGGACTGGGGTGGTCGGGAAAACCGGGCGTGGGCTGATCGAGGCTTGCGATGCCTGGGATGAGGTGGATCTGATCACGGGAACGTTTAGCAAAACGTTCGGGCACATTGGCGGCTATGTAGTGGCTTCGGAAGAAATGGTCAGTTATTTGAAATATCAAAGTAAGCAGCACTTATTTTCAGCCAGTTCAACTCCGGCAGCAATGGCTATCATTAAAGCCATTGAGCTGATTGACGAGGAACCGCTTTGGAGGGGTTTGCTCCATACCAACATCAAGTATTTCCGCCACGGGCTTTCGGGCCTGGGACTGGATATCGGAGATACGCAGTCGGCGATATTCCCGGTACGCATCGGCGATAAGATCAAAAATGCCAGGATATGTCACCGTATGCAGGAAATGGGCGTTTATGCTAACCAGATCAATTATCCGGCAGTTTCATTGAAAGACGCACGTATCCGGATGGGGGTTACGGCCCTGCACGAACGTGCGCATCTGGACGAGGTGCTGAACGTTTGGGCGGATATCAAAAGGGAATTTGCTTTATGAATGTCGTCTGCCTTGTTTACCGCAGGGCCTGCCGGGAACTGCTGCTGGGTGCCGCGGACCGGCGGCTCCTGCTCAGGCTGTTACGCGAATTATCCGTTAATACTGTCCAGCGCAGGCTGGCCTGGAACAGCAAGGAGCAGTTCATCACGCTCTGGTTCGTTTCTGCCGGCCGCTTCCCCGAGATTTATCAAACGGCTTTCCCCGGATGGCTGGCCCGGCAGTTACCCTTTAATATCGAACCACATGAATTATGAACAAAAATTGGCCGGACTCACAAAAGAGATCGGCCTGCTCGATAGCGTCAGCAGCGAACCTATTGTCCGGCTTAAAATCAACCTGCCGCTCATAACAGGTGCCATCAGTGCGGTCCGTAAAGCGGTGGTGGAAAATGGTTTTGAGAACCAGGCCGCTGAAATACATTTCTTTAAACAGGTTAAACCGCAATTTTACGCCCTGCTAATTTATGAAACCGACCTGTACCACCTGCTGGTTAACCGCCCCCTCGGCACGCCCGGAATGCTCCGGGCCTATTATGAACAGGAACTGGTTTATGTCATGCGCCTCTACCGCATCCACGCTTTTCATTACCAGTATTACCGCATGGGCGCGGGCGAGCTCGACAGCCTATATTTTACGCGCGATGGCCAGCCAGCCGATATTCCCGTATTGGCGGGTATCGATACCGACCCCGGCTTTACCACGCCGCTTGACTACCTCTTCGCCAAATTCATCGCAGCGGAACGCTACCAGGCGTACCTGCTGGAACAATTGAGCAGCGAATTTGCCATCAAACCCGTCAAAAGAGGTCCTGTTCTCCGCTGGACCGGCGAAGCCATCCACCTCGCCGAACTGGCCTACGGCATTCACCTCACCGGTCAGCTCAACAACGGCAATGCTACGCTGACGGACATCAGCCGCCACCTGGAACAGGTATTTGGTGTCGCTATTGGCACTCCCGCCAAAAAATGGGAGCAGATCGCCGCCCGCAAAACAACCAGCCCCACCAAGTATATTGACCAAATGCGACAGGCTTTATTGGCCCGCCTCGACCGGCAACTGGCGGCGCCCGGACGCAAAGCGCGCCGGGTGGGTTGAGGGCGGAGGCGGCCTGTCAGAAAATCGCGTTCGCTTCGCCGTGAGACCTCGCCTTTGGCGAAGACTCACGCGTGATTTTCTGACAGGCCGCCTCTGCCCGGTGAATTATAAGGATCTAATCTGTTTAACGGAACTGTTCATCGTAGCGGATCATGAATAATAACCCTACGCTATTTGTGGTAATAGCTTTGCGTTGGTGATGGCCTGAAAAAAATTATTTATTTGCTAATTTATTTAGTATTTTTGTATTATGAATGAGTTATTGATGTCCGTGGCGGTCGATGTTTTGTTGATCATTGCTTTTATTATCGACCGGATATTTCGCTTAAGATCGATCAGCGAATACAAAGATGCTAAGGAAGCACAGCTAATTTTGTTAAAACAGCAACTGGATGCAGAAAGAAGCAGCAATGATGTAAGGATAACGGAACTGCATAAACAGCGTTACGAAAACCTGAAGTTATTGCTGGACGAAAAGGAACTGGAGCTGAACAGCGCCGGAGCGGCTTTGCTGGAGTTGCAGGCCGCCCTGGAGCGGAACGCAAATAAAGAAAAGATACTGGGGCTGCTGGTCAATGAACTCAACCGGGTAGAGCGCTCAAAGCTTAGTGACGGTATAAAGAAGGCCATGCTGCTGGAGCAACTGGCATAGTATGGCGCTTAGCCGATGTTCCGGCAAATATTAGCTTTATTGAAAACAGGTTTTACCTTTTCCCGGCCCCATATTTTTTCTCCGGCCTGTTTCGGATTTTGTTTAAAATGAGCATTGCGCCGGTTGAAATAGCGGTCGATCGCTGCCGTGCAGTCGCCGACCGTATCATAGTCGCTATTATGGATGACGGACTTTGCCATGCCGCTGAATACGGATTCAATAACGTTTAAATGCGGGGCCTTAGCGGGCAATGGTACAATGATGATCTCGGGAGTTTTTAATTTGGCGCGGTATCCGGGTTCGTTGATCTCCTCCAGGTAATCCTTCAATTGGTGCGAATCATGCCAGCTCGCTGCATCCCAGGATAAGTACAGGCGTTCCTGGTGCTGGTATTCTTCGGTGAGCACATCGATGAGTTTGATCATTTCACCGGTATCTTTTTTACGCGAGTAGAACCAGGTGAGCTGGTTGGTCGATAATTCGAGGGCGCAGGTGCAAATGAACCAGCCCCTGGACCTGTCTACTTTTTGGTAGACCGGTATTTCGCCTTTTGCCGCAAGCAGATAGCCCCCTCGCGGCCGTACTGCTTTTGGCCCGTACTCATCGATGGAAAAGAATCTTTCTTTGGGTCCGAGGTTTTTTAACGTGTTTTGGAGCTTGCTGAATTTTTCGCCGAACTGAGGGTCATTGCTGACCAGGACCTCGCGTGAGCGCCTGTACCTGATCCCTCTTTTCTTTAGGTATATGGACACCTGGCTGTAACTAATGGAGCTGCCATGCAGCTTGCCAAATACATACGCGAGGTCGGCGATCTTCCAGGAGGTTGAGCCGATGCCATACGTTTTTGGACTTTGCCTGACCAGGTGGACGAGCTCATCCATTTTTTTTTCGATCGCGTTTTGCTTTTCTTCAGTCAACGGCCTTTTATCTCCCGGCCGGCTGACGGCTTCCAGGCCGCCGGTTTCATAGGCGCGCCGCCAGGTCCGCAGGGTCTTGCGTGTACAGCCGATCCTGTCCGCCAGGTCGTTTAAAGAGTGATAAGTGTAAACGGTCATCAGCATCACCGCCACCTGCCATAACCGGTGGTCATTCGCGTTTCGCCAGCGTTTAAGGGTAGCCAGCTCTGCGGGCGTGTATTTTTCGGTCAAACGTTTTGCCGATAAAGCGGCGCAATGTTTGTCGAACCAGCGTTTGAACAGGTAATAGAACCTGGGCGCGCTATAGCCGCCCGGAGACAGGGCATGGTAGCCCCGGTAGATATTGGCGGCGACGATTACCGGGCCTTTTTCCCGGGCGATAAGTCGCGGTAACAGCCTCTCCAGTTCCCGGTACATGGCCGATGGCCGGGTAACCCCTTCTTTTCCAAGAAAATAGGTGGAGTCAGGTAGTTTTTCGGGCTCTAAAAGTGCCAGTGTCCTCAGTTTGTTAAGGTGATAGCGTACCGTAGCTTTACCCAGGCCGAGTTGTTCTGCGATATTGGGGATGCACAGCTGCCCATTGATATAGTATTGGCGGATGGCATCTTTTTTTTCTTTGGTGATATGCATGAGGATGGGATGTGTAAAAATTTTTGTAACAAATTACCTCTTATCAAATCAAATCGGCAACTTTGCCTTTATGAATTGGAATTTCCTCAAAAAGAAAGATAAAACAAAACCGGCGGTAAAAAAATCAAAAGTGCGTGAGTGGGTCGACGCGCTGGTGTTCGCTATAGTGGCCGCCACCATTATCCGCGGCTTGTTATTTTCAGCCTACGCGATCCCTTCGGGCTCGATGGAAGGTACAGAATTGACCGGGGATTATTTGTTTGTAAGCAAGATGAGCTATGGCGCAAGGATGCCCGTTACGCCCTTGTCGGTCCCTTTTACCGAGCCGGTGATGTATGGCATGAAAACCTATTTCGGCGGCTGGCAGCTGGGTTATCACCGCTTGCCGGGTTTTACTTCGGTGAAAAAAGGGGATATCGTGGTATTTAACAAGCCTTCGGAAACCGGGACGCCGATCGACCAGCGAACGACGCTGATCAAACGCTGCCAGGCCACCGCCGGCGATACGCTCACCATTGTGAACGCCCAGGTGTATATCAATGGTAAGGCCGAACCAAACGCGCCAAAGGCACAAACCTCCTACACCGTGGTGACCGACGGCCAGCAGCTTAACCCCGACGTATTCCAGGACCTGGTGATCAACCAAATGTCCCCCACCACTTATGAAATGATCATCCCGGTGGATGAAATGGCCACCATAAAAAGTTTCGCGGGCATAAAAAGCATCACGCCCTATAGGGTGCCTGCCGGCACCTATCAATCCGAGGTATTCCCCAACAATCCCAAGTTCAGTTGGAACCAGGACAATTTTGGCCCGCTGGTCATTCCCAAGAAAGGAATGACGATCCCGCTGAACGATTCGACGATCATTTTGTATAACCGCGCGATCGAGAATTACGAGGGTAACCGTTTAGGCAGGCAGGGCAATAAAATAACACTGAACGGTAAAGTGGCCGCTACCTACACCTTTCAAATGGATTATTACTGGATGATGGGGGATAACCGCCACAATTCACTGGATTCGCGGTTTTGGGGTTACGTACCCGAGGACCACGTCATAGGCAAAGCGGTGATCACCTTTTTTAGTACCGATCCGAATAAGGACCTGTTCCATAAAATACGCTGGAGCAGGATCCTGCGGCCGATCAATTAAGCTAATATAAATTAAATTTTATTTAAAATAGGGATTATAATCCCTATTTTTGACGGCATGTTAGCTAAAGCGACGGCCTCAGGCAAAAAATATACGTATTTTATTGGCATTGATATCTCCAGAAACGAACTGGACTTTGCCGTCTTTAAAAACAAGGAGTTTTTATTCCACCAGGAAACCAGGAACAGGTCAGCGGCTATCAACTTGTTTATAAAGGAACTGCGTGCGCTGCCCGGATTTAAATTATCCAAAGCGCTTTTTTGCATGGAGCAAACGGGGATGTATGGCAATTATCTTTTGCAATCCCTTTACAAGGCTAAAGCGGACATCGTGGTGGAGAACCCGGTCAGGATCAAAAATTCCATGGGATTGGTCCGTAATAAAGATGACCGGATCGACGCGATCCGCATTGGTCAATACACGATAAAATACCTCGATGACCTTAAATTATGGGAGCCCAGGCGTCCCGTACTAGTACAACTGGCTAATTTATTTTCGACCCGGACCCGCTTACTCGCTATGTCCACGGCACTGAAATTGCCTTTGAAAGAACAGTCAGATTTCTATAGGCCTGACTTGCAGCGGGAAACTGTAAAGGCCTGTAAAAAAAGCATAGCAGCGCTCCAGGAAGACTTTGAAGCACTGGAGGAGGCGATAAAAGAGTTGATCAATTCAGATGCACGGTTGAAACGGTTAAACCAGTTGGTCACTTCCGTTCATTCTATAGGCCCGGTCACAGCCATTCAGATGATTCTTTGCACCAATGAGTTCAGGGACATTACAGACCCGCGTAAGTTTGCCTGTTATGCCGGGGTGGCGCCATTTAAAAAGGAATCGGGAAGGATCAATGGAAGAGCGAAGATCTCGCACGCGGCTAATAAACGGATCAAATCGCTGTTGCATATCTGTTCCATGTCGACCCTGCGATCGGATAATGAGTTTAAAAAATATTTTGAACGGAAAACCAAAATTGAAGGTAAGCCGGGTATGGCGGTCATCAATGCTATACGTAATAAATTGATATTAAGAATTTTCGCTTGCGTCAACCAGGACAGGATGTATATCAGGGATTACAAGCGGAGTAATGAAATAATAGCAGATGAATTAATCGATGCCTCAAGTTTGAAGACTTACTAATTGACGTAATGTCTGCTATTTAAGCTTTCAAAAATACTACAGCAGGTGACTTAGTCGATCCCTCAAGCTAATGACTTACTGATCGGTGTAAGGCCTGCTGTTTTAAACAGACCAAAGAAATAATAGCAGGTGAATTATTCGATGCCTCAGGTTTAAAGACTTACTGATTGATGTAATGTCTGCTATTTAAATGATATACAGCAGGTGAATTGAGAGAATATGCAAGTTAATGACTTATTGGTCGATGTAATACCTGCTGTTTTTTATGAATTATAGTTTGGAACGGCGGTTATGTTTACCGGCGAATAAATAAGTACATATCAGCAGGATGATCATGCGAATAAATTGCGCAGCGCTACTTTTTCGCGTTCTTTTGAGCGGATAAGGAACGTAAGCCCCCAGTTGAACAGCAACGAAACCAGGCTGATCATGATGATGAGTATGGAATTACCCATATAACTAAACATCAGCACCATAACTATTGATAAAATATTAATGCTGCTTAATAATATGGTAGTTTGAATATGGCTTAAACCAAGTGTTAAAATGCGGTGGTGCACATGGTTGCGATCGGCCTTAAAGGGTGAATCGCCTTTGGCTATGCGGACAACAAATACGCGGAGGGTATCAAATATCGGCCCTATTAAAATAGCGAATGCCAGTGCCGGTGCCGAAATTATTTCGGGCAGATTGCTGCCTGTAAATTTATTCAGTTCAATAAACTTTAGTGCCATAACAGCCGAGATCAAGCCGATAAGCAATGAGCCGGTATCGCCCATAAATATTTTAGCAGGCGAAAGATTATAGCGTAAAAACCCTATGGTAGCGCCTACCATGGCCAGTGCAACCGCGGCAAGCTCATAATGCTTCATGTAAATAAATAATGCCGCGAAAGCGCCGTTCACAATAATACCGGTTGCCGATGCCAGGCCATCTATACCGTCGATCAAATTGAACGCGTTGACGATCAAAGTGATCACCAATATGGAAAACATGACGCTCAGTAGATAAGGCAATTCATACAGGCCAAATATACCATAGAGGCTGGTGAGACGGATATTGCCCAAAACTACCAATATGCCGGCCACCACAAACTGCATGGCAAACTTGGTAATGGAATTTACGCCGGCCAGGTCGTCCTTCATCCCCATGGCAAACAGGATGATGCAGGCGGTTAATAAATAGTTGATGGGCAGGGATCTATCGGCCAGGCCAAATAATAAGGAAGTAATGGTAAAGCTGACGAAAATGGCCACGCCGCCCAGGCGCGGTATGCCATGGTCATGGTGCTTTCTGAAGCTGCCGAGATCGTCATACAGGTGCCGTTCCCGGGCAACATGCAAGATGGAGGGCAGCGCCAGTACCGCGATCAGTATGGAAAAGGCGGTAACAAACGTAAAATACACAGCGGGGTACGTATGTAAATAATCTTGCATAAAAATTAATCTAATAGTTTATTTTGTTTCTGGTGCAATAAACGTACCTCATATTCGTTGATATTCTTCATGTTACTTCAAATATTGCCCTATTTTACGCAGGGGCTTTAAAATCACAGCTATTAAAGGATACAGGATACTGTTATGACGCATGGCTTTTAAGTCATATTTCCACGCTTTTACCCTATTTGTGGGGTTTTTATTGCTCAAACCTCCACATTGCATCTTGATCATTACCTTATTTAGGTGAACCGCGCGGACACGATGGCGGTGCATAAACCGGAGCATCAGTTCATAATCCGCTGCAGTTCCGTAATCCAGGCGATAATAACCAAACTTTTCAAATAACTCCTTTTTACAATAAAAAGTGGGATGCGGCGGCATCCAGCCCCAATTATAAAATCCATGTTTATACGCCCTTGTACGCCATTTTCGCTGAATAGTTTCATTCAAGTTAATATAATCGAGGTCGCCGTAGACGATGTCGGCGGTTGTGCCGGCAAAGCGTTCAGCGACGGTGGACAATACATCATTGGAGGCAAAATAATCATCTGCGTTGAGGGTCCCGACGATATCGCCGCCGGCCAGCCTGATGCCTTTATTCATCGCATCATACACACCTTTATCCCTTTCAGAAACGATGATGCTCACCTTATCGCTGAAGCTATTTATAATTTCCAGGGTGTTATCGGTAGAACCACCATCTATAACTATATGTTCATAATCGGGATAATCCTGACTGACAATGGACTCTATGCAACGTTTTATGGAGGCTTCAGCGTTATAGCAAACTGTAATCAAAGAAACTTTAAATTTCTTCACTTCGTAAAAATACTCAAATTAATATGCCGAAAATATGTAATTTTGGTTTCATAGCCTAATTTTAGCGAAACGATTTAGATATGCGTTCCAGACTTTATACTTTTATTTTTTATGGTGTTATTTTTTCGTGCAGTTCCTGTTCTACCATACAATATCAAACCCTATTTGAGCAAAAAAACTCCCTTGCTGATACGTCTGCCGCGACAAGTGCCACTACCAATCTGAACCAATACCGCATAAAACCACAGGATATTTTGCAGGTGAGGAACTTGCAAAACGTTCAGTTTATTGTGGACCAGGCCCCTGTTAGCGGCACCGGTAATAGCTCCAATAGCGGGGGGAGTTCACTGGGCCAGAATTACCAGGTGGAAGAGAACGGTACCGTTTCTCTTCCTGTTATTGGCCACGTACCCGTAGCCGGTTTAACCAGGGCGGAGGCCCAGGATACCGTAGAGAACCGGTATCGGAAGTCGCTTTTAAAGGACCCGATCATCGAGCTTAAAATAATGAACTTAAAGGTCACGCTGCTGGGAGAAATCAAATCCCAGGGCAATTACCAGCTTATCAAGGACAGGACCACATTGGTGGAGGTTATTGGGGAAGCAGGTGGACTCACCGATAAGGCCGATGAGAAGACGGTAAAGATCATCCGTGGTACCGAGAGAAATCCCAAGGTAACTATGATCAACCTGAATGATATCCGGTCAATAAACGACCCGAAGGCTTTGCTGCAAAGTGGTGATATTGTCTATATCGCCCAAAATAAAAGAGCTATCCGCAACGACGGGATATCAAATTTTTCAACGATTTTTCAGCCGGCCCTTCTCATTTTTAATACAGCGCTTATAATTTTCACGCTTTCACGTCACTAATGGAAGAAACGGATAAAATACAGCGAAAACTTCCAAACCAGGAAATCGACTATTTTAAGATCGGTAAAATTCTGTTAAGCCGGTGGTACTGGATCGTCGGTTCAGTAGCTGTTTGCATGCTGGTGGCTTATATTTATTTATGGTATACACCAAAGACCTATTCATCAACCGGTACGATCAAGATAGAAGACAAGAAATCCCAGATATCTGATCTGACGGGCGCGGTTTCGGCCCCTGATAGCAGGAGTCCATACCAAGTCCAGAGTATCATTTCGGTTTTAAAAAGCCGCAGCCTTTTACTGAGCGCGATCAAGGACCTGGATTACCGCGTGAGTTTTTATATTGCGGGAAGGGTTCGTGTAAGTGAAATTTACCCGCAGAAACCGCTTAATATTGATTTTGTGAAGTTTGACAGCCTTAATTATTACCGGGGGCTGATCAATTTTAAACCGCTGACCAAAAGAACTTTTTTACTTTCCTACAGTGACGGTGGCAGCAAGCTGGCAAAAAAAGTCTGTAATTATGCCAACCCCATAACTATAGGCCCCACCACGTTCACAATCAAATATCCCGTCGGAATAAATAATGAGACGAATTATATCTTCAAATTCAACATGCCCGACGATTATGTGGACCGGGTGCGCGGGGCTTTGCAGGCGGGTGAAACGGCCAAATATTCGGGGATCATTTATATTACCGAAGTAGACCAGAACCCGCAATTCGCGTCGGATATTTTGAACAGCATCATGAATGAATACGTGGTTTTTGACCGGGAACAAAAGACCCAGTCAGCTACGCAGATGATCAATTTTATCGACACACAACTGGCTTTTTTGGCGCACGAAGTAAAAAACTCCGGGAATACCATCGAGGAATATGAACAGAAATCGAATATCATAGATATTAATTCTGCCACCGCAAACTCGGTGGGAAAAGCCAGCGCTTTGCAGTCAAATGTTTCCCTCCTTAAGATACAGCAGCTGGCATTGGACCAACTTTCCGAGCAAGTCAGTAAAGAAAAAGATAATGCTGCTCTGAGCTTTAGTATTGATGATTCAGAAGTACCGGGTTTGCAAAACGCCGTTGGAAAACTGGATAACCTGGTTGCTGAAAGGAATTCTTTGTTAAAGACATTTACCTACAATTCTCAATACGTTCAGGATATCAACAGTCAGATATTACTGATCAAGTCTACCATTTTTAATACGATCAAAGCCATAGGGGCAAGTATTCAAAAGAAATTGTCGTATTACAACGGCCAGCTTTCCCAGGTTAACCAGGCCATCTCCCAATTACCTGTCGCGCAGCGTGATTTGGCCAGTCTGCAACGCGATTTCGAGGTGAATGACAAAGTTTACTCGTTTTTATCCGAGAAAAAACTGGATGCTCAAATTAACCGCGCGGGTATTCTGCCGGGTGCGACCATTATCGAAAATGCGCAGCCCAATTTCAATGCGGTTTCGCCGGATGACAGGGATATACACCGCACCGCCATAGTTTTAGGTTTGGCTATGGGCTTGGGTATGATCGTACTCATACGTTTGGTCAATCCTTATATTTATGATAAGGAAACCATAGAGAGCCTGACCTTTATTCCTATTCTCGGGGTCATCCGTAAATTTCCTACACCGATAGACGAAGATAGTACGCAAATCTTGGCGATCAGTAAGCCAAGGTCTATTTTTGCCGAATCCGTGCGTTCCGTACGTACCAATTTGAGCTTCCTGGCATCTGAAAAAAAGAGCAAAGTCATATGCGTTACCTCCGAAGTTGCCGGGGAAGGCAAGTCTTTTATCGCCATAAACTTGTCGAGTACCATGTCCCTCATCGACAAGAAGGTTATCCTGATCGCCGCCGATTTACGTCGCTCGAAAATTCACAAGACATTCAATGTTAAAAATGACATTGGTCTGAGTAGTTACCTGGCGAATCAATGCAAACTGGAGGACATTATTTTAAATTCCAGCCAGGCGAATCTTGACTTTATTGTTTCAGGCCCCGTGCCTCCTAATCCTTCAGAGCTTTTACACAGTGAAAGGATGTTAAACCTGGTCAACGAATTAAAGCAGACTTATGATGTCGTTATGGTTGATACCGCGCCAATTGGCCTGGTTTCGGATGCGATTCCGCTTATCCGGTCAAGTGATATCAATGTTTTTGTGATCCGTTCAGGAAAATCAAAATTTTATGCCGCCACGGTCCCTCAACGTCTGGCGCAGGAATTTAACCTCAACAACACGGTTATCATCTTAAATGCCTATCAGGAGGATTTATTACATTCCAGGCATTATACAACCAAATTTACCGGCGATAATACCGGCGGAAGATATTATTATTACTCCGATTATTCCGGCTACAGCGGTTCAGATTACTACTTAGATGACGCAAAAAGAAAATGGTGGAGCATCCGCAGTTGGTTTAAGCGATAATCCATCACAGGTTTCAAAAAAATGGTTCCCGGTACACACGCATCCCCGTGCCGAGAAAAAAGCCTGCGAGGCTCTGGCTGAAAAAGGAATTATATGTTATTTGCCGTTACACCGGCAACTAAAACGCTGGAGTGACCGTAAAAAATGGGTGGAGGAACCACTTATACCATCATACCTTTTTGTATATATAAAACCAACTGAACTGACAGAAGTGTTAATGACAAAAGGCGTAGCACGTTTTATCTATTTTTCTGGTAAAATTGCGTCCATGCCCCAGCGCCAGATTGATGACCTTAAGTTGTTGATGGCAAGTCCTTATGAGTTAGCAGTAACCGAAGATGGCTTGCAGCCGGGAGAGAAGATCATTATAAAAGCCGGCCCGCTTAAGGGCTTAATGGGCGAAATCATTTCGAATCGCTCGGAAAAGCAATTGATGCTTCGCCTCGAAAGTCTGGGATGCTCTATTATCGTACACGTTGCAGCATCGCTTATTAACAGGTTTTAAGTGTTAATTAAAACTTTTGTACTGCTTAAATGGCATTTTTGGTTATTTTAATGCCATTATTTACCGCCCCATTTCAGCCATTTTCAATGGTTTGATAAACAATGAGTTACGCAACAAAAATGTGACTCACGGGGCGAAGCTGTGTACACCCCTAACTATAATGTGCAGAATTGCCGGAATTATTACATCGCGCCTGCAGCCCGATGACTTGAAAGAAAGAGTGAAAGTGATGTGCCATGCCTTGCAGCATGGCGGCCCAGATGATGAAGGTATTTTTATAAATGAAGATAAAAATGTGTTCTTGGGTCATCGCCGTTTATCCATCATCGATTTGAGCAGTAACGGCCACCAGCCCATGGCCGATGTGCAGCAGAAAGCGTGGATCACCTTTAATGGCGAGATCTATAATTACCGCGAATTAAAGGCAGAATTATTGGCTGCCGGCGCCCGGTTCCATTCCAATACCGATACTGAAGTAATTATTCAAGCCTATTTGCATTGGGGGACGGATGCCTTTGCCAAACTGCGCGGCATGTTCGCCTTTGGTCTATATGATATTGAAAAAAGCCTCACTTACCTGGTGCGTGATACCACCGGCGTAAAACCACTGTATTATTTCATCAAAAACTGGCAGCTCAGTTTCGCTTCCGAAGTAAAAGCGCTGCAGATCGCAGATATAGCGAAGGAAACCGACCCCGAATGGCAGATCAGGTTCCTGGCATACGGGCATATTCCCGAGCCTTATACGACCTTAAAGAATGTGCTGAGCCTGGCCAAAGGCCATTATTTATGCTGGGACAATAACAGGGATATGTGTACTATTAAGCCCTATAACACGCCTGTTGGCGCGGGCCGGATCACGGACGAAGAGCTGGCCAGGAGAGAGATACATCACGCCTTAAAAGCAGCGGTCGGCAGGCAATTAATTGCAGATGCTACTATCGGGGTTTTTTTAAGCGGGGGTATTGATTCCAGCTTGCTGACCTTATTAGCTAACGAGCAAAAGAAATCACAGCTCAATACCATCTCCATTTTCTTTAACGAGAAAGCCTATGATGAAAGCGCTTATCAGCGCCTGATCGTTAAACAAATTCAGGGCGAAAAATTTAACCATCTTATTAAACAGCAGGATTTTGAAACCTGCTTCCCGCAGATCATCGAATGTATGGATATGCCGACAACGGACGGCATTAACACATGGTTCATCAGCAAATACGCGCATGATGATGGTTTGAAAGCCGTGCTGTCGGGGGTCGGCGGCGATGAGCTTTTTGGCGGCTATCCATCTTTTAACCGCATCCAGTATCTTAAATATTTAAAAAAAATACCCGCATCGTTGTTTGCCATGATGGCCCCCTTCGTGGCCGACCATTACAAAAAAATAGAATACTTGGCCCATGACCACCCGGCTGCGGACTATCTGTTTTTACGCGGCTTGTTCGATCCTACGACGATTGCAAAAATTTTGGATGTTGACATTAAACAAGTGAATACAACGCTGTTCGACCACGCCATCGCTTCCCCTTCCATGAGCTATGATAAGGGATATGCCTCGTGGATGGAAAACAACCTGTACATGCAAAACCAGCTGCTGCGCGATACCGATGTGATGAGCATGAGCCATGGTTTGGAAGTTAGGGTGCCCTTTTTGGACGAGGATTTTCAAAGCCTCACTTCTCAAATAGCGCCAGGTGTCCGCTTTGCGAACAATCCTGCCAAAAAATTACTGATCGATAGTTTTAAAGATATTTTACCGGCAGATATCTGGAACAGGCCCAAAATGGGTTTCACATTCCCCTTACAACAGTGGATGCAAAAACACAGCGCGATGAGCGACCCCGGCCTGTACCAGGGCAAAGAAGCACAACACCTCATCAGGCAATTTCAAAATAATAAAGTGCATTGGTCAAAATGTTTCGCACTTTACCAGCTGCAAGCGCATGGGTAAAAAAGTGATACTGTTTACTTTGCAAACCTTTAGCACGACGGGCGGCATCCAGAAGATGACCCGTACCCTGGGGCATGCTTTGCAACAAATTGCAGCAACTAACAACTGGGAGTTTTTGATGTATTCGGCCTATGATGCCGATACCGACCTGATGCCCCAATATCTGCTTGCGGAGAATTTTAAGGGTTTTGATGGCAATCGTGAAGCTTTTACACTAAAAGCAATCAACCGGGGCGTTAGGAGCGATGTGGTAATTTTAAGCCACATTAATTTAGCCGTCGTGGGCCTGCTGATCAAAAGGCTGAACCCGAAATGTAAAATATGGCTCATCGCGCATGGGATTGAAGTCTGGCGCTCTTTAAGCGTATGGCAGGGCGCTCTGTTAAAACGTTGCAATAAAGTGATCTGCGTAAGCAATTTCACCAGGCAGCAGATGATCAAACTGCATCACTGCGACGCGGATAGCTGCGTGGTTTTAAACAACGCCATCGATCCGTTCATGAACCTGCCCTCAGTTTTTGCCAAGCCGCAACGTTTGCTTAATCATTACGGTTTAACGGTAAACAGCCCGGTAATATTTACGCTTACACGCCTGGCTGCAACCGAACAATACAAGGGCCACGAGCAAGTGATCCAGATCATCGGAAAGCTGAAAATGAAATTCCCCGGCATAAAGTATATCCTGTCGGGAAAATATGACGCTGACGAGGGGATCAGGATAAAAGAACTTATAGCCCAAAATAATGTGGAACAACAGGTAATATTAACCGGCTTTTTAGATGAAAAGGAACTTCCGGATTATTTCCTGTTAGCAGACTTGTTTGTATTGCCGAGTAAAAAAGAAGGTTTTGGAATTGTATTTATTGAAGCGCTCGCTTGCGGATTGCCGGTTATTTGCGGCAATGCGGATGGGAGTGTAGATGCCATACGCCAGGGTCAATTGGGTGTTGCGGTAAATGTAGAAGATCTGGCAGAACTGGAACAGGAGATAGAAAATAGTTTAAAAAAACCATTAACCAATCAAAAACGGAAAAACCTGCAGGAGCAATGCCTGATGTACTTCAATGAGAAGGATTATATACAAAACCTCGAAAAATTATTTTTGAACAATGGGTAAAGTTATAAGGGTAGAGGGGCTTTCAAAGGCATACGACCTCGGTGTTGTGGGGACAGGAACTATGGCCAGGGATTTCGAACGTTTTGTCGCGCGTGTACGCGGCAAAGAAGACCCTTTCCTGCGTATAGGAGAGGTTAACGACACGGCGGTCAAAAGTCAAAGTAATGTCGTATGGAGTCTCAAAGATATTAATTTTGACATCGAGCACGGGGAAGCGGTCGGTATTATCGGCCGGAACGGCGCAGGTAAAAGCACATTGTTAAAAATACTCAGCAGGATCACTTCGCCAACCACGGGAAATGTAAAGATCAGGGGACGCATGGCGAGCCTGCTGGAAGTAGGCACCGGTTTCCACCCGGAACTGACCGGCAAGGAAAATATTTATTTGAATGGAGCGATATTGGGGATGCGGAAGAAAGAAATAAAAGGCAAATTTGATGAGATCGTTGATTTTTCAGGGATCGGCCGTTATATCGACACTCCGGTTAAAAGATATTCTTCCGGCATGTATGTCCGGCTCGCGTTCGCGGTGGCCGCTCACCTGGAGGCTGAAATATTGATCGTTGATGAAGTACTCGCTGTAGGGGATGCGGACTTTCAAAAGAAATGCCTTGGAAAAATGAATGAAGTCAGCAAAGCTGAAGGAAGGACAATTTTGTTCGTCAGTCATAATATGGGCGCCGTGAGCCAATTATGCAAAAATGTCATCTTGCTGGAAAACGGCGAGGTACAGTATAGAGGTAATGTCAATGACGGTTATAATCTTTACCAGAAAAATATCCAAAATGACTTCCGGTATGTTTATGTCGTACCAAACGCAGCCTACAGCGAACTGCCGGCCGCTATAACCAGGATCCAACTGGCTAATCCCAATCCTGAAAGCCTGGCTAATAATGAAACGCTATGTTTTAAGATCACCATTAAAACGAACCAGCAGCTGACCGGTCACCGGATCGGATTGAAAATAAACAGCCTGGATAACAAGCCGGTAGGTTTGCTGTTTAGCGAAAACTTAATTTTTGCCGAAGCCGGGGACGAGCTTGAAGTCATGCTGGAACTGGAAAATCATAACCTGGCGAAAGGTACCTACCTGGTGGATGTTTCTTTAGGCAGAGGGAATGAAGAGACCGCCATTCAGGAACTGCATATCGTTTCCGACGCGTTGGTTTTTGAAATTACACGGAAACGGCAGGATTTAGATGTAAAAATAGCCAACTGGAACAATATTAACTGGGGCAGTAATAATTATAATAGTGTTCGTCTGAAAGTCATCCACCGTACGGGCGATAAAAGTTAAGTGTCAATCTTTCATGCATGTTATTTAAAAAACGAATCGGGTTAATTCATTTAAAGGAGGTGAACGGTAATCAATCCTCACCTGCCATACAAACTATTTTGCAAACATCCAGGGACTTGATCGTAAAGCTTGCTAATGATTTGCAAGCCCGGTTTGAAGTTGCCGGCGATGAATTGGTCATCGATGTGTGCGGGGTGAAAGCCTACATCGAATGCGAAGAGGACCTGTTTATCGTCAATGAGGTATTTAATGAACGGAGTTACGGATCCTATAACGCGGGTGAGTTCGTTTTATTTGACATTGGCCTTAATATTGGGATTTCAAGCCTGTTTTTTAGCGGCTTGCCGCAAATTAAAAAGATATACGCGTTCGAACCAGTTAAAGATACTTATCAAAAAGCCTTGCGTAATTTTGCGTTGAACGGGGGTGGCGGGAAGATAAGACCATTTAATATTGGGCTGGGGGATAGGGACAGGGCCGATGTATTTATGTATAGTGACCGCTTTAAGGGAAGTGTAGGTAAGTTCGGGCTTTCTGATTATAAAAAGCGCACGAGCACGGCCTTAAAATCGGTAGAAGTTGATATAAAAGAGGCAGCAGCGGTTATTGGTCCCCTGATCGAAGAAAACCCCGAACAGCGGATCATGATCAAAATGGATTGCGAGGGCGGTGAATATGAGATTGTTCCTAACCTAAAAGCAGCAGGGGTGCTAAGTAAGATAGACCTGATTGTGTTGGAATGGCACAACAACGAGTTCCTGACGAAATTGAGTGATTTCGAGGATTTTGATTGTTTTTTTTATAAGAATTCGCCTTCGACCGGTATGTTATACGCATTTAATCGTAACAAGTGATGAAACCGGTATCGGTCGTGATGCCCGCATACAACGCAGAATACTACATAGCTGCCGCGATCGAAAGCGTTTTGCAGCAGACATATGTCAACTGGGAACTCATCGTTATTGATGATGGGTCAACCGATCAGACTGCTGCTATCGTTAATCAATTTGCAGCCCGGGATAAACGTATAACATATATGTACCAGCCGAATAGTAAACAAGGCGCTGCACGGAATGCCGGCATTCAGAATTCGGCTGCCGGCATTATCGCTTTTCTTGATGCGGATGATCTTTGGTTGCCTGATAAACTTAATCTTTTAATAGCCCAGTTCGCCAGTGACGATTGCGACCTGGTGTTTTCCGATGCTTACGTTTTTGAAGGAACATTTGATCCGGCTAAGATTCCTGCAACGCAGGAAAGATTTATGGTGCCGGCATTGGCATATGAGGGAAAACGCGGTCTGGAGGATTTTCTGACCTATAACAGGATCCCCTTGCTCACAGCGGTCTTTAAAAAGGAAGCGGTAATTAAAGCAGGTTTATTTAGCAATCGGGGAATTTGCGAGGACTACGAAATGTGGTTGCGGTTGTTGTTGTCCGGTTGCAAATTCAGGTCGGTGGATATTCCGCTCGCTGCTTACCGGAAACATTCAACATCCACTACAGATAAAGACAGGCTGGCCATTGACCACTGTATCGATGTTATATTTGAATTGGGAAAGGATGTCCCATTAAGCTATAAAACAGTGTTTTCCCGTTATTTAAAAGTATGGTACTTGCGCAAACTGCGCGCGGCGACTGATATACGGGAGCTGAAGGAAGCGCTGAGGGTGATTTATAACCAGCAACCGGCGCAGTATGGGCTTGGAATATTACGTCATTTGATGATCAGCCACCGCCGATTTTTGGGGTTGAACAAAAGATTGGCCATGTATCTTTTAGCATGAAAGTTTCCGTTATTATACCCTGTTATAACCAGGCAGTTTACCTTCCCGATGCTTTAGAAAGTGTGCGAAGGCAAAGTTACCGGGATTGGGAGTGCCTGATCATTAACGACGGGTCCACCGATAATACAGCCGACATTGCCAGCTATTACCAGGATATGGACCGGCGTTTCAGCCACATTCAGCAGGTTAATGGCGGACTTTCCAATGCCAGGAACACGGGTCTCGGCCGGGCTGTCGGGCAATTTATACAGTTGCTGGACGCAGATGATCTTTTGGAAAGGGATAAACTTCGTCTTGCCGTGGACACCTACTTGTCGGAAACCTTGACAGATAAGGTGATCGTTTATTCCGGGATGCGTTATTTTGAACATTTATCTCCCGGGGAACTCCGGGTGCTTGGCAGAGATGACTTTGTCGCCCATATTGAATTAAGGCAGGAGGACTGCCCGGAAAGCCAGCAACAGGTGCTCCGGGCAAGAAATCCGTTTGTGATTTCGGCACCTTTATATCCTGCAGGTTTGTTCAGTGCGGCCGGTTGCTTTGACGAAAGCCTGGGCGCGCTTGAGGATTGGGATTTTCATTTACGCTGCATCGCTGCCGGTTACCTTTTTCACTATATTTATGCAAATGACGCCAGAACGCTCATTCGCCTACATGACAGCAGCATGATGCGAAACCAAAAGCTCCTGGATGATAATTTTTATAAACTGATCCATAAACATAACCTAAGAGAAATTATCGTTCCCGTCAAAGAAAGCAAGTTGAAAATTTTCGCAAGGGCGTTTACGCCCCCTATATTGGCCAAGGTCATTAAAAAAATTATAAAATTGTAAATGTCTGATTTTAAAGCACGTGCGATTGCCTTTTATTTGCCGCAGTACCATCCCATTCCTGAAAATGACGAGTGGTGGGGAAAAGGATTTACAGAATGGACCAACGTGACGAAAGCTAAACCACTATTCAGAGGACATAATCAGCCGCAATTGCCTTCGGACCTGGGCTATTACGATCTAAGGGTGCCGGAGGTTAGGGAACAACAGGCGAACCTGGCCAGGGAAAACGGTATCGAGGGGTTTTGTTACTGGCATTATTGGTTTGGCAATGGCAGAAAAATATTGGAGCGCCCGATCACTGAAGTTATTAAGAGCGGCAAGCCGGATTATCCATTTTGCCTGGCATGGGCCAATGAAACCTGGTCGGGGATCTGGCATGGTAATCCAAAAAAGATATTGATCCAGCAGCTTTACCCGGGCAGACAGGATTATATCGATTATTTTAACTATCTCCTGGACGCTTTTCAGGATCAGCGTTACATCAGGATAGACGGCAAGCCATTGTTTTGCTTAAATGCTCCTGAGAACATACCCGATATTGTTGCTTTTACGGACTTGTTTCGCGAACTGGCCGTAAAAAATAGTTTAGAGGGCTTATATATCGTAGCTAATACCGCACTGGAAAACTGGGATCCGGTCGCGCATGGCTGCGACGCGGTTAACCTGGTATTGATCGGGAACCTATACCGGGGCATACCTCCGGTCGAAAATGTAGTCTACAGGAAGTATAAGAACCAACTGATCAAAAAGCCGTGGCTGACAAAGATCTATAGGAAGGTACGCCGCAGGCCGGTCCAGGTATATGATTATAAAGATGTGATTCCTTTTCTGACATCTTCAAAAAAGTTCGCATATGATGCCTATCCATGCGTTATCCCTAATTGGGACAACTCCCCGAGATCCGGGATCAATTCGATGATCATCCGTCATGCTACGCCGGAATTATTTGAACGTCACCTGAGCAACGCATTGGAGCTCGTTAAGGACAAACCGGATCAAAAAAAAATTATTTTTGTTAAATCCTGGAACGAATGGGCAGAAGGAAATTACCTGGAACCTGGCCGTGAATTTGGCCGCCAATATCTTAATGTCGTAAAAAAAGTGTTGTCCAAATAAATCAATGGCCCCAACCACCGTGCCTATATTGTTATTGATCTTTAATCGTCCGCATACTACAGCGAAGGTTTTTGAGCGGATCAGGGCGCAAAAACCTAAACAGTTATTCATAGCAGCTGACGGCCCCAGGACTAACCGCAAGGAAGACATTGTTCTATGCAGCAGCGCGCGCCAAATCGCCAACCAGGTCGATTGGGACTGCGAGGTAAGAACACTCTTTCAAAGTGATAATATAGGATGCGGACGAGGTGTAGCAGCGGGGATAACCTGGTTTTTTGAACAGGTTTCCGAAGGGATCATTCTGGAGGACGATTGCCTGCCCAATGATAGTTTCTTTTATTTTTGCGCGGAATTATTGTCCAGGTACCGGGATAACAATGAGGTAATGATGATCAGTGGCACCACTTATCAAAGAGGATGGCAAACAAACGAAACCTATTACTTTTCAAATTATCCTCATGTCTGGGGATGGGCGACCTGGAAAAGGGCCTGGGATTGCTATCGTTTTGAACTGGATGATGCTCGGGAACGCGCCGTGGTTATAGCGGATACATTTAGCAACAGGCGCGAAAGAGTATTTTGGAAAAGAAATATGGACATGATCGTAAACGGCCTGGATACCTGGGATTATCAATGGATGTACTGGATATGGAAAAATAATGGATTATGTATCACACCACGGCAAAACATGATTTCGAACATTGGATTCGGTCCGGATGCATCGCATACAGTGGACATGAATTCACCCCAGGCGTGCATGCCTGGCTTTGAGCTTACCACGGTAAAACACCCCCGGCGTATCAGGTTGGATAAAGGTGCCGACAAATATGAAAGAGATACCATATTGATCGGCAGTGCAGCGGCATATTACCGGACCAGGTTAATGAATGCGTTAAAACGGTTCAGGCGATTCAAATTCTACCGCGATGGCTGATAGGGAAGTGGTCATCATCATACCTGTTTACAAGTCGGAACCGAATGGAAGCGAAACATTGTCCTTAAAACAGTGCCTGCGCATTTTGCATAAATATCCGGTTATTTTTATCGCGCCGGAGGATCTTGACACCAAATGCTATGAAGCAATTTGCAGTGAATTTGACGTGTCTTTCGCGAGCAGGAATTTTGAGCGGCATTTTTTCAGGAGCATCGCGGGATACAACCAACTGATGCTCTCGCCCGAATTTTATAAATCATTTATGGGGTTCAGATATATGCTGGTCTACCAGTTGGATGCTTATGTATTTAAAGACGAATTATCCGAGTGGTGCGGCAAAAACTATGATTTTATCGGCGCACCACATCTGCCACATACTAATGGCCGGGGTGAAATCCAGTTTTTAAAAGGCTATGTAAAGGTTTTACACGCGGCCAACTGGCTTTTAGGAACGAAAAGAGAATTGTGCAATGTTGGGAATGGCGGGCTTTCCCTAAGAAAGGTACGGAAGTGTTACTGGCTGGTAAAACTGCTCCGTAAAAAGGTGGGGGGGTGGGGTTCTAATAATGAAGACGGTTTTTTCAAGTACTGGGGCAATATATGTTATCCTTTTTTTCGTTTACCCGCGGATGCTGTTGCTTTACGATTTTCGGTTGAACAATTTCCCGGCGAATCATTAATAAAGCTCGGCGGCGAGCTTCCTTTCGGCTGCCACGCCTTCGAGAAATATGAATGGGATACCTGGAAGCCTTATATCATCGGCCAGGGTTGCTGACACACTTATTGAGAAAAAAACGCGTATTTGGACTAGACCTGATCAGATGCACCGCTATCCTTTTTGTTTTGTCAGCACATACCATTTCCTTTCCCGCAGGGAAGGTTGGTGATCTGTTTAACACGGGAATGACCTACGCGGGTATGATCGGCGTCGAGATGTTTTTTGTTCTCAGTGGTTACTTGATCGGAACCTTACTGGTCAAAACCCATCATCAACACACCATCACAGGTTTTAAAGCGTTGAGGTCATTCTGGATCAGACGATGGTTCAGGACTTTGCCCAACTATTACCTGGTGATTATCCTGCTGGACTTGCTGTATTACCCAAGCTATCACAGTCTGGTTTTTAGTTTCTGGAAGAACAGTAGTTACCTGCTCTTCTCACAAAATCTTTTTTCTGCCCCGCCAGCCGATGCTTATACCATCTTCTGGAGCCTAAGTATCGAAGAGTGGTTTTACTTGTTATTTCCGCTGATTTTATTCACTACCCAATTCGTCTTCCGTGAAAAAATGAGATCTTTTTTAGCCACGGTCATTTTATTTATCACTGTACCTCTGCTACTGCGGATACTATTTGTTTGCCATGATGTGCCTGTTGATTTTGATACGGGTTACCGAAAAATTACAGTCCTGCGTCTAGATGCTATAGGTTTTGGTGTTTTACTTTCGTTTTTGCAATACTATAAGGCGGGTCATTTAAACAGGTTCCGGTACCTGTATTTTTTTAGCGGGATAGCCGGGTTCCTGTTCTCTTCTTATTGTTTTTTTGCAGCAGGTGAAGCCAATGCTTTTGTAAAAACATGCTATTTTACCATATTTAGCTTATCTGTCATGTTGATGATACCTTTTATACAGGAACTGCACAGGACAGGCAACAGGAATTATATCGTTCGTTTGGTGGAACTGATCAGTGTCATATCTTACGCGATTTATCTTTTGCACCCGATCGTGATCCTGCTCGTACCTGTTTTCAGCAGAGAGCTGGGCCTGGAACCGGGGACGCTGCCTACCATACTTTTGATATGGACGCTGACAATGCTGTCTTCTTATGTTTTATATCATTTTTTTGAACGCAAAATAACGGATTTAAGAGAACGCTTCGATAACAGGGGAGCCACTAACGCGAGTCCGGTTTGATAACGCATATAAGCTATTTTTTATCTCATGCATGAAGAACACCTGGCCAGATTAGATCGTATCGATATCGATGTACGTCATAGCCTTTATTTACATTACCGGTTTTATCATGCCGATCTTTTTAAGGCTTTCGGGAAATATGTGACCGGGAAATTACTTGATATCGGCTGCGGAAATAAACCTTACCAAAGCCTGCTTGATGCACAGGTAACTGAATACCTGGGTTGCGACATCGTGCAGTCGAATAATGAATGTGTCGACCTTATTTGTCCGGCCAATCAGATACCCGTCCAAAGCGCTATTTTTGATACCGTGATCTCCACCCAAACGGTTGAACACGTGGAGGATCACCAGGGATTGGTCAGCGAAGCATACCGCGTTTTAAAGAAAGATGGTTATTTCATCGTCAGCGGCCCGATGTATTGGCCCCTGCATGAAGAACCTTATGATTTTTTCAGGTTTACAAAATATGGTTTTACCTATATCCTGGAAAAAGCCGGTTTTAAAGTCATTTCCATTGAATCCAACGGCGGAAAATGGGCCGTTGCCGGACAAGCGCTCATACACGCGCTTCATCCCACGGTGGATCATATCAAAGGTTTTAAAGGTAAATTGATCAGAACTTTTTTTAAATTATTTGGCGGGATCAAATCGATCAATAAAATCTTCGCCTATATCGATGATAAGGTCCCTGATCATACCAATACGATGAATTACGTGATCGTCGCACAAAAAATATGAAGTTGTTTTATGACCATTAATTTACCTGATCTTGCCGCTTACCGACAGGAGATCCTTCAGAAAGGAGGCAGCTATCCACTGCGTATCGTCCCGGTTCCCGAAAAAGGGCTTTTACAGGATCTGCCATCGGCGCCGGGGGATAAAACCGGCTGGATATGGACAAAGCAAACGGACCCGGGGCTTTATAGAGGGCGATCGGAGTGGCCTAAACTGACTATCGTCACTCCTTCGTATAATCAGGTGGATTTTATTGAAGAAACGATAAGGTCGGTGTTGTTACAGAATTATCCAAACCTGGAATATATTGTAATGGACGGGGGAAGTACGGACGGCTCCGCGGCGATCATTAAAAAATACGCCCGCTGGATCAGTTATTGGCAAAGTGAAAAGGATGGCGGGCAATCGAATGCAATAAATAGTGGGTTTAGCCTCGCCTCGGGGGAATATCATGCCTGGATAAACAGCGATGATTATTATTTGGAGGGTGTGTTCAACAAGGTCATTCGCCGGTTCGTCAGTTCAGGAGCCAGTTTTATATATGGTTATGTGCTGAATTTTGATACCGCCGGACAAAAATTCAAGCTTATCCAAACTTACCCTTTGATAGATTACCTGATCCGGCTGCCAACCCTGGCGCAGCCCTCCTGTTTTTGGTCCACGGCGATCCATCAACCGCTTTGGGAGGAACTGCATTGTTCGCTGGATTATGAACTTTGGCTGCGGATGGTTAAAGGAAATAAAAGAAAACTGATCAAAGAACCGCTATCGGTAGCCAATATTCATCCTGGCGCGAAAACATCTAATGCCGACATGGGAGAGGTATGGATCCATGACCATGAGTTGATCTGTAGTAAGGAGGCACATGGGCCGGTAGACAATTGGAATACCCTTGTGAAGATAAAGAAATTAATAGGCCCTATTGTTAAATTATTGGCTTGACCGTCACTAAAACAAAAAAAACTTGAGAAACATCATCAAACGCGTACTGGCCCTCCTTTCTGTCAAGGTCACGCTCATCAATAAAAAGAATACGCTCAATGAATTGGGGGTCAATACCGGAAATGCCGACTTCCTGCCAAACGGCGCCATTTGGTTAAAAGACTTTGACCTGAAGGTAAACCAGGACAGGCACGGTTATATTTTAAGAGGAGTGAGGATAATGTATAGTCTTCGCAACAAGGCGGGGGCGAAGTTCGAACTGACGGCCGCGGATGATTTACTCATTAACGTAAATGGCCTGATTTATAATATTCAGACTTGGGAAGAATTATTTATTTTGAATGAAATTTTTATCAGCGGCGTCTATAACTATCTGACTACCGAACCTTTTGTGCTGTTTGATATTGGTATGAATGTGGCGTACAGTTCGTTGTTCTTTGCCGCAATCCCGGAATGCCTGGCAGTATATTCATTTGAACCCTTTCAGCAAACATTTGATCAGGCGGTGCATAATATTTCGCTCAACCCGGAAGCGGCGAAGAAAATACATCCCTTCAATTATGGCCTTGGAAAAGATAACCGGCAAATGACGGTCGCTTACGATAAAGATATAAAGGGAAATATGGGTATCAATGGTATCCCCGGCTACCTGGATAGGGACCTAACCGCGGCTACCGAAGAACAAATTATACTCAAGGATGCTGCAGCAGTGATTTCCGGACTCATCAGCGAACTCGGAACAGCGCGCCCTAACCTGGTCGTAAAAATGGATTGTGAAGGTTCCGAGTACGATATTCTGGAATCGGTTGGTGATGCAGGCCTGCTGAAAGCGTTTAGTGTGATTATGATGGAGTGGCATTTTAAAGGTAATGCCGAAATTTGCAGCCGTTTGCAAAATGCCGGGTATTCGCTATTTTCGTTTAATCATCACGACGAAATGTCGGGGATGTTATACGCATTTAAAAATAAATTTGAATAATACTTACGCACTATTGGTTCCCTGCTATAATGCTGAAGATTATATAGCCGGTTTTATGCGTAATTTAGGGGAGTTGTCAAGATCTTTTGATGAGGTGATCTTTTACGACGACGCAAGTACCGATAATACCCTGGCGATATTGTCACAACAAGGCTGCCGCGTGATCAGCGGGGAGGTTAACCGGGGGCCAGGCTATGCCCGGAACAGCCTGGTGTCAGCGACTGGATGCAGATGGTTCCACTTTCATGACATTGATGACCGGATGGACAGGGATTACTTGAAAAAAACGGCGGAAATTGCTGAACGCAATTCCGGTACGGACGTCATACTGTGCAATGTGGACTGGTATAATGAGGGCGGGAATAGCGTTGCTTTAAGCTGGCGTTATTCCGATGTGCAAATCAAAGCGAACCCGGTCAGCTATACCATTTCCAAAGCTATCGGTGGCATCAATGGTCTTTACAGGAAGGAAAAATTTTTGCAGACAGGGGGATTTAATACAGAATTGCGCATATGGGAAGATGCGGACATCCACGTAAGGCTGGCCGCGCATGGGGCGATCTTCCATGTAGTTGAAGAGGTACTGGCCACCGCGATCCGTTACACGAAATCCGCCAGTTCGGACCAGGTCACCGGCTGGTTAAACAGACTTTCCTGTTTGCAATATTATTTTACATTGTTCAGCGATCAAATGATCCTGCGCGAAATCGGCGTGCAATCCCAGTTAAATGCGAGCCAACTGATCTTATGCGGCGAGTATGGCCAGGCAAAAAAAGCGCTCTTGTTGAGCGAACGCTGCGGTGTACAGGTGCCTGATAACAAAACTCCCGAATGGACGTTGCTCAAAGCGATCGCTCCTTCATGGATAAGAATTCCTTTACGGGTCGCGCAGTTAAAGCACGCCTTTCTTAAAAGTCGAAACAAGAAAAAAAATGTCTAATTTTATTTCAAATCTCCTCAGTTTGATCTACCGGATGTATTATCGATCGTTCGGTGTAGTTATTGGAAAGAATGTGATGTTGAGAAATCACGTCAACCTTCTAAGGGGTTTCTCGCATATCAAAAAAGGCAATATCATTATCGAGGAAAAATGCGAACTGTGCCAGGGGGTAGTTTTAAAAGCTTATGGCGGACTAATCAGGATACGCCCGAATACCTTTTTGGGTGAGTATGTAGTTATTTACGGACACGGTGATGTGGAAATTGGTGAAAATACGCTCATCGCCATGCATACCTGCATCGTTAGTGCAAACCATACAGTGCCCGGCAGAAGCGAGTTGATCCGGTCAAAAGATGATATTCTGTTACCTGTGAAGATCGGGAGCGACGTTTGGATCGGCGCGGGAGTTAAAGTTTTGGGCGGTGTAACGATAGGTGACGGCTGTGTGATAGGCGCCGGCGCCCTGGTGAATAAAGATCTGCCGCCCTATTCCATTGCTGTTGGCGTCCCGGCGCATATTACCGGTTATCGGAATGAATGAACGTATATCCGTTATTATTCCTACTTATAATCCGAGCTATCCGGTTTTGACAAAAGCTATTGATGGCTTAAAAAGTCAAACGATCGCTTCAGCGGACTGGGAATTGATCATAATAGATAACAATTCCTCGCCGGCGGTAACTTTTGACCTGGACTGGAAACCTGGCGCTAGGATCATCAGGGAAGCTACTCCGGGACTCACCCAGGCACGCCTGGCCGGTTTTGCAAATTCGACGGGAGAAATTATTGTCATGGTGGATGATGATAATGTTTTGGCTGCCAACTACCTGGAAAATGTCAGGTTATTGTTTGCAGAAAATGAGAAAGTAGGAGCAGCCGGCGGAAAATCCATACCCAGATTTGAGTCAGCGCCACCTCCTTGGCTATCCGCTTTTTTTGATAACCTGGCTTTAAGGGACCTGGGCGAAAATGCCACGGTTAGTTCCTGGAAGAATGCCTATCCGGAAAATGCACCCATCGGCGCAGGCATGGCGTTGCGGCGGGTTGCGCTAAACACTTATATCAATAAGATTCATCTGATCAGGGACAGAACGCCAGGTTCGCTGGGTTCAGGCGGCGATAACGATATGGTCATAGAGATCGCAAAGTCCGGCTGGGAGATCGGTTATTTTCCCGTATTGTTACTTGAACATCTTATTCCAAAAAACAGAACTGAAGTTGCTTACTTGTCCAGATTACTCAACCAAAGCAGCAGGTCCTGGGTATTGCTGCTGGATAGCCATGACATTAACCCCTGGCCGAAAATAGCGCCGTGGACGGTTCCGCTTAGAAAAATCAAGGCCTGGATATCGTACCGGGCCTGGCAGGACAAGGTGCAGTATATCAGGTGGCGCGGTGCCTGCGGGTTGTACGACGGTCTGGCGCACAAGAATAAAATTGACCATTCGCGTGTTTAAAAAGCTTACAGGTTCCTTAGCTTATCGTTTGCCATTGGTTTACAGGAAATTACTGTGGCTTAAGCCCCTTAAAACGAAAGGGGATAAGGTGAATGCTAATCAGGTGGTCCTGATGATGACGGGCAGGCATCATTTAGGCATGACACGGCTGGCTATGCTGTCGATCGCCAATTCCTGGAAAAAACTACCCAGACTTATGGTGTCGACCGACGGAAGCATGTCCGCGGCCGCGTTAAAAAAAAAGCTAAGTTTCTGGCCCGGAAAGCTGGATGTTTACGCATGGGAGGAAACATCGGTTTACCACGCCGCCCGGGGGCGCAGGGCTTTGCTAAACTACGCAAAGGCCCATCCATTTGGAAAAAAGATGGCGCTGATCCTCCATTACGCGGAACTGGGACCGGTTTTATGGGTGGACAGCGACATCCTGTTTTTTGATGATTTTATAAAGCATCTTCCGGCTACCGGAAAGGGTTTTGCCTGCGGCGGAACAGAAGATTTTACGGCGGCTTATCATCAGCCGGTATTGCAGTGGTTTAACAACGACCTTTTTGCCAGGTACAAATTTAATGCGGGAATATTACTGGTGTCCGGAACGGGAATTTATGAAGATTTCGGGCTGGAAGGTTTACTGGATTCGATCGGCCCTGATTATGACTTCTGTACCGAGCAATCGATATTTGCCCATATCGCCAGCCAGTCGCTGGGAATTTTATGGTCGCGGGATGTCGTCAGAAGTTTCAATGACGATAACCAGTCGCTCGTTCCTATGCGGGTCAACGGTGTTATAGCCCGGCACTACACGACAAACGTAAGGCACCTTTTCTGGCGCGATGCATTTTTTAATTTATAATCAATAGGAACGTGCTGCAATCATTGGTCAATATCATTTATCGTTATCCCAGGGCAAAATATACGCTGGTAAGCAGGTTTGGCGGGTACCGGAATTACCGTAGAATGACCGTTGGCCGCAAACAGATGGAACGGGCATCGATGGACTTGCTACCCGTCGTTTCCGAGGCGGATGGCCTGAAGGTCTATTTCCTGACAGGAAAAAAATATTTGTATCAAACCTTGTTTTGTATACATTCACTCATCAAAGTTTCAAATGCCAGGTTCAATTTTACGCTGGTAGACGACGGGAGTTTTGACAGCGAATTTATTGCGCGGGTTGGCCGCCAGCTTCCTGGAAGCCGGATCTGTACGGCGGAGCAGATACGACAGAATCTCCTGTTAAAGTTACCGGCTGATAGGTTTCCCCATATCAATCGTAAAAGGAGCGTCTATCCGCATATTAAGAAATTAACGGATATACATACATTGGATGGGGATGACTGGAAACTGGTTTTGGATTCTGATATGCTGTTTTGGCACGAGCCGTTCCAGTTGACGGGCTGGCTTAACCAGCCGCAACGGCCGCTGTATATGCTCGATTGCAAAAACTCTTACGGCTATTCCATGGAGTTGATGGAGAAACTGGCCGGTCAGTCAATCCCGGAATTATTGAATGTCGGGGTCATCGGCTTAAACAGCAAAGAGATCAACTGGTCAAAAATAGAAGATTGGATAGCGATTTTGGAAAGGGAAGAAAAAAGTTCCTACTATCTTGAACAGGCACTCAGCGCGATGATCATAGGAACGAGTCCCGCCGATCATTTACCGCGTGAAACCTATATCGTTAACCCGGCCGAAGCGGCCATGGCCAATAATGAAGGCGTTTTATATCATTACGTTGATTTATCTAAACAAGGATATTTTACAAGAGAATGGAAAAAAATATGAAAAAGGAACCGGTACAATCGCTGTGGATCGGTGGACAATTATCAAAGGTTGAGCAATTATGCATTAAATCATTCATTGATCTTGGCCATGATTTTCATTTGTATGCCTATGAAACTATTGAAAATGCTCCCGCCGGCACGAAAATGTTCGATGCCAGGTCTATTCTTCCGGAAGAACGGATATTCCGTTACAAGGAAGGTTGGGCGAAAGATTCGGTTTCCGGATTCGCGGACCTTTTCAGATTGGTGCTCATTCAGAAGAACGGCGGCTGGTGGGTCGATATGGATATTATTTGTTTAAAGCCGCTGGTCTTCCCTCAAAAAACGATCTTTTGTTCCAGTTACGAAGGTGAATATGGGGCGCTGGTTAATAATTGCCTGTTTCGTTTGGAAAAGGATCATCCGTTTTTGGCTTATTGTATCGACCGGATTTCAAAGATCGACCTTGAAAATTTGAGCTTTGGCGAAGCCGGCCCTTTTCTTTTTCAACAAGCCGTGAAAGAACTGCAGCTCGAAAAGGAGGTGATGCCCTTTTTTTATTTTAATCCGATATCGTGGAAATATGTCGGGGACCTGATCTTGGGTAAAACAACGGCCATTGAACGGATGAAAGAGGTGATCAGACCCATTTTTAAACCTCATACCATGCATGCGCGAACCATCAAACCTGATACCTATACGATACACTTCTGGAACGAAGTTTGGAAAACGAACCATTATGATAAAAATGCACATTACCCGGCTTTCTCCATGTTTGAGCGTCTTAAAAAAAGACATCACATTAAATAAGTGAACGATACGCTGGTTTCCGTTTGCGTGCCTGCCTATAATTGCGGCCGGTATATTGAAAACACCTTGACTTGCCTTTGCATGCAAAGCTATAGCGATATAGAAATCATTGTGGTCAATGATGGTTCGACTGACGACACACTGGTCAATGCCGGCCGTATCAGGGATAGCCGGATCAGGATTTTCACCGTTCCAAACGGAGGCGCAGCCCGCGCCAGGAATATCGCATATGGCTATGCCAGCGGAGAAATGGTCATTTTTTTTGATGCTGACGATTATGTCGGGCCGGATTTCATCGAAGACCAGTTGCGTACAATCGGAGACAGAAAAGACGTTGTGGTCCTGTCTGCGTGGGGAAGGTTTTACCGTGATGATATGCTCAACGTCAGGCGGGAAAACATTCCTGGTTTAGATCTGACTTTCCCGGACTGGATCAAGTATTATTGGTATCGCTGTAACCCCATGACCAATCCGGGGAGGGCATTGATACCCAACGAAATCATCAAAAAGGCGGGACTTTGGAACGAATCTTTAACATTGAATGACGACCTTGAATTTTTTACCAGGATATTTTTGGCGTGTGAAAAAATAATTTTCAACAGGAGGTCCTTGTTTTATTATCGGTCGGGTATCGGCGGCTTGTCTTCTGTTTCAGGCGATCAGGCTTACCGGTCACTTTATGATTCTATCACCTTATCAGTGAACAGGGTTTGTAGCGCCTATCAGCACGACAGCGACTTGTTACAAAGCTGCGCAAATATGTTGCAAAGTTATATATACCTGGTCTATCCCCGTCAAAAGGGATCACGGAAGCTCGTGCAGGCAGAAATCGATCAACTTCCCTCACCAGACCTGACTTTTACCGCAGGAGGGTATACCCGTTTGTTAGTTAAAGTGGCCGGGTGGCGGATAGCAAAAAGAGTCAAACTGCTGATCAGTCCTCAGAGGAAATAAATGGCGGCTTGCAGGGTATATATTTTTACTTACCGGCGTAATAACCTCTTGCCAAGAGCAATCCAAAGCCTGCTGGATCAAACTTTCACGGATTGGGTATGCGAAGTGCATAATGATGATCCCGGTGATCCTTTTCCGTCAACATACATTGGCGAACTGGCGGATCCGCGTTTTTATCTAAAGAACCATATTTCCAATCAGGGTGGCGTCGCCAGTTTTAACCTGGCTTTTCAGGATGGCAAAGAACCCTACGCGGCTATGCTCGAAGATGATAATTGGTGGGCTCCGGAGTTTTTGGAAATAATGATCCGGGAACTGGAAAAGGAAACTATAGCTGAAATAGCCGTGTCCAATGAATTTATTTGGCAGGAAACAATTGCCGGTACCTGGGAGCAGACAGGGACGACGATCTGGCCCTTATGTGAAGGGCGCGACTACTATTACCGGACACCGGCTGATCAATGCGGTTCGGCGAAAATTTGTAACAGTTCGATGTTATGGAAAACCAATCACTCGCAAAACTGGCTGACCCCTAATGATATACCCATAGACGTGACCGAACATTTCCGTGAACGGCTATTACCCCTTCCTGTTCTGCTCATTCATACGCCGCTGGTGAATTTTTCCAGGACGATTCAAACGAGCCGTTCCTCGGGGATACTGTGGGGGGGCTACCAGGTTTTATTGATCGCTTCCATTTTTAATGGGTTGGACCAGGAAAAACGAAATGAACTGGCTGCATTTTTGTGGACGAAAGGTAAATTAAACCGACCCTACCGCACCACTTTGCTGCACACTGCATTAGCGGACCGTAAATCACGAGTACTTTTAAGAAGGGCACGCTTACCGGAGCTGTTACGATATTTGCTGACCTGGCTGCGGCACCCCTCGGGCTGTTACCAGACGATAAAAGCGAAGAAAAAATATAAGACACACTGGCTTTACCTATTAAAGACCAATCCGTCATAATGGTATCAGTATGTATTCTTTCGCAATCCCATTTATGTCGTAACCCCCGTGTATGGAAGGAAGCCAAATTACTGTCGGAAAATGGCTATACGGTTACTATCCTCACAGCTATTTATTCCGACAGGCTGTTAAAGGAAGATGAAATACTTTTGGCAGGCAGCGGGATCAACTATCGTTTTTACAGCGATACCCGGACCAATAGCCTGAAGGCGTTAAAAGTCAGATTGATAAGAAAATCCGCTGTTTTCCTGCAAATGAAATTCAAGTGGGAAAGTGTTTTTAGTCTTGGTTATGCGCCGAGGGAACTTACCAGCCAGATCATCCGGGAATCAGCGGGTTTATATATCGCCCACCAGGAGCTGGCGACGGTGGTTGCATCCCGTCTGGCCGGCAGTTTTCCTATCGCGTTTGACCTCGAAGACTGGTACTCGGAGGATCTGTTGCCGCACGCACGCCGCCAGCGGCCAATAGGATTGCTCAAACAAGCAGAATCAGCCGCCCTAAAAAATGGCGCCTATACCTCCACTACTTCGAATGCCCTGGCGCGCAGGCTCTCCGCTGTTTATGGCGGCGCGGCGCCAAAAGTGATCTATAACGTGTTCCCCTTACAGGAAAAACTGTTGACGGCAAAAAAAGACTATCATAAAACCCTGAAAATATGTTGGTTTTCCCAAACAATAGGAGAAGGCAGGGGATTAGAAGAGTTCCTGACTTTCGCGGCTTTGCTTCGGACCGGGCTTGAGTTCAACCTGATGGGCAATATTGATGACTGCTATAGGAACACCCTGGTCCGCTTGTTACCGCCCCAGCATACGCTTGTTTTTCATCAACTTGTCAGTAACCTCGAATTACCTGACAAGATCGGAACATTCGACATTGGGCTGGCATTGGAAAAAACAACGCCTGCGAGCCGGGATCTTACCGTGACCAATAAGTTTTTCCAGTACCTTCAAGCCGGGTTGCCCGTCATTTCCACTGCTACGACAGGGCAGGAGGAAGTATTTAGCAGGTTCAGGCCGGGTTATCTGCTGTCAGATTTTAATGCGGCGCCGCAGCATGCGCCCGCACTGGATTCCTGGTTACAGGACCCGGCCGCCTTAAGTGATGCAAGGGAACGATCGGTTCGCGCCGCCCGTTTTTACTGCTGGGAAAACGAAGCAAAAAAAATGACCGCATTGGTCAACGCCGTCATTTGAAAAAACTGCTGGTCATATCACCTTATTTCCCGCCCGCCAACGCGGCTGATATGCACCGGATACGTACCAGCTTACCTTACTTTAGCGAATTTGGATGGGAAGCCGAGGTGGTAACCGTTGAGGAGCGTTACCGGGATATCGCAAAAGACCACCTCCTTCTGGTCAATCTGCCTGAAAAGATATGGCTACATACCGTGAAGGCATTCAGTAAAAAATGGACAAGTAAATTCGGTTTAGGAAGTCTTGCTTTAAGATCGCTTTATTACTATTGCAAAAAGGTCGATTCCCTTTTAAAAAAGGGCAACTATGACCTGATCTATTTTTCAACGACCCAATTCCCGGTATGTATACTGGGGGCGTACTGGAGAAGACGTTTCGGTGTGCCCTATGTGATCGATATGCAGGACCCATGGCATTCCGACTATTATAAAAATAAACCAAAAGCGCAACGCCCGCCGAAATATTGGTTTTCTTACCGGCTCAATAAGTATTTGGAACCCATTGCTATGAAAAGTGTAAGTGGCCTGATCGCAGTTAGTCAGGAATATATCGCCACTTTAAAAAAGCGCTACCCGGTTATCGCTGCCATACCGGCAAGGGTGATTACCTTTGGCGCTTTCTGGCCTGATTTGGAGATCGCCAGATCCTGCGGGAAGCATTTTGAAGCCCTACTCGATAACTCGACAGTTAACCTGGTTTATATCGGGCGCGGCGGTTTGGATATGCATCGGTCCATCAGGCCTTTATTTCAGGCCGTCAGTGAGCACGCGGCAGCCTTTACTAAACTAAAACTATATTTTATTGGAACGAGCTATGCCCCCGGCGACACCGGCAAACCGACCATTATGCCGCTCGCACAAGCCTATGGCATCGCAGGGCAGGTGGTAGAAATCACCGGCAGGATCAGTTACTATCATACCTTGCGTACTTTGCAGCAGGCCGACGCATTATTTATGCCGGGCTCTGATGACCCGCGCTATACCGCTTCGAAACTATACACGTACTTATTAATAAAAAAACCCCTGATCGCTATTTTTAACGGGCAAAGTTCCGCTATCGCTATCATGAAAGAATATGGTGTAAAACATGTTTATGATTATGACGATGTGCCGACGTCCCTGGTCGTAAATTTCCTGAACGGACTGCTCGACAATTCCTTGCGGCCCGATGATTACAGCCAGGCGGCGCAGGAAAAGTTTTCGGCACGGGAGATGGCGCGGTCTCAATGTATGTTATTTAACGAGGTCACCGATGCGAAAATATAAAAGGATCATCCATTTTATATGGAACCATCCGCTCGGAAGGCGGCACTTGCTTAGGGTATTTGGCAGAATGGTAGCGTGGCAGATACAAAGCAGTTTACGGAAGGACGTATTGATTGAAAAAACCTTTATCGGTCCTGTCCGTTTCTACGCGCGTAAGGGATTGACCGGCATTACCGGCAATATTTACACCGGTCTGCATGAGTTTTATGATATGGCTTTTTTGCTGCATTTCTTAAGGCCCGGTGACCTGTTTTTTGATATCGGCGCAAATGTTGGGTCCTACAGCTTGCTGGCCTCGGGCGTTTGCCGGGCAAGCACAATCGCGATGGAGGCTTCCTCGGAAACGGCAGGATTGCTTTCCGCTAATGTCGCCTTAAACCAGTTGGGGGCAAGAGTTTCCGTAATACATGCAGCTGCAGGTCCGGCGAAGGGGACCATCCGGTTTTCTTTAAGCGGCGACACGCAGAATCACGTGCTCCCCCGCGACCAGGTCATGCAGGAATCGTTTGAGACAGTACCGGTACTGACCGTAGACAGTTTATCCGAAGATGAGCAACCGCGATTGATCAAGATCGATGTAGAGGGTTTTGAGACTGAAGTGATGAACGGGATGCCCGTAACGTTGCTCCAGCCCGGTCTTAAAGCCATCATCATAGAATTGAATGGCAGCGGCGGCAGGTATGGATTCGATGAGCGGGAAATACATGAACGATTGTTGGCCTGCGGCTTCAGACCTTACACTTATTGTCCGTTCAAGCATGAATTAACTTTATTGGAAACCTATGGACCGTTTAATACGATTTATTGCAGGGACCTGCCATTTATTAGCCAAAGGTTAATATTTGCGACACGTTTTGAGATAATGGGAGAGAAGATCTAAGATGCGCCTTGCGGTTATAACGACGCACCCGATACAATATTACGCCCCGGTCTTTCAGCGGCTGGCAGCAACGGAAGGCCTTACCGTAAAAGTATTTTATACCGCAGGCGCGCCGCGTGAAAAAAACATCGACCCGGGTTTTGGTGAAAATATTGTCTGGGATATACCGCTAACGTCGGGCTATGATTTTGAATGGGTGAATAACACGGCTAATGATCCGGGATCACATCATTTCAAAGGTATCGTAAATCCGGACCTCATTGATCGCTTGAAATCGTGGCAGCCGGACGGTTTGCTGGTGTACGGCTGGGCTTATGCTAGTCATTTAAAGGTTTTAAGCTATTTCAAAGGCAGGGCAAAGATATATTTCAGGGGCGATTCCACACTTTTAGATGAAACACATGGCATCAGGCGTTTTCTTAAGACATTTTTCCTGACCTGGGTGTTTCGGCACGTTGACCAGGCTTTATACGTAGGGACAAACAATAAAGCCTATTTTAAAAGATATGGTTTAAAAGATGCTCAGCTTTCCTTCGCACCGCATGCCATAGATATTGAACGCTTTGCGGCCACAGGAAAAGGGAAAGGCCAGTTCCTACGACAACAACTGGGTATAAAAAAAGAATCGACGGTGATATTATTTGCAGGCAAGATGGAGGAAAAAAAGATGCCTGAACTATTACTGGAAGCCTTTATTGCCCTCAAGCAGCCCGATACTCATTTGGTATTCGCCGGGGAAGGCGTTTTGCGTTCCGCACTGGAAGAAAGCGCAGGGGGACATCAGCAGGTTCATTTTCTGCCATTTCAAAACCAATCCCAAATGCCGGGGGTGTACGATGTTTGCGACCTGTTTTGCCTTCCTTCCAAGGGGCCGGGGGAAACATGGGGATTAGCGGTAAATGAAGCGATGGCCTGCGGAAAAGCGGTACTGGTATCCGACAAAGTCGGCTGCGCGGCCGATTTGGTAATTCCGGGCATTACCGGTGAAATATTCCGGTCGGCTGACAGGAGGGACCTGAGCGCAAAACTGAATAGTTTAATAAATACGCCCGGTAAGCTGGAGGAAATGGGATTAAACGCAAAAAAAAAGATCGCGGACTGGAGCTTCGATAACCAGGTTGCCGCGATCGTGACAAGATTAAAAAATGGCCTGGAGTAAACCGCCTTACGAGCGTCTGATCGTTTTGTTTCTGCCCTGGTTAATATCTTTTTTGACCAAGGGGAACTATCATATTGCTTATTTTTCAGCCTGGCTGGGCTCATTCCTGATTTTCTATTTGACTTTAAGCGGGTGGGTAAAGCCCATACCCAAAGACAGGACGGTGGCAGAACAATTGATGCGACCGATTTTTTTGGTACAGATCATTTTTGCAGGCTATATGTCCGTGACGTCTATATTTTACTATCTGGATACTATGGGGTACCAATACCTTCATTTTGTCAGTTCGGCTATTCTGGTGGACCAGGAGCGGTTAGCCATGCTTGCGCAATCGCAGCGCTATTACGTACTGGGACACGCAGCATTCGCATCGGGGATTCTTATCTTTATGGATTATTCCGGGAAGAAAAAATATCATATCGATACACAAAAGCTGGCGAACCTGCTGATGATCCTGGCAATCATTATTTTACCGGTTTCGATCCTGTTTTTAAAGGTGCCGGGACTGGCTCAATTTTACTATCAGTTAAATACCCTGAGCTTTATCGCAGGTACGCTGGCGCTGGCCTTTGCTATCCCGCTCAAAAAGATTGTAAACACGATCATCTGCTTTTGTTTTTATTGTTTTAACTTTTATGACGCGCTGCTTTCCGGTTTTAAAGAACCGATCATCATTAGTGTGGTCGTATTGGGGATTTTTTTGTACCCCAGCTATAAAATGTTGGTCAGCGTAGTTTTTTTACCTGTTATTCTGATCTTATTTACTTTTTTGCCAACTTATAACCAGACTTTCAGGCAAAATGCCTGGGAGGGCGATGCGAGTGCGGATGAGGCAAGTCAGTTGGCGCTGGAGGCTGCCTTAAACGGCACGGGCGATAAAAGCGACTCTAACTGGGATTTCCTCGTTTACAGGCTGAGTGAAGTAGACATGTTCATCAAATTCGAGGAATCCACGCCTTATCTGATCGATTATTACAATCTTACACTGGTCAAACAAGCAGGCATGGCCATGATTCCCCGTTTTTTTTGGCCTTCAAAACCAAGTACCGAGGATTTGATCATGGTGCGTGTATTTGATGCCGGCGTGGTCAGCCGGAACTCGAATGTTTCTGCCAAGCCCGCGTTTATCGTTGATGCCTATCTTTCCTACGGCGGTATCGGTATCGTTATTTTTTTATTTTTATATGGGGCAGCCGCGCAGTTGATATCTGTCAAGGCGGAAAAACTCTTTGGCGGCTACATTCTTGGCACCGCACTTATATTCAGCGGTTTGTTTGAGAATTTCTGGCGCGGGCTAAGTTTGGAATTTTTAGTGAACACCGTTTTCTGGAGCTATGTGACCATGCTGATCATTCATAGGATATTTCTTTTTACGGGCATTCTTGAGAAAATTGAAGATCCTGCAGATTAACGCTTCCTACAAGCCCGCCCGGATCTATGGCGGCCCCACCATGTCCGTATCCAAGCTGTGTGAAGAATTAGTTACAGCAGGCTCGGATGTTGAAGTGCTGACCACCACTGCAAATGGCCTGACTGAACTTCCGGTTACCGTTGGCGAACAGGTGATTGTCGATGGCGTAAAGGTGACCTATTTTAACAGGTTGACAAAGGATCACAGCCACTTTTCGCCGAAATTATTGGCGCGGCTTTGGAAAATCGTAAAGGAATACGATGTTGTCCATATTCATGCCTGGTGGAACACGGTCTCCATATTTTCCGTTTTGATAACGCAGCTGCGCGGAGTACCTGTGATCGTTTCACCAAGGGGAACTTTAAGCGCATATTCTTTTAATAACAGGAAAAGTGCGTTAAAAAAACTATTTCACAGCCTGGTAGGGCGTAATTTGCTGAATAAGTCCTATATTCACGTTACATCTGTCGCTGAGCAGGAAATAATAATGTCTATCATTGCGCCGCGAAAAATATTTAATATAGGCAATATTGTTGATTTCCCAGTTATAACAGTTGACCCGGAACCAGCAAATCAATCGGTTTTTAAGTTAATTTTTCTCTCCAGAATAGATGAAAAAAAGGGCCTGAATATTTTATTGAACGCCTTGCCGCTGATCGGTCATCCTTTTCATTTAACCATAGCGGGGACCGGGAATGAGGATTATGTGCAAGCGCTAAAAGATATCCTGTTGGATAATCTGATCCCAAAGGTCAGCTGGGTCGGTTTTCAACACGAAAAAAAATTTGAATTATTAAGGACGCATGACCTGCTGGTGCTGCCCTCACATAATGAAAACTTTGGAAACGTAGTGATCGAGAGTCTTTCGATGGGCACAGCGGTCCTGGTCAGTAAACAGGTTGGTTTGGCCGGCTACGTCACCGAGCGGCATTTGGGATGGGAATGTGACACGGATCCAGCTTCAGTCGCAGCAGCCGTCAACGATATCATCGCCTGTCAAAAAAAAGAATTATTGCGTATAAGAGAAACAGCTGCACTGACATTAGCCGCTGATTTTGAAAAACGCAAGATGGTGAACCAGTACGTCGCCATGTATAACAATATGATCTGCCATGAGTAAATACAAGGATTACGGCTATTTAAACGGCGAACCGAGGCATACTTTCTCGTATATTCAAGAACCATTATTAGCTTTATTAAAAGAGCGCAAGGATCGGGTAATACTTGATTTGGGTTGCGGAAACGGTTACCTGGCCAATGAACTGATAACAATGGGGTATAATGCGTACGGCACCGACGCGTCCCCGAAAGGAATCGCTATCGCAAAGAAAAGTAACCCCGACCGTTTTTTCGTACAAGACCTGCTGACCGATGAATTACCCGCGGAGCTGCAAGGGCTGACCTTTAACACGATAGTCGCTACGGAGGTCATAGAGCATTTATACGACCCGCAGGGCTTCGTGGATTTTTGCAAAAAGACCTTTAAAGGCAAAGGCGAACTCATCATTTCGACGCCTTACCACGGTTATTTAAAAAACCTGTTGTTGAGCATTCTGAATAAATGGGATGCCCATTTCGGCCCGATCTGGTATGGGGGACATATTAAGTTCTGGTCAAAGAACACGTTGACCCAATTACTGACTGAAGCGGGTTTTAAGGTAACCTACTTCAAAGGCTGCGGAAGGGTTCCTTATTTCTGGAAATCTATGATTGTAAAAGCTGAAATTGAATAGCAAGTTCTCTTTCCTGATTTTAACCTATAACGAGGAAATCCATTTGCCGCGTTTACTGGAGTCCGTAAAAGAACTGGACGCGCCGCTATTTATTTTGGATTCGGGCAGTACGGATAATACACTGAATGTTGCAGCTGATCATGGCGCCACTGTTTTGGCCCACGCTTTTGAAAACCACCCGAAGCAGTGGGATTTCGCATTAAAGAATTTTGACATTAAAACACCCTGGATCATCTGCCTTGATGCGGACCAGGTGGTCACACCGGAATTAAAGGAGAGGTTGTTAAACTTCAGGGATGAAGATCATAAGGATATAGACGGGATCTATTTTAACCGGAAAAACTATTTTAAGGGGAGATGGATCAGGCATGGGGGGTATTCACCTTTCTATTTATTAAAAATGATACGCTATGGCGTTGGCTACTCCGACCTTAGTGAAAATATGGACCATCGTTTTATTGTGCCCGGCAAAACCGAGGTTTGGAAAGATGGCTGTATTCTGGAAGAAAACCTCAAGGAGAACAATATCAAATTCTGGATAGATAAGCACAACCGCTACAGTGACCTGGTAGCCGCCGAAGAAGTGGAACGTATGCTCAACCTGCGAGCGCAAACCGTAAAACCCAACTTCCGGGGTTCGCCCGATGAGCGTACGGCGCGGCTTAAACAGTTATGGTGGCAATTGCCGCGCTATACCCGGCCCATGCTGTATTTTATTTACCGCATGTTCTTCCAGTTAGGCATACTCGACGGGCGGGAGGGTATTATATTCCATTTCCTGCAAGCGTACTGGTTCAGGCTGATAGTAGATATTAAAATTGATGAGATCATCAAACAACAACATGCCGGAAAAATGGGCAACAGGACGACATCGCCGTTAAAATTCGTGTTTACCTTTATAATACTGTTCCTTATTTTCTATTATTTCAATATTGAGTTTTTTGGCATTACCAGTCCCGGAAGTCACTATAGTCCGTTTTTGGATCATTACTTAAACTATATACAGGGCCTGCGCTGGCTGTTGTTGAACAGTAGCCGGGGCTTGCTAAATTTGATTGGATTTACGGCCATTTCTAACGATACCCATTTGTTGGTTGCAGGGCATTATACGATCGAAGTAGTTTATTCATGCCTGGGCTTGGGGGTGATCAGTTTTTTCGCGGCGTTCGTGCTGGCTTTTCCAAAACCGTTAAAGCGGAAACTCATTTTTCTCATCACCGGCATATTAGCGGTAGAGTTTTTAAATATCCTCCGTTTTATGCTGCTGGCTTTATACTGGAGGCCACAAGACTCAAAAATAATCGACCATCATACCATCTTTAATATCATTATCTACATCATTGTAGCCGTGAGTTTATATTTTTGGGTAAAATCTTCTGACGGCGAGGCTAAAATATATGCAGCAAACTGATCTTTCAACCTACAATAACCATCCCTTCCACCCGGGCGGCAATGCCATAAAAAGGTTATTGTGGCTGTATGTTAACACCTTGCTACTTAAAACCAGCCTGTTGCCTGTTAGCGGCTTCAAGGTATTTTTATTGAGGATGTTCGGGGCTAAGATCGGTAAAAATGTAACCATCAAACCCTGCGTTAACATCAAATATCCATGGTTGTTAACTGTTGGCAATAATACCTGGATAGGCGAAAATGTTTGGATAGATAGTTTAGTGATGATCACCATCGGTTCAAACGTGTGCCTGTCGCAAGGCGCGGTGCTGCTTACCGGCAGCCATAATTACAAAAAAAACACATTCGACCTTATAACGGGGAACGTGATATTGGAAGACGGCGTATGGATCGGCGCGCTGGCTGTAGTCAACCAGGGCATTACCATTGGCAGCCACGCGGTACTCACCACTGGTTCCGTAGCCACCAAAAACCTGGACCCTTATTCCGTTTACCAGGGCAACCCTGCCATAAAAATACGCCCCCGCGTAGTAGGCTGATCTTTATCGCTTCCATCTTTAACGGTTTGAAAAACCTCCCCCCTCATCGTATTATATTAATCATTGTAGCAGTCATTGCCATTGCAATGGGCATCGGGATACTCATTTACCCCCCATCTGTTTTCCCCGATGCCGCCCATGGTTTCCAGGTAATGCACTCCATGGAAATGGGCGGCGGATTCAACCGGCTGGTAGTCCCAAGCCAGGACGATATTACTAAGAACACCTCACAGTTTTTAACCTGGTGGTCGCCGGGACAATACCTGGTCCCCTATTTTTTTAAGTCGGTAGTAGGGTCAAACACCGGCCATGCCACCGCGTTATCGGTTTTATTGTTAGCACTAAGCGGATTGGCCGGATTCTATGCCTTCTTCAAAAAGGCAGGTTTTACCCCTGTCATAGCGGCGTTAAGCCTGGTCTTTATCATTTGCCAGCAGGCGTTCATCACGCCCTACATTTTCTATAACGGCGGCGAGGTACTATTATTCGGTTTTGAGGGATGGTTTCTTTACGGCTGCCTTAGCATAAAAAAAACAGGCTGGCAGTTACTGCTGTTTGTACTGCTTTCAGGATGGCTGGGCTTTTTCTGTAAATCATCATTTATTTGGATGTATGCAGCGGGGCTGTTATGCATCTGGCTGCGTTTATCGGCGGTGAACAATAAAATAAACATCCCCAACTCGTTTAAAACGGGCATGTGGCTGGCTGTTCCGGCGGTTATATCGCTGGCTTGCATTTATGTGTTCTTCCTTTCCAGGGGCGAGAATCCCGCTGCAATATCGGCCGGCTTTAAATTCAGCTGGCAAACATTCAGTTTCCCGTTAGGCTCGCCGCTCATCTCCGGCTTTTCGGTTGATGAGGTGATGCACGGCTTGTTATTCCCAGCCTTCACGCCATTTTTAACGCCTGCACATACGATTATCGTGCTGCTGTTATTAGCCGTTGGCAGTGTGGCAATGATAGCCGTCATTATCCGTTATGTACCTAAAAATGATTACCGGCTATTCTTAATGGTATTTTATATCGTGTCGACATTCTTTTTCAGCTGGGTGTATTTGCGTCAGCTAAACATCTCTTACGAAGGCCGGCACTTTCGCATTATAGGCATTCTGATCATACCGGGGATGATCTATCTGGTCAGCAAAATAAAACCGGTATATCGGACAGTATTTGGCATATTATGTGTTGCTTTGGCTTTTGTAAACTACACCTTTTTTGTCAAAGCATACACATTCAACAAAAACGTAAGCGCCCGGGGTCCATCAGGCATGGCGCAGGAGTTTATCGACCAGCCCTCGCTTGATTATATCATGAACCTCGACAAACAGAACAAGCGGGCCATATTTGTTTTTGTTAGCGCTGATCTGCCCCTTGAAATAACCCACAACCGGGCGGTCAATATCGACCCGATAGCGCCCGGCGCCGTGGTTGATACGGACGATTATTCCTACTCCGGTCATGCCGGCCCCTTATATATGCTGCTGCCCGTAAAATACGCAGGCGCGCAGGCGCAAATGTTCATCAAGTTCTTTCCTGGTTATAAAGGTTTCACTCAACAGAAATTGAGTAGCGGGTACATCCTGTATTCGGCAAAATAATTAGGCTACGCTTACTACGCCCGGTCGCCTGCTCAGGCCCGGCAAGAGCTGTTTTCAAACGCCCTCCCCGTGATTTCTCAGATGCAAGAATAGGGATTATAATCCCTATGCCAAAGTAAAAAGTTTCATTTTCTTGCATCATGGTTAAAAGCCGCAAAAACAGGAGGAACGAAACCGCGATAGCTACTTTAGCGTTAAACATCCGTAAGTACCGTTTAGCGAAGGCTTTGACCATCGAAGAACTGGCGAACCTGATGGAAGTGGACTACTCCCAGATCAGCCGTATAGAGCGGGGGACGATTAATCCAAGCATTTCCGTGATCTTTGATATCGCTGCGGCGCTGGAAATCGAACCTTCTTTATTATTGGAGAAATAATGCCCCATGGGGAATAAGTAAATAGCTGTAAATCAATATTTTAAACTTAGGCATCATATTTGTAAAACTAAGTTTCGGGAAGAAATTTACTATTGAATAAATGAAAAAACTTTTACTTATCCTGATGGTGCTATGGTTTGCGGCGACGGTCACCAGGGCCCAAACCAGTTATTTGCCAGATTTCCAGATCGGTGCAAAAGCCGGCGGCGATTTTTCGCTGTTCGCCGGTAACGATGCAGTTCATAGTAAAGGGGAATTGGGATATATCATCTGCGGCGCATGGGCAAGACTCGGGGGAGCCGGCCTGTTTTTTCAGCCGGAAATCTATGGTACTATACGAAATGTGAAAATAAGTCAGTCCGCCGGCGGCTATAATTTTATAAACACAGCAAAATTCACTACGGCAGACGTACCCTTGCTCGTAGGCTATAAAACCGGGGACGTGGATTTTGGCGTGAGGTTTTACACCGGCCCGCAACTCATATTTTCACTTTCAAAAGTACAGGATTTTTACAAAGGCAGCATCACTACGCGTTTAAACTTTAACGATGAAAATTATGCCTGGCAATTTGGAACAGGCGTGGATATTAAAAGTATATCGATTGATCTCCGTTATGACGAAGGCTTAAATAAGGTTGGATTTGGACCGGTCAACAAAAAGACCACCCGTATGAACCTGCTCAGCCTGACGGTGGCATACAGTTTGTTTTCGGACTATAATTTGTAATCTAAATTTGAAAAAAAAACAATCGTTGAAGAAGTTCCGGCTGCTGTTCCTGTTTATGTTCTTCTCGGTTGCCGCAAAGGCGCAGGGGGATTACAACTTTATGCCTTATGCCATAGGCGGCGGTAGCGGTATTATTCGCGGTTATACCAATGTCGCCAAGCAAAACAATACACTGGCCGGTAATATAAACTTTACTTATTACGAAAGCCCTTATTTGCCTATCGAGTTGGAATTGCAAAAGGGCAGGCTGACGGGCGGCAGCATCACTACCGATAAGTACGCGCGACAATATGAGAATAATTACCTGGCGGCCTATATTCATTTCGATTTTCAATTAGGGCAGGTCATCAATTATTATTATAGTGATATCAATGAACTGTTAAAGAACGTATACTTTGGGGCCGGCGCGGGCTTTGTCGATGACAACGTGAAGAACCAGCGCTATAACCTGTTGGACCAGGGCTATCCTGTCGGCACTTACAGATTTCCCGGCAGTGACCATAGTATAGATTTTGCCATACCGCTGCGCGCGGGTTATGAGTTTAAGTTTTATAATGAATATGATGAGCCGTTTTTAGCGGTTGACATTGCTTACACCCATACCTATGTTTTTGGCGAAGGGCTGGACGGCTATGATGATCCGTCCAGCAGGTTCAAAAATAATAACATCGACCAGTACCGGCAGATTGGGTTCACTGTAAGATATAACTTTGGTTTGATACGTGCATTTACAAAAAGGATCAGGGGCACAGGCTTTTAAGGAAGACACAGGATGTTGAATTTAAAATACTTTCCCCAATTAAACGCCCTGCGCGGGGCAGCCGCGTTAATGGTCCTATTTTATCATTTTATGCCTGACGCAGATGCCCATTTGCCAAATGCTATGGTTTTCCCCATAAAAGTCGTACAAAATTTATTGTGGCAATTTATAATTAAAAGCAATTAACTTATCGGCGGTCAGTTGATTTTACTTTCTCTAAGGACAAGCAGCTTTTATTTCCTTTAAATTACGCCTAATGATGCTTAACGCAGACATACAAGCTACTTCTTTACCAAGAAGTGAGAAATCCTGAAACAGAAAAACAAGGGTAATCAACCTCTGGTTATTCCATTACCTGCCCTCCCGGATTTTTTTTTCACATCATATTTCTTTTTAATATTTAATATTACTTTTACTTTGTAATATTTTGTTTACCCAATTTAATACCTGTTAAATCGATAAATTTTTTGTTGCTGCAGGGTTTTCCTGTTATTATAAAATATACCGGTATTTATTTTTAATATGTATAACTATAACATACTTAATGATAAAGAACTAATTAACTTGATGCAGGTTAATGATGAGTTTGCATTTACCGAGGTGTATAACAGGTATTGGAAAAAACTTTTTACGATCGCAGCGAATAAATTACGCGACTTGGATGAAGCGGAAGAAGTGGTACAGGATATATTCGTTTCCTTATGGAAAAGGCGCGCCACGTTAGATATAACCGATACACTAAGTGGCTATCTGGCCGTATCAGTAAAGTATCGAGTGATAAAGCTACTGCATAAACAGAATAACCAGCAAAAGTATGTCGACTACAGCGAAAGTGCCTTGGTTACATATGATGATTCCACCCAACAATGGATAGAATTTGAAGAGTTGAAGAATCAACTGGCATTGTTTGTTGCCGATCTGCCCGAAAAATGCCGCCTGGTATACCAATTAAGCCGTGAATCCGGTCTGTCGCACAAACAAATAGCATCGGAATTAGGCATAGCAGAAAAAACAGTTGAAGCCCATTTGGCCAAAGCGGTAAAGACGCTGCGCACCCGGTTAAGTCAGATTCTACTTTAAAAAAAACATTTCAGGCTTTACGCCAGGTCCCACCACTTATTTTGTCATTATTCACAGGTAATCATACACTTTATTCATACCTGATCATACACAGTTAGGCATGAATTGTTACATCTTCGTTGATTTGATTCAGTAATAATCTTGCTCATCATTGTGATGAGGAATGCGATTGCTTTTATTTCAAAAAACTGGTCAGGTAATTGAGTATCGTTGATGTTTGCATCATTAAACTGACATGGCTTTGTGCAGGCACGATGGCTAATTGTGATTTTGGCATTGGGCTGAGATCCGCCGAAACCCCACCACCCAATAACTGGTAGGTTTTCATTAATTCTATTTTGTCTAAGCCGTCATTGTCTCCCGATATGATCAGGACCGGCGCGGTGATCTTCGCGATATGGGCATCGCCCATGTCGAAGGATGTCCTCAGAAAGACGATCATCTGTTCGATAAACGGTGTCCACTTGGTTTTATCAGGCGCCTCCGCATCGTAGGCCGTTTTCAGTGGGCTATTGGCCAAAATTTCAGGTGTAAAACCTTTGAACGCATTGGTGACCGGGGGGAGCCAACCGGTGCTTTTATAAGTAGAAGAGATGATCACTAATTTGTTGACCCGCTTAGGGTAATTGACGATGAACTGATAAGCCACAGAGCCGCCCATGCTATACCCGACGATATCGGCACTGTCTGCTTTCAGGTAATCCATTACGCCGGCCACATCACTGGCCAGGGTAGCAAGGTCCATTTTCCGGTCTGCATACGGGGTGTGCCCGTGTCCCTGGAATTCCATAGCAATTACTTTTCTGGTTTTTGACAATTCAGGTATGATCTGGGCCCAGTTGTCGGCAATGGTCATAAAAGCGCCATGCAGCAGCACGATGGGTTTACCCTCGCCATACACTTCGTAATAGACCTTGATGCCGTTAACCGGGGCGTACCCGCTGCTTACCGGTTTTAGTGGTTGCGTGTTTGCTGCAGCAGCGATCAGCAGCATCAGGATCAACATTTTCAGGTTTTTCATTTTTCGATCAGTTTTAATATTTCTTCCAGTGTAGTTAGTGTCATCGTGAGTGCTTCCTGGAAGCCCAACTCGATCATTTTCTCCAGGCGGGCAAGGGATTCATTATAAATGGCGATGCGCACGGTTGTCCGGCCATTTTGCTCACTGAAAGTATGGTCCCATTCCGAACCCGGCAATTGACGGTTCTCCTCCTGGTCTGCGAACGTATTGTACATTTTAAAATGGGTGATCGGTGTGATCGCCGTATATTCCTGGACTACCCAGCCCGCGGCGGCGCCGTCGGGGCCGATCATCGCGTAAAATCTTCGTCCTCCCACCTTAAAATCCATATACTTTGTTTTGGCGCGCATGGGTGCAGGCGCATTCCATTGATCCAGTAGCGCTGCCTGCGTAAAGGCATCCCAGACCAAAGCCTGCGGGGCATCAAATTCCCGGGTGATCTTCACCGTTTTTGCCGCTTTGTCAACGTTGAAATCAAATAGCAGATCCTTGTTCATTTTTTTTGTTTTTTTAGGGTTGATAATAATTCGTCCAGTTGGTTAAACTGCGTTTCCCAATTTTTCCTGAACTGGTCCAGCCAGTGGTCAAATTCCTGCATTTTTTTTGCGTTGAAATGATAATAGATCTCCCTGCCTGATGGTTCGGGCCTGATCAGGTCGCATTCCTGCAATACCTTAATATGTTTCGATACGGCCTGGCGGGTCATGTCAAATTTTTCGGCCATCACATTCGGCGTTAACGCCTGGATGGCAATTAACGTTAAAATAGCCCGACGGGTCGGATCGGCTATAGCCTGGAATATATCTGGTTTCATTTTTAGTAACGCGCAACTTTTGAGTTGCTAATTTATGTGCAACTTTTGAGTTGCGCAAATATATTTTCAATTAATTTGACAAGGGAAAATGGTTTGAATGATAGATGGAGTTTAATAGACGTGCTAAAAGTGTATGATCAGGTATGAATAAAGTGTATGATTGCCTGTGAATAATAACATATTTTTACCAAAAAGAAATTTATTTTATTTAACACTAAGGGTTATTGCTTTTACAGGGGACTTACAATTAAACGACCCGCTGAATGCAAGGCAAAATTACCGACGACAGGATAAAAGCGCTAGCCAGTAAATGGTTAAACAAAACCATCACTCCTGATGAGCAAAAAGAATTTGCCGAATGGTATAACAACGGCCAAAACTCGCCGGTAAACATCCCGTCAGCATTTGCTGAAGATGAGAAGGCGTTAAAAGACAGGATACTGTTGCGTATCAATGAATCATTAAAACAGGATAACCGGAGAATCAGGCGTATTAATCCTAAACCTTGGATCTCTATTGCCGCAAGCCTGCTGATAATAGCAGGTGTTGCGGCTTATTACGCTCAAAATAAAAAAGCCCAGTCTGAAAAAATTGTCAGTCAAAAAGTTCAGCCGCTTAATAACGATGTTAAGCCAGGTAGCATAAAAGCGATTTTAACTTTGGCTAACGGCAATAAACTCGACCTGAATGATACCAAAAAAGGTTTATTGGCCACCCAGGGAAAGACCATTTTAAAGAAAAATAAAGACGGCCAGATAATTTACGTGCAAGCGAACAAAAACGAAGGTCCCTCACTCATTTACAATACCGTTAGCGTACCTGTGGGGGGGCAATACCAGGTTGTATTAAGCGATAGTACCAAAGTTTGGCTAAATTCGGCTTCATCAATTACTTTCCCGGTTGCCTTTTCAAAAACCGAACGAAGGATTACCATAACAGGCGAAGTTTACCTGGAAGTTACCAAAAATAAACACCTGCCATTCAGGGTAGTTACCGGGAAACAAACCATTGAAGTATTAGGTACGCATTTTAACATTAATGCCTACCCTGATGAACCATCGATCAAAACCACTCTTGCCGAAGGAAGTGTCAAGGTTACTGCCAATGGGCAAATGGTTGTGCTTAAGCCGCAACAACAGTCTGATGTTTTGAATGACAAATTTGAGAAGATAAGTGTAAATAACGTTGATGTTGATAATGTGCTGGCCTGGAAGAACGGTATTTTTCAGTTTGATGATGCAGAAATACCGTTCATAATGCGCGAAATAGCCAGGTGGTATGATGTGCAGATCAAATACGAAGGTAATAACGTAGCCCAACGCCGGTTTACAGGCAGCATATCGCGGAATGTGACCCTGTCTGAGCTTTTAAATATGTTGAAATATACGGGCTTAGAATTTAAGACGGAAGGCCATATTATTACAGTTATAAACAAGTAAAAACCAATTATAATCAACTATTGCTAATGCCGGAAACGGCAAAGTGAACGCTATTGACCTAACGGCGGCAATAAAAACCAGTTAATTAACCATTTGTAAACTAAATCCTGAATTAAATGAGAAAGATCAATACTTAATATACCCCTGAAACCTTAGGTTGATTTTTTATGATACACATAAAAAATAGCAGATAAAAAAGCCCCGAAGCGTTGGCGCGCATTCCGGAGCTATATATCTGGGTTACCTAAATCCCCAATCGAGAAATTGAAAAGTAAGTTTTAACCCAAACATAACAAAACTATGAAATTTAATTTTATGGTGGTGCCTGTAAAACGACGCCATTTATTTAAATATTTATTAGCTATGAAGCTAACTGCCGTAATTATGTTTACTTTCCTTTTGAATGTAAGCGCAAAAACATTTAGCCAAACCATCAATATCCACCAAAGCAACGTATCAGTTGAGAAAATTCTGAAGCTGATAAAAAAGCAAAGCGGCTATAACTATTTATACGAGGTTACGGCTACTGCCAGAACTTCAAAAATAGATATTGATGTTACTAATTCTTCGGTTGAAAACGCATTGGATAAATGCTTTAAAGACCAGCCGTTAACCTATAAAATTTTCCAAAAAACCGTTGTGGTTAAGGCCCGCGATAATGAAGAGATGCAGCAGCCTGCTGACATTACGGTAAAAGGTAAAATTACCGATAAAGCCAGCGGCGAACCGCTTGCAGGCGCTTCGGTAAGGGTGAAGGGCAATTCTTCAGGTGTGGCGACGGACGCCAGTGGTAATTACTCCATTACCGCACCCGACAATGCCATACTCGAAGTATCATATGTTGGGTATCTGAGTGTTGAAGTGCCGGTAAGTAAAAATCAAAATGTAAATATAGCCCTTGAAACAAAAGGCGGCAACCTGAACGAGGTAGTAGTAATTGGTTACGGTTCGCAAAAGAAAAAAGACATTACATCGGCAATATCAGTTGTTGATATGAGCGATGTGAAAGAGCGCCCCGTGCTTAGCGTTGCCGAATCAATTGCAGGCAAAGTACCGGGTACACAGGTGTTGCAGCCCTCGGGTAAACCGGGTGCGGACCTTACCGTGTTTGTGCGTGGTGTGGCCTCACTATCAGGTAATACGCAGCCTTTATATGTTATTGATGGCGTGGTTGCTTATGATACCCGCAGTATCGACCCGAACAACATCGAATCTATCAGTATATTAAAAGATGCTGCTGCCGCCGGTATTTATGGTGCAGCAGGTTCAACCAACGGTGTGGTATTGATCACCACCAAAAAAGGATCGAAAGGCAAAACCCGGGTTGATCTGAATATGTATGCCGGCGATCAGCAGATCACAAAAAAATTGCCGTTGCTAAACAGCCGCCAATTGGCCGACCTGTTGACCCAGGAAGAAGTAAATGCTGGCAATACGGTTTTTTCTATTCCTGATTCAACAATCTCGGCTAACGATAATAACTGGCAGGATCTCATTTATCGCAAAGCGCCAACAACCGGCATCAATGCGAATTTCTCAGGTGGCGGTGATAAGGGTACCTACAATTTTAGCGTAGGCTATGTCGACCAGGATGGTATCGTCATTACATCGAACTATAAAAGATATTCTACCGGTTTGAACCTGGAGCAGCAGATGAACAACTGGTTGTCAGCCGGTGCGCATATCAACTATAACCGAACCAACTATGCCGACATTTACGACAACCAGCGTGCAAATTATGGTGGCGTTGTATTATCAGCACTAACTACCCCGCCGTTCAGCTCGATTTATAACCCTAATGGCGATGGTACATATGGTTACAATTCGTTCTCGCAAGGCTGGCCAAACCCATTGGCTGATATCTATGGCCAGAATAATCAGACCGTTGCCAACAACATTTTGGGTGAAGGCCATTTACAGATAAAATTACCTTTCCATTTAAGCTACCGCTCACAGTTCGGTATTACTTTGGAAAACGCATACAATACCGTTTTCCAGGATCCGCGCCTTACCGATGGCGCGAAATCTTTGGGCGGTATCGCATCATATAATACCTCTGAGAACTTCCGTTACATATGGGATAACACGTTAACCTACGATCAGCATTTTGGCAAGCACGCCATTAACGCCATCATAGGTACCAGTGCCTCAAAACAACAGGATCAGTCGTCTGCACAATCAGGCTATGGTTTCCCAAGCCCTGATATTCATGAGCTTTCGGCGGCTTCCAACTACACCACCAACCAAACCTTTCAGGATGAGTGGACGCTGGAGTCGTACTTCGCAAGGGTGAACTATTCGTATGATGATAAGTACCTGCTAACTGCTACTGTCCGCCGCGACGGTTCATCAAAACTGGGTATCAGCAATCAATGGGGTAATTTTCCGGCGTTTTCTGCCGGCTGGCGCGTTTCGAGCGAAGATTTCATGAAGAGCGTAACTGCTATCAATGACCTGAAGCTAAGAGTAGGATGGGGCGCCACCGGTAACCTTCCGGCCGACCTTTATCCTTCTTACAGCCAGTTGAGCACAGGCAATAACTATGCGTATGATGGTACAACCATTGTTTCTGGTACTGCGCCAAGCTCACAGGCCGGTAACCCGCACTTAAGGTGGGAAGAAACCAAACAGTTTAATACAGGTGTGGATATATCCTTATTCAACAGCCTGTTGAATGTAACTGCCGATTATTATATCAAACGTACCCGTGGCCTTATCCTTCCGGTACAGCAGCCGATATCAACCGGTGTGTCAACCGTTGAAGAAAACCTGCCCGGCTATATCCAGAACAAAGGTTTTGAGTTTGTGATCAGCGCCAACATCATCAGGAAAACGAATATTTCATGGACAGCTTCATACAATATGTCGTTCAACAGGAACATAGCTGAATTCCCTGCCGGTACATCACCGATCTACACCGGTTACATCCAGGATATTGGCGGTAATGCAGGCATCGTGAAAACCGGCCTTCCGCTGGGTTCATTCTATGGCTATGTTGATGATGGCGTAAACCCCCAGACCGGTAATATCAACTTCCGCGACATCAATCACGATGGCAAGATCACTCCTGATGCCGACAGAACCTACCTGGGCAGCGCGTTGCCGAAGTTCACCTTCGGTTTTAATAACCAGTTCAGTATCTACAATTTTGATGTGGATGTATTGCTGGACGGTGTTTATGGCAACAAAATATTCGATGCAACCCGCATGGAAATGGAAGCCATGACCGAGTTGGTTAACCAAACCACAGCGGTATTAAACAGGTGGCAAAAACCCGGCGACATTACCAACGTGCCAAAGGCGGTATACGGTAACTCTGCCCCTGCAAACGCTGTGCCTAACTATAGTATTTCATCGCGCTGGGTTGAAAGTGGTTCGTACCTGAAAGCAAGGCAAATCACTTTAGCTTATAACTTTAAAAGTAAATGGCTGGAGAACCTGGGTATCACAAAATTGCGCCCATACTTCTCGTTACAGAACCTCTTTACCATTACCGGTTACAAAGGTTACTCGCCTGAACTGAATGCTACCAGTAACTACGGAGGTGGTAGTAACGTTGCTACGCAGATGGGTTTTGACCACGGTACATACCCTGAGGCAAAAGGCTTCACATTTGGTATTAACGCTACGCTATAATTTAATTTCAATTTGATTTTGAACATGAAAACGTTAAAAAAATACTTCATCGCCCTTGCTGCAATTGCAGTTACAGGGGGAATATACAGCTGTAAAAAAAGCTTCCTCAACCAGGTTCCAAAAAACTCGCTTATTGCCAATTTCTCTACCGCGTCTGATGCTGAAGGCGCGTTGAACGGGGCCTACTCCCTTATGGCAAATTCCGGCGCGCATTATTATGACTGGGACTACATTATTGATGGCGATGTGCGGGCCGATAACTGCTATTCGGGTGGTTCGGCGCCGGATATTGACGGTGTTGATCAGTTTACTTCTGTGCCTACCGATAATCAGCCCATTACCGAAGATTACGTGGAGCTTTACCAGGAGATAAATGCGGCAAACATATTGATAGACAATGTGCCTAACATTAAAGATCCGGCGCTTACAGATACGCGCAAAGCGCAGATAATCGGCGAAGCAAAGTTTTTAAGGGCTTACCACTATTCGCACCTGGTGCGTAACTATGGCGGTGTTGTTTTGCAATTACACACCATTACCGTCGACCCTGATGTGAACAAGGCACGCAGCACGGCAGCTGATGTGTATGCGCAGGTGGAAAAGGACCTGCTTGATGCCGAAGCCGCTTTACCAGCCACATTTGGCACTACAGCCGAGAGTCACAGTCGCGCTACCAAAGGCGCTGCTGAAGCCGTGCTGGCCAAAGTTTACGCGCAGGAAGGCAAATACCAGCAGTGCCTTGATTATTGCAACAAGGTGTTACCTGCAACTTTCGGCGGCACAAATGCGCTCTACGCGTTACTGCCAAATTATGACTGGTGCTTTGATGGCCAGCACAGGTTCAATTCCGAATCGATTTTTGAATTGGAACATACCGAGGGCACCGTTACACACGGTTATGCGCAAGGTTTGATCCTTTCGCCGCAGGTAACGGACCAATATTTTACTAAATTCGTGGTCCCTACACATGACCTGGTAAAAGCCTTCAAGGCGGCGGGCGATAACATCAGGTACAAATCGTCTATTTTTTGGGAATACAACGGGCCAAAATCAGCAAATCCAACACCAAGCCCTTATCCTTATGGCGCGAATGATACCATCCCGTACGTTTGGAAGGCCGGTCGCACCTGGCCGGGCAGCTGGAGCGGTGGCAGCAGCGACCCTATTACATTGGTGCGACTGGCCGATATTGTGTTGCTGAAGGCCGAGGCCCTGAACGTGCTTGGACAAACCGCTGCTGCAATACCATTGGTTAACGCTATCAGGGCAAGGGTCAGCCTTGCGCCTATCACCGTTACCTCGCAGGCCGATGTAGCATTGGCCATCCTTAACGAAAGAAGGCTGGAGCTGGCATTTGAGGGCGAACGCTGGTATGACCTGCTGCGTTACAGCACCCAGTACACCATAACCCTGATGAACAGCCAGGTTGACGGCAGCGGCAAAAACCTAAACTATAATATGGATGCGCACCGCCTGATTTACCCTATACCACAGGCCGATATGGACAATAATCCTAAACTGGTCCAAAATCCCGGGTACTAATAAATTATCAGCTATTAACTAATGGCTGACAGGGTTTCAATAGTCTTAAGTTGCAAGCGATATCGTTATCCTTATAGCTTAAGACTATTTTATCTTCAAACTATAAAACCTACGCTATATATGAAAACTTCCGCTATTGCAACTATTCTTACCATGGCAATGCTTACCGCCGTTAGCTTAAACGGAAATTGCCAGGATGCAATAAAAAATGTACCGGTAAACAAGGAGAAAACCACTTTCCAAACTTCGGGCCCATGGAAACCGACCACGGATGAACGTTCGGACGTGGCTATGGTTTACGGCGCCAATGACCGCCCGGGTCTGACTTTCACGCAACGGGTACAATCATGGCGCGACCATGGCTATAAAGTGGCCTTCATGACGGGCATTGCATGGGGACAATATGAAGATTATTTTACGGGTAAATGGGATAGCGTACAGCATTTTGACGAGGCGCAGGTAGAGCAAAACGGCGATACCGTTTGGCACAACAAAAATGTGATTCCTTACATTGTGCCCACCATGCATTACCTGAAATATTTTAAACAAGAGATCATTAAAAAAGTGATTGATAACGGCATTGATGCCATTTACCTGGAAGAACCGGAATACTGGGCTAAATCAGGCTACAGCGCCGCGTTTAAAAAAGAATGGAAAGACTATTACGGGTTCGACTGGAGACCGCAGCACGAATCGGCAGAAAATACTTACCTGTCAAACAAACTAAAATACCATCTTTATTACAGGGCATTGGATGAAGCATTTACTTATGCGAAGCAATATGGCAAAACCAAAGGCATAAACGTGCGCTGTTATGTAGCGACCCATTCGCTGCTTAATTATTCAACCTGGCAGATCGTTAGCCCGGAAGCCAGCCTGGCATCGTTACCAAGCGTTGACGGTTATATTGTTCAATCGTGGACAGGTACCGCGCGTGAGCCAAACTACTTTAACGGCATCGCCAAAGAACGCCCGTTTGAAACGGCTTACCTGGAATATGGTTGCATGGCATCGATGACCATACCTACTAAACGCAAGCTTTTCTTTGAGAATGACCCGGTTGAAGACGTCCGCCGCGATTGGGCCGATTATAAAAGAAATTATCAAACTACGTTTTCCGCCGAGCTTTTCTTCCCCGAGATAGATAACTACGAAGTAATGCCCTGGCCCGACCGTATTTTCGACGGACAGTATTTTGTGAACAAAACCAGCAATGAAAAGGCCCCGATGCCAAAATCTTACTCCACGGAATTGCTGGTGATGATCAATTCATTGAACCATATCGAAAAATCAGCCACAAAAGTTTCGGGCAGCCATGGAATCAGTGTGATGATGGGCAATTCGCTGATGTTTCAGCGATTGCCGATGCATGACGATGGCAAGGCTTTTGCAGATCCCTATTTCACCAATTTTTATGAAGTTTCGGGCATGTTCAACAGGTTTGCAAGCAATACCCGGTTTGTTGATCCCGAATTATCCAACTTTTATGGCGAAGCGCTGCCGTTCCTGAAAAGAGGTGTGCCGATAAACATGGTGCACCTGGAAAACGTGGGTTACGAAAAAGCATTCAACGATACTAAAGTGCTGTTAATGTCCTATTCCAACATGAAACCGCCTTCAGAAAAAACGCATAAGCAGCTGGCTGAATGGATACGCAGCGGCGGAATATTGGTTTATTCGGGCAAGGATGATGACCCGTTCCAAAGCGTGAGTGAATGGTGGAACAAAGACGGTAAAAAATATAAATGCCCCGCAGATGAATTATTTGACCGGCTTGGTATCGGTCAGCAACCGAAGGAAGGTACATATCCGGTTGGCAAAGGCATGGTTTGCATTATCCGCACCGATCCAAAATATTTTGCCATGGAAAGCGGCCGCGATACGATACTTAAAGACAGGGTGGAGAAATTATACAAGGAAGCCACCGGCCAAAAACTGGAATACAAAAATAACCTCTACATCCAGCGCGGCCCGTATGAGGTGGTTTCGGTACTGGGCGAAAGCGTAAGTAATGAACCATATACCCTAAAAGGTAAACTGATCGATCTTTTCGACCCAACCCTACCGGTATTAGCAGAGAAGCAAATCAATCCCGGCGAACAGGGCTATTTTTTTAATGTAGAGCGGGTTGCAAATCCGGGTCAGCCGCAGGTAGTGGCTTCCGCTTCGCGTATTTACAACGAGAAAGTAACCAAAAGAAGCTATACCTTTATTGCAAAAAGCCCTGTTAATACCATTAACGTAATGCGGGTATTGTTGCCCGAAAAACCAAAGAAAATTACGGTTACCGATTCATCAGGAAAAGTAGTTGATAAAAAGAGCTCGTGGGATGCGTTCAGCAAAACCAGCTTCTTGAGTTTCGACAATCAGCCTGAAGGAATAAAGGTGACTTTAGAATGGTAACGCGGCTCAAAACAACAATTAAATGGACAGACGCGATTTTATAAAGACTTCGGCTATATCAGGCGCGGGCATACTGGCGGCGCCCCGGGTAATAAACCCATTGAGCGCTTTCCTGCCGCGCGGGCAAAACCCGCTTGTGCTGAACGGGAACAGGTTCGTTACCTTTTGTATTATGATCCGTACTACACCCTGGGAAGTTTCACGCGATGTAAAGCTGCATCCAAGGGATGAATCGACATGGCATACTTTGGATGGCGTCCGCTCTATGCGCGAAGCCTTTGCAAAAAATAACCCCGATGGCAGACTGACCTGGGGATTCACCCTGAATGCGCTGGAAGATAAACGCAAAAACTATGTGGAGATACGCGACTATGTGGTACAATGCCAGCAAAAGTACGGCGACGAGGTTTCTTATTTTCCTGGCTATTTTCCGGCCATGTATTTGCCGCGCGAACGTGTGAACAGGGAAATGACAGAAGCAATCCAGATCATTACCGGCTTTGTAGGAAATGATTATCGCCCTAAAGCGATCATGGGCGGCTTTTTATCCGCCGATACGTTACAATATTTGGCTGAAAAAGAAAAAATCCACACTGCGCATGCGGTGATCTGGAGCCAGTTCGCTATTGATGGAGGCGGGGCCGATGGCTCCCCTTCTTATCCGTTTTATCCTTCCAAACAACATTTTTGCAAGCCGGCGCAAGGTGCAACCGACTTTATCGATTGCGTGAACCTGGATGGCTGGACAATGGATTTTATTTGTGCAAGACGGTCCGGTGCGATGGATCATAGCCTGACCGGCTACAACAGCAGGCGGGGTGTTGGCCCGATAGAAACCTACGTAGGTTGGGGGCTCGACCTTGGTCATAGGGAAGTGATGCACACCCAATCAATTCATTTTGATAAAGGGTTTGAACTGAATGGCTTTGGCTGGGTAACCAATATATGGGAAGCGCAACTGGTGCATGAATTTGGTAAGGACCTGATTTGCGGCGCGTTGGAAATGTGGGTAACCGGTACCAAAAAACAATGGCCGGACACACATTTTGTAACCTACGGCGAATACGGCGACATCTGGCGCGCGCAGTATAAAAATAATGACCATTGGAATTACCGTTTCGAGGAGCGCGGTTCAGGGCTGGGCGATTCCTATAATAACCTTGAAATAAAATGGTACATGAACAAGGAGTTCCGTTTGGCATTGCTTCGCGACTGGCACATGGATACACCTTACAACGTGATTGATTTTACACGATACGATCTGCCGGCAAAAGAACCCGCCGACCCCGACCCGCAGCATCCAGTAAAAAATTGGAGCCTGATGAACGAGATCAACCAAAAGGGCCTGCGCCCGCAGGATAAGCCCGTACCGATAAAACACCTTAGCAAGCACGATCAGGATATGATCGCGGGCTATTATCCGGAATTAATGCACTAAGTTTACTTTTAAATATTTCCTGTCTGCTATGAATAAAAATTTGGTCCGTTTGCCGCTATTCTTGTTTGCCCTGATCGGCAGCTGCGATTTATTTGCGCAGTCAGCTGCTTTGCCCACAAAATGGACAAAAACCGCAATGGAGGCAGCTGTCCCGCTTCCCGAATATCCAAGGCCACAATTGCAACGGGAAGACTGGATGTGCCTGAATGGCAAATGGGATTATGTTGGAGGTAAAGAGGTTGCTAATGCAGCTGACCCAAAAGAACCGGTCGCATTCATCAAAGCGGAGCAGATACAGGTTCCTTATTGCCCGGAGTCGGTGCTATCCGGTATACAGCGTAGGCAGGAGATCAATATGTGGTATCGCCGGAGTTTTGAAATTCCCTCCGGCTGGAAAAACAAACACCTTATTATTCATTTTGAAGCTGCGGCTTTTCACACCACGTTGTTTGTAAATGGCCACAAAGCAGGAACGCATGCCGGTAGTTACGATGCATTCGGCTTTGATATCACTCCTTACCTGACAAATGGAAAAAATACATTGACGGTTGCCGTTCAGGATTTGAATGACGGTCGTGTTCCTTCAGGTAAAAGCGGCCCGCGTGGTGATTATACCTTTTGCTCGGGCATTTGGCAGACTGTATGGCTGGAACCTGTGGAGAAGCTCCATATAGATAATATCCGCCTATTGCCTGACCCCGCGAACAACCGCTTAAAAGTTGAAGTAAATACAAAAGGCAAGGCTATGGTAACCGCAGAAGCTTATGACGGGAGCGACCTTGTAGCTAAAGCGGAATCAACAGATGGAACTTATTTCTACCTGCCTATAGTATCTCCTAAACGCTGGTCGCCGGATGATCCGTTTTTGTATGACCTTACCATCAGCCTGAAGGATTCGCACGGCAACGTTACCGATAAAGTAAAGAGTTATTTCGGAATGCGTGACATTAAACTGGGTAAGGTTAATGGTGTGATAAGGCCAATGATAAATGGCAAATTCATCATGCAGCTAGGCTTACTTGATCAAGGTTATTGGCCTGACGGTGTACTGACCGCGCCAACGGAAGAAGCGCTTAAATCTGACATGCTGTTCGCCAAGAATGCGGGCTTCAATCTCATACGGAAGCATATGAAAACCGAACCGCAGCGTTTTTATTACTGGGCCGATAAACTGGGGCTATTTGTCTGGCAGGATATGCCGGCCGCCTGGTATCAAAATGAAGATACTGCCAAAACGCGGGGCGAATACCGCAGAGAATTGAAAACGCTTATCGATCAGCATTATAACTCGCCATGTATCATTACCTGGGTGCCTTTTAATGAGAACTGGGGCGCATTTGATGTAAAGAATATCACTAATTGGGTGAAAAAATATGATCCGTCGCGGTTGGTTAATGGTAATTCCGGCTTTAACAATAATCCCTCTTATCAAAAGGCTTACGGCGATCCCGGTAACGGCGATTATGTAGATACCCATATTTATATTGGCCCGTACGACGCTTCGGTACCCGATGGGCACCGTGCCGCATCATTAGGCGAATTTGGCGGCGTGGGCCTGTTTGTACGCGACCATATGTGGCCCGTACAAAACAATGCTTATGATTATGAACCCACCAAAGCAAGATTGACCGATCGCTACGTATTCCTGTTGGAGGAAGTAGATCAATTGATGAAATATAAAGGCCTGAGCGTAGCCATTTATACCCAGACAACCGATGTTGAACACGAAATAAACGGTATGCTTACCTATGATAGGATTGTCGAGAAAATGGAAACTAACAGCGTTAGGGAAGCAAATGAAAACGTGATTAAAGACAGTTATAAAATGACCCCGTAAAAATTCAAACATTCTTCGTAAACCCGTCAGACAGTAAGGTAAACAGGTTACCTCAAAACCTTTTTCTTCGAGATGCTGGCAAGTTCCGTTCCGCCTCGCTGTTCGCCTATGTCAGCCATTGCTACGATCAGCCCTAACGAAATCTTCTATCCATTTACAGCCGTTTTTTATTCGCTTAATCCCCAGGCGGTTAATGAAAAACCTTAGGGATATCCCCAACACATCCCCAAGCAAAAATTTCCGCTCTCCGAACCTTTGTACCGTCAACAGGCAGTTCAAATGGAACGTGACGAACTCATCCTTTTACTCACCCGGTCAGTGCTTGCAGGCGCACAAAAAGCGCTCGCCCTATGCGGCACGCAGCCGCAAGCGATCATCAGATCGCAGGCCTGCCGGGTCTATGGCCGCAGCAATATCGACCGCTGGCTGGCAGAAGGGCTCCTCGTCATCACAAAGAACCGTCTTGACAAGGCTGTTCTGGAACGCATCGCGCAGCAGAGCAACCGCCATACCTACCTGCCGGTGGCAGAACGGTAAACGAACGTTATTTGACATCCGGGGAAGAAACATTATCCTGCTCAGCGGCAGGAAATCAGGCGAAGCTCCGAGCGAAAGCGCCTGGGCAGACGAAGGTCCGCATCGTAGGATGTGACGGAAGTATTCCCGAAAACTATATAAGGGACAGCCATAACGGTTGTCCCTTTTTTTATGGAAAAAATACTCGAAGCCGCCGCCGAACTGGGTGCCCTGCAGGCGCTCATTCAAACGGGCCGGCTCAAACCCTATCTCAAAAAGTCCGAAGCTTTCCGGCAATATGGCCGCAAGAACGTGGAAAAATGGATCGAGCAGGGCCTCGTCATGCCCCGCAAAGACGGCGGCCATTCCGCCGCCTGGCGCATCGGCCGCCTGGAGATCGCCACGCTGGCCAAGACCATCGGGCTGCTCCGCTATCAGTAAACACTTATTAAAAATTTATGGAAGCCAAAGAAATCAAAGCGGCAGCCAGCCTGCCGCAACTGCTCGAAGCGCTCGGGCACCGCGCCGAAAAACAGCACGGGCAGGAACTCATCTATCACCTGTCCGGGCCCAAGGCCTGCTTTTCGGTCAACCGGGAATATAACATCTGGTACGACCACCGGACCGGCAAAGGCGGCAACATTATCGATTTTGCCATGGCCTACTGGAAGGTCACCTTCCGTGAAGCGCTCAAAAAGCTCAGCGAGCACTTTGAGCACTGTCAGCTACCAGAATACGGCAGGCGCCAATGCCGCAGGCGCCACGCGCAAAAACTGCCGCACTACCGCTTGCAGCACACCGGCCCGCTCGGCAGCAATGCAGCCATAAAAACCTACCTGGAATCCAAATCCATTTGGGACACGGCACAAACCGTTTTATCAGAAGTGTACTATTACGTGCAGGATGAAAAAAACAACATCAAGTCCTTCTACGCTGCAGGTATCCAAAACGAACTCGGCCAGTGGCAGGTCAGCAGCCCCAACTTTAACGGCTGCCTCGGCCACAAAGCCATCAGCTTTATCCAAAAAAGCGAAACCGGGGTTTACCTGTTCCAGGATACGCTGAGCTATATCAGCTGGCTAACCGATAATGCCGGCGATAACAGCAGCATCCTGATCCTCCATTCAGGCGACCTGCTACTGGCTGCCATACGCAAGGTCAAAGACTTTGCCGAGATCAGCGCCCTGTTTAACCGCGACGACACCGGCCGCCTCCATTCGGCCGAACTGCTGCAAGCCCTGCCGCAGGCAACTGATCGTTCCGCGCTATATGAAGGGCATGCCCATTACAACGAATGGCTCGTTAAACGAACCAAACACATCCAAACGATTAAACGTTAGTTACCCGCCTTAAAGGCGTATCCGGCTACAAAAAATCCCGATACGGGATCCCTGGCTACAATTTGGTTTTACCACCCGCAAGTTGTCTTCGTGTCCGACAAAAACCTCCGGTGTTTTGCCCGCCACTCAGAAACTTGCCCTCGATCCGCCGAAGCGAACTTTCGGGAACCAAGGTATCTCGCAACTCCATACCTTTCAATGACAGCAAAGCGCAAACCGGGCGGCAGGCCGAAAATGAGCGAAGGCAAGCGCGTAAAGAAAATTACGGCGCGGTTCACCGAAGATGAATTTCAAATCATCGAAACACTGGAAACCACGCTCGGTATCAACAGGACCGACCTGGTGCGTATGCGGCTGCTGGAAAACGCGCCGGCGGTGGTCGTGAATGCCAAAGAGCTGATCACCGCCATCGATGCCATCGGCACAGAACTGGGTCGTTGCGGCAATAACATTAACCAACTAGCCAAATATGCCAACATCCTGCAAAAGCGGGGCAGAGCCGATCCCCTGATAATCGGGCAGTTCAAGGTGCTGCTGGCGGGCTACCTGGAAAAACAGGAAGAAGTAGAGATCAGCCTGCGCCGCGTCATCCGGGCGATCGGGGGATAAAATAGCCGGCTATAAAATATCGCGAAATAAAGTCCATAGTCTCCTGGTACAAAATACAAGCTACCGCAAAACAAAGTAGCCGGGTAAAACTGCTCGGGGTACAACTTAATTGCGATCGCGATACAAGAAACATGTTATCCAGCGCCAAATGATCGTCAAAATCCTTGCCTCGTCCGCCTCTTTTGACGGCGTTAACTACAATACGGATAAAATTGACAATGGCAGGGGCGAATTGATGCGGGTTAGCAACTTCGGCGCGCTGCAGGGACTCGTGAATTTGCGGCCCGAAGATTACAAGAATTACCTCAAAATGGTTTCGGCCACCAATAAGGCGGTCAAAAAGCCCCAGTTCCATGTGGCGATCTCGGCGGAGGGCCGCAGCTATGATAAACGCCAGCTAACCGATATCGCCGGAAAATGGCTCGAAAAAATGGGCTATGGTGAGCAGCCCTACCTTATTGTTTTCCATAAGGATACGGCCAATAACCATGTGCATGTAATTACTTCGCGTATCGATAAGCAAGGCAAAAAGATCAACAGCGGTTTTGAAAAGGTACGTGCGCAGCAGAACATGAGTAAGGTGCTCGGGCTTGACGAAAAATACAACGCGCAGTTAGCGCTCGAAAAAGCCTTGACGTATTCTTTTACGACCAGAGCCCAGTTCCTGATGATCCTGGAAAGCCAGGGCTACCAATCAGCCGAAAAGGATGGCGTGCTGAAAATCATCAAGTTTGGCCAGGTACAGGGCCGGGTAATACCGGCGGCTATTGACGAAAAGCTTAAAAACAGCACGCACGACGCGGGCCGCATGAAGCAGCTTACCGCGCTGCTGCATAAATACGCGCAGCAATACGATATCACCGGTTTAGCGGAATACCTGAAAGAAAAACATGGACTCGCATTGCGCTTTCACAGCAAAGACGGCAAGCAGCCTTATGGCTACACCATGATCGATCATGCGGGCAAGGCAGTTTATAAAGGCGGCGAGATCATGCCGCTATCTAAATTGGTCGGATTAAATACCGGTACCAAAACACGGTCAAAACCCGGTGCTTACCGCGAACCGGTCTTTGAACCATTCCGGCGGGACTATTACCGGGCCATGCTCAAAGCAGCGATGGGAAATTACCCGGATATCCGCCAGGGTTTGCAGCAAACCGGCCTTTTGATTTTATTACGTGATAGCCGCTACTATTTAGCCGATAAAGCCGGCAGGGCGTTTATGCCGCTTGACCAGTTACTTGACGGGCAAGAATACAGCCAGGTGATGCAGGCCTTTGCCGCCTCCGGCGAAGTAAGCGCCGAAATCACCTGGCAGCACATTTGTGTACCGGCGCCGGTCATTGCACCGGCGGTTGACGACCAGGCCACCCACGGCCGCAAACGCAGGCGAAAGAAAAATTAATAAAGAATATCATGATCATTATTATCGGAAACCAGAAGGGCGGCGCGGGGAAAAGCACGCTCACGCTTTTGCTGGCCAATTACCTCACGCAGCTCAAAAAACGCAAGGTCATTGTCATCGACCTCGATTACCAGCAGTCCATCTCGCAGAAATACGAAAAAGCCAAAGTGCTGGAAAATGAAGAACCTTACGAGGTGGTGCCTGCACCGCTCGAAGATTATCCCGGCCTGCTGCCCATGATGAAAGCCGATGCCGAAGCATTGGTACTGATCGACTTACCGGGCAAACTGGATGATGATGGCCTCTTGCCGGTCTTTAAGACGGCAGATTTAATTATTTGCCCGTTCAGTTATGATGAATTCAGCTTTGAATCCACCATCCTGTTTTCGGTCGTGCTGAAAAAGATCCGCCCGGAGTGCAAGCTGCTGTTCATCCCCAACCGGGTAAAGGCCAATGTCAAATACGAGATACAAACGGATGTAGACGGGCAGCTCGCCAAATTCGGTGCGGTCATGCCGCCCATTCCCGACCGGATCGACTTTCAGCGCACCAGCACGTTCCAAACGCCCATATCGGTGTTCCCGGTCGTCCGCCCGGTTTTCGACGCCATTTACAAAGAACATTTAAAGAAAGACCAATGAGTGAGCTGAAATCGCTGGCTGACCAGCTGCGCAATAAAATTAACAGCCCTAAGGAGGCCCCACCGGCAAAAAAAATAACGAAACAAACGGAGGCGGCCCCAGTCATCCTGGATGCTTTACGCGCCTATGACCTGGCCGGGCATGACAGCATGCTCCATGTCCGCTTTGAAAACCCCACGGCTGCGCTGCTCCATCACCTCAAAAGGGCGACCGGCATCGAGGTGAATAAGGTCGTCGGCTTTGCGGTAAAACAATTCCTCGAACAGCACCCCGAACTCAAAACCCTGGTCAAAAACCATCTCCAAAAAATCGAACTATGAACTGGATACACTTTTTACTCTGGCTAACGGGTAGCTATTGCCTGTATTATCTCGCCGTCATCCTGTTGGATATGGCGGCAAATAAGCGCCTGCAAGGCGCCTATGCAAATGGTCGCGAACTGACCTTTTCCGAGCACTCCGCGCCGCATGACGCGGCACTGCTGCTCCAGGAAACCGAAGCGCAAGCAGCGCAACATTTAGGTACATCCGATATGATCGCTTCCGGTGGTGTACTGCTGAAGGATATCTTCAGCCTGGCGAGAAAGGAGGCGATCGTTTATCTCAAAGAAGTAAGCTTTAATTAAATACCCTGATCTGGCCAACTCATGCTGTTACAAGTTCCCGGCCTGGACGAAATGCAGCAAGCGCAGCAGTCCTTGCAGCAATCCTTTTTTTCCGCTTTGGACCTGAGCCTGGTCGTGGCCGCCATCTTCGGTATCCTCGGCGCGGTACGCATCTACCACAACTGGCAAATGGGCCACCCGCGTATCGACCAGGCGGTCGCTGCCTGGTTTTTCGCCGCACTGTTTATGGTGCTGGCCGGCGGTTTTCTCCGGGCCGTATTCGGTATCTAAATACCACACCCTTATCGTCAAGGCCTTCCGCCTTCCATTTAATTTTTTTGTCCCCAATCTTTAATGAACAAAATGAAACGTTTTTGGGCCACCGCCGCGGTGCTGGCCCTGGGCGCGGCCTCCGCCTTTGCCCAAAGCGGTGTAACCGGTCTGAACACCGCTACCTCAACCCTCAAAACTTATGTCAACCCCGCCAGCAATATCGCGCTGGTCATCGGCGGTATCGTTGGCATTGTCGGCGCGATCCGCGTTTATTCCAAGTGGAATTCAGGTGACCAGGATATCAATAAGGAGCTGATGGGCTGGGGCGGTTCCTGCGTCTTTTTGGTCGTATCCGCGCTCATTGTCAAAGCCTTCTTTGGTTTAAATTAATGGCTAAAAAGTTTGCTGTTTACAAGGGGCTTCAAAAGCCCCTTGTATTCAAGGGCTTCCAGGGAAAGTTTATTTACCGGGGCGTAGGTACCCTGCTCGGCGGGCTGGTGCTGGGCGCCCTGACCATGTCGCTGCTCAATATGTGGCTGGGCGCATTGGTACTGGCCGGCAGTATTACCGGCGGCCTGCTGTACCTTGCGGGCCAGCAGAAAAAAGGACTGCACAACAAGTCCCGTTCCCGCGATATCCTGATCCATCCTTCCAACCTCAAAAAGATCCATGCAAAAAACAGCATTTAAACTGCCCTATGCCGGGGTGAGCGAGGGCATCCTGTATGGTTTGGGCGGCGATTTTTCGGTCGTGATCGCGGTCACCAACCCGGTCGTGCAATACGGCGCTTCCCCCGAAGCTTACGATGAATACCATAACTTATTGAACAATGTCGTCAAGCTATTGGGCGACGGCTATATCGTCCAGAAACTGGATGTGTTTTGTAAAGCTGCTTATCCGGCTAAACCGGCGACCGGGTTTTTACAACAGCAGTACAATACGCATTTTGCCGGGCGCAGCTATGTGAAGATCGACACCTATATCGTGGTCACGCGTCAGGTAAAAAAAGGAGCTTTCTATGTTTACGATGCCAAAGCGCTGCGTGACTTCCGGCAGGTGATCGCCAAAGTAACCGATGTGTTCCAGGCAGGCGGTATGCAGCCAAAAACGTTGGAAGAAAAGCAGCTGAATACGCTGGTTCTGCAAACGCTCGGTATGAGCTTTAGCAACGATCGTATCGTGCTGGATAACATGGCCGCTAACGATACCGAATTAGTCATGGGCGACCGCGCGGTGCGCAGCATCGCTTTGATCAATATCGACAGCATCGATCTGCCATCCGAGGTTGGGACACATGTCGAATGGAACGAGAAAGACACCTTAAAAGGGTTCCCGGTCGATTTCCTGTCCTTCCTGTTAAAAGTTCCCGGCTGCGACTGCATCGTTTATAACCAGGTCATCGAGATACCCGGCCAGACCGCCACGCTGCGCAAGCTGGAGCTGAAAAAGAAACGGCATTCCGGCATCCCTGACCCGGCGAACCTGACCTGTGTCGAGGATATCGGTCAATTGCTGACCGATGTGGCAAGGGAGAACCGGTTACTGGTCAGCTGCCACTTCAATATCCTTGTTGCTGCGCCCAAAACAGAGATACAAAAAGCCTGTAATTTTATCGAAAGCTCCCTGTTCGGGCTGGGTATCATCGCTAATAAAAATGCCTATAACCAACTCGAGCTGTTCCGCACGGCCCTTCCGGGCAATGCTGTTGAACTCAAAAAGTACGATTGGTTCCTGACTACCTGCGATGCGGCACTATGTTTCTTTTTCAAGGAGTCCTTGCCCAAAAATGAAGAGTCCGACTTCCTCATCCGTTTTACTGACCGGCAGGGGATACCCATCGCCATCGACCCGTCCGATCTGCCGATGCGCACCGGGCGCATTAACAACCGCAATAAGTTCGTGCTGGGCCCGAGCGGCTCGGGCAAGAGCTTTTTTATGAATGCGCTCGTAGAGCAATATTGTTTGTACAATATGGACGTGGTCATTGTCGATGTCGGCCATTCCTATTCCGGGCTCTGCGCCTATTATAAAGGGAAATATATCACCTACAGCGAGGAAAAGCCGATCACCATGAACCCCTTCCAGGTGACCGAGGCGGAATACAATATCGAAAAAAAGGATTTCCTGGTCACGCTGATCGCGCTGTTATGGAAAGGCGCCGATAGTGTTTTTTCTACCGTCGAGCACGACGTGATCGCGCAGGTGATCAGCGCCTATTACCAGTGTTATTTTAATGCTGACGGCATAAGCAGCCTGTCTTTCAATACCTTTTATGAATTCGCACTGCAAAAGGTGCCGGAGATCAAGCAGGCCGAACAGATCCCTTTTGACCTCGACGAGTTCCGTTATGTGCTCAAAAAGTTCTATAAGGGCGGCGATTATGCCTCCATTTTAAATGAGGCAGCCGATGAGTCGCTGTTCGAAGAACGCTTTATTGTCTACGAGATCGACAATGTGCAGAACAACAAGATCTTGTTCCCCATCGTGACGCTCATCATTATGGATGTCTTCATCCAGAAAATGCGCCACCGCAAACAGCAGCGCAAGGCGCTCATTCTGGAAGAGGCCTGGCGCGCGCTCACCTCACCGGTGATGGCGGGCTTTCTTTTATACTTAATCAAAACCGTCCGCAAGTTCTGGGGCGAGCTCATCCCGGTGACCCAGGAACTCAATGACATGCTGGGCAACCCTATTCTGAAGGAAAGCCTCATCAGTAATACCGATACGGTCATCCTGCTCGATCAAAGCAAGTTCAAGGACAACTATAAGGAAATATCGGCGCTGCTATCGATTACCGAAACCGAGCGCAAAAAGATCTTTACCATCAACCAGCTGGAAAACAAGGAGAACCGCGGCCGCTTCAAAGAGGTGTATATCCGTAGAGGTAGCGTCGGCGAAGTGTACGGCGTGGAAGTGGGGCTTGCGCAATATTTGACGTTCAGCACCGAAAAGCCTGAGAAATCCGCGGTCGAAATTTATGCGCAACACTATGGCGCCTATCCGGCCGCCCTGATCGTTTTTATGGCGCATTTAAAAGCCAGCGGCAAAACGCTGGGCGATTTTGTCAAACTCATAAATCAAAACGGAACTGTTTATGCTTAAAATCAGATTTATAACTTTTTTACCGCTGTTGTTTTTGCTCCTGCAAAAAGCAAGGGCGCAGGAACTGGTCGTGGACCCGACCACTTCCGCCGCCATCTTGGTCAATGCCGGCGTGATCAACAGCCAAATGAACACGACCAATAATAATTTAAGCCTCATTTCCAAGGGGCAAATGGCGGTGAGCGGGCAATTGACCATTGCCAATACGCTCCAAAACGACATTTATAAAGGGCTGAGCCAGGTCGCCTCGGTGATTAATAACCTGTACTCCATCAAGGATATCACCGAATGCGGCAGGGACATCATCAGCGATACCGAGCAGGCGCTGATTTATGCCAAATCGGATCCTGTGCTTTTATTGTTTGCCGAACAAGGTGCCCGTGACTTTGAAACGCGCTCGGTGGCGCTGGCCGCCGATGTCAGCGCTTTCGTGCTCAAAGGTGGAAATGGAAACCTCATGGATTCCGGGGAGCGCGGCAAGCTGCTCAACCATATCGCCTCCGAGCTGCATATCCTGCGCGGCATCGCCTATGGGATGGGCCGGGCGATGTACTGGGCCAAAGTGAACGGCATCTTCCGCTCGCTCAATCCCTGGTCGACCTGGATCAACGAAGACAGCCGCATCGCTGGCGATGTATTGAACAACGCTAAATACCTGAAACAATGAGATGGTTACTACTGCTTTTTGCTTTAAACTTTTCGTTTTCGGCCTTCTCACAGCAGCAAACCATCGATGTGGTGGGTATGCACCAGCTTATCGATGAATCCAAAGACGAACATACCCGGCAGGTCAAGGCTAAAAACCAACAGGCTGTCAACACCGCCAATGAAGCTGCAAATGAAACCCTGCTGACCAAGCTAAAGAATAGGTACCGGACCCTGCAGCAGCGCTATAATACGCTCGGTACGCTGATCACCATTGCCGATGCCGGTCTGCAGGCCGAACCTATGGTCAAACAGATCGTCATTTACCAGGGCCTGATCGTCCGGCAGGTTGAAAAGAACCCGGCGGTCGCCGTCCTCGGCGCCCAGACCGAGATCGAGTTTGTCAAAAAGGCTGAAGCATTGTCGGGCTATGTGGCGGGTCTGATCTTATCTATCGGTGATGTGAACCAGATGAAGGCCCCGGACCGGAAACTGCTATTTGACTATGTGGTCCGGCAATTAAGCGTTATACAGGAACTGTCCGGCAATATGCTCATCCTGCTGCAATACAACAACCTCGCCTCGGTCATCAAGGCACTCAATCCTTTCCAGAGCTGGATCGATGCCGATGCCGGCATGGCCAAAAATATTATTCAAAACGCCAAATATTTAAAATGAAATATCTCATTCTTCTTTTCGCCTTATGCTTTTCGCTTTCAGCTTTGAAAGCCCAGGAATATGTATATGACCCCATGTATTGCGAGTCGGTGATCGTTAACGCCGCCGATCGCAGCGCCGCAGAGACCACGCACAACCACTATCTCGGTCAGATCAATAACAATGTCACTACCATCAATACGAATGTGAGTTCAGTAGTGCTGGCGCAAACTATTATCTACAATGGCCTTGCTAATGTCAATTCGGCGCTCAAGGACGGATTGGCGGTCAAGAACTTGTCGGTCGTGATTGCAGATATGGTGAACTACCTTAACCAGTGCCTGGTCATGGCAAAAGACCGGCCGGAGCTGCTGCTGTTCGCCCAAAACATCGGGCAGCAAATGCAGCAGCGTGCGGTAGCCCTGGTCAGCGACGTCTCCGGTTATGTGCTCAAAGAAGGCGACAACGTTCTGGCAGATTACAATAGCCGCGACCAGTTGCTGCGTAAAGTCACCATGCAGTTGCAGGTGATCGACGGGCTGGCCTACGGCGCTTACCGCGCCATGTACTGGGCCAAAGAACGCGGCATCATCGCCTCGGTCAATCCTTACCAGGCCTGGATCAATAAGGACCTGAGCCTGGGTAACCAAATCATCGCTAACGCTAAATACCTCAAACAATGAAACAGCTATGCATACTTTTCGCTCTTTGCCTTCCGCTTTTAGCTTTTTCACAGCGAGAAGTGCGGGACAAAGCGATCGAAAACCAAAGCCAGCGCATGGTCTATGCGCAATGGGACCAGAACGACTTTTACCCTAAAGCCGGTTTCCTTTATACCAATCCCTACTACTGGCTGGTATGGGGCCTGTTCGATCCCAATTACCACAAAACGGATTTGCGGCCGCTATCGGTGACCGGTCCGCAGACCCAGCGGCTGGCGCTCGTTGCCGCGCAAAACAGTACGGACGGTCATTACAAATTACAATCCGATACGCTGCGCAATACCGCGCTGTCGGGGATCGCCAGTCAATCCGGGCTGCTGTCGGACGCCGATCCTTTATGGTTATTATACTATAGCCGGGCTTTCCTGCCCTTATTAAATTATTCATCGGCTACGCTGTTGGGGCCGCTGTCGCCACAGGTGGGCAGCAAACTGGTTGCTGAAGGCACCTATAGTTGGTATACCGACGAATTAGCCATGCTGAAGCAGCGTTTGAACGGTGCACGGACGACCGACCAGGATCGCGGTTCACGTATCATGGCCTATTACCGCTTGCTTGCCGAGTACGAACGCTTGGCCGGGGTTTGGAACATTCGCATCGCCGCCGCGCAAAAAGATAGCCAAATGACCACGCAGGCGCAGCAGGTTAAAACCCAAACGATGGCGCCCGTCCGGTGGACGCCGCAATCGGACATACAGATCGCCAACAAAGTTTTAACCCATGTACAATGAAGCAAAAAATCCTTTTATTATTTGGCTTGCTGGTGCTGCTCAGCACCGTGAGCCACGCACAAAACACCATCGATACCACCAATTACAAAAAGTCCATTGAGTTCCTGCAGGGCGACGGCGTCTATGAAAGCGGCATGATGGCCTTTTTAGGCGGCCTGAAGCAAAGCATCTGGTCGCACTTTAGTTTGTTCATCACCGATGCGCAGGCGCTGGCCGCCATCTTTATGATCATCTTTTTTGCCATGAAGGCGTATGAAATGATGGTGGGCGATAAGCAAATGGAGATCATGCCCTTATTGCGCCCCTTCGGCCTGGCGATGGTCATCATCTGGTGGGGCGCTTTTGTCAAAATTGTCGCTTACCCGACCGATTTGATCGAGGCGCAGACCGACCAGATGTTTGAAAGCGAACAGCAAAATGTCGAGGGCCTGCGCTTCCAGCGCGCCAATTTGATGCTGGCGGTCGCCAATTCGCTCATCACCTACGAGGCGCAGACCGAGGTTGCGGAAAAAGAAAGCGATACCTGGTACGGCCAGGCCTGGGATTCGGTGACCAGTACCATAAAACAAGGTATATCTAATGTGGTATCGCCGCTGCTCGAACTCAAGAACCGGCTACAGGTCAGTATGCAGCTGCTGGTCACGGAACTTTTAGAGTTTTTAGCGATCTGGATACTTCGCATCTCGGTATATGTGATCTTCTTCATTCAAATTATTTATAGCTCTATACTGATCATTCTCGGTCCGTTCTCGGTGGCGGCCAGTATCCTGCCCGCTTTCCGTGACAGCTTCAGCACCTGGATCGCACGCTTTGTTTCGGTGAACCTGTATACCGGCATCGGTTATTTGATCATGTACCTCTGCGCGCTGATGCAGGAATACGGCATGCAAAGCGAGATCAGCCGCTACCAGGTGCTGGTCGGGCAGAACGGCACGGCAGCAGACATTCAAAAGCTGGCCTGGTTTGCCGGAAACGGCATCCTTTCATTCGGCACCGTGATCATCGTATTCCTGATCGGGGCGATCTGTATGTTTACCGTACCCAGCATTTCGACCTGGATCATCTCTACATCCGGGATCACTTCTGCTACCTCCAGCGCCAGCCGCGGCGCGGCCACCGTGTTCGCCGTAGGCCGTAAAGTTTCCGGCAGCTTCATTTAACCTTAATTTTCTTATGCTCATTAAAAATATCGAAGCCAAAATACGGCTGGCGGCCTTCGTTGCTTTTGGCAGCTTTTTGACCTCGGTCATTATTGCCGTGAGCGCATTGTTTTTCGCGTCGCGGCAAGTGTCGCAATCCAGGGGGCTCATTTACGTATTGGATAACAACATGGCGCTTCCCGCCAGGGCGGCTTCTGCCGCAGTCAACCGGCCGCAGCAGTATAAAGGCACCATTGAACTGTTCCATGACCTTTTTTTCTCGCTGACGCCGGACGATAAATACATCGAATACCAAATGAAACGGGCTATGTACCTGATCGATGAATCCGGCGTAGAGCAATACAATACACTTAAAGAAAACGGTTATTTCAATTCCATCCTGTCATCCAGTTCAGTACTGACGCTCACCATGGATTCTATTTCACTGGATATGAAGCGCAAATACTTCCGCTATTACGGTAAGCTGAAGATCGACCGTCGCAGTTCGACCGTCGTCCGTTCGCTGGTCACCGAAGGCCACCTGGAAGATATTACGCCAAGCGATAACAACGTGAACGGGGTGCTCATCACCGGCTGGAAAACCGTAGAAAACAAAGACTTATCCGATGTTCAGAAAAATACGCTCTAACCGCGATCCCAGGGATACGGTACTTACCGGACTCAAACGGGAGTTTTCATCACATTTCAACAAGGCCCGGACTGGATTGAAAGCTACTGCCAACAACCATTCAAAATTTATTTTTTGGATGATGGTGATCAATATCGTTTTGTCCGCTGCCCTGTCTTTTGCCGTTTTCCGGCACAGGGAACCGCCGCCAAAAAAAGCGATCAAAATTACGACACCCTTCAGCGACGGTTTTAGCCAAGTCATACAGGCCAGTGAGGCTATAAAAGAAATGATAATTCTGCGAAAACAGATCGACAGCCTATCCGCCAAAAAACAATTGGCCCCGGCGGACAGCGCATTCCTGGACAGCGCTCTCACCCGGTTTAATCAACTCAATCATCAATTTAATCCAAGAAAATGAAGATCAATTTCAGACAACCCAAATACATTCTGCCGCTGATCCTTTTGCCCTTTCTCTGCCTGTTCTTTTTTGTATGGCAAAGCCACGCCTCAAAAAGTAGGCAGGTGGTAAAAGAAAAGCCGGGGCTGAACAGCACAGTCGGCGAAGTATCTACCGACATCAAAAAACGCGACCTCGAAGACAAGCTGGACGCTTATCGCGACCGCTATAAAGAGACGGATGGCAATTCGGCAGTGACAGCGATCCCGTCAGAAATGCAAAATGATCCGGGCAATAAAACCCGGCAGCAAAAGCGCCAGCTCGATTCTATTGACAGCATAATGCGCAGGCGGTTTGATCCTAAAGCGCTCCGCGAGCCCTCGCAGGACCAACAAATGGCGGAGGCGCTCAATTCCCTGGCGCAGCGCCAGCGGCACACTGATGCGCCCGCAGTCATTGGGCCGAAAGAACAAGACCCGATGGAGCTGTTCAAAAAGCAAATGGCCTATATGGACAGCGTGCGCAAAATGAATGATCCAGCCTGGCAGAAAGAACAGCATGAAGCTAAAATTAAAGCTGCGAATAAAAAAACCGAAGACAAAACGCTTTCGGTCATTAAGGCCAGCCAGGCACCGGATGCTTTTAATACGGTCATGCCCCAAACGGAGCAGCAATTCATTACCGCCGTGATCGACGAAAATGTCACCGGTTACGCCGGTTCCCGCATCCGCCTTCGTTTGCTGGAGCCGATCATGGCCGGGAACGTCCTGATACCGAAAGATACTTATTTATATGCGCTCATCAGCGGTTTTTCCGGGCAGCGGGTAGCCTTAACTATCAAAACCATTTTATACAACGGACAACTCCTGCCCGTAAAGCTGGCGGTATATGACCAGGATGGTTTGGATGGCCTGTATGTGCCCAACTCCCAGTTCCGTGATTTCACCAAAGATGCCAGCACCAATGTGATGCAGGGCGTGGATATTCAAAGCGCGAGCACCAGCTTTATGGTCAGCGCCGCCGACAAATTGTTCGAATCCACTTCATCCGCGATCGCCTCGGCTATCAGGAAGGATAAAGCCAGGATCAAATACAATTCTTACGTCTATTTAATTGACACCAAAAACTTAAACCAGTAATGAAAAACCTGTTATCTATAATAGCTGCCATTTTACTGACAGCATCTTACAGCTTTGCCCAAACAAATGGCCTTAAGAAAGCAGAACTGCCCATCGTCTACTTGCCCGACAGCCTGTCGGTTCATTTTATTTCTCCGGAACCTATACAATATGTGGACATCTCCAGTAAAAACATCATCGGCGACCTCCCGGTAAAAAATGTATTACGCATCCGTTATAGAGATACTGTGAAAAGTAGGGATGCTATCGTCACCATCGCTGGTGAAAAATTCATCGCCCAATACCATGTGCAATGGTCGCCGTCCGCCAATGCCTTAGTGAAAAGTGAAATTGAGATCAACCCCGCTGAAACGCGGCCGCTCGACATCGGCATCAGTTTATCACAACCGGAACTCCAAAAGTTTGCGGCCGAACTATTTTGCAAACACCCTGAAGCCAACCTGGAGCATGCTGTAGCCTATGGCCTCAAAGCACGGCTCAACCATATTTACACACTGGGTGATTATATTTTCCTGGACGTCAGCTACTATAACCGGACAAAGCTGCGTTACGATATTGACGAATTTCGCTTTAAGATTGATGATAACCACCAACAGTCGTTATTGGTTAACTACTTCCATTTTTGGTGTATATTTTCGTCATTTTTACTATATTTGATTAAAATATACACCATGTCATTAAAGAAACATATCCTTTTTCCAAAACAGCAAGCTTTACTGGAAGCCTTCGGCGAAAACCTCAAACTGGCCCGCAAAAGGCGTAAACTCACCATGCAGGAAGTTGCAGAACGTGCCGCCATCGACCGGGGAACTTTGCGGGAAGTCGAAAATGGCAATCCCGGCGTTTCGTTTGGAGCATATGTTAATGTGCTCCGGGTATATGGCTTACAGGACGACTTGCTGAAGCTGGCAGCTGATGACGAACTTGGACGCAGGCTCCAGGATTTAGAAATTTTATAAGGAGGCGACCGAATGCAACTCAAAACAACCATACAAGTTTATTTTCATCCCTATCATTTAGAAGAACCGGTTCAGATCGGTACTTTGACTGCGCAGCACGTCAAAACCAAAAAGGCATTCAGTTTTGAATACGAACCGGAATGGCTGATCTCAAAAAATAAGTTTCTGCTTGACCCCGAAATTCATCTATACAGGGGAGCGCAATATCCAATTAATAAGGAAAATTTCGGTGTATTTGCAGATGCGATGCCGGATTCCTGGGGCCGGAAACTGATGCAAAGAAGAGCGGCGCAAAAAGCTAAAGAAAAAAACGAAAAACCGGGTAAATTGTACGAGCTGGATTATCTTTTGGGGGTGCATGATCTCACACGGATGGGTGCTTTGCGATTTAAAACAGATCCTGAGGGACCGTTTCTGGACAATGACAACCATCAGCCGGCTCCGCCATGGACCAGCTTGCGGGAATTACAACACACCGCGGCTATTTTTGAAGATGATGCCGAGCATATCACCAGAGGCCAACTGGAATTACTGTTCAATCCCGGTTCATCGCTTGGCGGCGCAAGGCCCAAAGCGAACGTTACCGATGAATCGGGAGAACTTTGGATCGCTAAATTCCCTTCTTCCAGCGATAACATGGAAAAGGCTGCCTGGGAATATCTGGCACATCTGTTAGCCGTACAATCCGGATTAAACATGGCTGATTGTAAGCTGGAACACATTTACGGTAAACATCGCACATTTTTCACCAAAAGGTTTGACCGCGAGGGGACGCGCCGCATCCATTTTTCTTCGGCCATGACAATGACCGGAAATAACGAAGACCTCATCCGGGACCGCAAACCCAGCTACCTGGAAATCGCCGAGTTCATGTTGACGGAGCAGCGGTCAGCCATTGCAGATCTTCCCCAGTTGTGGCGTAGGATCGTTTTTAATATCGCTATTTCAAACACGGATGATCATCTGCGCAATCATGGATTTTTGCTTGGCGCACAAGGTTGGCAGTTGTCCCCCGCCTTTGACTTAAATCCCTCAGTTGATAAGGCCGGCCTGGGACTGAATATAGATTTGGAAAATAATGACCTTGATCTGGATTTGGCTAAAAGCGTAGGTTCCTATTTTCAGCTGACAAACGATGAAATGGATCATATTATTGAAGAAGTGGCCGAAGGTACGGCCAACTGGCGCGAAGTGGCCACCGGCTTAAATATTCCCCGGATGGAACAGGAACGGATGGCGCCTGCATTTACGCTTGATAACGATCGATCTTTAAGGCGAGGGCGGGGACGATAAATTTAATAATACCAATCTAAAGGCAGGATAATCGTCCTGCCTTTTTCATTTGATCATTTTTTTATGGAAGAAACCCGTGAACAGCAGAAGCTGCATGGCTTTCTGCAGTGTTGCATCTACTTTTCCGCCGCCCTTGAAGCGGCGGTTTTTGTTTACAAGCGAGCCCCGTTCTGGGGCTTTTTTTATGTCCCGCTCGATAAGCTCAGCCACCTGGTCATCTATCATAACCTGGTTTATAGTAAGCTATCGACGTTGCTGTTGATCTGCTTGGTCAGTATTGGCACCCTGGCCAAAAAGAATACCGAGCTGAAACCAAAACAGCAGATCATTTACCCATTGGTCATTGGATTACTGTTATTTTTTGGCAGTATTATTTTACAGGGGCGGCCGTCGGCTTTGGTATTTGCCTATACCAACTGGTACAACTTCGGCTATATGCTGGCCTCGCTGGTCGGCGCTATCCTGCTGAGTGTGTCGATGGACAACATATCCAAGATGATCCGCTCGGGCCTGGGTAAGGATATCTGGAACGTGGAAGGCGAAAGCTTTCTGCAGCCTGTCAAAATGCTTGATACGCCGTATTCTGTGAATATCCCGATGCAGTTCTATTACCGCAAAAAGATATGGGACGGCTATATCAATATTACCAACCCCTTTCGCGGCACGATCCTCATCGGTACGCCGGGCTCGGGTAAGTCTTTTGGCGTCGTCAATCCTTTTATCCGGCAGCTGATCGCCAAGGAGTTTTGCTGCTGTGTCTACGATTATAAGTATCCCGATTTGGGAAAAGTCGCTTATTATCATTACCTGCTGGCAAGGCAAAAAGGGAAGTGCAAGAAGCATAGCTTTCACGTCATTAACCTAAACGAGCCCGAGAAAAGCAGGCGGATCAATCCCTGGCGGGCTGATTATTTGAAAACGCTGGCCGACGCCTCAGAAAGCGCCGAAGGATTGGTCGAGGCGATGAAAAAGGGTGATAAGTCCGGCGGCAGCGACCAGTTCTTTACCCAATCCGCCATCAACTTTTTAGCAGCCTGCATTTATTTTTTCAGCCGTTACCAGGGCGGGAAGTACTCCAGCCTGCCGCATGTGTTATCGTTCCTGAATCATACTTACGAGGATATTTTCAATACGCTGTTTACCGAACAGGAACTGGTGTCGCTTTTGTCTCCATTTAAAAGCGCCTTTACGGCCAAAGCCTTTGACCAACTCGAAGGTCAGGTCGGCACGCTGAAGATCTTTATCAGTAGGCTGGCCACGAAAGAAACGGCGTGGGTGTTTTCGGGCGATGATTTTAATTTAAAGATTTCCGAGCCGAAGGAACCCGGCATTTTGGTGATCGCCAACGATCCGAATACCCAGAACATCAATTCAGCTTGCTATTCGGTGGTGATCAACCGCTTAACCAAGCTGATCAATAACAAGGGCAACCTGCCATCGGCGCTGATCATTGACGAGATACCGACCCTTTACACGCACAAAATTGAGAATTTGATCGCCGTGGCCAGGTCGAATAAGGTTGCAATTTTAATGGGGTTACAGGAATTGCCGCAATTCAACCAGCAATATGGCCGCGATACGGCGACCACCATTACGGCGGTGGTCGGTAATGTGCTGGCTGGCTCGGTGCGTAACAAGGAAACGCTCGACTGGCTGGAGCGCCTGTTTGGCAAGAACAAGCAGATCGGCGAAAGCCTGTCCATCGACCGCAACAAAACTTCGACCTCTTTGCAGGAGAAACTGGAGTCGCTGATCCCGGCAGGTAAGATGGCGGCGCTCAACACCGGGGAGATAGTGGGCCTGATCGCTGCCGATGTACAAGAGAATTATACCGGCAAGTTCGAGACTTCGGCGGTGAATTGCCGAGTCAATCTCGATAGTAAAGCCATCGCGCACGAAGAAAAGGGGTACCGGGACCTGCCGGTCTATTACCATTTCGGCGATAAAAAAGAGGAGATCCTGCGGCAGAACTTTAACCGCATCAATAACGAGGTGGAGGCCATCGTGGGAAAGTTCCGCAGGGAAGAACCGCCAAAAGCGGAAGTCAAAACCACCACTAAAACGATTAGCAAGCGGAAATAATGCGCACCACGATACTGTTGCTCATGCTGGCCTTGCCGCTTAAGCATTTACAAGTAACCTAAGTTTACGGCAACCGTATCCACCCGGTAACCGGACAAGCGGACTTTCACGCAGGCGTTGACCTTTGCGCGCCTTATGATACCGTTTATGCTGTCATGGATGGCCAAACCACGATTGGTTATAACCGCTTGTTAGGCATTTATATCAAACTGACCAATGGGCCATTCTGTGTTACCTATGGCCACCTGTCACAATTATTAATCGGAAACGATTCGGTGATCATGTATGCGCCATTAGCCATTTCCGGATCGACAGGCCGGACGACCGGCCCGCACCTGCATTTCGCGGTGCAATTTAATCACCGCTATATCGACCCGCTGGCCTTCCTGGCTGCGGGCTCAAAAATGAACAATTAACCATATAAGGAGATCAATATGAGCGAACAATTCAAACCGCTTGCTGACCAGGTCAGCGAACGCATGGTGAACCTGTTGAACGACAACCGGTCCATCTTTACCAAACCCATGAAAGCTGACGGCAGTTCCCAGTTCATACTGCCCGTCAATGCCCGCAGCAAGCAGAAATACACCGGAGCCGCGGCCCTGGTGCTGATCATGCAAAACCGCCGGGACCCCCGCTGGCTGTCATTCGATAAGGCATTGTATAACAAAACGCCCGTAAAAAAAGGCGCTTATGGCACGCTGATCGAATTCAATTCGGGTAATGAATTGCGCCCTAAAACCGAAAACGGCAAACCTGTGCTGAATAAAGAGGGCAACCAGAAAATGGAACGCGTCAAGCTGGAGGTGCCGGTACCCGTACAAGCCTGGCTGTACAACGGAAAGGACCTGGTTGGCCTTAAACCCATGAAGGAGAAAGCCTTGTCTTTATCGCCGGCAGAACGGGCCCAGGTCATTTTAGACCATAGTGGCATCAAAATGGAACCCGAGGGTTTGCTGGCCATGTATGACCGGAGCCGGGACACCATCCAGATTGCCGAAAAAACCACCTTTGCCAAGCCGGAATTATTTTACGCCGCAGCGTTGCATGAACTGGCGCATGCCACCCAGCATGAAAGCCGGCTGAACCGGCCGGAAACGGACCTGCCGCAGTCTGACCAGATGGTGCGGGAGGAACTCCGTGCAAATATTGCCTCCATCCTGATCGGGGCCGAACTTAACCTGCCTTTTGCCCTCAGCCATCATGAAAATTACCTGAGAGAATTTGCGACGCTGCTCAAAAATGAACCGCAGGAACTTTTCCATGCGGCTGCCGACGCGCAGCAGATCGCGAATTTTGTTATGGGCCTGGAAGTGACCCGGGAGCAGAAGCAGGATACTAAAGCTGAAATAAAACAGGAAGTTAAGCCTGCGCAGGCCGCCAGGCTAACTGAGGGCATGGAAATCAACTATAAAGAAACCACCTTCAAGGTATTGCAGGAACAAAGCCGCGGCGCGGTCAAGGTGGAAGACCTGGGCACCGGTGACAAGCTCCGCCTCAAACCTTCCGACGGTCTTTATAAATCATTGGTCAGCCAGTTAAACAACCCGGCTCAGCAGGAAGTGCGCGAACGCGAACAAGAGCAGGAGGAAGAACTGGAAATGGCCGAAACCGAAGAACAAACCAAATCCTATTCACGCAGAAGATAACCACCCATGATCAAACAAATCTATAACGAAGAAGCGCTGCCGCTCAGCGACCTGATGAAACTCGGGCTCGCTGATGAAAGCGGGCAAAAACTGGACAAAGATGATTTGGCGCTGTTGCTTTCCGGCAGACGCACCCAAATGCTCCGGCTCGAAAACCTGGTTTCAGACGGCCTGCGCATCCGGCAGCTCGATGCCAAACTGTCGCTGAAGCCCAATGCCGAGGGCAGCCTCGACCTGTTGGTCCATCCGATCTATAAACAGGCGCAGGACCTGTCCTTCCTGACCGGCACCGAAAGCGAAAAACTGGAAAAGGGTACCGTGCCCAACATTGAAAAGACAATTTTTGATGATGAAGGTAACTTAAAGGATGTCATCATTGAATTTGACAAAGAAACCAATGAATTTATCGTTACCGATGAGGCGCGGATACTGGCGCCCGACCGCATCAACGGGCAGTACCTGTCGCTCGACCAGAAGGAAAGGTACCGTAAAGGCAAGGAGGTCGAACTGGAGGATGGCACCAAAGTGCAATTCTCGGCCACTGACAAAAATGGCGTCCGCTCGAATAAACTGATGTTCATCGCTTCCATGCTGATGGATGGCGGCTTATCTTTTGTCCTTTACAAAGGGTTGAGCCATCTTTTTAAAGACAAGCAGCACGACAAGAACGCCGCCGAAAATAGCAAAGGCTATCATAAGGATAGGCGGGAATTCGAGCAGCAGCAGCGCAAAGGCGAAAAACAGCCCTATCAGCCTGCACAACAGCCGGAACGCATCTATAGCCGTTCCGGCGGCCGGCGATGAACGCTTACCTGACCCACCTGGGCATCCGTTCCGAAATTCAGGACTGGCTGGCCCCGTACTATTATACCGATGCCGGCGGCAACCTGTGTTTTGCTTATGGGGACGATAGCGAAGTGTATGGCCCCGGTTCCCACCGCCTGCCGCTAAGCGGTACCTACTGGAAAGCGGGTGCCGGAAATCTCGTCAGCCAAACCGTTATTTGCAGTTCGGCTATGGAAGCGATCGCCTGGCTGAACTGCCATACGGTGAACCTGGACAGCTTGATGATCATCGCCACCGGCAGCAAAATATCGCTGCCGGCATTCCCAAAAAGTAAGTGCACCCTGGTATTCGGCAATGACCTGCTTGGCTGTATCTGCGACCTGAAAGCCGCGGCGCGCCTTGCAGGTCAGCCTGTGGAAATCAGGGTGAGCGATAATGTCATTCACATCAGCTCTCGCTGCAGGCGATTTTGCCTGGCGGCGGATACATTTAGCCTCAGCGCCTTCGAGCGGCTTTCCGGCTACCGTTTCCATGTCCGAACCTCCAAACCCAGGCAGCACAGCAGCTGGCTTAATCAACTATTAAACGTATAAAGATGGAAACCATCCAAATCAAACCTGCGGCACTTTTTGCCTTTTTTAAAATTGTCCCTTTCCTGGTCGCCTCCTTCGGCTTTCTCTGGCTGGCCTGGCATTACTGGCCCGGCCTCACCTGGCTTTCCGCAACCTCGGCGTCAATTGCCGTTTATCGCTACGTTTACATCCGCAATATTCGCTATACGATCACTGCCGAATACCTGCAGACCAGGCGTGGCCTTCTTTTTCGCCGGATCGATACCTTAGAACTTTTCAGGGTGAAGGATTATGTGTTGGAGCAGCCGCTGCTGCTGCAAATCCTGCGGCTCATGGACCTGCAGCTCTTAACCACCGACCCGGCGGGCCCCCAGGTATTGCTCCGCGGCATACCTTTATCCGACCTGGTCGAACAACTGCGCGAAAGGGTGCTGGCCACCCGCCGCTACAACCAAATTTATGAAATCAATTAACCATGAAGACGTTTGTATACTTCTTACTGACAACGTGTATTTCAACCGGGGCGATGTTTGCCGCTACCAATATGAAAGATCCTTTTCCGGCATTTGTAGTGGCGTTCGGTATTTGGGCCTTGTTCTTTTGGGGCTGGCGCCGCCGCTTAAAAAAGGCCGCGGACAGGCAGGCGCTGGAACGACAGTTCCGGGATTATATGCGCGGCAAATCGCGTAATATCCGCCAATTTTAATTGCTTATCTTTGTGCGATTATAAGACGGCATTACTTGCCGTCATAGTGATAAAGTTTAGGTTGAAGCCCTCAAACAGCGAGTGTAAGAGGGCTTTATTTTTTATAAGACATTCCTACTATTTACAGCCACGAACACCTTATATCATGGCTGACCTTATTAAAAGCTTGGATTTTGTTATTGTGATCATTGCGGCTATCGGCCTGATTGGATTCATTTCCGTAACCTGGTGATGATCGTTAAAGGCAGAAACCGTCAATATCAAAAAAAGCACCGGTTAGGTGATGTCATCCGGTTAATAAATGCTTTGGGATTGGAATCTAATGATTTCAAGACTGAAAAGGATATTTGGTTTCCATTAATTGCTGCAATTTTAGCTTCAATAACCTTGATTTTAACCAGCTTTTCCACCAACTATTATGCGGCAAAGAATAATTTGCCTGATACAAATAAAAATAAACCAGCTGCAAGGGTAAGACAACCTAAGTGACTACCACCTGTTCCCATCAATTTCTTTGTCATTACTACGGTATTCCCGCCTCGGACGCTGAAAATCACCATGCTTCTCCGGCGCCTTCTCTACCGCTTCTGACAGTGCCAGTTTCCTTCCATACACTTCTTTATCATGCAGCGCGGCGATCGCCGACTGCGCCTGTTCCCTTACCGGCATGTCGATAAACCCGAATCCCTTTTTCTTTCCCGTTTCTTTATCCTTGATCAGCTTCACCGATGCGACCTGGCCGAATTGGGTCAGCATTGTTTTTAGCTCCGCTTCTTCCAGCTTGTGCGGCAAGTTTGCTATAAAAATCTTCATCGCGATAGGTGTATTGTTCTTAGCGTAAAAATATTAATTTTATAATAGATATGGAAATGTAACGCCGGTACCGCTTCCGGCGATAGGAACTACGAAGCACTGCCCTGATCTGTAGTGCTGACTGCCAGCAACGCAATGCGCTGACCACTAATAATCCCACTACGGGCAGTTGTACCATCCGCCGCTGCCGCTTAATGCTCGTGCGGATAGAATTTCGTTTCAATCCGCTCCTTTTGATCGGTCAGGTGGAACAGCATATCCACGGTCATTTGTTCCAGGTTATAGGCCGGTTGCCAGCCCCAGTCCTCCCGCGCCTGCCGGTCATCGATGCTGGCCGGCCAGCCTTGGGCGATGGCCTGCCGGTGATCCGGCGCATAAGCGATCTCAAATTGCGGGATATGCTTTTTGATCGCGGCATACAGGTCGCAGGGCGCGAAGCTCATCCCCGCTAAATTATACGAGGTACGGATGCTGATCCTCTCTCTTGGCGCCGCCATCAGTTCCAGCGTGGCGCGGATCGCGTCCGGCATATAGAGCATCGGCAGGCAGGTGTCTTCTTGCAGGAAACAGGTATAGCTTTGTTGTTCCAGCGCCTGGTGATAGATGTCCACTGCGTAATCGGTCGTGCCGCCGCCCGGCGGCGCGGTGTAGGAAATCAGGCCCGGGTAACGCAGGCTGCGTATATCCACGCCATGCTTTTCAAAATAATAGTTGCACCAGTATTCGCCTGCCTTTTTGCTGATGCCATAAACCGTCAGCGGTTCGGCGCGGGCATGCTGGCGGGTATGGTGTTTGGCTGAGGCCGGGCCGAACACCGCGATGCTGCTCGGCCAAAACACCTTATCAAGCTTATGTTCGGCAGCGATCTTTAATACCGACAGTAAACTTTGCACATTCAGGCGCCAGGCCGCCTCGATATGTTGTTCGCCTTTGGCCGAAAGCATGGCGGCCAGCAGGTAGATCTGCGTTATTCCGCATTCCCGCACGACCAGTTCGATGTTGTCATGGTCGAGGGCGTTGAGCGTGATATAATTGCTAAAGCCGTCCGGTTTTTCCTTGATGTCGGCGGGAAAAACATTGTCCGGGCCATATTTCGCAGCTAATGCTGCGGTCAGCTCGGTGCCGATCTGCCCGCAGGCGCCGATGATCAGTATTTTTGCCGTTTTAGTCATAGTGGTTCAAATTCGTGTCTGTTTTTGTCGAATGCCGCACCAGCAGCAAACCGTAGGGTATCTTCGGGTCGATCCAGCTGGATTTCGGCGGGAGGATGGTGCCGGTACCCGCTGCCGCAATTAGTTCTGCGACCGTCATTGGGCAGAGGGTAAAAGCGATCGCTTCGGGCACCGCCTTGAGTACCCCCAGTGTTTCCTCCATCGCGAATTCGCCGCCAATGCATTTCAGCCGCGTATCCGTGCGTGGGTCAGCGATGCCGAACACAGGTGCCAGCAGCTTGTTTTGCAGCAGCAGCGCGGCGTTTCTGGCTGCAGCGGGTGACATCAACTCGAACCATTGTCCGTCCAGGCACATGCCGATGCTGTTTGGCTGCGCGGGCCGGACCGGCAGGTTATCGCCGGCAGGCGTCACGCTAAACTGTTCGCGCAATTTCCGGAGGAAGCCGGCCGGCTGAATTTTCTGTCCGGGCATGACGACCCGGTAATATTCACGGATGCGCAGCTGGTCGGTCGCCAGGTAGAGCGAGGAGATGAAGCCGCCGCTGCCAGCCGCGGCCGCCAGCCGGTGGTGGCCATCCGCCATATACACTTTGTCCACTTCGCGGAACGCTGCTGTTAATTGTTTAAGTATTGCCGGGTCACGGATCTGCCAGATGCGGTGCTGGCTTTTCTTATTGCCGACCGTTACTTTTTTGTCGCCGGCGCAGGTTTCTGCGATGATGCGGTTGATGGCGGCACTTGGCTCATAGGTGAGCAGCACCGGGCTGCCCTCCAGGCCCGTATGCTCCCGGTAATTGCGGATCCGGCGCTCACTGTCCGCCAGGGTCTGTTCATGCAGCAGGATCGGGTCGCGCACATCGGTCAGCGCCCAGATGCCCGTTTGCCGGTAGTCGCGGTGTACGATCTCGTAGATATAAATGCCAGGCTGCTGATCGCGCTGCAAACGCCCAAGCTCAAGTAAGCTGGCGAGGCTGGCATTGATCGCCTGGTAGGCGGCCCGTTGTCCTTCCTCCGTCTCCGGCCGCTGCCGGGCGGGCGTTTCCAGTTCTTCCTTTAAGGGGCGCAGCGGGAACTCGCGCTGCTGTATGCCAAAGAAAAACACCAGCTCATCGCCGGGAAATACCAGCCGGTCGGCATAGAACGGGTTGGGGTGCAGCGCGCGGAATGCTTTGATTGTCGCCATCGCCTAATAAGTAACAGGTGCTGATACATGTTTAACGGCCGCGAATTCCCGCATACAGCTGACTAAGGCGGCTACGCTGTCATAGGGCAGCGCGTTATACAGGGAGGCGCGGAAGCCGCCGACCGTCCGGTAGCCCCTGATCCCCACCATGCCTTTTTTGGTCGCGAATTCGAGGAACTCCGGTTCCAAACCGGGGTCATGCATCCGGAAGGTCACGTTCATCAGCGAACGGTCCGCTTTTTCTGCCAGCCCGTAAAACAGTTGGTTGCTGTCGATCTCGTCATACAGCAATTGCGCCTTCGCTACATTCTCGCGTTGAATTTGAACTACGCCGCCCCGGCTGATCAGCCAGTGCAGGTTCAGCATCGCGCTATAAATGGCAAAGACGGGGGGCGTATTATACATCGAGCCGTTATCGCGGTAAACCCGGTAATCCAATATCGCGTGTACCGGGTTTTTAACGCTGTCCAGGAAAGCGTTCCGGGCGATCACCAGCGTCATCCCTGCCGGGCCCATGTTCTTTTGGGCCCCGGCATAGATCAGGTCAAACTGGCTGACATCGATCACCCGGCTGAAAATATCCGAAGACATATCGCAAACCAGCGGTACCGGAGATTCCGGGAAACGCCGGATCTGCGTGCCTTCAATGGTGTTATTGGAAGTGACGTGGAAATAAGCCGAATGTTTGGGAATATCATAAGCCTTTGGGATCGCATGATACCCCTGCTGGCGGGAAGAGGCCACCACGATCACTTCGCCGCTTACTTTCGCCTCTTTGATCGCCTTTTGCCCGAAATAGCCGGCATCCAAATAAGCCGCCGTTTGGTTTTTGCCTAAAAAATTCATGGGCACCATCGCGAACTGCATGCTGGCCCCGCCCTGTAAAAACAATACGGAATAATCAGCAGGCACATCCAGCAGCTCCCGCACCAGCTTTTCAGCCGTTTTGACGACCTCCTCAAAGGCAGGCGAACGGTGGGATATCTCCAGGATCGAAAGTCCTGAAGCGTCCCAGTTCTTTACGGCTTCCGCCGCGCGGGTCAGCACCGTCTCCGGCAGGATACAGGGGCCGGCGCCAAAATTGTGTTTTTTATGCTGCATAATGATTAGTATAAGATCATACGAATAAAACGCGGCCTGCTCCTACAGGCTGCGTTTTCCCTATTTTTAATTGATTTTCATTATATAAACAAGAACGAAGGAGTTGTTGGGGTTTGAAAACGTAAATGTTGTTTTTTTGTCGCATTCGAACAGCAGTCCGGCTGATGTTCAGGATGTTATCCTGTTTTTGTGGCGCTTTGCAGGATAATGGCCTGTTTTCGTTGGAATTCGCTGTTGTCCGGATAAAAACCCAAAATTTGCGGCTTTAACCAAACAATTATTTAACATGAAGAAAATTTTATTAGTGGCCGCAATCCTGTGCGGCGCGGCAGCAGGCAGCTTTGCGCAAACCAGTACCCCAACCCAGGGCAGCGGAAAATTTAGTATCGGCGTAGAAGCCGGCCTGCCGGTAGGCAGCACCTCGGATTACTCGAATTTCGCGATCGGCGGCTCTTTAAAGTATGAACTGCCGGTAGCGGCGACCACATTTGTATCGCTTTCGGCGGGTTACACCGACCTGTTGTACAAAAGCGACCTGAAGGCGGCGATCGGTAAATCGGGCGCGGGTTTTATCCCGGTAAAAGCAGGCCTGAAATACTACTTTAACGAGGGTTTCTATGGCGAGGGCCAGGTTGGCGCGGTATTCAGTACCGAAAGCGGCGGCGGCACCGCGTTCGCTTATGCGCCGGGTATCGGCTATTCGTTCAGCGGCGGTTTCGACGCCGGCGTTCGTTACGAAGGCTGGTCACATGACGGCACGGTCAGCCAGGTTGCACTGCGCTTAGCTTATCGTTTCTAAACAGCATGCCAAACAAAGCCTGGTAAAATATACCGGGCTTTGTTTGCAGCTACCGCGCCCTGCTGTCCTGTAAGATCCGTTAAGAGCACCTCCTTACTCAAAGAGGTGCAAGTTTCGTAATTAACTAGGTTACTGACCCATATAACGTCATGGAAAAACGTAAGAACGATCGAGTAATAAATTTTTTTCGGCCAAACTTCATTGCCCGCAAATCTTTTAAATAATTTCATTTAAACTGTATATTTGCTCATATTCAGTGTGTTATCCTGTGAAATAGATATTTTACAGGACGATAGCCTGTCAGATCCAATTATTAACCATGCCTGAAGAACTTAACCAGTACCAGCAGCCTGAAGAGGCCGTTGCGCTCGACGATATTGACATCAAGATCCTGCGCCTGCTCCAGGAAAACTGCCGTATGACCAACCGGGAGATCGGCGAAAAGCTCCACAAAACTTCTTCACCTATCAACGACCGCATCCGGCGGATGCAGGAAGAAGGCGTCATAAAAAAATATGCGGCGGTACTCAACCACCATAAGATCAACCTCGGGCTGATCGCCTTTACCCATGTTAAGCTGAAGGACCACAGTGAACAGAGCCTGACCGATTTTGAAAGCGAGATCATCAAAAGCCCCGAAGTGCTGGAATGTTACCACATGTCCGGTGATTATGATTTCATCCTGCGCATCGCGGTCGTCAATCTTCCCGCTTACCACCAATGGCTGATGACCAAGCTGTTCCGTATCCTGTCGGTCGGCTCGGTACAAAGTACCTTCGTGATGAAGGAAGCCAAAACCCAGACGCCGTACCCGATCAGCGCCACCAGGAAATGAAGCAGCACGGATTCAATAAATTATAGTTATAAATTGACCCGGCTTTTTTCCGTAAATTAGCGTTATGGTAGTCAAACCCCTTGAATTACTACAAAGGATCGCAGCAGGGGACCAGCGTGCCTTTACCTGGTAACCATCATTTAACAACTGGATAATGCAGTGCACAGCAATAAAGTCTGCACCATCTATTACTAAAACTAATTTTTCTGTTTTCATACCGCAAAATTCGGTGGAAAACGAGCCACCCGTTTTGTTTAAAAGGCGCAATGTACTTTGTTTAAAAGGCGCGGTTAAAAAATATCCAGCTCTTTAGCTACATAATAGCTGGGCACCAATGTGGATAAACTTTGTATGTTGACCCCTGTTGGCAATCTAGATTAACCATCTTTTATATCAAAAATCAATTATTTACAAATATCAATCGAATTGGCGGAAAGGGGGCGATCAAATGGTTGGTCCAAGCCAAAACTCATTTATAACATGAATAATAAATAAATTGGGCTGCCGTAAAAAGCGGCCCAATTTATTTATTCAGGAATAAACGGTTCGCCAAAGCAAACAAATTACAGCAAATGCGGCAGTTGTTAACAGCTTTAACAGATCAGCCATTTGATTTGACCAAGTCTATCGCCACAGACACTTCATCAACTGCCGCTTCCTTACTTCCATCAAACCCATTTAACCGGAAACGGATATTGCCTTTCCTGTCGATCACGAATTTTGCCGGGATACTGGTTACATTGTAACTGTCAACAACTTTATTGGTTTTAGTTTGCGGGTTTTTCATGTCCATTAACACCTGAAAATTGTATCCCATACTGGCCATATAAGCACTGGCATCTTCTTTGGCTGTTTCCGTTCTTTCCCAGGTATGTATAAACAGGAACCTGACATCCGGGTCATTCTTGTATTTATTGATAACCGTTTGCATAGCCGGAAACGATGCTTTGCATGGGACACACCAGGTTGCCCAAAAATCGAGCACTACGACTTTGCCTTTCAGGCTTGCCAGACTTACCTGGTTTCCGTGCAAATCTGTCAAGGTAAAACCGGCTGCTGGTTCATCTACCATAATTTTATCCAGTTTTTTTTGCAGGTTATCCGCTATGCCTTTACGGATATCCGCTTCGTAAGCATCCAAACCCACATCGCTGCCTTTCACTTTTATATACAACGCCTTAAATAAGCCAGCCATCGCCTGTGTGGCTTCGCCTGATTTTACCGCCGATTCTATTTTGCTATAGGCCTCCTGGTTACGGTCAAGCCCGGCAAGTATCTCAGCATAAGTATAATTTAATGCAGCGCCCGGTCTTTTTGATGATTGAACGGCTAATTCAATGTATTTCAATGCCTTGTCATATTTTTTTTGCTCATATAAAATTTGGGCATAGGTGGCGCAATATCCGCCATAGCCTGCCGCGGCAAAACCAGCAATTGCGCTATTTCCCATCGCTCCTTTAGCATAGGGTGAGGCATTTTTTACCGCCTTTCTTTGGTAAACAGCCGCATCGCCCAAGTCACCGTTGGTATAAAACACATCCGCTAAACCGCTATAAGCTTTGCCCATCCAAAAACCGGCTTCCAGCAACCCCGCGTAATAGTTAGCCTTTGCCACATTTTTTTCTTTCGCATATCCTTCCGCTAAAGTAATGCGGATGCGGTCATAAACAAGCCTGTCCTGTCCAAAGGGCAATTTGGGATAATTACCGGGCGGGAAATTTTTGAGAAACCCGGTGTAAGCATCCTCCATTTCAGGTAAGCTTTTTATACGGGTAATAGCTTGTTGTCGCTTGAGCCGCGCCTCCTGGCCCCGCGGGAACTTGCTGATCTCCGCGTCAAGAACTGAATCCGACGCGCGCACATTTTTTGCCTGGTAATAATAGCTTACCGCTAATGACATGTTGCTTTCCGTACCACTTGCCGCTAAAGATTTAAGGCGACTATTCAATAATTGGCGGTCAGCTGGGTCTGGGGATACCAGTAACCTGTCGAGTTGCTTTTTTGTACTATCCGTATGGTCTTGAGATTGTGCCTGCGCATAATTGAAGGCCATAGCTAACAGCATCACGCGCACCAGGACCTTCAAACGTTTAATGATTTTCATAGCGTGCTATTGAGGATTTTGAACAATGGCTTTATTAATAGCTGTTTCCGCACTGGATATTGGCCATATATAACGGTTATCTGCCGACGGAATAGCAGGGCAGCTTCCCTGCGGCCCGGATTTAGCAGGCAAGGTTAAGCCCAGGCGCTGTAAATCCTGGGTGCGAAACCCCTCGCCCAGCAGTTCTATTTTTCTTTCCTGCAAAATAGTAGCAATCAGCGCCTCCTGGGTGGCAATGCTTGCTGACGGAAAAATATAGTTTGGGTCCGACCGCTGCCTTACAGCGGCAAGCAAAGCAGTTGCCGTGTTTAAACTGGCGGCGTCCCCCGTGCGGGCCAATGCCTCGGCATAAGTCAATAAAACGTCAGCGTAACGAATGACAGGCACCCAATCTGAATAAGTGCTTGCTACCTTAAATTTATTTAACCATGAATAGCCGCCACTATCATCAATAAGCCTTTTGCGCGCGTCTGTTGAAGTAGGCGAGCTATAAACCGGGTCAGATAAAGTACCGGATGGGTTTAGGTAATAAATAGCATCACCTGCATCGGCACTAAAAAAGTCAGCCAATAATCCGGGTTCCAACTCCGTGAAAGGTAACGAAAAGACAGATTCAGGCCCTGCATAACTGCCAGTAAAAACTTTGGTAATATCGGCTTCCAGCTTATTGTTAACACCGCTCGCAGGTGCCTGGAACGGTGCGGTGGCAGACACTATTTTACTGCATTCCGTAATTACGCCGGCATAATCACCCTTTGCAAGGTCGACCCTGGCTTTTAGTGCGACAGCTGTATTTTTAGTCGCCCTGGTCGTATTTAAGACTGTGGTTGAATAATTGTCCGGCAAACCCGTTTCAGCATCGTCAAGGTCAACCAATATCTGGGTGTAAACCGCGGCGACCGAACTTCTGGCCAATTGATTATCGGCATTGGAGTTTTCCGCTATCAAACGTAAGGGCAGGCCCATACTTGCGCCGTTGTTTCGGGTATAAGGCTGAGCATAGATTTGTACCAGCGAAAAGTAACAGAGCGCGCGTATGAACTTTGCTTCACCGACAAAGTTCGCATACTGTGCAGAGGTGACTTTGTTCTGATTTTTTGCCAGCCCTGCCAGAAAAGTGTTCACCGAATTAATGGTACTGTAGCCAAAACTCCAGGTGTTGATCACTTCGTTGGTGCTGGGATTTACCGTTTGAAGCCAGGTTTGCGACCAGGTTGTGATATTGGCCTTATCCATAATAAAATCATCGCCCCTTAATTCATTATAAAATATTACGCCGCCGCCATAAAAAAACACGTTTTTTAAAGATGCATATAACCCGTTTAGCTGTGCGGTTATGCGCCCGGCATTATCGAACGCGGTGGCGTCGGATAGGCTGGTCGTGTTAGCCGGCTGCAATAAGTTCTTTTTGCAAGCAGAACCGGATATAAGCAAGCAGCCTAACAAGACGGCTTTTAAAGTTATTCTATGTATTGCTATAGTTTTCATTATGTTATTTGTTAAAATGCCACATTAATACCAAAGGTGAACGATTTGCCCGCAGGCACCATGTTCTTATCCCTGCCTGCCGCTGTATTGGAATCGCCATTCGCTGAAACCTCAGGGTCAGAACCCGTATATTTTGTTTGTAAAATAATGTTGCCGGCCGAAGCATATAGCCTGATGGAAGATATGCCCGATCTGTTATACAGTTTACCCGGGATGGTATAACCCAGAGATGCTGTCCCCAGCTTGATGTATTCACCACTCTCTACATTAAAGGAGTTCGGCAGCACTGCGCCCCCTGCCTGCTGATCATTGTAATATACTGCAGGGATATCAGTAACCTGGCCCGGGTGGGTCCACCTGCGCAAAATCGTTGTTTGATTGTTAAAGAAATTATTGTCCAGCAGGGTCGCTTTGGTGCCGTTATATATTTGGTTACCGCCGGAGAACACTATATTGACATACAAGTCGAAATTCTTATACCTGAAAGTGTTATTGAACCCGCCGAAATAGGTTGGCAGGGTAGGGCCCACTACCACGCCATCACCATACGCGTCAATTGCGGGCGCGCTGCTTCCATCCAGGTAGGTCCAACCACCGGTCAATGGGCTATACTGAACTGTGGCACCCTCCCGGTTTACATAAGTTCGTAATCCATTTGCCGGGTTAACGCCATTGGTTTTAACCACATACACGGATCCGACAGAATAGCCGACGCGGGTAATGTTGGATGTTTCCAAACTTGCCGTCCAGATATCGGTATTATTGGCAAGGGCTGTGACCCGGTTCTTTAAAGTGCTGAAATTTAAGCCCGTAGTCCATTGAAATGCGCCCCGGTCAAGCACGTGTGCCCTAATGTCAAACTCCAGCCCACGGTTATACATCGAACCAATATTTGTATTGATGGAATTGCCCGGGATACCTTTAGAAGGGGATTGTGGCGCCGCTAAAATCAGGCCATCGATATTATTATTATAGTAATCAGCATCTAAGGTAACCTTGTTTTGCCATAATCCTATGTTTACACCTATATCTGTTTTTTTACTGGTTTCCCATCTCAGGTCGGGGTTGCCGGTTTGTGAAAGCGCAAGCCCCGGTACACCGCCATAGGTGGTAAAAGTATACAGGGAAGATGCCGCGTAATCGCCAATATTCACATTGCCTACCTGGCCATAGCTGGCACGCAACTTAATATCAGAAACAATTTTTGCTAAGGAAGAGTGCTTGTAAAAATCCTCTTCGGAAAGGTTCCAGCCGACAGAACCACCGCCAAAATTCCCAAACTTATGGTCAGCTGCCAAACCGGAAAAACCATCCCTTCTGAAGCTGGCGCTTAAAAGGTATTTTTTTTCATAATCGTAAAACAGGTTACCGAAATAAGACCTGTACCCGTTTTCGCTATGCGTGCCACTTGCATCGCTGATTGTTGTAAAGCCCCCCGCAAATGTCTGGAAATAGGGATCGATCTGGTCTGAAAGCGTGGCCGATGATCCGTCCATCACTGTGTTGATCTCTTCGTAACCTGCCAATGCGCTGATATGGTGCCTGCCGGCTACAGTTGTTGAATAGCTTAGTGTATTGGTAAAGTCTGTGCGGTAATTCGTATCATATTCATCACTGGCCGATCCGTTGCTTCCATAGCCAAAACCCTGCAACGGATTGTTGAAATCATTATTGGCGATATTCAGGCTGTTGATGCTATAATCTGTCTTGATTTTGAATCCCCTGAACAACTCCCATTCTGCATACACAGACCCTATGAAGTTATTACTTTCGGAGGAGTACTTGTCGTTATCAAGAATTGGCAAAGGATTATAATAGCCTGATGAAGCAGCGTTTGGCCCTGCGCCTAAACTATTTCCCTTTAAATTATAGGACCCATCCGGGTTGTAAGCCAAAACATTAGGGGGCAGCACCATGGATTCACGCACTAAATTATTTCTGCCAAATGAATTATTTACGCTGCTTAGGTTATTGTTTAACGTATTGCTGTAAGTGAAATTAGTACCAATATGAAACCCTTTTAAAAGCAGGTGGTCCAGGTTTGCCCTGGCCGATTTGCGGACAAACGTATTTTTTACCAAGAAACCGGTTTCATCCCCGTAATTAAGCGATACATAATAACTGGTTGGCCCCGATGCACCGGAAATGCTGAGGTTATGGTTCTGCACCTGCCCGGTTTGGTAAATATAACCGTACCAATTGGTTTGCTGTACAGAACCATCCGCATTCTTTCCCAGAAAATAGGTTGGCTTGAGCCCCGAATTGGCCTCCGCTTCATCTTTGATCATGACATAATCTGCTGCATCCAGTAATTTTGGTAACCTGGGCCTGTCAATAACCCCGTAATAACCATCATATTTTACCTTTGCCTTCCCCGGCTTGCCCTTTTTAGTGGTAATGACTACCACACCGTTTGCAGCGCGGGAGCCGTAAATGGCTGCGGCCGATGCATCTTTCAATACTTCAATGGATTCAATGTCATCAGGGTTGATATTAGAAAGCGGATTGTTTTCAACAGCAGAAAACAATCCTACATTCCCGGTAAAAGAAGTAACCCCGTCGATAACGATCAGCGGATAAGAACTTAGGTTGATGGAATTGGCACCCCTGATACGCAGCACCGGAGTGGCATTCAACGACCCGCCGTCCGAAGTGACCTTAACGCCGGCCGCCTGCCCCGCTAAGGCCTGGTCAAAACTTGCCAATGGCCTGTTTTCAATGTCTTTGCCTGCAATATGCGAAGAAGACCCTGTAAATTCCGCCCTGTTTTGTACCGTATAACCTGAAACGACCACATCATGGAGTTGATCGTTACTCGGCAAAAGCCGGACCTCAACAGACGTTGTTGTGCCTATTTTGATCTCCTGCCGTTCATAGCCTATGAACGAAAAAACAAGCACAGATCCCGGTCCCGAAACCACCAGCTGAAATTCGCCGCCGGTACCGGATATGGCACCATTGTTTTTACCCTGCTCCCCGATGGTTACCCCGGGCATAGGCTGCCCTTTTTCGTCTTTAACAGTACCTGTTATGGTCACAGCTTCGGTTACTGTCCGGGCTTTCCCTCCCTGCGGCCCGGGTTTAATTGCTACGGCTATAAGGATGACTTTGTTTTCTTTATCGATCGTATAGGTAAGATCATATCCGGTTTGCAATTGCTTTAAAACTGCAGTCAGGTCGCTATTGTTAAAATTAGCATCAACCGTTAGGTCTTTGTTAACTTCTTTTGATGACCAAACAAAGTTATAGCCGGTCTGTTTCCTTATCTCTTTAAACATTCTGATTAAAGTAATGCCCTTCTGGTTGAGGGTTACGGATTGCCCGAATGTAGAAGCGTTCGCCTGCAGGAGAGCAAAAAATACAAGAAGGATCGTGAGCTTCATAATCCGCAGAATAGTAGGAATGCAGCGTGGCAGCTGCATAAAATTCCTGGTAAAAATTTTATACATTTACATGCTTTTAAATCGTGAATAATTGTTTAAGACACAGTCGTTCCCCGATCTGATCGGAAAAGGTTTAAGAGTTTTAGAAAGGGGGTGCTGTCAACATTCCCTTTCGCTCTTTTTAGCTATTTCATATTTTTCTTTGTTTTCCTCCTTTGTTAGCTTAGCGAATATTTTTAATGTGTTTGATAAGGGTACACCTTTATCAATCTGCCTTCGATCTCAAAACGAACCTGCCGGGTCATTTCAAGTACTTTTAATACTTTGGAGATATTAGTAAACCTGGTGATACTGGCTACGAAAGTGATTTGTTTCAAGGATTCATCCTCAAACTGAATATCTACGTTATACCAGCGACTGAGTTGCTGCATTACTTCCTGCAGCGGGTCATCGGTAAACATGAAATAGCCATTTTTCCAGGCAACAGCCTCTTCGGCATCTACATCCAAAACACGCAAATTTCCTCGTGTGTACCTCGCCTGTTCCCCGGGTTTCAGTAACCGGGAGCCATTAGGTGTCGTTATCTTTACAGCGCCTTCCAGTAAGGTGGCCGATTCTTCCTTTTCATCGGGATAGGCATTAATATTAAAGTGCGTGCCTATATCTTCGATTATACCGCCGTTAGTGTAGATTTTGAAAGGATGCGCGGCATTATGCTTTATTTCGAAATAAGCTTCTCCGCTTAACTTAACTACCCGCTCTCTGGCTGTGAATGCAGCAGGAAAGGTCAGGCTCGACTGGGCATTGAGCCAAACCCTGGTACCATCCGACAATACGACTGGATACGGCGATTGTTCGCCGCGGGCTGTGGTTAGTGTATTATCTTCCGGCTTCCCGTTTGCAGCTGAGGGTTGGTACACCAGTTGCCCGTTCAAAACATTTATTTTGGTTTGGCCCTGCGTGGCCACCTGCCCGTTAAGCTGGTGATTGATAACTATTTTTTTTCCGTTAGCAAGGATTAACGTAGCAGAATTATGGCCAGGCACAATGTCATACCTGTTAACAACCTGCCGGGAAGGCGGTTGTGGCGACTTGATCAAAAGAAAATAGCCGCTAACAGAAACAAACACTAAAACAGCTGCTGCAACTGCAAAGCGCCTCCAAAGATAGCCACCAGGGATTGGCTGTAGCCGGCTGTTCAGTTTAGCGGCAAGTTGTTCCTCGTTCCCGTATTTTTCCGTATTCCATGAAGCTTCCGTGCCTTGTTGGAGTTGCTCAAAAATTGCAGCATAGCGCCTCAGTTCTTCATCCGATGCTTTGCCGTCAGCGACTTTTGCTGCCAGTTTCAGAAAGTCTTTTTGTTCCATATATAAGTGTATGGCACAAAAAAGCTGGCTACCCCCTATATCAACTGAAAATATTTTTTACAATGATTTCCTAATAATAGGGTTGCCAGCAAAAACGACTGTCTTCCAATTATTTACTTGCCTATGCGCAAGTAATGGACGGATGCACGCAGATCCATTTCGATAGAGTATGAGAAATTGCCGTTAACCGTGCTTTGATAAAAGTGCCATGGAAGTTTATAAAAAGAAAAACAAATACGCCGACAACCGCCCCAGTATCACACGAAGCTTTCTGAGTGTTGTCGTCATGTGGTTTTCTACCGTTTTTTCTGAAATACCGAGTCGATTGGCGATCTCTTTATTCGATGCTTGTTCGTAGCGGCTTAAACGAAATACTTCACGGGATTTCTCCGGTAATGAGTCCGTAAACGCAGCAATAACATTTTTGAGTTCTTTTACCTCTAACGTTTCATCATTAAAGCCCGGGTCATGATCTTTTAATTGTTCAAATGCTGTAAAAAAGCCTTTTCTGTATTTCTCATCACGGAGGGCATTAGCCACCTTAAACCTTACAGCTGCATAGAGATAGGCGCGTAAGTTATCTACCTCGATACGCTCCTTATTTGACCATATCCAGGCAAAAACTTCCTGAAGGACATCAAGCGCAGCTGCCTCATCTCGCAATACATTATAGGCAGAACGGTAAAGCGCAGACCAATGACGCGTATAAATTTTGGTATAGGCCGCAGTATCGCCCTCACGTAAATACGCCACCAATTCTTTATCCGTCAAAAAATCATAAGATCTCATATGCCAAAACGAATACCAATATAAAGTTTTTTCCCCAAGTCCAAAAATCGGGCATTGCTTTACAGGTTTACATCTGCATATCTGCCGGCGTAATGATAAGAATGATGTTACTGATAGTGAAAAGAACCAACTATTTTGTTGTTAAAGGGCGCGACGGATGTGGTCAAAGAAAATGGCGAGGTTTGGAGTGCTGGGCGTGGTGGTGCTGACGCCCGTGTTTGCGCTGGCCAGATACCATTTGCTGTAATAATCCAACCGAACTCTTTTTACCTGTTTCGTGAAAATTCACAAAACATCAGTCTTTTTGCTCCTCTAAAATATTTAACGTCCGCTGGTCGCGCTCACTGCGCTAGAATTTATCCTGCACTTGTCCGAATACGGGGAAAGTGGCAGGTACCGCATCGAATAGCGTCATGGATGACTTTGGCTTTAAATTATCCGGGCTGCCAAAGATTTCCAATGCATCATTGGATTTAAGTTCAAGTAACGCCTTACAGATCCTAGTCAGCCGATGCCTAATGTTCATCTATCAGGTAGGCGGAAAATGAAGTTTTTAAACCTAACGTAAAATATAATTCATAATATACCTAATTTTACGCAGGCACAGGTTATGCAACAAAGATTTAAACGGACCATTATTTTTTTATCAGCAGTTCTATTTCTTTTATCGCAGGCTCATTCCTATGCACATAGTCAAACCGTACGGGCTGTCACTCAAAAAAAAGTTTTGGGTAAAGCCGTATCGAAAAATCCGCGGCAGTTGGTCGCTGAACAAGACCCGAATGGTATTTATTGGGGATTGAGAAATCCGGTGACGGGTAAATTGGTATTAAATTATGCCTATGATCATATCGGGCCGTTTGAGAATGGCTTTGCACTCATTGAATTGAATGGCAAGAACGGATTGGTCAACAGCAGCGGAAAAGTAATCGCCGCCGCTGAATTTGGCGTGCCTGACAACAGGATGGCCGCTAAATGCGGATTCGTTGCCTTTGAAGTGGGCTATGGCCCAATGGTCATTCTCGACACCACCGGCCGGGATGCAGTACCCATTACTTCCGGCGTGTACGATGTGCTGCCCTGTCAGCAACGCATTGCACTGGGTGATGATCGCTTTGGTATGGTCGATTTTAAGAATGACACGATCCTGCCATTCAAATTCAGGTACACCTATTTACCACCTGAAGGATTTTGCGTAGCCCAGGCTTTTGGCGACCCGGGCGGCACCGGTTATAAAGACGCCTATGGACTGTATGACCTGAACGGAAAGCCGGTCCTACCGCATGTATATGAAAGGATCGATGCTTTCTACTGCGGGCGTGCCATTGTAAAAAAAGACGGGAAATATGGCGCGATAGACGAAAAAGGGAAAGAACTATTTTATACGGATTATGGCAGCATTGACCGCTATGCCAATAATTATGCACTGGTTCATTCCCAGCGTATAAAGGGGGAAATAAAGGTCGGTATCATCGACCGGTCGGGTCGGGCCGTTGTGCCGCCCATTTACCAGTGGTTGGAATACATCGGCAACTTTCACGAGGGACTGGCCGCGATGGCTCAGAATCGGAAATATGGCTTTGTGGATACCACAGGCAAGATCGTTGTCGATTTTAAATATGATAGAGTCGAACCATTTAAAGATGGCCTGGCGAAAGTCTGGGTAGGCTGGCGGTGGGCCGGCTATATTGACCGTACAGGGAAAGAGGTCATAGTGCCTGATTTTCCGGCCATGGACCAGGCTAACCTGAGGCGATATTATGACAAGTTTATTGTGGGTATAAAAGACTCGGTACAGCATATATTTGATCGTGCCGGCAAAGAGATAGCCCAGTTTAAATACAAAACGATCGAACCTTTTGATAATGAGAAAAAGTCTTTTATCGTATCGATTAACCATAATTATGGCATCCTGGACTCGGGTTTGCAAGTGAAGTTACCTATCAAGTATCAATCGCTAGAGCTAATATTCCCCGGTAAAATTGCTGCAAAAGAGCAGGGAAAGATCAGTATGCTGGATGAAGATGGTAAGACTTTGTCCAGTGTTAAATATGACGCGGTAGCGCCCGTTCAGGATGAAGACCTGGCACTGGTGAAAATTAACCAAAAACGGGGGCTGATCAACAGTCACGGAACACTCATCGTACCCGCTATATACGACGAGATCCGGGAATTTCAATACGGTATGGCCGTCGTCAGGCGGAACGGGAAATACGGTCTGGTGAACAGTAGGGGAAAGGAAACTATACCCGCAATTTACACCAGAGCGGACAGCTTTGACGGGAACTATGTGAAAGTTAGTTTAAATGGTAAAACTTTTAATGTGGATCGCTTGGGAAAGAAGGTTGCGGAAGAAAGTGATTATTGATAAAAAAGATGATATTCCCGCTGTCCGGAGTCTATAAACTTTGACTAAACAAAAAAGCGCCTGTAAACCAAGAGCCTTAATTATGTATTCCTATAGTCATGCACAGGCCATAACCCCAATATGTCTATTTAAAGTTTCCTTTATTTGATTTTTCATCGACCTTAAATAGCCGTAAAGTTGATGAATTAGGTTTGACTACTTTGTCCTCTTAGTCAGATTTATTCGTAGTGCCGAAAGCAAATGAATGCTACTATCCGATTGTCATGGATTAACGTTTGCCTGTGCGCAAAAGTTCTTCTGTGATCTCGCGGGTATAAGCCTTGATCTCTTCCTGAAATGTATTAACGGATGCGCCGCCCCGAATCTCTTCGAGACGTTTTTCCCAGCTGCCCGTTAGCTCAGCCTGTGCGATGCGCTGGTGTTTGACAATCTCGTAAACCGATAGCCCGGTATCGGTCGGCACGAGGTTTTTCTTTTCCCGGCTGATGTAATCGCGTTTAAGCAGCGTTTCGATAATGGCGGCACGTGTCGCGGGCGTGCCCAGGCCGCTTTCCTTCATCGCTTCGCGTAATTCTTCGTCTTCGATCTCCTTGCCGGCAGTCTCCAGCGCTTTGAGCAAAGAGGCTTCGTTATAGAGCGGCTTAGGCTTGGTCTGCTTTTCCAGGATCGCTTTTTCGGCGATAGGCAAGTCCTCGCCCTGCGCCACCTTGGGCAGTGTCGCGTTCTCCTCGTCTTTCTTCTCTTCGTCTTTGTCGTTGAAAACGGCGCGCCAGCCCGGTGTTTGGATAACAGTGCCGCTGGCGGTGAACTTACTGCCGCTCTCGACCGTGATCTTGGTGATCTCCTTGATACAGTCCTGGTGGAACGCTTCGAGCATCCGGCCGGCGACCATGTCATAGACTGCCTGCTGATCGGCCGATAGCTGATACGTTTTCTCGCCGGTGGTCAGTATCGCGTGGTGATCGGTCACTTTTTTGGCATTGACGCTGCGCTTGCTCAGTTTGGCACCGGACAAAATTTGCGCTTGTTTGCCGAAATCCGCATGCTCTTTTAACGGCTCAATGAGGTTTGGCACGGTAGCGAACACATCATCACCGATATAGCGGCTGCCGGTACGCGGATAGGTAACCAGCTTGCCCTCATAGAGGTTTTGCAGGATGCCCAAGGTCTGTTCGGCCGTAAATCCTTTACGTTTGTTCGCCTCCTGCTGTAAACTGCTCAGGTCATGCAGCAGCGGCGGTGGCTCTTTGCGTGGCTTGGCTTCGACACTGGGGATATGGCCGGCCGGCAATACCGCATCCAATATCGCTTGCGCTTCTTCTTTGGTTTTAAAATTCTTATCCGATATCGCCCGGAAGGTTTGCCCGTCCTTATCCGGGTGAACGGCCACCTGGAAATAAGTTTGCGGGACAAAATTCTTGTTTTCCAGGTAACGCGCGCAGATCATGGCCAGGGTAGGGGTCTGCACCTGTCCGAGCGACAGCACGCCTTTCTTGCCGGAAGCCAGGGTCAGGGCCTGCGTCGCATTCATCCCAACCAGCCAGTCCGACTGGGAGCGGCAATGCGCAGAATTGAACAGGGTATCGTAATCGGAACCTGGCTTCAGGTTGCGGAAACCGTCTTTGATGGCCGCATCGGTTTGCGAGGAGATCCAAAGCCGTTTGAATGGCTTTTTACATTTCAAGTAATAATAAATATAGCGAAAGATCAGTTCGCCCTCGCGCCCGGCATCGGTGGCCACGATGATCTCCGTAGCTTCCTCAAATAAAGTCTTAATGATGTCCAGCTGCTTTTTCGCGCCGGTGTCGACTTTGCCGTCCTGCTGGCGGATAGCCAGCTTGAACTTCGGAGGGAGCATCGGCAGGTTCTGTACGCTCCAGCCGAAATAACCGTATTCTTGCGGATTGGCGAGTTGGAGCAAATGGCCGAAAGCCCAGGTAAAGGTATAGCCCTTGCCCTCGATATAGCCATCCTTTTTCGTGGTGGCGCCGAAGACCTTGGCGATCTCGCGGCCGACGGATGGTTTTTCGGCGATGATAACTTTCATATTGGTCGGGCAAACTTAGTGAACAGATCGTGGCGTGGCAATGGGTGTGGAGAAAATCGGCGGAGAGGCATTTGCCAAAAGGATCAAAACAATGCCTTGTTTTAAAAGGCTATTTATGCTGGTCTGTAGTATGATTAAATTAAACGGATGGTATCCAGCTTAAAGAATACCGCTCTATCCCGCACTATCGCATTTTGATTTAGTATTCGCTAAATTAAAGTAACTAGTGAATTGTGTCCATCAGTTCGTTTCTTTTTAAATAAGAGCATCGCTAAAGGTTAGTTGAATTTGAAAACGCTAAGTGTAAAAATAGTAAGGAACATCAATAGCTGGGAAACATAAAAAAGAGCGAGGCGGTTTTTGACCTTCAGAAAATCGTCTTTCCGGCTTTCTTGCCCTCGTAGGTCATCCTGAAGAAAGTTCAATATTAACCGTTTAAGTTTCGCGTCTTGCTTTCTTCCGAATGCCGATCCGTTGATGGCTATAATGATGATCAAACCGATTTTTAATTGAAACCAGAATTGCCTGGCAAAAACACCTTGCGTAATGATCAGCATGGTCACCCCCGACAGAATCAGGAGCATAATTCCGATATTTACGATCAAATGAAAGTTAAATCCTTCATCATAGCTTATAATGGCTTTTGACCGGTCGCTTGCATATAGCTTCCAGAAATATCTGGTGAGCAAATATTCCAGTAACGTGGTGCCTGCCATGAGCGTAATCCCCACAATATGGGTGATTAGCGCAATTTGATAAAGTGTTTGCATGGATTAACATTCAGAAATGGTCGGCCTTTTCCTATCGTACCTGTCGGATTTCACGATATCCACAACGAATTTAGCTACACTTTTCCTGCTGATATATAAACTTGGCTTAGGCAGGTTATTAAAACTCACCTTCAGCGTTTTTATCTTATCGGAATCATTTAAGGCAACAGGCCGGACAACCGTCCAGTTTAAGTCTGAATTAGCTAATAGTTTTTCCTCTTTTTCGTGTTCCGCGTAAACAGGCCTCATGTTGGTATAGTCAATTAACCATCTGAGCCAAAAAGGTGTATCTTTTTTGCTGTCCCCGACACCCCAGGCAGAGACTGTAATTAACCGTTTCAGGCCTTGCTGATCCGCTTCGGCTATCACGTTTTTTATACTTTCAGATATGAAATCTGGCGCGGTTATTAATTTAGACCAGGGCGCATCCGAGGCCCTGACGATACCCAAAGCACTGATGATCAGATCACAGCCCCGCATCGCAGCCGCTAAATCCGCTCTGCGGGAAGGTGTTCCCTGAAATACGTGAATGGATTTTGAACTAAAGGATATTTTGTTTTTATCCCGCACCAAAACATTTAAATCATAGCCTTGCTTTAAAGCCTCTTCAACAATAAGACGACCGGTTCTGCCGGTGGCCCCTAAAATGAGTACTTTCATATTTTTTTTTAACAAAAGTGATCCAAAACTTTACCTTTGTCAAGTAATGGCACATTTGTCAAGTATTGACACAAAAGACACCAATACTCATTAACAATATGTTAACCGAAGAAATAATTGAAAAAAAAGTTGAGCTGGATTGTGATTGCTCCATATTAGGCGCCATCAATATCATAACCGGCAAGTGGAAACCTGTAATTATCTGGATGTTATTATCAGGGCCCAGGCGATTTGGCGAACTTCACAAATCCATTCAAGGGATAGCATTAAAGGTATTATCGAGACATTTAAAAGAACTGGAGGCAGATGGCATCATCAATCGAAAGGTATATGCTGTAGTACCGCCGAAAGTAGAGTATACACTCACTGAAAAAGGGATGTCGCTAAATGAAGTGATGCAGTTATTAGCCGAATGGGCCAAAAAAAATATAGTGGCAGAATAAGACATACTGGAATATCTTAGCATACTTTGCCTATGGCACCGGCTTATTGCCACTATAATATCTTAATAAGTATCTTTGGCCCATGCTGACCCTCTACGATTTTAATGGGCTAACCGATAACGAAAAGGCCGAAGCAGTCTGGAAAGGCACATTCCTGGCTGACCGTGAAGAAGATGGACTGGCCGTACAGTTGTACAGCCTCCCTGCTTTTTATGTGGAAGTTTTCTATGAAAAGCAAAATAACCAGATCAGCCGTTTCCGCGCATTTACTTCCAACAGTCTACTGGTGCCATACCTGGCACAAATCAAATTCAATCAATGAAAAAAATTATTTCTTTTGTGGCCCTAATGGGCGGAGCTTTGTGTTTAATTTCCTGGGGATTTAAAGGTCACCGCGCCATTGCCGCCATCGCGCAGCGGCACTTGACCGCGAACACCGCCTACGTCGTTTCTGCCTATTTAAAAGGCGAAAGCATGGCCGATGTCAGCACCTGGGCCGATGAGAACCGCGACCGTACCACCGCGCCCTGGCATTTTTCGAATTTGCCACTTGGTTTGAACCATGAGCAATTTGTCAAAGCGGTTGCTGAAAGCGACGGCAACGTTTACACCGCGATATTAAAAGCCGAAGCGCAGCTAAAAGATAAAAGCCTGAACTTTGAGCAGAAAAATGAGGCATTGAAATATTTGATCCACCTGGTCGGCGATGCGCACCAGCCCATGCACATCAGCCGCAAAGAAGATAAAGGCGGCAACACCATACAACTGCGCTTTGATGATAAAGGCACCAACCTGCACAGCTTATGGGACAGCAAGCTGATCGACCATGAAGGCCTGTCACAGGAGGATATCGCCAAAAATTACGATACCGCGACCCCTGCCGAAATTAAACAATGGCAAAGCGACAGCCCCATGGAATGGATATGGGAGAGCTACCAGATCAGCAGCCGGATATATGCCGGAGTAAAACCAGGGCAAACGGTTGATGAAGCCTATTACAAAAAATATATCCCCGTCATTCATGGGCGGATCGACCGGGCCGGTATCCGTTTAGCAGGTGAACTTAACAGGCTATTTAATAATGAAACGGCGCCGAAGGTGAATAGTATTTCAGCCGCATTGGCCGGCAAAGCAACACAGGGCGTCGTTGAAGGCCCGGTAGAACTAAAGGACGTTCAACAGTTTGCCGGTAAGACCGTTCAGGTTGCGGGCAAGGTCTACAGCAGCAAAGATATTGGCAGCATGGTATTGGTAAACCTTGGCGCGGCTTATCCAAACCAGATGCTGACGTTGGCGGTGAAAGGTAAGGCAAAGCTGCTGGCCGCGAATATCGACGGTAAAACCGTTACCGTTACCGGGCAAGTGATCGACTATAAAGGCAAACCGGAAATTATTGTCAGCGACACAAGCCAACTGAAAATAGAATGAACGAGCCGTTCCTGTTAGCGGTGACCTGCCAAAACAAGCCCTGTGAATTTCATGCCGCTTTTCAGCGCTATGACTACACCTATCGCATTGTCGTGGTCATTGACGAAGTAAATTACATTTTTTGAGCCTGATCAAAAAGGGCTTTACCGCGTTATCGGCGCAGCGTCCGCCAGAGGTCAGGCCGGAATTGGCATGCTAAGCCATAACACAGACTTAGTGTATTTAACCATTCTTAGGGGTAGATAACCGAAACAGCTATTCCTTTCCAATAGCATCGAGCACCAGTAAACCCTGCCAATCCATATTCAGCATACCGGCCGCTGCGTCAAGCTCAATCGTGAACGCTTTCTCCTGATCTAGATAGCCACCTGGCAGTTCATAGTCTGCCCTTGCCAGCGTCAGGCCCGCTGCACCGGCAGACAAGGCCGCCCGGATGATCGTTTGAATATGCGGCGGCCCGCTGTCCTCAATGACAAACTCCTGTATGGCGAGTAATTCTTTCCGGCCATTCAGCATGACCAGGAAATAGCCCGCACCTTCCTGCCGAGCCAGGTACGGCCACAGAAAGGCCGCCACCTGCTCAAATGTTTCCAGTAACAGCGGCTGCCCTGAGTGATCAAGCGCCCGCTTCCCCAGTTCAAAAGCAGCGACCAGCAGTATCGCTTTGACTTCACCTATACCCCTGATCGCTTTCAATTCCTCAATACCCATTGCCGCCAGCCGGTCCACCCGGTTACCGGCAACGGCGATCAATGCGCCACAAATACTCATTAGGGGAATCTTTTGTGTACCTGAACCTAGCAGGATCGCGATCAGTTCGGCATTGGATAATGATGCTGCCCCGGAATGCAGCAGTTTTTCGCGCGGCCGCTCCAGTAGCGGCCAGTCTTTGATCGTTCCCATCTTTATGCGCTTATCCCCAGTTCCCCGGCACTATACCTGCCCAGCAGCATCGCCAGCGCCTCTAACATAAAACCAATATCATCCGCAAAAAAAATGATCTCCCGTCTGGTAAATACCTCCGCCTCCACCTGGTCGCGCCGGGTGATCCGCAGGTAATACTCCTGGTTCCTCGATTGCTTAATATCGAAATAGTACTGCCGGGTATGATTGGTAAATCCTTCGGTATCCACGATCCAGCTTAATTTTTTCCGTTGTCTTTGCATATGTCTCGCTGTTTGAAATGACAAAACTCGACATCAAAATATTGGCTTCCACCGCTTTATTCGCTTAAAAACGTTTCTAAATGTTTCCTTATCTACCACCACGAATTAAAATGCCGCCGATATTCGTCCTATGGAAACACTCATCGAAGAAAGAACCTGTAAAGACTGCGGCAAACCGCTTGGCCCCGGACGCGAAGACAAGCAATATTGCGATGATGCCTGCCGGACCAATTTCAATAACAGAAAACAGCGCCAGGCGAAGAAAAGCGAAGCCGCCGCCTCTGTCGAGCAAATGCCCCTGCCGGAGTACATAGCCAGGATACAGGAAATTATTTTGGACAACCGGGCGCTGTTGAAAACCCTGTGTGACGAGGAAAACGCCGGCCATATCCGGATGCGCCACCTGATCGGCAGGGGCTTTAACGCCAAGTTCTTCACCAGCGAAGCGGAACCGACCGGAACGGGAAATGTTTACCGTTTCTGTTTTGAATACGGTTATTGCGAAGGCAGCGATGGTATTGTCACCGTAGTTTGTCGCAAGCGCGAGATCTACTGAAAATAACCCTGGTCAAGACAGCGCAAAGCGATCGCTTCCGACAAGTGCGGGAGGCGGATGTTTTTTGCACCCGCCAGATCGGCGATCGTTCGGGCCACTTTCAATATCCGGTCATAGGAGCGGGCGGAAAGCTGGTGCTTTTGTATCGCCTCCAATAGGATTTCCTGTTCGGTGCCAGCCAGTTGTGCATATTGTTTCAACAGCAGCGGAACCAGGGCAGCGTTGACCGAGCCTTGCCTGTTAATTTGGAGGCGGCGTGCGGTAGCCACCCGCTGCGCTATCCCTTCGCTGGGTTCCCCGGCAGCATTTCCCATTAAATCCTGGTGTGCAACCGGGCCAACCTTAACCTGCAAATCGATTCGGTCGAGCAGGGGGCCGGAAATCTTGCGCAAATAGCGATGAATGGAAGAAAGGCTACAATTGCATTTGCGCGTTGGATGACCGAAAAACCCGCAAGGGCATCCCTGCGTTGCCTTTTTACCAATACCGAAAGAGCGTTGCAAAGCCATATAAACAGGGTTATCCGCTTCATCCGCAAAACCTGGGTGAACATATCAAAAAAGTTCGGATGGACAAAGGCTTATTACAAAGAGATGTCGCGATACTTTTAAAGGTTGACCAGGATTCAGTGACTGGTTGGGAAATTAGACGATACAAGCCTCAAGTGCGACACTATCCCGCGATTATTGCTTTTCTTGACTATTATCCTTTTGACCACGAAACAGATACACTACCAGGAAAGATACGCTGCATTCGTTATTGCAAAGGATATAGCTATAAGCAATTCGGTACACTGCTTGGTGTAGATGCTTCAACGGTGAGAGATTGGGAACAAGAGCGATTTAAGGCACCTATTCGGATTCATGACCGAATATTGCATGCATGGCTTCTGATACCCCATATTTTACCACAACAATACCTCTCCCATTGAGAGGTATTTATTTACGTTTCTAACACCATTACTCGCTAATTGTCATTTATTGACGTGATAACTTGATCAATTTGTTCTTGATTAAACTTAGTAAACACAAATAAATATCCTTCATTGTCATTAGTATAAATACGTAATACTGTGGGTACACTTGACCCCGGCCGACCGTATTGAAACCCTTTTATATGTGCCAATGTAAAATAATACAAGCCATTTTTTGTATTACCTGCTTCGGTTAAATCCTTAAATTTCAAAAAGCTGTATTGTATTATTGTATTTTCCCTTGAGAGATTAAAAAAAGAAATATCATCAGGGCTTTTAAAATAAGAAAATAATAAAAGGTCAAAATTCGAGCTAATATTGTTATCCTTCAAGTAGCTACGTATAATATTATAATTAGCATCACTTGGCGAATTAAGTATGTCAAGGAAATCAACATCGGAAGAATCCTTCTGAACTTTAAGTTGTGCACTATCCAGGAAATGGAAAGCACAATATCTTTCTCGCAATCTGAATGTTCTAAACGTATCTATCTTAGGTATTATAAACTTTATACCAGCTAGTGATGCAGTTATACCTCGATGAACCTTGGTATCCTTAATATTCATTTTAATTGGCAGGATTTTTAGGAAATCGGACTTAATAGAAGTATCCGAGCCTAAAATCTTTTGGCCGATTAAAAAATTATTTATTTTTAATCCAGCAAGCACACCGATACATGCTATCGAACTGATAATTATTACTTTTTTTTTCATATTTTTTATTTTCATGGAACTTTACCTCCTCCATATAGTACACTTTCTATAATTTCGAAGTTTTGGTAAATATATATTGCTGCGTCATTTTTTATGTCTTGACCTAATGTCGTGTATTGCAGGAAAAGCATTTGAAACCCGTTTAAACTGGTCAAACTTGATGGAACCGGATGACCGGTTAAAAGTCCAAATAACGGGGCATATTCCTTCAAGATTTGTAAGGTTTCATTGGGCGGTATAGCATCGATTTGATGTTTTTTCATGCCACTTTTTACATCTATCATATAATTATAAGTTTCTTGCCCTCCAGGCCATGCACCTCCATATACTATGGTGTACCCGGTACTAGTGGGATCCAAAGAATCCATGGCTATTCCCTGCCGGTCTGCTGCTTGTAACCCGCGTTTAATCAATCCTAATTGTTGAGTAATCATAGGGAGAAGAGCATTTAATTGACTTGAGAACACAGAGAAACTCATATCTGGTATAAGCCCGACTACACTATCATACAATGAGTGCATCGCCTCCAATTTTTTAACGGGGTCGCCATTTTGAAGAGCATTTAGGTCGGTCACCGCTTTATTGATTGCCGCTACTTTATCGTTAGCATTTTTAATGCCTTTTGTTACGTCTTGCAATTGCTGTAACGCGCTTTGGTTATCAGTTGTTACATCATTTTGAAATAGTCCCTCACCTGTTAGACTTTGGTAATCTTCTTGCTCGTTTTGTTCTGTCCAGGCATCGATTCCGTCAGGATTCGTCCATTGTGCGTCCATTCCATCGGGGTCAATATTTCGAATCGGATTATCCAGTGCATAATTATATTGGGAAAATCTCCGTGACTTTTCCGCATCAGGGTCGACTACACTCCATCGTGCAATTACCGGGTCATAAAAACGTGCGCCATAATCTTATAGGCTACCATAACTTTTAAGATTTTGCGTGTAATTTCCAACCAGCAGGTTTAGTTTGTTAAAGAACGATTGGCCTCGTAAAGTTAATGGATATTTTTTAGCATACAAGCCCGGCGCGTTGGTTGTCTTTTACCAATGGCCGCCCGCAAGGTTGGTGTTTTTTTGAAGCGCAGGGGTATTGGTCGGCGGTTTTTTTTAGCCCAGGGTGAGCGGATGATGTTTGTTCAGCGCCTCTTTTAAGTCCTCCAGGTTGGTGGTTTTATACCGTTCGGTTGAACTGACATACCGGTGTCCGGCCATGTACTGAACATTGCGCAGGTTCTTTTCTTTTAACCACTCGGTGATCACGCTTTGCCGGATTTGCTTAGCATGTTTGTATTTGGGATTCAGTTTGCGTAAGGCATAGTTCAGATGGAGCAGGCTGTTTTTCATGTTCTCCTGACTGTTGATACTGATAAAGAGACGCTCTATTTCTGTTTCGGCCTTGTACCGGTCGGGCTTCCTTCCGGGCCTTTCGGCCATTCGCTCAGCAATAATCTTCGGACGGATCACCAGCAGGTATTCATGCAGTTCAAGGATTTGATGAGGCTGCAGCACAAGCACTCTGCCCATCAGCTTTCCGGTAGGTGGAATGTGTATTTTACCTTCCCTTAGCTTCAGGTGTTCTGGCCGGAGATGGTTGAGTTCGTCCCTTGTCAGGCCCTGGTAGATCAGCAGGCCAACGATCACCTTATTGCGGTAAGTACGGTTGTCGGTGACCTCATAACGTTCGTACAATGACTCCATTTCCTGCCGGGTCAACAGATCATGAGGGATATTGCGGATAACGCCTTTTAGCACGATACCGGCAGCCGGATTATGGCTGGCTTCCTGCTGCTCCTGCAAAAAGGTAAAGTAATAACGTATTGCCCGCATGATCTGGTTGATCAGGCGAATGCTGTACCCGTCATTACGCAGCTTATCAGTGAACTCCATTGTATCGGCATGGGCGATTTGTGACAAAGCCAGGCTATGCTCGGTTGCCCATTCGAGGAAGATGCCGCTGTAATTGCTGATCTGACGGATATAACTTTCACCGAACTGCTCCCGTTTCAGATAGGCTTTAAAAGCGATGAGTGCGGCCAGGGTAGCGGGGCTAAAGTTATATTTTCTGTTCATGCTGCAAGTGGGTGTAGATCTGCGTACTTTCCATGCTGCTGTGTCCCAGGAACCGCTGTATCTGCTCCAAAGCCATACCTGAATGCAACAGGTGGCTGGCAATGCTGTGGCGCAGGGTATGCAGGCCCACCGGCTTTTTGATCCCCGCCGTTTTTCTTAAAGTCTGAATACGCTCATAACAGGTCTGGCCGGTGAGCCTTTTGCCGTTGATGTTCAGCAATAGCGCATCCTCTTTTTTATCCCCGGCCAACTGATGACGGGCATAAAGCAGATAGTTCTCCAGGTCGGCCTTAGCGGAACCGGCCAGCGGTACATAACGCTCCTTATACCCCTTTCCCTTGCGGACGTAAACCAGTTCCTTATCCGGCAGTACATCCTGGACATTTACGTTTATACCTTCGTTCTTGCGTAGGCCGCAGCCGTAATACAGGGCAAGGATCGCCCGGTCACGCAGCCCCATCATGCCGTCAGGAACGGCATCATATAGTTTGCTGACCTCCTGCATGGTCAGAATGCTTTTGATGTTGGTGGGCTTGCCTTTAATGGGCAGCTTAACCGTGAAACTCGGCTGGCCGCTTTCAGTCAGGTAACGGCTGAACTTGCGGATCACCTGCACATGCTTGCGGATATAGTTCAGGCTGATAGCGCCCTCTTTGGTCTTGCTCGGCCTTTGGTGGAGGTAATCGAGATAGGCTTTTAAGTGATCGGGATGAATATCGTGCGGATGATCGCAGTTTTGAGCTTCTAAGTAAGCGAGGAACTCAGCCAGCATCTTGGGCATATCCCGGGGGCTGGTCGGTTCAAAGTTGAGGATACGGAGCCAGGCCGTAAAGCCTGCATGCAGCCGGGTATAAAGCGGGTTAGATAATAGGGTGCCTTGCATTTTTTAAGCCTGTTGGGATACTGTCTCTTTCTTGCTGTTTTTCTGCACTTTATGTAACCCATCGGGCTGGTGGTGTACCCCAGGGATACCCGGTTTTTCCTGACGGATGGCAGCAAGGATGCTTTCGACCATCGTATGCGCGTCAGCGGTCAGGTTTTCGAGATCATCCCAACTCTGTACCTTGTATTCAAAGCCCTTATAGCGGCTGCCACGTGCGATCTTGATATAACCCATGCGTTCCAGTTCATACAGGTAACGGGCCAGACTGCTTGGGCTGAGGCGAAACGCCGGACGCACCTCCTTGCTGTAAAAGGTTTCGGTATCGTTCTGCCGCAGCCAGGCTTTGAGCCGCTCGAAGAACGAACGGCAGGCCCCGGTCAGTTCGTCGCTCTTTTTCAGCAGCGTGGTTTCCAGCAGGGAAAAGGCGACTTCGATATCCTCGATTGTTGTTTCAATATATTGTTCACCGGTATCCGTATCGGTTTTGAGTTCCCTTTGGTACTGGTGGTAGTAGGTAATAGTTTCCGTGAACAAAAGCAGCAGCATCATGGTGCGGCGGGGTTTAAAGACCGCTTCCGGCAATTGCAGGAAAGTCGCGTAAGGGTTCCTTACGCTCACCGGCTGCAACAGCCGCTGTACGTTTTTAAGCTGTTCGCGCACGTTGCGCTCGGCCTGCTGGTCAACCAGGCCCGCGCTTAACCTGCGCTGATAGTCCATGATCTTTTTATCCTGCTCGGCGCTGCCGTCCATATACAGCAGGATACAGCGGTTGGCGTTATCCTCGTAAAGTTGCTCACGGGTGGTACAGCCGCTGACGCATACCGGGCCTTCAACGTTCAGGGTCACCGTCCGCAGGTTGCCTTTGCTGTCCTTCAGGGTGACCGTCTTGCTGATCCGGCGCTTGCTTTGCAGTTCCCGCAGGGGGTACAGCACATTATCCGCGCCGTCCATGTCCTCGATCAGCAGCAGCTTATGCTGTAACTCATCCCGCCCGAAGTAGTAAAAGGCATTCATGGAGAGCATGGTGATCTCCAGCTTATCTTCTTCGGGGATCAGTTCGGACACCTTTTCCTGTAACCAGGTCTTACCGGTGCCGGATGGCCCCAGGCACATCAGGTGCAGCGGCGTATGCCGCTTGCGGGAGGTAAAGATCAGGTAAGCGATCAGGCTGTTGACTTCCTCGCCGATGATGCCGCTGGCGGCGATGGCCTGCCGGGTCCGTCCGAGCAGGCCGGGCGCTTTGAGGTATTGTAAGGCGGCCTTGCGCTCGGCCTCGTTCAGCAGCTTCTTTTCAGCCTGTTTGGGTTTCATGGCATCCAGGCGCTCGGCGCGGTAATCTTCCAGCGCGGTGGTCAGGCGGCTGATGATCCGGGCAAGCTCGGCAGCGGCCACGTCCAATGCTTCGCCAGCCTTTTCCACCAGCTGCTCGGTCTGGACGCTGTTGTACAGGTCGAGGTTGTGGCGAAAGGCCGACTGCAGGTTGTTATCATAAGTTATCTTCAATGTTACTTTCAGGCGGTCAAAGCCGGTGAGCTTGATGCCGCCCATAACGGTAATATGCAGCTTGCCATCGATATAAAGCAGCAGTTCTGAATTATCTGTAATGAGTTTAGGTACTACATTCATTGATTATATTATTTTGCAATACATTATTGTATTTCAATGATACAAACATCGGATGCAGAAAAGCAAGTGATACTCATTTGTATTTTACCACGCAGATTGTGTATCATTCTATGTATTTTTGAGAGACAGGAAGAAAGGAAACATGAGTATCGGAACCCGCATAAGAGAACTGCGTCTCCAAAAGAGATTGAAGCAGGCAGAGCTTGGCGCAATCGTCGGGCTGACCTATGTGCAGATAGGCCGGTATGAAATAGGAAAGTCCATACCAGCATCAGATATGCTGTTTAAGCTGGCAAAGGCGCTGGATACCACTACGGATTACCTGGTTAACGACAGCGAGAACGATCCATCTGTAACAGCACAATTGACCGACCGGGAACTGCTTAAACAGTTTAAGGAAGTAGAGCAGTTCAGCGCCGAGGATAAGCACCTGGTTAAGACTTTTATCGATGCCTTTATCACAAAAAGACACATCCAGGAACTGGTAAAGTAAAGGCCGTTATTAAAAGCAAAGCCCCTTTTCAGGGGCTTTGTCATTTATTACCTTGTTGTTTTCATAGGTTGTTTTACCGGCTTTTTAGGCTTTATGCTATCCGCAAATGCATAAGGGTTGCTTTGCTGATCTTTCGGCGCGGCTGGCATGTAACGTATGATACGGGGATCATAGAATTTCGCTTTATAGGCCATGTTCTTTTTTGCTGTTTGCGCTCCGGCTGTTAAAGCGAGGCTTACAAGTGTTAACAGGATCAAATGCTTCATTGTCTTATCACTTAGTTATGGACTTTTGTATTTCGGTTAACCTGATGAATTGCATTATTAAGAAAGCTGCAATACCTGCCACAAATATCCATTCATGGTACTTTATAGTCCAGTAGATAAATGGGGCACTTATGATTAGCCACTCTATAATTAACTTTATTCTTAGGTTCTTTTGATTGTTAACAATCAATATCAAGTCTAATATAACGAGTGCTATTATAAAAAGTCCCCAAAACATGATTCCGTACCCACAAACCAATATTAGCGACCCAATTATCGCCTGAAATAGATTGCGAGACACGTTTGTATCGGTTAAGTTTAATATAATAGCATATAAAAAGACGACTACAAACACGCCTAAAAGATTGATCCAATTTGTCTTTATAATTTTCATATCCTTATTGTTGTACTGTTGGTTTATTTTGATTCATCTTATTCCATTCGGCAGGAGTGTATTTTTTATCACCTTGCTGAACACCAGTGAAAACACCTTTACCATCCATTGTAATAGTGAAATTAGCCTGCATCATTGGCCTATCATTATCACCAGGGAGGCTTGTATATGGGTTGCCGTTTGCTGCACTAACACCGATAAACAGTTGATTCCCTTTTGTATCTCCGATCATTGTTTCTGCTGACGGAAACGCGTCACCCGTTTGTACTGCATTTACCTTTAATGTACCTGCTTTATCATTTTCAGTTAAGGTAAAGTTTGTATGCACATCGATGTCCGGTGATCCTGGTACTAATGGGTTATGTCCTGCCATATTCGAGGTAAAAGAAGTAGTATTACTTCCGTCCTTATTCTCTGTGGATTTCAAGTTTGTTATACTTCCTCTATCATCTTTAGCCACTGCAACTCCTAAAACCGGATTATATGACGCATTGGAACTTGTTTTTAAGCCTGTCACTGTACCTTTATTGGGATCAACTGTAAAAGATTGTTTCAAACGAGCCGTTGCAGTTGAAGACGTAGTATAACCTCTATTATTGCCATCTCCAATAAAATATCCACCAAACCAATCAAAAGGAGCAAAAGAACGAATGTTAACAGGGAAAGGCCACATGCCATCGGGATCAACCATACGGATCGGGTCATCCATTCCATAAGCGTATGGAGACCATCTTCTTCCTTTTTCAGCAAGTGGATCAACCGATGTAAATCGACCAATTACAGGGTCATAGAACCGCGCGCCGTAATCGTATTGATTAACTAAATTGAATTGTAGCTCTTTTCCATTATAAAGATTACGATTGTCATTTGAATTATCGTAATATTTCATACTCAAACCAAAAGGGTAATAGGAGTTTTCCTGTATTATCCGCGATGTACCACCTGCTCCACCGCCATCAAATGAAGCTCGTACATTCCCCAGGTAATCTTTAAGATCATAAGTATACGTCGACACCGAATTATTTGGCAACATTAATGCCCGTCCCTCCTGGGTCTGAATATATGAAATCGTGCTGGTATTTGCGGCATCATTATACTGATAAACAATTCCGTCTAAGTAATCCCACGACGTATGTGAGTTGAAGCTCGTGTCTCTCAGCTTATTGCCGCCAGCGTCATAATAATACGTGCACAAATTTGTACTCCCTTTTTTATAAAGCATGGGTAGATTAAGCATGTTGTAACTCAATAATTTTGTCGTACTGTCGGAGGTTATGTTACCATTGCCATCATATAGATATGTTCGAAAATGCGCGGTGCTACCGTTATTGGTGACAAAGTTTAATTGGTTGCTATTGCTGTTATAGGTGTAGCCCAATGAAGCGGCATTGGGCGCAAGACCCAACCTCACTAAGGAATCAATATTACCCATTACGTCATAGGTTAATTTTTCATCCAGCGACCCATATGTAGACTGTGATTGTAACAAACGATTCGCATTATCATATTTATAATTTACCGTGTCGTAACTTGCAGATGGTTTGCCATACACGCCGTTCATGTATGGACTGTTATAAATGAATTGAGATATGTTACCGTTATATTGTGGTGCAGCATTGCTTCCAAAGGTTTATCATAGCTGATTTTTTCTCCATAATCGCTGATGGCACCTAGTGGCATTATAGCAGTTTGCCAGCCGCGTTCGTTGTAGGAATAGCTCACTTCACCCAAATAATTGGTCATTCCAACTGGCGAATGAAAATGGCTGGCGATCAGCTGTCCTAATTCATTATAGTCGTACTTTGAAAAATAGGTGATGGGCTGTCCGCTTCCGCTTGCGATTTGTTCAGTAGAGATGATTTTTCGCCCTGCGTGATCATATATGTAAGTGTCTTCAATTTTAACAGCAGGTGTCGCAAGGTTTTTAGTGTTGAAGTGGTATCGGGTAAGCGTGTCCGGTTGGTTTATGAAATTATACCCTATCGTTGTAGCATCATAGTTATTTACACTGAAATTATTGTGGCCTCCCAGATAATGCTGTTTAAAAATCTTAATCGGTCTTCCTTGGCTATCATAGTAAGGGACTTTCCATAGTACATCAGCAGGAGTGTTAATTACCGATACCTTTGATGCGGTTAAGAGTTGCGATGTGAGCAAGCTGGCATTTACAGGCCCGACGCTATAGTTTGCAGGTAACCCAGGTATGCCAGTAGTATTATCATAATAATTTGTCGTAAGTATAGTGTACCCGGTTTTAGGAATGGTCGCATTCGTGTATCCCGTACCAGTTCCTGTGATGGTGCGTGTTTCCCATAGCGTTGTTTGCGCATTAGCTGCAGCTTGCATACTTGCCCTGTTATTTACCCCAGCAACACTATCTGTCAATTTATAATATCCACTAATTACAACCCTTCCTAATGCATCGTATTTCGAGTAAAAAGCTTGCTGCGGTATCTTCATCCGCTGTACCGAATCCTGCGTAGCTATCACCTCATCAAGTTTATTATAAATCATGTATTCCCATCCCTTCCCCGGAACTTTCTTTTCCACCAGCCTGTTCCGGCTATCATAATGGTATTGATAACAAAGATTATCAAGTATTATATGAACAGGCACTCCACTAGCGTCGGGGTTTGCACCAGGCGGCAAGACGAACGCTAAACGGCCAAAGTCATCATATACATAGTATGTAGAAAGCATTTGTACGGTTCCATTATTCAGATTGTAATTGCGCTTTAACACAATTTGGCTGCTTTTATTCTTGTACTGTTCCGTAGTGCCGATACAGCCATCGCCCGGCTTCCAGTTCTCATCTTTGGTGATTGTTACAGCTAACTGTCCCTGTGTATAACTGGCATTGACGACCCTAATTAATCGTTGGGAAAGGGTGTTGCTATCCACGCTCGTCGTATATAACGCTACGATTCTGCTTCCAGGATTATTCGTTGTTACAGTACTGTTAAACGTACTGGTTTGGTCATTCGTCGTATACACAATTTTTTTTGTGTGATATACACTGTTTGCATTTCCTGACCCACTAAATTGCCATGTCGCACCGGGCGACCCTTGTTCAACTGTTCGATTTAAGGGGGAAGGTTCATAACCAAGCTGCCCATAAGATGGTACAGTGCCACTTACGGCAGGTATTGTCACCACACCCGGGGCGTTCCAAACAGCACCGGCAGGGTTTGAATAGAACGAAGCCTGGTCGGCAATAGCTGTTGTTTTATATGAACCATCACTAATATCTAAAGTTTCTGCATAAGGCAGATAACTTTTATTTTGTCTGCCATAAGTGTCATATATAATTGGCGTTACTATATCGCGATAATCAGGGCTGGCTTTTGTCTGTACTTCTTGTATCTTTTTCCCCAAGCCGTCAAAATAATCTATGGTTTCTTGCTTTTGGTCGTAAGTTAAATTCGCCAAATCCGTATCCGTAAGGACTCCCGGTTTGGTGATCACATCTGTTTTTATTGTGTTTAGAATAGAGGGTGGCGCAGTAGATGGACGGATGTAACTAGTTAACAGCTTGATTTGGGTTCCTACAATGCCCGAATATGGTAATTGGCTTTCCGAAATCATATAGTACGTTCCGGCCGGTAGTACCTGGTCGATATAAGTTATCCCGTTATTGTATGCATAATAAGGGCTGCCAATACCGGTAGTAGTGTTACTTGCCAGCATACCGCCGTTTTCATCTAACAAGTAAACGGTCGTTGGCATTGTTTGCTGGCTGGGAGTTGTTGTGATGTTTACTTCCTCGTTCCTGTCTAAAGTGAAGCGGTAATAAATCTCGTTGCTCAGATCGCCCATGACGTTGCTAAAGCCTGTACCGGGGTCGTTGTCTTTAAAGTCTGTGTAAGTATCGCCCGTAACCAATGTGCCAATATCAATGGGATTAGTCATGTCCGCCCCCGCTATTGTTCCAGCTGTATAAGGCGATGCGTATATTTGAGTGGTAATGTTGCCATCTGCCGACGTATTGTCCGACAGAATGTAATACGTGCCAGGCAAAAGATTGGTGTTTATGAACCCATGACTAGTGCACACGTCTTCGGTTTTCGTGCCATCGTCTTGGCCTAAAAGGTTGAAGTTAGAGTTATAAAGCATAATCTTTGAATTGACCAATGAACCGCAGTTATAGAACATGAGGTTCGCCCTAGTCATCAGAGTAATTCTATACATAATCATGCCAGCTGCGTTAAACCCCGCATATGTGCCGCTACAACCAGACGTAGCACTGTTACGTGTATCCGAATAGTTGACAGTATTGGTTGCTTTCAGCGTGTCAACAACTATCGGGCACTGCGCCCGCGCATGGGTGAAAGCCAGCAACATTAGCATTAAAAAGGCCACGGCGGGCAAACTTTTAGACCTTTTTATTATTGTGAAATAATGACGGGAAATTGCGGCAACAGATCTTTTTTCCACTTGGTTAGCTTGTTAATTGAAAATTTGTAAGTTAACCAGTTGGCAGCTGGTAATTGAGCTGATATTATGCTGGGTCACCACTCCGCCAACATTTGTCGTAAACCCGTAGTATCTTGTCGTAGAGATGCTGCCGTTTACAATTTTTGGAGATGGATTGTTATGTATGTCGGTAAATACGCGCACATCCGTGCGATTTACCCCATCAATGACGTAGTTAAGTTGATAGGTTAAAAAATAACGGTGCGTGTTAAGATACGCTACATCGTGGTCAACTCCATACTGATTAAGTGTTATGGTTATGTTAGTGGCTCCGTTTGCATACCCCGGTGAGCCCGGTGGCGCTATTACTGCTGAAATCGATGCATCTGTCAGTCCAATACAGCTGTCATATAATCCGTCCTGCGTTGCTAATTGGTTGGCTGCCGTCAGCGCTTGCAGGTTTGCATCTGCCTGGGATATGAACGAACTGTATAGGCCTGCACGAACAGTACAGACTCCTGGAACGTTATATTGAGGTGTGTTCGGTACGCTGCCAAAAAACAAGCAAGGTGCGGTGTAGGATGCACTTTGTTGCTCGTTGAAATAAACAGGCGCTTCGCCAACAGTAATAGCTTTGACGATTTCGCCTTTTTCGTTTTTGATTTGTCGTAACCTGTTGAAATTATCGTAAACGTAAAACGTGTAATAATCCGTCGTTGAACACTCACCAATAAGCCCAAACCTGGGATTATAGACATAGTTGGACATGATTGCAGTAGAAGGGTAGCATTTTACCTCATCAATGTAGGTTCCTGTGACGCTTACAGATTTGACTCCAGACAATGACCATTTATACAGGTGATAGTTATTGATCGTTTTCACAATAGTTCCTAATATGCCATTTACTGATGGCGTCGTACTGCTATTAGTCCATAAGGAAACCGTGACATTCATATTAGCAGTAAATGTTTTAGTCAACGTCCCGGTAAAAACGAACAACCCGACAATCCCGCCACTACTCTTTGTGCCGCTTATCGTCCAGTTGCCAGTATAGCCAGATTCAAAATTTTCATAGGCAATCTGCTTTGATGAAGCATTTTCAACCTTGGCAATTACGTTGTTACTAGAGTCCACAATTATGGAATTTATTGCGGCATACGCCTTATTGTAGTCAACTAATCTTCCTAAATTATCATAGTTATTTAATGTTATATCCGGAGTGTACTTTCTTCCTGCAAATAAAGATGTCGTTTGTTGAGTTCCAGCATTTGCGGTAGCGATGGGTTGAGAGGTCTCTAGTCGGTCAACCCTTGAAGGTCTAAGTAGTGTATTATTATTAAAAAAGCCGTATTCAGTGACGGCAGAACTAGTCAAATAATTACCGTTTGATTTATTTAACCAGTCCTCTGTAACAATGGGTGTCCCAATTTGATTTTTCTTGACCAGACTATCTACTGTCGAACCGGAACCTAAATTATAGTCGAAGGGATAATAAAAATTGTGCTGGATGGTTTCATTTTTGGCATTATCCTGCGTTTGTGTCCTCAAAAAGCCGTAAGTTGTTTCGTAGGTGAAGGACCTTGTGGCTGAAGATGGGATGGTGTTTGTGCTATCGCTGGAATAGGTAGTTTCAGTTGTGGTAGCTAACTTGGCATCGCCTGTAACCGGATAATAACTTTTTACATTATAAATAGTCGGATCCCAATCGGGGACAGGAAGATGAATTATTATCGGCCAATTACCAATGTCAATAAATTGAGAGTCATAAAGTCTATTAAAATAATCTAAGAATATGTAACCGGAAGATTCAACTGACCAAGATTTATAATTTATAGATTGCTGCAATTGTGCTGTGCAGTTATAAGTATTGGCAATTTGTTTTAATAGTCGTCCGCTTGCTGTATAATAACTTGTTTTAAGTGGCAAACCCACCAACCACTCAGGCCGGTCTACCGGCCGGTATGGAAAAGCAACAGCAGGTGTCCATAAACTTCCAAATCCAAGACCGTTTACATAATTCAGGTCACTATATTCATAGACGATTTTTCCATTTCCAGCGACATTGTTTGAAGTGATGCTTTCCTCAACCCGTCTGTAACCAACCGGGCTTCCCTCAACATAACTCGATGAGTTGACGCTTTGGTTAGTGGTATAGTGGTCTCTTTCTTGCCAGATTGCAGGCCATATGCTTCCAAAGTCGTTATTTTGATAAATGTAGTTATCATACTGGTATGATGGCGTGAACCCGATAAAGCCTGAGGAGTTGCCATTAGTCTCAACGTATTTGTATGTTTTTACCGTGGTGTGGGAGGGGCTTAGGCCATCGTTTAGGGTATCCGATTGCAGTCTTATTCCGCCAATATTTGCCTTGCCATTTGCCGTTTGTACGTCGTTTAGCTCATAGTTGAATGTTTCCCAACCGCCCGTAGGGAAAGTGACCTTCTTTAACAGACCCATCTTTGCGAAGTTTATGTCGGGAGGAGGCACTGGAACTGGGCTGCCGTTATAAACATATGGGAGTGTACCGTCAAAGGTTGAGCTTACACCGTTGTAAAAACCCCATTGGTCGGTCTTCCCTGCATCCCCTAAGTTTACCTCATTGAGCACTGCGTCTATGTAGTATTCAAAGATATATGGGTCGCCGATGCCCCCTTCAGGGCTGAACTTCCTGATTCCGGCAAGATAAAGAGCTTGCCGAACATAAAAGTTTGAAAGACCGTAAGATCCTATTTTATAGATGAATGAATCAAGCCCCATTTTGCTGCTGTACGTATTAATCGGATTGTCATACGCCATATAATCCAGGCCGTATGAAGTTGCAAGCTGCTTGTTCTTATAGAGTGCTATTTTTTTTAGAACAGCCGGGGTTAAGCCAGTACCTTTTGACATGAAAGTTGACGTATCTGAAACAGTGTTATTAAAATAAGTGAAACTTATGCTATCCCTGTCAGAAAAAACGATAGATTTTAGGTCAAGTTCGTTGGATACTAAGCTATTGGTCCCAATAGGAGAAAGCCAAAAAGGAAAATTGTTCGTAATGTTTCCATTCTTATCATAAACCACACGGGCGGTTGTAGTTGTAGCTTGGCCACTATAGGACCCCTGCATCGGTGATTCGTAATAGTTAAAATTAATATACTCCAGTCCGTCAGGTGATTCCATCCTTGTCATTAACCAGGAAACAGGATAGGTGGATGAATAAGAATATGGGGGTCGGTAATCGCCTTCGGACAGTAACAGATTAGCAATACGATACGCACGTTCAGATTTATTGAAAAAGTATTTTATTCCATTTTCATCAATAATTTCAAATCCAATGAATCCTTGATTTGCCGGGTCAGTTGAAAGCGTGGGGATTATTTTCAACGCGCTTTTACTGACCTGCAAGACCGTGCCATCCCACCCGATGTAGAATTTTCCAGACCGGCCATTAATGTTAAACTCAAAAATATCGAGTTGCCCATCACCCTGCGGGGCTAAATCAATCCCGCTGAACCCTCCTTGAGCATATAAATTTAGATTTGAGTTGTTTTTTGATATATAACTTCCATCAGGAATATCATAAAGATCAGTAAATCCTGTCATAGAACTATTATATAAGGAAACTCCTGAATGATTTTGATGCCCTGCTCCCATATCGACTCCGCCTCGGAGGCTGCGCATTACAATTCCACCCCCGTTTAATTTCCATCCATGACCACACACCGAACCAGGATCACTGCTGTTTATCCCACCACTGCCAATATAATCCAATGTTAAGTTAAAGGTTAACATATTCATCTTTTTTTGAAACAGCGGGACGCTCAAACTATATTGCCCGGTAAACGGATTCAACGGAACGTGGTCAGTTTTACTGAAAGCATAAGTGTTTGCCGTCGCCGGCGTAAAATTTTCAACGTAATTCGGAGCATCCTGTGGTGCTTGGGCAAAAAGTGAAACTGGGGCAATAAACACTGTTGTTGTTATAGCAAGTGACAGCAACCAATATTTGGCTCGTAATCTCTTTAGAGAGATTGAATTATTTTCCATATCTGAATTGAAATGTAAAAAGGAGAAGTGTTATTGAAGAAACCAACAAGAGTGGTTTACTGGAAATAGATTTATGGTTGTAGATTTAGGTTTATATAATATTGTGATTAAGTCGGCTAAAGTTATAACGAGAGTTTTTATCTTTTTGTAACAAATTTGATACGATTGAATCTTTCAATTATTTGGAATATATAGCACTTATTCAATATCAACTTAAAAGCAGGAGCGATTTTCTTCCATGGTTCATGTGCGAGTTATCTCTATTTTGACAAATAAGTATCCCTCTCATATTTATAAAAGTTAAGAATATAAGAAAATTGCCCCGGAACGGTCAATTGAAGCATTTTGCCGTTTAGCATATCAATGGTGTCTGTCTCCATATGAATACTGTTGCTAATTATCAGCAATGTGTGGTCAGTTAAGCAAAAACACCACAACTTAATTAACGACCTGATCGAATACCACCATGAGAATGAATGCCTTGAATTAAAGCTTGTGGAATACCATGGCGAGATCAGGGGCAACCTGGTAAAGATGTGATCGCGCCGGCGAATGCCACCCATACTGGTGACCCGTATATTATTATCGCGCTGAAGAAGCACACGCACGAGCTGGATCACGGTGTCGACAACCTGGAGGATTCGGCTGGCATTCAGTAATATATCCATCAAAACATCATGCCGGAAATCAGGGCATTCTATGAGCCACTTAAGTTCAAAGGACGTAAACTTGTTTTGGTGACCATCAGTGGGCCCGCGGATCAGCCTTATTTTACGATTAAGGACATTAACAACAGCAGGAAAAGGCTGGTTAGCAAAAATGCTGTTTTCATGAAAAAAGACAGCTACCAGGTGTTGCCGGGCCGCGCGGATTTTGACAGGATCTACCGGAAAAAATATGGCGCCGGCAGCCTGGAGGGAAAGCTGGAGCTGAATTTTCAAAACGGCAGCAGTGAAATTCACATTGATTGTATCCGGGACATCCGGTTGCCCTCGGATGTTCAAAAAGAAGAAATTGAAAAAAGAGATACGATTCAAGGAACAATCCGCGGACCGGATTTTTTAAGGTACGTCGAGGATGCGCAGTTAAACGATCCGGCGAGCTACAAAGCGAAGGCATTGCCGGTTAATCTGCCGAACCCACAGGAGTTCGTCTTGTTTTTCCGGTTCAAGTGATCGAAAAAGACCTGCCAGTTAACAAAAAATTTAGCGGCTGACCTTTAGATTGCTCATCAGGTCATGGAAATATTGGGGCGACCAGATGTCCAGCACACGCGGATCTTTGATAAAACGCCTGATGTCATTGATCACATAATCCATTTTTACGCTATCGATCCTGTCACTCAGCAGTTTGCTGAATTCTTCCTCGGTCATATCGTCCCGGTCCCAGTCGCCGCTGTCTTTGGCCCTTATCACCAAATGGGATAGATTTAACGGGATGCCTTTTTTGATATACCATTCCATATCGTACCAGTCGCGCCCCTTGACGTTATTTTTCCATTTCCGGAATAGCAAGGCGTGCATTTTTCCGGCGAACAGGTTGGGCAGCGTCAGGCATTTGACATAGAATGATATGGGCTTTAACAATAGTTTTTCTTCGGTTTCAAAGCCCAATGGCGGTTCGCGGTCGATCTCGATTTTGATCTTGAGATTCGCAACCTGGTTCAATCCGTTTTGCGGGATCACGCTTTCCAGCACCAGTTCCCGCCACACCGTTTCCGATTTTAAAAAGGCGGATTCGATATTGTTTTGATTGGTCTTTTGTTTTTCACGGATGGATACCTGCATACCCAATGCCTTGAATTCATCGATGATGGCATCCTGGTATCTGCTGAACGAAAAATCCGGTTCTTTCGCCAGTAAAGAGAAATCAAGGTCTTCCGAAAAGCGGTCCAGCCCGTAAAATATACGCAGGGCCGTTCCACCATAAAACGCTGCTTTTTCGAAAAACCCGGCGCGCGACAAACCGGCTAAGGCAATGTCCTGCATGATCTCGCGCAAGGCATCGGTCGCTTCTTCCTGGTTGCGCGGTTTATATTCTTCCAGCCATTCTTTGATCATAGCGCTTCGATGGTTTTAAGCAATAACTGCAGGCTGTCCTTTTTGGGCGCATCGTCCAGCCAGGTGCGGATAGCGGCCAAGTTCAAGGATTGCAGCGCAGTTTCATCCATTCGCAGGTCGTCCACTAGGTAGTCCCTGGCCTGGACGGTGCTTCGCAGCAGGATGCCGGATGTGCCGATGATCTTATCGCAAAGCGCCTTTTCCGGCGAAGCGATGATCGCACACTGCGTATCCGATAGCCGGATCATGTTCAGACCGAACGCATAATAGGGCAATGGCAAATGCGTATAGCTAAAGGTGCCCACGGGCGTGTGAAAGGTCTTTGACGGCTTGGTCGTCATGGAAGCAATTTCGTAGACGCGTTCAGGAATTAAACCATAATAGGCCAGCGCGGTGTCCATAGAAACGTAACTCGGCCCGTAAATATGATTGGCGAGCAACCGGTTTTCCGGCTTTGAACTGCGTATATTTGGGCCGGCCACATACAGCCCCTTCTTGAGCGATTGCAGTAAGCCGTCCGCGCGCAGCGCCCTGATCTTATCGTTCGGCCGCTTATAGTTCTTCAGGATAGAGGTCAGCAACTGATGCGTGATCGGCTGTGTCGCATAATCGGTTATGTAATCGCTGATTTCCATATCCAAATGTAAAAAAATAAGATGATAAACGAAAACTATTCGATTATCGTTTTAAAAATTTACATTCTCGCTTAATCGACATGGTTAAAAATAACAACACAATCACATGGTCAAGCGCTACGGAATAGAGTAGCTTTTGGATGAAAAAAAATGTCCGGGAATTCTATGGCAGGCCACTAGACGGCTGCCACATCAGAACAAATAGTGGATCAGCAACACCAGATAAGCGATATTTTTAAATGCTATTCTCAAGTGCCTTAATGCAACGGTGAGCTGGTTTTCTACCGATTTTTTCGAAACACCTAATCTGTCAGCGATCTCCTGGTTTGAGAGATGTTCTATACGGCTTAAATTAAATATTTCATGGCAGCGTTTGGGTAATTGGTCAAGGCAGGTTTCCAGCTCGCGCTGTAATTCCGATTCCCTCATATTAATATCAGCGAGGTTTAATTCCGACAGGTGAGTGCCTTCTATCAGATCGGCCTGGAAACTAATGTTGAGTTTAGGCGCTTTGGCCCTGCTGTAAAGTTGGTATCGTATTGCGGCGAGTAAAAAATTAGGGAAAGCATTTATCTGCAACTCCCTGCGCCTTTTCCACAGGCTTATAAACACATCATGAACTATCTCCATGCTTTGTTCATGATCATTTAACCTTTGAAAAGCAATTTTATAAAGCCTTGCCCAATATCTGTCAAAAAGCACCTCGAATGACGATTCGTTATCATTACGAATGTCCTCCCACAAGTCGGAGTCGCTTTTCAATACTTTAAGCATAATTGGTTTGCTAAAATATAAAAAATGTTTTTGGCGCAATTTATAAAAAATAAAAATTTAAAAAGTATGGGTGTTGGCCTGTAAAAACCATACTTAATATATGTAAACCCAATTATTACTTTAATGATCAGCAAAGAAGAGTTTCTTATTCTTTATGAAAAAAATCTGTCGGGCAATTGTACGCCCGAAGAAAAGGAATTGTTGGAGGCCTACCAGGATGAAATTGTTATGCCCGATGATAAGTGGGATGCACAGTTGGGCAATAAAAAACAAATTGGCCGGGACTTAAAGGATAACATCCGTCAAACCTTACATCATGATCAGCAGCATCAGCCATCAAATAAACGCTTCTATCTAAAAATTGCTGCTGCTGCTCTTATCTTTTTTACAGTGGGAGTGCTGGTATTTAGGCTGCATTCAAATAAAACTAAAAATAATTATGCCGCTAAAAACCAGGTTAACCAAATACTACCCGGTGGCAACAGAGCTTATTTAACTACGGCAAGTGGTGCAATTATCACGCTTAACGGGCTAAAGAATGGTAGCTTGTTGGCACAGGGCAGCACCCGGATAGATAAAGTAAAAGACGGCTTATTGAAGTACGGGAAAGGATATCTCTCGGGAGCGCCTGCCGATACCAATGATATATATAATACCATAACAGTTCCCCGGGGAGGGCAGTACCAGTTGGTTTTGGCCGATGGAACAAAGGTGTGGCTAAACGCCGCTTCATCCATGAAATTCCCGGTTGCATTTAACGGAAAAGACAGGCAGGTACAACTTTCGGGCGAGGCTTATTTTGAGGTCGTAAAAAATACAGCAAAGCCATTTAAGGTATTGATTAACGGTATTACTGTACAGGATTTGGGTACGCATTTTAATATTATGGGCTATAAAGATGATAAGGAAGTAAAAACTTCACTACTTGAAGGCTCCGTTAAGCTTTCGGGCAATAATGCTGTAGCCATACTTAAACCGGGCGAGCAGGGCATTTTAAATGAACACCTGAATGCCTTTAAAATAAAGCAGGTAGATATGGATGATGTGGTGGCATGGAAAAATGGATTCTTTGCGTTTAATGATGAAGACATCCAAACCATAATGAACCGTATTTCGCGCTGGTACGATGTTGATGTCGTATTTCCGCAGCAATTCAAACGCAAAAACTTTGGGGGCACCGTATCTCGTTATGCCGATGTATCGCAGGTGCTCAAAGACCTTGAACTTACAGGTTCAATTCATTTCAAGATAGAAGGAAGGAGGATTACTGTGATGCCATAAACTTACTTGCCCACAAATAAGCACGTTATCTTGAAAAGAAGAGAGACCAGGAGCATTGGCGTGCCCCCGGTCTGTTTGCCAGTTGGCAAAAAGGTATAGATAACCAATTGATAGCACAACCAATTATAAATTAACCTCAATCAAATGTATAAAATTATTAGTGCATTTCCATGCAAATGGAATTCCCGCGTATTTATTAAATCGCTGCTCATTATGAAACTCATAGTCATTTTGTTGACAGTATCTTTTTTACAGGTGAGCGCGGCAAGCTACGCCCAAAAAATCAGTTTAACGGTAAAAGAAGCCTCCTTGCAGTCGGTATTTAAAAAACTAAGAAAGCAAAGCGGCTACAATTTTTTATATGACAGCGACATGCTGAATGACGCTAAACGTGTAAGCATTTCAGTAGACGGCGCCCCATTGGACAAAGTTCTGAATGAATGTTTTGCTGATCAGTCGCTAACCTATGTTATCGACAACAATACCGTTATCATAAGGCGGAAAACAACTGCTGTAACTACAAGTGCCCCGGCAATTCAGGCAGCTATTGTAACCGGTAAAATCGTCGACCAGAAAGGTGTTGCGTTGCCTGGGGTTACAGTGAGGGTAAAAGGTACTGATAATGCCACGGTAACCGACCTTAATGGTGCCTATTCTATTAAACTTCCTACCGGCAATGAAACGTTAACATTTAGTTTCATTGGGTTCTTAACGCAGGAAGTTCCCGCTAACGGTAAAACTTCAATAAATGTAACCATGCAGGAACAACTATCCGCTTTAGATGAAGTGGTAGTAGTGGGTTATGGTACGCAGCGAAAAGGTGATATCACCGGGGCAATATCTTCGGTTAGCGGCAAAACATTGAAAGACCAGCCGGGAGCTAACTTTCAAAGCTCGTTAGAGGGAAAGACCGCAGGCGTACAGATCATCCAGAACTCAGGTCAGCCGGGATCTACCGCGCAGGTACGGATCAGGGGTTTTACTTCCATTAATAATTCCGACCCGCTGTATGTTATCGACGGCATTCCGCTGGCTTCCAATGATGTTAATATCATCGACCCGGCAAACATCGAATCAATTGATATATTAAAGGATGCTTCCGCACAGGCGATATATGGGTCACGAGGTGCAAATGGCGTAATACTGATCAAAACCAAAAAAGGCATTAAGGATCATCCCGAAATATCATTCAGTACTTACCAGGGGATGTCGCAAATAAGAAAGACCCTTGACATGGTAAACGCATCAAACTACATAGCTTTGAATGATGAAGCTTATACAAATGCAGGCAAGCCTACACCATTTGACAATCCGCCAGGAGACTATACTTCAACAACCGACTGGCAAAAAGCGATTTTCCGTACCGCGTTTACGCAAGATTACAGCCTGTCGATAAGTGGTGGCAGCCCAACGGTATCCTATAGGGTGAGCGGTGGCTACCTTGACCAGAACGGAACCATACTTGGCTCGGATTATAACCGCATTAATATTTCAAATAATTTAACCTTCAATCCTAAATCAAATATCGAGATCGGGGAAAGTTTTAACTTTAATAAGTCGCTTACCCATAGCATTGATGGCAGTATCAACAACGAAGCGATAGCTGAAGACCCTACTATTCCTGTAACGAACCCCGATGGCAGTTATTCTGCAACCAAGTATTCTGATATTATCAATCCTGTTGCGAAAATTCATTACTTGTATGAAAATCAGCCTTATAACCAGTACGGTTTGTTAGCTAACACTTATTTGCAATATAAGCCCATACCGGGCCTTGCGTTAAAGACCTCATATAGCGCCGACATTAAATTTACTGATAATAAACAATTTACGCCGACCTACGATGTGGCGCCAAACTTTAACAACCCCAATGCCAGCCTTTATGAACAAAAAGACCAGGCCATTAACTGGACCTGGGATAATACCGCTACCTATGATTTTAACTTAGGGAAGGATAATCACGTCACCGTTTTGGGTGGCGTTTCAATGGAGCGTTTTACGTATAACTATATCCATGGATCAGACCAGGGCCAGCCGGGCAACGACCCATACCTGCAATACCTTGATGCCGGTATTAGCAATGTTACGGTTGGCGGCAGCCAGCAGGAGTGGGACTTACTCTCATACATTGGCCGCTTAAACTATAATTACCTTGGTAAATACTTCCTGACCGCTACCATCCGTCGCGACGGATCGTCGAAGTTTGGTACCAATAATGAATTTGGTAACTTCCCATCTGCTTCACTCGGCTGGGTTGCAAGTAACGAGTCGTTCTTCCCTAAAAACAACACACTGAGTTACCTGAAGGTACGTGGCAGTTATGGTGTGGTTGGTAACCAGGCACCTTTAGGCTATTATGATTATTCGGCTACCATTAATACAAACTATTACGCGGTAGGTAACCCTGCTTCTGCACAGCCCACAGCCGATCCCAGCGGTATCCCAAATCCAAGCCTTAAATGGGAACAGGATGTACAATGGAACGCGGGCTTTGATTATCACCTGTTTGGTGACCATGTAAGCGGTTCGTTTGACTATTATTCAAAAACAACCAAAAATATGCTGCTTAGCCTGAATATACTGGCAGAATCAGGCTTTACGCAGGGCCCGCGCGAAAATGCAGGATCGATGAGAAATTCAGGGATCGAGTTTTCTGCAGACTATACCACAAAATTAGCCACAGATTTCAATTTTAATGCGGGCCTCCATTTCGCAACAATTAAAAATGAAGTGTTAAGCCTGAAACAAACCGGGGAGCAGATCTTTAGCGGGGGCTTCAAACCGGGCAATTTTGAATTGACGGAAGTAGGCCATCCTATAGCTTCATTTTATGGTTACGAGGCTGACGGTATATTCCAGACAGAGCAGGACGTAAAAGATCACGCTACGCAGCAAACAGGCACCGCGCCAGGCGATATCCGGTTCAAGGACCTGAACGGCGATGGTGTGATCAACCAGGCCGACCAGACTTTCCTGGGTTCGCCGATCCCTAAGTTAACTTATGGTTTTAATGTCGGCGGTTCATATAAAAACTTTGATTTTAATATGTATTTCGACGGGGTATATGGTAATAAGATCGCTGCTGCCTATGAATATTATACTTATGGTTTCTTTGTTTCAAATTACAATTTGCAGCAAGCTGCTTTGGGCCGCTGGACCAGGCCGGGTACCAGCAATACGCTGCCACGGTTAATTTCAACCGACCCCAATAATAATTCCCGCCCTTCAAGTTTCTACCTGCAAAGCGGATCGTACTTACGCCTTCAAAATATATCTATTGGCTATTCGTTGCCACAGGATTTGTTGAAAAAGACCAGGATCAAAGCGCTGAGGGTTTATATAGCAGCAGAAAACCTGTTGACTTTTACCAAATATACCGGGTATGATCCGGAGATAGGCACCCAAAACCAGGGTTACAACGGCACGTTGAATTTGGGTATTGACGATGCTATCTACCCGCAAAGCAGGACCTTCACCGCCGGCGCTAATTTATCTTTTTAATTTATGTACCATTTAAAAATTACTACGATGAAATACTATCATATACTAATAGCCGGGGTGTTGTTAACAGGACTGGCCGGTTGTAATAAATTTCTGGACGAAACGCCGACGGCACATTTATCTACCTCCAGTTTTTATAAAACGAGCGCCGATGCGACGGCGGCGGTTTTGGACGCTTACCGCAACCTTAAAGACCAGGCATACGGAGGTTATTCTCCTTCATCATTTGGGGATATTATGGCCGATGATGCAAATAAAGGCGGCGGCGGCGCTTCCGATCAATCCCTTATCCAGGACCTTAAACAATTTACGGCAAAAGCAGACAACGGTTACGTTTATAACGCATGGCGCGATAATTTTAGGGGTATATTCCTGGCGAATACCGTGTTGCAAAAGGTTCCGGGCATTAGTATGGACAGCAAGCTGCAAACGCAGATACTTGGCGAGGCATATTTTTTACGCGGCTATTATTATCTACAGTTAGACAGGCTATTCGGGCGGGTGCCGATTATTAAAGCACCTATAGACAATGGTGATTACAATGTTCCGCAATCGCCTGAAGCAGACGTACTGGCTTTGATCGAATCAGATGCGAATGCCGCCATAAATGATCTCCCTAACCAAAGCGACCAGGATAAAAGCCAACGCGGCAGGGCCACTAAAGGCGCTGCCCAGGCGCTCCTTTTAGAAACCTATATGTGGGAAAAGAAATGGACGCAGGCGCAACAATTAGGCGACCAAATCATAACATCCGGCCAATATTCACTGGCGCCTGATGTTACACAGATATGGACATTAGCCGGTGAATTTGGCCCTGAATCTATTTTTGAAGTAAATAACGAGGATATCCCGGGTAAGGGAGTGGGTAATTTACTGAACCTTTTTGACGCGCCCCGTAATACCTGGGGTTATGGTTTCGTGGTGCCTTCACAATCATTGGTTAATGAGTTTGAAACAGGCGACCCCCGGTTAAACGCGACAGTTATTTTTAACAATGAAAAGCTGCCTGATGGTACAGTAGCAAATACTGCTACCAGCGAAACCGGTTACTGGAACAGGAAATATTGGTTACCGGTTAATGAGATACCAACCAACAACGGCGGCGGAACCGGGGACGGCCCGACCAACGACCGTGTTTATGGCCTTGCCGAAGTAATGTTATGGACCGCGGAAGCATCATTTCAAAATGGTAATGTTTCACACGCAACGGACCTGGTTAATAGCATCCGTGAACGGGCAAGGAAAAGCGGTGGTAATACTGATATGTCAATTTTACCCGCATATACTACCGTAACGCTGGCCAACATTTATCATGAGGAGCGTGTGGAAACTGCCTTGGGCGAGCACCGCAGGTTTTATGACCTGATAAGGACCGGTAGGGCGGCAAGCCTATTGCCAAATTTCAAAGTCGGAATTAATGAGCATGTACCAATCCCGTTAAGCGAGATACAGTTAAGCGGTGGCGTACTTACACAAAACCCCGGATACTAAATAAAATTAAATCTGTACCATACACAAGCCAGCCAACAGGCATTTACCTGCATGTGTATGGTACAGATTTAAAATCCTTAACTAACACCAGGTATTCTGCATTAAAATCAGTTTTGCTAAGGGTTTAGTGTTTCTCATAGTACATATACTTTATTAAAGCGGGTACCTGGATCAATGTATTCAAGTGAATAGGTTGCTTTGTGTTTTTGTCGCTGAATTTTAATTAATACCCCTGTTGTTTCACAGATCCATGACCGCTCAACTAATTTATAAATGAAAAAACTATTTTTTTGTGCCCTGATCTTTTGCCTGGGAAGTGCTGTAGCCTTTGGCAACAATGTTACTACCCCCGATACGCCTTTGTATAAAAATAAAAAGATGCGGGTAGATACAAGGGTAAGTGATCTTCTGAAAAGAATGACCCTTAAAGAAAAGGTTGAGCAACTGGAAAATAGGGCGGCAGGTAAGGCGGAGGATATAGAAAGCATTTTTAAGGGCGAGAGTTATGGCTGTACCCATGAAATGAGTATGAAAGCAGCGGATTGCGCGGTTATGTACCAAAAACTGCAAACTTATATGCTCACCAAAACCAGGCTCGGCATCCCCATACTTACCGCGGCCGAAGGCATTGAAGGCGTTTTGCAAAATAAATGCACCATTTATCCCCATGAACTGGCACAGGGCAGCACATTTAACCCGGCGCTGATAACAAAAATGACTGAATCAGCAGGGAGTGAAGCCAATGCTATTGGCATACACCAAATTTTATCGCCCGTGCTTGATGTTGCCCGCGAACTTAGGTGGGGAAGGATTGAAGAAACTTTTGGCGAAGATCCTTACCTCATCGCTACTATGGGTACGGCCTTTGTAAATGGCTATCAGCAATTTCCAATCACCTGTACGCCTAAACACTTTTTAGCTCATGGCTCGCCATCGGGCGGTTTGAACTGTGCCAATGTGAGCGGCGGTGAAAGGGAACTGCGCAGCGTGTACCTGTACCCGTTTCAAAAAGTAATAGCAAATACCCATCCGCTGGCAGTAATGTCGTGTTACAGCTCGTATGATGGGGTCGCAGTTAGCGGTTCACATTATTACATGACCGATATTTTGCGCGGCGAACTCGGTTTTAAGGGCTACGTGTATTCAGATTGGGGTTCTGTTGAACGCCTGCAAACCTTTCATCACGCTGTACGGAGCCGCGAAGATGCCGCGAAAATGTCGTTGATAGCAGGTGTGGACTTAGACGTTGACGGAGCGTATGAAACCCTGGAAAAAATGGTGCGGGATGGCAAGATCGATATAAAATATATTGACCAGGCTGTACGCAGGGTATTAGCCGTTAAGTTCTCGCTGGGCCTGTTCGATGCCCCTTATGGCAACCCGGTAATGGTTGATAAAATTGTTCACAGCGATAAAAATGTTGCTTTAGCTAAAGAGGTTGCCGACGAGAGCGCGATCCTGTTAAAAAATAATAGCGGCATACTTCCTTTAAACTTATCAAAATACAAATCGATAGCGGTTGTTGGCCCTAACAGCGATCAAACCGTTTTTGGTGATTATTCATGGACAGGCAGTGATACCAAAGTTGGCGTAACCCTGTTGCAGGGTTTGAAGCAAGTTATCGGTGATAAGGTTATGCTGCGGCATGCGGAAGGCTGTGATTGGTGGAGCCAGGACAAAACTAAGATCCCTGAAGCCGTTAAAGCAGCAGATTCAAGCGACCTGGTGATAGTTGCTATTGGTACACGGAGCACTTATCTTGGCCGCAGCCCCAAAAACTCAACCGCAGGCGAAGGTTTTGATCTTTCATCGCTCGAGTTACCCGGTTCGCAATTGAACCTGTTAAAGGCCATTAAGGCTACAGGCAAGCCAATGGTAGTGGTTTTTATTGCGGGCAAACCTTTGGCTATGCCATGGGTAAAGGATAATGCCGATGCTGTGATCGCTCAGTGGTACGGCGGCGAAAAACAGGGCCGTGCAATGGCCGATATATTAACCGGTGCCGTAAACCCATCCGGAAGGCTGAATGTATCATTCCCCAGAAGCACGGGCAATACCCCATGTTATTACAATCACTTCGCAACAGACCGTAATGAACCCTTCGACAGCCCCGGCAGCCCTGAGGAACCACGCGGCCACTATATTTTTGACAAGCCCGACCCGCTTTGGGCATTTGGCTACGGGTTAAGCTACACTACTTTTAAATATACGGATTGCAGGCTATCCGATTCAGTGTTTACCACCAAAGACATCATAAAGCTTACCGTTGATGTTGCAAACACAGGCGCGGTGGATGGCAAAGAGGTGGTTCAATTATATGTGCATGATCAGGTAAGCTCCGTTGCCACGCCGGTAAAACAATTAAAAGCATTTAAAAAGGTAGCTATAAACGCGCACGGGCATGCTAAAATAACCCTTGAGGTGCCGGTTAGCGAATTAGGGGTTTATAACGACCGGATGCGGTATGTAGTTGAACCCGGCGAATTCGAGTTACAGGTAGGCAGTGCCTCCGATAATATTTACTTCAACAAAACTATAACAGTAAAATGAGCAGCCATAGGGCTAATTAACCAAAGTACAGTAACAGATTTTAATCCATTCAATTAATCATTATTATAAATATGTCCATCAACTACCGTTCTTTAATTGAGGCCATTGCTGCCTTTTTAATAATAGGTTTATATACCTGCTCAAATGCGGGCGCCCAGTCAAATGTTGTTTATCTCAACAGCTCAAAAAACCAGGAATGGAAAGTAAAGCCCGAAGCCGATGTTACCGATAACATAAATGCAGCCGATTATAACACCGAAAACTGGGTAACCGCCATTGTGCCGGGAACGGTATTTTCATCATACGTTGCGGCGGGCCTGGAGAAAGACCCCAATTATGCCGATAATATTTATAAGGTAGACAAGGCCAAGTACGACCGTAATTTCTGGTACCGTACAACATTCCGTATCCCATCGGACTACATACAGAAAAACATTTGGTTAAACTTTAAAGGTATCAACCGGAAAGGTGATGTTTATGTAAACGGTACCCGTCTCGGTACCCTTGATGGTTTTATGCAGCGCGGCATGTTCGACATTACCAAACTGGTAAACCGTAATGCAAAAAACATATTAACCGTTTTGGTTTACCTGCCAAAACAGCCATTGGCAAATGTGGGAAGCCCCGATTATGTATCGAGCGCCGGTTGGGATTGGATGCCTTATGTGCCGGGATTGAACATGGGTATAACCGACAAAGTTTACCTGAGTAATACCGGCGACCTGACATTGCAGGATCCATGGGTTCAAACAAAATTACCCACTAATGCCCGTGCCGATCTGTCCATATCTATGGAAGTTAAAAATAATTCAAACACAGGGGTGCAAGGTTATATAAAAGGTGTGATCACCCCGGGAAATATTGAATTTACACAAAAGGTATCGGTTAATGCTAACGGAACTTCAGACGTTAAACTTGATAAAAGATACTTGCCTCAACTGGTTATCAACAGCCCTAAATTGTGGTGGCCAAATGGTTATGGCGAACCTAACCTCTACAACTGTAAACTTAGCCTAACGGTAGGCGACCAGGTATCAGATGTCCAGGATATAAAATTTGGTATAAAACGCTATAGTTATGATACCATAGGCCATATATTGCACGTAGCCATAAATGGCACGCCGGTATTTATTAAAGGGGGCGATTGGGGAATGTCGGAATATATGTTGCGCTGCCATGGCGATGAATATGACACTAAGGTAAGGCTGCATAAAGAAATGAACTTTAATATGATCCGTAACTGGATCGGTTCAACAACTGATGAAGAGTTTTATGATGCCTGCGATAAATACGGCATAATGGTTTGGGATGAGTTTTGGTTAAACGCCAACCCTAATTTACCTGCTGATATTAACGTTTTTAATGCCAATGCTATTGAAAAAATAAAACGTTTCCGCAATCACCCTGCGATTGCAGTTTGGTGTGCCGATAACGAAGGGTGGCCTGAGCCGCCTTTAAGCGCATGGCTAAAAGAAGATATCGCCACGTTTGATGGTGGCAACCGCTATTACCAGGCTAATTCTCATGCTGACGACCTTACCGGCAGTGGACCATGGGCCAGCTTTGAACCGCGTTATTATTTCACACCTTATCCAACCGGTTTAGGCGGAAACAAGGGCTGGGGCCTTCGCACTGAATTAGGTACCGCCGTTTTTGTGAATTTTGAAAGTTTTAAAAAGTTTATGCCCAGGGATAAATGGTGGCCCCGCAATGAAATGTGGAACCAGCATTTCTTCGGCCCGCTGGCATTTAATGCCGGGCCCGACAGGTACGATGAAAGCATTACTACCAATTATGGTGCCCCCACAGGCATTGAAGATTATTGCCGTAAAGCCCAGCTGCTGAACATTGTAACCAATAAAGCGATGTTCGAAGGTTGGGAAGACCATATGGGCGAGGATGCCTCGGGCTTGATGACCTGGATGAGCCAGTCGGCCTACCCGTCGATGGTTTGGCAAACTTATGATTACTATTATGACCTTACCGGGGCATTTTGGGGCGCTAAAAAAGCCTGTGAGCCGTTGCACATCCAATGGAACCCGGTAACCAATGCCATTAAGGTAATCAATACTTCTCACCAGGATGCCGGGGGCTTAACTGCAACCGCCGATGTTTATAATATGGATGGTACTTTGGTAAAGCAGTATAGCCTATCGGGTAAGGTTGATGCGCCCTCCAATAGCGCAACTGAGGTATTCGATCTAAAATTCAACCCCAATAAAACAAACCTGGCCCTAAATAAACAGGCTTACGCCTCATCAACCACAACAGGCAAGCCGGAGGATGTAAACGACAACAATATGGGTACACGCTGGGCCAGCGAATCAAAAGATAACGAATGGATATATATCGACCTGGGCAAAGAAGAAGTAGTGAACGGTGTAGGCCTGAACTGGGAAAATGCTTATGCCAGTTCGTTCAAGATCCAGGTATCTGATGATGCGAAAAGATGGAAGGATGTATATACTACCGCTGATGGAAAAGAAGGTGAAATGCAGATACAGTTTCCTGAAGTGGATGCCCGTTATGTGCGTATGCTGGGTGTGGAGCGTGGTACTTACTGGGGGTACTCGCTATATAACTTTGAAGTGTACCAGGGCGATGTACCAAGCGAAGGGTTGAGCGATGTGCATTTTATAAAGCTGGCTTTAAAAGACAATACAGGAAAACTGGTATCGGATAATTTTTACTGGAGAGGTAACAAGCGAAGGGATTTTACCGCGCTTAATACGCTGCCAAAAGTGAACCTGAAAGTTAGTTACAAAACCGTTAAGGCCGGCGATAAATACATCATGACGGCACTGGTTACCAACCCATCCTCATCGCCGGCAGTAGCTTTTGATGTAAGGGTACACGCTATCTATGCTTCCAGCGGCGAACAAATATTACCCGCGATCATGAACGACAATTATTTTTCATTACTGAAGGGAGAAACGAAAGAAGTCCGGATTGAATTTGATGATAAAATTGTGGGGAATGACACGCCTAAATTAAAAGTAGAAACTTACAATAATGAATCATTTAAATAAGAGCCGGCCAATGCGGCAAATGATTTTTGACGGAGCCGGTTTTTAATACGATGATAAGCGATAACGATATAAAAATATCACAACTCTTTTGGGGTACCGAAAACGGTGAGGAAGTATACCTTTTTAAACTCACCAACAGTAGCGGTGCTTATGTAGAGCTAACTAACTATGGTGCTACTTTGGTTTCGGCGGTTGTGCCGAATGCAAACGGGACTAATGGCAATGTCGTATTAGGGTTTAACTCGTTGGTGGCATACCTGGATGATGATTGTTATATCGGCTCAACGATAGGGCACTACGCCAACCGAATAGCCTGTGGTGAATTTAAATTAGATGATCACACTTATCAAATTGATATAAATGATGGCAAAAATGCAAATCATGGTGGCGTTCACGGTTTTAATAAACGGGTATTTAAATATATTACAACCGAACAGGGGATCTCGTTTTTACTGATCAGTCCCGATGGGGATGGTGGTTTCCCCGGCAAGTTGCATTTTCGGGTGAATTATAGCTGGACAGACCTAAATGAACTGGTCATCGGTTACGAAGCTATGTCGGAGCACAAGACAGTGGTCAATTTTACCAATCATGCGTACTTTAATTTAAAAAATGGTGGCGACATATTAGGTCATGAATTAGCAGTTTATGCTGAACGGTTTTTGGATACGACAGTGGAGTTTATTCCAACAGGAATAATACAACCAACTGGTGACATGGGATTGGGAGGCGGCGCAATAAGGAACAAACTTACTGTAGACAATGGCAGGCTGATTGGTTTAAACGTATGTTATTTACTCGACAATAAGGAAAAAAAAGAACTTGGGTTAGCCGCAACTTTGACCGAAAAGAGCTCTGGTAGAAAGTTGGAGGTATATACAACCTATCCTTCCATTATGGTTTATACCGGAGATTATCTGAAAAGCGTTTGTCCAGGCCATAACTTGTACTGCTATGGCCCGTTTAATGGCTTGTGCCTTGAATGCCAATATTATCCCGACAGCCCTAATCATGACAAGTTTCCTTCCACTATACTGTATGCAGGCAGCTTGTGCAAGGAACTCATTATTTACCAGTTTTCCAGCTCTTAACTTCAATATGGTAGCCTATCAAACCTCTATCATAATTGAAGAAAAAAGTGGTTTGCCTGTTTACCGGCAGATCGCAAACGGTATGATTTCTTTAATTCAGCAAGGGAAGTTAAAACCTGGATCTTTTGTGCCCGGAACGCGCCAGTTAGCTGTTGCATTAAATGTACACCGCAATACGGTTATCAATGCTTACAATGAATTGCTGGCGCAAAACTGGATCGAGGCACTCCCGCGCAAGGGATACCGGGTGCTTCCAGACCTTGTAGTGCGCAAACCAAGGTCATTTAAGCCGGGTGCAAATTATGCCGGCCATAATTTTGACACAATTGCTTCAGAAAATGTGCTTTGTCATCTTTTTAATGAAGCCGGGGTAAACGATATTGTTGTGAATGATGGGTTGCCTGATATTAATCTTATGCCATTTGATGAAATGATGAAGGGCTACCGAAAGATTATAAAAAGTTTGCACAGAGGTTCAGCCAATACATTTCAAAGCTTGGGTGAAAATAAACATTTGCAAAGGGCTACATGTACGTTTTTAAATGATTTAAGAGGGTTGTATGTCACCCCTGACCAAATGCTGATAACCCGGGGCGCCCAAATGGCCATTTATATTGCCGCAAATGTTCTTGTGAATAGGGGAGACCATATTGTATTAACCGACCCCAACTATTTGATTGCTGATGAGGTTTTTAAGCAGCTGGGCGCAGTGATCCACCGCATACCTATTGATGATAATGGGCCGGACGTTAACCTACTAGCACAGCTTCTGCAAACCACCGATATTAAGTTGCTCTACCTTGCGCCGCATTACCATCACCCAACAACGGTAACCATGAGTTTGGACCGTCGCATTAAATTGCATGAACTGTTAAATGAATTTAAGTTTTGGCTAATTGAGGATGACTGCGATTATGATTTTCAGTTTAAAAATTACCCGGTTGTGCCATTAGCGTCCGGTCAACACCAGGGAAGGATCATCTACATTGGGTCATTTACAAAACTACTTTCTCCGCAATTTAGGGTAAGCTACCTGGTGGGCCCGAAGGATTTCATTAAAAAGGCAATGAGCTATCGCAGGATCATAGATACCGATGGCGATGTATTATTGGAGGAGTCTCTTGCTGCAATGATCAGTACAGGTGAACTGATCCGTCATATCAATAAGTCAAATAAATTATACCGGTTCCGCTGCGAACTGGCTTGTCGTTTGATCAGGGAATCTCTTGGCCATGCAGTGCAATTTAAACAGCCGACGGGTGGTTTTGCGATCTGGTTGAAATTTAGCGCCGATAACCCTTTGTCTGAGATCATACCAAAGGCCGCAGCCGCAGGTCTTTTCCTTACCGGTAGTGCTTACTATTTGGGTGAAGATAAAAAGCATAATGGCATCCGGTTTGGGTTCGCCTCATTATCTGAAAATGAGCTATACAAAGCTGTAGATATCTTAAAGCAAATTATAGTTTAACATGGTTTAGTATTTTACAAACAAAAATAAGGTTTTATCTGGCAGTGAACATCTTGCCTGCCTGGCATCTGGACTATTTGTATTATTGAAATCTGGTACCTGAAGATGCAAAAGTATAAAGATATTTTTGATGCCTGGAAGAGCGACCAATTCTCAAACTAAATTTCATTTATGCTTATTGTGCAGGTTTTTAACCTTTGACAAAAACAGCAGTGCTGACGTTCAAATGTGATCCGGTTGATCTTCTGTAATTACAAAAAAGATCTTCGCCTTAAAGATATATAACCTATTAAGATTTATTATGATGAAACTTTTACGTAGCAATAGTTTAAGCATAGCCTATTGTTACAGGCCTTGCAAGGACTGTCGCTTATTTGGAGTTAGTATTGATGGGCATAAACAGAACGTGATATTAATACGTTCATTAAGTTCTTAAAGGTATGTCAGTCTACAGTAACTATACTGATCATGACCTTAAACAATTACTTAAAGAGAATGATCACCGGGCATTTACCGAAATCTATGCCCGGTATTGGAAAAAGATGCTGCTTGTAGCCTGGAACCATTCCAACCAAAGCGATGAAGCAAAAGATATAGTTGCAGATGTTTTCACATCGCTATGGGAGAGACGACATAAGGTTGATATCGATAATATCCCCGCCTTTTTAACCACTGCTATAAAATTTAACATATTTAAGGATTATCAAAAAAGGCAACGACGTAAGGCGTTGATTGAAGCGAATTATGAATTTGATGAGGCGATTGACGATGAATCTAAGCTTGACGCGCTTTTTTTAAAAGAATACATCGACGGAATTGTTGAGGAAATGCCCGAGAAATGTCGGCTGGCCTTTCTTTACAGTCGGAAAGCCGGATTGAAAAATAAAGAAATAGCTGATAAAATAAACTTAAGCGAAAAGAGCGTAGAGGGGAATATTACTAAAGCGCTGAAGATCATTCGGGGCGAACTAAAAAATTATGGCACAATGATCCTGGTGCTGATCGCTGCACTTCTGGCAAAAAGCAACTGGTAAGCGCCCCGGGTATGATGCGTAATAAAAGAAGCAAAACAGGTTACTCCAATATATAAGTTATAAGAAAGATCACCATTTTAAAAAACTTCTATTTTCTTAAGGGTAGCAACCCTCTTATGGTACATAGGTGTAACAAACGCACCAAACCAATTGGACCCGCAAACTATTTACGACTTAATACAAAAGTATAAGAACAACACTGCTTCGTCAGCTGAAAAGCAGCAGTTGTTGGATTGGTACCGTAGCACGGCCTACCGTGATGCTCAGTTCCCGACAGATGAAAAAAGTGCTAATCAATATATTCTAAATCGCCTGCCAAAGGAAATCAGGCCCCAATCCAAAATAACCGTTTATCGTAATTGGAGCATAGCTGCGGCATCTGTCATTCTTGCATGTTGGGGGTTAAGTGAATTTGCACTGAAACCAAAAAATGATAGCCCTGGACAGAAAATAGTTTACAGGCCTAAAAACGATATTGCACCAGGGGGTAACAAAGCTATACTTACACTGGCCAATGGTGCCAAAGTATCATTAACCGATATAAAGCAGGGTGCAATTGTAAAACAAAATAACGTGCAGATCATCAAATCTGCAAATGGCCAGGTAACTTATAGTTTTCAGCCAACAAGTAGTCCCCCGACAAATGGGGGCAACGGCGGCGGAGCTGAGGCTGTATTATATAATACCATTGAAACGCCCCCAGGTGGCCAGTTTAAAATAGAACTGCCCGATGGTACCCTGGTTTGGCTGAATGCGTTGTCATCACTTAAGTTCCCGCTTAACTTTTCTTCTCTTAAAGAGCGCAAAGTAGAACTAACCGGTGAAGCTTACTTTGAAGTCGTTCACAACAAAGATCTCCCTTTCCGGGTGGTCACCAGTACCCAAATAGTGGAAGACCTTGGGACACTTTTTGACGTGAATGCTTATGCTGATGAAAAGCATGCCAGGACAACGCTCGTTAAAGGGTCGGTCATGCTAGAATCGGGTTCGAATAAAATCATATTAAGACCAGGCCAACAAGCCATTGCCGGCCAAACTTTTATAGTGCATGAGGTAGATACGGAAACAGTTACTGCCTGGAAAAGCGGCTATTTTAAGTTTGATGATGAAAAACTGGAGGATATTATGCGGCAAATGGCCCGTTGGTACGGCATTAAAGTAGTCTACCTCGATGAGAGCGTAAAATCTAAAATTTTCGGGGTGATGATCACGCGTTTTACAAACATATCCACCCTGTTAAATATGCTGGAGCAAACGGGTACTGTCAAATTCAGTATCAGCGGAAAAACAGTAACGATCAGCAAAAGGTAAAGAATATAAACCGAATTATATAACTAAACCGAATTAATTATGAAAGAAGAAATGAAACCGGGTTAAGGGGCACTAATGGGTTTATAAAGCGGAACAGAGGCACTTGCGATGCCCCTGCTCTGATTGGCTTTATCAAATCTTAATGCAATAATCATAACATTTTAAACTTAAAACAGCCATAACAAATGTATAAAAATTTTACTACAAACATTTGTATGCCTTCGGGCTACGCCAAAAAATTTCTGCGCATCATGAAGTTAACAACGTTTCTATTCTTTCTTGCCTTTATGCAAGTGAGTGCGGCGGGTTTTTCTCAGAAAATCACATATGTAAAAAATGATGCTACTTTAAAACAGCTATTCAGCGAGTTTAACAAGCAAACCGGTTACAATATTGTTTGGTATTCCAAACGCATCAATTCTGCACCAAAAATCAACGTGGACTTTGTAAACGTGCCGGTCGAAGACGCCTTAAAAACAAGTCTTCAGGGGCTTGGGCTTACCTATAGCATTCAAGGAAATTCAATTGTTGTTAAAGACCTGCCTGTCAGCGATGCATCAAATGTCCCTCCAATAAAGGTCACGGTTACCGGTAAGGTTACTGATTCATTGGGTGTAAAAATAGCCGGGGCCTCTATCACCGGCCTCAATGTTAGGGGAATAGCCACATCCACCGATGAAAACGGGAAATTCGTACTGGACGTTGAACCGGGAACAACCATAAAAGTATCATTTGTTGGATTTACCGAGCAAACTGCCGTTATAACCGAAGATAAAAAAACATACAATTTTATCCTTAAAGAAGCAAAATCACAGATGGAAGAAGTGGTGGTTTTAGCCTACGGTAAAAAAGAACGTAAAGAAGCCGTAGTAGGATCTGTAACCACCATTAAACCTGCTGACCTGAAAATACCCGCAAGTAATTTAACCGATGCGCTGGCAGGTTCAGCCGCCGGTATTATCGCTTTCCAGGGCTCAGGACAACCCGGACAGGATAACGCCACATTTTTTATACGTGGTGTTACCACTTTTGGCTACAATGTAAACCCCTTGATCCTGATCGATAACATCGAATTATCGACAAACGATTTGGCGCGTTTACAGGTGGATGATATAGAAAGCTTCTCTATACTGAAGGATGCCAGCGCTACCGCGCTGTATGGCGCAAGGGGTGCGAACGGTGTTATTTTGGTAACCACAAAATCAGGTAAGGTGGGCAAGCCGACAATTAATTTCAGGCTGGAAAACTCCATATCCGAAAATACACAATCGCTGAAGATCGCCGACCCGATAACATTTATGCAGGATTATAACGAGGCGTCACTGGGCCGGGACCCGATGGACCCTGTGCCTTTTAACCAGGACAAAATATTAAATACTCAAAATACCATAAACAAGGGCCCCGGCTACAATCCCTATGTTTATCCGGCGGTTGACTGGCTGAAAATGCTGATCAAAAACCAAACCAGCACGCAAAGGGCCGATTTAAGTGTAAGCGGCGGGACACCTTTTGCAAAATATTATGTTTCAGGTTCATACGATCTCGATCATGGTAACCTGGTATCCGACCCGAATAATAATAACGACCCTAATGTTAAATTTCAAAATTACCAGCTACGGTCTAATATTAACCTAAACCTTACCAAAACAACCGAAGTTGTATTAAGATTTTCAGGCACTTTTAGCGACTACGCCGGTCCCTTAACAACCGACGGTACCTTCAGTTCGGATGTATATAAGATAGCATTACACACCAGTCCTGTTTTATTTCCGGCTTTCTTTCCGGCTGACTCCGCCAACAGGCAAACCCAGCATATCCTGTATGGTGCCCCCGAAGCACTTGGCACGCCGTATAATAACCCCTATGCATTGTTGGAGAGAGGGCACAAAACGTCGTCAGAATCGCGGATGCTGACGCAGATCGAGCTTAACCAGAATTTAAATTTTATTACTGATGGCCTGACATTCCATGGTATCTTCAGTACCAATCGCTATTCTTATTTCGATTCGAATTTAGCCTATAATCCGTTTTATTATAATGTCTCCAGTTACAACAAGGCCAATAATACCTATGTGCTAAACTGGCTCAACCAAAGCCCCGGCGATGCGGAAGAGTACTTGCAATATTTCCCCGGCACGCCTATTATAAATAACCAGCTTTATTTGCAGGGAAACCTTGACTACACCAAGCGGATAAATAATAGCACCATATCAAGTACGCTGGTGTTTACGCAGCAGCAAACGGTATATTCAAATGCGGCGGCATTGATCGATGCGTTACCGCACCGCAATTTGGGGTTAGCCGGACGGTTGAGCTATAACTACCTGGGCAAATACTTTGCCGAATTTAACTTTGGCTATAACGGTTCGGAACGCTTTAGCGCTGCGCACAGGTACGGATTTTTCCCAACTATCGGCGCTGGCTGGTTGCTTTCTGAAGAAAAATGGTTCGAGCCATTAGATAAAGTATTAACGAGGGTTAAACTGAGAGCGAGTTACGGTTTGGTGGGTAACGATAATATCAGCAGCAGGCGCTTTTTCTATGCTTCCGATGTTAATTTAAATGGTGGCGCGCAGGCAACTTTTGGGACCAACGGCGGAAGTACGCTTAACGGTGTTAGCATAAATAATTATGCAGACCCCAACGTAACGTGGGAAACTTCAAAGCAACTGAATATTGCTTTGGAAATGACCTTATTCAAGAACCTGAACATAGTTGCCGAGGTATATGACTACAACCGTTACAATATCCTGCAGCAAAGAACATCCATTCCATCGGCCTCGGGCCTTGAAGCGCCTATTTATGCTAATATCGGTAAAGCCAATTCAAAAGGTTTGGATGTGTCTATGGACTACAAGCAAACCATCAATAAGGATCTTTCCATTACCGGTCGCGCCAATCTAACTTATGCTAAAGATAAGTACACCTATTATGAAGAGCCTGATTACCCCGAAGCTTACCGCAGCCTGATAGGGGAGCCCATCAACAATAACTATGGTTATATAGCCGAGCGGCTTTTTGTTGATGATGCCGAGGCGGCCAGCTCACCTACGCAAATATTTTCGCCTACAGGTAAAGCGCCGCAGGGAGGGGATATTAAATACCGCGATTTAAATGGCGATGGTATCATAGATAGCAGGGACGAAACTTACCTGGGCTATCCTTCAGTACCTGAAATAGTGTATGGTTATGGCGTTTCCACACAATACAAAAACTTCGACCTGTCCGCGTTTTTTCAGGGGCAGGCTATGGTTTCGTTCATGATCAATCCAAGTGATGTTAGCCCGTTTGTACAATGTACGGATGCTTATGTATATGGCAATACACAGCTACTTCAGCAGTTTGCTGATGACCATTGGTCGCCTGGCAATCAAAATCTCTACGCCTTATACCCGCGATTCGGGATCAACCGCGATGAGATCGAGAACAACCTGCAACCAAGTACCTACTGGCTGCGAAGCGGCGCTTTTATGCGGCTCAAGTCGGTTGAATTTGGTTACACACTTCCAAAAACAGTATCAAAAAAATTGGGACTGCGAAGCTTGCGTGTGTACTTCAACGGGTTGAACCTTTATACCTGGAGCTCATTCAAATTATGGGATCCGGAACTGGGAAGCAATGGATTTAACTATCCTATTCAAAAGGTATTTAACCTTGGTGTAAACGTCAGCCTTTAATAAAAAAATAAAAATATTATGAGATCATATTTCAAACAATACTGCCTGATCATCTTAATGGTTCTAAGCGGATCTTGCAAAAAATATCTGGATGTAGTTCCGCCAAATGTTGGAACGCTTGATTATTCTTTCAGAAGCCGGAATACGGCCCTGAACTATTTATATGCCTGCTACTCTGACCTGCAGCAATTGAATGACCTGAACCGGAGCCCCGGCTTTACCACGTCGACCGAAATTATTTTCCCGTTTGATTTGCCCGGCAACCCTATTGATATCACCGGATTTAGTTTACTCACAGGTACTCAAAACGTTGGTAACCCCGGGTTAAATTACTGGGATGGGACGAACAATGGCATTGGCATGTATAAGTCTATCCGCAGGTGTAACACCATGCTGGAGAATATCAATGAACCGGCTGACCTTTCAGCTACTGAAAAGGCGCGGTGGATAGCAGAACTTAAATTCTTAAAGGCTTATTATCACTACTACTTATTCAGGCTGTACGGGCCTATCCCTATAGTGGATGTTAATTTACCTGTTGAAGCATCCCCTGAACAGGTAAAGGTGAAACGCGCCCCGGTTAATGATGTAGTTAATTATATAGTAGGTTTGTTGGACCAGGCTATTCCTGATCTGCCGGCTAGCATAACTAACCCATCATTGGAGCTTGGGCGGATAACGGCTCCTGCGGCCATGGCCATTAAAGCTGAAGTTTTGGCTACCGCCGCCAGCCCGCTGTTTAACGGTAATTCAGATTATGCCAACTTTAAAGATAAAAGCGGGACACTTTTATTTCCGGCCTATGATGCAACTAAATGGCAGAAAGCGGCAGATGCATGTAAAGCCGCCATACAGGCATGTGAAGCTGCAGGCCTTAAGCTAAATACAACCTTTCTGCCGGCACCCAACGTTATCAATTTGAACGATACCTTAAAAACAGAGCTTACCTTTCAAAATGCCCTTACACAAAATTGGAGCACCAATCCTGAGCTGATATGGGCATTGAATAGCATATGGCACGGGCAGGAATACTGTATTCCGAGGATGACGCAACTGGCTAACCAAAATGATGGCCAGAATCCGGCTTATTACGCGGTTCCTATAGCAACAACCGAACTTTTCTATACGCACAACGGCGTGCCGATAAATGAAGATGTTACATGGGATTACGCCGGCAGAAATGAGTTAAGGAACGGCGACGTGGCTAACTCCAATTACATTGAAAACAATTACACAACCGTTAAGTCAAACTTCGACCGCGAGCCACGATACTATGGCAGCATTGGTTTTGACGGTGGCATATGGTTTGGAAACGGTATTTTGGATGGCAAGAGCCCGCATTTTGTCTCGGCAAGGGGGATTACTTCATTAGCCGGCCCTAAATCCCTGCAGAAAACGAACATCACTGGTTATTGGCCAAAAAAGCTTGCCAATTACTTAACCGTATATGATAACGGTTTCAACTGGGTTGATTTCCAGATGCCTGTAATGCGTATGGCCGGTTTATACCTGCTATATGCCGAAGCGTTGAACGAAGTAAACGGCCCAACACCTGAAGCCATATCTTATATCGACATGGTGAGGGCGCGCGCGGGTTTACAGGGCGTAGTATCTTCATGGGCTAATTATTCAAATAACCCTACAAAGCCTGACTCGAAGGAAGGTTTAAGGGCGATCATACACCAGGAAAGAAGGATCGAGCTTTGCTTTGAAGGCCAAAGCGGTTGGGATTTACGCCGATGGAAAGAACTGCAAGGTGTTTTAAGCGTGCCTTGCAAAGGCTGGAGCATTTATGAAACACAGGCCGTGAATTATTACCGCGCTGTAAATGTTGAAATACCGGTATTTAATACCAGGGACTATTTGTGGCCTATTTCCACTAATTCATTAGAAGTTGATGACAATCTTGTTCAGAACCCTTTTTGGTAGGATAAGATGCTTTTAAACAACACATTAAATAATTTTTAATTAAAATATTATGAAATATATTGGTAACAGGCCCATGCAACTGCTGTTTTGTGTGATGGTCGCTTCCATAACAACTTTGCTTTCATGCAAAAAAGGGGATAAATATATATTCCCCGATTCTTCTGATAAAACCAAACCCGGCATAGTAACCAATGTTAAGGTCAGAAATTATAATGGCGGCGCCGTTTTAACCTACACCCTGCCTTCCGACCCTAACTTGTTATATGTACAAGCCACTTATAAAATAAATAATACGGTTGTACGGCAAACAAAAGCCAGTTATTTCCTCGATACGTTGTCTGTTGAAGGGTTCCAGTCAACTAAGGATTATACGGTTACCTTAACCGCTGTAACCAGGGCGAACATTTCTTCTGACCCTATCACCATAACCGTCCACCCGGATACGCCCTACTACCAGCTGGTGAGGAACAGGCTAAAGTTAGCAGCTGACTTTGGTGGGATAAATATCCAGTCTATCAATATCGGCAAAAGGCCAATAGCCGTTAATATGGTTAGTATCGACCCCGTTACTAAAAAGTTCGTTATCGCCGATAATCATTACACCAGCGTTGACACTATTGATTATTCGGTGAGGGGATACCCGGTGGCGCCCACCAAGTTTGGTGTCTATATTTCCGACGAGTTTGGCAATGTTTCCGATACCCTGGTAGTAACCGCAACCCCGCTGTTTGAAGAGATGCTGGATAAGAGTAAATTCTTTACCTACACCTGCAATACAGATTCTTACATAGGCTATGGAGGTATTGTGGCGTATTTGTGGGATGGCTTCACACTCGAAGTGCCCGGCGAGTCGCCATGGCAAACAACCATTGGGCCGGTGCCCAAAGCTATACAATGTACTTTTGGTGTAGGTCCAAGTTATAAGCTAAGCCACTTTTTATTGTATTGCAGAAGTTACGGCTATCAAAACCCCGAAGACTTTACCATATGGGGATCAAATGTAGATAATCCGCAGGACGCGGTAACCCCGGGGGGCGCCGCGGCGGGCACCACCGTAGGCGATTGGGTCGCTTTAGGAACGTATCATTTCCCTGACCCGCCATCTGGCTTGCCGCAGGCCCAAACTAATGCCGCCGACCAGGCATTTATCCAGGCTGGTGTTAATTTCAATGTGCCTTTCAACGCGCCGCCGGTAAAATATATCCGCATAGCTATAAAAGACACATGGTTTGGTTTAGATTACAGTTTACTTGAGGAGGTTACGTTTTACGGAAGCCCGCAAAATTAAAAGGATTAATAACATGAAGATATATATCAAAAGTATTATTTGGTTATTGCTGGTAGCAATAACTATATCCGGCTGTTCCAAAATGGATGAGAACTATAAAAAGTTAGAAACAGGCGGAGAGATCATCTACCCGGGCGTAATATCCAGCCAAAATTATCTCGCAGGCAATTTACGCACTATGCTGATATGGCACCCAAGCCCCGATCCCAAAATTGTTAAGTATAAAATATACTGGAACAACAGGCAGGACTCATTAACGGTTACAGCTACCGATCACAACCCTGCCGATACGGTTAAAGTGCTTATCCCTAATTTGAATGAAGGTACCTTCTCATTCAATGTTTATTCTATCGACGATGCCGGGCATGTCTCTATCCCGCTGAACATTAACAATGTGCGCGTATTTGGCGCGGTGTATGAAAGCGCCCTGTTTAACAGAGGCTACAATGCCGACACCCCATTCATTGTAAATGTTCTTACCGGCTCGGTACAGCTAAAGTTCAATCCGCCTGATTCTATAAACATTAAAACTATTATTAATTATACAGATAACTCAAACAAAACCCATACGCTCATCCTGAAGCCCGACAGCAATGCAATAATGCTTCCCGATTTTCAGTTTGGTACTAATGTAACGTTTCAATCCAGCTATATACCGATTAAGGGGGCTATAGATACATTTACTGTACAGGCGGTGAGTACCTATCCAACCATAAAAAGAATAGGCGATATTACCTCACTATATATCAAAAACCCAGGCACGCCGTTCCTGCGCAGCGACGTGGAGCATACCGATAAATGGGGCTACCCGCTATACTGGTCATACAACACCAATGTGTTGAACCAGGATGGCGATACACGCGGCGGCTGGTCAACCGATAATAACGGATGTATACATTTTGAAGCCGAGAATTATTCAGGCAACGGGGTCAACAATGGTAAGGTATATCAAACTTTTACATTGCCTGCGGGCAATTATGCTATTGATGTGCAAACAGCCGGGTACGGCGGTACCATAAATGCCAACGAAGTAGTGGCGGCCGGTACCTCTCTCCCCGATATTACCGCGTTAAGTTCAGGTAATACGTTGGCGTGGTTCCATGGCGATCAAAACAGCATTGGCGGTTTGCACACGCTAAACTTTACCCTAACTCAAAGCACAACAGTTACTTTTGGCTGGGTGGTAAGCACCGATTCCTATACGTATTTGCAATTTACCAGCGTAAAACTTAGATCCTTGTAAATTTTACTAATCATGCTGCATCTCATACGGCGCAGCATGATTTTACTGGAAAAGATCGCTGGTAGAGTGGCAAATAAAAAATATGACCCGTATGATTTTGTATGGATCGTTTTCGACCGCGATGGGCACGAAAATGTATCGGATACATTTGAACATGCATTGGAAAAGCTGTCTTTATTAGCAATTTTGTATAAAACAATCATTGTTAACCAGGTATCAAAATATGGAACGGCAAACCTAAGATTTTGAATTTCTGTTTATCTAAAGGTCGATAGTATTCGTCACCGTTGAGCATTATTTTTGCTTGATAAAGGTCCAAGGAGCCGGAGCATTCAAACAAGTGTTATCTTTTCGCCTAATCGCCCAAGTCCATGAATGATAAGGTAGCGATTTTTATCAATTGAATGATTAGCATCATTTCCGCTCTTTATCGTCAGGGTCAGTTAAACGCAGCTCTAACATAAAATTCCGAACGGTTAAATTGCCCTGTGTCTTGACCTCGGCCTTCGGGTAAAAACCACAATCCGTGATAAATCTCTTCATTATCGTCAATCATAAATCAATTTTGGTAGTTTTTAAAAGAATAATAATAATATTAAATATTTATTTGTAGGAACCTTGTTTGATCGTTATTATTTTAGTTGTAGGAAATCACTTTTCATTATTTGTAAAAGTGGTACAAATATGGTACAATTAAATTTGCTCGTGTGGAAATTTATTGATAACTTGCTAAAAATAAATAAGATACACGGAATTTTTTCGAGATATGTAACAGATTTCTAATCTGTAGGTCTTTGGTTCGAATCCAAATGGGATCACTAAGAAAAAAAGCTGTTTTTTACTATAAGAAACAGCTTTTTCTTTGCATAAAGGCACTTTTTAGCGCCTGCCATATCTTGGAACGACGACCGTCGTATCATCAAGTTTTACATAGTTTTTTGTTGAATTAAACGTAAAACCGGTACAAATACGGTACAAAATTTTGCGTGTTAAAAAAAGTCAAATGGCAACAGTATGTGCAAAGGTTTTGAAACACCATCTAAAAGCAGATTGTTCTTACAATGTGAAAATCAGAATAAAGTAGGATCTCCGCCTATTACGAAAAAGAGGAATATTTCAATTAAACTTATTACTAAAATCAGGGATTGTAAAACAAAAAGAGAGATAGCCGGGCAGAATTGGCTAAAGAGTTGTTTATGCTATCCTTTATTTGTGTTGTATTAATGGCGTTGACCTCTATCAACGAACATTTAACTAATGATAGATAAAAATCCTTTCTATTATGTGATGATTAACTCCATAAAATTAAGTTAATTAGCGTATTTCTTCATTTAAATGACTATGGCTACTACCGTCAAAGCTTTGGTTTAAAACATCACGAAAAATCCGATGGATCTTTTAATGATAAAATACGGCTTGATAAACACTAATCATAGCATTAACGGCGGTTTTGCAGCCGACTGTTTTTCCTGTTTGGTAAATTACTCCTCGCCTATGGGATGCACCGCTCATTGTACCGCTGACGGCCATGGTTTCGGATCATTAATCATTCAAATGATTCAGTTGATCGCGGCGTACAGATCCACAATGCACTGGTTACAATTTATTTACAAAAATGTAACATCTCAAAAAAAATAACTATCATTGAAATGAAAATCCTTAAATTTAAGGATTGGCTATCTCAGTTATGGAGGCATACGGCGAATTTTCTGACCTTGAACTGACTGTCTTATTAAAGAAAGGCGATCAGGCTGCGTTTACTGAAATATATCAACGATATAAGTGGGTGCTGTTTCTTCATGCGCTAAAAAGGATAGGCGACCGGGAGCAGGCTAAGGATATCATACAGGAACTTTTTACCACGCTTTGGGATAAACGGGGTGAGTTGGACCTGCGGTCGCAGCTGTCGGGTTATTTATATACATCGGTACGTAACCGGGTAATCAAGCTATACGCCCACCAGCAGGTAAAGTCCGATTATATAACCTCCCTCACGACCTCAATAGATAATGATAACTGCATTACCGATCACAAGGCGAGGCAAAGCAGCCTTGCGGCGATAATTGAGCATGAAATAAATGAACTGCCCGAAAGGATGCGGGAGGTATTTATTTTAAGCAGGAAACATAACCTTAGCCATAAGGAGATCGCCCTGCAATTAGGCATAGAAGAAACCACCGTTAAAAGGCAAATAAGTAATGCATTAAGGATACTTCGCGTAAAGCTGGGTCTTTTAGTATGGCTTGCTATGATCTTTAAATTTTTATAACCTGATTTTCAGATAGTTATAAATTACCCCAAATATCATCTGCATCCTACAGCTTTTTTAAAGGTCTATGTCTGTATAAAGCCGGAAAGCAAATGCCGGTTTTTATTTTAGATGAACAACCAGGATATTATAGAACTATTAAACAGGTACGACCAGGGCGAATGCACCGAACAGGAAAAGATATGGATTGAAGCCTGGTACATCAATCAGCCTGTCGGCCTTATAACCGATCCCGTAGAGGAACTGGCCAAGGACCTGGATGAGGTTGAGCAAAGGCTGATCATACATACTACACGCAGGCTCGTAACCATGTGGCCGCGCATTGCTGCTGCAGCTTCCATATTGTTATTTCTATCAGTTGGTGGCTATTATTTGTTGCACAAACAAGTGTCAACACAGCAGTTAGCACAAAACCATATCTATAATGACGTTCCGCCGGGACATAATAAAGCCGTGATAACCTTATCAAATGGTAAGCAGGTCAGCCTTACCGATGCGGAAAATGGTATCCTGTCAAAACAAGGCAATCAGCTTATCAAAAAAACCGGCAGCGGTACCATCGCTTATGAAAGTAATAATTCGGATGCCGATAGCCAGCGACCAATTTATAACGTGATCACCACACCGCGCGGCGGGCAGTGGACCGTCATATTGCCGGATGGTACAAAGGTAATGCTTGACGCGGCGTCTTCAATTAAATATCCTTTATCGTTCGGTAACGAACGTATTGTAGAAGTTACCGGTCAGGCTTATTTTGAGGTGGTGCATAATGCCGCTAAACCATTCCGTATTAGAGCCAAAGATCAGGTGATTGAAGATATCGGCACCAAATTCAATATCAGCGCTTATGATGATGAACAGGTAACCAACACTACGCTGTTGGAAGGTGCAGTTAAGGTTTCGAACCCCAAAGCCGTATCGCTTTCTGACCGTAACGGGGTAACGCTTAAACCAGGCGAGCAAGCAGTAGTTCAAAATAACAGACTAACCGTATCCAACGCCGACACCGAAGAAGCGCTGGCCTGGAAGAATGGCTACTTTAAGTTTAACGACGAAAAGCTGGTGAGCATCATGCGCAAGCTTTCGCGGTGGTATGATATACAGGTTGAATACCAAGGTGATTCGCCCGATGTGGTATTTGACGGCGACATTCCGAGAAATACCAGCCTCGCGCAGGTATTAAAAGTATTGGAAGTGGCTAAGGTGCATTTTACCGTTGATGGAAAAAAATTAATAGTTACCCGGTAAGACGACAACAGAATTCAAAATTTAAAAGATATATAAATGAAAAAAACTCTATTATTTTTACTGGCCGCTTGCCCTTCGTTATTATTCGCGCAGGAGAAGTATGTGATAAAAGGAAAGCTGGGTAACCTTGGCGCCCCTGCCAAAATATTCCTGGTGTACAATGTAGGCACACAGCGTGTAACAGATTCATCGGCTGTAAAGAACGGCGTATTTGAAATGGCCGGGCAGGTAGATGATATTACCCAGGCGGTACTGGTGATGGATTATAAAGGAACCGGCTTGCAAAGTTTTGTTCCTAACGCCCCAGTGGATTCGGCGCCTGTATTTTTGGAACAGGGAACCATCACCATTTCAAGCACTGATTCGCTTTATAAAGCTAAATTCACCGGCACCAGGGCTAATGAGGACTACGATCGTTATAAAGTCGCTATTAAGCCGTTGAATGAAGCGGTAAAGGCGCTGAACGCGGAATATGCTTCCGCACCTGTCGCAAAACAGGGTTCACAGGAATTCCGGGATTACCTGATCAAAAAACAAAGTGCACTGCAACAGCAGGCCAAAGACATCAATAATAAGTTTATTGCGGATAACCCGGACAGCTATATCGGCTTGCAAACATTGATAGATGCTATGAATAGCGAAGCGTATCCAGACGCCCAGAACTTGCAGATCCGATTTTCGGGGCTGTCAAAAGCCCTGCGTGAGAGCAAGGCGGGTGTGGCTTATCAAAAACGACTTGATGCCATGAAGTCTGTAAGTGTCGGCGCCATAGCACCTGATTTTGCCCAACCCGATACCAGCGGTGTACCAGTAAAATTATCCTCATTTAAAGGGAAGTATGTATTCCTCGATTTTTGGGCATCATGGTGCGGCCCGTGCCGTAATGAGAACCCAAATGTGGTAAAAGCTTACAACAAATATAAGGGCGAAAACTTTACCATCCTTAGTGTTTCGCTCGACCAAACCGAAAAAAAGAGCGATTGGCTTAAAGCCATTCACGACGATGGACTTACGTGGAACCATGTATCCGACCTGAAATTCTGGGCGAACGATGCAGCGCTGCTGTACAGTGTAAGGGCCATCCCCCAAAATTTCCTGATAGACCCCAGCGGGAAAATTATTGCGAGGAATATCTTCGGTGATGATCTGCAGAAAAAACTTGCGGAGATCTTTAACAAGATGTGAAGCTGTAAAAGAGCGTTTACAAGAAATTATATTTTTTAATAATGATTATCAAACTGCCGGTATATACCTACAGTTTGAGCAGGCTCATTCTTGGATTATTTTTTAAACTATTACCCTAAATAATACATTGATTATTAACTATTTAACCCTTAATGCCTATGAAAATTTATAGACTCATATTCATTTTTATTTGCCTATTGATAAATGTAAGGCTATATGCGCAGCAATCGCCTCCTATAACCATTTCATTTAAAAATGCACCGCTTGAAACAGTGCTGGGCCAAATAAAAAAGCAAACCGGTATATCTTTTTTTTACAACAAGGAAGTAGTAGCATCTGCCGGAAAAATATCTGTACAGGCTGAAAAGAAGGACCTCAAAACTGTGTTGGAGCTGTGTCTTCATAATACGCCTGTTACGTATACCATTATCGGGAATATAGTGGTGTTGGTTAACAAAAGCGCGAAAAAGAACCCTGATGGCACTATTGACTTTAGCCAGGACTTCTTTTCTCAAAATGCAGTTCATGGTGTAGTTGCCGATGTTAAGGGTATAAAGCTGAACGGTGCCAGTGTTATTATAAAACGCAGTCGCCTGGGTATCACTACAAACGCCAATGGCGAATTCAGTCTTGCCGACGCCCGTACAAACGACACGCTGCGTGTAAGCTTCATAGGCTATGAGCCGCAGGATGTACCCGTACAGCCCGAACTTAATATTGTGCTGAAAGAAACCACCAATGAGCTCGACGCGGTTGAAGTGCAAGCCTATGGCACTACTACTAAACGCCTTGCCATAGGCGAAATAAGCCAGGTCAATGCTAAAGATATTGAAAGGCAGCCGGTAACAAACCCCATACTGGCATTAAAGGGCCTTGTTCCGGGATTATTGATAACGCCCACCACCGGCTATAGCAACTCGCCGGTGAAGGTAGAAATACGCGGAAGAAATTCCATCGACCCTGCATCTACTTCTGATCCGCTTTATATTATTGATGGCGTACCGCTTATTCTTTCGAACATTGGTTTGCAGCAGTCGGGCTATCAAACGGGTTCTACCGGGCTTCAGCAAGCCGGCGTCTCTATTTCGCAGGGGCAAAGCCCGTTTGCCAACATGAACCCTAATGATATAGAAAGCATTACGGTATTGAAGGATGCGGCGGCAACGGCCATGTATGGATCAAGAGGTGGCAATGGCGTTATCATTATCACCACTAAAAGGGGCAAGCCGGGAGAAACGAAAATAGAAGCATCTGCCAGCGAATCTGTTAATCGGGTAATCGGGCATTATGATATGCTGAATACCACCCAATACCTGCAGATGCGCCGGGAAGCGCTCAGGAACGATGGCCTGTCGCCTTCTGTAGCCACGGCACCGGATATCGCGCTTTGGGACACTACGCGTAATGTCGACTGGCAAAAAGAACTGTGGAAATCCGCCCGTAATTCTACCGCGATGCTGGCTTTATCAGGAGGAAGTGACCTCACTACTTTCCGCATCAGCGGGCAATATGTAAGTTCACAGGACATATCCCCGTTAAAAACCGAGAATACCAATAAATCAGCCAACGTGGCCTTTAGCCTTGATCACCACAGCCTGAACCAGAAATTCACAGTAAGCCTGTCTGCGATATATGGCTACAATGCCGTAAACCAGATACAGGACGGCGGGGCCTCTACCCTGGCCCCCGATCTGCCGCCTATATTTGATAAAAATGGCAACCTGAATTTTGCCGACTGGAACGCCGCTAATATAGGTTCATCCTTTCCTTTTTCATCATTGCTGGCGCCCTCTGTAGCCAGCTCCGATTTGTTGAACAGCAGCTTAAAAATAGGTTACCAGATCATAACCGGCTTAAACGTAAGCATAGCCGCAGGATATAACCTGGGGTTGAACAACAATAGTTATACCACAACTATCGCTTCTCAAAACCCTCTATACAACCCTACCGGGCAGGCTTTTTTTGGGAACAGCAAAACAGATGGCTGGAACATCACCCCGCAAATTGATTATACCCGTTACATCGGAAAAGGAAAACTGGCTGTTCTGTTAGGCGGAAATTTAAACAACTCCATCGCTCATGGGTTAACTACACTCGCCTTCGGCTATACCAGTGATGAACTGGAAAAATCTATTAACAACGCCCCGTTCGTGAATAGCTTGCAGGATTATACGCAAAGCAAATATGTTGACATACATGGAAGCATCAACTACAATTGGGAAAATAAATATATTGTAGAAGTTTCAGGCAACAGGGATGGTTCATCCAACTTTGGGCCCGGCAGGCAGTTCGGTTCATTCGGTGTAGCTGGTGTAAGCTGGATAGCCTCAGAAGAAAAATGGTTGAAACAGGTATTGCCGTCATGGGTGAGCCTGGTCAAGTTCAACGCTTCTTACGGAACTACTGGCTCATATCCTAACATCGCTTATCAGTACCTTTCGCAATGGTCAACCAGCAGCTCTGGCAATGGCGGCATACCGCTATACACTTATAACAATGTATTACCGCAAGTGCCCATACACGCGGTAAACCAGGATTACCGCTGGGAAACGGACAAGGAACTGAATACAGCTATGGACCTCGGTTTCTTCGACGATAGGTTTAACCTGCATGCGTCTTATTATCGCAAACGTACGGATGACCAGCTATCAGCCTTACCCACGCCGCTGTTCACCGGTTTTGCGACTGTTGAAGGAAACTCGCAGGCCAATGTTCAAAATACGGGGATAGAACTGGATATAAACGCCAGGGTCATTGAAAACAAAGACTTTACCTGGGCAACAACACTTAATTTTACCCACAACCAGAATAAGTTGCTGGCATTTCCGGGTATTCAATATACGCCGTATTATTCGACGGAAAAAGTAGGCGAATCGCTCAATGAGATTTACCTGTATCATTACCTGGGTGTAGATCCGCAAACAGGCCAGCGCAGTTACCAAGACTATGACCAAAATGGCCTGATAATTCCCGGAAATTCGTATCCCGGCGCCAACGGCGACGACAGGCGTATTGCCATCGACCTTAGCCCCAGGTTTTTCTCGTCGTGGATCAATCGCTTTTACTACAAAAGTTTCGGGCTCATCATGCAATTTAGCTATGTGAAACAGATTGCGCAGGCTCCCTATACCGGAACAGCGGGCGTATTCAATGTGAATGTACCGGTATCGGTACTTAATGATCATTGGCAAAAACCGGGAGATATTAGTACTAACCCTCGCTTTACAACATTCGGCGGCAGCAGTGACGGCTATTTCTTCCAGTCTGACGGGGCTTATACCGACGCGTCATACCTGCGCCTGCAAAACGTAGCGTTCAGCTATAGCCTTGGCAACAATTTCGCCAAAAAGATAGGTGTACAGGGTGCGCGTATCGATATCAGGATGGAGAATGTTTTCACCCTTTCAAAATATCCGGGGATCGATCCTGAGTTACCTTTCGGTAACCAGCCGCAACCTAAAATTTATAATGCCCAGTTAACCCTAACATTTTAAAAAAGATCAGTCATGAAAATACATGGTTTTAAAACAAACATATTTTGGCTCCTATGCTTTTTTGCCTGTGCGGGTCAAATGGCATGTAAAAAACTTATAGCCATTGATGAACCTATCAATACGCTCACCACTACCGAGATTTTCAGTACCGATGCTACGGCAACCTCGGCCATGGCCGGTGTTTATTCAACCATGATAAACGGTACCAACGGCGGCCTGGCGGTTAATAGTTACGGTTCTGAATTCAGCGCTGGTTCGACTACCTTATTGGGAAGTTTATCTTCAGACGATATCTACTTTTTTACCGCGGTAAGCAATAGCGTTCCCGATGTTTTCGGCACCAATCATTTAACTGCACAAAATGCGGGGGCCTCTTCGGCGGTTTGGAATTCTGCATACAGCGCCATATATAAATCCAACTCCGTTATTGAAGGTATAGCCGCGTCAAAGTCAGCCGCGCTGCATGATAATGTACGAACAGAACTGACCGCCGAAGCTAAATTCATTAGGGCGTTTTGCTACTTCTACCTCACCAATTTTTTTGGCGATGTGCCCATGGCGCTTACAGTTGATTTTAACCAAACGGCGAACCAACCCAGGATGCCGCAGCAGCAAGTTTACCAGCAAATAATTGCCGATCTGAAAGACGCCCAGGCTTCATTAGCTGCGGATTATTCAGCCGGAAGCGGTGAGCGGATCATTCCTAATAAATGGGCGGCAACCTTGCTGCTTGCCCGCGTGTACCTGTACGCCGGCAGTTACGCAGACGCTGCTACGCAGGCTACCAGTATTATTAATAACAACGCCCTGTTCGGGCTGGAAACTGACCTGGGAAATGTTTTTTCGACCACAAGCCGGGAGGCTGTATGGCAGCTCAAACAAACCAGCACCGACCCCAACCTTAAAAATGCAACGCCCGAAGGTATTATGTTTGGGGTAACCACAACAGATCATCATGGCTATCCGCAGTATTGTTTAACCGATCAACTATTAGCCGCTTTTGAACCCGGCGACCGGCGCAGGACAGTTTGGGTGGATAGCACGGACCATCCTAATTATCCACCGGCCGGTATGGCTTATGTGCCGCATAAATACATCATTGATGCCGCTAATGCCGATGCCGGCCAACCGGTACCACAGTACTACATGGTGCTTAGGATGGCGGAAGCTTACCTGATACGTGCCGAAGCGAACGCGGATAACCCAACAGGGGATGCCGCCGCATCTGTAGCCGACCTGAACGTCATACGCACCCGGGCAGGCCTGTCAAACCTGGATGCCGGATTGAGTGGGCAAGCTTTAAAGCACGCTGTGGCGAGAGAACGCCAGGTTGAGTTTTTTGCCGAATGGGGACACCGATGGTTTGACCTGAAAAGGACCGGGCAGGCACACGCTGTGCTTTCAGTGATACCCATGAAACAGCAGTGGGCGGGTGATTACCAGCTTTTATATCCCATTCCGCAAACTGAAATAACAGTCGATCATTTTTTAAAACAGAACCCCGGCTATTAATCAGTTAGATTGATACACAAAGAGATAACAACTAAATAAAACATGACATGCGAAAAATACATTTAATACTTTTTTCATCGGTGATATTTCCGCTCCTGCTCATTTCCTGCAAAAAGGAGTTGACATCAAAAGCAAGCGGAACTTCATCGCTTACCATAGTGAACGGTGTTGTAGGCAATAGCTATCTGTATACCAATTTCAACGGCGACAAATCGAATGGTATGTATTACTCCGGTATCAGCGCTGTGGACTATGGGCATTCCGGCTTTTACAACAGTTATTACGGGCAGCAAAAATTGGGGTTATACCAACTTGCGGATACCAACGCCGGTAGCAAACCGGTGTTAAGTTTAACACTCAATTTGCCTGTGAATACCATCCATACCCTGTTTTTAATGGGTACGCCGCAAAATGCCGATTATATGGTAACTACTGATCAACTTCCCTATCACCCTCCTTCAGATTCAACTATGGGCTTGCGCTTTGTGAACATTGCTCAGGGCACGGGCCCGGTAACAGTAAACCTGGCCGGGCACGCCAATGGCTCGGAAGTGGCCGACCTGGCCTACAAAGGTGTTACCCCATTTAAAAATTATAACGCCGGTTCCGCTGTCAGCAGTTATACGTTCGAGTTCCGCGATAAAATCAGCGGCACGTTGTTGGGGAGTTGCGTGGTTGACGGCGTGAATATTGACGGTTCGACCGGTGTGCCGAACATACGGCGCAACCGCAATTACACGCTGGCGTTATTGGGCGCGCCGGGGGGGCTGGCCCCGAACAGCGTTATTATAGTTAACGAAGACGTACATTATTGACCATACCAAATGGCAACTGAGATATGAAAAACATTCTTGCCCCTTTGCGCATAAAGCGCAACCCGCCATAGTTACGGTCGAAATATTTTTTATGAACTGATACTGCTTGCCAACAAAAAACTTGTTAGCCCGGGCGGTTACATACTATACTTTAAATTAAAAACAATGAGCAGCATTTTAAGAATTGAACAGCTTTCACATAAATACACCAGCACCTGGGCCATCCGCGACATCAACATGGAAATAGCCCAGAATGGTATCATTGGTTTGCTGGGGTCCAATGGGGCCGGGAAATCAACTACCATGAACATCATCTGCGGCGTCTTGAACCAAACAGAAGGGGATGTTTATGTTAACGGGTACGATATAAAAACCCAGCCAGAACTGGCAAAGAAAGAAATTGGCTTTTTACCGCAAAACCCTCCTCTATACGCCGACCTGACCATAGACGAATACCTTACCTACTGCGCCGAACTGCGCTTTATAGAAAAGCACCGCATAAAAGGTGCAGTCAACGAGGTAAAGGAACGTTGCGGCATAGCCCATTTTAGTAACCGGCTTATCCATAATCTATCAGGCGGGTATAAGCAACGTGTTGGCATTGCACAAGCCATCATCCATAAACCTAAACTGGTGGTAATGGATGAGCCTACTAACGGCCTCGACCCTAATCAACTGATAGAAGTGCGAAAACTCATCAGGGAAATATCGCTTGACCATGCAATTCTTTTATCGTCGCACATTTTATCGGAGATACACCTATTATGTAAAGAAATAGTAATGATCGAGGGTGGACGGATCGTTTTTTCCGATACCATGGACGCCTTCGACAATTACATACAGCCGCATAGCTTAATTATGCGAATGGAAAACCCGCCGCCTATGGGAGCCATACTAAAGATACAGGGCGTTACCAAAGCCGACTTCCTTACCGACAAACAGGTGCGTATATATTTTGACGGCGATGAAGAAATTGCAGAAAGACTGGTAGCCGTCGGCGTACAGCAAAATTGGCAGGTTCGCGAGCTCAGCCTGGAGAAAGGGATGCTCGATGATATTTTCAAACAATTATCCTCTCCACAATCAAATTAATAAACCTTAAAACAATGAAGATAATATTCAAAATCGCCAAAAATGAGCTGCGCAACCTGTTCTATTCGCCGGTTGCCTGGTTCCTGGCTATTGTATTTTTAGTACAGTGCGCTCTTTTTTACACCTCGATGCTAACGCCGTATGCCATGTTCCAGGATCAGCTTCAGCTTAACGATCCTAAATGGAAAGATTTTGGGGACACCGTTACAAAGGCTATTTTTTTAAGTCCCAGCGGCATTTTTATGAACGTTTACCAAAACCTGTATTTATATATTCCATTGCTCACCATGGGCCTGATTAGCCGGGAAGTAAATAGCGGAACTATAAAACTGTTGTACTCCTCGCCAGTAAAACTGCGCGAAATTATACTTGGAAAATACCTGGCCGTGATGATCTACAACTTTATTCTGGTATTAATAGTAGGCATATTTATCGTATCAGGGGCATTAAACATTAAATCGGTTGATATGGGTTTGCTGCTATCGGCCGAACTTGGTTTCTATCTTTTGGTGTGCGCGTTCTCGGCTATAGGTTTATTTATGTCCAGTCTTAGCACCTACCAGATCGTGTCGGGTATAGGCAGCTTCGTGACCATATTCGTGCTGAGCAGAATAGGGGGGTTATGGCAAAAATATGATTTTGTGCGCGATCTTACCTACTTCTTGTCCATATCGGGTCGTACGGAAAAAATGCTAGGTGGTTTGATCACTACTAAGGACGTGTTCTATTTCCTGACTGTAATTTTCATGTTCCTTAGCTTTACGCTTTTTAAGCTCAAAGGCGAAAGAGAATCAAAGCCGTGGACGGTAAAGGCCGGCAGGTACATCGCTGTTATCATAGTTTCAGTCATGTTCGGCTATATCACCTCGCGGCCTTTTCTCACAGGTTACTGGGATACAACAGCATGCCAGGTGAATACCATAGCCCCCCGCACACAAAAGATACTGAAAGAAATGGGCGATGAGCCACTTGAAGTTACGCTGTATACCAACCTGATGGGAACGCGTTTCTCCGCCGGGTTGCCGGAAGGCCGCAACCCATACCTGTCAGCGCTTTGGGACCAGTATCTACGCTTTAAACCTGATATTAAGTTTAAGTATGTGTATTACTATGACAATGATGGCAAACTGGACGATAGCGCCATGTACAAAAATTTCCCGCATAAAACCGAGAAACAAATAGCAGGGATAATGGCTAAAATGTTTGATGCTGACGAATCATTGTTCATAGGCCCCGACGAGATACGCAAGCAGATTACGCCGAACGATGAAAATGGCGCGCTTTTTCTATCGGTGAAATACAAGAACCGTGTGATCCATCTTCGTACATTTAATGATACCGAATTCTGGCCTGATCAATCGCAGATAGCCAGCGAATTCAAGCGCCTGGTAGAAGGCGCTCCTCCCAAGGTTTATTATCTTACCGGTAATCTTGAGCGCAACATCTATAAAACCGGTGAAAGGGAGTATTCGACCCAATCTGTCGAAAAGCTTAACCGTACTTCGTTAATTAATCTGGGTTTTGATGTTGATACCATTTCACTGGATAACCATGATATACCGGCAGATATGAAGATGCTGGTTATTGCCGACCCTAAAACTGAGTTAAGCGCCTTAACATTAAGCCGTATACAAAATTATGTTGATAAGGGGGGTAATTTGTACATACTTGGTGAGCCCGGTAAACAGGCAATGCTTAACCCTGTGTTAAAGTCATTGGGCGTTCAAATGAGTAGTGGCACATTGGTACAGCTTAGCAAAAACGAAACACCGGATAAGGTTATAGCTTACGGAACTGATAGCTCATTTAACCTTGCAGAAGAGCGTAAGCTTACCGCATTTATAAAAGCAAGGAAAGATGGTGACTACGACGATTCGCTTAAGATATGTATGCCTGGAGTAACTGCTTTAACTTACGACGAAAAAGGGCCTTTTACGATAACCCCGATATTAAAAACATCAAAAAATAAAACCTGGCTAAAACAAGGCCCTTTGGTTATTGATTCGGTGCCGCCGGTATTTACACCGCAAAATGGCGATGTAAGGGAGCCTTCGTTTGTTACTGCAATTCAAATGAACCGGCAGGTCAACGGGAAGCAGCAACGTATAATTGTATGTGCCGACGCCGATTTTAAAAACAATCTGAGAATTAGTGGCGACTTATATTCAAATGCATTTTTCAGCTGGCTCGATGATAATATCTATCCTGTTTACATTCCGGCTGCCATACCAAAAGATGTTAAATTGACGATTACCCTGGCAGGCGCTACCACGCTTAAAATAGTTTATGTGTGGATATTGCCAGGCATGTTGTTGCTGGCCAGCGCTATACTATTGATCAGACGCAAAAGAAAATAAAGCTTATGTTTTTACATACTGACGAACAAACGATAGAAGATCTGGGGATTTTCAATAACAGAAATACCGGTGGTATTTATGACATATATAATTCCGCCCATACTCGTGGTGGCGAGGAGGTTTTGCGCGAAATGTTCCGCAACCCCCTATCAGATAAAGAAGCCATAAACCGGCGGAGCAGTATTATTGAACATTTTGCCCGTATGGATGCAGCCTTCCCTTTTTCCATTGCTTCATTTGACACGGCGGAGAAGTATTTGCTGCATAATAATGAGCAAATAAAAGATACCGCTCATCATACAGCCACGCTAAGCGAAAAAGAAATGAATAATGGTGTATCGGCAGTGATCGATATTATGTGGACCTTAAAATCATTCATAGAAAAAAGCGAGGTAACGGCTATTGGCGCTTATCATACGGAGCGTGGCAGTATTACTGCGCTGCTTAACGATCCTGCTTTTGAACCTGTTGTAAAAGAAAAACCCCAGAGCAAATTATCATACTCGGCCATAACAGCTTATGACGTACTGTTCCGCGTGCGCGAATATGAAAAGATAAAAAAGCTGTTGAAACATATCTATACGCTCGACGTGTACCTGTCAGTAGCTAAGGTCGCTGTTAAGCGAAGCTTCGTTTTTCCGCACGCGCTTGAAAAAGGCTTATGTGAACTGAAACTGGAAGGCGTTTATCATCCCGAGCTCAAGAGCCCGGTAGGTAATAACGTTTCCATAAACGACGGTCAAAATGTAATATTTTTAACTGGAGCGAACATGGCGGGCAAATCGACTTTTTTGCGTTCGGTTAGTACCGCCATGTACGTGGCGCATATGGGGTTCCCTATAGCGGCAAGGTCAATGGTGTTTTCGGTTATGGATGGTATATATACAACCATAAACCTGCCTGATAAGCTAGGTATAGGCGCCAGCCATTTTTATGTTGAGGTGCTGCGGGTGCGCAAAGTGGCTACGGAACTTGGCCAGGGGAAATCGTTATTTATCATTTTTGATGAATTATTCAGGGGCACTAATGTAAAAGACGCGCATGAAGCTACCGTAGCAGTCACCAATGCTTTTGCCGGAAAAAAAACCAGCATGTTTATTATTTCCTCGCACATAGTTGAAGCTGCTGAAGAGTTGAAACAAAAAAGCAATATCGGATACCTGTATCTCCCTACCATAATGAACGGCACCATGCCGGAATATACTTACACCCTGAAACAAGGTGTTACCGACGACCGCCATGGCATGATCATCATTAGGAATGAGGGGATACTGGATATACTTAAAAATGGGCTGAAAAAGAAAAAGGCCCCGGAAGATGTATATGCTAATCATTTGGAGAATGAGCATAAAAAATAAAACCAGGTTATTAAGGGACCATATCCATTTAAAAAACAGAAGCAACAATTATGAGTTTTGGTATAGATAAACAAACATTGGATGAACTAAACCTGCTGGGAAAGTTCAGGAGCGGATCGGTTTATAACCTGTTCAACCATGTAAGAACCCGGGGCGGGGAACAGCTATTGGATAAAATGTTTCGCGCCCCGATGGACGATGTTGCGAAAATAAATGAACGTACGACCGTTTTTCAATTTTTTCAGCAGCAGCAATTCGGTTTCCCTTTTGACGCACAACAGGTAAGCTTAATGCGGGAGTACCTCGACTCGGGCGTAGGTAAGAACCTGGTGGTGGTCTTCATAAGTACGATGGCCAGGAGAATACTTTCCAGCCTTACACGCGATGACCGTTACAAGAAAAATATACAGGGATTACAGGCAGTTATTGTGGTAATGAGCAAGTGTTACGATTTTTTGCAAACCATGCCGCCTGCGCCGGCAGCATATGCCGAAAGGGTAAATGCAATTAAAGTCTTATTAGCCGACGAACGTATAAAGAAGCTAAAAAATATAGATATATATAAATCGCTTTCGGTAAATACGCTTATTTATTACAATCATTTGCTGAAAAGTAAGTTAGCTGCCGAAGTGGAGGACATCCTGTCGTTCATTTACGAGCTTGACGTGAACATTAACGTAGGCACAGTAGCCAATAGCAAAGGTTTTGTATTCGCGAAAGCGTTTCCTGCCGAAAACAATTCGTTCTCGGTAACAGATCTCCGGCACCCTTGTGTTGACAAAGCTATCGGTAATCCTTTAATGCTGAACGCCAAAAACAACGTACTTTTTTTAACAGGGGCCAATATGGCAGGAAAATCTACCTTAATGAAGTCCGTAGGCATAAGCATTTACCTGGCGCATATTGGTTTTCCTGTAGCCGCAAATGACATGGAGTTTTCGGTTAGGGAGGGGCTTTATTCGTCAATAAACGTAGCCGATAATATCAGCCTTGGTTATAGCCACTTTTATGCCGAGGTAGTAAGGGTAAAACAAGCGGCCGAGGCAGCCGCCAGTGGCAAACGGCTCCTGCTTATGTTTGATGAATTGTTTAAAGGCACCAACGTAAAAGATGCTTACGACGGTACGCTTGCCGTAACCGAAGGTTTTGCCGAATATACGGACTGCCTGTTCATCGTTTCAACCCATATTATTGAAGTTGGAGAAGCTTTAAAAGGGCGAAGCAATATTAAGTTCGCATATATGCCTACTGTAATGGAAGGTTCGCGGCCGCGTTACACCTACAAAATGCAGGAGGGCATAACTGAGGACCGGCAGGGTATGATGATCATACGCAATGAAGGCATTTTAGAACTTATTGGAAAATAAGGCCCTGTTGCGATATCATCCGGTAATCATCTGATCAAATTTTTAAAACCGGGTAGATGTGTAAATAAGCAAAAAACTTATTTATAGCCCGTGGTGTGCCTGGTTGTTACCTCAAAGGTTGAACAGGCATACCAACAGGATTCAAAAAAAGCGCGGGAGCGTAATAGTTGAACCGGCAATGTTCTTTGAAAAAACTCTTTTAGTTCTTTATTCAGATCAGTTAGTTAATAGTAAGTGTTAAGTGCGGCCCGGAGAAAAGGGCGGGCGCACTTTAATTATGTTAATTTGTCTTTATCCTATTTTGCTGAATACGGTCATATTCTTTTACATAGTCAGGATGTTCCGTGCCCATTAGCCGGTCCCATATCCTGAAATATAAGCCATAGTTGCCTTTAAATTTACTATGGTGCAGGTTATGATGTACCGATGTGTTCACAAGTTCAAAAAGCAAAGTATTTCTGAGCCATATCGGCGCTATTTCATAACCTAAATGACCGTAAACATTTATCATGAATGCTACTAACACGAACAATGATATGCCAATTAGGTGCATAGGTATAATGGTTACAATAACAAGCAATACGGCACCCTCGGCACAAGCCTCTGCCAGGTTAAATGAGTAGGATGCCCAGGGCGAGGGATTGGCAGATTGGTGATGTACCAAATGTACGTGGCGGAATAGAAATGAATGATGTAAAAGGCGATGCATCCAGTAAAAATAGGTATCATGTATAATAAGGCTCAGCACAACGCTCACGAATAGCCACCATAGCGGGTAGTCCGCTAAATTATCGTATATCATGGTCATATTATGAAAGGGCGTATATAAAGCCACATATAAAATAGCCGTAAAGATCACGGTTGTTTTTAATGAATGCATGATCTCTCTTATAAAATCTTTACGCGCGGCTTGCTTTTTCTGTATCTTGGACGCGGCCAATCGTTTGCCAAATAATCCGTAGCATATTAAGAATGGGATACCGGCGATAAAGAAATACCTGAAGGTGGAAATGCTGAATATTTTTAAAACAGCTTCGAATGATGGTTGCATATAGGTTTAATTTTGTTTTACCAGACAAAATTAAACAGGCCGAATTCGCCAAAAATTAACAATAGTTAATTAATGCTTCTGCTGCAATGCTATTCTTCTTCGTATGCGGCTCAATGATACCGGTGTTATCCCCAGCATGGTCGCCAGGTATTTATCAGGGACACGGTTATTAATGTCGCGCTTTTCATGGATGAGCTTTAAATATCTTTCTTCCGGCGATAATAAAACGAAACCCTCCATTCTTTCCAACGCCTGCCCCAGCATGTGAACTATGAAGGCATTGCCTGATGCCGAAAGCCCGGGGCTTTTATCAATTACAGGCTTTGCTTTCAAATAGTCCACTTCCATTAAAACGGTATCTTCCAGCGCCTGGTAAATAAATCGCGATGGTTTTCCGAATATCACACTATCAACCGAAGCAACGAACTGATTTTCCCATCGTAGCATAAGCGTTGCATCATCGCCATTCTTTTTGAGATAATACGCCCGGATAAGCCCCCTTTTAATATAGGCAAGCCTTTGTGAAACTGAGCCTTCCTGAATATAGATTTCACCCGCCTTAAGTTTTTTAGTATGCGCCAACCGGGCAAGCTCCACAACATCCAGGGGGTTTAAACCCTCGAATACGGATCGGTATAAAATAATGTCTTCGGCATTAAGCATAATAAGCAACGGTTAATTTTCGAGCATCCTGTAACAGCGTTTACTAGTGCTGCCGTGTGAAATTAGCAAATAAAAAATAGTCTGCCATTTATATAATTCATAAAAATGTATCCATTCAAAATTTTAAAAAATAACCCTATGAAAAAGATCTGCTCCATACTTTTTACGCTGGCATTACCTGCGGCCTTGCTGGCCCAGGATAAGCCCCTGTCCTTGGATCCCGCCGTTCGTACCGGAAAATTACCTAACGGCTTTACTTACTATATACGCCATAACGAAGAACCAAAGAACCGGGTAATCATGTACCTGGTAAATAAAGCCGGCTCGATACTGGAAGACGACGATCAGCGCGGCCTGGCACACTTTATGGAACATATGAGCTTTAACGGAACCACTCATTTTCCGCATAATGAACTGGTAAGCTACCTGCAAAAAGCAGGCGTGAGTTTTGGCGCCGATATAAATGCGTATACCAGTTTTGATGAAACCGTTTACCAGTTACCCCTGCCCGCCGATAAACCTGGACTGCTGGATACCGGTGTACAGATCATGCGCGACTGGGCGCACAATGCCACGCTCGACCCTATTGAGATCGACAAAGAACGCGGAGTAGTGCTGGAAGAAAAACGGCTTGGCAAAGGAGCTAATGAAAGAATGCAGCGGCAATACTGGCCGGTGTTATTTCATAACTCGAGGTATGCCGTGCGTGTGCCGATTGGACTTGATACCGTTTTAAATAATTTTAAAAGGCCTGCTATAGCGCGTTTTTACAATGACTGGTACCGGCCCGATCTGCAGGCATTGGTCGTAGTAGGTGATGTTGACGTTAATGCCATGGAGCAAAAAATCAAGAAAGAATTCAGTGACCTGAAGAACCCGGTGCATGAAAGGCCAAGAATAAAATATACCGTGCCGCTGGATGGTAAAAATCATTTCATAGCAGTCACGGACAAGGAAATGACCAACACGGTGGCCGAAATCCTTGTTAAAATGTATGATCATCCTTTAAAAACCGCCAAAGATTACCGTGATGGTATTATCACTAATCTTTACAACCAACTATTGGGCGAACGCTACGCTGAACTTTCGCGTTTACCCGAACCGCCATATATTCAAGGGGGGGCCAGCTTATCGGAGTTCATGGGCGGCTTAAGCTCCTTCGGCGCGTCGGTAGCGGCCAAACCGGGCGAATTGGAAAAAGGTGTTAAAGCGCTTTGGCGCGAAGTTGAGCGGGTGAAACGCTATGGTTTTAGTCAAAGCGAGCTCGACCGTGCTAAGGCTTCCTACCTCAGCAATGTTGAAACGCTATGGAAAGAGAAAAACAAAACCACCTCTGAAAGCTATGTACAGCAATATCAGCAATATTTTCTGAAGGGAACACCCTCACCTGGCATTGATCTGGAATATAAAATGGTGAAAGCGGATATTCCCACTATTACCGTAGCCGAAGTTAATGCCGTATCAAAAAACATAGTTAATGTTAACCGCGACATCATCATCCTGGCGCCCGATAAAGATAAAAACTCACTCCCCAACGAAGCTGCCTTTATAGATTGGATGAGATCAGTTGAAACGGAAAAACTGGATCGTCACAAAGACGACGTAAGCGCCAAACCCCTATTAAGTTCAGACCCTGTTCCGGGCAGGATCATCAGCGAACAGAAGGACACTGCGGCAGGTACTACAATGCTAATTTTAAGCAATGGCATAAAAGTGATACTTAAACCTACCGATTTTAAAAACGACCAGATTCTTTTCAGCGCCACTTCCGCCGGTGGTACATCCCTGGCATCAGACACCGAATATCAATCCGCAGTAAGCGCCGCGGATATTATCGCGGCTTGTGGTGTGGGGAATTATAATATTACCCAGCTGACTAATTACTTATCGGGCAAACAAGTAGCGGTTGGCCCGTTCATCAGTGTGCGTGGACAGGGCTTGCAGGGCAGTTGTACACCACAGGACCTCAAAACGGCGCTGGAATTAGCCAACGCCTACATCACCGAGCCGAGAAAAGATAAGGAAATATTCGATGGTATTATCAGCCGCAGCAAGGCCACTTTGGCAAACCGGTCGAGCGACCCCAAAAGCGTGTTTAATGATACGGTAACTGCAGTAGTGTACAGCAATAATATCAGGATGACCGGGCCGAGCCTCGAAAAACTTAGCCAGGTAAATTTAGATACAGCCTTTAACTTTTATAAAAAGCGGTTTGCCGATGCCTCGGGCATGACCTTTACATTTATTGGCAGTATTGATACCAACATCCTGAAACCCGTACTGGAAAAATATATTGGCAGCCTGCCATCTTCAAACCATGCTGAAGAAGCCCGCGACCTGGGCATACACATCCGTAAAGGCAATGTGGCTAAAAATGTTTATAAAGGCAGCGAACCCCAGGCAAGCGTAATATTGATATTTTCAGGCGGTATGGATTTTACCAAAGAAAACGTTGTAAGGCTATCTGCACTTAAAGAGACGCTGGAAATACGTTTGCTGGAAAGATTGAGGGAAGATGAAAGCGGTGTTTACACGCCCAGCGTGTCCCAAAGCGTTACCAAATACCCTAATTCACGTTATAGCTTCATCGTTCAATTTGGATGTGCGCCGCAAAACGTAGATAAGCTCATCGCTTCAACATTAGAGGAGATCAACAAGCTGAAAACATCTGGCCCGCCTGAACAGAACCTGGAGAAATGGCGGGCTGAAGATAAAAGTAACCGGGAAACCATACTTAAAACAAATAACTTCTGGCTGTCGTATATCAACGGGCAAATTGAAAACAAAGGGGCCATTGACGAAGTATTTGCTTACCCGGCATTAATAGATAAACTAACCGTTCAGGACGTTAAGGCCGCCGCTAACGAATATTTAAGCGGAGATAACTACATTCGCCTGGTGTTACTACCTGAACAAAAAACCAAATAATTCTTTTTTTGATATTAGATAAAAAGCCTGCCTGTACGGGAGACTTTTTATCTAATTGATTCCACATAGTGGATATTCCGGAAGACTTGATCACGCGATTCCGTAGGATTTAAAGCATCAATTTGTGTGATCTCTTTATTCAATACCCGATTTAAAAATCAATTAGTTGGCATGGTCAAAATGTCGCGGAATCAACTTTTTGCTATTCCGGAATTAGATGGTCAAACCTTCCAGAGAACCCATTTAATCAGCCTGGGAAGTCGATTCGCATGGCTAATTGGCTTTCAGAACTTTGACAGCGGTTGGTCCTTTTTGTCCTGGCTCTACTTCAAAGGTAACTTTATCGTTCTCTTTGACTGCGAAGGCAACTGAATTGATATGAACAAAGACGCTTTCCTGGGTTTGCAGATCTTTAATAAAGCCAAATCCTTTGGATTCATTAAAGAAAGTGACAGTACCCTTTCTGACGGTCTCAACTTCGACTTCTGCTTGTTTAGGCGTGCCAATTTGGATATCCTGTACTGCTACCTTTTTACGATTACCGGGCTCCTGAGGCACGGAGGTAATATTGCCGTTTCCGTCAACATAGGCCATCATATCTGCCAAACCTTGTCCTTTAACAGCATTAATTTTGCGGTCGTCAGACTTCTCTTTTTTGTCCTGTTGTTTTTTGAGCTTTTTCTTTTCACGCTCTTTTTTACTAAATGTTTCGGTAGATTTACCCATGCTTTGATTAAGTGTAATAAAAAAACATCCCCCAGATGGAAGGATGCTTTTACAATAATGATATAGTCTATTAAGCTATTTTTACATTTACTGCGTTTGGTCCTTTACGGCCTTCTTCAACGCCATAACTAACAGCGCTGTTCTCGCGAATATTGTCGATTAAGTTTGTTGAATGAACGAAGATTTCCTGCCGCCATTACTTGGTGTGATAAAACCGAAACCTTTCGTTTCATTGAAAAATTTTACTATTCCTTGTTGCATTATCTCACTATTGGTGCAATATACGATATATATTGACATGTTTTCGTATTATTATCCGAAATCGACTATCAATGTTTACAACCGCTTGGAACATTGGTACTCCATTCGGTGGGTCACAATAAGCCATGGGACGGCACATTAAATGGCAATGCGCCATCAACGGGAACTTATTATTATATTATTACTATAAGTAATAGCTCGCCAGTGCTCAGCGGTCCTGTAACCATCATAAAGTAACAGTTAGCGCCGGTTACAAAAATGATATGCGCTAAACAGTAGATTGTCTAGGGATCACTCCAAGCGGTTGCCAAAGCAGCACAAAGATAACGGTCACTGTCCTGGAGCCGATCGTGATCCCAAACACATTTACGCCCAACGCCGATGGCATCAATGACACCTGGAATATTACCTATCTGAGCAACTATAATCATTGCACCGTCGATTGTTTTTACGCGCTACTGCCAGCAAATATTCCACTCGAATGGTTACCCAATCGCCTGGAACGGTACCTATAAGATCAAGAATTTGCCAGCGGAAACTTATTACTATGTGATCGATCTTAAAAACAATATCGCAAAATTAAGCGGTTTATCGCAATTATTCATTAATCCGTGGCTCGATTAATCCTAGACCTATTTTGAATGTGCTACAATTCTGCTTATTGATTACTTAAATTTTTAAGCTTCTCTTCTAAATTCTGAACCTTAGTTTTCAATTGGTCATTCTCCTTTTTTACTTTCTCCAGTTCATCGACATTGTAACCCTTCGAACTGTTAATGTTTAATGAACCGTCGTATGCCCAACGGCACGTATGTTGGTGTGAGGCCGAAGAAAAAGCCTATAAAGTACAGGGAGAACCTGAAAATTTCCTAATCGACCAAAATGGTAAAATTGTGTTTGACGATTTCATGATAGAAGGCAACAACCACCGCACGTTTGAGCTGATGATAAATTCGCTGCTTTAACACCGCGGTAACTAAAGGAAAGTCAATAATTGAGCGGCTAAAAAACATATGACCTGAAGAGTAAGGTAGTCATCCCGGATTACTGGGCCGCATGGTGTGTTCCCATGTATGTTCATTCATACCTGGGAACGTACGCCTGTGACAGTCACCGATGATAAGGCCTTTATTACCGGCAATGAAGTATGATTTTGAAGTGGTGATGGATACTAAGATCCGGAAACCAAGGTCAACAAGGTAGTAAATGACCATAATGTGTCTGGTATTCCGACAAAATTTGTAATTGACGAAAAAGGTAATATCCGCTTTAGACTGATCGGATTTGACGGCAGTAATTGAACGGCAGTTGAAGAAATATCTATGATGATAAATATGGTAAGGTGAAAAGCTAAACGCATCCAGTTAGCACTTTTTAAAGTTTTGATAATAACATTATCATTTAATAGAAATTCAAATGAAATCTAATAATAGTTTTTTATTGGATAGTTTGTGATAAACCCTCTTTTTCTTATCCGGTCTTGTAGCCGTTTTCACCGCCCTCTGTCACCGGCGCGGCCTTTATTCATATGGTTTTAGTTCACTGCGTCCATATAGGTCCCAGATACTAAATTATAAGGATGAGCGCTTTGTATAATAAAATGGGACCTCGACGTGCCGTCTTATGTTACTATGGATTATTTCAGCAGCGATTGCCCCCATAAATTTAAAATCAGTCGATATAGTTGTAATACCATTTAGCAGCACCGCTTTGATCGGCGTTTCATTGTAAGAAATCACGCCGACCTCTTTGCCAATCTTGAACTTTTTTTCTTTGATTCGCTGCAACAGGCTGATGAGATCATCTTCCATTAAATTTATGAAAGCTTCACCTTTATGAATTACCAAACCATCAACATTACATATCGTCTCCGAATTAAATGCATATTGTTCACAAAAGCGTTGAAAACCATTGACAATCTCGATCGGAAAATAGCTATGCTCAGGGAAAATCAATTTTAAAGTATCATATTTTTTCAATTGCGTTCGAGCCTGTGTAAGTGCGTTAAAGATGTCCTTTTCAAAGTTTTCATGGATCACGCTGTACTCGCCATCCACCCCACGGATGTCTTTATCCAGCAATATGAGTTTATCCTTCGGTATTGAATTAATGATCTCAAAAGCGTTTTCACCGCCTTCTATAAAATGAGGAATAATAATATAATGTGAATAGCTGCCTTTACTGGTTTCCAACAGCTTGCGAAATAATTTAAAATCGTTATTGTAAATATAGAAGTCGATCGCAACATCATCACCTAATCCCTCAACCAAGGAATCATAAATAATTTTTTTATGCGAACTTAATTTATTGAACAATAGGAAAATTTTCAGTTTTTGCCTAAAATCCATATTTGATATCAAATACCCTTTGCCAGGATAGGAGGTGATTACACCGATTTTCTTAAGGTGCTTGTAACTTTTTTGCGCTGTATCTCGGGAAATGTCAAGTTTGTAACTAAGCTCGTTAATTGACGGCAAAAGATAATCTTTGGGAACGACAGCTGATTCGATTGCATTAACGATCGAATTTGCCAACTGTAGATATTTCGGTGTAGCCGAATATTCATCTATTTTAATATACTCGTAGAATTTTGAAAGCTTCATTTATCCCAACTATTTATTTTCAGAGATACTCAAACTGCCATTGCTGTACCTGCAATTCATATTTATATAAATCATTACTGATTATTTCCTGAATAAATTGCAACAGGCCCTATTAATCCCGATTCAAGTAATGGCGTATTTACATTCAGCATGTCAAAACGAAAAGAATCATGAGTTTTCGTGATTCTTTTGTCTTTAGGCAAACTCAAATCATGAACGACCCGGTTAGCCCACAAGTTGACAACATTAACTTGTAAAATGTTTCCCGCAGGTTTTACGGCATCAGTGATCTCAACCCGCCATGGCTTACACCAAAGTATACCAAGTTTTTTTCCATTTAAGCTGACTTCTGCTACATTTTTAACATCTCCAAGATCAAGGAACAACCGCGCGTGTTTATTCAGCCTACCCTTATTTTGTGGAGTAATCCCTGTCATGTCGAATATCTTGGTGTAACTGGCAGTTCCGGAATAATATTTTATCCCTTCCTCATCACGGTCTGTCCAACTTACAAGTTTGGAAAATTCCACATTTTTAGGGCCACCCCATTTTGAATCAAAAGAAACCGTCCAAGGGCCGGATAAACGCTTGATATTATCATATTTGGGGAAATTACTTTTTGCCGTCCCTTGTTTTTCGCTTCCGATGGATTGTTTAAAAACCACGAAATAAGAACTGAACGCATCTATAGTAAGAGATATTGTCGTATTTCCATGTACCTGACGATAAGATTGGGCCAACATGTGCTTCCCTGAAACTGCATCCCATATTTCGGGTTGTTTACCTGTTACACGAAATGTAAAATTACGGTTCTGAAGTTTATTGGTACGGTTTATCACAAAGTATATATCCGCCTTACCTGTACGACGATGGATATAATCAAAATCATCGGGTTTATCCGGTTGGCCCGTAAAAGAAAAATCCGGCGTTACGCCGTCAGTCATAAGAATTTCTTTGGGCGTCTTCCCCCATATGATTCTGCCTTTTCCAAAACGGCGTTCCGTACGGTTCTTCCCGTCGAGGTTGCCCCATATTTCCGCCGCGATCTTACGGACTTGATCGTCAGATTCCGGGTATCCCTTCAACTCAGCGGAAGCTATAGGAGGGGGGCCGATCACGGTGGCACCTGCAAGTATTAGATTCTTTATCTTCCGGATCACAGGAAGTGACATCGTATTGGAGGGCACTGGTGAAACCGACAAATTTTGATACCCTGAAACCTCCTTCGCGATTTCGGGTGACGGAGAAACACAATTCTGTAAAACCAGGATTTTATAACTCATGCCATCAGGCAATACGATCCTGCCATTTTTAACGCTCATTCTGGCAAGTAATGCTTCAGGATTGCTGTAATCACAGTCATATCCCGGCCCAAGGCTTGGTATTAAGTATTTGGGCGGAGCGAGGAGAGGAGGCCTTTCACCGAGGTAAAAACATACGTCGGCTACAAATTTTCCCTGTTGTAAAAGATACTGACAGCGGGAAAGATAACTAAAAAATGCCTGTGACTGGCCCCACCATGTTATATTGGGTGTAAAGTGCTGCCCTGCGCAATATTCGTAACCCGGTTTTCCATCCTCCGGCGGCTGGCAGGTTGCTTCATGAAGCATAAAGCGGTTTATACCCTCGCAAAAAGCGTCGTTTGCATAGGGCTTCAGATCAAAGGGGCCAAGTGTCCAGTGTGTACCATCTTTTTCCTGTTCCGTGAATGCCTCCGCTTCCGCCTGCACCTTTCCGTACACATGGGCCGCTGTAGCCGTTTGCTTCAGGTTAAGCCGTTCCCGCCGGTCTTTATTATATCCACCAGGTGCGTTGCGATTGCCATTAACCCAAAATTCCCCCGCGAGAATATCACAGGTACCGAAATTCTTCAAAACATCCTGTGGGGGAATATCATTAGGTCCACCGGCCTCATTACCCACGCTCATACCATTTTTGTGGCACAGTTGTGCAAAGTGGCCATAATAATTTTCGGCAATGCAATCCTGAATGGTGCGGTCAAAATCCTGCCGGAACCTTTCTGAAAAATCAGCATTGACAACATTATAACCGGCAAGGGCAGGCATATACGACTTTAAATCATATCCCCGAAAACGTATAAATTGGTTTTGAAAATCCTGGGTCCAGGTAAGTTTCCCGCATTCCCAGCTATCCGACCAAAGATAATCAATGTGTCCACCGGCAATTTTAGCCTGGTTTATCACAAATTTGCCCAGGTGATTAAAATAATCATCCAGCGCGGCTTTGCTTAAATAATCAATTTCATATCCCGCTCCACCTTCGAAAGTATCTCCTTCAGGATAAGCTTTCCATTTACTCCAGGGGCTTCCGGTTAAGGTATATCCGGTTCTTAGAATGATCCATTTACCCTTTGGAACCTGCCACTCAAAATGCCCGTTTGCGTTAAGTTTAGCGGTGAGATCAATTATTTTAGCTGGATCCACCTGCTTCGAACTGTCAGGAGCCGGGAAAGCCTGCACCCAAATATCATGATAATAACCTTCAACTATGGAAGGGTGGGGAAGTGTATCGGAATATTTTGACGGCCCGGAAATCTCTACCTGGGAGGATACCAGCTTTTTCATTGCATGATCTTTTGTAACCGATGGCCCCATCATCGTCCATCCGCCTGCCATATTAAAGCCAAATTCAATATGTAACCTGTTGGCCTCCTGTATAGCATACCTGAAAAGTTCGCACCATTCTTTTCCCTCAAACTTTAGGCCCGGGATGGGCTCTTTACCGGCATACCCGCCATTACAAATCAAATTCACCCCACTAATACCCTTTTTTTTGAATTCCTGTAAATCTCTTGTAATGCCTGCCTTTGTCACCCTGTTATATATCCAAAACCAATAAACGCGCGGCTTGGCCGGATCGGGTGGTGCATAAAAATTCATGGCAAGCTTATCCTGGGCCACTTTAATTGGAGCACCTTGGTGTATTTGTTGTGCAAATGATCCGTCTTCTACAAAACAAAGGAGCAGAGACAAAGCCAAGTAAAAAAAAGAGCCGGGTGATGGTGTTTTATGCATGAGATGACTGTAATATTATTTTAAGTTATTCCTAAAAGTGTGTTTCAGGAGCTATTTTAATTAAAACAGGTAAACAACCGCTTGCCGCAATTGCTTACCTGTTTGTTTTTTGCGCCTGGTATCAGCCGCTAATTAATACCCCGGGTTTTGCGTGAGCTTGCTATTTATTTGTATCTCACGTAAAGGAATCGGATAAATCAAACGATCCGGTGTAACGTTAAATGATTGTGGTAAAAGCCATCCGTTAAGGGCTTTCATGGCCGTTCCCTTTGCATTTAACACCTCGACTGCTGTCCCATACCGTATCAGGTCCGTCCACCTGTGATTTTCAAATGCAAGTTCGTGCCGCATTTCATTAGCTACATTGGCTGTTGTTGCCGTGCCAACCGCCGGCAGACCCGCACGGGCCCGCACCTGATTAAGATAAGGCAGGGCCTGGTCTGCTTTGTTTTCATCTACCAAACATTCCGCAAGGAGCAAAAGTGACCCTGAGTAACGGTAAACCGGCCAGTCATCATCAGTATTGAAAGGCACATTTACAGGATATGGCGGATGGTTATATTTCTTTACAAAATAATAATGATCTAAACCGGCAGTGGGTGTAAAACCCACCGGGCTTTTCACATCGGCTATCTGCATTATTCCGTTAGTAACAGTTCCCTCAGCTACTGATATAGACGCGGGGAGCCTTAAATCCCCGGATTCGTAAGAATTCACCATTTCTTGGGTCGGTACGTTCCATCCGCCACTGCTCAAACCGCCGTTAGAATTAGAACCATGTAAACCAAGGATGACTTCAGAATTGGATGTACGCGGGATAAATCTCCATGCAAAATCACTTTGCTGCCCATCATTACCTTCTTTATATTGGACCTCAAAAATCGATTCCTTACTGTTTTTATTAGCCGGATCAAATACATCTGCGTAGTTCGGCAACAGTGCATAATTCATTTTAGTAACATCGGTTAGTGCGGATTCTGCTTTGCCATAATCCTTAGTAGGCCCCTGCATACAGGCGTAAGCAAGCAAAACTTTTGCTGCGCCTTGCGTCGCCCTTCCGCTTTGCGGAAAGGTAGTAGCTACCGGTAAGTGCTGAATTGCTGCCGTAACATCTGATATGATTTGAGTGTAAGTGTCGGCAAGACTGGCACGGGGAAGAAAGGCGCCGCTTACATCGGTAACTTCAGTTAATTGAAGGGGTACCCCCCCGTAATGGGTAGCAAGGTCATAATAATAAAATGCCCTGAGGAACTGTGCCTCGCCCGAAATACTATCCTTGGCGCCCTGTGATAAGTTTGATTGAGGTAATCGTGTTAGGATCGTATTTACTTTTGAAATTCCGGAATAGTCGTTGCCCCACCTGTTGCCCGGAGAATTGACCTCCTGGCTGGATTCTGGATTATCGAGGAATTCGATCATTGCTTCAGTGTTTGTTCCCGTCCCACGATCTGGGGCATAATAGGTGAAAAACGTATTGTCAGAGCGCATTTCATCCATATAGGCACCCATAAAAGCTATTCCGCGCAAATTTGTATACGATGATACAAGTGCCTGTTGAAACTCCGCTTCGTTCTTGAAGAAAGAGGCGGAGCTCAAAGATGTTTCTGGGACAAGGTTTAGGGTGCTTTTTTTACACGACAGCATCAAACCAACCGCCGCTAATATTATATATGATAACTTTTTCATTTTAAATTCTTATTAAGTTAAACCGTAGTTAAAATTTTGCGTTAACCCCAATAGAATAAACCTGCGATATTGGATATGCGGTAAAGTCACGCCCCTGGTTCAGACCGTTTAATCCTGCAATCCCAACTTCCGGGTTCATACCCTCATAATTGCTGAAAATGAAAGCATTTTGCAGGCTGGCAAAAATCCGGAGGCTTTTTAATGCTGTTGTCCCCCTAATTGGCAGCGTGTAACCAAAAGTGATGTTTTTAACCGCTAAATATGAACCATTGAATACCTGCCTGGTTGTGAAATTCCTGAAGTCAGCCGTAGTTCCGCTAAAAGTACGTGGATAAACGCCGTCACCAGGGTTATCCACCGATCTCCATCGATTTGCAACGCCCTTTCTAACGTTAAACACACCATCAAGATTTTCAGTTGACTGATATGCATCGTCGGCAATATCATTGCCTACTGTACCAGCCATCGTTATACTCAAATCGAAATCTTTATAGTTGAAAGTGTTCGTTAAACCATATATAAAATCGGGGTTTGGATTACCGATCCATGTTCTGTCATAACTGTCTATTTTACCATCAGGCACACCATTTGGACCGCTAACATCTTTGAAGCGTGCCGTTCCGACCATTGCTGTAGCATCATGTGGCTCGGTATCAAATTGTTGTTGGGTCATATAAACACCGGTATTGATGTATCCGTAAAACATACCGATAGGATGCCCCACTGCTGTACGATTGTCATCCCATGCCTCATCATAACCACCAATCGGTGTGTTGTTCGTACCTAATTTTACAACCAGGTTGCGATCGAATGAAATATTAAAATTAGTATTCCATTTTAATGCACCGGTTAAATTCCGGCTGGTAATTGTAAACTCATGACCCCAGAAATTAAACTGGCCGATATTGGACGTTATGGACGAATAGCCGGACTGTACCGGGATATCAATACCATATAAAAGGCCATCTGTCTTTTTGTGATAATAGTCATAAGTGAAACTTATACGGCTATTTAAAAGTTCAAGGTCCAAGCCAATATCATAACCTTCCGTGGTTTCCCAGGTCAGATTGCTATTCCCTATACCGCTTAAGGTTTTACCCGCTGTTGTTGAGCCATTGAAAACATAGTTGTCACTATTTACAGAAGCTAAATAGGTATAATCACCGATGTTATTATTTCCAACCTTCCCATAACTACCCCTTATTTTAAGGAAGGATATCGGTGTGATATTTTTCATGAATTTCTCTTCAGAAATAACCCAGCCGGCTGACACTGAGGGAAAAGCGCCAAATTTGGTATTATCGCCGAATTTGGAAGAGCCATCCCTGCGGTAATTTAGAGATAGTAAGTACTTGCCTGCGTAATTATAATTCAAACGGCCAAAGTAGGAGAGCATTCCCCATTGGCCTGCACCCACATTTCCAATCCTGGTATTAGCTGCACTTATCCATGAAATGTTATCATCAGGAAAATCTGAACCCTGGATGTTACTGTTTTCATCAGAATATTTCTGAATAGATTGCCCCAGGAGTACATCAAAATTATGTTTTCCACCAATTGTCTTCTGATAATTTAATGTGTTTTCATTCAACCAGGTTGAATAACTGCTTGTATTATACGAGCCGCTCGGCGGTTGAGGCGGAGCAACAAACAAACTGCCATTCGCGGTAGATGGCGCAAAATACCGGTTAATCAGGTTATTGTTGGTAATTTCTATGCTTGATTTTACTTTTAGCCCATCAATTATTTTATACTCCCCAAAGGCCTGGCCGGTTAGGGTTGTTTGTTTGGTAATATTTGTAGTTTGCTGCAAAACAAGGTAATAGTTCGGGTTCCCGAACATACCGGGTTGATTGAACGCGATAGGATAGGAACCGTCGGCATTTTTATACTTCAATGTCGGGTCCAGTAAGTAGGCACCCTCAATTAAATTACGACCATTGTCCAAACCTGGCACAACCTGGTTTCTTTCTCCTACGGCGCTAAGATTTACCTGAAAAGTTAACCTGTCAGAAACGTGGTAAGTATTATTAGACCGGCCAGTGAACCGTTCATCCCATGAATTTAACATCACACCCTGCTGGTTCGCGTAACTTATAGAAGTCATGGATTGAACATCTTTGGTCCCGGATGTTAAGGTTAAATTGTATTTTTGTGTTAGTGCTTTACGCAATAGTATATCGAACCAGTTAGTACCCGGATCGTTAGCATATTGCGATGGATTCTTATAAATGTCCGGCACTCCACCGGTGTATCCTTCATATTTAGCGGCATCTTCGTAGTACTCTTTTTTGTATTCTGCAAATTCCTGGGCATTCATCAAGTCTGGCTTACCATGATCGGACACTCTTTCTAAACCTGTATATGAACTAAATTCCAAATTTTTCTGACCGATTTTGCCCTGTTTTGTTGTGACCAGGATTACACCATTTCCAGCGCGCGCACCATATAAAGATGAGGCTGATGCATCCTTTAAAACTGTTACTGTTTCTATGTCATCAGGATTGATAGCCTGTAGGCCGCTTTCAGACGGAAAACCATCAACTACGATCAGGGGGCTGTTACCAGCATTGATGGAAGCAGCGCCCCGAATGCGAAAACTCAATTCCGCTCCCGGGGTACCTGAATTTTGATTGATCTGGACACCCGCGAGTTTTCCTTGTAGCCGTTGTCCAACATTCGGAACCGGGTCGTCTTTCATCTCAGATTCATTAACCTGGGCAATGGAGCCGGTTACTTCATGCGTTTTTTGGGTGCCGTAACTTACCACAACAACTTCTTTTAAATTACCCGAAGATTGTTTTAATGATAGGTTCACCACATCCCGACCACCTAATTTAACCTCTTGCGTTTCGTAACCTATAAATGAAAATACTAATGTCACACGGGCAGTATCTGAAAGATTAAGAGAATATCCTCCGGAACTACCGGTAACGGTACCAATACTGGTTCCTTTTACTATTATGCTAACGCCAGGTAAAGTTTCTCCTTTATCGTCGGTTACTTTTCCTTTTATGGTGAACGGGGCGGCTTCCTTTGAAAAGGCATCTGTCGCCTGTTTTTTGTCCGCTTCCTTTGGCGAAATTATTACTTTGTTGTTGGTTTCTATACATTCCAAATTAGTGCCCGCCAGTAATGTTTTCAAAATAGCAGCCACAGACTTATCTCTTTCATCAATGTGTAAATGCCTGATTTTTCGAATCAAAGCGTCGTTATAGGTGAAACGTACACCACTTTGGCTCTCAATTATCTTCAACACATCTTTCAAACTTTTGTCTTCCGTGTGTATGTTGATTTTCGTATTTTCTAATATTTGTCCGGTTGAACTTTTTGCCCAGAGCAATTGCGTACCAAGCGCCACAACCAAAACCGTATAGAATGTTAATTTCATAATGCGTAACATTAATCGCATAAGGGAATAGGTATAATTTTCCATACCTTTGAAATGAATTAAGTGAATAATTTGGTTTACTGATTCGCATTGACATTCAGGAAGTGATTGGCGTTACTGAACTGAATTGTCAATTGTTCTAACCGATGCGAAACACTGTTTCTCATCGGTTTTTTTTCTGTGTAGACTTTATCTCATTATTATTTGGTTTTAATTGGTTATATTATGGTTAATTTTTTTCACTGAAAAGTATTATCTGGCCGTTGATTGTGTAACTGATATTATTCGCTTTACAAATGGCGAATAATATGTCTTCTAACTTGTCTGTATTTTCAAATTCAGAGGTGAAGCGAATGTTTTTCAACTCTTCATTACTGAAAGTAACTTGTACTTTAAAATAAGACTCCAGCATTTTCCCAACATTTACCAGGGTTTCATTGTCAAACAGATATCGACCCTGTACCCATCCAATGACGTCGCCAGAGCGAATATGCTTTTTTATAGGAGTTGTTCCCGTTGCTGTTGCAATTGTTACCTGTTCATCCGGCGTTAGTACAACCGGAACACCGTTATTGCTCCCGTAATTCTTTTCATCGTTTACAGATACTTTCCCACGGGTCACAGTTACCTGTACGCTTTTCAGAAATTTGTAAGCACGAACATTAAATGCAGTACCAAGAACTGTGATTTTTGTGTCCCTGGCCTTTACAATAAACGGTTTGGTATTATCATGCTTAATATCAAAAAAAGCTTCGCCCTCCAGTAAGGTGACTTCGCGTATTTTTTGGTCAAAACTATCAGGGTATCTTATTTTACTGCAACCATTAAGAATAACGGAGGAGCCATCGCTTAAGGTAAGTTTCATCTTTTGGCCTGCCGGAACAGTGGTCTCTTTGTAAACTATCTGCCTTGCCGGTAACTTGAAGAGCGTTTGATTCCTGCCAAGAAGAAACCCTACTAAACATACTGCTGCTATTGATGCTGCCACCAATAGCGATTTTAAATTTATAACACGGCCCCTTTTAATTAAAATACTTGCGTCGATTGCTTGCTTCAACTTATGATCTATAAGATCTTTTTCCCCGTCCTTCCATTTGAATTCATTTTGCTGCGCAAGGCTTTCATACCAGGCATTAAGTTTGGCTTCTTCATTGGGGGTACATTCACCGATCAAATAGCGATCTAAAAGATATTTTGCTTCCTCGTTGGTCATTGTTGTGATTCTTAAGTTAAGAGTAATTAAACCGCGATTGGTAGTATGTAGAAATTGAGATATTTTGCAAATATCTGAAAATGAGCAAAAAACATTTTATTTGTTAAAAAGCGTTGGCACCGGAAGGGGGGGTAATTATATACTGTCATAGTTCTTTGCAAGGGTTATAATTGAATATGAACTTGACGATCTGGTTAAAAAAACGGAGAGAATAGCAATTACAAAAAGAACCACAGGAGGGTGAAAAACAGGATTTTGTCCGCTAGTTTTAAACGTAAATGTTTTAATACATTATTAATTTGTTTTTTTACCGTTTTTTCCGAAATCATTAACTTTTCTGAGATCATTTTATAGGAAAGATTTTCATTTCTGCTTAATATAAAAACCTCTTTCATTTTCGCAGGTAGTTGTTCAATTTCTTTATATATAATCACACGTAATTCATTAGCGTCCATTTCCTGGTTCACCTGGTCGCAGTCCTCATCAAAAAACATTTTTAATGAGTCTAGGTATGTCGCTTTATTTATATTATTTCTGATGTATTTAAGGCCACTGTGCCTTGCCATACTGAATAAATAAGCCTTTAGGGAGAGAATATTAGCCGATTGCGCCCTGCGGGACCACAGGCTCACAAAAATTTCCTGAACGATATCCTGTGCTTCATCCTTATCATCCACAACCCTGTTCACATATACAAACAGGTTTTCCCAATAACGTTTGTAAATAAGGTCAAACGCTTTCTTATCATCCTGGCGTATCAAGATCAAAAGTTTATCATCCGGACAAACATTAGGTTCTTTTGGGAGCATAATTGGTACTCAGTATAGTATCGGTTTTGAAAGCTGCATTTTCAAGTCTTACCGGTATTCTTCAAAAGGCAATCTAATGGTCAACAATGGTTACAAAATGACCCTTTTGCTCTCTCACCGGCAAATCATCAACTTTAAACAGTGACCCAAAATGCCGCTATATTCAAATAATTGGTTCGATCGAATGTAACATTTCTATTGTGCAAATTTAAATTTAAGAATTAAATATCCATACTGGACTATGATGTCCGAGCGGGTTACTGACTATCCTGTTGATATGCCTGGTGGCTTAAGCATACGATCTGCTAAGTTGTCAATCCGGAAATTAAATAAACGGCCGGGTGACCGGCGCGAATTCCATCAGCATTGTCATTTGGGAGGCTGATCTTAATCGGGAACTCATCACGGACTTACAAGCACAATTCGAACGGTCTGCTGGCGAACGCTGCCAAAGCGCTGGCCAACGCCGCCTGATGTACTGTCCTTAAATGGGATTACTTAAAGGGAACATGCTTTAATGCATTGTTCCTTTTTTTGTGTCCAAACACAGATTGTTTAACTGGCGGGCATATAAACTTATCAAAATTTAGCCATAGATTATGAAATATATGCAGTACGAGCATATTATTATATATCATTTAAGCGAGAAGAAAGCACCTTTAACACCAGAAAGTCGCCCTGCAATTGGTATTAGGCTCAATATCATTAGCTATTCGGGAAGATTTATTGCAAAATGAACGAATATCTTTTAAAGCAATTTTATTATCAATAAGCACTTAATTTAAGGAGGTAGCTTGTGCTTAATCGTACTGAACATCAGTGTAATACGGCTTGTATAATTTTCATTTTAATCTATTTATTTGTAGAAATTATTGCCCTGTTTGTGGTAATAAATTCCAATAATAAATGCTAATTATTTTTATCAACATTCCCACATTTTCTTTAGGCTGCTGCTATTTCAGCGTTTTGCGCAATAGAAAGGGCTTTGAGAAATATGTTTATACTATTAGTTAAATATTTTTTTTTCGTAGCATTCTTTTTGTACATCAATATATTACAAATATTTAATCCCTAATATATTGAAAACATTTGTACGTAAATTTTTATTGGTTAGTTGCCTGATTTTTTTCGGAGTAAAAAATGCAGAAGCCGCAACCATTACTGCAGCCAGTTTAACTACTACTGCCGGTACAATTGGATTAGCTGCTAATCCATTAAATACAAACCAAACAAGTATAGCTGTGCTTGGTGTTTCACTAAAGGCTGCGGCTTTTAATAATAACAATGTTACTAAATTTACATTTACAAGCACTGCCGTAATCAGCCCATATTTTTCAAATTTTAAGTTATATAGTTCAACTAACGCTACTTATACTGCGGGAACTGATCCTATCGTTCCCTCTACAATTAACGTTGTCGGTTCAACAATAACCATTACACCCACTACAACACAGACCATAAATGGCGGTTTCGGAGGTCTAACGGTATATTATTTTCTAATAGCCGATTTTACCCGAATCGGTGGTGCGTCAAACGTTACAGGTAGTTTCAGTCTAACTGGTCTAACAGGGCCTGGAACAACTAATGGCACTCCTTGCGTGGGGCCTACTTATACTTGTGTGCCTCTGCCACCGCCAATACTTAATTACGCAACGCCTAACCCTACATATGTAGTCACCGGTGCAGCAATTACCCCCGATAACTTAACTAATACCGGCGGCGCTATAGTAGGCAATTATTCTATAACCAGTGGTACATTGCCCGCAGGCTTATTGTTTAATGTGGCAAACGGTCAAATTACCGGTACGCCGACTACGGCCACTGCAGGCGCTGTGGCCATAGTTGTAAGTGGCACCAATGCCAGTGGTACCGCTACCACTACAGTAAATATCACCGTAAATAATGCGCCGCCGCCAATACTTAATTACGCAACTCCTAACCCCACATACATAGTTACCGGTGCGGCAATTACCCCCAATAACTTAACTAATACCGGCGGCGCTATAGTAGGCAATTACTCTATAACCAGCGGAACACTGCCCGCAGGCTTATTGTTCAACGCGGCAAACGGCCAAATTACCGGTACGCCGACTACGGCTACTGCTGGCGCTGTTGCTATAACCGTTAGCGGTACCAACAGCGGCGGTACAGTTTCTACCACGGTAAATATCACCGTAAATAATGCGCCGCCACCAATACTTAATTATGCCGACGCTAACCCTACCTACATAGCCGGTACGGCAATTACACCAGATGACTTAACTAATACAGGTGGAGCAGTAGTAGGCGATTACTCTATAACAAGCGGTACATTACCCGCAGGCTTAAGTTTCACAGCATCAACCGGGCAAATCTCCGGTACGCCAACCACAGCGACTGCTGGCGCTGTTGCTATAACCGTTAGCGGCACCAACAGCGGCGGTACAGTTTCTACCATCGTAAACATTACCGTAAATAATCCGCCTGTTCCGGCGTTCACCTATAATACACCCGATGTATTTGTTGTTGGTACCGTGATCACCACTCAAAATCCAACCAATACCGGCGGGCCCGTGAACACTTATTCTGTAAGTCCCGGGTTACCGGCAGGCTTGTCTTTTAACACCAGCACCGGTGCTATAACCGGCAATCCCACAACGGTAACTGCCGCCGCCGATTATGTGGTTACAGGCAATAACCCGGGTGGTAGCTCAACATTTACTATAAACATAACAGTTAATCCCAAACTTCCTGCACTTACATATGCTTCACCTGATGTATATACTACCGGCGTAGCTATTACACCGTTAAACCCAAACAATACCGGCGGCGCGGTTGACAGTTATGCCATAAGCCCAGCATTACCTGCCGGTTTATCTATCGATCCGGTAACAGGTATTATATCAGGTACGCCTACAGTTACGGCTACCATAGCAACTTATACAGTTACAGCTACCAACATAACTGGTAACGGAAGCTTTGGTATTAGCATAACTGTTAACCCACCTAAACCCGTTATTACTTATGCTACACCACAAACATACATGGTGGGTACGACTATATCAACACTGAGTGCCACCAACACCGGCGGTCCTATAGTTAGTTTTTCAGTTGCCCCTGGTTTACCCGCTGGCTTAAGTTTAAATACCGTAACCGGCGATATCACCGGCACACCTACCACAGCAACAACAGCAGCCCCTTATGTAGTTACAGCTACAAACGCTGGCGGCACAGGCACATTCAGTATAAATATTACGGTGCTGCCTAAGCCACCGGCATTTACTTACACCAATCCTGCCACAATAACTTACGGTTCGGCTATTACTGCAACAACCCCTACTAATTCAGGCGGCCCTGCAACAATCTGCACCATTAGCCCTACAGGCACCGGCATAGTAGTTAGTGCGGCAGGTGTGGTTTCAGGAACGCCCACTGCGGCAGGGACCACAACTTATACCATTACGCCAACTAATGCAGGCGGTACAGGCCCTGGTGCTACCATTACCGTTACGGTAAATCAAAAAGCATTAACAGTAACAGGTATGACCGCCAACAATAAAGTATATGACGGCACCACCACAGCATCATTTACAGGTGGTACACTTGTTGGTGTAGTTTCTCCTGATGTGATAACCCTTGTTCCCAGCGGAACATTCGCGAGTGCAAATGTTGGTGCTAACATAGTAGTTACATCAACCAGTACAATAACAGGTGCAAAAGCGGCTAACTATACCTTAACCCAACCCATTGGTTTAAAAGCAAACATTACTGTTAAAACCTTAACCATAACCGGCTTAACTACCAACAATAAGGTTTATGACGGAACTGCTACTGCAACCTTCACGGGTGGTACATTGGTAGGGATAGTTTCGCCTGATGTAGTAACATTTACCGCGGCAGGTACCTTTCCCAGCAAAAACATAGGTAATACGTTAACAGTTACAGGAAGCTGTACGCTAGGGGGTGCAAATGCAGCCAACTATACTTTAACACAGCCCGCCTTAACAAAAGCAAATATCACTGCAAAAAATTTAACTATTACCGGCTTAACAGCTAATAATAAAACTTATGATGGAACTACTGCGGCAACCTTCTCAGGAGGTACCTTGGTTGGCGTAGTTTCGCCCGATGTAGTTACCCTTACCACAACCGGTACTTTTGCTACTGCCAACGCGGGAACTAATATTGCCGTTTCATCAAACAGTACGTTAGGCGGGGCAGGCGCAGGTAATTATACTCTAACACAAATTTCGGGTTTAACCGCAGATATTAATAAAGCGCCTTTAACAATTACCGCTGTTAGCCAAACCAGGGACGTTGGTATTAATACCGCATTGGTAATAAGTTATAGCGGATTTGTTAATGGTGATGACCAGACAAATCTTAATACCCAGCCCACTATAAGTACTACCGCTACTACAGCATCGCCAGTGGGGACATACCCCATTACTGTAACTGGTGCTATTGATCCTAATTACGCGTTTACTTACGTGCAGGGAATTTTAACAATTACCGCTTCAGGTACGCACACCTATACCTGGGACTGGACTGCCACATCCAATACAACCTGGGAAAATCCATTAAACTGGCAAATTAATGGTGTTCAGCAAACTACTAATTATCCTGGCTCTGCCACTAATAAAGATATTGCAGATATTGGCGTTAACGTATTTTATACATCAACAAAGAGCCCTTTTATAGCTGCTGCTACTATAAGTGTAACTTCAATTAATTTCGGAACCGACCATGCTGCACAGATAGGACTGGTTGTAAACGGCACATTAACCACATCCAGCGATATTACCCTAACAGTAGATAATAATATATTTGGAAGTGCTTTAACTGTAAACCTTAGCGGTACAGGTACTATAAACGTGCCTAACCTAAACCTGGTAAATAACGAAACCGCACTTGCATTCGAAAACTCCGGTATCAATTCATCGGTAGCTAACCTTAATGTTTCGGGTAACATAACATTAACAACTACTGCGTTTATTTTTGCAGGTATAAGCTCTAAATTTACAGTAACAGGTGGTACAACTACGGTTGGCGGTCAACTAAAAACATCAAATAACGCTGTAATTTTTGCTACTACTACTTCAACTTTCTCAGTTAACCCTACAACTACTGCAACACTTATTCTTACAAATGCCAATGCCATCAATTTAGATAATAACACCAGCGTACTGGATTTCGACCATGCAGGCTCTACGGTTACTTATAACGGCACAGCAGCCTCGCAAACAGTTTATACAAGTGCAACTGCCAACGCGAGCACCGGTGCTAATTATCGTAACCTTACCATTTCAGGCGCGGGCACAGGAGTTCCACAAGGCGGCACACTAACAGTCAATCAAGATATGCTGACATCGGGTAACGCTAATTTTGGCACTAATGCACCTACGGTAAATGTAGCCGGTACCTGGACAAATACATCAAACGTAACACAGGGCGCTGCAATTATTACTACAAATGCGTTAACGCCTGCCAGTGGCCTTATCACAGGCGGGGCGGGTACTTTAACAGCAGGAAGTATGCATTTTACAGGCGGTAATTTAACTGCTTCAAGTGGTACTATTACCTGTACCGGAACATATCTTAATGATGGCGGCACACTAAACTGCGGTACTGCTGCTAACGCCAGCGTAATTTTCAAAGGTACTTTTACTAATAACAGTGGCACTTTAACCGCAAACCCGGTTAGTACCAGTGCAGTTTTCTTTTCAGGTTCAAACCAAACGCTTACTGACAATTCAACTGCCGGAACATTATTTAATAACGTAACCTTTAACGGCATTAATACAGCTATGCATGCGGGTACAGGTAATTTTGGCGTAGCCAATACCGGTACGCTTACCATGGGCACGGGCACACAGCTTACAGCAGGTTCGGGTGGGGCTAATGTTGGCTATTTAACCTTGCTTTCCGATGCTGCTTCAACTGCAACTGTAGCTGCAATACCTTCGGGAGCATCAATTGTTGGTGCCGTGAATGTTCAGCGTTTTATAACCGGTGGTACAGGCACAAGGGGTTACAGGCTTTTAACATCGCCTGTTAATATTAGCGGCAATGCGAGTGGCGGTGGCAACCTTAGTTTGGCTTACCTTAATACAAATGCTTCATTTGGCGGTACAACTTACCTTGGCGCATTTACTGAAGGGCCTGGCACCGGTTTTACTTATAATGGTTCATTTAACCCTATTATATATTTGTATGATGAAAGCCGCCCAAGTACTAACCAGGGCTTTACAGCAGGTAAAAATATAGGGATTTACAGTATATTTCCTACTACAGTAACAACACTTACAGGTACAACACAAGCCGCTGCAACAATCCCTGTTGGTAATAGTTACCTGCTTTATTACGTAGGTGACAATCACATTACCGATCAAACCGCGGTGTTAACTTCGCGCGTACCGGATAATACCTCTATAACAGCTACGGGCTATATAAACCAGGGAAATGTACCTGTTAAATTCTGGAACACGGGCAGTACAAATATCCCTTATGATGTTACTACGGGCACCAGCTATCCGGGCCTTAACCAGGTAGGCAATCCATATCCAAGTACTATCAATCTTGATGTTGTCGCTACTGATAATGCAGCCGTTAACAAAGTATTTTGGGAACTGGTACCGGGAGGTAGCTATGTTTCTTATAATGCCAGCAACCATGCGGTTTCTGATGCAAGGGCCAGTAAATATATTTTAAGCGGCCAGGGCTTTCTTGTCGAAGCCCAGGCTACCGGCGAAACACTTACTTTTAAGGAAACAGAAAAGGTAGCTTACCCAAGTGGCTTCGCAAGCCCATTCAATACAGCGGCGAGCGCTGCACTGTTAATGGATATAAAAGCAAAACCGAATGTAAATGTTAATGATGTTGTTGCTTCGGCCAATGGCGATGTCCTTGCTTCGACCGACGCTTCGTTCCAGGTACTTTTACCGCCAACCACAGCACTTACAGGCCTGCACCTGCAATTGACTAAAGACAACTTTAATTTTGTGCAAACAGGGGTATATTTTGGTACCGGGAATAATGATAAATTCACCCAAAACGAAGATGCTGTTTCTGTTAATGGTTCCGGTGCGCAAGTTTTCCTGTCGAGCTATTCGTCTGATAATGTGAATGTAGGTATAAATGAGCTTGGTGATTACAGCACAGGCAAACGTGTAAAGGTATACGTTGGCGCAACAAGCAGCGGCGCATACAACATATCACTGGCCGATATAGCAAATATTGACACGATTAATTATAACGTGTTTTTGATAGACCACAAAATGAATGATTCGGTGGATATGGTCCGGAATAAATCATACGCCTTTACTATAAATAATTCAGATACCAGCACCTGGGGCGCCAACCGTTTCGTATTGGCTATTGAACATGTGGGTGTACCGCAATATTCGCTTACCTCGTTTAAAGGCGCCATATTTGCTGCCGGTATACGGTTAACATGGCAAACCTTAAACGCGGGGGATTACACAGGTTATATATTGCAAAAGCAGGATGCTGCCGGTAATTATAATCCTTTATATTCAATTCAAAGCGATAAAGGCGAAACCAGTTATAGCTATATTGACCAAAACCCAATAATTGGTAATAATATTTATCGCCTTGCCCAAAACGGCATTAACGGGCAAATAACTTATTCCGACCCTTTAACTATAAAATATAACAAGGCGGCATTAACGCTTTCGGGTTTAAGCTTATATCCAAACCCGTCAAATAGTGTGGTGAACATTATCTACACCAACAGGGCAAACCCCAATCCTTCGCCAAATTACACCATTGATATTTTTAATGCAGCAGGTACATTTATAAAACACGAAACAATTAATACCAACGCGTGGACAGAGGATATAAGTTCATATAGATTAGGTGTTTATCTATTGCAATTAAAGGATAATAACGGGCAATTGTTAGGACAAATAAAGTTTATAAGAAACCTATAACAGGAGTGTTCCTAAATAGTTTGCAGATGTTCAGTTTGCAAAAAAAACAATTTAAGCAGGCCCGGCCTGCTTTTTTTATTTATCCTATAAAAAACCACAAACATTTTTAACTTTGTGCACTTAATATTATATAATACAATGAGAAAAACAGCTATATTTATAATGGTGGTTATGGCAATAATAATGCTAACGTTTGGCATTGTTTATTATCACCCGGTTACTGATAATGTGGTTGATTCGAATGGCTTTTGGTCTTATATGTATGGGGCAATGTCAAACCCATGGGTTTTATATAGTGGAGGCGTAGTATTTTTTATGGCCCTTACTGTATTTTTTGCAACAATGGAGCAAAAAGCGCAGCGTTACTAATTGATTTTAAACCCGGTATGGGTTTGTGAACCGAATTAGTAATTGCTACCTTTATAGTATCTGCAATTGTAAACCAATAGATAAAAAGGAGGTATATTATGAATTTGGTTCATAAGATCGAAAGCTGGGGTGATACCCATCACCCTGCTATAATAGATGTTTTGCGCATAGCGCTGGGCATCTTTTTGCTTTTAAAGGGTGTTGCTTTTATGGAAAACACAGCCGACCTTAAAGCCCTTATCGAATCGCAGGACACTTTTGAATTTTCTTCGGGTCTGTTGGTAGCATTAGTGTACTATGTTACTTTTGCCCATATGGTAGGCGGTATAATGATAGCGCTTGGCATCTTAACGCGCTTTTCATCCATCATACAAATACCAATAGTATTGGGTGCGGTATTCATAAACGATCAGCTTTTTTCAACTATTAATTCACAGTTATGGCTTTCGATAGTTGCATTGGCGCTTTTGGTTATATTCATAATCATAGGTTCAGGCCCGTTATCACTCGACAGGTATTTTAGTAATTTAAATACTGAAGACCAATAACGCCAACATTTGTCGGATTTGTGTATTTAACTAAATTTGCCACCGGCCCCAAAATCAGCCTATATATAAATTATGAGAATAATACCGGCAATCTTATGCCTGCTTATCCTAACTTGTTTTATATTTTGTAAAGCAAACGCACAGTATAAGGACACCCTCGACATTGCCGGCGCCACTGTTACACGCAATATCCCATACGTACAAAACGGGCTTAAGCAACAAAATTTCGACCTGTATATTCCCGACAATGCAAAAAAGCCTATGCCCCTTATTATCTGGATACATGGCGGCGGCTGGGATGGTGGTTTTAAAGGTTGGATAGAGGTGCCATATCTTGTGAGGCAGGGCTATGCTATTGCCAGTATTGAATATCGTTTTACAAGCGTAGCCCCATTCCCGGCACAGGTACTGGATTGCAATGAGGCAATATATTATTTGTGGAAGAATGCTAAAAAATATGGGTTCGATACTTCGCGGTTTGTGGTTGGCGGTGGTTCGGCGGGCGGGCACTTGGCATCATTAATAGGTGCAAGTACCAATAATTATGTAAGCGAGTTTTATAACGATATTAAAAAAGAGAATAAAGTACATATACGCGCGGTATTAAATTATTACGGCCCTACCGATCTGAATGTGGTGCATGGCCGCGCGGCATACCTGGATTATGATGGCGATAACTCGGCAATTAATAAACTAATAGGTGCCCGCGCGCTTGAACGCCCCGACCTTGCCGCAATAGCCAGCCCGGTAACCTACATTGATAAAAACGACCCACCCGAACTTATTATACATGGTGATCAGGATGGTTTTGTGCCATTTTGGGAGAGCCAATTATACAATAGCCGCCGCAGGCTGATCGGTGCGAAAAGTCAGTTGATAAAAATTGAAGGTGCAAATCATGCTGGCCCAAAATTCCAGGAACCGGTGATACAACAACAGGTTATAGCTTTTTTAAACCAGGTGCTGAAACAATAAAACCTACTGCTTGTAGTAGTTAGCATATCCATTAATAGCCCAATCCCTATTTTTTATTTTAGTTAGAAGACAACTCACATCCCGATGGATACGTAATTATCTAAAAAGCATATATGCCATCTATAACAGCAGTATCAAAAATTGAACTAACACATAAAATAACCCAGCAGGAAGTAAAAGAACAGGCACACATAATGTTCTCGAAAGATTTCCCGCAAACCAACAGGCTTATATTCGCTTTTGATAATACCGAAATTATAACGCGCAACTTTTGCAAGCCGCTTTCATTTTACACCAGCACTACCACTTTCGAGGAGCGTAACAATGAATATGTAAGTACCGCACTCGAATATTCGGTGCAAGCTATTGAAGATGTAGTAAAAAAAGCAGGCATTAACAAAGAAGATATTACCGATATTTTGTTTGTTAGCACCACTGGTCTCGCAACACCCAGTATGGATGCACTTATTATTAATAAAATGCGACTTAACCCGCACATCAGGCGTATGCCTTTATGGGGTTTGGGTTGCGCGGGGGGCGTATCGGGTATGGCTAAGGCAAACGCCGTAGCAAAGGCTAATCCAGATGCTATAGTATTGTTAGTAGCGGTTGAATTATGCTCATTAACCCTGATAAAAAATGACTACAGCAAAAGTAATTTTATAGGCTCCAGCCTGTTTTCGGATGGTATTGCCGCCTGTATTATTAAAGGCGACAATTTCGGCACAAATAAAGCTGTTACTTATTTTGACGCCAGCAGCAAGTTGTATTATGACTCGCTGGAAGTAATGGGATGGGAGTTCCAGGATACGGGCTTTAAGGTGCTTTTTTCAAAAGATATTCCTGCCTTTATAAATGAACATGTGTTGGAGGATATAACGGAATTCCTTACAAAGCATCAACTTACATTAAGTGATATAAAGAATTTTATTTTCCATCCCGGCGGTAAAAAAGTGCTGGATGCTTATACTAATGCTTTGGCAGTAGGTAATGATTTCCTGCAAAAAACCCGTGAAGTGATGAACGATAATGGTAATATGTCGAGCGTTACGGTTTTATATGTGCTGGAGAAGTTCTTAGAACAAGGGTACGAGGATGGCTACGGCTTAATGATGGCCATGGGGCCCGGTTTCTCGAGCGAAATGGTTTTGCTGAAGATGAAAAATTAATATGTATTTCATCCTGTTTATCATATTTCTTATCACCCAGCGCCTGTCCGAACTGTATGTCGCCTCGCGTAATGAAAGGTGGCTGCGTTCACAAGGGGCGGTTGAGTATGGCAAAGAACATTACCTTTATATTGTAACGCTGCATACGCTATTCATCATATCAATTGTCGCTGAATATATTGCAAGGGGCGATGCTAAGATCGATCTTGTTTTTTTTGCACTTTTTATAGCATTGCTCATACTTAAGTTTTGGGCATTATCATCATTAGGCAAATACTGGAATACCAAAATATTCCGTGTGCCGGGCAGCGGGCCGGTGAAAAAAGGGCCTTATAAGCTGTTTAAGCATCCTAATTACTTTATAGTGGTTTGCGAGATAGCCATTATACCACTGGTGTTCCATTTATATTACACTGCTATAATTTTTTCAGTGCTTAACGCCATTATGCTAATGGTAAGAATAAGAGTTGAGAATAAGGTTTGGGCTAAATAGAAAGGATATACCTCAAAAATCTCTTAAGTCTCTTTTACAAATATCCGATCAAAAAAAGCGTACGAAATTTTTAAAGTTTCGTACGTTAATATCGTCTGGGTTATTCTTAAACCACTTGTTATTTACTTAGCGTATTTTTATAAAACGCCTCTGCATCGTTTTCTAATTTACTATCGGTTTCCTTGCTTACATAAACCATGTGGCCTGCACGGTAGTAATTAACAATAATGTTATTTCGCAGATCAGGGCGGAGGCCCATGTGGCTTATAACGTATTCGGCGTTAAATACAGGCGTGGCAAGGTCATAATAACCGCATACCATATTTACTTTAAGGTGCGGGTTCTGTGTCATGGCACTGCGTAATGTTCCCGATACGTCAAGATAGCTGTCCCAGCCGCCGCCACCTGCCTTAAAGCTCCATGGCCATACATTTGTAATGGCTTCATAAGGCATATCATTTCTGTAATTCAGGTCTTTACGCACATACTCATTAAATACGCCTACATATAGGCCACTTAGGTTGGCATCGCTGGGGTCGTAAGAGGGGTATTCGCCGGCATCGTCCGGGTCTTCGCCGCTGAAACGACTGTCATAACGCCCTACAATTTTTCCTTCATCACGCAGTACTTCCTTAAAAAAGCGGAAATCGGTTATACGCTCATTGGCTTTTTTTATATAGTCTTTAGGTATACCTGTAAAGTAATTTAATGAGTCTACCACCTTATTCACAAGATCGGGTGAAGCCTGGTCGCCCAAGCTAAGAAAACGGCTGTAAGTGCCATTTGCAAACAGTTCGGTTCTTTTGGTAAGGTCGGCATTGCTTAAGCTTTGCAGTTCGGGTGCAAGTTTGTGGTAATATTGGGCTGTATTGGCATAAGTTGGTAAATAGTAGATGTAAGGCATATCATTTCCGTTCTTGAAATCTATCAGCTGAAAATTCAACACAGATGAGATAAGAGTAATGCCATTCAAATAAATGTTGTAACGATCAGCCAAATAGCCCGATAATCCCGCGGCGCGGGTGGTACCATAGCTTTCGCCGGCAATAAATTTAGGGCTTGTCCAACGCTCGTTTTTGGTAATGTATAAGCGGATGAAATCGCCTACTGATGCCAGGTCTTCAGTATAGCCATGAAACTCGTTTACATTAACGCCTTTGTAAGCGCGGCTGTAGCCTGTTGAAACAGGGTCGATATATACCAGGTCGGTAAAACCAAGCCAGGTGTAAGGGTTTTGTTCGTATTCGTATGGTGCACCTCCTGCATCGCCTTTATCATCGGCATATTTTACACGTATGGGCGAAAAACCACCCATGTGTAGCCAGATAGAAGCCGAGCCTGGGCCACCATTAAATACAAAAGTAACAGGACGTTTTTCTTTTTCCTGGCCGCTATTGGTAGCGGTATAGGCTACATAAAATATTTTTGCAAGCAGTTTGTTATCGGCATCGCGCATGGGCATGTAGCCGGTTGTGGCTTTGTACGAAATGCTTTTGCCATTAACATTCATGCTATGATAAGTGATAACCGGTTTATCGGGTACGGTATCCTTGGCGGCTATTAAAGTGTCTTTTACAGTAACCGAAACGCTGCTTTTTTGCGCATTGGCAAATACAGCAGTAGCAAGAACCAATGCTAAAGCAGAGTAAATATGTTTCATAATGAGGGGTTTGATAAGGATACTAAAATATGATTATTTATTGAATAAAATTTGAAGATTTGATAATTTGAAGATTTGAAAATGAACACTTTACGATTTGCCAAGTCGATGTTTTATCATGCTACAATGGATAATGGCGCATTAATGGTCTTTTCGGAATCTTCAACAATAATGCGGATCTTTTCATCAAGCTCGTTTACCGTTATTTCAAGTATGTTAAAATAACCGAAATCTATTTCTTCCAGTTTCATCAGGTGCATCAGGCCCAATAAAGAAGCTACCGGGCGGCGTAGTTCATGCGATTGTATAATGGCAATACGCGTCAGCGCTTCGTTTTGTATATTGATCTGTTCTTCCTGTTGTTTACGCTTAGTAATATCAACTGAATTTAACGCCACGCCTATTATTTCGCCATCGTTATTTTTTATCGGCACAAATTTTATTTCGCGCCAGCATTCAAATCCGGTGCCGGCCCGCAATAATAATTCATGCTGTATGGTTTTGTCTTTTAATGCTATAGCGAAGTATTTTATAAAATGATTTTTCACTTTTTGATCAACATAGTTCAATATCCTGTCGCCAATAGCAATGTGTTTTTGATATATGTTGAAAATATAGTTTGATGCAGGTTGGTTAAATGCCAGTATCTCCAGTTGTTTGTCTACCAATACATGCAGGTCGGCGGTGCTGTTAAATACCGCGTTTAATTTTATTTCAGATTCTTCGAGCGTTTTTTTATGCTGTTTGTGCTCTTCATTTTTTTCTGCCAGGATTTTTAGGTTCCAGTTCAGTTCCATCAGGTTTATCACCTGTTTCGAGAGTACATTCAAGGTATTGCGCTGATGATCTTCAAGCCCGCGCGATTGGGTATCGACCACACATAATGATCCTATATTATGGCCCTCTTTAGTAGTTAGCGGTGCACCGGCATAAAAGCGCGCTTTAAGATCGCCTGTAACCAACGGGTTATCTTTATAACGCTGGTCGATACTTAGATCGGGTACAATCACTACATTTTCCTGTTTAATGGTATAATTGCAAAAGGCTGTTCTCCTGGGCGTTTGCGCAATGTTTGTACCAACAGCAGCTTTAAACCATTGCGTATCTTTATCAAGCAGGGTAATAATGGCAATAGGGGCATTGCATATTTGCGCTGCAAGTTTTACAAGCTCATTAAGGTCGGTAACAATAGCGGGATCAAGTTGTTTAAACCTGTCGACAGCTTCAAGGCGCTGGAGTTCCCTATCCATTAATACATAATATAAAAAAGGTTAATGGACAGGGTAATAGCAATAGCATGAAAAATTTGTGAGTTTTTATGTAATTGGTTAATTGTTGTATCTACATATTTAGTAAAAATATTTTATGATTTTATAAAAAGATCAAATTATTTGTGAAAAATACCCAGATCGGGAAATATGAAAATAACACAGCCTGCTGCTAATGTTTTTTTATCTGCCACATTATTAACTTGTTATTTATATATTAGCTTTTGAACCGGGGAGAATGGTCCGTATTTTTCGGCGGATAAATAATATTAATACTTTAATTGCGCATTTAATACCATGGATGAGGATAAACCTTTCCGGCCGGCACCAATGGTGAGTATTAGCAGGTCATTTTTTTGGATATTCCTGGCCGCGATGCTGATGCTTTATGTGAGCAATAAAATGCTCGATGCAGACATTGCCGAAGATACAATGTTCGGGTTAAATGATATTTTAATTATAGGCGCAGCGTTTATCAGCCTGGTGCTGAACCTGGTAACTATAGGTATTACTGATAAACCATTGAACCGGGTATTAACAATAGCGTGCTATACATTCGAGATTGGAAGTATGATAGTATTGGCGTTTATGGTGTTTGTATTAACATAAATACCAATACTCCAATTCGCTTATTCCGAATATACGCTCTGTACCCTGTCGCGTAAATTATAGCCTGATGCCATTACCTCAGCATAGGCCCCCGAGGTACGTATGGCGATCAGATCGCCGCGGAACGATTCGGGCAGGTCAACATCCTTACGGAAACAATCGGTGCTCTCGCATATTGGGCCTACAACGTCGTATTTCAGGTTGTGAGTTGCGGGTTGTGAGTTGTGGGTATTTTTGGACTGGTTTTGACTCTTGACTTTTGACTTTTGACTTAAATTTTCTATCTCATGATAAGCCTGGTACAGCATGGGGCGGATAAGCTCTGTCATGCCTGCGTCGAGCACTAAAAAATTCTTTTTAAGGCCATTTTTAACATACAGTACCCGTGCTATAAGCGATGCGCTTTGGGCAACCAACGCGCGGCCAAGCTCAAAGTGCACCTCCTGGCCGGGCTTTATATCTAAAAAGTCTTTGAATACTTTAAAATAGCTTTCAAAATCGCTGATGGTATTGCTATCAGGGTTATGATAATCAACACCCAGCCCGCCGCCGGTGTTTAATACTTTTACTGTAAAACCATGGTTGGTGAACCAGTCCTGCATTTCGTTTATGCGTGTGCACAGGCTTTTGTACACTTCCATATCGGTAATTTGCGAACCAATATGAAAATGGATACCTAAAAACTGCAGGTTAGCACACTTATGCAAGGCATCGGCCACATCAGGCAACTGCCATATATTTATGCCGAATTTGTTTTCATCCAAACCCGTAGTAATAAAATGATGCGTATGGGCATCAACATTTGGATTGATACGGATGGCGACATTGGCCGTTTTACCTTTTGCCTTCGCCAGATCATTGATAATAAACAGCTCCTGAACTGATTCTACATTAAAACAGAATATATCAGCATCCAGCGCTAGGTTTATTTCTCTGTCTGATTTTCCTACACCCGCGAAAACCACGCTCTTTTTATCAAAGCTATGTTCCAGTGCAGCTTTAACTTCATTGCCGCTTACGCAATCAGCGCCAAAACCATGGGCTTGAATGCTATCCAGCACCTTCGGGTTGAAATTGGCCTTCATGGCATAATGCACATGAAAGCCATATTTATCGGCAGCAGTTTTGCAGGCGTTAAGCGTTTGGTTAAGCATACCCATATCGTAGTAATAGAACGGGGTATCTAACTGCTGAAATTTATTTATTATATCTGTACTAAACATTTAGAAAAGTCAAAATTAAAAAGTCAAAAAGCCATGATAAATCCGAAATCGAACATTCGAAATCCGAAATTAAAATAGCCTGTTATGCAGGCTTCTCAGCACCTCTGTTTTGTCGCCGGTTTTTATCAGTAATGACATGTTGTGGTTGCTGCCACCATATGAGATCATGCGTAAAGGAATGTGTTTAACAGCCTCCAGCACACGTGCCGCATAGCCGTGCTTATCTGCCCCAAAGTCGCCCACTACGCAAATAATGGTTTGGTCGGTATCCACATCAACTGAGCCGAATGCCTTTAACTCGTTTTTTATCTCTTCCAGATAAGTGGTATCATCAATAGTTAATGATACGGCCACTTCGGAAGTAGTGATCATATCGATAGAAGTTTTATATCGTTCAAAAACCTCGAATACCTTGCGTAAAAAGCCATGCGCTAACAGCATACGGCTTGATTGTATAGCAATGGCGGTGATAGCATCCTTAGCAGCTATGGATTTTATTTTATCCTTTTCACTATCGTTGGTAATTAATGTGCCCTGTGCCTTCGGATCCATGGTGTTCAGCAGGCGTACAGGTATTTTGTATTTCTGCGCCGGGAACACGCTTTGCGGATGCAATATCTTGGCACCGAAATAAGCCAGCTCGGCAGCCTCATCAAACGACAATTGGGCGATAGGTTTGGTGCCCTTCACAATACGGGGGTCGTTATTATGCATGCCATCAATGTCCGTCCAAATCTGCACCTCCTCGCTGCGGATGCCTGCTCCAATAAGTGAGGCGGTGTAGTCGCTGCCACCACGGCGCAGGTTATCAATTTCGCCAAAAACGTTGCGGCAAATGTAGCCCTGGGTAATAAACAGATTATTATCGGGATGAGCATCCAATAACGGTGGTAATTTTTCGGTGATGTAATCCACAACCGGCTCACTGTCCTCGTCAGTCTTCATAAAATCAAGTGCGGGCAACAATACCGATGGTACACCTATCTCTTTTAAATAAACGTGATACAGCGTGGTTGAAAGCAACTCGCCCTGCGCCAGTATTATCTTATCCTCGATAGGGGTGAACAGGTCGTTAGCCAGGTTGCTCAACAAAGCAAAATGATAGTCGATAACTTCCTTACCCTGCGCGCGAAACTCGGGCTTGGCAAATAATTCGGCAATGAAAACTTCGTACTTGTCCTTCAGGGTCTTTATCAGTTCGGCGGCCCTGGTCTTATCACCGGCCAGGTAAGCCTGGCCAATTTCCACTAAACTGTTTGTTGTACCTGAAACTGCCGATAACACCACGATCTGCCTTTCGGCAGGGTTCACAATGTCGAGCAGTTTTTTCATTCTTTCCGGACTTCCTACTGATGTTCCGCCAAATTTTAAAACTTTCATTTTTGATAAATTAAACCATATTTTATTGATAGCATCGTATCAATTTGAGCCGCTAAAAATAAGATTTTTAAAGAAAGGTTGGTAGCGTTAACGAAATAAAAATTTTGTGTTGGAGATTTGTTGTGGAGATCAGTGATTAGTGGTTAGAGATTAGTCCGAAGTATTCTTTATATAGCTTGCTGTATTGCTGAATACCAACCTAAAACACAACAGGGTCAGGGCCTTGGGTCAGGATATCTACTATTTTATCCAGTGTTTTATCGCAATCCTTTGCGGTTTTGGCGCCAACGGCTATCAGCGCGTCGATATTTTGGGTCGATGCGTTGTCCATAGCGGGATCGGCAGTGCCCAGGTTGGCAGGTTGTATGCGCACATAATTATCCTCGTTACCACGGGCTGAGAACATTTTTACCATGTGGTAATCGGTAACTTCGGCAGCGCCCGACATCATAATGTCTATCACCGGCCTTACCCAGCCGATGGCGCCCCAGTTTTTTGCCTTATCATATTCATACGATTTTTCCTGGCTGCCGGTGCCGATAGATACTACGAACATGTCCTTCGCAGTCGGGTCGCCCTGGGCATTACGAACTTCGGAGTATGCGCACAAGGTTGGGTTATTGGCAAATACGCCGCCATCAATACAGGCATATGATTCCCCTGAAATTGATTTTATCAGTTCAGTGGTAAAATAAGTTGGCGCAGCTGATGTGGCGCGGCAAACGTCCTTTACATAAAAATCGGCTACATCGCCCTCTTTGGCCTTATCCTGCTGGGCGAAGAATTTTGTTTGGCGGCGGCCAATATCGTAACTCGTAACTATGCAGGGCTTAAGCAACTGGCTTAGTTTCAGTTTTGCAAAATATTCGGCTAAGTATTTTCCTATTTCAGTTACCTGATATTTGGCGCTCAAAATTCCGTTGCCCGATAGCAGTTTATATAAAAACGAGCGGGAAAATATGTCGCCGCCATTTTTTACATACAGGTCGACGGCTTCTTTTGCCGAAAACCTTGCCTTGGTAGGGTCGGTTTCGGATGGGCATAATAAAATGCATGTGAGTATGCCGCCGGTGCTGGTTCCCGCAAAAAAATCGAAATAATTGGCTATGCGGGCGTTGGGGTCGCCCATTTTTTTCTGCAATTTATCTTCAAGGGCTATCAGAACCTGGCCAGGCACAATACCGCGGATGCCGCCGCCATCAATGGAAAGTATCTTCTTCATAATTAGTACTTTATGTTATTATAAAAATAGGGAATAATTCTTGCATCCATCAAGTGTAGTTATACGCAATTACTACAGTACTTGTACGCTATGAATTGTTTTGTCAAAAAAATATCACATTGAAGTAATGGAGCATCCATTACCGGTATTTATTACGTTTGTGGATATAGAGAGAAGAATAATCAGTTTAAAGAGTTAAAAAAATGAGATCGATAATAATTATAAGTGCCGTTATATTATCCATGGCAACAATAGCCAATGCCCAACATTTGAAAAGCGATAAAGGCCATGAGAATAACCCATATTATTCTAACACCGACACACACAAGCTTAATGTAAGCAATGCCGAATGGAAGAAAATACTGCCCCCCGACTTATATGCCACTGCAAGAGAGGCAGCCACTGAACAAGCGTTCACCGGCAAATACTGGAACAGCGATGCCCACGGGACTTACTACTGCGCAGTATGCGGTAATTTGTTATTCAGGTCGGATGCTAAGTTTGCGAGTAGCTGCGGCTGGCCAAGTTTTTTTGAGCCCGTGCGGAAAAACAGTGTGATTTACCGCGAAGACGATTCGTATGGTATGCAGCGTACCGAAGTTTTATGCGCCCGCTGCGGCTCGCACCTGGGGCATATATTTGATGATGGCCCGCCGCCAACCGGCAAACGCTTTTGCATGAACTCAGTTTCGCTGGATTTTCAGCCGGATGGCGGGAAGTAATTAGTTAATTAGTGGTTAGAGATTAATTAAAGAAGGTTTCAGGATATGGTGGATTTAATTATTTCTAATCCCGAATTATTCTAACCTCTAATTAACTAATCGCTGAATATCAATTATTATACCTACCTTGCGCGCTTTAATAAATTAAAATACAATGCAACAAGGAACAGTTAAATTTTTTAATGAAACAAAAGGATTCGGATTTATTACACCAAGTGCTGGTGGTCAGGATGTATTTGTTCATTCAACAGGCCTTATCGATGAAATCCGTGAAAACGACAGCGTAGAATTCGAAGTTGAAAACGGTAGAAAAGGCTTAAATGCGGTAAATGTAAAGGTTATCTAAGTATAATAATCATCAATCGTACAAGCATCCGCTTTAATAGGCGGATGCTTTTTTTTTGTCCTTTTTTAAATATTTTAAACATAAGCATATAGCTTTTGTTAAAGCATTATACATCCACTAAAAGAGAAAATTGATTATGAAAAACGAAGCAAAGATTATAGCGGCACTTTTAGTAGGTGCTGCAGCAGGCGCTGCATTAGGTATATTGCTGGCACCGGATAAGGGCGATGAAACCCGCAAAGATATTACCGACTTTTTTGCCGAACTGATGGAGGCTACAAAGGAAAAGGCACAGGCAAAAGCAAGCAACATAAAAGATTATGGCAACAACGTGTACAATACTGCCAGGTCGAAGTTTAGCGGTATTGTTAATGGCGCATCGGATTATAGCGATGATGCTGTTGATGCTGCTAAAGCCAAGGCAAACGACGTTGCTGATAAAGCAAAAGACCATGCCCATGATACCGTTGACCATGCCAAGGCAAAAGTAAAAAGCGCGGCCAACGATGCGAATGATGCGATACAGGACGCTTAAATATTGAACGACCTTTAAATGAAAAGCCCGGCTTATGGCCGGGTTTTTTTCTGTAATCCTTAGAAATTTTTATTTTGTGTTACGAAGATATAATTTCCACTATTTCGCTTTTGTACCTAAAATCTGAACATGAAGTAGCTAACCTTTTCATTTCTCATATATCTTCAATGCTTCAAAGAATTTATGTTTATGTTTATATAATTCGTCCAAATCTTGAATATCAACTTTTATAAATTCTTTGTTTTCATTCAATATGCCAACAGCTTTCTTTTTATCGGTAAAATAAAGTCTACATATAGGTTTTCTATTGTTGTTGTCCAACAAGATTGCGCAATAAGATAATGAATCACGCATATCGATGCGTTTTGTGTCAACTTTCTCTGATAGTATAGACTTTATAATCATATAACCGATAATTTCGTCTTCTGTTGTTTCAATTTCTGAAGTAGATTTATTTGGTATTATTTGTTTCTGTGATGTTAGCGGCTCCTCTTTTTTGTTCTCAACCTCTAATGCTGTTTTGAGCCTTTCGCTAATAATATCACTTATAAATGTTGTGCAAGCTTTTCTGGCAATAATTTTAAATTGCTCAAGCACCTTTTGTGTTATAGTACCGGGATAAACCTTTTTTGTGAAATATTTTACGAATTCATCTGATGGATTGGCAAATTCTTCGTTTAGACTGTTTTTAATTTGATTAAGAAACTTAAGCTCACTTGCTGTATTAGTTATATTTTCAATGTTAAAGTAAGATTTATGAAATTTCTTTAACTCAGCAATTTCGTTATCCTTAATATCAATTATGTTAAATTCGAAAAATGGTTTTTCATCCATTTTATTAGTATTTACAAGATCAGTATAGAATCTGTAATTCAATCCATTAGTTAGTAATGCGAATTTTGCATTTGTAGTGTGGAAATATCTAAATAACTGCGAGTTGTGAGGATCTAAATCTTGCGTAAAGTGCTTACATTCTATAAGCAAAATAGGGTTGCCGTCGCTCATAATAGCGTAATCAACTTTTTCACCTTTTTTAATACCTAAATCAGCTACGAATTCTGGATTGACCTCAAAGGGATTAAATACATCATATCCTAAAAGCTGAATAAATGGCATGATGAGTGCATTTTTTGTAGCTTCTTCTGTATGAATTTGTTTGCTGAGTTTTTCAACTCTTGCAGAAAACTGTAAGATTTGATCTTTGAAGTCCATAATAGTTTAGATTTATTGTGATTGGATGGTTATTCGTGGAAGTTAGCGATTTTTTTTAACCTGACAATATAACACATTTGCACAATAGCAACCAAAATAATACTTAATGAGAATTAGTCAGTTATGATTCGCTTTCATTCTTTAAATAACTTGCAATTTCCAATACTTGATACGCTACGCTAAGACGAAAGGTTACTTACTCTTCCAAATATTATTACCCGCATCGGCATCCATAAATATTCCATTATCCAGCATTACCGATCGAATAGTTTTACCTGTTTTTATATGCACCGATATTTGCTTTTGGTTATGCTGCCAAACCATTGGTGTTTGATGAACGGTTTGCATAGTACCATCTGTATAAGTTAGTTTTACATCGAATGGTATGGCAAAGCCGCCTATATTTTGTATGGCCAGCGTATAACCGCCGGCATTTTTTATAACATTTTGCAGGTTTAGGTCGATATAATTATTGGTGAAGAACCAGTTGTACCAGAACCAGTTCAAATTCATACCTGAACCGCTATTTATTGAATTGAAAAAATCCCAGGGGATAGGATGTTTGCCATGCCAGTCGTTCATATAAACATGCAAGGCTTTCAGGAACAGTTTATCGCCCAACAGGTCTTTCAACGCTAAATAGCTTAACGATGCCTTGCCATAAGCGTTATGCGCGTAGCCGCCTACCAATTCGCTGGTGGGGGTAATGATGGGCAGGTCTTCGCTGCTTGATGGATCGGTGATGTAAGGTTTGATACGGCTGTTGCGGTAAATGTTTAATGCTTTTTGTTTGCCAACCTCATCCTCGTTCAAAAATAATTCAAGTGTGGTGGCCCAGCCTTCATCCATATAACCGTAGCGGGTTTCGTTTATGCCCATATAAAATGGGAAATAGGTGTGCGCCATTTCATGGTCCTGCAACAATTGGGCATCCGGCAAATCGGTTTCATGGCTGTCGTTCACCATCATGGGGAACTCCATATCGGCAAAACCCTGGAAGGCTGTCATTTTCGGGAAAGGATACGGAACGCCTGGTATATTATGCGATAACCAATGTAATGTATGCAAACCCCATTTCACCGCCAAATGAAAATCTTCCGATTTATCATCAAAAGCCGCCTGCATACTTGCCCGGCGATGAATGGCATCGTCAACAACAGTGCTGGCGCCATCCCAGTCGTAATGATCGCTTACGGCGGTTACCACGTCGCTTATATCATTGGCTTTCCAAACCCAGGTATTCAGCTCATTCTGCGTGGTGATATTCTTTTCAGCCAGGTCGGCAGCGGTTATGATATGCACTACCGAATCGCTGGTCATGGACTGGTTCATCCGTTTAATATATTTGGGCTGCAGTACCTGGCTGGGGTTTTGCAGGGTACCGGTTGCCCACACTATAAAGTTTTTGGGTACGGTAACGCTTAGGGTGTAATTGTTAAAGTCGTTATAGAATTCTTGGCGGTCGTTAAACTCCAACCTGTCCCAGCCGTTATAGTCGTCATAAACCGAAACACGGGGATAAAAGTAGCCTATATAGAAAGTTGTTGGGTCTATCAGTCCTTCACGTTCGCTTTTTAGCGATACTTCATAGTGCCAGGTGATGTTCAATTTTAATGAATCATGCGGTAATAAGGGCCTTGAAAGGTTCACGTATTGGTTGGTGCTTAATGCTTTGTCGTTGTCCCAGGGCTTATGTTCGCCATTAACAAAAATAGAATCCACCTGCATGCCGGGTGTAATATAATCGGGCGTGGTGTTCCTGAACCGGGTGGCCCCAGCGCGATGGATATTTAATATCAGCTTCATATTAAGCCTTTTCAGCGTGTCGGGGCTATTATTAAAATAGGTGATCTGTTCAGTGCCTTTTATAGTGCGGTTTGGCGGTAGTACGGTTATGGATATATTATAGTGCGCGGTATTTTGCCAGTAATTCTTTCCAGGCTTGCCATCATGCGACCGGGTGCCTTTTTCAAAGGCCTTTTTTACATCGCGGGACATATATAGGGTTTGTGCCTTTGTTTGGACAAAACACACGCATAATAACATAATAGCTATAAAGCTTCGGTAGATTTTTAACATGTGGGTCAGTAATAAATTTCAAAATAAATAAAAAAATATTGCTTTAAAGTATAACCACGTAACAAGTCTATTACAACTTTTAAAATCTTTACTTGCGTATTAATAATTTTTTTTAACTTTGTTTAGTTATTTTAATAGGGGTATTAAATAACTATACCGGGCCATCTGCGAAAGCGGGTGGCCTACTTTTTTATAAGCAACTCTAAATGAACTGATTAGTCGGTAGTAATGTATTCCTTGGTTATCAACATAAACAAATGGTCGTTATCTATTGATTCATCAAAACATTCCACCAAAAGCTGCTCAACATCGGTCATTTGTAATTTGGAGGCTATAATTTTGAGCATACTACAGCCGGTAATGTTTATATGCTCAAGTAATTGCATATAGGCAATAATGTCCATATCTGTTAAGATTGGCATTACCTGGTCTTCATCAAGGCAAAAATTATCCTTAACAATTGATTTTATGGGGTTGCAGTTCTTATCGGATGGTGTTTCATTTATCAGGAAATAAATTTCATCCATGCGCTTTACCTGGCGTTTTATATCATCCCAAAACTCTTCCATAGCCATTTGCAATGCAGGGAATGATGCCATGCTTATGAGTTGTTCCAAATGCTTATCAAGGTAGCATTTGCCAAAATATATGCGGTTTAAATTGTGTGTGAAAACATGTTTCAATACTTCCGTATCTAACGGAACGGGGTTTTTTGGCGCCATGTACGGTTTATAAAAAACAGTTAACAACTAAGGGAACGATTGGATCAGCAGCAAAATATCTATCCAAAAATATAACTAATAATTAGATAACAAACTATGTTTTATAATTACTGGTTAAGTATAATAATACAATACCTTTGATTACTTAATATATTAAGATATATGCAATATAAATTAGGCGATTTTGTACGCTTTGTGGATGAAAAAATGGAGGGTTTTGTTACCCGAATTATAGATGAGCAGATGATAGGCGTTACCGGTGATGATGATTTTGAAATACCTGTGTTGGCCAGTAAGGTTACTACAGTGCATGGCTATGAGGCAAGTAATGGAAAAAGTAACGTTGCCATAACTAAAGATATACCTATACCAGTTGCTGAATTTGTAACTAAAGGTGTTTATTTAGGATTAGTGAATGATGCGAAGGTTAGTTCGGTAATACATTTTTATTTGATAAATGATACATCATTTCAGTTGCTGACAGCTTTAACAAGCGAGAACCAATTGAAGTATAAAGGCGAATTTGCAGGATTAATAGCGCCTAAAACCGCGGTGAAGGTGTATTCGGCGCAATTGGCGGATATGCAGTTGTGGCCCAGATTTATGTTTAACGTTACTTTTTATACTACGCAAAACGTTAAACCCGCCCAGCCGATAAATATCACCGAAAAGCTGAAGGCTAAAGATATGTCGCCGGCTAAAAAGAAATTGCCTTTATTGGCTGATTTAGGATGGTTAATACAACTTGATGAACCCGACCTGGTTATTGACCCGCAAAAACTGAAAGAGAGCTTTTTTAAGACCGCAGATGAAAAGGCAGAAATTGTAAAACCATCAGCAGAGATTGATCTGCATATTGAAAAGCTGCGCGATGATCACCAGTTTTTAAATAACAGCGAAATGCTGGATATACAATTGGCGCATTTTAATAAAACGCTTGATGCGGCTGTTGTGCACCAATTGCCCGAGATAACATTTATTCATGGAGCGGGGAATGGTATTTTAAGGCACGAGCTACACAAGGCGCTAAGTAAAAATAATAAAGTACAAACATTTATGGACGCGCGAAAGGAAAAATTTGGCTATGGTGCCACTAAAGTTGTGTTGAAATAGGAAAGGTTATTAACTAGCTAACTCTTTTAATTGGGGCGGCTATTAACTTATCAAGATAGTCGAGGATATCTGCGCTAACCCCTTTATCAAATTTACGGGCAAATAATGCCTCTGTTGCCGTTAATTTAACAGCATCGGCCATCGTATAATTTATGGGGCGCTTTCCGGCATCAAGTTCAATATATCTTAGGTTATTATTAACCAGTGTATCTTTATAAAGCGAATTTGCCAGGATAGTTTGAAAAAATACCTCGTCAACAGCCCATACAGTTTTAAAGTAACGTTTTACATGCGGGTTACTTTTTAAATAGTCAATAACATATTGTGCGCAGGCAGGGGTAATAGTTAACCATTGTGACCGGCCGTAGGGTTTTAAGCCGGCAGGTAACTTCCGCAGCGGCAAAATAGCATTGGCAATAGCCTGCAACTGGTATTTTCCCTGTATTTTAAAGTCACCAAAACTATATTTAGTGAAACGGGCTTTGCCATCGTCCCATTCGTTATCAGCAATTGAAGCAATGTGTATGAAAGTAGTATCAGGGTTTGAAAAAAAATGTCGCTGTATTACTTCCACAGGTTTTAAGGGATAGTCCTGCCCACTGATCAGGTTAATATGGCTGTAATCATTTTTTAGTGATAAAATTTGTTCAAACCCCTTAAGCGTAGCTTCAATAGTGCTGTAACAGCACCACCGTATGTTAACCCTGTTGGTAATAAACCGTGTACTACCTATGTTCTCAATGTATTTAAAATCGGCAAGGTCCGCCTTTTTATCTAGCTGAATAAATATGTCGGCTTTGTCATGCTGCAATGTTTTAACCAAGCGTTCAAGCAATTTCGGGTCTTTGTGTGCCAAAATTAAATGAGCCAGTTTCATTGGCCGGGGGTATGTAGTGATCTCAAACATGTTTTTTAATAATTCCCCTTATTAAAATACACGTGAATGCTACGCAACAGGAGTTGCCTTTTTCTTTAAATTTAAGTTGAAATTATGAAACAGATGGATTTTGATTGTGCTTGCTGTTGCAACACAAACTTTATAAGCAAAACAGAAGGTTGCTTATGACTGAGGCTTTTTATGCTGTTTAGTGGCATACGTTACATTAATAGGGGTATATCAAATATATAAATAATTGTTAAACAATAAAATAGCTAATAAAAATTGATTTTATTTTTTGCGACTTAATTACCAGGGCAAAAAGCAGGCTAGTAATGACCAGAGTTGATTAATGGCTATAAAAGGCTACGGGAAGATTTTGACATAGGATCAATCCTTCGGCGCATGGTTTTTGAAAACCATGTCCAATATTTTTTGGGTGGTATCAGGATAGTTCACTTCAATGGGTTTGCCGTTGTTTATCCAGTCGAGTATAATCTCGCTGTGTTTTGGCTTCAGGCTTTTTACTACGGGCACGCCCATTTGTTTTAAGGCAGCGGCGTTAAGTTGCTGCTCATACTGGGTTTTCATGGGGATAACCAGCAGTTTCTTTTTCATGAATAGCGCCTCGGCCGGGGTTTCAAAACCACCGCCGCAAAGTACTGCCGCGCTTTCGGCCATGCTTTTTATAAATTTTTCGTTATCAATGGGCTGTATCGATACGTTTTTGTGTTTAAATGTCTTTTTGTTATGCTTACTGAAAACATCCCATTGCACATCGCTAAATTCAGTTAAACGCTTTATCAGCCGTTTATCGTCATAAGCAGGCAGGTAAACTGTATAATGGCCTTTGTTTGAAATAGCCTGCTGCCTAACCTGCTGACGTATCACCGGGGTGAATATATTGGTATCGAATTTTGCGAAATGGAAACCGTACTGCGCGGTTACCGGCGCGTAATTTTTAAGGATGAGTTTACCCATCATATCTGTATCATCGGGCTTGGGCGCTTTTTCAACCAATACGGCCGCCTGGTGACTAAGCCCTATGCAGGGTTTGTTTTTTAAATAGCATGCCCATGCCGACACTGGTTCAAAGTCGTTGATCACGAGATCATAATCTTCTATGGGCAGGGTATTGATCTCCTGTATAAATTTTCGAAATCTTGAGCGCACAAACGATGCCCAAATATCCACTCCGCCTTTTTTGCCGAAAATGAAGCCAAAGCCATGAAGTACGTATTTTACCTGGAAGGGAAGGGAAAGGTCGCCCTGGGTACCGCTGACAAGTACATCAACATCACCCATTTTTTGCAGCAGGGGCACAATATCCATCGACCGGCTTAAATGCCCGTTACCTGTACCCTGAATAGCGTATAATATCCTCATATTTTAATGCCGTATTATCCAGGGCGGTAAACAAATAAAGAGAGTATCCCACTCTCCTTACTTAACTATTAACTGACCTTATTTAGTGAATAAAGAACAATTTGTTAAACTACCTTACCTAAATAATACACCACAAAGGTAGGCCGGGTATGTTATTAAAAAGTTAAGGATTTGTTATTAAAGGGGTTAGGCGTAACAATTGGGTAATTAAATATAGCAATAACAAACTTCGCCTTGTAGGTTTGGGGACAATCTCCGGCAATTACGTTAAGATAACTTCACACCTCTCAAGAATTCCTCTATGCCCATTCTTTTCTTGCCTTCCAACTGCACATCGGTAACACTGATAAAGCCGTTTGTGGTCGCAAATTTTAAATAACTTTTATTGTCAGTAACAAATTTCCCTGGTAGTATGTCAGATGATTCAATTTGAGCTTCGGACTTGTATATTTTTAATATTTTACCATTTAATTGTGTAAACGCGGTAGGCACCGGGCTTAAGCCACGGATAAGGTTATAAACAGTGTCGGTATCTACATTCCAGTTAATAAGGCAGTCATCCTTAAATATTTTGGGGGCGTGTTTTAGTTCAGTACCTTCGGTCAATTCTGATTGGGGTGATTCACTGTAACGGCCGCTTTCAACAGCTTTTACGGTTTTTACCAGCAGGCCCGCACCTTTGTTCATTAGCCTGTCGTGCAATTCGCCGGCGGTTTCATGGCCGGTTAAGGTTATTTTTTCAGTAAAAAGTACATTGCCTGTATCAATATCATGCTTCAGGAAAAATGTAGTGACGCCGCTTTCTTTCTCGCCGTTTATCAGCACCCAGTTGATAGGTGCCGCACCACGGTATTGCGGTAATAACGAGGCATGAAGGTTGATGGTGCCACGCACAGGCATTGTCCAAACTATCTCGGGCAGCATCCGGAAGGCCACTACAACAAATAGTTCTGCATTCAATGCCTTTAATTCATCTATAAAAACCTGGTCTTTTAGTTTCTCAGGTTGCATTACCTTCAGGCCATGGGCCACGGCATATTCCTTCACTGCCGACTGGCTTATCTTTTGCCCACGGCCCGCCGGTTTATCGGGTGCGGTTACCACGCCAACTATATTACAACCTGCCGTTATTAATTGGTCAAGCGATGTTACGGCAAACTGGGGGGTACCCATAAATACAATTTTCATGGTATAGGTCTTTTCTTTATTAGTGTATTCTATTTATTCAAATCAGCATCGTGTATCCTACTCACAATTTAAACATTTAACGCTTATTTATATAACAGATATTTGTGGCGCATAGTTTTATATTTACTCAGTGCCGGTTCCCAGCTATCGCGTATTTGCTGTTCACTTTCTCCGGCCTCAATTTGTTTTTTCAATTTATCCGTACCTGCGAGTTTTGTAAAATAGGCATTAAAAAAATGAGATTTATCGGGATAGGCTTTATATAGTTCTATCAGCCAGGTTAGGTTTAGCTTGCCGGTGACCCTTAATGCATCGGTATTATAATTTTTCAGGTCGATGCCGTAACAAACCTGGCTTTTTTGGGGTGGATCTTCACTCATACCGGGAATACTTACCGGAGTAAACTTATAAGTATATTTTCCTTTTAACAAGGGATGGCCAACTTGCACAAAAGGATTGTAAGTGCCCCTGCCCACGCTAAGTACCGTCCCCTCAAACAAACATAAACTCGGATATAACAAAACCGACTGGTTAGTATTTAAATTAGGTGAAGGGTTAACCGGCAGCACATATTTATCACTGTGCTTGTAATTAGCTACTTTTATTATCTTCAATTTGCATTGTAAGTGGTTCTTTAACCAACCTTCCCCGTTTATCATTTGCGCATATTCGGCTATGGTCATTCCATGTGCAATGGGTATTGGGTGCATCCCTACGAATGAACGGTAAGCAGTATCAAGTACCGGCCCGTCAATACAAAAACCGTTGGGGTTGGGGCGGTCTAATATCATCAGTTCAATATTGTTTTCGGCACAGGCTTCCATTACATAATGCAGGGTAGATATGTAGGTGTAGAATCTTGCGCCAACGTCCTGCACATCAAAAATCATCAGGTCGAGGCCCTTAAGGTCGGCAGGGGTGGGTTTGTAATGTTTGCCATAAAGAGAGATAACAGGCAGCCCGGTTTTAGGGTCACTGCTATCATTAACCGTTGCGCCGTTACTGGCATCACCCCTGAAACCATGCTCAGGGCCGAATATTTTTTTTATGTTAATGCCTGATTTCAGCAGGCTATCTACGCTTGGGATAAGGTTTTTGCCAATTACAGAGGTTTGGTTAACCACCATGCCAATGTTTTTGCCCCTTAAATAGTCGACATATAGTTCTGTACGGTCGGCACCTGGAATTATCCCGCTGTCTTTATCCCGCCTGGATTGTCCTGTTGCAGTAATAGCTATAAGGCAGGCTATCAATGTAAATAGTTTAAACACGTTTTTTCTCAGCATAAAATATCCTCGCCCTAAATAATTAAAACCTATCATTTTTAACGGCAAAACCGCATATTTGCGAAGGTACAAAAAATCAGCCCGGCATTGAGTTTCTCGTCATTTATAGCAGGTCGTATTACATTCAGGTCTAAACGCACATTTTCAAAGTTGATTGTGCGCATAGCTATAATTGGCATTATGCTGGGTTTGGGGGTAATGATATTGTCCTTAGCCGTAGTGCGTGGCTTTAAGCAGGAGATTCGTGAGAAAATGCGCGGTTTTGCCGGCGATATACAGATAGTAAAGTACGACCTGAACGATTCGTACGAAAATTCACCATTTGATGAGGATGCTAAATTTGAAAAACAAGTACTTGCAAAGCAGGTAATAACCCATATAATGCCTTATGCTACCAAACCGGGCATAATCCGTGCAAAGGACGAGATAGAGGGCGTAGTATTAAAGGGGGTTGATAAAACCTACGACTGGACGTTTTTTAAAAAGATAATGGTAACTGGCAAGGTAATTGATTTTACCGATTCGGTTGAGGCGCAAAAGCAGATCATGGTATCGCAGCAAACCGCCGACCGGCTTAAGTTGAAGGTAGGCGATAACCTGCTTATGTACTTTGTACAGGAACCATTGCGTAAAAGGCCTTTCAAAATTTGTGGGATATATAGTTCAGGGGTTGAGGAGGTGGATAAAACTTATGTAGTTGGCGCGCTAACGCTTATCCGCAGGTTAAACGACTGGTCGCCGAACCAGGTAGGCGGCTACGAACTTAGGGTTGCCGATTTTGATCAGCTTAACACTGCAGCTTCCTATCTTGATGATATTTTACCCACCAAACTTAAAGCGTACACTATCCTGCAAACCTATCCAACCATATTCGAATGGCTTAAATTGCTCGATACCAATACCGTAGTAATGCTGGTACTAATGCTGGCCGTGGCTGTAATAAATATGATATCGGCATTGCTTATCATGATACTGGAGCGTACCTCGATGATAGGGATGTTTAAGGCCATGGGTGCCACGAACTGGAGTTTGCAAAAAGTGTTTTTGTACAACGCGTTTTACCTTGTAGGTATAGGGCTTATACTGGGTAACCTGTTAGGCTTTGGATTAGGTTGGTTTCAGTCAGTAACGCACTTGTTCAAGCTCGACCCGGCGTCGTATTATATGAGCTTTGTGCCTATACAATTTAACTGGCTGGATGATGTGTTGCTGAACCTTGGTACGCTGGTTATCTGTTTTTTGGTGCTGATCATACCATCAACATTGGTAACCAAAATAACGCCGGTTAAGGCTATCCGTTTCAAATAATTATTTCAGGGTTTTCGCTTCGTTCCAAAAAACATCCATTTCGTCAAGTGTCATATCGTGCAGTTGCCGGCCGTTCTCTTTGGCCTTGCTTTCTAAATACTGGAACCGCTTAATGAACTTGCGGTTGGTTTTTTCCAGCGCGTCTTCGGGGTTAATGTTGATAAAACGTGCATAGTTGATGAGCGAGAACAGCAGGTCGCCAAACTCGCTTTCGGCACGTTCATGGTCTATCATGTTATCATCTTCGGCGTTAAATTCATTGCGGAATTCCTGCATTTCTTCCTCAACCTTAGCCCAAACCTGGCTTTTTTCTTCCCAGTCGAACCCAACCCCGCGTGCCTTTTCCTGTATGCGCGATGCTTTTACTAATGCCGGTAATGAGGCAGGCACTCCACCCAAAACCGATTTGTTGCCTTCCTTCAACTTTATCTGCTCCCAGTTACGTTTTACATCTTCCTCATTGTTCACATCCACATCACCATAAATATGCGGGTGCCGGTTGATGAGCTTATCGCAAATACCGTTTAGTACGCCGGTTATATCAAAATCCCCTGTTTCAGAACCTATCTTGGCATAGAACACCAGGTGCAGCATAATGTCGCCCAACTCCTTGCGTATCTCGGGCATATCGCCACTTAGTATGGCGTCGCTTAACTCGTAAGTTTCCTCAATGGTTAAATGGCGCAGGCTTTCCAAAGTTTGTTTTTTGTCCCAAGGGCAATTGAGGCGTAAGTCGGTCATTATGGTAAGCAGGCGTTCAAAGGCACCGGCAGGGGTGGAAGATGATACAGGTGGGGTTAGTGGCATGTGTAGTGATTTGAAGATAGTATAATTTGAAAATTTGAGGATGTTTTTGAAAATGTAAAAATGCAGAATTGTTTTATTCTTTCATTTTCAAATTGCCAAATTTTCAAATTTTGTCGCCCTTAACATTTCCCTTTTTCCCGGCGCGCCGGGCGCTTTCTCAACTTTTAACCCGAGGCTTTTTATGGTGCGCTTTAAATTGCCTGTAATGGCGTAAGTAACAAACACGCCGCCGACCTTTAGAAATTGCAGGGTATGGGTAATGGCCGCTTCACTCCACATTTCAGGCTGATATGCCGCGGCAAAAGCGTCGAAATAAATTACATCATATTGCTTCTGGGAGTTGAACTCCTGTAGTTTGTAATTGGCTATTTGCAGTTGGCAGTTTTTATTTAGTTCGACAAGTTGTTGCAATGAAGCAGAATACATCTCAATAAACTGTTTCCAAACATCAGGTGAAATATATTCGCTATAGCCTGTTTGGGCAATCATGTCCACAGGTACAGGATAAGCTTCTATACCGGTATAATCCAGTTTAATGTTTTGAGAAATGCAATAATTGGCACTTAGCAGAAAGTTTAACCCCGTGCCAAAACCCACTTCTAAAATTGAAATACCAGCCCCCTCTAAATATCCCCCGGTAGGGGAGACTTGTAAAAAATATTCCAATCCAGAATTTAGGAAAACATGCCTGCTTTCCTGCAAAGCCCCGTGCTTTGAGTGATAGTTTTCGCCCACCACGCTGTTATAAATAGTATTTGAGCCATCGGCGGTTTTAACTATTTTGAGGTCGTGGGCCATAATTGAATAATAACAAATTTGTCATCCTAAGCGATAGCGAAGGATATTCTAAAATAGATAAGTCAACAATATACATAGCGCAGAAGATGCTTCACTGCGTTCAGAATGACAAATGAGTTGCTGTTAAGTATGAATCATCTCCAAAACCGCTTCGCTCAGATCATAAACCGGCACCAACTTTACCTTTGCAGCAATAATACTCGCCGCCGCTGCCGAACGGTAACCCGCAGCGCAATGCACCAGGATAGGTTTATCGGTCGGTATTTCGTCAAGGCGTTCGCGCAGCTCGGGCAGGGGGATGGTGAGCGCATTGGCAAATATCATCCCATCCTTTATCTCGCCCCAATTGCGGGTATCAATTATGGTATATTGGTTTGGATGCAAATTGAAATGTGATAAGTCAAGTTCAGCAGACTTTTCATGAGCATTTGAGGGATTTAGTAGTCCTGCTTTTATATTTCCTTCGTAACCAATTTTGGCGGTCTTTTTTATTACGATATCCAACTCCTCATCATTGCTTGCAATCAAATAAAATTGCTCATTCGGGCCGATAACCGAACCTAGCCAAGTTTCAAATTTTCCGCTGTTTTGCAGGTTGATAGCGCCTTTTAGATGTCCTTTTATAAAATCGGCTTTTGGGCGCGTATCGATGATTAGTATAGGTTTTTCTAATGGCGTATCAGAAGATATCTTTTTAACGGCACCAACGCTTTTGTCAAAAGACACCGCGCCGTTTTTGTTCATCTCCACATCCCAACCGAAATATTTTGGTACAAAAGGTTGATCGGCGATAAGGGTTTTCACAAACTGTAGTTCATCCATCAATTGCAGGGCATAGTTTTCGCGCAGTTCGCGGCCTATGGTGCTATGCAGGTCGGGGCTCATATTTTTACCGCACAGTGAGCCGGGGCCATGCGCCGGGTATACCACCACATCTTTGGGCAGGCGCATCAGTTTTTCGCGGGTAGAATGGTACATCTGTCGCGCCAGTTCTTCTTTTTTAGCGGTGATGTTGCCCACGTTCTCGCGTAGATCAGGGCGGCCAACATCGCCTACAAATAACGTGTCGCCGGTAAAAATGGCAACATCATTGCCGTATTCATTTTGCAATAAAATACATATCGAATCGGGCGAATGGCCGGGCGTATTTATGGCTTTTAGCTTTATATCGTCAAGCTCAATAGTATCGCCATCGTCAAAACCTTCGTGGGGGTAACCAGCGCCGGCAAGCTTACTTACATAAAGCGTGGCGCCTGTTGTTTGATGTATCTCCAGGTGCGAACTTACAAAATCAGCATGTGGGTGTGTTTCGATCACGCCAACAATATCAGCTTCGTGCAAAGTTGCAAAATCGTAATAAGGCTGCGGGTCGCGACCGGGGTCAATAACTATCATCTTACCGCTGCGTATCACGGCGTAAGATGCGTGGGCCAAGCCCTTATCGTAAAATTGATTGATGACCATAAAACTGGGATAAAGATATTGGTTGTTTCTAATTGCGACAAGCTTTGCCCGTCAGTAATTTGTAATCAATTATCAAGCCAATGCTGTTATTCAGCCTTTGTAAATAAATACGGGTCGTATTCCAACTCATCATTTACTTTAAATACGGCCGAAACCACTTTGCCTTTATCAATAGTAAACCTGAGCGGGAATATGCCGTAGGATAAGTTACTGTAAGTAAGCATCCACTCGCCATTATCCATATACCTAAGGTCGGCGCTAAAGTTTACGTGGTTATTGAATTTAATTGATAAGCCATTCTTTTCTGCGCTTATTTGTATCGAGCCAAAAAGATTGTTCTCATATTTTCCCGCATAGGCTGCAAGTGGTAGCTCCGGTGCGTTACCTTTAACCCTTGCTCTCATATCGGTTGTAGTTTTAACCGATTCCTTCATCTCCTCGTTAAATCCTTTTAGGAAAGTCGCGCTCCTATCGGTGCCGGTTACGCCGAGATAGGCATCTAATATCTGGTAGCGCAATGCTTCAAAAAATGCCTGGTTATCGTTATTGGTCAGTATGGTAATGGCCAAATGTTCCGATGGCACAAAGCAAGTGTTGGTTACAAAGCCGTCGGCGCCACCGGTATGCGAAAATACCTGCTTGCCATTGTAATCGGTGATTTCAACCCCCAGGCCATAGCCGCTGAAATTAGTCGGCAAATATCTTGACGGCCTGGTGCTGATAACGGTATTCATATCCCGGGTGCGTTGTAATGCCTTCCACGGTATAATTTGTTTGCCTTCGTATTTGCCGCTGTCCAACTGCATGGTTAGCCATTTGGCAAGGTCTTTTACGTTGCTAACTAACCCGGCCGCAGGTGCCAGGTTTTCAACATTATCATAAGGCAGCGGGGTTATTTCGCCGGTATAAGATGTGGTATAAGGTTGTGCTGCATCTTTCAGGCCGGCCATGTTTGCCGGTGTTATGTAAGTATTGGTCATGCCCAGCGGGGTGAGGATGCTGTCCTGCACTTCGGCCTGCCAGGTTTTCCCAGTCGCGGCCTCAATTACTTGTCCTGCAGTCAAAAAACAACTGTTGCAATAACCGTAGCTCTGCCTGAAAGCCGCGTGGGGCTTCATCAGTTTCATTTTATCCATTATTTGCTTGCGCGAAAAAGTACTGTTCCAATAGGTAAAATCGCCCTGGAAAGTTTTTGTACCCATGTGATGGCTCAGCATGTCCCTTATGTTAATCAGCGCCGTGGTATTGGGGTCGTAAAGCGTATAATCGGGGAAATATTTGCTTATCTTATCATCCAATGAGATTTTCTTATCGGCCTCCAATTGTGCAAGCGCCGTTGCGGTAAACAGTTTTGTATTGCTGGCTATCATAAACAGGGTATTCTCATCAACCGGCTCGTTGGTTTTAACATTACGCACACCGTAACCCTTCATTACTACAATTTTGCCGTCCTTTACAATAGCAATGGCAAGCCCCGGCAGGTTCCAATCTTTTAACCCTTTGTTGATGTAAGCATCCAGGTCATCAGTGATAAACTTTGGTTGCTGCGCGAGGCCGACAGAAATCGCCAGCATGTTAATAAGCAGTAGTATGGTCAGTTTTTTCATGCAGAGGGTTAATTGAATCGATAAAATTAAGATTTTTTAAATAGAAAAAGACCCGGAAAAACCGGGCCTTTATATCTTGATACCTGATACTAACTACTTGATAATAAAAAGCTACCAAACCTTTATCCTATCCTCAGGCTTCTTATAATTCTTATCGCCGGGCTGTACATTAAATGCTTTGTACCAGGCATCCAGGTTGCTGATAGGTGCGTTGCAGCGATATTTTTCAGGTGAATGGGGGTCGGTCAATATGCGTTGCGCAGCTGATTCATCGCGTTGTGAACCGCGCCATACCTGTGCCCATGACAGGAAGAAACGCTGGTCGCCGGTAAAGCCGTCGATCTTTTTGTCCGACTGGCCTTCTTTGGTTTTCTTATAAGCTTCATAAGCTATATTGATACCGCCTAAGTCGGCTAAATTTTCGCCTAAAGTAAGCTTGCCATTTACGTGCAAGGTGTCTAACACAGTAAATGCGTTATATTGGTCTACAACCTCGTTAGCACGGGTTTTAAATTTGTCGGCATCATCTTTTGTCCACCAGTCACGCAGGGTACCGTCGGCATCATACTGGCGGCCCTGGTCGTCAAAACCGTGGGTCATTTCGTGGCCTATAACGGCGCCAATACCGCCATAGTTTACAGCATCATCAGCATCAAAATCAAAAAACGGGAACTGCAATATACCTGCTGGGAACACAATCTCGTTGTTCGACGGATTGTAATAAGCGTTAACGGTTGGCGGCGTCATACCCCAGCGGGTTTTATCAACCGGTTTGCCTAACTGGCTAACATTGTAATTATAGCGCCATGCAGCTATCGACCTTAAATTGCCTACGTAATCGTTACGGTTTATCACTATCCCATCATAAGTTTGCCATTTATCAGGATAGCCGATCTTTACGGTGAAGGCAGCCAATTTTTTAAGCGCGCGTGCTTTGGTTTCGGCGCTCATCCAGTCGAGGCGCTGTATGCGGTCGCCGAGCGTGGTTTTCAGGTTATTTACCAAATTCAGCATGTACTGCTTGGCGGCAGGGGTAAAGTATTTCTCAACGTAAAGCTGGCCAAGCAATTCGCCCAGGCTGCCATCAACCAAGCCCGACATGCGCTCATTGCGCGGGGTTTGTACTTTCTGGCCGCTAAGTACCTGGCTAAATTTAAAGTTGGCATCAATAAACGGCGAACTTAATGACCCTGCGGAGCCTTTTAATACGCCCCATTTCAGGTACACTTTCCAGTCGCTAACCGGGGTAGCTGCTAACAGACTGTCGGCAACTTTAAAAAATCCAGGTTCGCCAACCAATACAGTGTCCTGGCCTGGCGCTTTCATTTCGGGCATTAACTGCGCCCAGTTAAGGTGCGGGGTAAGCTTGCTGAAATCGTTTACTGCAAATTTATTGTAGGTAACGTTCGGGTCGCGCAATACTACACGGCTCAGTTGTGCTTTAGCCAGTGTAGTTTCCAGGCTCATGATTATATCGGCATTTTTTGCGGCATCATCAGCGCTGGTGCCGGTTAAGGTAAACAGGCTGATAATATAATCGCGGTAAGCGCTTTGAATTTTTTTGGTGCGGGCATCGCTTTTCAGGTAATAGTCCCTGTCGGGCAGGCTGGTGCCACCCTGGTCAAAATTAACGATGTTTACTTTTGGGTGTTTATCATCGGGCCCAACACCAAACCTGTACAGCGGGCTGCCTAAACCTTCGGTGCGTTCAAAAGTCATTTCGGTTAATACACCGTTCAGGTCTGTTATTTTATCAACCCTTTTCAGGTCGGGGATTATTGGCGTATAGCCTAATTTTTCAATAGCAAGGCTGTCCATACCGCTGGCATACAGATCGCCCACGCGCTGTTTAAGGCTGCCTTTTGGCTGGCCTGGCGTGGCGCTTACTTCGGCCAATAGCTTAAGTAATTTGTTGGTGTTATCCTGGTGCAATACGTTAAAGCTTATCCAGCGCGATTCCTTGGCCGGGATAGGGTTGTTTTTTATCCAGTTACCGTTGGCGTAATCATAAAAATCATCACCAGGCTTAATGGAGGTATCCATGTTTGCAGGATCGATAAATTTTTGCGGGTGCGAAGATTTTTGTGCGTGATGAGGTTTCGGTTTTTTGCCGTTGATGGCGAAAGCGCTTACCGAGATACACAACGCACCGGCAAGCACCATGTTAAAGTGCTTTACTTTCATAATAAATGAGATCAAAAAATTAGATTTTAAAGGTAATAAAATATTGGCAATACCTATGCAAATGATAAAATGTACCCTAACGGTTAAGCCAATTGATGAAGAGATTTAAACCCGACCGTTTCATTAAGTAATGCAAAAAATGTTTTAGCGGCGCCATTTTTATGAAATAAGGGATTGTACAGTATAAACAGCGGGTTTGTAAAAATATTGTTGCAGGTTGGTTTATAGTTCATAGTTGATGGTTCATGGTAAAAAACGGACGGCTTTTGCTACTATAAACCATCAACTATGAACTAATTACTTATTTTTGCAAACTATGAGTATTTCTAAAACATATCAGCCCAAAGAAGCAGAAGATAAATGGTACAGCTATTGGTTGCAGCACAAGTTTTTTAAGTCGGTGCCCGATGGGCGCGAGCCTTATACCATTGTGATGCCGCCGCCAAATGTTACCGGCGTTTTGCACATGGGCCATATGCTGAACAATACCATACAGGATGTACTCATTCGCCGTGCGCGAATGCAGGGTAAAAATGCCTGCTGGGTACCGGGAACCGACCACGCTAGTATTGCTACCGAAGCAAAGGTGGTGGCCATGCTTAAAGAGCGCGGTATCGCTAAAAAAGACTTATCTCGTGAGGAATTCTTAAGCTATGCCTGGGAATGGAAGGAGAAATATGGCGGCATTATACTGGAGCAGCTGAAAAAGTTAGGCGCCTCGTGCGATTGGGACCGTACCAGGTTTACCATGGATGATGATATGAGCGAGGCGGTTATCGATACCTTTATTCACCTGTATAAAAAGGGGCTTATCTACCGCGGCGTGCGCATGGTGAACTGGGACCCGCAGGGGAAAACTGCGGTTAGTGATGAGGAAGTTATCAGGAAGGAAGTTAATCAGAAGCTTTATTATATCAAGTATCAAGTATCAAGTAGCGAGTATCAAGACAAGGCGCAATACTTAACTATCGCAACAACCCGTCCTGAAACCATAATGGCTGACGCGGCAATATGTATTAACCCAAATGATGAGCGATATATAAAACTGCACGGTAAAAAAGTATTTATTCCGCTAATAAATCGTGAGATACCGGTTATTCTTGATGAATATGTGACCATGGATTTTGGTACGGGCTGTTTAAAGGTTACACCTGCGCATGACCTTAATGACTATGAACTCGGCATAAAACATAACCTGCCTGTTATTGATATTTTGAACGATGATGGTACACTGAACGAAAAAGCGCAGATATTAGTAGGAGAGGACAGGTTTGCTGCAAGGAAAAAGATAGCCCCGTTACTGGAAGAAGCCGGTGCACTGGAGAAAGTTGAAGAATATAAATCGCAAATAGGTTTCTCTGAACGCACTGATGCGGTTATCGAGCCCAAACTTTCCATGCAATGGTTTTGCAAAATGGCCGAATTAGCTAAGCCCGCGCTTGACTATGTGTTAAATGATGAAATAAAGCTCATCCCCGATAAGTTTGTGAATACCTATCGCCATTGGATGGAGAACGTTAGGGATTGGAACATTAGTCGCCAGTTATGGTGGGGGCAGCAAATACCAGCCTGGTATTTACCAAACGGTCAGTTTGTGATTGCCAAAACCTGCGAAGAAGCATTTGAAGAGGCTAAAAAACTTTCAACTTTCAACATTGAACTTTCAACTAATGACTTGAAGCAGGATGAAGATGTTTTAGATACCTGGTTCTCGTCATGGCTATGGCCCATATCGGTGTTTGATGGTTTTAAAGACCCCGATAATGCTGATATTAACTACTACTATCCAACCAATGATTTGGTTACTGCACCCGAGATATTGTTCTTTTGGGTGGCGCGCATGATAATGGCCGGGCATGAGTTTAAAGGTGACCTGCCTTTCAGGAACGTTTACCTAACAGGTATCGTTCGTGATAAGCTGGGGAGGAAAATGTCGAAGTCGCTGGGTAATTCGCCCGACCCCATTGAATTGATAGAAAAATTCGGCGCCGACGGCGTTAGGGTAGGGATGTTGTTGTGCTCGCCTGCGGGTAACGACCTGATGTTTGATGAAAGCTATTGCGAACAGGGCCGCAACTTTACCAACAAAATTTGGAACGCCTTTAAATTGGTGAAAGGCTGGGAGGTTGACGACACCATTTCGAACCTTAATCAAGTGGCTACTGACTGGTTTGAAAGCCGCTTTAACCAGGCCCTGACAGAGATAGAAGACAACTTTAAACAGTACCGTTTATCGGAGGCTTTGATGGCCACTTATAAGCTGGTTTGGGACGACTTTTGTGCCTGGTACCTGGAGATGATAAAACCAGCCTATCAAAAACCTATAGACAGGCCCACATACCTAAGAACTGTGGAATATTTTGGAAATATATTGAAAATACTTCACCCGTTTGTCCCCTTTATTACAGAAGAATTATGGCATGATGAATTGTTTGGAGAACGTAGCGCAACCGATTGCTGCATTATTGCCCAATTGCCGATTAATGGGGAAATTAATGCCCGATTATTAACCGATGTTGATAACGTAAAACAGGTAATTTCACAGATCCGTAATATTCGTAACACAAAACAAATTTCACCAAAAGAAATTTTAAACCTGTTTATAAAAAATAGCGCAACCCAAAATTATAAGTTGTATGAAGCCTTAATTACCAAGCTTGGAAATGTAAGCGGGCTAAATATTATTGATGATAAAATAGGTGGGGCTATTAGCTTTATGGTGCGTACTGATGAATTTTATATACCATTAAGTGAAACTATTGACCCCGCAGCTGAATGCGAAAGGTTGAAAAAAGAGAAAGAATACCTTGATGGCTTTTTAAGATCGGTTAACGCGAAGCTTACAAATGAGCGCTTTATGAGCAATGCAAAGCCCGAAATAATTGAGAATGAGTTAAAGAAAAAGGCCGATGCCGAGGCCAAGTTGAAAATATTAGAAGACAACTTATCTACTTTGGCTTGCTAATTGCAAATCAGTATGTAAGAATATATGATTTATTAACAAATATTGAATATTATTCGATACGTGTTATAAACAATATTCTTACATACAGATTACCAATTAGTAACCAGGAATGACGAATAAGGCAGGTTTTTTTAACCTTTCAATAAATAAAATACTGTCTGACGACCAATCCATCCTGGACCAAGCCCGTATCCGTTTATTGTACTATGGTTTAGGACTGGTAGTTATTGCCTTAGCCGCATTGCTGAGCAATATCTACTATCAGGACCAGCCCATACTTACCATTACCGTAAGCACGTTACTTATAGCTTCGGTTATGTTTTTTAAGCTGCTTACTTACACGCCGCGCTGGAAATTTATTTCGCATGGGCTGCTTGTTTTGGCCACGCTTGTAAACCTGGGCGATGTTTACTTTATTTTTCAAACCGTAAATATTATTACCATACAAATGGTAATACTGGTTATCATATTCGGTTTTTATATGCTTGGGCAGGGCTTTGGCCTGCTTTATTCGGTAATTAACCTTGCTATAGTGCTGGTATTCCTTACGCTGCAATATAATAACCCTTATGTTATCGATCTCAAACCTGAGGAGGTTGATCAATCGACCTTTATTATTGCCGTATTCGCCAACTTTTTATTGCTGGTATATATACATGCCCATTTTTATAACGCATTTTATAAAAACATAAAGCAGCTTAAAAAAACCAGTGATGAGCGCGGTGAGTTGAATATAAAACTTGAAATTGCGATTGATAAGGCCGAAAAATCATCACAGGCAAAGTCGGAGTTTCTGGCCACCATGTCGCATGAGGTTCGCACACCATTGAATGCAGTTATAGGGATGAGTAATTTACTGCTGATGAGCAACCCACGCAGCGATCAGAAGGAGAACCTTGAGATATTAAAATTTTCAGCAACCAATCTTTTGGCAATTGTAAATGACGTGCTTGATTTTAATAAGATAGAATCGGGCAGGGTGGTGTTTGAGAATACCAGTTTTAATTTGGTTGAGCTGATGGAGAATATTTGCGGGGGGCAAAAAATAAAAGCCAACGAAAAGTCATTGGCCTTTAGCCTTGAGTTAGACCGCTGCCTTGATGAAAAAATATTATTCGGCGACCCTACACGTATTACTCAAATAATTTTTAACCTGGTTAGTAATGCCATAAAATTCACTAAGCAAGGTAATATTTGGGTGAAGGCTATTTGTTTAGAAGACAGGCATAACACCATTACGGTGAATTTCTCGGTTAAAGATACAGGGATTGGCATTGCCCCTGATAACCTTGATACTATATTTGAGCCCTTCGCACAGGAATCAATAACCTCGACCAGGCAGTATGGCGGTACGGGCCTGGGCCTTGCCATAGTTAAGCGCCTGCTTGAGTTGCAGGGGCTTAAAATGGATGTGCATAGCCAGATAGGGCGGGGCTCGGAATTTTCATTTACCATGGAGTTCCCGGTATCGACTGAAGCGCAAACTGTTAAAGTGGAAAACGAGCCTGCCATAAAAGCGAAGAACAACCTAAGCAACCTGCGTGTGCTGATTGCCGAAGACAATATGGTGAATGTGATGCTAATGAAAAAGCTGTTCTCCAAGTGGAACATGACACCAACTATTGCCGAAAACGGCGAGAGCGCTATTCAAATGGTACAATACGGTAATTTCGATATTATATTGATGGACTTGCAGATGCCAGTTTTAAATGGGTTTGATGCGGCCATGGAGATCCGGAAAATGCCCGATACCAAAAAAGCGAACATCCCTATTATTGCATTAACCGCATCGGCCCTGTTTGATATACGCGAGCGTGTGTTCAATTCGGGTATGAATGATTATGTTTCAAAACCTTTCAAGCCCGAAGACCTGCTGCAAAAAATACAAAGTTTGGTGCTGGCCTAACCATTAAATTCATTATAAGCAGGCAACTCCTCAATAAATTTATAAGCCCTCTGCTCAAAATCTATACTACAATAATAATGTTGCAAGCCGTTACTTACAGCCAGTAAGCCTATCTTATGCGTCATGTTATAACGTGCTATCTGATCAAACACTTTTTGATCAATAGCTACTGAGGGGGCCTTACATTCCACCATTAATATTTTATCTCCCGCAAGGTTGAATATTACAATATCCGATCGTTTTGCCATGCCGTGCAGCCGCAGGCCGCCTTCGAGCTTTATTAGTGTTTTTGGGTATTTTTTTTGGTTGATGAGGTATTGTACAAAATGCTGGCGCACCCATTCTTCGGGTGTAATTATAATATGTTTTTTACGTATCTCGTCAAATAGGGTAAGCTGCCCGTTATCATCGCTTATTTTAAAGGGGTAGGGAGGAAGATTAAGCGGCTGTAACATAATTCAAAAGTCAAAAGTAAAAATTCAAAAGCAATAGCTTGCTTTAATTCAAAAGTAAAAATTCAAAAGTCAAAAAATCATCTCAAGAATATCCGGTAATGCTAAAGTAAACCGTTTTGATTTTTTACTTTTGACTTTACATGAGCGCTGACGATATTATAAAAGACCTAAAGAACCGCAAATTTAAACCGTTGTACCTGCTGCACGGCGAGGAGCCTTATTATATAGACCTGGTGAGTAATTATGTGGAGCATAAACTGTTGTCGGAAGCCGAGAAAGGGTTTAACCAAACGGTACTTTACGGTAAGGATACTGATATAATGACCGTGCTAAATGCCGCCAAGCGGTACCCGATGATGGCCGACTACCAGGTAGTTTTGGTAAAGGAAGCGCAGGATATGAAGTGGGGGAAGGACGATGATGATAAAAAAACTATAAACCCCCTGCTAAGCTATCTTGAGAACCCGTTACCAAGCACCATATTAGTGTTTTGCCATAAGTACGGCAAATTTGATAAGCGCAAGAAAACATATAAAGCAATTGACAAGAATGGTTTAATATTTGAATCGGCAACATTATATGATAATAAGGTACCGGGATGGATAGAAGGTTTTATAAGCGATAAAGGATACCGGATAAGTCAGCCTGCAACAATGATGCTGTCTGAATACCTGGGCAACGACTTATCGAAGATTGCCAATGAGCTGGAGAAACTGATGCTGAACATAACAGCGGGGCAGGAGATAACACTTGAACTGGTACAAAACAACATAGGCATAAGTAAGGAATACAACGTATTTGAGTTACAAACCGCATTAGGCAAGAAGGACATTTTTAAGGTTAACCAGATAGTTAATTATTTTGAGGCCAACCCCAAAGCAAACCCTATTGTACTGGTGCTGGGCAATTTGAATAACTATTTTAGCAAAGTGCTTGCCTTTCATTATTTAAAAGACCGTTCGCAACAAAATGTGGCCCGGGAGCTTAGTGTAAACCCGTTTTTTGTAAAGGATTATGAGCAGGCCGCCCGTAGCTATGATTATGGCAAAACTATGCGCATTATAAGCTATTTGCGTGAATATGACCTGAAAAGCAAAGGGGTGGATTCAAACGCCGAAGACGGCGCCTTAATGAAAGAGCTGATGTTTAAAATATTACATTAAAAACGACAGATCAAAACATTCTTATTAGTTTTAGATTTTTTGTTTAGGAGTAACTAATCCACTGGCCTGTACGTAAAAAGGATATTTTTGAACAACTTTTATTATGAGTGTAATCGGTTTAATAGGTGCTATCTTCCTTTTTTTAGGCATAATCCTGGTTTTCCTGGTAATTATATTTACCGTTCTTAAACATTTGCAACGGAATTATTATCCCAACTGGAAGTTTTTAGATTATGTAAGTGTGGGCTACCTTGAACACCTGTATAAAAAGTATATCAAAAGATCGTAATTGTTTTTGCCGTAAGCTTTGTTGCAAGCTTAATTAAACCTGTAAGTTGTTTACTATTGCCTTATTAATATTAGCAGGTATCTCATTCAATCGTTTTTGCAAGGTTTCAGCTAATATCATATCATTCGGTGAATGGAACATATCCTCATGGTCTCCGGGCACATCATAGGTAGTTATGCCATTTAGCGCATAACTACCCCATCCTAAATGTTTCGGATCATCAACATAATAAAGCCTTTGCTCGGCCTTTATGAGGTCTATTTTTAAGCTGTAAGGTTCTATAATATACCGGGCACATGCTATTTCCAGTTTCTCTATCACATTTTGCATATATCCAGGCAACTCGGAGGGCGCGTATTTGTTGCGGAAGCCGGATTTGGTTAAGAAAGATTTAAACTGCTGCCCGAATGTCTGGCTTAAATAATCAACGTTTGATACCGGGTAATTATAAAATGAGCCTATTCTGAAAATCAATTTATCAATTTGCCGTTCGGCTTTTCTTAATATATTGTTTATAGGGGCCTGGAAAGTTTCCTGCACATTTGTATCTATCATTGCCAGCATTTCAACTTTTTTACCGGCTTCTATAAGCTGTTTGGCCATTTCATAAGCAATAATGCCCCCCATGGAATAGCCCGCGATAGCGTACGGGCCAACAGGATCGTGGTTTAAAATTTCATGATTATAATAAGCGGCTATAGTTTCTATACTTTCAAGCGGGTCTTCGTTACCATCCAGTCCGGCTGCACGTAAACCAAAAACCGGCTGATCAGGATCCATGTGGTTGATTATACTATTAAAATTAAACAGGTTAAGCCCAATACCATGCACTAAGTATAAAGGTATTTTATTGCCGCCTGCTTTCAGGTTTATCAATGAGCTATTAGGCGAATCAGAAGCAGTATCAATAAATTGCGCAAGCAATTTTACTGTTGGGTAGTGCACCAAAGTAGTAAGCGGTAAACGCTTGTTAAAATGCTCTTCAATGCCAACAATTATAGTTAATGCAATAAGCGAGTCAAGGCCCAGGTCAATAAAATTATCGTTGATGCCAATATGGTCAAAATCGGTGTTGCTGAGTACTATTTGGGTGATAATTATTTCAGTTTGCGTGCTTGGTTTTTTATTGCTCCGCGACAGTGGTTTAGTTGTAGGTACAGGTAGTTTTTTCCTGTCTAACTTGCCGTTGGGCATTAAAGGCATACGAGGTATGAGGATAAAAGCCCCAGGTAACATATATTCAGGCAGCTTATTTTTAAGGCTGTTTCTCCATTTATTTATCTTTTTACTGCGCTGATAGGTAGCGATATATCCTTTTGCTACTATGTAAGCCACCAATAGTTTGTTACCCAGGCGGTCTTCGTGCAATATGATCAGTGCGTCTTTGATCCCCCTGATATTTTTGAGCTGAAATTCTATTTCTTCGGTTTCAATACGGTAGCCCCTTATTTTTATCTGGTGATCTATTCTTCCAAGGTATTGCACCTCACCATTCTCAAGTATTTTGCCCCAATCGCCGGTTTTGTAAATTCTGCCGCCTGAGCCTGAAAATGGATCATCAATAAATCGTTCATTGGTAAGGTCGGGGCGGCCTATATAGCCCCGTGCTACACCTTCGCCGCCAATATATATTTCACCCTCTTCTCCATTTGGCACCTGTTGCCGTTCTTTGTTTAAAATATAAACCTGCGTATTGGCAATAGGCTTGCCAATAGTTATAAATTCATCGCCAGGCAATATTTTTTTTATAGTGGAATAAATAGTGGTTTCGGTAGGCCCGTACATGTTCCACAGTTCAGTACACTTATCCAGTAATTTATCGGCAAGGTCTTTTGCAAGCGCTTCACCACCGCAAAAAACTTTTATGGGCAACGTTTTGTTCCATCCGCTTTGTAATATCATTCGCCAGGTAAATGGCGTGGCCTGAACAATACTTGCCTGTTCCGTTTTTATTAACTGAAGCAGTGTACGCCCGTCTTTGGCTACATCATTATCAACAATTATAATTTGCGCGCCGCTAATTAACGGTAAAAACAGTTCAAGTTCGGCAATATCAAACGAAATGGTGGTTATACTCAGTAATATATCTTTATGATTAATGCCCGGCGATTCTTGCATGCTTAATAAAAAATTAAGCAGGCTGTGCCGTTCAATTGCTACCCCTTTTGGTTGCCCTGTTGAACCTGATGTATATAATATATACGCCAGTTCACGGTCATTATATTCAACATCAGGATCTTCGGCGGGCTGATCATGGCATTTTGTCAAAGCATCATCGAATAGTATTTTTTCGTTGATGCTTATATAACGTTCACTATATTTTTGTGCTGTGCATAAAAGCTTGGCGCCACTGTTTTCAAATATAAAGTTAACCCTGTCGATGGGTAAATTTGGATCGATGGGTACATAAGCTGCCCCTGCTTTTATAAGCCCCAATAAACAAAGCACCAAGTTTATTGACCGGTCAATTGCTACCGCAATAATGTCGTTGTTGGTAATGTTGTTCGCTATAAAATATGCCGCTATCTGGTTCGACCGGGTATCAAGTTCGTGGTAAGTAATAGATTGCCCGTTATGTTTAATAGCTATTTTGCCAGGATACTGTTTAGCCTGTTTAGTTATAAGTTTGGTAAGCGTTACATTTTGGATCTTCATTAATTACTTTAGCTATGTAAACAACCATTTTTGCTATAAGTTGTTTAAAAAACGATGGAGCTTAAAAGCAAAAGATCATTCTTTAGAAGAATATAGGGGTTAGATTTATTGCCGTGCCATCTGTACTTTAATTTACAGCACAATGCCAATATAAAGGTAATGATTTTAAGCAGCCCGGCAAAGCCACACACCCTTTTAAGGTGGAAAATAACAAGGATTTACGTAAAAAAGCTTTTACAAAACTATTTAACAGGATTTACTGTTCATTGTTAACTGCTAACAGGATGCTTAACATAATGATAATATAAAATTCATATTCATATACTTTAACTTTGCAGCAAAATCGTATGAAACAGCCGAAACAAAAACCACAACAAGTTAAGTCAGCACGTAAAGCCGCAAAGAGCGAACTTAAGACGCGCCTGCTAACAACATTAAAAACTATACTGGATCAGGATAAAATAAAACTGACCAAGAAAATAAAAAAGCAATCGAAAAAGCTTATTAAAGCAGTTGCCAATGAATTGGTTATTGCCAAACAGGTTATTACCAGGCCTGTTGCCGTAAAAACCGAAAAACCTGCAAAGGCTACAGCGGTAGTAAAAGAGGTTAAAGCCAAACATACTGCCCCGGCAAAAAAAATTGTTCCAAAAGCGCCTGTAAAAGCAAAGGCCCCTGTAAAAACAAGTACCGCCGCCAAGCCTGCTGCTGAAAATAAAACAGAGAAAAAATAGCCCTTTCACTGTTCGCTTATATTTGTAACCTTTTGAATCGCAACGCTTTCTTATGGAGATGAGATGATTCGTTGTTTTTCATGCATGGTTTTAATGGAACCGCTTCCTTAGACGGAGAAAGGCCTTTTCTATTGTAAAATAGGAGATCAACGCGGCAGCAAAAACAAATAAAAAGTTTTGTGGAAACAAGGCCCACCAGGGGTTTACGTTATAGCCTGAAAATTGCGGGGCAAAAAATGGCTGTTGCCAAATATAAATGCTATAGGATAATATCCCGATAAAATTCATGACCGGATGATTGAAAAAATTATATAAGGGGTTGCCGGGCCCGATATGCACAATGTGATAAAGGAAAACGGCTATAAAAATGCTGCTCACCAAATAATCAAAAGGAACAGAATATAAACCGGCGAACAGTAACGTTGAAGGCAAGTAAGCCAGCAATGCTAAAAGCAAACTCAACCCTGCTAAAGGGTGTATTAAAAATTTATGGATATGTTTAAACCATCCTTTAAATAGCCCCACTGCAAATATCGACCCTGCCATTAATGCGGGGGCAAAAGACAAAAAGCCCTTTAAAAGAAATAAGTTTGAAGGGTTTGGGTGATAATATAAATAGAACCTTATAATAATATTATATAAAACGATTATTATTACTACGTTGTAGTATTTTTTGGGGATAAGCAGTAATATAAGCGGCCATAAAACATAATATTGTTCTTCAACTGATAACGACCACATATGGCCTATAAACCATGAACGGGTGCCGGGTAGAAAATCTGTAGTAAAAATTGCCGAGCAAAAAACATCCTTTGCATGTATAGATAGAATACCGGCTACACAAAGCAGGGTAATCACTATTAAGTATAAATAGGCTACCGGGAGGATACGATAGGCCCGCCTGATATAAAAGTGTTTTATATTTATAAAGCCATTCTGCACCTTCTCCTTTAATAATAAGCCGGTTATCAAAAATCCGCTGATCACAAAAAATACCTGTACGCCAAAAGCCATGTTAGCGATGTATCTCTCGAAAAATATAAAGGCAACGGGGCTGTTTGGCACAAATTTAGAATGCCCTATAAGTACAAATATTATTGATACCGCCCTTAATCCGTTTAGCGATGGGATTTGCTTTTGATTGAAAACAGGCGGGATAGATAGATTATCTAACGAAAAATATTTGCTTATAAATAGTTTCACACTTATGTAGGGCTCGCTTAATTAGGTATTTGCAAAGTAATAAATAATGATCAATGGTTTTATACGTATTAATACCTTAATTGTTAAGCAGCTATTTACGCATATCAACACTTTTATTACTTTTACCTTTTGAATTATAACTCATCATCAATGAACTATTGGTTAGTAAAGTCGGAGCCTCATAAATATAGCTGGGAAAAATTTAATGAACAAGGCCGCACCTTTTGGGATGGTGTGCGTAATTATACAGCGCGCAACAATTTACGGGAGATGAAGGAAGGCGACCTGGTGCTTTTTTACCATAGCAACGAGGGCAAGGAAGTGGTAGGCATAGCCAAGGTAGTAAAAGAGTTTTACCAGGACCCAACCACCGACGATACGAACTGGGTAGTTGTTGATCTTTCGCCTGTTGAGAGCCTGAAAACCCCGGTGACGCTCGCTACCATAAAAGCCGACGAAAAACTGAAGGATATTGCCCTGGTTAGGCTGGGGAGGCTATCTGTTGTTGGGCTAAAGCGCGAAGAATTCGACCATATAGTTGCGCTCGGCAGCCAGGGTTGATATAGCAAATCTTCTGTAAATATGTAGTTACATAATTTTTAGCTTGTATATACATGTTATCTTTAAGGCGATCTTACCAATCACCATCAAAACCTATTGCTATGAAATTAAAGATATTCAGTGCGTTGCTTGCGTGCCCGCTTCTTTTGTTATTTAGTTTTGATAAGGGTGTTAAACACCATCCATCGCCACAAAGATCAATACATACTGAAAAAACAGGAGTTGCATATGCCGATACCGTTGTTACCAATTTTTTTAAACGTACCACGGGCTGGATAGCCAGCGATGGCGCCCTCACAGTTCCCCTTAATGATGGGCGAACATTATGGCTGATGGGCGACAGCCATATTAATGATTACGATATGAAAACCGGTACCACGCCATGCCTGTTCCAGGTGCGTAACTGTGCCTTGCTGCAACCTAAAAACGACTGGCAATGGCAACATACCCAAACGCTGACAGGCAAAGGGCCGGGCAACAAAAATTACTTTAAGTTTAATGCCAGCGACCACTATTTTAGCTGGCCCGGGGCAGGTGTGCAGATAGGCGATACCGTGTATGTATATTGCAGTAACCTTCAAAATAAGGCCGGCGGCGGCGCCTTTGGTTTTGGCAGCGCAGGTAACGATTGGTGGGCCAAAATAAAATACCCTGGAATGACGGTAGCCGCTTATACCCAATTACCTTCCTTTGCGGGGATAGGTTTTGGTTTTAGCATGATAAAAAATGATAAGGATGGTTATGTGTACGTTTATGGTTCAAAACTGGTTGTTACTGCCGGAGAGATCTATATAGCGCGCTTTCCTATTCACAATCCTAATGCTGCCTGGACGTTTTGGGACGGGGAGGGGTGGAACACGGATGCAGCAAAAAGCAAGATAATTGCCAGGTCGCCATCAACGTCGGTAAGTTTTTGCAAGGTTAAAAATAAGTACATTATGGTATGCTCAGAGTTTAATGTTGGGTGCGACCAGGGCAAAGATATTTACACCGCTACATCAAACAGCCCCCTTGGTCCATTTACCAAACCTAAAGTGGTTTATTCCATCCCCGATAGGAAAGAAGGCCACTCGCCGTTTTTTTACAGCGTTTTTGGTCATCCTGAATTTATCAACCGCCAAAATGAGTTGCTGATCACCTATAGCATAAATGGTTACGGAAAATGTGTTGTTGATTGCGTTAACGGCCGTTCCGATCCGAATATTTATCGCCCGCGAGGTATAAGGGTGCCGCTAAAATTGATAGATAAAGACCTTTAAATTTATTAAAAACGTGAGTTCCATATAAGAAGTTTTATAAAATAGGCTATGCCCCGCTGGGGCAATAATTATTCTTATATCGAACTCAAATTAAAATGCTATTTTTAAAATGTCATGATAAATAAAGCATTTATTAAAAGGCATTTTTTTGCCGCACTAGTAATTTCGGGCACATATATTTTGAGCCCTTGCAAAGCAAAGGCCCAAACGGAATTTAAAGGATTGGAAAACTTGTTTACCACGCCCCTCAACTATGTTATCCATCATGCTGATACTGCGCCCGTAATTGATGGCGACATTAATGATAAGGCCTGGAAACAAGCCGCCTGGACAACGGATTTTATTGATATAGAAGGCGGCAGCAAGCCCACACCAACCTATTCAACCAAAGTTAAACTGCTATGGGATGATACCTGCCTCTATATAGCCGCGCAATTGCAGGAGCCAAATGTTTGGGCCTATCAAACCCATCATGACGATGTTGTGTTCCGCGACAATGATTTTGAATTATTTATCAACCCTAATAACAGCGGGCACCAGTATTACGAAATTGAAGTAAACCCTATTAACACCATTTTCGATTTGTTTTTGGGCACACCTTACCGCGACCTGGGCAACGCTATGGTAAACTGGAATGCCGAGGGGCTGAGGTCGGCTATTAAAGTGCAGGGTACAATCAATGATCCCTCTGATACCGACAAAGGGTGGACAGTGGAAATGGCTATCCCCTTTAAAGCTATAAGCCTTGGGAACCGTGCAGGCAGGCCACACGATGGTACCTGGTGGCGCATTAATTTTTCGCGGGTTGAATGGGATACAAATGTAAAGGATGGTAAGTATGTAAAGCAAACCCAGCCAGATGGTTCACCAAAACCGGAGCATAATTGGGTTTGGTCGCCGCAGGGGGTTATCAATATGCATTTCCCTGAGCGTTGGGGCTACCTGTTGTTCAGCAATAATGCTACAGGAAATACAACCTTTTCTATGCCCTACAATGAAGACCAAAGGCGCTATTTATGGCTGATATACTACCGCGAACATATGTATTATGGCGATCATAAAGCCTATGCGCTTAATTTGAAAGACCTGGGATTGAACGATAAAGTTACAGTAGACGGCAAACCTAACCAGTTGGAGCTGGAAGCCACACCGCACCAGTTTATGGGCTTGATAACCGACGAGGCCGATCATACTCCATACACCATAAACCAGGAAGGCCTGGTACGTAAATTAAATGAACGTGGTGAATAAGGAAAACAGCTCAGGATGAGAAATGTTCCTTGCGTTAGTGATAGAAGCGGATACCGGCCCCGTGGCTAAGGCTGGTGTAGTATGAGCGTATAGCACGACCGCTGCAAAGAAAGCGGGAACGCCCTAATTTAGGATTTGTATAAGAAGTTAGCCATATAATTTAATGCAGCACCCCCACCACCAAAAACGCTGCGCAAACAACCGTCACCATTACCATCAGCGGCCATATAAAGCGCCACCATGTTTTTATGCTGATGTTTACCAACCCTAACGATGGCAGCATCATACCTACGGGTGTTACCAGCCCCATTATACCCATACCAAACAAATAAGCATTAACTATTTCCCTTCCCGGCACACCAACAATTACTGCCAGCGAGCCAAATATAGGCATGGTTAATACCGCCATACCCGAACTGGATGCAATAACCAGTGTTAACACCATAAACATGAGCAGCAGCACTACAATAAATAATACCATCGGCATTTTGCTTACCAACCCGGCGGAATAATACAGAATGGTGCCCGTGATATGCCCGTCATTCATAATAATGGTGATCCCCCTTGCCACCCCTAACATCATGGCTACCGAAAGCAGTGTCTTTGCGCCTTCAACAAACCTGTCGATAAACACACTTTCTTTCATGCGGGTAATAAAAGCTATCAATATTCCCGATACCAGGAACACTGCTGTAACGGCCTGCATCGACCAATTGGCCACAAAGCCATATATCATTAAGCCAATGGTTGCCAAAAACAGGAAAAACAGCATTGTGTTTTTTGAGCCAAGCGGTTTGTTGCTATTTTCAGTATGTTCAAATTCGTCATAAGGCGATTTAACCGCCCCGTCAGTCCTGTAAACCAGTGAGGCCGTTGGATCTTTCTTTACTTTTTGAGCATAGCGGACGATGTACCAAATAGTGATAATGGTAGTCACCAAAAATATGGCTAAACGTTCATACAGGCCGTCTGTCCAGTTTATACCTGCGGCATTTGAGGCTATTATTGTGGAGAAAGGGTTGCAGAATGATGAAAGGTTGCCGATGCTTGTCCCACCGAGTATAACGGCTGCGGGGACTAACAGATCATAACCCGCCGCAAGATAAAGCGGAACGAGTATGGGGTAAAAGGCCAACCCTTCTTCGGCCATTCCCTCGGCCGAACCACAAAATGTAAAGAAAAAGGTAAGCATAATAATGAGCCAGGCTTCCTGCCCCTTCATACGATGGGAGAGCCAGGCCACGCCTTTTTCCATTGCCCCGGTTTGTGTAAAAACCATTATAAACCCGCCGATGAACAGCAGGAAAAATATAATATCAGACCCGTCGAGCAAACCCTGTATAGGTGCTATGAATACTGCCAGCGGCCCTTGCCCGTTACTTTTTAATGAATGATAAGTGCCGGGTATGGCCACAGGTTTAAAAATATCGCCGCTTTTAAATTTTTCCAGTTTGATGAGTATCTTCAAACTATCGAGCGTATGCTGGGTGCAAGGCACCGCTTTATCGCCTGCGGCTGATGTAATGGTAAATGCGCCGTTGTTGTAGCTTAACGTATTATATTCGCCGGCGGGCATTATCCAGGTGGCAATGGCTGCTAAAATTATCACCAGAAATAAAATGGTAAGCGGCGAAGGCAGTTTGTTAAGCTTGGACATGGCAGGTTACGGTTGGTTAAGGTGAATGCTATTGTTGTGCTGCAAAAAATAAAGCTTTTAATTCGGTAGCGTCATCGGGTTTCATTTTGCCACCCAATATCAGGCGTAATTGCCTGCGGCGGAGCGCACCATCAAATAAAGCGATTTCTTCGGGAGTGCCGGGTACCAGTTCGGGTACAGGCATAGTACAGCCATTAGCATCAAGCGCTACAAAAGTGTAATATGCCTCATTGCTTTTTACACGGGTACCGCTGGGGATGTTTTCGGCCCACACATCCATCCTCACTTCAACAGATGTATTGAACGCGCGCGTTACCCTGGCCTCGATGGTTACCACATCGCCCAGTTTTATGGCATGTTTAAAACTTACATTATCAACTGACGCGGTCACCACAATGCGGTTACAATGTTTTTGCCCGCTTATGGCCGCAGCTATATCCATCCAGTGCAGCAAGCGGCCGCCCATTAAGTTATTCAGGGTATTGGTATCATTGGGTAATACCAGTTCATTCATTATTACATATGATTCCTTGGGGCTTTTTGCTTGCATAGATTATTGTTTTAGCTGTAAATATACATTTTTCAATTATCTGAACCATGATTTAACGGATTAAAGGACTGACATGATTTGGCTGTCTCACCGCTGTCTCATTTTGAGACAGTTTTGCTTGATTTGCCCACATTATAGCCTGTAATATGGCATAAAACAGGTGTTTTATAGAGTTTTTTGACAAGAAAAGGCCTTTTTTTTGTGTTTTTTGAAGGAAAAATGGGCAAAAAAAGACGTTTTCGGCACTTTTAGAGGCTTAAAATCATGTATTTTGACGCATTTTGAGCGATTTTGAATTAGTAATAGTGCTGATAATGAGATGGTTGAATTTTGGCAAGAAATTGTGACTTTTTTGCTGCCTCATATTGTCTCATTTCATTAAATGAGACAGTTAGCTGCAAATTTATCACTATGTATGCTGCCGTCACATTTTCGTTATGTATTGCCCTTGTGTTAAAATTCTGTTACATTTAGAGCGTTTTTAACTGACCATTGTATGAAATATAACCCTTTAAAAGGCATTGTCCTCTGCCTTTGTGTATCAGGCTGTTTATTGCCCTCGTTTACCATCGCCCAAAATAAAACCCAATATTCCAGTTTGGAAGAAGCCCTGCGCACAGGCCGCAAACTGGCCGGCAAATCAGGCCCGCGCGGTGTTGACTGGATAAATAATGGCGACCAATATTCATTTAATACCGATGGCAGCATCAGTTCTAAAAATCCTGCTACGCTAAAGGAAGATGTTATCTTTAATGATGCCGATCTGAAATTTCCCGGCAGTGATAAGGCTTTCGATTATGATGAATTTCAATGGTCGCATGATTCAAAACATATAGTTTTCCGTAATAATTTCCGTAAAAAATACCGCCGGTCTGGTATATCCGATTATTACATTTATGATATTGCCGCCAAACAACTAAAGGTAGCAGCCAAAAATGCCCGATCGGCAGAGCTATCACCCGATGGCTCAATGGTAGGTATTGAACGCGATGGCAATATGTACGTATATAACTTTGCTAATGATAAAGAAACCCAGCTAACGGATGATGCCTCAGGCGGTGAGAACGGCATTTTTAACGGCCATGGCGATTGGGTTTATGAAGAAGAATTGGAAGTAGCCAAGGCCTGGAACTGGTCGCCCGATAATAAACATATTGCTTACTGGCAGTTTGACGACAGCAAGGTTCCCGATTTCCAGATGACCAATTTCGAGGGCCAGCATCCTAACATTGTGCACATTGCATTGCCACAAGTAGGCGATGCCAACCCTAAAGTTAAAATAGGCGTTGTTGACGTAGCCTCGGGTAAAAAAATGTGGCTAACACCAGATGAGACAGGCGATTTCTATATCCCACGCATTTACTGGACAAGCGACCCCGATGTGTTGGCTGTAATGACCCTGAACCGCGCGCAGAATGATATGAAGTTGTATTTCTTTAATATACATACCGGCGCCCACCATGTAGTGATGGAAGAGAAGAACGATACCTGGGTAGCCATATCAAACTTTTATACTAATGTGAATGATATGGTGTATTTTCCCGAGAAAACAAAGGATTTCTTTTGGGTGTCTGATCGTTCGGGCTATTACCACATCTACCATTATAACTACGATGGAAAGTTGATAAACCAGGTTACCAAAGGCAACTGGGATATGATAAAAGTAACGGGCATCAACCCTGAAACTAAAACTATCTATTACCTATCTGCAGAAACATCAGGATTGAACCAGGAGCTTTATTCTATTAAATATGATGGCAGCCATAAAACCAAATTGTCGAAGCAGGAAGGTTTCCACGACATCAATATGTCGCCTAATACAAAATATTATATTGATAAATATAGCAACGTAAGCACGCCGACACATGTCGACCTATGTAATGCCCAAGGTAAAGTCCTGCAAACGCTTGAAGATAATAAGGAAGTAAATAATTTCATCGCCAACCATGCTTATTCGCCTGCAGAGTTGTTTCATTTCACTACGAGCGATGGCGTTGGTTTGGACGGCTATATGGTAAAACCATTCAACTTTGACCCTAAGAAAAAATATCCGGTAGTGTTTACCGTTTATGGCGGACCTGAATCGCATGGGGTGTACAATAAGTTCCAGGAAAGCGCCTGGGCACAGTGGCTAGCGCAGAACGGGTATATTGTGGTTGATGTAAATAACCGCGGCATAGCCAATTACGGCAGCGCCTTTATGAAAATTGTGCATAACCAGTTGGGCAAATGGGAAAGCCATGATTTTGCCGAAACCGCTCACTACATAGGTTCAATGCCTTTTGCCGATAGTACCAAAATGGCCATAATGGGTGGCAGCTATGGCGGTTACAGCACAACTTACACGCTGCTTACACATCCGGGCGTATTCAAGGTAGGTATAGCCAACTCACCGGTAACCGACTGGCGTTTATATGACGATATCTACACAGAGCGCTATATGGGCACTGCCGAAGAGAATGCTGCGGGCTACAAAAATAGCTCGGACATGACCCATGCAGCCGGTTTGCACGACCACCTGCTACTGATCCATTCCATGAGCGATGATAATGTACACCCGGCCAACACCATGCAGTTACTAACCGCGCTTACCAATGCCGGTAAAGATGTTGACCTGCGTATCTATCCTCCCGGCGCCCACGGCGCGGCCTACAACGCGCAAAGCCGTCTGCTGATAAACGAAGTAAGCTTTGATTACCTGGAGCAATACCTGAAAGGGAATTTTAATTTGCCGAACTTGAATAGTAAATAAGCCAGCCCCCTCTAAATCTCCCCCGGAAGGGGAGACTTTAAAAATTACACTTTTAGGCCCTCCCTTCCGGGGAGGGTTGGGCGTGGCTTTATTTCTTACTGCTATTCACCACTTCAAACCCTACCAATTCTTCCCAGCGGGCAGTGGGTGGTTTGTAATAAACTAATATTTGGTAGCGGTTCTCCGTATCGAAATAACTACCTTCTAACGCAATGTAGTCAGGGGTTTTAGTCTTATTGTCTACCCAAACATATTCGTAGTCATACACGCCTTGTTTTAGAAAAAGGTGGGTATAGAATTTGCCCTTGTCGTCGTAATTCAGTTTGCTGCGCTCATCAAGTTTATAATCATTGAATTTGCCTACTATATAAACCGAACCATCGGCGCCAGTTTTACTTCCAGCGGCAAGACTAAAATACATATGCGCGTAATCGCCGTCAACGGTTGGGTTTCCCGCGCCGTCCTGGTTCAGTACATAATAATTACCGTCATTATCATACAAAAAAGTATAGTTGGGCAAGTTGCGGCTGGCATCGGTTAGTAAAATAACTGTGTTGGCAGTATCGCGGATCATCTTCAGCACACGGTCTGAATTAAGCCGTAAGGTACGCGTATCAAAATGTCTGAACTCGTTGCCAGCAGGGAAATCGTTGGTGCTAAGGTCGCCGTAAATTAGCTGACTGCCACGTATATATTGCGCCTGGGTTGTAAACTGGCCGGTAGCGTCAATGTTATTCTGCATTATCCATGTGCGTATATCGCGATTAGGGTTTTGCACGGTAAGGCTGCCATAATTTATCTGGAAGTTTATTTTTTGGTTGCTTTGCCGCAGGTTCTGGTCGCTTGAGGCCACAATTTCTGCCGATACCGAAAGCTTTGGATTAACCACATAAAACCGCCGCGTCAGTATTATTTTCGACTGGTCATCATCTTCATAAACCTTCAAAATATAGTTTCCCGATATTTTTGGTTTGATATAGTCGTTCGGGAATTTGATAGAGTAATGCGTATACTTTTGCAACGTAGCTGACGAATAGCTATAATCGAGTATCTTATCCTCGGTAAAATTTTGCAGATATTCGGTTGGGTTCAGCCCTGATGAATTCCAGTCGCCATCACAATGCTCAATGGTGTAATAATAATAGCGTGAACCGCCACGCAGGTCGTCAAATTCCAGTTGTACCTGTTCGTCACTATTTAATTTAATAATAGGGAAGGATGGATTTTTTTTGGTGTTATAGAACATCACGCTCTTTATGGCGGGATTTAAAACATTATTGTCATAAGGGGGGGCAGATTGAGAAAAGCTTTTTGTTGCGAAAAAAAGAAGAAAAAGCAATGTGAAATACTTATTCATAAAAGGAATGATTTACCTTATACAAATAAACATAAAATAAAGAATAGATCGTCATGCTGAACTTGTTTCAGCACCTCACATGTTGTTTAGCATGAAGGCAATCTGTCTAAATGGGTTGCTGAAACAAGTTCAGCATGACTGGTGGAGAATAACCGTTACGCCTCTAACTCCATTATCTGCTCTGCCAAAGCTTCCCAGCGCTGCTGTACCGCACCGAGCTCCAGTTTTTTAGCATCATACTGCCGCGTAACTTCTTTCGATTTATTGGCATCAGTATAAAGTTTATCATCGGCCAATTGAGCCTCAAATGATTTCACTTCTTTTTCCAGCACAGCTATTTCATCTTCCATTTTGCCCAAGTCATGGTTAAGCTTTTTTAGTTGCTGGTGTTTGTTTTCGTTATGAGGCTGCGGTGGTTTAACAGGCTCGGGCTTTTTCTCTTCCTTTTTTTCCTCTTTAGGCGCAGGCGAGTTTTTTAGTTCGATCTTGCGCTTTGCCGCCCACTCATCATATTCAGCATACGTGCCGGGGTAAACTTTTATCTTTTGGTTCTCGATAAACCATATTTTGTTGGCCACATTATCAAGGAAATACCTGTCGTGCGATACCACGATCAGTGTGCCTTCAAACTGCTGTAATGCTTGTATCAATATGTTAACCGAAGCCATATCCAGGTGATTGGTAGGCTCATCCAGTACTAAAAAGTTGGCATCAGCGGTCAGGGCCTTAGCCAACGCCACGCGCGATTTCTCGCCACCTGAAAGCACTTTTATCTTTTTGAAAACATCATCGCCCGTAAATAGGAACGAACCTAAAATTGAGCGCAATTCAGTTTCATTATGCTTTGGGGCGAATGATTGCAGTTCCTGTAATATTTGGTTCTCCAAATGCAGCGATTCCAATTGGTGCTGCGCGAAGAATGTTTGTGTTACGTTATGGCCTATTTCGGCTTTGCCTGTAAAATCTTTGTCGGCACCTGCTATGATGCGCAGTAGTGTGGATTTACCTTTACCATTGGCACCTATTAAGGCAATTTTGTCGCCCTTTTCTATCAGTGCCTCGCCGCCATTTAAAATATCAATGGCAGGGTATTTTTTTACAATGTCTTCCAGCGTAACTACATGCCTGCCCGATTGCTTCGAAAAACGGAAGCTGAAATTTACGGTAGGGTTGTCATCATCCACATCATCTACACGCTCCAGTTTATCCAAAGCTTTGATACGCGACTGCGCCATCTTAGCCTTTGATGCCTTAGCGCGGAAACGTTCGATCAAACGCTCTTCCTGTTTTATTTTCGATTGCTGATTTTTAAATTCCCCGCGTTGTATTTCTTCGCGCTGTGCTTTTTCTTCTAAATAGAAGCTGTAGTTACCTGCGTATACGGTCAACTTGCCTTTGCGCGATTCTACCGTGCGGTTAATCACTTTATCCAAAAACCACCTGTCGTGCGATACGATGATCACCGCGCCTTCAAACGCCTTCAGGTAATCTTCCAGCCATTGGATAGAGGGTAAGTCGAGGTGGTTGGTAGGCTCATCCAGTAACAGAATATCGGGTGCCTGTAATAATATTTTAGCCAGCATCACGCGCATACGCCAGCCACCCGAAAATGTGCTTAGTTTGCGGTGCGTATCAGGTTCGCTAAAACCTAAACCCGCTAAAATTTCCTGTGCCTTGTATTCAATGGTATAGCCGCCAAGTACTTCAAATTCGTGCTGCTTGTCGCTTAGTTTGTGCAGCAGATCATCGCTGTAATCTGTTTCCAGTTTTTTCAGCAGGTTTTCTATTTCGTCGTGCAGTTGGTTCTGGCGCTCAAAAGCCTCCATTGCCACGTGCAAAATGCTTTCGTCTGATGAGTATGATAGCAGATCCTGGTTCAGGTAGCCCATGGTCAGGTCCTTGGCCATACTGATGGTGCCGGATGTTGGTTTATATTCGCCAACGATCATTTTAAGCAAGGTAGTTTTTCCCGTACCGTTGGCGCCGATCAAACCAATCTTTTCACCGGGTTTTATATGCCAGTTTGCTTCATCATACAGGGCCCGCGCACCAATCTCGAATGTAAGGTTATTTATAGCTATCATTTGCGCGCAAAGATACGATTTTTGGAAGGATTTTTAAAGGGGAATAGTGTGCCAATTGTCATTCTAAGCGTAGCGAAGAATCTTCTAAAACAGACAGGTTGCCGACATGCAGGGCGTAGAAGATGCTTCCTTCGTCAGCATGACAAGAAGATTGAGCGATTTTCTAAACAGCCGCCTGGTTTCCCGCCAAAGTCTCACCTTCTATCTTCTTCTGCAACTCCAAAATAGCGCCGATCAATGCTTCAGGGCGCGGGGGGCAGCCTTGTACATACACATCAACAGGTATCACCCTATCCACACCTTTAACCACATGGTAGCCATGTTGCCAGTAAGGGCCGCCGCAGTTGGAGCATGAACCCATCGAGATTACATATTTTGGTTCGGGCATTTGCTCATACAGGCGTTTAATGCGCTCGGCCATTTTAAAGGTAACCGTGCCGGCGATAATGATCACATCCGATTGCCTTGCCGATGGCCTTGGGAAAACGCCAAAGCGGTCGAGGTCGTAAGTAGAGGCAAATGAACCCATCATTTCAATGGCGCAGCAGGCGATACCAAAACTCAAGGGCCACAACGATGATAAACGCGCCCAGTTGAGCAGGTCGTTCATTTTGGTTACTACTATGCCGCCGTCTTCGCTGGTTATATCATTCATCACTTGCCTTTTTAAAAGTTGGTTTGAACATGGGTTTGCGTATGGGTTGGGTGGCTGGAGCTGCGGTTTCAGCAGCAGCCACAGGTTCCGCTGGCGCATTAAACGGGCGAAGTGCATGTGTGCTTTGTTCAGCGTTTAACTTGTCATACAGTGAGGCGGGGATAGTTACATTTGTTGTAGGTACAACGGGTTTGGGTTTTATCCAATCCAGGTCGCCTTTTACCCAAACATATACCAGGCCTAATATAAGTATACCTAAAAATAAGAACATTTCTATAAGCGCCAGCCTACTCCAACGCGGTTCAAAACTATTAATATCGTGATTGCCAAACACCGTCGCCCACGGAAATACAAATACCATTTCCACCTCAAACAACAGGAAAACCAGCGCTATTACATAAAAACGTGAATTAAAAGGTAACCAGGCGTTGCCAACCGGTTCTTCACCGCACTCGTACGAGGTTTGTTTTTCAGCATTAGGATGATTCGGCGCGATAAGCCTGTTCACAAAAAATATAAGGCTCACCAGAATTATTCCGGTAATTAAAAAGATAAGTATCTTTCCAAATTCTGATATTTGCGCAACATCGCCCATGGCAACAAATTTAATAAAACAAACAGATTTCGACGCTATAATTATTGGCGGTGGCGCATGCGGGTTAATGTGCGCTGTACAAGCGGGTTTCTTAGGAAAGCGCACGCTGATATTGGAAAAAAACGACCGCGTAGGAGCCAAAATACTTATCAGCGGAGGCGGAAGGTGCAATTATACCAACTTGTATTCGTCGGCACAGCAATTTATATCAGCTAATGAACATTTTTGTAAGTCCGCCTTTGCGCAATGGACGGTAGATGATACGATCAGTTTTTTCGAGGCCTATGGCATTTACGGGCAGGAAAAAACATTGGGGCAATTATTCCCGACTACAAATAAAGCAAAGGATGTGGTACAAGTATTCACCGATTTATGCCTCGATATGGAGCAGGAGATACGCTGCGATGTAACGGTAAACAATATTTATGAGGTTGATGAAGGCTTTATAGTTACCTATGAAAATGATGGGAGAGAAGTGCGATTACAAACTCCAAATGTGGTTGTAGCATCGGGAGGGTTACCCATTGCAAAAATTGGCGCGACGGATTTTGGTTTGCGCATCGCGCGACAATTCAACCTTAAAATAAATGAAACGGCCCCGGCTTTAGTGCCGCTTACTATTACCGGGAAAGACCAGCCCTGGTACGAACAGCTATCCGGAAATAGTATCTTTTGTCGTGTTTGGAACGACAGAATAAGTTTTGAAGAAAATATCCTTTTCACCCATTGGGGCTTAAGCGGCCCGGCCATCCTCCAAATATCATCTTACTGGCGACCGGGTGAATATATTTATATCGACTTATTGCCCCTCCAAAATATAGCAGAACTCATCCAACAAGAAAAGGAAGTGAATGGCAAAAAAATGCTGCTGGCCTATCTCGCTAATTTATACACCCGCAAATTTGCCGAGGCATTAGCTGATAAACTACCTGTTGAAAAGAACCTTGCTTCGTTAAGCAAGGCCGATATAGAAAACATCAGTAACCTCATCCATCAATTTAAAGTGAAACCTGCAGGTGATAAGGGCTATGATAAAGCCGAGGTAATGCGTGGCGGCGTATCGACTGACGAACTATCATCCAAAACTCTTGAAGTAAAAAAGGTGCCCGGCCTGTACTACGGCGGCGAATGTGTTGATGTAACCGGCTGGCTCGGTGGTTACAATTTTCAATGGGCCTGGGCCAGTGGGTTTGTAATAGCGCAAAGTTTGTAGAATAGAGCCAAGAGTCAAGATGCAAGAGTCAAGACGCTGCAAGTATCACATGTATTTTTTCCTATCCTGGTTCTTGCATCTTTATTCTTGCTTCTAATTCCCTCGCGTCATTGATTTTTTGAAATCAGCTACCAGCTTTTCAATATTACCTAAATTGTATTTGTTGTTGTGTATGGCATCGGCAATGTCGGGGTCATCGCCCATCATATCGCTCATGATATCTACAAAGTTTAGCGGGGTCAATTCTTTCATTTGCGCGGTGTTTTCGCCGTAATAATATGCTACTCTGTTGCCGCCTTTGCCGCCGCCGTGGCCTATGGGTATGGAAATGCCTGCGCCAATGCCGCCGCCATAGCCGCCTGTTCCGCCGCCAACACCGCCTTCAAAGGCCGGTTGTATGCCGCTGCTGCCTATTCCGCCATTGCCCTCGCCCCTGAAAACAAATAGTTTTAGATCTTCGTTCACTTCTACCTTAACAAAATCCAGCCCATATTGCCAGTTGCTGGTCGGGGGTTCGCCGGCAACAACAAAGCTATCGCGCCCTATCACGAACGATTTCAAATCGCTGGCACTTAGTTTAAAAGGGTTTCCTTTGTTGTTGTCTTTAAACTCAATAAAAGCCTCATCCTTAATTGGTCCTTTGCCGCCGGGGTGGGCGTTTATAAAGCCAGTTTCTTTGTTGCCCTTGACATCATAAAAATAGCCGGGTTGCCACTTTTGTGATTTTGCTGATACAGCTATCAGCATAAAAAATAAAATGATTAAAATTGAGCGCATAATTATAAAATACAAATAACGCATTTTTAACCTATTTAATATGATAGTAGATCTAAGAAGCGATACTGTTACAAAACCTACCCCGGGTATGCTCGAAGCCATGATGAGCGCCAAAGTTGGCGACGATGTTTTTGGTGAAGACGAAACCGTAAATGGGCTTGAAGCGAAAACCGCAGCCATATTCGGAATGGAAGCCGGGATATTTTGTCCGTCAGGCACAATGACCAATCAGATCGCCATTAAATGCTTTACCCAGCCGCTTGATGAACTGATCGCCGACCAAACCGCGCACATTTACCGCTACGAAGGCGGGGGGATAGCCTTTAATTCGGGTGTATCAACGCGGTTGTTGAATGGTTATCGCGGCATCATCACCGCCGAAATGATAGAACCGGAGATAAACGCTGAAAATATCCATTACCCGCATACCAGTTTGGTTGCGTTAGAAAATACAGTAAATAAGGGCGGCGGAAGTTGTTATACGTTAGAGCAGATCAAACCAATAGCTGAATTGTGCCGCAATAAAAGTTTAAAGCTGCATCTTGATGGTGCACGTATATTCAATGCGCTTGCGCATACAGGCGATAAAGCTGCTGACTACGGAAAATATTTTGATGGTATATCGGTTTGCCTGTCAAAAGGCTTAGGAGCGCCGGTGGGTTCAGTTTTTTTGGCTGATAAGGATACGGTTAAATATGCCCGTCGTGTGCGTAAAGTATTTGGTGGTGGTATGCGCCAGGCAGGGTTTTTAGCTGCAGCCGGGAACTATGCCCTCGATCATCATGTGGAGCGATTGAAAATTGACCATGCCCATGCGCAAATTTTAAGTGAGGCGCTGCTTAATTGCTCATGGGTAAGTAATGTTCTGCCTGCCGAAACTAACCTGATATTATTTGATACTGTTGAACCCGCGGCTGTTGTTTTAGCAAAGTTGGAAGAAAAAGGCATCCGGGCGTTACCGACCGATACTCATCGTATTCGTTTTGTGCTGCATTTGGATGTGCATCCTGAACAGGTGGAATATACTGTTGATGTTTTGAAGGGACTATAACCGCCTGCAATTAACTTACGAAGTTTAACAAACTTCGTAAGTTTGTTAAAATAAACGATATCACTTAGTCATTAACAAATTTACGAAGTCTTTAAGACTTCGTAAATTATTAGCGCGCGGGTATAAAACAAAAAAGTCCGGCTAAATTTAGCCGGACTTTTTTTATCCATTACGGTTAATTAACCTAAATATGATTTTAATATCTTGCTACGTGAGGTGTGACGAAGGCGTTGTAGAGCCTTATCTTTGATCTGCCTTACACGCTCGCGGGTAAGGTTGAATTTCTCGCCGATCTCTTCTAATGATAGCGGATGATTGGTACCTAAACCAAAGAACAATACGATGATCTCGCGTTCGCGTTCAGTTAATGTTGATAAAGAACGTTTGATCTCTTCGCTTAATGATTCGTTGATCAGGATAGAGTCGGTATTTGGCTCCTGGTTTTCCAATACGTCTAACAACGTATTTTCTTCACCCTGAACAAACGGCGCATCCATTGATACGTGGCGGCCCGAGTTGCTTAATGTGTCAGATATTTTGTCGACTGTTGTTTCCAGTATGTCGGCAAGTTCTTCAGGCGATGGCTCACGCTCATATTCCTGCTCTAATTTAGAGAATGCCTTGCTTATTTTACTTAATGAACCTACCTGGTTCAATGGTAAACGTACAATACGAGATTGCTCGGCAATAGCCTGTAATATCGATTGGCGGATCCACCATACGGCGTATGATATAAATTTGAAACCTTTTGTTTCGTCAAAACGCTTTGCGGCTTTAATTAAGCCTAAGTTCCCTTCGTTTATTAAGTCGCCAAGGGTAAGGCCCTGGTTTTGATATTGTTTTGCTACCGATACCACAAAACGTAAGTTGGTTTTGGTTAAACGCTCAAGGGCGGCCTGGTCGCCTTCCCGTATTTTTTGAGCTAATATAACTTCTTCTTCGGCTGTTATAAGGTCAACTTTACCAATTTCGTGCAGATATTTGTCGAGTGATTGTGACTCACGGTTGGTAATGGACTGGGTTATTTTGAGTTGTCTCATCTATTTTAAAACCTCGATTCTTACTTTTAGAATTGAACGTGCAAAGGTACGAAATTGTTATGAGAAATTTTTACTTAAATTTATATAAAAAAAAGAAGTGTATTTTATTGATTACATGCGATTTATTGCACGGTTTTTGTGGTGGCAAATCTTTTGGTTTTATATATAGTTTAGGTTAAAAGTTTCTTTCAGTCTTATACCTTTTTCGGTTTGCTGCAAAGTGCAACACTCATTTACCGGATCGTGTTCAAGATACAAAATATATTCTTTTTCCAAGGCTTCCTGCAAAATAATCTTCTTTTCTGTCAAAGTTTTTAGAGGGAACATATCGTAGGCCATTACGTAAGGCATAGGCAAATGCCCAACTGATGGCAGCATATCGGCCATGTACAATATCTGTCGGCCTTTATAATTTATTAGTGGCAGCATCATTGATTCCGTGTGGCCATACGCAAATTTTACATTGATATTACCCATAAAGCTTACACCCTCATGACCGTCAATAAACTTCAACTGCCCGCTTTCCTGTATCGGTAGAATGTTTTCTTTCAAGAAGGATGCCTTTTCCCGATCATTGGGGCTAACTGCCCAGTCCCAATGCTTTTGTGTGCTCCAGTAAGTAGCGTTTTTAAATGCCGGGATCAACTTATCGCCATCGCGCACAATGGCGCCTCCCACATGGTCAAAATGCAGATGAGTCAAAAAAACATCGGTAATATCATCGCGATGAAAGCCTTTTGCCGCAAGCGATCTATCCATCGTGGCATCACCATGTAAATAATAATGACTAAAAAACCTTTCATCCTGTTTATTGCCAATACCAGTATCTACCAGTATAAGCCTGTCGCCCTCCTCAATCAACAGGCAGCGCATGGCCCAGGTACACAGGTTGTTTTCATCGGCCGGATTAGTTTTGTTCCAGATAGTTTTGGGTACTACGCCAAACATAGCGCCGCCGTCTAATTTAAAGAAACCGGTATCAATAGTGTGAAGATTCATTAAGTCAAAAGTCAAAATTAAAAATTCAAAAACCTATTTCTATTTGCAACAATGTAAAAGCTGCCTAAAACGAACTTTGAATTATAGCAAGCTGAAACTAATTGCCGTTTGGCTTCAGCCAACGGGATAATAACAACTATGTTATATATGGCTTTAGCCGAACATACGTATAGTATTAGGCTAAAGCCTTGACTTTTTAGTTTACCAGTACCGTTGGCTGAAGCCAAACGGCAATGAGAAAGCTAAATTGCAATCAGTTTCATATACATTTAAAAAACAAAAGGCCGATGAATTTACCATCGGCCTTTTATATTGTTGAAGTCCAAAAAACTTTAAACTTTCTACTTTAAACTTTCAACTACAAATGTATGCATTCTCCGTACGCCTCAGCGGCCGCTTCCATAACCGCTTCGCTCATGGTTGGGTGAGGGTGTACCGATTTGATGATCTCATGGCCGGTAGTTTCCAGCTTGCGCGCGGTAACTATTTCGGCAATCATTTCGGTAACATTATGGCCCAGCATGTGCGCACCTAACAATTCGCCGTATTTGGCATCGAATATAAGTTTTACAAAACCTTCTTTCGCACCGGCAGCACTTGCCTTACCCGATGCCGAGAATGGGAACCTGCCCACTTTTAATTCGTATCCTGCTTCTTTAGCTGCCTTTTCGGTATAACCTACCGAAGCAATTTCAGGTGCACAGTAAGTACAGCCCGGAATGTTGTTGTAGTTCAATGGTTCAGGATTGTGGCCTGCTATTTTTTCAACGCAGATGATACCTTCAGCTGATGCTACGTGGGCCAGTGCCTGCCCTTTAACTATATCGCCTATGGCATAAACGCCGTCGATATTTGTTTTGTAGAAATCATCAACCAAAACTTTGCCTTTATCGGTTTTTACACCGGTTTCTTCAAGACCAATACCTTCAAGGTTAGTTGATATACCGACTGCTGATAATACTATCTCTGCCTCAACAACCTCAACACCGTTGGCAGTTTTTACACTCACTTTGCAAACATCGCCCGATGAATCAACCGATTCTACATTTGAACCAGTCATGATATTGATGCCTGTCTTTTTTAACAAACGTGCCAGTTGTTTTGAAACTTCCTCGTCTTCAAGCGGTACTATATTATCAAGGTATTCAACAACCGTAACCTTTGTACCGATAGAATTATAGAAATAGGCAAACTCAATACCTATAGCACCCGAGCCAACTACTATCATTGATTTTGGCTGTTTTGGCAGTACCATAGCCTGGCGGTAGCCGATAACTTTAACGCCATCCTGTTTAATGTTTGGTAACTCGCGCGAGCGGCCGCCTGTTGCCAAAATAATATTTTTGCCGTTTAGCTGCTGTACAGCACCATCGGCGCCTTTTACTTCAACAACACCATTGCCTTTAAGCTTGCCAAAACCGTTCACTACGTCAATCTTATTCTTTTTCATCAAGAACTGAACGCCCTTGCTCATGCCATCGGCAACACCGCGGCTGCGCTTTACCATGGCCTCAAAATTAACCTCACCGCCATCAACCTTAATACCATAATCGGCAGCATGATTTAAATATTCAAACACCTGGGCGCTTTTTAACAAAGCTTTAGTAGGTATACAGCCCCAGTTAAGGCATATACCACCAAGTGATTCTCTTTCTACTATTGCGGTTTTTAAACCTAATTGAGACGCGCGTATGGCGGCAACGTATCCGCCGGGGCCCGACCCTATAACAATTAAATCGTAGTTCATTTTTTATAAATACTTTGTGATTTAGCGCAAAGCTAAACAAAAGGGTGAATATGCGAAAGATTAACCCGTTTTGCTTACTTTTTGATGATGAAAAGCTTAATATAAGCGATGTATCGCGTCAATATTAATTCTGTATTAATTTTGTTACAATCAAAGAACGTTAAAATGTAAAAATTTCATAAAAAGCCGTTAATTTTTCTTATTTCGATGTTTTTAGCCATTTATTGTTGATAATTATATAACCTTTGTTAACATAAACTTAATAAATGCGATATGTTAAGCAATTATCTTTGCAGCAATTAATTGATTCATTATTTATTAAAAAAACAAGCAAGGTATGAGGAAGTATCTACTCTCTTTATTCATTTCCATTTTTACTGTGTGTTTGGCATTTGCGCAGGTTGCAAGTGCGCAAGTCACCATTAAAGGTAAATTACTTGATGCCCAAACGCAAGAGCCACTTATTGGCGCTACCATTACCGTTAAAGGCACCACAAAAGCAACCACGGCCGCACTCGATGGCTCATTCAAATTAAGGGTTGAAAGTGCAAGCAATACTACCCTGGTATTATCGTATGTGGGTTACGTATCAAAAGAAGTTGCAGTTACCAGCGAAAATATTGGTACAGTTACGCTTAACCCAACATCGGCTGCCATTAAAGAAGTGGTTATTACAGCCAACCCTTCATTAAGAATAAACAGGGAGACGCCTATTGCAGCCTCATCAGTAAACCGTACTTTCATTGAAGAAAAAGGCGCCGGTGCTGAATTTCCGGAACTAATGGAGATGACTCCTGGTACAACCGTATCGAGAGTAGGGGGCGGTTATGGCGATTCGAGGATCACTATACGTGGTTTCTCAAGCAACAACACCGCGCTGTTGATAAACGGTATACCAGTTAATGACCCTGAGGCCGGTAAAATTTACTGGAACGATTGGGCCGGTTTGCAGGATGTTACAGAATACATGCAGGTACAACGCGGTTTAGGTGCTTCTACTATAGCAGTTCCGTCGATTGGCGGTACTATCGATATCAGGACACGCAGCACCGAGACTACCCCGGGCGGTGTTATATCGCAATCAATAGGCAGTTATGGTGAACAAAAAACGTTGATCTCTTATGCAACCGGTTTAACCGAAAATGGCTGGGCTTCATCATTCCTGCTTTCACGCAATACCGGTACATCACCGGGCGCCGAAGGCCTTTATTACACAGGCTATAATTACTTTGCAAACGTTTCAAAGCTGATAGGAACAAATCAAAGCTTGTCGTTCAACTTTATGGGTGCATCGCAAAGGCATGGTCAGCGTTATACTTATAATACTATTGATGTATATCGTAATGCGCCACAGGGAACAAGGTATAATTCTGATTGGGGCTATTTAAATGGCCAGCAATTCAGCGCTGAACAAAATTTTTACAACAAGCCATTGGCTTCTATTAATTACAACTGGAACATTAATCCTACAACAAGCTGGAGTACCATATTATATGGAAGCTGGGGTACAGGTGCTGCCGATTATTTAGTAGCTAAATCAGGTGTGCCAAATACGTTGTTCCCGGGGTCTGCAGCTGCGCCACCCAGAACAGGCGGCATTTATTCTCCTCTCGACTTTGACGCTATCACTAAATTCAATCTGTCCTCAACTGACGGGTCGGCAAATTATTACATGCAGAATGTAAATAACAACCACCAGCAATATGGGATCATTAGCTCTGTTAAAAAAACAATAAATAACATCACTTACCTGGCTGGTGTTGATATGCGTTATTATGAAGGCGACCACTTTAACACCATCGATAATTTATTTGGCGCCAATTACGTGCAGGATAATTATAGCGCGGCATCGCCTTCGGGGAATATAAATAACCCCACAAACCAGGTTTCAACAGGCGATAAATTCAATAACGACTATGTGTATGATATAGCACAGGAAGGCATATACGCACAAGCTGAATATAAAAAGGATGCGCTTTCGGCGTTCTTAACATTAGCAGGTACTAATACTTCAAACCGCAGGATAGATTATTTTAACTATTTAAATAGCGATCCTAATCAAACATCAAAATGGTTAAACTTCCTGGGTTACCAGGCAAAAGGCGGCGCCAACTATAATATTGATGCTAATAATAACGTATATGCTAACATTGGTTATATACAAAGGGCACCACTGGTAGCAGCTCTTTTCCTGAATAAAAACAATACCATTAACCCGAATGGCCGGCCAGAAAAATTGTTTGATTATGAGGTTGGCTACGGCTATGTTAGCGCGTTGCTAACCGTTAACTTAAATGCTTACAGGGCAAATTATAGTGATATATCAAAAGTGTACGCATCTCCTGTATTAAACAGGGACGGAAGCGCAAATACCGTTAATATAAACGGATTAAGTGAATTGCACCAGGGTATTGAGTTTGAAGCAAAATTGCACCCGGCACAATGGGTAACAATTGGTGGTATGGCTTCAATAAATGATTTTCACTATACAGGTAATACAGCTAGCGGCCAAATCACTAATCCAAACGGAGCCCCAACTGCGGTTCCTGAGTTATTTTTGAAGGGGTTGCCAATTGGTAATATTGGTACTTCATCAACAGGTGCGCAAACAACGTTTGGCGGTACGCTCGACTTTAAAGTACTTCCAACTGTAAAAGTAGGCGCCACCTATTTGTATTATGCCAAGTATTATGCTTCGTATGATCCTTCAAACATCTACAAAAAAAATGCAGATGGTTCTTTTAGTAATCCAAATTATCAGCCTTACCAATTGCCTAATTATGGGGTAGTTAATCTTGATGCGGTTTATCGCTTTAAAATGGCAGGTTTTAATGCTGAATTTGTTGCGAACGTGTATAACTTGTTTAATACTGAATACCTGGGCGATGCCTTTGAGCAATCTCCGGTTCCGACAACGCCGTATGCCACTCCTGCCGACCGTACAAGGGCCCTGGGTGTATTTTATGGTGCTCCAAGATATTACGTCACGACCTTAAGAGTTAAATTCTAAATAGATTAAAAATACATTTATGAAAAAGATATATTATTCGCTGGCATTGCTTGGATTAGTATTTGCCTCTTGCCACCCGATGAATAACACTTATAAGTCCCTGGATGCCGATCCGGCGCCAGGTGTACTTACTTATACGTTGTTGCCTGGTGATTATAAACTGGTGCCAACTTCGCTTGATGCTAATGCAAGTAAACAACTTGGTTTAACTGATACAGCTGAGGCAAACAAAGATGTACCGGCCATATTGAATTTGAAATTCCCTGGTTATGGAAATGGGTCAAGAGCAAGTATAACTTATTCCTCGCCGGCAGTAGTAGTTCCACTAAAATTAGTAGATAGTTCATACCTTATTCCTAATCCTGATCCTAACAGCAGCGGCAGTATAATAGATACCGCAGTTGTTTACACACTTACAACCAACGATTATTTTTTATTGCCTGGTAATAAATATACTGACTTTAGCGTAGCGCAATTATTAAGCTGGTTGCCTTATAAGTATGCCAACGCGCAAAATGGTACCTTAAAAGTGTTAACATGGACACCGTACCCGGCCACCCTGACTGTGCCAAGTTCGTTTTTATATGTTAATGGTTCATGGAGGCAGATATATCAACTTACACCTGCGCAATATGCCTCTGTAGGGCATGGTACATATAATGAGTTTACATCGGCCGATGACTCCAATATTGCATCTTATATTAATGAGTTGTTAAAAGCCGATCTTTCAGTTGCTGCTACTGCAAAAACCGGCGATATGAAATTTGTTAGTTATTATTACTATGCAAGCAGCACCAAAACCTATCAAAGAGTTATTACGCTTTATTACAATGGTACAAACTGGACTACAGCTGTTGTTCCAACCAGTAATACCTCAACCTTTGTTAAAAGTGGGGGTACGTGGGCTCCTGATCCCACAGTATATTATACACTCACAGCGGCCGATTGTACACTGATAGCAAATTCAACTATAGGCGGCGATGCTTTGGCAACTGTAAGGGCGAACCTTGCAAAGTATAATGATTTTGAAATGGGTCAAGGTCAGTTTACTACCGACCTGGTAAACCAGGCACTGATATTAGTTTTAACAACTGATTTTAAAACACCTAAGGTTAACGTTAATTACAATGTTACTTATTTAGCCTATACTGGTAAAGATGTGGCTACAGTGGTAGTTTTTCATTACGATGGTACTCAATGGGATATTGGTCCTGTTAAATAAGCAATATCAATCTGGTAATATTATAGAAAAAGGCTCGTGAATTTTCGCGGGCCTTTTTTGCTGTTAAATATTTAAGTTGTCGCTAATACACAAACTCCCCAAACTCCGAGCGGATAGTCACCTGTTTATTTTCGGCAGCCTCAACCCGTCCAATGATCTGCGCATCAACGTTGAAGCTTTTCGAAATATTGATCAAATCCTGTGCTATTTCAGCAGGTACATAAAGCTCCATGCGGTGCCCCATGTTGAATACCTTGTACATTTCCTGCCAGCTGGTGCCTGATTCCTGATGTATCAGCTTAAATAATGGCGGAACCGGGAACAGGTTATCTTTTATAATATGCAGATTATCAATGAAATGCAGCACTTTGGTTTGTGCGCCGCCGCTGCAATGTACCATGCCGTGTATTTGGCCGCGGTAATTATCCAGTATGGTTTTGATGATAGGGGCGTAGGTGCGGGTTGGCGATAATACCAGTTTGCCGGCGGTTATGCTTTGGCCGTCGCCAATGTCAACCAAATCGGTAAGATTTTTTGAGCCGGAGAATATCAGTTCGTAAGGGATAGCGGCATCATAACTTTCAGGGTATTTATCAGCTATTGATTTATTAAATACATCGTGCCTTGCTGAAGTAAGACCGTTCGAGCCCATACCGCCGTTGTATTCATTTTCGTAGGTTGCTTGCCCGTATGAAGCAAGGCCCACTATCACATCGCCGGGCTGTATGGTACGGTTTGAGATAACCTCATTACGTTTCATGCGGCAGGTAACGGTAGAGTCAACTATAATAGTGCGTACTAAATCACCAACGTCAGCTGTTTCACCGCCGGTAGAATAAATGCCTATGCCTGCATTGCGTAATTCGGCTAAAATTTCTTCGGTGCCATTTATAATGGCGGCGATCACTTCACCGGGTATTAAATTTTTATTTCTGCCGATAGTTGATGACAAAAGGATATTATCTACGGCACCTACACAAAGCAGATCGTCCAGGTTCATGATAATGGCATCCTGGGCTATGCCGTGCCAAACGGATATATCGCCGGTTTCTTTCCAATAGGTATAAGCCAATGATGATTTTGTGCCTGCGCCATCAGCGTGCATAATATTGCAATAGGCTTCGTCGCCGGTTAGTATATCAGGAATTATTTTGCAGAAGGCCTTTGGGAAAATGCCTTTATCAATATTTTTAATGGCATTGTGTACATCATCTTTTGATGCCGATACACCACGCTGGTCATATCTTTGCGAAGAAATCATGGGCAAATATAGCGCTTATTAAATTTTATCCGCATCAAAAAATCACTACCTGCTAATGCATGAATTATACTTGAAGCGCCAGCGAGGACACCGGTACCGGGCGATAGAGAAATTTAGCGTTTATAAAATCAATCCGCACAAAAAACCTAACAGCCGCAGGTGCCTATCCTTCAGCATCAGAATACTCTTTTAAAATCTGGCGGTAACGGTTCAGAACAGCCGATTTGGAAATGAACCCTAAAAATTCATGCTCATCGTTTACAACAGGCAGTACCCAGGTTGATGTTTCATCAAACTTATTTACTATAGATATCATGTCTTCCCTGTTGTTTATTGTCTCCACCGGAATCTTCATATAATTTAATATATCAGTTTGATGCTGCAATTCGGGATTGAATAATAGCGGCCTCAGCTCATCAAAGTAAATTATACCGGCAAGATGGGCGCCATCAAGCACAGCAATAACATTGCGCTTTTCGCCCTTAATAATTTCCATTAGCTCTTTTGATGATGAACGTATATCCAGCACCGATGAGGTTTTTTCGATAAGGCCATTCACATCTATCAATAAAAGAAGGTTTTTATCATGCTCACGCGTAAATATTTTGCCCTCGCTGGCGAGTTTTTTCAGGTCGGGAGAGATAGGGGAGAACCATTTGGCGATTAAAAAAGAAATTACGCAAACGATCATCAGGGGAATAAAAAGATCATATCCGGAACTTGATTCGGCTATCAGGAATATGGCAGTTAACGGGGCGTATAGTACACCACTCATCATACCTGCCATCCCTACTATAATAAGATTTATAACAGGCACATCGGTAAGGCCCATTTGAATGCAAATAAGCGCGAACAAGTAACCGAATGTTCCGCCGGCAAACAGGGCCGGGGCAAAGTTACCGCCATTACCACCGCCATATATAGTTACAGGCGTTGCAAAAGCCTTAAAAATGCAGGTTAACCCAAGGAAAATGATCACTATCCATTGACTAAACCCTATGTATCCAAAAAAGCTATGCTGAATAATATTGTATATATCGCCATTGGTAAATGATTTTATGCTTTCATAGCCTTCGCCGAATAAGGGCGGGAATAGCAGGCAAAGTATGGAGAGAATAGCACCGCCAATAACAGCCTTGTTGATTCTCGAAACCTTTAGTTTATGGAAACGGTGTTCAACATATTGCGCAACAACAATAAAATACCGGGCATATAAACCGCAAAAAATGCCTAATACCAGGTAATAAGTGATATTATGATAGTTAAAATCGTGGCGGGCGGTGAACTTAAATAATATATCTTCATTCAATATTACCCGCGAAAGCAAACTGCCGCAAACCGAAGCAACTACTAACGGGATAAAGTCGGTAAAAACCACGCCCGTAAGCAAAATTTCAAAGGCGAACATTACGCCTGCTATCGGGGCGTTAAAAGCTGCGGCGATGCCTGCTGCAGCCCCCGAGGCTAACAGCAATGTACGGTCCTTATAACTCAGGTTATACGTTTGCGCAAAATTTGATCCTATTGCCGAACCTGTTACCGCTATAGGGCTTTCTAACCCGGCTGAACCACCTAAACCAACTGTTACCGCGCTTTGTATAATTTGCGAGTACATTTTTACATGCGATACAAAACTGGAATTCCGGGCAATTTCATATAATATAGCCGGCATGCCTTTCCTGTCTTGCCCTTTAAAAAAATAAATAACGATGAGGGTGGTTAATACAATGCCCAAAAAAGGGAAAAGCACATAGAAAAGTATCTGGTCCTCAAAATGGACCTTGCTGGTAATGATGTAATGGATATAATGAACCAGGGTTTTTAAACAAACTCCGGCCAGGCCGGCAGAGCAGCCAACTAATACGCCGGAAAGAATTAAGAATTGGCTGTGCGACAGTTTGGTTTTGAGCCATAGCAGGAAAAGCTCATAAGTTTTCAGCTTTTTCCAGCTGTATTGCCGTGATCTGCGAATTAAATCAGCAAATTGAAGATAATTTCTTAAAGTTTTGTGTTTTTTGGTAGACATCGTATCGCCTGCAAATTTGATGAAATAATAACTGTATATGAAATTAGTTTCAATAATTATCACAAAACAAAAAAGCCGGTCAATTTCAGACCGGCTTGCGTACCTTATTATATAAATATCAGCTCCCTGAATTTTGGCAGCGGCCATAACGAGTCGTCGACCAATTGCTCCAGCTTATCAACATGGTAGCGGATAGGGGCGAAGTAAGTCTTTACCTTTTCATCATAAGCTATAGCCTTATCGCGCAGGTTCTCGATGTTATTGGCTTTTTTGCGTTCATCAACCATGTTGTCAATATCCTGCCGTATGGCGTTCATATGTTCGGATATTTTGGTGATGATGGCCAGTTGCGTTTTATAAATATCTTCCGGGAGGCCAAGGTCTTTCAGGCCTTTCACATTTTCTATCAGCCTGGATTGGTATGCAATGGCCGAAGGGATGATGATGTTATTAGCCAGCTCGCCCATTACGCGCGCCTCAATCTGTAACTTTTTGTAAAAGCTCTCTAATAATATCTCATGCCTTGCATGTGCCTCGCGGCGTGTAAATACGCCGGTATCTCTAAATAGTGCCTCTGATTTTTCAGAAAGCAGCACGTCTAATGCCTTTGGCGTGGTTTTTATATTAGATAATCCCCTTTCTTCGGCTTCTTTTTCCCATTCATCACTATAGCCGTTGCCTTCAAATCGTATCTTTTTCGATTCTTTTATATAGCGTTTAATAACGGTTAATATTGCCACATCCTTTTTCTCGCCTTTTTTGAGCAGTTTATCAACATCAACCTTGAATTTTTTGAGTTGATCGGCTACTATTAAATTCAGCATGGTCATGGGGGCGGCCGAGTTAGCCGATGAACCCACCGCGCGGAATTCGAACTTATTACCCGTGAATGCGAAAGGCGAGGTACGGTTCCTGTCGGTGTTATCCTTTAATATCTGTGGTATTTTTGGTATGCCCTGCCATAACATGGCATCGTCCTTTATTATCTTGCTTATTCTTGAGGTTTCTATCTCGTCCAATACCTCGCTTAACTGGCTTCCTAAAAATATCGACATTATAGCGGGCGGGGCCTCACTTGCACCTAAACGATGGTCGTTATTTACCGACGCAATTGATGCACGCAGCAGATCGGCATGTTCGTATACTGCCCTGATGGTATTCACAAAAAAAGTGAGGAACATCAGGTTATTCTTTGGTGTTTTGCCCGGCGACAACAGGTTCTTACCGGTATTGGTTATCATTGACCAATTATTATGCTTGCCCGAACCGTTGATGCCCGCATAAGGTTTTTCATGCAGTAACACCTTAAAGTTATGGCGCTTGGCCACCCTGTCCATAATATCCATCAATAACTGGTTATGATCAATGGCCAGGTTTATTTCCTCATATATAGGCGCACATTCAAATTGCGAAGGAGCTACCTCGTTATGGCGTGTTTTTAATGGTATACCTAATAACAAAGCTTCGGTTTCCATATCCTGCATAAAGGCGTACACGCGTTCAGGTATCGAGCCAAAATAGTGATCTTCCAGTTGCTGGTTTTTTGCCGACATATGCCCAAAAAGCGTGCGGCCGGTGAGGTGCAGGTCGGGCCTTGCATTATATAAGGCTATATCAACCAGAAAATATTCCTGCTCAATACCTAATGATGAGTTTACTTTTTCTATCCCTTTATCAAAATAATGGCAAACATCAATAGCGGCCTTATCAAGCGCGCTCAATGCCTTTAATAATGGCACCTTATAATCAAGTGCCTCGCCGGTATACGACACGAATACGGTAGGTATACATAGTGTGCGTGCGATGATAAAGGCAGGCGATGATGGGTCCCAGGCGGTATAGCCGCGGGCCTCGAAAGTGTTGCGTATGCCTCCGCTGGGGAAACTGGAAGCATCCGGTTCCTGTTGGGCCAATGCATCGCCCGAGAATTTTTCGATAGCGCCATCTTCAGTAGGTTCAAAAAAAGCATCATGTTTTTCGGCTGTGCTGCCGGTTAGCGGCTGGAACCAGTGTGTATAATGTGTAGCACCCTTGCCCATTGCCCATGATTTCATAGCCGATGCAACCTGTTCGGCCATATCGCGGGGGATGGGTTCGCCTTTTTCTATGGAATTGATGATCCCCTGATAAGCATCTGTTGACAGATATTCCTTCATTTTCTTTTTATCGAAAACATTGGCCCCGAAAAAGTCGGAAATTTTGGGTGAGGGGACCTTTATTTCGGGTATTGACCTGCCTTCGGCTGCCTGCAGTGCTCTGAATCGTATATCGGACATGTTTTGATTATTGATTTAAAAGGTTTACCTCAAAAATATAATTATCATTTTAATATGTATAGGTTTTTGTGCGAAATGTGATTTGACGGGTGGTTTTTGAAATAATTTTACTAATTGTCTCTTTTTTTCAAAAAAATCAGAATATTTTCTTCAATTTTTACGTTTTTGGAGCTAATATTTCAATTTTTGGTGCCATGTTTTGATAAATAAGTCAAAAAAATCAAAAGTTAGTCTTAAAAAATTGCACTTTTTATAAATTATTATTGTGATTTTTTCAATCACTTTTTATTTATTGATAAAAATATCTCAAAATCGCCTTAAATTTTAATGTGATTTTTAAAATATTAATAAATATTGAAGTTTTTTTAATTTTTTGCTTGTTAAAGTTTGTTTTTATTAAAATTCATCCATAATTTTAGGAAAATATTAATTAAAAGATGTCTCTAATAGCTTTTTTAATAAAAATAATGGAATTTGAATGTGATTTTGGTATTGCGAAAACCAAATATGCTTGTTCAGTTCAGCTTATGCCCCTGCAATCGAATCAAACTAAAAATCAAACTAAATTAAATTAAACAAACAATGAAAGTAAATTCTACAAAGCACAACCTGCTTAGTTCGCTCAAGGAGCTGACGCGGGAGAAGTGGGCGCTGGGTGCGACTATCTTCACAGGTAAAATGCTTGGATTATTAGCAGTTTTAATCGCGATGGTAACATTGCCCGGCTTGTTAGGAACCTCGGCGCACGCCGCAGCTGCTGCTCCGCCAAAACCTACCGACCTGGAAACCTCAATGATGAACTCCATTAACACTGCATGGACATTGGTGGCTGCCTTTTTGGTATTTGGTATGCAGTCTGGTTTCGTAATGCTTGAAGCCGGTTTTGCACGTAAGCGCGAAACTGTTAACGTTTTGATGGAATGTGTTTTCGATACCTGCCTCTGCGGTATCTTATTTTACGCTATAGGCTACGCTTTCATGTTTGGCTGGGGCAACGGCTTCATCGGCTGGCACGGTGATCCTACACTTAAAGCTACAGGATCATGGTTCTTTTTACAAAACACCCCTGCTACTTACGGTTCAACCGGTATACCCGTAATTGCACATTGGATATTCCAGTATGCTTTTGCAGATACCTGCTCAACCATTGTATCAGGTGCTATGATAGGCCGTACAAGCTTCCGCGGAGATATTTTGTATTCTATCGGTATTACCGGGTTTATTTACCCAATAATTGGCCACTGGGCCTGGGGTCCTGATGGCTGGTTAGCTTTGATGGGTTCGACAGGTAATTTCTTCGCATCATTGGGCCAGGGTTTCCGCGATTTTGCAGGTTCAACCGTAGTACACACTATAGGTGGTGTGGCTTCACTTGCCGGTGCGATTGTTTTAGGGCCACGTTTAGGCAGAATATTTGCCCGCGACGATAAAGAAAAAGGCGGTATGCCACCGGGACACAACATGCTGATGGCAGCAGTTGGTACATTCATACTATGGTTTGGCTGGTACGGGTTTAACCCGGGCAGCTCGCTATCGGCTATGGATGCACAGGGCATTGGCCGTGTAGCCACCAATACCACACTTGCAGCCTGTTCGGGTGGTATGATGGCTATGTTACTTGCGCTTTGGGTGGGCAACACCAAAGGTAAATTCGATCTGGGCTTTACGCTGAACGGTGTATTAGGCGGATTGGTTGCTATAACATGCCCTTGCTACTGGGTTAGCCCGCTTGGCGCGACGTTGCTTGGTGCTGTTGCCGGTGCCGTAATATTTGGCGGTATGTACTTATTTGAGTGGCTGCGCATCGACGATCCGGTTGGGGCGGTTTCAGTACATGGCTTGTGCGGTATTTGGGGTACATTATCGTTAGGCTTGTTTGCATCGGGCCAGTTTGGCGTAACCGGGCCGGCAGGGGCTGATAACTCAGCGCCTGTAACGGGTTTGTTCTACGGCGGCGGGTGGAGTGTGTTTGAGGCGCAGGCCATAGGTACCTTTACAATCGCGATAGCAGTATTTGTTGTGACTTTTGTAATGATGTACATCATTAACAAACTACCTAACCCATGGAAACTGCGGGTTGAAGAACACGGCGAGCTTGGTTTAGGCGGTCTTGATGTGTTCGACCATGGAATTGAAGTTTATCCTGCCCAGGATGATGATATAAACATAAGCGGCCTGTTTGAAAAAACGCCCACTATGTCGGTTTAAATAACATATAAGAACCCTGTACGGTGGTGCATAGCCGTACAGGGTTTAATCTCGGTTTTTTCATTTTAACACTATCACTCAGCCTATCAAAATGATAGGGGTGAGCCTTTTTTGTCCGTCAAGTTGCCAGTGTTTTAATAGTAAAGTATTGAATATCAGTTACTAATTAAATATTTGGCAATAATGGCACCTCTTTGGTACAGGGTGCTTCAAAATCATAAGATATGTACCGCTTTAATAAAAAATCAACCCAACTAAATTTTACCCTATTAACAATTAACCACATGAAAAAGAAATTTTTACTATTACTACTTACCGCATCCACGTACAGTTTTGTTTCGCGAGCGCAGGATACTATAAAAACGACAGGCGACTCGCCCCTGGTGCTTTACGGATCGGTGGATGCTTATTATAAAGATGACTTCTCGGGCCATAATAATATCGGCTTCCCAAGCGCTGGATATACCTATTATGCCAACGAGCAAAACTCGGTTTCCCTGGGGATGGTCGACATCGGTTTAAAAAAGAAAGTTGGCAAAGCAAGTTTTGTGGGCGAATTATCGTTTGGCCCGCGAAGTGATGCTTCATTGCCTGTACCTAATAACCATATCGAAAATTTATACCTGTCGTATGATGTGACCGATAAGTTTAATTTAACAGCGGGTTACATGGCTACCTTTGTTGGTTACGAGGTGATCTCTCCGACAGGAAATTTTAATTATTCTACCTCATACCTGTTCAGCGCCGGGCCCTTTCAAAATGCCGGGTTAAAGGCAACTTATGCCTTTAGCGATAAGGTGAGCTTAATGGCCGGTATATTTAACGATAAATGGAATGTTTATACAGCGGAGCACGATGTATCAACCTTTGGCGCGCAGTTGACCGTAACACCAGTAAAAAACTGGACGGCCTATGTTAATTTATTATCAGGTCCGTCATCAGGTACTATAATTGACCTTACAACTTCCTATCAAATAACCAACGCTTTTAAATTAGGTTTAAACGCGGCTGATTATACTAAGGCGCATGTTTATGATGAAGGTGAACCAAACGCATATGAAGGTGTGGCATTGTATCCGCAGTATGCTGTGTCAAAAGCGGTTACATTAGGGTTAAGGGCCGAGTATTTTGAATTTAAAGCAGTTGACCCCGATCCGGCCGCACATATTACAGAGGCCACTTTAACAGCAAATATCAAATCGGGGCCACTAACTTTTATCCCGGAAGTAAGGCTGGATAGCTGGGGCAAGCTGGATTATTCATCGTTCACCAACAGCTCGGGCGAGCCAACTAAAAGCGCTTCACAATTTGTGTTAGCAGCAGTATACGCATTTTAACTACCTCATGAATACAACAGCAAAGCCGCCCGTATGCAGGGCGGCTTTTGTTTTTAAATGGCAGTTTTAACATATTTATAACATATATGCCGCCAATTTTGACGGCATTTTTTGTGGAGATAAGTTAGTATTGTAGCCGCAGTGTTAAAAAGTGTTAAATTGTATGGTTTTCGGCTATTTATACAAACTATAAAGCAAGTATAAACGTTTTTAAAGAAATTAAATTCCTAAAACAATGCTTATCTCCAAATTTGATTTGTACAAGACCGAGTGGCTCGATCTTGTATTTGACAACCGCAACAAATCCTATGGCGCTTATGAACTGAGGCAGCATAACTCGCGAACGATGCTGACGGCGCTGGGTATTGCTGTGGCGGTTGTTGGTATCCCGGTAATAATTATTGGCGCGACATTTAAACATGTGGTTCCGCCTATTTCGTTGGTAATACATGAGGTGCCGCTTAGGTCTATTGTTATTGAGCATCCGCATGTAGCGCCGCCCCACCAGTTGCATACTCATGTAAGTCCTCCGCCGGCTGCTGCAGCACCGCATGTTATAACCAATCCTGTATATGTGCCTGTGGCTACAAATCCCCCTGTTGCCATTCAACCGACTAAGCCAGATAATGCACCAGTAGACCTTGGGCCAATAAACCCGGGGATTGATGGCGGTGTTAAGGGCGGTACCGGAAAAACACCTGTAATAACTGAAGGTAGTGGTGGAGGTGGAAGTGATGCTCCCTTTAATGCCGTTGAAAAAATGCCGGAACCATATGGCGGTGCCGCTGCCTGGAGTAAATTTTTAAGCAAAAATTTAAAATATCCCAATATGGCTATAGACGAACACGTACAGGGAAAAGTTTGGGTTAGTTTTATTGTTGAAAAAGATGGTCACCTATCGAATATAGTTATTGAACGGGGGTTGGGGTTTGGGACTAATGAAGAAGCCCTGCGTGTATTAAAAATGGCGCCGGCCTGGAAACCGGGCATACAAAACGGTCAGCCTGTACGTGTGAGGTATGAGTTGCCTATAAATTTCCAAATTAACGACGATAATAATTAAGCTGCCTGAATCTACACAATGAAGAAGCTAAAGGCTGAAAGCGAAAAGGTAAAGTAAAAAGGAGATATTTTTGGTTTGAGGCTTAAGGGCGAAAATGGAGGTTAATAGCCTCTGTTCCCGCCCTTTTTTTTTATAATGATATTCTCATCTTCTGTAAAGCTTTCACCTTTCTGCTTTTACCTTTCAGCTCTTTTGCCTACCTTTGCGCATCCTTTCAAAATAAATAAAATTACATTGGAGCACCTGCAATTAACCACTGTTGAAACTGCCAAAGACCTTGGCTTATTACCTGAAGAATTTGACCGTATAAAAGAGATATTGGGCCGCGTGCCCAACTTTACCGAGCTATCTATTTTCTCGGTAATGTGGAGCGAACATTGCTCATATAAAAACTCTATCACGTGGTTAAAAACACTGCCTAAGGACGGCCCGCGTATGTTGGCTAAGGCAGGCGAGGAAAACGCCGGGCTTGTTGATTTGGGCGACGGGATTGGCTGTGCCTTTAAAATAGAATCGCATAATCATCCATCAGCATTAGAACCTTACCAGGGTGCTGCGACAGGTGTGGGCGGTATCAACCGCGATATATTCACTATGGGGGCAAGGCCAATTGCGCAATTGAACTCTTTGCGTTTCGGTGATCTTGAACTTGACCGCACCAAATGGCTGGTTAAGGGTGTGGTGAAAGGTATCAGTCATTATGGTAACGCTTTTGGCATACCAACTGTTGGCGGCGAGTTGTTTTTTGATGAATGTTATAATGTTAATCCGCTGGTAAATGCGTTTTCTGCCGGTATTGTAAAAGCTGGTGAAACGGTTTCGGCTACATCTTACGGTGTAGGCAATCCGGTTTATATAGTAGGTTCGGCAACAGGAAAAGATGGTATACATGGCGCGGCTTTCGCGTCGAAAGATATAACCGAGGATTCGGTAAATGATTTACCGGCTGTACAAGTAGGCGACCCGTTCCAGGAAAAATTACTGCTTGAGGCTACACTTGAAGTGATAAAAACCGGTGCCGTTGTAGGTATGCAAGATATGGGCGCGGCGGGTATCATATGCTCAAATTCCGAAATGTCGGCCAAAGGCGAGCATGGTATGCGCATCGATCTTGACAAAGTGCCAACCCGCCAGGAAAACATGAAGCCGTTTGAGATATTGCTTTCTGAATCGCAGGAGCGTATGCTGATCGTGGTACATAAAGGCCGTGAAGCAGAAGTAGAAGCTGTATTTGATAAGTGGGATTTGAACTGCGCCATTATTGGTGAAGTTACCGACACCAAGCGCCTTGAATATTATATGAAAGGCGAATTGGTTGCCGATGTGCCTGCTGATGATTTAGTATTAGGCGGCGGCGCACCTGTTTACCAGCGTGAGTACAAAGAGCCGGCTTATTTTAAAGAGAACCAAAAATTCAACATAAATGATGTGAGTGAACCTGCCGATCTGGTAGCTGTTGCCGAACATTTAATATCGCACCCTAATATCGCTTCAAAACGTTGGGTGACCGATCAGTATGACTCGATGGTAGGTGTCTCTACCATGACCACCAACCGCCCGAGCGATGCCGCTGTTGTGGCGGTAATGGGTACCGATAAAGCTATTGTAATAACGGTTGATTGTAACTCGCGCTATGTATATGCCGACCCTAAGAAGGGCTGCGAAATAGCTGTTGCAGAAGCTGCGCGTAACATTACCTGTGCAGGCGGCGAGCCGGTTGCTATTACCAATTGCCTGAATTTTGGTAACCCTTACAAGCCCGAAGTTTACTGGCAGTTTGTAAGCGCTATACAGGGAATGGGCGCAGCTTGTACCAAGTTTGAAACTCCTGTTACCGGTGGTAACGTAAGTTTCTACAATCAATCGCCTGATGGTGGTTCTGTTTTCCCTACGCCAACTATTGGTATGCTGGGAGTAATGGATGATATGGAAACGTTGATGACATCAGACTTTAAATCGCCCGGCGATTTGATTTACCTGATAGGCGAATCGCAAAATGATATAGCATCATCGCAATATCTTGCCTCATGGCATAAAATACTGGCTGCTCCGGCACCCTATTTCGATCTGGATAAGGAATATGCTACGCACCAGGTGATCAAACAACTGATAAAACATAAAATGATACAATCGGCGCATGATGTGGCTGATGGCGGTTTATATGTTACGCTGGTTGAATCGGCTATGCCAAATAAATTAGGCTTTGATATTGAGAGCGATAACACCATACGTAAAGATGCCTTTTTATTCGGCGAAGCGCAGGGCAGGATAGTAGTGAGCGTTGCCCCCGACGACCAGGAACGCTTTATTGAACTGATGGCCACCAGCGAAACTGAATTTAGCTTGTTAGGCACTGTTAACGATGGTTTTTTAAATGTAGACGGAGAACCATTTGGTCATGTTACCGATTTGAAAATGGTGTTTGATAATGTGCTGCACGAAATATTAGGCGAATAGACCTCACCCCAACCCCTCTCCAAAAGAGAGGGGCTTAAAAATCAATAATATGTTTAAGTTAAACAGGGTACATCATATTGCTGTGATTTGTACTGACTATGAAAAGTCGAAGCATTTTTATACGCAGGTGCTTGGTTTAACCATATTACGTGAGGTCTATCGCGAACAAAGAAATTCATATAAGCTCGACCTGGAAGTTAACGGACTATACCAGGTGGAGCTTTTTTCATTCCCCGAGCCGCCACCACGGCCGTCGCGCCCCGAAGCTGCCGGCTTGCGGCATTTAGCTTTTGAGGTGGATGAGATTGATGAGGCTGTAGCTCACGTTGAAAGTTACGGAATAACTGTTGAGCCAATACGCATTGACGAATTTACTAATAAACGCTATACTTTTTTCGCTGACCCTGATGGGCTGCCTATTGAGTTTGTGGAGAAGTAGCAGCTATGAAAGGCGTGTTCCAATTCAAACAATTCTCCGTTGATCAAACCGGTTGCGCCATGAAGATCAATACCGATGGGGTATTATTGGGGGCATTGACAGTAGCTTACGAACCAAAAAATATACTGGATATTGGCACCGGGACTGGTGTAATAGCTTTGATGCTGGCACAGCGTTTCATATCCGCCAAAATTGATGCCGCGGAGATTGATGCCATCGCCGCACAAACAGCCGGAAGGAATTTTGAAAACTCGCCTTTTGCCAGTCGGCTTTCAGTCTTTCCTTTGGGATTTGGACAGTATTTCCAAATTCATCCCGAAAAAAGATACGACCTTATCGTTTCTAATCCGCCATTTTATCTTAATTCGCTTACATCACCTAAAGAAAAAAAGACACTGGCAAAGCATACGGATGACGATTTTTTTGAGCAGTTAGTAACTGATGTCGCAAGGCAGTTAAGTGAAGATGGCTTGTGTTGGCTGGTATTGCCTTTGCAGGCGGGAGAATTGGTGAAAAATATAGCTGGTGATATAGGTTTGCATCTTCAAAGGAAGATAGATATTCAATCTTTTGAAATGTCAGAACCACATAGGGTAATTTTGGCTTTTGGTAAGATGAACAAAGAACTTATTCAGGGTAGATTTGTAATTTATAAAGAGCCGAAGGTCTACTCGGAAATGTATGTAAATAGTTTAAAAGATTTTTTCACCATTTTTTAAGTTTCAAAAACTTTCTATGACCCGTATAGGCCTCATTTCAGACACCCACTGCTTTTTAGACGATACCGTTTTTAAACACTTTGAAAGCTGTGATGAGATATGGCATGCCGGGGATTTCGGCACCATTGAACTGGCCGATAAACTGGCCGCGTTTAAGCCATTAAGAGGTGTTTACGGCAATATAGACGGGCAAGACATCAGGCGAACCTACCCGCTAAATCTCCGTTTTAAATGTGAGGAGGTTGATGTGTGGATGACGCATATCGGCGGTTACCCCGGCAGGTATGCCCCGGCTGTAAAGGCGGAAATATATACTAACCCGCCGAAGCTGTTCATCAGCGGGCATTCACATATTTTAAAAGTAATTTACGATAAAAAGATAAGCTGTCTGCACCTCAACCCGGGCGCGGCGGGCAAGCAGGGCTGGCACAAGCAGCGCACTATTATGCGGTTCAGTATTAATAGCGATAAGATACAGGATCTGCAGGTAATTGAGCTAAACACCTGATACACTGTCTCATTTAGTGAAGTGAGACACTTTGAGACATATAAAGATCGCTAAAAACTAATTGGCTTATTATTAGTTATTTACATAATTCAAAATCGCTCAAAATGCGCCAAAAAACATCATTTTAAGCCTCAAAAAGCACCCAACAGGCACTTTTTTGCCTGTTTTTTCCGTCAGAAATCGCCCAAAAACAACTTTTTTTCGCCAAAAAGCTCCAAATAATACCTGTTTTAGGCCATTTTAAAGGCTATAATTTGGGTAAATAAGGGCAAAACGTCTCAAATTGAGACAATGGTGAGACAGTAAAAATAACGCGAATTAATATTAATAGATCTTCTACAACAAATTCACCTTCGCATTCTCCATCTCAAAAACGGAATCTATCAGTAAATTCTTTTGTTTCCCGGCGGCAACAGCCAGTTCATCGCAGCGCTCATTTTCAGGGTGGCCATTATGCCCGCGCACCCAGTTGAATTTGATATTATGCAGTTTGCTTAATTCAAGGTAACGCAGCCACAGGTCTTTGTTTTTTTTATCCTTAAACCCCTTTGCTACCCAGCTGTGTACCCAGCGTTTTTCAATAGCATCAATAACGTATTTTGAATCAGAAAAAATGGTAACGTTTTGCTTGGGGTTTTTCAGCGCTTCCAGGCCTTTTATCACGGCCAGCAGTTCCATGCGGTTGTTGGTAGTTTTACGAAAACCTTCCGAAAGTTCTTTATAATGCTGTCCTGAGCGCAATATCACCCCATAGCCACCCGGCCCCGGGTTCCCGCTCGATGCGCCGTCTGTAAAAATTTCAATCATTGGCCCCCCGGCGCCCTAAAGGGGGAGCCGGTATAGTGCCCAAAAATAATATAAATAGAATAGTAATTAGGTATTACTTCCCGGAAACGAAGTCAATTTTTAAATAGTAGCAGTTAACCCTCTTTCCGCCGCAGGCGAAGAGAGGGTGGTCAAGCGCAGCAAAGACCGGGTGAGTTTAATAAAGCGACATTACCGAATGACGCGCCGTCTGTAAAAAATTTCAGTCATGAACTAAATGCGCTTCCCCTTCAATCTCAACGAATTCCCAATCACCACCACATCCGAAAACGCCATGACAAACGCGCCAATCATCGGGTTTAAAAAGCCAAACGCGGCAATAGGGATAGCCACCACATTATAAGCAAATGCCCAAAACAGGTTTTGCTTTATGGTGAGGAGGGTATGCTTGCTGATCTGCAAAAACTTAATTACCGAATGCAGGTCGGTATTCAACAATATTACCCTTGCCGACTGTATAGCTACCTGGCTGGCGTCGTTCATAGATACGCCAACATCGGCCTGGGTTAGGGCAGGGGCATCGTTAATGCCGTCGCCTATCATTATGGTTTTGCCCTTTTGTTTGTAAATATCAATAACGGATAGCTTTTCATCGGGTAGTTTTTCGCCGTGAACTTCAGTAATGCCTATGGCTTTGGCAACCTTCATGCAGCGGCTCTGTTTGTCGCCGCTTAGCAGTACGGGTACAATATTCAATTTTTTTAGCTGGGCAATAAGGGTTGCGGCATCAGGTTTTATTTCATCATCAATGGCTATATGGGCCATCTGCTGCTGGTTTTTATACAGCGATAAATTAAAATCGCCGTCGGTACTTTTGGCGGTGCCTAAAAAGTAATGGTTGCCATCTACATCCTCGGCGCGCATGCCCAGGCCCTTTTCTTCCGAAGCCTTTAATAATATTACCTTTTTCTTTGCCAGCGGCTGCAGCTCACTAACCAGCGACCGCGCAATCGGGTGGTTCGATCGTTCCTCAATAGCCATAATTATCCCGCGGATAAGTTCAATATCATAACCCGCTTCAACCTTAATATTATTAATGCGGAATTTGCCGGTGGTAAGTGTCCCGGTTTTATCAAATACCACATATTTAGTATTGGCTACGGCCTCAATAGTATCGCCGCCTTTTATCAGTATGCCATTTTTTGCCGCCCTGCCCAGGCCAACCATTACAGCGGTAGGGGTGGCCAAACCCATAGCGCAGGGGCACGATATTACTAAAACGGCAATAGCATTCATCAAAGCGGTTTGCATGCCTGTATGGCCCGCGTAATAGGTAATGGTGAAGGTAATTAGCGCAATCAGTATCACAGCCGGCACAAATATCGAGGCCACTTTATCGCCCAGCTTTTGAACGGGCGGTTTAGCGGCCTGCGCTTTTTTCATAAGATCGATGATTTGTGACAATACTGTATGTGAGCCTACCTTTGTGGCCATCATTTTGATGTTACCGTGTACTATTATGGTACCACCTATTACCTTATCATACTTAGTCTTCTCAACAGGTATGCTTTCGCCTGTAAGCATAGATTCATCAACCGAGGCATCGCCGCTCAATACATCGCCGTCAACCGGTATTTTATCTCCCTGGTTAACCAATAGTATATCACCTGATACAACTTCTTTAGCGCTGATTACTTCCGTGCCACCATTAACAACCCTAATAGCGTTAACCTGTTGTATTTTTACCAGGTCCTTTACTGCCGATGTAGTTTGTGTAACCGAGCGTTTCTCAAATACATTGCCCAGCAGTACAAGCGTAATAATGGTGGCGCAGGTTTCGTAAAATTGATAATTCTCACCCAAATGATTAATGGTACCCACAAGGCTGTAAATGAAAGCCGCAGTTGAACCTACGAATATCAATACATCCATATTAGGCACGCCGTTTTTAATGGAGCCGATGGCGCTTTTACCAAAATACAGGCACCCAACCAAAAACACCGGGATACATAATATCAACTGTACCATCGGCATATGCAGAAAATGCCAGGGTAAAAGCATGTGCAGGAATAAAGGAACGGTGAATATGGCGCAGAAAATGAATTTGTTCTCTACCTTTTCGTAGAATTTAGGCACGTGCAGGGCGGGGTCGTCAACCACTTTGTAGCCCAGTTGCTCAATTCCTTTTATTATTTCGGGCACTTTTGCTTCATCATCGGTCGAAAATTTTACCTCTTCGCTGGCAAAATCCACCAAAATATTTTGCAACCCCTTTTTCTCCAGTAAATTATGAACGGAAATAGCACAGTTGTTACAATGCATCCCGGTTACGTTTAATTCAATCAATTGCTCTGCTGCCATACTACAAATCTACCCAACACACCTATGTAACACGTAAGCCGAATGTAATATTAAAAAAGGCTTTGCAATTAGGCTTAAGATTTTTACATTTGCACTCCCCAAACGGTAGGCATAGCTCAGTTGGTTAGAGCACCAGATTGTGGTTCTGGGGGTCGTGGGTTCGAACCCCATTGCTTACCCAAACGCCTCTTAGGAAACTAAGAGGCGTTTTTTTGTTACTTTTCACCTTATCAAGCGCCATGCCCAGGAAAAGCATCAGGTAAAGTATGGGGGATGTTTTGTTTGCGGCCATTAGTTTTTATTTTGTTAATAGTCGTTTAGTTACACGCCCGATGCTTAGTCCCTGTACAAGAATCGAAAACACCACAACGATATAGGTCATAATAACAAAAGTATCGCGGTACATAGCGCTGCTAAGCGAAAGAGCGAGCGCAATAGATAATCCGCCTTTCAGCCCGCCCCAGGTCAATATCGGGATGGCATTTTTTTCAAATGGCATGGTTCTTTTCAAGCATACAACGGGCAGCGCTACCGAAACCCAACGGGAAAAAAGCATGATCGGAATAGCGACCAGCCCAATGACCAAAGTTACCGGCTCGATTTTTAACACCAGTAGCTCAAGCCCTACCAGCATGAACAAAATGGCATTGAGGATTTCGTCAATGAGCTCCCAAAACTTCCCAAGATAATCCCAGCTGGTTTCGGAAAGGCCCTCGCGGCGGGTCTTGTTTCCCGTGATCAGGCCGGCGACCACCATTGCCAGCGGACCGGATATATGCAGGTGCCCTGCCAGCCAGTAACCACCCGTCACTATGGAAAGCGTGATCAGGACCTCGATCTTATAATCATCCACAGAACGCAACAGTAAAAAACCTACATAACCCAACAACGCGCCAAAAACAAGCCCTCCGCCGGCTTCCCGCAAAAACAACTCCCCAAACGCCAGCCAGGAAAAGCCGCCGTTGCGCGCAATTTCGGTCATGGTGACAAACAAAACTACACCTACTCCGTCGTTAAATAATGACTCGCCCGATATTTTCAATTCCAGCGACGCTGGGATCCTGGCCTCTTTTAGGATACTAAGTACTGCTACCGGGTCGGTCGGCGATATAACCGTACCGAAGATCAGGCAATAGATCAATGGAACAGGATAATTAAGCCAGTCAAAAATCAGCCAGGTTAGGCCGCCAACCAGCAGCGCAGAGATAACGGTACCAAACAAGGCCAGGAAAGTTACAGGTAAACGTTCCCTTGCCAGCTGTTTTCCATCGAGGTGTATCGCCCCGGCAAAAAGCAGGAAGCTCAACAAAAAGTTTAGTAATACCTCGCGAAAATCTACCGCGCCGATCATGCTGGTAAGGCTGCTGCCCAGTGTCAGGCCAAAGCCGCGAGCCAACAATAACAGTAGCGAAAAGCAAAGCGCAATGATCATGATGCCAATAGCGGGCGGCCATTTTAAAACCCGGTGGTTAACATAGCCAAAGCCTGCGGCAAGCAAAACGGTTAGGGCGATCAGGTCATTTGTGGTCATCTTGGCGAATATTAAAGGAAGGCGTCTTATAGTCTTTCGGCAGGTTTTCGGCTGGTATCGTAGTAGCGTTGCCATCGCGTAGCGCGTTATAATGCGGCGACATGATTTCTACACCAGCTTCGTTAAATTTATCCTGGATGTTTTGATGTAGTTGAGAGTAAATCTTTGCTTGCTGGTTAGGCATTTTGGTATAGGCATTGATCCGGTAGCTCACATAGTAATCATCCAGGCTGGTTTGCAGCACGTAAGGCGCCGGTTCACTTTCGATCAGTTGCGTGGAGAGTGCGGCGTCTATCAACAATTGGTGCACCTGCCGCCAGGGAGCATCATAGCCTATAGTAACCGTAGTATGAAGAATAAGGCCATTCGTAGTGGCATCGCTGCTAAAATTAACAGTATGGTTGTTCATAACCGTTGAATTAGGCACCGAAACGATCTCATTTTGAATGGTGCGCAGCCGGGTTACCAGCAAGGTTTTTTCTATAACATCCCCGGTTACTTCACCTATCGTTACCCGGTCGCCGATCTTAAAAGCACGCATATAGGTTAGTACCAGGCCGGCTACCACGTTGCCCAACGCCCCGGCGGAGCCAAAAGTGAAAAGCACACCCATAAAAACCGAGACACCTTTAAAAACATTAGAATCCGAACCAGGCAGATACGGGAAAATGACGATCAGCATAAAAGCAAGTACAAGCACGCGAACTATCTGGTAGGTGGGATTGGCCCAATCCGGGTAAAAGCCAGGCACACGTAACTGGCCCTTTTCAATTTCCGAGCTCAAGAATTTAAAAAAGTGCAGCACGTACCTGAAAACAATCACCAATACAATAATGGTGATCAGGTTAGGGATATAAGCCCAAATACTTTGAAGAATTTTTTTAATTGGGCTTAATAACGAATGCAGCAGCAGCGCAGAAACATCTTTTGTAAATGGAAATATCCCGAACAAGACAGGAAGTGCAAGATAAACCAGCAGAATTATGAGTGCCCATTTGATGATTCGGAGTAGGTTATGTGCTACATGCTGCAAGGTATTTGCGGTCAGTAACTCATAATTCTTTATGCGCAGCCCACTGACCTGCTTGCCTGATAGCCAGCGGAACAAACGGATGATGCCATAGATCAGGAAGCCTGTTACAAACACTACCAATAAGGCAAGCAGGCTTTCACGCAGCACGTTCTGCCAGCGCGTCTCGTCGATATGGGCAGCTATAGCCGCGCCAATTTTTTTTGTTAACGTATCTGCCAGTTGTTTTCGGCCGGTGTTTTGCCAAAGTGCATCCTCATCAGAAACAGACATCAGCAACTGGTCACGGTAACTAATATCCGTGCTTTGCTCCGAATTCTGTATTTTAAGGTCGTTTCCGGTAAAATTAGGCCGGCCCGCGATCTGGCTGATCCGGCCGTCAATTGCTGCCGCCCGTTCCTGGGCGGTGAAACTACCCTGACGGGTAAAAAGGTAAAAAAGCGTATCGCGAAAAGGCGCTACTGCAAATCCTTTCACAAAGCCACGTAATGAATCCACCTGGTGCATTTGGCGCACACGGCGTAGAGAATCTTTTGATCTCAGGCTATTAAGCTCGGCCAGCAAAGAGGCTTTTTGCAGCTGGCCGGCGGTGCCGAATTGCTTCTCCAGCTCGAGTTTTTTCAGCGAATCTGCGCTGCGTTCAGCAGTCAGGGCCTTGATCCGGGCTTGCTGTTTATCCAGTTCCACATTGAGCAGGGAATCTTTCTTCCGGCGCAGCGAATCGGTTTGCGCGTAAACATTAACGCCGGATAACAGACAATATAGAAAAAGCAGGTAGTAATATCTCATACGGGAAACAAATTACGATTTAAGTGCTTTATAAATATAAATACTTTAAGCAATGAACAAAATAATCGGTGTATTGTTGCTGGTGGCCGGTATCGCGATGCTGATCTGGACCGGCTTTTCCTATACAAAAAAAGAAAAAGTGATTGATGCCGGGCCCATTCAGGTCTCCGCTGACAAACAAAAAACGGTGAACTGGCCCCCTTACGCAGGCGGTATCCTGATCATCGGTGGCATAGTTTTGCTGCTGACCGCGAAAAAATCGCGCAGTTAATGTGCAAGAACACAAATTTCCTACTGTTGCTTTACGGGAATGGTGGGCCAAAAGTGCTGCCGGCACCTAATTTCACGTTCAATACCGATCTCGTCATCATGCCTTTTGATAGCCTCTGGTTCGAAAATGTCCCTTAAAGTTAACAAATCCGGGTCGCTTTTTTTAAATCAGCTACCTATAAAGCTATTGGAAAAGACCCATAGCCTACCCGTAAGCCGTTCATGAAAATGAACGGCTATTTACTTTTAGCTTATCAGCAAATTCATCCATTCTCCTTAATCGGCTTACCATGCCAGTAATTGGCCAGTAATGAACCTGTAGTATTCATAATTGGGCCGAATACGGCAGGTGCCAGGCCTACGGTGGCGATCTTGCCCATTCCCTTTGCCAGCCCCGACGCGAGCCCTGCATTTTGCATACCTACTTCAATGGCCATGGTACGGCAATCGCGTTCGGTCATTTTGAATAATCGCCCGGCCCAATATCCAAATGTGTAGCCGAGTAAATTATGAACAAGTACCAGTATAACCAACAGGCCGCCGATATTTAAAAGGCTGTCCCTGCCGGCAGCGGTAATGATAACTATGATAAACGCTATGCCAAACATCGATACCAGCGGCATCAGTTTTTCGAGCCATGATGCGCGCTTTAGTAAGTATTTATTAAAAATAATTCCTATTGCAATGGGTATGATCACAATTTTGATAATGTCCCACATCATGCCCAGCCCGTCAATTTTAATAAATTCGCCGCCAAGCAACTTCATTAATAAAGGAGTAATAAAAGGCGCCAGCGAGGTGGAGACCGCTGTTATAGTTATTGACAGAGCCAGGTTGGCCTTTGCCAAATACGACATTACATTTGAGGCCATACCATTTGGCGAGCAGCCTACAAGTATTATCCCCGCAGCTATCTCGGGTGGGAAATGGCTTAATTTAGCCAGTGTAAAACCCAGCAACGGCATAATGATAAAGTGACTGCCGACACCTATAAACACCCCTTTAGGCATCTTTATCACGCCTGCAAAATCTTTTAACCCCATTGATGTACCCATGCCGAACATAATGAGCTGCAGTAATGGGGTGATCAAATTTGACAGTGTAAAGCCATTTACCTTAACAAAATATTGCGGAAAATATAAAGCGGCCGTTACCGATCCGAAAATAATGAGCGTATACGAAAAGCCTTTAAGCGTTGCAGATCCACGGCAGGCGATAGCCAGCATTATAAAGAAAGCAATAATAAAATATCCTGCATGGGCAATGCCGTCCCGAAAAATGTAAAACACAGCTAAAAGCAGGCACATCACAGCAATGCCCCCTGAAATTTTATAAATATTGCTTTTTTTCAATTGCTTAAATTTAGGTTGTGATAATTACCAGGTACGTTTTTGCATCATGGAATCCAGGTGTGCCCGGGTCATTTTTCCTTTTTCCGGGTGTTGTTGCAGCCATTTTAAAAAAGCCTCCCTGATGTTGTTGCCCCATTCGCTGTCGATCTCTCCCGTTGAGAATGTACCTGCTTTCAGCATGGCGTGACTAAAGTCATCGCGCAAAGCAACAAATTCAGATATGGCGACAACCTTCTCCGCTAGATGCGCCGGGACGAAAAGCACGCCCTCTTTTTGGGCTATCACCAAATCGCCGGGTAAAACGATAGCATGGCCAATGCGGATAGGCGTATTAAGCCCCATTAAAACCATCTGTTCCATGTACGATGGATCAAAATCGCGTACAAAAGCATTGAAGCCATGTATTTCTTTTAGTCCCTGCAAATCACGCGCTGAGCCATCAAAAATAACCCCATTGCCTGATTTTGCGAATATGGAATTGCCCAGGTTATCACCTATCAATGTGCCGCCTTTTATCTTCCCGAAGCCGTCGGCTACGTAAACGTCGCCCTTAACTAAAGCATCTATCGGCCATGAATTAGTATTACCTTTCCGGCCTTCTTTGGCACCCCGTTCTTTAATATTCTTTTCCACATCAGGGCGGCTCGGCATATACATGGCTGTAACCGCGCGTCCAACAACAATAGTAGTGTCACCTGACGTTTTCCAATCGCCCTCAAACTGGTTTTTATAACCTTCATTATTCAGCACTGTCCAGGCATCCTCAATACTTATCTTTTTTGCCCGTTCTATCAGCGAATCCGGTATTTTCGGCCTCCCATCGGCAAAGCGTTCACCCTTCCATTCAGATGTATAAAAGATCAGCTCATCTTTTGAAATGGTTTGCGCCTTAGCTTTCACATAAGCGCCCGTATTTATAATCAGCGCAACTATTAATAATTTGTGATACTTCATTACGGTTCAGTTGGATGTGTTTGTCCTTTAAGTGCATTTTGTTCGCTTTGTGCTACTTTTTTAGGCGGATAAATAGGGTTGGCTATGCCATTCAGGTCATATACAATTGCGCCCGCCCTGATGGTCATTTCGCATTGCAGTTTTTTGTCTGTTTCTACTTTGTAGCCAGTGTAATCAAACAAGCCAAACTTGCCTTTTACCATATTTAATATGGCTACATCGGCACATGATCCTACCGACAGGTTACCTAATTCTTCGTGTTTTATTTCTTTTGCCGGGTTTGACGTACTGGCCTGTATCACATCATGTAAAGGCATACCAATTGCCAGGAATTTATTCATACAGGTAAGCATGTCTTTCATCGCATCGTTCATGCTGCTCACATGCAGGTCGGTACTGATGGAGTTGGGGAAGAAGCTTTCTTTAGCTGCAGGTATGGCCTGCGAAAACGCGAAGCTGATACCTCCATAGCCTACGTCGAAAATGATCCCGCGTTTCCGGGCGTCGTAAACAAATGGCTTTACTTTATTGGTAGTTATATCTACAATATACTCGCGGGTGCCCAACTGGCCAAAGCAATGGGTGAAAATGTCGCCTGGCCTTAAATGCTTCATAAACAACTCTTCAATCGGCAATGGCGGGTTACTTCCACCAAAATCTATCATCGCGGGGATGCCGCCTGCTAATGTTCCTGCCTCAACGGCGCGATCAGCCGGCGCCCAGTCATGCCCTTCGTAATGTGCCAGTTTGATACCTACAATAATATCTTTGTATTTTTTGCAAACGAGGGCGGTCATTTTGGGGTCCATGTCATTCTCGTTCTGCTCATAACCACCGCGCATACCTTCGCCCACAATATTTAAAAAAGCCAGTACACGTGTTTTTGACTGATCAATAGTTTGTGCTTTAAAAATTGGGAAAGTCCGCCAGCCTGAGCTCCCGGCGTCAACAACGGTAGTAACGCCATTCCTGAAGGTAAACCCATCCGGCGCTATGCCCAGGTTACCATCTTCGTATTGATGGTCGGGTTCCGTACCATAAAAGTCATGGGTATGGATATCAACCAATCCGGGGGTAACATACATATCCTTGGCGTCCACAACCTGTATGGCGTGTTTGGGGTCGATATCTTTTGCCACAAGTGCTATTTTCCCGTTTTCAATAGCAACATCCATTATGGCGTCTATATTATTTTTAGGATCGATCACATGCCCGCCTTTTATCACGATATCATATGATTGTGCCAGCGATACCTTACTGAACAGCACCAGCAGGAAAAGCATTAAGTATAAACATTTTTTCATCTTCAGCTAATAATTACAATTATTGGTTTATGATTCAGATGGCGGATCTACACAGCGCCTTGTAATATTGATTTTACCCTCCCGGCAACAACATCTATTTGGTCGGGCCGCAAAAGCACTACGCCAACAGTTAGATGATCTTTACCGCCACCCGCTACAATGCTCGGCGTTCCGCTTTTTAAAGCCGCAACTACATCCTGTGGTTTGATCTTCACCTTCGTATCATCCCATGTTACTTTCAAACTTGGGAATGCGTTTGCCGGCCCCGGATCAACCACTGTTTCGGTTTTTACAGTTTGCACTGTTTCCAGTTGCGAGCCGATGCGTTTGGCGCGGTCTAACCAGTCCTGCCATTCCTTTTTATGATCGCGTTCCAGATAAGCTTTCAATGCGGCGTACATGCCGAACATTTCTTCCTTGTTCACCTTCATCGGGCGCCCTATTGGCGCTTCGTTCGGGCTATGATTCAAACGGGCCGCAGTGATCAGGTCTTTGCGACCGAAAAGCAGCCCGGCGCTTTGTGGGCCCCTTATCATTTTACCGCCTGAAAAAGTTACGAGGTCGAAACCTATCTTCTGAAATTTAAACAGATTTTCTACAGGTGGCACGTCTGCAGCAGCATCCAATAGGGTAGGGATATGGTGTTTTTTGGCTATCGCGACAAAGTCCTCATGCGTAACGCTGCTTTTGCCTGCCGCGTTGAAGAATAAGGCCATTACTGTCCGTTCATTAATGGCTTTTTCCATTTCATCATTACCTTCAACCTCAATAATTTGGGCGCCGGTGGTGGTAACCGCCTGGTCGAACAGGTACCGATGCGTTTTTTGCATGATAACTTCCCGTCGCGGGCCGGGCAGGTTGGGCAGCATTTTTATTTTTTCATTATCTGTTCCGGTTATGCAGGCGGCAGTACTCAATAATATCGCGCACGAGGCACCGGAAGTAACCATAGCCGATTCTACATTTAACATCTCTGCTATCTTGCCGCCCACCTTATCCTGTAGTTCATACATATTGGCAAAATCATGAGAGGTTGAATTGATGGCCTCCAATACTTCCGGCAGCATCAATGATCCTGATAAAAAGGTCATGGTTACCGAGGCATTAATTACCGGTGTAACACCCAGTTCTTTAAACAGGTCGCGTGTGGCCGGTTTTGGTGGGGCAGGCGTTATGGCCTCAAAAGCCGATGCCTTACTTGCCAAAGCACTCGTTAAAGGTACTAAAGCAAGCCCTTTTAATATTTCTCTGCGTTTCATTTTCTGTTGCTGTTATATGTAAGCCATGCAATCCATTTCAACCAATGAGTTGCCGGGTACACCACCTTTGGCCACAGCAACAGTAGTACGTACCGGTGGATTTTTGCCGAAGCGGCCTTTATATACTTCGTTCATGCCCTGGTAATCGGCAATATCATTCAAAAAAACGCTTACTTTAAGTACTTTTTCCATCGAAGAACCTGCCTTTATCAATTCTTCTTCAAGCGATTTCAAAACGATCTCGGTATGTGCCTTTATCTCGAAAGGCTCAACATGGGCGCCTTTCCCGGCAATAAAAACAAGGTTGCCAAATTTGGTTGAGCCTGAAAACAGCGGCACATCCTGTAGCGTAGTTATATTGTTCACTACTTTTTCCCCGGTAACTTCAGCAACAGCACTTTTGCTTATGCCGAGAACTGATAGGCCGGCAATCGAAGCCAGCATTTTTTTTAGGGCAGATCTTCTTTTTTCCATGATGTTTTAAGTTTAGTGGTCGTATTTATGAGTTTGGTTTTTCTTATTTCAGGTATAAATTATTTTGCTGTTGCAGGCGGATTTTTAGTATTTAAGGTAAGTATATATTTTATCATTTTATTCGCATCATCTTTGCTAATGTTAGGGTGCGGTGCCATCGGAACAGGCCCCCATACGCCGCTGCCACCGCTGATAACTTTTTCGGTAAGTGTATTCACTGAATTTTGATCATGCGGATATTTCGCCGCTATAGCTGTATAAGCAGGGCCCACCAGCTTATCTTCCAATTTATGACAGGCAAGGCACCCCGATTTCGAGATTAGGTCCTTGCCATCAGCAATCTCCGCATCGGTAGCGAATGGAGGCGGAGGTGGCGCTTTCTTCACCGTGGCAGCCAATTTTTTCTTAGCGACTGTTTTTTTCTTAACCTGCGCAGACGACACACAAACCGATAAGGTAAATGCGATGCACAAAGCAGGTGTTATTAATTTTATGATGTTCATATTTATTTCTGTTTTTGGGCCATCTTCCATTCACGACCCGGGTCGTCCACCCTGAAAGTTTCAAGGTTACCCTGGTCTTGGAGGGTAGTATATATCGTTCTTCCATCCGGGCCGCCAAAGCAAACATTGGTTGGTTTTTTTCCTGTAAGCTGTATCTCCTGCAAAATTTTGCCATCGGACGATACTTTATCTATTACTCCTTTGCCAAAGCGGGCCTGGTAAATGTTGCCTTTCACGTCGCATCTTAAACCATCTGTACCAAAATCCGCAAATTCAATCAACAAGCGTTTATTGCTTATTTCGCCTTTGGATGAAAGATCATAAACCCATATTTTTCTCTTTTCATTTACATATAGCTTATGATTGTCGGGGCTAACATCTATCCCGTTCACGGTGCCCATGCTATCTAAAACCTTCATTTTGCCATCAGTGTCAATGCGCCATATTTTGCCTGTTCCTGCTTTCCAGTTCGGGTCGCTGGCATAAAGCCTGTCTTTGTTATCAATGGCTATATCATTCGGCTGGCTCATGGTGGTTTCGTGGGCAAAAATGGTTTGCTGTTTGGTAGCCATGTTCACCTTAATGATGTTATGCCCGGTGTAATCCGCGATCAGCATATTGCCCCGACTGTCAAACCTGATGCCGTTACCAACACTTCCTTTAGGCAGCTCGATAAATACGCTGGCCTTTCCATCTGGTGTAATTTTGCCAATGGTGCCGTCATGATCAAAATTTACAGCGTAAACATTGCCATATTTATCAACCGCAGGGCCTTCAACACCAATGGTGAAACTTTTAACCGGCGTAAAAAGCGAAGACTTGAAAAGCTGCGCATTATCTGTCTGCTGCGCATTCGAATTGATCGTGATAACAGCAAATAATGCAGCGAGTATTAGCCGCCCCGGCTTAAAAGCCATGTTAAATAATGATTTAATCCCTATCATGATTTTCTCTTGGTGCCATTTTTCTTACCGCGCTTACCTCTGCAGGTGTAACAACCTCTGGCAGGTTATTAAAATTTGATTTGATATAAGTGAGTACCTCAGCTATCTGCGCGTCAGATAAGAAACTGCCGTGCGCGGGCATTACTTCATTGTACGATTGCCCTTTTACTGTCACAGGCCCTTTGAGCCCGTTCAGCACCACATATATCAATCTATCGGTATTGTAATTTACCCATTCAGACTGCGCAAGCGGGGGGAAACGGTTGCCGTCGCCCTTGCCATCACTTTGGTGGCATGCTATGCAGTAAGTAGCGTACACAGCTGATGCCGTAGGCATATCTTTAAACAAGTTATCTTTAATTTCATCTGGTGTTTTGATGTTTGATGCCGTCTTTTTCCGGTTATCCATCGCGGCCAATTGCGCGGTACCAAAGGCTTTTTTATCGCCGGTAAACGAGATGCGCCAGATCTTTCCTTTTTCAGTATCGCTGACATATAACGAACCATCAGGTCCTTCAGCCAAACCCATAGGGCGGTATACAGCGTTACTTACATTCAAAATAGGGTCAACCCGGGCAAAGCCATCTGCAAAAACTTCCCACGGCCCCGAAGGTTTGCCATCTTTAAAAGGCACAAATGCAACTATAAAGCCCGCCTGCGGATAAGGCGCACGGTCGGTAGAGCCATGAAAAGCCACAAAAGCCCCATTTTTGTAGCGTGATGGAAATTGTTTACCTCTATAAAAAAGCAGGTCGTTAGGTGCAAAATGCGCAGGGAAAGTCATAATGGGCTGGGTTAGTTTTGCGCCGTTGCCTTCTTTTATCCCATCGCCGCCGAATTCGGGGTTGAGCAGTTTTTTACCTTTAATATCAGAGTAATAATAATATGGCCAGCCGCCATCCAGGCCCTCATTCACTTTAAAAAACTCCTCGGCAGGTTCCATGGCGCTTTGCCATGCTGTATACAGATCGGGCCAAAGCATGCGCAGATCATCACGACCGTGGGCAACGGTGTATAATGATTTGCTTTTCGGGTCCCAATCTAATGCAACAATACTACGCAAACCCGTAGCATATTTAACACCGTCCGACTGGCGCTGATTGGTTTTGTTGGCATCAAACATCCAAATGCCACCGTGGTCTTTTAACCAGGGGTTACCTTTATCGGGCGAATCAGGCTCCCCAACTCCGGGAGATCCGGGCAAACGGTTTCTTACCTGTCCCGCGTTTGAGCCTGCTCCCCAGCCTACAAAAATGTGCCCCTTATTATCAAAGGCTACGGGTTTGGTTTGATGTTCGTGATAGGGGGGATTGTCAATAACAATAGTATCCATTTTGCTGTCAGGAACCAGTTGCCCGCGCTTAAGCTTCATGCGGTAAACCATCAACTCTGAGCTGAAATATAAATATCCGTTGTGGATACGCATAGCAGTACCGTAACTATGCCCCTCATATTTACCAAATGGCACTATAATGTCGGCTCTGCCATCGCCATTGGTATCCCGCAAGGCAGTATTACCGTAGCCACCATTTAACCAGGGGCTTCTTGATTTTACATAGATATCGCCGTTTGAGTTTACAGCAATATGCCTGGCCTGCCCCTTTAAACTATCGACTACAACTATCGCTTTGAAGCCATCGGGAAGGAAAAGCCCGTCGTTATCCCCGGCAACCGGAGCAGGGTGGTTCCTGCTGACATTATTCCAGGAAAACCCCAGGAATGCAAGTAGTATACATGCGCCAATAAGCTTTAATACACGTGATTGTAAATAGCGCGAAATGTTAGCTAAGCCTTTCCTGGTGCTGTTTGTGAGGTTCATTTTAGGTAAATAAAAAATATATATAAAAAATCAGAAAACTTGTAGTGTACTATATTTTTGATTCTGTTGAGCTTACTCGGCCAACATTCTTATATTCTCATTATTATTTAATACCAGGCCAAAATAAATACATGCTATATTGCCAATAAGGCCATCAGATAGCAGTAATGTGTTTTATTATGTTTTAAAATAGGTTTGATAATTCAATCAGGCCTTTCGGGTTGAATAACACTAATTGCGACAGCAAGTTAAGAGAAAATTTAGAACTTTAGTAACTATTATAAAAAAAAATTAAAAGTTGGTTGACTTTTAAAAAAAAATTAAAAACATTAGTTTGTTTAGTCAAAAATGTGGAACGGGTATAGTTATTTTAATACTAAAGTTAACACCAGGAGAAGTTAATTCTGTTCCAAATGGGGTATTTAACCTAAATTATATAAGCAATAAACCAAAACCCCAACCAAAGTAAGTAGACCGATCTGTATGATGTTATAAAAATAGTTTAGGTTTTATCCAATTGTTTTGTTGCGATTGGTTTGGCTTTCTGTTAACGTTACATCGTTACAGGTGCGCTTATGATGCTTAATATGAGGGTGCTTATTAATAGAAATAGAATATAAAAACAACCCGCCGGTAACTACAAATAAAACAAGAGCCCTCATGATTAATTGATTTATGAAAAAGACTCCATATCGCTTCATATGTTACACAAGGTTAATAAAAAGTGATTTTCGCATATTATTGGCTTGTCAATAAAAAAAGTCAGTTACCTCGCGCACTGACTTTTAATTAACTATTAATTGACCAAATATTATTAACGAAATAAAAATTTGGCTAAGACAAACATATTGAGTTTAATAAGCGCGCTGTGTGTGAAAATCACCTATATGCCATATCCGGCTTCACCCGAAAACTTATTTCAACAGGAGAGAAGCGGCCAACGTGTGTTGCCGCGAAATAACAACTGCAAAATCCATAAATTCCTGCAGGCCGGGGATGATGATCGGATCATCGGGCGTTTCAGGCGCTTAGCCTGTATTGGCGATATTTTAGCGGTGTGGTTTTGTAGCGGGTTTTAAATAACCGTATGAACGAGCTTGAGCATTCAAACCCTATCATATTAACAACTTCATTAACCGGGTAGTCGGTAGTTTTTAATAGTGATTTGGCCCTTTGCAAACGCAGTTGAATAAGAAACTGGTGCGGTGTAAGGCTAAAAGCCTGTTTAAAGGTGCGCAGCAGGTGATTAACAGAGAGGCACGCGTGTTCCCCCAGTTCTTCAAGGCTGACATTTTGATTGTAATTGCTATACAAGTATTCCTTAGCCAGGTTTAGCCTGCGTAATATTTCAATCCTGGTACTACTGTTTAAAAAGTTAAGCTTTTCAGCTTTCTCAACAAACTCTTCGTTATAAATGCGGAAATAATTGAGAAGGCAATGGTACAAATATTCATTTATTAACAATTCATCTTGTGTGCCCTGGTCAAGATGGTTTTTTAAATGATTAATGTTATACCGTATATCTCCCCTAAAGGGGTATATTGTTTCGTTAAATTCATAACCTGAATTGTCATTATACCTGTATTTGGCCAGCAATTTATCATCATTAAGAGTATGGGAAGTTTGGAAATCACAAAGGAATTTCTGATCGAAATTTATGGAAAAAAGCTGAGCCGGAATATCTGAATCAACCTGACTTGAATATTGCGTTCCCTTATTCAATATCAAAAATGAATCGGGATAAACAGATAAGCTCCGCCTGCCAATTTGGTAGCTTTCATTCCCCGAGAGTACAAACCTGATGTTAAAATCGGCATTGTATTGCTGGCTATGCTGCTGGCAACTGGTGCGGATGCTTATTTTATTGTTGTTACGTAATATTTTTGAATAATCCATAATGTTGTTATTCACTATAATTTCTTTCTTCTAATAATAAAAACTTGTTACCGCAGGTATCTAAAAAATAGGTTGCAAGTCCAATAGACAAATACTGTGGCTCATTGAAAAAAAACACCCCTTTAGTTTTTAGCAAATGGTAATCGTTAAGGCAATCATTTGTGTTAAGAATGATGCAGTTTTTAACGCCTGGTATTAAACTTCTTTCCACCAAAACAAAATAAACACCTGCGTTCCCCGTTTCAATTGCCTTGCACTCGGCATCTTCATAAATTATATATTTATCAGCAACTTTAAAGCCCAGTTTCCTGGTAAAAAAATCTATCTGTTCGGTAATATCTTCTGTAAAAACTGGTATATATTTTACCATCATGGCTTATCCACTAAATACTTTATAAAAAAATTGATCGTAATATCAGCCTGCGCCTAAGTATGGGGCAGGTAATTTTCAAGACGAGTTAACAGTGAGCCGGTCAGTAAAAACCTATGTTTCTTCAAAATTAACTTAACGCAGGGCATGGAGTATCCCCCAAATGGGGTGAATTTTTATATTTTTTGACAAAAAATATGGCTTATTTGCACGGATAGGCCGAAAATGGCCTCAGATGAGCTTGTTTTCCCTGGCTGTTTTTATAGCATCGGCCCGCGAATTTACATCAAGCTTAATGTATATATTTTTGATGTGGCTGCGCACGGTTTCCAGGTCTATGAATAGCTCTTTAGCTATCTGGCTGCGGCTGTTCCCGCTGCTTATCAATTCCAGTATTTGTGTTTCGCGTTTTGAAAGCGGCGATTCCAGGTTCTTTTGGAACGACCTGATCACCATTTTTGCAATATTTATGCTCATTGGCCCGCCGCCTTCTTTTACTTCGCGTATTGATTCAATTATTTTAGCAGAGGGTGTATTTTTAGTTAGATAACCCGACGCGCCATTGGCAAGTGCGTCAAATATCAACTTTTCTGATTCATACACGGTTAATATCAATATATAACAAGCCGTGAACATTTTTTTTAATTTGGGGATAGCCTCGATGCCGTTTGTACCGGGCAATTCAATGTCAAGCAATATAACATCGGGTTTTTCGGTGGGCATCTTTTTCAGCACTTCATCAAATGAGCAGTAGGTGTTGATCACATTATACCCTTCGGTTGCATTTATTAAAAACTCATAACCGTTACGGATAGTTTCGTCATCTTCTATTATCATTATTTTTATATCCCGGCCCGTTGTCATAACTACAATTTAGGATTTTTTTTGAATTTTAACTCTGCCCTTGTCCCCTTATCTTTTTCGGAGTAAAGATACAATTCGGCATCTATACGGTGAGTACGGGCTTTTATGTTATTTATGCCGTGGCCGCGGGTAGTGCCATTATTTTCGAACCCTTTTCCATCATCAGTTAAAGTGAGGGTCATTTTGTCTTTTTCGGAGTTATAAATAGTAATGGCCACGTTTTTTGCGGCAGCATGTTTTAGCACATTATTTAAAAGCTCCTTAAGTATCATAGTGATATTACGGCTATATTCCATAGGTAGCTTTATATCTTTCAAATTTTCTTCAATCCTGCTTGTTTGAAAATCGATAGGCGTATCATGAAACAATTCAATACCTATTTCTTTAATATGTGTTAGCGTTTCAAACAGGTTATCACTTTGCGGGTCGAGGGCCCACAATATATCCTTGGTACCGTTGTATAATGCAGCGGCATTTTGTTTTATCTGGTCAACCAGGCCTAATTGGTCTGTCTTATCCTTATCTATTTTGGTATTTAATATTTCTGAAAGTATGGTTATTCTGGTTAATTTGTTGCCAAGGTCGTCATGAAAATCTTCGGCTGTTTGCTGCCGTAGTTTCAGTTTTTCCTCGCGTTTCATTGTTTCAATAGCGCGCTGCCTTTGTATTTTTCGGCTATACCACAGAGCTTGTAGCAATGTGCCTAATAAAATTAATAACAGTACCAATCCTACTCTAAACAGGGCTGTTTTATAAAACGGCGGGATGATCTCAAAGCTAAAGCGGGCCTCGTTTGGCGAAACAACACCATCAGGGCTTATGGCCTTTACCTCAAATGTGTATTTACCGGGTGGGAGTGAAGGATAATCAACCTCGTTGTTTTTTACCGGCCAGCAAAATTTATCGTCAAGGCCATTTAATTTATATTGATAGGTTACTCCATCAGGATTTTTAAGATATACACCCAAAAACGATATGGCAATATGGTTTTGATTGGCCGATAACTGTAAGTTACCTGTAGTGTCTTCGTTAATTACCGTCTGTTTCCGGCTTTTATCCTGCGGAAATAATTTTACACTTTGAATAAGTATATAGGGCGCTGATGCAGGATGTGTATTAATGTCGGTATTATATACTGTTAGCCCTTTAGTGGTGCCCATCAAAATTTTATCACCATCCCTGAATGATGCACCCTGGTTTGTTTCAACAATTAATTCTTTCGATGTGCTGTTGGGCAGCAGGGTACAGGCCATCGTTTGCCTGTCAACCGAAATTCGCTTTACTCCGCGGCCTGTACCTACCCAAATAATACCCTGCTTATCGGCCACCAGGCTGTACACAATGTTTGAATTGAAGCCGTCTTTTATATTGTAGTTTTTTATACTGTTGTTTTTACGGTTCCAGCTGAATAAGCCTTTGTCATCGGTGCCAAACAAAACATTGCCGTTAATTTTAAGCATACAGTAAACTGCCGACGTGCTTAACGCGTTCAGCTTAAACTTACCGGCTATCTTTTTATTTACTATTAATATAACACCGGCCTGTGTGCCTACCAGTAAGCTGTCTTTACCTAACGATAATAATGATGTTATGAAATAATTTGGCCCCGGCACCTTTTTAAAAACATTGTTTTGCAGGTAATAGCAGCCAAAAGCGGTTCCCGTCCATATAGTGCCGGCATCATCGGAGGCAATGGCAAATACACTGCGCTCGCTTATGCCTTTAATATATTCATAATCCTTACCATTATATTTCCATACGCCGCTGCTGCCCGTACCTATCCATAAATTTTTATCTTTATCGGTATAAAGGCATTGTATCCTTTTATCTGTATGGGCATTTGATGCGAACACGTTAGTAAACTTGCCGTCTTTGTATCTCACTAGGCTGTTGCCGTCTGTTCCCAGTATTATATTATCATACTTATCGCGGGCCATAGTCATCACTATCTGGCTGTTATTCACCCCCTGCGACTGGTCGAAAATAACATAACTATCACCTTCGAATTTATACACACCGCCACCCTCGGTGCCAAACCACAGGTTGTTGTCAGCATCGTTATAAATATCTGATACGGAATTATCGGTAAAGCCGTTATGCGCGGCAAAATGAACAGTATGCTGTTTATTTATATAATAGGCTCCGCTGGTTGTACCTATCCATAAATTGTTTTCCGCATCCTGTGCTATGCTCAAAAAAGATTCTTGGGCTTTGTTTAATAGCGTATCATTATATAGCTTGATATTGGCATCTTCGGCAACATATAATCGTTTGTAGGCCAAAAGATAGCTTTTATGGCTATCAGCCTTGTCAAACATCATTTTCATAACAAAAGCATCCTGCAGCATACCGGTAAAGGGTATGTAGCTTTTCCAATTGTTATTTTCAAGGCAAAATACGCCCTTCTTATAAACAACCGCATACAATTTACCTGCGCCGTCAACAGCCAGGCTGCTTATGGTATCATTTGGGCGGTGGGGTTGCAATGTGTGATTAACAACTTTGTATAAATGATTATCAAGTAATATCCAGATACTGCCATTGCCATCCTGTATTATACTTTCAACCCATGTGTTCTCACTTTTTTTAGGAATAGGAAAATTAAAAACCTTCTGATCATAAAAACAGGCCAGCCCTTTATGCGTCCCAAGCCAAACCTTGTCGCTTTTATCAACAAAAATCTGGTAAACAAAGTTGCTCAGCAGCCCATTAGCTTTCGAAACCGCGTAGTATTCCTTCCCGTCAAAGCGGCAGGCACCGCCCAGGGTAGCTATCCAAAGGCGGTGCGCGTTATCCTGGTAGAGCTTATTTACCTGCGATTGCACAAGCCCGTCCTCAATATCATAATGCGAGAAGGTGTATTTTTGCGCATGGGCCCTCCCTGCGCCAAACAAAATGCAGCACGTTATGCCCAAAAATGTGAGGTAGCAGTAAAATGTGTTATGAAAAAACCTATTCAAATGTAAAATATACAGTGTTTTAATTACACTATTAAAATATTCAAATTAAAGCTATTTAAACTAAAAAAAATCACCCTTTTGGGGTGATTTCTGTCGGGTAGCTATCGTCAGTTAATAAAAATCCGATATTGTTTATCAATTACTTGCAGTTGCATTACCTGTGGTTTCGGGTTCCTGCTCCTTTGCGTCTTCAAACATTTTGCAAACCTGGGTTATCTTCCATTCCCTGTCATCATTTTTCTCAATTATCAGGTAATCATGCTGGGTGCAATTGTCATATTTAAAATCTATACGGGCAATTACCATAGCATCGCTTTTGGCCAAAACCTCATATTTCGAATCGCAATTTTGCTTTATCCCTTTGTCGTTTTTCATTTGGTCAACCAGGTTCGACTTGCTTTGCATCAGGATCTTTTCGCCCCGGGGCAATTTAAAACAGGCATTTTCATTTAAGGCAAGGTCGAGTTTATGATAATCTGAATTTACCTGGCTGTCAATAAAATCAAGGATGATCTTATTATAAGTTGGCGCAACTTTGCGCGTTGAACTATACACTGATGTTGTGGCCGATAATACACTGATTATACAAACCACTAATATTTTCCTTTTCATTGGGTTGGTTTTTTAATCAAATGTCACCATGAAATATGTACATGGATATGCTTAAAACACCTATTTTGAAATGAAAAGAAAAATTAATTGCTGGATGGTTACGATTTAATTTCACTCACATTGTGGTTCCGTTTCCTGTATTCAGACGGAGAAGTACCCATTAAACGGCTAAACATTCGTGAAAAATAATATTGATCGTCAATACCAACGTTTATAGCCAGTTCTTTTATAGGCATATCGGTAAACGACAGGTACTGGCAGGCCTTTTGTATTTTAAGGTGATTAAAATATTCAACCGGCGAATATCCCGTACTTTTTTTGAACAACGAGCAAAAATGAGTTACCGACAGGTTTGAATATGCCGCCAGCTCCTTTAAAGTAAGTATGCCGAATATTTTTTGCTGCATTAAGGCTATGGCAGCGGTTGCAACATCGGGTTTATTTGGATTTTCAGTATGGTTGAATTTTTCTTCATATATCATTGATGACAAAAAGTGATAGAAGATCATGTTCACATAATGAAGCGTATCGTCGCTGTAGCCTTTCTCCAGGTTAAAATATATATCATCAAATAATTTAATGCGGTCTTCGTTGTAGGCGATTTGCGGCTTATAATTATTTGAATTTTTCATGATGAGTTCAGCAATGAATGCCGAAGTTTCGCCCTTGAAATGTATCCAGTAAATTGTCCACGGATGTTTTTCGTCAGCGCCGTAACGGTGGGGTGTATTAGCCGGTATAGTTATAAATTGCGACGGCGAAAGTGTAATGCGCTTTTTATTTATCTCTATCCATCCATAGCCCTCAAGGCAATATATTATAATATGCTGGCTGATGCCGTTAGGGCGCTCGGCGTAATGGAACATGGCTTTGGGGTAATAGCCAATATCCGTAATATATATCTGCCTGGTTATCGGGTCTTTTATTAAAAAATCGGTGATTATTTTTTTAGGTATAACTATCAGCCTTTGCCCTTCGAAACCTTCGCGTTTACGCAAATATTTTTCCTTTACCATACTAACATTTATTAATTCTGTAAAAGTGTATAAAAATCCATCATTATCATAAAAATTAACATTTCTATTCACCATTTTATGTACGAGGTTTGTTTCATAAGCCAATTATATTTTTTTAAAACCCAATTTTATAGTTAGATAGAGGCCTTTGTATATGCCGCGATGAGGAGCAACGATTAATTATAATTACTGTGGCTGTAATGCTGAACAGTTGTTTTTAGTCCATCAATAATTAATTTTTAAAGAATAACCTAATTATTAACCCAACTAAATAATAAACCAGAATGAGAAAACTACTACTAATTTTTATGCTGTTTGCCTGTGTGCTGAGTGCAGCCGCACAAGAAAGACAGGTAAAGGGAACGGTGGAGGACGCCGCTACCAAAATGCCGCTTCCATTGGCTACTATTACCATTAAGAACAAAGGCGCGGCCGATACCAAAATAATTACCAATAACAATGGCCAGTTTACTTTGCAGGCGACCGCCGAAACCATAATACAGGCCAGCTATACCGGTTATGTAGCGAAAAAAATAACCATTGGCGACAATAGCACGCTAACCATACTTCTGGATGCTGATAACAGCAATCTTTCTGAAGTTGTGGTAATTGGTTACGGTAAGGAAAAGCGTAAAGACCTGACAAGTTCGGTGGCAACAATTTCGGCTAAGGAGATCAGCGAAATGCCATCAACCAGTTTGGCAACTGCGCTGGCCTCGCGTGCACCGGGTCTTGAGGTGCATAGTAACAGCACACAGCCCGGTGCAGGTACTACGGTTAATGTACGCGGCATCAACTCCATTTCGCAGCTTGCAGGGCCGCTTTATATAGTTGACGGTGTGGCGTTGGTAGGCGATATCCGCAACATCAACCCCGATGATATAGAATCGGTTGAAATATTGAAGGATGCTGCCGCGGCAGGTATATATGGTTCACGCGCGGCCGAGGGTGTGATACTCATCACTACCAAAAAGCCAAAAAATGGCGCTACATCAGTAAATTTTGATATGTACACCGGCATACAGGTGAACAATCCTGCCTATAAAATGCTTGGCGCGCGTGATTATGCCCAGTTAAAGCGTTCAGCATATGCCGATGCTGACCCTGCCACTTATCCATTGGGTACGGATACTGCCGACCATAAGATATTTAACACCTATGAATTACAAAGCATAGCGAACGGTTACACCAATTATGATTGGCAAAAAGCTATTACGCATAACAATGCGCCGATGCAAAATTATACTTTATCGGTTTCCAATGGCACAGGCACAAACAAGGTATATTTCAGCGGCGATTATCAAAATCAGGATGGTATAATCATAAATACTGGCTACAAAAAATATTCGGCCTACATCAGCGATGAAACGGCCATCAGATCTTATTTAAAACTTGGCGCAAGTGTAAACGTAGCGCATGATATCACTAAAAACCCGCTGCCCGGCGAATTCCAGCAATCATTAACGGAAAGCCCCTTAATGCCTCTTTATGACAGCAGCGGCCAGCCGTTAGTTGTAGTTGATAATACAACCGGTACGGCTACCATCATCAACCCATTATCAACTGCGCTTGATGCCCTTGATATTGCTACCACCAACCGCACCAATGCCAATGTTTATTTGGAGTTTACCCCTATAAAAAACCTTGTATTACGCTCAAGCATAGGCGCCGATATTTTTCAGGGCGAAGAAGATAAATATTATGGCAGGAACACCGGCGGCGGGTATTCAACCAATGGGCAGGGTGAGATATATAACTATAGATCGACAGACATATTATGGGAAAATACAGCCACTTACAATTTTGTTTCGGGCGACCATGAACTAAACCTGTTAGGTGGTTTTACATTTGAACGCCACGAAAATATGGATACCGATATGCAGGGCGAATATTTCCCTACCGATCTGTTAACCTATAAAGATATGGGTAGCGCCGGGTTAAAAACCCAGGATAACAGTAATTATGATGGCTGGGCGGTGCGTTCGTTACTTGCCAGGGCCATATATAAATACAAAGGTCGTTACATTCTGAATGTTACAGCCCGCCGGGATGGCTCGAGCCGCTTTGGCGATAATAACAAATTTGGTTTCTTCCCAACCGTAAGTGGTGCCTGGAGGGTAATTGATGAGCCATGGATAGGTTATAAAATAAAGACCTTCCTTAGCGATTTTAAACTCCGTGTAAGCTATGGCCTTGTAGGTAACCAAAACCTGCCTTACGATGCTATCTACACCCGTTATAACCAGTCGGAGTATCCTTTTAATGGTTCGACAGTAACAAGTGGTTATACCGTAGGCGGCACCGCAGGCAATAGTTCGTTGGAATGGGAAAAGCAACATCAGTTCAATGCAGGTACAGATATAGCTATATTAAACAATCGCGTTCAGCTATCAGTTGATGTTTATAATAAAGACATCACCAGCTTATTGATGCCGTTTACATTAGCGCCATCATCAGGTTTTTATAACGAAGAAATAAATGTGGCTGCAATGAATACCAAAGGTATTGATATTGCATTGAAGGCAACGCCAATTCAAACTAAAGATTTCACCTGGCAAACATCAATTAACTGGTCTAAATATAAAAGTACCATTACCAAGCTGTTCCCCGGCCGCGACTCTGTTAGCCTTTCGCTGCGTGTAGGCCTGCCGCCAAGCGGAACTTATGTTAACTATGTGTACAATGGCCTGTACCAGCAAGGCGATAATTTCGCGCTTAACCCGAACGGAAAACCAGGCGACATCAAAATAAAAGATGTTAATGGCGATGGTAAAATAACCCCGCTTGATGAAGAGGTGGTTGGTTCAAGCATCCCTAAAGGATGGGGCAGCTTCTGGAACTATTTCAGGTATAAAAATGTATCACTTACCGTATACAGTACTTATGAGTACGGTCAGCAGCTTAACAACTTAACCTATACCAATATTACTTACTACAATGCAGGCTATGGCAATACATCAAACGTTACTGTTGAAGGAGGTAACTATTGGACACCAACCAACACCAATACCAATATCCCACGGCCTAACGCGTTTGGTACTTCGTTAAAAACGCTTCCGGGCGGCCCGGGGCAGGGCTCAAGCTATTCTATACAGAGTGCAAGTTATTTCAAAATACAGCATATTACGCTGGGGTATGACTTTCCGAGCTCGCTGCTGAATAAAATAAAGGTACACAGCCTGAATATATATGCGCAGGTACTTAATCCATTCCTGTTCACTAAGTATAAAGGTGTTGACCCTGATGTATCAGGTGCTGATTCGGGCAATGAGCTTTATCCGCGATACCGCACGTTCCTGCTTGGCGCAAAATTAGGTTTATAGACTATTAAAGATATTTGACATGAAAAGTTTCAATTTACATATAAAGAATTTACTGCTGGCAATCCCGGCAGTGCTCCTGCTGTTGATAAACAGCGGGTGCCGTAAAGAACTGAATTATACACCCGAAGTATTTGTTTCGGCACAACAGATATATAAGGACGAACCAGGCGCTGTTGCAGGTGTTACAGGCATTTACCAGCAATTGCAGATATTAAAAAAATCAGACTACCAGTTGATCGGTATCATCGGGACTGATGAAGCCCGCTGCTGCTACCAGGCACAAGGCTATGGCGCTTATTATGCCGGTATTGTAGGTATGGATGTATATGATATTACCTTTAATAGTCAAAATTCGGATGTGACCGGTTTTTGGACAGTAAGCTACCAGGGTATTGCCAATGCGAACGCAGCTATACAATACATACCTAAAATTCAAAATTTTGCTGAGCCGACTGTACAAAGCCGTTTATTAGGCGAGGCCCATTTTATGCGCGCCTTGTTTTATTTTTATTTAGTACAGTTATATGGCGATATACCGCTTCGTTTGGAAAATACGCCATTCTCTGCAGGTGTTCCCCGTACCCCGCAGGCGCAGGTGTATGCCCAGATCATATCCGACCTGAAATTTGCAGCAGCCAACTGCTGGACAAAAAGTAAAAACCCCGCTCCCGGCCGCGCAAGCGTTGAGGCTGCCAAGGCATTATTGGGAAAAGTGTACCTAACCATGCACAATTACCAGGACGCAAAAACCACGTTTGAAGACCTGATAAATAATAACGGCCTTACGCTAATAGCACACTACTCTGAGTTGTTTGATGGTCAGCATGAGAACAATGCCGAATCATTATTCGAAATTCAATACTCAACTGACCAGGCGGGTACCAGTACCCAGGGTTTGCAAAACCTGTATGGTTCATATGCCGGGCCGCCGATACCTTTCGAAGCATATAATAGCCATACCCCAGGTGCGGGTGGCACTGTGGTTTGTACCACTTCCCGTTATGCCGACTCCCTTTTTGACAAGGTGAATGATACCCGTTACGCCGCATCTATCAACCACGACCGTTACGATGGTAACGGCAATACAATGAGCTGGTGGGTTGACCCGGGGCAACCAACTGTAAAAAAATATGATATTACAGCTTCAGATATCGATATATATAATTCCGGCAAAAATCTCTATTACCTGCGGTCATCGGATGTGTTCCTGATGTATGCCGAGGTGCTGAACGAACTGAACCAGCCACAAGCCGCATTAGCACCGCTTAATAAAGTGCGCGAACGTGCTTTTGGTAATGCTAACCATGACGTAACAACGACAACCCAAAGTGCATTGCGCGACACCATTATGGATGAACGCAGCCGTGAGCTGGGTGCCGAAGGCTGGCGCTGGTTCGACCTGAAGCGTACCGGTACACTTGTGCAGCGTGTAAAACGTTATGACGACCCAAAACGCGATTTCGGTAAAGCAAATTATGCAACCGATGCCCACCCGGTTCAGAATGTTTCGGAGATAAATAATTTATACCCTATCCCGCTTACAGAATTGCAAAACAACCAGGCATTAAACTTAAAAAGCCAAAATCCCGGGTACTAAAATATGAGAGCGAAAGCCTTTGTTGTAGCCTTATTCTTATTCAGCCTGCTGTTGGCATCGCATAAAAGCGATGCCCAGCAGCAGGTTAATAAATACGCCGATAGCCTGGTGATACATAACCATGGAACTTCGGTTTCTATTAACTATAAAACAGGCTGTATATCTTATCATTTCAGCAGTGGTATCGCATTAAGCAACACCATTGCCTATGTTAATGATATTAGCTCCGGCTACCTTTCAACTGCCGATTGTAAACTTCACCAGGCAGCTGTCGATACCATTGACAATACGGTAGGCAAGGGCATAAGGCTGGTTGTTAAACACACCGGTAACGACAAAGGCATAGCATTGGTTCAGCAGATCACTTTTTATAATGAACATCAGTACCTGCTTGTCAACCTAACCGCGGCAAAAGAAGGCCAGCGCGAAAATTTAGAAACGCGCGATATTTGCGCCCTCGCCATCACCCCGGCCCAAAATGGCAGCCTGTCGCAACCGGGAACAGAGCCGCGTTTTTTGGATGTGCCATTTGATAACGACGATTGGGTTAACGTACTGGAAAACAAATGGGACGATGCTGCAAACAAACCTTTTTCGGGCATTAGCTACGAATACGCGTCCATCTATGATAACAAAGCTTTATCGGGCCTGGTAATGGGCAGTTTGTCGCATGATTTCTGGAAAACGGGAATAGTTTATCACTCAGCCAAACAAAAGGGTGTTATTGATTCACTTAAGATCTATGACGGCGCCGCAACCGAAGATAACCCAAAACTTCCCCCGGCCTATGGCGGCCTTGATGGCACGCACGACCATGTTCCGCATGGTACCATGACCGGCGAGATGGTAAGCTCATCTGTAATTTACTTATGCGGCTCAGCAGATGTGCGTAAAGCATTTGTTGATTATGGTAACGCGAACGTGATTTTTAACGGTAAACAAACCTGGAAAGGCAATGTCCCGGTTTACTGGAATAGTTTTGGGGTAGAAGGAGTTTTAGGTTACGAGCATGTAATGATGCCGAAGGATGTGTTAAAAATAACCGACTTCTTGCAAACACTCCATAATTTCAATCAATATTCCAAACCGGTATTGAGTATTGATTCTTATGACCAATCAGTATACACCACTGAATTGCTGGCTTCACTTGGCCGTTACGCCAAAAAGGAAAACATGCAAATGGGTTTTTATTTTATCCCCTTTGCTATGTGGACGTGGAAAAACTCGTTCGACAATAAGATAGCCGGTTCTGATTATACCCTCGGTGATGTGGTGTTACGCGATACCCACAACCAGCCAATTGCCTACAAGGATGGCGACTGGGGCGCTTACGCGATGGATCCCACACACCCTGCCGTGCGACAATATGTGATCAATCAGCTTCAAAAAGCAAAGGCCATCGGCGCTAAATTTATAAAAATAGATTTCCTTACGGCTGGCGCTTTAGAATCGACCACAAGGTATAACCCGCAAATACGCTCAGGCCTGCAGGCATACAATTATGGGATGAAAATGCTGCGTATGCTGGTTGATTCGATAATGGGGCCCGATGTTTTTATCACTCAGGCCATATCGCCGATGTTCCCGAGCCAGTATGCAGATACCCGGTTTATATCAACAGATGTTTATTCGCATTTGCGCGATGATGAGCCCGGTTTCCCACATTGGGGAAGTACCGAGGCTTCATTGGCTACAGGCTCACATTTATGGTGGGTGCAGGGCACGCTTTGGCCGTATACCAACCTGGATGTCAGCATTATGAAAAATTTCCAGAAAAATCCTGACCTTAGTGAAACGGAGGTAAAAGTCAGGCTGTTTGCCATGATGTCGATGGGCAGCATTTTGGGTGATGGCTCAGATTTCAGGAAAGAGCTTGCAGCCGACCGCGCAAGGAAATATCTTGATAATAAAAACCTGTGCGCCTTTTTTAGCGACCCCAAAGCGTTTACGCCATTAAAATTTTCCGATGGCGCGACACTGGATCAGCAAATGGCCTTTTACCTACCCGGCGATGTGACGCTTTTATCACTGTTTAACTTTGATAAAACAAAGGTGTTTGGCCAGCAATGGCACCGGGCCGATCTGAACCTTGAGAACAAAACCTATATAATAAAAGATTTTTTAACAGACGCCCCGTTGGGCAAAATTGAAAACGGGCAGGACACATTTTCATTGGATGTACAGCCGGGCGATGCCTTGATGGTAAAACTTGTGCCGGTGAACTAACAATGGATTTGATTTATAATAAAGGTAAAATTTTATGGAAGTAGAAGACTGGATAGAACAAATTAATATTCCCACTTATGGAACAGGTAAGGGGAGAAAAAACCTTATGTTGTTGAAAAAAGCGACATTGCTTCCTATTATCTTATTTTGTTTTGGGATAAATGGGGCATATTGCCAAACTACGGCAATAAATAATTACGAGATATTAACACCAAAACCCGGCCCCAAACCCCGTATTAACGGGCCTATAGTGTATGGTTGCCGACCGGGGCATCCTTTTATTTACCGTATACCCTGCCAGGGAAACAGGCCCATTATGTTTACCGCTACTGGGATTCCTAAATCACTTAGGCTTGATGCGGTTACAGGTATTATTAGCGGCACCGCACCCGCGAAAGGCGAATACCAAATCATACTTAAAGCCCGGAATAAAGCAGGCTCGGCCGGCAAAACCTTTAAAATTATTTCGGGCGATAAACTTGCCCTTACACCGCCAATGGGTTGGAACGATTGGTACGCTTATTTTGAAAGGATATCTGACCCGCTGGTGCGACAGGCAGCCGATGCAATGCTTAGCAGCGGTATGGCTGATGTGGGCTACCAGTATGTAAACATTGATGATTGTTGGGCAAACAAAATAAAGGGAGATAAGGCACCAGATGGCCGCAAAGGTGATGAGCGCGATGCGAAAGGTAATATTTTACCGAACAGCTTTTTTCCTGATATGAAAAAGCTGACAAATTATATCCACTCTAAAGGCTTAAAGGCTGGGATATATTCTTCGCCGGGGCCTTCTACCTGCGGAGGCTACACGGGCAGTTATCAGCACGAGGAGCAGGATGCAAAGCAATTTGCCAATTGGGGATTCGACTTTTTAAAATACGACTGGTGTTCATACGGCGAAGTTGCCGGGGTAGATACTACGCTGGTATCTTTTCAAAAACCATACCGTCAAATGGGGCTGATCGTACGCTCACTTAACCGTGACGTAGTTTTTAACCTTTGCCAGTATGGTATGGGCGACGTTTGGAAATGGGGTGCATCGGTTAATGGAAATGCCTGGCGCACTGCAGGTGATTTGGGCGGCGAACTGGATAAAGTTTTTGATGTGGCCCTGCGTAACGCACAACATGGCCAATACTCAAAACCCGGAGAGTGGAACGACCCTGATTATATACAAATAGGTTATATAGGCGATAAACCTGAGCTCACAAAAATGGCGCCATCAATGCAATATGCGTACATGTCGCTTTGGTGCTTAATGGCTTCGCCTTTGTTTTATAGCGGCGATATGTCAAAATTGGATGCCTTCACCCTTAATGTACTTTGCAACCCGGATGTTATTGCTGTTGACCAGGACCCTTTGGGCGAATCGGCACAGGTAATTATACATGCTGATAGTTGTTTTCTGATGGTAAAGAAATTAGCAGATGGTTCAAAGGCTGTTGGCTTGTTTAACCACGGTAAAAAAACACTAAAAGTTACCGCCAATTGGAACGAGTTGCACTTAAAAGGCGCCCAAACCGTCCGCGACCTATGGCGCGAAAAAAAGCTTGGTGTTTATAACCATAAGTTTAGTGCTATTGTGCCGGCACAAGGAGTAGTAATGGTACAGATGATTAAATGAAATATTTTATGGAAGTAAAAGCTTGGATAGAGCAAATTAATATCCCCACTTATGGTACTGGTAAGCCGGAGAAGAACCCTATGTTTTTGGAAAAAAGGGTGTATCAGGGGAGCAGCGGTGTGGTATACCCGCACCCGGTAATTGAGAAAATTGAAGATGAAAAAAAGGACAAGCAATATACCGCCGTGTTCCTTGAAAATGAATATTTAAAGATTATGATATTGCCCGAATTGGGCGGCCGCATACAACGCGCGTACGACAAGGTTAGGCAACGCGATTTTGTGTACTATAACCGGGTGATTAAGCCTGCGTTAGTGGGATTAGCAGGCCCATGGATTTCAGGGGGCATAGAATTTAACTGGCCGCAGCACCACAGACCCAGTACATTTTCGCCGGTTGATCATAAGATAGAAGAAAATGCCGACGGCAGCAAAACCGTTTGGGTTAATGAATACGAGGTGATGTTCCGTACTAAAGGAATGGCTGGTTTTACACTGTATCCCGGTAAAGCTTATTTAGAAATTAGCGGCAAGCTGTTTAACCCAACGGCATTCCCGCAAACATTTTTGTGGTGGGCAAACCCGGCTGTAAAAGTGAACGACCATTACCAGTCAGTTTTTCCGCCTGATGTTTATGCTGTTTTTGACCACGGCAAACGCGATGTGTCTGATTTTCCTATTGCCACGGGTACTTATTATAAAGTCGATTATGCACCGGGAACGGATATTTCAAGGTATAAAAATATCCCTGTGCCTACATCGTACATGGCTATCCAATCCAAATATGATTTTATGGGCTGTTATGAGCATGATACACAGGCTGGTATGCTGCATGTGGCCGACCATCACGTATCACCCGGCAAAAAACAGTGGACTTGGGGCAACGGCGATTTTGGTTTTGCATGGGACAGGAACCTAACCGATGAAGATGGCCCATACATTGAATTAATGACCGGCGTTTTTACCGATAATCAACCCGATTTTTCTTGGCTGCTGCCCAACGAAAGCAAAACGTTCGAGCAATATTTTATGCCCTATGCCCAGGTGGGCGTTGTAAAGAATGCCACAAAAGAGGCTATGTTAAGCGCCGAATGGGAAGCAAACAAACTTACCGTAAAAGTTTACGCTACGGCGGTATATAAAAACGCTACGATCAGCATCCTGCACGACGGTAAGGCAACAAATACTTTTAAGGCTGATCTATCACCCGAAAATATATTTGAAGAAAGCTTTGAATCAGCAATACTGCCGGATGATACCAACTGGCAAATCAAAGTAACCGATGAGGACGGCCTAACGCTGGTTTCTTATCAACCCGAAAAAAATGAGAATAAGGAAATACCCGTTGCTGCCTCTGCTGCAAAATCGCCGCAGGAAATTAAGCAGGTAGAGGATCTGTTTTTAAACGGGTTACACCTTGAGCAATATCGCCATGCAACCTATAACCCTTTGGATTATTATGAAGAGGCATTGCGCAGGAGCCCCGGAGATATCCGCTGTAATAATGCCATAGGCTTACTCCTGTTACGTCGCGGCCAATTTGCTAAGGCCGAGCCTTATTTCAGAATGGCGATCAGTTCATTAACCAAGCGCAACCCCAACCCCTATGATGGCGAGCCATATTTTAATCTTGGCCTGAGCCTGAAATTGCAGGGAAAAACGGAAGCAGCTTTTGACTGCTTTTACAAAGCTACCTGGAACGACGCCATGCAGCACAGCGCATTTTTTGAGCTTGCGCGAATTGCCACCGGTCAGAGTAAAATAAAAGAAGCTTTATCGCTGGTTGATAAATCGCTTATCCGTAACTACCACAATCCTGTGGTGCGGCATTTAAAAGCGGCATTGCTAAGAATAGCCGGTAACGATGCAGAAGCACTTCAATTAATAGCAGAATCGCTGAAAATTGATGCCTTTAATTTTGGCTGTTTATTTGAGCAATACTTCTTATCGCTAAACAAAAATGTCAAAGCAGTATCAAACCAATTATTGGATGACCTGCTGAAGCTGATGCGCGAAGATGCCAACAACTACCTTGAAATTTCGCTGAATTATTCCCATGCCGGGTTATTTAGCGAGGCGGTACTAGTGCTTGATTGTTATTCCAATCACTACAAGCCGGAAAATCCATTAGTTGATTATTATAGGGGATGGTTTTATTACAAATCGGGCAATATAGAGGTTGCCAGATCGGCCTGTAAACAAGCGGCGAGTAAAAAGCCTGATATGTGTTTCCCTAACAAAATTGAGGAGGTACTTATCCTGCAAAATGCCTTGTCCCTAAACCCGGATGATGCAAAAGCCGCTTATTATCTCGGCAATTTCTGGTACGATAAAAGGCAGTACGTCGAAGCTATCTCATGCTGGGAACGATCGGCAGCAATTGATGATAGTTTCCCAACGGTACACCGCAATTTATCGCTTGCTTATTTCAATAAATTACAGCAGCCGGAACGGTCGCTTGCCGCGATGGAAAAGGCCTTTTCGCTGGATGATTCAGATGCGCGCGTATTAATGGAACTCGACCAGTTGTACAAAGTAATGGGGAGGCCATTTGCCATGCGCTTGGAAATGCTTAACAAATACCCTAAGCTGGTTAATAACCGCGATGATCTCTATCTCGAAAAAATCGCGCTTTACAACAATTTGCAGGAATTTGAAACTGCTCGTACTTTACTGGCCTCGCGCAAATTCCACCCGTGGGAGGGGGGCGAAGGCAAAGTATTGGGGCAATTTCTATTGTGCCATATTGAATTGGCCAAAAAAGTCATAAAGAATGGACAGTTTCAGCAAGCTATCGACCTGCTTACGGCACTTGATAAATACCCTGAAAATCTCGGCGAAGGTAAACTGTACAATACGCCTGAAAATGACATCAATTATTTGTTAGGCTGCGCCTACCAGGGGCTGCACATGAACCAAGACGCCAAACAGAAATTTACCGAGGCCACCAAAGGCAGCGGCGAACCGGTGCAGGCCATTTATTATAACGACCCGCAGCCCGATAAAATATTGTATAAAGCATTGGCTTATTTTAAATTAGGCGAGCCGGAAAAAGCTAAGGCTATTTTCAGGCGTTTTATTGAATTGGGTGGCCAGTTAATGGATGTGCCTGTAAAGATAGATTACTTTGCGGTTTCGTTGCCCGACATGCTTGTGTTTGAAGTCGACCTGGATAAACGAAATAAGATATTTTGCAAATATTTGATAGGATTAGGTTATTTTGGGTTGGGCGATATTGAACAAGGCACAAAATACCTGTCGGAAGTTGTAGAAATGGACCCCAACCACCAGGGGGCAGCCTTACACTTAAGAATGACCGATTTTTTCGACTATACGAATAAAGCATATGCCAGATAACAAAAGCGGGATGTTAGAAATAACCAGTACCAGGTATAGCGATATGGAGGGCGGCCCGGTATATCTTATTAAGCTTAAAAACGACGATCTTACTATAAACCTTACTAATTATGGCTGTACATTAACGGCCATATACACAGTATGCCGGAATGGGGTAAAAAAGAACATTGTTGCCGGGTATGACAGTATTGAGGAATATACCCGTAACCCGCATTATTATGGTTGTGTGCTGGGGCGTTATGCGGGCCGTATAGCAGGTTCAAAATATAATTTTAATAGTGATACCATTAAGCTTTCGCAAAACGAAGGGGCGAACCATTTACACGGTGGCTTTGAGGGGCTGAATAAAAAGGTATGGAAGATAAAATCGCTGATACATACTGATGAAAATGTGGGGGTAATAATGGAGTATATAAGTCCCGATGGTGAAGAAGGCTACCCGGGCAACTTATGGATACAGATTAAATTTACGTTGAACCTTGATAACCAGCTACAGATAGAATACAAGGCAAGGACAGACAAAAGCACGCCTGTAAACCTTTCAAACCATTCGTACTTTAACCTTAGCGGGTTTGATAATGAAAATATTTTGGGCCATCGCCTTTTTGTGAACGCGCCGTATTTTACCGAAAAGGATAAGGAGAATTTACCTACGGGCAATGTATTGCCGGTAAATGGTACGCCGCTTGACTTTTTAGACGAGAAAAAAATAGGGCAGGATATTGACCGCATTGCTGGGGATGAAGGATATAATTTCAATTATATTTTGGCCGAACATTCGCCCGGCGAGGTGATATTTGCCGCGGAATTGAAGGATGAAAATTCGGGCAGGGTATTGAAAATATACACCGACCAGCCCGCTATGCAACTATATACCGCCAATATTTGGGATGGGACTATACAAGGCCAGCAGGGGCGGTTTTATCAGCAATATGGCGCCGTTGCTTTAGAAACACAAGCTATTCCTGCTGCGCCGGATAATCCCGGTTTTATGAATAGTATCCTGCATCCAAACGATGATTATCAAACCAAAACCATTTACGAATTTACAACCGAATAGAACGAAAATTATGCAGCAGTCAACCTTGAAAAATAATTACATAATTGGCATTTGCTTTATTTCAGCACTGGGCGGTTACCTGTTCGGGTTTGATTTTGCAGTGATTTCGGGCGCATTGCCTTTCCTGCAAAAACAGTTTGAACTAACCGCCTATTGGGAAGGCTTTGCCACTGGCTGCCTTGCTTTGGGCGCAATTGCAGGATGCCTTGTGGCGGGTAGTGTTGCCGATAAATATGGCCGCAGGCCGGGGCTTATGCTGGCAGCCGCCTTGTTTGCTGTATCTTCACTGGCAATGGCGCTTTCACCAAACCGCGAGTTTTTTGTGGTAGCGAGGTTTGCAGCAGGTATAGGTGTAGGTATGGCTTCTATGCTATCGCCCATGTATATTGCCGAGATAGCGCCCGCCGGAATACGGGGGCGTTTAGTAGCCATGAACCAGCTTACCGTAGTTTTAGGAATATTGATAACCAACCTTGTTAACTATACCTTACGCAATACCGGCGATGATGCCTGGCGCTGGATGTTCTTTTTAGGCGTAGTGCCATCGGGACTGTTCCTGATCGGCGCTTACCTGCTGCCTGAAAGCCCGCGCTGGCTGGTGAGAAATGATAATGAATTGAAAGCGCAATTGGTTTTAGGAAAGATAGGTGATGGTGTGTATGTTGAAGAATCGATCATCAGCATAAAAAGGTCGTTAATAGGCGTCGAGAAGATAAGATATGCCGATGCCTTTAAAAAAGTATTCCTGCCTGCTGTACTGGCCGGTATCGGGCTGGCTGTTTTCCAGCAGTTTTGCGGCATAAATACGGTATTTAACTATGCACCAAAAATATTCCAAAGCATCGGCGCATCGCAGGACGACCAACTTCTACAAACCGTTTTTATTGGCGCGGTAAATGTATTTTTCACCGTATTGGCTATGCTTTTGGTTGATAAGATAGGGCGCAAGCCATTGATGCTGATAGGGGCAGGCGGGTTATGTGTATTGTACATAATTATTGTACAAATGCTGTTCTCGGGTTCGCCAAAGGTGTCGTGGTTTTTGCTGGCGGCTATTGGTACTTATGCCATGTCGCTGGCGCCGGTTACGTGGGTGCTTATCTCGGAGATATTCCCCACAAAAGTACGCGCCGCCGCTATTGCTATTGCCGTAATAAGTTTATGGCTGGCTTATTTTATACTGGTATTCACTTTTCCTATCCTGTTTGAAAGGATGAAAGAAAATACATTCTATATTTACGCCGCCGTATGTGCGTTGGGTTTTGTTTTTGTATTCTTCAGGATAAAAGAAACCAAGGGTAAAACACTTGAGGAGGTAGAAATGACCATGACCGGCCATTAAATGTTATTTATACATGAAATTTATCACAGATCGCTTAAAGAATTTTTTTGGTTTTATTTTAGCAGCTGGCTTATTGCTGCCTGTAGCTGCCGCCGCACAAACGGTTACTATACCCGTAATAACAGCTAATAATGCGCTGGTTTTACAGGTGAATGCTAAGAAATATGTAAACACCGTTTATTATGGCCCGAAGCTGAATTCGGAAGCTGAATACGGGCAAATAACTTCTGTTTATGACCAATCCGGAGATTATACAGGTGTATATAACTCGGCTTATACGCCGAGTGGTTCAACAAACCTGGCCGAGCCTGCTATCACCCTAACACATGCTGACGGCAACACTTCGCTCGATTTGCAATACATCAGCCATAAGGTTTCAAAAATAAGCGATGATGTGTCGCTGTTAAGCATCGAACTAAAGGATCCAGTTTATAATTTTGAGGTTACGCTGTACTATAAATCCTATTTTAAGGATAACGTGATAGAGCAATGGAGCGTGATACACAATGCCGAAAAAGGGAACGTTACCCTTTATAAATTTGCATCGGCCAACTTAAATTTAAAGTCTGACGCGTTTTGGCTGCGCCATTATCACGGAGACTGGGCCGAAGAAATGCGCCCCGAAGAAACCCGTATAACGCATGATATTGAAACCATCGATTCAAAATTAGGTACAAGGGCCAACCTGTTTCAGCCATCGGTATTTATGGTCTCAATGGGTAAACCTGCGACAGAGGATGAAGGCAATGTGTTTTATGGCGGACTGGAATGGAGTGGTAACTTCCGTGTGGATTTAGAGCTTGACCCGCACGATGACCTGCGTATTATAGCCGGCATAAATAATTTTGCGACAAATTACATACTCAAGCCCAACGAAGATTTTCAAACACCTGAATTTGTTTACACTTTTTCTGATAAAGGAAAAGGAACCGCCAGCCGGGACATGCAAAACTGGGCCCGCAGTTATAAATTGGTTGATGGAAAGGGTTCGCGCTTGACGTTGCTGAATAACTGGGAATCAACGGGATTTGATTTTAACGAAACCAAACTGAAAGGGCTATTGCAGGAGACCAAGGACTTAGGCGTCGATCTTTTTTTGCTGGATGATGGCTGGTTTGGTAATAAATACCCCCGTAATGATGACCATGCCGGTTTAGGTGACTGGCAGGAAACCAAATCGAAATTGCCAGACGGCCTAATATCACTGGTAAAGGAGGCACAAAAGGATGATGTTAAATTCGGGATATGGATAGAGCCGGAAATGGTTAACCCGAAAAGTGCGCTATACAGCAGCCACCCGGATTGGGTAATAAAACAACCGCAACGCCCCGAGTATTATTTCAGGAACCAGTTGGTGCTTGATCTTTCGAACCCAAAAGTACAGGACTTTGTTTATGGCATTGTCGACTCGTTGTTCATTAAAAATCCCGGCCTGGCATTTATTAAATGGGATTGTAACGCGGTGATATATAATGCCTATTCAGCGCATTTGAAAAATCAGTCGGAACTATATATTGATTATGTAAGGGGCTTGTACAAAGTGTTGGCACGCATAAGGGCTAAATATCCTACCGTACCTATGATGTTATGCTCTGGTGGCGGCGGCAGGGTAGACTATGGGGCGCTACAATATTTTACCGAATACTGGCCAAGTGATAATACTGATCCACTTGAACGCATATTCATACAATGGGAATATTCTTATTTCTATCCCGCGATAGCCAGTTCAAACCATGTTACCAATTGGGGCAAACAGCCACTAAAATATCGTGTGGATGTAGCCATGATGGGCAGGCTGGGGTTTGATATTGATTTTCATAAATTAAATAACAATGACCAGCAATTTTGCCGCGATGCTGTGAAAGCTTATGATAGCATAAAGCAAACCGTTTTCCAGGGCGATCAGTATAGATTGTCTGATCCCCGCGATAACAGTGTCGCTTCAATTATGTATGTCGATCCGTCAAAATCATCGGCAGTGATGTTTAATTATTTGGTTAACTACAGATATGGCGAGGGCAGTAAAGGGCCTATACGCTTAAAAGGGCTTGATCCTGGTAAGAAATACTCGGCACAAGAGATCAACTTATATCCCGGTGCCACAAGTTCAATTAGCAATACAGCAAGTTACTCGGGCAATTTCTTAATGACGGTTGGTTTCAATCCTAAGGTTGATGATGGCCACATGAGTGTGGTGTTACAGATAAAGGAAAATAAGTAATACCAAACGCATGTATTTGATTTAGTGGCCTAAGCTAAGGTGGAATTGCCTATTTTAGAGGCAAAAAGAACCATGCGCCCTAAAAATATCGTTGCTTGTTGTTTGCTATTTCTCGCATTAAACAGTAATGCCCAATCCCAAAATTCAATATTAAAAAATGGCGATGAATTTGTCGGCCCGTTTAAAAGCTGGTTGAATGTAAAAGATAACTTTGGCGCTAAAGGAAACGGCGTAAACGACGACACCAATGCCTTACAGACAGCCTTTGATGCAGTTGCAAAGGGCGATCATGGTACTACCGTTTATTTGCCGCCGGGTACTTACCTAATTACGCGCACACTGTTGATGAATTACCGTATCAATGTTTCTGTTGTCGGCGCTGACCCTGCAATTACGGTTATTAAATGGGGCGGCGCACCACATGGTACGATGATGCAGGTTAACGGCACCGCTTACTCCAAATTCGATCGTATTACATTTAACGGTAACAGGTTAGCGAACGTAGGTGTGGAGCAATCATGGGATTTTAAAAAGCCAAATTTTGATACCGGGAACGAATATGCCGACGACGTTTTTACCGACCTGGTATTCGGCATAAATGGTGGGAACCTGAAATATGGCTTTGCCGAAACAACGATATTACGCGATAAATTTATTCGCATTTCCGCGGCAGGGGTGAGCCTCGGCAATTTTAACGCGCTTGATATTTGGATAAGGGATTCGTATTTTCAGGATTGCGCGGTGGGGGTTACAAATACTTATGGCGCGGGAAATTTTCGTTTATATCATAACCTATTCCTTAATTCAACCATCAGCGATATTTCCATCCGCAACACCGGTGGATTTTCTGTTCGCGACAATACTTCCATAGGCTCAAAGCAATTTTTTAATGCCGGTGGCAGCTCCAATCCTGCAATAACAGTGATACAGGGAAATACCGTAATCGATCCTGTAAATAACCAGGCTATTGTTATAAGCAACCAGGGCCCCACGGCGTTTATAAACAACACCATTCGCTCAAGGCCGCAGGCAACCGGGCCTGTTGCACAGTTTACCTGCGGGGGCCAATCTACCAGTTTTGTTATCGGTAATGTTTTCACAGTTCAAAACCCGGTAACGGCAGATAACAATAACCTTCAATATAACAATAAAGTAGTATCCACAAGCAATCTTAATAGTCTTTCAAAACCGGTGTTACCCGGCATTGAACCGCGCGTTAACCGCCAGGTTTTTGAAGTGCCTGCAGGTGCCGATGTTGGCATTATACAAGCTGTTATCAATAAAGCGGCACAGGTAACAGGCAATAGGCCGGTAGTTCATTTTCCTTACGGGAATTATAATATATCGGCCACACTCATCATTCCTCCTAATGCAGATATGCAGTTAACAGGCGATGGTTATGGCAGTGCAACATGCCTTACCTGGAGCAGTACAGGCACCGGGCCTATTTTAGTTATAACAGGGCCGGGAAAGGCAACTCTGCGCGATATTACCTTTAGGGGCAATGCTGCTTCAACCAATATTTTAATCACCAATGCCGACCAGAAAGGCTCGCGCATATATCTGCAGGAATTTATCCAGACAGGAGGGAAGCAGGGACTGATTGCCAATCAGCTTGACCATGCCGCGGTACTCGGTTATAATGTTGAGTTTTCGGGCTTACAAAAAGCGGTGAATGTTATAGGGGGGAAGCTTGCAGCAAAAGGCAGGCCCGCTGAAGGGCGTACTATAATTTACAGTGGAGCCGAATCAGGTAACCGAATATCGCATGAGGTGACAAATGGAGGCAATTTGATAGTGCAGGATACCTGGTACGAAGGAGGTAATAAAAGCACCTTTGCCAATCTTTCGGGCAATGGTTACTTTGCCGCTGTCGGCGATCGTATCTCTACTCCGCAACAAACAGATGTGCCTTCGGTGGTGATAAAAAATTTTTCGGGCAAAGCGATTTTCGTCGCCGATAATTTTAACGACAGGTTTGCAGTAAGTGGCAATGGTTCACGCGCAAATATTTTAGGCATCGGTTTGATGACAGAGGACTATCCTTTTGTAGCCGATACTACATCGCCCAAAGCAAGCATCAATATGCTGCTAAACCGTACACGCAATCACCCAACTATATTAAACAGGACAGGGAGCAACATGGTAAGCAATATTGGCGCATTTAATCAAAAGCTTATAGATGATATGCTGGCCAATATGCTAAAGGTTCCGCCAATCAGCCTTAATGCACTGCCGGATGGGGTAAGCGACATCCGGTTTTACAGGGTAATGTCTACGGGCGGAGCGAAAGGATTGGATATTGAAGCAGGTAATAAATAGCATGTATCCTGTATTGCAATAAAAAAGTTACGAAACAGGTTAAACTTTTCTAAACTAATTGGTTCTATCCTACGTAAAATATACCTACTATGGAACACATTGTAATTATTGAAGACGACACCTATTTCCTGCAGGTGATCACCTACCTGCTTGAAGAAGCGGGTTATAAGGTAACCGGCTTTACTGAGCTTACAACTGTTGAAGAATTGACCGCGTTGAAAGCTGATTGCTTTATAATAGATGAACAATTGCCTAATGTTAACGGGCATATTATTTGCATCATGCTGAAATCGCGTGAGCAAACTAAATATATACCGGTTATTTTGGCCTCGGCGTATGAAGGGCTGGAAGGCTTTGCAGGAATGTGTAAAGCGGATGCCTTTTTAAAGAAAATGTCGTTTAATCCTGAAGATTTGCTCGACCTGGTGGCACTCACCATAGCAAGAGCAGTAGAAAAACCTTTGCCCGGTATAGAATAATAAAAAGGAAAGTCGCCTGATTATTTTAAACAGATTTTGTTAAGCATAAATAAAAAAGCGTTATTGCAAGGCAGGTTCTACTGTTCGCAATAACGCTTTTTATTGTTATGTTTTCTTAGTAGCTGAAAGTTTTATTTTTTACGCTGGCCTGGATTATCTTGGCTGAAATCTCAAGCAGGTTATTACCTGTTGCCCTCAACTCCTCAGCAGTGACACTGTATTTTTTTGTCCAGTATTCATCTTCGAATATATCACGGATCTGTTTCAGGTCTTTGTTCCGGTCTTCCGCAATGATCGTATTTTCCATGATGGTGATTTTTTGAGTTTGTAATATTTTCAAAAATACAATTGCACTATTAAGTGAGTGTTTATTGTATATTAAGTTAATGTTAACATTACTCGAGATGATATAGCGATAAAAATTGATTTATAAGGGCCCTGGTATTAACCAAAGCCCCTTATAATAATTATCTCCAGCCACCACCTAATGACCTGTATAGATCAGCTACTGCATTTAATTCGTCTCGTTTGATGGTAGCTAATTGCAGTTGACTTTGCAGTACATTGCTTTGGGCTGTTATTACTTCCAGATAATTCGCCATACCGTTTTTAAACAGCAGGTTGGCATTGGCAGTTGCCTGGTTTAGTGTATTTACCTGATTGGTTACAATATTTTGCTGCACCTTTAATTTTTCAACTTTTACCAGCGCATCGCTTACTTCGCCAACTGCATTTAACACGGATTGGCGGAATCTTAACACACTTTGTTCCCTTTGAACCTGTGCCACCTGGTATTGGGTTTTTAATTCTTTATGCTGAAAAATAGGCTGCAATATGCTGCCACCAACTGTGCCAAATAATGATGCTGGTATATTGAACCAATTATTCGCCATAAATGAATTAACACCACCGCTTGCAGTTATATCCAATGAAGGATACATGCTGGCTTTGGTTATGCCTACTTTAGCGTTAGCGGCAACCAGGTCGAGTTCGGCGCTTTTTACATCGGGCCTGCGGCTTACTAAAGCCGACGGTATGCCGGTTGATAGCGTTTCAGGAAATTTGATGTCATCCAAATTCGCGGTGCGTTCAATATTACCGGGCAATTCGCCTGTTAAAATACGCAGGGCATTTTCCTGTATAGTTATGTTCTGCTCAAACTGTGGAACCAGCTGCGCGGCGGTTAATTGCTGCGCCTGCGCCTGCTGAACGGCTAATGATGTTACCTGCCCGGCGTCATATTGCAATTTAATAATTCGTAATGTGCTATCGTTCAGCTGTACATTCTGTTTGGCAATCTTTAGCTGCAGATCGAGCATCAACAAATTATAATAGCCCTGTGATACACCAGCTACAATAGAGGTTTGTATTGCTTTTCTAGCCTCAATAGTTTGCAGATAGGCAGCAAGCGCTTCTTTGCTTTGGTTGCGTATCTTACCCCATATATCAGCTTCCCATGAAAGGGATAGGTTCGCCGAATAATCTTCAATATGTTTTGTGCCAATATCGTATTGGCTCAAACTTAGGCCACTAAGGCTGTTGTCTGACGGGCGTTGTGTATTGGCAGTGACATTCAATGCTATTGCGGGCACGTTTTCCCATTTTACCTGTTTAAACAGCAACTGTGAAGCCTCGATATTTTTCACAGCTATTTGCATATCGTAATTTTTAGCGATGGCGCTATCTATTAGTGTTTGCAGGGTAGCATCAGTGAAAAACGTTTTCCACTGTATATCAGCTATGCTGCTGGTATCGTTGGTTATGGCCGCGTTCCTGAAGGTATCAGGTAACGCGGGTTTGGGTGATGCCACATCTTTCGACACCTTGCAGGCACTCAAAACTGCCAGCAGCAATAACCCGGAAATATATGTTTTCATTCTTGTTTTCAATTTTAAATTAAGCTGTATATTCTTCCTGTAATTCAGCAACACTACTGCCGTTATGGGGTTCATCGCCATTCATTAAGGCAGCTACAGGTATGCCAGTAACGCGTTCCTGTAAGGCCTGGAATATCACGAATAATACAGGTATGATGAACAAGCCCAGTATTACTCCCGAAACCATACCCCCGGCAGCACCGATACTAATAGAGTGGTTACCCTGTGCCGACGGCCCGGTAGCTATACTCATCGGGAATAGACCGAATACGAATGCCAGTGAGGTCATGATGATCGGGCGTATTCTTAGCCTGGCCGCTTCGAGGGCCGATTGCACCAGCCCATGGCCCGCCTTTCGGCGCTGTACCGCATATTCCACAATAAGGATGGCATTTTTGGCTAACAGACCAATGAGCATGATCAAGGCTACCTGCACGTAGATATTATTCTCGATACCAGTTAGCCCCAGCACCACAAATACCCCTAATATACCTGTAGGTATAGAAAGTATTACTGCCAAAGGCAGGATGTAACTTTCATACTGTGCTGCTAACAGGAAGTAAACGAATATCAAACAAAGCATAAATATGATGCCTGATTGCCCGCCTGATGAGATCTCCTCGCGTGTTTGGCCAGAGAACTCATAAGCATAACCGGTTGGCAATTGCTCTTTAGCTGTTTCCTCAATAGCTTTGATCGCGTCGCCTGAGCTGTATCCTGGTTTAGGGATAGCGTTTACCTCGATAGAGTTAAACAGGTTGTAACGTGAAGCTGTTTCAGAACCATAAACACGGGTTAGTTTTACCAATGTGTTGATAGGCACGCTTTCGCCGGCGGCATTTTTAACGAATACTTTGTCAATAGCTGATGGGTCAGTCCTGTCGGCTATATCAGCCTGGACTATTACACGATAATATTTACCAAAGCGGTTAAAGTCTGACGCTTGCGCGGTACCGAAGTAAGCCTGCATAGTTGACAGGATGTCTTTAACATTTACACCCAGTTGGGCGGCTTTTTCGTCATCAACTTCTAATTGTAACTGCGGATAATCTGCTTTGTAAGAGGTAAATGCAAAAGCAATCGCCGGTTTTGCCATCAGTTTCCCGATAAAGTTATTGGCTACACCGCTGAATTTATCCAGCCTGCCATTAGTTTTATCCTGTAGCATTACGTCCATGGCTTCCACGTTACTAAAGCCGGGAACGGTTGGAAAGCTGAACACGAAGAACGTTCCGCCAGGTATACCGGCCATTTTGGCCCTTACGATATTTTGTATATCATCAATATTCTTAACGGCGCCCCTTTCACTGTTAGGTTTTAACAACAGGAATATCTGACCTGCAGACGGACTGTTGGATAACGTTAAAAAGTTAAAGCCAGCCAATGACATTACAAACCTTGACGATGGCAAAGTATTCAACTGTGCTTCGGCCTGTTTTAAAATTTTATTGGTATTGGCCAATGAAGTCCCGGATGGGGTTGATACGGCAATAGCCACAAAGCCCTGGTCTTCAGTAGGTATAAAGCCCGTTTTGGTTCTGCTTACAAGGAAAACTGTAGCTGCAATTACCAATGCAAGCCCGGCCATACTGATCCATTTGTTTTTGATAAGGAATTTTAAGCCGCCTACATACCTGTTGGTCATGTAGTTAAAACTGCCGTTAAAGCCGGCGTAAAATTTATCAACAAAACCTTTTTTAGGTGCGTCATGGCCATCTGCGGCGTGTTTGTTCTTTAAGAATAATGCAGCCAATGCAGGGCTCAAGGTTAGCGCGTTAACAGCCGAAATAACGATGGCGATAGCCATGGTCAACGCGAACTGCCTGTAGAATATACCCGTTGAACCGGTCATGAAGCTAACAGGTAAGAATACTGCTGCCATAACCAGTGTAATAGATATGATCGCGCCGCTGATCTCGCCCATGGCACCTGTGGTTGCCGCCTTTGGGGTAAGAGTTGGGTCGTGTTCCATTTTGGCATGCACCGCTTCCACTACCACAATGGCGTCATCCACCACAATACCGATAGCCAATACTAAGGCGAACAGCGTTAACAGGTTAATAGAGAACCCGAAAATGCTCATGAAGAAGAACGTACCGATAATGGCCACAGGAACTGCGATAGCCGGGATCAATGTAGACCTGAAATCCTGCAAGAAAATAAACACCACTATAAATACCAGCACGAATGCTTCTACTAAGGTATGTTCAACCTGGTCGATTGATTCATCAAGGTCAGTTTTGGTACGGTAGAATTGGTTGTATTTGATACCTGCCGGGAAATCTTTAGATAATTTCACCATCAGCTTATCAATATCAATCTGTATCTGGTTGGCGTTCGAGCCTGCTAATTGTATAATACCAATAGTGATACCATTGTGCCCGTTTAAACGGTTTATACTACTATAGCTGTAGGCACCAAGTTCAACACGGGCCACATCTTTTAATCGTAGTATCGAACCGTCTGCATTTGCACGGATAGGGATATTCTGATATTCTTCGGGTGTGGTAAGCTTGCCTTTGTATTTAATTACATATTCAAAAGCTTCATTGCTTTGTTCACCAAAACGGCCCGGTGCTGCTTCCAGGTTCTTGTCCTGTATAGCTGCCATTACTTCGGCAGGGGTTATTTTGTAAGATGCCAGTTGAGTAGGATTTAACCAAACACGCATCGAGTAATCCTTAATACCACCAAATACTTGTGCAGAACCAACACCCGAAATACGTTTAAGTTCGGGGATGATGTTGATCTGCGCGTAGTTGTTTACAAAAGTCGCATCATATTTTTTGGGGTCTTCTGAGTAAATACCCATCGCCCCAATAAAACTGTTTTGCTGCTTGGTAGTGGTTATACCATACTGTACAACCTCGGCCGGTAACTGGCTCGTTGCCTGTGAAACACGGTTTTGTACATTCACCGCTGCCTGATCGGGGTTGGTGCCCTGTTTAAAATAGACCGTGATGCCCAGGGTACCGTCGTTACTGGCGGTGGAAGTCATATAGGTCATATCTTCCACACCATTAATGGCTTCTTCTAACGACGGGGTTACCGAACGTAAAATAGTTTCGGCATTAGCGCCCGGATATACAGCCGATACGAGCACCGAAGGAGGGGCGATATTCGGGAACCGCTCCAGGGGCAGTTTTGTTAAACCGAGTATACCAACTATCACCAATAAAATGGAAATAACAGTTGATAGTACCGGTCTTTCTATAAATTTCTGAAACATAACTTTATTTTTTGTGAGGCAAGAGTCAAGAACCAAGAAGCAAGACAGAATGTTGTCCGTAGTATCTTGATTTATTTTTTGTCTTGATTCCTGACTCTTGTTTCTTGATTCTATTAATTAATTCTTAGCTATTTTATTTGCAGCTTTTTGGGGCTGGATAACTTCGCCTTCCTGTAATTTGTCAATGCCGCTTAGCACGATCTGGTCGCCGGGTTTAACACCATCTTTAACCAGGTAGTTATTGCCGCTTTTGCCAATAATAGTGATAGCCTGTTTTTTAACTTTATCACTATCGCCAACAGCAAATACAAATACCTTATCCTGCATATCAACAGTTGCTGAATCAGGAACAATTAAGGCATCCTTATGTATAAGGCTCAATTTTATTTTGCCGGTATTGCCAGAACGTAAAAGACCCTGAGCGTTAGGGAAACTTGCCCTAAGTGTTATGGCGCCAGTGTTTTTATCAAACTGACCATCGATCATATCGATGCTGCCATGATTGCCAAACTCGGTTTCATCAGCCAGTAATAAAGTTACCGGTGGCAAATTTTTCAGCTTGTCGTTTAAGGTTGTGCCGGGATATTGCTCTTTAAAGTTTACAAAGTCCTTTTCAGCCAATGAGAAATACACATGTACATTGTGTACGTCTGATAATAAAGTCAAAGCGTCTACATCGGTTGGAGCAACCAGACTACCCTGTTTTTTGATTAAACGGCCTATGTAACCGCTAACAGGCGCTTTAATTAAGGTATAACCTAAGTTGATCTGCGCGGTTGATACGTTTGCTTTGGCTTGTTCAACATTGGCTTTGGCTACGTCATAAGCTGCTTTAGCTGTTTTAAGCTGATAATCAGAAACTACTTTATTTTGCACAAGCGGGGTTAATTTGTCTATTTCCAGTTGCGCGTTAGCAACTGCGGCTTGCATAGCATGCAAATTTGCAGTAGCGTTGTTTAAAGCCGCGCGATAAGGCAGGTCATTAATTTTAAATATAGGTTCACCAGCTTTTACAAAGGCGCCTTCATCAACAAATACCTTATCCAATGCACCGCTTACCTGCGGACGTATCTCCACGTTTACCGCGCCTTCAATTGAGGCAGGGTATTCCTGGTAAGTGGTGTCGGTACCCGTTACTATGGCGGCTACCGGTAATGATGGTGCCGGTGGGGCAGCCGGGGCCTGTTGTTTTGATGAACAACTATATAAGAATGTGATGGCTAAAAGCCCTAAGATGATTCGTTTCATTTTCTTTGAGTTTTTGTGTTAATGATGTGGTTTAATTATATATGATGGAGTTGTGAATGTTAATAATTGAGTATGCGCATCAGCTTTGTTATAAAATAGCTAAGGCTGGTAACTATATACAATAGGTATGTTTTAAAGCCATTAGATTTTCTAACGGTGTTAAGGATTTGATAAAAATGATCTGTATTTATTTTCATTTTTGTATTATTTTAAATTTTCAGCCCTCTTTGGTGAAGTTTTACTAAAAAAGGAGATTTTAAGAGTCGTTTTTAACGCCGTTAATACATTTAACGACGTTATTTTTATATTAAAAAAATATGAACTAATTAGCAGTCGGAACCTGGTCTTTAATAGACCTGATGATACCGGTAATGGCATTCATCAATACCTGGCGGTTCATATCGTCAGATGAGCCCCTGCTAAGCAGATTAATAGAAATCAAACCATGCACTACAGACCAGAAAGTATAATAGCGTAAACATATAATGTCAGACTCAAGATCGCCTGTGTTCATCAGCTTTGCTATTACTTCCACTATGATGTCCCATTGCCTCTCAGCTTCGGGCATTTTATTCATCATCTCGCAGTTGCAATTAGTTGATACACCGTACATCAACTGGTAAAGCTCTTTTTTTAGGAAAGCGAAGTTCCAATAAGCCAGCCACATGGCCTCCAGTTGTTTTTCCGGGGTGTCGTGCTGGTCGCGTGCTTCTTCCAGCTTGCCGTTAAGAATGATATAACCCGTGCGGGTTAGTTCATACATCAGCGCGTCTTTGTTTTCAAAGTACTCGTAAATAATAGGAGCGGTGTATTCAATGGCATCGGCTATTTTGCGCATGCTTAGGGCTTCCCAGCCGTCTTCTTTGGCAATATGTAAGGCAGCCTTCAGGATGCTCATCCTGGTCTCTTCTTTCAAACGTAATATCCTGTCTTTGCTTGCCATTTTAAATATGCTCTATTAAATAATTTAACAGTGTTAGACAAATGTACATCGATAAATTAAAACCGTATTCATTTAATTGTCATAAAATTTAAGAGGACTCTTTAACTATGGGTTTTTAAACTTCATAAATTTTTCACAAAAGTTAAATAAAGTTAAAAACAAATGCTTTTTATTGCAAAAATGGGAGGATGGTAAACTAAAAGACCGCTTTTTTGTTAAAAAAGGGTTGGTCATAAAATGGTTTATGACCATAGCTATAAATAACAGAATTATGAAAAACAGGATATGGTTGCCACTGATTATAATAGTGGTTGCCGCACTAAGCCAGGGTTGTGTAAGCAATAAGAAATATGCTGAACTACAAACCAACTACAACAGGTTACAGGATACCAACCGTAACCTTTTACAAAGTTACCAGGTAACACAACGTGAATTAGAGGGTTCGAAAACACGTGTGCAGAGCCTGCAAGAGCAAATTGAAGCCGCAAAAGCGAATGCTACTGCATTACAGAATGCTTTAACCCAGTGTTTGGCCGGTAACAACCAGGGTAATGTAAACATTGCTAAACTGGCCGATCAGATCACCGCATCAGATAAATACATACAGCATTTGGTTGAACTTAAAAACAAAAGCGACTCGCTGAACCAGGTGTTAACTACCAATCTTACCCGTTCATTGAGTGCTGATGAGATGAAAGATGTAGATGTAAAGGTGCTAAAAGGCGTGGTTTATATATCTCTTGCAGACAATATGCTTTATAAGTCGGGCAGCTACATGATATCGGATAAAGCCGGTGAAACTTTGAGCAAGATCGCTAAGATCATCAATGATTATTCAAACTATGATGTGCTGATAGAAGGTAATACAGATAATGTACCTATTTCGCAACCCAACATACGTAATAACTGGGATCTGAGCGCACTAAGAGCGTCATCAGTAGTACAGGCGTTACAAAATACGTATAACGTTGACCCGAAACGGTTAACGGCCGGTGGCCGTGGGGAATACAATCCTATTGCCGATAACAGCACCCCTGCAGGCAAATCACAAAACAGGCGCACCCAAATTATCATCACACCAAAACTTGACCAGTTTATGGCGCTGATAGGGAAACCCAACCCAACAACCGGGCAAACTGTTCCGCCGGGACAGTAAAAAAGAATTGATAAAAAGTGCCTTTATGAAAATAGAGGCGCTTTTTTATTGTCATTGCGGTATGGTTATTGTAATAAATAATTCAAAATACCAAACATTATGAAAGCACAAAATTCAAAAAACAATAACAATGGCCAGGGTAGCTCTACATCAGACCGGGCATTTACAAATCAAAATGAAAAATTGAAAGAAAGGGGAGTGGGTAACAGTGGTGGTCAGCCCTCATTTGTAACATCAACAAAAAACACTACGCACAAGCCCGAGCATAAGAAACATTAATTATCAAAAGCGCTGTTAATTGATATACAGCGCTTTTAATTTGCAAAATAAAATACCAATTGGTATATTTGTATTATGGAAAATAAACTATCGAAAGCTGATCGTACACGCCAGTTCATTATTGAAACTACCGCGGGTATTTTTAATACTAAGGGTTATGCCGGTACTTCCATGTCAGACATTACCGAGGCCACCGGCCTTACCAAAGGCAGCATATACGGTAACTTTGGTAATAAAGAAGATGTTGCGCTGGCTGCATTCGATTATAATCATGGTAAGGTGCGCAGTGTGATCATGCAGCGAATTAATGCAGCCAAAACCTACCATGATAAGTTGATGGTATATGCCCAGGTGTATGACCAGTTTACCCGTGGCTCTTTCCCAACCGGAGGATGCCCTATACTCAATACCGCTGTGGAAGCTGACGATACTAATAGCCTTTTAAAAGACCGGGCTGCCAAAGCAGTGCAAAACTGGAAACGTACTGTACAAGACCTGATACAGGGGGGCATTGATGCCGGTGAATTTAAACAAGGGCTGGATATTCCACGCCTGGCTCTTTCTATTGTTGCCATGATAGAAGGCGGGATAATGATCAGCAAGGTTACCAATAGCCAAGCCTGCCTGGATAAGATCATGAATACGGTTGAACTATTTATTAACGACATGAAAGTTTAATATTTTTTTGACATAGAAAATACCATTCGGTATATTTTATGTATTAATATTGCATCGCATTTAGCAATTAAACATTGGATAATTCACAAACTAAAATATACCGATTGGTATAAAATATCATGAGCCCGTTAAAAAGAAAATTATTGATTGTTACCGTACTGTTAGCCGCGATAATGGAACTGATTGATACCACTATTGTAAACGTGGCATTATCGCACATGAGTGGTAATCTTGGTTCAACGCTGGAGGATACTTCGTGGGTGATTACTTCTTATGCTATTGCCAACGTAATTATCATACCTATAACCAGCTTTTTAACGGCACGTTTGGGCAGGCGAAATTATTATATCGGCTCCATTATCCTGTTTACCGTGTGTTCGTTTTTATGTGGGCAGTCGAGCGGGATATGGATGCTGGTATTTTTCAGGTTCTTCCAGGGATTGGGTGGCGGGGCCTTACTTTCAGTTTCGCAGGCTGTAGTATTTGAACAATTCCCCAAAGAAAAGCAAGGGATCGCCAGTGCGTTGTTTGGTATAGGTGTATTTATTGGCCCAACCATCGGCCCTACACTTGGCGGTTATATAACCGAATATTATTCCTGGCCATGGATATTTTTTGTGAACATCCCGATAGGCATTACTGCTGCGGTATCATGTTATTTTCTGTTAACAGAATCGCCTATAGTAGTAACAATAAAAAAAGTAGACTGGACGGGGATATTCCTGCTGGTTATTGGCATCGGCACACTGCAAACTGTATTGGAACGCGGCCAAACCGATGACTGGTTCTCGGCAACTTATATATTGGTATTTACCATTATAGCCATATTATCCCTTGTTGGTTTTGTAATATGGGAATTGAATATCGATAACCCGGTGGTTGACCTGCGGGTGTTAAAAAGTAAAACCTTAAGCATTGCTGCCTTCCTCACCTTTATTACGGGGATAGGAATGTTTACTTCTGTGTTCCTTACCCCGGTAATAGCGCAGCGACTATTAAACTTTAGTCCGTCACAAACTGGTTTATTATTGTTACCCGGTGCTTTGTGTGCCTTATGTGCGCTGGTACTGTCGGGTAAGTTATTACAGAAGGGTGTGCCGCCAGTAATTATAGTAGGCGCCGGATTTTTATGCTTTATTTATTTCAACTGGAGGATGTCGGTAATTAATTTCGATACTTCGAATGCTTATATCACCTATTCGCTCATATTCAGGGCATTGGGTATGGCGTTTTTAACCGTGCCGTTAATGTCGCTGGCTGTTTCATCATTAAAATCCAAGGACATACCACAAGGTGCAGCGCTAAATAATATGATGCGCCAGTTAGGCGGTTCATTCGGTATCTCCATCATCGATACCTACTATGCCCGCCGTATCGCTGTCCACCGTACGGATTTGCTTACTAATGTTAATCCCGGTAACCCTTATTTTATACAAAGGATAAACGGCTACACGCAATATTTTCATTCAAAAGGTATAAGCCTTATCGATTCAAAATCAAAAGCAATGGACCTGATAGATGTAACGGTGATCAAACAATCATCCATGTTAAGTTATATCGATTCGTTCCTGTTTATCGGCTGCCTTTTCGCGCTTGCTTTACCATTGCTGCTGTTTGTAATGAAACGCTCAAATAAACCCGCAGTAATTGTATCAGACCATTAAATAAATAACAAATACACAAATAATTAAAAACAAAAAACCATGAATATTTCCAATAAAATAATACTGATAACCGGCGGAGGGTCGGGTATTGGTTTCGCTATCGCAAAAACATTAAGCGAAAAAAGCAACAAAGTTATAATTACCGGCAGGAGCGAAGCCCGCCTTAAGGAAGCCGTATCCAAACTAAATAACGTAAGCTATTTTGTGGTCGATATTACTAAGGAAGCCGATGTAAACAAGTTGGTTAGCCACTTAAACGAACAGCATATTACCCTTGATGTATTGATCAACAATGCAGGGCAGGCATTTGTTTATGAATTAAACGATAATCCTGCTTTTGCAAATGCCGCCGCGGAGATAGATACCAATTACTTATCTATCATCCGCTTAATTGATAAATTGCTGCCCGGGCTCAAAACACGGCCTGAAGCGGCCATAGTTAACGTTACTTCTGTTGTGGCTATCGCGCCTTCGCATGATATTCCAACCTACTCGGCCAGCAAAGCAGCTTTGCATTCCTACACCCAGGCGCTCAGGTTTAGTTTGAAAGATACCAATGTTAAGGTATTTGAAATATACCCTCCATTAGTAAACACCGATTTTTCAATTGAAATTGGCGGCGAGAATGGCATCCCGCCGCAACAGGTGGCTGATGAATTTGTGCAGGCAGTTGAGGCCGATAGCTTCGATATTCGAGTAGGCTTTACCGCCCAGTTTTGGGATGCGCATTTGCAAAATCCGGATGAAGCATTTAAGATGTTGAATTCGAGGAGATAATTGTGGATTTTTGTCATTGCGAGGTACGAAGCAATCGCACGGAGAAAAGTGACGAAGCATAGTTCGCGATTGCTTCGTGCCTCGCAATGACAAGTTTGGCATAAATAATTATACTTTTTTAAACATCACTATCCCGTTATGCCCGCCGAAGCCAAAGGTGTTGCTCATGGCAATATTTACTTTATGGTCGATAGCATGTTTGCCTACGATATTTAAGTTTGATGGCAGGGCAGGGTCGAGGTTTTCGGTGTTGATGGTAGGCGGTAATACCTGGTCGCGGATGGCAAGCAGGCAAATGATCGCTTCAACAGCACCGGCAGCGCCTAATAAGTGACCGGTCATTGATTTGGTCGCGCCGATCTGCATGCTGGTTTTTTCATTGCCGGTTAGGGCAACCACTGCTTTTATCTCTGAAAGGTCGCCTATCGGGGTTGAGGTAGCGTGCATGTTCAGATAATCCACATCGTGCATTTGGATGCCTGCTTCTTTCAATACTAACCGCATGGCTTGTGCCGCGCCTAATCCCTCTGGGTGGGTCGAGGTCATGTGATAGGCATCTGCTGTCATAGACGCGCCGGTGATCTCGCCATATATTTTAGCGCCACGTTTTACGGCATGTTCGTATTCTTCCAGAACCAAAGCGCCTGCGCCTTCGCCCATTACAAAACCATCACGCTCAATATCGAACGGCCTTGAGGCTGCCTGTGGGTCGTCATTGCGGGCCGACATGGCCTTCATGGCGCTAAAGCCACCAATAGAAGCTTCAACAATCGGCGCTTCACAACCACCTGAAATTATGATTTTTGCTTTGCCTAAACGGATATAGTTGTAAGCATCCATTATGGCTGTATTGGATGTAGCGCAGGCCGAAACAGCAGTATAATTGATACCCATATAGCCGTTACGGATGGAGATCATCCCCGAAGCCATATTGGTCAGGAATTTAGGCACAAAGAACGGGCTGTAACGCGGCATCCCGTTGCCCTGGGCATATTCGGTAACCTGCTGCTCAAAAGTGATCATGCCGCCCTGGCCGGTACCCCATATCACACCCACATCAAACGGATCCATTTTCTCAAAATCAAAGCCTGAATCTTTAATGGCTTCATCTGAAGTGGCAATAGCATATTGCGTAAAAAGATCGGTGCGTTTTAAATCATTCCGGTCCATAAACAACGATGGGTCAAAGCCCTTCACCTCGCAGGCAAATTGTGTACGGAAGTTTGATGGGTCGAAACGTGTTATGCGAGCCGCGCCGCTTACGCCCGCGATGGCATTGGCCCAAAATGTGTTTATATCGTTACCAAGCGGTGTTACCGCGCCTAATCCCGTTACAACTACTCTGTTAAGCATAATTATTGTCTAAGAAATTGAGTACAAAGTTAATCACAAAATATACCAAATGGTATAATTTTATTTACCCGCAAAGGTAAAATTTATATTCATATTACACTTCTCCCCAGGCAGTAATTATCAGGCTGCGGCTGCCTCCATAATTACGGTGTTCGCACAAATAAATTCCCTGCCACGTGCCCAGCGCCAACCGACCATTACGGATAGGGATAGTTACCGAACTGCCAAGCATGGCTGCTTTCAGGTGCGCGGGCATATCGTCAGAACCTTCGTCATCGTGCAGGTAGTCGGGGTCGTTTTCAGGGACGGCTTTGTTAAAGTACATCTCAAAGTCTTTGCGCACGGTTGGGTCAGCATTCTCATTAATGGTTAGCGAGGCCGAGGTATGCTGGATGAAAACCTGTAAAATACCCGTTTTTATCTCATTTATCTGCGGCAGCGCGTTCACCACTTCGGATGTGATGATGTGGAAACCGCGCTTGCGTTGGGAGAGAGTTAGTTGCTGCTGATAGATTTTCATAAAGCCCCCTCTAAATCTCCCCCGGTAGGGGAGACTTTTTGATTGTTGATTTTTAAAGCCCTCCCTACCGGGCGATTATAACCTTTATTACACTAAAGTCAAAACATCGCAAAAAATAAAAAGATTTTTCATCCATTTTGGATGCAAAAAAAACTAAATAAACTCCCTTTTGATAAAACTATAAAATCAATTCATAATTCAGAAATAATAGTAACGGATTTATTTATTCGCCATAAAAGTCCAACTGGATTAATGCGTTTACAATGGTTTCGGTGGTTCCGTGCAAATTTGTGGTCGGTAAAACTTCAGTTGCTAATGAAGTATCGTTATTTGAAACCTTATTTAGGCTCAAGATTAATCCATTTCTTAAATGATTGTAGATTATTTCTCTCCCATCATAAATAGATTTATTATCTTTTTCTATTTCGTAATTATACTCAGCTATTAATTTATTTATCAAAATTCCATCGAGGGAATTAAACATTATTTTATAAGTTATATTCAAAACGAATACCCCACTACTTTTCAATTCTATTGAACTTTCTACGCCCACTAAAATCTGTTTGGTATCTCCTGAAAATGACAATGTATTTGAGTTGTCAAATCCAACAACAACAAGCTTTCCATTTATAAATTTCATATAAGATATATTTTATTAGTGTTTACGCCTTGAATAATGGTCACCAGTACCTTTTCGAGTTGATGTATAATGGCCACCTCTATGAGATGAACCGTGCCCACCTGTGTAACTTCCACCACTGCTTTTATGGCTGCGTGTTTGAGAAAATGTAATGGTGTTAATTAAAATTGTTGCGATAATTAAAATTGATTTTTTCATGTGATTTAAAATTATGGTGAATTTTTATTTTGATTGAGGTTTATGATGTACTTTATAATAAGCAACTGGAATGACATCGGGTTCTAAAGTCCATACTTGATAGAAAGCCCAAGTTTCATTAACATCTGTCCTACAGGCGCATAAATATGACCCTTCGTGTTCATTTGATTCTTTGACATATATTTCACCACAAGGGATATTATGTTGGCTTAAATGGCTTAAAATTGAGTCTGGAATGCTACCTACATCTTCCCATGTATCGGAATACAAGCTATCAATAAAAGGAGATGTAGGTTTACTTTCGGTATCTTCTTTAGGAATATCTTTTGAGTATTTGGGTTGCATTGCCAAATAGATAATCGCAAAAAAGGCAAGAATAAAAAATGCTACGATAGCTTTTGCTCCGTTTTTAGGTGCAGGTTTTTGTGTGGTCATTGTGTGAGAATTTGGGTTTAAAAAAATAGCGTGACTGATATTTATCTTCCGCTACCCAGGCTTCTCACGGCCCAACACGCAAAAGATACAGCCACGCCTTTATTGGCGCACTCATACCTCGGATGCGTGTTTGCTGATTGTGAGAATTTGGGCAGCACTCCGATGTTCAGTACAATACTTTAACTAATCAAATGTAGATATTTTTTAGTATTTACTTACACGGGTAAAAATGTAGATTTGAGAATGGACAAAATAGAGTATATCGATAGTATTTTTGACATACCTAAAATAAATGGCAATGAACCAGCTATTGTTCAACCATTTTTGGAATTTACTTATTTAGGAGAAAAACAATCAATACCATCAAAATTGGTTATAACATTGGTATTTAGTGGCGATGAATTTGGGTTTGATTTTTCGTTTTCGATATGTATATTATCCTATTTTATGGTAGTAAGCTGGCTATCAAAAGAAGACATACACAAAGCCCATTTAAAAATGATTAATCTATTACAAGGGCATTTAAATGATAAATTAATGGATGCACGCATCAGAAATACATCTGTGCCAATACCAACATTAAATCAAAGCATTGAATTAATGGGCTCGGGTAAGAATAATCTTGCTAAGTTCGTGATTGATTTTGCAAGTAATTAAACTTTTTTCATATCAATAAGATCGAATGCCATTCTGCGACCATGTGCAATCCATTTCTTTCGTTTTGGAGTTAAATACATGAAAATAAAAAGGCTCGGCATAGATAGAAATAACCAACATGATTTTAATGCCCTTTTCACTTAGTGTAAGATAGGTTATAATTACCCCCTACCGGGGAGGGTTTGGGTGGGGCCTACCTCACCACCACCTGCGCCGTATTCCGGCTAACCTGTTCTAACAGAACAACCTTGCCTTCGGTTAGTTTTTTTAATGATTCAGGGGTATAGTGGCGGGTCGTGATCAGCGTCAGATCATGGTTGTATTTAGCTTTAAAACCTTCGCTTAATAGTTGTAACAGTTTTTTAAAGCGTTCCTCGTCGAGATCAAAACAAACGGTAAAGCTTAGGGCCGATGTTTGCATCATGTTTATTTTAACATGGCTTTGGGCGAAAAGGCCGAATATCTCGCTCAAATGGTCCTCGGATATAAATGAATAATCCTTAGCCGAAATAGATAATAGTACCTGGTTTTGTTTTAGTATGATAACCGGCTTTTCAAAATGATTTTGGGCGTCGTCTTTAATCACGGTCCCAAGTGCGGCGGGGTCGGTAAATGATTTTACCATTAAAGGTATTTTGGCGTTTTGAAGCGGCTTTATAGTTTTTGGGTGGATAACCGAAGCGCCATAATAGGTCATTTCAATAGCTTCGGTGTACGATAGTTCATTAAATTTTACAGTGTCTTTAAACAGTTTCGGGTCAGCATTCAGAATGCCCGGCACATCTTTCCATGTAGTAACCGATTCAGCACCTAATGAAGACGCCAGTATAGATGCCGTATAATCCGAACCTTCACGTCCCAAAGTGGTAGTGAAATTCTCCGATGTTCCGCCTAAAAAGCCTTGCGTTACCACAATACCCTTATCTAATAAAGCAGGAATGTCTTTTTTAATGCTTTCCCGCGTTTTATCCCATTGTACTGTTCCCTCCCGATAATTATTATCGGTATGGATATAACCACGCACATCAAGCCATTGACTTTTCAGCCCGGTTTTATTCAGGTAAGCGTTAACAATACGGGTCGAAACCAGTTCGCCGATGGATACGATCTGGTCGTAAATAAAATCGTAATCATCGTGTGGTTCATCCTCAATCATCCAGTCTATCTCCACAAAGGTATTGGCCACATCGTTAAAAACAGGATCGTTAGCCTCGAATAATTCACCAATGATGTTATAGTGATATTGTTTTATTTCTTCGTAAATATCATGCAGGTCGTCTGATTGATTTACGTATGCTTTCGTTAGTTTTTCAAGCGCGTTGGTAGTTTTACCCATTGCCGAAACTACGATCAGTAACTGTTTATCGGTAAACAAACTAACTACCTTACCCAAATTTATGATACCGGCCGCATCCTTAACCGATGCGCCTCCGAATTTAAAAACAAGCATTATTTAATGTATTGAGCTACCACAGTATTCGGCAATAATAGCGATTTAATTTTTTTGTAGGGGATAAGCAGGTTGGTTTGCCCGGCCGAGTAAGGTTTTATTTCGTACTGGTTATATAAAAAGCGAAGGCCAACAGGCGTTATAAGGAAATTATTGTTCAGTGCGAACTGGTTATTTTTAAAGAAATAATCATGCGCTAAGGATGATGTATCGCTCAAGTGTTCCTGTTTCCTGAAAATAGTATCGGCTATCTCGTTTAGTTTGGTTTCGTAATCTTTAATAAACAGATCATCCAGTCTAATAACCTTGTTGGCTTTTGTGTTCCAGTTAAACAAACCTGTTATAGTTGCGCCATGCGCCCCGCCCTGGAACATATAACCGCCAATTTCGAGGGTAGTCAGGCTGGAGTCCTCCCGTATTACTTTAGCACCGCTTTGCAGGGTGAATATCCGTCCTTTAGCCTCATCCGATTTTTTGCTTTGCTCGTAAACGTTAATAAACTGGCTTACATATTTTTGCAGGTCGGTATCGGGTTCGATCGTAGTATCGTTCCAAAATAAATTGAAAAGTATGTTTTTAACACTGTCGTTAAGTGCTTTGCTGTTCTTAAACTCGGGGTAGGTGACAATCCCTACGGTACAGCCGCTATCGGGTTTATCGCCGCAATCGCTTGCCCTTTGCTTTATGGTTTTATAGGTGTAAGCCAGCGTATCGGTAGTGATGCCGCTTTTCTGCTTGGTCGGCGTACCCCACATACAGGCGTTTAACGTTAAAACAATAAATAAAACGGGCAGATAGTGCAGTTTCATAGCTAATAATTTAACAATTGTTCTTTGGATAAAGCGGCATTAAGCCAGCCGGCTTCAATGCTCGAACCATATTTGTTATAAAACTTAATGGCCGGTTCGTTCCAGTCAAGCACTTGCCAAACCATGCCGCTAAAACCCCGTTCCTGTGTTTCTTTTATTATACGGTCGAACAATAATTTGCCAATGCCCATACCGCGATGGCTTTCGGTTACCAGTAGGTCTTCAAGGTACAGGCGGCAGCCTTTCCAGGTGGAATAGCGCACGTAGTATAGCGCAAAGCCAATAATAATGCCGTTATCTACTGCTACAAACGCTTTCCAAACAGGATTGTTTCCAAAGCCGGCATCTTCAAACTCCTGTAACGTAACTGTTACTTCCTGTGGCGCTTTCTCAAACAAAGCCAGTTCATTTACAAGCTCCAGCAGGCGCGGGCAGTCTTCTTTTATTGCGATGCGTAGGGTGATTTGGTTCATAGTATATTTCTTGTCTGAACTCGAATTCTTAGAATTAAATAAGTATCAGAATTCGAAAGATTCTTTAATTCACAAAATTCGAGTTCAGATTATTTTAATTTAATTTCCAGTGCTTTACAGTCCGGCTGCCAAAAATAGTACTGCCAAGACGTACCATAGTAGCGCCTTTTTCAATGGCTATTTTATAGTCCGACGACATCCCCATGGACAGAGTGTCAAATTCTTTATCCTTACGGAAGAAACTTTGTTTTATGCCTTTGAAAAAGGTGTCTAACTCGTAATATTCTTCACCTATTTGCTTTTCGCTGTCGGTATTGGTGGCTATGCCCATCAGTCCGCGTATGCGGATGTTTTTTAGTTCGGTAAACTCATCCGAACGGAGCAGTTCGATGGCTTCATCAAACCCTAAGCCGAATTTGGTTTCTTCATCGGCAATGTATATCTGCAACAAGCAATCAATAACGCGGTTGTTCTTCAAAGCATGTTTGTTTATTTCCTGCAGTAGTTTTAGGCTGTCGACAGATTGTATCATGCTGATAAAAGGCGCTATATATTTTACCTTGTTGCTTTGCAAATGGCCTATCAAATGCCATTCAATGTCTTTAGGCAGCTTTTCGTATTTATCAACCAGTTCCTGCACCTGGTTCTCGCCAAAAATGCGCTGGCCGGCGGTGTAAGCCTCCTGAATATCTTCGGTCGGTTTTGTTTTTGATACCGCCAATAATATTACCCCCTCGCGCTCCGTTTCGTTTTTTAAGTTAGTGATGTTCCCGGCAATGCTCATTTATCCGTATTTTTGCTGAATTAAACCGCTAAATTACAGAATGCGTAAATATATAATCTTGTTTTTTTCAGTATTCCCGTTTTTGTTCGCCTGTAATGGCCGCGGATCATCCGGAGATATTATACCACCCGAGCAAATGACTGCCGTTTTAACTGCCGTGCATATGGCCGATGGAAAGCTTATGAATATATCGCAGGCGCCCGACTCATTGTATAAATACGGCACCGCAAGGTACCTGGACATTTTTAAACGCTATGGTGTGGATTCGGCCCAGTTTAGGCAAAGCTACCGTTATTACAGTACGCAGCCCGATAAGTTTGCCGATATATATGATAATGTATTAAAAAGCCTGCGGGCTAAAAATGATTCAATAAGTAAGCTGTTGACTAAGCAAAACCTGTTAAGGAATAAACAGATGCAAAAGCCGGTGATTACCAATCCAAACGGTCATTACGGTGTCGGCCTTCAGCCACAGGTAGCGCAACCCACCCGCGCGCCGTCGTTGCCCGCCGCGCAACCCACTACCTATGGGCGCATAAAAGCCATACAGGATTCCATAAAAAAGGCACATTTACAAAAAAGGCATGCTATACCCGCTAAGTAGTATTGATAAACTGGGCTTTGCCGAAGTAAAGGAACTGATCAAAAAGCATTGCCTCAGCATTATGGGTCAGCAAATGGTTGATAAGATACAGGTAATGAATAATTATGACCTTATCCGCAAGTTTTTAAGCCAGGCCGCTGAATTCAAAAACATTTTGGTGAACGATGCCGCGTTGCCTATTCAAAACTTCTTCGATATAAAGTCGCTGGCCAACAAAGCACGCATTGAAGGTGTTTTTTTGAGCGAGGAAGAATTTTTCCAGGTGCAAACATCATTAACCACGGTATTTGCAGTTATAGCTTATTTTAACGAGCGTGAAGGTCAATACCCAAACCTTGAAGCATTATTTGAGCACCTGCCAATTGAAAAAACTATCCTTAAAAAGATAGACCAGGTTATCGACCAAAAAGGAAAGATAAGGGCCAATGCCTCGCGCGAATTGCAGGATATAACCGCTGGCATTTCCAAAGCAGAACAGGAAGCCCGGAAAAAGATAGATCAAATATTCAAAGCGGCATCTGCAAATGGCTGGACGGCCGATGGCTCATTAACCGTACGCGACGGTCGCTTGTGTATACCTTTGTTGGCTGAAAATAAGCGTAAACTGAAAGGCTTTATACATGATGAATCGGCATCGGGACAAACAGTTTACATGGAGCCTGAGGAAGTTTTTTCGCTCAACAACCGCATCCGCGACCTGGAGTTTGAACGCCGCCGCGAGATCATAAAAATACTCACCACTTTAACCGATGAATTAAGGCCCTACGCGCCGCTTTTATTAAGTTACCACGGTTTGCTCACCAAGCTCGACTTTGTGCGGGCCAAGGCCCTGTTTGCCATTGAGATTGAGGCCGAAATGCCTCTTGTAGTAAATGAACCGGGATTGAAACTGATAAATGCGAGGCATCCGCTATTATTCCTCAATTTTAAAAAGGAACATAAAACAGTAGTACCGCTAAATGTTCGGATAGATAGTACTACCCGTGTTGTGGTAGTCTCCGGCCCTAACGCTGGTGGAAAATCGGTTTGCATGAAAACGGTGGGCCTGCTGCAAATGATGGTGCAGGCAGGTTTGCTGATACCGGCAGATGAAAGCAGCGAAATGGGTGTGTTCCGCGAGTTTTTTGTAGATATTGGCGATGACCAAAGCATTGAAAGCGACCTGAGTACTTACAGTGCCCATTTAAGCAAAATGAAGAATTTTGTGGAAAATGCCAACGCGAAATCATTGATTTTGATAGATGAATTCGGCACAGGCACCGACCCCCAATTCGGCGGCCCAATAGCCGAAGCGGTACTGGAATCACTTAACAATAAAAAAGTGCGTGGAATGGTAACCACCCACTATTCCAACCTGAAAATATTCGCAAGCCATACCGAAGGACTGGAAAATGCTTCGATGCTATTTAATAACGTGGAGATGAAACCGCTTTATATCCTGGAAGTAGGAAAGCCGGGTAGCTCATACGCTTTTGAAATAGCCCAAAAAATCGGGCTACCCCAAAATGTGCTAAATCTTGCAAAAAGCAAAATCAGCGCGGGTCAAAAAAAGGTGGATACTTTGCTCGTCGACCTTGAACGTGAGAAAAAAGAAATCTTCGACACCAAAGTAAAACTGGATAGGCAGCAAAGGCAGGTAAACACACTTTTGGCCGAAAACGAAAAGCTGAAAAACTATTTGGAAGAAAACAAAAAGGCATTAATCCGCGATGCCAAACAGGAAGCAAAAGACATCATCCTTAATGCCAATCGGTTGGTTGAAAATACCATATCCGAAATAAAAAGCAGCAATGCCGATAAGGAAAAAACCCGCCAGCTGCGCGAAAACCTGACCCTCGAGGTACAAAAAAACACCATAAAAACAGAAGTAAAAAAGCCTGCCGATGAAACCGATGAACTAAAAATTGGCGACTGGGTAAAACTAAACGACTCCGACACCACCGGCCAGGTAATGGAAATAGCACGAGACAATGTGATTATAGCAATAGGCGAACTCCGTACGGTAGCTAAAAAGAACAGGGTGCAAAAAGTATCAAAAAAAGAAGTACCTAAAGAAGTCCGCCGCAGTTTCAGTTCAGGTACCAATGATATTGCCAGCTTTAGCCCCGAGATTGATGTACGCGGTATGCGCACCGAAGATGCCTTAGGCGCTATTGAGCGCCTGTTCGACCGTGCGCTGATGATGGGTTATGGTAATTTAAAGATCATCCACGGCAAAGGTGATGGTATCCTGCGCAAAATGATACGTCAATACCTCAAAAAATACGACCAGGTCGACCGCATGGAAGATGAACACCTGGACAGGGGCGGCGATGGGATAACCTATGTTTATTTGAAATAAACTCATTATATATGAAATATTTTATTTTACTTTTTGTTGTAGCAGCAGCTTACAGTTGTAAAGCCCAGGTTGTTATACCAGCCAATGACCCACACATCCATTACAGCGGTAGGGTGGCATTTACCGACAGCGCGGCGATTTTATCATGGTCGGGGACATCAGTTAAGATAAATTTTACGGGAAACAGCATCCGCTTTAAAATGCAGGATGAGGGTGATAATTATTTTACCGAAGTATATGACGGAAAAGTGATAGGGATAATTCACAAACCAACTGCGAATTTGGAAAATGAGTTGAATGGACTTACCTCCGGTCCGCACACTTTAGAATTGTTCAAGCGCACCGAATGGGCCATGGGCAAAACCCTGTTTTATGGGTTTAATATAAACGGTAAAGTTCTGCCTGCTCCGCAAACAAAAAAGCGTAAGATCGAAATTTTTGGTAACTCTATCAGTTGTGGTTACGCTATTTTAGATACCACCGGGCAGGACAGGGGTTCAGCTACTTACGAAGACGGCTACAATAGTTACGCCACCTTAACCGCGCGCCATTATAATGCCGAATTTGTAAATACTTCAAAAAGCGGCATCGGCATAACAGTTAGCTGGTTCCCGCTAATCATGCCTGAGATGTACAACAGGTTGGATGCAACTGATTCAACCAGTAAATGGGATTTTAAAAAATATACGCCCGACCTGGTAATTATCAACCTGTTTCAAAATGATTCATGGCTGGTCACCATGCCCGATAATCCGCAGTTTAAAGCACGTTTCGGCACAAAACCGCCTACCGCTGATTTTTTGACAAATGCTTACCGCGATTTTGTGAAGAATGTAAGAGGTAAATATCCAAAGGCCCACATCATTTGTATTTTAGGCAGTATGGACGCCACCAAACCCGGTTCACCATGGCCGGGATATATTGAAAAGGCAGTAGCCGGGTTGCACGATAAAAATATCTACACTCATTTTATTCCCTACAAGGGCACCCCCGGCCACCCAAGCGCAAAAGAGCAACAGGCAATGGCCGGTGATCTGGAGGGCTTTATCGATAAAACAATAAAGTGGTAATTCCCTAATCTGTCTAAATAATATAACTCTAACTTGCCTTTACCCTCTTTCCGCCGCAGGCGAAGAGAGGGTGGACGAGCGGAGCGATGTCCGGGTGAGTCAAAACCGCCGACAGGTGAATGAAATCCCAATCGCTATTAAAAACTCCTACGTCTCAATATGCTCTATACCGTCGTCTTCGCCCACTTTTTGCTGGTCGGGTAGCTCATTAGGACCGGGAATGTTGGGTTTACCATTGCCGTTTCCATCGTTATCGTCAGTACCTTCGGTATAAGGTTGCTGCTCATGCGGGCGGTCGTTCTCGCCATTGCCACGCTCTACTTTTTCCGGCTTGGGATCTGTATTTTCCATAGTGGTATCATTTGGTTGTGCCTTGTCGTAGTCAGGTTCACCATCCTGGCCGGGGGCAGTAAAATTGCTGTCCTCGGGGTGTTCTTCCGATGGTTCATTCCGGTCGAAATAAGCATTCGTATGCCCCGCCATGCGGGTGGGGTTGTTTTTATCATTAGCGGCGGGGGTATTGTTTTCCTGTCCAAAGTTTTGTCCGCCAGTACCTTTTCCTTCGGTTGGGTTAGCTACATTGGGGCCTTTTCCAAATAGAAATGTCTTTTCCAGGTCTTGTTCATTTAGTCCCGCACCATCATCTACCCGTCGGCCACCTGCTTTTTGATCTGTTTGCTGCTGATCATTGCTGCCGCCTGCAAAATCGTCGTCATTAAAATTCATGATACTTATTATTTGGTATATAGGTAATAATGCTTCAGAATTTTATTTGTTTTTAGTATTTGAACGATAATTTAAAACAGGGTTACAAACTTCGTAAATCAAAAAATTGCTAAGTTTGCGGCACCAATTATAAATATTTCATGAACAAAGTAGTTAGCGGCGCCGATGAGGCCATACGCGATGTTGAGGACGGTATGACACTAATGCTCGGTGGTTTCGGCTTATGCGGCCTGCCCGAAAAATGTATCGATGCTTTGGTTAAAAAAGGGGTAAAGGGACTCACCTGTATATCGAATAATGCCGGGGTTGATGATTTTGGCATCGGCCTGATGCTGAAACAAAGGCAGGTTAAAAAAATGGTATCATCATATGTTGGCGAAAACGCCGAATTTGAGCGCCAGTTACTAAGCGGCGAGCTGGAAGTTGAATTGATTCCGCAAGGTACATTAGCCACCCGCTGTATGGCTGCCGGTTACGGCATGCCCGCCATTTTTACGCCCGCAGGTGTTGGCACCGAAGTAGCTGAAGGTAAAGAAGTACGCAATTTTAATGGAAAAGATTACCTGATGGAAATGGCTTTTGATGCTGATTTTGCCATTGTAAAAGCCTGGAAAGGTGATGCACAGGGCAACCTCATCTATCGCCACACAGCGCGTAACTTTAACCCGGTTATGGCTATGGCCGGCAAAATTACTATTGCCGAAGTTGAGGAACTGGTTGAGGTAGGAGAACTCGACCCCGATAATATCCATACGCCGGGTATATATGTGCACCGGATTTTTGAGGGAAAGAATTATGAAAAGAGGATCGAGAATAGGACGGTTCAGCCCCACCCAAACCCTCCCCGGTAGGGAGGGCTTTAGAAAACTTATTTATTTACACTTAAAAGGTCTCCCCTACCGGGGGAGATTTAGAGGGGGCTTATGTTAGACAAAAACGGAATAGCAAAACGCATTGCAAAAGAAATAAAAGACGGTTTTTACGTAAACCTGGGCATCGGCATACCTACGCTGGTAGCCAATTATATACCCCACGACATGGATGTAGTACTGCAATCTGAAAATGGTTTGCTGGGTATGGGTCCATTCCCGATTGAAGGCGAGGAAGATGCCGATACCATAAACGCGGGCAAACAAACCATTACCATGCTGCCCGGCTCGGCGATATTTGATTCGGCCATGAGCTTTGGGATGATACGCGCGCAGAAGGTTAATTTAACCATTTTAGGCGCCATGGAGGTATCAGAGAACGGCGACATAGCCAGCTGGAAAATTCCCGGAAAAATGGTAAAAGGCATGGGCGGTGCAATGGACCTGGTGGCATCGGCTAAAAATATAATTGTGGCCATGCAGCATGTGAATAAGGCAGGCGAATCAAAGTTGTTGCCAAAATGCTCGCTGCCGCTAACCGGTATCAACTGCGTTAAAAAGATCGTGACGGAACTGGCGGTGATGGATGTATTACCCGAAGGTGGTTTTAAACTACTGGAGCGTGCGCCGGGGGTGAGTATTGAGGAAATTAAAAGTGCTACGGCAGGCAAGTTAATTATTGAGGGAGAAATACCTGAAATGGTTATTTGAGTTGGGAGGGGCGATGCGATCGCCAAACTATATTATACACTCGTTGCAAATGAGCGCAAATTTTTAATTGTAGATGAGAAAAAGTTCTATTATTGGCATTTTAATTATGGCTTTGGGGATAGCCATGTTTTTTTTCGGTGCTTCAATGTTTTCTTATCAGGGTAATTCATTAAGTCCAATTGTTAGTGCTATTGGCAAATACTCATTTCTATATTTTTTTCCAACAATAGTCATCGGAGCTATGATTCTGTTGTTTGGTCAACTTTTGAAAAAAAGATAATCAACCAGTGCTCGCCCATGAGGAATGCTTAACATGGTTTTGACATTGCATCATAAAACCAAATCTTCAAATTAAAACTTTTTCACGTAATTCTTCCGAAATAGCTTCCGTTACACAAATAATATCATCCGCAACATGGGTGTTATTTGTGATCACCTGGTCGCATTCGTCTTTATAAGGCAACAGGTACTCTTTATAAGCCGGTACAACATGGTTCACCCATTTGTACATCACGTCGTCATGCGAATAACCGCGTTCAATTAAATCGCGTTTCAGTCGGCGTTGCAGGGCGATATCATCATCAGCATCAATAAATATTTTCATATCTAACAATGCTGATAGTTTCTTGAAATAGAGAATAAATAAACCTTCAACAATAATTATAGGTGCCGACTTAATTTCCAGCATTTTGGGCACAGCGTTAGGGTTGTTGAAAGTGTATTCCTTTTTGGTAATGGATCGCCCTTTCAGCAGGCTGTTAATATCATCCTCGAAATGCTGATGGTCGATAGTATCAGGCAGGTCGAAATTAAACAGCTTGTTTTCCTCCGCGGTCATATCCGGCGGCACAGGAAAATAGTAATCATCCTGCGATACCAGGCTTACTTCGTTTTGGCTGAAATGCTGTAAAAAACACTTTAAAAAAAAGGTTTTGCCCGAGCCGCTGCCTCCGGCAATACCAATAATAAAAGGTTTATTCATTCGGGCTGCCGTAGCTGATGTTTACATGAAAGCGTTTATCCAAAGCACCCAATGAATCGGCCACATTTTTTGTTACCACTATGATGGCATCTTTAGTCGAGGCATTATCCGTAAAACGGCCCACTACTTTGGCATAAGTGGTAAGGTTGGTCATGGGGTTGGTTATTTTTATCACTGTGCCGATAGGTGCGGTACGGTGCAGTACTAATTTTTTGTTGGGGTCAAGGTCGGCATCATCCATCCAGGTAGCTACCCCTTGCTCATCCTTTTCGTACAAACCAAACTTGTTGGCATTAAAACGGTTGGCGTTGGCACTGTCCGAAGGTAAAACCACGCTGGTAGCGTCCGGTTTAGTAGTTGGCTGTCCCGCGGTTTGAACAGGTGCTGTTGATTGCCCTGCCCGCACTTTAATTATTTGCCCTGGCGTTAGCGTGGTCGAAGTTAAACCATTAAGGCTGGTCAGGTCTTCAACCGTAGTACCAAAACGTTTAGCGATAGAATACAGTGTTTCACCTGCCGATACCTTATAATCCTGCGTCGGCGCGTTATTTTGGGTCGATGCGGCCTGCTGTGGTTGCTGTTGTACAGCTTGCTGCTGCGGCGGGGCCTGTTGTTTAATCACCGGGGCAGGAGGGGCGGGCTGTGTTTTTGCCGGCGTATTGTATGATGATTCAAGGAACGGCCTGTCGGTTGGTACTTTTATAATGCCACCAATTGGCAGCGGCGCGTTGTTGTTGAATTGCATAATAGCCTTCGGGCTAACTTTATAGCGGCGGCCAATCGAGTAATAATTATCCTTTGGGTCGAGTTTATGGATGATGACTTTTTTGCCGTCTTTATTTTCAACGCCGATGGAGTCCCTGAGATTTGCGGCAAAAACCGATGCCGACGATATAAGTAAAAATGTGATGAATAATAAAGCTTTAAATTTCATGATAAATGATAATACTATTGATCTATAAGCTTATAACATTCAAAAACGTTTTGTTTTTTATATAAATAAGCCTGTTTTTATGTAATATAAACGCCTCGGGTTGCAGTTTCTGTATATCGGCGTTCAACAAATGTTCATAAACTTTTTCAACGCCATCCATAACAAACAAATACTGTTTTAGCAACCCTCCCTGTAAAGTGTGCAAAGATACAATTCTGAAATTATTGTATTCAAGGTAATGTACACTATTTCCATACGGCGGCATTGGGAACAAACCGGCAGGCAGGCTTTCGGGGTTTATGGCCTGTGGTGCTATTATATTATTTTGCAGCTCGGGATAAATAAACGGTTGGTAAATACGGCTGGTGTCGCCTGTTTTTATATCGGCCAGGAATAATTTTTTTGGATGAAAGTTGGTATCGTACAATACCGGCCCGCTGATGGTTAAATGATCGAACGCGTAGATATAATTGCTCCACAATGTTTCGCCGCTTGTTGCATCAATAGCTATTAATCCTTTATGCGCTGGCCCGTTTGCCGACTGATAATTATGCAACAATAGTACGCCATCATAAGCTGCTTCAATACCTGTGAGCCAGCGTTCGGGTGTGGTAAGGCCATCAAAGTTTGTTTTGCCTGTTGCCAGGTCGATGGAGGAAAAGCTTACCTGTTTTTCAGCATCGTTGCGTATCTCAATAAAGATCGTGTCGCTCAACTCATCAATCTCAAGCCGCCAGATAGCGCCATTGAATTGCCGGTTGATATATGGTTGCAGTAAAGACATATCCAATTGCAAATATGGAGATTAATGCCGGATTTAGCTTAATATTGCGGTAATGGAAATTCTAAAAAAGCAATACGAATTAATTAAAGGCTCGCGGCAGGCTATGCTGGGTTTTATTGCTGAACAAGCTGCGGCACAACTTACTACGCCGATAATTGAATTTAACAACAGCAATATCAGGTATCTGTTGGTGCATATTGCCAATACCTACAAGCATTGGGGCGGTAATTTTGCCATGAAAAAAGGCTTGCTTTACATTGATGATAACACCGTAAATGATATAACTTCCATCCAAAAACTATTTAACGAAATAGATGAACTGATGATGGAGTTTTTAGATAGTTTCTATAACCACAATATCAAAATAACCAATACCCTGCGCACAGGCAAAATTGCAGAAATTACTATTTTGGAATTGTTCACCCACATGATCACCCATGAATTTCACCACAAGGGGCAAATCATGACCATGTGCCGGTTACTTGGCCACGTGCCCCCGGATACGGATGTGATACGATTTTAAATAAAAGAGCCGCCCATTTTAAAGGCGGCTCTTTTATTATTCCCCTGCCGGAAAATCAGCGCCAATGGTGGTTTCTTCCCAAGTATCAAAATCCTTTTTTAATAGATCCAGTTTATTGCGGGCGCCTTTTAATGCGGCCACGCCTAACAGCAAGTGCAAAGGCGGATTCTCCGATTCAACCGCCGCAACAATTGCTTTTGCCGCGCGCACCGGGTCGCCGGGTTGTTTGCCGCTATAGCCGCGGATGGCGTTTTTGTTGGTTTCGGCAGTGGTTTTGTAATCGTCAATAACAATTTTACTGTTATTTGCCGAGCGCCCCGCCCAATCGGTACGGAAACCGCTGGGGCAAACCACGGTAACTTTTATGCCAAGCGGCGCGGTTTCTTTCGAAAGTGCATCAGAAAAACCATCAACAGCAAACTTAGTAGCATTGTAATAACCCACAGCCGGGAAACCCACCAGTCCGCCGATAGATGCTATGTTTACAATATGCCCGCTACGTTTGGCGCGCATAGAAGGCAATACTTCCCTTGTCATTTCAGCAAGCCCCCAAAAGTTGATCTCGAACATGCGGCGTACCTCGTCTTCTTCACTTTCTTCTATCGCTCCAAAATAACCTATGCCCGCATTGTTCACCAAAACATCTATTTGCCCAAATTTAGCCAATGCCTCTTTAACCGACGACTTTACCTCCTCAGGCTTGGTAACATCCAGCTTTACAGCAATTGCTGTATCGGGATAACCGCTTATTATATCTGCTACATCCTCAGCTTTGCGCGAAGCCACTACCGCCCTGTGGCCTGTTTCCAATACCAGTTTGGCCAGTTCGCGACCAAAACCGGTGGAACAGCCTGTTATAAACCATACTTTGCTCATATATGAATTTTGTTTAAGTAAAGTAACAGCGGCGAAAGAAATTGTTTGTCAGCAAACCATCATTTTGGTAACAAATATTAACTGTGTTTAATATTAACTATGAAAGCCGCATCCGTTAATATGGAAAAATGAGGATAAATAAGGATATATAATGCAAATTAGTAAATTTCATAATGATTAAATTGTAACTAAAAAGAAAACCCCTAATTTAGCTGAAAACCTATGAGGTAAGCGCCCAATCGCGGACTACTTTTTATTAACCGGCTAAGGAAAATGGAGTTTGAAAAGAAAACAAACCGGCCAGTACCGGATACAGAAATGCGAGATACTGATACCCGGCAGGCTCTCGCCGCCATTTGGGAAAATGTGCTCAAAATAGACAATCTTAAGTTCGACGATAATTTTTTTGATCTTGACGGCGATTCATTGCATGCGGTTGATCTGCAGGCAGCAGTAGAAAAAACGTTCGGCAGGAAGGTAAACGTTAACGCTATTTTAACTTACCCAACCATTGCAGCATACGCCGGGTTTCTTGAAGGGGACAATTCAAAAAACATTTATAAGTCGTTAGTCCCAGTAAAATCTACCGGGACTAAAACGCCCTTGTATATTATCCATGGCAGCGGCTACAATCTTACCAATTTTGTTAACCTGGCCGCTTGTCTCGACGCCGAGCAACCCTTATACTCCTTACAGCCATTAGGTATGGATGGCAAAGAGGAACCATATGACAGCATAGAAGAAATAGCCCGGTTTTATATCAGTGAGATATTGAAACATGACCCTGACGGGCCTTATGCGCTGGCTGGCTATTCTTTTGGCGGTTATGTGGCCATTGAAATGAAACGCCAGATGGAAGATATGGGCAAAAAACTCAAATTTATCGGGGTTTCAGACACAGATGCGGGGGTACTGCCTTACAAAAAGAAAGGCTTGAAAAAATTCCCGAAGAAGGTGTTAAGGCAGTTTCCAAAGGCAGTGTTTATTACCAGGTCATTCTTTAATAATCCATCCGAAACTTATAATTATCAAAAAGCTTTTATGATAAAAAATCTGAGAAAGCTATTTTGCAGGACAATAGTTTCGGAGAAAGCGGTCACAGAGACCGACCTAAACCTGAATAAGATCAGCATAAAACAACAGGCTGCCTTAAATAAATATACGCTTACACCGTTCCATGGGCGGCTCCACTTGTTTAAAGCCCAAAAGAGGCTATATTTTGTTGATGAATTTAAATACCTGGGCTGGAAGGAATTCGCGCTTGATGGGGTGGTGATTCATGATATACCGGGCGATCACAGTACAATGTTCCTGCACCCGCAGGTTGAACATTTAGCTGCGATGTTGCAGCAGGCGCTGGATAATTGTTAGGTTAAGCTATATCGTGCACATACCCGGGGCCGAAAGATTCCACATCATTTTATTTTTTATGGATATGCCCTAAAAAATAACCGGCAATTAGGGCGATCAATATAAGTGCCCAGTAGATATATTGACGTATCTGTAAGCTCTCTGCTTTTTTTGTAAGATCATAGATCTGTGATGCATTAGATAGCTTTTCATTTTGCAGCCTCATGTTTTGCTGCTGTAACTTGGCCAGTGTTCCGCCTACTTCAACAGGTTTCTGTTTCTCCAACTGATAGCGGCGCATGAAGCCACCTTCTTTCAGAAATTTATCGCCTTTGGGTTTTAAGATCAGCTTTTCGGGCAATTCATAATTGCCGTGTTTGCCGGATTCGGCAATAAACCCTTCCCGTATAAGTATCTGAACCATAGCAAAGGCAGTGGTTTCATCCTGGTCAAAAAGCTCGAGTAATTGGTTACGTGTCAGGCTATCCGGAATACCAAAAGCTTCGAGCATGGTATCCAGCATTTCACTCTCAAATTCATTTAATTCAGTCATTATAGGCAAGCTATTTTAGTGTGCTGATATTATTCATATCTCACAATATTGTTTACACCAATAATACAAAAAGCCCTTAAAATGGTTTTAAGGGCTATAAATGTGCTCCCGACGAGATTCGAACTCATATCGATGGTACCGGAAACCATAATTCTATCCGTTGAACTACGGGAGCATGGGTGCAAATATATCAAAATTGATATACGTAGCGTCCTCGCTTTTTAAAGAATAAATATTAATTTGCGTTATGACACTAACTCAACGCCTTATCCGACAATATGTGCCTGTATTGCTGGCACTATTTATTTTTAAAGTCAATTCATTTGCCCGGCAATCAAAAGTGCCAAAATATGTGGTCATAGGCTATGTCGGTGGTCATATCGATAGCAACCTGGTAAATCCTAATAAGCTTACCCATATCAATTATGCATTTGTAAATTTAAAGGGCAACCGTGCTTACCTGGGTAACCCGGCGCGTGATACGGTTAATTTTAAAACGCTTGTAAACCTCAAGAAAAAGAACCCGGACCTGAAGATATTAATATCAATAGGCGGGTGGGGCGGATGCCGCTTTTTTTCGGATGCCGTATTGACAGATACCGCGCGCGAAGGCTTTGCCGCCAGCGCGGTGGATATTGTGCGGAAGTATAATTTAGATGGAGTGGATATTGACTGGGAGTATCCCGATGATATTGGTGCAAATAATATTTTCAGGCCGGAAGACAAACAGAATTACACGTTAATGTTCCAAAAGTTAAGGCTGCATTTAGATACATTGGAAAAGCAAACCGGCAGAAAGATGTGCCTTACTACTGCCGTTGGCGGGTTTAGCCGCTACATTCAGCTAACCGAGATGGACAAAGTGGCAAAATACGTTGATTATGTAAGCTTGATGACCTATGATTTTGCGCAGGATAGCCTGCATATTGTTTTACATCATACTAATTTGTATGCTTCAAAGCAATATAATACCACCTGTTCGGGCGATATGGCCGCGAGGGATTTTGCTGCAGCAGGTGTGCCGCCCGAAAAATTGGTAATGGGCGTGGCTTTCTACAGCCATACATTAACCTCGGCTGATGCTGCTGATGGGAAGCATGTGTTGGGTACAAAAAGTGTACATGTGCCGCAAGCGCGCGACTGGGGCGGCGGCTATACTTTTGTAAAGGATAGCCAAATTAACCAGCATGGCTTTAAATATTACCGCGATAAAGATGCACAAGCACCGTACTTATACAACGACAGCACCAAACAATTTGTAACCTTTGATGATGAATGGTCGGTTAAAAACAAGTGCAAATACGTTAAACAGCACCACCTTGCCGGTATTATGTTTTGGGAATACGGGGAAGATAAAAAAGAGTATTTGTTGGATGAAATGAACAAGGATTTGAAATAGTGGGTTGAGAGCCAAGAATCAAGAGCCAAGAAGTTAAATTCTTAACTATTTTTTACTCTTAGTTTTTATTATCTTGATTCTTGCATCTTGACTCTTCACCCTACACATTAAACCTAAAGTGCATAATGTCACCATCTTGCACAACATAGGTTTTGCCTTCTACCGCCATTTTACCATTTTCTTTTATTACAGTTTCTGAGCCGTTGAACTTTACAAAGTCATCGTATTTAATTACCTCGGCGCGGATAAAGCCTTTTTCAAAATCGGTATGGATAACGCCCGCAGCCTGTGGGGCGGTAAAGCCTTTGGTGATGGTCCATGCGCGTACTTCCTGCACACCTGCGGTAAAATAGGTAGCAAGGTTCAGGAGTGAATAGGCCGATTTTATCAGTTTATTTACGCCTGATTCAGCAAGGCCGAGGTCATCTAAAAACATCTGACGCTCGTCGTATGATTCCAGCTCAGCAATTTCGGCCTCAATTTGAGCCGATATGATCAGCACCTGCGCGTTCTCGTCTTTTACTGCGGCTTTTACCTTATCTACATAAGCATTGCCGGTGTTTACATCGCCTTCGGCTACATTACAAACGTACATTACAGGCTTGGCGGTAAGCAGCCATATATCGGCTATATATTCCTGGTCTTCTTCGGCAACAGGGGCGGTACGTGCCGATTTGCCTGATAGCAGGTGGTTCTTATAAACCGTTAAAACATCAAAAGCTTTTTTAGCTTCCTTATCGTTACCAACTTTGGCTGCTTTTTCAATTTTCTGTATCTTCTTCTCTATCGAATCCAGGTCCTTTAACTGTAACTCGGTGTCGATGATCTCTTTGTCGCGGATAGGGTCAACCGAACCGTCAACGTGTATCACATTGTCATTATCAAAGCAGCGCAGTACATGTATAATGGCATTGGTTGAACGTATATTAGCCAAAAACTGGTTGCCTAAGCCCTCGCCTTTGCTGGCACCTTTAACAAGGCCGGCTATATCAACTATCTCGATAACGTTTGGTACTACGTTCTTAGGGTTTACTATCTCTGTTAATTTTGTAAGGCGCTCATCGGGCACGGTTATTACGCCCACATTTGGCTCAATGGTACAGAAAGGAAAATTAGCCGCCTGTGCCTTAGCATTTGATAAACTATTAAAAAGTGTTGATTTACCCACGTTTGGCAAACCTACTATACCGCATTGTAATCCCATTTGTTATTTTTAGAGTCAAGAACCAGGAATCAAGAGCCAAGACAAAAAATCTTGATTCCTGATTCTTGTCTCTTGCTTCTATTTTCGGCAAAGATAACAGAAAAAACCGCCTTATAATTTGAAAAATTAAACCGACTTTTGCCGGGGAAAATATTGTTTGTAAATATGTAAACAGGAGGCTTTTTATGGAAGAAATGGTTGAACAAATAGAATTACTATTAGAGCAAGGCAACGAGGTGCAGCTTAAAGAATATTTGGACAACCTGAATATATCAGACGTTGAAGAACTGATAGATGAGCTTCCACAGCATGGCCCTTTGTTTATTAATACGCTGGCTATTAACCGCTCGGTTAATGTTTTCCGCATCCTTGATTTCCCTACGCAGGAGCGCATCCTGAAAAAACTACCCGGTAAAAAAGTAACCGAAATTATTACAGAGTTGCCCCCTGATGACCGTACCGCACTATTTAGCGAAATGCATGGCGATACGGTATCAAAGCTGGTGCAGCATCTTTCTGCTGCCGACCGAAAGGAAGCGCTGGCGCTGCTTGGTTATGAAGAGGACAGCATTGGCCGCTTAATGACCCCTGATTATATCGCCGTTAAAAAGAGTTGGGACGTGGAACGTGTGCTGCAGCATATTCGCCAGTATGGTAAAAACTCTGAAACCATTGATGTGATATATGTGGTAGGCGATAAAGGCGTTTTGTTGGACGATATACGTATACGTGAAATATTATTAGTTGACCCATCTACCAAAATAAGCGAACTGATGGATGGCCGGATGATAGCGCTTAACGCCGCCGACCCGCAGGAGGAAGCTATTAATGTTTTCAGGATGAACAACCGTACGGCGCTGCCGGTTGTTGATGCTGCTAACACTCTGCTGGGTATAGTTACAGTTGATGACATTTTGTGGATAGCCAATGAAGAATATACCGAGGATATACAAAAGATAGGCGGTACCGAGGCTTTGGACGAACCATACCTTGATATTAACCTGTTCAAACTGGTTAAGAAACGCGTAGGCTGGCTGGTAATATTATTTATTGGTGAAATGTTTACCGCTACCGCTATGACGTTTTTTGGCGATGAGATAGCCAAATGGGTGGTGCTGGCTTATTTTCTGCCGTTGATTATTTCAAGCGGGGGTAACAGCGGCTCACAGGCTTCAACGCTTATTATACAGGCGATGGCTTTGGGTGAATTGACACTTGCCGACTGGTGGCGTGTAATGCGCCGCGAAATTATATCAGGACTGATGCTGGGGATAATATTGGGGATTATAGGCTTTTTACGCATAACCATTTGGAGTATGTTTAGCCACATTTACGGGCCCGACTGGCTATATGTAGCTACTGTAGTTGGTTTTGCGCTGGTAGGAGTAGTGTTATGGGGATCATTATCGGGTTCAATGCTACCCATAATATTGAAGAAGCTGGGGGCAGACCCGGCGACATCTTCGGCACCATTCGTAGCTACTTTGGTTGATGTTACCGGCTTGGTTATCTACTTTACAATTGCCATATTAATAATGCCGCATTAAATTGTGATTATAGTTTTAATGATTACTTTAGTTAGAACAAATCCTTAAATCACAATGGAAACCACAGAAACACCAGCCCCTGATCTGTCTGAATACACATTGCCCGATCTTTTAATCGGCCAGGAGGCCAAAGCTTACTTATATACTGCTGGGAAATGGGCTAAATTCCTGGGCATAATCGGATTTATCGCAACGGGAATAATGGTATTGCTGGCAATTTTTGCCAGTGCACTTACCTCGCTAATCGGGGCAGTAACTTCATCTTCTCCAGGCTTATCAATTCGCGCGGGGGTGGGTATCTTATCATTAATTCCGCTGGTGCCAATTGTAATAATTTATTTCTTTATGTCGTATTTTTTGTACCAGTTTGGCGTAAATATAAAAAGTGCGATAGCGAATAATGACACAGTGTTTGCGACCAGGGCGTTCAGGAATTTAAAATCGCATTTTAAGCTTATAGGTATTGTTTTAATAGTTGTTATAGCGTTTTATATTTTGGCGTTTTTGGCCATGATATTCTTCTTTGGTGCAACAACTCTACATCGTCCAATATAATAAGAAACCCCGCTTTCGGCGGGGTTAATAATTATAATAAGTTAAGTTTGGAGGCTATATCTCAAAAGAAAAATCTTCGTCGGCTGATGTTTTAGCAACTTCAGGAGCTTCACTAAATTCATAGCGTTTCTCAACAACTTCCTGGTTTTCCTTAATGTAATCGATGGTTTCTTTTAAGCCTTCGGCAAATTTTTCAAAATCTTCTTTATATAAAAAGATCTTGTGTTTGATGAAAACGCCATCTTCCAAACGTTTTTTGCTCTCGGTAATAGTAACATAATAATCGTTTGACCGTGTTGCCTTTACATCAAAAAAATAGGTCCTTTTACCAGCTCTTACCTTCTTTGAGAATACCTCTTCACGCTCTCTATTGTCAAAATCTCCCATATAAAAATCAGTTGTGTTTAGTTTTGATTGGCATAAATATAAATAAAAATTCAATTTACAAGTATTTTCTTCAACATTATTGCAACTAATTGCCTGTTTTTATAAAATATTTTTTCATACAGTTAATTGTTCAACTGTAGCACAATACATATATCATCCGTTAAATAAATATTCAGCCTGTAAAAATAACATCACTTTTAAAAATTATTCTATATTTATAAAAACCTTTATATAACCTTATGCGCAATATTTATATATCCTTTATCATATTATTTGCAGTTACATTTTCATCCTGTTCGCACATCTATATTCCTGCTTTATATCACCAGGATATCACTTATCAACCTAAACCGGCCTCGTGGGATACAGTTAAACACGCAACGTATATATCAGCAGCCTACAATAGTTATGGAGGCGCTAATTTTTCCGACGATCTTGAAAGCGGGCAACTCAATATCAGTCAGGCCTATACCGGTAAAAATTTTAATATTGCATACAATGTGTTTGGGGTGGCGGGCAATTATGTCAGGGAGATTCCGGACAGCATAAAAGGTGCAGATAATTTCACCAGTAAGTTTTTTGGTGCAGTGGGGGGCCGTGTATCGGCCAATTTATACTCACACAGTGGCCGGGTTGATTTCAGGTACCTGGGCGTAGAAGCAGCTTATAGCCATGAATTTGGCGCCTATGCCGATTTTCGCAGATCAATAGCCAATAACCCTAACGCATATTCCGATACACGTACAGATCTGGTTACTTTAGGAGCCACCAGCGAAATTCTATGGCATAGAAAAAGGGACGATAACTTTGAGAACGGCTTTCGGCTTTTTGTAGGTGGTACGTTCGGGCGCAATTACCCGATGGTTGAAGGCGTGTTGGTACCGGGAAGTACCGATTCCTTTAGTCAGCCGTTTGCCAAAGTGAGTTATTTTTTCAGGTATAAAAAATATTTTGGTACTGCCGAGTTTGGCGACGGGCTTTTGATCAGGTTCGGCCTGAAATTCTGATCAGGCGTTCTCTTCGGCCTCCTCCAGCAACTGCTTTTCATAAAGCTCAAAGTAAGTGCCTTGCTGTTGCATCAGGCTGTCGTGGGTGCCTTGCTCAATTATACGGCCATCATCCATAACCAAAATTTTGTCGGCATTTTTTATGGTAGATATACGGTGGGCTATCATAATGCTTGTTTTACCCTGCATAACGTTGCCCAGGTTGTTCAATATCTCCTCCTCGGTACGGGTATCAACTGCCGACAGGCAATCATCAAAAATAATGACCTGCGGCTGCTTAACAATGGCGCGGGCAATGGAAACACGCTGCTTTTGCCCGCCCGAAAGGGTAACGCCACGTTCACCTATCAGTGTTTCAAAGCCATTTTCAAGCTCCATGATATTGCTATATACAGCGGCGTCCTTAGCGGCTTGTTCAACCCGGGGCATATTCAATGTATCGGCACTGAAATCAATATTATTGGCGATAGTATCAGAAAAAAGGAAAACCTCCTGCGGGACAAAGCCTACTTGCGCGCGATAACCTTCGAGGTTAAATTGGGGCAGGGGTTTGTCATCAACCAATATTTGCCCGCCGGTGGTATCATACATCCGCATTAATAAATTAGCTATGGTCGATTTGCCCGAGCCTGTGCGCCCTATGATAGCCACCATCTCGCCGGGGTTTATATTAAATGAAACGGAATTAAGCGCTTGGATGCCGGTATCAGGATAAGTGAAAGAAACATTATCAAAAGTGATCTTACCACTGATAGCTTGTTTGGGTACATTGGGTGATATGATCTCCGATTCCTGGTTTAAAAACTCATTAATGCGTTTTTGAGAAGCCGCCGCGCGTTGTATTAATGAAGTTACCCAGCCCAATGCCATAACCGGGAAGCTGAGCATATTTAAGTACACCACAAACTCGGCTACATTGCCGGCAGTTATGTTACCCTTCATTACCTCCAAACCGCCCACATACATAATAATTACGTTGCTTACACCAATAAGCAACAGCATAATAGGGTAGAACATGGCTTGCACGCGCACCAGTTCCAATGAATGCGTTTTATAATGTTCGCTTTCCATAGCGAAATTTTTGCGCACGAATGCTTCGCGCACATAGGATTTTATTACCCGGATACCCGAGAAATTCTCCTGTACAAAGCTGGAAAGGATGGATAAGCGCTGCTGTATCTGCTCGCTGCGCAGATTGATGATATTATTTACATAATATATAATAAAGGCTAATATGGGTAGCGGCAATATAGAGAATATAGCCAAGCGCACATTTACCGTAAGCATTAAATATATTACCATAATAAATAATATTATGGTATTAAGCGTGTACATAATGCCGGGGCCCAGGTACATACGCACGCGGGTAACATCTTCGGTAACACGGTTCATCAGGTCGCCGGTATTATGGCGGCGGTAGAAGGCGAGGGATAATTTTTGGTAGTGGCTGTATATTTCGTTCTTCAGGTCATACTCAATATGGCGCGACATTAAAATAATGGTTTGCCGCATAAAAAACAGGAACAAGCCTCGCAGTAATGACAGCACCAATAAAATTATACCAAACAGCAGCAGGCTCGAACCAAAAATGCTGTAGATAACAGGTTGCCTGTTAAAACCGGCAAAAAGATGGTAAACCCCGATGTTATCTGTCACCAGGTCGAGCGCTATGCGGATAACGAGTGGTGATAGTACAGCGAAAATGTTGGATATGACAATAAACAATACCCCGGGGAGCAGCCGCCAGCGGTATTTGTAAAAGAATTTATTAAGATATGCGAGGTCTTTCATTTCTTAGAAGCCCGAAAGTCCGGAAGTCAAAAATAGACAATTAAGTCCGAAAGTCCGAAAGACCGGAAGTCCGAAAGCCGGGAATAAGTAATGAAATTGGCTAGTATAAGGGCAATGAAAGGTAAAATGATAATTTGCTGATAAAACTTCCGGGCTTCCGGACTTTCTTCTTATTCAACTTAATTTTGCCACACCCAAAAAAACATATACTTTTGTCGCAACCCTGTACATTGTTCATAATTAATGCTTCAAAAAACTACCGATTCGATATTTAGCCAGCTTGAGGCTTTGGGGCATAAAAAAATTGTGTTCTGCAGTGACCCGGATACAGGCTTGCAAGCTATCATAGCTATTCATGATACGACATTAGGCCCTGCAATGGGCGGCATACGCATGTGGCCCTATAAAACCGAGGCTGACGCGCTGAATGATGTGCTGCGCCTATCAAAAGCTATGACCTATAAGGCATCCATAGCAGGGTTGAACCTGGGCGGTGGTAACGCCGTAATAATAGGCGACCCTCGCAGGGATAAGAATGAGGCGCTTATGCGTAAATTCGGGCGGTTTATAAAAAACCAGAACGGTGAATTTATTGCCGGTGAAGATATGGGCACCAATACGCGCGATATGGAGTACATCCGAATGGAAACCCAGCACGTTACGGGGTTACCTGAAAGTATTGGCGGCAGCGGCGACCCTACACCCATAGCCGCACAGGGTGTTTTTATGGGTATAAAAGCCGCAATAAAAGAACTTTATGGGAATGACAGCCTCACAGGGAAGTCGGTTATTGTGCAAGGGATTGGGCATGTAGGCGAAAATTTAGTAAAATTGCTGCGCGATGAAAAGGCTAAAGTTTATGTTAGCGATATAAACGAAGAACGCCTAAGCCAGGTAGCAAAAAAATATGGTGCTGAAGCTATCTCAAATAATAGTATTTTTGACAGAGATGCCGATATTTACTCGCCCTGTGCAATGGGGGCGACCATAAATGCGCAAAGCATTAAAAAGCTAAAATGCGCAATTATAGCAGGGTCGGCAAATAATCAGCTGGAGGATGAGCAGGAGCACGGGCAAATGCTGGTAGAGAAGGGGATACTATTTGCACCTGATTATGTGATAAACGCCGGCGGGCTGATAAATTGCTACTCGGAGCTGATGGGATTTAGCAAAAAACGTACATTACAACTGACCGAAAATATTTATGACGCAACACGCAACGTTTTAAAACTTTCTAAAGCCGAAAACATTTCAACTATTGAAGCGGCGAATAAGATAGCAGAAAAACGGATCGCAGATATTAGAAAAATTAAATCAACCTATTAATCAACCTTGCCCGGTGAACGGGCAGCATCGTTCTTACATCTATGTTAAACAGAAGGCACCTACGGGTAAAAGTATTACAGGCACTGTATGCCTATCACCAAACCGGCGGCGGTGATATTAAAATACAGGAAAAAAACCTGCTGCAAAGCATCGACAAGGTTTTTGAAATGTATATATGGATGCTATCGCTGATATCGGAAGTGGTGAATTATGCCGATACGGACGCAACCGAAAGATCAAATAAACACATAAAAACTGCCGAAGACCTTAAGCCGAACCTAAAGATATTAGGCAACAGGTTTATTACTTCATTAAGCCAGAACAAGGAATATATTGCTGCCTTAAAGAAATACAAGGTAGAATGGAGCTTTGAACCAGAGCTTATCAAAACGCTGTTCAACATCCTTAAAAACTCGCCTGAATATGCCGATTATTTGGCAATGACCGGCGATACCATCCAAACTGATAAGGACATTATTAAATTCATATTTAAGAAGGTAATATTAAAATCGCCATTAGCCGAACAGGTTTTTGAAGATAAATTTATTTTTTGGCCGGTTGACAAAGATGTGCTACAGGCACTTATAGCTAAAACATTTAAGAATTTTGCTTATGACGAGCCTGTTAAAAACAAACTTGCGGAAGTAACAGGTAACTGGGAGGAAGACCGCGAGTTTATCATCAACTTGTATGCGCAAAATATCCGCTACGATAAGGATTACCAGCAAATGATAAGTGAAAAAACCCAGAATTGGGAGCCTGAACGTATTGCCATGATGGATACATTACTGATGAAAATGGCCATTACAGAGTTCATCAACTTTACGTCGGTGCCGGTGAAGGTGACTATTAATGAATATCTTGAAATATCGAAGGAGTTCAGTACGCCAAAAAGTAATTCGTTTTTGAATGGGATTTTGGACAAGATATTGATAGAACTAAAGGAGCAGAAGAAAATAAATAAAATAGGCAGGGGATTAATTGAATAAGTTATGAAAAAGCTTTTTTTGAGCGTATTAGCGGCAGGTATGTTGTTATCGGCCTGTAACCAGGCGGCAAAGCAGGGGAAAACTGCTGATTCAACAGCTGTACAGCCTGCAACAGGTGCAACATCAGCTGCGCCGGCAGATGTTGCACCTGTAATGACCAATGGGCCGCAGATGAAGTTTGAATACGTTACACATGATTTTGGCAAAATACAGCAAGGCGATAAAGTAACTTACAAGTTCAACTTTGCCAATACGGGTAAATCGCCATTAATAATTGCCGATGCTGTTGCCAGCTGTGGTTGTACCATACCCACCTGGCCCAAGGCCCCGATAAAACCTGGCGATGGCGGCCAGATAGTAGTTACATTTAACAGCGCCGGTAAAAAAGGGTTGCAGGACAAAATGATAACTATTACCGCCAATACCAACCCAAGGCAAAATGTAGTGCATTTGGTAGGTGAAGTTTTGGAGAAAAAGTAAATTAGTGATTAGAGACTGGAGATTAGTTAGAAGACTACCTTTTGAAAGCTCAAATTTTACAAAAGATTAAAAGAAATAATTAATTAACAAAATGATAGCAACAATTTTATTACAAGCCGCTGCAAGCGGGCCATTAGGAAGTTTAAGCGGTTTTTTGCCGATAGTACTGATCATAGTGGTATTTTATTTTTTCATGATCCGCCCGCAGGTTAAAAAACAAAAGGATCAGAAAAATTATGTGAACGAACTAAAAAAAGGAGATAAGGTAGTATTAACATCAGGCGCGCATGGCAAAATAGCCGAGGTTGCCGACACCACTTTTTTGGTTGAGCACGAAAGCGGACACAAAACCCGTTATGATAAATCATCGGTTTCGTTAGACGCTTCGAAAGCGTTGAATACGCCGCCGAAGGCATAAGTCAAAATTCAAAATTAAAAAGTCAAAAAAAGCCGACTTTATAATTAACATATAAGGCCGAAAGCTGAAAGCATGAAGCATAATATTTAGCTTTGCTTTCAGCTTTTGGCTTTTTGTTCCACTTTTTGACTTTCAACTTTTAACTTCAAAAAATGGCCATAGTAAAATTATCAGCAAGTGAACGCAGGCGGTTATCGGCATTTTTTACGTGCCTGGTACTGGCTGCTGTTGCCTGGTTGTTTACTAACCTTTCTAATCCCTATAATTTTACCGTAAAGCGGGTTATAAGCTACAAAAATATCCCCCAAAAGCGTGCGTTCCATTCGCTGCAATCAGATACTGTTGCCGTTACCGTAAGCGGTACTGGCTGGCAAATGCTTTTTTCGAAGATGGACGATGGCAGTAAAACTGTTAGTGTAAACCTGCAATCACTTGAAAATAAGAATTATATAGCCTTATCGCCACAGATAAAACAACTGGCCATTAGTGACGAGTTGCATGAGGTGATAGCACTTAACCCCGACACACTTTATTTTGATTTTATGAACCGTACTGTAAAACGCGTGCCTATAAAACTGATAAGTGATATAAAATACCAGAAACAGTTCGCGCAATCAAACAACAGCATTATAAAGCCGGCCTATGTTACGCTTGACGGCCCGAGCAACCGTATTGACAAGATAACAGAATGGCAAACAGACTCGTTAACCGGCGACAATGTGAATGAAACCATACGATCAAAGGTAAACCTGCAAAATCCAAACGAAGGCAATATTACCATTTACCCAAAAGCTGTTGATGTTATAGTGCCGGTAGATGAGTACACCGAGAAGACATTGCAAATACCTGTTAAGCTGTTAAATAACAATAATTATTACAACGTGAAAGTGTTTCCGCAAAAGGTTAAAGTTACTTTTTTAACCTCGTTAAAAAGATATACTGAAACGGATGAGGACTTTTTTGAGGCAGATGCCGATCTTAATTTGTGGAAAAACCAAGGTTACACCACACTACCGGTAAAGCTGATAAGGGTGCCGCCTTTTTGCCGTATAATTAACGTTTCCCCCCCTAATATTGATTTTATTATAAAAAAATAACCATGCTTAAAGTTGGCATAACCGGTAATATAGGCGGCGGAAAAACAACCGTAAGCAAAATATTCGAGGTATTGGGCATACCCGTTTTTTATGCTGATGACGCGGCTAAAAGTGTAATGGTAAACGACCCAATATTGATCGATGCTATAAAAAGCACTTTTGGTAAGGAATCGTACTTTGAAGATGGTGCGTTGAACCGCAAACATATTGCCGGCATTGTTTTTAATAGCGGGGCCGAACTGGATAAACTTAATGCGATTGTACACCCCGCCACCTTTCGCGCGTTTGATAACTGGCTTTTGATGCATACTGATGCACTTTATATTTTAAAGGAAGCTGCGCTGTTATTCGAAAGTGATTCGTACAAAATGTGCGATAAAACTATTATGGTTACCGCGCCGCAGGAAATGCGTATACAGCGTGTGATGCAGCGGGATAATTTGCAGAAGGATGAGATATTGAAGCGGGAGGCAAGGCAATTTTCGGAAGAAAAGAAACTGTCGCTGGCGGATTTTGTGATAAGGAATGATGAAAAAGAGTTGGTGATCCCGCAGGTGTTGAAGTTGCATCATGAATTTGAAAATTTGGCAATTATTCGTCGATAATTTGATTTTTAAAGGTACTCATGAGTGCTACGCAGTTTGAAGATTTGATAATGAATTCATGTGTTTTTAATAATTTTCAAATTAGCACATCTTCAAATTTTCAAATAAAATAATAAAATGATACTTGACGATTTCCTTTCCTTTAACCATAACGGCCTATACTGCAAATACGGCGATTTTTACCTCGACCCACAGCAACCGGCAGCGACAGCGGTTATATCCCACGCCCATGCCGACCATGCCATTAGCGGGAACAACGAGGTGTTTTGTACTGAGCCCACCGCCGCTTTTATGCAGTTACGCTACGGAAAAAACGCGGCTAAAGTGTTTAATATAGCGGCGTATAATCAGTCGTTTGCTATTAGGGGCGTGCAGGTAACGTTTATTTCGGCAGGGCATATGTTGGGTTCGGCGCAGGTTTTAATGGAATACGAGGGCGTTAAATATCTTTACACTGGCGATTATAAGCTCCAACATGATGTTACCTGCGAACCAATTGAATGGGTGAAGGCCGATGTGCTGATAACCGAAAGTACATTTGCCGATCCGCAGGTACTGCACCCCGACCCGGTTGAGGAAATTAAAAAGCTGAATGATATAAAGATTAATATCCTGTTAGGTGCTTATGGATTGGGGAAAAGTCAGCGGTTGATAAAGCTGATCAATGAATATGCACCACAGAAAAAAATACTGATCCATCATCGTATAATGCCTATAAATGCGGTTTACGAAAAGCTGGGCTATTCGCCGGGAAAATATCAAGTCTATAGCCGCAAGCTGATGAAAACACAGGGTGAGTACGTGTACATTGTGCCGCCGTTTACATTCGACAGCTATATAAATGCTACCGGCGTGAAAAGGTTGTTTGCCTCGGGCTGGAAGAATTTGCAGGCGAATAATAATGACACGCTGTTTATATCCGATCATGTGGATTGGAACGATATTCTGCAGGCGGTCAATCATGTGCAACCCAAGCAATTATGGACGCTGCATGGTAACGGTGTGCACTTGAAAAAACATTTCGGGAATGATATTTTTGTGAAACTGCTGAGCTGATGCTGAAGGAAGGGATAGACTATTATATAAACGCTGACGGCAACCTGGTATTTACAAAGGAATACCATTTGAAGCGGGGCTATTGCTGTAAGAATAAGTGCCTTAACTGTCCGTGGGATTACGGAAAACCCAGGGAAGACAAACAAATTAAAAAATAATAAGGATATTTGTATTTACAAGGAACTGTTAGCTATGCGGATAGACGAAGAAATACAAAGTACCAAGTTTGAGGATAACTACCAGAAGGCTGTTATAAATATTGCCTTTACATCGGGTTGGTTAAATAACCTGATACGTGGTGAATTTGAGCGTTTTAATCTTACCCAGCAACAATTTAACATCCTTCGCATATTGCGTGGCCAATACCCTAACCCGGCTACTGTGAACCTGTTGAAGGAACGCATGATAGACAAAATGAGCGACGCCAGCCGTATTGTCGACCGCCTGATACAGAAAGGACTGGTTTCGCGCTGTACCAATACTAAAGACCGCCGTGCTGTTGATATCCGCATAAGCGACGAGGGCCTGAGCCTGCTTTGCAAGATCGACCTGGAATTTAAAAGCAAAGATTTTTTCAAAGACAACCTTACTGAAGAAGAAGCGGGGAAATTGAGCGATCTGCTGGATAAATTACGGGGATAATTTTTGATTTCGGATATCGGATTTTCGATTTCGGATTTGGGTCGAAGTGACTCAAAAAAACGGTAATTTTGGGTGTTTTCCGGCAAAAAATGAACAAAAATTTGTTCTATTCAACCCCAAAACCGTTGCTTTGTCGCTCAAAAATAACTGAATTAGCATCAAATAAACGCCAACTTCTTCCAAAAAATTAAGAAAAACCTTATTTTTCTTAATCATCCAAATCGTACGCGTGATGCAAAAAGGCATACAGATTTTTTTCGTGTAATAGTATTTTTTTCAAAGATACAGATGAGGATAGCATGGTCGATTCCCGCTGGTGCAGGAAGTAGATCATATCATTGATGGCTGCCGGGTCGTGGGAAATTAATTGCGGATTGCCCTGGGGCATAACCACGACATATTTTTTAGTCATCATAGTTTCAAAAACATAGCCGTCAAATAATTTAGCCATGTAAGGATAGGTGAGTTGCGATTCCTGGAGCGATACATTACTGGTGAGGCCATAGCGGTTTATCAGGCTTTCATAACTGGTAATACTATCTATAATGGCCTTATTTGTTATTAAAGTATAGCCGCCTGAGTTCTTCAATTGGGTAAGCGTACGGTCATCGGCCTGAAAGGTCAGATTTTTAGTGGATATACGGGCGTAGTAATACATTTTTGCCCCGTTGGCGGCCGCGGCTGCAGGCGAATGAAGCATCCCGATCAGCAGGTGTATATCCAGTGTTGAAGTATCCAATTGTTTCAACGATGCGTATATATTAGCCGAATCCGTTTGCAGATCCTGAGCAAACGTTTTCATGTATTGAATTTCCTTATCGTGGTTATTGATATGTTCGCGCAGGCTTTCGGCAAAAAAGCCCATGGTAACGGCTATAAATATCATCAGGCCTTCGAGTATGTACTCTTTGATGCCCTTTTTCTCAACTTCAGGGTGATGGTGTACTTCCATTGGTTCGGCAAATTTGGGTGGTGTTTCGGATGGTAGGGGTGGGGCGTCTGGTACCTCAACGACAGGCTTGCGTTTTTTAACAGGCGGCTTTTTCTTAGGGTTGGGATCGGCACTCATAACTTGCTGAAAATTAGTTAAAAAAACAATTCAGGACAAGTAATTCTAAATAGTGGGTACCCATTTTGGAAATTTCTTCTCCAACCAATAAAACAGCCTGCTTATCAGCCATCCCACAAAACTGCCATATAGCGCCCCGCAGGTTATATCAATAGGGTAATGTACACCTACATACACCTGCGCAAAGCTTATCAGTGCGGCCCACAATATCGCCCAAAACCATACCCAGCGCCAGCGTTTACAGAATACTATCGCCATAAAAATAGCCATGGCAAAATGGTCGGTAGCGTGAGTAGAGGGGAAGCTGTAGCCACTGCCGCAGATGGCACGTTCCATATCGGTTTTTGCTACTACCGGATCCCGGCAGGGGCGCAAGCGGTGTACAGCGGGTTTTACTATGCTCGCGCTGGTAAAATCGGCAACACCTGCCGAGGCGGCTATTAATGCAATAATAACCAATCCGCGCAGCCTGTATTTCCACAGGCAAAAACAAACGATGATAATATACAGCGGTATCCAGTTTTTCGGTGTGCGCAGCAAGGGCATTACACTATCGAAAAACGGGTTGGCCCAATCATGGTTAATGATGTGGAACAGGTGCTGGTCAAAATGTATCAGATGTTCAAACATTAGCTTTTTTACAAATAAATATCAAACGGTCTGAGCTGTTCACATCGTACTTTTCCAGGCTGTAGTTGCCAAAATAATTTACCACCTCAAAATCACTTAGCTTAAAAAAACGCATAAAATCATCAAGGGTAAAAGTGTGTACTTTTTCTTCAAACTCATAGTTTTCGCCACTATCTTCAAATGCAATGGTTTTGATTATCCGGTCGCCTTCCATATGTTTCCGCAAGTGAAAATCAATATGCCCCACTTTTTTAACGGCTTCAGGCACAAGGTTCGCCACCATTTTATGGCTGTTAAAAAAATCGAGCACCAGCATGCCACCGGGTTTAAGGGCGCGGTTAAATTTTTTCAGGGTGAGAATATGTTCCGTTTCTGTATCGAAATAGCCAAAGCTGGTAAACAGGTTAAGGGCTATATCAAAATGGTTGCTGTAGGCCAGCGCACGCATATCATGCACATAAAAATGCAGCGTTTTAGTATGGTGCTTATTGGCGTAGGCTATGTTCTCAACGGCCAGGTCAATACCTGTAACCTCATAGCCCAGTTTATTCAAACACACGGAATGGCGGCCTCGGCCGCAGGCTATATCCAGCAGTCTTGCGCCGGGGGCAGGGTGCAAATAGTTAATTAAATTTGAAATGAAATACTCCGCTTCGTGGTTATTGCGCTCACTATATAATAAATGATAGTAGGGCGAACCGAACCAAGTATGGAACCATTGTTGGGGCATAGTATTTTTACAGCAGCAACAAATATAACCAATAAATTGAGCCTTAAAACACCGCGCTATCGGTTAATATTTTTACTTTTGTGGTTCAGAAAACATATAGAATTTTGACACTTATAAAATCAATCTCAGGGATCAGGGGCACCATAGGCGGTGCGGCAGGCGATGGTTTAACGCCTTTGGATATTGTAAAATTTACCTCGGCCTATGGCTCATGGGCAGTTAAGCAAACAGGTTTAAAAAAGATAGTGGTTGGGCGCGACGCGCGCATCTCGGGTACTATGGTGAACAATTTGGTAGTAGGCACTTTGCAGGGTTTAGGCATTGATGTAGTTGATATTGGCCTGTCGACCACGCCAACGGTTGAGATAGCAGTTCCGCTTGAGCAGGCTGCCGGTGGTATCATCCTTACGGCCAGTCATAACCCAAAACAATGGAACGCCCTGAAACTGTTGAACGGTGACGGCGAATTCATTAGTGATGCAGATGGTAAGCAGGTGTTGGAAATAGCCGAAGCCAGCGATTTTACTTATGCTGATGTTGACCATTTGGGTAAAGTGAAATTAGACGATACCTATCTGCAAAAGCACATAGACCAAGTACTGGCCCTGCCATTGGTTGATGTAGATGCTATTGCCAAAGCTGATTTTAAAGTGGTTATCGACTGTGTTAATTCAACCGGGGGGATATTTGTACCGGCGTTGTTGAAAGCCTTAGGTGTAAAAACTGTGCACGAGTTGTATTGCGAGCCTGATGGCAAGTTCCCGCATAACCCTGAGCCTTTGCCTGAAAACCTGATAGCATTATCGCAGGAAGTGTTAAAGAAAAAAGCTGATTTGGGTATTGCTGTTGACCCGGATGTTGACCGACTTTGCTTTGTAAACGAAGATGGCGGCATGTTCGGCGAGGAATATACTTTGGTAGCCGTTGCTGACTATGTACTGAAACATACTAAAGGAAATACGGTATCGAACCTGTCATCAACCCGTGCTTTGCGCGATGTGACCGAAAAAGCAGGCGGTGAATATAATGCAGCAGCAGTAGGTGAGGTGAACGTGGTAAATAAAATGAAGGAAACCAACGCCGTTATCGGCGGTGAAGGTAATGGGGGAGTGATATATCCCGCGATACACTATGGCCGTGATGCTTTAGCCGGTATCGCTTTGTTTTTAACGCATTTGGCAAAATGGGGTAAATCAATTTCGAGCTTGAGAAGTTCATACCCCGGCTATTTTATATCAAAAAATAAAATAACCTTAACGCCTGAAATGGACATTGATGCCCTGCTGCTTAAGGTAGAAGAAAAGTACCAGAAACAGCCTCACAGCACGATAGACGGGTTGAAGATAGAATTTGACAAAGAATGGGTGCATTTGCGCCGTTCAAATACGGAACCGATTATTAGAATATATTCTGAAGCAGAGTCAGAAACTATTGCGAATAATTTAGCTAATAAGATAATAAAAGACATAAAAGAAATACTAAATTTACATTAATTAGCTATAAGTCTGAAAACAAGAGTATTTTTAACTGTTTTTTAACTGATCTCAAACTTATAACTGATCATGCGCGTTTATTTAGACAATGCGGCTACTACGCCTCTTGACCCCGAGGTAATGAAAGAAATGTGCAAAGTGATGGAGGGCACCTACGGTAATCCATCGTCAATACATGCACATGGGCGCGAAGCCCGTACAATTATCGAGCGTTCACGCAAAATTATTGCTAATTTACTAGGAACATCGCCCGCTGAAATATTCTTTACCTCAAGCGGTACCGAAGCTGATAATACTGCTATACGCTGTGCCATTGCCGACCATGGCATTAAACATGCGATTACTACACCCATTGAACACCATGCCGTGCTGCATACTTTTGAGGCATTAGAGAGAGCAGGTGCAATCAAATTGAGTTTTGTTAATTTAGATGAGAAGGGCAATGTCGACCTTGAGCATTTAGAAACTTTGCTGAAAGAGAACGACCGCAGCTTTGTATCAATAATGCATGCCAATAACGAGATAGGCACCCTATCGGATATGGAACGCATAGGCGACCTTTGTGAAGCTTATAACGCCATTTATCATTGCGATACAGTACAAACCATGGGTCATTACAAGCATGACCTCAGCAAGCTTAAATCGCATTTTGTGGTTTGTTCGGCGCATAAGCTACATGGGCCAAAGGGAGTGGGATTTTTGTACATCAGCCACCGCATAAAAATTAATCCGTTGATATACGGCGGCGCGCAGGAACGCAACATGCGCGGCGGTACCGAAAATATTTACGGCATTGTTGGCCTGGCCAAAGCGTTGGAAATGGCTTATGCCGATATGGAGCAACACCGGCAACATATACAGGAACTTAAAACCTATATGATAGATCAATTGGTGGAAAGTATCCCCGGTATTGAATTTAACGGCGAAACTAATCCTGATAAGAGTTTATACACTGTGCTGAATGTTTCTTTCCCCGAAATGGAAATGGCGGATATGCTGTTGTTCAATTTGGATATTGCCGGTATTTCGGCGTCGGGTGGCAGCGCCTGCAGCTCGGGCAGCGATATTGGCTCGCATGTGCTTACGGCTATTGGTACCAGCCCTTTAAGGCCGTCGGTACGTTTTTCTTTTTCAAAAAACACTACTAAAGAAGATATTGACTACACCGTAGCCAAGCTTAAAGAGCTTTGTTTAGTGAAGGCGTAATAATTGTCATCCGAAAAATTTGTCAGGCTGAACCTCTCGAAGCAATAGGCGTAGAGACCTTCGCTCATACTTCGAGAGGTTCAGCCTGACATTTTTTTTTTAAGCTTCCTAACACCTATGGTGTCCTACAAACAACATACACCATTCACAACAACACTCCATTTGTAACAATTTCGCCAAACCCGGTTTTTTTCTAAAATATCGAAAACAATCCACCGCCGGCTTAAGTTATTTAATTAGTAATTAATCGTAACTGTTTTTGTAATGACAGGGAGGATGCTTACAATGAAGACGACCTTGACCACTGGTATGATAAAACCATAGCAGATGATCGCCTTCGATAATGATAATTAAAATAAACAAGCCATGAAAAACGATAATGATAAGAAACCGGGACAGGTGCCTGAAAAGAACCAGCCCGAAAAAGAGAAATCAGGCTATCCGCATGAAACCGAATACAGCCAGCCACCCGAAGGGAACGACGCTTCATTTAGCGAGCATAATGATGTAACACCACCTGAAAAAAGGGAATTTCCATCCGTAGGCCCGGCAGAAACAGATTTTGTTAGCAGGCCGCGTACCCGTACAACCGGCCGCATGGTAGGGCATGAACCGGGAACAGAAAATAACCTTTAACGGTGAACCAATAAAATTTAATATTATGAAAAGCGATGATAATACCGGCAACAGCCGTAATAGTAATACGAATACTGATAACAAAGACAAAGATGCTTATACTAATACCATTGAGGTTGGGTCAGTAGGCATTGAGGGAGGTAGCGATAATGGCGCGAGCACGTTAAGGGTACTCAAGAAAAAACACGCGAATGGTGCATCTTCAAAAAAAAGTATAAGGCATCATCTTTAATGGAAGCTTACACGAGACAAAATATCTCAATCAGTAAAAAGCTCCTGCAATAAAAAGGCCCCGTTAGCGGGGCTTTTTTTGCTAAATGGCAAATGAGTTCTCACCCGCTTTAAGCGGATATTTTTTCCCTTTCCAGATAAAAATGCCCGGTGTATTTTGGGGCAGTACAATTTTTATCTTCCATTTATTTTTATCTAACAAACAGCTGACTGCAACTTTGCCGTTAGGGTGTGGTATCTCACCGCTTACGTTAGTTAAGGCACCGAGATGGGGTTCTATCTTCACCTTACTAAAGCCAGGCGCATAGCTGTCAATGCCTAAAACCATACGGTAAAACTCGATGTTTGGGCTGGCGCCCCAGGCGTGGCAGTCGGAACGGTTATTATTCAGGTCGGATGTTTCCGCCCAGGTAGTAAGGCCCATTTTTATATTATCGCGCCATATGCCCAGCCAGTTAATGTAATGATTACCCAGGCCGCCTTTTGCAAGCGCCTGGTGCATATAATATTTAAAGTAGATGGTGCATTGTGTTAAAGCGGTATCGGCCAAAATATTTTTGCATACGGCTGCCATGTCGGCTTGTCTAACCACTCCGGTAAGTATAGCTAATGAGTTGGCGTGTTGCGAAAAGGCGTTCTTTTCGCGCGTATCTGCATAAAGCATTTTAGCCGGGTCCCAATATTTAGTTTGAATGGTTTGTTTTAACTGCGCGGCTTTTTTGCGGTACAGTTCGGCATAAGCAGTCATACCCATGTGCGCCTCCATATCCGCCGCCTGTTGGTAGGCCATTAGCAATTGCAGGTCCAATACAGCCGAAGCCCCATCTTTTCCTTTTGGCGGCATGCCATAATCCCAGTTCACCCAGTCGACAAAGTTCCAGTACGGCACATCTTTTAACGAGCCATCGGCCTGTTGGTGTTGCGCAAAGAAATCAAGTATGGTGCGTTCACCTTCCAGTTTTCCTTTAATAAAATTGCTGTCGGGCCGGTACATCCAGTAATCGTGCAGCACACCGATGTACCATAACGAGAAGGTGGAAATGATCTGTGGGCTAAATGAGGGATGTCGGCTCAAAGTCAAACCCTCGGCCAGCCGCGAATGATCCATCAGGTTAATGGCGTTGCGGGCCAGGCGGTCGTCGCCACTGTTGTAGTACGATATCATAGCTTGTATGCGTGTATCGCCTATGTATTGCAACTGCTCATAATAGGGGCAATCCATATAGGTTTCCATAGCATCGAGCCGCGCGGTGCGCCAGCCGATCTCCAGTATCTTTTTTATTTCGCCATTATTGGTATTAAATGCCGCGTTCATTTTAAACGGATAACCAGTGAAGGTGCCATAAATATCATCAATGGTAAGCGGTTCATTTTTGGTTTGTACCTTTAACTGAATGTAGCGGTAGGTACGCCAGTAAAGCGAAGTGAAAGATTGCCCTGCGCTTCCATCAGAAATAAGGCTGTCTGTGCGGCCGAAAAAGTCCTTGCCGTCTATGTCATTGCGGTTGCTTTTTCGCCAGCCATATTTAGCTATGTTATCATATAAACTTTCGGCGTAGCCTATAGCAATGTCCGCGTTCTTGCCGCCGCTAAAGTTAAGTGTTAAATAAGCGCTGGTAAGATAAGTTTGGTCAAGCAGCAGCGTTGCTATAGTATTTGCCGGGATAGTTACTGCAGTTTTTGTTGCCGGGAACGATGATGGAACACTAACGCCATCGGCCTTGCGTAAGGAAGATATCCGCTGCAACGTACGTTCCATTTGCGGCAGCGTAGAAGGTACCAGCATCCAGCCAAAAGCATCAGCCATGCCTTTAGGTTTGCCGTGGCCCAATTCTTTGGCTTTAGGCCAGCCGCTATCGCTGTAATTAACTGCCTCAGTGCCTTTGAGGGCTTTATTCATATCCACTACCTCGCCATGCCCGGCAACGTAATAGCCGCCATATTCAGCCTTGCCAACCGCGTGATACGCGTTATCGCGTATGCATCGCCAGCTGGTATCTGTATTCAGTATTTCTTCAGTTGGTGAATTGCCTTGAACAATAAAGCCGGTACGTAATGTCATTTGCGCTTCGGGGCGATATTGGGCATCGTTCCAAACCGTTGCTGCGATGGTGTTTTTGCCCATTGTTAAATAGGGCGCAATATCAACAGTTTCATAGTTCCAGTAATACAGGTCGCCACGCGCGGGGCCCACCGAAACCAATGTACCATTCACATACAATTTATAGCGGTTATCGGCAGATACATGGATTGTAAATGAACCTGGTTTATCAGTCAGATCAATGCTTTTGCGGAAATGATAAACGCCGTATTCCGTGCCCTCGTCATTTGGGGCGGCTATCCAGTAGGCATGCCATTCTTTTTGGGCGAGGGTGACACCAGCTGATTGCGCGCGGCTGTTTGTAGTAACAGATATGCCTGCTAATAACAACAAGGCGGTAAAAAAATATCTCATGTGCAGGTTATTGTTTCGCTAAATATAACGAAACCAATTTTTTATTCGCGAGAACTTTTTTTATGAAAATGTATTATATTTATATATCAATTATTTTACAAACCTGTTATGAGTTGGGCAACATTGTTTCATGTGCCATTCGTACTTATGCTGGCACTTTTTGTACATGCTTTTTCGGGCCGGCTGATAGAACGCGGCATGAAGGAAAAGGTATATTATCCGTTGCTTATTGTGGTATGCACGGGCTTTTACGTTTTAATATTTTTAGGGATAGGGCTAATACAATTCAGGCACCCGGCATTTAATTAGCCATCATTTTAAGGAACGAAGCTAATTTTTCCTTCATCTCGCGCCTGTCGACAATAAAATCAAGAAAGCCATGTTCCTGCACAAATTCCGCGGTTTGAAAGCCTTTGGGGAGGTCCTTCTTTATAGTTTCCTTAATTACACGGGGGCCGGCAAAGCCGATAAGTGAGCCCGGTTCGGCAATATTAATATCGCCCAGCATAGCGTATGATGCCGTTACACCACCCGTAGTAGGGTCGGTAAGCAATGATATATAGGGTATTTTAGCCTGTGATAATAAAGCCAGTTTAGCCGATGTTTTGGCCATTTGCATAAGTGAGAATGCTGCCTCCATCATACGTGCGCCGCCTGATTTTGAGATCATGAGGAACGGTATTTTGTTAGCTATGCTATGATCAATTGAACGGGCTATTTTTTCGCCCACAACCGAACCCATTGAGCCACCTATAAAATTGAAATCCATACAGGCAATCACAATGTCCTGGCCATCTATTTTGCCTACGCCTGCGCGTATGGCATCTTCAAGGCCGGTTTTTTTCATGGTTTCCTTTAGCCTGTCGGTATATTTTTTAGTATCCTCAAAGTGCAATGGGTCGCCTGAGTGCAGCTTAGGGAACAGCTCGGTAAACTCGTTATTATCAAAAAGAATAGAGAAATACTCTTTTGAGCCAATGCGTAAATGGTAACCGCAGTAGTGGCAAACATATTGGTTCTCAACCTGCTCGGAGTAGTGAAGGGGTTTTTTACATTCCGGGCACTTGTTCCAGATGCCGTCGGGTGCTTCCTTCTTCTCCTGTGTGGTCGTAATTATTCCTTTTATCTCGCGTTTAAACCAGGCCATATCTATATCCAGCTCTTTCAATATGATACAAAGGAACGGATTTTTTTTAGATGTGTTAAGATATGAGGCCAAAAAGCATAAAAAATGTCGTAATTGTGAAGAAAATCAAATCATTACGTTATTAATTGTGTACAAAGTACAATAAGGGGTAGGTTTGAAAATGCGATATTTAAAATTCTGATAGATATAAGGGCATTCTTTTTGAAAAAATCATATTTCTTCTTTCATGGGTGATATTCATATCTAAAAATTTCACTCTCAAATCTCAAATCTAATATCTCATATCTAAAAAATTAATAACTTCGGCGCTCATAATCAAACTAAATGGACTTAAAAAATTATAAGGGCGTATTGCACGGCGACCAGGTGCAGGAGCTATTTGAGGCTGCTAAAAAGCACCAGTTTGCATTACCTGCAGTAAACGTTACAGGTACAAATACTATTAATGCTGTTTTGGAAACAGCAGCGGCAGTTAAATCGCCGGTGATTATACAGTTATCGCATGGCGGCGCGCAGTTCTATGCGGGTAAATCATTGGATAATTCTGCTTTACAGGCTTGCATATTGGGCGCTGTATCGGCTGCAAAGCATGTGCATTTATTAGCCGAACATTATGGCGTTGCAGTTATTTTACATACCGACCATTGCGCTAAAAAATTATTGCCATGGATAGACGGCGTGTTAGACCACGGCGAAAAATTCTTTGCCGAAACAGGTAAGCCGCTGTTCTCATCACATATGCTCGATCTTTCTGAAGAGCCTATTGAAGAAAATATTGAAATATCGGCCAAATATCTTGCCCGTATGGCTAAAATGGGTATGACGCTTGAAATTGAATTAGGTGTAACTGGTGGAGAAGAAGACGGCGTTGATAACTCAGATGTTGACAGCTCACGTTTATATACCCAACCTGAAGATGTGGCTTATTCATACGAGCATTTGTTAGAGGTTAGTCCGCGTTTTACCGTGGCTGCAGCCTTTGGCAACGTACACGGTGTTTACAAACCAGGTAACGTGAAATTACAGCCTGTTATACTGCATAACTCACAGGAGTATGTAAAGAAGAAATACAACCTTGCTGCTGAGAAACCTATCAACTTCGTGTTCCACGGCGGTTCAGGTTCAACACAGGAAGAAATTCGCGAGGCTATTTCATACGGTGCCATTAAAATGAATATCGATACCGATATGCAGTGGGCATTTTGGGAAGGTATAAAAGATTACTACCAGGCAAACGAAGCGTACCTGCAAAGCCAGATAGGCAACCCTAAGGGTGATGACGCGCCGAATAAAAAATTCTACGATCCGCGCGTATGGTTACGCAAAGGTGAGGAGCAGTTTGTGAAAAGGCTTACCCAGGCTTTTGCTGATTTGAATTGTATTGATGTAACTGCAAAATTATAAGCACTAATTCTCACAAATTATATCGAATTGCACGAATTAAGCCCTAACCTATACGGTTGGGTTTTTTCGTGCAATTCGTGTTTTAAACAATTTGTGCAATTCGTGTTATTCAATTTAAACATCGGCGCTTTTTGTTGGTTGTGTTTGTAATAGCTACATGCAGACACATGAAAATAAAAAAGAAGAAAAATTATTTCGAACGGTTTGCCAATTGGGCAACTATAGCTACCGGTAGTTCGGCAGCATTTATTACAGCCGCAGGGCTGATCATTGTATGGGCGGTGACAGGGCCAATATTTAATTACTCAGAAACCTGGCAGCTCATCATTAATACGGGCACTACTGTAGTTACCTTTTTAATGGTTTTTTTGATACAGAAATCGCAAAACAAAGATTCAAAAGCCATAAATTTGAAGTTGAACGAGATATTGGCTTCGCACCAGGGCGCAAGTAACCGCATGGTGAATTTGGAAGACCTAAGCGAAAAAGAACTCGACCATTTGCACCGCTTTTATGTGCAACTGTCGAACTTAGCCGAGGAAGAAGATGACCTAACCTGCACACATTCAATTGATGCAGCGAAGGAAAATCATAATGCCAAATTAACGTCATACAAAACAAAACCACATTACGTAAATGCCCGAAAACAAAAAGATACTGGTAAGCAAAGTAAATGACCCTGAAAATTTAGAAAAAGTATTCGCCATTCGCCGCGAAGTTTTCGTGGGCGAACAAAACTGCCCGCCCGAACTGGAGTGGGAATTTGAAGAAGAATCTAATCATTTTTTAGCTACGGTTGACGGCGAACCCGCGGGAGCCTGTCGCTGGCGCAAAACCGATAAAGGCTATAAACTGGAAAGATTTGCTGTACTTGGTAAGTTTCGTGGTTTTGGTGTAGGGCAGGAGATGGTAAAAGCTGTTTTGGCCGATCTACCCGTTGATGCTGGTTATATTTACCTGCATGCACAGGTACAGGCCGTGCCATTATATTTAAAATTCGGTTTTGAGAAAGTTGGGCCGGAGTTTGAGGAAGCGGGGATAAGGCATTATAAAATGGTGAAGAAGTAATTTAAAGATTTCGGATATTCTATTTCGAATTTGTTTAGCCCAATTGCATCCCCCTACGCACGGAGTTAGTTACAAAAATACCTTGCCCGAAAACTCCATTGCTTTCCTGAATTTATCCATATTAAGCCCTATAGGCGCGTTTTGTTCCTGGAGATAGCTGATTAGGTTTTCGGTTGCAATGTTGCCTGTAAGCTCATCTGAGGCCATCGGGCAGCCTCCATATCCTTTTATAGCTGAATCGAAACGCTTACAACCGCTTTGCCATGCTGCATCGATTTTCCGGCGCCAGTTATCGGGTGTGGCATGCAGGTGTAATCCAAATTCGGTTTTCGGGAAGCTTTTAACGAGGGCAGGGTAAATGTCCGTTATCTGTTGAGGGGTGGCTACATCCACCGTATCAGATAACGCAATAATATTAATGCCTTCAGCAATCAGTTTTTGCGACCAATTTTGAACGATCTCTAAATTCCATTCATCACCATAAGGGTTGCCAAAACCCATCGACAAGTACACCAATAATTCTTTATTTCTCGTGCTGCACAACTCTTGTATGCGTTTTACGGTATCAAAGGCATCGTATATGCTGCTGTTGGCATTGCGCTGTTGGAATGTTTCGGAAATGGAGAAAGGATAGCCTAAATAGCTTATTTCATTATATTGCGCAGCATCTTCAGCACCGCGATAGTTGGCGATGATAGCGAGGAGCTTTGAGTCGGTATTACTCAGGTCGAGTTTTTTAAGCACCGCGGCCGTATCCTGCATTTGGGGGATAGCTTTGGGCGATACAAAACTGCCGAAGTCTATCGTGTCAAATCCTACTTGTAACAACAGGTTAATATATTCTGCCTTTAGTTCAGTTGGGATAAAGTTGTGTATGCCCTGCATCGCATCGCGGGGGCACTCGGTCAGTTTTATGTGTTCGGTCATTCCGGGTTTATTCGCCTTTGGTTACTTCTTCGGCATTGTATTTTACAGCACCAAGCTTAAACCGCCTGATGATGAGCCTGCTGCCGCCATTGTAGCTTACATAGTTTGCCATCCAGTTAAGGAAAACTATAAACTTGTTGCGCGTACCCAAAAGTGAGAATAAATGCACGAATATCCATATCAGCCAGGCAAAAAATCCCTGGAACTTTATCTTGCCCAGGTCGGCCACGGCCTTGTTGCGGCCTATGGTGGCCAATGAGCCTTTGTCGTTGTATTTAAAGGGTTCTGTAGGTTCACCTTTTATAATGTGGATAATGTTCTTGCCAACGTTATCGCCCATTTGTATAGCCACCTGTGCTACACCGGGATGGCCCTTAGGGGTTTCATCAGTAATCATAGCGGCTACGTCGCCAATTGCGAAAACATTCTCATAACCCACAACGCGGCTAATGTTATCCGTGCGTATGCGGTTACCGCGCTCAATAAGCTCTTTTTTAATGCCATGAGGAACTTCGCCCATTACTCCTGCCGACCATATCACATTTTTGGTTTTGATACTTCTGCCGCCTTCAAAATGTATTACTTCGCCATTGTAAGTATCCACTTTAGCATTCAATAACAACTCAACCCCTAATTTTTTTAAATATCCTTCCGAAGCTCTTGAAGCCTGTTCAGACATACTACTTAATACGCGCGGCTGAAAATCCGCAAGGTAAATCTTTACATGGTCTTTTTGCAGCTCAGGATAATCCTTCTCCATCACAAAATTGCGGAACTCGGCGATGGCGCCTGCCAGTTCAACGCCGGTAGGGCCGGCACCTACTAATACAAAGGTAAGATAGGCCTCGCGGTCCTCTTTTGTTTTCTGCAATACTGCTTCTTCAAAATTCTGGAATAAAAGATAACGCAGGTTCAATGCTTCGGGTATGGATTTCATGGGCATGGCATGGTGCTCAATATCCTTATCGCCAAAAAAATTAGTTGTTGAACCTGTAGCTATTACCAAATAATCATAAGCTATTTCGCCTATGCTGGTATCAAGGGTATTATTTTCAGTGTATATTTTTTTTACATCGGCTATTTTAAAACGGAAGTTATCCTGACCGCTAAAATTCTTTCGCAAGGAGAATGCTATTGATTCCGCTTCAAGACTGCCGAGCGCTACCTGGTATAATAATGGTTGAAAGGTGTGGTAATTATGTTTGTCGAGCATTAATACTTCCACGGGCTTATCGGCAAGCCTGCGGGCAACTTCAAGGCCAGCAAAGCCACCGCCGATTATAACAACCAATGGAAATTTTGTTTTTTCGGAAGTACTCATAGTTTACTGTTTTAATAACCGTTTAAGTACAAACAAAAAAGGCTCCAAATGTTCTTTGAAGCCTTTTGAAATTGTAATGCGAATGTACTATTTCAAGTCTTTCTTTCCAAAGTCGATAATTACTGGTGTAGCGATACAGATAGACGAATAAGTACCGAAACATACCCCAACCAATAACGCGAACGAGAAGCCTTTAATGGCATCGCCACCGAATACAAACAATACGATCAACACGAATAACACAGTTAAAGCGGTGATAATGGTACGGCTTAAGGTATTGTTGATGGCATGGTTAATTACTTCTTTCGGATCATCGGTTTTAGCATGGTGCAGGTTAAGGAATTCACGTATCCTGTCAAATACCACCACCGTATCGTTAATTGAATAACCGATAACTGTCAAAATGGCTGCTATAAATGCCTGGTCAATATCGAGCGAGAACGGCAATACATCCTTAAATAAAGTAAAGAAGGATAATACCATTAACGCATCATGGGCGGTTGCAATCATGGCACCCAAACTGAACTGCCATTTGCGGAACCTGATCAATATATAAGCGGAGATAATTAATATAGCGAATATTACTGTCCACACGGCTGATTTTTTCAATTCGTCGGCAATTGTAGCGCTTACTTTATGCGAGCTTAAAATGTCCGATTTTTCTATATGGGTTTTTTCGCCCTGGTTTAACGAAGTGATCAGCTGCGCCCTCACCTTATTTTCAGCATTTTGCGAGGTGTCGTCTATCAGGTAGTTGGTGGTAATGCTGTAGTTATCGCCATAGGTTTTAACTTCAGTACCACGGCCCAATGTTTTATCAACGGCGTTATGAATATCCTGGTCGTTTACAGATTTGTTAGGGAAGCTTACCACGTAAGTACGTCCGCCTTCAAAATCAACACCGTAGTTAAAGCCACGTGTAGCCATTGAGATGATACCCAAAAGGATAAATGTGCTGGAAAATATGTAGAATTTAAAACGGTTTTTTACGAATGCGTAATTGGCATTTTTAAAAGTATGCGAGCTCCATGGGTGCGAGAATTTAATATCCCAGCCTTTACCCAGCATCCATTCGAATATCAACCTTGAAATTAGTAGTGAGCAGAATAATGAAGTTACGATACCGATCATTAACGTTGTAGCGAAACCTTGTATTGGGCCTGAACCGAATATGAACAATATTAAGCCTGTTAAAAAGGTACTGATGTTAGAGTCTAAGATTGAAGAAAGAGCGTGTTTGAAGCCGTCGTTAACCGCGATACGTACAGATTTACCCAGGTTCATTTCTTCACGCACACGTTCATATATCAGTACGTTGGCATCAACAGCTATACCCAGGGTTAAAACTATACCTGCAATACCCGGCATAGTTAATACCGCGTGTAAGCCTGTAAGCACGCCCATCAGGAAGAACATGTTTATAATAACCGCCACTACCGCTACAGTACCTGCACGGTTGTAGTAGGCTATCATAAATATTAAAACTACCAATAATCCTAAGCCTTCAGATAATAAACCGGCATGTATAGCCGCCTGGCCTAATGAAGGGCCCACAACGTTTTCATCAACAATTATGGCACGTGCAGGTAAACGGCCGGCCTTTAATACGTTGGCCAAATCCTTTGTATCGTCAATAGTAAAATTTCCAGAAATTGATGAAGTACCACCAGGTATCTCGCCATCAACGGTAGGGGCAGAGTAAACGTTATCATCAAGTACGATGGCAATTGCCTGCCTCCCGGCGGGGTCATTTGCTGCCTCGCGGGTAATGGCGGCCCATTTCTGTGCACCAGCCGAGTTCATATCCATTACTACATCAGGCTGGCCTCTTTCATTGTTTTCAGGGCGGGCATCCGTAATTACGTCGCCTGCCAGTACCGGGCCGTTATCAGCAGCTAATTTTAGGGCATATAACTCAAAATATTTACCTTTTTTAAATTGCGTACTTTGTTTTACCCCCCACAAAAACTTCATGTTATGCGGAATGGCCGATTGAACAGCCGGATTGTGCAAATATGAATTTACTTTAGCAGTGTCCTTCATATCAACATAACCAATAATAGGTCCTGAATTGAACCTTTGCTGGCCACTTTGATCCTGGTATATCGCAGGTATTAATATAGCAAAAAGAGGGTTTTGCTTTGCCGCTTTATCTTTGCTAAGCGTTGACGATGAATCTTTTCCTGCACTTTTTTGTACTTTGCTTAATAATGAAAGGTTGCTTTTTGAGGCGGTAGCAGTATCCTTTTTAATGCCTTTAGAAGCGGCAGCAGTATCTTTTTTAAGTAATGCCGCTACGGTATTACCGCTTGATTTTGTTGTATCGGCAGCAGTGGCATTTGTTGAAGCAATTATTTTGTTGATATTTTCCAATACCATAAAGCCTTCGCCCGGGCGGCCTTGCGCATCGCCATTCTGGAAAGTTTTGTAAAACTCAAGCTTTGCTGTACCCGATAATAATTTACGTACACGGTCTTCATCTTTAACACCTGGCAATTCGATAAGTATACGATCGGTACCGGCCTGTTTCTGAATATTTGGCGATGTTACACCAAACTGGTCGATACGAGTGTTTAATACTGTATAAGTTTGTGTAACCGCTGTTTCTGCCTGGTCTTTTAACCAGGTTTCAACTTCAGCATTCGATGAATTGAATTTCACATGCTCCTGATTTTCTCTTGTAGAGAAGATAGACGCGAGTTTGCCGTTAGGATTAAGCTTCTCATATTCCTCAACAAATAAGGTAATATAATCCTTTTGGCTGGTTTTTGTATCCTTCTCAGCGTTTGCAATGGCTTGGTTAAGCGCGGGGTCAGGATTATTGTTTGATAATTTCTTTACCAGTTCGCCTAATGATATTTGCATGGTAACACTCATGCCGCCTTCAAGGTCAAGGCCGAGGGCCAGCGCATTATTTGCACAATAAGCATAAGAATGGCCTAAAACCGGGTATACCGGTATGGTGGACATGGAGTCGAGATATAGTCTTTCTTTTACTAAATCACCTTTGGCATACTCTTTAGCCTTTTCTTTAACATTATTGGTTACCCATGTAAATGAAAGCTGGTATAAACACACAACTGCCAGCAATATGGCGAAAAATTTAACAACCCCTTTACCTTGCATCTTATATTATATATGTAATTAATTAGTTTATAAGCGTTTTTTTAATAAGACGGCAAATCTAATAAAATTTTGCAAGCAGAAAATTTAAAATTTCAAACAAAATAATCGCCAAAAATGTTAAGCGCGTTCTAAGGTAATGAAAGAGTAGGGCCACGCGTTTTTTTCATCGGCATCAAAGTCTTCGCGCTTTGTTTCCTTCCATTCATTTTTATCAAGCGAAGGGAAAAAAGTATCGGCATCAAAAACTTTATGGATAACCGTTAGATAAATGCGGTTAGTAAGGTGCATGGCCAGCTTATAAATTTCAGCACCACCACCAATAAATACTTCATCCTCGCCTTTGCAAAGGGCTAAAGCATCCTCAACTGATTTTACCACCTCGCAGCCGGGGATAGTGATATCCTGCCGGGTAACTACAATATTGCGGCGCTTAGGCAACGGTTTGCCCACGGAATCAAAGGTTTTGCGGCCCATAATTATGGTGCGGCCCGAGGTTATATCTTTAAAATGTTTCAGATCATTGGGCATGTGCCAAAGCAATTGGTTGTTCTTACCTATGGCATTATTTTCGGAGATGGCTACTATGGCGGAGACTGTCATGTGTTAATTTTTATTAATCTTTTTTCTATCCATAGCTTTATTTCATCAAAGCGGATAATTCCACTACTTGCGTCGATAGTCATTTTGTATCTTTCGTCATCAAACGATAAAATATCAAAATCAAATTGAAGAAGAGTTAACCTCAATAAAAAATTTGCTATGCGCTTGTTGCCGTCTATAAATGGATGATTAATAATTATGCTTTCAAATATAGCAGCAGCTTTTTGGGATGGTTCCGGATATAATTCCAGTTGGTCAAATGTCATATAAGGACGGGCAAGAGCAGCCAAAAGCGAGCCGACATCACGAATCCCTTTACTTCCGCCAGTGTCTTCAATAATTGCATTGTGGATACTTTCAACGTTTTCAATGTCAATCACTATGCAAGTCGTTCAAAAAGCTCCTTATCTTCAACTAAAATTTTTTTGATGTTTTTCCCAAGTTTAACCTGGTCAACAGACTGGCGTTGTACTAACCTGAAATATTCCAATACATAAGGTAGCAGTTCTTCTGGTAACTCATCTATTTTTTTTCGTATCTCTGATTTTAATTCTATTGCGGTCATACACAAATTTACTAAAAATAAAACTACACGGCCACAATCCCTTTAATATGCGGCCACGGATCATAATTCTCCAAAGTAAAGTCCTCATACTTAAAGCTGAAAATATCCTTTACCTCAGGATTTATTTTCATGGCAGGCAACGGGCGTGGATCGCGGGTTAACTGCAGGTTGGCCTGCTCCAGGTGGTTATTGTAAATATGCGCGTCGCCAAAGGTGTGGATAAAGTCGCCGTATTCAAGCCCGCATACCTGCGCCATCATCATGGTAAGCAGGGCATAGGATGCAATATTGAAAGGTACGCCCAAAAATATATCGGCACTGCGTTGATAAAGCTGGCAGGATAGTTTGCCGTCCAAAACATAAAACTGGAACAGACTGTGGCAGGGTGGGAGCGCCATTTGGTTTACATCGGTCACGTTCCATGCCGATACGATCATGCGGCGGGAATCGGGTGTGTTTTTGATCTGGTTCACCACCTGGCTTATCTGGTCGATATGCCCGCCATCGGGCGTAGGCCATGATCGCCATTGGTAACCGTATACCGGACCGAGGTTGCCGTCGGCATCAGCCCATTCGTCCCAAATACGTACGCCGTTATCTTTTAAATATTTGATGTTGGTATCGCCGCTTAGAAACCATATCAGCTCATGGATAATAGATTTCAGATGAAGTTTCTTGGTAGTCACCAGCGGGAAACCATCCTGTAAATTGAAACGCATCTGGTAGCCGAATACGCTTAGGGTGCCCGTGCCGGTACGGTCGTGCTTTTGGGTGCCGGTTTCCATTACGTGGCGCATCAGGTCGAGATACTGTTTCATCTATATTGAGTGATTGAGTGAATTGGTGATGGAGTGAATTAGAATAATACCCAACACCAAATACAAATTAAAATATTCTAAATTTACCGTCCTACGGATGTGCAAAAATACACCGTTGTTAACACATTATATGGTCATTTTTCCGAATGCAAAAATTAATATCGGCCTTAACGTTACTGAACGCCGCGCCGATGGTTATCATAACCTGGAGACTGTTTTTTATCCTGTAAAAATTAATGACGTGCTGGAGGTAATTGAAGCGGATGAATTAAGTTTTGAATCATCGGGCCTTGATATACCCGGGCATTTGGAAGATAACCTGTGCATTAAGGCATACCACCTTTTGAAAAAACAGCATAAACTACCACCGGTAAAAATTCATTTGCATAAACATATTCCAATAGGGGCGGGACTGGGCGGCGGCTCAAGCGATGCGGCATTTTTTATAAAGTTGCTAAACGAAAAGTTTGGCATGAAGATGAGCATTGACGATATGCAGGATTATGCCCGCATCCTGGGCGCTGATTGTGCTTTTTTTATTGAGAATAAGCCCGTGTTCGCTTTTGAAAAGGGAGATGAGTTTGAGGCGGTGAAACTTGACCTGTCCAAATACAGCATCGCGCTGGTAATGCCGCCCGCGCATGTGTCGACTTCGGAAGCATACCGGGGGGTAAGGCCAGCGCCTACAAAAACCTCGCTGATAGAACTCATTAGCCTGCCGGTGGCGGAATGGCGCAAATACATCAAAAATGATTTTGAGGAATCGGTTTTCAAAAACCATGTTATTGTCCGTGGTGTAAAGGCAGCCCTGTATGAAGCCGGAGCTTTATTTGCCAGCATGAGTGGCAGCGGAGCATCCGTGTTTGGCATATTTGAGCAACGTCCCGATCTAAGCCACCTGGAGAGGGATAATTTTGTGTTTTATGATATATAGTAATTTGGAAGTTCGAATTTTGACTCCGGGATTCGACCGGCCTCTGGCTTAAGCAATCCATCGGTGTGAGCCTTGTTCTAATTGTAGTTAAATGGCTACCGCATGTTTGTGAACTGCACCTTCAGAAAGACCTCATAATATGCCCTCAGCGACATTAACTATAACGGGGCCGATAACTTTCTTCATGAAGAATGCTAATGAGCGCCTGCGCGCCATTGGGGGCCTTTGCGAGCCTTTGATTATTGTGATGGATGCAGCGTCCGGTTTTTTGCTTTTGCAGCAGTAACGGTTGTATATCTGCAGGTGATGAATTAATTCAATCAAATTCTTTGCCACCAGCAGTTACATGTTGCCGGGGCCAAAAAGCTTATTTTGCTTTTTATGCTTAGCTGATGTAATCCCTATCCTCATCGCTTAGTGTACCGGGCATGTCGCGCTCATGCTCGCCTTCAATGTAATCGGCGCCGAGTTTTTTAACCCTGCTGGGCCTGCCAACTAATACACCCAATATAAAGGCCACTATGCCTACCACTGCCATCATCACTAATTTCGAGATCCGAAAGGATGCCCACAAAAATGAAAAGTAAACCGGCTCGGTATTTTGCACCAGCACTATGGTAATCAAAACGGTTACCAGTATAATGAACATTGTTTTTATTCTCATGATTTTTTCTGAATGAACTATTCTACAATATCAGTTTTTTTAATGTGTTATAAAAATCGATTTTTATAAAAGGGTAGAGGAGGGCCACCCAAAATTATCCCGGCCATCCCTTAACAATTTACTTGCACTGCATCCCCTGCGAATTGTAGTGTGCCTCCATCGACGGTAATTTTTTTGATGCTGTTTTTTCATGCGGCTTCTCACAATGAAAATGCGTGAAATTTTATCAGGCATTTTTTTCGGGATTTTATGCCGGTAACAACAGGGTATCAAAATTCTGCTGCCTATCGGTAAATTTTAAAAAGATACTATAATTCATTTCAATACACTATGATTCGCTTTTGTAAACCAGCACATTAAGTGTAGTATTACTTTTTATATATACTGTAATCAATTGATTAAAAATATTTTATGTTAGTATTTTATATCGATATTTATATTATGCTAAATATATTAGTATAAAGTATGTAACAGGTAGTTTAATTATCTAATGTTTTACTTTTTTAAAATAAAATAAGTATCTGATTGTTAATATTATATTTATTTAGTTTATGAGTACATAAATTATAATTTTATTTTTATATCCATAGATTTTTATATCTATAATTAGCTAATTGTTGTAAAATGTGTTTGTTGAAATTAATACACTAAGTGAAATGTTGATTTTGCCCAGGATGAATTAAAATTGATAAATGAAGAAGATATTTAGCATTAAAAAATAAGCCCTTAGAAAGGCTTAAAATGCATTATCTGTATACAGATTTCCTGTCCCCTATCTTATCCCAGAGGGGACGTTTGGTAGGAATTTTTGATGCCGCAGTAGAAATATCAGCCTAAAAACTTACAGATATTATTTGACTTTACGACGTGCGATTTGCTTTTGCGCCACCGGGAAAAGGAAGATTGTAGACAGGATAATGAGCGCGCCAACCCAAAACCCAGGCTTTAATTCTTTCATATCATTAAAGAAAATAAAGGCGAGGATGATGCCATAAACCGGCTCGAGGTTAGTGATAAGGGCTACTTTGAATGCCGAAAACTCGCGCATTACCGATACGCCGGCCACATAGGCAAGGGCTGTACATACGCTGCCGAGAATGATAAGATAGCCAATATCTGATGATTTTAAAATGAGCCACGGACCGAAACCTCCCGTGATCAGCAAGTAAAGCGAGATCCATACAAAGGCGCCCGCAAGTTCATAAAAGGCAATAAGGGTGGGTTCGATTTGTTTTACCTGGCGGGAGTTTATGATGGAAAAAAGACTGGCGCACATAGCGCTCAACAGACCGGCTATAATGGCCTTAGTGTATTGAACTTCGAATTCGAATATTAAAAATATACCGATGATAATTAATAAACCGGCAATGATTTCGAGTTTTGAGATGCGTTTTTTATTGATCAGCGGCTCAAAAATAGCTGTAAAAAGTGTCATGGATGAGAGGCAAACCAGCGTTACCGAAACCGTAGAGAGCTTTATCGATTCAAAAAATAGTATCCAATGCAGGCCAATTAATGCGCCTGTAAAGGCTAACTGCACTATGGTTTTGCTATCGGCTTTAAAGGCTGTTCGGTTAAATTTAAAGTAAAGGAATAGCGAACTAATGGCTATTATTACCCTGTACCATACTAATTCAACCGCGCTAATGCTTATTAATTTACCTAAAATACTGGTAAATCCCCATATAAATACGGTAAAATGTAGCAGGAGCAGGTTCTTGTTTATACCTGCCGGGGTATCAGTTTCGGGCATTATTTGGGCGCTTTATATATCAAATATACGCCTAAAATAGCAAATACTACGTTGGGTATAAAGGCTGCTATCAGCGGCGATACGGTGCCTTTTTCGGCGAAAACGAAAGCGAATTTATCCACTATAATAAAAGTAAAACACAGGATTATCCCTATCCCCAGGGGCAAGCCAATACCCCCACGTACCTTGCGCGATGACAGCGCGACCCCGATCAGCATGAGTACATAGGTGGAGAAAGGGTATATAAAACGCCTGTATTTTTGGTATTCCATATTGGGTAAAACACCCGAACCGCGCACCTTTTCCTTGGCTATGGCAACGTTTAGCACGTTTAACGACATGGCATCATAACTATCATCATGCAGCACGTCAAAATCGGCAGGGCGCATATCGAGTGTGGTGTCGATATTTACACCGTTTTTTTGGGTTTCGCGCAGGCCGTTCACAAACCGTATGGTGCAGTTTTGCAGGTTCCATTTGTTCTTTAGCGAGTCGTACACTATGGAGGTTGCGAATAGCTTTTCTTTTAGCTGATCGCCATTAAATTTCTCCAAAATAAAGGTATAACCGGTATGCACAACCGGGTCGAAAGATTGCAGATAAACGTAAGTTCGCTTGTCCAGTTTTAAGTGTACCTCGCTTTTTGTAGGGTCGGTATCGCCATTGAAGCCGTGAGAGTTTTCAAAGTCGATCTTGAGCCTGTTGGTATAGGGTATAAGGTACACGTTAGCAAAAAACGATACAATAAATATAGCGGTTGAGGCTAAAAAATAAGGCCGCAAATAGCGGTTAAAACTGGCCCTGCCGCTAAGTATAGGTACAATTTCGGTTTGGTTGGCCATTTTGGCCGTGAAAAATATTACCGCCAGGAAATTGATGAGCGGCGACAGCATATTGATGTAAAAGGGGATAAAACCAGCGTAATACTGGAAGGCTATTTCCCTTAATGTGGCGTGTTTGGAAAGAAAATTATCAAGATGCTCGGATATATCAAACACTACTGATATTACAATGAATATCATGAGGGTAAAAACGAAGGTGCCCAGGTACTTGTTGATGATGTACCTGTCGATTACTTTTACGTATTTGTGATATAGTTCCTTCATAGCCCCTCTAAATCTCCCAAAGGGAGACTTTAAAATAATTGTTTTTAAGTTCTCCCCTTTAGGGAGGGTTTGGGTGGGGTCACAACCTTTCACCCAACTGTTTTACCATTTTATTCTTCCAGTTATAAAACTCACCCGCTAATATCTTCGCTCTTGCTTCACCTACCAGCCACAGGTAAAAATGCAGGTTATGTAGCGTAGCTATCTGCGCGCCAAGCATTTCGCCGCTGTGTATCAGGTGCCTGAGATAGGCCTTTGTGTAGGCTTTATCGGCTTGCAGGTCACTATCGGCTTCAATGGGCGAAAAATCATTTTTCCACTTCTCGTTCTTAATATTAATAATGCCGTTTTTTGTGAACAGCATCCCGTTGCGGGCATTGCGCGTAGGCATTACACAATCAAACATATCAATACCTAACGCAATATTCTCCAAAATATTTACCGGTGTTCCTACACCCATCAAATAACGTGGTTTTTGCGTTGGTAATATATCGCACACAATTTCTGTCATGGCGTACATTTCTTCGGCAGGTTCGCCTACTGAAAGGCCGCCTATGGCATTGCCCTCGCGTTCGTAGCTGGCGATCACTTCTGCCGAGCGTATCCGCAGATCTTTATACACCGAGCCTTGCACAATAGGGAACAATGTTTGGCTGTAGCCGTATTTGGGTTCAGTACTATCGAAACGGTCGCAGCAGCGTTTTAGCCAACGGTGCGTCATCTCTATCGATCTTTTGGCATAATTATATTCGCAGGGGTAGGGTGTACATTCATCAAAGGCCATTATAATATCGGCACCTATGGTACGCTGAATGTCCATTACATTTTCGGGTGTGAACAGGTGTTTTGAGCCATCAATATGCGAGCGAAAGGTAACGCCTTCCTCCTTTATTTTGCGCACTTCGGTCAAGCTGTATACCTGGTAGCCGCCACTGTCTGTGAGGATTGGGCCTTCCCAGCCGTTAAATTTGTGCAGGCCGCCGGCCTGTTCCAATACATCCAAACCGGGGCGAAGGTATAAATGATAGGTGTTGCCTAATATAATTTGCGCCTTAATGTCGTTCTTTAGTTCGTGCTGATGTACGGCCTTTACGGTGCCTGCTGTACCAACAGGCATAAAAATAGGTGTTTGTATAGTACCGTGACCGGTTGTTATCTGGCCCGCACGGGCTTTGGAATGCGGGTCTTGCGCTTGTAGGGTAAATTTCATTAAGCTGCAAAATTAGCAAATAATTGCGCTTTCAATAAGGTTTATTCTTAGTCGCCGGCTCCTGTAACTGCTTTAATTTTAGCAGCAATCTTTTTTGAATTTTTAGTTTTATCAGTTCACTGCGTGCAGTGCTTATTTTTGCAATCAGTTCACTTATTCTTTCATCTATAGGTTTATGTTTTCCTGCAATCATAATCAGACGTTTATTTTTTACACGCCAAAAATATGAATGAGGTTAGCTATGAAATATGATATAACTACCCATTCGGTAAGGTATAAATACTCATTTTCGCGTTTAAATATAGCCACTACCACAATTAAATTTGATCCTTCTTGCCTAATTCATTGTGCCAGTAAGATAAATACCTTATAATAACTGGTGCAGTTTTAAATTGTCGTGGTTGCGGTGCGGGCTGGTGTAGGGATGGATAGCAGGGTAAGCAAGTTTCTTAGCAGGCATGGATACCAGTGTACTTGCCTGCAGATCGAGTATTTCGGCAATGCGGAAAAGATTTATGATACTAATACGCATATGTGCCTTCTCCATCCGGATATATGATTTGAGGCTAATGGACAGGTTGCTGGCCATAAATTGTTCTGTATAACCCAGCACTAACCGCCTTTCGCGGATATTTGAAGCAACTGCTTTTAACTGTTCCTGTATCTGCGTCTTCATGTTGCTTTTTACGTATTGAAATACACTAAATGTTGCGGTAAATTTACAGATTTGAACTTGATTTTATTGTATTGATATAAAAAAATTAACAAATTCATTACACTAACTATACTTTGCGGCAGATGTGCAAATGTGCAGATATACTCTATTTGAAGATTTGGCGATTTGAAAATTTGAAGATGGAAGAATAAACGTGCAATGTGCAGATATTTTAAATTGGAAGAAGATGATTTTCAAATCCCTCAAATACTGGTTATTAAACAAGTGAGAAATCATTGGTCATATCACTGATGGCTACCAGGTTTTGCATAGTGTAGTAAAAATTATCGGCTTCAATAATTAGTACAGGCAATGGTAAAATGTCCACTTCTTCCTTAAAAATAAACACTTTTTCGTGCAGTTGGAGGTGCACGTATACTATTTTATAATCAAGCGTGAGGTGTACGGCTAACGAGCCTTCGGTTACTAAGCTATTGTTGGTTTTGTGCTGAAAATGAATATCGAATAACGAGGGCTGGGTTTGTTTAAGGTTGATATCAAATGCTTCGTTTTGGATCTTATCGTACAGTAAGGTACTAATGAAATGCTTTTTGTTGATAAACTTTTTGGTTGACATGGCGTGATTTGACCAAATATCGTGCCTTTTGGTTAAAGTTTAATCAAATGTTAAAAAAATAGGGAATGTTAAGAGATTATCTGAACCTTGATTTTGTGGGATTTTATGGAATGGGTTGATTTTTATTTCCACCCCTGGTTTAAGAGTTAGCGTAGCGGCTCTTAAATCTAACCTTGAAAACAAGGACTCCGTCCGGCTCAACTTACCACATCATTTCAATAGGTAACAAGCCTTTTTCCTCAGTATAATAATCAATCGCGCTGCTGTATTTATAATGTTGTGGTTCCCATACATATCCCGCCTTTACAGGGTTATTGTGTAAATAATCCAGTCGCTGAGTTATTATTTCGTTTGTGCTTAATTCAATAGGATGATTGCCCTGCTGCCAAAACTGGTACTTTTCGTTATTGCTGTTTCGTTCGCCTGCTCTTTTAAACATCCATAATAACCAGTCTTTGCGGCTTTCCTGTGCGTTTTCTTCTATAGCCGCAATTATCATCCGGCTGGTAAATTTCTTGTGGTCGCGGATTATGGCAACCAATTCCTGGCCCTCGTTGGCCGATACAATTAAATGTACATGGTTGGTCATGATCACCCAGGCATGTAATTGCAGTCCTTTTCCTGAAATGCAATAGCGCAGGCTGTCGATGAGTATTTGTGTATAGGTTTCTCTTGAAAATACATCAATCCAGTTAACAACTGAGTAAGTTATAAAATGTGGTTTTTCGTTGTCGCCAAAGCGGTAGCGGGTAGCCATGTGATCAGGTTTTGATTTGGTGAATAAATAATTTTGATGATAGTATAAATTAATATGATTTTGGATGTTTAAGCCGGACGGAGTCCTTGTCTTTCATGTGGGATTTAAGAGTCGCTACGCAAACTCTTAAACCTGTGGGAATTAAATATAAATGATTTTGGTGATATATAAATAATATGATTTTGGATGTTTAAGCCGGACGGAGTCCTTGTTTTCAAGGTTAGATTTAAGAGCCGCTACGCTAACTCTTAAACCAGTGACGGATTTAAGAGTCGCTTCGCAAACTCTTAAACCAGTGGCGGACCGCAATATTGCATTTATAATTATAATCAATATTTTTGCGGAACAATCTAACATTATCACATACATGAAAAAAGCACTACTTACAATTTGTTTCGCGGCAGCGTCGTTGGTTACGTTTGCGCAGTTGCCTACGTTTGGCATTAGGGGCGGGGTTAATTTTGCCAGTCAGTCGATCTCGGCAAGCGGCTTGGGCGTTTCGGTTGCCTCAGGTACGCTGACCACGTTTAACGCGGGGGTATTCGCCGACTTTAAATTTGCCAACATATCATTACAGCCTGCGCTGAATTTTACAGGCAAAGGGGCGAAGTACAGCGGCGACATTACCGACGCGAATGGCAACGACGCCGGTAGCGGTACGGTTACTGAACGCCTGTATTATTTGCAGCTGCCGGTGAACGTGGTGTACCACATACCTGTGCTGGTGGGCAACGTTTACTTTGGCGCGGGCCCGTATATTGCCAAAGGTATAAGCGGCAGCGCGAGGATACCGGGCGGCGTTGATACCGGTAACGGCACTACCACGGGCAGTACCAGTGAAACGATACATTTTGGCAATAACGAGAACGATATAAAGCCAATGCAGTACGGCGCGGATTTTATACTGGGCGTAGAGTTTAAAACCGGCTTTTTGATACATGCCAATTATGATCTGGGCCTGAGCAACGATTTCCCGGCTGCTGATGGCAGTGGCTTAAGCAGTAAATCGCGGGTTTTTGGATTTTCGGTAGGATATAAGTTTTAGAAAGTCAGCACCTGCTAAATATAGCCCGGAAGGGGAACTTTTAAAAAAATATCAGGCGGCTGTTCCGGTAGATGGGGACAGTCGCTTTTTATTGTGCTGATATTGAGTACGATACGCGCTTTGGGCGTTCCATGTGCTGAAACACCTTTTGAATGTTAATTTGCTGTAATACAGCGGTATAAGTGTTCAGGCCTGTTCCGGTGCGTTCCAGGGTGTTTCGGTTTGTTCCGGCGCTGTTTTGGTGGTGTTTAGGTGTTGTTTTGGCAGTGTTCGGGTATGTCCCGGTTGTTCCATTTATGGCATTTGAGGCGGGTGCCAGTGAAAAACGGAACGGTTTGTGGAAACTTTGCGGTATTTATAGGGCAAAGTGTCGGTGATTTTTAACAAATTTGCCCCTTATTTATAAGTGATTGGAAACGTACATTAAAGAGGTTTTATTCCTGCTTTTTCAGCTCTGTTTTTTAGTTCAGCTTTACTACCTGGTGAACAACCACAGCAAGCTGGCCGCTTACAAGCCTTTGGAGGAGATCACCCCGGCAAATATACCTGTATCGGTTGTTATCAGTGCCCGCAATGAGGCGGTGAACCTGCGTCAATACCTGCCTGCTATACTCGAACAAAACTACCCGGATTATGAGGTAGTGGTGGTAAATGATTGCTCGTATGATGAATCGAACCTGGTGCTGGAAGAGTTTGAGAAGGCTTACCAGCACTTAAAAGTAGTTACCATCACCGAACATGACCGCTTTAAAACCGGTAAAAAGTTCGCGCTTACCCTCGGCATAAAAGCAGCTAAAAATGAACATCTGATATTTACCGACGCCGATTGCGAGCCGGCCTCGGCCAACTGGGTGGCACGTATGGCAGCCAACTTTACCACCGGGGCCGATATTGTGCTGGGTTACTCGCCATATCGCAAGAGGAATGGGTTTTTAAATATGTTTATAAGGTTTGAAACGCTGAAATCGGCCATCAGCTATTTATCGTCGGCATTAACCGGCGACCCTTATATGGGTATCGGGCGCAACCTGGCTTATACTAAAACATTGTTTTTTAATGCTAAAGGCTTTGCCTCGCATATGCACGTTATGGCAGGCGACGATGACCTGTTCGTAAACCAGAACGCAACCGCTGAGAATACCATTATAGAGATCCATCCCGAGGCTTTTACCTATACGGAGTCCAAAACCACCATAGCCTCATGGTATCGCCAAAAAAAGCGCCATTTAGGCGTTGGCAAGTATTATAAAAGTAAACACAGGCGCATTTTAACCTTCGACGCACTGACCGGCGGTTTGTTTTATCTGTTATTAACACTATGTTTACTATTTAATTTTGAACCGATACTCGCAATAAGTATTTTTATTTTCAGGTTGATATTTCAGTACATCATTTATAATAAAATTTTAAAAAAATTGGACTCCAGCGATCTGTTATTCTATCTCCCCGGTCTTGATGTGTTATACTACACTTATTTAAATGTTTTCGGCTTTATCGCATCTTTTATAAAAACCAAACAATGGAAATAAACGCAAACTTTACCGAGAACGCAAAAAACGATTTTCATTTGGTAGTTAAAGCCCGCGAGGGCAGCCAAAAGGCTTATGCCGACCTGATGCACCGCTACAAGGATTCGATATACTTTATGGTGCTGAAGATGGTGAACAACAAGGAAGACGCGAACGACCTTACCGTTGAAACTTTTGCCAAGGCCTTTGAAAAGCTGGATAAATACCAACCCGAATACGCTTTCAGTACCTGGCTGTTCAGGGTGGCGACGAATAATTGTATCGACTTTATCCGCAAAAAAAAGCTGAACACCATGTCGATCCACGGCATGATGGACGAGGACGGCGAGGACAAGACCCTGCAAATAAAGGCTGATGTATTGAACCCTGAAGAATCATCCATAAAAAAACAGCAAACCGAAGAATTGAAGCTATTGATAGAGAACCTGCCTGTACGCTATCGTAACTTGATCACCCTGCGTTATTTTGACGAACTTTCGTACGAGGAAATAGCGCAGCAATTGGATCTGCCACTGGGTACTGTAAAGGCGCAGCTATTTAGGGCAAGGTATTTGCTGGGGAATATCCTTAACCGTTTTAACCGGGATGACATCTGATATTATACTCAAGTATTTCCCAAACATCACCCAAAAGCAGCGCGAACAGTTTGAGCGATTGCCCGAACTATACAACTTTTGGAACAACCAGATCAACGTTATATCGCGCAAGGATATCGACCAGTTGTATGAGCGCCATGTATTGCATTCGTTAGGTATCGCCAAAGTGATGGAATTTTTACCCGGCGAAAAGGTGCTGGATGTAGGCACCGGCGGCGGTTTTCCCGGTATTCCCTTAGCTATCCTGTTTCCCGAAACACAGTTTTATCTGGTAGATTCTATCGGTAAAAAAATAAAGGTGGTGCAGGAAGTGGCCTCGGCGCTGGGCCTGCAAAACCTGCGAGCCGCGCATTTACGTGCCGAACAGGTGGACGAAAAATTTGACTTCGTGGTATCGCGCGCGGTAACACGACTGAAAGAGTTTTATCCCTGGGTAAAAGGCAAATTCAATAAGCAATCAAACAATAAATTACCTAACGGGATACTCTATTTAAAAGGAGGCGACCTTGAACAAGAAATTGCCGAAGCGGGTTTAGCCGTTCAGCAATATCATCTCAAAGATTACTTTGAGGAGGAGTTTTTTGAGACCAAGCAGGTGGTTTATGTGAAAGTATAAATTTGCTTTTTATGCAGCCTCGTCTATAAGGGACTAACTTGAATATGCTACAACAACAACTTCTTTCATCTGAATCGATTCTCCGCCTGAGATGCGCTTAGCATCAGCTTTATTAGAGCTCTTTTCGAAAGAAGGATCGACATCACCCACATAATGGCCATTCTTATCCATTAAAGTGAAGGCGATTGACAGCGTATAGCGTGCCCCAGGTTTAAGGGCTGAGGCATCACAAGTTTGGATCGCTCTTGTTGCTTCATCATTAATGCTTTGTGTTGGACCTCTTAATACAATTATATCTTGTATTTTATTGTCGGCATCTACAGCAAAATTCACTATCACCCGGCCTGAATATTTATTTTCGCGGGCATTTGTGGGATACCTTATCGCTTTAGCTAATTGTCCATAGAATATTGAAAAGGGGTCTTTTAAAGTCCTGTCATTGGTTGATGTTAAACTTGTTACCTTCGGAGCAGTTGGCGGTGGCGGTGGCATTTTTGAATGAATATCCATCGCCGGAAAGGTATAGCCATACTTTTCTTTAAGCAGATCAAGATCCTTAATTGATGCCTTTCTTTTAAAGAATGCTAACTGGTTGCCGTTCTTCTCAAAAATTATTACTCTAAAATCGGTCTTCCCATCGATCAAATAACCATCCTCACTATACTTATACCCTTTTTTGGTATAGGCGGTAGGGGGTGCAGGTGGCGGTGGCGGCGGAGGTAATTCCTTCACTGTTGGCGGCGCGGCTGTTGCAGGCAGCTCATGAACCGTTGGCCGTATAGGTGGCGGTGGCGACATACGTAAGTGTGCCGGGAAAACATAGCCGTATTTATCCTTTAATAAAGTTAGGTCGGCCGGTGTCGCAGTGCTTTTGCTAAAATATTTATGACTGCCGTTCCTTTCTTGAAAGGTAACAGTAATGTCCGATTTGCCGTTTTCTAAGTATGCCGATTCTGAATAACGGTAGCCTTTTGAAGTTTTATTAGGCAACGGTTTTGGCAGCGGGAATGATATTCGTTTTACCGGTGGGGCAGGTGGTGGTGGCGGGGGAATGTGGGTTTTGTCGGTATCCCTGAGTATATGAAATTGGCGGCCGGTATCAGCATAATTTGCGTGCGGCGCAATATCAACCCAACAATAAGTTTTACTGAATGCCAGTGTCGATGCGCAGAGCAGTCCGCCGCATATGGGCACTGCCAGCAGGTATTTTAGCCTTGCTAAACTACCCGAACGTTTTTGGTGTAACATAATGATCCTCTTTTTTAACAGGTTATAATTGAAAAATGAATGCGTAATAGATGAGCCGCTGAGCCCATAAGCATTATTAACCAAAAACGATGAATAAGCGATAGTATCGGTATCCGCTGTAGCGGTTTTTTCGTCGGCAATGTATTCATGTATAGCGCGCAGGCTGTGCTGCATCAGGTAGATGAAAGGGTTGAACCAATTCACTATTTTCAGCAGTTCGATAAAAATCACATCAGCCGAATGTTTCTGGCGGATGTGTACCAGCTCATGCTTAATGATCATTTCGGGCTGGTCGACATTTGTGCCTATGAACAGGTAATTAAAAAAGGAAAAAGCAGTGTCAGACTGTTCAAGATAAATCACCTTATACTGCTTATCTGAACCTTGATCTTGTAATCGCGTAAGTTTAAATAATTGGTATAGCCTAAATATCAATACTAAAAATAAAACTGCGACGCCAAACAAATAGGCATATACAATAACATTGTCCCAGTTAAAGGATGAGGTAACCGGAGTAACATATTTGGGTACAACTGCCGTGGTTGCTGTGGGATAAGTAAGATGTACGATAGTTACCCGGTGTGCAACAGGTTTAAGCATACCCAATTGCACAACAGGCAGTATAAACGAAACCATACTGCCAAACAGCAGGTAAAACCTGTTTAGGGTATAATAAGTTTCCCTGCTTAAAAACAGGTAATAACCCGTATAAAACACCGCTAAATACAGGTTAGCCTCCAAAAGATAATGCAGCCAGTTCATTTCTTTTTGTTTTTTAGGTTATCGATCAGTTTGGTTAGCTCATCCAGTTCATTCACACCGAGTTTTTTTTCGTCGGCAATGAATGATACCAGGCTTTTGTATGAATCATTAAAATAATTCTTCATCATTTTATCGAATGTGAACTTTTTATACTCGGCTTCGCTGATAACCGGGAAGTATATATGCGAGTTACCATAGGCTTTATGGTCGATAAACCCTTTGCCCTCCAACACACGCACTACGGTTGATACTGTATTATAGGCAGGCTTAGGTTCGGGCATTTTGTCGATAATGTCCTTTACAATGGCTTCATTCAGCTGCCATAAGATCTGCATTACCTGCTCCTCGGCTTTGGTTAATTCTTTAATGTTCATAGCAAACTATTTTTATAGTTGAATAAAGGTAAAACTATTTTTATAGTTTCCAAACTATTTTTATAGTTTTTTAATTATTTTATTTTTTGTCCGTTAGATGCACTTGTTTTTTCTATTTTTAGCTTCTCTATGTCAACACTTCACCAGGTCGCTTTAACTTATGTAAAAAACGTTGGCCCCTCTATAGCTAAGTTAATGGTGTCGTATTTCGGTAGCGCCGAACGGATATTTACAGTGCCAAAATCAAAATTGCTTGATATTCCGGGCATATCGCAAAACAGGGTAGAGCAGTTAAAGCTGAACGAGGCCCTGCATAAGGCCGAAGAAGAGTTGAAATTTATTGAGAAGAATAATATCGATGTTATTTTTTATACCGATGCAACCTATCCCAAGCGACTAAAAAATCTAAACGATTCGCCCATATTATTATATAGTAAAGGTAACATGGATATGAACGCCCGCCGGGTTATAAGTATTGTCGGCACCCGTAACGCTACTGAATACGGCAAGCACCTATGCAAACAATTGGTGGAAGAACTACAGCCTTACAATGTATTGATAGTAAGCGGACTGGCACTGGGCATTGATGTTGCGGCACATAAAGAATGTATTAAACTGGATGTGCCAACCATTGGTGTGCTTGGCCACGGTTTAGATATGCTGTACCCCGGCCAAAATAAGTCAACCGCTGAAAAAATGCTGGAGAATGGTGGTTTACTAAGCGAATATCCGTCAGGCACTATGCCCGACAGGGGGAATTTTCCCGAGCGTAACCGCATAGTTGCCGGTATGGCCGATGCTACCGTAGTTATTGAAGCCAGCCTGAAAGGCGGCGCGCTCATCACTGCCGAGATAGCCAATTCATATAACCGCGATGTGTTTACTTTCCCCGGAAGGATAGGTGATGAGTTTTCGGAAGGCTGTAATTTTTTAGTACGGCATAATAAAGCTGCACTGCTTACCAACGCCGCCGACCTGGCTTATAGCTTAGGATGGGAAAAAGAGGAAGGGATGCCCATTACCCAGCAGCTGGCTTTACCTATCGACCTAACTACCGAAGAAAGGCTGATATTTGAAATTATCCGCGAACATAGGCAGCCCTTAGCTATCGATGATTTATCAATCAAAATAAATATGCCCATGAGCCTGCTCGCCATGAACTTGCTGAATATGGAAATGCAGGGTTACATCCGTTCACTTCCCGGTAAAACTTATACGATAAATTAATTTGTAAGGAATATTTTAAAGTCTCCCTCTACCGGGGGAGATTTAGTGGGGAACTGGCTCATCATAATGCATCAGCTCTCCATTATTCATACTCACTTCCTTCCATGTATCAATTTCGAAGTGGATAAGCGCTACAGCGCCCGGCTTTACATCCTTTGCCTTGCCGGTAAAGTAATAAAGCATTTCGGCTATACCGGGATTATGACCAACCAATGCTATAAATTCGTGCTGATCGGGAAACTGGTCAATAATATGTAGCAACGTTATTTCGCTGGCATCATATATATGTTCATTAATTACTGGTGCAGCTACTGAAAGGTGCTGCGCGAAAATATCAGCGGTTGCGATAGTACGCAACGCGGGGCTCGATACGATCAATTTTGGAATAATGTTTTCGGCATGTAAACGCTGGGCCATAGTGGTAGCATCCTGTATTCCCGATTTTTTTAACGGCCGCTCAAAATCAATGTAACTGGTATCGTGTGTGGCTTTAGCGTGACGGATAAGTAATAGCTTCTTCATTTTAATTATTTGAATTTACTTAAGCGATCAACTATCATTTTTGTTTTGATACGGTGTAAACAAGCATAATCTTTTCTGAAGCACTGCCGGTCGCCGTATACCGAGCATGGCCTGCACTCAATATCATCAGCCACTATATTTTCTTCTGATTGCCCGTAACCCAGGAAACCCGCATAATGATGGGTAGCTCCCCAAATGGATACCACAGGCGTTCCCTCCAGTGAGGCCAAATGCATCCCTGCTGAATCCATACTTAACATCATATCGAGGTTATTGATAAGTATCAGTTCCTGCTCCATGGTTAAAAGCCGCACTGTCGAAATAACATTATCATAAGCCAATGCCCAGCCTTCGCAAATTTCCTGCTCCAATGGCGAGCCCCCGAACAAGAAAATTTTTATGTCTTGCCTGCTTAATTCGCCGATAACATCAGTCATTTTTTCAAGCGGATAAGTCTTGCCCAAATGTTTGGCAAACGGACTAATACCAATCCAGGTCTGTATTTTATTGCCAGTAATAGCTGTAATACCCGAAGTTAGCTGTTTCGGCTGTTTGATTAATCTATAATCCAGTTCAATCCCATATCCCAACGCGCGGAAAACATCAGCATAACGCTCAACTGTGCGTTTTAAAGGTTTTAATACCTTGTTGGGGAAACGGGTTAGCCACTTCTTTTCCACCCGGCCCTTATCTATAAACGCATAGGGCACACCTTTCAGGCTGAATAATCTTCTCAATATTTTGGTGCGCAAACTATCATGCAAATCCGCAACACCATCATATGCGCTATTTTTTTTCAGATGCCTGGATAATTTGGCTATACCTGTAAAACCTTTATAATCCTTATCCAAGTCAACCGCGATGAAAGTTAGTCGGTCAATACCGGCAAAAAAAGGGGCAAACAAGGGGCGGGAAACGTAAGTAACCGTAATATCCGGATTTTGGTTTAATAATGCTTTCACAACCGGCACCGTCATGGCTACATCGCCCATCGATGAAAAACGCATAACCAGTATGTGCTTTTTGTCCGGCATTATTTTTTGTTGTTATACAAAACCGGGTTCAGGTTTGGGTCGTTGTACATTTTCATCTGGCGGTAAACGCGCATATATTTATCGCCCTTTTCAATATCTTCCAGTAATTCATCAATAGCCAGTGAAAGATCGGCTTGCTGTTGTAAAAGTATGGAAAGCTTATCGCTGCATTGCAATAAATGATATTCGCTTACGTCCGTACGGATAGTTTCCTCCTGCATGTGGTACACTTTCAGCGCCAGTATCGATAGCCTGTCTATCGCCCAGGCGGGGCTCTCGGTATTTAACCGTGCAGTTTTAGCAGGTATTATATTTTGGTATTTTTCGTAAAAGTAAGCGTCAATATCCTCAACGATATCTGTACGTTCCTGGTTCGATCTGTCTATCCGGCGTTTCCATTCCAAAGCTTCAACCGGGGCAATGCCAGGGTTGCGTATCTCATCTTCCATGTGCCATTGGGCGGTGTCTATCCAGCATTTGGTATACAGCAAATTATCGCGGCTATTTGCGGTAAAAGGGTTTTCGAGAGCCTTATTTATATCATTATACTGGTGATAATCTAAAATAACCTGTTCAAATATTTGGTTGCACCGGGCACTTATCATGTTCAATTGTTTGTTGGAAGAAATTATTGCAAAGGTAATGGTTTTAATATCACCATCAGTTTGATTTTTTGTTGGCGAAAACCTGATTTATTTCTGTAAGCGGTAAAGCATTGAGGCATCTTTCCTTGTATAATCCGCCTTTCCGGGCAACCAACGTGCCGTATTGCATATCCAGCCCTTCGGTGCGGTGCGCATCGGGATTAATGGATAGCCAAACGCCTTTTTCAAGCGCATACTGGTGCCAGCGCCAATCCAGGTCGAGGCGTAAGGGATTGGCGTTTATTTCAATTACCACATTGTTTGCCGCGCAAGCGTCAATTACTTTTTTATGGTTGATGGGGTAGCCTTTGCGGCTCAGCAACAACCTGCCGGTAGGGTGGCCCAAAATGGCGGTATATGGATTTTCAATAGCTTTAATTATACGGGCTGTTGCTTTTTCTTCATCCATTTTTAAGTTCGAATGGACGGAAGCCACTATAAAATCAAACTTTTTTAATATCTCCTCAGGGTAGTCCAGTGAGCCATCATTCAAAATATCCGATTCTATTCCTTTAAATATATGGAAGTTGTCTAAGTTTTTATTCAGATGGTCAATTTCTTCCTGTTGCTGCAAAACACGCTCAATGCTTAGACCCTTGGCGTAAAAAGCGCTTTTGCTATGGTCGCACATACCCAGGTATTCCAATTTCAATACATCACGGCAATATAGCGCCATTTCTTCAACCGTATTTACGCCATCACTCCAGGTGCTGTGGTTATGCAACGTACCTTTCAAATCATGATAGCTGATAAGTTGCGGCAGTTTATTATTTGCAGCTTTTTCAATAAAAGTAGTGCCTTCTCGTAATTCGGGTTTTATATAGCTCAGCCCGGCCTTCAGATAAATGAGTTCTTCGCTTTCGGGTTGGTCAATCAAAGTATTCGCCAATGCTAATACCGCTTCGGTGTGTTCATCATTGCCGGTTTGCATGAAAAGTTCTTTATAAAAGTACCTTTTCTCCACGCAAATAACATCAACCAACAAGCCATTTTCCAGTTCGCCGCTTATATGGTTACTATTTACACTTATGTTTTTTATTATCTCCGATTGTGACAGCGTAGTAAGGGTTATCTCATTGTTCCTTGTGCCTAAAACTATCACCAGTTCGCTTATTACTTCGCAAAGCCTGCGGTAATCGCCTGCAAATTCAATCAATGCGCCTGTAAACAGTGCCTTTAGATCATCAAGCAGTGCATTGGCTTCGTGTGCTACCTGCGCATACAGAAATTTGCCATTACTCGCCATCCTGAACTCAATAGCTTTGTTTATTTCCTCTTGGGTTTTCAGGCCGAAGCCTTTTGCTTCTATCAGGCGATTTTCGTTGCAGGCGTAGTACAACTCGCCAATGGTTTCAATGCCCAGGTCGTGCCATATAATAGCTACCTTTTTTGGGCCGATACCTTTAATTCCCATCATTTCAACCACACCTTCGGGAGTAGCGGCAAGCAGTTCTTCCAGTTCCACCATTGTTCCCGTTTCCAGCAGTTCAATAATTTTAGTGGCGATGCTTTTGCCAATACCGTCAATTTTCTCCAACTGCTCAAAGGTTTTGCCCGCAACAGGATAAGGCAGTTTGTCAACCTTGAAAGCAGCGTTAGCTATCGATTTTATTTTAAAAGGATTAACCTCATGCAGTTCCATTAACTGTGAGAGTAAGCGGAGTGTGCGGGAGATGGGTTTATTTTCCATGGTCAGTAAAAATAAAAAAAGCCACCCGCAATGAGTAGCTTTCAAAGTTTTTTATGGAGATTATTTCACCACCACATCATAAGACATCCTCATCTGTGGGGTACGCATCATTTGGGTCATATTTTTTATTTGCTGATAGTAAATATAGTTTTCGCCAAGCTCGGATTTAATAGCACGGGTTTTCATCTGCACATTTAAAAATGAACTTACGTTATCCAGTTTACTTTTTTGTTCAGGATAATCAACCAGCTTATAGTCTTTTAACTTAGCCTTTTTAGCCGCACTCCATATAGCATCATTTATGTTGCCCAGGCGGTCAACCAGGCCATTTTTGAGGGCCTGTTCACCTGTCCATACACGGCCCTGGCCAATGCTGTTAATGTAGGCCTGGGTTTTGTGGCGGCCACCGGCTACGGCTTTGGTAAAGTCGTCATAACCACGATTAACCTGATTTTGCAATATCTCGCGTTCATTAGGGGTAAGGGGGCGGCTAATGTCGCCAAGGTCTGCATATTTGCCAGTAGTTACCCCATCAAAGGTTATCCCCAGTTTATCATTAAATAACTTTTGCAGATTTGGCAAAATGGCGAAGATGCCTATTGAGCCGGTAATGGTATTCGGCTCTGCGATTATAGAATCCGCCGCGCACGATATATAGTAACCGCCTGATGCGGCTACATCGCCCATAGATACTATAATAGGTTTTACTTTTTTAGTAAGCATCACCTCGCGCCATATTACATCTGATGCCAGCGAACTACCGCCCGGTGAGTTTACACGCAATACAACTGCCTTAACCTTATTGTCTAACCGTACTTTACGCAATGTGGCTGATATTCTTTCAGAGCCAATGGTATTATCGTCGCCTTCACCGCCATTTATCTCACCCGATGCATATACAACAGCTATCTTATTGCTTGAGCTGCTTTTTCCATCATCATCGCTTTTTTGATCGTCACTTTTTGTGTAATCGGCAATATCAACATGCGCCAGGTCTTTTTTCTTATCAGTGCCTGTGCGGGCCTTAAGCTCATCTAAAATCTCATCTTTATATTTCAGGCCGTCAATTAATTTTAGCCTTAGTGCATCTTCAGGCGTTTGTACGCTCATGTTGTTGGCATAATTAAATAATGAGTCTTTATTTATACCACGGCTTTTGCCGATATTGGTTAAAAAATGATCGTATAGTGAACCCAGGTACGAGGTGACCTGTGCACGGTTAGCGTCGCTCATTTTACTTAATATAAGTGGTTCAACCGCGCTTTTATAAGTGCCCACCCTAATAATTTGCGCTTCGATACCCAATTTATCAAGCGCGCCTTTTAAAAAGGTGATCTGTGAGCTAAAGCCCTTAAATTCAAATATGCCTTTTGGGTTCATATACACTTTATCGGCTACCGATGCCAGGTAGTAAAATCCCTGTGTATAAACCTCGGAATAAGCGATAACAAATTTGCCCGATGTTTTAAAGTCGATAAGTGCGTTGCGTATTTCTTCGGTGGTAGCTTGCTGCGATTCTATGTAGCTTTCATCCAAAAATATGCCCTTGATATTGTCATCGGTTTTAGCCTTTTTTATATTAGCAAGTATATCATTAAGGCCGATGTCTTTGTCCTGGCCTAATCCAAGGAAGGGTATATCACTTAATGGGTTATCAGGTGTACGCTCGGGTATAGCTTTGTTAAACTGGATGTACAAGATGGAGTTTGCATTAACATCAATACCTTTACTGCTACTGGCGGCTGCAATTATTACAACAAAAACAAATACTACAATTGTGATCGTTAAAATTAAGCCAACAATTGTGGCGAGGACAAATTTGAAAAATTGTTTCATTAAATGCTATAAATATAAGTATTTGTGCAAACTTAGCAATTCAATACATATAATATTAAGAGCCGTATCTATAATATTTGTTACAACATGAATGATGTTTATTTACTATTGGGCAGCAACCTTGGCAACAGGCAGGTTTTTTTGCAGCAAGCCACACAATATATTGAAAATGAGATAGCCCCGGTTGTAAAAGCGTCATCGGTTTATGAAACGCAATCGTGGGGGAAAATGGATGCGCCCGATTACCTTAACCAGGTAATAATGCTGCAAACAGATATTTCTCCGCAGGTGATACTTAAAAAAATACTGGATATTGAAATTGTTTTGGGTCGCAGGCGCGAAGAAAAATGGGGTTCACGAACTATTGACATCGATATTTTATTTTATGGAAATGCTATAATTAACGAGCCGGGCTTACACATTCCGCATCCGGAATTGCACAACCGCAGGTTCACTCTGGAGCCTTTGAGCGAGATAGCGCCTGATTTGGTGCATGCAAGCTATAAAAAATCACTTTTGGAACTTAAAAATGAACTGCAAGATAGCTTAATTGTAAAAAAATTATAAATTTGGATACGACAACCATTTATGCCAGATTTAAATAACGATCTCGATCTTACTTTTTTATATGAAATTGCCGACGGCAGCAATGAATTTATTGTTGAATCCATAACTATGTTCATCGACCAATCTCCCGATATATTGCAGGAGTTGGGAAATGCAATTGCTTCGGGCAACTGGGGCGAAGCGGCATTATCGGCACACAAAATAAAAGCTAATCTTGGTTTTTTTGGTATGCTTAACAGCCAATCGCTTATACAGCAGATTGAAACCGCCTGTAAGGATGGCAGCGCTACTACAGCCGACCTGACTGCAAAATACAACCAGGTAAAAAACCTTATTAATGCCAACCTGGCAGCATTAAAGCAAATAAAAGCAGAGAAGGAAAATGGGGTTTAAACCTGTTTTATGGTAAAACTATAGCTTTCCATTATCAGGTTAGCCAATAAGCTTTTGCAGGCTTGTTCAACTTTATCATGTGCTTTTTCGGCACTATCAGCCTCAATTTCAAGCGAAATATGTTTGCCAATACGTATATTGTGTATTTCGGTCAAACCCAAGTTTTTCATACTGCCGGTTACGGCTTTACCTTGCGGATCAAGTATCTCTTTTTTGGGCATTACATCTATTTCAGCCTGGAACTTCGTCATGTGCAATTTTAAATTGAATTATTGATAAGGTGATATAAATAAGTATAACCACCGGAACTGCCGCGAATTTAAAAAATAGTATCAATATTGCCGAAAATAACAGTAGTAAATAGCGGTAAATATTTTCCTGGAAATCGCGGTTTTTGAATTTTAACGACATCAGCGGTAATTCAGCCACTAACAATGCACACATAATTACAACCAGTACGCTCAAAACATACGGGTTTAAAATATAAACGGTAAATGGTTTATGCTGTTCAATTATAAACGGAAGCGAAGCGATTAGTATGGCATTTGCAGGGGTAGGTAAGCCTATAAAGTTTTCGGCCTGCCGGGTATCCACATTAAACTTGGCCAGCCGTAATGCCGAAAATATTACCATGGCAAAAGGGATGAAATTTAAGTAAGGGCTAACATCAACTATTTGCGGGCTTTGTAAAAATAGCTGGTAGGCAATTGACGCGGGTAAAAAGCCAAAACTTACTAAATCTGCAAGTGAATCAAGATCCTTACCTATACCCGAATAGGATTGCAATACACGGGAGGCGAGGCCATCAAAAAAATCAAATATTGCCGAAAGAAATATGGCATAAGAAGCTATGATCAGTTCGCCCTGGAAAGCAAAAACTATCCCAACACAACCACTAAACAGATTGGCACATGTTATGGCATTTGGCAGGTGTTTTTTAACGCGTTTCTTCATTTTCGGTATGAAGGTATCAAGATTATTTAAGTATTATGGGAGTTATACGTTAAATTAATATTAAAGTATAACCCCATAAATACAAAAATATTATGAATTCATAGATATGAGGAATTCTTCGTTTGTTTTTGTACCTTTTATTTGCGCCTGTAAAAACTCCATTGATTCCTGCGAGTTCATGTCGGCTAAATGGTTACGGAGTATCCAGATACGTTGCAGCGCGTCACGATCAAGCAACAGATCATCGCGGCGGGTACTTGAAGCGGTGATATCAATAGCAGGGAATATACGTTTGTTAGATAATTTACGATCCAACTGCAGCTCCATGTTACCTGTACCTTTAAACTCTTCAAAAATAACCTCATCCATTTTCGATCCTGTTTCGGTTAATGCTGTGGCTATAATAGTTAATGAACCTCCATCCTCAATATTACGGGCGGCACCAAAAAAGCGCTTAGGCTTATGTAAAGCGTTAGCATCAACACCACCCGATAATATTTTACCCGATGCAGGCGCTACGGTATTGTAAGCACGGGCAAGGCGGGTAATAGAATCAAGCAGGATAACCACATCATGGCCGCATTCAACCATACGTTTAGCTTTCTCCAATACAATGTTGGCAATTTTAACGTGGCGTTCAGCCGGCTCATCAAATGTTGATGAAACAACTTCGGCACGTACGCTGCGGGCCATATCCGTAACTTCTTCAGGGCGTTCGTCTATAAGTAGTATGATCAGGTAAACTTCCGGGTGGTTTTTGGCTATCGCGTTAGCCACATCCTTTAATAACATGGTTTTACCTGTTTTTGGCTGCGCTACTATCAAACCGCGTTGTCCTTTACCAATAGGCGAGAACAGGTCCATTATACGGGTTGAATAATTGCCCGGATCGGTAAACAGGCTCAACTTTTCCGAAGGGAAAAGCGGTGTTAAGTGGTCGAAAGGTACACGGTCGCGCACTTCGGCAGGTATACGGCCATTGATGGCTTCAACACGTACCAGCGGAAAATATTTTTCGCCTTCTTTCGGCGGCCTTATACTACCACGAACAGTATCACCTGTTTTTAAGCCGAACAATTTTATTTGCGATTGCGATACATAAATATCATCGGGAGAGGTAAGGTAATTATAGTCGGATGAACGCAGGAAACCATAGCCATCGGGCATAATTTCCAGTACGCCTTCATTTACAATAACGTTGTCAAAATCAAGATTAATAGCAGGTTCCTGATTTTTTTGCTGGGAGTTGCCATTGCCGTTCCCCTGGTTTTGGTTCACTCGGCGTTCAAATTTTGCCGGGCGCTCTGCGGGGGTAAGTTCTTCAGGTTTAGCCACTGATGTTTCATCGTCCTGGCTAACTGGTGCAGCTGTTAATTCTGCCGCTTCTTCCTGTTCATCAGCCGGTGCTTCATCATCGGACATATCAAACAGGTTGGTATCATCTAAAGGAACCTCGACACGAGGTTGTTTGCTGGTGGTTTTTATAGTACGTATGCGCTTGCGGGGTTTTTCGCCGCCATCGGCATTTGTTTCAGGTTTTGCCCCTATGGGTGCATAATTATTTGCTACAGCATTTTGTTGAGCCCGGGCTGCCTCAATTAAGTTTTGCTGTTCACCAATCGCGGTGATCAATTGGGCCTTTCTAAGGTCATCAGCTTCAGCAATACCTAAACTTTTTGCAATTTCGCGCAACTCCGAAACGAGTTTGTCGTTCAATTCAATATCAGACATGAGATGGATTATAGTTCAAAAAAGATTTTTATTGTGTTGTGTGTTTTTCAGCAATAAATATTTCCTGAGTTTTTGTGATCGGCGTTAATTATTCTAACCACAACCGGGAGTATTTATTTGAGAGAAATTTATCTGCAAGCTTTCTTATGCAACATCTAAAACCATGTACTACTAATAACTAACGTGGATTTTTAAATTGTTTCTTTAGTGCAAGAAAAATTCAATGGATAAACGCTGCAATTGTAGTTAAATTATTTGGGATTTCCAAGTATTTAAATAAATATCCTCATTGGCATAACTGTTAAGTTAATTTTTAGTTTTTTTGAAGTAAAAATAATATTCCCGCATGATCTCACGCCAGCACCTGATAGACCAGATAAAACAGAAAAAGTCATTTTTATGCGTGGGCCTTGATACTGATATTGACAAGATCCCTGAGTTTTTAAAGCAATATCCCGACCCAATATTTGAGTTTAACAAGCGTATAATTGACGCAACTAAGGATCTTTGTATAAGTTATAAACCCAACGCGGCATTTTACGAAAGACATGGAGTAAAAGGTTTACAAAGTTTAATTGCCACTGAAAATTATTTACCTGCAGAAACATTAAATATCATTGACGCTAAGCGGGGCGATATAGGCAACACATCGGGCATGTATGCTAAAGCTTTTTTTGATAAAGAAGCGGGCGGAATGAGTTTTGATGCCATTACCGTAGCGCCATATATGGGTAATGACAGTGTAACACCATTTTTAGCTTTTGAAGGTAAATGGGTGATTATATTGGCGCTGACTTCATCTGTTGGCAGTAAGGATTTTCAATATCTTGAAACCGGCGACGGATTGTTATACGAAACCGTCATAAAAAAATCCAATACCTGGGCCGGCGCCGACCGTTTGATGTACGTGGTAGGCGCTACCAAAAGCACCGAGTTTACCAACATACGCAAATACGCGCCTGATAACTTTTTACTGGTGCCAGGCGTAGGTGCACAGGGTGGCAATTTGCAGGATGTTTGTAAATATGGCATGACCAAAGATTGCGGGCTGATAGTGAACGCCTCGCGTTCCATCATCTACGCCAGCAACGGCGAAGATTTTGCCGATGCCGCACGTGCCGAAGCTTTGAAGTTGCAAAATGAAATGGAAGTTGAGTTGGAAAGGGCAGGGGTGATATAGCAATTGGATGCAAGAAAATTCCGCGTGCTAATGATTTACGAAGTTTTTAAAACTTCGTAAATCTATTAAAACAACGATCACATTTCAAAGAATTTATTCATTTCCTTATCCTCAAGTATTCTTTCGTGATGCTGAATAAAAGCATCTAGCCCGCCAAACCATTCCAAAACATCTCGCTTGTTCAGCATGGTGCCCTTATTTGAAGTATAAGCAGGATAAGACGAATACTTATAATTATTCATATCCTTAACTAAGCATGCAACCACTGGATTTTGATGAATATAAGTGATAATGGTAGTATAATAACTGTCGGTTGTAATTTCGGATGCCTTATATCGACCTTGGAATAAACTCCCAACCCTCTTATATTTTTTGTTAATAGCTTTTGAATAGAAATAAAGAAATTTTTAATCCCTTTTTCAAATAATCCCTGGTCGTTTGCTTTAAGAAAAAAATGAAAGTGATTTGGCATTAAACAGTATGCATATACTGTACAGAATGGCAATACATGCATTTTAAATTGATTAAGAAAAAAAATGTAATTATCGTTCTCAAAAAAAATAATCTGCTTATTATTTCCCCGATTATATATGTGATAATAGGTTTCGGAATTGATTTTCACAATAACAAACTTACGAAGTTTTAAAAACTTCGTAAGTTAATGTCTGATGATTTATTTCTCATCCACAATCGGCTCCAACTTCCCTTCAATGGAATCATCAAGTGTTTTGCCGATCACAGCGCCTACCGCCATTTTTAGGAAGGCGATAGCATTGCCATGTTTGTTATCCCAATAGTAGCCTTCGGTAGGTTCAACTTTAATTACTGATATACGAGGATCGTCCTCGCCTTCGGTGAACCAGGTTTTCATTATCGGTTCCCATAGCTCTTTTATCTTTTCTTTATTCTGGCTGATAGATGCAATGCCATAAATATTAAGAAAGTCAGAATGCTGCGACCTTTGAAACAATAACTGCACAAACTGATCTGCTTCGATTTCGCTGTTCATGTTGCTGTCGTTAGCACTTAAAAAAAATAAGCTGCCCTCATCGTCGATCTGTTGAACCGACATTGGCCTGGTTGAAAATGGTATACCTGTTTTAATATTGCTGCAGAGAAAGCAGGTAGCCTTATCGGCCAGTTCTTTTATCTTCTTTACTGCCTCAACCCCTTGCAGGTTTTGCATGTTATCCTCGGGTTGGTTTTGATTAATACTATTCATGACAAATTTTTATTGGTGATGTTATGTAAATTAACCAATAACCGAGCCATTATAGCCGTTGGTTTTAAGGTTTTTTAGAAATGAAAAAAAGAATAATTACGCAAATACCACTTTCCGCTCAGGAAATTTAGATGCATAGCCTGTAACCATATTCCTGATATAATCATTGCCCGGGTATTGGGTTAGGTGTTGTTTAAGCTGCTGCACGTCATCCACATTAAAATAATGGGAGATATAGCCCATGCCATAAAAGCGGCCTTTTTCAATCAGGATACAACTGTGTTCATCGCTGCTGCGGCCTTCATCGCGTATAGCGAAGGTGGGTAATGCTTCATTTAATGAATCTATAGCGAGGTTAACTTTTTGGTTATATTCATCGGGCGACATGATCCCCGTACAGGCGCAGCCGGACTTATGCACGCCATTACATTCGGAACTGTTTTTTTGGATGAAGCATAGTTTAGGGCAGAGCTCAAACGTATCTATCAATGTATTGATCAAACTGTAACCTTCGTACAAAGTATTACAGGTATAAATAGGTGTCTGGAATTTATGGTTCTTGTCAACCGCCAGCCTTACATAGCCGCGCTGGTCGATATAATCATACAGGGCATACTTTTGTTCAAAACGCTTTAACGATCGATTGTATTTAGGCCACAAGCGTTTTATTTCTACGGCTTCCAATACAAAGGCTATGAGTTCGGTACCACACTCCTGGAAAGAAACCTGATGTATATTGCGCATAAACTCCTGCCGCTGCAGGCCGCTATTATTGCCCGAGAAATGGCTGCATACCCTTTTTTTGATATTTTTCGCTTTACCTACGTAGATCACTTTGCCCTTGTTGTCATGAAAATAATATATGCCGGGCATCATGGGCAGTTTTTCAATATCTGTTTTGGGCAGGTTAGGGGGGAGTACCTGCTCTTTTGAGCGTTGCTTTAATGCTTGTGTAATGTGGTTGCCCAAATCATTTTGCAATAGCAGGGAAAATAATTTTGCCGTTGCTTCCGCATCGCCCATGGCACGGTGGCGGCTTTCGTTTTGTATGCCTAAGTGGTGGCATAGCTTACCCAGGCTGTAAGAGGGCAATCCTGGCAAAATTTTACGCCCCAGCCTCACGGTACACAATTTATTACATTGCAGATCGTACCCGGCGGCAGCCAAATGGTAGCGTACAAATGAATGGTCGAAATTTACGTTGTGGGCAACAAATATTTTGCCGTTGAGCAGATGATAAATATCGGCGGCAACATCCTCAAAAAGCGGCGCGGTGCTCACCATTTCGTTGCTAATTCCTGTTAAGGCACGAATGTAAATAGGTATATCGCGCTGCGGATTTACCAGCGTTTCATAACGCTCAATTACTTTTTTGCCATTATGTATGCATATTGCAATTTCAGTAATGCCATTGGCACTGGCATGCCCCCCGGTGGTCTCAATATCTACAATTGCATACATGGATGTAAATGTAGAAAATGTTTACTAATAATTTTAGTTGATTTTTTAAAAAGTCCGGAAGTCGGAAAGTCCGTAAGCAAAGCAACCCGTTAGCCTAACTAACGGGTTGTTGTTTTCGTATTATAAAATTTGTAATCTTTCAGACTTTCCGACTCCCGGACTTTTCCAACTAAGTACTATTTCTTCTTCGTCTGCAGCTGTTTTTGTTTCATAGCCATGTCGAGGCGTTCCTGGAAAGCTGATTTTTTCTTTTTCTCTTCAGGTTTCTTTTTATTTTCCTGTATTTGGGCGTGTATCTTTTTGTCGTCAACCATAAGCCTTATCAGGTATTGTTGCAGGAAGGTCATCATGTTGGCCAAAAAGTAGTAATAGTTAAGGCCCGCAGGGTAGCTGTTCAGTGTGGCCAGGAATATGATAGGAGTAATGTACCCAATGTATTTCATTTGGCCGGTAGCGCCTGATATTTGGTTATTAAAGTAAGTATATATCAGGGTCGATATGGTCATCAATAAACACATTAAACTAATGTGGTCGCCTAATACAGGTATATTATGGAAGGTAACAACCGAGTCATAAGTCGATAGGTCATGCATCCATAAAAAGCTTTGCCCGCGCAGTTCAAACAAGCTCGGGAAGAAACGGAAGAACGCGATAACTATCGGCATCTGTACCAGTAATGGTAAGCATCCGCCTAAGGGGTTTACCCCTGCTTTTTTGTACAGCTTCAGGTATTCCTGTTGCAGCAGTGTAGGGTTATCTTCACCAACTTTAGCTTTAATTTCGTCCATCTCCGGTTTTAATACCCGCATTTTTGCCATTGACAAGTATGACTTGTAAGTAAGCGGTGATAAAACCAGCTTAAGTACCAGTGTTAAAAGCAATATGATAAGTCCATAATTACTGAAAAATTTGGTCAGTAAATCAAATAACGGCCTTGAGGCGTATTGGTTAACATACTTTAACGGCCCCCAGCCTAAATCTATTTGTTTTTCAAGGTCATAACCTTCAGCTTTCAGCGTATGGAAATCATTCGGGCCGAAATAAAAATTCATAGGGAAAGTACCATCGCCATTGCTTGCAAGGGTCATGGTGGCTTTCATTTCTTTCACTACGTTATGGTTAGCGGTATCTAAAGTTTCGCCTATATTGGCTTTAGCGAAGCCATTGGCCGATAGCAAAACGCTTGAAAAGAAATGCGCTTTAAACGATACCCATTGTGTTTTTTTGTTGTTTATAGTTAAGCTATCGTCTTTAGTAGTGCTCAGGTCATCAACATTACCATCGGTAGTTTTGTAGTATACACTCGAATAACGGCGCTCCTGATCAAGATCTTTTTCCTGGTTAAGCGGGTTAGTTTCCCAATTGATATTAAGCGTTTTTGAATTAGGCATTATACCATCAAGCCCTGTGGGTTTTACGGTAAGCCCCACTTTATAACCTGTGCCATTAAACGTATATATATAATCGATATACTGTGTGGCGCTATAGCTTAAACGCATAGTAACCGAGCCAGAATCCTTACCGGCCACTGTTAACTGCGGCTGGCTTGGTTTAAAGTACAATCCACTGGTATTGAAATTCTTATTGTCGGCTACAAAACTAAGGTTGAAATGATTTTGCGGACCATTGAACAAAACAAGGGGTTTTTTATAAAACGTTTTGTAGTTCTTTAGCTCAACCGAATATACACCGCCACCGTGTGTACTTAGTTTAACGCGCATGTCGCTATTCTCAAGCGTTACAAACGTTTCGGTACCAACAGTGGCACTGTCAAACCCTTTTAATTTGGAAGTATCAACAGCTGGTGCAGTGGCGACAGTAGTTTTTGCTGTATCGGCTTTTTTAGCAGCGACAATTGCGCCGGGTGTTTTTATTAAACCTTTTTTAACAGAATCGGCGTGAACTTTAACCTGCTCCTGTTTTACTTGTTCTTTTGATGGCTGCATCAAAAAATATGAAGCCACCATTATCACTAAAATCAGGAATAATCCTGTAAACGTATTTTTATCCATTATTTATCTATCGTACATTAACTTATTTCTTGCGGGCATAAGCCAGCGAAGCGGCGACAAAGTTAATAAAAAGTGGGTGCGGATTAGCAACTGTTGATTTTAATTCGGGATGAAATTGCGAACCTACGAAAAACGGGTGATTTTTAAGTTCGACTATCTCAACCAAACCATTGTCAGGGTTCATGCCAGATGGTATTAAACCAGCTGATTCATAGTCTTTTAAATAAGCATTATTGAACTCGTAACGGTGCCTGTGACGTTCGCTGATGTGTTGTTTTCCGTATATGCCGAATACCTTGCTACCTTTTTTTAGGTCGCATGGGTAAGCGCCTAAGCGCATAGTACCGCCTTTGTTGATTATTTTTTTCTGTTCCTCCATCATACTGATCACCGGGTGTGGCGTATCAGGATTCATTTCGGTGCTACTGGCATCTTTAAGTCCCAAAACATTGCGGCCGTACTCAACCACAGCGCATTGCATACCCAAACAAATACCAAAGAATGGAATGTTATTTTCGCGTACATAACGTATCGCTTCAATTTTACCTTCAAAACCCCGCGCGCCAAAGCCGGGGGCAACCAATACACCATGCAGGCCTTTTAAACGCTCAACTGCATTCTCAGGGGTTAATTGTTCAGAGTGGATGTAGTCAACTCTTACCTTACACTCATTTTTCGAGCCGGCGTGGATGAATGATTCAACTATTGATTTATAAGCATCGGGCAGTTCAACATATTTACCCACCAGGCCAATTTTTACTTCGGAGGTAGGATTCTTCAGCCTGCCTAAAAAGTCTTTCCAGCTTTCAAGGTTCGGTTCGTTTTTGTGCGATAAACGTAGCTTGGTCAGTACTGTTTTGTCCAGTTGCTCCTTCAGCATCAGCAAAGGCACATCATATATGGTTGATGCATCTATCGACTCGATAACCGCGTTGATATTCACATTACAGAACAGCGCGATTTTTTTACGGATGTCCATATTAATGTGGTGTTCAGTACGGCAAACTAATATATCGGGCTGTATACCATACTCCAACAGCATTTTTACCGAGTGTTGGGTCGGCTTGGTCTTTAATTCGCCCGCAGCTGCTAAAAAGGGGATAAGTGTTAAATGAATAACCAGCGAATTGCCTGATCCAATTTCCCACCTGAACTGCCTTACAGCCTCGATATAAGGCAGCGATTCAATATCGCCCACGGTACCGCCCAATTCGGTTATGACTATATCATACTGGCCGCTTTCGCCTAATATGCGGATATTACGTTTTATCTCGTCGGTAATATGTGGGACAACCTGTACGGTTTTGCCTAAAAATGCACCTTCGCGTTCCTTATTTATTACGTTTTGGTAGATGCGGCCCGTAGTAACATTATTGGCTTGTGAGGTTGGCGTGTTAAGAAAGCGCTCGTAATGGCCAAGGTCGAGGTCGGTTTCGGCACCATCTTCGGTAACATAGCATTCGCCGTGTTCGTAGGGGTTCAGTGTTCCCGGGTCAATGTTGATGTAAGGATCGAATTTTTGAATAGTTACGCTATAGCCGCGCGATTGAAGGAGTTTAGCCAGTGAGGCTGAAATAATACCTTTTCCTAACGACGAGGTAACGCCGCCCGTAACAAATATATATTTAGTCATGATTTTGTGTGAATTTGGCCCCGGTTTTATGCCGGAACAAATTGTTTGTGTACGGGATACAAAAGTAACAATTTTTTCAGTTTTTGTTACAATTGTGGAGAAAATAGAAGCGTGTGGATGAATTTATTGATAATGAGGTGACAAGTAGGCGTGGCGTATTATTTTCCGGTGCTGCCTGCAGCTTTATTATATCTGCGGATGCAGATCTGTATGGTATTAAAGTCGAATTTCCTGGTGGTATTAAACGCCGCCTGCACATCAGGCTCATCGGCAAACATATTTGATAAAATGGCCATGCGCTTTTTTTTGCTGCCGCCGCCTGCCAAAAATATATCACTTGTTTTTATGGTGATAAGGCTATCAGTACCTTTACTGGCATACCAGGTGATGATAGGGTCACCGGCCGGGGGCACATACTGGTATAAGTTTATGCGCCCATGCTCGATCCGCTGTAATATCTGCGGTTTTGAGAACATATTGGCGGTTGAACGAGGGATACGTTTAAGTACAAAAACCGAAGAATCGCTTAGCTGATATTCCTTCAATGTATCGATCTTAACCGGCATATAATCCGATTGACCAACTGCCTTGAATTTTCCTCCACCAAATACGCCAATGTTAATTTCGCCCTTAATGGTGTCGCCTTTTTGGGTAATAATATAACCAACCTGTGCGTTAGTCTTGTTTATTAAAAAGCACGTAACCATCAATAGCGATAAGCAGGCGGTTTTCATTGTTGTAAGGTTTTAATTGGTTGTTAATGAAGCGAATATACAAATATTTATGAAGCAATATTATTTGCTATCACCATTGTATTCATAAATTTCGCCATCCTTCAAATGATAAAGCAGCTCTAGGTTTTCGCGTGCCTGTATATCCTTCAAACCAATCAGTTCGGTATTATTCAATGCGCCAAACCATATTAAATAATAATGCTTTACGGCAAACAGCTTATCCACATCATTTTTAAAATAGCGATGGGGCAATAGTGTGGATGATTCCCCTGTAAAAAAGTAAACCGCTTCGTCAGCATCTGAATAAATAGGCACGCCGGGTTTAAACAAATGTTTATGCGATTTCAGGAACTTGATAAACTCCGAAGTGTTCCAGTCATCGTCAGTATAGCCCGGTACCCCATAATCGTTTTCATCGTACCAGCGCTGGTAGTCGGTTGCGCCTATGGCATATTCAAAACACAACATCAACACCACAAACGGTATGGCATAAATAAGCTGCTTTTTAAATTTATAATGTCTGATCACATCGGGCACCCAACTGGTAATGCCGATCAGCAAACAAATATACATGGGCGATAGAAGCCTGCTGTTCAGCGGCTCAAAACGCGAGAATGAAGCCAGTACCGGTATAAATATCCCATACACCGCCGCAAACGTGATGATAATGGTTTCGCCGGTTTTTATCCTGTTTTTAATGCCTTTCCATACCAGCAAAGCAACCAGCGATACCAGTATAAGGCAGGCTATAATAAGGGCGTAGTTATCGGCCTTAGCGGGCAGGCCCATCCAGTCGTTCATAACCGTGCCGAAGTAATAAAGGTTTTTGCTAAGTGGTGTGATAGACGGTTCGCGGGTGCCTGTACTCAATCCAGATGAAAGTCGGTTTTTAATCAGGTTAGCAACCAATAACGATATGGAGATAAAGCCAAATATTAAAATATGCTTTATTTTTTTGGGAATGGTTAATTGCTTATCCAGCAGCATTAGTAAACCGCCTGTCATAATTAAGGTAACACCTGCATAGCGTGTTATACAACTAATGGCTACCAATATGCCCAGTAGTACCAAACTAAGCATGCTGTGTTTTTGCATATAATGCCAGTAGGCCCACACAAATACCATTACCTGGAGTATAAACAAGGTTTCAGACCATAAATAAGTGTATATCTCCAGCAGTGCGGGGCTCATCACTATGGCAAGTAGTATGAGCCACTTGTACAGATAGGAATGCGATTTGAATTTGGATATGATATATCCGCTGAAAAATATCACCCCGGCGAACAATAAACTGTTGATGACCGGGGCTGCGGTAACGGTATCGACCCTGGTAATAAATTCTATCACCGCTAAAAAGAAAGGATAGAACACCGGGAAGAAAACCAGCGGACCGCCATTAAATGTAAGCAGCGAACCGTGCTCGCGTATATTATGGGCAGTGCTGGCATACATTATGGAATCGGGCGAGATGCCGATGCCGCTGTAACTGGTATACACGTAATAAATAGCTATAAAGCCAAGTATTGCTGCAATAAACGAATCGAGATTTTTTAAATACTTGGGTAGGGTCATTTAATTAATCTATCAAATCTAATATGGTGCTTATTGGTTGGTCGCTTTTAATCAATATGCCTGTTACACCGGCTGCTTCACCCGCAGTTATGTCCCTGTCCCTGTCGCCAATAAAATAGGATCGGGCGGGATCGATGTTGTGTTTTTCTATCCCCTGTAATAATAAACCGGGTTTGGGTTTGCGGCAATCGCAAGGGCCGGTGTAATCCGGGTGGTGGGGACAGAACAAAATATCGGTAAACTCAACGCCATGTTCATTGTAAGCATCTTTTAGTTGCTTATGCATTTTTCCCATTTCAGCTTTAGTGTACCAGCCTTTGGCCAGGCCGCCCTGGTTGGTGGCCACTATCAGCAAATAACCTTTGTCCTGCAGGGTTTTTAATGCTTTAAAATTGTCGAGGATATGGAAATCATCAATGCTGCAAACGTAGTCGCCCATTTCTTTGTTCAATACGCCATCGCGATCCAAAAAAACTGCTTTGTTTTTTACTGACATGAAATTATCGTTTGAGGCAAAATTAATATAAAAAATAAAATTTGTTCTGTATCGCACAACAAGTGTACGTTTTCGGACATTTTTGACCCGATAAAATTGCTTTAACTTTTTGATTGTTAATTATTTATAAAAATAGCATAAATATTGTTTTTTACGTTAAAACCAACCGTATGAAAAAACTGATCACAATTATTGCCTTTGCAGGCCTTTTTTTAAATTCAACCTCAACACTTGCCCAAATTGATACCGTTGCCAACGTGAGCAATGCCGATAAACTTTATGGGTTAAGTAAATTTTGGGAAGAAACCAGTTACAACTTTGCTTATTTTGATCATACACATATCAATTGGGACAGCACCTATCGTGCATACATCCCCAAAATACTCGCCACCAAAAACACCTGGCAATATTATGAGGTAATGTCGCAATTTTGCGCCCTGCTTAAAGATGGCCATACGGGTATAGGTTTCCCTATTCAGTTGCTAACGCATAAATCGCGCTATAAATGGATCTACATTGAAAATTTCGACAAGCACTTTTTTGTAACAGATATACCGGTTCAGTATAAAGACAAAGTTCCATTGGGTTCAGAACTTATCAGTGTAGATGGTATTCCTGCTAAAAAATATGCCGAAAAAGAGATCATCCCTTACATTAGCTCATCAACCGAGCATGTGCTATGGAATAATGCCGCTGCCATGATGTTTTACGGAACAGATTCGGCACAGGTATGGCACCTAAAACTGCGCACGCCTAAAGGTAAGATGATCGACTATGATTACCAGTTCCATACTATTGGCACCAAATGGGAGCGAAGGGCAATGAATCAGTCTTGGTCGGTTCTTGATTTCAAAAAGATAGGCAATATAGGCTATGTTAAGCTGAATACTTTTGGCGATACAGCTATCATCGGCAAATTTAAAGCTATACTGCCACAATTGTACACTTGCAAAGGCGTGGTACTTGATGTTAGGGACAACGGCGGCGGCGATACCGGCATAGGGGCGGAGATACTGAAATATTTTACCTATAAAAGGCTGGTTGGCTCAACCTGGCGTACAAGGGATAACCTATCATCATTCAGGGCGTGGGGCACTTATCAATTGAGAGATACCACAAAATTTGAACACCTGAACGATTGGCAAAAGAAAACGGTACTTTCTGCTAAGGGCGATTGGTGGTATAAAGGCGATACCATGACCTTTGATAACGATGTAAAGATGCAAAAGATCACTTGTCCGTTAATTGTGTTAACCGGAAACAACACCGCTTCAGCCGCTGAGGATTTTTTAATTATGTTGGATGGCTTAAAACCTCGTGCGACTACAATGGGTCAGCGAACCTATGGCAGCACCGGCCAACCCATGCCTTTGGAGTTGCCCGGTTTATCTGAAAGCCGTATCTGCACCAAGCGCGATACTTATCCTGATGGGCGAGACTTTGTTGGAGTAGGAGTTATACCCGATATTGAGATTCCCCGAAACGTAAATGATGTAATAAATGGTACGGATAACGCGTTGGATGCCGCCATTAAGCAAATAAACAAACAAATAAAATAGGGCCGGTATTTGTATTATTTTATTTAGAATGCATCTAATTTGGTAAAGAAATGCCTTTTTAGAATAAAATTCTGTCCAAAAAATCAAATTTGATTATGATTTTATTAATAACTCGGGCTTTGGTGGTATAAAATTTAAAAATATCATATAGTTTTAATATATTTATTTAAGAAAATCCCAAAAATTAATAAATATATCATAAAATTCATCGTTTTCTGTAACTTCGTGGTTAGCCAGTTTTAGATGGTAATGATTATACGATGAACCAAGATGATAGCCACCAGGGCCTTTACAGGCCAGAATTTGAACATGATTCCTGCGGGACGGGGTTTATAACCAACATTAACGGACATAAGACCAACCAAATTATTGATGACGCGCTTACCATGTTAGAAAACATGGAACACCGCGGCGCATGCGGCTGTGACCCCGACAGCGGCGATGGAGCAGGTATACTAATACAACTTCCGCATGAGTTTTTGATGGAAGAATGCTCGGACTTAGAGATGAGCCTGCCACAGCCCGGCGAATACGGCGTGGGCATGATTTTCTTCCCGAAGGATTCATTACTTAAGAAAGCCTGTCGAACAGTTATTGCAGCCGCGGTTGAAAAATTAGGTTTGCACGCTATGGGCTACCGCAAAGTTCCGGTTAATTCATCCGTAATTGGTGAAACTGCACGCCAGGCCGAACCTGATTGCGAGCAGCTTTTTATAACACGGCCGCATACCATTACCAATACTGATGATTTTGAGCGTAAACTATACGTATTAAGAAGGTATATTAATAAAACTGTTACTGAAACCATTGCAGGCGCAGGTGAACATTTTTATTTCACTTCGCTGTCGTGCAAAACTATTATTTACAAAGGGCAGGTAACTACTTACCAGCTACGGCAATATTTTCCTGATCTGAATGATCCGCGTATGGCATCAGGCCTGGCCATGATACATTCGCGTTTCTCAACCAATACGTTCCCATCGTGGAAACTGGCGCAGCCGTTTCGCTTAATTGCACATAACGGCGAGATCAACACTTTAACCGGTAACCTTAACTGGTTCTATTCGGGTTTAAAATCATACGCCTCGGCATATTTTACTGCCGAAGAAATGGATATGCTGCTGCCGGTGATAGATAATAACCAGTCTGACTCTGCTTGTTTGGATAACATCATCGAGGTATTGCTGCACAGCGGTCGTTCATTACCACACGTAATGATGATGCTGGTTCCCGAAGCATGGGATGGTAACGAGCAGATGGATCCAATAAAGAAAGCATTCTACGAATACCACGCTACCTTAATGGAGCCATGGGACGGCCCGGCCGCTATTTCGTTTACCGATGGTAAGCTGGTTGGTGCGTTGTTAGACAGGAATGGTCTTCGCCCGTTGCGCTATGCTATAACTAATGACGGGCGTGTTATTGCCGCTTCTGAAGCAGGTGTATTGACCATCGATGAGTCCACCATCATTAAAAAAGGCCGTTTACAGCCTGGTAAAATGTTGCTGATAGATACCGAAAAAGGCAAGATCATTACTGATGATGAAATAAAACACCAGGTGGCATCGCAACAGCCTTATGGCCGCTGGCTGGAGAATTATAAAATACGTTTAGAGGATCTGGCCGAGCCGCGTTTGGCTTTTGCCGACCTGTCGCCTGATTCAGTTTTCCGTTACCAGCAGGTATTCGGTTACAGTAGGGAAGATATCGACAGTATTATAAAACCAATGGCGCTTGACGGTAAAGAACCAATAGGTTCAATGGGTACCGATGTGCCGCTGGCTATACTATCTGACAAACCACAGCATTTATCAAGCTACTTTAAACAGTACTTTGCACAGGTTACCAACCCGCCAATCGACCCGATACGCGAGCGTTTGGTAATGAGTTTAGCCACATTCATAGGTAATAACGGTAATTTGTTGGATGAAGACAAAATGCACTGTCACTGCGTTACGTTGAAGCACCCGGTGTTAACCAATCATCAGTTAGAGCAGTTGCGCAGTATTGATACCGGCATGTTCCACGCTAAAACACTGCAAACTTATTTTAAGGCTGATGGCTTGCCGGGTTCAATGCAAAAAGGCTTACAGCGTATCTGCCGTTACGCCGAAGATGCTGTTGATGATGGCTTTGAAGTATTGATATTATCTGATCGTGCGATAGATTCAGAACACGCGCCTATACCATCGTTGCTGGCCGTATCTGCTGTTCATCATCACCTGATAAAAAAGGGCCGCCGCGGTTCGGTAGGTTTGGTTGTTGAAGCAGGTGATGTTTGGGAAGTACACCATTTTGCCTGTTTACTGGCATTTGGCGCTACGGCCATCAACCCATATTTGGCTTTATCAACTATTCAAACCATAAAGAGGAATGGCAGCCTTGAAACCAGCCTTGACGAAAAATATTTGTTAAAGAACTATGTAAAATCGGTTAATGATGGCTTGTTGAAGATATTCTCGAAAATGGGTATCTCAACTTTACAGTCGTACCATGGTTCGCAGATATTCGAAATATTAGGCCTGAACAAGGATGTAGTAAGCAAATATTTTTGCGGCGCGGTTACCCGTATTGAGGGTTTGGGGCTGGATGAGATTGCCCGCGAATCATTGTGCAAGCACCGTATAGGTTTTGGTGGCTCAAACAATGCCGACAGCCATTTATTGCCTGAGGGTGGTATTTACCAATGGAAACGCAGGGGCGAAGCACATTTATTTAACCCGACAACGGTACACCTGTTACAGCACGCTACCCGCAGCGACAATTACCAGATATACAAGGATTACGCAAGATTTATAAATGAACAAGGCGAAAAACATTTTACGATACGCGGTCTGCTTGATTTTACTCATCATCGCGAAGCTATCAGCATTGATGAAGTTGAACCGGCTGAAAATATCATGAAACGATTTGCGACCGGCGCTATGTCGTTCGGTTCCATTTCACACGAGGCGCACAGCACTATGGCTATTGCTATGAACCGCATAGGCGGCAAAAGCAATACCGGCGAGGGCGGCGAAGATGAAATGCGCTATGAGAAAATGGCGAATGGCGATTCGATGCGTTCGGCTATTAAACAAGTGGCATCAGCACGTTTCGGGGTAACTTCAAACTACCTTACCAATGCCGATGAACTGCAAATTAAAATGGCGCAAGGCGCGAAACCCGGTGAAGGCGGGCAACTGCCGGGCCACAAGGTGGATGACTGGATAGCAAGGACACGCCACTCAACGCCGGGAGTGGGCTTAATATCTCCGCCGCCGCACCATGATATTTACTCTATCGAGGACTTGGCGCAGCTTATATTCGACCTAAAAAATGCTAACCGCGAAGCACGTATCAACGTAAAACTGGTATCGAAGGCAGGCGTAGGTACCATAGCTGCCGGTGTAGCCAAAGCACATGCCGATGTTATTTTGGTGGCCGGTTATGATGGCGGTACAGGTGCATCGCCAATAAGCTCTATAAAACACGCCGGTTTGCCTTGGGAATTGGGTTTGTCTGAAGCTCACCAAACACTGGTTCGCAACAAACTGCGCAGCCGTGTGGTATTACAAACAGATGGTCAGCTAAAAACGGGCCGCGACCTGGCTATTGCAGCCTTGTTAGGCGCTGAAGAATGGGGTGTTGCCACGGCTGCATTAGTTGCGGGCGGCTGTATCATGATGCGTAAATGTCACCTGAATACTTGTCCGGTAGGTGTTGCTACACAAGACCCTGAATTGCGTAAATTGTTTAGCGGTAAGCCGGAGCATATTGTAAATCTTTTCCGTTTTATGGCAGAGGAGTTACGCGAAATAATGGCTGAACTTGGCTTCCGAACCGTTAACGAAATGGTTGGCCGCGTACAATTCCTGCGGGTGAAAGATAACCTGACCAACTGGAAAGCCAAGAAAATTGACCTGAGTGGCATTCTGCACCCGGTAACCAATGAAAAAGGCATGACCCTTTATAACAGCGAAAAGCAGGATCATGGTATGGATGCCATCCTCGACCTGCAGCTTTGGGAAAACGCCAAACCTGCATTGGCAGATAAAACCCCGGTATTCGCTACTTTCGATGTAAAAAATACCGACCGTACATTGGGTACCTTGTTATCAAACGAAATATCGAAAATATATGGCTCGGCTGGTTTGCCCGATAATACCATCAACTACAAATTCAAAGGTTCAGCAGGACAAAGCTTTGGGGCGTTTGCTACCAAAGGTATATCTTTCGAACTGGAAGGCGAAGCCAATGATTATGTAGGTAAAGGTTTGTCAGGTGCTCAATTAGCCATCTATCCGGCTGAGAAAGCGACTTTCACCCCTGAAGATAACATCATTATCGGTAATGTTGCCCTGTACGGCGCAACATCAGGCGAGGTATTTATCCGTGGCATGGCTGGCGAACGTTTTGCCGTACGTAACTCGGGTGCTACTACTGTTGTTGAAGGTATCGGCGACCACGGTTGCGAATACATGACCGGTGGTCGTGCGCTGATATTAGGCGCTACCGGCCGCAACTTCGCGGCAGGTATGAGCGGTGGTATCGCCTGGGTGTATGACCCTGAAGGTACTTTTGCCGAAAATTGCAATACCGAAATGGTTGACCTTGACCCGCTATCGATACAGGATGAGGAGCAAATTCTTGCCCTGTTGCGCAAACACATTCATTTAACAGGCAGTAAAGTTGCTAAAGACCTGTTTGAGCACTGGAAAGATGCATCGGGTAAGTTTGTGAAGGTATATCCGAGAGAGTACAAAAAAGTTTTAGAAAAATTACAATATCAAGCCGTAAACTAAGAAGATGGGAAAACCAACAGGATTCCAGGAGTTCAACAGAGAACTGCCGGAAAAAGTATCACCTGCCGAACGTGTAAAGAATTATAACGAGTTTGTTGGCTTATACAGTGATGAGAAATTAAACCAGCAATCAGCGCGCTGTATGAACTGCGGTATACCGTTTTGCCATTCAGGTTGCCCGCTGGGAAATATTATTCCTGAGTTTAATGATGCTGTTTATCGTAAAAATTGGGAAGAGGCTTACCAGATACTATCATCAACCAATAACTTCCCCGAGTTTACCGGCAGGATATGCCCCGCACCATGCGAATCGGCATGCGTGTTAGGCATCAACAAACCTGCGGTAGCTATTGAAGAAATTGAAAAGCACATCATCGAAATAGCTTACGCCAATAACCTGGTTAAGCCGGTGGCGCCTGTTATTAAAACAGGTAAAAAAGTTGCTGTGGTAGGTTCGGGCCCTGCGGGTTTGGCTGCTGCTGCGCAATTGAGCAAGGCTGGCCATTCGGTTACGGTTTATGAGCGTGACGACAAAGCAGGTGGTTTACTGCGCTATGGTATCCCTGATTTCAAAATGGAGAAATGGATCATCGACCGCCGTTTAAAAGTAATGGAGGAAGATGGTGTTGAGTTTAAATATAATGTTGAAGTAGGAAAAGATATTACTGCCGACGAGGTGGTACGCGGTCATGACGCAGTTGTTTTGGCAGGCGGCTCAACCATCCCGCGCGATTTGCCTATTCCCGGCAGGCAATTTAAAGGCATCCATTTCGCAATGGACTTTTTAAAGCAGCAGAATAAACGTGTTGGCAATAGCCCGTTTACTGCCGAAGATATATTCGCAACCGGTAAGGATGTAATTGTTATAGGTGGCGGTGATACTGGCTCCGACTGCGTTGGTACTTCAAACCGCCAGGGCGCTGCATCAGTTAAACAATTTGAGGTGATGTTTCGTCCGCCAGAGGCACGCACCCAGCACATGCCGTGGCCAACTTACCCAATGGTACTAAAGGTGACCAGTTCGCACGAAGAAGGTGCCGACCGTTACTGGGGCATCAATACCAAAGAGTTTTTGGGCGATGAGAACGGCGAGTTGAGGGCCATCCGTGTAACCGATGTAAGCTGGGAAACCGATGTTTTAGGCCGCCCGGTAAAGTTTACCGAAGTGGAAGGTTCAGAACGCGAGATACCTTGTCAGCGTGTGTTTTTAGCTATGGGCTTTGTTCATCCGCAACATGAAGGTATGCTTAAAAAGCTAGGCGTTGAGCTGGATGTGCGTAAAAACGTAAATGCTAACGACAAAACTTACCGCACCAATGTAAGCAAAGTATTCTCGGCAGGGGATATGCGCCGCGGGCAATCGCTGGTGGTTTGGGCCATCTCCGAAGGCCGTGAATGCGCCCGCAAGGTTGATGAGTTTCTGATGGGCCACTCAACTTTGGAAAGCAAGGACGGGGTGAATATGTTTGAGCAGGTGTTTTAGCCCCCTAACCCCCTAAAGGGGGAATTTATAGAGCCTTACTAACCAATTATACTATGGCCTGGTCGCATTCGTGATCCGGCCTTTTTTTGTTTTTTATGTCATTGCGAGGTACGAAGCAATCGCACTGAGGCAATTAACCTACATTAATAGTTCGCGATTGCTTCGTACCTCGCAATGACTTAAGCTGGTAATTACCCCTTTGCCAAATAATTCGCCAGCGAAGTGCCTGTGATATAGGTCCAGCCTTTGCTGAAGCTTTCGCGGGCAAAGTCGGCGTTGTCTTTGGTGAAGGTCTCCAGGCCTACGTGGGTCAGTTTCAATCTTGTTTTTCCGTCTTCATCAAAAAGCTCCCAAGTCACGTATGAATCGCCAGGATAATCTTTGTACTTCCAACTGTACGTTAGTTTCTTACCCGGCACTACTTCCGTTATCTCGCATAAATGGGTATATTTTTGCTTTTCTGATCCACCCTCAAAGGAAAAGGTAAAACCCACCTCAGGTTTAAAGTCATCCAGTGTAAAATACCATTCCTTCATTTTATTATTGTCGGTGATGGCCGACCATACTTTTTCAATTGGTGAATTGTAAACTTGTTCAATTACAAATGGTTGTGTGCTCATAATATGTGTTTTAAATATTGAATTACATTGTTTTTACCATAACGGGTTCAGGTTTGGCAGGCTCGCCATTAAGCAGCTTCGCCAGGCTTTCATTCAAATAATAGTTCCAGCCTTTTTCGCAATCTTTATAGCACTCAACTTCAGGAACTAACCCTAAATGTGTCATGGTGACTTTGGTTGAATTGTTTTCCGTACTAATATCCCATATTATACTTGTACCTGTCCATTCGTGTTTATTCTCCAGCCAGGGCATGTAACAATCAATAACTTGCCAAATAATTTTCTTACCAGCGACTAATTCCTTTACTTCAAATGTTTTAAATATATCGCCGAAATGTACCGTAAATGTATCTCCAACGTTTTGCGCGGAGCCTTCAAAGTCTACTGTCCACCAAAGTGGCAGATCATTTATAAAATCGTAAGATTCCTGTGCTGTACAGCCTGCGTTTATAACGTGTTGATAATTTTGATCTTCCATTATTTTGATTGATTTAGTTTGTCGTTTTTTGTTTCCTTTTCTAAAAATTTGCCCAGAGCATCCAATTTTTCCGTCCAGAATATGCGGTACTGCTCAATAAAATCTGATACTTCTTTAAAACCGCTGAAATTGGCTTCGCAGTAGTGCTCGCGGCCTTCTTGTTTTATGGTAACCAAGCCACATTCAGTCAATATTTTAATATGCTTGGATATAGCGGGCCTGCTAACCGAAAAATTATCAGCAATAGAGTTTAAGTTTAATGATTGATGCGCTATCAGGTTAATGATCTCGCGGCGGGTAGGGTCGGCAATAGCCTGGAAAACATCTCTGCGCATAAAGAATATATATTTGTAACCGTTTGGTTACGCAAATATATAAGTAACCATTCGGTTACGAAAGTGTTTTTTGAAAATATTTGGATTTTAACAGACTTACGAAGTTTTTAAAACTTCGTAAGTCGAATATCTAATTACTTCTCTGTCGGATTTTTCTTCCCTGCCAATAGTTTCTCAACTGTTTTTGCCAGGCGTTCGTCACGAGTTTTCTCTTGTTTGGCGGTTAGGAGCCAAAGTACGTATTCCTTTTTGTTGGAGTAGGAGAGTTGCTGGTAAAAGGCCAGAGCCTGCGGTGTTTGTTCCAGTGTTTCTTTCATGATAGGTGGCAGGGTTATCTGCTTATTATCCACATCAATATAGGCCCCGTATTCATTATTGCGCACGGCTTCATTACGCCCTTCAGATGTTTTGGTGTGTTCAACAGGCTTAAATCGTAATGCTGTCCAGGTTTCATTAACGGATATGGAAGTCACCGCCCTTAAACCCAAAGCAGTCAGCTCATTCCAACTGCTCATCATTTCAAGGTCAGTTTGTATGCCCGATGATTTTTTGGGATAGGTGATCCAGAATATGGTATCGAGCTTTAACAGGGGCCTTAGTATTTGCAATGAGGTAGTTAATTCTGTACTGTTTTTTATAAATAGCTGTATACCATTGTATTCACCTTTGGCCTCGTGACTTATTTGCGCGCCACCAGGCAGGGGTTCGATTAATGGCAGGTAATTGACCGGGGCATTGTATAGTAGCCACACTGAACCTGGTTTTATTTGTAACTTTTTTGTGATGTTAGTCATAATGCGCCATTGTGAGGCTAATTTATAAACAATTGGCTTAAATATTGCATATGCTTTATTACCAGTTTATTAACCATTTGTTCCGCTACCTATGAGAACACAAAAACATACCGATGGGCACACCGTAATTGTTACCGGCCCTGTAAAAAACGACCTGAAAAACATGCTGCAGGATGTAAAAAAACTGGACGCCCAGATCAAGCGCCTGCGCGAAGCTGTGAACGCCTACCGCATATCGACTGTCGACCAGTTTACCTGGTAACCATTTTCGAAAAAAAATCCCACAAAACAATACCCGCCGATACCACGACGTTGAATGAATGCTTGGTGCCGAATTGTGGTATTTCGATACAGCTATCTATTTTTTCCATCACTTCATCGCTTACGCCATTTACTTCATTGCCGAATATAAGGGCGTACTTTTCTTCCTTTTTCGGTTCGAAATTATTTAAATTGATGCTGTTTTCAGCTTGTTCAATGGCTATAATTTGATAGCCTTGTTTGCGCAGGTGTTCTACCGCATGAACCGCTTCTTCAAAATAAATCCAGTTTACCGATTGCGTTGCGCCTAATGCCGTTTTTTCAATTTCGCGGTGTGGCGGCTGGGCAGTTATACCGCACAGGCATACCAGTTCAACCGCAAAGCCATCTGAGGTACGGAATATGGAGCCGATATTATGCATACTGCGCACATTATCAAGCACTACAGCAACAGGAAGTTTGGATTGCCCTTTAAATTCATCAACCGAGGCGCGGTTGAGTTCGTCCATTTTTAGTTTTTTGTGGCCGGTGTTCATCGCGGCTAACTTACGAAGAATTAGCCGCTGATTATAATTCGCGGTAATGGCCTTAGTTTGAAAATGAATTATTTTTAAGCACTGTCTCATTTAAGCAAATGAGACAATTTGAGACACATGCATAAACGCTTCTCAAAAAAGCCCAAAATCATTCAAAATAAACGCTTTTTAGACTTAAAATGCCCTGAAAACACCATTTTTGAGCCTCAAAAACGTGCAAAAAGTGCCATTTTTTGCCCAAAAAACTTCAAAAACACAACATTTTTAGCTTTATTTTGCCCAAAAAACACCGTGTTTTCAGCGGCTTTTTGCAATAGGTGTCTCAAAGTGAGACAGAATTTAATTCGCCCACACCGTCACCTATCAACGAGCTATATACCGATGGCTCATAACCTATTTTATCGCTATAATATTTTATCACTTCACGGCTAAAATCGTCGAAAGCATCCGCCTTTACCAAGGCTATGGCACAGCCGCCGAAACCGGCACCTGTCATCCTTGCCCCGGCAACATTAGGGTTGGTTTTTGCATATTCAACTACTGCGTCCAGTTCCTTGCCGCTTACTTCGTATAAGTCGCGCAGTGAATCATGCGAGGCATACATCAGTCTGCCAAATTCGGCTAAATTGTTACCTGCAAGGGCTTTCGCGGCCAGTTTAACGCGGTCGTTCTCCTCAACTACGTGGGTGGCGCGCTTTAATACTACATCGTCGGTAATAAGATGTTTGTATTTGTTGAAGGTGGCCGTATCAATATCACATAAATTATGAATATCCAGTTCCTGTTGTAATGCTTTTAACGCCGTAGCACATTCCTGTACACGCTCATTATATTTTGATTCGGCCAGTTTGCGGGGTTTGTTGGTATTGATGATGGCCAGTACATGGTCGCCCAGGTTACTGTCGACTGCTTCATAATCCAGCGTATCGCAATTCAGCATCAGCGCTTTGTCCTTTTCGCCAAAGGCTACTGCAAACTGATCCATAATACCAGAGTTTAAACCGATGAATTTGTTTTCCACCCATTTAGATAATTTAACCAGGTCGAGTTTGCTGTACCCGGCACTGAAAAGCTGATTAAATGCAAACGCGGTGACCACCTCGATAGAGGCCGACGACGACAAGCCCGAACCTATCGGGATGTTGCCATGATATAACATATCCAATCCCTGTACGGCATGGCCATCCTGCAAAAAATGTTGAATAACTCCCAACGGGTAATTATACCAGCACGAATTTTCTTTGCTATAGCTGCTTTGCAGAGGTATGTCGGCAGTATCCTCAAAATTTACACTCCTGAAACGGAATACGCCATCGTTATTTGGGGCAGTTAGCATGGAAGTACCCAAAGTTATGGCACAAGGCATTACTAATCCACCATTATAATCAATATGTTCGCCGATAAGGTTAACACGGCCCGGCGAAAAAAACGCGTTGACTGCCGGCTTGCCATAAATAGCTATAAATTCCTGTTGTAAATCTTCCTTCATCATTTTAAAATAGGTTCGCAACCACAAATATGCAAATATTTAAATTATTATCTGTTTTATTTACAGTTATTAATTATTGCATAATCAAACTTTGGTTTTTATATTGAGCTGTTATCGTAATTTATCAATATGAACCTTGTATACAGAACCGTATTTGTCAACTTGTTTAAAAAACCGCAAAAAGCATTCAGGCTAATTTTTGAATATGATTTAGAAAAATATCAATATCATTTGCTGGTTATTTTTGGCGTAACGAACGTGTTAAACCGGCAAATCTTTACTTTATCAGATGTTAGAACTAATTTGTTTCCGAATCTTGTTTATGCTATAAGCATAGGAGGAATAGGTGGTTGGATAGGGTTGTTTCTATTATCCCTGCTGATTTATGCTTCGGGAAAATGGCTGAGGGGTGAAAGCAATGGTGAAGATATAAGAATGGTTTTATCATATTCAACTATTGTGGCAACGATTAACCTTGTATTTATCGCTACATGTATTTTGCTATTAAGGTTAAATAATTATCAGCTTCATCATCGCGTATATACCATTAATGATGTTAATTATTGGGTAATAAAAGCCGACTTTATTGTAAATATAATACTGAATATTTACTTTCTTGGCCTGGTAACTATAGGTTTGGCAGTGGTACAAGGTTTTTCATTATTGAAAGGATTATTGAATGTGGCTTTGGCTTTTCTATTAGTAATTGCGCCACTATTTATATTAATATATGTAATTGATTGAGATAAGTGCGTTTTGCTCAAGAGATTTCATGTAAAAATAAACAGAATAAATTCTAACTTGTTCAACCTAAAATAAAGTGAACAAATAACTAAAAGAAGATGAATCAATACCTGGTTACTGCATACGACTATACCGACGATGGCGCTTTAAAGCGCCGTATGGATGTGCGCCCGCACCATTTAGATGGCGCACGCGAATTAAAAGCAAACGGCAATTACGTTTTGGGCGGGGCGATGCTGAGCGAAGACGGCAAAATGATGGGCTCGATAATGATATTGCAATTTGAGGACGAAGAACAATTGGAAGCCTGGAAACAAAGCGAGATCTACATCACCCAAAAAATATGGGAATCGGTGGATATAAAACCGTTTAAGGTGGCGGAGTTATAGAAGCCAGTTGCACTAAAAAGAAACAATATTACCAAAGTTAGAGACTGTGCGATTCCCTCCTCCGGGGAGGGTGAAGGGAGGGGTTTAGGCGCTAATGGATATTCGCTTAAACCCCTCCCGACTACTGCACAATCCAACACACCCCTCTTTATGTTGAGGGAATTAAAAACAAAAAGCCCCGGTACGATTGAACGAGCCGGGGCTTTTTTGTAGGATATTATATAACTTATATTTTTTTCTTGGTGCGCGATGAAAGGTTAACGATATAACCCTGGCCGTTTACGGTTAGGGTAGCATTATCACCGCCGTTAAATACAATAGTACCGGTATAATTAAACGAGCCGCGTTTTGGCATGTCGCCGCTGATAGTAAACGTGGCACTGCCGCTTTTAATATTGCGCAATGGTTTAACAAGCACCAGGTTGGTAATGGTAATATCAACGCTATGTGTGCCTTCAAAGCTGGTGTCGGTTTTTGATTGGAATGAACCGCTGCGTTTGTATTCGCCGTTAATGGTGTAGGTTGGCGATAAATGGTTAACCCCCGCGATGGTAAAATCAGAGCTTCCGGAAAAAGTTGACGAAAGATTTGGGGTTGTGAAGCTACCGCTATAATTAAACATGGTAGCTATGGTGCCGGCATAGGCATTGGCCGAAGTACCGCAAGTATAAGTATAGCTATATTTTGCTTTGTAGCTATAATTGTACTGGTTACCAAATGGTATACTGCGGTTTACGCTGTCGGTCCATGTTTCGCCGCAGGTGGTATCAATCCTTAATTTAGCATCTGCCGAAACGGTGATATCGGTAGTGCCGCTTAATGCGCCCTGTGTGCTTGCTGAAAGCGAGGCGGTTACCAGGTCGGCCGCTTCATCGGTCGAGTTGGAATTTGGCTTTGAGTTACTCCCTTTATTACAGGAAACCATCGCTCCCAGTAAAAGGCACACCACAGCCGTTAATCTAAGTGTTTTCATACGGTTTATTATTTAGTGTTTAGAGGTATTATTTTTTGTATGACCGGATAATAATATAAAGGTTTAACGGCTTTGTAATTTTTTTGTTATAAAAAAATTAACTCATAAAAAAAAGCAGGAAGGCCAGTAAGGCCTCCCTGCTTCAAAATCAAACAAATATGCAGATCATATACTGTCTAACACGGCCATATCGTCTTCGGTAAGGGCTATATCAATCGACTTCATATTTTCTTCCAAATGTTTAACACTTGATGTGCCGGGTATTAATAATATATTATTGGCATGGTGCAGCAGCCAGCTTAAGGCAACCTGGTAAACGGTGGCATTGTGTTTGTTGGCAACAATTTGCAATTTTTGCTGACTGGCAACATTGGCCGCATTTAACGGGAACCACGGGATGAAGGCGATGTTATGCTGTTTGGTATAGTCGAGCACGCTTTCCCATTTTCGGTTATCAACACTATACATGTTTTGTACCGATACCACTTCGAAAAACCCCTGCGCCTTTTTTATATCCTCCACGCTCACTTCCGACAAACCGATATGTTTTATTTTGCCATCCTGCTGTGCCTTCTGCAAAAATTCAAATGTTTTTTCGGCGGGTACTTTTGGATCGATACGGTGCAACTGGTATAGATCGATGCGGTCGAGCTTGAGGCGTTTCAAACTTCCTGCCAATGCATCCTTTAAATGTTCGGGGCTTGAATCGATAGGCCATTGGTCGGGCCCGGTGCGTAACAGACCCCCTTTTGTAGCTATCACCAGGTCGGAAGGGTAGGGCGAAAGCGCTTCGGCAATCAGTTCTTCCGAAACATGAGGGCCGTAACTGTCTGCTGTATCAATAAAATTTACGCCCAGTTCAACCAGCCGTTTTAAAACGCGGATGGCCTCTTCCTTATCCTGCGGCGGCCCCCATATGCCTTTACCGGTAATGCGCATCGCGCCATACCCAAGGCGGTTAACGGTAAGGTCGCCGCCTATAGTGAATGTTTTTTCAAATGAAATTGTTGTATCTGCCATGGTAAATGTTTTATTATTTTAACCGGGGTGTATGGGTTTTGTTTAGATGTAATGTCAACAGGAATGTCATATTTATAACCCATCCATAATTCAATAATAGTATATTGCATCTTCCCGTATAATATTTAATAATGACCGAAAAACGCGATTTTGATGCCATAATAGTTGGCTCTGGGCCTAATGGCCTTGCGGCGGCTATTATGTTACAGCAAAACGGGCTTTCGGTTCTATTGCTGGAAGGGAAAAGTGAAATTGGCGGTGGTTTGCGCTCGGCAGAGCTTACGTTACCCGGTTTTGTTCATGATGTTTGCTCGGCCATCCACCCGCTTGCTGCCGGGTCACCGTTCTTTCAGCAATTACCGCTGGGGAAGCATGGCCTTGAATATATTTATCCCGAAATAGATGCTGCGCACCCTTTTGATAACGGGACTGCAGCTGTTTTGATCAGGTCTGTAGAACAGACAGCGAAATTATTTGGCGCCGATGAACAGGCTTATCTTGACTTAATGCAGCCGATAGTAAACGACTGGCCATTAATAGCGCCCGATGTTTTGGGCCCGCTGCATTTCCCTAAACACCCGCTGGCCATGGCAAGATTTGGTTTCCCGGCATTAACTTCGGCTGTTCACCTGGCAAAACGCTTTAAAACAACCGAAGCGAAGGGGCTTTTGGCAGGAATGGCGGCGCACGGTATGCAGCCTTTAACCAATGCGGCAACATCGGCTATAGCATTGGTTTTAATGGCAAACGGGCACCTCGGCGGCTGGCCGCTGCCCAAAGGTGGTTCAAACCATATTGTTAATGCATTGGCATCCTATTTTACATCAATAGGGGGAAAGATAGAAACCGGGGTGTATGTTCAATCGCTTGAGCAATTGCCATCGGCCAAAGCTGTTTTGTTCGATGTTTCACCGCGGCAATTATTGCAGATAGCCGGGCACAAATTTTCGTCCATTTACAAATGGCAATTGGAACGCTACCGTTATGGTATGGGTGTTTTTAAAATGGACTGGGCGCTCGATACCCCTATACCCTTTACTGCTGAAGGGTGCACCAGAGCCGGCACGGTACATATTGGCGGCACTTTGCAGGAAATAGCCGGTGGCGAGCAGCAGATATGGAATGGTAAGCACCCCGAAAAACCTTATGTGCTGTTAGCGCAACAAAGTTTGTTTGATGCTACACGCGCACCGGTCGGCAAGCAAACCGCCTGGGCCTATTGCCATGTGCCCAATGGTTCAACCGTTGATATGACCGCTATTATAGAAAACCAGATAGAGCGTTTCGCACCAGGATTTAAGGAGCGTATACTGGCTAAACACTCCATGAACACGCAGCAGGTTGAGGAGTACAATCCCAATTATATAGGCGGTGATATTAACGGCGGTGTTATTGATCTGGGCCAGTTATTTACCAGGCCGGCCTTAAGATGGTCGCCTTATAAAACATCGGCGAAAGGATTGTACCTGTGCTCGGCCTCAACGCCGCCGGGGGGCGGGGTGCATGGCATGTGTGGCTATTATGCGGCTAAAAGGGTGTTGAAGGACTTGATTTAGTTCATTGGTTCACTGGTTCATTAGTTCATTGGTATGCAGTGGCGGTAAACATTTCAACTTTGCAACCTTACAACTTTCCAACAAATTTGCTATTTTCGGTACATGCATAAAGGACGGTTAGAGGCTTTCAGCGATGGCGTTATCGCTATTATTATCACCATTATGGTGCTGGAAATAAAAATGCCAGCCGATCATCATGATGATATCGCTTCGCTTTTGCCGCTTTATCCTGCCTTTATCAGTTACGTTATCAGCTTTGTGTATGTAGGCATTTATTGGAATAACCATCATCACATGTTCCAGGTGGTGAAGTCGGTGAACGGTGGTATTATGTGGGCCAACCTGCATTTATTGTTCTGGTTGTCGATAGTTCCCTTAGTTACAGAATGGATGGGCGAAAATAACTTTACCAAATGGCCCACCATAATGTATGGGGTATCGTTAATTATGTGCGGTGTGGCTTATTCAATATTGCTTAGGTTATTAATAAAGCATGAGGGAAAAGAATCCACTTTGGCAAAGGCGATAGGAAGCGACTGGAAAGGGAATATATCGGTAATAATTTACGCGATAGCTATTGCGCTTGCATGGGTAAACCCTTGTATTAGTTTTGCCTTATACGCGCTGGTAGCTTGTATATGGTTCATTCCTGATAGAAGGATAGAGAATAAGGTGGTGAAGGAAGAAAATTAGATTCATATTGAATGTGCTATGTCCCCGATCTTCACCGCAATAGCCTCAAACGACAGGTCAGATTCAAAATATTCAAGCGCGGTTTCCTGCTTTTCTATAATATCTACTTCATCGCATTGCTTTAGGGCCGACAATAATTCGGCTTCATTTCCTGGTTCAAAAAGCAGGCCGCATTTGCCGTTATCGGTTATCATCCGGAATGAAGGTATATCGGTAACTATGGGCATACATGCGCACGACATGGCCTCGCAAACGGCCGTTCCACTGCCTTCGTAATAAGAGGCTGAAATAATAATATCGGCACTGTTAAACCAGTATTGTAATTCGGCGTGTGGCACCCTGCCAATTAAGGTAATGACATCTTTATACGGCGATGTGCCGATGATATGTTGCATGAATGAAAGCAGTTCTTCAGTATGATAGATCATGTACAAATGTGCCGCAGGGTTGGTGGCCGCATATTTTAGAAAGGCCTTTATAACAGTTAACGGGTCTTTGTTGGCATCCAGGCGGCCTACCCAAAGGAAGATCAGCCCTTCAGGTACGTTTGTTTTTTGCCGGGCGAAAGGCTTATCCATCGGTGTAAATACTGATGATACTTCCATCACCTCGTGTATTTTTTTAACCGACGACATATTGCCCCGTTCAATCCATTCGGCACCCATTTCGTAGGAGGCGAAGAGATAGGCATCTATGAACTTGTCGGCTAACTTTTGGGCGTATTTTTTTAAGCCGGTGAATGGTTTTTCGGCATGGTTTTGTACAATGATCTTTACTTTGGGGCCAAGCAACAGGCGCAACTGGATAATTTGTAGCGGGAAATGCAGGCTTTGTATCACCACAACATCAGGTTTTTGGGCCTTGATAAACCTGTGCAGCCGGAACGGGAATTTTAATTCAGTCTTTGTGAAGCGTTTAAACGAGTAATGCACACGATTGTGCCCGTATTCGCCTTCGTAGTCAATTTGCTCTATGCTGATAACATCGTGGTTTTGGGCTAATGCTTCCAGTATGCCGGTATAGGCCTTGATACGGTCGATCCAGGCGGCGGGGCTATTGTATGCCGGGGTATAAACATAGCTGGCAAAAACAAATTTCATATTTGCATGTGCATGTCAAAACGTGTCAATATCAGCAAATGTAAATTTTATTTTGTCAGGCTTTATGTTTCGGGCCAAAGATTTGAACATTATGGGAAAAGATGGAATAAAATGGTAACGCTTTGAGAACAAACCCGATGCCTTTGTATCGGGGCTGGTTTGGAATTGTACTTGGTTGAGCCCAAGTACCGAGGCCAGCTTGTGCACTTTTTGCATTATACCGTCAAAATCTTTATCGGCGCAGCTAATATCACCGATGATGAAGGCATTATTTTTTATTTTGACCCATAACAGCGCCTTCCCTATGCGTAATACCTGTGTTTCGTGACAGTCCTTATGGTTAAAATATAGTTCGTCGCGGTTTACGCCTGAAAAGCCATCATTCAATACTGAGTTTTCAATGCCTTTTTGCGGTACTAAATATTTTTTGAGTACCTGGTACTGGTATTCCTTATACAGCTTTCCTAATAATGGTGTATGCTCAGCAATATTTTCTATCGGGATGGTTTCAACAGGTATCAGGTAAAGCTCCATTGTTTCGGTAGTTTCCCAGTCGAGGTCGACAAAGCCCTTAACGGAATTCTGGTTCGGGAAGCCAAAAATTATTTTGATGCCCTCCTGTGTACAAAGTTTAAAGGTGTTTTTAGCCAGTTGTACAAACAGGCCTTTAAGCCGGTGCAAGGGATGGGTCATGGTATCAACAGACTGTGCGGCCAGTATCAATTTACCATTGTACTTAATAAAACAAGGTACCACGCCATAATAAGCGGCGGGTTGGTGGTGTTCGTCGTAGGCAATAAAGCCGGTATATTCAATGCCGGTGTAAGCTGTATCGTACTTTTTAGCAAAGTATCCCGCAGGCCGCGGATGGTTGTAAACAGCAGTATATAATTTATCCAGGTCGCTTAGGTTGGTGGCACATAAGCGTTCAAAAGTATATATAATGTTACCACTGCTATAATTCATATTTGCGTGTTATGGTAGCGTGTAATTGATTAATGGGCGATATAAAGGGGTTTACCGTAAACCGTTCGCGCATCGTAGTATCGGTAGCATCTTCATCAAACTTAAAATCCATTGCCAGCAGTTGACTGTAGCCTGCGTCTTTGGCAGCTTGTACCACTTCGCGGGTATAGCTGCCGTAGGGGAAGGCAAAACTGTTAACTGGTTTGCCGGTCAAATTTTCCAGGTATTTTTTTGAGCGATGAAGTTCATCAGCAACATTTGCTTTACTGATTTGGGCCAGGTCATTGTGGTAATAGCTATGCGACCCGATGGTAACCAATGGCGATAACGCCAGGTCTTTTATTTGTTCGGGCGTCATTTGCAGCCAGTAGTCCTGGTCATTGGGCCTGCTATCACGGTAGGGGGCAAACCTGTATAGTAATTTTATGGCTTCTGCCTTTTCTTTAAAATCAGCTGAACGCAGCAATTCAGTTAGGTTTTCGCCGCTTTCTTCGGCTATGTATTTATTGTATTTGCCTTTGCGGTACCATTTATCTTTATATTTCAATCTAACGGGTCCGTATTTACCCAAAATGCCCATAAAATCATTCCACAGAATGTCGTAACCGGCATCGCGTATAGCGGTAATAAAAAAGGCGGCTGGCATATTGTATTTTTTTAATAAGGGCAATGCATATTTATAATTATTTACGAAGCCATCATCAAAAGTGATACACACGTTAAATTTTTCGCTGCTGAAATTTTCCCGGTAAAAATCATCGAGTGTAAGCACGTTACAATATTTTTCATACAACTGAAGGTGTTTTTCAAAGGTAGCTGCGGTTAAAAATATCGGGTTAAAACGGGTATGGTCGCCCCTGCAAATGCCGTGATAAATCAAGATACGGTTGCCACGGGCGTTTTTGTAAAAGCTTTCATCTGTCCCTAGTAAATGGCTAATATCCCTGTGCAGGTATTTACCCTCACGGTTTAATTTAGCACGTATTTTTTGGGGTATGCTCATAACTGGCAGTACAAATATTTATATTGATAATCAATCTTTTAAGTATGTTGGAAGAACAGGTAAAAATAGTTGAGGCCTTACAGTTTAATAAATTACGAAGTACTACAGCCTTTGGTTGCCATGCAAAATATTATTTAACATTGGAGGGGAAAACCATATTTGGAACGCGTGTATGATCTGTTGATTAAAAAAGCGCCATTCTTTATTTATGACGCCCAAATTTTTTAACTTTCAGCTTTTGAACCCACCCATGCTTCACAGCCGGTATTATTTAGCTGTTTTATGTAAAAGACTGTTGACCACACTATGGCTGTGCGCGATACCATGTGGCCTTTTGCTGCTGTTTTCCCCTATAAATACATTTGCCGACGGTAGCCGGGAACTCAGCACTAATGGTGGTTACAGGGCCTATCTTTTCTCAAGCACATCGGGCAATTCATCGTTCCCGTTCCCAACTTTAGGTACGATGAAGGTATATGTAAAGGCGGGCGAAACCATTTATGCTGGTTCAAGTGCGCAGGGTATACGGTCGGGCACTATAAATCTTCGTGCGCCAGATGGCTCAAAATATAGCAGTGGCAGCTCGAAAACGACCGGCCTAATCAGTAACCGCGGCCAGGAAAAGATAGGGCCGTTACCACTTACCGGGGGTTACACACCATTTACACAAACTGTTCAAACCGGGCAGGAAGGTATTTGGGAAATTGATTTCGTTTCGCCCGATGTTGGTGCAAGCCAGTTCGCAAACCCCACGTCGGTACCCGCAGATGCCAACTGGACGCAGCCCGCCGGGGTTTATGTAGCAGCCTTTGATGTATCGGTACGCAATGCCGATAATACGGGATTCATCCCCGGCAGGGTATTTACCAACGTGTTTTCGGGCATTTTGGGCACTTTTAACGTTGGCTTTAACGGCATATTAAATATCCTTACAAAAGACGGTTACCAATATAAGCTTGATAATAACGGGCAGGCGGGCAATGGTTTTACTTTTTTTGTGAACAACAAAGGTTTCAGAAACGCGAACAACGCGGCGTCATACCAAAGTATAAACTCAATCGATAATGTTAATGTGCAGGATCCGCGCAAGGACGACACACAATCTGACATTACCCAAAAAATATTTTTTAACCCTCCGGCTGCCGATCTGCCTGCCTCAGCAAAAACGCTTAAGGGGACAACATGGCTGCTTACCATGCCCGGGACATCTGTTATTAGCAATATAAGCTTTACCGGTACTGAAGGTACACCCGGAAAAGCAGGAACGGCGCCGCTTGGCGGCAACTTTATGTTTAACAGCCTTGGCGGCGGTACCTATATTATATCGATAGATGTAAACCGGAACGGCAGTTACAATGACCTGGCCGACCGCAAGCTTACCGGTTCGGTAAACGCCGGGGCTGATACCATATATTGGGACGGCCTGGATGGCCAGGGCAATAAAGTGGTTGCCGATACGCTAAACGGTTATAACGCGCAGGTTGCTATAACCAGCACCGCAGGCGAAGTGCATTTCCCGTTTTTTGATGTAGAACGTAACATCAATGGCATATTACTTACCCGCCTGAATGGTGATAAAGCGCCTGACAATACACTATATTGGAATGATACACCCATTGATGTTGTTGGCACACCATCAAACCCGCGAAAAAATTTAACAGGTATAAACAGCCTGGTAAACGGGCACAAATGGGGCTCGCCGACCGGCAACCCCACTAATGATGCCGATTTTGGCAATAATAGGGGTATTGACACCTGGGCTTATATACCCGTGCCGCCGGTAAATAACACAGTAAATTTTAAAGTATATGAGGCCGACCTGCAGGTTGACAGCATCAAATCAAATTCGGGTTGTACAGGGCAGGAAATAATATATAGTGTTAAAGTAATAAATAACGGGCCCGATAATGTGACGGGCGCCAAATTTCACTTTGAATTTTCCCCCGATATTACAGGGGTATCAGTTAGTAGTATTGCTACTGCAGGAGGGGTATCGGCTATATATAAACGAGTTCTTTCGGCGGGCGCCTATGATGTAGATATAGACCTGGCGAACGGCGCTGTGCGGACTTTTAATATCAAGGGTATCGTTTCGTTAACATCCAATGGTAATTTGCAGGCCTCGGCCAGCATATTGCGCCCTGCTGATGTTACTGACCCAGATGCTACAAACCCCTATGCAAAAGCACCGGCAGACCCGCTTATTGAATGTAATGCATTGCCATCGGGCCCGGGCTGTAATAACATTATAACCAATTTAACGGTATTCTCCATATCGCCTGATGCAGGGCCCGACCAAACAGTTTACCAGTATTCAACTGCTACAATTACTGCAAAGCACCCAGGCACATGGAACCAGTCACCCAGCGACCCCGCAATAGTTAATATCACAAACCCTTCAGCAGGCTCAACCACTATAACCGGGCTTAATGTGCTGGGTGTTTATCATTTTATAAACACTAATGCCAATGGCTGCACCGATACCGTTGCGCTAACCGTTGTTACGGCAAATATTACCATCCCTAATATTTTTACGCCTAATAACGATGGCAAAAACGATGTTTTTGTAATAACGGGACTTAGTTCGTATTCAGGCTCGCAGCTTTTTATTTATAACAGATGGGGGAATGAAGTTTACCGGTCAGACAATTACCTGAACAACTGGGATGGCAGCGGGCTTGCCGAGGGTACTTATTATTATTTACTGAACAGGAAAGATCATGACGGCACTATTACGCCATTTAAAGGCTGGGTATTTTTAAAACGCAGTAAATGATGGGAAGCCGTAAACATTATATATTATTTACGGTGCTGGCTTTTTTAGCGCTAAAGGCCAAAGCCCAGCAAACCATTCAACTGAGCCAGTATATGTTTAACGGGTTGGCCCTGAACCCGGCTTATGCGGGTTATAAAGAGGATTGGACATTAAACCTGAGCAGCCGCATACAATGGGTGGGTATAAATGATGCGCCACAAACCAATACCGTATCGGTTGATGGACTGGCCAGCAGTGATAATCCAAACGTGGGCCTGGGCGCCATAGCCACCGTTGATAAACTTGGGCCTGAAAGCAATTCATCGCTTTATATAAACTACGCTTACCGGCTCCGTTTGGACGAATTGGATACCAAACGCCTGTGCTTTGGCATTGGCGCAGGGGCGATACAGTACAGCCTTGACGGTTCAAAATTTACACCTGTTGACGCGGGCGATGCTGATATTCCATCGGGCACTGAAAGCAAGCTTATGCCCGATTTTAGGTTTGGGGTCTATTATTATTCGCCCAAAATATACTTTGGCGCATCGGTTTTCAATATACTTACTGATGCCTTTGACCGTATAACCAATAACCCCGAAGTAATTAAGCCTGTACGTACAGTTTATTTAACAGGCGGAGCCATGCTGCCACTGTCGGACTACGTTGATGTGAAGCCCTCGGTAATGGTACAGGAAGATTTTAAGGGCCCCACAAATGTGTCTGTTACAACGTACCTTGCTTTTAACAGGCGGTTTTGGGTAGGAGGCTCGTATCGAACGGGCATCAGCGCCTGGAACAGTAATTTGGTGAGTAATTTAAGCGGGCAGGATGCCGCAGCTGCAATTGTGCAGGTATATGTAAATGAAAATTTTAGGTTAGGTTACGCGTATGATTTTACCACCAGTAAACTGGCCAGTTACCAGAATGGTACACACGAACTCTCATTAAGTATAACGTTTCCGCGTAAAAAGCAGCGGGTAATTAGTCCGCGATATTTTTAGCATGATGAAGAAGTTAACCGCTATATGTTTATTGTTACTGGTGCTGGCTGCCGTTGCCGGGGCGCAGGAACAGCCTGGCATAAAGCAACAGGCCGATTATGCTTATGACAGGTATGAATATTATAAGAGCCTTAACCTGTACCTTCAAATTGCTGATAAAAACAACGTGAACATACAGGTTATTGAGCGCCTTGCTGATTGCTACCGCCGCCTGAATATGTATGCCGATGCCGAAATATGGTATGAAAAGGCGGTGGCTGACCCGAAAGCCGATAAAACAGATCACTTTTATTATGCCGAAGTATTGCAACGCAACGGCAAATTTGAGCAGGCTAAGAACCAGTACAGGCTTTATTTTGATAATGGTGATGCAGAACTGGGGCGCAAATTAGCCGATTGTGACCGTGCGGCTTTATGGATTGGGCAAAAGTCGGGCTATAAGGTTGAAAATTATAAAGCGATGAATTCGGGCAGTTCAGATTGGGGCTTAACCTATGAAGGGGCCACCGGCCTCATCTTTACATCCGACCGTTTAACGGATGAGAACATAGATAACCGCACCGGTAACAACTGGTTTAAATTATATCGCTATGATATTAAGCTCGACAATTTGAGGCAAATGACACTCACGTCGGCCATAAAAAATAATTTTAGCGGCGATTACCACATTGGCCCTATGGCCTTAAACGATTCGGCCAATACCGCATACATCACCCTCACTACCGAAGTGCCCAAAAAGAAACTCGACCTGGATAAAAAAGAATGGAAAAGCAGGCAAAACCTATACTCGCGCCGATTGCAATTGGTTGTTGCCAAAAAAATAAACGACCAATGGGTTATTAGCGGCAGTTTCCCGTATAATAATATTCAAAAGTATTCGGTTAGCAGTGCCACTTTATCAAAAGACGGGCGGCTGTTATACTTTGTTTCGGATATGCCCGGTGGCGAGGGAAAAACCGATATTTGGTACTGCGAAAAACAGGGAAACACCTGGGGGGCACCAATAAATTGCGGAAAAACGATCAATACAAAGGAGGAAGAAGATTTCCCCTGCATAGCTCCCGATGGAACATTATATTTTGCCTCGAAGGGGCTGCCGGGGATGGGGGGCTTTGATATTTATGCCGCAAAAGGTGAGGGAGCAAATTGGAGTGCACCGAAAAACCTGAAATATCCTGTAAATACTACCAGCGATGATTTTTATTTTGTAACCCGTGATGGGTTAAGCGGCTACCTTTCATCGAACAGGGATGGGGGAGTTGGCAGCGACGATATTTACAGTTTTAGATTTAACACGGCTGATGCTGTAAATGAAAACCCGCCCATCGCCCAAAATACATCGGTTACAGGCAAATCTGCCAGTAATATACCAAATGCACCCGGCGTAAACACATCTACTACTGATGAAAACAACCAACAAGCCTTTGTATTTGAACCCATTTATTACGACCTGGATAAATACGACATCCGCCCTGATGCAGCCGAGGTACTGGACAGGCTGATCGCTTATTTGAACAAATACCCTGCTTTACGTATAACGGTGTCGTCATACACTGATTCGCGGGCATCAGGTGATTATAACATAACCTTATCAGAACGTAGGGCCAACGCGGCAGTAAAATATCTTACCGAAAGAGGAATTGCACCAGGCAGGTTGGTTGCCAAATGGTTTGGGAAAACAAACCTGGTAAATGATTGCGGCGATAGCATACCCTGTACCGAGGCCGAGCACCAGTTGAACCGCCGGACCGAGTTTGAGGCGATTGTGTTTGATAAGTGAGCCTGCACAGTTTGCTTATGCAACTTCCAGCACGGGGTTAGCTGGTATGGTGAAGGCAAATTCTGAGCCTGCGCCTTGCTGGCTGGTTACCCATATACGGCCATTACATTTTTCAACCAGGTCCTTGCAGAACAGCAGCCCCATGCCTGTGCCTGATTCGTTTTTTGTGCCGGTGCCGCTATCAACCTTGCTTTTAAAAAGCTTATTGAGCTGTTCGGGCGGGATACCTAAGCCTGAATCTTTTACCTTTATCACCACGTCATGGTCATTACCATTCTCGGCAAAAATTTCAATGGTATCATTATCGCCGCTAAACTTTATAGCATTGGTTATTAAATTGCGTATCACAATACGTATTGAATTGGGGTCGGCTGAGGCCTGCATACCATCTGGTACATTGCTCATCAACTCAATTCCCTTCAAGGCAGCCTGTTCATGGTAACTTTCAATCTCATAGCTCACAATCTCTTTAACAGAGAAGTTTTTTACAGAGCTATCAAAGTTCTCCATCTGGCTGTTTATCCACGATAGGAGGGTATCAAGAAAATCAGAAGTGTATTCCAGCCTTTTCAATACGGTAGGTATCATTGCTACCAATTGCTGGTGGGTAATGCTTTCATCCTGCAATAAAGAGAATAAGCCTCGCAACGTACTTAAGGGTGCCCTAAGGTCGTGAGCCAATATCGATATTAGCCGGTCCTTTAACACATTAAGTTCGTTTAATTTTTCCGCCTGTTCATTAATACTTGCTTTTTGTGATAATACCTCGTGGTTTTTTTCTTCCAGCATAAGGTTAATGGCCTGCTGTTTACGTTTTTGCTTATAATAAACAACCGATGTAACCACCATGGCTAAAATGATGATGAAAAATATGGCATTTATCAGCCGCTGGCTGCGGATCTTTTGCTGATATAGCAAGTCGCGTTCCTGTTGTTGTTGTGCCAACTGGCGTGCCTTAGCTGCAAAATCAAGCTCAAAATTGTATGAGGTTAGCTTTTGTATACTTTCATTATTCTTTAGCTGGTTTTTAAGGTCTAAATATTCATTCAGCATAGCGTATGCTCTGTCATATTGCCCCAATCCGGCCAGTGTTTTGTTTAGTTGCAATGCAGCATTCGCCCTTACCGATAGGTTGCCAAGCTTTACAGCTGATGTTTGACCCTGAACGGCATATTTGTAGGCGTTAACATAATCCTTTTGCATATTATATACAGTCGTCAAACCAATAAGCGCGTAGGCCTGATTGTAAACAAATTTAAAGTCGCTTGCAACCTGCAATGATGTATCAAGATAACTTATAGCTAGTTTATGCTGATTTTTATGGGCATAACACAATCCCAGATCGGTATAAACAGAGCCTAAACCATCTTTATCATCTTGCTTTTTAGCAATTGCAAGCGCCGTTTTTAAATGCGATATGGCATCATCATACTTACCCTGGGCCAGCAAAATTTCGCCTATATTCTCATTTATAGTGCCTACACCCTGCATATCGGTACTTTTGCTGGTAATGTTAAGCGCCTTATCAAAATAAGCCAGCGCATTGGGATAAACCTCCATGCTTTGCAGCACTACACCAATATCATTATATAAATCGCTTGATAAGCCGACGTAATGGTTTTTAACTGCTATAAACAAAGCTTTATAGTAATAATCAAGCGCGTTTGACATTTTGCCCTGGCTATAATAAACAATGCCTATATTTTTATAGGTATCGGTTAAACCCTGTTCATCATTTATCTGCTTGTTAATGGTTTCTGCCATATTTAAATACGACAGTGCGAGTGTATAATTGGCCAGCAAATTATACATGCGGGCGTATGATATATAAGAAGTACTCAGTCCTTTATAATCATGAAGTTTCTTGTAAATTTCAATAGCTTCAGCTAAATCTTCTTTTGCTTCGGATGAACGGCCCTGTAAATAACTTACATGCCCGGTTTGCAGTAGTCCACCAGCCATACCTGCAGGGTAGTGTATTTTTTTTGAAAGTTCAATACTTTTATTGCCGTAATAATAAGTACTGTCGGGATTGGTGTGGAAATATTCTTCGGCTAATTTATTCAGGTTATTAATAACCGCTGTATCCGGATTTTTCTGATAATCCGGTATTGTTCCTAAAAGATTTTTAATGCTATCCGCTTCGCCATTCTTCATCATGGCAAAACACGGTATGCACAAAAACAAACAAATAAGCGTTAAGAAAAACTTCAATTTTTTCAATTATAGTTAATTAGCTGTATGATCTGCCAAGATCTAAGTCATTGGTTATACGGAAAAATCAATAAAAATGTTTACTTAAAAATAAGCATTAGTTAATTATGGATATGTTGGCATTTTGAGTATTAAAAATCGCTTAATTAACTCATTAAGACGACTTTTTAATATTTAGGTTTCTGAAATGCTGATGTTTTTTGTAGCAGTATAAAGTGAAAATGTTAATTTTGCGATAATTATTTTGAAGATACGTTACATCTTTTTTGTGCGGGCCTAATGTGATTGAATGAAAATAACCTATACCAACCTGTTAGCCAGGAAGATACTACTGGCATTTTTGTTATTTACCATCCTTATTTCTGTAGTTGCACTTTTTGTAAGGAATAACATAAACAATAAATTAGCCACTGTATCAAAATTAGCCGGCAATGTAGAGAACAGCCGGCCACGCCCCGAACAAATATTACTTTTACTGCACCAGGCTGAAGATGATTTCCAGGCATCGCTACTAAACGCCGATAGTAAAAGGAGTGCCGACTATAAAACCAACCTTTCGTTAGCCTTTAAACAGATAGATACATTATTGCGCGGCACCGCCGATACAATAAACCTTACATTGGCCGAACGTAATAAAATAAAATTCTCTTACCGCGAAAAACTAAAACTATCGGAAAGGCTATATGAGCTTAAGCATGGTTTTGATTCGTTGCTTACAGTTTATGCAGATTTTGATAAGCAGTCGGCCGAAGATAACAGTAATTTAGCAAGCCCGGTTCTGACTACAAAAAAGAATTCAAAGAATACCACCGATACCGTTCAAAAAACCACTCCCGCGCAAAAAAAAGGGTTGCTGAAAAGAATAAAAGAGGCAATAGTAAATAAAGATTATGGCTCAAAAAGTGTTAAGGAGATAAACCACAATAATAACACTCATACCATTGATCAGGCTACCCAGCAAATATTAACCCGCGACCGGAACGTCTATGCCCGTAAATTGCAACGACTGCAACAGCGTAACGAAAGGCTGCTTATTATTCAACGCGAACTGATAGCACTCAACACGCGTATTACCGGCCAGTTAGAGCTTATTATTAACGAGGTAAAGGAGATAGATTATCAGTTGGCCGACCAGTTTAAGTTAATGGCAATTCAAAACTATAAACAAACTAATGAACTTTTGAATACATTGTACCTTATAGCCTTATTGCTGGTACTTACTTTTGCGGTATTGCTTATTTTATTTATCAGCAGGCTTAACAAGTCTGAAATATCATTGAGGAACGAGAACGAGCGTTCAATAAATATCGCACAGCAAAAAATGGATCTGCTGCTGCACATGAGCCATGAGGTGCGGAACCCCTTAACGGCTATTAAAGGCTTCCTGTATATATTCAGTAAATCGCCGCTGTCCGAAAGACAGGAAGAAATGCTCGATTCAATTAGGATATCATCAGATATGCTGCTGCGTACATTAAATGATACGCTTGATGCTGCGAAAATGGAGAATAGTGAATTTAAGATCAATAGTGATCCCTTCTCACCTGATTTTACTTTAAGGAGTGTGATTGAAAGCATGGAATTCAGCGCGCAGAAAAAAGGCCTTACTATGGCATATAATTTTAAGGGTGATGCAGATAAAATTGTATTGGGCGATGGCTTTAGGTTGGAACAGGTAATGGTTAATTTATTAAGTAACGCCATAAAATACACCGATAAAGGAACGGTTACTGTAAACGCCCGGCTCGATACTGATAATAAATTATATGTTGATGTTAGCGACACAGGAATGGGCATTAGCCCGGAACAGCAAACAAGCCTTTTTTCAAAATATTATCAAACCAGTTCATCAAAAGGTAAGATCGGTACCGGGCTTGGGCTTTACATATGTAAAAGCCTGGTAGAATTACAGGCCGGGAAAATAAACGTAAAAAGTGCGGCAGGTGCAGGTACAACGTTCAGCTTTTTTATCCCCTATAAAAATAGTGGCGAAAGGAATGCAGGTAGCGAAAAAGTAGATGACCCGGCATCATTGCTTAATGGCATAAGTATTTTAGCGGTTGATGATAATGAACTTAGCCTGCTGTTTCTAAAAACCATGATAGCCAAATTGAACATCAAGTTTTTTCAGGCATCAAACGGAAGGGATGCTTTAGATCAACTTGCAAAAAATAAGATAGATATTGTATTAACCGATATTCAAATGCCAGGTATGGATGGAAATGACCTTCTTGCCGCCATACAAAAGTTAAACAGGCCCAACGGAAGTATACCTGTAATAGCAATTGGAGGTACGGTCGGTCAGGCCGAAAATAAGAAACTATTAAAAAAAGGTTTCTCGGGTATTGTAAATAAACCATTTGCCGAAATGGAACTGGTAGAACAATTGCTTATGGTGCTCAATAACAAATAATGTATATTTAGCTTTATGAAAAGCATATGCACCTAACATGATACACCATACCAGGTATAAACAGTTAGATAGTTTACGCGGCCTTGCAGCTTTATTCGTTTTCTTTACACATTTTTTAGGGCTAAAAGGGAACATGCCATTATTTTACCGGTTAAAACTTACCCCTTTAGGTGTTTTGGTTAATGGCAATGGCGCTGTTATGTTTTTTTTTGTATTAAGTGGCTTTGTTTTAAGCCTTCCATTTATTAATGCCGAAAAACCTTTAAAACTTACTGCATTTTATACAAAAAGGTTATTCAGGCTTTATCCTGCATTTATCGTCGCCATTATTGTTTCAGTATTTTTTAAATTATTTGTATTTGATAAGCCTGCGATGGCCTTATTCACCGGCTGGATAGAAAATTTTTGGAATTGGGATTTTGATAAAGCCAACATAGCCGGGCTTTTAAAAACTTTTTTATTGGTAGGGCCGCAATTTAATGCCAACCTCATTGATCCACCCATATGGTCCTTAATCATAGAAGTGAAAATGTCTTTAGTATTGCCCCTTTTTATAGTCATCGCATCGCGCAGCAAACCGGCCCTTAATATTGGCTTGCTGGTATTTTTAATAGGGTTGGCATGGCAATATGAATACGATGTATGGGCCTTAGCTGTATTTTATATGGGTATACTTATAGCAAAGTATAAAAATACTATCGTAGCAGGATTAACAAATAGGAGCGCACTATTCGTGGTACTTATAAGCATACTTGCCATATTCGCATATAATAATAACTATGAGTTTCCCGGCTTTATACAAAAATTGCAGTTACCTTTCAAATACTCACTAAGCAAATATTTAATGGCATCAGGCAGTTGCATATTGATAATACTTGCATTGACGTATGAAAAATTAATACACTTTTTAGAACATCGTTTTTTTAACTTTTTAGGAGATATATCTTATAGTTTTTACTTGGTACACGCCCCCATACTATTAACCATGGCATCGTTATTTAGTAATAAATATTTATTGAGCCCGGTTTACATATTTTTATCCACCTTAATATTAACAGTTGCGCTGGCATATATTATGTTTATTTGCATTGAAAGGCCGTTTCAGCAAATGGCCAAACTGTTGATAGCAAAATATAAAATCTTAAACAGCCTGGGCATAAATTAACATCCTTAAAATGATAAATCAGTAATTAGTACCATTAATGCATGAATAATAGCCATTGTAACTAGCATTATTCAATGTAGATTTGTGGTATGGCAAAAAGTAAATTTCCGGTATATGATATAAGCCAATTGGCCGAATTTAAGCATAACGACCTGCTTATCAGTCAATTTGCCCCGTACCTGGCCATTCACCAAAACTTACAACAGGCGCACAAACACAATTTTTATCACCTGGTATTTTTTACAGAAGGGGAGGGCTCGCATACTATCGATTTTGAAAGATTCGAGGTAAAGCCTTACCAATTATATTTTATGATACCCGGCCAGATGCATCAATGGAATTTTGAAGGCAAGGTTGATGGTTATGTAGTAAATTTCTCGCCTGAATTTTTTCAGTCATTTCTGGTTCAAACTGGTTATTTGAATCGGTTCCCATTTTTTAGTGGGAATACGGACCATGCTGTAATTGATCTGCCTGTTGGGCACCAATTAGTGGTGCTTGATATATTTAAAAAGCTGTTGACCGAATATGAAGAGAAACAACCTGCCACCCTCGATATGATACGGACACTGCTTTTGCAATTGTTTATAATTGTAAACAGGCTGTCATTGCCAGCTGCATTAAAACCAGCCAGCCCATATAACTTAACCCTGCTGCAAAACTTTCAGCAGTTGATTGAAAAAAATTACTTAACCCTGCGCTTACCAAAGGAGTATGCGGCGCTGTTATATATCACTCCCAATCATCTTAACGCGCTTAGTCATGATTTACTGGGTATTCCGGCAGGGGAAGTGATACGTAACCGGGTGATATTAGAAACTAAACGTTTGTTAGTGAACCCCGAACTCAGCATAGCCGAAATAGCATCGCAACTTAATTTTGCTGATAATTCATATTTCACCAAATTTTTTAAAAAGCAAGCTGGGCTAACGCCAGAAGAATTCCGCAAACAATTAATAACAGAACATCATGAAAACGCTAAACTTAGTTAAGGAAAAAGACATGGTACCATCAGAATTTAAAGCCGCCTTACACGCCAAATGCCCCAAATGCCGCACCGGGAATATGTTCACCGGCCCTATGTACAGCTTCGGCACTCAAAAAATGAATGAGCGCTGCCCGCATTGCAACTTTACATTTGAAATTGAACCAGGCTATTTTTATGTGGCCATGTTTGTAAGCTACGCCATGAACGTTGCCGAAATGGTTGCTGTGGCCGTTGGCACATCAATACTTACAGGCAGTCATTCGCCATGGTTATATGTAGCGTTATTGTTGGGGGTGTCATTTATTCTTTCACCTTTTCACTTCAGGTATTCAAGGGTAATATTGTTGTACTGGCTAACCCCCGGTGTAAAATTTGATCCGAACAGGGTATAAGAATAAGACTTAACCTCACTACTCTATATCACTCCGCCGTTGTCGGGTCTATAACGGTCATCACACGGCTAACCGAATTTGCCGGGAAACCGCCCAGGCTGGCGTGTTCGCGGACCATCTCCTCGTTAGGTGCAATATACACGCAATATATCTTGTCCGCAGTTACATAGCTGTTCAGCCATTGTATCTGCGGGCCTAAATTGCTTAATACACCACATGAGGTTTGCGAAATAGATCTTAATTGTTCGGGCGAAAGGTTACCTGCTCCGGGTATTTCTCTTTCAATTACATACTTAGGCATGGTTTTGTATTTGATAATTAGGTGGTTATACTTCGGGGTAATAATCAAAGCTATACTTTCTTTTCTTTCAATCCAATATTTTTCCCGCTTATTTTCTGCCAATAATTTCATCTGCAGATTTTATACTTTAACTGTTTTCTGTTCATAATAATTACTTTTATTTGCTGCGAACGTAATCATCTGTTAAAATGAGCCTGATCACACTTTACAATCAATATATAAGCACAGTAAACTGGGAGAATGGAGCATTATGTGATCATAATGTAGGTGGAAGTATTGATTTATGGCAAATCAACATCAATGATAATCTGCCACAGATCAATAAATTCCGGTATGTTTTAGCTCCCGATGAAATTACACGTGCAAATAAATACCTGAGAGCAAGTGATGGCGATAAATTTATTATCAGCCGGGGGGGCTTAAGGTATATATTATCTGAGTATTTAAAATGCGCGCCTGGTGAGATCCGGTTTAACATAGCAGCTAATAATAAACCCGAAATAGATTATCCATCAATAACTAAACTCCATTTTAACCTTTCCGATTCAGCCGATAAGGTTCTTATCGCAATAGCTGCATCGCCTGTTGGTATAGATGTTGAGCTAATAAACCCAAAATTCAGTTACCAGGCTATTCTAAATAATAATTTTAGCCCGCTGGAAGCCGAGTATATTAACGATGAGGATAGCTTTAAACGTTTTTTTTTATTATGGACACGAAAGGAAGCTATATTAAAAGCTACCGGTATTGGTTTAACAGATCACCTGAAACTTATCCCATCGCTTAATGGGCAGCATGTTATTGATGGTAGTTTATTGTCGACAGTAAGTGACTGGCAACTAAAAAGTTTTGAAATAAGCGGGGATTATATAGCCACAATTGCCTCAAATGCGTTGAAAAATAACCACAGATTTTGGAATTTTTTGCCTTGAATAAAAATATTTTATCTCTAACATTAAATTTCGCAAAAAAATCAGGATATTTAGGGGAAATAAAAACCCTCGCCAAGTGTTTACGTATAAGTGGAAATAAGGTGGTGGACTTATTTTAAAACCCTAAAACTTAACTATTTTTTTACTCATTTATGAACAGAATTATTCACGAGACCCTTTAGGCGTTCTTTTTGCTATATATTTTATACTTCCTTTAGTTGTCCTACTAAACTATAGGAGTGTTTATAGCCTGTTTCTGTCTAGAAAACCCCGCTAAGCGATTGGACAGAGATTGGCCGGTACTGGATTTTTTGAATAATTAGGCAATAGATTATTATGGTTTATGCAGGCACAGTTGTAGATATTTTTATACGCAGGGCTGAAGAACAGCCCGGGAATTTAGCTCTTAAGTTTGGCGGGATAGAACTTACCTATAAGCAGTTGGACGAACGGTCGAACCAGGTGGCGAATTTCCTTATAACAAAAGGCATAACGGCCGGTACGCTTGTTCCTATCTGCTTGCAAAGGCCTTTGGATACGGTTATTGCCGTTTGGGGTATATTAAAAGCAGGCGGTGCTTATGTACCTATCGACCCGGAGTTTCCCATCGACCGCATAAAATATATGATAGGCGATACCGCTGCAGAAGTGGTAATATCCGATAGCCAAACAACCCCGTTTTTAACTGCTGCCGAAGGTAAAACCATTATTTTGGCCGATAATGACTGGGCCATAATAAATGGAAGTTCCACTTCACCAACGGGTATAAAAATACCTGGGGATAGCGTAGCTTATGTAATTTATACTTCGGGTTCTACAGGTTTACCTAAGGGTGTTTTAATTGAACACAGGTCGCTGACTGAATACCTCGATGGCCTTATAAACCATATGCCTTATGCTGATTGCCGATCATTTGCTTTAGGGGTATCGTTCGCGGCGGATTCGGTTATTACGCACTTGTTCGGTTCACTTACCTGGGGTGGCGAATTGCACCTTTTTAATAAAAACGACTATAATAACGCTGAATATATCCACAATTATTTCGATACCGTTGGTATTGATTGCATGAAGATTGTGCCTTCGCACTGGAAATCGCTGGCGTTGAATGGCAAGGAGATATTGCCTAAAAAAATATTAATGTTTGGCGGCGAGGCATTGTATACGGCCATGATAAAGGACGTATTGCCAGCTTCATCGCGCGAATGTATCCTCATCAATCATTATGGCCCTACCGAAACTACGGTTGGGCAATTAATGCACGAAATAGGGGAAAATATTGTATACGGCCATATTATACCTATTGGCAAAACATTTACCGATGCCACAATTCATATATTGGATGAAAATGGCAACGAAGTGGAGGGCGACCAAACCGGCGAGCTTTACATTGGAGGCACCTGTGTTGCCCGTGGCTATTTAAACCGCCCCAAATTAACCGAACAACGTTTTGTAAAAGACAAGTTTAGCAGCGATGAAAACGCCCGCCTGTACCGCACAGGCGACCTTGTACGCAAATTACCCAATGGCGATATTGAATTTTTAGGCAGGATAGACGACCAGGTAAAAATACGTGGTTACCGTATTGAGCTTGGTGAGATAGAGAATGTACTGCAAAAGGCCCCGGGCGTAAAGCAATGCGTGGTATTGGCCAAAGAAGGAAGCAATGGCGATAAACGCCTGATAGGCTACGTAGTTTGCCCTTCAGGGTACGACAAGAAAGCCATTATTAGTTACCTGGAAGAAAAGTTGCCCGTTTTCATGGTACCGCAATTGCTGGTGCATTTGGAAGCGCTGCCATATTTTCCGAATGGTAAGGTTGATAAAAAAGCCCTGCCAAATCCTGATGCATCAACATTATTAACAAACGCTTACTACGCGCCTGCTACGAATACCGAAGCATATATCTCGGATATATGGAAAGAGATATTAGACGTAGAGCGTGCAGGCACCGATGATAATTTTTTCGAACTGGGTGGTAACTCCCTGCTGGGGCTAAAATTTATCGCGCTGTTAAAATCGCGCCATCAATTGCAGGTACCTGTAGCTAAACTTTACCAGTTTCCTAAAATAAAAGATCTTGCCGCTTACCTGGATGGCAAAACAGTAGCAAAGAAAAGCAGGAAAATAGCAGCCTCAGCAAACGCCGATGTAGCTGTTATTGGCATGTCGGGCAGGTTCCCGGGCGCTAATTCTATCGCCGAATTATGGGATAACCTGAAAAATGGCAAAGAAACCATCAGCTTTTTTACAGATGATGAGTTGGATAGCAGTATTTCGCCATCGCTTCGCAATAATCCTAATTATGTAAAAGCAAGGGGAATCCTAAGTGATGTAAAAGGTTTTGATGCCGCATTTTTTGGCATCAACCCAACATCGGCTGAACTGATGGACCCGCAGCAGCGCATATTTCTGGAAATTGCTTGGGAAGCAATGGAAGGCGCCGGTTATGTCTCCTCGAAGTACGATGGCACGATCGGCGTATTTGCCGGGGTAAGGTTTAATACTTACTACGCCAATAACGTACTGCCTAATGACGAACTGGTTGAAACCGTAGGCAGTTTCCAGGTTGTAACACTTAACGATAAAGATTATGTAACCACCCGCACCGCTTACGCGCTTGATCTGAAGGGCCCTGCGGTGAACGTGCAGTCTGCTTGTTCTACATCATTACTGGCAGTTGCGCAGGCGGTTCAAAGTATTCGGAACGGGCAATGCGACATGGCGCTTGCCGGTGGGGCTACTATAAATTCGCCTGTAAATGTTGGCCATTTGTATAATGAAGGAGCCATTTTAAGTAACGATGGCCACTGCCGCCCATTTGACGCTGATGCGCGCGGCACTGTATTTAGCGATGGTGCTGGCGTAGTGTTATTAAAAAATAAAGACAAAGCCATTGAAGATGGCGATACCATTATAGCGGTTGTAAAAGGCATTGGCTTAAGTAACGATGGCGGAGATAAAGGTAGTTTTACGGCCCCAAGTGCCGAAGGCCAGGCCGCAGCCATCAGTATGGCGATTGATGATGCAGGCATAGACCCGGCCAGCATAAGCTATATTGAGACACATGGCACAGCAACGCCGTTAGGCGACCCCATTGAAATAGAGGGACTGAACATTGCCTTCGGCGACCAGGAAAGGAAACAATATTGCGCCATAGGTTCTATAAAAAGTAATTTTGGCCATCTTACTACTTCATCGGGCATTGCCGGTTTTATAAAAGCAAGTTTGGCTTTATACAACAAGCAGATACCGCCATCAATCAATTACAGTAAGCCAAACCCGCATATTGATTTTGAGAACAGCCCGTTTTTTGTTAATACAAAGTTAAGCGACTGGAGTACTGAACAAAGGATCGCCGGCGTAAGCTCATTTGGCGTAGGCGGTACCAACGTACATGTTGTTTTAGGCGAAGGTGAAAATGTACAGGTTGAAAGCACAACATCGCGCCCCGCGCAGTTATTATGCTGGAGCGCAAAATCAGCCAAAAGCCTTGATGCTTACGGCGATAAACTAACCGCTTATTTAAGCAATATAAATGAAGCTGATTTTGCTGACGTTGCTTATACACTGAACACCTCGCGCGAAGATTTTAACCATCGCAGGTTTGTAGTAGCTTCCAGCCCTAAGGAATTTGTGGAGAAGGCAAACACTATCACCCAAAACACCAAGATACTTAAAGAAAAACAGAAGGACATCGTCTTCATGTTCCCTGGCCAGGGCGACCAGTATTTAAATATGGCCAAAGACCTGTACAATACCGAAAAGGTATTTAAACAGGCAATGGACGAATGTGCAAGCATACTAAAAGCAGAACTCAGCGAAGATATTCTTGATATCATCTACCCAAAAGAAATAAACCCCGAAACGGAGGCTAAACTTAGGGACACGGCTTACAGCCAGCCCGCATTATTTTCCATCGGCTATTCGTTGGGTAAATTGTGGATGAGTTGGGGCGTATTCCCAACCGCGTTTATAGGGCATAGTATCGGCGAATTTGTATCGGCTTATTTTGCAGGTGTGTTTTCATTGCACGATGCCCTTAAACTTATCGCCGCCCGCGGACGAATGATGAGTGGTTTACCCCGTGGTTCTATGTTATCCGTTAGGTCGGCAGCAGAAGATGTGGAAGTTTATCTATCATCCGAGATCGCGTTAGCGGCAATAAACAGCCCGCAATTAAGCGTTTTGGCAGGTACCGATGAAGCCATAGGCCAGTTAAGCAATACTTTAACTGATAAAGGGATATTGAACCGCTTGCTATCCACCAGCCATGCTTTTCATTCACACATGATGGATGAAGTGGTATCGCCGTTTGAAGATGTGGTAAAAACCATCAAGCTAAATGAACCGCTTATCCCCATCGTATCAACAGTAACCGGCGAATGGCTTAAAGCCGAAGAAGCTACCAGTACAAACTATTGGGCTAAGCATTTAAGGTCGACCGTGGTATTTGGTAAAGCTGTTCAGAAATTACTGGATGAGCATTATACCTTATTTCTTGAGCTTGGCCCGGGTAATTCGGCGTCAACGCTTACCCGCCAGCAGGCTACAGGTAAGCCTATAAATGTTATTTCATCGCTGGAAAAAACAGAGGCCGAGCAATCGCAGCAGTCTATACTAAAAGCACTCGGGCAGCTTTGGCTCAATGGTATTGAACCTGATTATAGATCATTCTACCAGGATGAAATACGCAAAAAACGCAACGATGTGCCCACTTACGCCTTTAATAAACAAGATTATTGGGTTGACGCGCCTGTAAAAACCGCTGCTGCACAGCTACCGGCATCAGCATCGGCACCGATATTTATACCTAATGATCCTATCATCCATCAACAGAATACTGATAATCCACTTCCCCTAATGAGAAAGCAGGACTTAATTGATAAAGTAAAAGAAACGCTTGAAAACGCATCCGGCATTGAAATGGCAGATGTTACGCCTGATATGAGTTTCATTGAAATAGGCCTTGATTCGCTTATTCTTACTCAGGTAGCCATTATGCTTAAAAAGCAATTCTCGTTGCCTATAACATTCAGGCAATTAAATGAAGAATTAGGCACGCTTGACCTGCTTGCAGGCTATCTTGACGCTAATTTAGCGCCCGAAACTGTGCAACAGGCCCCGGTGCAACAGCAACAGCAGGCTGCTCCTGCCTATCAAAACGGTACGCCAATGGCATTTCCACAGGCAAACGGAACACCGGTTAACGGCAACGGTAATGTTTTAGATCTCATTAGCCAGCAACTACAGCTATTGGCTATGCAGGTTTCGATACTACAGGGCGGTAGCAACGTGGCACAACCTGTTCAAACCACCGTTAAACCGGCCAGTAACGGAAGTGCTAACGGGATAAAATTAGCGCCTGCGCCTGCCACGTCATCTGAATTGAGTGCAGAAGAACAGGTGGAGATCAAAAAGCCGTTTGGCGCTATTGCCCGTATTGAAAAGCAATCGGCAGCGCTTAATGATGAACAGCAAAAATACCTGGCAACACTAACCGAACTTTATAACGAAAAAACCAAAGGCAGCAAAGCCTACACACAGGAAGCGCGCCCTTACATGGCCGACCCGCGTGTTGTTTCAGGTTTTAGGCCTGCTACCAAAGAGTTGGTTTATTCAACAGTAATAAAAATGTCAAAAGGCAGCCGCTTGTGGGACATTGACGGCAACGAATATATCGACGCCCTAAACGGTTTCGGCTCAAGCATGTTAGGTTATCAACCTGATTTTTTAAAGGCCGCCTTGATAGACCAAATCGAGAAAGGTTACGAAATAGGCCCTCAGCATGAACTGGCCGCCGAGGTATGTAAACTGATATGTGAATTTACCAGTTTCGATAGGTCGGCATTGTGTAATACAGGCTCGGAAGCGGTATTAGGTGCTATGCGTATAGCCCGTACGGTTACGGGCCGTTCGCTGATTGTAGCTTTTGCAGGCTCGTACCATGGCATTACCGATGAGGTTATAGCCCGTGGCAGCAAAAAATTAAAGACTTTCCCCGCCGCTCCCGGTATCATGCCCGAGGCCGTGCAGAATATGCTGATACTGGATTATGGCACAGATGAATCATTAAAAATAATTGAAGAACGCGGCCACGAAATTGCCGCTGTATTGGTTGAACCCGTACAAAGCCGACGCGCTGATTTCCAACCTGTCGACTTCCTGAAAAAGTTAAGAAAAATAACCAAACAGTCGCAAACTGTGTTGGTTTTTGACGAGGTGATCTCCGGCTTCCGGTTCCATCCGGGTGGGGTGCAGGCTATGTTCGGCATCAAGGCTGATTTAGGCACTTATGGTAAAGTAATAGGCGGTGGCCTGTCGATAGGCGTTATTGCCGGCGATAGGCAATTTATGGACTCGTTGGACGGTGGTTTCTGGCAGTTTGGCGATAATTCCATTCCCGAAGTTGGCGTAACTTATTTTGCCGGGACGTTTGTAAGGCACCCCTTAGCGCTGGCTGCGGCAAAGGCATCGCTTACATATATGAAAGAACAAGGGCCGCAATTGCAGGAAAATCTGAACGCAAAAGGCCTGTACATTGCCAATACGTTGAATGCCATGTTCGCTAAATTAAGGGTGCCGATTTTCGTAGCCCAGTTTGGTTCGCTTTACCGTATGCGCTTTTTGGAAGAATACCCATATATGGAACTGTTTTTTGTATTGATGCGCTTAAAAGGTATCCATATTTTAGAAGGGTTCCCATGCTTCCTTACAACTGCGCATAGCGATGCTGATATTCAGAAAATTATTACTTCATTTGAAGAAAGTTTAACAGAATTGAAAGCAGTTGGGCTAATACCCGATTATGAACACCCTGCAACTGATCAGAATAAAAATTTAAACCTGCCACCGGTACCCAACGCGAAACTGGGAAAAGATAAAGAGGGCAACCCGGCATGGTTTATTAAAGACGATACTAACCCGGGGAAATATCTCCAGGTAACAACTTGAACCCAAATCCTAAAACCTGTTATGCCCATTTTTACACCAGTTGATTTTGACCCGTTTTTAGAGACAAAAGAAATTGAAAAAATTACGCCGACCAATGAACCACAACGCGAAATGTGGCTGGCTTGTATTATTGGGGGCGAAGAAGCCAATTTATCATACAACGAATCTGTTTCATTACAAATTAAAGGCGATTTAGATTTCCTGGCATTTAAAAAAGCAGTTAATGATCTGGTAAAGCGCCATGAGGCACTAAGGGCGACCATTAGCCCCAACGGCGAAACACTTATTATTTATACCGATTTTCCGGTTGAATTAGCATTAGAAGATATTTCGGGTTTAAGCGAAAGCCAAAAGAAAAAAGAATTCACCGCGTTTTTACGTCGTGAAATTGATACCCCGCTTGATCTGTACGATGGGCCTTTATTCAGGGTATTCATGCACAAAATAAGTGTAAGCGAATACTATTTCACCATAATAAAACACCATATTATCGGCGATGGCTGGTCAACAGGCATTATGCTCGAAGATTTGAGTAAAATGTACAATGCCTATAGCAAAGGCGAGGACATTATACTTGATGCCCCTTCGCAAATAAGTGATTATGCAACAGCACAAGCAGATTTCAGGTTGACGCCTGCTTATAAACAAACCGAAGATTACTGGCTGAACCTTTATAAGGGGCATGTTCCGCAATTAGATCTGCCCACCAATTATCCCCGTGTTTCGCCACGTTCTTATAAAGGTAACCGGATAGATCACCCTTTGTCAAACGATTTTGCCAATCAAATAAAAGCCGTTGGTGCAAAAGCCGGTGCCAGCCTGGTAACAACGTTATTGGCTGCTTTCGAGATATTTTTATACCAGCAAACCCGGCAAAATGATATTGTGGTTGGCTTGCCGTCTTCAGGCCAGGCTGCTTCAGGGTTAAATGATGTGGTTGGTCATTGTGTAAACCTGTTACCCCTCAAAAGCCATATCGACCCAACGCAAACCTTTAACGAATACTTAAAAAGACGCAAAAAAGAAGTGCTTGATGCTTATGATCATCAGCGTATCACTTTTGGCGAACTGATAAAGAAACTGTACATCCCCAGGAACGCGGCACGTATTGCATTAGTGCCAGTAATATTTAACATTGATATGGGGATGGATAACGCGGTGAAGTTTGACGGGCTTGACTTTAAATTGATAAGTAACCCGCGTGTATATGAAAATTTCGAACTGTACCTCAACGCTACACGCTCAAAGGATGGTATAGTATTAGAATGGTCATACAACACAGGCTTGTTCAATGCTGAAACCGTTAAGGCTTTCAATCATGATTACGAAAATATACTTAAAAAAATAATTGCCGATCCCAATGCAAACATTTCAAATTTAACAGGGACAAATCAACGCGGTGTCCTGATCCCTTTGCAGGAACAGATGCATATCCCGCCGGGCCAAAACGTAGTTACATTAATTGAGGATGTTGTGGCCATTTACGGCGGCAAAACGGCTGTAAGTTTTAACAACAGCTCGATTACCTACACGCAATTAAATGAGAAGGTGAACCAGCTTTCTGCATTTTTAATTAAAAATGGGATAGGAAGCGGGGATATTGTCGCTTTATCTATAGTCAGGTCGGTTGAAATGCTGATCTCGTTACTCGCCATACTTAAGGCAGGTGCCGTTTATTTGCCGCTGGATCCGGAGTATCCGCTTGACAGGATAGAATTTATGCTCGAAGATTCTTCGGCCAAGATACTCCTTACATCAGATATGAATAAGGGTACTTACAAATCAAACGCCCGTGAGTTTGTAATTGATGAAATATGGTCCCAACTCGATAATTATAAACAAGAGAATATTCAACAAAAAATAAAAGATAATGATCTTGCTTATATTATTTATACATCGGGTTCAACAGGCAAACCTAAAGGCGTAAAATTAACGCACCGTAACCTGGTGAACTTTTTGCTGAGCATGCAAAAAACACCGGGGATAAATGATACAGACCGTTTGCTTGCTATTACTACCATATCGTTCGATATAGCAGGATTGGAACTCTATCTGCCATTAATTACAGGTGCCGAAGTAGTAATTGCCGATGTAGAAACCACTCGCGATGGCCGTTTGCTTTTGAATTTGATCGAAGAAAAGAATATCAGCATGATGCAGGCCACGCCGTCAACCTGGCAAATGATGCTGGATTCAGGCTGGGAAAAGCCTTTCGATCTAAAGGTACTGGCGGGTGGTGAAGCATTACCAAAAGAACTTGCCGATAAATTACTAAGGCTGTCATCATCCGTATGGAACATGTATGGCCCCACTGAAACTACGATTTGGTCAACAGTTAAACAGGTATCAGCAGACGAAAAATTGATCACCATTGGCGTGCCTATTGACAACACGCAGGTTTACATAATGGATGAGCAGGGTAAACCGTTACCGGGAGGATCAATAGGAGAAATATACATAGGTGGTACTGGTGTGGCCGAAGGTTATTTGAACAGGGCCGAATTAACAAACGAGAGATTTGTTCCCGATACCTATTCAAAAATGCCAGGTTCAAGGCTATACCGCACCGGCGACCTTGGCAAGATGCTGGAGAACGGCGACATACAATGTTTGGGGCGTATAGATCAGCAGGTAAAGATCCGCGGTCACAGGATAGAACTGGGCGAAATAGAAAGCATCCTTTCGGCACAACAGGGTATTAAACAAAGCGTGGTAATAGCTCAGGAAGATGCTTCATTGAACAAATTCCTGGTGGCATTTGTGATACCGGGAAGTTTGGGTAATGCAAAAGGTGAGATACCGAAAAAGCTGATAGATGAATGGAAGGAGAAATTGGGCGCGGCACTTCCGTATTACATGGTACCCGATGAATTTGTACCAATTGAAAGCTTCCCCCTAACACAAAATGGCAAAATAGACAGGAAAGCATTCCCCAAAGTAAACCGCCATACGCATGTAAAGGTTAAGAAACAGATATTGCCGCGTAATGCCTACGAACAACTGGTTGCAGATATATGGACACAGGCATTAGGCTTGGATAAGCTTAGCATAACCGATGATTTTTTTGAATTGGGTGGGCACTCCCTGCTGGCTGTAAAAGTTATGGTTGCCATTGAAAAAGAAACAGGTGAAAGGCTGCCATTGGCTACACTGTTTACCAACTCAACCATCGAAAAACTGGCGCTTCAGTTATCGGGTAATAAAGAAGGCGAAATATGGGATACCATTGTACCAATAAAAACCACGGGTGAAAAGCCGCCGCTATTTTTAGTGCATGGCAGCGGGTTAAATTTACTGATGTTTAAAACCATAAGCGAGCATTTTGATGAAACACAGCCGCTTTATGGCATACAGGCAATAGGGCTTACCAAGCCTGTAGAAATACCTTCTACAGTTGAAGGAATAGCCGCATACCATATACAGGAAATTTTGCGCGTAAGCCCTGAAGGGCCCTATGCTATTGCCGGATATTCCTATGGTGGCTTTATTGCCTATGAAATTGCAAAGCAACTTATAAACTCGGGCAAAAAAGTGAAGTTTGTGGGTATGATAGATACCAATGCAGGGGGTATTGATCAGCCCAAAACAACAATGGCACGTTTGAGTAAAAAAATATTACGGCAGTTTCACAAAGTGCCATTTTTCGCTAACTCATTCATAAAATATCCTAAAGAGTCATTGGCCTACCAGCAGTATGTGTTGAAAAAGAAATTCTCGCGTAAGTTTTTAGCCGAAACAGAAACAGTTATAGATTCATACACGCTTTATGAAAAAGAAATAGCCGAGAATTATGAAAGGATAATAGATAATTACCTGATAACTCCATTTGATGTGGAGGTATCACTTTTCAGAGTTGAAAAGAGGTTGTATTTTGTAGATGATCAGAAATATTTAGGCTGGGATAAATTCGCGCAAAAAGGCGTTAAGATATATAAAGTACCGGGCGACCATAAAACGTTCCTTGAACACCCGAATGCTGAAAAATTTGCAGGTGTTATCCAAAAGGTATTGGATAGTAAAGATCAGGCTTAATTATTTTTATTGAAAATGTTATTGAGGCAAGCTTCCAGTTTTGGTATGGATACCTGAATATCTTCAACCAATCCTTCAAGATAATCTATGCTGCTATCGGCTATGCCTTCATAATAAGCCGAATAGTCCATGCCCATCATTTTAGCCAGGTAAAGGAAGAAATCAGGCACATAATTAGGCGAGAACAACTCAAGTAGATGTGCCCCCGGCTCGCACCAGATAATATTTGAGAACGATGCCCCGTGCGGCCCGATAATAAACGATGCATTATAATATAGCGAGATTTGTTCGGTAACAGTTCGCGGCTTATCCTCAATTATCACAAAGTCAAATTTTTTAAGCAGCGTTATTAATTCATCCTCGTTGGTAATGCACCTTCGGCCCTTACGGCTGATATATATCCTCCTTGGTTCGGTTTTAACCGGCTGGAAAGCTATCGCCATATGTCGTTTTAATGATAGCAGGTCGGCCATATTTGGATACCAGTGCGCGCTGTTAGCTGTGATAAGATGAGGTGTAACCACTTTGTTTTTCGTGCTGTCGACCAAATTGTTAGGATTAGCACCTAACAATTGAATATACTCCGTTTCATAAGCCGCATTGAAGAGCGGGTAGGAGATCATTATATCCTTAAGGTCGAGCGAGGGTAAAGCATCTTTTATGCGGCATATTTTGGTAGCCACCAAAAAAACAAAATCATAATATCCCCCATAAAAAATACCATCCTGGAACTGGCTGAATAATGCAATAACGGCTGGCGGGGTTTTTACCACGCGTTCGTCCTTCTTCCATATATCTTTATAAAAACTGCTGTAATTCCAGTCGGTGCATAGTACCTTTCGGTCAACTATTGCTGCGCCGTATTTTGATAATTGCACATTTTTTCCGGTACCCTGGTATTCCCAAACATATACCTTATCAGTAATGCTTTCTTTTTTGGGAAAGATGTTTACGTTTTCATCGACGCAGTTTACTATTTGTGGCAGCCAGGCGCTTTGGCCAGGTATGGCTTTTACTTCATAAGGTGCCATAAAAGCAGTTGTTTGTTCAACATTTAATAAATCAAAACCGCGCAGTTTTAATACTGCATCGCGCAATATGCTGTAAACTACCTTTAACCCGATGGCCCGCGCCATCATTTTAATATATTTCATAATAAAATATTTTATACAGGAAATAAATATGGGACGTGAAATTTTATGAATAAGGTGTTATTGTTAAATGTTTAAATATAAAATATAATTTACATCAAATAATATCAGGTTACTGCAATTTTCATTATTTAATCTGTTTTTAATGACGGGTGCATTTCTTTCCTTATAAATAACCACGATATTTGTTTCAACATTAATCAAAAACTTAACCTATAAACATGAAACCTCAAATTGGAATAAGCGAATCGAACCTTGCCGGTGTCGCCCACGCATTGAACAGCCTTTTAGCCGATGAGTTTGTATTGTATACTAAAACACGCAATGCCCACTGGAACGTTGAGGGCCCTGATTTCCACAGCCAGCACTTATTTTTTGAATCACAATACACCGCGTTGGAAGATGTTGTTGACAGTGTTGCCGAACGTATCCGTTCATTGGGGCATTATGCACCTGCTACACTAAAAAGCTTTTTACAGCTTACCCACCTTTCAGAACAATTGCATGAAAAAAACGATTCGCCGGGTTTTATGCGCGAATTGTTGGCCGACCATGAAAGCATTATCATATTATGCCGCGAATATGTCGACAAATTTGCCAATGAGTATAAAGACGCAGGCACTAGCGATTTTGTGACCGGCCTGATGGAAGAACACGAAAAGATGGCCTGGATGTTAAGGTCGCATTTAAAATAAAACAAGATACAGGTGTACCTTTATAAAATGGGGTACACCTGTTCAATTCAATTGTTGTTTATAAGTTTAATTTCCCCCGGCTGCTGAAAATATCCGGTTCAGCCTTTCTTCCGAATGGATGTATTTATTGAGCAGGTCGAATTGATTTTTGGCCCTTGTTAGGTTATGTTCAGGATATTTCACTTCGTAATAAACATCACCATTCAAAAAGTCGGTCAGGAAACGGATAGCCTGCATATATATCATGAACTTGCCTGAGAAAACGAAGTATTTTTTTTCAGTAGCCGTCAATATATCACCCATTTCAAGCATATAGCCTTTGCATATATCGGCGAAAATATCTTCACGGATGTGAATTTTCGATAAATCGCTTTCCTCCTCATTTGCCGGCGAAAGATAGGTGCGCATCATATCGCCCACATCACTTAAATAATAACCGGGCATAACAGTATCCAGATCGATAACACATATGCCGTTCAAGTCTTTATCAAACAGCACGTTACTAATCTTAGTGTCGTGGTGTATAACCCTTAACGGTATTTGCCTGCCGGCTGTTAACTGCTTGTAGCTTTGTAAAATATTATTATGGTCAAATACCTGTTTTATTTCATCCGATGCTTGTATCAACCTTTCAGATCCGGCATTTTGATAGGCCTGCTTAAACTGTTCAAAACGTAATTGCAGGTTATGAAAATCCTTCAGTGTATATTTTAATTTACCGGCATCAAAATCATTAAGCATGCAGGTGAACCGGCCAAATTGCCGTGCAGCTTCAAAAGCCTCTTTATGGTTGGTTATGAAATTAACTGTTTTTGAACCCTTTACAAATGGAAAAAGACGGTAATAATCATTTTCATCCGACCGTATTAAAAGTTCATTGGAAAGAGAGGGTAATGCGCCTACAAAAAGATAATCAGGATGAATGGTTTTAAAGTACGCCTGTAACAAGGTTAGGTTCCGGGCAATATTTTCGGGCGATTTAAATACATTGCTATTAATTTTTTGCAAAATGTATTCTTCCCCATTGCCGGTTACCTTTAATGTATAGTTTATCAGGCCCGAACCAAACGGCTCAATTTTGTAGTGTGATGGGTCTAAGCCGAAGCCAAGTAGTACTTTATCAAGCATAATTTATGTTTGTTAACCAAACATACTAAACGGATACATGAAGTTGTTGCGCAAACGATTGAGCGTTTTTTAACAGTGCTGTTTTATCTATTTAAGTGAGTTTCAACAATTAACAAGCGGGGCAAATAATTTTGCCCAATTTAGGGTACAATATAATAACACCTTCAATAATAATACAATAAATGGGCCCCAAATTTCATCCTGATGACAATTCTTTATCAATACACATCTGCAAAAAGATCACTGATTATTCTTGTTTAGTATTTAACAAACGTTTGCGTTAATTTATTACCACAATACCAGGTGTTTCTGTGTAAATTCAAACAAAACTTTAATAATAACATAACTAAATTTTAAAGTACGTATCAATCCCATATTTAATGGACTTGACAGAAAACAGCATAACTATACCACGGAGCGAAAAAATATCTCTTCAATACCTGTTTTACACTTTTTTGAAAATAGGGTGTGTAAGTTTTGGCGGTTATATGGCGCTGGTTTCGCTGGTTCAAAAAATTATGGTTGATAAAGACGAAACGGTAGATAACGAGGTAATAATTGATAGTATAACTGTGGCCAGCCTTATTCCCGGCCCCTTAGCGGTAAACATTGTAGCTAACATTGGCTATCATTTAAAAGGGAGGAAGGGGGCTGCTATCAGCATGCTTGCTGTTTTATTACCCGCCTGTAGCATGATGTTTTTTTTATCATGGCTGTATTTTACCTACGCTTATAAAGGCGAATGGAGCGCGATAATGCACTATGTGGTTGCCGCTGTAAGCGCCATTATCCTATCCACGGGTTTAAATTTATATAAAAAGGAGATAGCTAAAAATTATCAGAAAGCATTATTGTGTTTGTGCGCAATAGTGGTTATGTCGGTAACCAATAGCTACTTGGTTACTATCGCCTGCATTTTGGCAGGCGCCGTAGCCGGGTTTTTTATGGGCGATGGTAACCATACCAATATTGATAGAAAACGAACCAAATTTAAGTTTAACACCGGCCTTAGCGCCCTTATAGGTCTTTTTGCAATAAATGAGGTTTTGTTTATTACTAACGTTTACAAATCTTTTAACAGCGACCTTTTAAAACTGGGGCTTGTTTTTTCAGGCATTAGCCTTACACTGTTTGGCGGGGGATATGTAATGATACCAATAATGCAAACCTTGTTTGTAAATGACCTGCACTGGCTTACCCGCCAGGAGTTTATTGATGCCATAGCTTTTAGCCAGGTTACACCAGGGCCTATTTTGGTAAGTGCCACATTTATAGGCTATAAATTAGCAGGTATTGGAGGCGCCATTATTGCAACCATCGCCATGTTTGCACCATCGGCTGTTTTAATGATAGTGATTAGTAACATCTTTAAAAAGACCAAAGATCATTCACTCGCAAAGAATATGATAGGCGGTATTAAAGTGGTGGTTATCGGCCTTATTATCGCCTCGGCCATAAGGCTTTTATACCAGCAGCAGTTATCGGTATTGTTAATATTAGTTGCGGTAGCAGCTTTAATATTGAGTTTTAAATATAAAGTAAGCCCGGTTTACCTCATCATGGCCTCCATATTTATCGGGCTGCTAACAAAATATGTGATATGAATAATTTATACCATCCGGCGGGCATACAGATTATCGGCACACAACGGTCCGGGTCGAACTTGTTAAGGTTGATACTAGATCAGTCTGCCGAAATAACATCGCCACATCCTGCGCATGTATTAGTTACTTTTATCCCTCTATTAAAATTTTATGGCGAGCTGAACAGAGATAATTACAGGCTACTGATAAACGATGTTGTAAATTATGTTGAGGCCAACCCCGTATCATGGGAAAATATAAAAATAGACAGGGAACTGATATTTGCCAACTCAAAGGTTTATAGTCTTTTTGAAATAAATAGGCTGATTTATGAGCAGGCAGCCATAAGCAAAAACGCTAAATACTGGTGCTGCAAAAGCATGGCCAATGTGCATTACGCAGCTGAACTGGAAAATCATAGCCCCGGTTTAAAGTATATTTATATGTATAGGGATGGGCGCGATGTTGCTGTGTCATTTAAAAAAGCTATAGTAGGCGAGAAGCATATTTACAACCTGGCTAAACAATGGAAACATGATCAGGATGCTTGTATAAAGCTGGCCGCGCATACCGATGAGAGCCGCTTCTTCGCACTTAATTATGAAACGCTGATAGGAAACCCCGAGAAAACCATCAGGAACTTATGTGCTTTTCTTAATATAACATATACCGAAAAGATGCTCGATTTTTACCGGTCGGATCAGTCGAAGGCTACTGCTGCTGCCGGCGAAATGTGGCAAAATCTTAGCAAGCCTATTATGTGTGATAACAGAGGTAAATTCCATGTAGAGTTAAATCATACTGAATTAGAAACCTTTGAACTGGTTGCCCATGATGTGCTAAAAAAACTCGGCTATCCTGTATTCACCAAGCTTACCAATACCAAACTTATTTGTGACGAAGCTATTGAAGAATATAACATCAGGAACGAAAAACTAAAGAAGGATATATTATTAAACATCCGGCGATCCGATATTGAGAAAAGGGAACCGCAAGTAAATATTATTAATGATATAAAACAAGGCACTTTTCGCTACTCCGCATAAGCAATTTACTATTCAATTATACCAAAGCCGGTTACATTCACCCGGTATTTTAATTATTTATCATCTATAATGAACCATAAAAAATCGTTACAATTTTTGCTCCTGTTAATAGTAATTACGCCGTTTTATACTATTGCGCAAACTAAATCTGCTTACGACCCAACACAGGTATTCGACCCATATTTTTTCACACACAATGGTAACGAGTTCCGTAGCGCCAATGGTGCCCCCGGCCCCAAATACTGGCAAAATGCAGCCAGTTATGTTATAAATGCCACTTTGATTGAAAAGGACACGTCATTAAAAGGCACGGTTAGCATCAATTACATCAATAATAGCGCTGATACATTAAATTATTTATGGTTACAGTTGGATCAAAACTTGTTCAAGGCTGATTCAAGGGGTTCGGCGGCTACATCTGTGAACGGCGACCGTTATGATGTAGGGAAATATACCAATGGTTATAAAATCGGCGCTGTTTCAGTTACTTATATGGGTAAGATATATAAGATTGAACCCGTAGTTAGTGACACCCGCATGCAGTTGCGCCTGCCATTTGTGGTGAAACCCCATGGTGATAAAGTAAGGGTAAAAATAGATTACAGCTTTTTTATTCCGGAACATGGCGCCGACAGGATGGGCAGGTTAGATACTAAAAATGGCATTATCTACCAATTAGCACAATGGTACCCCCGCATGTGTGTTTATGATGATGTAGAGGGCTGGAACACATTGCCTTATATGGGCGAAGGTGAATTTTATTGCGAATATGGCGATTACGATTATTCCATTACGCTACCTGCCGATATGATAGTTGCCGCCAGCGGCGACCTGCAAAACCCGCAGCAGGTTTTAACAGCAGCCGAGACGAAACGATTGACAGTGGCAGCAAAATCCGATAGCACTGTTAGTATAATAGGAGCGAAGGAAGTTGGTACGCATAGTATACGGCCACAGCAAGGCGGTATGCTAACCTGGCATTTTAAAATGCGAAATACGCGCGATGTTTCCTGGGCAGCTTCACGTTCATTTATATGGGATGCAGCACGCATAAAGCTGCCATCGGGCAAAAGCGAGGGCTTAGCTATGGCTGTATATCCTGTCGAAAGCGTAGGCAAAAACAAATACAATCGCGCGGCGCAGTACCTGAAGCATAGCATCGAATTTTACTCAAAAAACTATTTTGAATACCCCTGGCATTCGGCTTATGTGGTAGCGGCTGTGGCTTTAGGCATGGAATATCCCGGTATTGTATTTTGCAGTTATAAAATACATGATGATGACCTGTGGCACGATGTTACCCACGAGATAGGGCACAACTGGTTCCCAATGATTGTGGGCAGTAACGAACGGCGCTATATGTGGATGGATGAAGGTTTAAATACCTTTATTAACGGTTATGCTTCTACCTATTTTAATAATGGCGAATATAAAGATACTTCAAAGGCAGCGGTTAAATTAACGCATACATTAATGAAAGAAAAAGAAGCATTGATGATAGCACCCGAGGTTTCAAACAATGGCGGCCTGTATTACTATAAAACCACGTTAGCTTTAAACATCCTCAGAAATGAAGTTTTAGGCCCGAAACGATTTGATTACGCGTTTAATTTTTATATCAAACGCTGGGCATATAAACATCCCCAGCCCGATGATTTTTTCCGTACTATGAATGATGCTGCCGGCGATAACCTCAATTGGTTTTGGAAGGAATGGTTCTTCACTACATGGACACTCGACCAGGCTGTTACGGGTGTAAAATATATAAAGGATGATCCATCATCAGGTTCGTTAATAACCATTGAAAACCTTGGACAAATGGCCCTGCCGGCGAATATAAAAGTAACCGAGCAGAACGGAAATGTACAGTTGATAAAGCTGCCCGTTGAAGTATGGCAAAGAGGGGCTAAGTGGACATTCAAATGCAGGTCAACCACCAAAATTACTTCTGTAATTATCGATCCTGATAAATTATATCCCGATACCGATAGAGGCAACAATGTATATAATATGCCTTGAGATCCCACATTTGAACTATTAAATGGTGTGCATATATATCATTATGCACTTCATTGTTTTTGACAAGTGAAATATTATAAAGCCAAACTTTTTTAAACACTAACGGAACAATACGCCATTTTCTCCACCCTAATTAAAATCTGGCGTTTAAAAGGCACCAAAATCGGGTTATGATTAGTTCCATTTTAACAAAATATTAAGGAATTGTTAGCTCTTGCAAACGTTTGTGTGGGGCTAAGCATGTGTAAAGCAAACGTTTGTGTTGCGTTTGTGCCCTGTAAATCTTGCTTTTGCTACGGTTTACAGCTAATTTCCATAATTGAAAATTAACCAAAACTAATACTAAAATTAAACTGTATGATTAAAGCTTACTCACCATCCGGATCGGGTTTTGAAAGGAGTACCCTTCCGGCAGGGCGGCTTTTAAAAGGCCCGTTCTCCAAAATATTATCCTTTTGTCTGCTATTGATGCTACCACTGATAGCCAGTGCGCAAAAAACAGCGACCGGAACAATAAAAGACGATAAAGGTGTTCCGGTTGCCGGTGCCACGGTAACAGAAACCGGGACCCAAAACGCAAGTATTTCTGATGCGAACGGAAAGTTTAGCGTGGCAGTAAAAGGCAGCGCCAATACATTAACTATTTCCTTTATCGGCTATAAAACTCAGGTAGTAAATATAGGCAGCGGTAAAAATTTGTCAGTAACGTTAATGACAGACCAAAGTCAATTGAACGAAGTAGTAGTTATAGGTTATGGTTCTGTAAAAAAATCTGATCTTACCGGTTCTGTCAGTTCCATCAAAAGTGATGATCTTAACCTTGGCGGTACAGTATCAAATGTTGGCCAGGCTATACAAGGCAAAGCAGCAGGTGTATTAGTGCAGCAAACAAACTTTGCACCCGGAGGTGGCCTTTCTATTATTATACGTGGTGGTAACTCCTTTAATGCCAGTAATGAGCCTTTGTATGTAATAGATGGTTTTATTTCTGATTATGGCAACCAGATCAACCCTAATGATATAGCCAGTATCGATATATTAAAAGATGCATCTGCTACGGCCATCTACGGTTCGCGTGGTGCCAATGGTGTAGTGATGATCACTACCAAAAAAGGCACACCCGGTCAGGTATCAATCGATGCAACTGTATCAAACGGCTGGCAGCATAATACTTATAATCCTAAATTTTTAACCGGTCAGCAATATACTGATATTCAAAATGCCACATTTATTGAAGATGGGAAATCGGCACCATTCGGCAGTGGTTTTGTACCTGCAAATACTAATTGGCTTCAGTCAGCTACACAAACTGCCGTTGTCGAAAATCGGGGCATTAATATAAGCAGCAATAATAAGGACTCAAAAATTTTTGCCTCGGTAAATTACATCAATCAGAACGGTGTATTAAAAAATACCGACTTTCAACAGTATTCTGCAAGGATTGGTGCTGAAAAGAATTTGAATGAAAATATTAAAATTGGCGCTAATTTCTTCGGTTCAAGTTCAGTTTCCGACCTGCAATCGTATCCGGGTAATATCCTGGCACCTATGTTTGGTTTGCTGGTTGCACCTACTAACGTTCCGGTTTATAAACCTGATGGTACTTTTAATATATTTTACAGTCCTCAAACCGGTGGCAACGGTAATCCATTATACAGTTTACTGTCAGTAACTAATAATAATCAAAATAAAATAGGTAACGGTAATATATTCCTCGACTATTCCATATTAAAAAATCTTACTTTTCACACAAGTGCGGGCGCCGAGTATAATCAAACTATTCTCGGAACGTATTCTCCAAACAATCAAAATCTGGGGCTTACAAACCCCGGTATAGCTTCCGATCAGTGGACCTCAACCTTCAGGTGGCTGGTTGAAAACTATTTTACTTATAAATTCAATATTGCCAAAGTACACGACTTTACCGTAGTAGTGGGTAATTCAAATCAAAAAGACGTTTTCCAGGGGTTAACTGCAGGTTCCCAGGGTTATAGTAACAACTCTTTCCTGTTTTACAACTTAGCGGCAGGTTCAGTTGCAAATTCGCCAAGCAGCTACAGAACGCAAAAAAATGGTACCGATTATTTTGCAAGGGTAAATTATTCATGGAATGATAAATTGCTGGTTACAGCTACAATAAGACGCGATGGTTCGTCTGAATTTGGTGCCAACAAACGCTTTGGTATTTTTCCTTCAGGCGCTGTAGCGTATAGACTTATTGATGAAGATTTTATAAAAAACCTGAATACTTTCTCTGATCTGAAGATTAGGGTAGGATATGGCATTACAGGTAATGACCGCCTTCCGAGCCAAACGCCATTTCTTGGTCAATATGGTCCGTATAACACCGTGCTTGCACCGGGCGGCCCGTTACAAATTGGTATCGAACCACTATTGCTTCCAAACCCAAATTTGCAATGGGAACAAACTGCTCAATTTGATGCAGGTTTGGACATGGGGTTCTTTAACGGCCGTGTAAATGCTACATTAGATGTTTATCGTAAAACTACTACCAAATTATTGTTAAACGCTCTTGTTGGGCAGCAATGGGGCTTTAATTCTGAGGCAGTAAATGCAGGTTCTATCCGTAACCAGGGTATTGAGTTAGGTATAAACACCACCAATATCCGGACAACGGATTTCTCGTGGACTACAAGCTTCAATGCTGCTTATAATAATAATAAAGTGCTTTCGTTTACGCCCGGCATTGCTGCCATTTATGGCAATACAGCTAATCCAAGCGGAACAGTTTCGGGCCAACAATTTACAAAAGCAGCAGTGGGCGAAGAACTGGGCGAGCTTTATGGTTATAAATACATCGGTGTTATAAAAACCGGTGAAAACTATGCACCGCAACCAGGATCGAAACCGGGTGACCCTAAATACGCTGATGTAGACGGTGACGGTACCATTACACCTAACGACAGGACTTATTTGGGCAATACCACACCGCATTATACAGCAGCATTGGGCAACAACTTCAGTTATAAGGGCTTTAGTTTAGGAATATTTTTCCAGGGTGCTTTTTCATATAACTTATATAATATGAATGAACTGGTACTGGAATCAACCACAGGCGCAGCCGCTTTAAACAGGTTTGTACCCGGTGTAAATGAAAATACCAACATACCGCGCGAAGGGTATTTTTTAAGCAAATATGGTAGCTATGTCAACTCGAAATTTGTTGAGGATGCTTCTTATGTTCGTTTAAAATCAGCTACATTCAGTTATACTGTTCCTCCTTCATTATTTGCAAAAACCCCATTCATCAAAGGGCTGACAGTATTTGCCGAAGGCCAAAACCTTTTAACTTTTACCGGTTACAAAGGTACCGACCCTGAAGAAAACGTTCACCAGGGACTGGCGCTTAACTCAGCGGGTGCTTACAGTGGAAGTAATATCGCCGGTGGGCTGGATTTTGGTGGTTTCCCTGCATTCCGCACGTATATCATTGGCTTAAAACTCTCTGTTCATTAATAGTAACGTATCTCTTTATAAAAGATCGACATAAAATTAAAAGAAATGAAAAAGTACATTCTATTACTCATACCGGTGGTCATGCTGCAGTTTTCCTGCAATAAAAACCTCGACCCCAAGGTATATAGCAGCCTTACTAACGTAAATGCGTTCCGTACCGAAGCTGATGCTATTGCAGCGGTAAACGCGGTATATGCCCGTTTAAAGGGCCCATCAATAGGTGATAATTATGATTATTGGACCGTGAGGCACTTTGCCTTAACTGACCTTACCACAGATGTAGGCCATTGCAGCTATGGCGGCGACCCAGGCCAGCTTTCATTAGCACAATGGAACTCGGCTAATGGTTTGCTTGCCGAAGACTGGCGCCAGATATATAAATTGATAGCTGACGCTAACAGCGCTATTTATAATATTTCATCTATGACTGCAATTACAGATCAGCAAAAATCACAGTTTTTAGCTGAAGCGAAATTTTTGCGCGCTGTAGCTTACATGGACCTTACTGATGCCTGGGGACCAGTGATCTTAGCAACAGAAAAAGACCTTGCCAACCCTAATTATTTGGGTCAGCCGCCTGTTGCCCCAGTGGCTGATATCGAAGCTTTGCTGATCTCTGATTTACAGAATGATATAAATGTATTGCCAAAAAGTTATGCTAATAACGACATTTATTCAACTAACGACCCTGGCAGGGCCACAAAAGGTGCAGCAATGACCTTGCTTGGCAAACTTTACCTGCGCCAGCATCAATGGCAAAAGGCTGCCGATGAGATGCAGCAAGTGATAAACCTTAACATTTACCAGTTATATCCTTCATATCAGGGATTGTTTTTAGAAGCCAATAAATGGTGCTCAGAAAATATATTCTCAGTGTTGAGCGATGCTAACGTTAACGGAACCGAATTAATGAACCACTTTGGCCCGCTGGTGCATCCAACCATAACAAACAGGTGGCAGTATTACGCGGTAACCTGGCCGTTCTATCATAGCTTTGCTAATAATGATGACCGTAAAGGGGAATTTTTTCCTAAATACCAGGGTACTGATGGTTTAACACATGAGGAAGCCCCAACATTGGGTGCAACTGCGCCTCCCGGCGTTTTATACATGCCTGATGTGGCAACCTCAAAATATGCCGATTCAACAGGTTCAATAAATAATTATTATGATGGTCACAGCGTTGATATTTTACGCTACGCCGATGTATTACTGAGCAGGGCAGAGGCTTTGAACGAACTAAATGGCCCATCTGCTGAAGCGATCGGCTTAATTAACCAGGTTAGGGAGCGTTCACATGCTACTCCGCTTGTTTTAGGTAACTATTCTTCTAAAGATGCATTAAGGGCGGCAATTTTACAGGAACGCGGCTGGGAATTCTTCTATGAAGGAAAACGCAGGGCCGACCTATTGCGCATGGGCCAGTATGATGTTGTTGTTAACGCCTATCTTCAGGCTATTGGCCAATCTAACAGGATCAGCTTGCCTAAAGATCAATATTTTTCTTATCCGCTTAACCAGGCTCAACTCAATCCGAATTTGAGTAACGCAGGAAGGGAACAATAGGACAGGTTCCTGTAATATCAAGGATATGCTTTGCTGAAAAGCATGGTATATTCTTGATATTGTTTATATTGCTATGTAGTATCACCTGATGAAAAAAATCTTTTTTAGATATATAATACTATCCTGCTTTATTGCTGCTTTTTCAAGCTGCAGCAATAATGGAAATATTATAAAAGAGATACATGTTGACTTACATAACAACAATGAACTTAAAATACAGATTGATGTATTGACAGCTGACAAAGCAGATGCTTATGCCGAGTACTGGACAGGAATCGACAGTGCCAACGCAATGCAATCTACCATGGTTAAAAATGCATTGCAGCATTCGCTTGTATTGCTAAATATTACCCCTAAAACCGAATACTCTTATCATATTGTCACCATTGATAATGGGGTTAGAAAAGTAAGTAAAACTTATACTTTTAAAACCCATGACCTGCCCGTTTGGCTACAAGATCAGTTTAAAGCCATAAACACTTACCCTAAACTGGTACCAGAAGATTTTAAGAACGGCCTGATGCTGGTAAATAAAAACTACGCACCCGGACTTGCTTTTTTAACGGATTATAAGGGAAATATCAGATGGTACCACATGATTGATGGGATGTGCTATAAGGTGCTTCATTTTACCAAAGATAAAACCATCCTTGCCCTTTTGGGCCGAAATGATGAGCCAACCAGCTATGGCAGCCAGATACTGGAAGTAAATTTACTGGGCGATACGGTCCTGAACCTGAAAAAAGGGCAAGGCGATTTCAAAAAGCAAATTCATCACGAGATATTAAAAAACGATAAGGGGCAGTTAGTTACCATCACCGTTGACAAAAAGATAATGGACCTCAGTTCAGTCGGCGGCAGCAAAACCGATACCGTTAACAGTGACGGTATTATGGTGATGGACAAGAACGCCAAACTCATATGGAAATGGAGCGTTTTTGATGCTGCCGATCCGCTGAAAGATCCGAACATCCTTAAAACTAAAAAAGACTGGACACATGCCAACAGCCTGAATTATGATACAGATGGCAACTACATCATCTCTTTTTACAACACCGGGCAGATCTGGAAAGTTGATGCGGTTACAGGCAAAGTACTATGGAAATTAGGTAAGGGCGGCACTATCGCTATGCCTGCCGATTGCAATTTTGAACAATCGCATGCGGTGCATATTAACCGGTATGGCAACCTGATGCTTTTTGATAACGGAGTGGCAAAAAGGCAGTCGGGCGTGTTCACCCTAAAACTGGATGAGGCTAAACAAACTGCTAAACTTGATATGCACATTTTGTTGCCTAAAGAAGTTTTTAACGGCCGTATGGGCAGCGCTTACATGATAAACGATACATCGGTGCTGGTATGCTGCTCAAAACGGCACATACTGGTATTGGCCGACAGGAAAGGCACCTTGTTATGGACAATGGAAACAGCCATGCCAAGTTATCGTGCCGAATTTATAAAAGGGGATCAGTTGGCCCCTTATTTAAAACCTTAATATAAAAAAGAAATATCTGCGGGGCTTTCCTGCAACTATTATAAAGCAAAGGTTAACTACCATCATGAGAAAATTATTCATCGCATTCATTCTTTTTTTCGCAGGCATAAATGTTTATGCACAAAACATTCCGTATACCAATTGTACCAAATGCTGGCTGCCCGATTCGTTGGGTAATCACAGGGTGGTTTTAACGGTTAATACATCCGGCAAAGTAGCCAAAGCCATCATCTCATGGCGCAGGAGGGATATCGACCCTGAAAACAAACGCGTAATTATACAAGATGCAAAAACATTGCAAAAAGTAACCAATGTAAAAATCAGCGCCATCAACCGCGAGAAAGGAGAAATATATTTTGAGCCAACATCAGGCAAAGGCACTTACTATGTATACTATATGCCTTACAAAAATGAGGGCCGCTCAAACTACCCTAAAGGCGTGTATCTAAAACCTGAAAAAACGGCATCTGCAAGTTGGTTATCGAAGGCAGCATCAGCTAAAAACGCCCCTTTGGCTACTGTGAAAGAGTTTCAATCTATCGATGCTTTCAATGCATTTTACCCAATGGAAGTGATCGCTACCAAAGCTGAAACCGATGCATTGGTAAGCAAACACAAAGCCGAGTCATTCCTGGTTTTCCCTGAAGACAGGATATATTCCATCCGCATGACCGATGACCTGCCCCAGCGCTGGATACAACGCGGCCCGCGCGATGTATTTGCAGGTGAGGCCATGCGAGGCGAAAATTATGCACTTCAATTGGGGATATATGCTTTGCAAAACCTGCAAAATGTGAAGGTTAGTTTCAGCAATCTTACATCTGCCAGCGGCAAATCTATTTCATCGGCTGATATGTTTTGTATCAACACTAACGGGGTTGGCTATGATGGTGTGGCTTTTACCAAAACAGTAAATGTAGATAAAGGCAAAATCCAAGCCTTATGGTGTGGTATAGATGTTCCGCAAGATGCAACTCCTGGAGCCTATACTGGAAAGGCAACTATCAGTGTGGATGGAAAAGCTGTAAAACAGGTAAGCCTCTCGTTAAAAGTAAGTAATGAAGTTGCCAAAGATGGTGGTGTTTTTGAACCCTGGAAAATGACACGTTTAAGGTGGCTCAATTCAACTATGGCACAGGAAAACACCGTTATCGCGCCGTATACGCCACTTATGGTAGACGGAAACACCATTTGTTTATTAGGCCGAAAAGTACAAGTGAATAAAGATGGTTTCCCGGCGCAAATACAAACGTTTTACACCCCGGAGATGACAGAGTATACCAAAACGCCTAACGATGTATTGGCCGAACCTATCCATTTTCACTTCACTAAACTTGATGGCACGAATATGATGCTGAAAAGCAATGGCCTGCAATTTACCAAAACCGAACCGGGTACCGTAGTCTGGATAGCAACCAGCAGCAATGATACTGTGCAGATGCAGGTAACTGCTTCATTGGAATTTGACGGCTTTATTGCCTACACCGTAAAAGTTGAGGCTTTGCAGGATGTAGAGTTGAAGGATATTGCCATGCATATTCCGTTTAAACCATCATCAGCCAAATACATGATAGGTTTGAACCAGAAAGGCGGCATCCGCCCTGAAAACTTTGAATGGAAGTGGGATGTGGCCCACAAAAACCAGGATGGCGCCTGGATCGGCAACGTAAATGCCGGTTTGCAATATTCATTGCGCGATGAAAAATATGTGCGCCCGCTAAATACCAACTTCTATCTTCAAAAACCGCTGTTGTTGCCAACCTCATGGGGTAATGACAACAAAGGCGGTATCTCGATAAAAGCAAAAGGCCTGGCTGTACTCGCCAGCAATTACAGCGGCGAAAGGCAAATGAAAAAGGGCGATGTGTTGTATTACAACTTTAACCTGCTCATTACCCCGTTCCATACCATCAATACCGATTTTCAGTGGGCAAACAGGTTCTACCATGCTTACAAACCTATCGATACTATAAAAGCTGCCGGTGCAACTATTATCAATATTCACCATGCAACGGCTATAAACCCGTATATCAACTATCCGTTCATTGCCTGGAAATCGATGAAATCATATATTGATTCGGCACACAATGATGGCTTGAAGGTGAAGATATATAATACCATCCGCGAATTATCCGACCATTGCTATGAAACCTTTGCCATGCGCAGTTTGGGTCACGAGATATATTCATCAGGTAAAGGAGGTGGCTTTAGCTGGCTGCAGGAGCATGTGGGCGGCGATTACATTGCCGCCTGGTTTGTTCCCGAGTTAAAGGATGCCGCACTCATCAACAGCGGCCAAAACCGCTGGCATAATTACTATGTTGAGGGAATGAACTGGCTCACTCAAAATGTAGGTATTGACGGTATTTATTTGGATGACGTGGCGTTCGACCGTGTTACTATGAAACGTGTAAAACGTGTACTTACAAAGGATGGTCACCCGGGCATTATCGATCTGCATTCGGCTAATCAATACGATAAGAGCGATGGGTTTAATAACAGTGCCAACTTGTACATGGAGCATTTCCCATACCTGAACCGTTTATGGTTTGGCGAGTATTTTGACTATGAACACAACGGCCCCGATTTCTTTTTGACTGAAGTGAGTGGTATACCATTTGGCTTGATGGGCGAGATGCTGCAAGGCGGAGGTAATGCCTGGAGGGGTATGGTTTACGGTATGACCAACCGCCTGCCATGGAGTGATGGTGCCGACCCACGCCCGATATGGAAAGCCTGGGACGACTTCGGCATGAAAGGCACTAAAATGATAGGTTATTGGGTAGACACCAACCCGGTAAAAACTGATAATGACAAAGTACTTGCCACCGTTTACAAAAAAGATGGGGCGGCGTTAGTTTCCATAGCCAGTTGGGCAGATACCGATACCGATGTACAATTAACTATCGACTGGAAACAATTGGGTATCGATCCGTCAAAAGCAACCATTACAGCGCCCGAAATTGCTAAGTTCCAGCCTGCGCGTACCTTTAAACCGGGTGAGAAGATACCGGTTGAAAAGGCTAAGGGTTGGTTATTAGTTATAAAATAAAAAACGCTAACCTTTTATTATACTACTAACCTTATGTTTATGAAAAAACAATGGCTGATAGCCATTCTTATGTCTGCTGCAACAGTAAATGTTTATGCCCAGGATAAAAACGCAGTTATAACGCCTGCCAATGTTATTATTAGACCCGAAAAACCGCTATCGGCAAAGGATACGGTATTTCGTAAACAGGTGGCAGCATGGTGCGATGCACAACTAAAAAGCGAAGATTACAAAAAAATAAAGGCCCATCCGTCGGCTGATAATTTCCCTGGGAAAGTAAAAGACGGTTACACTTTTATAAACCGCACGGTCAATATCAGGCACCAAAAGATCAGTGACGCGCTGGTTCCTATTGCGTCGAAACTGGATTATTCTGATCAATGGGCCAATATTATGTATAGCACCGGTCTGTATGCTGTACCGGGACAATATGTTGAGGTGACCATCCCCGCCGCTTTAAAAGATAAAAAGGTGTTTATCCAGATAGGTTGCCATTCGGATAGATTGAACGAATGGGTAGCAGGCAAGGAAGATTGGCGAAGGATGCCTATTATAGTAAAAACCCAGGAGTTGAAAAAGATAACAACACGGGTAGCTTCTCCTTTTGGAGGATTGGTTTATATCACCGCATCTCCGCGTTCAGCCGACTGGCAGCAGAACATAACTATTAAACATGCAGTAGCTGCGCCGCTTTACAAACAGGGTGAAACGACCGATGAACAATGGGAGGCACAGCTTAAAAATAACAAAGCGCCCTGGGGCGAACTGGCATCAGATAATGTAATACTCACCATCCCCGATTCCGTATTACAAAAAGTGCATCACCCGGATGACGTGATGAAATTATGGAACCTGATTATTGAAGGGGAAATGGACCTGGCGCAAATACCTCAGCCTTTTTACAGGGCCGAGCGCCTGGTGATTGATGAACATATCGGCGGCGGTTTTATGCATAGCGGGTATCCCATTATGGTGCACCATTCGCCCGTAAAACACATGCTTTCAGAAGATATCATCGCGAACCCCGAACTGCTGATGAAGCCCAGCAAAGGCGGTGCCAACTGGGGATTTTTTCATGAGATAGGCCATGATATGCAGAATATGGATTGGGTGTTTGATGGTACTACCGAGATGAGTAATAATCTTTTTTCAATTTACATGTTCGATAGGTTGATGGGCGGTCGCGATGATGCCCATAGTGGTGTTTCCAGTACTTATACCCAAAAGGCTATGAAAAAATATTTGCATGACGGCGCTAAGTATGAAACGTGGAAAAAGGACCCGTTTTTGGGTTTGATCATGTTTCGCCAGTTGCAGGAAGGCTTCGGCTGGGAGGCGTTTAAAACTTTCTTCCGCGATTACCAGGCTATGGCGGCTAAAGATACATCGGGCAACTATGCTAATACCGAACAGAAAAAGCTTGATCTGTGGGTAACAACATTTTCAAAGGTAACGGGCAGGAACGTCGCGCCTTTTTTTGAAACATGGGGATTGCCTGTTAGCGCGGAAGCAAAAAAACAGGTTGAAGGCCTTAATAAATGGATGCCTTATAATTTTCCACCGGTAAACTAAATTGCTAAACATGAGAAAATTAGTTTTAATATTTTTTATATGTAATTGTACTGCGGCCATCGCACAGAATGATGCGACTATTCGCGAATACAATAAAGCCTTCACTACTTACCCGTTTTCGGATCCTAACCCGATCCCGAATTACACCAATATTTATCCATATTTCCGATATGACGGTTTTACGGATAAGCCGGTACAGAAAGAGTGGAAGGTAGTTGAGCTGGAGAATAAATATTTGAAACTGATGATTACGCCAGAGATAGGCGGCAAAGTATGGTCGGCAGTTGAAAAATCAACGGGTAAGTCATTTATCTACTACAACCACTCGGTAAAATTCCGGGATATTGCCATGCGCGGCCCATGGACAAGCGGTGGTATCGAACCAAATTATGGCATTATAGGGCATACACCAAGCTCTGTTACGCCGGTTGATTACCTTACCCGTACCAATGCCGACGGCAGCGTAAGCTGCATCATAAGCGTTCTTGATCTGCTTACACGAACCTATTGGACAATGGAAATAAATTTGCCGAAGGATAAGGCATATTTTACTACTAAATCATTCTGGTATAATTCCAACCAAATGGAGGAACCATATTACCATTGGATGAATACAGGCATTAAGGTAAAGGGTAACCTGCAATACATTTATCCGGGAACCGGATTCCTTGGTCATCAAGGCGAGCATGGCGACTGGCCCATAAATAAGCAGTTGAATAAGGATGTTTCGTGGTATAAGAACAATGATTTTGGTGGTTACAAATCATATCATGTATTTGGCAAATACACTGATTTCTTTGGCGCGTATTGGCACGATGATGGCTTCGGGATGGCGCGCTATGCAGGCCATGAAGACAAAGCAGGCAAGAAAATATGGATTTGGGGGCTATCCCAACAGGGGATGATATGGGAAAAATTATTGACCGATACCGACGGGCAATACTCCGAAATACAATCGGGCAGGTTATTCAACCAAACGGCTGACAAGAGCACTTTCACGCCTTTCAAGCACAAAGGTTTCGTACCCGATGCAGCCGATACCTGGACGGAATACTGGTACCCGGTAATGAAAACTAAGGGCTTTGTACAGGCAAATAATTACGGTGCATTAAATGTGAAGCAGGAAGATGGCTGGCTGAAGTTGTATTTCAGCCCTATACAAAAGCTGGATGATACGCTTGATGTAAAAATGGGGGGTAGGGTCATCTATCATAAAAAAGTAGAACTACAGCCGCTTAAGGTGTTTGCCGATTCACTCAAAATAAATACAGCTAATGAAAGTTTTGTAGTTACTTTAGGTGGAAATAAGCTCATTTATAATTCAGCCCCCGATGCAGATAACCTAAGCCGGCCATTGGATATGCCCAAAGATTTTAACTGGGATTCGGCTTATGGCCTGTATGTGCAGGGCGAGGAACTTGCCGATGAAAAAATGTATGCACAAGCTGAAATAAAATTGCAGACCTCATTACAAAAAGACCCTAATTATGTACCATCCTTAACCAAAATGGCTGAATTGCTATACCATGATATGCGCTATACGGAAGCCCTGCAACTGGCAAAAAAAGCGCTGAGTATTGATACTTACTACGGCGCGGCTAATTACTATTATGGGGTGATCAACGCCCAGTTAGGCAATACCGTTGACGCTAAGGACGGCTTTGATATTGCTGGCCTTTCAATGGATTACCGGAGCGCTGCCTATAATGGCTTAAGCCGTATCCACCTAAAGGAAAAGAATTGGGATAAGACATTATATTTTGCTTCAAGGGCATTGGATTTTAATCGCTATGATATAACCGCATTGCAAAATGAAGCGATAGCTTATCGTTACCAGGGCAATAAGCGAGCTGCCGGTAACGTATTGGACACCATTTTGTCTTTTGACCCGCTTAATCATTTCGTACAATTTGAGAAATATTTGTGGCAGCCAACAGAGGAAAATAAAATAGCTTTCTCTTCAATGATAAGAGATGAACTGCCTGTTGAAACATACCTGGAACTGGCTATTACATATTATAACAATGGCTGTAACAGCGAAAGTGAAAAGATATTCGATTTGGCCCCTAAAAATGCTCTTATCGATTACTGGCTGGCCTATTTACAACATAAAGCGGGCAAATCCTATGATGAATATTTAGCAAAAGCAAATAACTCGTCGCCGGGTTTTGTGTTCCCGTTCCGTTCGGAAGATGAAGAAGTATTGCAATGGGCTATAAAACAAAGCGCCAACCGGCAGCCAAAATATTACCTGGCCTTATTATATAAAGACAGGAACCGCATTGCTGAAAGTAAAAAACTGTTCGCCGACTGTGGCAATGAACCTCAATTCGCGCCGTTTTATGCTGCCCGCGCGGCTATGGTGATGGGGGCGACAGATATAACCGACCTTAAAAAAGCGGTAAGCCTTAAACCCGGTGAATGGCGCTATACCAAATTACTGGCTGAATATGAAGTCGATCATAACCAATATGCAAACGCACTCGCAGTTATCCAGCCATTTTACCAAAGCCACCCTGATAATTACATCATGGGCATCCTTAATGCTAAAGTGTTGCTGCTCAACAAGCGTTATAAAGATTGTACCGATCTGTTGACTAAAATAAACATCCTGCCATTTGAAGGCGCCACCATAGGCCGTGAATTATTCCACGAAGCCGAACTGATGCAGGCTATTGATAACATGTCTGTTAAAAGATATAGCGTAGCATTAACCTATATTGATGCCGCCAAACAATGGCCCGAAAATCTTGGCGTAGGCAAACCATACGCTGAAAACCTCGATGAGCGCCTTGAAGATTGGATGACCTACCTTTGTTACCAACAAACCGGGAAAACTGCCCGGGCCACCGCGCTTTTACAAAAAATCACCGCGTTCAAACCAAAAATTGAGAATACGGTAATTGATTTCCTGCCCGCTAATGATCTGGTTACCGCCTGGGCCATTGAAAAGCTTAGCGGCAAACAAAAAGCTGCCGCCTGGCTGGATGGCCAGGTTAAGCAATTTGCTGATAATCAAATTATAATATGGTGCAAACAGGTATTTGAGCATAAGGAGTCGTCGGCAATCATAAATGACCCGGAAGTGCGCGTTTTACAGCGGTTAATGCAGTTGAAATAAGTTCAGCCTTACAGTTCGCGCAAAAAGAATATATGTCCGGTGCCAGGCATCAGGTTATATACTATAAGGCTATGTGTCAGCAGTACTAAAAAAACAATGGCCCATGGCTGCTGCCGAACGGAAATTTATTCGCCCTGCCATGCGTGTAATGATCACAAACTTTATGATCGCGGTACATTTTTGGTTGATGTAATTGATTTGACAGCAGTTCTGGATTGGTAGTGTCAGTCTTTTCAGGCTGAGAAACTATCGTAATTTTCTTTTTCATAACGATATCTCCCCGAAGTAAAGGTTTATAATAATAACGTAAAGTTAAGCATGGATACCCCGGTTTTGCAAGTGTTTTTTGAAGAAAATTAATTCCCCTGACAAGGAGACTGTTCCCCCGGGAGGTGGTTCTCATTTTAATCGTTCCTTTCCGTACGGTAAGTGTTCGTTATCGTACGTTATTTATTGATAATCAGTATGTAAGTTATTTATTATCAATGTGATGCAACGATGGCATAATCTGTGCGTCTAATATTATATCACATCACAATATTGCGGCATGGAAGAACATATCTGGTTCCTGGTTGAATTATTTATTTCGGGTAATGCAACTGAGGTTGAAGCTGATGAACTTGCCTACCTCTTAGGCACACATTATGACCTGCTTAACGCGGTTAAAGAATTTTTTGATGAATACGAAGATCCTGATCCGCAGGTAACATCCGCCCAAAAACAGTCATTACTTGATCGCGCCGAAAATATCCATAACGAATTTGTTTATCTGTCCCAATCAAAAAAATCAAAACAACCGGTGTCACTACTCACCCGCCAACGTTTTGCCAGGAGTTTAAAGATAAGTTTTGCCGACAGGATGAGGCACGAAGGCCTGATATTAGCCCAACTGCTGAAAACCACCATCAGGCAGATGCGCCGCAACCGGGCTATTTCGTTCATCAACATTTCCGGCCTTGCCATTGGCATGGCCACTGCCATACTGATATTTGTGTGGATAGCCAACGAATTGAGTTTCGACCAGTTCCATGTAAATAAAGACCGAATTTACCAGATGGATAGCCAGGTTAAGGTAAATGGCCAAATGGAAATAGGCGGGGCGTTACCATCAAGGTTGGCGCCGATATTAAAGGCTAATTACCCCCAGGTTGATAAGGTTGTCCGTACTTCAGGGGTAGGTTCGTTCGTATTAAAAAATGCCGATAAAGATTTCGAAGGCAAGGGACTGTTAGCCGACCCCGATTTTTTTGACTTGTTTAGCTTCAAATTTTCTGAAGGCAACCCTGCCACCGCGTTAGCCGGTGTACACACTATTGTGCTTACACAAAGAATGGCCCAAAAGCTGTTTGGCAATGAAGACCCTATGGGGAAAATTGTAAAGATAGACAGCGTAGCCAATTTTACGGTAACAGGCGTGCTTAAACCGTTGCCTTCCAATACCCAGTTCAATTATATCGAATATATTGTTCCTTTAAATTATATGCGCGAGGTGCATTGGGCACATGATGATTGGGAAACCAATTCTGTAAACATGTATGTAATGCTTAAACCGGGTGTGCCGCGCCAGGTTGCCGAAAAACTTTTCTGGAATGTTTTTAAAGATCAGCATGTGCTACCGGGCACAACTGCCATTGTACAACCCATGACCGACTGGTGGTTGTATTCCAATTATGAGAACGGAAAATTTTTACCGGGCAAATTAGTAATGCTCAGGTGGTTTGGGCTCATCGCTATATTGGTAATGGTGATAGCATGTATAAATTATATGAACCTGGGCACCGCGCGCAGCGCCAAACGGGCCAAAGAGGTAGGCATCCGCAAGGTAGCCGGTGCCGGCCGCGGGCTGCTTATTAAACAGTTTTTAGGCGAATCGGTGTTCACGGCTATAATTGCGGGGGTATTGTCAATAGGCCTGGTGCAATTGTGTATGCCTGCATTTAACCACCTAATAAGCGACAGTGAAATAAATGGACTTACTGTGCCCTATAGTAATCCTGTATTTTGGTTCGCTATTGCTGGTTTTTCCATTTTCACAGGCATTATTGCTGGCATTTATCCGGCGTTTTATCTTTCATCATATCGCCCGGCAAAGGTTTTAAAGGGTATTTTAAATGCCACAGGGGCATTGCTCACGCCTCGTAAGGTAATGGTGGTGGTGCAGTTCACATTGGCTATCTGCTTTATTATTTGTACCATGATCATTTACCGGCAGATAGATTTCGCGTTGCACCGCAGCCGGGGTTATGACTCTACAAACCTGGCATACATGTATATTAAGGGCGATATGGCAAAGAATTATCCGGTTATTAAACAGGAATTACTGGCAAGCGGTGCCATTAGTACCATTACCCGCACTAATTCTTCTGCCGATGATATTTGGACCGCTCACGATGATTACAGCTGGCAGGGAAAAGACCCATTAACCAAAATCCAGTTTTTGGAGAATTATGCCGATGAAGGATTTACACGTACTACAGGTATCAAATTGATGCAGGGCCGCGATATTGATATCTACCATTATCCAACCGATACAGCCGCGGTGCTGCTTACCGAAACAGCAGCTAAAAAAATAGGATTTAAAGACCCTATAGGGCAGTTGATGAAGAAAGGGAACACTAATTTACACGTAGTTGGTGTTATAAAAGATTATGTTGCAACCTGGGCCTACAATTTACCCGATCCTATTATTATACGTGGTACAACTAAACAATTCGGCGCCATGAATTTCAGGTTAAGCAAAACACAACCTGTATCAGCAAGTTTAGCGAAGATCGGCGCGATAGTCCGGAAATATAACCCCGGCTATCCATATGCTTATTATATGGCCGATAATATTTACCACGGCCGTTTACAAGGCGAAGAAAACATGGGTACAATGGCGGCTGCATTTGCAGGCTTAACCATTTTTATCTCATGCATGGGCTTGTTCGCATTAGCTGCATTTATGGCTGAAAACAGGATAAAGGAGATTGGCATACGCAAAGTGTTGGGTGCATCAGTAGCAGCCATCACCACTTTGTTATCAAAAGATTTTTTGGTGCTGGTAGGCATAGCTTTTGTTATCGCTTCGCCCATAGCCTGGTGGCTCATGAACAAATGGCTCATGAATTACCCGCAGCATATCAATATTGGCATTTGGGTATTTATTATAACTGGCGTGGCATCTATCCTCATAGCCCTGCTTACCGTAGGTTTCCAGGCTGTAAAAACGGCTATACTCAACCCCATAAAAAACCTGCGGACCGAATAATCCCATTTAAGCCCCGTATTACAGTTATAGGCTACACCACAAAAGCCCCGGTAACCGGGGCTTTTGTGGTTAATGCAGAGTAGCACTTTTTTGGCTGTTGCCGTAATAAACAACTATATTGCCTCCGTCGAACAAATTTTATTTGTTATTGTTAAACGCTTATGATCTCACTTTTACCTTTTAACGCGCTGTTACCATCGCCGGCATTTGCTATTGACGGGGTATTTACCGGCACTTGTAAAAGCATACTAAAAGGGGAGGACGGCATGAACCAGCTTGACATGATGCTGGCTAATGGCCATTACACCAAAGATGCATCTGCCGCTATATACATTTACCAGGTTGAAGCCGATGGCCGCACACAAACAGGCGTTTGGGCACAAGCAGCTACAGCTGGCATTAAAATACATGAACAGGTGCTGCCTGAAAAAATAGAGCGCATCCAAAAATTCAGGAACAGGACAGGATTGGAAGCAAAGCCTGTATTGCTTATGTACAAACCCGATGCAGAAATAAAAAAACTCATTGCCTCCGTAACAACCAATGCCCCACACACTACTTACCACGATGATCAAAAGATACATCGCCTGTGGCATATACATAACGAAAAACTTGTTTTTGCATTAATAGCGGAATTTGCGAAGATAGGTTCGGTTTATATGGCCGATGGGCACCACCGGCTTGCAGCCAACCCGTTCGAAACACTTTCGGCCTTGTTAATGGATACCGATGAGATAAGCGTAAAGCCTTACCACCGATTGATAAAAACTACCAAAGATCTGGATAAATATTTCCAGGTATTGAAGGCAGATGGCCCGGTTTTTCCGCAAAAGAAAGGATATTTTGGCATGTTGAAAGATGATCGCTGGTATCACCTCGTAGCCCGTAGATCGAAAGACTATGACACTGAAACCCTTGCTTCTATATTCGACTATATTGAATATACGCCCGAAGTAAAAGGAGCCCCCGGCAAATTATTATTTACGTTAACCCCGTTACATGTTAATGAAGTGCTTAAAGCTGCTGATGCAGGTATCATCCTTCCGCCAAAATCAACCTGGATAGAACCAAAAATACCTTATGGTTTATTAATGAACAGGCACGCGCTATGATCCAGCGAACTAATATTGCTTATAAATACGTTTTAAATAAACAAAGCCACTGGTTTTCAGTGGCTTGTAGTGGTGTGACCTGGGAGAGGATCGAACTCTCGACCCACTGATTAAGAGTCAGTTGCTCTACCGGCTGAGCTACCAAGTCGTTTTTACCGGGTTGCAAATATAGCAGATTTTGCCAAAAAATGTTCCACTTTTTTGTGAATATCAATCTGCGCTTATAAAAATGACGTTTTTAAGCTTCCATCTTCCAAATTCAAATGCCTTTATTAATTATATAAAGAGTGTTTTATTAGTTGTTAAGAGGGATGTTTAGTGTAGAATAAGCATCGGATGAATTTTTGCCTTTTGACGCGATTAGATAAAGCCTGTAGTTTAACATATTTGAAGGTATTTTTACACTAATGATAGGGCCATTACCTATTTGATTCATTGACAGGGGATTACCCCATGTATCGGTTTTAACCAGGTACCAGTCGAATTTTAGGCCTGTTTGCATATAAGCAGCCAGGTTCCATTTGTTATAAAGATATACCAACGCGCTGTAATTGATTGAAGAACCCGGTACCGCGGTAAGAGCCGGTTTTAATATCTTGATCTCAGGTAACCCATTGGCGGCAATTTTGCCGTGCCAGCTCTCGCTTATCTTATAAAGATAAGATTTATTACGCCCCAGTATATCTTTTACCCCATCAAATGTAACTGCCGAGCTCGCTACCTGGTCTTGCCAACCGGCGTAAAAAATACCTCCTGAAGGGTAGGGGGTGCTTGCAAATACTTTAGGATCGGTAGCACCAAATAGGTATGGTACGTTCAGGTCATGCGTTTGCCTTAACCCGGCTTTATTAATTATCACCAGGCTAAAAGCATCAATTTGTGGTATTTTATTATGCAGCAGGCTAACGGTTTGCTGTAACGTTGGCGACGATAATATATCAATCGTAACTTTTCGACTTGGATCAGTATATTTTATTTGCTGTATTAAACGGTTAAGCCAGGAGATATACTTACACCTTGCATATGATAATTGAGGCTGTTTATAGTAAAGGTCTAATTTCTGAAAAGTGTAATTACCAATATTCCATGCATCAATAGTTGGATCGGTCTTATATTTATATACTGTGTTGATGATGATCTTTTCCACTTCCTGCAAATGGTCAATATCATTAACAAAATATGATGGATCGGGTATCCAAAAGCTGTAATTGATCTTTAATCCCACTTGTTTTGCAGTTTCAAGGGTGGAGTGGTCATAAATATTAGGGCCATAAATTTTAACAGTGTTTATTCCTGCCTTTTGCATTTCGATAAAGTCGTCGAGAATGATTTTTTTATTAAGCGGAAAAATATTTTTATACCAATAAAGGCCCTTTGAATAAATAACCCCCCGTACAGATAAAAAAGCGTTTGGAGCCAACAGTACAGTTTGGCTTTTAACGCTATCCTTAACTGCCACATTGGTTGAAGGAGCCATATATTCGTAAAGTGTTTTATCGGGCATTGATTGCGTTCCTTTACTTACCAGCGGTTTGGTGGGGTGTTTATCAAATACACCGGGCAAAACAGTATTATAAGAACTAAACGCCGTATCTTCGTCGGACCTGGTACCGATATACAGAGTTATGCAAAGTGTAAGTACCACCAGTATCAGGCTTACACTTCTTACGCCTGTATATACTTTTCTCCTTAACAACCAAAAGTGTTCTTTTAAATACGTTAACCTGCTTACTGTTTTATCAAGCCGGGGTTTATTGCTTTTATATACTTGTAATTTTAATTCCTGGCTGGCAATAAGTATAAAAACCATAAACAAGCAATTCAGGCCTGCTATGCCGGCCATAAAAAATGTAAATGGGTTCCAATCGTTATAAAGCCCATAAGCAATTGCAGCCAATGATACTAGCAATACAAAAATATTTGGCAAATTTATTTTTAGGTTTCTTTCATGCTTTATATCCTTGGGTGTGGGTATATAAGGAACATTTTTCCGTATAAGGGTATACACAAAGCCCAATATAAAAACCCACCATGTGCCTATGAGCAATAGGCCGCCTACTATATGAAAGCCTCGTTCCCGGTCTTCCATTACCCACTGCTGTACATAGTGCCTTATTAATACTACTGATGTAATAAAGGGCACGCTTATGATGGTAAACACCCAGAAGTCCATTTTTAGCGGGTAGGTGTCTGTTGCTAATGAAATAATGGGCAGTAAAAAATTTATAAGGAATATAAACCCTGATAAATAAAATAACGGTATAAGGCCATAATGTAACTTTTGTCGCCAGCTAAAATTCTTGAAAAACTTAATATAAGAAGTTACCAGTAGCTCAAATACACCTCGCGACCATTTTAACTGTTGTTTATAATATGCGCTTAGCGTAGCAGGAACCAGCCCCCGTGCCAACACTTCGGGTACATAGACAGATCTCCAACCTTTTGCATGCAGGTGCATAGCTGTATTCATATCTTCGGCTAATCCGGCAGCGTGCCCGCCTATTGAATCCAGGGCAGTACGCCTGAATGTACAATTTGCGCCTATAGCCTGTACGGTACCATAGCTATTCATGCACATCATCATAGGGCCGTAAAACTGGTAAGTTTGCTGTGCGGCCCCCTTAGCTATCCAACCTGCATCCTGATTGTAATATGCCTGCACTATTTGTACATATCCTATTCGCGGGTCGTCGAAATGTGAAATGATGGGGTCGAGAAAATTCGCTAATGGTACGTGGTCGGGGTCTAATACTACACATAGCTCGCCTGTAGATTGTTGTAACGCATTATTGATGTTTCCGGCTTTAGCATCGATTTTCACCGCGCGGGTAACATGATGAACGCCAAGTTTATTGCATACACCTTTAAGATAAGGGTCGTCTGCCTCATCGCACAGGTAGGTTTGATGCGGATAATGAATTGCCTGTATAGCCGTTAGGGTTTCAACTATCATTTCATAAGGTTCGCCGGCGCAAAAAGTTGTGAAAATATCAACAGTATAGGTTTTGTGGTTCGGAACAGCTACCGGAATGCTTATTGACCAATAGTGGTACCATTCATATAAAATTTTAAAAAGGGTGAAAATAAACGTCGACATCAATAGCCAGTATAGGAGCTTGTAGCCGGCAATCGATGGTTGTATTAAACTGTACATAAAAAAGCCCATACAGCCCATGCCTATCACAATCATCGATCGTAAAATAAACCTTTGCTTTCGTGTAGGTGGTTTTACTTTTTCAGGCGTCATGGGTTATTTAATACGTACACAGGTGTATTACAGGTAGCGAAATAGCCATTTTTATTATATATATAAACCAGCAGCCGGTAAGGGCCCTCTTTAGCAGGTGTTTTAAATACTATATGGTCGCCTTTGTTTTCTGTAATTGCATTGATCAAAGGCCGGGGACTTTTTTCACTGAATATACCGTTCTTTTTATACCAGTCTTCGGGCATTAATTCCCATTTATATGTTAATTCCGCGGTGTCATTTCCAAGCATATAAGTCTTTGCGCTTGCGGTCGTATCAGGCTTTAAAAAAATATTGTCATAACCGCCTTTGCCGTTAACCAACATATACTTGATCAAAGGTGCGTGGGCAGGGCCGTATTTTCCTGTCCATACATATTGCATTACGTTAACTGTTTCGGTGGGGGCGCCGTTTTTGTCGAATAAGCTGAACCAGGTTGGAGTTAATTCTTGTTTTTGCCCCCAATAAAAAACTAATGAGCCAAGGAACCTGTTATTATCTACAGGCATATAATTTTTATATACCGATAAGTATTGCTCAGCTTTCTTGTTACTTGTATTTTCAACATAAGCACCCCAGGCATTTTGCTCCTCAGACAGCCATGGGCCCTCAATGCCCCATTCTGTTATTAAAAATGGCCCGCTCCAAAACCATTTAAAATTTTCAAGGTCTTTTTTTAAAGTTTGGATAGAGCCGAAAATGTTAAAGGAAATAAAATCAACCTTTGTGCGCAGTTTAAGATTAATAATGTTTTTAGTTTGAAAGGTCATGATGGTGGTTGTAACCGGGTGATCAGGATCATCGGTATGTATCATGTCTATAACATTATTAAAAGCATTATAAAACCTGTTATAATTGGGTTTATAAGGGAAAGCTAATTCGTTGCCAACGCACCAGCATAGCAGGGCAGGATGATGCTTATATTTATTAACAATAGCTGTAAGTTGTTGTAAATGTTTTTTTACCTTATCGTCATTATTATAAAAAGCATCCATATCATCGTCAGCAGGCATGGGCAGGCCCACTATCACCGACAAATTATAATGCCGGGCCGAATCTAATACTTTAGCAATATTTAATGTGTCCCACAGCCTGATAGTATTGCCACCGGCATCTTTTAACTGTTTCAGGCATGTATAACCGGCCCCGCCCTTTATAAAAAAAGGCTGGCCATTGCGATAAAAAATATATTTGCCGTTAGATGAATGAATATAAACGAGCTTTTGCCCTGTTTTATCGGTATGTTTATTGACACAGGCACTAAAAAGGCAAATGATGATACAATAAATAAAAAAATTGCAGTAATAACTCTTCACATTAACTTCTATATAATCTTTATGTTTAGATGCTATAATTTACTACAAAAATGTGAACTATTGGTTAATAATGTAGAAATTACTCCTGCATGTAGTTAGATTGTTACTAAAGTGCTGATTGATATGACCTTTGTGTAATAACTGTAAATAGTAAAAATGCAGATAAATATTTTACAGCGATGTGCGCATTTATTAATAAGCTGCCAACACATTAAATCCAATGCCTGCCAATCCTACTTTTTCCCATGCAGCTTCGCTGGTTTCGCGCGAGATCATGGCGCTGCTAAGCAAACTTGCTGAAAACATAAGTCCCGGGCCTGGTGAGTTTTGTATCCATTCAAGGCTCACGAAAAACCGGTCGTTAACTATAATATTATAGGGGGTAAGATCAACTGTGATTTGTTCCTGGCCTTTTTTAACGGTGACAAATATGTTTTGCTGCTGTAATATTTTATCGGGCAGACCATCTTTTACACTATAAAAATTGAGGCGGAGCTTTATAGAATCACTTACGTTATGTGCCAGCGATGCGTTGAATTGTTTCAGCAGGGTAGGCGCCTTTTTTATTTTTATTATCTCACCAATTTCATTGCCCAGCCTGTTGCTAGTAAAACCTGCATTAGTCGATTTTGATTGTGTGGTATTACCCAAAACAACCGATTTGTATTTACGCCCCGATATTTTTACTTCGGTCAGCTGATTCACAGCTGGGGTCAGCATTATAACTTCGCCTGGCGTATAATGCATTATAAAATCACTAACCAGGTATGTTTTAGGTTCATAACCTATCATTGATATACGCAGACTATCGGTATTGCTATTGTTAAGTGAAAGCTTGAAATGCCCGTTATCGTCAGTTACTGTACCGTTGGCTTTGCCTATTACGCCAATATTTACATAGGCCAGGTTATCGTTGGTTTTGGCGTCTTTAATAGTGCCCTCAAAAGTTTGGGCATGGGCATTTACCCCTTGTATTAACACAAGGGCAACAAACAGCAGGATGTTTTTCATAAATGAGCGTGATACGTAACTTATACCAACGAATATAACTCATTCCGCTGTTTTTCTACGGCGTCGCTGTTAATATATTCGTCGTATTCCATTAGCTTATCAATATAGCCGCCAGGGGTTAGCTCAACAATGCGGTTGGCAACGGTTTCGGTCAGCTCATGATCTCGTGAGGTGAACAGGATAGTACCTCTAAAGTCTTTCATGCCATTATTAAGCGCGGTGATAGATTCCAGGTCAAGGTGGTTAGTGGGCTCGTCAAATATCAGCAGGTTGGCTTGTTGCAGCATCATGCGGCTAAACATACAGCGCATTTTTTCACCACCTGATAATACATTGCTCTTTTTCAACACTTCTTCGCCCGAAAACAGCATACGGCCTAAAAAGCCACGGATAAACTGGTCGTCCTTATCGCCTGTTGAGTAATCGCGCAGCCAGTCTATCAGGTTGGTGTCCTTGCCTTTAAAGTAATCAGTATTATCCATCGGTATATCGGCAGTATTAATGGTCACACCCCATTTAAAGCTGCCTTTATAGTCGGTATCGCGTCCCATCAAAATATCATAAAATGCCGTTGTAGCCAGGCTATTTTGTGATAGTACAGCAATTTTATCCCCCTTATTAACAGTGAAGCTAATGTTGGAGAATAAAAGTTCGCCGTTAAGGGTTTTTGAAAGATTTTCTACCTGCAATATCTGGTCACCTGCCTCGCGGCCCTGGTTGTTGAATATGATACCGGGATATTTGCGGTTGGAAGGTTGTATCTCGTCAAGATTGATCTTGTCCAAAGCTTTTTTACGGCTGGTTGCCTGTTTTGATTTTGACGCGTTGGCGCTAAACCTGCGGATAAACTCCTGCAGCTCTTTAACCCTATCTTCGGCCTTTTTATTCTGTTCGGCGCGTTGCTTTAATGCCAATTGGCTCGATTCGTACCAGAACGAATAGTTACCTGTGTAAATGGTCATTTTGGCAAAATCAATATCAACCACGTGGGTACAAACAGTATCAAGGAAGTGCCTGTCGTGCGATACCACCAGTACAATGGCCTCGTAGCTTGCTAAAAAGTCTTCCAGCCAGCTTACGGTGTGTATGTCCAGATCGTTGGTAGGCTCATCCAGTAATAATATATCGGGGTTGCCGAAAAGCGCCTGTGCTAATAACACACGTACTTTTTGAGTGTTATCTAACTCTTTTACTAATTTATAGTGGAATTCTTCTTTTATACCCAGGTTGCTCAGCAGGGTAGCGGCATTATTTTCGGCGTTCCAGCCGTCCATTTCGGCAAAAAGGTTTTCCAGTTCGCCGGCGCGTTCGCCATCAGCATCGGTAAAATCTTCTTTCAGGTAAATGGCATCTTTTTCCTTCATAACGGCATACATCTCCTTGTAGCCCATCATTACGGTTTCAATAACCGGGAATTCGTCAAAAGCGTAGTGGTTTTGGCTCAATACTGCCATGCGTTCGCCGGGTGTGAAGCTAACCGAGCCGCTGGTAGGGTCAATATCGCCTGAAAGTATTTTTAAAAATGTTGATTTTCCCGCCCCATTGGCACCTATAATACCATAACAATTACCCTGCGTAAATTTCAGGTTAACGTCTTCAAATAATGTTCTTTTACCGTAACGTAATGATAGATTGGATACCGTGATCATGCTGCCCCTTGTATTTTGTGCAAAAGTACGGTAAATACTTAAAATTAACTATAAAGACGGGTTATTAATACGTATATAACAGATTTCCAGTATTTTACCCTTTTTGAGGCAAAATGTGGAAAAAACTTGACATAAAGTAAAAATAATTAATAGTAAATTTCGTTTGTAAGCTTAATTTAAGCTGTAGGAAAATTTGGTACAAACTTTGACTTAAGTTAATGCGTAGATAAATTTATAAAAATAAAAAAGGAAGAGAGGGTCGAAGACATGGAAATATTAATAGTGAGCCTGATCGCAATAAACGTGATTATGCTTGTCCTACACAGCATGAACAAACAAAAAACATACTAATTTAATTATTAGTGCAATAAATTAAACAAATTGGCCGACTCATCATCGACCATTTTTTGTAACGGCCCTGATGCTACCATTTTCATCATCATATTCATATCGGCCTCAATAGTAAATACAACATCGGTATATTCCCCCTCGGCAGATAGTTCCCATTTCAGTTCTACATCAAAAGGCGGTTTTGAAGCAGGTATTATTTTAATTGATTTATCTGCAATACGTTCATCTATTTTTAACGATAGCTTTATCATATTCCTGATCATAAAACTGGCATCATCAGCTGTAGATGACCAATCACTCACTTCCTCGGCGGGCATCAGGCGCTCGTGGTTATTCATATCGGCCAGAAAATCATAAATTTCTTTAGCGGGCCTTTGTATGCGTGTGGTACTTTTGAAAGTTGACATATTGGGTTTTATTATTTTCTTGAACCCTGATCCTTTTAATCTTGATTCTTATTTCCCCATTCAGCGGGGTTTTCTCGCCATTGTTTTAATATATCGGTGTCGCCGGATGCTATGTATTGGTGCTGCTCAGCATATTTTATCAGCGCGCTATAGTTCGATAGCGTTACAAACGGGCATTTGGCCTCATTAAAATTCTGCGTAGCTATATCAAATTGGTAAGTAAAAATGGCAGCAAGTCCGGCTACATCGTACCCTGCATCGCGTAAAGCGTCAACTGCCTGCAGGCTGCTTTTGCCGGTTGAGATCAAATCTTCAATAACCACCACACGTTTGCCTGCCATATCATCGCCCTCAATCATATTACCGCGGCCATGCTCTTTAGGTTTGGCGCGTACATAAATAAACGGTAAGCCCAGTTCCTGCGCCACTAAAACGCCTTGTGGTATGCCGGCGGTAGCTACCCCTGCAATACAGCCTACAGCGCCAAATTTTTCCTGTATCAGCTTGGTTAATTGCTGGCGGATATAAGTGCGTACGGTAGGGTGCGACAGTGTTATACGGTTATCGCAATAAATTGGCGACTTCCAGCCCGATGCCCATGTAAATGGATTATTAGGTTGTAATTTAATTGCTTTAATTTGCAGCAGGAACTCGGCCACTTGCTGTTCGGCCTCACTATAGTTAAACATATGGCTCAAAAGTACAGAATTTATTGTAACGAAAAAGTTATTCTGATAACAGAATCAGAACCGAAGAATGCGGAAAGCTATGAACAGATCGATGCCCAGATGTTTGAACTAAAGATAATTTATACCTGGATACTCGCCCATCACAGCAAAAGTTTCTATATAGTTTGCCCCAATGCAAAGCTGTACCTGAAAAATATTATAGCCGGGATAACCCTGATAGAAGCTGCCGGTGGGCTGGTAGAAAATGAAAAAGGGGACTACTTATTCATCTATCGTAATGATAAATGGGACCTGCCCAAAGGCAAAATTGAAAAAGATGAAAAAACCAAAGTTGCCGCAGTGCGCGAGGTAGAGGAGGAATGCGGTATAATAGTGAGCAAACTGGGCGATAAAATTTGCAAAACTTATCACGCTTACATCAGCCGGGGCGAAGTGGTGCTAAAGAAAACCCATTGGTATGCGATGAGATACAAGGGCAAGGATAAACTAAAACCGCAAATTGAAGAAGGCATAACCGATGTGCGCTGGTTCCGTAAAGGGCATATTGACGCTATTATACAAAATACGTTCCCCTCAATTTTAGATGTGCTGGTAAAGCAGGACCTGATCAAAGATAAGCCAGCGCTTCTTTCGGAATAAACTGGGATACATCGCCGTTATAGCGCATAATTTCGCGTACAATGGTTGAGCTGATGGATGAATAGCCCGGTTTGCTTACTATGAAAATACTTTCAATATCAGGCACCAGCGAATGGTTCATCTGCGCTATGGCCTTTTCGTACTCAAAATCAGATACGGTACGTATGCCGCGTATCATGTAAGCGGCGCCAATACTCTGGCAAAAATTTACGGTTAGCCCCTCGTAAGCTATGATGTGAATTTTAGGTTCGTTCTCAAATACCGCGCGCAGCATTTTTTCGCGGGTTTCCACACTCAAAAGGCCGGTTTTCGAGGTATTAACGCCAATACCGATATATACCTTATCAAACAACCCTATCGATCGTTTTACAATGTCAACGTGTGCCTTGGTAACCGGATCGAAACTGCCGGGGAAAAGAGCGATCTTCATATATAGCGGTATGGTTGTTTAATGCAAATATAAATTAAATTGTCATGCTGAGTGTAACGAAGCATCTATATATACAAGCTATCGGTCGCCACAAAATTTAGGAGAACGTGGATAGATCCTTCGCTATCGCTCAGGATGACAATGAAGTGGTTTTATTCTTTCTCAAAAAACGAGAACGACGAATGCCCGTATTTCCGCTGCTCCAAAAATGCGGGATGATTGCTGAGGTTTTGTAATGATTGATGCTCTACAATCAGCAAACCGCCGGGCAATAACAGGTTCCTCTCGAAAATTATTTTAGGTAATTCAGGTATCTGGTTCATGTCATACGGCGGGTCGGCGAAGATGAGGCCGTATTGCTCGGTTTCCAGTTGCAGGTATTTGAGTACATCGGCCTTAAAGGTTTTTATTTGACTAAGGCCGTGCTGCCGGGCGGTATCCTTCAAATAAAATATACATTGCTGGCTGCGGTCAACCGATACCACTTCGCTTGCGCCGCGCGAGGCAAACTCCAGCGAGATATTGCCTGTGCCACTAAACAGGTCGAGTACTTTTATGCCTTCAAACTCAATTTTATTAAGCAGGATGTTGAACAGGGCTTCTTTGGCAAGGTCGGTCGTGGGGCGTACGGGTAGATTTTTTGGCGGATTAAGCCGCAGGCCCTTTAGTCTTCCTCCGATGATACGCATAACGATAGCGCGGCCAGTGCCGGTAATTGGTTCGCGGAAACTTCTAATGGGAAGTGCAAAACGTTTAAATAATTTTTCTCAACGCTGCCAAAAAACTCAGATAAGCGGGCGGCATTTTCATCGGTTTCTTCAAAATCGCCGCTTAACACCAGGTTTACGTCTTTGGGTTTTAATTGCAGTTCCTGCGCTACAAAGGCTGCGTAATAAGCCAGCTCATCGGGGTTATTGAAGCTGAATGAATTGTAGAAACGTAATTTGCCGTTGTTAAAATTCAATATATCAGCTTGTTCCTTATCAATATTTATATAAAAGGTTTGGTTGGATGGGTTATTATTGGTGATAGCGTTTATCCAGCCTTTGTTAACAAAAACAGTTTTCCGCAGGCCATAAATGCCGGCGGTTTCCACTACACGCTCGTCAACCTTATAAATAATATGGTTGTCGGCATCCAACGGCTGCGCGAATATTTTTTCGTTACTTTTTACATCTAAAAAGCGTGCGAAATCGGCTATCTTATCCTCGTTGTAAAGCGCGTTAGGCACCAGCGTAAACCCGGTTGACTGCAGCCCGATCACCACCTTTTTGTACTCAAAATTCAGCAGTTCATGTTCGCTGCCGGGCTCATCAAGCACCAAGAGCTCACAATCCTTGGCCCAGGCCTGCAGCTTATCTTCATAAACAATGGCGTATGAAAAGGTAGCAGGATAGACCTGCAGCAGCAGGGTATAATTGCTGTTCACCTGGTACAGGCTCAGATCGGGGTCGCGGTAACTGGTAATTTGGTCTATCATGCGTTTGAACAAAAGTAATATTTTAAGTTACATTTTTGTAATGCGGAAAAATGTTGTTTTTGAACTGCGAGGGCGATGCAATCGCTAAACCAGTTTAAACACTCGTTGCAAACGAGCGCAATTGAGTATAATATATTTTGTTGTGAGGCAACTAAATACAAACTGATAGAATACTATTTTATCTTTTTAAACTGTATATCATGATATATGAAGTAACTATCACCTAATTTTAACAATTTTAATGGATTGTTTTTTGACGGTGCATAATTACCGATGAATTTTGATTTGATGCCCGCTTTTAGCAAGCATTTTTCATATATTTTTAAAATGCTTTTAGGGCCTCTGGCGAATAAACCATATCCTTGCCGGTTTAATTCATATATTCTTTCAGGTAAAAGAGTGTATTTTATGGTGTTTGTATTATCATTGGATAATTGAGTAACGCATTGGAATATATCTATAAACAATTGCTGTGAATCATTGGTTGTTCCATTAAAATAAAGTTCGGTATGAATATCATTGTATTCTAAAAGCAAAACATGTTCAGTTAATATTTCAACATTCCGAACCCAACTCCTGGTTATCTTTTCATCTTCAATGTCAACTATATTAATCTGCCATAATTGTTGAGGAGTATCATTATTTGCATCAAAGCGAATTGAAAAAGTAATAATTAAATCATCATTATTATATATCAATGATTCTATGAGTATTCCCGCTTCATCATCAAACTCAGGACTATTAAGAACGTCTGTTAATCCTTTTGGAAAAAAAATATCGTTTGCCATAAATTGTTGTCACAAATCGTTTTTTTTAAGTCAATTATTGCCAAAATATAACCCCAAGTGTTGTAGGACACTATTTAACATGCGCATCCATATAATCAATAGCCAAATTGCACAATGCCTTTACACCTAAACTAAACCCGCTTTCATCAATATAAAAGTCTGGCGTATGGTGCGCTGGTGCGGTGGCAGGGTCGGCGCCTTTGGGCAGCCCGCCGAGGTGGATGAATATGCCCGGCGCCTTTTGCTCGTAAAAGCTGAAATCTTCGGCGCCGGTTTCGGAGTCGCGCAAAGTAACATTTTCCGGGCCGGCGGTTGTCTGTAAGGTTGGCAGCATTTCGGCTACCAGCGCGGGGTTATTATAGGTGATGGGATAATGACTCTCAAAAGGGACAATAACTTCGGCAGTTGCCCCGGCGGCTTCGGCAGTTTTGGTGACTATGGTTTTTACCCTGTCGATGATCATTTTTTCATCGGCATCGTTCAAAGTGCGTATAGTTCCTAACATGGTTACCGTTTCGGGGATAATGTTCGACCGGTTGCCGCCATTTATGGCGCCAATGGTTACCACAGCCGCGTTGCGCGTAATTTGCAGGTTGCGGCTCACAATGGTTTGCAGGCTGTTGATGATCTGCGCCGATACCACCACGGGGTCCACTCCTGACCAGGGATAAGCCCCATGCGACGACCTGCCTTTAACTATTATCTTCATCCCGTCAACCGCGGCCATATCGGCACCGGGGCGGTAGGCTATGGTACCAACAGGCTGATAAGATTGTATATGCAGGCCAAACACGGCATCCACATGCGGGTTTTCCATTACGCCTTCGGCAACCATTTCCTGGGCACCCCCTTTTTCGCCCACAGGTAATCCTTCCTCGGCAGGCTGAAAAATAAATTTAACCGTTCCGTGCAGGTTATTTTTCATCGAAGTAAGCACCTCGGCCACGGTCATCAGGATAGCCATGTGCGAATCATGCCCGCAGGCATGCATTACGCCAACTTCCTGCCCGTTGTACATGGTTTTTACTTTTGATGCAAAAGGGACAGCGGTGCGTTCAATTACGGGAAGGGCATCCATATCGGCGCGCAGCGCTACAACCGGGCCGGGTTTTCCGCCGCGCAATATACCCACCACACCGGTTGTGGCTATACTTGTTTTTACCTCAAGCCCTAATGATTGCAGGTGTTTGGCAATAATGGCCGCGCTGCGGAATTCGTGGTTGCCCAATTCAGGGTGCTCGTGAAAATCGCGCCGCCAGGTTACGGTTTGGCTTTGCAGTGAATCGGCCATTTTGCTAACGCGATCTTTAAGGGATTGGGAGAAAGCGGGTATACTATAAGCGAGAAGCAAAACCAGGTATATCTTTTTCATACGAATGGAATTTTCATAAATGTAAAAAAAAGATAGAGGTATAGAGAATTATGCGGATGTTAGTGAAGCCGCAGGGTCATGCTGTTTCGGGGATTTATATAAGCTACTCCAATTTTCCTTAACTTTATCCCGTGCCCGATCATATCCTAAAAGCATTCCCGCATGAACCTACCGCCCAGCAACTGGAGCTGTTCGGCAAGCTGCATGATTTTATTACCAGCGACCACGGCGGGGAGTGCTTTATCCTGCGCGGTTATGCAGGTACGGGCAAAACTACGGTTGTCGGCGCGCTGGTAAAGGCGTTAAGGGGGTACAATTATAAATCAGTGTTGCTGGCGCCAACCGGCCGGGCCGCTAAGGTTATCACCAGTTATTCGGGGCGCAAGGCATTTACTATTCATAAGCGGATATACCGCAAAAAATCGGCTTTGAATGTGGATGAATCATTCATGATAGGCGATAACCTGGCTACGGATACGCTGTTTATTATTGATGAAGCATCGATGATATCGGATGAGATCAGCGGAAATAACCGCGAAACCTTGCTGCATGACCTGGTAAAATACGTTTACAACGATAAAAACTGCAAGCTGATGCTGGTTGGCGATACCGCCCAGTTGCCCCCGGTTGGCTCGGATGAAAGTCCGGCCCTGGATGCAAGGTTGATGAAGGCAGAATTCGGTTTGAAAATATTCGGCTATGAGCTTACGGATGTGCTTCGCCAGCAAAAGGATTCGGGTATATTGTTTAATGTAACCAATGTGCGCAATATCATCCGTACACAAAAAATAACTTATCCGCAGATCATCACCAAAGGCTATAAAGATGTGTTCCGCATGGGCAGCGATAAACTCGAGGAAGGGATCAACTACGCCTACAATAAATATGGCGATGAAAATACACTCATTATTTGCCGTTCCAACAAAAACGCCAACCTGTACAACCGCCAGATACGCGGCCGCATTTTATGGCGCGAGGAAGAACTTACCGGCGGCGACCAGCTTATGGTGGTTAAAAACAATTACTTCTGGCTACAGGAGCAGGAGGAGGGCAGCACCGGTTTTATTGCTAATGGCGATATTGCCCGTATACGCAAGGTGCGCAAGTTCGAGGAACAATATGGTTTCCGTTTTGCCGATGTGCAACTGGAATTTACCGATTATGCCGAAGACCCGGTTATGGATTGTAAAATAATGCTCGATACCCTGTACTCTGAAGCCCCCGCTTTACAACAAACCGAACAAAAACGTTTTTACCTGGAGGTGATGAGGGATTATGACCATATTACGAACAAACGCCAAAAACATGAAGAATTAAAACTAAACCCTTACTACAATGCCCTGCAAGTGAAATTTGCTTACGCCATAACCTGTCATAAAGCCCAGGGCGGCCAATGGGATGCTGTGTTTGTAGACCAGGGTTATTTGACCGATGAAATGGTGAACATGGATTTTCTCCGTTGGTTCTATACTGCCTGCACCCGTGCAACCAGGGAACTTTTTTTGGTGAATTTTAATGAGAAGTTTTACGCGAACCCGGCAGAGGTGGAGTTTTAGTAATGGTATTTATACCTTCGCGCCTAAAACCCGGCGCCATGCCCAGCGTGTAGCGCGGTTAAATCCTTTCCAGCTATCGATAAATGCAGTAATATCATCCAGGCAATGGTCGGCAAATTTTTGTTTGAAATTATGGGATGCGAGCTTATAAACCTTATCCGGGTTTTCCATGCCTATGCGTTCGAAAATTTCCTTTTTCACGTACATAGTGCGGATAAAGTAGATGTTTAATAATATTACATAGCTATAAAGTGTACGTTTAAAATAACCGGCCCTTGATGAATATTTTTCTAACAAAGCTTTGGTAAAGACGATATGCCTGCCTTCCTCAATATTATGCAGCTCGAACATCTTGCGCAATACCTGGTAAACCTCCCGGTTACGGCGGGAATGATCTCCATAAACATCAGTAACCAATTCCACCGATACACTGCCCATAAATAAATAGTCGGCCGGTAAGTATTTGTTGGTGAGCTCACCAACAAATTTATGTATACGCGTTTGCGGCAGAGGGCTGCCTTCTATTTGGGAAATAGCCCGCATAAACATTTCCTGGTGTCGGAATTCTTCTATCAGTTCCCGGCGTAAAAACTGGTGTTCTACATTATTCTGTGGTAATGTAAGCATGTGGCGCGTCATAAACAGGCAGAATAAGCATTCGCCCCAGGCGTAAGAAGCAATTACCTGTACCAGTTCATGCCGGCCAAGTTCAAGCTTTTGGGCGGGGGTAAGGGTATCGTAAATTTCCAGCCCCTGCAACGATGTCAGCAATTCAGGCAGAAATATTTCTCCGACTTTTAGTTCTTCGTGCCAGGGGACATAAGTCTCGGGCATGAGGGGGTGTTCCCGGCTTATTTTTATTAGTCGCTCAATTGCCTTTACATCCATATAAACACCCTATATAATGGTTTAAAAAGATAACGTCGATATTCAAAAATGGTTGCTTTGAATATTACTCAATATAAATAAAAAAGGAGAAATATTATACAAAACGATAGCTAAAGCATATCGTATAAGATTTCTCCTCGTACCTCGTCGAAATGACAAAGGCGTGTATTAATTACCTAACAAACCACGTTTTTCTTCCATCGGTTTAATATCCGGCGCATGTCCCCTGAAATCCCTGAACATTTTACCATACTCAATAGTATTGCCACGCGATAATATCATATCGCGGAAACGTTGCCCGTTAGCACGTGTTAAGCCACCGTTCTCGGTAAACCACGAATAGGCGTCATCATCCAGCATTTCGGTCCATAAATAGGCATAATAACCAGCCTGGTATCCATCAGCCCAGATATGCAAAAAATAGCTTGACCGGTAACGTGATGGTACTTCAGGTAAGTTCAGGCCTGTTTTTGTAAGGGCAGCCACCTCAAATTTATCCGCGTCCTGTAATGGTGCATCAGCCGAAAGCTCATGCCATTGCATATCAAGGGCAGCCGCAGCAATGATCTCGGTTAATGAATAACCCTGGTTAAAGGTTGCTGCCTTATTTATCTTATCTACCAAAGCCTGCGGCATAGGCTGGCCTGTTTTATAATGTACGGCATAGTGTTTAAATACCTGCGGATATGAGGCCCAATGTTCATTAAATTGTGAAGGGAACTCCACAAAGTCGCGGGCCACATTGGTGCCTGAAAGACTTGGATATTGCTGGCTGGCAAATAAACCATGCAAACCGTGCCCAAACTCATGGAACATGGTAGTTACATCGTCAAAGCTGATCAAAGCGAGCTGGCCGTCTGCAGGTTTAGTAAAGTTGCACACGTTGAAGATTACGGGTTTAGTGCCCAATAATTTCGATTGCCCAACCATGTTATCCATCCAGGCGCCGCCGTTTTTATTGTCGCGTTTAAAGTAATCACAATAGAACAGGCCCAATTCCGAGCCATCCTTATCTATCACATCAAAAACCCGTACATCTTTCTGATACACCGGTATGTCGTGGCGTTCTTTAAACGTAAGACCGTAAAGCTGGTTGGCGGCGTAAAATACACCATTTTTCAACACGTTGTTCAACTCAAAATAAGGCTTTACTTCATTCTCATCAAGGTTATATTTTTGTTTGCGTACCTGTTCTGAATAATAATTCCAGTCATAAGGCTGCAATTTAAAGCCGCCCTTTTGCTTATCGATAAGCGCTTGTATATCAGTACCTTCTTTTTTTGCCCTTGCCACCGAAGCAGGAACTAATTGTGCAAAGAATTTATCTACCGCTTCAGGCGTTTTAGCCATCTGGTCTTGCAAGTTCCAGGCGGCATAATTATGGAAGCCCAATAGTTTAGCTTTTTGCGCTCGTATGTGTGCAATCTGTACTATGGTGCTGCGTGTATCATTTGAGTCGCTTCTTTCGGCACGGTTCCATGAGGCTTCGAAAAGTTTTTGGCGGGTATCACGGTTTGAGAGCGATTGCAATAAAGGTTGCTGCGTTGTGTTTTGCAATGCGATGAGCCATTTGCCATCAAGCTTATTGACTTTTGCGTTTTGAGCTAACGCGTCTTTTTCGCCTTGCGAAAGACCGGCCAGGGCCGTAGTGTCACTTATGGTGAGCGCACCTGCTTTAGCGGCGGCCAGTAATTTATTATTGAATTTGGCGCTTAATGATGCTTCCTGCTCATTTAATGCTTTAAGTTTGGTTTTATCAGCATCAGAAAGATTGGCCCCTGCCTTTTCAAATAGTTGGAAATAATATTCAACCAGACGAAGCGATTCAGGGTCGAGCTTAAGGCTGGCACGGCTGTCATATATCTCTTTAACACGGCTAAATAATTTTGAATTTAAAAATACGGCATCCTGGTGTGCTGCCAATTTTGGCGCTTCTTCTTCCTGTAATTTTTGTAAGGTGCTGTCGGTATTTGCACCGGTAAGCACATTAAGCACACGGTTTGTGCGAATGAGTAGTTCGCCGCTTTTTTCCATAGCAACCAGCGTATTATCGAAAGTTGGTGCATCGGGGTTGCTGGCAATTTTTTCTATTTCGTTCAAATGCTGCTTCATGCCCTCTTCAAGTGCGGGCTTAAAATCGCTATCCTTAATTTTGTCAAACGGCGGCGCCTCGAAGGGTAAGGTGCTTTTGGTAAACAGGGGGTTGGTTGATGATGAATCAGCGGTTGTAGCCGATTTCTGGTTGCTATTGCATGATGATATAATGCCCATCATTGTCGCTAATGGTAGTATTAAAATTCTTCTCATTTGGGTCAATTAAAAAGTTGAAATTACGATTTTCCAATATATTGCGTTATATTAATTTAGCAACGCCGAACGCGCACTATACAATATGATATCTAATACCCGTAAAAAGTCCATACTCTACCTGCTAACAGCAATAGTTTTTATCCTAACGGCAAGCGCATGTAAACGCAAGGGTGTACAGGAAACTAAAGAACCTGTGCATATATCATTTAAACCTATTGTCAATATTGCTTTTACAGAGGTACACAGGAGCCTTAAGAATGGCCTGTCATTCGATGATAACGGTTTTCAAACCGAACCCGGTTACAAGATCACTTTTCTTACTAATGATTCGGCAAGTGTATATAGTCCTGATAAGAAAGCTTTTATCAACTTTTATGTGTTTATGGAGCAGGATTCTATTTTCAATGTGGCGCGTTCCTATTTTAAAATGCAGCAAATGAGCAAGGACAGCCTGAAATTCCAGGTTTTGGAAGTTGAGGGCGATACATTGCACACCCGGCGCTCATTGGTTTATATGACTTTCTATTCCAATAATTATATAAAGGCACATCACCTTGATATAGCTGCATTAAATAAACCAACCCGCGCTGATACATTATTTATCCAAAGAAAATCAGCTATTGCCAATAAAAATCCTGATAGTGCCTTTTCAGCCAGGCAGCCTGTGGAGTTGGCAAGCCGCAGCCCGTTGTTAACTGTTAGCCGGAATGTTGAAGAAAACGACCCGCTAAATCCACCGGATGCATCTGATTTTTATATGGATCCCGAGTTTAATATAACTATAAATAAAGCTTACGAGAATTTCTCCTATTCCATAGCCATTTTTGTGGATGACAAAGGCAAGCTATATTTTGATAGGTCGATGGATTATATTATGCCTGAATTCCGGGTATCGACCACCAAAACACTCAAGGCAATTACTAATGGTTATTTAACCGCCTATTTAAAAGTTACTCCCGGCAGCACATTAGGTATAAAACATACCAGTTATATTATTGTGAATGTGATTGGAAAGAAGGGCTGATCTACTCCGTTAAGCTATAAGAAAAATAACTCATCCAGCTATAAGATACTAAAAATATTAGTATTTTAGCCGTATGGATGCGGACAGGATAACGGAGAAATTAAACATATTGGCCGATGCTGCCAAGTATGATGTATCATGCGCCTCAAGCGGCAGCAAGCGAAAAAATGAGAATAAGGGACTGGGCAATGCCAGCAATGGGATTTGCCATAGTTATACCGAGGATGGACGGTGCGTATCGTTATTAAAAATTCTGCTTACCAACCATTGTATTTTCGATTGTGCTTATTGTGTATCTCGAAAAACCAATGATATTAAGCGTGCGGCTTTTACCGTGCAGGAAGTGGTAGACCTAACTATTAATTTCTACCGTCGCAATTATATCGAAGGATTATTTCTGAGTTCGGGCATTTTTAAGGATGCCGACTACACTATGGAGCGTTTAGTTAGGATAGCTAAAAAGCTACGCACCGAACATAATTTCAATGGCTATATCCATTTAAAATCCATCCCCGGCGCAAGTGACGAGTTAATGCGCGAAGCCGGGCTGTATGCCGACCGCCTGAGCGTTAACCTGGAAATGCCTACAGAAGCCGGGTTGAAGCTGTTAGCACCCGACAAAAACAGGCAAGACATGATAGACCCTATGAATTTTTTAAAAAAGGAGATCATTCAGCGGACGGAAGAAAAGAAGCTGTTTAAAAAAGCACCCATGTTTGCACCTGCCGGGCAAAGTACACAGGTGATCATTGGCGCTACGCCTGAAAATGATAACCAGATACTGCATACAGCCAATTATTTTTATAAGAATTTTAATTTGAAGCGGGTGTATTACTCGGGCTATGTGCCTGTTTTGGCCGATAAGCGCCTGCCGGCATTAAACACCACCGTACCCATGGTACGCGAGAACCGGCTGTACCAGGCCGACTGGCTGATGCGGTTTTATGGCTTTAAGGTGAATGAGATAGTGAATAATGATCAACCGTTGCTCGACCTGGATATTGACCCGAAACTTGGCTGGGCCATCCGCAACATGCAGGCATTCCCTATCGATATAAATAAAGCCGACCTTCAAATGATATTGCGTGTGCCGGGAATAGGAGTGCAGTCGGCCCATAAGATCGTTAGCGCACGAAAGTTTGCAAAATTAAGCTGGGATCAGCTTAAAAAAATAGGTGTGGCCATTAACCGCGCCAAATATTTTATTGTTTGCAAAAGCAATGAATTTGAACGCCGCGATCTCACCGGCAATAACATTAAGCAATTCATCTTAGCCGAATCGCAAAGCAAATACCTGAAAAATACCCAAACGCAACTAAGCATATTTTAATTCATCAAATCAATAATTCAATAACCCAATAATTAAAAAATGACCCGCCTAATATACGATGGCACATTTGAAGGTTTACTTACCGCTATATTCGAGATATATGAGCGCAGGCTTACGCATGTAAAGTTGGTAAGGGGCGAACATTACTCAACGGCTTTATTTGAGGATCTCATAAAAATAAATACCGATGATGCCCGTGCCGGTCGTGTTTTGAAAGGCTTGCGACAAAAAATGTCGCCCACTGGTATACAGCGCTTGTATATTGCCCATCTTGCTGAGATAGATGGCGACGATGATAATATTGTTGGTTATATAAAGTATGTGTTTGATGCGCAGCATAATATTGAGGAAGACTACGGCAATAAATATGTAATGCGTGTATCGGAAATTGTGCAAATGATGCGACGTGAGCGGCACAGGATGGAAGCTTTTGTACGCTTTCAGAAATTGAAAGACGATACTTTTTACGCGGCTGTACAGCCAGACTTTAACGTGTTGCCCATGCTCATAAAACATTTTAAAAACCGTTACGCCGATCAGAAATGGATAATTTACGACCTAAAGCGTAGTTATGGATTATATTATGACCTGCACGATACGCAATTTATCTCGCTTGATTTTTCACCTCAAAAAGCTCCGGGTAATATAATCGCGGCTTATTGCGAGGACGAGGGTATCTATCAATGCTTATGGAAAAACTATTTTCACAGCGTAAATATTCCCGCCAGGAAAAATACCAAACTACATTTAAGACATATCCCTAAGCGGTATTGGAAGCATTTGACGGAGAAGATTTAATTCTTTCATCCTGGCGACAGTGAAGGATTTCTAAAATTACCAGTTCAGCAACATGTAGGGCGTAGAAAATGCTTCGTCCCGGCATCACAAAATGGGGCAATTCCAAATAACAAAATCGCACAAATATTCATTTTTAAGAATATATCATTCCGAAAAAAAATCATTAAAAATGTGATGTTGTCAATAACGTTCATGTTGATAAAGCTGGAAAATGTTGCAAAATATCGTAGCAACTCATTATTAGTCAACTTGCAGTAACTGTTCATAACTATTAAAAAATTGTTAGCAACGTGTTAATAAAAAATAAAAAAAAATGTTGACACAGGATGCTTTATGTCCCTATATTGGAATCAACAAGAACGACGTACTTTGACAGCCTTGAGATACACAAACTGAATCGGGTAAGCCTTCGGGGGAGCTAAAGATCAGGGAAGTGCCTCATCATTCAACGGAAAAATGGCGAAAGCAAATTACCGGGAAAATGAACAAAAGGTATTACGGAAACTGCTAAACTTTACGGAGGACGGCAGAAGAAACTAATGACCTTGAAGCAAACAGCGTTAGCACACAATGAGAGATCAGCATTCGAACGAAGAAAGATCATCAGCGTTGAGCGAGTAACGGCAGCGTTAGTATCCGCAGGATAGTGGCAAACCCGGAACCTCCGATGAACACACTTACCGCCCTTCGCGAGAATGGTAGTAGTTAAGGGTTGAACGGATACCGGCAGCGTCCCGTCCGTAGGGGTACCAAACATAAACCGGCACACGCGAAACAAACTGGTACATCGGCATTCGTACAGAGTAACGATACAGATCAGCGTGCGCATTATAACACTGACGCAATCAGGTCGGTCACTTTACACAAAACTTGATGCTCGATGGCGGCTATGGCCGGCAAAGAGTAAGGAAACGGAAGTTCAAATCGCAAGAGGAGGCTTCCGTTTTCGCTTTTTATACCCATTAGTATCTTAATATATACAAAAACTACTCACCATTCACTGCTCAACACTCTATTTTCTACGCAAAAATCCCTAATTTAGCCTTATGCAAAAGGAAGGCAAATCTGACGGTAAGAAGAAAATATTTGTATTAGATACTTCGGTTATCCTATATGATCATAACGCCTTTGAAAATTTCCAGGAGCATGATGTAGCCATACCCATACAGGTACTGGAAGAGCTTGACAATATGAAAAGCGGCAATGATACCCGCAATTTCGAGGCGCGCAGTTTTATCAGGCTGATGGATGATATATCGCGCAATAAGCTCATCAACAAATGGCGCCCGCTGAACGGTTCGACCAAAGGCAACTTTAAGGTTATTATCGATACAAAAAATATTGCTGCCGATGCCGCCGCCATTTTTGGTTCAGAAAAAACCGACCATCGTATATTAAACGCCGCCCTTGTTTTGCAGGAAGAACACCCCGATAAAAAAGTTGTACTTGTTTCCAAGGATATTTGCCTGCGGCTGAAAGCTAAAGCGCTTAACCTGTATGCCGAGGATTATGAAACAGGCAAGGTAAAGAACCTTGATGAATTGTACACCGGCAAAACAGCGCTGTATAAAATAACCGATAAGCTGATCAATCAGCTCAATAAACATGATGCACTGCCGGTTGACGTGTTTGACGATATACATTCGCATACCAACAACCATTTCTACATTTTAAACAGCAAGAACAATTCAGTACCCGCTTTTTACAATTCACAAAGCAAGCAACTGGAAAAAGTTACCGAGCAGCCTATATTTAATATCTCCCCCCGGAATATGGAGCAGGCTTTTGCCATCCATGCTTTATTACACCCCGATATAAAACTGGTTACCATACAGGGCAACGCCGGTACGGGCAAAACACTGCTGGCACTGGCAAGCGCCTTGGAACAACGCAAAAACTTTAGGCAGATATTTGTAACGCGCCCTATTGTACCGTTAAGTAATAAGGATATTGGCTTTTTACCGGGCGATATTAAATCGAAAGTCGACCCTTACATGGCACCAATTTGGGATAACCTAAAGTTTATTAAAGACCAGTTTGGCGATGATGAAAAAATGCAGGCCAAAATTGATGAACTGGTTACCAATGAAAAAATATCCATAGCACCACTGGCCTTCATCCGCGGCCGCACGCTGAGCAAGATATTCTTTATTGTTGATGAGGCCCAGAACCTTACCCCGCACGAAGTAAAAACCATCATCAGCAGGGCAGGAGAGAACAGCAAATTCATCTTCACTGGCGATATTTACCAGATAGATACGCCTTACCTTGATGCCGAAAGTAACGGGTTAAGTTATTTAATAGATAAAGCGAAAGACCACCCGCTTTATGCCCACATCACCCTACAAAAAGGGGAGCGCAGCGAGTTGGCTAATTTAGCTACGGAGCTCTTGTAGATCTTGCTTCAATTACGCTAACTGTCTCATTTAGTGAAGTGAGACACTTTGAGATACCCGCTAAAATTGTAAATAATATCAAAATGTCAACAAGTTGATTATCAATGTTATTGATAATTCAAAATCGCTCAAAATGCACCAAAATAAACCGTTTTGAGCCCATAAAACACCCGAAAAACCACTTTTTAGCCCTGTTTTTTCGTCAAAAATCACCTAAAAACGACCTTTTTTCATCAAAAATCATTAAATAAAGCCCTTTTTACCAATAAAAATCAATGTTTTTTAAGCCATTTTTATGCTATTTGTCTCATTTTTGAGACAGCCCTAATGCCCTTATTGGTGTTGTCGCCATAGGCATTTGGAAGATAAAAAAGGACCTCGATAGCGCAAGTCTTGTGTGACGGAGATGAGCCGTGGGAGACTTGTGCCTGTCAATCATAAGCACAAGTCTGCCAGTACACATGCATCACACAAGACTTGCGCTATTAGTGTGCATAAGCAACAATTAAGCTGGGTCAACTATCCTCTCCGTCACCCTCGCAATATCGCTGCTCATTTTATTAATAAAGCCCAGTTGTTCTTTCAGCAGGTTGTTATTTAGCGGCTCTGTTCTTTGTAAATTAACATCAGAAATAATATCCCGTTCAGGCGCTATATCTACCTTTTTGCCGCCAAGTTTTATACTGCTATCATTTAGTATGGCCAGGCTTTTTTTAACCGAACGACTGATTTCCGGTTGTGTACGGATCATATTTTTACCCACAAATTCCGATGCGACCGTAGCTATATATGATGATAGTATATGGTTCAGCACTACAAATTTGTGTATCTCTTTTACATTCTTTTGCTTGCTTTTGGGTTCCGAGGTCATGCGCTCAAAGGCAGCCGAAAGGTTGCCTGATTTTACATAAACATCCTTGCGTGCCAGCTTATATTCGGTGGTTTCTACTGATTTACCGCAAACGCTTTCGGCTATTTTAGCCAGGTAATTGGCATTGGCGTATATTACATCGCGCAGGTTTTGCCGTATCAGTTCAAACTCCCACGACGGGAAAATAATGTAGCTGGCAATAAACGCGATAACCGAGCCAATAATGGTATCGGTAATGCGCTCCTGCACAATATGGTTCACGCCTAAAAATGTAAATAACACCAGCACATAAGGCGTAGTAAATAGCACACTTACTACATAGTTTAAACGCTGAAAACTATACGACCCCAGCATCATTATTACCATGAATATAAATAAAGCAGTTTTATCATGCACAAATATCAACAGTGCTATGCCTATGGTACCGCCGCAAATAGTACCTATAAGGCGTTGAAAGTTACGTTGCTTTGAAAGGCTGAAGCCGGGCTTTAGTATTACAATAATAGTGAGCAGTATCCAGTAACTATGGTGCCCGGTTGATATAAATTTCGATACCAAAAACCCCACCAAACAAACCAATGATACCCGCAAAGCATGTTTAAACGCAGCCGAGTCGAACGAGAAATTATCGCTGAAAATATGGGGGCGATAATCCTGGTTGGTCACAAATTTGGCATACTCTATTTTGCGGCGGTCCTCAAACAGCAGCCTGGCCGAATCAGAATGGTAGTAGTTATAAATGCTGATAATTTTTTGGTTAAGGTCGCGCAGGTTTACCAGTATCTTTTTTAATACTAAATTGCTTGTTTCCTGTTCATTGCCACCCAACGCATCAATTTTTTGTTTAAGTATTTCCAGCTCAGGAACAAAATCAACCGGGTGCTTATATTTCCTGTTGGATAATACAATATAAGCGGCATTATCCACCTCATCTGCCATATGATAAAGTAAGTGTGCCACATCCTCTAAGATCCCGGTCCCTTTAAATTTTTCGTGCATGTTGGCATAATCATAATGGGTAGCCATTATGTTTTCAAACAAATCTACCAGATCCACAAAAGTAAGCACCAAAATGCGGCTCGCATTGGTCGACTCTTTTACCAGCACCCTGCTTTTAAACAGTATTTCCCTAACAGCATCCTGGTTCTGGCTAACCTTTATTTGCTGCGATACCAGCTTACGGTAGTTTTCGTCAATGTCGGTATCAGGATCGTAGAAGGCAGCTTTTATCCTTAAAAATTCGGCTATGTCGCCGATATTTTCGCCAAGTGTTTGCTGGGCCGCGCGGTATGGCCTGATGCCGAAGAACACCAGGCTAAACAACATATACCATATGCCGCCGGCCAGTATAACCGCGCTGGTGCCTAATACATCAGCGGGTTTAACAGCCTGGTCCATCATCAAAATCATTACTAATAATGAGCCGGTACCCAACGAGGCCGCACGGTTACCATAAACCGTAAGCATAGAAAAGAAGAAAGAAAAAACGGTTATCTCCAACCCTAATGTAAAAAGGTTAAGGCGGGCAAAGCCTGTTGCAATAGCCACCAAAAACACCGATAAATTGCACAAGGCCATGGCATTGCGCTTATGCACCAGCGGCCCGGGTGTATCAACAAGGCTAACACAAAGCGCCCCTAATGACATGTTAACGCCCGGCCCAAGCATACCCAGCCTGGCCATAACAACCGACGGTAACAATACACCTGCTGTTATGCGCAAGCCATCAGAAAAATACTGGCTGTAAAAAAAGCTTTTTATATCCTTCAGCTTAATTTTAGTTGACACGGTTTTTGGGTGATTTTTAATAATGCAAATTTAAAAAATTTAATCGGATGATGAGTTTGTAATAAATATTGGCATTAATTTGTGGTTATTATTAATAAATACTCAAATTTTTACGATTTTTTCGTTTAAATTCACTAAATTCACCGCTTTAATGAGGCCTCATTAAAAATCGCCGCTTTTTGTATACTACATCAATCTAAGGATATGTCATCTACGTTAAAGCTCAGTCAAAGGGAAACCGCTTTTAATCATGAAGTAGTTACCCGCTTTGAGTTGTATAACAGTTTATTCCAAACGTTACCATTTTACCAGGTAAAAGAAATAGGTATTTTGCTGCCTTTTTTTAGTTCGCATTGCGAAAAAGGCACTATAAATCAACAATCGCCGAAGGAAATTATCGAATCATTCTTTAAAAAGTATGTGCCCGATATTGAACATCGTGAACAGTTAAACCGGTTGTTCCGTTTTATACAATACATTGAAAGGCAGGTGGTTTTGTTTGATGCCATTGAAGATTCATCATTCAATAAAATTGCGCGGCCCGATGATTCGGGTTCGTTGCAAAGTTTGTTGCAGCAGTCTGTGACTGATGAATCACGCCAGAACATTAGCGATAAATTAAAGGATTTTTCGTTGCGTTTAGTGCTTACCGCGCATCCAACCCAGTTTTATCCGGGTAGTGTGTTGGGCATAATGACCGACCTGATAGATGCGCTGAAAATCAATGATATTAATAGTATTGATGGCCTTTTACAGCAATTAGGCAAAACACCATTCTTTAATAAAACATCGCCAACACCTGTTGATGAGGCAGTTAGTTTAGTGTGGTTCCTTGAGAATATTTTTTATCATGCTATATCGGGTATACAGTCAAAACTGGAAGAGGAGTTTGATATTGACCTTACCGATAACCATCGGATACTTGAACTTGGTTTTTGGCCAGGCGGCGACCGCGATGGTAACCCCAATGTAACTACTGAAACCACCAAATCGGTTTCAAAATTGCTGAGGCAGATCATATTTCGTTGTTATTACCGCGATTTCAGGGTGCTGAAAAGGCGCATCACCTTCCGCGGCTTTGGCGATACCATACTTAAGCTTGATAAAATATTATATAAAAACGCCTTTAACCCTTCCGAGAAACAGGAAAATCAGCAAGGTGAGATATTGACCATGCTGCAATCAGTAAGACAAACGCTTATTACCGATCACGACAGCCTTTTTATTGATGTTGTTGAGAATTTAATACGAAAAGTGAAGCTGTTCGGCTGCTACTTCGCCACACTCGATATAAGGCAGGACAGCCGCATACTGCGTAAAGTGTTAACGTATTGTACACAACAACCCGAAATAGATAGTGGGATAGACGCCGGATATGAAAATTTGGCCGAAGATGATAAGGTGAATAGCCTGCAGTTTAACGAGGCTGATTTTCATTGCCCCCAAGAAGCGGATGATGATATAAAAGATACGCTGAATACCATCAGGTTAATGAAGCAGATTCAGCATGCAAACGGCCAGAAAGCCTGCCAGCGTTTTATCATCAGCAATTGCCAGCAAGCATCGGATATACTGCAATTGGTTGATCTTTTTTTATGGAGTGGCTGGAAAAAGGAAAACTTGAGTGTTGACTTTATGCCGCTGTTTGAAATGGTTGATGATCTTTCCCGTGCCGCAACGGTAATGGAAACACTGTACAAACACCCTTTCTATAAGGAACATTTAAAGAACAGGGGCAACCGCCAAACCATTATGCTCGGGTTTTCAGATAGTACCAAAGACGGCGGCTACCTGATGGCCAACTGGTCGATATACAAAGCGAAGGTTGAATTAACGGCACTGGCGCGCAGGTATGGCATTGAGCTGGCGTTCTTTGATGGCCGTGGCGGCCCGCCGGCCCGCGGCGGTGGCAAAACCCATCGGTTCTATGCATCAATGGGCGATGAAATAGCTAATGATCATATACAATTAACTATACAGGGGCAAACTATCAGTTCGCAATATGGTTCGGTTGAAACCGCAAGGTTCAATATGGAGCAACTGATAAACGCGGGTATCGTATCAGAATTATTCCCCAATAAAAACGACTTATTAAACAATAGGGATAAGGAGTTGATAGCCGAAATGGCAGGCGAAAGCTACAAGCTATTTATGGACCTGCGCCAGCACCCCTTGTTTGTACCTTACCTGGAGCAATACAGCCCGTTGAAATTGCTGTCGCGCATTAATATTAGCAGCAGGCCAACCAAGCGTAATGGCAATTCACAGTTAAAACTTGAAGACCTGCGGGCAATAAGCTTTGTAACTTCGTGGAGCCAGTTAAAACAGAACATCCCTGGCTTTTACGGGGTGGGTACTGCCTTGCAGAAAATGAAGAACGATGGCAATTGGGAAGAAGTAAAACACCTTTACCATTCGTCGGGCTTTTTCAAAACCATGCTTGATAATTGCATGATGTCTATGTCGAAATCAGATTTCAGGGTAACCGCTTATTTAAAGAAAGACAAAAAGTTCGGCGCATTTTGGCAAATATTAAAGGACGAATATGACCTTACCAAACAGATGCTGAATGAACTTACCGACAGCCAGGCACTGATGGATGAATACCCGGTTGAAAGGCGTTCTATTGGCATTCGCGAAAGGATAGTGCTGCCCTTGGTTATTGTTCAGCATTACGCATTGCAATGCCTTAATAACGAGCAACGGGACGAGGAACTAACCGAAACTTATGATAAGCTGGTGATACGTACCGTTTATGGTATAGTGAATGCCGGAAGAAATCTTGCGTAGAATAGTCCGAAAGTCCGGAAGTCCGAAAGTAGTATTAATAAAAAAACTAATGTACTTTCGGACTTGCGGACTTTTCCGACTTTCGGACTACAGAAATTTTTTTCCATCATTATTGGCTTATTAGTAAGAAATTGATTTGTTTTGCATCAAATAATGAACCGTATGGTTTGTTGTTTGTTAAAAACTGATATTAACACATTATAATGAAAAAACTTATTTACCCGGTATTAGGATTGGCGATCGCGCTTTCGGTGCAGTCATGTATGGATAACTACAAGGCTAAATACCTTAATGAAAAAACGTTAGTTGATGATGGCGGTACAACGCTTATTAAAAATGCTTATGAAGGCGGATTGACCGAAATAAAAGCATCACAACTGGCAGCCGCCAACTCGCAAAACCAGGATGTGAAAAGTTTTGCGCAAATGATGATAGCGGATCATTCTAAGATCAACACCACTCTCGATTCGCTTGAGACTGATAAATTGATCACTGAAACTGATACCATTTCGGCCGAACATAAGGAATTGTTAGACAGCCTGGCTACAAAAACAGGTGCCGCTTTTGACAAGGCTTATATGGCAATGATGGTAAAAGACCATAAAGAAGCGGAAGAATTATTCCAGGACCAAGTTGATGACAAGAACCAAACCATACAGGATTTCGCAAGAAATACTTTGCCAAAAATCCAAATGCACTTGGATAAGGCAAAAGAAATTGCAGGTTCGCTCAAATAAGTTTAACAGCTTATGATTAAAGATCCCCGGTTAATGAATTAACCGGGGATCTTTAGTTTATGCTGGTTTATAAGTATGATGTACATCAATTTCCAAACACATTATGTATTTCATCGGTTATGCTATTATAAGTAAAAACCAAACTTGTAATGGAAATATTTATAAGAATTTTTGGCGAAGGTAAAAATCTCGATACGCTTCAAATGTCATGCCGTGGTGTAGTTGTGTTTTTAATTGCATTGGCGCTTATACGTATATCGGGCCGCAGGTCATTCGGGTTGCGTACGCCGCTTGATAATGTGATCACTATCCTATTAGGGGCTATATTAAGCCGGGCCGTGGTGGGGGTATCACCTTTTGTTCCGGTGGTAGTTGTATGCTTTACCATAGTAGTTTTGCACCGTTTGTTTGGCTGGCTGGTTACAACTTATCATAAAACATTCGGCCGGTGGCTGGAGGGGAGTATTATTTTATTGTTTGAAAATGGAAAATTTCAAAAAGATAGAATGAAGCGGGGAATGGTAAGCGAGGAGGATATGCTGCAAGGTATCCGTAAATCAGCCCTCACAGAAGACATGAACAAGATAGACAAGGTGTATATGGAACGTAACGGTGAAATAAGCGCTATTAAAAAAGACGAATAACTTGTAACCAATTCTATACTCATTTAAAAAAAAATAGAATTTAGCATGGAATAGGTTTTACATGGTTCGGGAGTAAATGCTAAAGAAACCCTAAAATTTGTGCCTGGTGCTATTTAGTCACCAAAACCCAATCTACCAGCATTTGGGCATTGCCTTGCTTTATTTTATCAACCGTACTTTGTGGCAGGCCGTAATAAGGTTCGGTGGTTTTATTAATACCAAATGGATAGCCGCCGCCCAATGCAAAATTCAAAATAATAAACTTACGATTGTCAAAAGCCCAATGACCATAATGCACAATCATTGGGCGGGTTACAGTGTAAGTATCTACACCATCAATGCTGAATATAAGGCTATTTGTAGTCCATTTTACAGCATACACATGCCATTGGGTAATATCAATATGATGTGCACGGTGTACTATTGGCGTATTGCCAAAATAACCAGGCCCGTGCAAAGCATGGCTGATCCATGATGGATCTCCAATATTCTCCATTATATCTATTTCGCCGCAATCGGGCCATTTACCTTCGCCCAATGCCCAAAATGCAGGCCACAAACCGGCGCCCGCACTCATTTTTATACGTGCCGACGCAGTCCCATAAGTAAATTCAAATTTCCCCCTGGTATTTATCCTGCCCGACAAAAAATCATACGGCTTTTGCAAGGTGCTAATGTATCCCGGATGATAAACCGGCTTTATATTTAAATAGCCTGCCTTCAAAAACAATACGCTCGCCGAATCAACGTATGCCTGCTGCTCTTTATTTACCGTATAGCCCGTAACTTCAACGTTCCATTTCGCCTTGTCGAGCGCATTGCCGTTAAAACTTTCATAAAACAAAGTATCGGGCTTTTGTTGTGCAATAGCTGCTATTGAAATGCAACACGCAAGGGCCGCTAAATAAATGAATTTCATAGGATGTTTCAGGCTAACAGGTTTTTGAAATAATCACCGGTGTAATCAGCCGCAAAGTACAGCACATTATCCAAATGGGCAAATTCGTGTTGCTGGTGGGTAGTGGTAAGCACTATGCATTTCATACCTGCGTTCAGGGCTGTTTCTGCACCTTTGGGCGTATCCTCAAATACAAGGCAGTCGGTAGGGGTTACCTGCAGAAGACCGGCGGCATTTAAGAATGTTTCGGGGTTTGGTTTGCTTAGCTTTACATCATCGGCACTTACTATTGCCTTAAAATAATGGCGGATATTTAAATTATCCAGCACAAAATCAATATTAAACGGTATAGCTGCCGAACCTATGGCCATAGGGATACCTTTTTGATAGGTATCTTCAAGCACGCCGGCTAATCCTGGAATCAATTCCAGGTGAGGGAAAAACTCTTTTTGGTAGCGTCTTTCCTTTTCTATGGATAATTCATCCATTTCATCCTGGGTAAACCTATCAGTTCCGAATACCCTCACCAGTACCTCCTGGTTTTTACCATACATTTCTTTTTTGGTATCTTCCCATGTCATCTCAGCGCCCAGGTCGTTATTAAACAGGTGCTGCCATGCTTTGGTGTGATAGTTCATATCATCAATTATAGTTCCGTTAAGATCGAAGAGTAAAGCTTTTGGCATCATTATATTATACAATATTTAGGCCGGCAAATTAAAAAATATGTTGCAATAGCGCTCGGGTAATTATAAGTATAAATTATACACTCATAATTTGTCCTTGTTTTTAGCATAGGTCAGGAAAATTTTTCACAGCCTGTTTGTGCTGCATTATTGTTAGAAATTATATGCATGTGATGCCGAATGGTCTATTTTTTAATTTATTTTCCTTAACCTCTTTTATTTATAAAATAATTAGTGTTACTTTAACACGTATTATAAACCAATATGGGCACCGATAAATTTGTGATAGGGGTGGACTACGGGTCCGACTCGGTACGTTCAGTAATAATTAACGCCATAAATGGCGAAGAATTAGCATCTTCAGTATATTATTATCCACGCTGGCAACAGGGGCAATATTGCGATGCGCCTAATAACCAATTCAGGCAGCACCCGCTTGATTATATCTCAGGGTTGGAAAACACGGTAAGGGACTGTATCAGGCTGGCGGGCGGCGATGTGGTTGCCCGTAATATAAAAGGTATATCTGTTGATACTACGGGTTCAACGCCGGTAGCTGTTGATAAACGGGGTGTGCCGCTGGCATTAATCCCCGGTTTCGAAGAAAATCCAAACGCTATGTTTGTTTTATGGAAAGACCATACTTCGGTGAAAGAAGCGGCGGAGATAAATGAACATGCTGCCAAATTCGATATAAATTATTTAAAATATGTTGGTGGAATATATTCATCAGAATGGTTTTGGGCCAAACTGCTGCATGTATTAAGGGTTGACGAGCAAGTGCGGAATGCCGCTTACTCGTGGGTCGAACATTGCGACTGGATACCATTTTTATTAACCGGCGGCACAAATGCGGCCGATATAAAACGCGGGCGTTGTTCGGCGGGCCATAAGGCACTTTGGGCCGAAGAGTTTGACGGCTTGCCGCCTGACGAGTTCTTTTCAACCCTCGACCCTTTATTAAAAGGTTACCGGGGGCGCCTGTTTTCAGAAACTTATACCGCCGATGAAGCCGCCGGTACTTTAAGTAAGGAATGGGCCGAACGCCTTGGCCTTTCAACTGATGTGGTAGTTGGCACAGGGGCGTTTGATGCACATATGGGCGCCGTTGGCGGGCAGATAGAGCCTTATCATTTAAGCAAGGTAATGGGCACCTCAACCTGCGATATTTTAGTGGCCCCGGCAAATGAAATGAGGGGCAAACTGGTACGCGGTATATGCGGCCAGGTGAATGGTTCGGTTATTCCCGGCATGGTAGGTTTGGAAGCCGGGCAATCGGCATTTGGCGATACTTATGCCTGGTTTAAAAATATACTGGCATGGCCATTGAATAACCTGCTTTCAAAAACTAAACTAATTGATAAAGCCACAATTGAAGTATTAAAACAGGAACTTGAAAACGCCATTATCCCTGAATTGAGCAGGCAGGCAGCTTTATTGCCGTTGGATGAAAGCAACGAGCTGGCCATAGACTGGTTCAACGGACGCCGTACACCTGATGCCAACCAGATGCTTAAAGGCGCTATAACAGGTTTAAGCCTGGGCAGCGATGCCCCGCGTATGTTCCGTTCGCTGGCTGAGGCAACCTGCTTTGGTGCAAAAAGTATTGTCGACCGTTTTGTGCAGGAAGGGATCCCTGTTAAAGGTATCATTGGTATTGGCGGTGTGGCCAAGAAGTCGCCTTATATTATGCAAATGATGGCCGACGTTTTAGGTATGCCTATCCGTATCCATCAATTTGAACATACCTGTGCATTGGGCGCAGCTATGTTCGCAGCCGTTGCATCGGGTATATATGCAACAGTTGAAGAAGCTATGGCAGCTATGGGCAAAGGGTTCGATGTGGAGTATTATCCAAATGCAGAACTGGGGCAATTTTATGCTGCGCGTTATAAAAAATATAAAGGTTTAGGCGATTTTGTAGCATTCCAGGTTGAACAAAACATGCATTCAGCGCCGTTGGCAACCGCCCATTAAATTTGATTATGAGTAAATATCAGCATATAAAACAAAGCGCTTTTGAAGCCAACATGCAGCTCCCTAAATTAGGACTTGTGCTGTTTACCTTCGGCAATGTGAGCGCCGCCGACAGGGAACTGGGGGTATTCGCTATTAAACCAAGTGGGGTGCCTTATGAGGAACTATCACCCGAAAAAATGGTAATAGTTGATTTTGAAGGTAATACCATTGAAGGCGACCTTCGCCCATCATCCGATACCAAAACCCACGCCGTACTCTACAAGCATTGGGAAGGGATAAATGGTATTGTGCACACGCATTCCACGTTTGGCACCGCCTGGGCGCAATCGCAAAGGTGCATACCCATTTTCGGTACTACCCATGCCGACCATTTAACGGTTGACATACCATGCGCCCCGCCAATGAATGACGAAATGATAAAAGGCGATTATGAATATCAAACCGGTTTCCAGATCATTGATCATTTTAAAGAGTCGGGTTTGGATTACAAAGAAGTAGAAATGGTACTGGTGGGAAACCACGCCCCGTTTACCTGGGGCAAAACTGCCGAAAAAGCGGTGTACAATAGTGCCGTACTCGAAACAGTTGCGCACATGGCCTACCTTACCGAGCAAATAAACAACAATGCCCCGCGCCTGAAAGACGCGCTGATAAAGAAGCACTACGAACGCAAGCACGGCCCCGATTCCTATTACGGCCAAAGCTAATATTGCTAAAAAAAATAAATTCGAAATTGAACATCCGAAATCCGAAATAAAGTATGATCGATCTAAAAACATTTGAAGTTTGGTTTATAACCGGCAGCCAGAATTTATACGGCGAGGAAACCTTAAAAAAAGTTGCTGAGCATTCACAGGAAATTGCCAAAGGCCTGGGGAATGCGGAAGGTTTACCTGTGCGCGTAGTTTATAAGCCGACAGTTAAAAGCACCGAAGAAATATACGCCACCTTACAGGCAGCAAATACAGCCGAAAATTGTATTGGTGTAATTACCTGGATGCACACGTTTTCGCCTGCGAAAATGTGGATACGCGGGTTAAACATATTGCAAAAACCATTATTGCATTTGCATACACAATACAACCGCGATATCCCGTGGAGCAGTATTGATATGGATTTTATGAACCTGAACCAAAGTGCGCATGGCGACAGGGAGTTTGGGTTCATGGTATCGCGTATGCGTAAGAACCGCAAGGTAGTGGTTGGGTATTGGCAAGACCCCGAAGTAATAGCGCAAATAAGCGCCTGGGCACGCGCCGCCGCTGGCTGGCACGACTGGCAGGGGGCTAAATTCGCCCGCTTTGGCGATAATATGCGCTACGTGGCAGTTACCGATGGCGATAAAGTGGAAGCAGAGTTGAAATTTGGTTTCTCGGTAAATAGCTATGGCATTGGCGACCTGGTAGCCATTATAAATAATATTGGCAAGGCTGATATAGATAAGCTGGTAACTGAGTATGAAGATACTTATACCATGGACGCGTCGCTGCGTAAAGGCGGCGACAGGCATTCATCGGTATATGAGGCTGCTAAAATTGAGCTTGGGCTGCGCAAATTTTTGGTCGATGGCGGCTTTAAGGGTTTTTCAGATACTTTCGAGGATTTGCACGGCATGGTTCAATTACCCGGCCTTCCTGTACAACGCTTGTTAGCTGATGGCTATGGCTTTGCAGGCGAAGGCGATTGGAAAACGGCCGCTTTGGTACGTGCTTTTAAAGTAATGGGCAGCGGCCTGCCGGGTGGAAACGCTTTTATGGAAGACTATACCTACCATTTCGACCCCAACAATGAACTGGTATTAGGTTCGCACATGCTTGAGGTTGATGCTTCACTGGCAAACGGAAAGGCAGCATTAGAAGTACATGCTTTAGGCATAGGTGGCAAGGCCGACCCTGCAAGGCTGGTGTTTAACGTTGCCGGCGGTGAGGCGTTAAATGCATCGATAGTTGATATGGGCAACCGCTTCCGCTTGCTGGTAAACGAGGTAAAAGCAGTTGAACCGCAGAATGACCTGCCTGAATTGCCTGTTGCACGGGTATTATGGAAACCTTATCCCGACATGAAAACCGGTTGTGCAGCGTGGATATATGCCGGTGGTGCGCACCATACTGCCTACAGCCAAAACCTGACAGCCGAGCACATGCAGGATTTTGCCGATATGGCCGACATTGAATTTGTGCGTATTGGCAAGGATACTAAACTTGACCAGCTACGAAATGAATTGCGCTGGAGTGAGGTATATTATAAATAATATAGGATAACAGCTTGCCTGCATAGATGGGAAAAGCAGGCAGGTTATTTTAAGTGTTTTATAAACAGTTATTATATATTTATTATATTGCAATTAGTTTATGCCGGTAAATTATGCGCCAATTATAACACCCCGGCAATAAAAACTTAACCAATAAATTATGAAAGTAAAGGCCCTTATCTTCTCCGCGGCATTAGTCTGCTGCGGATCATTGTTGCGTGCGCAAACCAGTATTACCATTGCTGCCGGTGATAACGCTGCTGATCCTACCATTAGTAAATACATCTATAGCCATTTTGCCGAACATTTGGGCCATGGTATTTATGATGGTTTTTATGTGGGCGATACATCGCACATACCCAATACTTATGGGGTACGTAACGATGTTATAGCAGCTTTGAAAAAAATGAAGATACCCGCGCTCAGGTGGCCGGGCGGCTGCTTTGCCGATACCTACCATTGGAGGGACGGCGTTGGGCCGAAAGATAAAAGGCCTGCTATTATTAATAAATGGTGGGGCGGTACAGTTGAAGATAACAGCTTTGGCACTAACGAATTTTTAAATATGTGCGAATTGCTGGGCGCTGACCCTTATATATCGGGCAACGTGGGCAGCGGTACGGTGCAGGAGTTGTCGGATTGGGTAAATTATGTTAGTTCAGATTCAAAAAACCCAATGTCGGACTTGCGTAAGGCAAACGGAAGGGACAAACCCTGGAAGGTTAAATTTTGGGGTATAGGTAACGAGGCATGGGGTTGCGGCGGTAATATGACACCGGAATATTATTCGAATGAATTCAGGAAATATTCAACATTTATGACCAATTGGGATAATACTAACAGCATATTCAGGGTAGCATCGGGCGCAAATTCCGATGATTATAACTGGACGGAAACCCTGATGAAGAGCATCCCTCACGACCTGATAGAAGGCATAGCATTGCACCATTATGCCATCATTGACTGGGGACATAAATCATCGGCCACAAACTATTCTGAACGTGAGTATTTTGAAACGATGAAAAGCGCCTTATATATGGACACACTGGTAACCCGCCACTCGGCCATATTGGATAAATACGACCCGAAGAAAAAAATAGCCCTTGTTGTTGATGAATGGGGAGGATGGTACGATGTTGAACCTAATACCAATCCCGGCTTTTTATACCAGCAAAACACCATGCGCGATGCCATGATAGCCGGTACCACCCTAAATATATTTAATAACCATTGCGACCGTGTGCGCATGGCCAACCTGGCGCAGTGCATAAATGTGCTGCAGGCCGTGATACTTACGCAGGGCGATAAAATGATCCTGACACCTACCTATTATGTTATGGAAATGTACAACGTGCACCAAAACGCCACGCTGCTGCCGTTAACCATCAAAAGCGAGAATTATGTTTTGGGTTCGGGAAAGCTTCCGGCAATATCAGCTTCAGCATCAAGGGATAAGGATGGTGTTACGCATATATCACTGGTAAATATCGATCCTGACCATATCCATAAAATATCACTTAAGCTTGACGGTAAGAAATTCAGCAGCGTAAATGGCAGTATACTGGCATCGGCAAAATTACAGGATTACAATTCGTTTGATGACCAGAATAAAATAACACCAAAGGAATTTAAAGGCGCTGCTTTAAAGGATAACAATATCAATATCAGTTTGCCAACGGCATCGGTTGTAATGCTTACATTAAAATAGCCATGTAAGCTACTCAAAATAGATATAAACCATATTCATTTAATATTATACGGGTTAATTATAAAAGATAATAAGTATGATAAAGAAATTAATAGCAGCATTTTTGGTGTGCGGGGGAGTAGCCAATGCGCAAATTAAAGATTATCCTATACAGCCGGTAGCTTTTACCAAAGTTAAGTTAAATGATAAATTTTGGTCGCCGCGCATTGAGACTAACCGTACAGTAACTATTCCGGCATCATTTGCCCGTTGCGAGAATACAGGGCGTGTAAAAAACTTTGAAATGGCTGCGGCACGTAAAGGTAGTTTTTGCACCAAATACCCATTTGATGACACCGATATTTATAAAACCATTGAAGGCGCGTCATATTCATTGGCTGTGCACCCTGATGCCAAATTAGATGCTTACGTCGATTCATTAATAACCATTGTAGGCAAAGCACAGGAGCCTGATGGCTATTTATATACCGCCCGCACTATCGACCCATTGCACCCCCATCGATGGGCAGGTACAGAAAGGTGGGTTAAAGAAAATGAACTGAGCCATGAGTTATATGACTCGGGCCACATGTTTGAGGCCGCCGCCGCCCATTACCTCGCTACAGGGAAAAGGAATTTTCTAAATATCGCCCTAAAAAACGCCGATCTGCTGGTAAATACCTTTGGCCCCGGTAAAAGGCATGTTGCCCCCGGCCACGAAATTGTTGAAATGGGTTTAGTGCGCTTATACCGCATAACAGGCAAGAAAGATTATTTGAACCTGGCTAAGTTTTTTATTGACGAAAGAGGGCATCGCCCTTATGACAGATCCAGTACCGATGAATGGAAAAACGGCATGTACTGGCAGGATGATGAACCCGTAGTTGATCAGGATGAAGCCGAAGGCCATGCGGTACGTGCCATGTACCTCTATTCAGGCATGGCCGATGTGGCTGCTTTAACCGGCGACAAGCAATATGTTGAAGCCATTGACCGCATATGGAACAATGTGGTGGGCAAAAAAATATATGTGCAGGGCAGCATAGGCGCCGTAGGCGATGGGGAACGGTTTGGGGCTAATTATGAACTGCCAAACGCTACTGCTTATAATGAAACCTGCGCCGCCATAGGCGAGGTGTTCTGGAACGAGCGGATGTTTTTGCTGCACGGTGACTCAAAATATATTGATGTGCTGGAAAAAGTGCTGTATAACGGCCTTATTTCGGGAGTTGGATTAGATGGTAAATCATTTTTTTATACCAATGCCATGCAGGTAACCAACGGTTTTAAAGGCAATGGTGTTGAAGCTGCACGGTCGGGGTGGTTTGAGTGTTCATGCTGCCCTACAAATATGGTTAGGTTCCTGCCATCGTTGCCGGGTTACATGTACGCCCAAAAAGGGAATGACATTTATGTTAATTTATTTATTGCCGGCAATGCCGACATTAAACTAAACAACAACAATATAAAGATAACCCAGGAGAATAATTACCCCTGGAATGGTTTATTGAAGTTTAATATCGAACCTGAATCGCCGGCTAATTTTAATTTATTGGTGCGCATACCGGGGTGGAGCAGGGCCGAGGCTATCCCATCAGACCTGTATTCGTTTGAAAATTTAAAGGCGCCAAAAGTTGTTATAAAAGTTAACGGGCAGCCTGTTAATTATAAAATACAGAACGGCTACGCGGTTATAAACAAACAATGGAAGAAAGGCGACCGCCTGCAGATGGACCTGCCTATGAATGTTAAAAAGGTTATTGCCAACCAGGCAGTAAAGGGCGACGACAATAAAATTGCGCTACAGCGCGGCCCGATAATGTACACTACCGAGTGGGTGGATAACAACGGCCGTGTAAGCAACCTGTCGGTGCCTGAAAATGCAGTTTTTACCCCGCAATTTGAGGAAAATCTGTTAAATGGTGTCACCGTGTTAAAAGGCCAGGCTTTGCGCAGGGATTCATCAACCAATAATACATCGAAAGTGGTTTTAACGGCTATTCCGTATTATTCATGGGCAAACAGGGGTAAGGGAGAGATGCAGGTTTGGTTGCCGCAACAAAATGCCCGGTAGCTTTTGGATACAAGGTGAGTAATTAGAAATAAATATATCGGACTGAAATAACTGAAAGCCAATGTCTTTTATAATTTATACTAAAAAAATACATTTTTTGCTTGCAGAATATCCATTTCTGTCTATATTTGCACTCCCAACGCGAAAGTAGCTCAGTTGGTAGAGCACGACCTTGCCAAGGTCGGGGTCGCGAGTTCGAATCTCGTCTTTCGCTCCAATCCCTTCTCTGCAAAAAAGAAGGGATTTGTTTTTGAAGGTTTAGACACCACAAAACGCTCAGATGGTGGAACTGGTAGACACGCAGGACTTAAAATCCTGTTCCCGTAAACGGAGTGCGGGTTCGATTCCCGCTCTGAGTACTTGCAAAATAACTTGCTGATTTTCAGCAAGTTATTTTAGCTTTAAGGCTTCTTGAAAGAATCGAACTTCACATTTTTAGCCGTTAAAAATATCTTAACTGTCTATTTATAAGACTTTTATTATTTTGTCTTCAAAGTAGAAATTTCCCAAAATTCCTGAAATAAACAAAATTAATTAGCGTCATTCAATACCTATTTCATAATCACTTTTTAACGATAAAAAATTATATTTTTATCATTACTCCAAATTTTCCTAAATTTAGACTTACGATAAAAACATTATGTCCCTCTACGATTCTTTTTCAGATCAAGAATTGGCTGACTTGTTAAAGTCAGAAGATGAAGGCGCGTTTAAATTCATTTATGATAAATATTGGTCGAAGCTTTACTTTGTAGCAGCTAAAAAGCTTGGTAATACAGAAGAAGCCGAAGAGGTTATACAGGATATATTTTTGAATCTTTGGAGGAAACGCGCGAATTTTCAACTAAAAGTAGGATTTGAAAATTATCTTGCTGTAGCGGTAAAATTTGAAGTATTTAAACACCGGGCGCAAAGAGTAAAACAGGGTAGCCTGGTGCAAGATTTAAGTGATCATTATGCAGGGCAAGAAATACATGACTTCAATCTATACGATATACAAACCCTTAAAAATAGGTTAAATGAAACTATTAACACACTGCCACCTAAATGCAGGCTGGTGTTTATAATGAGCCGTGAAAGTGACTTAACCAATAAAGAGATTGCGGCCGAATTAGATATATCAGAAAAAGCTGTAGAAAAACACATTACTACTGCTTTAAAAGTGTTAAAACTTCGGTTTGGACAATACCTTTTCATCATACTTATTGTAAAAGGTTGGTTGTAATATCTCACTCCTGTTAATTTACTGTTAAAAAAAATAAAAATAAAAGGTAGGGTATGATCCCCTTTTTGGGGCTATGTATAAAAATGCCCAAAAATGGACGAGCAAAAAATTAATGCGCTTGCAAATAAGTTGATTAATGGTACGATCAGTGAGCAGGAACTGCATGAACTGGAGGCTTGGTACAATACAATTGAGAACCTGGAACAGGAAGTTAACTCAGATATTGACCAGGCAACAATGGGCAAAAGAATTTTTGAAATGATTGCCATAAAGGCAAATTTAAAATCATATCCAAAACGCAAAATCGTTCTTTGGCCCCGTGTTGCCGCCGCCGCCTCAATTATTTTATGTTTATCATTTGGCGGTTATTACTTGTTGCGCAAACAACCACCACAGCAGATAGCTCAAAAACAACTAAATGATATTGCCCCCGGTGGCAATAAAGCAATTTTAACTTTATCTAACGGTCAAAAGATTTCTCTTACCGATGCAAGAAATGGAAACATTGCACAGCAACATGGTACGCAAATAAGAAAGGCACAGAACGGTCAAATAGTTTATTTAGCAAATAGCCTTAGCGCTAATGGCGACAACTCTACAGAAATGGCTTATAACACAATTTCAACTCCACGTGGTGGCCAATGGAGGTTAAGTTTGCCCGATGGTTCACGTGTTTGGTTAAATGCCGCCTCTTCAATAACATTCCCAACAACATTTACAGGCACAAACCGTACAGTTAAAATTACTGGTGAGGCTTATTTTGAGATAGCACATAATGCAACAAAGCCTTTTATAGTAACTACAAAAAGTCAAACTATACAAGACATAGGCACACATTTCAATATCAATGCCTACGATGATGAAAGCAGTATACGAACCACGCTTGTTGAGGGAAGTATTAAGGTTTCCAACATAACCGGTTCTGCAATATTAATTCCGGGCCAACAATCTATCGTTCAAAACGAAAATAAAATCGTTGTAAAGCGAGCCGATATCGACGAAGCGATAGCATGGAAAAGCGGTCGTTTCCATTTTGATCATTCGGATATCCCGACTATTATGCGCGAATTTTCACGGTGGTATAATGTTGATATAGAATACAAGGGAAATGTTCCTTTAGGATCGTTTACTGGTAATATCGACCGTAATTCAAATGCTTCTGTAGCCTTGCAAATATTAAGTATTGCAGGCGTGCATTTTCAGATCCAAGACAAAAAGATTATTGTACAGCCCTAATAAATAAATAACCAATTGATGAATTTAAAACGACGACAATGAAGAAAATTTACAAATAGAAGCAAACCGAAGGTTATTAATGAAAAAACCGTGAAAGTGCGCGAACACCGTCACGGTAAATATCCGGATTAACCCTTCCCGATAGGATCGGGATAAACAAAAATTGAATCGAGTTTATAAGTATTAACCCAAACATTACAAAGATAATGAAATTTAGTGTTATTAGCGTAACCGTGCAGAAATCTGTGCGGCCAAACCTCTCAAAATACTATTGATTATGAAGCTCACTACGCTGATGCTAATCATAGGAATTCTCCAGGTAAGTGCAAAAGGATTCAGCCAGATCACCCTTAATGAAAATAATGTGTCTGTTAAAAAAGTAATACGTTCAATTGAGAAGCAAAGCGGTTACAATTTTTTCTATAATGAAGACCAGTTAAAGGATGAAAAAATAAGTATCAAAGTTTCTAATGCCACACTGGATGAAACCTTGGTCCAATGCTTCAAGAATATTCCTTTTACTTATAAGGTACTTGAAAAGAATGTGGTCATCCAGCAAAAGCTGCTTGATATTCCTCAACTCACCACTTCATCTATCACTATAACCGAAATACGTGGCACAACAACAGATGAGAAGGGAAAGCCATTGGCTGGTGTAACCGTATTAAATAAAAGAACCCAAAAAGGTGTGATAACCGATGCCGGTGGCAATTACAGCATATTAGCTGATAAGGGTGATGTTCTTGTATTTAGTTTTGTTGGTTATGCGGCTAAAGAAATTACGGTTAATAATACATCATCTATTAATGTTTCTCTTGCCGTCCGTACTTCCAATCTTAACGATGTAGTGGTGGTGGGTTATGGTACTACACAACGAAAGGATTTAACGGGAGCGGTATCAACAGTTGCAGCTAAAGACATAGAAAATGTGCCTTTTAATACTGTAGATAATGCGCTTGCAGGTAAGGCCGCTGGTGTGCAGGTTACTAAAACAGATGGAACTCCCGGTGGTTCGGTGCGTATCCGCATACGCGGTTCAAGTTCGCTTTTAGGTGGCAATGATCCTTTATATGTAATTGATGGTGTGCCTTTGCAAGTACAAAATAATTTTGTTAACCCCGGCTATACTTTAAGCAGTCCGCTGGGCGAGGCGGCATCAGGGGGGGATAATGCGGACGTTTATGCATCTGGTTTATCCTCAGCCTTCATCAACGGCCTGAATAGCCTCGGAGGCTTAAATCCAGACGATATTGAATCAATTACTATTCTCAAAGATGCGTCATCTACCGCCATATACGGATCAAAAGCGGCTAACGGTGTAGTAATTATTACAACTAAACGCGGTAAAACCAATATGAAGCCGGCGATAACTGCCAGTTATTACAGCACGGTAACTTCACAATACAGAAGCCCGCATTTATTGGACGCCGGTCAATACAAATCGTTAATAACTGAAGCGGCGAAAAATCAGGTAAGTTTCAATGCCATATCCGGGTTTCCGCTTTCACCCAATGCTGATCTGATATTGAATAGTCCGGATACATTTTTTGGAACAGCCAATACAAATTGGATAAAGGAAATTACTCGAACCCCCGTTTCGCATAATGCAGAAGTATCGGTACAGGGAGGTAGCAACGGATCAAAATATTTCAGTTCTATTTCATATAACAACACCCCTGGTGTTATTAAAGCCACAGACTTCCAACGGATATCTGGAAAAATAAATCTTGAAAATGATATTACATCTAAATTTCGGTTTGTAACCAACATAATTATAGGGTATACAGATCAGAACATAAGCGACAATGCCTATGCGCAGGCTTTAAATGCAAGACCTGACCTTTCGCCGTATGATGCAACCGGTAACTACCTTAACTTCGATCAGGCCGGCCAGCAAAATTCTGTATTCATCAACCCCCTTGCACTATTAACGGCAACTAATAATGCAAAAACTTTTAGTTTACTGGGAAGCGTTTCGGCGATCTATGACATTACCAAAGATCTGCAATTTAAAAGCTCGGGGTCATTAAATTCAGTGGCTTATAACCAAAGGAATTACGCTCCAAGTTACCTGAATGTTGGTAGCACATATGGCCCAGCTATTAATGGAGGTGGTATAGGCAGTAATTCTAATCGCAGACTAACTGATTGGTTTATAGAAAATACGCTAACCTATAACAAAAAATTTAATGATAATAATTCATTAAACGTGTTAGTAGGCCAGTCGTATGAAACAACCAAAACCAGTTTTTTTAGCGCCACAGCCACAGGTTATCCAAATGATAATGTGCTTAACAGTTTATCATCAGCAGTTACCCCCCTATATGTCTCAGGCGATGATCCGGGTGCGCCGCAAAGCTACCTGTTGTCGTTTTATGCAAGGGCAAATTATAGCTTGATGGATAAATACCTTTTCACCTTTACGGGGAGAACAGATGGTTCATCAAAATTTGGCCCCAATAATAAGTTCGGCTATTTTCCGTCAGGAGCGGTTGCCTGGCGCTTATCGCAGGAGAAATTTTTGAAGAATATTAAATGGATAGACGACATTAAGATAAGAGGCAGTTATGGTTTAACGGGTACCCAAAATATTGGCGACCAGATGTATCGTACATTATATAACCCATATTCTTATGCAGGCAGCAGTGCGCTTATCCCATTGCAATTAGGAAATGAAAGGATAAAATGGGAAAGCACAAAAGAAGCTGATGCAGGTTTAGATATTTCATTATTTAACAGTCGGCTTACAGCAACCATTGATTATTATAATAAGCAAAGTAGCGGCGACCTTTTATCTTATCCCGTTGCTCCCAGCAGTTCATATACTTCGTTATTAACCAATGCCGTTGGGATAAAAAATACAGGCTTGGAAATTACGCTTGGTGGTGATATTATACGCACCACTGATTTTAAATGGAACGCTGGAGTCAATGTAACTTTCAATAAATCAATCGTAACGCATTTAGCTTCCGATGCTGATCTGACCCAAATCGGGAGCCGGTCAGGTTTAGAAACCCAAACCAATTTTTATGGCGGTAATACCACCCTAATACAAGGGCAGCCATTGGGTATAATTACCGGGCGAATTATTACCGGGATTATAAAAACTCAGGCCCAATCTGAAGCTTACCAAAAGCTTTTAGGAGAAAACGCACCTTATTACCCAACTTCGATCGGCGATCCTATGTATAAGTTGGATGCAAGTACGGCGGCAAATGGTTATGAAGACATCGCGTACAACCAGATAATCGGCTATGGCGCGCCAAAATATTATGGCGGGATTACTCAGGGCTTCAGTTACAAAAGGTTCGATCTCCAGTTCTATTTCACGTATTCAGTTGGTGGGCACCTGCTTTGGGCCGATCATGTTAACAGTACGCAATTTCAAGGGATAGCTAACGCGGACGTTTCTATATTAGATCGCTATTATCGGGGCAATACCAATACTAACAAGCCAAGTTTGTTACTTGACTATAGTGGTTATACTTCAACAAACCTGAATGTATTTGGTTCCTCATACTTAAAACTGCGGACATTAACGCTTAACTACAATTTAACAGGCAGTAATTGGATGAAAAGGACGGGTATTAAAAATGCCTCGTTGTTTGTTTCAGCAACCAACATCTTTATTATAACCAAATATCCTGGTAATGACCCGGAAGTATCGGATGATCCGTTTAGCGTAACAGGGGGGTACTTTGACGTAAGTAATTACCCGTCGGTAAGAACATTCTCTATTGGGTTAAAAGCAGGTTTTTAATTACTAATTCTTAAATAAGTAAAATGAAAAATTTAAATATAAAACTTTTAGTTTTCCTCGTGTTGCTCGTGGTAATGAGCGCCTGTAATAAAGAATTAAATGTTTATCCCACTACTTCAGAAGTTGACGGGAAAGTAATCGTAGATCAACAAAGCGCTTTCACGGTGTTAAATGGGATATATTATAGGTTTGCCGATGCAACTGCCGATCGTAATAATGTTCCTTCGTTGGAATGGTCAGACCTTAATGAGGCATTGCCATCGGCATTATGCGGCACTTTAATCAATGAGAGCCAGGCCTGGAATCCATCAAGCTTTACCCCTGCAAAATATGGTGCAGATTATCAATGGATATATGGCTATGATATAGTTAACGCGGCAAATGGATTTTTGAAAAATGTTGCCCCGGTTAGTACAATCCCGACTGCCACCAAAAAACAAATGATAGCGGAAGCTACCTTCTTAAGGGCATTTGGCGATACACAATTGTTGTTGTATTACGGCCAATTTTACAATGTAAACAGTAAGTACGGTATTATTTTAAGGGATCAGTTTGTTACTTCTTCTAACATTAACCTTCCACGCTCAACAGTTGGCCAATGTTATGCGGCAATTCTAAGCGACCTGGATGCGGCCATACCTGATTTGCCAGCAGTAAATTCGCATATTTATTACGCGAATGCTTCTGCTGCCAAACTGTTAAAAGCAAGGTTATTAATAAACAGGGGTGCGGCTGGCGATTATGCCGAAGTGATAAGCTTGACGAAAGATATTATCGCTAACGGGCCATTTGCTCTTGAACCTGATACAAAAGATATATTTTTATCAAAAGGTTTTACAAGTTCAGAGGTTATTTTAGGCATTCAGCCTTATCCTAGTGAAGCCTATAAATTCAATAATAATCAATATTATTTTCAATATACAGGAACTCGGGAATTGGATACTTTACTTCAAAATGATCCGCGTAATCAATGGGTGTACAAGCTGGTTAATCATTTTGGCTCACCTACCGACCAATTTACTAAATATTATAGCGGCGACCCCACCAATGTTGTCCAAACGCCACTTAGCGAATACAGTTATGCTTTCAGGTTAACTGAGGCGTATCTTTTAGAAGCAGAAGCTATCACGCTTTCGGGTGGCGACCTGGCTTCTGCAAAAGGCCTGTTGAATACGGTACGTGACCATGCCGGCTTTACCCTTGCGGACCATGCTGCGATAGATAATATTGCTACAGCTGATGAATTGCATGTAGCTATTGTTAAAGAGTATATGAAAAACTTTATTGGTGAAAATGGCGTTGATTGGTTCGCCCTGCGCAGACTCCCCATTGACACTATAAAAACTATACAACCGCTGCTAAAAACGGCAGACAGGTTTCTTTTGCCAATACCGCTTGCCGAAATATCGCAAAATAGGAATATGATACAGAATCCGAGTTATTAGGGAGTTAAGCTTTTTAGTATAAATACACTATCGATTTTATTAGTTATGATATCTTGATAATGAGATAGATATCCTTTGCAATTCTAATTTTCAACATTAGCGCTACAGGCCCTGCATTTTCAAGTACAAAATCTGATCAGTTAGTAAATAAATTCAAAAATGAACACAATTAAAATATTTTTAGCACTGGTCTGGCTTAGCGCGCCCATGTTTGTAAAAGCGCAAACTTTTGAATACGAAATTAAAGGACAAATAAAAGGATTACATAACGATACATTGGCTATTAATATAATAGACGATAAAAAACATGACGCTATTAAGGTTGTAGCCAGCAATGATGAAATAGATTATAAGGGTATTGCAACGGGGAATGATATGGTTTTTGCCGAAGTGTTGAATAAAGTAAAAAACGGCGGATTTGTATTTTTCCTTGAAAAAGGTACACTCACTGTGCGGGGCGACGCAAATACTATGGATGATGTGAAGGTAACTGGCATGCCTATAAATGATGATTATCTTGCGGGCAGACAAATAGAGGATAGCTTCTATAAACAACGCGATTCCCTCTATAAATTGGCAAAAGGAGTCACAGATAAAAATGGTGATGAATATAAACGATTGATGAATAATGCTGACAGCGTTATGAAATCACTTCAATTATTTATTGTAAATTATATTGAACAGCATCCAGCCTCCCTATTTAGCGCTACGCGACTTTATGTGATTCAGGATAAAATTTCAGTTGTAAAATTGGAGAAATTATATAATGGCTTGCGACCACCGGCCAAAGATATGAGCATGTTGAAGAATATGCCTTTACGTATTGAGGCTAGAAAAGCCAGTGAAACAGGCAAAACAGCACCGCTTTTTTCCATACAGGATTCAAAAGGCGCAATGGTAAACTTAGCTGATTATAAAGGCAAATATGTGTTGATTGATTTTTGGGCTAGTTGGTGTGGTCCCTGCCGGCAGGAAAGCCCTACGTTGGTTAAAGCTTACCAAAAATTTAAAGGGAAGCCGTTTGAAATCATTAGTGTATCATCAGATACAAAAGATGCAAGCTGGAGAGAGGCAATTCGTGACGACAAATTGGGTAATTGGATACATATATGCGACTTTAAAGGCGTTGAAAATAGTATTGCCATGAAGTACGGTGTCCGACCCATTCCCGATAATTTTTTAATTGACCCCGATGGCAAGATCATTGGAAGAAAATTATTTGGTGAAAATTTGGACAAAATGCTAACCTCAATTTTTGACGTAAAACCATAAACCATGAAGAAGATATTATTATTTATTGCCTTGGTAATAGCCGTAGGCAAAGTAAATGCCCAGCAGGGCAATATTGTTATTGAAGGCACCGCCGATGCCAAATACAATGGCGAGTATGTGCATATTTATAACAACGTGCTTAAAGAAAAGCACGATAGCACCATTATAGCCAATGGTAAATTCTCGTTCACCCGGCCATTTAAGGAACCCACCCGCTATTATTTTTACAGCAGTTATGAAATGAAAACCAAACACGGTTATTCGCCTTTTGGCATTTTGATAGACCATCCGTCAACGGTACGCTTGGCCGCTGATATGGACAGCTTTACCAATTCAAAAATAAGTGGTTCGGCCTCGCAGGATGTTTATAATAGCTATAGCGCAAAAACCGGGTCGATGGAAACGGATATGATGAATAAGCTATATGCTAAATATGGTAAATCCTATGTTGAGAGCAATAATATAGATACATCAACCGCAAAATATAAAGCGTTGATAAAAGACTACTATGCTATGTCGGCTGAAAATTCGAAAGCATCTGTTCAAGTTGCAGAAAGTGTTATAAAGAAAAATCCATCATCATTTGCGTCAGTTATGTTATTGGACAATATCTGCCGCGATCTCACACTTCCCGAATTAGAGCAGTTGTACGGCTCATTATCTCCAACTTATAAAAAAGGGTATTTTGCCCAAAGTATCGAGGATAATATCTCCGGCAAAAAAAAATCAGCCGTAGGCAGTATGGTTGTTGATTTTACCCTTAACGACCCGCAAGATAACCCGGTAAAGTTTAGTTCACTCCGCGGCAAATATGTACTGATAGACTTTTGGGGCAGCTGGTGTGGCCCATGTCATGTAGCTTTCCCTCGCCTTAAAGAATTATATACCAAATACCATGATAAAGGTTTAGAAATTTTAGGTCTCGCTAGTGAACGCAGCACCGATGCCTGGGCGAAGGATATAGTTAACAACCAACTGCCATGGCTGCAAATGGTCGACGATAAAACCAAGAACGTAACACAAAAACAATTCGCCGTCACTGAATATCCAACTACGGTATTGATAGACCCTAATGGCAGGATCATCGGCCGGTTTGCTTATAACTAGGAAGAACAGCGCGACCAGGCAATAGATTCAATTTTTAATAAATAATAACAGCAAAAGCAAAGTCCCGGTTGTTTCCAAAACGTTCTTATCGTTAATGGTGGTGCAGGTACTGGCCATTTGCTGGGTGACCACGCCGGGCTTAGGACCCTAAATTTATAAAGACTCGTAATTTAGGTAGTTGAAGTGTTCGAGATCCTCTATCAGCCCGGGGTGCGTGGGTTGCCAGTTCAGAAGTTTGCGTGTTTGCTTCCGTCTCCGCAGGGTCTCTCGCAGAGGACCCTGCGTTATGCTTAATACCAATAATCTCTATAATCAGCAATTGAAACAAACTGATGTGGCTTCTCCAGCAAATAAAATCCGGCACTGCTATGTTCATAGTCTGTGAACTCAACGCATAAATTCCATTTCTTACTAACCGGATTTGCATGAATATAATCTATTTTCTGATGTAAAAAATCAATAGTATAAACGGGTTTTGCATCAAAAGAAGTTTCAAATGCTTTATGTTTCTGTCCCTTGGCTTTCTCTTTTTCCGAGCAGGCATCAGAAAGCTGTGATAACAGGTTGTAATTTTTTTGAATGGCGAGCCGTTGGATAATGGCATATGCCATAAAGCGTTTCGCGTTACTAATAATGGTATTTAAATTGGTAATGCTGATTGGCAAATGCAATAACACGTGAACGTGATTGGGCATAACAATAAATGCAAGTGTTTTGATCTGGTGCTTTTCATCAATAAGTTTTAGCCAGTTATATACAAGGTCGTATGAATTTGTAAGTTCAAACAATGGTATCCAGCGATAACAAGTAAAAGTTACAAACCAAATATTGTCGTTTATCTCATGTTGTGTACGGATAGGCATGCGATAAATATAAGGATTTCATTAGAGGCCCCTGCGGGGACGGGAACCACTTCTCCTGCTATGGGTGGATATTTTAAAATCGTTTGTTTCAAACCGCAAATTATTTCAAAATCACACAATGTAAACACGCAAAATCATTATCTTGCAGCCAACCTTATTTATTCACTTTATTAATAATCACAATGAAACCTATCCTTGCATTTATCTTTACCGTAGTATTTTATTCATCTGCGTTTGCGCAAACTATCGAATCAAAACTCTGGGCAATTGCTAAAAAACAATATCCTACTGATACTGAAATGCAGAAGTACGTTTATGACCAGCAGAAAAATGGTTATAACTACATGCTTGCTGTAACCGACCCGGAGGTTAAAGCCTTTGCCGAGAAACAATATCCCGACGACTACAGTATGCAGGAATTTGTATATGACCAGCAAAAAACAGATAAGGCTTATATGAACATGGTAACCGACGCGGAGTTAAAACGCATCGCGATTAAACAATATCCTACAGACCATTCCATGCAAAAATATGTTTATGACCAGCAGGCAACTGCCAAAGAATTTATGCAGCATGTAACAAATGCTACTGCTAAACAAAAAGCACGTCAACAATATCCTGATGATTACAGTATGCAGAAATATATTTACGAACAAGAGAGTAACTGACAATTATCATTAATTTCTCGATTTACCCGCTTTTCTTATTTTTAAATAGCATCGTTATTTTTTCAGCCTTAAAATTGAAGTTATTTGAAATTTATGTATGATATTGAAGAAACAGGTGGTGCAAGGATTGGAATGATGAATGCAACCTGGCCTTTTGCGAAATTATTAGTGAATAAAAATGAATTGAGATTAAACGCTTCAATCATCGGCAATTTATCGTTTACCCCACCGGACATTATTTCTATTGAGCCTTATACCTCGATTCCTTTATTAGGACGAGGGATTCGAATTTATCATAATGTTGAAAGTTATAGCCCGAAAGTAATTTTTTGGACATTTAGTGACCCCGGCGTTCTAATAATGCGTATTAAACAAACTGGTTTTATCAATAATACTGTTGTTCCTTCCAATAATTTGAAAGAACAAATCGGAGCTATCCGTCAAAAGAGTGTTTTCCCGATAAGAATACCTGCTACTATTATTATAGTGGTTGTTTGGAATTTGCTTTTTCTGCATGATGAATTTGGCTTGCTTACGGGAAAATCAAACATACCGCAATTTGGAATAGGTGTTCAATTGGCGTTGGCTATGGTGTTTTTGACATGTATTTTGACTTTGATTTCAAATTCATTTAGGAGCCTAATATTAAAAGCAGATCGGGACATTAAAGAGATAAAAAGCTTCATTTATTTTTTAATGTTCGTTACAGGAATTATGTTGCTAATTGTTTCATTAACTAAAGGATAATTTTGCGTTTGTTGGTGTTGTCATCAACAAACAATACCCCAAATCAAACCTCAATTATTATTTGCTTTCTTTTCCTGTTCAGTTTGCCAACTTATCAATCCCCGTCGCTAATTCCCTGTCCTTATCAGTAACCACATCCCCCGCATCATGAGTTGAGAGCCATATCTCTACTTTGTTCCATTCGTTTTTCCAGGTAGGGTGGTGGTTGAGCTTTTCTGCCAGCAGGGCTACGCGTGTCATGAATGAAAAGGCCCCGGGGAAATCCTTAAACGTAAAGGCTTTATATAGTTTGTTATCGGTTTCTGTCCACATGGTGTATGCTTTTATTATTCAGACAATCTGTGTTGCAGGTTGTTTTAGGTTAATTAAATTGCGGTTGAATAATTGATATTGAAACTATTTGTCCAATTATTTAATTCTATACAAAGGCAACTGCCAATCCATATTCAGGCGTAATATTATTAACTACTAATTATCAAAATATCAATCCTATGAAAAAATATAAATTGATAATTGTGGTAGCTGCGTTGCTGGGTGCAATGATCATCAGCTGCAAAACACAATTTGCCACCACCAAAACCACTTATAAAGCCGTTTCTTCAGAACAGGCGCTTGCGCATGGCCGCGATCTGGCTTTTACCATTTGCGCCGGCTGCCATTACGATAGGTCGGTAAATAAATTTATTGGCACGCCCATACATGATGTACCGGGCATTGTGGGTAAGGTTTATTCGGCCAACTTAACGCAGTCCAAAACCAACGGGCTGCCACCCCGTTACAGCGATGCTGAATTAAAATACCTTTTCCGCACGGGCATAGCCAGGGATGGCCGCTTTTTGAATTATATGCTACGGCCCAATATGTCGGATGATGATATCAATGCCATCATCGTTTTCCTGCGCTCAGATGACCCGGCGGTGGCTGCGGCCGATACAACTGTCGGGCTAACACACTACAACCTGATAGGTAAGGCCTACAACAGCATGACGGCCAAGCCTGTTGTATACGTTGCACATGTGCAAAGGCCGGCAAACGATAACCCCGTAGCGCTGGGCGGTTATTTGATTGATATTGTGGGTTGTTTCCATTGCCATTCGAAAAGCTTTACCTCGCTAAATTTTCAATATCCCAACAGGTCGAAAGGATACCTGGCGGGCGGTATAAAGTTTAAGGATGAAAACGGCCGTGTGGTTTATGCATCAAACATTACACCCGATAAAAACACCGGTATTGGCGAGCTTACACAAAAGCAATTCAGAGAAGCGGTAAAGGAAGGGCAGGCGCCCGATGGTAAACTAAAACCGCCTATGCCGAAATTCAGCAAGTTAACAGATAAAGAGGTTGATGCAATTTACGCGTACCTGCAAACGGTACCGCCCGAAAACCATGCGGTGGGAAAATGATAAAAAAGATAAATTATTAATTTTCTATAAATACTTTTTCATTAAAGGCAACGGATTGAATATTAGGGAGGTATTATTAGTAGTAACATCTATTAAAAACTCATACCTATGAAAAAATCATCAAAACTGATAGTCGCCGCATTGATGGTCGCGGCTATATTTATCACTACAGATTCAAAGGCGCAAACAACGCCGGCCAAAGCATGGCGCTTAGGTTTCGGCATTGACGCTGCCGACCCGACCGGCAATGCAAAAATTGGTACAACGTTTATACTTGGCGGTACCGGCCGTTTGCAATACGGTGTAAGCAACAGCTTTGCATTAACACTTACCTCGGGCGCGTACCATTTTTTTCCAAAAACAATTCCGGGTACCGATAAGCGGTATAACAGCTACGGGATCATCCCTGTAAAGATCGGCATAAAGGAGTTTTTTACTTCCAATATATATTTCGGGGCCGAAGCAGGCGCGGGATTTGAGGAAACCGATGCAGGTGCCGGGGTAACAAGGCTCATTTTATCGCCATCATTGGGCTATGCAAATACCCATTGGGATGCCGGGCTGCGCTACGAAAATTTCTCGGCGTCAGGCGGCCATTATGGGATGGTGGCGCTGCGGATAGCTTACGGGTTTGGATTATAATTTAAAAAAAAGCCGCCTTTATGGGCGGTTTTTTTATAGCTCATCATTTTTTAAAATATCACTTATCAAATCTCCTTCAAACCCGCGGCCCATGGCGTATTGCTGTAGCTTGTAGCGGCGTTTGTAGGGGTCTTTTTCTTTTAGTAAAGCCGATTTCTTTTGCAACACTTTGGCAAGCATGGCCAGGTATTCATCGCCATCAATAGTTGCCAGTGCTTTTTTCAGCAGGCCATCAGGTATTTTTTTTAGTTTCAGGCCCTGCTTTATCTTTATGCGTCCCCAGCTTTTTTGTTTGAATTTGCCCTGAACGTACGCTTTGGCAAAGCGTTCTTCGTTTAAAAAATTTCCACCGATGAGGTTTACAATGATATTTTCGACCGCCTCCGGCCATAAGCCCCAGTCATATAGTTTATCCCGTACTTCCTGCTGTGCCCGTTCCTGGTAGGCGCAAAAGTGTTCGGCTTTTGTTTGGGCCAACTTTTCGTCAGTAATTTTTATTTTTTTCGGGCTGTCCATTAAAACCAAAATTCGATAAAAATTCTTCTTATTGGCAGAAATATAATCAAATTAGTGCCATGCTTAACAGCCAGTACCATATATCGAAAGTTAAAGATATTATAAGCGCGACGGGCGCCATCGTGAACGAAACTTCCATAAGTGTTTTGCTTACCGACAGCCGCCGTATTACCAATGCCGCCGATGCCCTGTTCTTTGCCCTTAGCGGCAGACGCAACGGCCATGAGTTTATTGCCGAAGCCTACGCGGCAGGCGTACGCAATTTTGTGGTGAAGCACGGCCCCGAGATTAAGATGCCTAACGCCAATTTTTTAATTGTGGATGATGTTTTGGCAGCGTTGCAAACACTGGCTGCATATCACCGCGATAAATTTAATTTACAGATGATAGGTGTTACCGGCAGCAACGGCAAAACGATTGTGAAAGAATGGTTGTACCAGCTTATCTCGCCCGACCGCAAAATTGTGCGTAACCCCAAAAGCTATAATTCGCAAATTGGCGTGCCGCTTTCGCTGTGGCAGATAACAGAGAATAATGACCTGGGCATATTTGAGGCAGGTATTTCCACAGTTGGTGAAATGGAACGCCTGGCAGCCATGATAAAGCCCGGGATAGGGGTACTTACCCACATCGGCTCAGCGCATGATGAAGGCTTTGAAAGCCGCGAACAAAAAGTGCTTGAAAAGCTGTTGTTGTTTAAGGATAGCCGCCTGCTGGTTTATAATTACGACCAGTTGCTTGATTATGAGGACAGCATAGCAGCTAAAGAACGCTTTACCTGGAGCATGAACTTTAAGGAAGCCGACCTGTATGTTTTCAGCGAAACCATCATTTCTAAAAATTTTTACCTGCGGGCAATGTACAAAGGGCACGAGATAGAGTGCCTGATACCCTTTTTAGACAAAGCCTCGTTTGAAAATGCCATTACCTGCTGGGCAACCATGCTGGCTATGGGTTATACACCCGAAGAAACCGACAAACGCATTGAACGATTGGCCCCGGTAAGTATGCGCCTTGAACTGAAAAACGGTGTGCACGATTGTTCTATAATCGATGATTCCTATAATTCAGATGTGCAATCGCTGGAGATTGCGCTTAATTTTTTGAGTCAGCAAAACCAGCACCAGAAAAAGACGCTGATCTTGTCGGACATATTTCAATCGGGCCTGGAAGAAGATATACTATACAAGCAGGTGGCCGACATGGTAAAGGCAAAAAAGATAGACAAGTTTGTTGGAGTAGGGAATGCGCTGGCGGGGCACGAGCAATATTTTGATGTGCCCGAAAAGCATTTTTTTAATGATACCGCCTCGCTGCTTAAACGCATGAATGCGCTGAATTTTCAGAATGAGGACATCCTGATAAAAGGCTCGCGTAGTTTTGAGTTTGAACGGGTAAGCCGCGCACTGGTGCAAAAAGGGCACGAAACGGTATTGGAAATAAACTTGAATACGCTGCTTAACAATCTTAACTTTTACAAGGCGAGATTAAAGCCCGGAGTAAAGGTGATGGCTATGGTAAAGGCATTTTCCTACGGCAGCGGTACCTTCGAGGTAGCCAATATGCTGCAATACAATAAGGTTGATTACCTGGCGGTGGCTTATACTGATGAAGGCATAGCGTTAAGGCAGGGTGGGATTACACTGCCCATTATGATATTGAACCCGGAGGTATCTGCTTTTGATAAACTGGATGAATACAAACTGGAGCCGGTAATATACAGCTTCGACCTGTTTGACGATTTTATAAAATATGCCAAATCGGCCGGCCTTGCCAATTACCCCGTGCATATAAAAATTGATACCGGTATGCACCGGTTGGGTTTTGAAGGCTACGAGGTGGAAACCCTGTGCGACCTGCTGGAGATAAACCCGTTTGTACAGGTGCTGTCGGTTTTCTCGCACCTGGCGGCCAGCGAGGCCTCGCAGCATGATGGCTTTACCCTAAAACAAATACAGCATTTTGAAAAAGCATATAAGCTGATTGAACGAACATTAGGATATAAAGTAATTAAGCACTTAAGCAACACGGCCGGAATAACCCGCTGGCCCAATGCGCAATATAATATGGTGAGGCTAGGCATCGGCCTGTATGGTATTGACGCGGCAACACCTATGGAAGAAAGCGGCTTGCAGCCCATCGCCAGTTTAAAAACCAGTGTATCACAGGTGAAAAAGGTAAAAGCCGGCGATACCATTGGTTATAACCGCAATGGCAGCCTGTTGAAAGATGGCAAAATAGCTACCGTACGCATTGGCTATGCCGATGGCTATTTACGCGCGTTTGGCAATGGCGTTGGTAAAATGATGATAAAAGGCATAATGGTGTCTACCGTAGGCAATATATCGATGGATACTTGTGTGCTTGATGTGAGCAACGTGGATGTTTACGAAGGCGATGAGGTGACGGTCTTTAATCACGAGTTACGCATTGAAGAACTGGCCCGCGAAATTAACACCATCCCTTATGAAATATTAACTAATGTTTCGCAAAGGGTTAAAAGAGTGTACTTTTATGAATAATTAGTGCATGAAAAAGATCGCCGGTATATTACTTAACTATTTTATTAAGGGTTTATTAGTGGTAGTACCGCTTGGCGTAGCCGTGTTCCTGATATTTTGGGCGGTTTCCAAGATCGACAGCTCATTAAATTTAAGCGGTTTTATTCTTACCGACAGTCATGGCAAATCGCTGTATATACCTGGCCTGGGTATCATAAATGTAATTATCATTATCCTGGTAGCAGGTGTGTTAGTTACTAATGTGGTTACTCAGCCTATTAAAAATTGGTTCAATCGCTGGTTAAACAGGCTGCCGTTATTAAAGTTTCTGTATTCATCTATAAAAGACCTTACCGAAGCCTTTGTAGGTGAGGAAAAGAAATTTAATGAGCCTGTTTTAGTTGAAGTGAACGAGTTCGGCCTGAAGAAAATAGGCTTCCTGGTAAAAAAGGATATGGCTGCGTTAGGTTTGCCGGGTGATGTAGCCGTTTATTTCCCGTATTCCTATTCGTTTGCCGGGCAGGTGGTGATTATTTCTGCCGATAAAGTTAAACCTATTAATAAACCTGCCGGCGAGGTGATGAAATTTGTGGTATCGGGTGGGGTCAGCGGGTTGGAGTAGTTGCAAACTACTTGTATAGTGGTTCGAAGTCGGAGACTTCGAACAGCATTAGACTTTGAACAGCATATGTCATTAAAACTTTTTCATCCATTTACATCATGAACCACTTCCCTTTTCAAACTCCGCATCACTAAAATAACACTTATCAATATTAGCAGCCCGCCAAGTATATACGGCGAGCCGGGGAAATAAACCGATGAATCCTTGTGCGTAAAGAATTTAAAGCTGTAGCCCATAATAAGCGGCCCCACCACAAGGCTTATGCTTGTTAACAGGTTGAGGCCGCCCTGTAGTTCGCCTTGCTCGCTGGGCGGAAATTTACTGGTAATAAAGCCCTGTAATGCCGGGCCCGATATGCCGCCAAAACAATAGGGGATCATAAACAGGTACACCTGCCAGCCCTGGCCCGCGAAGGCTATCAAAGTTAACCCCACACCATACGATATTAAGCCTATGATGATGTTTTTCTTCAATCCCCATTTGGGTATCAGGTAACGGATAAGGCCACCCTGTATACTAATAAGCAGGGCCCCGATAAACAAGCCCAGGTAGCCCACACTCCGCATACTCCATTGGAATTTTTCATAAACATAAAAAGGCAATTGATACTCAACCGCCTTTTGTGCAATGTAAACCAGTGTGAAAGCTATAGCCAATCCCGCCAATGCTTTGTATTTGCCCAGTTGCATGAACGAGCCGACAGGGTTAGCGCGTTTCCACTCAAACTTGCGGCGGTGTTCCTTATCCAACGATTCGGGCAGCACAAAATAGCCATACAACGCATTAAACAGTGCCGCGCCTGCCGCAACCATAAAAGGTATCTTAATATTGATATCGCCTAAAAACGCGCCGCCCGAAACACCGATGATAAATCCCAACCCCGATGCCGCGCCTACAATACCAAAATTAGCCGCCCGTTTGTCACCTGTACTTATATCGGCAATATAAGCGGTGGCTGTCGACATAGTAGCGCCGGTTATGCCCGCGATTGTTCGACCCACAAACAACCAAAAAACAGTAGGGGCAAAGGCCATAAAAGTATAGTCGATACAAAAACCGCATAAAGATATCAGCAGGATGGGGCGGCGGCCAAAGCGGTCGCTCAGGTTGCCCATTACCGGCGAGAACAGTATTTGCATTGCGGCGTAAGTAAAAGTTAGCCAGCCATTGAGTTCGGATGCCACAGAATAATCCACATTGCCCAGCTCTTTTAACAGATTAGGGATAACGGGTATAATGATGGCCAGCCCCATTACATCAATAAAAATAGTGACGAAAATAAAAGCGAGCGCTTTTGATGTTTTTAGTTTGGGCCTATCCATTCGTGTAAAAATGTAAAATATTGTCGAAATGTTTTAAATGGATATGTATTATTTTCTTTTAAAACTGCGGATGGCGAGCAGCGCACTGAGTAACATGAGCGCGGCCCCTATTAAGAAAGGCATGCCTGCGAACTGGAAATATGGGTTAGGCTGCGTAAAGTAGTGGAATGACCCCAACATTACCAAAGGCCCCAATATCGAGCTTATACTCATTAAACCGGTAAGGCTGCCCTGCAGGTTGCCCTGTTCATTGGCCGGTACGCTGGTGCTCATATAGCCCTGTATGGCAGGCCCTGCTATGCCCCCAAGGCAGTAGGGTACAAGGAAGGCATACATCATCCACGCCTGGTTAGCAAACGCAAACAGCACCAGCCCGGCGGCGTACATTAACAAACCTATCCATATACTGCGTTCCTGGCCAATTTTCGGAATGACTATTCGTATCAGCCCACCTTGTACAGCAGCAGTGAGCAAACCAACTACACCCAGTGATATGCCAATAGTAGTTTCATTCCAGTTGAACTTATAAATGGTATAATATGTCCAGGTTGATTGCACTGCCTGCGCGGCAAAATAAATGAGAAATATAGATACTGCAAGGCCAATAACCGACTGGTATTTTTTTAATTGCAATATAGAAGTGAAAGGGCTTATTTTTTTATAATCGAGCGGTCGGCGGTGCTCAGGGGCCAGTGATTCAGGTAATATAAAGTAACCGTAAGCGGCGTTTAATAAAGCTAAGCCCCCGGCGGCAATGAAAGGATAATGAATATCATAATGGCCCAGGATACCCCCAATAACCGGCCCGATAATAAAACCCAGGCCGAATGCTACACCAACCAACCCAAAATTAGCAGCACGTTTTTCGGGTGTACTGATATCGGCAATGTAGGCGGATGCAGTAGTAAAGCTGGCGCCGGTTATACCTGCCACCACACGTCCAATAAACAGAAGGCCGATGGTTGGTGCGAAGGCTGAAAACATATAATCGACGCTAAAGCCTAATAATGAGCATAATAAAACAGGGCGGCGGCCATATTTATCACTAAGGTTACCGATAAGCGGTGCAAATATAAATTGCATTACGGCATAGGCAACAGTGAGCCATATAGCATAAACGGAAGCTACGCTCGCATTATTGGTATGTACCAAATACTCAATAAGTTTGGGTATCACCGGGATGATGATGGCTAGCCCCATAATATCTATAAAAAGCGTGGCGAAGATAAATCCCAAAGCGGCCTGGCGCTTTTGGGGTATAGGTTCATTCATGCCGCAAAATAGGAAAAAAAATGTTTTTGAATGTGCAGATATGCAAATGTGCGAATATGCATATTTGGAAGAATGTGTTAATGCTTAGAAAAGGAAATACATGAAATGATTATGGCGTTATCCAAAGCACCGAATTACCTGTATTTTCGGCGTTTGGTTCCCAAAGTTTGTTGGCAGGGTCGAGGATCCAATTTCTATCAACAATAAATTTGTACAGGTACTTGCCGGGTTTCAGGTGCATGCTGATGCTCCATTCGCCGTTGCTCATACCCATGCGGAAACGCGTTTCGTTCCAGTTATCGAAGGTGCCGGAGAGTATCACTGTTTTGGCACTATCATAGCCTTTTAGTTTGAAGGTGTGGTTCGCCCTTGCCGCAATAAACGAGTTGATCTGTTTGCTTTCCACATCATGCACCGGATTTGCCGGGTCGAGTATCCAGTCGCCATCTACAATAAACTTATAATCATAATTCCCCGCAGGCAAAATAATAGGCACGGCCCAGCCGTCGTTCACCTTTTTCATTTTTATCTTGCCGTTTTCCCAGCCGTTAAAACTGCCGGCTACATAAACTTCATGCGCATCATTATGGCCGCTGAGTTTAAAAATGATGGTTTCGCCGATATTAAGCACCGAACTCGTTACACCATCCCCGTCCTTAAATTTATCGGGATTGGCAGGGTCTGGTATCTGGTTGCCGTCTACAATAAAACGGTAGGTATGCATACCATCCCGCAAAAACATAGGGCATTCCCAGGTATCGCCTTTTTTTTCAAAAACCAGTTCATTGTCGCGCCATTGGTTAAAGCTGCCTGCTACTGCCACCTTATGCGCGGTAGGGTAGCCATGCAGTTTAAATACATAGTTGTATTTATAGTAAACCGAATTGGTATTGCCCGCGCCGTCATCCAGGGCGATGAAATTACTGGGGTCTGTTATCCAGTTGCCGTCCACTATAAATTTGTACATCCATGCGCCGGGCTCTAATTTTATGTCAATTGTCCAACCGGTAGCGGTTTTGGTCATCACGCCTTTTAACGTACTCCATTCATTAAATCCGCCCGAAAGAAACACCCTGCGGCTTTTTAAATAGCCCGGCAAAGTAAACCTGGTCATACCGCCCGGCAGGTCATAAACGGAAACGCTCCAAAATTTATTCACGCCGTAGTTGGCATTGTCCATATAACCGGGGTTGTTCCTGCCTTTTGATATAATATCATCAGTGATAGCAAATGGCGTTTCCTGCGGGTTCTGCTTCAGTTCTTTTTCGGATAGATTAAATTGTAAAATGTTGCCTTGCTTCTTAACCAATACCCACCCATCCTTTTCCATCGGCTTAAAATTACCGGCTTTTAATAGTTGGATATTCATTCCTTTAATTGCGGCCCTCTTCAGTATAGTGTCAATATCGTTTTTGGGCGAACTTAGGTCGATGAGTAGCACCAGCCCCGTTTTGGTGGCAATTAAATTGTTACGGTTTTGCGCGCCGGCTGTTATACTGCCAAGCAGTAATACGAGTATGATGATATATTGCCAGAGCCGTTTCATTACTATTGATTGTTGTAAATGTACATTTCAAATTCGTTTTTAACGAAATTGATAGTGAAAACGCCCCGCGAAAAGAAATCATAACCTAAAATGCCGTCAATATTATGGTCGTAAGCCCTGCCCATTTTTTCCAGGTTGGCAATTAGTACCCGGTTACACAAAAAATCCTTATCGTTCAAAGTTAGCTTGTCAAACCGCGCATAAAGCACCTGGAATGTAGAACCACCAATACCTGTAAGTTTTGAGCGGGTTAGTATCTGCATTGATTTTACCGCTTTTTTAGCCCGGCTATAATCAAGCAGGTTGGTTTCGGCAGCGCTGTCAAAAACAAACCACATGGCCTGGTTATCCACCGCGCCTTTTAAAAAAATAATATCGCTCATGTATTTGAATGGCATTTTCAGATCCGGGTTTTTAAAAACCTGTTCATTTGCCGGGATGCTACCGGTGTTATCTGTTTTTTGTATGTAAAGCAGATTTTTACTTAGGTCTATCGTGATGGCGAATTTTTCAAACAAGCGCGTACCCAACAGCCCCAATATCTTGATGCCCCTGCCATTTTCAATAGCCGAAAGATCGGTAACATCGGCACTGAGTTGACTGTAATGCAGATCAAGGATAGAAAAATTATGAACAACCGTTGTAAACGAACCTTGCGATTCCCCGTTCACGCCCGCTGACTGCTGCTCATCAACATGTGGCGCATCCCTAAAGTAAGTGGCGTTTAAAACCAAATACGGCGCGCCGGTATCCATCACAAAATTTCCTTCAAGCGAATCAAGCTGCGCCTCCACAATAATCAGGTTTCCTGCTCTTTTAATAGGTACTACAAGCGTTTGAAAATCACCATTCGGCGCCGAATCGTCGGGTACTATCTGCGCGTATGGGAAACTGATGCCATTAACTGTAAATTTTCCTGCGCAACTACCTTTCAGGCCGCTAAAAAGCAGAGAAAAAAACAACGCCAAAAATAAAAATTTACGCATCCGCAGGTTGTATGTCTATAAGACACCTATTATTAGCCGTTCGTTACAAAAATCCACTTATTCGGGCAAACTATTTATATAATTGTAGGTAACCAACTCGGCGTTATTCGTAATATGCCTTGTGGAACCGTCATTTAGCAAAATTATCTTGTCGCTAACATCCAGTATATTACGGTACTGATGATCGGTAACTATAATGCCTTTGGTTTTTGCGCATTTGCGGATAGTGTTTTTAAAAGCATCGGCCTGCACAGGGGTAATGTGAGTAAACGGTTCATCCAGTAAAATAAAATCGGCCCTGTTATAAACTATCATCAGCATTTCCAGTTGCCGCCTCTCGCCGCCCGATAATTCGCCCGTTTTTTTATGCTGATGAGTTTGATAGATGGCGTGTTCAGCAAAATCATCCCAAAGCAATTCATCAACCAGCATTTTCGCCAGGCTGCTTATCCTGATGTTGTCGGGCAAATAGGGGTGTTGCGGCAAATAAGCAATGCGCTGATCATAATATCCTTTCTTAATAAATGTCTCGTCAATGCTCACATACTTGTAAGCAGCATCCAGCGAACCAAAAATTATCCGTAACAACGATGATTTTCCCGAACCATTCCGCCCAAGTAAGCCAATAATTTCGCCCTGGGTGCATTGCAGCCAAACATCCCGCAATATCTTCCTGCCGTCAAAATCCAGCTGCACACTGTCGACCTTAAGCGTGGATGATGCCATAAATTACTTTTGGGATAAAGGACAGAATAGTGAACAGGATAAGGTCAGCAATAATAGAGTAAATGTAAAGCCGCCTGATGCTATATCCCGCATTGCGGAAATAAAAATAAGTTTGGCTTGCTGTGAAGTATTGATAGCCGATGATAGCCCCGTAGCCACAGAATTTTGCAAAAATAGCCCCGGGATAACTGAATATATCATGCCGGTAAATCAGGTATAAACTCAATAACAAATTAAGGGCAAATACAGGCCTGTTAAACTGGTAAAGTATGGTTCTTAATTTATACATGCAGGCTTGTGTGACAGGCTAATCACATCAACGCTTTTTCAATACTGATATTGCAATTTTCAATAAAAAAGCCCCGCTTAAACCGAAGGCTAAGTTTTTTGACTTTTGAATTTTTAATTTTGACTTACTTTTCCGGTTCCCTGTTCTGAGACTGCCGCTCTACCATCCAACCGGGATATTCTTTCGGCAAGGCGCTAACCCCATCTATCTTTTTCAGGTCATCTGCCGACAATATAATTTCTGTCGATTTAATATTATCATTCAATTGCTCAACGGTTTTTGCGCCGATGATGGTGCTGGTAACACCTTTTTGTAATCGTACCCAAGCCAGCGCTATAGCCGCAGGCGATGCATTATATTGCTTGCCAACTTCGGTTATCACATCAATAATGTCGTAAGTTTTTTCTTTGTCGATAGGGGGAAAGTCAAAACTGGTACGCCTCGAGCCTTCAACCTTATCATTATTGCGTGTATACTTTCCACCCAAAAATCCGCCTGCCAATGGGCTCCATGGCATCATAGCTAAATTTTCCGATTCAGCCAATGGCAAAACTTCCCGCTCAATATCACGGCCCGCTAACGAATAGAAATATTGCATCCCCACAAACTTATTCCAGCCATGTTTTTCGGCAATGCCTAAAGCTTTCATCACCATCCATGCGGGCCAGTTGCAAACGGCTATGTAGCGTACCTTTCCGGTTAGCACAATGTCGTTCAGCGCACGCATAGTTTCCTCAATAGGTGTTTTCAGGTCGACACCATGCACATATAATATATCGATATGATCCATTTGCAGGCGCTGCAAACTTTCATCAACCGATTGAAAAATATGATAACGCGATAATCCTAAATCATTTACCCCTTTGCCCATCACTCCGCGAACTTTTGTAGCTATTACCAATTCATTACGGTTTACGCCGAGGTCTTTTATAGATTGGCCCAACAGTCTTTCAGATTCACCAAACGAATAAACATTAGCTGTATCGATAAAATTAATGCCCGAATCAATCACCACCTTCATCAGCTCGTTAACACCGTCTTGCTGTAGTTTGCCAATATTTTCCCAGTAGCCGGTGCCGCCAAAAGTCATGGTGCCAAAGCAAATTTCGGATACCAGCAAGCCGGTACCGCCTAAAAAATTGTATTTCATAAAGTAATTGTTGAGTGTTTGCTCAAAAGTAACTAACGTGAATTGCTTTTGTTTAAAGCAATGGTCAGCAATTAGTAAAATAAGTTTTAAACAAGTGTGGTAATTAATTTGTGTGATAAAAACTTAACTCATACAGTATTGTTATTCCCGCAATGAACCGTCTGCTCAAAAAACTCGAAAAAATAGGCCGCGACCCCAAGGTTACCGCGCGCGCTGTAGGACTACGTTATGTATCCGATTCAACCCCCGGTTATACCCGCAAAAAAGCCGGCAAAGGCTGGAGTTTTTACGACGCGGATGGCAAACATGTAAAGGATGTAGAGCTGATAGAGCGTTTTACCAAACTGGTAATTCCGCCGGCCTATACCAATGTATGGATATCGCCCTATGAAAATGGCCATCTGCAATTTACAGGTACCGATGCCGCCGGGCGCAAGCAATACCGTTATCACCCGCAATGGAACCAGATACGCAACCAATCCAAATATCACCGCCTGCAATTATTCGCCTCGCATTTGCCCGATATTCGCAAACAGGTAGACAAGGATCTGGCACGGCCAAACCTCGACCATGAAAAAGTGGTAGCCTTGGTAATACGGTTGATGGAATTAACCAGCATAAGGGTAGGGAATGAGTCGTACAAAAAGCTATACGGTTCGTTTGGTTTAACAACGCTCATGAACAGGCATGTGAAAATTGACGGTTCAACATTACAGTTTGAATTTAAAGGCAAGAAAGGCGTTTTTCATAAGATCGCGCTCCAAAGCCGCAAACTTGCGAAACTGGTAAAGCAATGTCGCGAAATCCCGGGTAAAGACCTTTTCCAGTATTATAACCACGACGGGCAGCACTGCACCATCGGCTCCGGCGATGTGAATCATTACCTGCATGAGATTACCGGCGAAGATTTCACCGCTAAAGATTTCCGCACCTGGAGCGGCAGCGTAAGCGCGTTATATGCCTTTAAAGAAGCCGGCGAGTTTGAAAATGTAACCGAGTGCCGCAAAAAGATTGTAAGTGTATTGGATGAGGTGGCCATAAACCTGGGCAACACGCGCACAGTTTGTAAAAAATACTATGTGCACCCCACCATTATAAAAAGCTACGAGGAGGGGACGCTTTTTAATTATATCAAAGAGTTGGATGATGATAAAGACGTTAAAGCAGCCGAACTGAATTTAGCCGAAAAAGCACTGCTCGAAATATTAGCGAACGAAAAATTGGCAGAAGCCAGTTAACCCCTATATTTACGGCTCACTAACGCATACCATAATGGCGGTAAAAACTACGGTAATAACAGGTGCAACATCGGGCATTGGCCGCGAAACTGCATTGGGGCTGGCCAAAAAAGACCATGCTCTTTGGTTGCTGGTGCGCAATGTGCCAAAAGGCGAGCAGCTAAAAAAAGACATCATCGCCCAAACCAATAATAAAAACATCCATGTAGTAAAATGCGACCTGTCCGACCTGCAAAGCGTACGCGAAGCCGCCGATGAATTAAAATCAAAACTGGTATTAATAAATGTGCTTATCAATAATGCCGGCGGCATTTTTCCCGAACGGAAATTGAGTAAGGACGGTTTCGAGATGACTTTTGTTACCAATCACCTCGGCCATTTCTTACTTACGTTGAGCATAATGCCTTTGTTGGAAAAAGGACATGCACGGGTTATCAACCTAAGCTCAGATGCGCATAAAGCAGGTAGGGCCAACTTTGATGATATACAATGGGAGCAGCATAAATATTCAGCTTCAAAAGCTTATGGCATGTCGAAATTGTTCAACCTGTACTTCACCAAATCGCTTGCGGAAAAGTACGCCGAAAAAGGCATCTCCGCGTTCGCGGTGCATCCCGGCGTGGTGCGAACCGAATTTGGCGCGGGCATGGGCGGTTTTGTAAAAATACTGCTATGGCTGGCGCGACCTTTTATGATTACAGCCGAAGAAGGCGCCCAAACCAGCATATACTTAGCCACAGAACCCGGCATAGAAAAGAAAAGCAGCCAGTATTTCATTAAAAAGAAAACCGCCAAATCAACCGTATTATCGTGGAATGAAGATAACCGGAATAAGCTGTGGGATATTAGTAAGAAATTGGTGAATAGGAGTGAGCCGGAAAAGAATAAGATAGAACAGTAAAACGTGGCGGGTGTCACCCTGAGGCACTCGAAGGGTGAGCGTAGAGGCCCGCCCGCATGTTTCGAGAGCCCCAACATGACACCCCGTTAAGCAATTATTTTAATCAAATGCGCATCACCCTCATAGGTTCAGGCAATGTAGCTACACACTTAGGCGCCGCGTTTAAAAATGCAGGTCATAAAATTGTGCAGGTTTATAGCCGTAACCCGCAAAACGCAGCGCTGCTCGCTTATCATATCGGTGCCGAGGCTATTGAGAACCTCGAAAGCCTCAACCCCGAAACGGACATTTTTATTATTTCCGTTAGTGATGATGCCATTGCTGGAATTGCCGAACAGTTGGCCAGGTATGATAAGCTAATAGTCCACACCTCCGGCGCAACAGACCTGTTTAACTTGCTGGCTTTTACCGATGATGCGGGCGTGTTTTATCCCCTGCAAACCTTTAGCAAAACTAAAGAGGTGGATTTCCGTACCGTGCCCGTATGTATCGAAGGTGCCAACGAAAGCATCACCCAAATGCTAAAAGAGCTTGCCCAAACTATCAGTAATAATGTTTACCTCATTAATTCCCTCCAGCGTAAAACACTGCACCTGGCGGCTGTATTTGCCTGTAACTTCCCCAATTACCTGTATGGCGTAGCGCAGGACCTTTTAGCCGGGCAACATATCGACTTTTCCCTGTTGCGGCCTTTGATACTGGAAACAGCCCAAAAAGTGCAAAATAACTTGCCCGCTGATGTGCAAACCGGTCCCGCCGCGCGCAGGGACCAGGAAACCATACTCGAACATCTGCATATGCTGAAAGAAATGCCTGAATTGGAACAGTTATACAGGTTGTTAAGTCAGGGTATTATCAAAAAGGAATAAGTGGTTACGCTTCGCGGGTAATTTTATTACTTTTGCCCAAATGAATATTTTTAAAGTTAAAATAAACTTTGAGGAAAGCGGGCACGAGCCGGTTGAGCTGCCTATTGCCGAAGGCGAGTCTGTTTTAGATGTTTGCCTGGAAAATGGGATTGAACTACAGCACAATTGCGGCGGCGTTTGCGGCTGTAGCACCTGCCATATATATGTGAACAAAGGGATGGACAACGTACAGGAAATATCAGACAAGGAAGAGGATTTCATCGACCGTGCCGTTAATCCTCGTATCAATTCGCGCCTGGGCTGCCAATGCGTAATAATTGATGGCGATATTGAGGTAACTTTGCCCGACCAGTCCGACTTTATGGGGCATTAATATTAAAAGGATTACAACGATTTTAAAAAGATTTCACCGATAAGATATACCATGGCCGACAATAAATTTGCTTTACCTATACACTGGAACGATCACGAAGACATTGCCATTGAGCTTTACGAAAAGTTTGGCGATGATTTTGATGAATCGAAAATATACCGCATCCGTTTTACCGATCTGCTCGAGTGGGTATTGAGCCTGCCTAACTTTGCCGGCACCCGCGAACAATCAAACGAAGGTCACCTGGAACAGATCCAATCCGCCTGGGTATACGAGTGGCGCGATAATCAGTAATTCAGTTGGCAGTTATAGTTTGCAATTTGCAAAGGGGTGTAATACCTCAATATAATCGGTGTAATCAAAAAAAACATGGAATCATTTCTTACTAAGCTTAAAGATATAACCACTTTTGTTTTTGACGTTGACGGCGTGTTGACCGACGGCTCAGTATTTGTAAACGAGAATGGTGAGCAAACCCGCGCTTTTAATATTAAGGATGGTTATGCCATACAGTTGGCCGTAAAATGCGGCTACCAGGTTTGCGCCATCTCCGGCAGTCGTTCAAAAAGCGCCGTTTACAGGCTAAACAGTTTAGGCGTTACCGATGTTTACATGGGGACCCATACAAAAGACGAACGTTTTAAAATATACCTCGAAGAAAAAATAACCCATGCCTCAAAGGTGCTATACATGGGCGATGACATTCCCGATCTCGCACCCATGAAACTGGCGGGCTTACCCGTTTGCCCTTTAGATGCTGTTGAAGAAATAAAAGCCATAAGCCAATACGTTTCTCCCTATCCCGGCGGCCGTGGCTGTGCTCGTGATGTGATAGAAAAAGTGCTGAAGGTGCAAGGTAAATGGATGAGCGAACAATCGTATAGTTGGTAGGTGGGAGTTTGAAGTTTAAAGTCGAAAGTCAAAAAGTTTTTGAGCAGCCTATGAATATTCCGCAAATTATCCTCGCATCTAAATCACCACGCCGGCAGGAATTGCTGAGGCTGATGGATGTTGACTTTAGAATTGTGTTGAAAGATGTTGACGAATCATATCCTGAACATTTAACGCCGCAGGAAGTAGCGGTTTACATCGCCACCAAAAAAGCCGAAGCCTTTGACGAAACCATAGGGGATGAGGTGGTACTCACTGCCGATACCATTGTAGTTATTGATGGCAAAATTTTAGGCAAACCCGAAACCCCCGAACATGCCATTGAAATGCTGAAAACGCTTTCGGGTAAAGTGCACCAGGTAATTACAGGTGTTTGCCTGCTGCATAAACATAAATACAATAAATTTTTTGATGTATCCGAAGTGTTCTTTCGCAAGCTAACGGATGAGGAAATAGAAAGCTACGTTGAAAAATATAACCCGTTAGACAAAGCCGGTTCCTACGGTATACAGGAACGTATCGGCCTGATAGGGATTGAAAGGATAAACGGTTCCTATACCAACGTAGTGGGCCTGCCTACTGAGAAGTTGTACCAGCAATTAAAGAATCTTTCCAAATGAAAAGAGACGCGAAGTATCGCGTCTCTACAATAATTTTTCCACGTAGAGACGCGATACTTCGCGTCTCTTATAAAATTATGTTGTATACCCCAGTATCTTCAATACTTGTTTACTATTCTGCTCCTCGCCAAACACCTCAAAGTTAAACGTTTCATCCCTGTTCCTGCGGATGATCACATGCTTAGGCGATGGCAGCAAACAATGGTGTATGCCACCGTATCCGCTTAATACCTCCTGGTAAGCGCCGGTATTGAAAAAGCCCACATATTGCACCTTACGCGTTTTAGGCATAAATACACTGTTCATGTGTGCTTCCTGATTGTAATAGTCCTGCCCGTCGCAGGTAATGCCGCCAAGGTTCACACGCTCGTATTCACTGTCCCAGTTGTTTACCGGTAGTAACACATATTTTTGGTTCAACGCCCAAACATCGGGCAGATTGGTAATGAACGAGCCATCCAGCATCAGCCATCTTTCACGGTCGTTCTGTTGCTTACGGCCCAAAACCTTATACAAGATCCCCGATGCTTCGGCAACAGTGTACTTACCGAACTCGGTAATAATATCGGGCTCAATGGTATCGTGCTCAGCGCAAATTTCCTTTATCCGGCTCACTATTTCGTTGATCATGTATTCATAGTCAAAATCAAAAACCAGTGAGTCTTTGAACGGCATACCGCCGCCAATATCAAGCGTATCTAATGCCGGGTTTATCTTTTTAAACTTGCAATACAGGGTAACATATTTCTCCAACTCGTTCCAGTAATACGGTGTGTCTGAAATCCCCGAATTAATAAAGAAATGCAGCAGCTTAACCTGGAAGTTAGGGTTGTCTTCTATCTTATTATGGTAAAAGTCAATAATATCCTCTAACCTTATCCCCAAACGCGATGTATAAAACTGCGAATCAGGCTGTTCTTCCGCAGCTATACGTATGCCCAGGTTACAAGGGGTATCCATTTCTATCTCATCATCGTACAGGTTAAATTCTTCCTTATTGTCAAGCACAGGGATGATGTTCTTAAAACCATCATGCAGCATGTCAACAATGTAAGTTTTGTACTGGAAGGTTTTATAACCGTTGCATATTACTGTAATGTCTTTATTCACTACACCCTTTTTCTCCAGCGCATCGATCATTGGCATATCAAAGGCCGAAGACGTTTCAAGGTGTATATCATTCCTCAGCGCTTCTTCAACCACATGCTTAAAGTGCGAGCTTTTAGTACAATAACAGTATTTATAACTGCCTCGATAATTGTTTTTAACAATAGCCTGCTGAAACAGCAATTTGGCCTGCTGGATTTTTTTCGAAATAATAGGGATATAGGTAAAGCGCAGGGGGGTGCCATACGTCTCTATCATCTCCATTAAGTTCAGATCATGAAAATATAATTCATCATCTATTATCTCAAAACCCTCTTGCGGAAAACCTACGCTCAGGTCAAGAAACTCCTGGTAACTCTGCATCTATTAAATTTTTGGCAAAAATGTAATTTTCAAACGGATTTTTTATGAAAATTTTATAGTAGAAGTGTAATTATTTTATGCTGAACACGAAGTATAAATAAAATCTATTTTTCAACCGGCAAATGTACCTCGGCCATCATGCACCTGGTGCTGCCACCACCGTTATTTTCAATGGTTTGTATGTCGGCATAAATAAGTCTGCCATGTTTTTTTAAGGTAGATATTTGCCCATCCTCTAACGACTTATAAGCACTCTCCGACATCACGATCAATGTATCCCCATCTTTGCTTTTTACCTCCAGCATATTTCCCGCAAAGTGGTTCATCTGCTCAAAGCTTATTTCAACAATTTCTTTTTGGGTGGATGTTAGTGATTCGCTCACCATTATCCGTTCATGCGGGTTAGCCACACTATCCAAACAAATAACCGCAAATTTACTGCCCACACACATCAACACATTAGTATGATAAATTGCCTTGCCGTTTTCATCCACTGCGTCAAAACAAATAGCCTCATATCCGCTCTGCTCGCAAAATACATTCAGCACTTCCCGGTCTGTGCGCGGCGATAAGCAGGCATAAGCAATTTTATTCTCACGGTCAAGCACCATACTACCTGTACCTTCCAAAAATTGATGATGCTCCTCGTATCTGCTTAGGTCGACAATATGGTGCACTTTAAAATTATCTTCCAGCTGGTTAATTATATCCTCCCGGCGCTCCAGTCTGCGGTTCTCGGCCTGCATAGGGTACAGGAATATATTACCATCGCTATGAAATGAAACCCAGTTATTCGGGAAAATAGAATCAGGCGTATAAGGCTCCGGCGTATCATCTATCACGGTTATATCAACGCCATTTTCCCTTAGCACATCTACAAAGCCATTAAACTCGGCCAATGCCTTTGCCTGCACTGCTTGCTGATTTTTATCCTTATTCTGAAACGCGTTGCTTTCAGCCGTTTCCTCGTTGAAACCAAAGTTTACCGGCCGTATCATTAACAGGTGTGATGTAGATTGACTCATTTACAAGGAAAAGAAGTGTTAATGTTATTCTATTAATTCTTTAATTCTAAAAATTCGAGTTCAGACAACCTTATCCCTCAAAACCGGCATGCTCATGCAATGAAACCCGCCGCGAGCCCTCGAAAGCTCAGCCGATGGCATCAGGATTAGCGTGTCCTTCATTTTTTGCGGGTCGAGTTCGTTATTCTCAAACTGCTCTATCAGTTCACTTACCTTAACCACCGCGAAACCGTTTTGTTTAAAAGCTTCAACGGTTTTGTCGTTCCGGTCGTAACCCACAACTACGCCTTCTTTCACGGCTAACAGGTTGCATGAGTCCGTCCACTGCTCGCGCGCATCAAAAGGGAACGCATTATTGCCTGAGTAAATAAATTTAGTCGGCTCCTTGCTTTCCAAATCCTTCTCGCTGATATTCGCCAGCAGGTCTTCAATACAATCAAATTTCTTTGGCTTTTTGCCTTTTCTAAATTGCACAATTTCGGCCCTGTCTTTAGATTTCTTATCCGCAAACCAGGCTATCGGCTCCTTTTCATCAGCAGGTATTTCGCCACTTGCTAACGAGCCCAGCAATACCCATACATTACGTTTCACCTGGGTGAATACCGTATCAATATGCATATAATCGCGTTTATGCGGTATTTTTACTATCGTAACCTTTTCCACAACATTGTTTTCGAACAGTAGTTTGATAGCCTCATTAGCGCCGCTGGGCGATGTACGCTCGCTGCACCCAATCACCAAATGCTGTGGACTAACCATCATCACATCGCCACCCTCAAGTGTGGTGCGGTCGGCATTATCTTCACCGGGGCGCAAAAAATGCTGCATGCTTTCAGGTATCTCCAATATTTTATCCTGGTAACCTGCAAATAATGAGTGGTTAAAAAATATATACCTCATCAACAGCGTTTCCCTCGCCCTTGCCTTTTTTGCCGGGCGGTTTAGCAGCATAAAATTATTTATGGCGATGCCAATATCGCGCGAGAATATCAAATTAGGAATAGGGGCGAATATCATCTCATCATTTGTTAATGAGCCCGATATCAATATCTTGGCCAGTTCAACAGGCGCGGTCTTTATTAATTGTTCCTGCAAGCGGTAATTGCAGCTCTCAATAGCGCAAACCGATGCCACCAGCTTTTCACGGATGCCTGCATCCTGTAAAATATCAGCCAATAAAGTTTGTATTTCAACTACTTTGGTCGACCCATGAAAACCCTTATCATCAGGCTTGAAAAATGCACGTTTGCTTTTTGGGTTGTCTATCTGTTGTAGTTTGCCTTTGATCTTGTCGGGGTCAAGAAAATACATCAGCAATTTTACGTAATGGTCGTATTCGTTTTTGCGCACAGTATCCAGGTGCACAATGTCCTCAAAAAGCCAGTCCTGGGCTTTAGAAGGTACAACTTTTCCCAAACCGCTATCGGGGCTATGTATCAGCAAGGCACGCAGGGTGCCTATTTCAGATGTTACATCTATCTTGAAATCTTCGTTCTTTAATGGCATAAATTGGCTGTCAGTCACTGCAAATCTAATATATTTTTACAACGCCACTAATATTGCTACTGACAAAACAGTGTCAGTACTTTTACCAAACCAATTCCCGAAATTTGAAAGTACACTAATGCACCTAACGCATCTAATGCTGCCGCGAGTTTAGCGCAGCGTAACTCGTGGTGTCGCCTTGTTTAAGCTTCCAGCTTAAACACCCTCAAAAAATCTGTATTTATCAGCTGTGCGATACAGCCCTCAAACCGTTCTTTGAAATTTTATTATATGGTCACTATGAACTATTAGCCACAATTATTAACCATTTATCGTATTTTTGCATAATGGATTTTATTACTGAAGCCGCTGTGAAAGCGGTAAAACATCTGTACCAAACCGATATAACACCCGATGCCATAGCCCTGCAGGAAACCCGCAAGGAATTCGAAGGCCAGGTTACCATAGTTACGTTCCCATTCACAAAATTCTCGCGCAAATCACCCGAGCAAACAGGAACCGAGATAGGCGAATATCTGCGGGGCAACCTTTCCGAGATATCTGGCTTCAATGTGATAAAAGGCTTTTTAAATATTTCCCTTAGCGACGAATACTGGATCGCCCAATTGTATGAAGAAATTCTGCCCGAAGACTTTGCCGTTTTCAAACCCAACGGTAAAAAAGTAATGGTGGAGTATTCATCGCCCAATACTAATAAACCGCTGCATTTGGGCCATGTGCGTAATAACCTGTTGGGGTATTCGGTAGCGCAAATTTTAAGTGCTGCAGGTTATGAGGTAATAAAAGCTAACCTTGTAAATGATCGTGGTATACACATCTGCAAATCCATGCTGGCCTGGCAATTGTTCGGCAATGGCGAAACGCCCGAATCAACAGGCTTGAAAGGCGACCATTTGGTAGGGAAGTACTATGTTGTTTTCGACAAAGAATATAAAAAAGAAATAGAATTTCTGACGGCAGAAGGCCAAACCGAAGCCGATGCCAAAAAGAACGCACCGCTAATGAAGCAGGCCCAGGAAATGCTCCAGAAATGGGAGGCCGGCGATGAAGGAGTCCTCAACCTTTGGAAAACCATGAATACCTGGGTGTATGATGGCTTTGGCAAAACATACAACAAGCTTGGTGTTGATTTTGATAAATTCTATTATGAATCAAACACCTATTTATTAGGTAAGGATATTGTTGAGGAAGGACTTGAAAAAGGCGTATTTTTTGAAAAAGAAGATGGTTCAGTTTGGATCGACCTCATCCCGGACGGCCTCGACGAAAAGCTTGTACGCCGTTCTGATGGTACTTCGGTTTACATGACCCAGGACTTAGGCACCGCCCAGCTAAAGTATAACGATTTTCACATGGATGATTCGTTATATGTAGTTGGCAACGAGCAGGATTACCACTTTAAAGTGCTGTTCCTTATCCTGAAAAAACTCGGTAAAAGCTGGGCAAAGGGTTTATATCATTTATCCTACGGCATGGTCGACCTTCCTTCGGGCAAAATGAAATCACGTGAAGGTACTGTAGTTGATGCCGACGACCTGGTGGATGAAATGGAAAAAACGGCTAAAGCGCAAACCGAGGCATTAGGTAAGGTAACCGGGTTATCCGAAGAGGAGTTTTTAGAATTATACCATACAATTGGCATGGGCGCTTTAAAATACTTTTTGCTAAAGGTCGACCCTAAAAAACGTTTATTGTTCGATCCTAATGAATCCGTAGATTTCCAGGGGCATACCGGGCCGTTTATTCAATACACGCATGCACGTATAAAATCAGTTTTAAGCAGGGCAGGGGTTGATTATTCCAATAAGACTAATATTACTGAAATATCACCTGTAGAACGCGATTTAATATTGGTACTAACACAACTCCCCGCAACTATAAGCGAAGCCGCCAAAGGCTATAACCCGGCGCTCATAGCCAATTATGTTTATGAGCTGGCTAAAATTTATAATAAATTCTATCACGAAAAATCCATCCTGCAAGCCGAAGATGAAACGTTGAAAGTATTCCGGTTACAACTATCTGCAGCATCGGCCAAAGTTATCAGCCGCAGCATGAATTTGTTGGGCATCCAAGTGCCGGAAAGGATGTAAGCCAAACCACCTAACCCCTTGCATGTAAAGCAAAAAAGCCCCGGAAACCGGGGCTAAATATTAAAAATAAATTCGAAATCGAACATTCGAAATCAATTACCTCCAATGACCCCTATGCCAGGTATAACCACGTGGGGTATGGTACCATCCACCGCGTACCCAGGCACGGCCTGCGCGTGGTCTTGCCCAATAACCTTGTACATACACATAACGTCCGCCGCGCCATGCCCAATCGCCATCTATCCAAACAGCATTAACATACGGGCGTGCAGGGCGTGCATAAACAGGTTCTACCGGTTGGTCGGTAACGTAATAACTGCCCGCGCACGATGTCATAAACAAGGAACCTGCCATTGCCAGCATTATTCCAAATTTTGATATTGTTTTCATTGTTGTGGGGTTTATTTAATAAATATTAATAATATCTATTGACAAAAAACTATAAAAAAAGTTTAAAATATTTTATTATTAAATTTATCGGCCACTACAAGTTCCTTGCTCCCCGCGGTATGTTTATAGAACCCGCTTCCCGATTTTACACCCAAATGCCCCGCAGTTACCATATTAACCAATAACGGACACGGCGCATATTTCGGGTTACCGAAGCCATTGTGCAATACATTTAAAATAGCCAGGCAAACATCCAAACCAATAAAATCGGCCAGTTGCAAGGGCCCCATTGGGTGGGCCATCCCCAGCTTCATTACGGTATCTATCTCATAAACCCCGGCAACGCCCTCATATAAAGTATATATGGCCTCATTAATCATAGGCATTAAAATACGGTTAGCCACAAAACCCGGGTAGTCGTTCACCTCAACCGGTACTTTATTCAATTGTACCGATAGTTCCATTATTTTGTTGGTTACCTCATCGGTAGTTGCATAACCCCTTATCACCTCAACCAGTTTCATAACAGGTACAGGGTTCATAAAGTGCATACCGATAACATTTTCCGGGTTTTTAGTTACTGATGCTATTTGCGTAATGGATATGGACGATGTATTCGATGCCAGTATCGCCTTATCGCCGCATATCTCGCTTAACTGTTTAAATAAATTAAGTTTTATTTCACGGTTTTCCGTGGCAGCCTCTATCACCAGGTCGGCACTTGTTGCGGCAGTTTTCAGGTCGGTATAAGTTCTTATATGGGCAAGCGTATCGGCTTTTGCCGCCTCATTTATAATTTCCTTTTTAACCTGCCTGTCAAGGTTATTGGTTATGGTTTGTATGGCCCGGTCAAGTGCCTGTTGGTTAATATCAACCAGCGATACGTTAAAACCATGCTGCGCGAAGGTATGCGCAATACCGTTACCCATAGTGCCTGAGCCTATTACAGTAATGTTTTTCATTTTTATTTGACGTCAGTTTATAATGGCACTAAGTTGATGCAAATTCTTTACCTAACAAAATATCAGGATAAATTATAGGCTGATATACTTACCTGCTTCAATAATTGCTGTTTTATCTACCTGCCCAAATTCAGGCAAGCGACCAATAAGTTTTACCCCTGTATACTGTAATATATAACTTTCTGAATCTGCATCGGTTTTGCCGTTAAATATTATCCCGGCTATATTAATGCCATATTGTTTTAATATGGCGACCGATAATAATGTATGATTAATGCTCCCCAAATAATTGCGCGAAACCAGTATCACATCTGCGTCCAGTTGCTTTATCAGGTCGATGATCAAAAAATTGTCATTCAATGGCACCATCAAACCGCCTGCACCTTCAATAATTAAATTATTGTCAGTTTTTGGGGCGATGAAATTTTCTTTTTTTATGTCGATACCATCAATAGCAGCCGATTTATGAGGTGAGAAAGGCTGTGTAAGCCCGTATGTTTCAAGATGAAAAACAGTGCGGTTATTGGATACCAAACTTTTTACTTTTAGCGTATCACTATCATCTAGATCGCCCGATTGCACGGGTTTCCAGTAATCCGCCTTCAGTTTTTCCGTCAAAACCGCCGATACAATTGTTTTTCCTATGCCGGTATCTATTCCGGTAACAAAAAAAGTGTGTTTATCAGGCATGCGTTATTTCATTTAGGGTATTGATCAATAAATTAATTTCATCAGCAGTATTGAACGAGTGCAGGCATATCCGCAGCCTTTCCGTGCCCACCGGCACAGTAGGGCTTAATATCGCCCTCACATCCAACCCTGCATTTTGTAAATGCGCGGCAGTTTTTTTAGCCAGTTCATTACTGTTTAATAAAATACATTGTATCGCGCTATCGCTTTTAAGCAGAGGAAAAGGGCTGTTTTTTATTTTTTGTTGAAATAAGCTGATATTATCCGTCAGGGTAGCTATTGCTTCATCCGAATGCTTTAATAATTCATAAGCCATTTTTATCGAAGCAAGATGATGTATTGGTGCCGCCGTTGTATAAATAAACGACCGGGCAAAATTGATAAGGTAATTCCTGAGCTTATTACTGCCCAACACTATTGCGCCATGGCATCCTAAAGCCTTCCCAAAAGTAACCACGCGCGCAAATACTTTATCATTTAATCCCAGTTCACATATTAGCCCTTTTTTATGCAAGCCTACAGCATGGGCTTCATCTACTATTAAAGCCGCATTATATTTATTAGTTAAGGTAAGTATATCAGCTATGGACGGTGTATCTCCATCCATCGAATAAACGCTTTCAATAACCACATAACAATTACCTTTTGCCTGCTTTAATTTATCCTCAAGACTATTAAGATCGTTGTGTTTAAAGGTATAGCGGTTAGCATAACTTAACCGTGCCCCGTCAATTATCGAAGCATGTATCAATTCATCTGCAATAATGGTGTCGCCCCGTTGCGGCAGGCTTGAAAATAAGCCCAAATTAGCATCATACCCCGAATTAAATATCAATCCCGCCTCAGCGTTATGATAAGCCGCTATTTCACTTTCCAATTCTTCAGTATAAGCCAAATTGCCCGATAATAACCTTGATCCGGTTGAGCCATTCAAAACTTTTGGTAAATTACTTAATTCGTTATTAATAGTATCACGCAAATCCAACGACCGCGCAAACCCAAGGTAATCATTCGAACAAAGATCAACCAGCGAACTTTCCGGCTTTAGCATACGGTACAGACCCATAGCTTGTCGTTCGGCCAATTTATCTTCAATATATTTTTGCGCTGCTTTCAACCCGGATAAATTTCTGCTAAAATAAATAAAGCGCCCTGATATTTACCAGGGCGCTTTATTTATTTGCGTTGTGCGGGCTTAGTTACCACCGCCGCCGCCACCACCGTTCTGTTGCATTTTGGCGCGCATTTCTTCCATCATTTTTTTGAAAGCCGCTTTCTGGTCATCGGTAAGTATAGCCTGTACTTTTGTATTGGCATCCATCATAATAGGGCGCATGGCTTCCCTGTCGCCGCCTGCCTTTCTTACGCTGTCTCTTTTAGCGGCAGAAGTTTTATAAATGGCAAGTATTTGGGTGCTTTGGGCATCCGTTAAGTTCAAGGTAGTTTTCATTTGGGCCACCCTGTCTTCCGGACTCATTCTCATTCTGCCACCACCCTGGGCACGGCTAACTGCTGTTATGCCTATAACCAAGCAGCATATTAACATTAATTTTTTCATCCTTTTAGTTTTACGTTTTAATAAGTAATAATTGTTAGGATAAAGATAGAGGCTATTGGTTTAATAACAACCTTGTAACTTAATTGTTGCCTAATGCAATTATTGCATTATTGACTGAATGAATTATTGAATTTATGGAAACTCAAATTGCCAATCAATAATTCAATAATTAATTCTTCTGCTGCAAGTTCGATATTGACCGTTGCATCTGCGCCATCATGGTAGTTAAACTTTCCATAGTAGGCTCCGGGGTGGGTAGTGGCAATTGGGTTGATATATAGCCTTTAGCCTTCCATATTTCCAAAACATCCTCGGCATTAATTTCATAAGGCTCAAAAACCGGGTTATCCGATATTAATTTCAATTTTTTATTCTCCCTGAATTTGCTGCCAACACGTTTATAAACTACGCCATCGCTTTTTGAAATGATAACGTAAGTTTCGCCGCCTTTTACATCGGCCCAGTTTTCCACATATTCTCCTATTATAATAGTACCCGATACCAGTGGCAGCATCGAATCGCCTTTTATTTCAAAAGCGCGGTAGGTGCCCTGCTTAAACATTGGCAAATAAAATTTGGGTAACTGCGCTACATATTCCGGGTCGGCATAACCATTTAAATAACCGGCACTGGCCTTTAAAGGCACCAGTTCAATATTTTCATTATCGTCCTTATCAACCGAGATGCTTAAAATGCGCAAATTACCTTTCGGCGCGGGCTGCCATTTATCATCAATTTTTTGTTTGATGAAATCATCAATGCTCACATCAAAAAACGATGCTATTACTTTTAGTAATTCATACTTAGGTTCGGCACGTTCTTCTTCGTAGGCACCCACTAACGAACGTTTGATACCAACCTGATCAGCAAAGCTTTGCTGTGTTAATCCCCTTTTTTTGCGGAGAAATTTAATATTTGATGAAATAATTGACATAAAATTTGGAATTGCTAAATTTATTAGTAATTTTATGCTCATAAAGTTAGTAATAAAATTTTAATCACCAAATTTTTTATACATGAAACGGTTTATTTATATCATTACAGACAGAAACAGGAACAATTTACACGTAGGCTTATCATCCGACCTGGTTAAAACTTTGCAGTTTTACAATGAAATGCCAACCTTATTTTTCGATAGCGCGCAGCAGCTTAATCGCCTGGTTTATTTTGAAGAGATAAATTCAGAAGATATGGCCATGGAGCGTTTTAAACAGGTAAGCACCTACACGCGCCCGCAGAAAGAAAAAATGATCAGACCTGTAAACCCTGACTGGATAGATCTGACCATTGGATTAAATTTCGAGAGTGGATTGAGGGTAAGGCCCCAAATACGCCCGTCGGTACAAAATTTGCGCAGGGCGGTTACTTCGTTTTAACAAAAACAAGTGCGCCCGAATTCATGCAATAGCGTTTGCCACCACGGTCCGTAGGGCCATCATCAAACACATGGCCCAGGTGAAGCCCTGTACTGCGTTCAATTACCTCATCGCGCGTCATGCCGAAACTGTTATCCTTAACAATTTCAATCTTACTCATATCGGCAGGTTTAACAAAACTTGGCCATCCCGTACCGCTATCAAATTTATCGTCCGACCGGAATAAAATATCGCCTGTTGCCGCGCTTTTGTAATAACCTTTCTCATGGTTCTCACCATAAGCATTGTGAAAAGCCGGTTCTGTGCCCCGTTCAACCATTATATAATATTGGTTGGGAGTAAGTATCTTTTTCCAGTCGGCAGCCGTTTTACTTTTCGGCCTGTTTGCTAAAATTTTTGTGTTCTGCGCATTAATATCCTGGCAGCTAAATAAAGCCACCATTGCTAAAATCATCATCGCTAAAATTGACCTTTTCATTTTTCTTTAAGATTTTTCGGTTTGAATTATAAACAGCATCCTCTTTTTTACTGTTTATATCCAATTACGGATTAGCAATTAACACGGTTTGTCACCGAAAAGTATAATCATATATATTACAATATGAGATAGGGGAATTAAAGCCAAAAAAACGTTGTTTATTCTTTTGTAGAGATTACCGAGTCGATGATAAAAATTACCGCGTTGCCATAATGCAGGTCGAATACTTTTATGATATGCTCTGCACCCGATCCATCGAGTACAGTTAAATTCCTGTTGGCATTTACGCCCAGGGTATATTTTTTAGCCGACAAAGCAGTGAACACCGCCAGCCCTTTATCTTTGTGGAGTATAGCGTCAATGTCTTTAGCAGTGTATGCCCCCACTATAATATGATTGTTCAAAAGCGATATAAGTGCCGGCCTGTTTACCGGTTTTAAAAGGCTGTCCAGCGCGGCAAAATTTTCAAAAGCTTTATTATCCGGTGCGAATATGGTAACCGGTTGACCTGTGAACATCTTATTCAAACCTGCTGTGTCAAGGGTTTTAAAAAAAATACTAAGCTCTTTTCTATGTTCCGAAAATTTCAGCGTATCGTTTACAACGGATTGTGCGTGCCCCTTCATAACCAACAACACAAGGACAATAGCTATTGCATATTTTTTCATCATACAAAATTTTACCAACCCGGTGTAAACCCTAAGCCAAACACAGGTTTTGTAACATCGTTCCTGTTAAACGGAACAGCAAAATAAGGTTCCAGTATAAACGCGCCAAACACATTTACCCTTAACGAAAGCCCCGCGCTCAATGCCGGCACACGCTGTAAGGGCCCGCCCTGCGGGTCCATAAGGTTTGGATTACTTGGCGTTAAGCCCATTTGTATCTGGTCGCCCTGGTTCCAGGCCAGGCCCGCGTCAAAGAACGCGTTCAGATCCGAGAAAAGGAACTTTGATTTTATCTGCGCCAACCGTTCAGGCCCGGTAAAAGGCAAACGTACCTCGAAACTCGCCACAGCTATCCGGCTACCCGATAATTGATCAATGGTAAATCCATTTGTAGGCCTGGTGCTGCCATTACTGTTATAAAATGTTTGTGCCTCGTAGCCCCTTATCAGGAATGGGTAACCTACATAAAGCGGATACAAGCCATTTGCATTACCAAACCGCCCGTAAGCATACAACCTTGCCGCGAAGGTAACAGGCGCCGCCCGCACATATCCGCGCAGGTCGATTGTAGGATCGAAGAAGCGGTAAGTACCAACATTATATTCCGCTTCCAACCGGTAACGGAAACCATTAAGCGGTGCAGCAACTCCAAAGAACGAATTATCCCCAACCAACGAAGCATTCAGTTGCACTAAAGTAAAAGGTAACAATTGTATCCCACCATTAGCCGGGTCGGCATTATAGGCTGAATTTGATATGTGGGTGTGGTTATAATCAAGATAGTTTCCACTAAGCGAGTCGTAAACAGTAGTGTACCTGTCAACCCGGTAATAATAATGCGAAAGTCCCGTGCCAAATTCAACACGCGTAGTCCTTGAAAAAGGGTAGGAGGTAAAAGCAGTTGCTTGGTCCTGGAATACCCTTATTATATCATAACGCTCGTCAATTGCCGGAACGGTTGTCGAGCCTGATGTATAGGTTGAATTAACCACGCTATAATTAGCATACTGGAAAGGTATATGCGATAACCCAAAGCCCCAGTTCCAGCGACCGGTTTGGTTCAGGTAAACCACCTGCCCGCCAAAATCATACACTTCGCCGTTAACAGCAAGACCTGCATATATCTGGTTTCGCACTAAAATATCGCTGAATACACCTTGCACGCCGCTGGCCAAACCTGTACCATACGAACTTACACCAACACCAACGCCGCTGCTTGCTAAATAATCAAGCTTAAACATCGGTTTATAAGGCACATGATGAATTGAATCAGCAGGCAGAAGTGGGTAAGCTAAAAAGTTATTCAGGTTAGCATTAATAAGGTTAACGCCAACCGCCCGGGCAGGAGGCAATAAGCCCGCATCAGTCATTAAAGCTGTAGTATCTACGCGCTTTGGTGTAAACTCAGCAGCTTTAGCAGTGTAAAGCGAATACTTTTGCGCGCGATAATAAGAGTAAACAATATCGTTATTATTTGATATGCTTAAAGCCGGCGAATATTCGGTAATACCGCTAATACCCGTAAACAGGTTGGTCATCTGCTCAACATGGCCGGTGCTTTTAGTATAACGGTACATATTGCGGAACCCATCCCTGTTCGATAGAAAGTATATCTGTGTACCATCCGATGAATACTGCGGGTTTAAATTATTCGCGCCGTTAAATATTTTAATGTCGGTTACTTTACCGGTCGCGAGGTCAAGCTCAGCCAAATTAAATGTAATATCCTGGCTTGGCGATTTATCATAAGTTGTACGGTCGCTCGAAAAAACTATCGTTTTGCCATCCCTTGAAAAACTTGGCTGGTAATCGGAATATTTATCGTTGGTAAGCTGTGTCACTTTTTTTGTATCGAAGTTATACAGGTACAGGTCACCCTGTCCTTCAGATAATCCCTGGAAAACCATACTCTTTCCATCCGGCGACCATGACAGGTTACTGAATTGTTCAGCTTTACCCATCGATATGTCCTGTACTATTCGCCCGCTTGGTATTTCCACTACCAGCATCCGGTTCCGGCCTTTGTTAAACACACTAAATGCGAATTCCTTGCCGTCAGGCGACCATGCCCCGGCCGATTCAATAAAATTAAACTCATCCACATGGCTGTTCGATACCTTGCTTGTTAGCTTCTTCAACACCTGTCCCGTTTTGGCATCAGCCAAATAAAGATCGACTGTAAACAGATCCTTTTCCGAAAGGAATGCCAAATATTTCCCATCAGGACTTATAGCTGGGGCAAGGTTCATTTTGCCTGAGTTTTTATCGCTGATCAGCAAACGGCCTGTTGGCAGTTGTGAGGTGTCTTTCAAAAATGGTTTGTAAGTAGCTTCTATGGAATTTTTCCATAAGGATGATAATGTTCTGTCATTAAAGCCAAATGTGCGCCTTATGCCGTATTCCAGACCAAAATGTGCTGTATTTTTAAAGAATGGTACAATTACCGTATCGCCATAAGTCGACCCAATAAATGACCAAAATGCCTCACCATAACGATAGGGGAAGTACTTATTGGTTTCGGTCAGGTCTTTTATAGTTGGGATGTCATGGTTCAAATAAGCATCACGCATCCACATGGCCGTGTAAGAATCCTTCTTACCTAATGATAAATATTCCGCCATACCTTCTATCATCCATCCCGGCAGGTTGCCTATATTTTCATAATTCGATGAATCTTTTCCCAGCAAAATATGATACTGGAAAGCATGCACCATCTCGTGCCCTATAACGTGACGCGTCATTTGGTTGGTTTCCATTACCGGCATTACAATACGGTTTTTCAAGCCTTCGGTAACACCACCTGTACCAACGTCGATCTCGCCGTCAATAGCAGTAGTTTGCTGAAAGTCGGGATGATTGGCGTAGAGTATAATAGGGTTAGGTTTTTTAAATGTATCCCTAAAAACCTGCTGATGCAGAGTGTACCAGGTTTCACTTTCCTGCGCAAAGCGTTTTATCATGCTGTCGTTTTGCAGGTAATAATATATCTGGAAATGCGGTGTGCGATAAACCTTAAACTTAAGGTTTTTATACCTAACCTTATTCTGCCCAAAGTATTGCGCCCCGGCTTGCTGGCTCAACAGCAGCGTACCCAAAAGGCAAACTAATACCGCTGAATATCTTTTAGCTTTATTTATTACGGTGTAAAATTTATTCATGTCGTAATTTATATTAAAAGTACCGGCCGATTATTATCAATAAATAAAATTACATCATTATTACCTCTTTTAGAACATCACTTTTTGAACTTTCTCTTTTTTGAGAAGGTAGAGTGAGGTCTATTTAGGCGGATTGTTATCATCCTTACTGTCCGGTGTTGCCGTGGGTTGCGTAACCGGAATATTTCCTGTCGTATCAATAGGCGACTTCAAACTGTCCGTTTCTGTCGTATCCGTTTCAATGTGCGGCGACGGACAATTGTATTCTTTGGTTATCTTCACCCATGGCTTTGGATATAACCCATAAGTATAGCCTGATTTTGGGTCGGCATACACCTTTTCCATAAAACGCGCGAAAATTGGCAGTGCGGTGTGTGAGCCTTCGCCGGTTTCTGAATCGTTAAAATGTACGCTGCGGTCGTCGTCGCCAACCCAAACCCCGGTAACAAGGTCTTTAGTAATACCCATATACCAGCCATCAACATAATGCGATGATGTACCTGTTTTACCGCCTATCTGGTTCTCTTTTTTCCAAAGGCCGGGGTATTCCCACAATGCCTGTGATGTACCGCCCGGTTCTTCCATGCCGCCCCTAAACATATATAACATCAACCACGCAGTTTCTTCACTTAATACTTTTTCAGTATTTAAGCTGAATGTTGCCAGCACATTTCCATCCTGGTCGGTGATTTTGGTTACCAGCAATGGGTCTATCTTCGTGCCTTTATTTAGAAAAGTACTGTACGCACGCACCATTTCATAAACCGATACATCGTTCGAACCCAATGATACAGATGGTACTGATTTCAGCGGACTTTCAATACCCAGTTTATGTGCGTATTGCACTATCTTATCCCAACCAACCTGCTCGGTAAGCTGCGCGGTAATGGAGTTTACCGATTTTCCCATCGCCCAGCGCAACGACATTTCCATACCCGAGAACTTAAAATCGGCATTATTAGGCTCCCAAACAGTGTCAACACCGCGGTCGTTTTTATATTTTATCGATACCCGCTTGTCGGTAAACTTATCGCAAGGTGTAAAACCATTATCCAGCGCGGTAACATAAGCAAACGGCTTAAATGTCGATCCCGCCTGGCGCTTGGCTTGGTTCACATGGTCGTAGTTAAAGTATTTATAGTCGATACCGCCAACCCAATCTTTTATATAACCGGTTGATGGTTCAATGGTCATCATGCCGGTATTCAATATCCGGGCATAATATTTAAGGGAATCAACACTCGAGAAGGTTGTATCCTTATCGCCGTTCCAGGTGAATACCGTCATGCGTTTTTTGGCATTAAAGTATTTGTTTATCTGTACAGTATCACCTTTATATCTTTTTTGCAGAATTTTGTATATCGGCAAATTTTCCTCTGCCTTAAGTACAAAATCCTTTATTTCGTTGCCATTAAAATCACGCCATGGGTTTCTCTTTCCCCAAACATTATCAAAGCGTTTTTGCAGCATCTTCATTTTTTCGGCAACTGCCTCTTCAGCATATTGCTGCAAGCGCGAATCAATTGTTGTATATATCTTCAATCCATCTGAATAGAGGTCGTATCCGTTATCCTTACACCACTTTTTTAACCATCTTTCCACTGCCTCGCGCAGGTAAGAGTCGCCGTGCCCCTCGTTATCAACGTAACTTAGGTCAAGGTTTAAAGGAAGTTTTACATCGGCCTCGTAGGCGTCTTTAGTTAAGTAATTATATTTTTCCATCTGCCCCAAAACCACGTTACGCCTTGCCAGTGAATTATCTGGGTTATTTATTGGGTTATAGGTAGATGTTGCCTTCAGCATACCGATAAGCGTAGCAGCTTCGGCGGGGTTAACTTTATCCGGTGTTTTATCAAAATACTTTAACGTAGCTGTTTTTATGCCAAAGGTGTTGTTACCAAAAGGTACCGTATTAAAATAAAGCTCTAATATTTCCTGTTTGTTGTAAACATGTTCAATTTTTAAAGCTGTTAACCATTCCTTGCATTTATAAACAATGGTGCTCAGTACAGGTACATGCTTTATTACGCCCTCTGATTTCCGTTTCCGGGTTTCGAACAGATTTTTTGCCAGCTGTTGAGTAATGGTACTACCACCGCGCTTTTCGCCTTTAGCCGTAGAAAGCATACTCGTAAAAAAACCATAAAAATCAATGCCATTATGCTTATAAAACCTCACGTCTTCAGTAGCAACTAATGCGTTAATAAGATTAGGCGATATATTTTTAAAATCGACAGGCGAACGGTTTTCTTTATAATACTGACCGATCAGTTTACCATCAGCTGTATATACTTGTGAACCAATGGACATGGTGGGGTTTTTAATATCCTGCATATCAGGCGAGTATCCGAAAAGCCACAGGAAATTTAATTCTATCGCACAAAAGAACAGGATTACAAAATATATAAAAATGACAAAGTACCTGAGAAACCGGTTACGTATACGTTTGAACATGCGGTAAAGATGTAAAATTATGGCCCTAAATCATAGCCCGATAATAAATATTAACAACGCAATTTTAACAAGTAAATTTTAAACCGGTAAAAAGCGCGATTTATTTTTAGCACAATAAGGCATTTAGTGTTTTGTTAACATTAAAATAAAAAATTAGTTTTTGCTATAGAGTTTGAGATACATTTTTTAACTTTAATTAACCAACGGTTAATTAAACCTTATCGCGATGCCTGATACCGGATCATTAGTAAAACTGCAGCAGCTTCACCCTAAATTAAGGGCTATTGCTGTTATAGCTTACAATCAATCTGTTAGGGAAACGCCGGTTGCTGTACACCCTTACATTATTGAAACGTACAGGTCATTTGGCGAAAGTGATGCACTCTACAAACAAGGTAGAAGCATGCCCGGGCCAATTGTAAGCGATGCGCCGGCCGGACACAGCTGGCATAATTACGGATTGGCGCTTGATTTTGGGTTGATTATAAATGGAAAAGAATCATATATTCATGATGATAACTGGATGAAAGTAATTTCCATTTTCGAATCACACGGGTTTAACTCAGGCTTGTATTTCCCCGGTAGTTTTAAAGATCCCGATCATCTTGAGAATCATTTGGGCCAAACCATTCAAAGGTTACTCACTTTGCATAATGAAGGAAAGTTTATACCTGGCACCGCTTACGTGGATTTTTAATGTTTCTTTTTTGGTTTCGATGCTTTGGCAAATTGATTAAAAGCCAGGCAGTGATTCACCCAATAGTCAAACTCAGGCTTTGACTTTACGGCAGCTTCATCTACATAAACATAACCCTTTAACACCTTACCCTTCATTACCATGGCACGCGTGCCATTTTTCTCCAGTGCTTCTTCCTGTATCTCGGGGCCAACGCGGCACATGAGTTCATTACCGCTAACGCAAATGCACATTTTCCCGTTAACCATAAAGCACACGCCACGGAACATTTTCTTTTCTTCCACATCCGGTAAGTCGGCGAGTGCTTCTCTTACACGGTCGGCCAATTTTTCGTTGTAAGGCATAATTAGTATTGTTCATTCAAATATATTAAACAAAAAAGAGACGGTCCTGAAATTTCGGGACATCTCTGCAATTATCTTTACTAAAATACTTTTATTCAACCGTTATCTCATCCGCAAAAATATACGAAGGGCTGCCTTTTGCTTCGTGCCATTCCGGCAGCGGCCCATATTGTTTGGCTATAACTTTGATGTAGCGGGCATTGGTGTTTAAGTCAGCGGTATACTTCTGCGTTTTAGCTCCGTGTTCTTTAATATCGATGTTGGTGTGTACCGTTGAAAGTAATTTATAATTAACGCCATCATTTGATGACCAATACTCTACGCTTGGCGGGAAAACTATCCATGAACCTACATCCTGCAAAGTACCTAAGCTTATTTTTTTTACTGGCTTAACCTGCCCGAAGTCAAGTATGGCTACAAGGTCGTTTCCCTGGTATCCCTGCCAGTTGCCTATATGCCAGTTAGTGCTACCGTGCAACCCATTTATCAACGTTTCCTCACCCTGGTCAGCGTAATCCTTCAAATATTTGTTTACAAGCGTCAATTTAATATCATCGCGTATTTTGGAGAATTGCGCTTCAACAACAAAGCTGCTTTTGCCGTCTTTTATAGCAATGGCTTTTATAATAATATTGTTCGATACATTTATTGGTGCAGTATAAAGTGTTGAACTTGCGGTAGGGGTTGAGCCATCAAGCGTATAATAAATAGCCGCGCCTTTTTCCCCGCATTTTATCTCAGCATCAAATGGTTTTTTAAAGGTTTTTGATGGGGCGATGATATAAGGGTTCGATATGATCAGGTTATCGGTAATAGCCGATGTTGGTTTTTCCAAACCGGCCACAAACATTTTATTAGGCAATTTGCCGGTGAATACTTCAAATTCACCACCATTGTATATGGTATTATAATCCAGGTAGATTTTGTTATAAGCCTGCTTGTTCAAATTCATTCCCTGCAAATAAATATTCGCGCGGCTAATGCTTTGCCCTGAGTTAAGTATGGTAAACTTTTTACCATTTTCAAGGTTGATAACTGCCTTATCAAATTGCGGCACGCCTATCTGGAATTGTTGCTGCCCCGGCATAATATTATAAATGCCCAAAGAGCTGATCACATACCAGGCCGACATCTGCCCGCAGTCTTCATTACCCGCCAAACCATCCGGGTTAGGGCTATACTGTTCTGTCAATACCTTATTTACATAATACTGCGTCTTATCAGGCGAATCGGTAAAATTATACAAGTAAGCCATATGGTGGCTTGGCTCGTTGCCGTGTGCATACTGACCTATCAAACCTGCAACATCAGGCGGGGCATCGCCGGTAAGTTTTGAATCGGTACTAAACAATTCATCGAGTTTGGCCTCGAATTTTGCTTTCCCGCCCATGCGGTTAATTAATCCTTCAACGTCCTGCGGAACTAAGAAAGAATATTGCCATGAGTTACCTTCGGTATAATTATGGTTTACATCGGTAGGCTCGAAAGGGGTGAACCATCCACCGTTAGCCCTTGCCTGCATAAAACCATTCTGGTCGTTATAAACGTTTTTCCAGTATTGCGCACGTTGAATAAACTCGTTATAATCATCCGGCTTATTCATCATTTTGGCCATTTGCGCAATGCACCAATCGTCGATACAATATTCCAGCGTTTTTGATACCGATTCCGATTCATCATCGTTTAAAACAGCGCCGTTCTTGCGGTAGCTGTCCAACCCGAATTGGTTACGGTTCACTGCTGATTTCATTGCTTTTAAGGCCTCTTCAGCATCAAAATCACGTATGCCTTTGGCATAGGCATCCACAATAACCGGGATGGAATGGTTGCCCACCATGCAATAGGTTTCGCTTGATGCCAATGGCCATATTGGCAGCAGCCCGCCCTGTTCATACATCGCCAAAAACGAGCGTACAAAATCATTGGTACGTTTGCGGTCTATCAGGTTAAATAACGGGTCTTCGGCGCGGTAGGTATCCCACAGCGAGAATACGGTATAATAATTAAACCCTTTGGCGGTATGTATCTTTTGGTCGAAACCGCGGTACTGGCCATCGACATCGTTGTAAATATTCGGTGCAAGCATACAGTGATACAAAGCGGTATAAAAGGTTACCTGTTTTTGTTTGGCATAATCAACGAAAGGCACTTTGGGTTTGCGCTCGTTACCATAAGGTGTATTTTGATTGTTCACTTGCGATTGTGAAGGTCCACCGCCGGAAACTTCCAGTTTGGAAAGCTCTTTGTTCCAGGCTGCTTTGGCATCCTTTTGTACTTTTTTAAAGTCGAAATCAGGCACCTCGGCATCCAGGTTCTTCAACGCGCCCTCGGCGCTTACCGATGATATGCCCACTTTTGAGAGTACCTCGCCCGGGTTATCAAAACGGATGTACATCTTTATATTCTTCCCTTGTACTTTGCTTTTGCCTTCCTGTATTTGATCGTTGGAAGCTATGCCGTATGACTTGAATGGTTTGGAGAATTTGGCATAAAAATAAACCGACTGATCATCGGCCCACGACCTCGAACGGCGATAACCACGTATCTCGTGGTTACTCACCACTTCTATCCACGAATCCAAAACCTCGTCGCGGAATTGCAAGTCGATAATGATATTAGCTTCTTTAGTTGACGGATAAGTGTAACGATGGACGCCCACGCGCGTAGTAGCGGTAAGTTCAACACCTATTTTATATTTATCGAGGAAAGTCTTATAATACCCTACTGAAGCGGTTTCGTTCTTCTTTTTAAAACCGGATAAGTATTGTTCTTTATTGAATTTGGGTTCACCGGTTGTTGGCATAAACAGCACATCGCCATAGTCGGCAATGCCGGTGCCGCTTAAATGGGTATGACAAAATCCATAAACTGTAGTGTCGGCATAATAATAACCAGAACAGGCATCCCAACCCTCAACACGCGTGTCAGGGCCTAATTGTACCATGCCAAAAGGCATTACAGGGCCGGGATAGGTGTGGCCGTGGCCGCCGGTGCCAATAAAAGGGTTTACTAAATGGGTATAATCTTTTTTGCTTTGGGCCGATGCAGGCAAAGTTAATGCTAAAGCCATCGCAGCCGGCAATACGTAACGGGAAGTCAATTTCATCAGGGAAGAAAATTATTAATTGCCGTGCAATTTAAGCAGAATTATCCTGAATAATACACTTCTTAAAATGTTTTAAGAAGTGTATTCATTGCAATTAATTCTCTATATTAAATTTATCCTCGTCCTGTAAAAAGGGAAGAGCGCGCCTGGTCTTTTGGGGTTCGCTGCCGCTAATGGTAAAGGTATAAAGGTCTTCCTCATCGCGTTTATAATAAATCACTTCGCCCATAGGGCTTATACAGGTTGAATCGCCGGAATGGTAAACTTCATAACCGTCATGACCTACGCGATTAACCCCAATTACATATGATTGGTTCTCGACCGCACGTGCCGGTAGCAATGTGCGCCAGTGCAGTGCGCGACGCTCGGGCCAGTTGGCTACTATTATCAATACATCGTACTCACCACCAACATTGCGCAGCCATACCGGGAAACGCAGGTCATAGCAGATAACCGGGCATATTTTCCAACCTTTCAAATCAACAATTAACTTTTTGGTACCCGGTGTATAAGTTTCCTGTTCTTTAGCTAAGGTAAACAGGTGGCGTTTGTCATAATGTTCTTGGGTGCCATCGGGGCGCATCCATATCAGGCGGTTATAAAATTTACCTCCGTCTTTTATAATAAGGCTGCCGGTTACTACGCAATTGTACTGCTTAGCAATTTTATGCATCCATTGCATGGTTTTGCCGCCCATTGGTTCGGCAAGCTTTTCGGCATTCATGGTAAAACCTGTATTAAACATTTCGGGCAGAATGATCAGCTCGGTTTTCTCGCGTATGGCTGATAAGCGCAACGCTATATTTTGCAGATTTTTATCAATGTTCTCCCAAAAAAGGTATCCCTGGAAAGTAGTAATTTTCAGATTATCCATTCGGCTCATAATTCATGGCTCATAACTTTGGTTTATGAATATCTATAAACCTTTATTATTGACCCATAGGTTTTTAAACTGTGTGAGGGTTGATGCTATTTACAAATATACATTTAGTACTGTTAATAATTCATGCACGGCATAAGCAATAAACAGTTAACTAAAAATTAAACAGCCAACAATCTATCAACGGCTTTATCCAAAGTTTCTTGCCTTTTGGCGAAACAAAACCTTAAAACGTGGTTATCTGTACCCTTATTGTAAAATGCAGAAGTAGGTATAGAAGCAACCCCAACCTCTTTAGCCAAACGTATGGCAAAATCGCTGTCTTTCTCATCCGTAATATCATTATAAGTTACTGATTGAAAGTAAGAACCATAGCAAGGCAATAGCTTAAAACGTGTTTGTTCAAGGCCAGCCCTGAAATGATCGCGTTTTTGCTGAAAAAAGGTCGGCAGATCTAAATAAACATGTTCATTCTTCAAATACTCGGCAATGCCATATTGCATAGGGGCATTTACGCTAAACACTAAAAACTGGTGAATTTTCCTGAATTCCTGTGTTAATGGCGCAGGGGCAAGGCAATAGCCCACTTTCCAGCCCGTGGCGTGGCATAATTTGCCAAATGAGGCTACAATAAAACTGCGCTGCCTTAATTCCGGGTAAAGCGCCATGCTATGGTGCGTTTGGCCGTCATATATCAAATGCTCATACACCTCGTCGCTCAAAATATAAATATCCTGACTCTTCACTAAAGCGCTTAATTCCTCAATGTCATGCTGGTGCAAAATAGTAGCAGTAGGGTTATGCGGCGAATTAAGAATGATCATCTTGGTGCGGTTGGTGATCAGTTTCCTCACCATATCCCATGCGATGCGATAATCGGGTGGTTCCAATTCCAATGATTTTACTACGCCACCATATAACTTTATGGCAGGTGCATAGCAATCAAACGCAGGCTCGAATATAATTACCTCATCATTGGGATGGATGATAGAACTAATGATAGTGAATATGGCCTGCGTGCCGCCTGCGGTAATGGTTATTTCCGTATCGGGATCATAAACAGCGCCGTAAAGCTTCTCGGTTTTATAAGCGATTTGTTCTCTTAGCGACATAACGCCTGCCATTGGCGCGTACTGGTTGTGGCCATTCTTCATCGCCTCGTTCACCAATTCAACAAGGTGCGGTGAGCAGTCATAGTCAGGAAATCCCTGCGATAAATTTATAGCGCCAAGCTCGGTCGCCAATGCCGACATCACCGTAAATATAGTTGTTCCCGTGTGGGGTAATTTCGAAGTAATAGGTCTCATGCGGCGGCTAAAATACGTAAAACTATAAGCCGCTGCCCAAAAGGTTTTAAACACCCTGTGGAATTATTGTATAAACAAATCATTAAATTATCACTTTATCCATTCCGCTTTAACCTTTCGCCCTTATTAATTAACTTCGTGACATGAACCCTGTAAAATATCTTTTCGCAATACTATTTTTATGCTGCCTTGCCTCATGCGGGCCAAAAACAAAAAGTACCGTTCCGGTTGTAGGTTTTGTTGATGCTTTTGAAGATGCTACTATATCGCAGGCCCGCGATGGCTTTACAACCGCATTAAAAGACAGCGGCTTTAGCGAGAATAAAGGCACCGTGAAAATTATGTATCGCAACGCCCAGGGCGATATACCCACCCTTACCCAGATAGTAAATTACTTTGTATCGAGGCCGGTCGACTTGCTGGCCACCTGTACTACCTTATCATCTGTTACCGCGGTGCAAAAAACCAAGACCATTCCTATTTTCGAAATGGTTTCACCCACACCAGAACGTATGAATGTACTCGATGCCAACGGTAACCCACCCGAGAACTTATTTGGTGCAGTTGAAGACTTAAAATATATCGATACCTCTTTTTCCATCATCCCGCAGGTATTAAAACCAAGAAGCGGCAATAAACTGGTTATCGGGATGATATACAACCAATCCGAGCCGCAGTCAGCCGATGCGATGCAATATATCAAAGCGCTTTCAGCCAAATTTAATATTACCTTAATCGCCTTACCATTAAATACTTCAGCAGATGCACAATTGGTTACGCAATCGTTATTAAATAAAAATATTGATGCATTTTTCGCTAACCCAGATAACACCGTTTTTGCATCGTTCGAAACTATAAAGAAAAATTGCGACCAGCATAATGTGCCCATTTTTACCAGCGAGGCCGGTTTGGTTAAGCGCGGCGCGGTGATGGCCTTTGGCGCAGATATTTATCAATGGGGCTACCAAGCAGGCGAACAGGCAGCACAATATTTAAAAACGCACAAAACCACGGGCTTAAAGCCCGAGATGGTGAAAATACGCAAGCGCGTTTATAACCCCGATATGGTTAAGAAGTACAATATCAAACTACCCCCAAACTTCGAACCTGTTAAATAATGGATTTTTACCTTACCGCTTTATTACAGGGATTATGCTTCTCGGCTTTGGCATTGGGCATTTATATCTCCATGAAGATATTCAACATCCCCGATATTACTACCGATGGGAGTTATACTTTAGGCGGAGCGGTTACGGGTGTTTTATTATTACATAACCAACCAACGTATATTGTTTTGCCCGCGGTTATATTAGCAGGGGGAATTGCAGGTGCTTTAACCGGTATTATTCATACTAAATTAAAAATTAATGCCCTGCTGGCTGGTATTTTAGTAATGACGGCGCTTTATTCTATTAATCTCTCTTTAATGGGGCGTTCCAATCTGCCGTTAATAAATACCGGCTCTATATTTACATTACTACATTTAATAAATAACCCTAACCAAAATACATTTTGGATACTGCTGTTTGTTGTGATAGTAATAACGCTCATTATTGGCTACCTGCTCAAAACCGACTTCGGCATAGCTATGCGTGCCACCGGTAACAGCGAAACCATGATAAGGGCCTTAGGCGTAAATACCGATCGCATGAAAATTACAGGATTGGCTCTCGCCAACGCGTTAACTGCTGTAAGTGGATATTTAATGACACAATTTCAGGGTTTTGCTGATATAAGTATGGGTATAGGGATAGTAATTGTTGGTTTAGGTTCAGTAATTATTGCCGAAGCTTTTATTAATTGGTTTCGTATCACTTCGGTTTGGCTCAGCTTATTGCTGGTATTGGGTGGGGCGATTATATTCCAGTTTGTGCTGGCGTTTACACTGAGCATCGGCATTGATGCAACGCTGTTGAAACTCATAACTGCCGTGTTTGTGCTATTGATAGTTAGTTTACCACGATTATCATTTAAAAGTCTGGTATGATAGGCATAAATAAGGTTCATAAGGTATTCAATAAAGGCAAAGCCAACCAGGTTAACGCGGTTAACGGCATTGACCTGCAAATAACTGATGGAGAATTTGTGGTGATAGTAGGCTCAAATGGTTCGGGTAAAACTACTTTACTGAATTTGGTTTCGGGGAGCGTTATACCAACATCGGGTACCATCAGCATCGATGGTAACAATGTAACCAATATGCCTGATTACAAACGTAGTGAATGGATAGCCCGCGTTTTCCAAAACCCACTAAGCGGTACTGCATCTGATCTGAGCATATTGGATAATTTCCGGTTGGCGGCTATCCGTACCAAACCTAAAGGTTTATCGATAGGCGTAAATGATGCTTTTAAAAAGCAGGTGAAAGAAAAGATAGCATCATTAGGCATGGGGTTGGAAAATAAACTGATGCAGCCCATGGGTACACTTTCAGGCGGACAAAGGCAGGCCCTGACGTTATTGATGAGCGTAATGGATAGCTGCAAGGTTTTATTGCTGGATGAACCAACCGCCGCCCTCGACCCACGTTCGGCAGAAGTGGTGATGAAAACAGCCGATAAACTGATCAAAGATTTTAAGTTGACATCCATACTTATCACCCATAACCTGAAGGATGCCTACAACTACGGAACCCGTATTATACAAATGGGCGAGGGGGTGATCTTAAAAGACTTAGATTCTCATAACAAAGCTAAATTGAAACAGAATGATCTGTTTGATTGGTTTGGGTAAGATAAAACATCAGACAGTAACTTCCGAAGTTGGTTAACTCTTAAATGCCTTGTAGATCATCCTTCTAAAACTTTTTTTTGTAAAAATTAAAAGAAAATGCTACGTCTAAATCAATTCTGTAAAAACCAAATGCAGCCTATGGTGGCAGCACAGAAGGGGTATGCATTTTCATGGCCTTTCTCAAGTCCTGTTTAGTAATTCACTACAGCGACAATTTTCACAAACATTTTAAATTACTTGAACGGCAGTAATGCCCGTTTAAACTATATTATTACAAATTTTATGGACACTTACTATACTATCGAAGAAAAGTATCTGCAGGCTGTTGATGAGTTAACATATGGGGAAAATCCAAAAGCGTTAAAATTATTGAATGAAATAATCAGTAACGATCCCTTATATGCACGTGCTCATTACCAGTTAGGTACATTATATTATTACGAAATTAAGGACTATCAGGCGGCAGGTTATTACTTTGAAACCTGCGTAGGGTTGGAGCCTTCATTTCCTGATGTATATTATCCTTACCTGCATTTGATTGTTTTTTTGAACATGGAAAAGAAGGTATTAGATGTGGCAGCAAAAGCTTTGGCTACGCCGGGTGTAAATGCTACAGAGATATATTACCTGCAGGGCCTGTTTTACGAGAAAAACAAAAAATGGACAGATGCTTTACGGGCCTATCATAATGCGTTTATGGATGTGACCCACAGAAAACAAAAAAATGATATTGAAGAAAGCATAACACGGGTTAAAGCAAAAATGCAGCAGAACCTGGCTTATCAGTATCATATGCAGGATTAATAAAGTCGCCTCACACCGGGGCGGCTTTATTACTTATATATCGGCTTCAAATCAGCCTTCATCCAAAATACATTGTACAATGGCCATATGGATATAGTAAAATATAATTCATCACCGGTATTATAAGGATACATAAAACCGCCATATAATCCTTTATGATCCTTACCTGTAAGCAGTGTTTCTTCATCGCTCCACGGCCCGCTAATATCTTTTGCATAGCGGAACTCAATATTTGAAGTTTGCATGCTGATATAAGTAGTCATCCAAAGATGATATTTGGTGTTATAAGCCAATGATGGTTCACCCACAATACCGCCGAATATGCTGGTAGCTTTGGTTTCGGCGTTGGTTACCCAGCCCTTACCATCAACCCAATATTGGTAAGCGGCATGATTAAGAATATCCTTAGCTAAAAAGCGAGAGAGGTAGGCTGCCCCAAACCTGCCCGAACCTATACCCAACATATACACATAACTACCTTTTTCGGCAAATGCGGTTTGTGCGAAATGACTCTCCCCCGAAAACTGTACATCGCATTTTGTCCAGTTCTTGCCGTTATCGGTTGATTTGTATAAGCCTGAATAATTCGTTGTCCAACGTCCTGATTCACCCCATGATCTTACATCCATGTAGCTTACGTAGTCTACACCATTTAAACGGATAGCCCCGGTAGGTATAGCTGTATAATCGCCTTTGCCATCTGTTTCATGCTGACTATATATGATCTGTCGGGCTTTTTTACCATTGCTACTCATGGCCATGTGGCTAAACTTTAATCCTTTACTCACATACTGTTTATTGGCAAATGCCAATACGTTCGACCGCCAGTCTTTGCCGTTATCGTCCATTGTCCAGTCGCTGCCAAAAGTGTCACCAAAAAATAAGCCTATTCTGCCGTTACCCATGGCCCACATTATGCCCAGATCGGTGCCGCCAAGGTCGTAGTTTTTTGCTGTTTGGTTGGGATTGGCTGATGTTTCGCCGGGCAGGGAATTACCCGTAACCCTTGCAATTTTTACCGGGTTAGTAGGATAGATACCGATAATTTTTTGTTTTCTTAAGCTATCCATTTTGCTTACAGCCTTGCCGGTACAAACAATACAAGAAAGGCAAATGCAAAAGGCAATCGTTTTCAAAATTGAATATTTAAGAGAGCCGATGACGGGGATCGAACCTGCGACCTACGCGTTACGAGTGCGTTGCTCTACCGGCTGAGCTACATCGGCTTTTATCGTAATCGGGGATAAATATAGGATAGTATCAAGTATTTAGTATCAAGTAGCAAGACTTTGTTAGTTTTTTTATCTTGATACGAGCGATTTGCTACTATATCAAATTTCTGTCTCTGAACCAAACTTCATCGGTTTTAACGGTAAAATTATTCATCATATCCACCAATTCTATTGGCTCGGTTGCTGATAGTACCAGTCCACGGTTTACAGTTTTCAAAAAACGCTGTTCAACCATTACATCAAGTTGCTGAAGCAGCATATCATAATAGCCATTCACATTCAAAATAGCTACAGGTTTATTATGCAGCCCAAGCTGTAACCAGGTTAGCATTTCAAAAAATTCTTCCATTGTGCCCAATCCTCCGGGCAGAGTGATAAAGCCGTCGCACAGGTCACCCATGAGTTGCTTACGTTCATGCATGTTTTCAACTACGTGTAGTTTGGTTAAACCGGTATGGGCAATTTCCTTATCCATTAAAAATTTGGGCAGAACACCTTCAGCTTTTCCTCCTTTATCAAGTATTGCATCAGCTAATATCCCCATAACACCGACTTTGCCGCCACCATAAATCAACGTTATGTTTTGGTTAACCATTATTTCGGCCAACTGGTCTATCGCCTCGCTAAGTAGCGGGTCGCCATTAAAATTTGCCCCGCAAAAAACGCATATATTTTTCATGTTCACTGGTTCATTTGTTCACTTGTTCATTGGTGCATAGCCAATAAAGTGCACAAATTACGAATTACCTACTAATGAACTAATGAACCAGTGAACAAATGAACGTTAATTATTATCTTCGCATTATGAACTTTTCATCAAAGTTGCTGGAGGATGCGGTGGCGGAATTTGCGAAATTACCGGGTGTGGGACAAAAAACCGCGTTGCGGCTGGTACTTCATTTATTAAAACAGGATAGGGCCGAGGTCGACAGGTTCAGCTTATCGGTAAGCAAACTGCGTAATGAAATACAGTTTTGCCAAACCTGTCATAATATATCCGATCATGTGATATGCCAGATATGCTCAGCGCCAAAGCGCGATAAGGGAACGATTTGCGTGGTTGAAGATACCCGCGATGTGATGGCCATTGAGAACACCAATCAATATAACGGATTGTATCATGTGCTTGGGGGGTTAATATCGCCAATGGATGGCGTTGGTCCGTCTGACCTGGAAGTGGATACTTTGGTTGAAAGGCTGAAAGATGACGAGGTTAAAGAGATCATTTTTGCGTTAAGCGCTACTATGGAGGGGGATACGACGTTATTTTATTTGAACAAACGATTAAAATCTTTCAACATAACTATATCAACCATAGCTCGTGGCATAGCATTTGGTGGTGAATTGGAGTATGTGGATGAGTTGACCTTAGGTCGCTCGATCGCTACACGTGTTCCATACGAAAATTCACTATCAAAGTAAAGAATGAAACTATCTGTAGTTGTTGTAAATCATAATACATGTGAGTTGCTCAGGCATGCGCTGACCGCTTTAGTTGATGCAGGTAAAAATATTGATTACGAGGTTTTTATATTCGATAATGCTTCTACGGATGGCTCTATTAATATGGTTGAAAACGAGTTTCCTCAATTTCATATCATCGCCAGTCAAAAGAATATAGGGTATTCAAGGGCTTATAATGAGGTGATCAATCTTGCAGGCGGGCAGTATATTTTACTGGTCAGCCCGGATATAAAATGCTCCAAAAAAACACTTGAACATAGCCTTGAGTTTATGGATATGCACAGTAATTCAGGTGGTTTGGGCGTGCGTATGATCACTCCCCAAGGAAAATTCCTACCCGAATCAAACCGTGGTTTAACACCATCTTGGGTCACTTTTTTTAAGTTGACAGGATTGGCTAAACTATTTCCGAAATCACGTATCGGCGACCGCAACCGTAAAGACTGGGTGGAGGAGTTCCAAACATCAGAAGTCGATTTTGTAAATGGCGCGTTTATGCTTTTGCGGCGTGCGACGTTGAATGAAACCGGCTTGTTTGACGAGCGATTTGTAACCTACGGTCATGATATTGACCTGTCATACCGCATAAGGCTGGCTGGGTATAAAAATTATTATTTCCCCAAAACATATGTCATCAACTTTAAGGGTAGTGATGCGACTGAATTTAACTGGCAATACATTAAGCATTTTTATGGCGCTATGATTATCTTCGCCATGAAATATATGTTTAAAATGCCCTGTGCTAAATTGCAGGGCGAACCACAGCTACCCTTAGCCTAATGAAATTAAAAGATAAAGTTGTAATTATTACCGGTGCATCATCAGGTATTGGGAAATCACTTGCATATGAATTTGCCAAACGCGGCGCCAACTTGGTTTTAGGAGCACGCCAATATGTGCTTTTATGCGAAATAGCCCAAAGTATTGAACAGGAATACGGCATAAAAGCAGTGGCTGTTCATTGCGATGTATCTGTTGAAGATGAATGTAAACAATTGATAGCTCAGGGAGTACGCACTTTCAAAAAGATTGATGTATTAGTAAACAATGCGGGTATATCAATGCGGGCGTTGTTTAATGATGTTGATGTAGATGTGCTAAAGCAGTTAATGGACGTAAACTTTTGGGGAACTGTTTATTGTACCAAATTCGCCTTGCCCGAAATACTTAAAACCAAAGGCAGCATAGTTGGAGTATCATCCATAGCCGGATACAAAGGTTTGCCGGGACGCACAGGTTATTCGGCTTCTAAATTTGCTATGAATGGATTTTTAGATGCCTTAAGAGTAGAGAATTTACATACTGGTGTACATGTGCTAACCGCTTGTCCGGGTTTTACAGCATCGAATATCAGAAATACAGCTTTAGATAAAAACGGCACCCAACAAGGAGAAAGCACGCTCCACGAAGAAAAAATGATGACCGCCGATGAAGTGGCGAAAATTATTGTTGATGGGGTTGAGAATCGTTCAAGAACGTTGATCATGACCGGACAAGGTAAACTAACTGTAGCGTTAAGTAAATTTATACCGGGGATGTTGGATAAACTGGTATATAATGTGTTCGCTAAAGAAAAGGATTCGTTACTCAAGTAAATTCTTATCTCCTGCAGCCAAAATGCTATCCATAACAGGGAGTTCAACCAATTCGTGGTCACTTATCTTGCTCAGATCTAACACTATGCGGCCATTCGGATCACGGTCGAACACAGGCTTAAATTTGGCGCCCCATTTCATGTCTTCGGCAGTATAAAATGTTCGTGAGTGTACGGTTTGCGAAAAGGTATCATCAAAAGCGCGTAATAACACTGCAAAACCAGCTTCCTCACGTATCATATCTTCTTGTGTCATATCCTTTATCGGGCTGTTTTCATCCAAAGGGTGTACTACTGTCCAGTTTAAACTTAATAGGCTAACATATTTTCTTTCTACTTCAAGCGGGTAAAAACGGCGTATGGTTTTGCCGTCTACACGGTCGTTAAACGAGAATATGATCTCAATTTCCAGTTCGAGCAAAATATTCCTGCGCTTATTCACCAGCCTGAACATCAACCCCCGCTGATCATCCAAATAAGGCGCTACCAGGATGTTTTTGCTGTAAATTATTTTAGCTGTAGGCCTCGAAAAGCGCCCGTATAATAAGCCGGTAGCCAGCGCGAATGCAAGCAAGCCCATCATTGATTCAAGTGCCGCTATACTGTTTGTGGTAATCCCTTTAGGGCTAATATGCCCATAGCCGACAGTTGAAATGGTTTGCGCCGAAAAGAATAGAGCATCCAAAAAGCGGGCAAAAGGAGAAGTACCTTCAATACCGTCCAAATGCAAGCCGGTGGCAACATATATAAATGCGAATATTACGTTGACAATTATATACCCTATTAAAACCAATAACCAGAATTTAGTCCAGCTCATAGTAATGAGCGAGTGATAATTGTTCGATGTATTGAAAATAGATAAACCCTTCCGCTTTACATTCACCGTACCGTCTTTGTTCACCAGTGGCTGATTTTTTATTACCGGCTGGGTGCCAAAGCCAAGATCGTCTTCAGGATTTATCTTCTTTCTGCGGTGTATAGCCATCTCTTAAATCATTGATTGGGCGAATTATTGAATTATTGATTGTTTAAAAGTTGAATTTAAAATACTCAATCTTTTTAAAACAGCAATCAATAATCCAATAAATCAATAATTCAGTAAATATAACTTCATTCTGTTTGCTTTTAGTAAAAAGTATTTCCATATTTGTTGCACAAAATGAAAGCGATAACAATAAACAATAACTGGTGGTGGCTTAACGAGAGATCGTAAGGCAATTCCGTTTTTGTTTTTTAAAGATACAATTGAGAAGGGTTGCCAAATGGTAACCCTTTTTTTATATACTGAAATGAAAGCAATATTAAATCATCTTTTTGAGCATAAGACATTTAGTCGGGAAGAATCGAAGCAGATACTAACCGACCTGGCACTCGGCAAGTATAACAATTCGCAAATGGCGGCATTTATGACGGCCTACTGTATGCGCAGCATCACAGTTAATGAACTGGAAGGCTTTCGTGATGCAATGCTGGAGCTTTGCTTAAATATTGAACTTGAAAATGGCGAATTGATAGATCTTTGCGGCACCGGTGGCGATGGGAAGGACACCTTTAATATATCTACATTGGCATCATTTGTAGTAGCCGGGGCAGGGTATAAGGTTGCTAAGCATGGGAACTACGGTGTATCATCAGGTTGCGGTTCGTCAAATGTGATGGAGTTTTTAGGTTACCAGTTCACTAATGACACTGAAAAACTGAAAAGTAGTATTGATAAAGCAAATATCTGCTTTTTACATGCGCCATTATTTCACCCGGCCATGAAAACTGTAGCACCTATACGCCGTGAGTTGGGAGTAAAAACATTCTTTAACATGCTTGGCCCGTTGGTTAATCCGGCAAAACCTGAAAATCAATTGGTGGGTGTGTTTAACCTGGAATTGGCGAGGGTTTATGCTTATCTATATCAAAAATCAGATAAAAAATACACCATTTTGAACGCGCTTGATGGTTATGACGAAGTTTCATTAACCTGCGATTTTAAAACATTCAGCGCTGCGGGTGAGCAGATAAATAGTATTGAAGACCTGGGTTTTGATAAACTAAATCCAAATGAAATATTGGGCGGTAGCACGGTTAAGGATTCTGCCGATATTTTTATGAGTGTTTTGAATGGTGAGGCAACTAATGCTCAAAATAACGTTGTGTTGTGTAATGCCGCCCTTGCTATTAAAACTATTAACAACGAGAAAAGCTTTGCTGATTGTTTTTATGAGGCCGACGAAGCATTGCTTTCAAAAAAGGCATTATTCAGTTTTAAAAACCTGTTGCAGAATTAGGCCATGAGAATAAAGGTTTGCGGTTTAAGGAATAAAGAAAATATTGAAGCGGTAGCTGTTTTATCGCCTGACTACATGGGTTTTATTTTTTATGGTCTTACGCCGAGGTTTGTGGGTGATTTTCCGTTGGAGAATTTAGACAACGTACCATCAACCATAATTAAAACTGCTGTATTTGTTAATGAAACCGCTGAGAATATCAGCGCTATAATTGATAAATACAAATTCGATGCGATACAATTGCATGGGAGTGAAGGCCCCGAAATATGTGCTTTATTTAAGGGGCGGGTAAAAGTTATAAAAGCTTTTGGTTTGAATGAAGACTTTGATTTTGAACAATTATATCCTTATGCTGATCATGTTGATTTTTTCCTGTTCGATACCAAAACGAATATCCATGGAGGCTCGGGGAAATCATTTGACTGGAGTATTTTAAATAAATATGAGCTGTATATACCGTTCTTTTTAAGTGGTGGTTTAAGTTTGGATAATTTGGATGAGGTTAAAAATATTACCCATCCGCAGTTTTATGGGGTTGATCTGAACAGCAGGTTCGAAACCAGCCCTGCAATAAAAGATATTGAGAAATTAGAAAAGGCTTTTGCCTTGATAAAACAAATTGATACCAATGAAATACGGAGTTAACGATCTGGGCTATTATGGCGATTTTGGCGGGGCCTACATCCCCGAAATGCTGTATCCGAATATTGAGGAATTAAGGCAGCAATATTTAAATATCATAGAGGATCCAAGCTTTAAAGCCGAGTTTGATGACCTAATGAAAAATTATGTGGGCAGGCCATCTCCGTTATATCATGCAAAAAGATATTCAGAAAAATATGGGGCCAATATATTCTTTAAGCGTGAAGACCTGAACCATACCGGTTCGCACAAAATAAATAATGCAATAGGGCAAATATTATTGGCAAAACGCTTGGGCAAAAAACGTATTATAGCCGAAACAGGCGCTGGTCAGCATGGCGTGGCAACAGCTACTGTATGCGCATTGATGGGAATTGAGTGTGTAGTTTACATGGGCGAAATTGATATGGCACGCCAAGCGCCAAACGTATCGCGTATGAAAATGCTCGGTGCAACTGTTATACCTGCAACATCAGGAAGCAAGACGCTGAAAGATGCCACCAACGAAGCTTTGCGCGACTGGATAGCAAACCCGGTAGATACGCATTACATCATAGGATCAGTGGTTGGGCCTTATCCTTATCCCGATATGGTGGCTAAGTTTCAATCTATCATATCAGCAGAAACTAAAAAACAATTACTTGAAGAAACAGGTAATGAATTACCGCAATATGTAATGGCCTGCGTGGGCGGTGGCAGTAATGCTATGGGGATGTTCTATCATTTTTTGGATGATGAGGCAGTAAAACTGGTAGCAGTTGAAGCGGCTGGTAAGGGTGTGGATAGCGGTCATTCTGCTGCTACTACATTTTTAGGACGTGAGGGAGTACTGCATGGCAGCCGTACCATATTAATGCAGACCGATGACGGGCAGGTGATTGAACCATATTCTATATCAGCAGGGCTGGATTATCCCGGTATAGGCCCACAGCATGCGCACCTGTACAAAATAAAACGTGCACAATATGTAAGCATTACCGATGATGAGGCGTTGCAGGCTGGTTTATTATGCTCACAATTAGAAGGCATTATCCCCGCCATTGAAACTGCCCATGCGCTGGCTTATTTGGAGAAGATGCAATTTAAGAAGGATGATAATGTGGTTGTTTGCATATCAGGCAGGGGCGATAAAGATCTGGATACGTATATAAAATATTTTAATTTTTAACATAAAAAACTCCCTCTCCAAAGGAGAGGGTTGGGGTGAGGTCATGAACCGTTTACAGCAACTTTTCAATACAAAAAATAACAACCTGTTATCCATATATTTTACGGCGGGTTACCCAACGCTGGATTCAACTTTAACCATAACTGAAGCGCTTGAAAAATCCGGCGCTGACTTTTTGGAAATAGGTTTCCCGTATTCTGATCCGGTGGCTGATGGGCCAACTATTCAGCATAGCTCTGAGATAGCTTTGGAAAATGGCATGACGCTGAATGTATTGTTCGATCAGTTGAAAGATTTGCGCAAACGTGTAAACATCCCCGTTTTATTAATGGGCTATGTAAATCCGATAGTTCAGTTCGGCGTGGAACGGTTTTGCAAAATGGCATCTGAAGTAGGAGTGGACGGTGTAATTGTGCCCGACCTGCCCATGTATGAATACGAAGCCATGTATTCGAAATATTTTATTGAGAATAACCTAAGTAATATATTCCTGGTAACCCCGCAAACGTCTGAAGACCGTATCCGCAAAATTGATGAGTTAAGCAACAGTTTTATTTACCTGCTTTCCTCATCATCCATAACAGGAGGTAGTTTGAATGTTTCGACTAATATCGAAGATTATTACAAACGTGTTAAGGCAATGCAGTTGAAAAATCCGGCCATTATAGGTTTTGGTATATCGAACAGCGATAATTTTAATAAGGCTTGTGAATATGCCAATGGAGCGATTGTAGGTAGCGCTTTTGTGAAGCTATTGGAAAAAGATGGTTATTTGGATAAGATAACGGGCTTTGTGAAATCGGTAAGGCCATGACTTTGTAGAGACGCAATACTTTGCGTCTCAGGCTTGCACAATCGGAGACACAAAGTATTGCGTCTCTACATGGAATTATAAGTATAACTCCAAATCACCTTTACCCTCACGGATAATCTCAAAGTCGCCGTGGGTGCAATCCACAACGGTTGAGGCTAAATTTCCGCCATAGCCGCCATCGATTACAATATCCACCAGATCCTGGTATTTCTCGTAGATCAGTTCCGGGTCGGTAGAATATTCGATGATCTCATCTTCATCTTTTATTGAGCTAGACAGGATAGGGTTGCCTAATGCTTTTACAATTTCGCGGGCAATATTATTATCAGGTACCCTTATACCAACCGTCTTTTTGTTTGAACTGATCAATTTGGGTACCATGTGGCTGGCGTTAAAGATAAAGGTAAATGGTCCCGGCAATGCTTTCTTTAACACCCTGAAAGTAGCGTTATCTATAGGTTTTATGTAGTCGGATATATGGCTAAGATCATAGCAAATAAATGAGAAGTTTGCCTTTTCGGGTTTGATATTTCGTATGCGGCAAATCGCTTCAATAGCTTTATGATTGGTAATATCGCATCCGAGCCCATAAACAGTATCGGTAGGGTAGATGATAAGCCCGCCCTTTCGTAGCACCTCAACTACTTGTTCAATAGCCCGTTCATTCGGGTTTTCGGGATAGATCTTAATTAACATATTTTGCGAATTTCGAATATCGGATTTTCGATTTCGAATTTATTGTATTGAGTATAAAGTTTTACATACACTTTATGTTTGCATAATTACAACAAAAAACCGGGATAAACACTGAAATTAAATCCCAGTATTTGCCCCGGTAAGGTTTTAGAAATTCGAAATTTAAAATCCGAAATCCGAAATAAACAATTACGCTTGTTTAGCGAACTGTACGTTGATCAGCAATTTAATGTCTTCGCCTACAACTACCGAACCTGCTTCGGTTACGCCATCCCAGGTAAGGCCAAATTCTTTACGGTTTATTTTGCCAGTGATTTCAAAACCGGCTTTGGTGTTGCCATAAAAATCAGCAGCTGAACCGCCAAATTCTACGTCTAAAGTAACCGGTTTAGTTACGCCCTTAATAGTAAGGTCGCCAACTAATTTATATTCGTCATCACCAGATTTGGTAAATGAAGTTGATTTAAAAGTTATCTGCGGATATCGAGCTGCATCAAAAAATTCAGCTGATTTTAAGTGCTCGTCGCGTTGTGATTGATTGGTATCAATGCTGTCGATATCTAACGAGAAAGATATGCTTGCATTGGTAAAATCGTCGTTTTCAGTATCTAATTCACCAGCAAAGCTTTTGAAAAAGCCGCTTACGGTTGATATTACAAGGTGTTTTACCTTAAATTGTACTTCTGAATGCAGTGGGTCTAAAACCCATTTGGTTAGTGTTGCCATGATTGTTTTAATTGATTAACGATACAAATATAAATACAATATATGTTTAAACATCTATTTATATTTTTTATTGACAATGAACTTACAATTGCTTAATATATTAACTGTAAAGCTCAATTATTGTTACGGGAACACCTATTAATTTGCTGTTATTTATTTGTTAAACTCAAATATAAAAGCACAAAAAAAGGGAGCAACGCCCCCTTAAATTATAATCTAAAAAATCTTAAACTTACAAAGCCAACACTTCCTTAACGCGTTCAGCAGCTTCTTTTAACAATATGGCCGAGTAAACCTTCAAGCCTGAATTATCTATCAGTTGTTTAGCTTCAACAGCGTTAGTACCTTGTAAGCGTACTATGATAGGTACAGGTATATTGCCAATTTCTTTGTAAGCGTCAATAACACCTTGGGCTACGCGGTCGCAGCGCACTATACCACCAAATATGTTGATCAATATGGCTTTAACATGCGGGTCTTTTAATATAATGTTGAACGCTGCTTTTACAGTTTCAGCGTTGGCAGTACCGCCAACGTCTAAAAAGTTAGCAGGCTCGCCACCGGCAATTTTAATAATATCCATAGTTGCCATAGCTAAACCTGCACCATTAACCATACAGCCCACGTTACCGTCAAGCTTTACATAGTTAAGGTTTGATTTGCTGGCTTCCACTTCCATGGGGTCTTCCTCGTTCGTATCGCGTAAAGCGGCAAAATCAGGGTGACGGAACAGCGCGTTGTCATCCAAATTAACTTTAGCATCAACCGCTAAAATTTTATTGTCGGATGTTTTCAATACCGGGTTTATTTCAAATTGTGATGAATCAGTAGCATCATAAGCTTTATATAAAGCGGTGATGAATTTCACCATATCCTTAAAAGCATCGCCTGAAAGACCCAAATTAAAGGCTATTTTGCGCGCCTGGAAACCTTGCAAACCAACTTTAGGATCTATTTCTTCTTTATGTATCTTTTCAGGGGTTGAGTGTGCAACTTCTTCAATATCCATACCGCCTTCGGTTGAATACATGATGATGTTGCGTCCTTTAGCACGGTCGAGCAATACACTGATATAAAATTCTTTAGTTTCACTTTCGCCAGGGTAATAAACATCCTGGGCAACCAACACCTTACGTACCAGCTTACCTTCAGGGCCTGTTTGTGGGGTAACTAGCTGCATGCCTAAAATGGCGCCTGTTTTTTCCGTTACCTCGTCTAAATTTTTGGCTAATTTAACACCGCCACCTTTCCCGCGGCCGCCGGCATGTATCTGTGCTTTAACAACAACCCAGCTCGAGTTGTATTCGTCTTTCATTTTTTTAGCAGCTTCAACAGCCTGTTCAACGGTATCGGCAACAATGCCCTCCTGAACCCTAACGCCAAAGCTTTTTAGTATGGCTTTACCCTGGTATTCGTGAATATTCATGTTTCGTGTAGAATTTGCGGTAAAGGTATGATTTTGTTTGATATTAGAAATCGGTGATTGGAGATTGGAGATCAGTTTTTAAGATATTATGACCAAGCAACAGTATTTTTAACAGCTAACCAATAATCTCTAATCACTAATCACTATTTTTACCCCATGCTTAAAGCGCAATCCATACACAAATCATACGGGCAGCTTCACATATTGAAAGGAGTAGACCTTGAGGTTGAAAAAGGCGAAATTGTTACCATAGTAGGCGCATCGGGTGCAGGCAAAAGCTCGCTGTTAAATATATTAGGTACTTTGGACAGGCCCGATTCCGGTCGTTTATTTATCAATAACAAGGAGCTGAACCAACTGAACAATAAAAACCTGAGTGCTTTTCGTAACCTTAAGATCGGGTTCATCTTCCAGTTTCACCACCTGTTAAGCGAGTTTGACGCTTTGGAAAATGTGTGCATACCGGCTTTTATAGCAGGCATGTCGCGTTATGAAGCCGAAAAGCGTGCTACTGAAGTTTTGGAATTATTGGGTTTGGGCGACAGATTAAGGCATAAACCGAATGAGTTATCGGGTGGTGAACAGCAAAGAGTGGCTGTGGCAAGAGCGCTCATTAACAGGCCTGCATTGATTTTTGCCGATGAGCCATCGGGTAACCTTGATTCAACCAACGCGCGCGAATTGCATGAACTCTTTATCAAACTGCGTAATGAGTTTGATCAAACTTTTGTGATAGTTACACATAATGAACACTTGGCCGAGCTATCAGACCGCCAGCTTACTATGAAGGACGGCTTAATTATCCAGTAGTGAATATATTGATCACATCGGCCAATTCAGCTGCCGCACATCAGCTTAAAAATAAATTGAATGCTGACAACATTATTTTGGGTGATTATTTAGATCTGCCTGGATTTATGGTGCAGTCGGGAAAGATGATGCAATTGCCTAACCCTGCTTCGGGTTCATATAACCATGAAATGCTTACGCTTTGCCTTGATAAAAATATTGAAGAGATATACCCATTAAGGGAGGAAGAAGCCGTACTATTAAAAGAGGCAGAACAATTATTTAAGGAATATAATATCGAAATTTACCCGTAGAGACGCGATACTTCGCGTCTCTGTTAAGCATGTGCCAGGGCAGCCAAGTATTGCGGCCCTACCTATTTTTGTTATGAAATACAGCGACATAGACCCACGTAAGACCGCTTTTTTGTTTGAATTGGATAATGTGCTTTATCCTGCAAAGGATTATTATTTCCAGGTGTATTATCTTTTTGCCGGTATGCTTGAATATATTGAGTTGGTTGATGCGAAGGCAGCAACCGATTTAATGGTAAATACATATCAGGAGAAAGGCAGGGAAGAAGTTTTTAATGTATTACAGGAAAAATACCAGGTGGATGAAAAATACCGCCCGAAATTTGAGTATTTGTGCATGACTGCAAATGTGCCTTTAAAACTTTTACTTTATCAAAATATGCTCGAATTGTTGCAGGAAATTGTTGTTGATCGAAAAAAAATATTCATTGTAACCAACGGCAACCCGGCTGAACAACTGAATAAAATTAAACATACCGAATGGCATGGCCTTGAAAACTATTTAATTTGCTATTTTGCAAACGAATTAAATGCAAAGCCTGAACCGGATATTGTACATTTAATATTAAAAGAACATAATTTGCAGCGAAGGGATATAGTGATGATAGAAAATACCGAAGCTGATGTGCTTTGTGCACAGGCCTGCGGCATTGACCATATTAATGCGGAACAATTTCTATAAATAACAATAAGTAACATCTAATCATTATTTTCGTTATCAATAACAAGAAAAAAGAGGGGAACCATGAGAAAAATATTATACTTAACCATCATACTATCAGCGGGTTTGATAGCTTCATGTAAAAAGGATAGCCACAACAATAACAATACGACAACAACCAGCTACATTAACCTGGATAAGGATTCTATTTATTATTATGAGAAGGAAGATTATTTATGGTTCGATGCTATCCCGGCATATAACACGTTCAACCCGCGTTCATTTAGCGGTTCAAGCGATTATGAAGCTTTGGGTAACGAAATAACTGCTATCTCCCAATTAAAAATAAACCCGGCTACTGGTAAACCTTACGAATACTATAAGCCTGCTCCCGGCGAGGCGAAATATTCGTTTGTTGATGACGGTACTACAACTGCTTCATTAGGCGGTTCAAATGCTGATTTTGGCTTTGAACCGATATACATCGCTGCAAATGACCTGCGTGTAAAATATGTATATCCCGGTTCTCCGGCTGATTTAGCGGGTATAAAAAGAGGCTATGAAATTACCAGCATAAATGGCAGCACGGAATTAAACGGCACCAGCCAAAGTAATATCAACTTTATAGTAAATGCAGTTTATTACAGCAACAGTATTACTATGCTCGTAAAAAGGTATGATAATTCTACTTTTACCGCAACTTTCAATACTGCCGCTTACACAGTAAACCCCGTGTTAACCTATAAGGTATTTAACGAAGGCAATGGCCATGTGGCCGGGTATATTGCATTTAACAGTTTTACTGATATTAATAATGCAAAACCCAAATTAAACCAAGCGTTTAATAATTTTATTAACAACGGCGTAACAGATGTTATTGTTGATTTACGTTATAATGGCGGTGGTTCCGGAGAAACGGCAGCGTACCTGGACGACCTAATTGCGCCGTCTTCAAAAACCGGCAGTTTGATGTATACTACTTATTTTAACAGCAATTTGCAAAGTGGAAAGTCGCCATTGATAGATAAGAAGTTTGGTTTTGTTCCGGCTGATTTTAAGCCTGAAAATAACCAGGTTGGTTTTGCAAAAGCGCTTTCGTTAAATGCTACCCGGGTATTTTTTATTGTAACCAGTGCTACCGCTTCATCAAGCGAATTAACTATAAATAACCTGCGCCCTGCAATGGATGTGCAACTGGTAGGTGATACTACCTATGGTAAACCCGTAGGGGAGATACCTATTCCACTTGGCTCTGATGGCAAATATATTTTATACTCGCCGCAGATATATGTAGAGAACTCGGCAAACCAGGGCGATTATTATGCAGGTATGACGCCAGGTTCAGGAGGTTATAAAGGGTTACTCGCAGGTGATGACGTAACCAAAGATTTTGGCGATTCGACTGAATTATTGCTTTCTGCTGCCCTTCATTATGTTAAGACAGGTACTTATGCCATCAACAAGCCACAGGTTCAAAGCCTTTTAGCAGGCAAACAATTGTTTACCATGCAGCAGCAAAAAGCCATTGTACGCAAAATGGAACAGCATAAATTTAAACCGCTGGTAATTAATAAAAAGCACAAATAAGTTTTGAGCTGAAAGATAAAAGTAGAAAGACCAAAGCACAGAGGAGCAATAAAAACGCTTTTAGCTTTGGTCTTTTTGCTTTCAGATTAATCTGCTAATTGGCGTAGGTCAACCGGCACGACCCTTGATATTCCCTGTTCAACCATGGTTACGCCGTAAATAACATCGGTGCTGGCAATAGTGCGTTTGTTGTGCGATACGATAATGAATTGTGAATCTTTGGAAAACTCGCGGATGATGTTGTTGAATTTATCGATATTGGTATCATCAAGCGGCGCGTCAACTTCATCAAAAATACAGAAGGGGGCAGGTTTTAACAAGTATAGTGAAAATAGAATAGCAGTCGCTGTTAAGGTTTTCTCGCCACCAGATAACTGGTTGATAGAAAGCGGGCGTTTACCTTTTGGTTTGGCAATAATATCAATATCCGATTCCAGCGGGTGTTCAGGGTCGGAAAGTATGAGGTCGCAGGAATCTTCCTCATTGAACAATGAACGGAAAACGGTGATAAAATTATCACGCACCTGCGTAAATGCCGACATAAATTTGCCTTTTGCGGTATCATCTATCTCCTGTATGGTGGCTAATAACGAAGCCTTTGCTTCAGCCAGATCCTTCTTTTGCGACTGGATAAACTGGTAGCGTTCGTTCATTTCATTATAAGCCTCAACCGCCATAGGGTTTATGGCGCCGAAATCATCCATTTGCTTCTTCAGCTTTTCGGTTTTTTCACGCAGTTCATCTTCGTTCTCATTTTCAGGCACTTCGGCATCTATCAGCTCCTGTATATCTACATTAAACTCAACCGACAGGCGTTCTTTCAGGGCATTTAGTTCCAGTTTAAGGTTATTGCGTTCATCACGCAGTTCGTTCTCCACAAATTGGGCGTTATCCTTTTTTCGGCGCAGGTTGCCTATTTCGGTTTCAGTTTCGGTTATTTTACCTCGCCATTCATAGTATTCCTGTTCGGCTTGTTGGGTGGCCTTTTCCAGCTCATCCTTTTGGGCATACATCCCGATCAGGTCATCATCTGAATTATCGGCTTGCTGCAGGTTTTCCTGTATGGCGATCTTTACTTTTTCAAGTTCGATGTTATTTTGTTTGATGCGGTTTTCCAGTGTTTCTTTCTGGGCTTCGCGATAATCCAGATCCTTTAATAAACCGGATACTTTATTTTGCTGCTGATGAAAACGGATATTCTCCTGGTTATAAGCGTTTGATTGTACCGAAACATGCTCGTTCAACTCATTAAAAACACCTTGCTTGCCAATCAGTAAGTCATTTTGAATTTGTTTTTGGGCTTTCAGCTCGGACAGTTGCGGTTGTAGTGCCGCCATATCTTGGGTAATGGTAGCAATTTTACGGGCTATATCTTCTTTGCGATTAAGGCTGTTATTGATAAAAGTTTGATATTGTTCCTGCCGGGTTTTAACTGTAATGAGTTCAGTATTCAGGCGGTTTAGATCCTGTGATTTTTGTTTAATTTCTTCGGTTTTGCGCGATGCTTTTAAGGCGGCCAGTTTGCTTTGTTGTTCCTGTAACTGGTCTTTAAAATAGTTTACGCGTGTGTCAAACTGTTTTATTTCTTTGGATAAATTTTCGAGGTTCTTAGCACGACCGATACGTTTCCCCTCAAACAAACCTACCGATCCACCAGCCATGGTGTGTTTGGTTTTGTTGAATTTACCGCTTTTGCCTATCAGCACCACGCCATCGGGGAGTGCCGCATTATTTAACACCTGTTCACTACGGTCATCAATCAAGTACACATCCTTAAGCAGGTAATTGCATAAGCTTTGGTAATAGATATCTACATCAACTACATCTAACGCGGCTACCACACCATCAGCTTTAAATGCCACAGCAGGTGTTTTTGATAAGGTTTTGTAACTATCCAATACAAAAAATTGTGCCCTGCCTTTTGCAGAACTACTTAATAATTTAATAGCAGTAATAGCTTCATCATAGTTATTCACCACGTAGTGGTTCATGAGTGGCTCAAGGTAGTTTTCAATAGCTACACGATATTCCTCTCGGCAAAACAAAATATCGCTAAACAGGGGCACATCATGTACCCAATCGGCGTTTTTCTTTAAAAAACGGATCGATTCAGGAAAACCTTCCAGGTTGTCGATCATGCTTTTGGTGAGGTTGTATTCGTTTTGCTTTGCGTCAAGCTTACGGCTGTCGGCAATAATATTTTCTTTTATGGTGCCGAGTTCGCCTTCGATTGTTACGATTTGTTCCTGTACATGTTTTTCAAAATCCACCAATTGTTGGTGTTCTTTGTCCAGTGATTCCACGCGTTCCTGCAATTCGGCCACTACTTCGTTAAAATGGGATAACTCCACCTCTTTATTAGTAGCATCCTCCATATTACGCTGGCTTTCCTGTTCTAAGGCCTGCTGCTGTATTTGGAATATTTCCAGATCTTTTTCGGTTTTATAAACCTGGGCTTGCAGTTTATTGTTATTGGCGGTTATCTCGTTAAGTTCATTACGTGCCGACGTTTGCTGCGCCCGTAATTCGTCAACCGTTAATTTTAATTCTGCTACCTGAGTTGCTATGGTTTGCAGGTTTTCTTCTTCCTGTAGTTTTTCCTCAAGCAGGCGTTTTATATTGTATTGGATATGGTTAAGTTGGTTACGGTCACGCTCCAGTTCTTCATTCAAACGGGTTTCTTTATCCTGCTGAAACTTTAACTGCTCGTTCTTTATTTTTTTATCGCTTTCGTATGCACGTATTTTAGCCACATATTCATTAGTCGCTTTTTGCTGTATGGAAAGGTTCTTTTCTTTATTCAGGCTGTCGAGCTTGTTTTGCTGCAACAATGCTTCAAGTGTATCGATTTGGGTGGCTATGCCTGATTTCTCCGCCTGCTGTGCCTGTTCCTTATCTTCAATTTTAGCCAACGATTCGCTGAACGAAGCTATCCTGAATGAAGCCAGCATAATACTTAATGCTTTGTATTGATCGCGGATGCGGTAATAACGCTCTGTTTTTTTGGCCTGGTTCTCCAGTGTTTTCAGATTCTTTTCTATTTCGAAAAGTAGGTCTTCCACACGCTCTAAATCGGCCTCAGTATCTTTAAGCTTATTGAAAGTTTGCTTTTTGCGAAGCTTGTATTTGGATATACCCGATGCTTCTTCGAATAAATTACGGCGGGAGCCTTCTTTGTTAGAAATGATCTCCTCAACCATTCGTAACTCAATAATGGCATAGGAATCAGAACCGATACCGGTATCAAGAAAAAGGTCGGTAATATCTTTTAAGCGGCATTGCACATCATTTAAGCGGTATTCGCTATCACCATTGCGGTATAGCTTACGGGTAAGGGTTACCTGCGAAAATTCAACGGGTAATATGTTTTTGGTATTATCAAAAGTGAGCGATACCTCTGCAAGATTGGCGGGCTTGCGGCTTTTCGATCCATTAAAGATAATATTGTCCATTTTCTCAGAACGGAGCATACGTGTGCTTTGCTCGCCCAATACCCAACGGATAGAATCGACCACGTTTGATTTACCACAGCCATTAGGGCCCACAATAGCAGTAACACCCTCATTAAAATTAATGGTGATCTTATCGCCAAAGCTTTTAAACCCCTTGATTTCTAAAGATGTAAGCTGCATTTAAACTCTCCCGGATCCGAAAATTCCGACCTTCAAATTAGTCATAAAAAAATGATTTTTGAAAATATAAAAATGATTTTATGCTGATGAAACAATTAGGCCGCATCTGCGCTTTTATGGGTATATTTTTAACCAGAACTATTATGAAAATTGCAGTATTTGGGGCTGGCGGGCGCATAGGTAGCCGCATAGTTGATGAGGCCCTGAACCGTGGACATGATGTTACCGCAGTGGTGCGCCACCCGAAAAATTATACTAAAATACATAGCCATTTAAAAGTAGCGAAAGCCGACCTGTTCAATTCGCAGGATGTAGAAACCGGGGCATTTGACCAGGATGCTGTGGTGAGCGCTTATAGTCCTGCTGCAGGCATACCGCCAACAACCATTACCGAAGTTGCCGTGCCATTAGTGAACGGCTTAAAGCAGGCTAATGTAAAACGGCTCATTATAGTAGGCGGGGCGGGCAGCCTTAAAGTAGCGCCCGGGAAGCAATTGGTGGATACGCCTGATTTCCCCGCTGAATATAAACCTACTGCTCTGGCTCATCGTGAGGCATTGAAGCTATATCAAAAGGAAAAAGAATTGGAGTGGACATTTGTTAGTCCATCGGCAGTGATAGCGCCAGGCGAGCGAACAGGTAAATTCCGCACAGGAACCAATCAATTGTTAAGCGATACTAATGGCAAAAGCTTTATAACAATGGAAGACTATGCCGTAGCGGTTGTTGATGAAATTGAAAACCCGATGCATGTGAGGGAAGTGATGACTGTGGGATATTAACAGTCAGCCCCCTCTAAATCTCCCCCGGAAGGGGAGACTTTTAATAAATGCTTTTAAGTCCTCCCTACCGGGGAGGATTTAGGAGGGGCTGATCTCGCCTCTTAAATAAGTAACTGCTTTACCACTCATTAGCACGCGTTCGCCTTTTTGTTCGCACCATAGCTCACCTTTGCGGGCGGATAATTGGTAGGCATGAAGTTTGTCCTTACCTAATTTTTTTGCCCAGTAAGGGATGAGATTGCAATGTGCCGAGCCGGTAACCGGGTCTTCGGGGATGCCTGCTCCGGGGGCAAAGAAACGCGACACAAAATCAACGTTTTTACCGGGTGCGGTGACAATTACGCCAACAGTGTCCATTTTGGAAAGGGCGAAGAAGTCTGGTGAAATATCACGTATATCATCTTCGGAATCATACACTATAAAATAATCCCGCGACCTTAATACTTCAACGGGTTCTTTTTCGCTCAGGGCCTCTATCAAACCAATGGGCGACTCAATAGGTATCGGTGGCCTTGAGGGAAAGTCCATAGTATATTTATCGCCATCCTTTTTTACGTGGAGGGTGCCGGCTTTAACGGTTTCAAAATGTATCTCATTACCCTCATATCCCAATTCGCTGAATAAAATATGTGCCGATGCCAGTGTGGCGTGGCCGCAAAGGTCTATCTCATATTCTGGGGTGAACCATCGTAGTTTATAGCCGGTACCGGTCTTTACAAAAAAGGCAGTTTCGGCCAGGTTATTTTCGATGGCTATTTTTTGCATTATTTCATCAGGAAGCCATTCGGTAAGCGGGCAAATAGCCGCCGGGTTGCCGCCAAATAATTTATCGGTAAAAGCATCAGCCTGGTAAATAGGGATAGTCATAACGGTAGAATTTGAAAGGCTAATTAACGAAAAAGAATCAAAATAAAAGAGAATAGGTGCCTAAACAAAAAGCCAGAATAAAATATGATTCTTTATCCTGGCTTTTTGTGTTCGTGTAGCAGCTTAAAAGCTATTTGCTCCAAACGTTATTGCTGTAATCCACATCAGGCAATTCCCTGTTCGGATCGATAACTACACTTTTTATAGCTGATGTTGACGGATATTTAAATTCCCAAACTCCGGCGCGTTGCCATACATTTACCGGGAAATGGATGGTTTCGGTAATTCCGTTTTCCTGGGTTATTTTTATGGTAACTGGCATGGCCAGTCTGTTTTTATTTACAATAGTAATGAGCGCGCCTTTCGTAGCATCGTTATCAACATAAGTTACTGACTGTACAACTTGGTCGAGCTTCCATGTGGTAAAGAACCATGGTTTGAAGAACCAATTCAGGTCTTCACCGCCGGCATCATTCATCGCCCTGAAAAAATCGTAAGGCAGCGGGTGTTTAAATGCCCAATGTTTTATATACTCGCGGAACGCATAGTCAAAACGCTCGGGGCCGAGCACCTGATTACGTAGTATAGTTAAGCCTTCTGCAGTTTTGTGATAATATTGACCGTAATCTGCACGGCCAACACCCATGGCTTCGGGTGGGGTCATTAAAGGGTCTTGGCTGTTTGCAAAGGTGGCTACGGGTATTGGTTCGGCGGTTGGCTTTGGAGCATATTCGCCATTATTGAAATGTTTGGTAGCATAGGCATTAATAAAGGTATTAAAGCCTTCATCCATCCACATATATTTGCGTTCGTTGCTGCCTACAATCATCGGAAACCAGTTATGACCTATTTCGTGGGTAATATCGCCCCAAAGCGCTTTGTTTTTAATACTGCTTAAACAAAATACAATGCCCGGATATTCCATTCCCAAAGCAACACCGGAAACGGTTGTTGCAGAATTCCATGGATATTCAAAATAACCATTTGAATAAATTTCCATACTGTTTTTTAAATATTCAGTAGCACGACCCCAACCATCATTACCCGAACTTTCAACCGGGTAAGCGGCCATGGCAATACCTTTACGACCTGAAGGAAAATTTACCCGAGCGCCATCCCAAATAAACGCTGATGAAGCCGCCCATGAAATATCGCGGCTGTTTTGCATTTTGAAATGCCAGGTCAAACTACCTTTAAAGGGACGGGTGGCAGGCTTTCCAACTTCTTCAGGCTTTACAATCATTACTGTTTTGTCGCTGTTGCGGGCCTGAGCTAAACGGCTTTGCTGTATTGGTGTAAGTACCTGTGTAGGATTTTGCAAGTCGCCGGAACCAACTACCAGCATGTTTGCAGGCGCGGTTATATAGTAATCAAAATTGCCGTATTCGCAATAAAACTCGCCTAAGCCCATGTATGGCAGAGTTTTCCAGCCTTCTACATCATCATAAACACACATGCGCGGGTACCATTGGGCAATTTCATATACCCAGCCCTGTCCGAATTTCTTACGGCCCATGCGGTCGGCGCCGTAGAATGGTATGGAGAAGCTATAATTTACTTTCACTATTATTTTATCTCCTTTTGCGCCAAGCGGGGTTTTTAAACGAACCTGCATACGGGCATCGCTGATTACCGGGTTAACTTTATAAGTAACACCTTTATAGGTAACCGAAACCGATGCAATATGATAACCGCCATGAGTAAAACCCTTAACATCAAAGCGGTCGCCGCTTAGTGGGGTAACAGCCGCGCCGCGCGAGTCGGGCTTAAATAAATTTTGGTCGAGTTGCAACCATAAATAATCTAATTTATCGGGGCTGTTGTTGGTGTAACTAATAGTTACATCGCCGGTAATGGTAGTATCCTGCGGAGTTTCATTCAAGGTAGCATGAATAAGATAATCAGGGCGGTTTTGCCAGTAATTTTGGCCAGGCTGTCCATTGGCCGAACGTGTGCCATCGCTTGTTACGGGCCAAGTTATGGGGCCGAACAGATCGTTATGGTTATATTTTACTGAGTCGGTGGGAGTTTGTGCCGATGCGTTGCCGGCTAATAAAAAAAGTGCGCAGGCACCCACCAGGCGGGTGAATTTCATATCTAACATTTTGGTCAATTAAAACGCCGAAAGTAGTTAAATTATTTTTTTAATTAATATTTGTGATAAGGATGATACAAACAAAGAGATTGATATACTGAAAACGATGAGCCTGAATAACTAAAGACTACAAAAACTTTTACATTTAAAACGCTTATTTTTTAACTATTTCTAAAACATTAAAAATTTATAATTGCTTTAAATTTAACGGGTTAAATATTGCATTTTAGCTGCCGAAAAAATCGCTATGAACCATCTCGCAAACTCTACATCGCCATATTTGCTGCAACATGCCAATAACCCTGTCGACTGGTATCCGTGGGGGCCAAATGCGCTAAAAAAAGCGAAGGACGAGAACAAGCTTATTATTGTGAGCATTGGCTATTCAGCTTGCCATTGGTGCCACGTGATGGAACATGAAAGCTTTGAGGACGAAAGTATTGCGGCAGTAATGAACAAATATTTTGTTTGTATAAAAGTCGACCGCGAAGAACGGCCGGATATTGACCAGATATACATGAGTGCCGTACAATTGATGAGCGGCAGGGGGGGCTGGCCACTGAATTGTATCTGCCTGCCCGACCAGCGGCCAATTTATGGCGGTACTTATTTCAGGAAAAACGACTGGGCATCGCTATTGTTTAATCTGGCTGATTTTTATGCGCAAAAACCTGCTGAAGCAAATGAATATGCTAATAAATTAACTGAAGGCATACAGCATTACGAAACGATAACTTTTGTTACAGAGCAACCTGAATACACTAAAGATACTCTGTTGCAGATTGTAAATAATTGGAAACAATATTTTGATAAAGAGGAAGGGGGTATGGGTTCGTCGCCGAAATTCCCGATGCCGAACAACTGGCAGTTTTTGATGCGGTATGCTTATTTAATGAATGATGCCGAGGTGTCGCAGACGGTAACGCTGACACTTAAGAAAATGGCCTTTGGTGGTATTTATGACCATGTAGGCGGTGGCTTTGCCCGATATTCTGTTGACGGGCGCTGGCATGTGCCGCATTTTGAGAAGATGCTATATGATAACGCGCAGCTTATTAGTTTGTATTCAGAGGCTAATACTTTTAAAAGTTCGCAACTGTATAAGCAAGTTGTTGATGAAATTATAGCCTTTACGCTGCGCGAATTAAGGGCAAGTAATGGTGGTTTTTATAGCGCGCTCGATGCTGATAGTGAAGGAATAGAAGGTAAATTCTATACATTTACCAAAGCGCAAATTGAGGAAATATTAGGTGATGAAGCGCAGTTATTCTGCATCTACTATAATATTACTGATAACGGCAATTGGGAAGAAGAAAGTACCAATGTGCTTTACCGGAGGGAAAAAGACCTGCAATTGGCCAATAAATTAGGAATATTGCTTGAGTCGTTGGTTGAAAAGATCGAGGCTTCGAGGAGAAAGGTTTTTAACGTTCGCGCGCAACGGATACGGCCGGGACTGGATAATAAGATACTGGCATCGTGGAACGGGTTGATGTTGAAAGGGCTGTGTGATGCTTACCGGGCTTTTAATGAACGTGAGCATTTGGAACTGGCTGTAAAAACTGCCGAATTTATATTGGGCAATATGGCAAGTAGCGATGGCCGTTTGTCGCGCATATTTAAAGGGAGGGATAATGACGGCATTGCGTTTTTGGACGACTATGCCAATGTGATAGATGGATTAGTTACTTTATACGAGGTTACTTTTAATGAAAAGTGGCTTGGACATGCTATTGAACTGGCAGACTATAGCATAGCGCATTATTATGACCCCGCAAAGGGTGTTTTTTATTTCACTGCCGATAATGACGAAGAATTAATAGCCCGCAAATCGGAAATTATGGATGGGGTTATACCTGCATCAAACTCGGTAATGGCGCGGGTGTTGAAAAAGCTTGGTTTATTTTATGATGATGGAGCGTATTTAGAAATATCGGCACAATTACTACGCAATGTTGCGCCGCAAATGGCTAAGTACGGGTCGGCATATTCAAACTGGTGTATGTTGCTGCTTGATGAAGTATTTGGTACTTATGAAGTGGCTATAACGGGAAGCGAATATGAGGCTAAACGTATTGAAATTGAAAATAATTATATTCCCAATAAAATAATATTGGGAGGTACAAAAGGAAGTTTACCTTTGCTGACGGATAAGTTTGGCCAGGAAACACAAATATTTATCTGTAAGGATAAAACCTGCAGCCTGCCTGTCCACAATACTACCGATGCGCTAAAACAAATTAATGCGAATATCCTTTTATAAAAAATAACAATAAGCAATGAAGATTGAACCACAACACGTAGTGTCATTAACTTACGACTTGTATGTTGACCAGGACGGAACTGAAACTTTAGTTGAGAGCGCTACGCAGGAGCAGCCCTTAACCTTTTTATACGGAGCAGGGCAGATGCTGCCTAAGTTCGAGGAAAATTTAAGCACTTTATCAACGGGCGACAATTACGATTTTCAACTGTCGGCACAGGATGCTTATGGTGAATATGATGAAGAAGCTGTTGCTAATTTGCCCAAAGAAATGTTTAACGGAACCGACATGCCCGAGATCGGCAGCATATTGCCCTTGCAGGATAATAATGGCAATCGTTTCCAGGGCCAGGTAGTATCGGTTACTGAAGATGCTGTTCTGGTTGATCTTAACCACCCAATGGCAGGGCAGGAACTACATTTTAAAGGAAATATTTTAAACGTTCGACCAGCCACACCTGAAGAATTGTCTCACGGCCATGCGCATGGGCCAGATGGGCATCATCATCATTAAACCGCAGCCCCTTCTAAATCTCCTCCGGTAGGGGAGCCTTTAAAATATATTTTAAACCCTTTTGCCAAATGCAGAGGGGTTTTTAGTATACATCCAGTTCGCCGGTATCTGTAAGCTTGCATTTTACAAATATCCTTGATAGTACAGGTTGGCCATTTATGGTTGCTGGTACAAAAAGCTTGTCTTCATCGCTAAAAAGTTCGGTGCTGAAGGTTGTTGTACGCTCAAAGTCGTTAGACTTTATGTGCACCTTAAAATCGGCTAACCTGCCACCCGGGCTAACCAATAGTTCAAGCACAGCTGTAAAAAGCCTGGTATCAGTACCAATAAAATCGTCGGAAAGCTTAAACATGCGCATGTAAGGTATATAGCCAAAGTATCGCCCGCCGGGTTTAATAGGTTTTGTGATTTTATCGCTATCGGCTATTTTATTATCAAAGGCATATTGTATTTGAACTTCCGACAGCACATTGTCGGGCTTTTCATACAGCATAGCATTACGGTCGTAATCAAAATTTTCCAACAGTGTGCCATTCAGATCATAAAAATGCCACATACCTACCTTTTTATTATTAGCATACCTGCCACTGGCCAGTGGAATATTATGACTGTATACTGCCTGGTATAAACCCTGCTTTATTTCTTTATCGGACTTTAGTACAAAAAAGGTTTCTACAACTGAAGGGGTAAGCCTGTTCCTTTTTTTTACCGTGTCCTGTGCCTGGCAATGGCACACAAAAAATACAATAATGGTTATAAGTATAAATTTCCTAAAAAGCATTGCAGCGGGTTTGTGAAATAAATTACAGGCGGGGTATTATGCCAATAAGATATGCAAAATGTTATAAATATTGCAATAATACAATTCTGCTGTTTAAATTGTGCATTTATTAGTATTATAAGCAATGCCTGCACAAAATACCGAACCAGCATACAAAAGCCCCAGGTTTTCGCAAACTACAATTACCGAGTTAATGATACCATCGTATTCCAACTTTGGGGGTAAGATACATGGTGGGGTGTTGTTGTCGCTAATGGATAAAGTGGCCTATGTGTGTGGTGCTAAACATGCAGGTAATTACTGCGTAACCGCATCAATAGATACAGTTGATTTTTTACAGCCTGTTGAAGTTGGTGAGTTAGTATCATTAATGGCGTCAGTTAACTATGTAGGCAATACATCGTTGGTGGTGGGTATAAGGGTAATATCTGAAAACATAAAAAGCAACGAAATTAAACATACCAACACCAGCTATTTTACCATGGTTGCCAAGGATGAAGCCAATAACCTGGTACAAGTGCCCGGTTTGATTTTAGAGAACCGCGACGATGTAAGGCGTTTTATTGAAGCCAGGCGCCGAAAACAAATAAAGCAAGATCATCGTAAAGAGGTTGAAGAAATAAAAGTACCAGATGACTATGAGCTTTGTAAACAACTGCTTACAGGCGAGCGCTGTATTATATCGTGATAAAAAATATAATTATATTAGCCACTGAAAGGTGCCGTATTTAAAGCTGTTACATGAAGATCGGGTTTGGGTTTATACTTTTATTGCTGATACATACATCATCTTTTGCTAAAAAAACTGTTGCAAAGCCTGCTGAACACCAAAAATCATTGCAAGCCGCGATTGATAGTGAAAACCAGGTTGTTTATAACATTTTTCTTAAATCTCCTGATTCGGCACGGAATATTGCTGAACATGCCCTGCTTCTATCTGAAAAGATAAAATATACCCACGGAATAGCCCAGGGTTATTATAATATTGGTACAATATATTGGTCACAATCCTATTACCCTGTTGCTTTGTTTTATATGAATACGGCATTGTCTAATGCGTCAAAGTCCGACAAGATGCTATTATCAGATATATACAGTGGAATGGGACGGGTATATGCCGACCTGGGCAATTATAAAAAGGCAATGTATAACCTTGACAAATGTGAAAGGTATGCAGGCGATGATAAGACGAGGTTGGGAGAGGCTTACAGTGAAAAATCATATGTGTATTTGAAGTTGCATAATTATGATAAGGCCCTTAACGCTGCTAAGGTTTCGCTTAAACTAAACCAGGATGCCGGAGAGTTCCAGGGCGCTGCCATAATTTATAGTAGGCTGGGGAGTATTTACCTGGCGAAGAATGATTATACACGGGCACTGGCTTATGACGATACTGCCTACAGGAATAGTACTATTTTAAAAATGAACCGTTTGCGTGCCGGTATGTATTTGGAATACGCCAACCTAAACAACCAATTTAAAAAATATGATGCGGCAATTGGCTTCGCTAAAAAAGGGGTCGCCCTTTATGATAGTATTGGTGTGATGACGGGATTAGCGAATAGTTATAAGGCGATGATAGCAGCTTATGAGGCCAAAAAGGATCTTAAGAACGCATTGTATTATGAAAAAAAATATAACCATACGGAGGATAGCCTGAATACTGTAGATAAATTGAAAAGCACGCAGCTTATACAAAACTATTTCGCGCTGAATGCAAGGCTAAACCGTATGGCCGAGGTGGAGAAAAAGAATGAAGAAAATAAATCAAAGATCGAATTTCAGCATACAACTATTAATATATTGGTTCTGTCGCTTATAGTAGTGGTGGTGTTGTTATCGGTAACTTATTATTATTATGAACAAAAGAAATTGTTGAGCAACAAATTAAAGCAGCAGCATGTAGAGCTTTCGGCACAAAAGGCATTGATCGAGACCCAGGCGGCCAACCTGGAAACAGTAAATAAACTGAAAGATAAAATGATGGCTGTAGTAGGACACGACCTGCGCACGCCCATTGCAAATTTACATAGCATACTGGAACTATTTGAAGGCGATTACCTTACACCGGAAGAAGTACACTTATTAATGAAGGATATTAGCCCAATAGTAAAGGGTACCGAGCTAACACTATCAAACCTGCTTGATTGGGCCGGTAGCCAAATAAAGGGCCATTCGGTTGATACATCAAAAATTGATATGTTTTTATTAGGAGCCGAGATGGAGCAAACATTTAGGCACTTATTGAAACAAAAGCGGCTTAATTTTACTAATATGGCGAAACCAGGCCAGTTAGTATACGCCGATGAGAACCATATAAAGGTGATACTGCGCAACCTTATGAGCAATGCTATAAAGTTTACCGGCAATGAAGGAAAAATTACCTTAGTAACTACTACTGAATGTGATAAGTTAATTATAAGCATTGAAGATACCGGTATGGGGATGACCGCTGCGCAAGTTGAAAAATTATTTTCCCAGGATACGCACTTTTCGCAGTCGGGCACATTAGGCGAGAAGGGTACCGGGCTTGGCCTGCTATTAAGTAACGAGCTTATTAAACTTAATGGCGGCGAACTTACTGTAGCCTCAGTGCCGGAGGGAGGCAGCAAATTTTATTTTAGCCTGCCTTTGATAAAATAGTATAGCATCTACACATCCTTTGTGCTTCATTATGTGGGTTATAGCTATAGGCTATTAAATATTTTCGCTGGTTTAATAAATAATCTATACCTTACATATATTATCTCCTAAATAAAGTAATTATAAACTAAAATTAACTATGGCTTTCCTGGAAAGTGTGCTGGAACCACCTGCGTATGGGTGGAAAGATGAGTGTGGTAATCTGTCAAAACCAAGTCCTTCTCAACTATTTAAAGAATTTTTTTCACGTTTAAATGTATTTAGAAATAAAAAGAACTGGCTATCATTCATGAGTTGGATGATGATTGTGTGCCTGGCCCCATTTTTATTTTTATTTATTTTTAAGTATTTCTCTTTTAAACTGCTTGTAGTAGCTTTTGTGTATGGCATGATAGTGATGGGTACACATGGTACTATCTGGCTGCATCGCTACTGTACCCATGGGGCCTATACTTTTACTAATAAATTCTGGAGGTTTTTTACACAGAACCTTACACTTAAAATTATACCTGAAGAGATATATGCCATATCACATCATGTGCATCATGCTATGTCAGACCAACCTGGCGATCCTTACAACGCCACCGGCGGGTTTCTTTATTGCTTTTTGGCAGATGTTAACCATCAGCCTATTAACCGTAATATGACGGAAAAAAACTATGGGAAATGTGTTAACTTAATGAGGCATACAGGTGTTATTACCAATACGTATACCCAATACAATAAATGGGGCACGTTAGCTTCTCCTTTACGTACTGTTATAAGCATTGCCCTTAACTGGGCTTTTTGGTTCGCTGTTTTCTACTTTATAGGTGGTTTTGCACTGGTATGTACAATTTTTGGCGCGGCCGGTTTTTGGGCAGTTGGCGTACGAACCTATAACTACGAAGGCCATGGAAAAGGGCAGGACAAACGTCGCGATGGCATAGACCATAATCGCGAGGATATGTCGATAAACCAGATGTGGCCGGGCTACGTGGCGGGTGAGTGGCATAATAACCACCATTTATATCCAAAAAGCGCACGCTCCGGTTTTAAACCATACCAGCTTGACCTGGCCTGGTGCTATATAAAATTATTGAGCATAATAGGGGCAGTAAGTCATTACCGTGATTCAAAAAAGGAATTTTACCTGGCTTATGTACCTGCAAAAGTGCCCAAAGTCCAGGTACGTGATGAAAGCAAAAAGGTATTGGTTACAAATCAACTATAAAATCGCACGGTATATAGTTCCGTAGCTACGGTACTAAACTGATGTTTGATTTCTTTCTACCAATATTTAGCCCCGATGGGGCTATTTTTTTTAGATATCGTTTTCCTGTTTATCTCTGAATACTAGTGTATTGCGAACGATGTTGCATGGCTTAATTTATCAGGCAAAAAAAGATAAGTTTTGGATAAAAAAACACTATTCGTTTTTATAAATGAATAATTAACTTAGTCAACCTTTAATTAGCTAATTATCCAACGCTGCCTTAATATGAAATCACTACAATCCAGTTTGTTGTTGCTGTTTGTATGGTGTGTATTTTCTACACAATCCTCATCTGCACAAACCAATTCGAAAGGCATATTTGATAACGACAGCGATGTTGGCAACATAAAGTTACCCGGCAGCGTGAAGTATGACTACGGCCTGCAGCAATACCGTATAACAGGTTCGGGAGCTAATATTTGGTTCGACCATGACGCTTTTCACTATTTGTGGAAAAAGATGAAAGGCGATTTTATTTTAACCGCCAATGCCGCTTTTGTTGGAAAAGGAGTTGAAGACCACCGAAAACTGGGCTGGATGATAAGAACTTCGCTTGATTCGACCTCGAAACATATTAATGCAGTGGTACACGGTGATGGCTTAACCTCGTTGCAATACAGGCGCGCGGTTGGTAATAATACGGATGAGATAAAAGCAAAGCTGACCCACGCTGATGTTATCCAATTGGAGCGAAAAGGGAATAAATACATAATGTCGGTAGCACGGAATGGGGAATTGTTTGAAACCGAAGAAGTAGATGATCTGAACCTTGGCGATGATGTGTATGTGGGCCTGTTCGTTTGTTCGCATAACGCGAATGTTTCAGAAACGGCGATATTTCATAACGTACGTATTGTGGTGCCTGCTTCGGGCCAGGACGGTTACCAGCATTATATAGGCAGCGATATTCAATTGCTGAATATGGAAACCGGTAATGCCAAAATTATTTATCAATCGCCCATATCCATACAGGCACCGAATTGGACTAAAGACGGGAAAGACCTTATCTATAACAGTAACGACCTACTTTATAAGTTCGACCTGAAAACATTAAAACCTACAGTGCTTAATACCGGCGTTGCCAATCATAATAATAATGATCATGTGTTATCCTTCGATGGTAAATGGCTGGCGGTTAGTAACGGAGAAAAATATGGCTCGATAGGTTATGTGGTTCCGGCAAATGGGGGAGAAGCAAGGAAAATCACACCTACGGGGCCATCGTATATGCATGGCTGGTCGCCTGATGGAAAGGATATAGTTTTTTGTGGCGACAGGAATGGGGAGTTTGATGTTTACAGGATACCTTCGGCAGGCGGTAAGGAAGTGAAACTTACCAATGCACCTGGACTTGACGATGGCCCGGAGTATACGCCTAATGGCAAGTATATTTATTTCTGCTCAGTGCGAACGGGTTTAATGCAGGTATGGCGAATGAAACCAGATGGCAGTGAGCAAACGCAAATGACATATGATGATTATGATAACTGGTTCCCGCATGTATCGCCTGATGGAAAATGGGTGGTTTTTATCACCTTTAATAAAAATGAAGTAGCGCCTGGCGACCATCCTTTTTATAAACATGTTTATTTACGTGTAATGTCTGTTAGTGGCGGCCCTATAAAGGTGGTTGCTTATTTATATGGCGGACAGGGTACAATTAATACGCCTTCGTGGTCGCCGGATAGTAAACATATTGCCTTTGTGAGCAATACAAAACTGTTATTCCCCGTTTTTCCTATAGCCAAATAATAAACCGACATGCATACATCACGAAGAAATTTTATAAAAGCCAGCGCAGTATTTACAGCCAGTGCATCATTAATGCCCCGCGAACTTTTTGCATCGCCCAAAAAATTGATACGCCTGGGGTTGCAGCTTTATACTGTCCGCGATGCTATGCATACTGACCCGGCCGGAACATTAAAAAAACTGGCCGATGCCGGCTACCATCATTTAGAACATGCGGGTTATGGCTACCGTAAATTTTATGGATATACTGTAAAGGAAATCAAAAAAATACTGGATGATAACGCCTTGTTAATGATCAGCGGGCATGTTACGCTTTTACAAAAGCATTGGGACGCCGCAAAAGGTGACTTTACCGATGAATGGAAATATGCAGTTGAAGACGCCGCAGCGGTGGGGCAAAAGTATATTATTAGTCCCGGTTTGGATGATGATCTGAAAAAGGATGAGAATGCATTTAAAAGCTTTATGGAAGTTTTTAATAAATGTGGCCAGTTATGCAAAAGATCGGGATTGCAGTTTGGGTATCATAACCACGATTTTGAATTTACTACCCTGTTTGGCGAAAAGCGGCTATATGATGTAATGCTGGAAAATACCGACCCCGCATTAGTAGCGCAGCAACTGGATATTGGCAATATGTACCCAACCGGTGCAATGCCCATTGATTATATAAATAAGTACCCTGGCAGGTTTGAACTGATGCACGTTAAAGACCAGCTTAAAAAGCCTGACGGAAAGTATGAAAATACATTGCTTGGCAAGGGTATTTTGCCCTTGAAAGATATTTTGAAAGCAGCCCGAAAAACGGGGGGCACATCGCAGTTTATTATTGAGCAGGAAGAGTACCAGGGAATGGATCCGGTGGCCTGCTCAAAGCTTGATTTGCAAGCGATGGAAAAATGGAAGTATTAGTAACAAATTTATTGCTAAATGCTTTTTTAAATAAAAATAATTATGTTTGGGAAACCTACATCGATTGCTGATTTATGGTGTTTAAGCCTGGGAGCAGTCGCCTGATTAAGAAACATAAATTTATAAAAACATAACATGGCTGAGAAAGAAAGTGATTCATCATTAAATACCTCAAGGCGGGGTTTTATTAAAAGCAGCTCAATTGCGGCTGCCGGTTTTATGATAGTTCCGAGGTACGTTTTGGGCGGAAAAGGTTATACCGCGCCAAGCGATAAACTGGTTATTGCTGGTGTGGGCGCGGGCGGTAAAGGACAAAGCGATATTGCCAATTTTTACGCCAGCGGAAATGCTGAAATAGCTTACTTATGTGATGTAGACACAAGGAGTGCAGCTAAAACCGTAGCTAAATTTCCGAAAGCCAAATTTTATAAAGATTGGCGCGAGATGCTGGATAAAGAACATAAGCACTTTGATGCAGTTTCGGTTTCAATACCCGATCATAACCACGCTATTGTGGCATTGTCGGCAATGCAGCTAAATAAACACGTTTATGTGCAAAAACCAATGGCACATGATATTTACGAAGCACGCACGTTAACCAACGCGGCAAAAAAATATAAAGTGGTTACACAAATGGGTAACCAGGGCTCATCGGCTGATGGTGTGCGGCAATTGAGGGAATGGTACGATGCCGGGCTTATTGGCGACGTGCACACTGTTTATTGCTGGACCGACCGCCCGGTATGGCCGCAAGGTATACAATGGCCAACCACAAAGCCGCCGGTTCCGAAAGAACTGGATTGGGACCTGTGGCTGGGTACAGCTCCTTATAAAGACTATGTAGGTAACCTGGTGCCATTCAACTGGCGCGGCTGGTGGGATTATGGTACCGGCGCCTTAGGCGATATGGGCTGCCATATAATGGAAGCGCCTTTCCGCGTGCTTGACCTGCAATATGTAAAAGATGTGCAATCAAGCGTTGGCACGGTTTATACAGGGATATTTGAAAAAGGTTATTATCCTGATAGCTGCCCTCCATCAAGCCACATTACGTTAACATATCCGAAAACAGAAAAAACCCAGGGTGATGTAACAGTGCACTGGATGGACGGTGGTATTCAACCTGAAAGGCCGGCAGAATTAGGCCCGAATGAAGTATTTGGTGATAACGGTAACGGTATGCTTTTCATCGGTACAAAAGGGAAGATGATGGCAGGAACCTATTCATTCGATCCGCAATTATTACCTACAAGCCGCACTAAAGAAGTTAACGTGCCGCAAACTTACAAACGTGTTCCGAATGGTGCCGACGGTCATTATGCGCAATGGGTAAATGCCGCAATTGCCGGTAAGCCTGAAGATGTGAGTTCGCCGTTTAAACTGGCAGGGCCGTTAACTGAAGCGTTGCTGATGGCTAACTTATCGATACGTGGTCATAATATCCGCAAACTTAAACCGGGTAAAACTGATGATTATGATTTCCCAGGTGAAAACATAAAATTGGTTTGGGATAATGAGGCCATGCGTGTTACTAATTTTGATGATGTGAACCAATTTATAAAACGCGAATACAGGGACGGCTGGAAAGTAATAGGATAATCAGATAAACCAATTATGAACAGGAGAGATGCCATAGAAAGAGTAGCGCTTTTGGTGGGCGGTACAGTGATAGGCGGCCAGCTTTTTATTGCCGGTTGTAAATCAACGCCCAAAACGGTGAACACCCTTTTTAACTCAGACCAGGTTGCTTTTTTAAATGAGGTGGGCGATACCATTTTGCCGGCAACTAAAACACCTGGTGCAAAGGCCGCTGACGTGGGCAGTTTTATGGCAATAATGGTGTTGGATTGCTATACGCCTGAAGACCAGAAAACGTTTATGGCCGGACTGCCAAAAATTGACGAAGAGAGCAATAAAATGTTCGGTAAGAAATTTTTGGATTGCGATGCAAAGCAGCGTACAACCTTGCTTACTTATTTGGATAAAGCGCAGAAACAGGAAAGCAAATTGCCAAAACCGGGTAAGCAATACCAATACTTCAGCATGATAAAACAAATGACTTTGTTGGGTTATTTTACATCGGAGGTGGGGTGTACCCAGGCGTTGCGTTATGTAGCTGTACCGGGTCATTACGATGGTAATTTACCTTACAAAAAAGGCGATAAGGCCTGGGCTTTGGCTTAATTGATTCTTTTATAAATTATGAAACTTAGATTAGGAATGATAGGCGGCGGCCAGGGGGCATTCATTGGCGCCGTACACCGCATAGCATCACGAATTGATGACGAATATGAATTGGTTTGCGGCGCTTTCAGCAGCGACCCTGAGAAGGCAAAGGCCAGCGGTATTGCATTAGGATTACCTGCCGAGAGATCGTACACGTCATACAAAGAACTTATTGAAAAAGAAAAACAGCTGCCGGAAAATGAACGTGTGCAGGTTATAAGTATTGTTACGCCAAATCATTTGCATTTTGAGCCTGCTAAACTGGCTTTGGAGAATGGTTTCCATGTGATACTGGATAAGCCCATGACCTTTTCCTTAGCCGAAGCCAAAGAACTGGAAACTGTAGTTAAAGCAAGTGGTAAGCGTTTTTGTTTAACGCATACTTATACAGGTTACCCGATGGTAAAAGAGGCCAAACAGTTAGTAAAGGAAGGCAAGTTAGGCGTGGTAAGAAAAATATATGTTGAATACCCGCAAGGGTGGCTAAGTACTTTTTTAGAAGGTTCGGATCAAAAGCAAGCTGCATGGCGCACTGACCCCGGTAAAAGCGGGATTGCAGGTGCGATGGGCGATATTGGGACACATGCCTTTAATTTAGCCGAATACATCAGCGGCCTACAGGTAACAAAAGTTTGTGCCGATATTAATATTGTTGTTGAGGGACGTAAGCTGGATGATGACGGCGCTGTGCTGTTGAAATTCAACAATGGATCAAGCGGGGTGCTTACGGCATCGCAAATAGCGGCAGGGGACGAGAACAATATCAAAATACGGGTTTATGGCGAAAGGGGCGGTTTGGAATGGCAGCAGGATATGTCGAACACGTTATTGGTGAAATGGCAGGACAGGCCGGCTGAAATATACCGCACAGGCGGCGGTTATGTAAGTTCATTCGCATCGCATAATACACGCACACCGGCTGGTCACCCTGAAGGATATTTGGAAGCATTTGCCAATTTGTATCGCAATTTCGCGTTAAGTGTTAAGGCGGATATGGCAGGTAAGCAGGCTGATGCAGAATCATTGGATTATCCGGGAATTGAAGAAGGGGTGAGGGGTATGGCTTTTGTGGAGAATGTGATCGCTTCGGGGAAATCGGATAAGAAGTGGACGGATTTTGTGATATAAAACGCTACGACTTTCAATAAAATGGAAGAATGTAGCACAAAAAAGTGTTATTCTACATGGAGTGGATATAATCGTATAAGATTTCTCCTCGTTCCTCGTTCGAAATGACAACAGGGCTAAGTATAGCTTATTAAGAATAAACCAAATATTATGAAAACCATTAAAGGACCGGCGATATTCTTAGCTCAGTTTATGGGTTCTGAAGCGCCGTTTAATAATTTAAAGTCAATTTGCCAATGGGCCAAAAGTTTAGGCTATAAAGGCGTGCAAATACCAAGCTGGGACCCGGGCTATTTCGACCTAAAAAAAGCTGCGGAAAGCAAAACTTATGCTGATGAGATAAAAGGGCTTGTAAACGAGTGCGGGTTGGAGATCACCGAATTGTCGACACACTTACAGGGACAGCTTGTTGCGGTAAACCCTGTTTATGATCTGCAGTTTGATGGTTTCGCTCCGGCAGAATATCATAACAACCCGGCTGCAAGGCAACAATGGGCGGTTCAGCAGGTAAAATACGCGGCAAAGGCATCGCAAAACCTGGGATTAAAGGCAAGCGCAACTTTTAGCGGTGCTTTGCTATGGCCTACTATGTATCCCTGGCCTCAACGCCCTGCCGGACTGGTTGAAACAGGCTTTACGGAATTAGCCAAACGCTGGGAGCCTATCCTGAATTACTATGATGAATGCGGGGTTGATGTATGTTATGAAATCCATCCGGGTGAAGACTTGCACGATGGCATTACCTACGAGATGTTTTTGGAGAAAGTGAACAACCATCCGCGGGCATGCTTGCTTTATGACCCATCGCATTTTGTTTTACAGTGTTTGAATTATTTGGAATATATAGATAATTACCATGAGCGTATAAAGATGTTCCATGTAAAAGATGCTGAATTTAACCCCACCGGGAAGCAGGGCGTTTACGGCGGATACCAAAGCTGGGTTGACCGCGCAGGGCGTTTCCGTTCATTAGGTGACGGACAGGTTGATTTTAAAGGTATATTTAGTAAATTGGCGACTTATGATTTTGAGGGTTGGGCCGTGCTGGAATGGGAATGTGCCATTAAGAATTCAGAGGACGGCGCGCGGGAAGGTGCAGAGTTTATTAAAAATCATATTATCCGTGTTACAGAAAAGGCATTTGATGATTTTGCGTCGACGGGAAGCGACGAAGCATTTAATAAAGCTTTATTAGGAATAAAATAATAATTACCCACATACAATGAAAAAAACGTTTATAATTTTTGGCCTGGCTTTAATGGCGGCGGCTTGTAACAGCAATAGTAACAAGAGTGCCAGCGATAGCACAGCAACTACCCCAGCTACAACTACCGCCCCTGCAACTGCTTCGGCCAGTGCCGATACTGCGGGCTTAGCCTTAATTAAGAAAAATGATTGCTTAACCTGTCATAAGGTTGACCAGAAAGTTATCGGCCCGGCTTACCAGGATGTTGCCAATAAATATACTTCATCGCCTGCTGTTATTGACACGCTCGCCAATAAGGTGATAAAAGGTGGTTCGGGGAATTGGGGTACCGTGGCTATGTCGCCGCATCCAAATTTATCGCAATCTGATGCGCAGGAAATGGTGAAATATATTCTGTCGTTAAAAAAATAAATACATCAAACCATACATAAACCAATGGCAAACAGGAGAACATTTTTAACACAAGCCAGCTTAATTTCGGCTGGTATAATGGTGGCACCTAAACTGGTGATGGCAAGCACAAAAGAAAACATAGTAGGACTGCAACTATGGAGCATGCGCGACCAATTGCCGCATCATGTACCTGAAGTGATAGGTAAAGTTGCCAAAGCCGGTTACAAAGAAGTTGAGACCTATGGCTACAGTAAAAAAGACGGCTTTTGGGGACTTGACGCCAAGGCGTTTAGCAATTTGCTGAAAAGCAATGGCATGAGCACACCAAGCGGCCACTTTGAGTTTGACCATTTTTTTGCTACAGGCCAAACCGACGAGCTGGAAACTTACATCGATGCCGCGCACATTACTGGGATGGAAACTATTATAGTACCACACCTGGACGGTAACTTTATAAAAACGGTTGGTGATTTTAAGCGTATTGCCGATAAGTTAAGTACAGCCGCCGCTATTTGCAAAAAGGCAGGCTTGAAGTTTGGCTACCATAACCACAATTTCGAGTGGAAAAAGGTTGATGGTACGACATTTTATGATACCATTTTAACGCATACCGACCCCAGCGTAGTAAAAATGGAAATGGACCTGTATTGGGTAGTGCGTACCGGCCAGGACCCGGTGGAGATCATAAAGGCGCATCCGGGACGGTTTTTCGCGTTCCATATTAAAGACATGGATAAATCAAACCATGAACTGAATACAGAAATCGGCAGTGGTACTATCGACTTCAAAAGAATTATGAGCTACGCGAAGTTAGGCGGCGTGAAACATTTTATTGTTGAGCAGGAAAACTACACTAACATTGACCCTTACGTTAGCATAACCCAAAGCTGTAATTATGTAAAAAATGTTCTTCACGTATAACCCTAAAACTATAAAATTTAAAAAAATGAAATATAAGATCATATTAACCGCGTTACTGGCAGGTAGTTTTTACATGGCTAATGCCCAGGATGCAAAGCCTGAAGATACAGAGGTTTGGACGCCTGAACCGGCAGTAGTTACACCCGGAAAAACCTGCGGCGACGCTCCATCGGACGCTATTGTGTTGTTTGACGGGAAAAACCTTGACCAATGGGTAATGACAAATGACCATAGTAAACCAGCCGACTGGAACGTGCACGATGGTATTGTTACGGTTAACAAAGCCGGCGGCGGTAATATTGAAACCAAAAAATCATTCAGCAATTATCAGCTGCACATTGAGTTTCGTATACCTGCCGATATTGCCGGGACCAGCCAGGCACGCGGTAACAGTGGCGTGTTTTTGGCTTCGATAGGCAAAGGCGATGATGGTTATGAGTTACAGGTGCTTGATAATTACAAAAACAAAACTTATGTTAATGGTATGGTGGGCAGTATTTACAAACAGTTTATTCCGCTGGCCAATGCTGCCAGGCCACCAGGCGAATGGGAAACTTATGATGTGATATGGACCGCGCCGGTATTTAACGCAGATGGGACTCTAAAATCGCCTGCACGTGCTACCGTATTTTTTAACGGCGTATTAGTTGAAAATAACGTTGAACTGTTAGGCCCTACACAATACATAGGTAAACCAACTTATGCTGGTAAAGCACACGGCCCGGAGCCAATCAAATTGCAAGCGCACGGCGATAAAAGCGAGCCGTTGAGCTACCGTAATATTTGGGTGAGGGAATTGTAATTACAGTTTGCAGTTATTGGTTGGCAGTTGTTTTGCATTGGCTAACCTTTACATAATGATATGAGCCAATAAATGAAAGCTTATTGGCTTTTTTGTTTTTCATGATGTCAAAGAACGACATAAACTGTTGCGTTCGCGGCGGGTGCTTGTGGGATTATGCAAGGTACGAAGGATAAGGGGGGAAACTGGTGACACTGTTTTGTCAGTAAGTGGTGATTGGTTGACTATCAGTTATATAAATTTGCGGGTAAGGATTGATTGTAGATCATCCAGGTAGTCGCAAACTACTTGTATAAGTATCCGTAGTAGTCTACCGATAGCGAAGTAATAATTGATCTTAAATCATCCAGGTAGTCGCAGACTACTTGCATAGTGCTCGTAGACATAGCCTACGGACAGCGTGGAGAAATTTGTAACTTATTGATTTATCGCCATAAACCAATAATGGCACCCATTACAGTTAATGATATTAAACTATAACCGCCATTTATAAAAATGTACCGCCAGCTTTTAAGTTCGAACAGGCTATGTATTGCAATGGCACTGAATGTCCATATCCCGGCCAGGAAGCCTGCTTCAGCACCCCATGCCACGTTGGTTTTTGGCCCGGCGAGGAACATCGCGAGGTTAGCGGCCATAATTAATGAAAAGATGGCTGTGGCACCAAAAATCTTTCCTTTGTTACCTGTTTTGATCTGGTCGGAGGTAAGTCCGCTGTGGCTCATCCATGCATTCGCAAATAATACAGGAGAATACCAAATACCGCCTATAATGAATGCTGAAAGCGCGGCTACTACAACAGCCAGCCAATTAATTGTCGATAAGTCCATTGTTATTAAGGTTTTATATAATAAAAGTAGACAAATACTTTTATATATAAAACTAATAGCTAATGAGAAGCTTATTCAAATATTGAAGTATTGGTTACTCAACCTTATACCTGTAAACATAATGCGCCAAATTACCGTCACCGTCAATGCCCTCTAATACGGCGCGATAGTTGCCTTTGCCATCGGCATTGTAAAAGTCGAATGATGCTTTGCCGGTTGCATCGGTAATTATTTTAGGGTTCCAATAAATGGTTGTGCGTAAATCGCTTATAGTCGGATTTGGTTTTGCAACATTATATTTTGGCATGTAAAATTCGCGTACTTTTGCATAACCCATGGGGGTAATGGTGATAATGTTAGTTTTTGGCAACATATCCCTTAACTGCGACAGGCTTATCTTTTCGCCTTTTGGCATTTTTTTGCCATTAACAACTAACACACCTTTGGTATTGCTCATTTTATTGATACTGCTTAACCCGTCATTCAAAAATATCTCAACAGATTCTACCGTTTTAGGATCGAGTGTTTCCAAAAAGCTTTCGTCAACCGGTCCGCCATTATAGTAAATAGCTACGGGGGTACTCTTATTACCCTGGTTATAATCGCGGGATATGTAAAATTCATTATTATCGAACGTTAAGCCGAAAGCTGCACCCCTGAGGCATTCTATTAAGAAATTACACCCGGTTAGCTGGTCACCATTAATTACGTGGTCGGCCTCCTGGCTTAAGCCGGTTAATGCCGAATAATCCAGGTGACTTGGCTTTTTAACTTCAGATTTTGCCTTAATCACCACCTCTTTTAGTACGCGAACCGTGCTGTATTGCCTTTTACTGTTTCGCAGGTAAACGGCAAGTGTGCTGTCGATGTTTACAATATTATCGGGCGAATTAACGTTGCGGCCCGGTGCAGGGAAAGTATCGCCGTTGGTTGTTATCACCATATTTCTGCCATTTGCATTATTTTTGGCATTTAATATAACTTGCGATGAATCGGTAAATGCGATATTAGAAAACTTAAAATTCCCCGAGTTATCAGTAATGGCATCGGTTGAAAATATCTTGTCAGGTATGATCATGTGCACATTACCTCTTGAAACAGGTATGCCGGTATTTGTGCGTAAGGTTCCGGTTATATTTATTCCTTGTTCAGGCAGAAAGAATATCGAAGGGTTTTTATCGGCAATAATATCACTGTATGAAAACTTGCTGTAACCTTGCGTAAGCATCAGCAGATCAAGGTCGGCCACACGTTTGGCATCAACATGATTAAAATAGTAGTTAGGATTTTCAATATACCCTTTTAAGTCAGATGATAGCAAGAGGCTTGAAAGGATAGTAGTTTCGGCATCTTCATTAAATGGCACTTTGCTTTCATCAATAACAGACAATGAAAAGCTACCTGTTACCGGCACTTCTTTATTTTTTACTGTTAAATTCATTTTAACCCTTGAGCGTGTAGGGTAAATGGCCCGGTCGGTATTTAGTGCAACATTTAGCAGGTCATTACGCTGTATAAATACGAGGCGCTCGCTGATAGGGTCGCCTTCGGATGTTAACAATGAAAATTGCAAGATGCCGGTTGGAAATTTACTTTTCGGGATCGACGCGCTGTAAACAAGGCTTTGTAGCGATGTTTGAGCAGCATAATAAACAGCACCACCGCTTTGAGCAACAATATAAAACCGTGTGTTGGCAAATTTTTGTAAGAAATCGGGATTTGAAGCCAGTTTAATTACCACCGTATCGGGATTGTTATTATTAACAGAAAGGTAAATGCCCTCATCAAGTACACGCGGTAAATCATACGTGCTTTGAGTACCATCAGGGAATGTTACGTTGGCTTTATAGCTTTTACCTGATTCAGGCTGGAAAATGAACATACCCATACCCAGGTGCTGCGATGAAAATTGTGCTACTTCCTTATTTGTTTCATCAACAACAGTGCCTTTAATATCAACCCCCAAACCATTGGAGTTAATAGCTTTAAAGGCAACCCGGGTGCGAATACCACTTAGCATATTTCCACCTTCCGGAAAAAATTGTACATCTTTTGGTTTGGATGCAGTTTTTAATGAAAAGTTGTTGGTTATGGTTTTTTTATAGTTGATCTCAATTTGGGTTATCAGGTCGGCAGCTTCAAATGCTCCGTGTTTGTTGCTTTGAAAGGTAATATCCAATATCCCATTGGCATCAGTTACCCCCTTACCTTTGTCGATAGTTTCATCGTCTGATTGTACTTTCCATGTTACCTTCCGGTTGCTATAAGCCATACCGTCCTGGTCTTTATAGGTTATTTTGGTGCTTATTTTTTCAACATCGTTAGTAACCGTATTAATAAATGAGACATGTGTATTTATAGGATTGTCTTTATCGGCGATGCTGCCAACAGTTATATTTTTGGTGAAGAAGTATGACTGATCAAAATTCCGCATCCAGTTGGTATAAGCCCTTATGTGGTAGTTCCCTTCAATAAATGTAAGCTGGGGCAATGCAATGCTGCCTGAAGCAGAACCGCTTACTACCGGTAAGCGTAATGATTGTACAACCGAGTCGCGGCTGTTTATCATGTCAACATATACAATTTTACTTATGGCCGATAGCTGGTGCTGTTCAAGTGTTACATATGCTTTAAACCATATAGTATCGCCAACAGCATAATAGGGCTTATCAAAATGCATGTAAACCTTTTCAGTTGGATAATTCTGCGAAAACTGGGCCGATTTTTCAATTATAGTTTTAAGCGGTATGCTATCATTTTGTGCAAAAACAGTTAATGAAACGGTGGTTAACAGGCAAACTGCAAGAACGATTTTTTTGTAGATCATCAACATCAAATAATAGATTTAATACAGTGGCTAAATATATCTATTTAAACGGACAGCGTAACCGCTTTAACATACCATTAACATATTTTTTACAATTTGGCGCTGTGATAGGGGGTCGAAGGTGTTGTCAGCATAAAAATTAAATTTATGAGGCAACTATTTGCCGCCGGTTGTCGTGATTGATATAAACAAAAATTAAAGATACAACCGTATTATTAGTAATTGAAGAATAGTTTTAGGTTTTAGAGGTTGATTTTTTTGCCGGTGGCAGGGCTTCTCCTGAAAAGTATTGGTGTGGGAACTGTACGTAGTACGGAGAAGAACTGTCCGGGCAAAAAAAAATCATTGCGAGCCGTTTGTACGGGGTTGCAATGATTTTTTTTCTTTTAAAAGAATAAATTTTTACCAGCCTGAGCCTTTTTTAGCGTTGCCGTTTTTAATGTGTCCTTCTGCTGTGGCTTTGCTCATAATTGCAGCCATTTTGTTACCTGCACTGTCTTTACCTGTTGCAATATACCTTCCTGATTTTACATCGATAACCGGATCGATCATTGGTACATTCTTGGTTTTTGTCTTCACAGAATAGGCGGTAATACCGCCGCTTGTTGGTGTTGCCATAATTAGTTTAAATTGTTTTTTAAAATTAACTCCTTGTTAAGGACAATTGTTTTAACAAACATAGCTTATTGTATTTAAGTTGTATAAGGTTTGAACCAAAAATTATTAACAAATTATAGGTAATTAACACTTTTTGGCCTGTTTGCTACCTTTAACTGCTTTTAAGCAGGATTAAGTATAAAACACATATGACATTTAAGTCGTTTATACTTTATTAGTTTAGATTTTATTAATATTGAATAATAAATTCAACTACTGGTAGTATAACATAAAAGCAGATACTAAAATGGGAAAAAGAGACTCGAGTATATTGTACCTGGTTTTGGGCATTTACTCATTAATGATAAGCTGGTATTATAATCACTCCCTTATCATACTTTTAATAACCTATATTTTTTGGCCGGTATATCTTATTTATGAATTGCTATCAGGCCATCTTTCGCACGGCATGTGGAAGCAGATACCTATGTCGTATTTTAAGTAATAAGGCCATATTATAATAGTGCCCTATTATTTAATATAGCTTCGGCAATAGCAATGTCTTCGGGAAAAGTTATTTTAATGTTTTCGTAGCTGCCTTCGGCAAGGTGGATTTTAACGCCCGAATTTTCAACCACACTGGCATCATCGGTAAATTTTTGATCGTAAGGCTGTTCGTAGGCTTTTTTTATTTGTACCGATTGAAAAGTTTGCGGGGTTTGTATCAAATAAATATCATCGCGCATCAAGCTAATAGAATGGTCGCCTATTTGCTGCCTTACCGAATCGCGGCTTTTTACCGCTGTTATGGCGTTGCCATGTTCAGCAGCATAATTGTATGAATGGTCTATAATTACGGTGCCTGTTAGTGGCCTTACAGCATCATGTATAGCAATAATAGCTTCGGTATCTGTAATGCTATCCAGTCCGTTTTTAACGGAGTGGAAACGGGTTTCGCCACCTTTTATTAATTGGTGCGGTATATTGAAGTTGTATTCGGTACATAGCTGTTGCCAATAGTTATGATAATCAGCGTGTAATACTATAATAATTTGAGGCCGGGATGTAGAGTAATAAAACATCTGAATGGTATGCATTAAAACCGGCCTGCCATTCAATAATAGAAATTGCTTGGGTATAGCAGTTTGCATCCGGGTTCCTGAGCCACCGGCAACTATTATGGCGTAATGAGATGTGAGATTTAAAATGTGAGATTTGAGGCTATGATCGCTCATGTTGATTAATTAAGTATGTGAGATTTGAATTACCTCAAATCTCACATCTAATATCTCAAATCTAAATAATAAGCATGGCATCGCCATAGCTGTAGAAGCGGTATTTTTCTTTAACAGCAACTTCGTACGCATGCATTACATGTTCGTAACCTCCAAAAGCGCATATCATCATCAACAGGGTTGATTCAGGCGTGTGGAAATTAGTGATCATGGAATTGGCTATGCTGAAATCATACGGCGGGAAAATGAACTTGCTTGTCCAGTCGTTAGCCGCCTTTAAAGTTTTATTGGCTGATACCGCCGATTCAATAGTGCGCATTGAGGTGGTACCAACAGCGCAAACGCGTTGTTTTCGTTCAATGGCGCGGTTTACAATATCAGCCTGTTTTTGCTCGATGATGAACTGCTCTGAATCCATTTTGTGTTTGGTCAGGTCCTCCACTTCAACAGGGCGGAAGGTACCTAAACCAACATGCAGGGTTACTTCGGCAAATTCAATGCCTTTAAGTTCAAGGCGTTTCATCAGCTCGCGGCTAAAATGCAGGCCTGCGGTAGGTGCCGCTACAGCGCCTTCATGCTTTGCAAAAATGGTTTGATAGCGTTCTTTATCTTCGGCAGTAGCCTTGCGTTTTATGTATTTTGGCAGCGGTGTTTCGCCAAGTATTTCCACATTGCGTCGGAATTCTTCATCAGTCCCGTCAAACAAAAAGCGGATGGTGCGGCCACGTGATGTAGTATTGTCAACAACTTCTGCAATTAACAGGTCGTCATCGCCAAAATATAATTTGTTGCCTACGCGTATTTTGCGGGCGGGGTCAACCAAAACGTCCCATAAACGCAGTTCTTTATTAAGCTCCCTTAATAAAAAAACCTCGATGGTGGCGCCTGTTTTTTCCTTGTTACCATACATACGGGCAGGGAATACTTTGGTGTTATTAAGGATCATAACATCCTTATCATCAAAGTAATCCAGTACGTCTTTAAAAATTTTGTGCTCAATTTTACCTGAATCGCGGTGTAATACCATTAAGCGTGATTCATCGCGGGTTTGCGAAGGTGTGCTGGCAATTAATGAATCGGGTAGGTTGAATTTGAATTGAGATAATTTCATGCTTATCTATATGGATTTTCAGGGCGCAAATGTACGAATAATTTTAATGATTTCACCGATTATTTTTGATGGTTACATTGATTGTTACATTCGAAAGTTATGAATAATTTACAATTGATTGGCTTGATTGTTTGCATGTCATATCAATATAAAATAAATTGTAACTTAAACCCGCCGTTAACGTCTAAAAAATATATCGGCCCAAAATCAAAAAAACAATAATCGGTGGAATCATATCTTCATCGGTGAAATCAATGTAAAGTATGATATTTTTAAAACTCTTGAGGGAAAGCTTTTTGTTCGCCTTTGATGCATTAAGGCAGAATAAGCTGCGTACCTTATTGTCATTACTGGGGGTTACTATCGGTATTTTTACCATTATAGCGGTATTCTCTGCCGTTGATACCCTGCGCAATAACTTGCGCGCGAGCGTTGATAAGTTAGGCAACAATAGCGTTTATATAGGCAAATGGCCCTGGATGGGTAGCAATGATTTCCCCTGGTGGAAATATATGCAGCGCCCTGTGCCAAAGTTGCGTGAGTTTGCTGAGCTCCAGAAAAGGATGCCCAATGCTGCCGGAATATCGTATGAAATTGCTTTTGATGGCCGTACTATAAAATACAAAAGCCATACCGTTAGCGGAACAATTATAAACGCTGTTGCACAAGACCATAATAAGGTATGGAATTTTAACCTGGCCTCGGGCAGGTATTTTACTGATATTGATTCAAGAACCGGCGCGCCCGTGGCCGTTATAGGCTATGATATTGCTGATAATCTTTTCCCCGATGGCTCAGCAGTGGGTAAACAAATAAAAGTGATGGGGCATAACATTACCATTATTGGTGTATTTACAAAAGAAGGTAACGATATGCTGGGCAACAGCGACGATAAGAATGTTTTACTTCCTATAAATTTTGTAAAGAATATTATTGACGTACAAAGCGACAACTACCAGCCGCAAATAGTTGTACGCGGCGCGAAGGGGGTAAGTGTTGAAGAAGTACAAAGCCAACTAAAACAACTAATGCGTTCTATAAGGCGTTTAAGGCCGAATGAAGATGATAATTTCGAACTAAACAACAGCACCATAGTCTCAAATGGTTTAGACCAGCTATTTGGCATAGTTGATATTGCCGGCGCTATAATAGGAGGGTTCTCGATATTGGTAGGTGGTTTTGGGATCGCAAATATCATGTTCGTGTCGGTAAAAGAACGCACCAATATTATCGGGATACAAAAATCATTAGGTGCTAAAAACTATTTTATTTTACTTCAATTTCTTATAGAATCAATAGTACTTTGTTTAATGGGGGGGGTGATAGGTCTTTTTATGGTGCTCTTAGGAACACTTGCGGTTGAGGCGGCAGCGGACATAAAAATTGTGCTGGATACCAGTAATATTATATGGGGCATCGGGATATCTGTTGGTATTGGTTTGATTTCAGGTATTATCCCCGCATACTTTGCTTCAAGACTTAACCCGGTTGAGGCCATACGCTCAAACTAATCGGATTTTTAATATAATTTCTGTTGCCAATACATTAACAAATTGTTAAATGTGCTGCGATTTATATTAAACTGGCTAAATTTTTACAATTGTAATGCCGCAAGCGGGTGTTTAATAAGGCAGATTTACTACATTTGTGCCTTACAAATATTTCTATGTCGGAAACAGCTCAATTAAAGATTGGCGATAAAACCTATGATCTTCCTGTTATAGAGGGTACCGAAGGTGAGAAAGCCATTGATATATCGAAACTAAGAGAACAAACCGGTTACGTAACGCTTGATATTGGTTATAAAAATACCGGTGCTACACAAAGTGCCATCACTTTCCTCGATGGTGAACAAGGCATACTTAAATACCGTGGTTATCCTATTGAACAACTGGCCGCAAAATCAGGCTTTATTGAAGTTGCTTACCTGCTGATCTATGGCGAACTGCCAACTGCCGAACAACTTAAATCTTTCAACTACGAATTGAGCCACCATACCCTGGTGCACGAGGACATGAAGAAGTTTTTTGATGGCTTCCCCTCAAAATCGCACCCGATGGGGCAGTTAAGCTCATTGGTTTGCTCGCTGTCCGCTTTTTATCCTGAATCGCTTAAGCAGAACCAGACACCCGAAGAACTTAACCTGAGCATCATCAAGGTGCTGGCAAAAATGCCTACCATAGTTTCATGGATATATAAAAAATCGTTAGGCCATCCTGTAATCTATCCGCAAAACAGGTACGACTATGTAACTAACTTCCTTCACATGACCTTCGGCCAACGTACCGAAAGTGTTGAAATAGACCCGGTTATCGTCAGCGCCATGAATACCTTGTTAATACTGCATGCCGATCATGAGCAAAACTGCTCCACATCAACCGTGCGTATTGTAGGTTCATCGGCATCAAATATTTATGCTTCAGTATCAGCTGGTATATCGGCACTCTGGGGCCCGCTACATGGCGGCGCTAATCAGGAAGTGATAGAGATGTTGCAAAAAATACAGGAAGATGGCGGCGATACCGATAAATGGATAGCCAAAGCGAAGGATAAGAACGATCCTTTCCGCTTAATGGGCTTTGGCCACCGTGTGTATAAGAATTTCGATCCACGCGCCAGGATCATAAAAAAGGCCTGCGACGATATACTGGATAAATTAGGTATTGACGACGAGGTGCTTGAAATAGCCAAAAAGTTGGAAGAAGTGGCGTTGAAAGACCCTTACTTTATCGAGCGTAAATTATACCCTAACGTCGATTTTTACTCAGGTATCATTTACCGGGCTTTGGGGTTCCCAACGGATATGTTTACTGTATTGTTTGCCCTTGGCCGTTTGCCGGGATGGATAGCGCAGTGGAAGGAAATGAAGGTGAATAAAGAGCCTATTGGCCGGCCACGCCAGATATATACCGGGGCCACTAACCGGGATTATGTAGATATAAAGGATAGATAATATCCCCGATTATAAGGCCCCGTTTACCGGGGCTTTTTTGTATACTTAAAAATGAAAAAGAAGCTATTTTTAACCGCTTGCCTTGTACTCAGCTGCACTTTATTGTTTGCGCAGGTTAAGGTTACGTTTAAAACCGGAGGGCTGCCGCCATCCAAAATACCTGTTAAAAATATTTTCCTGGCTGGTGATTTTAACAACTGGAACCCGGCGGATACGAACTGGATGCTGACAGCCAATGGGGTAGGTGCTTATACCATCACAAAAGATATCCCGGCAGGAAAATATAGTTTTAAGCTTACAAATGGCGGTTGGGAAAAGGTGGAATGTGCCACTAACGGACAGGACATTGATAACCGCGATGTGAACCTTACACACGATACTACAATTATTATGAATGTACAAAGCTGGAAAGACGACCATCCGGTAGTAGCTAAAAAACATACCGTCAGTACTAATGTACATATTATCAGCGAAAATTTTGATATGCCGCAGTTGGGCCGGCAGCGCCGTATATGGATATACCTGCCTGTTGATTATGCCACATCGAACAAAAAATACCCGGTAATTTATATGCACGACGGGCAAAACCTGTTTGATGAATACACATCAGGCTATGGCGAATGGGGTATTGACGAACTCATGGATAAGGTGCCTGTTCAAAAGCAATGCATTGTAGTGGGCATTGACCATGGTGGCGATTATCGCATAACCGAATACGACCCCTACGATTCAAAATATGGCAAGGGCAGGGGCAATGATTATGTTGATTTTTTGGTAAAGACCTTGAAGCCATATATTGATAAAAATTATCGTACTGAAAACGATGCGAAGCATACTACGGTTGCAGGCAGCTCAATGGGTGGGTTAATATCGATGTATGCCATATTTAAATATCCTGATGTTTTTGGTAATGCCGGGATATTTTCGCCCTCTTTTTGGATAGCGCCGCAGATATATGAGTACGTTTCGCAAAAGAATTTTAAAGCGCATAACCGCTTTTATTTTGTTTGCGGTGATAGTGAAAGCGACAGCATGGCGGTAGATATGCAAAAAATGGCAGACATTCTACATCATAAAGGCGTGAACCCAAACGATGCGCCGACCACAATTATACCCGGCGCAAAGCACAATGAAAAACAATGGAACGGGGACTTCCCGGCATTTTATAACTGGCTTTTAGCGGGCTTTTAATATATATCATAAACTATTAGTTTATTGCAATACAAATACCACCAATATGAACGAAGAGAAGGAAATTAAACAAGATGAAGCAAATATAAACCAGGCTAAAAAAATAGCCGAAGTACAAGGGCCTGTAAAATCGGGACTTAAAACAAAACAAGCCATAGTTGAAAACTGGCTGCCCCGTTATACAGGCAGGCCGCTTGAAGATTTTGGTAAATACATTATACTTACCAATTTCTCTAAATACATACAATTATTTTCGCAATGGCATGATGACGCGCAAATACTCGGTTTGGATAAGCCTATGCAAAGTGTAACTGCGGACGGCATCACTATTATAAATTTTGGGATGGGTAGTTCAGTTGCGGCAACGGTGATGGATCTGCTAACTGCGATAAACCCTAAGGCAGTAATATTTTTAGGTAAATGCGGAAGTTTGAAAAAGAAAATCAATGTAGGCGACCTGATATTGCCGATAGCCGGTATAAGAGGTGAAGGGACATCCAACGATTATATGCCGGCTGAAGTACCTGCGTTGCCGGCTTTCGCCCTGCAAAAGGCTATATCAACCACTATACGCGACTTTAAACGCGATTACTGGACTGGAACTTGCTATACCACCAACCGCCGCGTATGGGAGCATGATAAGGTATTTAAACGCCTGCTAAAAAGACTCCGCGCCACAGCAGTAGATATGGAAACCGCCACCATATTTGTAACCGGCTTTGCCAATAAGATACCTTCCGGTGCTTTACTATTGGTATCTGATCAGCCGATGATACCTGAAGGTGTTAAAACAGCCGAGAGCGATTCGAAAATAACCGAGCAGTATGTGGAAACCCATTTACACATTGGTATTGAATCATTGAAGCAACTTATTAATAATGGCCTTACGGTAAGGCATTTGAAATTTTGAGTTTAAAAATTGGTGGAAATTTTACGGATAAAAGAGGTTTTTGCCTAAAATATGTGGGTTTAGAACGCTATTTTTGCCCTAACACTGAATAATACGCTAATATGTGGTATAATAATATATTGGAAACCGTTGGCCATACGCCAATGGTAAAATTGAACAAGGTAACCAAGGATATCCCGGCTACGGTTTTGGCTAAAATTGAAACCACCAACCCGGGAAACTCGATAAAAGACCGTATGGCTCTTAAAATGATCGAGGACGCTGAGAAAAGCGGGAAGTTAAAACCGGGCGGAACCATTATTGAAGGTACATCGGGTAATACCGGCATGGGCCTGGCTATTGCAGCTGTTATAAAAGGCTATAAATGTATCTTTACCAGCACCGACAAACAATCGAAAGAAAAATTCGATGCCTTACGTGCCTTTGGTGCCGAGGTAATTGTTTGCCCTACCAATGTTGAGCCGGAAGACCCGCGTTCCTATTATTCCGTTTCGTCGAGGCTTGAGCGTGAAGTACCTAATTCGTGGAAGCCTAACCAGTACGATAACCTTTCTAACTCGCAGGCGCATTATGAATCAACAGGCCCCGAAATATGGGAGCAAACCGAAGGTAAGATAACCCATTTGGTGGCTGGCGTAGGTACGGGCGGTACTATATCGGGTATCGCGCGATATTTAAAAGAGCAAAACCCTGCTATCAAAGTATTAGGCATTGATACTTATGGTTCGGTGTTTAAGAAATATAAGGAAACCGGAGAATTTGATAAAAACGAGATATACCCTTACATAACCGAAGGCATAGGCGAGGACTTTTTACCGGCTAACGTTGATTTTAGCCTGATAGACCATTTTGAAAAGGTAACGGATATGGATGCCGCCCTCATGACCCGCGAGATAGCCCGGAAAGAAGGGATCTTCGCTGGAAATTCTACAGGCTCGGCAATAGCAGGGGTTTTACAGATGAAGGATATGTTTAAAGAAGGCGATGTAGTGGTGGTAATATTCCCCGACCACGGTACACGTTATTTAGGCAAAATGTATAACGATGACTGGCTCCGCGACCGTGGATTTTTGAAGGATGGTAAGCTTACCGCGCATGACATTATACAGAAAAAAGAATCGCAGGAAATTATCACTATCGATTGCGAAAAAACAGTGCTGGAAGCTATCAATACCATCAAATCATTGAATATTTCGCAAATACCGGTTACCCAGGCGGGTATGGTAATAGGCAAAATCACCGAAAGCGATATTTTGGATGCCCTGCTCGAAAATCCTTCATTGAAATCTCAGCCCATAAAAAACATTACTACTGCGCCGTTCCCGTTTGTCGACCTGAATACGTCTATCGATAAAATATCGGCCATGATAAATAAAGACAATATAGCTGTGCTGGTTGAAGATAACGGGCAGATAGAGATCATTACGCAGTATGATATTATTAATGCGATATCGGCGTAATTTGAAGCTTTGTTGATTTGAAGCTTTGAAAATTAAGGTGTTGGATGAAGGAACCGACACCTTTTTTTGTTTGATAATTTTAGTCAAACGTTTGCATAATAATATTGAATAATTATTTATTAGGTTTGAGTAAACCAATTAAGCCATGATCAAAAAATTACAGGTATTACTATTGCTGCTATTTTTAGCCTCGCCGTCATTGTTCGCCCAAAAGAAAATGATAGGTAACGAAACAGACGCCCAAAAGGAAAAGCGTATGGAATGGTGGAAGGATGCGCGGTTCGGCATGTTTATTCACTGGGGGTTGTATTCAGAAGGCGCAAGGCACGAATGGCTGAAGCATAATGAAGCCATGACGAATGAGCAGTACCAAAAGTACTTTGACAATTTTGATCCCGACCAGTTCGACCCTAATAAATGGGCGAGGGCGGCTAAAGCGGCAGGTATGAAATACGCTGTGCTAACCACCAAGCACCATGAGGGTTTTTGTTTGTTCGATTCAAAATACACCGATTATAAAGCAACAAATACCCAGGCCAAACGCGACCTGGTGCGCGAATATGTGAACGCTTTCAGAGCACAGGGCTTGAAAGTGGGCTTTTATTATTCCTTGCTCGACTGGCACCATCCCGATTATACGATGGATAATGTGCACCCTTTGACACAAAAAGATACAAGTAAAGCAAATTATGCCCGCTTAAATAAAGGCCGCGACATGGCTAAATACCGCCAGTATATGCGTAACCAGATAACAGAATTGTTAACAAATTATGGCAAAATTGATGTGATCTGGCTCGACTGGTCGTGGAGCAAGGAAGACCAGGAAAAGGGTGTAGGTAAAGGCCCGAAAGATTGGGGTTCAGTTGAATTAATAAAATTGATACGGAAATTACAGCCCGGCATTATTGTAAATAACCGTCTTGGACTTACCGATTATAAAGATGGCGGAGATTTTGAAACCCCCGAGCAGGTGAGCACAAAAGAACTTATACCATACAGGGGCAGAACATGGGAAACCTGCCAAACATTCTCCGGTTCATGGGGATATTACCGTGATGAGAATACATGGAAAACACACCGCCAACTGCTCGACCTGCTGATCACTTCGGTAGCTAATGGCGGCAACCTGATATTGAACGTTGGCCCAACCGCCCGTGGCGAATTTGATTATCGTGCAACACGCGCTTTGGATAGCCTGGCTTACTGGATGCACGCCAACAGCCGTTCGATATATAATTGTACCTATGCACCTGATAGCTTTAAAGTACCCGAAGGCACTAAACTAACTCTTAATAAAACAACTAAACGGTTATATGTACACCTGTTTGATTATCCCGATGGCAAATTGGTTTTGCACGGCTACAAAGGCAAAATAAGGTATGCGCAATTTTTGAACGATGCCTCGGAGTTATTATACAAAACCTCGGGCGATGACGTGGTAGTTACCTTACCTGCCAAAAAACCGCCGTATGACATACCGGTTGTGGAATTGATGCTGAAATAATTATAAATAGTAAGCAGTCTGAAAAGCGATATAATTTAATATTGCCGTTGGCTTTAGCCAACGGAGTTAATGAATATCTATATAAGGCTTTAGCCAAATTATACGTAACTGTACCTTTGGCTAAAGCCTTAATCCTAAATATTAAGATTCCGTTGACTGAAGTCAACGGCAATAAATTTTAACTGTTGGTAACCTCTGTATCTTCTTTTTAAAGCAGGCTCTAAAAATTGCCTAATAACCATCAACTCTTCTCACATATTCCTTTTTATAGAAGGTATTTAAAATAGGCTTTGGATGCGTGAACAGGTAAACGCCTGTGCCAACCTCACGGGCTAATGGGTTGGTGATGCTGCCTGTTTTTCTGGTGCTTTCAATCATCGGACTTATTTTCTCAGCATTTTTACCATCATTGTCATCAATGAAGATCACATATTGGGCATCGCCTATGTCCGGTGGCGCCCACAGGCCAAAACTACTATCAAGGCTGATGATCTCGGGTAAATTATATTGTTTTCCGTAGTGATGTACAGCCCCGGCTTCGCCATAGTTATCGGCAATTATGATAGTGTGTTTTTGTTGATCTGGTGTTAATGAATTGTAGGTATTGGCAACTATTTTACTTAGTTCGTCCCAACCGAGCATATCGCCATAATCCTGTGTTGTGGGGTGGAGTTTATGGTCTTCCCAGGTAGCCGCGAAATTAAACGCCGGCAAGTGTGCCTGCGAATACCTGAAAAACCCAAGGGTTTGATCTAACGGCAACACCGGTAACAGCATAGGTAATAATGGAATATTTGGAACGGTAAGTAAAATAATAACCAATGCCCTTAAAACATAGCTGCTTTTTATCCATCGTTCAAAGCCAAATCCGCCTGCGGCAAATAACATGGGATAGGCGCCAAACAAGTAATAACTTTTGCCGCTCATTTCCAACAAAAAAATGAATATGATTATATAGGCAAATGCCAGGAACTGGTATTTGCGCAACTTGAAGGAAAATATCAGGAAGAAAAATCCCGTAAGCCACAAAAATAACGCGATGCCATTTACCAGTATTTGTTCATTGATAAAATCGGAGGGTTTAATATAGTTGAGCTGTGTTTCGCGCAATGTTTTCATGTGCGTAACTATAGGCAAATGATGATTGAACTGCCAGAATATATTAGGTAAGAACAACAATATGGCAACGGCAGCAGCACCTAATATGTGCTTGTTAAATAGTATACGGCGTTGCTTGGTTATCAATAAGCCAATAATTAACGCGAAGGCAAAAAATGCCATGGTGTATTTGGTGAGCAGCCCCAGGCCAACGGCTATCCCAATAAAATACAGGTATTTAACTGATGAGGTGTTGATATATTTTATGATGAGATATACAGTCAATACCCACCACAATTGGTCGAACACCACAGGCTGCAGCAAATAATCGCTTGCCATAAATGCAGGCGAGAATATCATGGCCAGGCAAGCGAGCGTAATAGCGAACTTGCGGCCTCCAAATTCAACAGTTATTAAACCGGTGAACCAGATAATGAACCCTGCGGCAATTGTGCAAAATATACGCGCGGCAAAAATGGAGTTGCCAAATAAGAAGGAACTAAGCTTGGCTATTACAGCAACTACAGGTGGTACTTCCTTAAATCCCCAATCCAAATGGTCGCCGAGTGCCAGGTGCAGAAGCTCATCCCGCTGAAAGCCGAAATGCGGCATAGCAAACAGGTTCAAAACAACCTTAATGGCAACAAAAATCAGTATAAAGCCCGTATAGGTTGATCTTCGGTTTTGGTACATGGATGAAATTAAGGGTTTCTACTAAGATAGTGATTTGAATTATATTCTCACTATATCAGCCCCTAACGCCCTTAATCTCTCATCAATATGCTGATAACCGCGTTCAATTTGCTCAATATTATATATAGTTGATTTCCCTTGTGCCGATAAAGCAGCTATCAACAAAGATACTCCGGCCCGAATATCAGGCGATGTCATAGATATACCCCGCAATTGCACCTGCTTATCCAAGCCGATAACTGTGGCGCGGTGCGGGTCGCAAAGGATGATCTGAGCGCCCATATCCAGCAGTTTATCTACGAAGAACAGGCGGCTTTCAAACATTTTCTGGTGTATAAGTACCGAGCCTTTAGCTTGTATGGCAACAACCAATACAATGCTCAATAGGTCAGGGGTAAAGCCTGGCCATGGCGCATCGGCAATGGTCATGATGGAACCATCAATGAAAGTTTCTATTTCATAATGTTCCTGCGCCGGAATGTAGATATCATCTCCTCTTAACTCCAATTGTATCCCCAAACGGCGAAATACATCGGGTATCATACCCAGTTCTTTGTATTTCACATCTTTTATGGTGATCTCTGAGCCTGTCATGGCAGCAAGCCCTATGAATGAGCCGATCTCGATCATGTCAGGCAGCATACGGTGTTTAGTTCCGCCTAAATATTTTACGCCCTCAATAGTCAATAAATTCGAGCCTATACCACTTATTTTGGCGCCCATGCTGTTAAGCATCTTGCATAATTGCTGTAAATAAGGTTCGCAGGCGGCGTTGTATATGGTAGTTACACCTTCGGCTAAAACGGCGGCCATTACAATATTTGCAGTGCCGGTAACCGATGCTTCATCCAGTAGCATATAAGTGCCTTTCAGATTACTGGCATCAACGTTAAAAAAACCATTTTCAGGGTTGTAATCAAAACGTGCCCCTAATTTTTCAAAGCCTAAAAAGTGAGTATCCAACCTGCGGCGGCCAATTTTATCGCCTCCGGGTTTAGGTATCGATGCCTTTCCAAATCGGGCCAACAATGGGCCGACTATCATTATCGACCCACGCAAGCCACCGCCTTTTGTTTTAAAAGCATCGGAAGTAAAAAAATCCTGGTCGATGTTTTTGGCCTCGAAACTGTAGGTATCAGGTGCAAGGCGTTCAACGGTTACGCCCATGTCGCCCAAAAGCTCGATGAGTTTATTTACGTCCTTTATATCGGGTATATTACTGATGGTAACTTTCTCTGGTGTTAACAATACTGCCGAAAGTACCTGTAAAGCTTCGTTTTTTGCACCCTGAGGGGTTATTTCGCCTTTTAAAGGCTTGCCACCAATTATTTGAAAGGCGTTATTCATGATAGTTCATAGTTAATGGTTCGTAGTTCATAGCCAGATCAATAGTTGATAAGTTCATGTTGGAACAAAAACCAACTATATTACCTGCTGTTGCAAAGATTAAAAATAATCCCCGACTTACCATGAACTATGAACCAACAACTATAAACTAATTAGTACTTGCGTGTGCCACCATTGTTACGGTTGCGGTTGTTTTGGTTGTTGTTATTGCGTTGGTTATTGTTAGTACGACCACCACCACCGCCGCCACGATTATTTTGGTTATTGCGGCCACGGTTATTATTATTGTTGTTGTTTTGTGGTGCAGGGCGGTATTCAACACGGTTAAGATTGATGGTTTCATCGGCCTTTAACTCACCGCCCGACATGGCATACAAGTCAGCCAGGATGCTTTCGTCAGTAACTGAGTCCTTGTTCCATTGTACATAAGCCATTTTCATAAAATTGGCTATGGATTGGACCATATATTTTTTACGTTCGGGTTCCTCAATACTCTTGGCTTTTTCCATCATCAGCTCAATGGTTTTGCCATAGTGCTTGTATTTTATACGCTGATGCGGGTACCTCAATGGCTGAGGTTTAAGGTGTATCGCTTCGGGCGAGGGCTTGGGATATGGAGCATCCACATCTATTTGGAAATCAGATATAATATGCAGGTGATCCCAAAGTTTATGTTTAAAATCGGCAACATCGCGCAGGTGTGGGTTCAGGAAACCCATCAGGTCGATAACTACCTGGGCGTAACGGTTACGTTCTTCTTTTGTGGGTAGCGCAACAATGTATTTAACCATGTTTTGCACGTTGCGGCCATATTCAGACAGGATAAGCTTGTTCCTGGTTGAATTATAATCAAAATTTTCAGGCTTATTTTCTAATGCCATGTTATTGTATTTTTATGAAGTTTTAAAATTAGCTCCGAAGAATTCTTTCCCTTGTTGTTGATGGGGCAGGCGCTAAAGTTGATATGCTGTTGAGAAGCAGTACAAATGTAAGAATAAATTATTGAATTATTTGATAGTTAGGTTTATAATCATTTTTAATGAAACAACCAGGAGTATTATTTGCTTAAATTAGCAATACACTTTATGGCAGAACAATTGATCATTACCAAAATAGACATTTACCGGTTCAGCATTCCGATGGTGCCCTTTACCATAGCTACGGGTACCATGAACTATGCACAAAATGTGTTTATCCGTGTGCATATTGATGGCGGCTTTTATGGCGTTGGCGAGTGCTCAGCGTTCCCGATGATAGTGGGTGAAACGCAAGATACCTGCCTGATAATGGCACGTGAGTTTGCGAAATTATGGAAAGGCAAGGATGCCCTGGATATTGTTGCCCGCTTACAACAATTGAATGATTTTACTGCCCGTAATACTACCATAAAAAGTGCTTTTGATATGGCACTATATGATGTAGCCGCCAAGAATGCAGGTGTACCGCTTTACAAATTTTTAGGTGGAAACCGGAGGCCGGTAGGAACTGATATTACCATCGGCATTGGGGAACCGGAAGTTATGGCCGATAAGGCGCTGGAATTTAAGGAATTGGGTGCGCATATTTTAAAAGTAAAATTAGGCAAAGGTGCAGTAGAAGATGTGGAACGAATAAAACAAATACGCTACACGGTTGGCGATGATATGAGGATAAGAATTGATGCCAACCAGGGCTGGAGTTTTGACGCGGCAGTTTTCGCGCTGCAAAGCATGGGTGAATATGATATTGAGTTTTGTGAACAACCCATGCGTACCTGGCATGATGACCGCCTGCCTGAATTAATGCAATTATCGCCTGTGAAAATAATGGCCGATGAGAGCGTTTATGACCATTATGATGCACGCAAACAGCTTAATACTCACAGTTGCCATTATATAAATATAAAACTGGCAAAATCAGGCGGGTTGTTCGAGGCAAAAAAGATACATGATGTGGCGGCTGAATATAACATACCCTGTATGATGGGCGGTATGCTCGAGAGCCGCATTGCATTAAGCGCGAAACTTCATTTTGTGTACGCCAGCCCTAACATCCGATTTTATGATATGGATACCTGTATGCTGGGGCATAAAGTTGACCCATGTGTTGGCGGTGTTAATTATGACGGATATTTATTAAATATTGATGATACGATTGGAATTGGTGCGGATGCGGATGAAGCTTTTTTGAAAGACTGTGAACATTTTATTGTTTAGTTCATTGGTATTATAGATGCATAAAAACAAACTTCCGAAGTTTTTAAAACTTCGGAAGTGAATGTTTGGTGGTTATTCCGCGCTCAGTTCTGCAAAGTATTTGTGAAACAAAGGGATAGTTTCTATGCCTTTGTAATAATTATAGATGTCGTATTTTTCGTTTGGCGAATGCAGGGCGTCGCTATCTAAACCAAAGCCCATCAATACGGTTTTTAGTCCTAATTCAGCCTCAAATAACGCAACGATCGGTATGCTGCCGCCGCCGCGTGTTGGGATAGGCTCTTTACCGAATGATTCGGTTATGGCTTTTTGTGCTGCTTTGTAGGCAGTGCTATCAGTTGGGGTCACTGCAGGCTCGCCGCCATGGTGAGGGGTTACCTTTATTTTTACAGATGCCGGTGCAATGCGCTCAAAATGTTTCGTGAACATTTCTGTTATTTCATCTGATGTTTGGTTAGGTACCAAACGCATGGAAATTTTAGCATGAGCTTTTGAAGGCAGTACGGTTTTAGCACCTTCGCCAATATAGCCTCCCCAAATACCGTTTACCTCAAGGGTAGGGCGGGTGCCTGTGCGTTCAAATGTGCTATATCCCTTTTCGCCCCATAGTTCGGTTACATCGAGGTCCTTTTTGTATTCGGCCTCATCATAAGGGGCTGAGTTTAATGCTTTCTTTTCATTAGGTGTCAATTCAACCACTTTATCGTAAAAGCCAGGTATAGTTATGTGGTTATTCTCGTCGTGCATCGAAGCTATCATTTTTGCAAGTATGGTTGCCGGGTTAGCTACTGCACCGCCATATACACCGGAATGCAGGTCGCGATTAGGGCCGGTTACTTCAACTTCCAGATAGGAGAGGCCGCGCAAGCCGGTTTCTAACGACGGGTGCTCCATACTGATCATTGATGTATCAGAAATAAGCACCACATCGGCTTTCAGGCGGTTTTTATTTTCTTTAACAAAAATCCCAAGATTGTTTGAGCCTACTTCTTCCTCACCCTCAATCATAAACTTAATATTGCAAGGCAACGTGTTGGTTTGCATCATCAGTTCAAAAGCCTTTACGTGCATATAAAACTGCCCTTTATCATCGCAAGCACCACGGGCATATATTTTACCATCGCGGATCGTGGGCTCAAACGGCGGTGTTTTCCATAATTCGAGCGGATCGGCAGGCTGCACATCATAGTGGCCATATACTAATACAGTAGGTTTTGAAGCATCAATTATTTTTTCGCCGTATACAATAGGGTAGCCGGCAGTTTGGCAAACCTCAACATTATCGGCACCAGCATCCTTTAATTTTTGGGCCACATATTCGGCTGTTTTTAACACAGCAGGTTTATAAGCAGGGTCGGCGCTTACTGAGGGAAAGCGCAACAATTCAAAAAGTTCATCTAACAAACGTTGTTTGTTTTGTTCTACATATTGTTTTATGATTTGCATAATTGGTCAATTTGGAACAAATATACTTTATGTTTTTAATTGGACTTGAAAAATTGATAGTAAATGAAGTTAACAACCGAGTGGTAGCTTAAAAGAAATTAGGCGTATGTGATAATATTAAATGAAAAAGAGCCATGCAATGCATAGCTCTTTCTATATAATTTAGTTAAACAAATCCTTACACTATAAGGAAAAGATATTAGGTATAAGCAACCTGGAAGTTATTATTACCGATGCCTTTTTTATTGCAATTAGCAAGCAAATCCGTCAGCGTTACCAATATCTTTTTTATCACGGTTTACAGCAAATCCGTCAGCGTTGCCAATATCTTTTTTGTCGCGGTTTACAGCAAATCCGTCAGCGTTGCCAATATCTTTTTTGTCGCGGTTTACAGCAAATCCGTCAGCGTTACCAATATCTTTTTTGTCGCGGTTTACAGCAAATCCATCAGCGTTGCCAATATCTTTTTTATCGCGGTTAACGGCAAATCCGTCAGCGTTACCAATGTCTTTTTTATCGCGGTTAACGGCAAATCCGTCAGCGTTACCAATATCTTTTTTATCGCGGTTAACAGCAAATCCGTCAGCGTTGCCAATGTCTTTTTTATCACGGTTTACAGCAAAGCCATCAGCATTGCCAATATCTTTTTTATCACGGTTTACAGCAAATCCGTCAGCGTTACCAATATCTTTTTTATCGCGGTTTACAGCAAAGCCATCAGCGTTGCCAATATCTTTTTTATCACGGTTAACAGCAAATCCGTCAGCGTTGCCAATATCTTTTTTGTCGCGGTTTACAGCTGTAAAAGCTGCAGCATGTGTGCTGCTGATGTAAGATGCTGTGATGCCTGTTGTAAAAATTAATGCCGTTGCTACTAATACCTTTTTCATTTTATTCGTGTGTTATATATTTTATGGGTTTGTTTAATTTTTTTTATTTTTTTCAATTGGCCGTAACCTTTATTTTTTTTTTGCGTATAAAACCTCAATCAGCACTCGCCAGGTTTTTACTTACCGATGCTGTTGACAAACATTGCGTAGCAATAACAGGCTGTGTGCTTTTACTCACATTTGTTGTTTGTGATGATAGTGCACCTGTTATTAATAATAGTGCTGCTGCTGCGATGATTACTTTTTTCATTATGTTATAATTTTATTAATAGTTTATTTAACTGCATGGCTTAAAATAAGTATCCTTAAATATCGCCCCTTTTGCGAGGTTTTTCCTCATATTGCCACGTTGTGTGCAATAGTTTCCTCGCTTTGTCTTTTAATTACTCAACTTTTAGAGTGATAAGAGACCCTTTTTGCGTTAATCTACAGTATAAATAACCTACTAATTCAATTTTTTATACTAAGACGCTGTGCTCTTAGTACAAAAACCTTACCACAATTTTCCAAAGCATTCCTTGATAATAGATGAATTAAGTGGACAATTATGGTAATTTTAATACTAAGGTAGGCATATTTTATTAATACGCAAACTTTTTCCACATTTTGCCTAAATATTTTTTCTGTTTTAGCGCATTTTTTCCCTGAAAATTTATTTTTGTTAATTTATATGTCTGATTATAAGTTATTTATGAAATAAAAAATTGTTTTATTTATTTTTAAAGAAATGTCAACAAGAAATAATTGGAGAAGCAGTTTTTGAATATTGGTTGAATATTATGGTATATTGGTATGTTTTTCAAACCTTCGTTAACAACTAACCGTATAACTCGTTAGATGAAAAGAATCTTATTAGCCTTATTCTTCTTAGTGCTTGCTTTTACTGGTTATGCTAACGGGATAAATGATATCTCGAAGGATGATACCAGTGAGGTAAAGGCGCTTAATAAGGAGGCCCTTAAAAACAGGCTAATAGACCCCGCCCAGGCTATAACCATGGCTAATAAAGCTTTAGATATGGCCCAAAAGTTAAACTATAATAAAGGCATAGCTGAGGCATACCGGGTAAGAGGGTTGGGGCAATACTATTCAAATATGCTTATTGAATCGATAAACAGCTATCTGAATGCCTTAAGCTATTACCAGAAATGTAAAGATGAACGTGGGGTGGCCAAAATTTATAATAACATAGGTAATTTGTACCGTGATAACGACTATGACAGGTCGAGAGAATTTTTCGATAAGGCAATGGAAATAGCCGACAGATTAAAGGATCCATCGTTGATTGCCACTGTTAGTTTTAGCTATGGTAACTTTTATTACCGGAAAAATAGTTTCAACAAGGCTTTAAGCTATTACGACAGAAGCTTAAAGGCATTTATAGTACTAAAGGATTCGGTAGATATCATACAGTGCTTGCAGAATAAAGGGGTTATTTATTTTAATCTGCGCCAAATGGACCTGGCGGAACAATTTTTATTGCAAGCGGCAAAAGATGCTAAAGAGCGGGACCTAAATGAAACAGTCGCCAGTATTGACCTTACGCTTGCCCTGGTGTATGTAAATACCAATAAGTTTGCTGAAGCTGAAAAAATAATTGCAGAAGGGATAGCCTTTTCACAGATATTGAAAGACGATAAGCTTGAGCATGATTTTAAATATACCAATTATCAGCTGGAGCTCAAGCGTAAAAACTTTGCAGGAGCCGTAAAATACCTTAGCGAAGTTTACACTAAGGATAGCCTCGAAAAAAAAACGCAATTATCAGCACAAATAATGTTGTTTGAGGAAAAGAAGAAGCGCGAAGACCAGGAAAAAGAAAACGAACTTACCGAAAAGGAAAATCAATATGAGCGTGTAAGGTTTTGGGGTGTAACCAGCGTAGCCGGCTTATTACTTGTTGTGGTTGGCCTGCTTGTGAGCAATGTAAAAAGCAAGGCAAAAACCAACGCACAGCTTACTGAACTTAACGCTGAGGTATCGAGACAAAAAGATAACCTTGACCGTGTTAACCATCATTTGGAAGAAATAATTGACGAAAGAACCAAAGATCTTCAGATCAAAAACAGGAAACTTTCGGATTACTCATCATACCTGTCGCACCAGATACGCGGGCCTATTGCTACCCTTAAGGGTTTAATGAACCTTGAAAAAGAAGGCCTTGTTGATAATCAGGAGTGTATTAATATGATGGGTAAGTGCGTGTCGGAAATTGATGAGAAAATAATTGAAATGAGCGATATGATGCATGATACTAAAGTGAACCGCTAAATTCCTCCCATAAATCCCGGGCTCTTTATATATTCACGCTTGATTTACAATAGGTATAATTCTTATTATGCCTTATAAAGGCCAGTTAGCATGTATCTGCGCTTCAATCAGGCCTAAATACATACAGTACCATGATATCATATGTAATATAAGCAACTCACGGTGTTGCTTATAACCGCGGGTTTCAAAGGCCAGGGTTTTCTTGCCTGCTGTTACAAAAAAACTAACTTCGCCTTTACTTGGTTTAAACTTTGATTTTAATGCATCAAACACCCTTACCTTTAATTTTGTCTTAGGATCATGGATGGTGCTGTCTTTTAAAACATCGTCGGTTGATATGGATAACAGATAGTTTGACATAAGTATAGTTTATTGGTATACACGGTGTATTACAATTTTTACTCCAAACAGGACAATAACCTTGATGGTAAATTATTTATGTACCAGGCATTAAAAAAATTAACCCTCGTTTTAATAAATTAAACGAGGGCGTAATTTTAATTGAAAACCTAAAAAAAACTATAGTACTAAAGTGTCGTGTTTTGTAAACAAGGTGTTAAACAGCTACAGTGGTCTTGTTTCGCAGTTCTTCATAAAGTAATATTACTTTGCGCTGCAGGCTGGCTATTTCATTCTCGCGGTCAATCAGTTTTTTCTGGGCTATGCTTAAATGTGATGGCTCATGCTCAGCTTCCTTAATATCCATAGCCAGTAAATAAACTACGCTAACTTCAAAAACATTAGCGATCTGTTCAAGGCGTGATAAGTTAATATCAGTAACACCGGTTTCTATTTTTGAGAAGGCCGGAATTGATATGCCTAAACGGTCGGCAACATCTTCCTGGCTCCAGCCATGTTGGTGGCGAAGGGTCCTGATGTTCATGCCAACAGATTTGTTTGTTTTTTTTCTTAAGTTATCGTTCATGGTTAATTACCAATTAAATTATTTAGGGAAAGGGCATTAATTGGTTAACTAAAGTTATGCCAGTATTAATTTTGGGCGAAATTTAAACGTATAAGCACAATACGTAAAACTATACGTTACAAAGTGGGGAATTTGTTGCCCAAAACTATATGAATATTGGTTAATTAATTGCTGATGATGCTCAACTTAGCGAACTTTAAAAGTAGTTGTTTTTGGCCTATTTCTTTAAAAAAGATGGTTGCCTTAACATCAGGTTTCTTACCTTCCAGGCTTATTACCTTGCCAAAACCAAAGCGTTCGTGCTCTACCTCCATGCCCACCTGCAGGTTTGTTGTATCAGAAGGTTTAAACCCCGGTGATGGTACATGCGCCTTTGCAAGTATTGATGTGGTTTTGATTGTAGCAGGCTTGGGTTTTGAAAATGTATCGCCGCCGCTTCCTGTGTTGCGTTTAGTACTCCATGCCTCGCGTTCATCATCAAAGAATGAACTACCGCGGGCTGGTTCAGGTTTGGCAGAGAAATCAAGCTCAAGATATTTGGCATCTACCTCATCCAAAAAACGGCTGGGTTCGCAACTGATAAGCGTACCGAATTTAAAGCGTGATGTGGCATAACTCAATGTCAGCTTATTTTCGGCACGGGTAATTGCTACATAAAACAGGCGTCGTTCTTCCTCAAGGTCGCTGCGCGAGTTTAATGACATTTGCGACGGGAACAGGTTCTCCTCAAGTCCAACTACATGCACCTGTGGAAATTCCAGTCCTTTGGACGAGTGGATGGTCATTAATGAAACAGTATCGGCATTTTTATCTTTGTCGTTATCATCGTTAGTAAGTAGGGCAATGTCTTGCATAAAAACATCCAACCCTTTTTCTTCAATATCCTCGCGTTCCGCAAACTCTTTAATACCGTTCAATAACTCCTGTATATTTTCATAGCGATTAAGGCCCTCGACGGATTTATCTTCATACAGATCCTTTAGCAAGCCTGAATGCTGCGCAATGTGTAGCGCCGCTTCATAAGCTGAAAGCGTCTTGGTGATCACCTGGAAGCTCTGTATCATGGTAGCAAACACACCTACCGATGCCGATGTACGCCCATCCAAATATTTTGACGGATGGATGATCACCTCCCAGGGTGTAATACTGTGCTGGTCGGCGCTTACTATAATGCGGTCGACTGTGGTATCGCCAATACCCCGGCGTGGGTAATTAATTACACGCTTTAAAGCTTCCTCATCGTTTGGATTGAACGTAAGCCTAAAATAGGCGATCAGGTCTTTTATTTCTTTGCGTTGATAAAAGGAGAGCCCCCCATATATTTTATAAGGTATCCCCAGTTTGCGCAATGCTTCCTCCATTGAGCGTGATTGAGCATTGGTGCGATATAATATGGCAAAGTCGTGCCATTTAAGCCCATGAGTTGTACGCTGGAACATGATAGCCTCAGCTACCATTTTACCTTCTTCGTTATCGCTAAAGGCACGCATCACTTTTATTTTATCGCCTGCCTCTTTTTCCGAGAATACATTCTTTTTTAGCTGTTCCTTATTATTGGCGATGATGCTGTTGGCAACGTTTACAATATTTTGGGTCGAACGGTAATTTTGTTCCAGTTTAAATACTTTCAGGTCGGGGTAATCCTTCTCAAAATTTAGTATGTTCTGGATGTTGGCGCCACGGAAGGCATATATGCTCTGCGCGTCATCGCCTACCACACAAATATTCTCGTTTACCGCCGCTAATTTTTTAACAATTAGGTATTGTGAAAAGTTAGTATCCTGGTACTCATCCACCATCAGGTATTTAAACTTGTGCTGGTATTTGTTGAGTACCTCCGGATAGGTTTTTAGCAGTTCATTTGTTTTAAACAGCAGGTCGTCAAAATCCATTGCCCCGGCGCGGAAGCAGCGGTTCACATAAGTTTCATATATCTTGCCCAATTGACCGCGGCCGGTTGAAAAATCATCGGCCTGTATCTGCTCATTCTTTTGGTATTCGCCCCACGACACCAGGTTATTTTTAGCAGCCGATATACGGTTATGTACAAAATTGGGGCTATACAACTTATCGTCAAGGTTCATTTCCTTTAAAATGGCCCTTAGCACGCTTTTACTGTCATCAGTATCATAAATAGTAAAGTTGTTAGGATAGCCTATTTTATCGGCCTCAACGCGCAGCAGCTTGGCAAAAACAGAGTGGAAGGTACCCATCCATATATTTTTGGCTTCAGGTCCCACCAGGCTGGTGATACGCTCGCGCATTTCGCGGGCGGCTTTGTTGGTAAAGGTTAGTACAAGTATATTAAAAGCATCCACACCATTGCGGATAAGGTGCGCCACTCGATAAGTAATAACCCTGGTTTTACCCGAGCCCGCACCCGCGATGATCATCACCGGGCCATTAATTTGTTGTACTGCTGCCTTCTGCTCGGGGTTTAATCCCTGTAAATAATCCAAATCTTTTTCCTCTTTTCTGTAGTGGCGAAATTAAGATTTTACCACCATATCCCGAACCAAAACCACCGATAAATTCTAAAAAATTTAGCGTTCCTTTTTGGTAGCGTATACTAAAAACCTAAAATTTAACACGGCATGTACACACCTAAACCTAACCGGAACAACACCGGAACGCTACTGAAGCACTACCAAAACACACCCCAAAAGTGTGGAACGCACAGGAACAATCCTAAACATGTAATTAATTGATTGCCAGTAATATAAAAATACATGGTGTTCCATTGTGTGGAACACGATCCCCAATTAATTATTCAATAACTCACTAATTCATTGAAAAATAAATATCTCCTCCCATGCAACGAATTCATTCCTAACCGGGTCTATTGCATATAAATCATAAACATCATGAAAAGAAGAATTTTAACCTTATGTTTTGTAACCTGCCTAAGTGTAGCCGCCATGGCGCAGGACGGGAACAACAAAACGCCTTATTTAACTAAATCATTATCGGGCGATGCCATAAGCAGCGTTGTGGTAAACACCTCAGGCGGTGGTATTATGGTAACAGGTGGTGGCGGGCAGTCGCCGCGTATTGAAGTATATATCAATGGCTCAAACAATCGCGAACAGCTGAATAAAGAAGAAATTCAAAAACGCCTTGACAAAAGCTATGACATGAACATTGCTGTTAACGGGCATGAATTAAGTGCCACAGTAAAAACCAAACACGATAATATAGACTGGAAACGAGATGGCCTGAACATTTCATTTAAAATTTATGTTCCTGAAAATGTATCTACCAACCTGCATACAAGTGGCGGTGGTATACAGTTAGATAACCTGAGAGGTAAAGAAAATTTTACTACCAGTGGCGGCGGCTTAATGGTTAACGCGCTGAATGGCGATATCCACGGCCATACGTCGGGCGGCGGCATACAAGTATCAAACTCGGGCGATAATATCGACCTCGAAACCAGCGGTGGCGGAATACAGGCTAAAAACTGCAAGGGTACAATTAAATTGGTTACCAGTGGGGGCGGCATCCAGTTTAAACACCTTGACGGTACTATAAATGCGCATACCAGCGGCGGCGGAATTGAAGGCAAGTATATAAGCGGCGAATTGGTTACCAATACCTCGGGGGGCGGCATATCGCTTGATAATATGGATTGCAGCCTCGATGCCAGCTCAAGCGCTGGCAGTGTAAACGTGCAAATGAACCATGTAGGCAAATACCTTAAATTAAATACAAGTTCAGGTAATATCGCCTTAAAATTACCGGCTAAACAAGGCCTCGACCTTAATTTAAATGCCGAAAAGATCAATGACCAGATAGCCAGCGATTTTCATGGCACATGGACTAAAACCAATGTAAACGGCAGCGTAAATGGCGGCGGCGCACATGTTGATGTACATGCTAATAATAATATTGATGTGACCTTTAATTAATAGTTTGCGATATAACTACTGCTTAAATAGCGATGGGTTTTAAACTCATCGCTATTTTATTTGAAAACAATCTGCCAACCACCCGCTGCAAACTGCAAACTGAAATCATTACCTTTGCACCAATATGAAAGTGCCCAAGTTTGCCGACCTGATCTTATTTGAAAATGATGATGTAATTGTGGTCAATAAACCGCCGTTCATCAGTTCATTAGATGAACGTGAAGGGGGCGAGATAAATATGCTGCGACTGGCCAAACAATACTCGCATGATGCGCAGATATGCCACCGTTTGGATAAGGAAACTTCAGGTGCGCTTATCATAGCCAAAAACCCAGAAGCATACCGCAGCATATCCATGCAATTTGAGCACCGGCAGGTGAAGAAAGTGTACCATGCCGTTATTGAAGGCACCCATGTGTTTGAGCAATTATTTATCGACCTGCCGATACTTAATGTGGGTAAGGGCAATGTAACCATCAGTAAGCAGGACGGCAAACGCGCCGAAACATGGTTTCAATCACTAAAGTATTTTAAGCATTATACGTTGGTGGAGTGCCGCCCGGTAACCGGCCGGATGCACCAGATACGCATACACCTGGCCACGCAAAGGGCTTCAATAGCAGGCGATGAAATGTATAAAGGCAAACCGGTTTTTCTTTCAGCCCTAAAACGTAAATATCATTTGGGTAAAGACCAGGAAGAACTACCCATCATGAAACGTTTTGCCCTGCATGCCTACGAGGTTAGTTTTAAACTGCCTGATGGTAACCCTATTACCATACACGCGCCTTATCCCAAGGACTTTGAAACATTGCTAAAGCTGCTTGAGAAATTCGACAGTTGATTAGCCTGGCGTTGGGTGCATGGCTAAAAAAATGATTTGGGATGCTACTTATTTAATATTATTTTTACAACAGTTTCGAACTTTATAATATATAGTTATATAAAAGTAGTAGGTGGTGTTTTCTTTTGTGTGATCAAATGTTCATAGATACGTACATTTGTTGTTGCAACACGTTTTATATTTGGTTTAATTACCGGTTCCAGCAGTTATTTTACAACCTATATGATGTATTTAACGTATGAAGTTTAGCTTTGTGCGAAAATGTAAATTAATGCTTAAGAAGGCTTTTCTCTCTGGTTTATTTTTTTTCTTTTCATTTTATGCCTGTGCCCAGTCTTTGTCGGTTAGAACCGACAGTCTTTTAAGCATTTTACAGTTAAAAGAACACCCATCGCAGGAAAAAAAGCTTATTTCGCACATCAAAAATTACTTTGGTGTAATCCGGATCGATAGTTTTATCACTGCCAAAACAAGGCTGCATAAATATTTTCAAAAGTATAATATAGCAAATAGCGGGGCTTATGAATTTTATATTGAAAGTATTTTTCATAACAGGCTGCTACGTACCGATGAGGCAAAAGCCGATCTTTTTAACGCGATTGAAATTGCGGCTAAAGCACCTGATCATTATTTGTTATATACATTTTTTAGCCAGTTAGCCTTTATTCAAACATACGAGGGCAATGCCATTGAAGCCATTTCGAATTTTGGCACCGCCCAAAAAGAAGCGATAATACTTGATGACCCTTTATTGCAGGTAATTATAGATATCAATATGTCTGATATATATTACCGCTATAATTTTTACAGCCAGTCGTTATATTATATTAGCCAGGCGCGTGGTATCATCATAACACAACACTTAGTTCAGCCCCGGCTCGAAAATATTATCACCTATAATTTATGCGAAAATTATTTCAGGATGAATGCCCCCGATTCGCTGCAGAAATATAATTCTGAGCTAAGCTCTACGCCTAATAAAACATATAAATTATACACCTATATAAAGCGTACCGATTATTACGTATACCTGTTGAACCATGATTACAGCAACGCCATAAGCTTAATAAAGAGTCTGCCGAATGATAGGATGTATAAATATGACAACCTTGACTGGCAAAACCTGGCCGATGCTTATTTTGATGCCGGTAAGCCCGACTCGGCAAAATATATCGTTAACCAGTTGCTGTTGGATAAGGGCCTCACAAATCATCCCGAAATTAAATATCATTTGTACGAGATATTAGGGCAGGTTGCCGAGCAGCAGAATGACCCTGAACAAGCATCGGCAAATTTTAAAATGGCTTTCCAGCTTTCAAAAGATAATATTAATAAATTGATACAGGTAGGGGATATATCATCGCGGATGAAGGTGGGCGATATGGAGAATGCCTATATGCAGCAGGAGGAGGCATACAAACACGAGCGCCAGTGGCTCATATTTATAATTATTGTGGCCGTGTTAATAATTACTGTTGTGGCCATGTCATACCGAAATGCTAAACAAAAACGCCATTATGAAAGGCTTTTATTTGTGGCCAAGAAACAGGAGATCTCGTTTATCAACTCACACGAGATACGCCGCCACCTTTCAAACATATTAGGCATTATCGAAATAATGAAAAAGAGCGACAACAAAGCAAAAGAATACCATGAAACCGAAGAACATCTCTTTTATTCCGCCGAAAAACTGGATGAAGCGATAAAGAATATATCTGAGAAACTTGACGAGGATAATACGTAAGATAAAAGCCCTGATAACCACTTCTTAACAACAGCATTTTTGCTGTTTGCCTTTTTTGTAAGCACACTTTTTTACTCTGCTATAAAAACGAACGTCTACCTGTTCGGTTTTGATACAATCATTCTTTAATATAATTTACAAATATCAAATAATCAGATACTTGCAATAATGGCATTGTATTTTCAATAGTATTTTTGTTAACCCTGCTAATTAACTATAAACATACGAACCATGATAAAAAATTACTTCAAGATCGCGTTTCGCAGCTTTTGGAAACACAAAATTTTCACGCTGATAAATATCATAGGTTTGTCTATAGGCATAACTGCGTCAGTAGCCATTTACCTTATTGTTCATTACGACCTTACGTTCGATAAATTTCATCGCGACAGCGACCGCATATACCGCGTGGTAAGTAACTTCACGTTCCAGGGCCAGCTTGGCTATAATGGCGGCGTTTGCGCCCCTTTAGCGCCTGCCATAAAAGCGCAGGCTACGGGTGTTCAATTCACTGCACGCACCTACACCATATCGCCCGATGTATTTATCGCCCGCCCCGGAAGCAAAAACCAGCCAACAAGGTTCAAAGCCCAGGAGAGAGTAACATTCGCCGATCAGCAATATTTCCAGATATTCGATTATGTATGGCTGGCAGGTTCATCAACACATGCGCTGGATGCGCCATACCATGTGGTGATCACATCAGAGAGGGCTAAGCTTTATTTCCCCAATTTGCCTTACGACCAGGTGATAGGTAAAATTATCACCTACGATACCTTGAAAACAACGGTTAGCGGTATTGTGGAAACCATTAAGCAGAACACCGACCTTTCATTCCACGATTTTATCTCCTTTACTACCGCGACCGCTAACAAAGGCGTAGGCGACCAAATGCAGTTAAACCAGTGGGATAGCACAAATTCAGCATTCGATACCTTTATAAAGTTATTCCCAAATACATCTTCGGCAAAAGTTGAAAAACAATTGAACGCCATTTTAGCAAAGAACGACCCGCCAACACCTGAAAGCAAGGGAAGTACCCATAGTTTTGGCTTACAAAAATTAACAGATATTCATTTTGATGAAAGATATGGCGCATTTGATTTTGGCTCAACGGCAAGCAAAAACACCCTTTACGGCCTGCTGGTAATAGCGGCTTTTCTTTTATTGCTTGGCTGTATAAACTTTGTTAACCTAACCACCGCCCAAGCCGCGCAACGGGCAAAAGAAATTGGCATACGTAAAACTATGGGCAGCAGCCGCCGGCAGTTAATCTCGCAGTTTTTAAGCGAAACATTTTTAATAACACTGTTTGCCGTTATTATATCGATAGCGCTTACGCCGCTTGTATTAAAGCTGTTCGCTGATTTTATCTCGCCTAATATTAAGGCCGATTTTATCCATCAGCCCGATATTATCCTGTTCCTGTTAGGTTTAACCTTAGTGGTAAGTTTGTTATCGGGTTTTTACCCGGCAGTAATGCTTTCAGGCTATAAGCCGGTACAGGTACTTAAAAATCAATCGCAAAGCAATAGCAGCAAAACCAGGAACGCCTGGTTGCGCAAATCGCTAACCGTATCACAGTTTGTGATAGCCCAATTCTTTATAATGGCCACTATATTGGTTAGCAAGCAGATCTATTACGCCTTGCATAAAGACCTTGGCTTTAAAAAGGATGCTATTGTTATTGTAAACAGCCCCTGGAAAAACCGCACTGAAAGCAAAAACCGGGTAATGTTAAATCAATTGAGCGCCATACCACAGGTAGCTATGGCAAGTATTGGTAATGCATCGCCCTCATCGGGTAGTACCCAAAGCACTATCGGGCTTTATAAGGATGGGAAAAAGGAACTTAAAACAGAGGTGGAACTAAAATCGGGCGATGAAAATTATATTAAAGTTTACCAGATAAAATTACTTGCCGGCAGAAACATACAGCCTTCGGATACCGGCAAAGCCATTATTATAAATAACACCTATGCTAAAATATTGGGCTTCAAAAAGCCAAACGATGCGATAGGCAAACAGCTTGAAAAACTCAACGGTGATAAAAACATTACCATAATAGGCGTAGCCGCCGATTTTTATGAACGGTCGTTACACTCGCCTATAAACCCGCTGGCCATCCAGTTTGGAAGGGGGACTTATCAAACCGGCATGTTTAGTATAGCTTTAAAACCTGAAACTCCGGGGGGGAATGAGTGGAAAAACGCCATTGCAAGCATAGGAAAAGTTTGGAAGCAGATGTACCCTGATGATGATTTTGACCATCATTTTTATGACGAAACCATAGCCCAGTTTTATAATACCGAGCAGCATACCTCAACTTTGCTTACCTGGGCTACGGGCTTATCCATATTTATCAGTTGCCTGGGTTTATTAGGGCTGGCAATTTATACTACAAACCAGCGTACCAAAGAAATTGGCGTACGCAAAGTATTGGGCGCTACCGTTGCGCAAATAGTAACCCTGCTTTCAACCGAGTTGGTAATGCTTATCATACTGGCCTCGGTTATCGTTACCCCGATCGCCTGGTGGTCGATGAATAAATGGATGCAAAGCTATGCCGACCGCACCGCCATCAGCTGGTGGATATTTGTGGCCAGCGCTGCCGGAATGTTGGTAGCTGCGATATGTACATCAAGCTTCCAAACGGTAAAGGCCGCAATTGCCAACCCGGTAAAAAGCCTGAGGAGTGAATAGTACTGATACAATGAAGGCTATTTACTTAACCTTCATCGTATTATTAGCCCTGTTCACATCAGGCAAAGCATTATCCGGGTCGATGATTACACTCTCCACTTCGGTAACAGTAGGCACAGTGTAAGTAATAGCGTGCTGCTGCAGCCATGTTTCAATAGGGAACTTTATGCGCTGTTTACTGCCGTCCTTCATTTTGACCTCAAGCGTAAACGGCATGGCCATAGCTTCTTTATTTGCAATCGTTATCTGTATGCCGTTTTTAGGCTCACCATTCACATATTTTGCATCTACTAAAGCCAGGTCGAGTTTATAATTATTGTAGAACCAGCCGCGCCAGAACCATGCCAGGTCTTCGCCTGCGCCATTGTCCATACTACGGAAAAAGTCCTCAGGCTGTGGGTGTTTGTAGGCCCATTTATTAATATAATTGCGGAAGGCATAATCAAACCTTTCCGGCCCCAGTATTTGTTCGCGCAGCAAAACTAAACCGAAAGAAGTTTTGAAATAAGTAATAGGGTGGCGAAACTTTTCAGTCACGCCATCGGCCGACGTCATAATGGTAATAGCATTCGGGTCGAGCATACCTGTCAACACCTCATTGGCCGGGTTGCCGCCTTTCGGAGCGTATTCGCCGTCGCGCTTGGGGGCGTATTCGCCTTTGTTAAATTCATCATGAGCATAGATGTCGATAAAGGTATTCAATCCTTCATCCATCCAGCCATAACGGCGCTCGTCCGAGCCTACTATCATGGGGAACCAGTTGTGGCCTATCTCGTGGGCTATCAATCCAAAAAGGTCTTTACCACTTGAGTTAAACGCATCAAAAGTGATCCCAGGATATTCCATACCACCCGCAATGCCTGCTTCATTTATAGCAACCGGGTAGGGGTATACGAACCATTTTTTCGAGAAATGCTCAACCGAGCCTTTTAAAAATTCTGTGGCCCTTGTCCACGCGGTATCGCCCACACTTTCCACTGGATAAACCGACATGGCCAGCGATTTTTTACCGCCCGGCAGGTTCATCCTTGCCGCATCCCATATATAAGCTTTCGATGCGCCGAAGGCTACATCGCGGGTGTTAAACATTTTAAAGTGCCAGGTAAGCTTACCTGTATGTACCGGGCGCGATGCAGGGTCATTCACTTCTGCTGCTGTGCGTATGAATACCGTTTTATCGCTGTTGCGGGCGGCTGCAAGGCGGGCTATTTCTTTTGCAGTCAATACTTCTGTTGGATTTTGCAATTCGCCCGATCCTGCCACGATCATATCCCATGGCACAGTTACTGAATAATCAAAGTCGCCGTATTCACAGTAAAACTCGCCGCTTCCTAAAAATGGCAAAGTATCCCAGCCGTGCGAATCATCATAAACACACATGCGGGGGTACCATTGGGCAATCTCATACATACGGCCGTTTTTGCTGTCGCTGTAGTCGGTGCGGCCACCAAAAGCAGCCGGTATGGTATAATGGTATTTTATAAGTAAAGTAATTTTACCACCGTTAGGGGCGAGCGGCTTGGTAAGGCGTACCTGCATACGGGCATCGCTAACTACATAATCTGCCTTTTGAGTTTTGCCATCCTGCACTACCTCAACCGATTCAAACTGGTAACCTTGTGTATGGTCCTTAACTGCCGGTTGATTAGTGGAATAAAAGTTAGAGCGGGCATCCTTTTTATAAGTGTTTTGGTCGAGTTGCAGCCACAGGTACTGCAAAGCATCGGGACTGTTGTTGGTATAAACTAAATTCTCGGTAGCGCTTAAAACTTTGGTAACAGTATCTATTGCGGCTTTTATAACATAATCAGGACGGTTTTGCCAGTATTTTGGGCCGGGTTCGCCATTGGCAGAATGGAATTCATTGCCTTTATCGGCATAAAAACCGGGGTCGAACAGCAGGGCAGGATTATAATTCGATGATATGGTGTCGTTAGTACTTGCCGCACGATGTCGGCGTTGCGCTTGTGCCGAAAGAGTAAACAATACAATAAACACAAAAGGGGTAAACTTCAGTTTCATAGAAGGGGTCAGTTAATAGAAGGGCAATATACAAATGATGTTTTTATTTTTTTACGTCAACTGAAAAAGATTAAGATTGTATTGTCATTGTTATAAAGCAAACTATATTTCCGTGAAAAAATAAATGCATTTCCCGGTTAACATACCCTTAGGCAAATCGTACATCCCGATACATTTTATATGCGAAACACTGGCGTATATAATCGGGTACAGGTATTACAGTTATTTAAAAAGTAAAACTAACGACCTGATAAGCACGGATCATCGCCTGCTTATTCTTATTGGCGCTGCGGCAGGGGCTTTTCTTGGATCACATATAGTAGGTGTTTTCGAGAATCCGCTATTACTGGCACACTTTAATGCCGTTTATTTTTTAGGTAATAAAACTATAGTTGGCGGTATGCTTGGCGGTTTAATAGCTGTAGAGTTAACAAAAAAGCAGCTGAAAATAAAGGTTTCATCAGGCGACCTTATGGTTTATCCATTGATATTGGCCATGATAATTGGACGTACCGGTTGTTTTCTGGCTGGAGTGGATGATGGTACTTATGGAGTTCCCTCAAAGTTACCCTGGGCCATTGATTTTGGCGATGGCATCCCTCGTCACCCTACCAATTTATATGAGATAATATTTTGGATAATTTTATGGATAGTGCTAAAAACCATTGAAAAACACTACCAGTTGGTTGATGGCGCACGATTTAAAATATTCCTTTCATCATACTTGCTGTTCCGTTTTTTGATCGAATTTATTAAGCCGGATTACTTTTTCAGCTTCGGCTTATCGGTAATTCAATTGGTTTGTTTAGCAGGTATTTTGTATTATTATAAAGTTTTTCTGCATCCTTCAAAACTATTTAAACCTTATGCCTGAACGCCCTTATATTTATTATGATTTTACGCTAAGTATTTGTTCAACCTGTTTACGCAGGGTTGATGCTAAAATTGTGTTTGAAGATGGCAAGGTTTATATGCTTAAAAATTGTAGGGAGCATGGATTTGAAAAGGTTTTAATAGCCACCGATATTGAATATTATAAAAACTGCCGTAACTACGCTAAGCGCAGCGAGATGCCGCTAAAATTCAATTCAAAAACTCATTACGGTTGCCCTTATGATTGTGGTTTGTGCCAGGATCATGAACAGCATTCATGCCTAACTGTAATTGAAGTTACCGATCGCTGCAACTTGAGTTGCCCCACTTGTTACGCCATGTCGTCGCCAAACTATGGTCGCCACCGCACGCTTGAAGAAATTGAGCAGATGCTGGATGTGATTGTGGAAAATGAAGGCCAGCCCGATGTAGTACAAATAAGCGGGGGAGAGCCAACAGTCCATCCGCAGTTTTTCGAGATATTGGATATCGCCAAAACAAAGCCGATAAAGCATTTGATGGTTAATACCAATGGCATACGCATTGCCAAGGATGAAAATTTTGTAAAACGTTTGGCAAGTTATGCCCCTGATTTTGAAATATACCTGCAATTCGATTCCTTTAAAAAAGAAGCGCTTGAATTGTTAAGGGGTGAGGATTTACGCGAGGTGCGAATAAAGGCGATAGAAAACCTGAACAAGTATAACCTTTCTACCACATTGGTGATTACCCTGCAAAAAGGCTTGAATACTGATGAAATAGGAAAAATTATTGAATACGCTTTAAAACAACCCTGTGTACGTGGTGTAACTTTCCAGCCAACGCAACAGGCGGGCAGGTTAGAAAATTTCGACCCACAAACAGACAGGTACACATTAACCGAAGTGCGTTCGGCCATTTTGGAGCAAACGGATATATTTAATGCTAATGACCTAATACCTGTTCCCTGCAATCCTGATGCACTGGTGATGGGTTATGCGCTGAAATTAGGAGGACAGGTGTTCCCGCTTACCAGGATGATAAACCCGGATGACTTGCTCGATAATTCAAAAAACACCATTATTTATGAGCAGGATGAGCAATTGAAAATGCATATGCTCAATATGTTTAGCACCGGCAATTCAGTTGATAAGGCAAAAGAGCATTTGGCTTCAATCATGTGTTGCCTGCCCGAAATTGATGCGCCAGGCTTAGGCTATGATAACCTTTTCAGGATAATTATTATGCAGTTTATTGACGCGCAGAATTTTGATGTCAGGGCCATAAAAAAATCATGTGTTCATATTGTAAATAAGGATATGAAGATCATCCCTTTTGAAACTATGAATATTTTCTATCGCGATGATAAAGCCACATATCTTGAACAATTACGAAACGAAATAGCCGTATGACAGAAGAAAATAATTATAAACCCAAAGATTACAATGGATATGTAATCGGTATTAATATTGGCGTGCTGGCTGTATATACCATACTTTCAAAGATGATAGAAGGAGGCGTTATAATCGATGCTTTCCTTATTGCTGGTCAATTTTTTATCTGCTTAATAATGGGAATAGTTGTGAGGAAATGGGTGTGGGTATTGACCGCATTTTTAATCCTTTTAATTGGCTTTTCTACCTGTGTTAGTTTTTTAGATATGCAATTGTAATCCTTATTATGGCAGACGAAAAAAGCAACAGGAACATGATCGTAGTGGCCATAAACATAGCTTTATTGGTTATTTATACTTTATACATCAGGCTAACTAGTCCAGATGGTGAAAGTATATTAGCAGTTGCTCTGCTTATAGCTTTCCACTTTTTACTGTGCGCAGTTATCGGCATTATATGTGCCGCAATTGTTCCGGCAAAAAAATACATGAATGCTTTTTTATTAAGTGCACTTTTAGTAGTGCTTATTGGCTTTTCTACCTGCTACCTGGCGTATGCCATACATTAAGCCAGCGCTTCAGCCAATACACCTTCCTTTAACGAGTAGGTCGACATCAATACGTCGTTTATCCCCAGTTTATTCATCACAAACCTGGTTATTAACGCCGCCGAAACAATCATATCCACCCTTATAGGAATAATGCCTTTAGTGTTTTCGCGTTCATGGTGCGATGAAGCGATGAGCCTGTCGGTAACCGCTATAAATTCAGCAGGCTTAAAATGGTATTTCCTGTTTTTCTTCAGGTCGAACTCGTTGCCCTTTTCAATCTCGATAACCTCGGCAAAGGTTTCAAACGCGCCCGATGAGCCGATAATATTATCGACCCTGATTTTATTCGCCGCTTCAAAAAACACCGGCAGCGTTTGCTCAAGGTAGCTGTTCAGTTCATTAATGGATGCTGCCGGGATAGGGTCGGTACGATGAAATTTATCTAGCATCCGCGCCGCGCCAATTTCAAAGCTTTGCTTCCAAAGGATCTTTTCTTCGTTTCCTAAAATGAACTCAACGCTGCCTCCGCCAATATCAAGAATGAGCGAGTTCTGCGGGGTTAAACAATGCCCTGCTTTTACGCCTTCGTAAATATATTGCGCCTCGCGGTCGCCATTAATGGTTTTAATGCTGATACCAGTTTTGTCTTTTACCTCATCAATAAAATCCTTCCCGTTGGATGCGCTGCGCAATGCTGATGTGGCAATGGCGCTGATGCTTTTAACATTATATTCTTTTATACGTTCGCTGAATTGCAGCATGGTATCCAAACCCCGTTTATAGGCAGCAGGCTGAATGATGCCGCTGTTAATACCGCCCTCGCCAAGTTTGACGGGTATGGTGGTATGATAAAGTTCCTCGGGATCATCAGCATTGCCACGGGCTATGAGTAAATGAAAGGTATTGGTGCCCAGGTCCATTACAGCAACCGGGCTGCCATTGGCTGATGGGGTTGATGGTTTATCAGTCATACATAGTCCTAAACCCTCTATCAGAGGAATAGTTTAAATAAGTTTTTTGTCATGCTGAGGTACGAAGCATCTTCTACGCCCTGCATATTGGCAACCTGTCCGTTTCAGAAGATCCTTCGCTGTCGCTCAGGATGACAAAAAAGGGTCTGTTATATCATTACTCCTTATAAAAAAACCACTTCGCCAATTCCTTATAGCTTGCTTTTTTTCCGTACATTAAAATACCCACACGGTATATACGCGCGGCAACATAGGTGGCGAATAAAAAACCTGCTATCATAAGGGCCATAGATAAGCCCAACTGCCAGCCGGGAACACCAAAAGGTATTCTTACCATCATAACAACCGGCGCGGTTAACGGTATGATAGACAGCCATACAGCCAGCGGACTATCAGGCGCCTGGAAAAAATACGAAACCGAAAGCAGGTAAGCGAACAAAAGTGGTAAGGTTATCGGGAACATAAATTGTTGTGTTTCTGTCTCGCTGTCGACCGCCGAGCCTACAGCGGCAAACAGGGCACTGTAAAGCATGTAGCCTGTTATCCAATAAAATATAAAACAGCTAAGCTCATATACAATGTTTTCGCCCAGATTGCTGGTGAATTGCGTAACAGGGCTTGGTTGTGCATTATGCCCGCCGCCACCCCCGCCTATCAACTGGGTTACAATAGTCGAAAGTATTATCCATAGCAAAAATTGGGTTAGGCCAACCAGGCCAACGCCAATTATTTTACCTAGCATTAGCTGGAATGGTTTAACCGATGATACGATAACTTCCACAATACGGCTGGTTTTTTCTTCAATCACCCCGCGCATTACCTGTGCGCCATATATAAATAACGACATATATATTAATATGGCCCCGGCAAATCCCAACGCGTAGCTTGCACCAACATTGGCACTTTTGGCCCCGGCATCAGTAAGCTCCTGGGCCTGCACATGTATGTTGCTTTTTATTTTATGCAGCTGCACAGTATCGATGTGCGCCTGCACCATGCTGTTGCCGGTTGCAATATTGTTAAGTTCGGTTTGTATATCATCGGCCAGCGATAGCGTACTCTTCTTTTTTGCGTATACTGTTACGCTGTCTTTTTTATCAGTTGCCGATGGGATATACAACAACATGTCATTTTCATGTTGTTGCATTGTATCCTTAGCTGCTGTTAAGGGATAATCAATGGTCACATATTTTTTTGATTTAGAGTCATGAAATTTGCCTTTGAAGGCGCTGCTTTCATCCAGAACATATATTGTATGTACAATTTGTTCCTGTTGTTTAGCCATGTATATAACAATGGCAAACATGGCTGCGATAAGGCCGGGCACAAGCAACGTCATCACAATAAAGGCGCGCTTCCTGACACGAGTTAAATATTCGCGTTGTATAATGAGTAATATTTTTTCCATGGCTTAGTTTAGTTTGCTTACTTTTTCAATAAAAATCTCGTTCATGGTGGGTACAACTTCCTGCAGCATATTGATGCTGGTTTTGGGGATCAGGTAGTTTAATACTTCGTTGGCCGAAGTCCCGGCATTTAGTTTTACCTTGATGGTATTTGAATCGTCGGTAACGGTTTCTTCATCAACACTAAAAGGCTGCGAACCATCGAAGGTTAGCTTGTCGCCGGTATATTCAATTAAGTAAGTTGCGTTGCGATAGGAGTTTTTAATATCCTTAACGGTGCCATCCAGTATTTTCTTTGATTTATTAAGCAGGATGATGGAATCACATAGTTCTTCTACCGATTCCATGCGATGGGTGGAGAACAGGATGGTAGCGCCCTTGCGGTTAAGTTCTAATACCTCGTCCTTTATTAATTCAGCATTTACCGGGTCGAAGCCGCTGAAAGGTTCATCCAGAATAATAAGGTCGGGTTCATGCACCACGGTGGACACAAACTGCGCCTTTTGTTGCATGCCTTTTGATAATTCCTCTATTTTTTTGTTCCACCAGGCTTGTATCTCCAGTTTTTCGAACCAGTAGCGCAGTCTTTTTACGGCTTCGTCGCGGCTCATGCCTTTTAGCCGGGCGAGGTATATCATTTGCTCGCCTATCTCCATTTTTTTGTACAGGCCGCGTTCCTCGGGCATGTAACCGATCCGGTTTATGTGCGACTGGTTCAGCTTTTCGCCGTTGAAATAAATTTCGCCGCTGTCGGGCGCGGTGATCTGGTTCACAATGCGGATAAGCGAGGTTTTCCCGGCGCCATTTGGCCCAAGCAAGCCAAATACCTGCCCTTTATTAACCTCAAGGCTTACATCGTTCAGCGCGGTGTGCCCGGCGTACTGTTTTACAATATTGCGGATGCTTAGCATAAATAAAGGTTATAGTTAATTTTTAGGTTAGATACTGCAATATGCGAAATATTACAATTTATCTTTAAACTTTTAACCCTTAACTTTTTATTTAATATGCACCACCTCGCTTTGCGGGGAGACGCCTGTTTCATTAAAAGCCTCGATAGCTATATAATAATCCTGGCCAACGTTAAGCGCGCGCAATTCGAGCTTATTGCCTTTATCGGCCCAAACCTGGTAGGTTTGGTATAGCTTGTCTTTGCCTATACCCCACAAAATATTGTAGCCTGCCGCACCTGGCACCGGTTTCCAGCTAATAAAGGCATTGCGGGTATCGGTATCACGTTTTGCGGTAAGCCCGGAAGGTGTTTTTGCAGCCTTACCTGCTGTATTGCCAAATACACGAATATCACTTATAGCTAAGTTCGGGGCCTTTTGGTAGATGTGCTCATATTTTATATAGCGGGCATTAATTGGTTCATCCAGTTCAATATAAGCATTTGGGCGGTCGCGTTTTTCATTGGTGAGGTCGGTTATTTTTGTCCATTTCCTGTTATCTGCCGATGCATACAATTTGAATTGAATATACACTGTTGAATCACTTGCGTAAATGTTCGATTTATAATCGGTGAAATTAACCTGCACGGCCTTTACCACGCAGGGGTGTAGCAGGTCCACCGTTATATTTTCGCCTGCATGGTTTGTTTTGGCTACCCAAAAAGTGCGGGGATTTTCATCTGTTACATTAGCAGCCTTAAAGGTATCAAGCACAGATGAGGCATAGGCAGGTTTTTTATAGGATAACAGCATCCACCCGGTAAAGAGGTCATTCCTATCCTGCCATTTTTTTGTTGGCAGATAATGCGGGAAGTCGCCAAATCGGGTGTTAGAATAAAGTTGCCCGTCGGCATCAAATCCTGCCGGGAACATAGCTATCCGCCGTTCAAAATTCCAGTTTACGGCTATCCATGGTGTACCGGTGTTCCAATAATTGCCGTACAGGTCCTGGAATGTGTTGCCATGGCCCGCGCCCTCTACAAAACCGCCGGGTTTGTACGATACCGGGTTGTAACGGGCATAGGTAAATGGGCCAAGCGGGTCATCGCCCACATAAGTGCCGTTGGCATAAACATTATGCTCGGTGCCCGGCGCGGCGTATTGAAGGTAGTATTTGCCGTTATATTTGGTCATCCATGCACCTTCGATAAATGGTGTAAGCGTATCGCGGTGGTCTTGACCGAAGCGCTCCCAGCCGTGTTCTTTTGGGTGGAGCTTAATTAGTGCCTTAGCCTTGCCAATATAGCTAAGGTGTGTTTTTGGGTCGAGTGGGATGCCATAAATAGGGTAGGTGTTTGAAGAACCGAAATACATGAACCATTTATCAGTTTCATCATCATGAAAAATATCCGGGTCCCAGGGGCCGAGAGCGCCGGGCATCATGGGCAATAGTCTATTGTAGAATTCTAAATGACCGGTTTGTGGTGTAGTGGTATAAAATATTGGGCGCTGCTCAAAGGTTGATTGGAATAAAAATAAGGTATCGCGCACCACTAAGGCTGCAGGGGCGCAAATGTCTTCCATGGGCCACTTATCAGGCGTTACAAAGTTCCAGTTCACCATATCTTTTGAATGCCACCAGCCGTTGGATATGGTGGCGAACAGGTAATATTCGCCTTTGTAGGTTAAAATAACCGGGTCGGCGGCGGAGCGGTAGGAGATATGCTGATTCAATTCCTCAAAATTGTAACGATAGTTGATGTCCATCGGGTTACAATAGGTTTTTTGACCGGGGTGTTGGGCGAAACAAATTGTTCCCCAGAGTAGCGAAAGCATAACAAAGCTAAAGCGGCGCATAGTAATAACTGGTTATGCGGCTAATTTAGGCGATTTATTTGTTTGTGGTGGTGGGTGTGTAGAAATGTAGTATTAATTTGTATCCAAATTATATTCTCGTTTTAAGAAGATTTTTAAAGATGCATTGTCAATTGTTGCATTTTTCATGTTGATCTTTTTTGTATCATAGTCAACAGCGTTTTCATTGGGGAATTTATTTAATAAAAATTCTTTACGATTATTACTCCAATCTATCATTAGTTCGCCATAAACCTGGGTTAATTGATAGGGAATAAGGTAGTAATAATCAATCCTGTTTTTACCAAAAATGGTGATAAGGTATTTGTCCTGAACTCCTATATTTATTTCACCTATTTTTTTTAATTCGGTAATTACGTTTCCTTGTTTAATATAAACCTTTTTAATAGGATACTCTGAATTGTCGCGGTTTAGTGATGGTATATATAATACACCATATCCATTAAGTTTTTTAAATTCATCCGGGTCGGCAGCAAATGAAATATCCATTTCAGCCATTCGGGGGATAGGTGCATATTGAGCATACTTTTCAGCATCTTGTTTCAAGCGTTTTGTCATAGTTTTAGTTGACATTGCATCATTTGAAACACTTAATGTATCAGCGTATATATGAAAATAATCTTGCGCATGTGCAACTATTGTTGTGGAGATGATTATGATTAATAAAAAATGCTTTTTCATTTTGTTATAGGTTTAGAATCTTAAAAATAATGATATTTATATATATGCAAAATCAAAAAGCCCAAAATCATAGCGATTCCGGGCTTTAAACTTTTACTTTATACTTTCAACTTACTCAAAGTATTCCTTCATCCGCTCAAAAAAGCTTTTCTCGTTTTTGCCGGGGTTGGGTTTGAAGTTGGGCGAGCTTTGGAGTTTTTCTAATAATTCGCGTTCTTCTTTGCTTAACGCTTTTGGTGTCCAGATGTTTACGTGCACCAATTGGTCGCCGCGGTGGTAGGAGTTTACTTCGGGGATGCCTTTGCCTTTCAGGCGCAGGATTTTTCCGCCCTGCGTGCCGGGATCTATCTTAATTTTGGCTTTACCATCGATAGTTGGTACTTCAACGTTGGTGCCTAAAGCGGCATCAACAAAATTGATGTGCAGGTCGTATATGATATTGTTACCGTCGCGTTTTAAAGTTTCGTGCGGTATTTCTTCAATCAGGATGATGAGGTCGCCGGGAACACCGCCGCGTGGGGCAGCATTACCTTTGCCGCTCATGCTCAGTTGCATACCTTCGCTAACACCGGCAGGAATATTGATGCTGATGGTTTCTTCCCCACGCACCAAACCATCACCATGACAAACAGGGCATTTTGCAGTAATTACGCTGCCCTCGCCGTTACAAGTGGGGCAGGTGCTGGTAGTTTGCATCTGGCCCAGTATAGTGTTGGTTACCCTGCGTACCGCGCCCTGGCCGCCGCAGGTTTTACAGGTTTGGAAGCTCGATTTATCCTTGGCGCCGGTACCATCGCAGGTTTTGCAAATTATCTGCTTGTTTACCTTTATCTTCTTTTCGGTGCCGTTGGCAATTTCTTCAATGCTAAGTCGTACCTTAATGCGCAGGTTGCTGCCGCGCGCTACACGCCTGCCGCCACCGCCCTGCCTTTGGCCACCGCCAAAAAAACCTTCAAACGGACTACCGCCTCCACCAAATATATCGCCAAACTGGCTGAATATGTCCTCCATATTCATACTGCCGCCGCCATAACCACCGCCGTTAGGCGATGATGCATTGGCCGCATGGCCAAATTGGTTGTAGCGCTGGCGCTTATCGGGGTTACTTAATACCTCGTACGCCTCGGCAGCTTCTTTAAATTTTTCTTCTGCTTCTTTATCCCCCTGGTTTTTATCGGGGTGATATTTAATAGCCATTTTACGATATGCCTTCTTTATTTCCTCAGCATCAGCACCCTTCGCAACACCAAGCACATCGTAATAATCTCTTTTAGCCATGTATTTTTTTATTTATTGAGTTATTGAATTATTGATTTACTGAATTAACTCCATATGGTTAATTTATAGATATACCTAACTATTCAATTTGCAATTTGAGTAACTTTAAAGTACCAAACGCCAAAATCAATAATTCAATAAATCAATAATCCAGTAATTAATTAAGCTCCTACTATCACTTTAGCAAACCTTGCCACTTTGTCGCCCAGGTAATAGCCTTTTTCCATTTCGTCAATCACCTTGCCTTTCAGGTCATCTGTTGGGGCGGGTATATTGGTTATAGCTTCGTGCAGGTCGGCATCGAATGGTTCGCCTAAAGCTTCCATCGGTTTTAAGCCTTTTTGCGCCAGTGTGTTGCTTAGTTTATTATATATCAGTTCAACACCTGCTTTAACAGCCTGCACATCTGTGGCGTTATCCATCGAACGTATGGCACGTTCAAAATCATCCAAAACAGGCAGCAAAGCAACAATAATTTCTTTACCGGCTGTTTGCCTTAAATCTATCGTTTCTTTCGAGGTGCGCCTTCTGAAGTTATCAAATTCAGCAAATAAACGCAGGTACTTATCATTAGCAGCAACCAACTCCTCTTTCAGCTTATCTTCGGCAGACAGGCCCTGCCCGTCAGTAGCAGCACCCTGTGTATTTTCATCCATTTCGCCTGCAATATTTTCAGGTGAATCCATATTTTCTGTCTTTTTCTTCTTAAGCATATTAAATATTAATAGTAAACAGTGCAAAACAAGTATCCTGCCATTTGTATAAAAGCGACATGGTGACAGTGTTTTTTTGTTTGAAGTGTACTGTTGGCAGTCTTTAGTTGTGATTATATTGCATATACAGGGGCATTGCAAATGCCCTACCATGTTAAGCACTCGTCACAGACGAGCGCAAGTTGTCAGTTTTTTGACTTTTTAATTTTGACTTTTGAATTAATCAAGCTATCTGCACATCTTCCAACACCTTGCCATTTTCGCACTTAATAATGCGCGACGGGAAAGTGCGGATAATGTGATAATCATGCGTAGCGATAAGTACAGCTGTCCCCATCTGGCTGCTGATCTGTTTCAATAACAATACAATTTCTTCGGAAGTATCAGGGTCGAGGTTACCGGTGGGTTCATCAGCCAGTATAATTTCGGGGTCGTTAACCAAAGCGCGGGCAATAACCACCCTTTGCTGTTCGCCACCCGATAGCTCGTGCGGCATTTTTTTAAGCTTTGAGCGCAGGCCCACTTTTTCAAGCACGTCTAATGTGCGTTCAGCTATCAGTTTTTTATCTGTCCAGCCGGTGGCGCGCATTACAAATTGCAAGTTTTGCTCTACCGAACGATCGGTAAGTAATTGGAAATCCTGGAAAACTATACCCAGCTTGCGGCGCAGGAATGGGATATCGCGGGTGGTTAATCTGTCGAGTTCGTAACCACAGGCGTGCCCCGTACCATTTGCAGGTTTAAGATCGCCATAAAGCAATTTCAACAAACTACTTTTGCCCGAGCCTGTCTGACCTATCAGCCATACGAAATCGCCTTTATCAACGTGCAGATCAACATTTGACAATACCAGGTGTTTCTGCTGAAAAATATTAACCTTATTCAGCTTTATTATTGAGTTTCCAATCATGTTATAAGTCCAGTTTCAATATCTGCCCAAAAGGCAATTCTTTAACAATGTTCATAATGTAATCGGCCCTGTCGCCAAGCCCTACCTTATCCAATGATTTTTCGGGCCTGTCGACCCTGAAGTAAGCCAGCAGCGTAAACTTATCGTCCCTCAACTGCACATAATCGGGTATTTTAGCTACGCCTTTAACTTTTATAATATACATTTTGAGTTGAAAATTTAAAGTTAAAAGTTTAAAGTTTTTTTAAAATTGGCTTTCAACCTTTAACCTTCTACTTTCAACTCCCCCAAAGGTATTGTTATTTTACAGTTTTGACAAGAACTCCATCGTATCAATGCCATCGGCATAATCCCACAATTTAGGCTGTTGGCTTTGGCCGAATGTTACCACCTGGTTGTTTACATTTAAATGTATGGCGCTTACTACACATTGTATCTTTTCGCTTTCGGTGTTAATTATGTTTTCGGCGTCTTTTATATCGGTATAATTACTATAAAATAACACTGCCAGGGGCGAGGTTAGTTTTTCATCCTTCTTCAATAATAAAAAGCCGTTATCTAAATGTTCATCGCGGTTTACAAGGTAAATGGATTTGTTATAGTCGTAATTATTATTGTATTTATGATAATGGATGATGGCTTTATAATCTTCTATCGACTCAAAAAAGAAATTGAAGTTATAGCCATTTGGCACCAGCAGTTTTGATACGTTGCGGCAGCCTAAGCCGTAATAGTCAAAAATATCGTGGCCAAGTTCATGTAACTGTTCAGCCGTCTCATTACCTGTTAATACAGCTATGCTATTCCGATTTTTACGGATAATATTGGGCACCTTGCCAAAATAATAATCGAAATAGCGCGAGGTGTTATTACTGCCGGTAGCAATTACCGCATCGAAATTCTCCAACCGTTCGATAAAACTAAATTGCCCGGCAAAACTTGCATCCATCTCTACTAATTTTTCCAGGATATATTTTATCAAGTGATTATCCTGCGATGAGGCTTTTATCAAAGCATGGTTGCCGCTGGCCAGCACACATAAAACATCATGAAAGCCAACCAAAGGGATATTTCCTGCCAATATCAATCCTACTTTTCTGCCTGAATGGTTGGGCGTATATTTACTAAGCCAGGTTTTCAGGTCGGTGTTATTGAGCATGTTGCCAATTGACGTTACCGCTTTTTTTACATTTTCGGGCGTGAACCAGGCATTATAGTGTAACTCATTACCGATCATTTCGTTTAACTCATTGTTGGGGTTTGCCATCAGGGAGCCCAACTTTGAAAAAGCAACCGTTAACGTGTTAATATCGTATTTTGACATATAAATGGTAAGTATAATAAACCCTTAAAAGGTTTTTTTGTTATATTTGCGCAGCGTTATTAACTGATGGCGCAAAGTTAATTGAGAATATAAGATATTTATAAAAATATGGCGATTATAATCACCGATGAATGCATTAATTGCGGGGCCTGCGAACCGGAGTGCCCGAATAATGCAATTTATGATGCAGGTGCAGCGTGGCGTTTTTCGGACGGTACGGGTTTAAAAGGCGTTATTGATTTTGGCGATGGGGTTACTTTGAATGCAGAGGAATCACAAGCTGCTTTATCTGACGATATTTATTACATAGTACCCGATAAGTGTACGGAATGTGTAGGTTTTCATGACGAGCCGCAATGTGCTGCCGTATGCCCGGTTGATTGCTGTGTTGATGACGAGAACGTACGTGAAACACAGGAAGAATTGCTATCGAAAAAAGAATGGCTGCACATGGGCGAATAAGCCCTTTGAATTGATATTAAAAAAGGGATGTCCGTTTTGTGCATCCCTTTTTTTGTGGATTAAGTTTTACTCATGAACGCGGCATGGCGGCTAAACATACCTTACTGCCACACATTCTTTCGCTCCCCTTCTCAAGAGGGGAATTTAGAATGCCTTTTTATAAAAAAAGTTCCATCCTGATATTGGCTCGTGAAAATGGTGAATTATCAATAGGTATCTCTTTAAAACCAAACTTTTCATACATAGTTAGTGCAGGCAACAATTTGGTGTTTGATTCGAGCCACAAGCGCTTTGCACCCAATTCCAATGCCTTTTTAATAATGGCCTCCATTAGGGCATTGCCTATCTTTCGGCCCCGATATTTTGGGTCGACAGCCATTTTTGCAAGCTCATATTCGTTATCGCCTGTTTTGATAAGCGCGCAGGTGCCCGCTATTTCGTTGTTAATTCCGGCGAAAATTATTATGCCGCCGTCATTTAAAATATGTGTATCGGCGTGGTTTAATTGTTCCAGATCATGCTCTTCAACAGTAAAATAAGTGTTTATCCACTCGATATTTAGCGATTTAAAGTATTTGGCAAGTGAAGGCTCATAGTCGAGAATATTTAAACCGGTACTGTCAACCGGCTCAAACATTTCTTTAAAACGTTGGTAATAGGGTTTAGAATTGAGTTGGTTCTCTGTTTCCATAATGGCAGTAAGTAAATGGTGTTGCTGATTATTGAATAAGGATTGATTTAAAAGCAATATCTTTCCCCAAACCCTTTCAAATTTTTCAAGCGAGGCTATACCTTTTTCCGAAAGTTTAAGTATCCGCTTACGGCTGTCCGAAGCTGATTTTCCCGACTGGATATAACCCAGGTCTTCCAGTTCTTTTGCCAAATGGATAACCCCGGGATGGGTGAGGTTGAGTTCATCGGCAATTTCTGTAATGCCTATTTCGCCTTTCCTGCTTATGAGATAGTAAAGTGTAAAGTATTTGGGTTCAAAGTTTAGTTTTTCATCCTGGTATATTAATATAACATCTTTCGCAAACAGGTCGTACAAGCGTTTCATCCGTGCGCCTATAGCTAATTCATTAAGGTCATTAATTATCGACATTATTATATGTATTTAATTACGTAAGTACTTACAAATATATTATTATTACTTTTAATTACAACAGAAATTTATATTTTTACTTAATGGAATATGGGATTTGTAATTTAGCAGTGATACCCTTACGCGCCGAAGCTAATGAGCTGAGCGAAATGGTATCTCAACTGCTATTTGGTGAGACATTTGAGATAGTGGAGTGGGTGGAAAAGTGGGCCCGTATTATAACAACCAACGATAATTACACCGGTTGGATAAGCCGTTTGCAGTTTACCATGCTGGGCCATTTAGCGTATCAGCAGCTAAAAAGGGAGCATTCGCCCTTAACTTATGGGGCGGTAACGCAGGCCTGGAAAAAATCAGACAACACCGTACTTTATTTGCCTGTGGGCAGTTCGCTGGCTTTTTTGGAGGGTAAAACCTGCAAAATAGTAAACGAAAAATTTGAGATAATAGGGCCAAAAGGTGATATTGAAAATTTTGTTACTACGGCTAAATCCTTTTTAAATGCGCCTTATTTGTGGGGTGGCCGTACCCATTTCGGCATCGATTGCTCAGGGTTTACACAAACTGTATTTAAACTGCATGGCATACAGCTAAAACGCGATGCATCATTACAGGTGGAGCAGGGCACTCTGATTACTGACCGGCATAATATCACTACCGGCGACCTGGCATTTTTCCATAATTCAGAAAACAGGGTGGTGCACGTAGGTATTATGCTGAATGGCGGGCAAATTATACATGCATCAGGAAAAGTTAAGATAGATAGCTTTGATGATAAGGGCATTTATTCGGAAGAATTGAAGCGCTATACCCACAAACTGCACTCGGTAAGACGCCACAGTAAGCTATCGGTGTAGATTAGTCGAATTGGAGGTTCCAAATAATTATACGCTTATCATCGCTAACGGAGATCAGGTCGTCGCCATTCCAAACCAACTTATTGATAGACAATACATGGCCGGGGTAATTCTTTTCGCGGCTGATAACTTTGTATAGTTTAAAGTCATCTGATCCCCAAAGTTTTATGCTTTTGTCCATGCTGGCGGTTGCGAAATAAGGCTGGGTAGGATGGAAGGCGATGGAATTTACTGCAAACAAATGCGCCGGGATATTTTGTATTTGGTTGTAGGAAATAGTATCCCATATTTTTACCTGTGCATCGCGGCTGCCTGATACCAGGTAATTGCCAGTTGGTGAATATTGCAGTGAAAATACCGACATGGTATGGCCGTGTATGGTTTTTATCAATGTATAATCCTCCAGATCGTATATTTTTATTTGATTATCGCGACAGCCAAAAGCGGCTTGCTTTTCATTGGGGGTGATACTGATGCAACGTACCGTGTCGTTGGAAACCTGTATGGTATGCAGCAGTTGCAGGGTGTCCATGTTCCAGATAGAAACTGTGCCGTCCTCTGATGCTACCAGCAGTTCTTTTTTGCCGGTTACTGATTTAATATCAAAGACAGGTTTGGTGTGATGCTTTAATATGGATATTACTTTTTGCTGAATGAAATCGAATACCGCTACATCCCCTGTACGCAAGCCGGCAAACATTAAAGGAAAGCCTTCAGGACAATAAATAGCATATACCGATGCCGGAACCGGGAACATTACTTTAATAAAGCTGTTGGTTTTCAAACTCCATTCTACCACGCCTTTATCGTTGCCGCCGGTAAACAGTATGCCCGGCTTTTGCGAAAGCGCCAAAGTGAATATTGGGTTGCTGTGCCCTGTAAGCTCGGCTGTTTTTTGTACGGTGATCATTGTTGAGTTGAAAGTTGAACGTTGAAGGTTGAAAGTAAGCTATTCAGACTTTGAACTTTCAATCTTAAACTTTTAACTACTATTTATGTCTTTCCTCTAAATTCTTAGCTATGGTTTCGAGTGACAGGCCTTTTTCGCGCAGTAGAACAAGCAGGTGGAATACCAGGTCGGATGCTTCATTTATCAGGTCTGTTTCTGTTTCGGCTAAGGCGGCTATCACGGTTTCAACGCCTTCTTCGCCTACTTTTTGGGCAATTTTGTTAAGGCCTTTTTGGTGCAGCCTGTTTACATACGAGCCTTCCTGCGGGTTTTCATATCTGTCGGCAATGATCTGTTCCAGTTGCAATATAAAGTTCTGGTTATAAGCGGTATCAAAGCAACTACGTGAGCCTTTATGGCAGGTGGGGCCGTCGGCTTTAACTTTTATTAATAGTGTGTCGTTATCGCAATCAATATCAATACTTTTAACATGCAGAAAGTTTTTGCTGGTTTCGCCTTTTGTCCACAGCCGGTTTTTTGAACGGGAGAAAAAGGTAACGATATTTTCCTGTAAGGTTTTGTTGTAGGCTTCCTGGGTCATGTAGCCGAGCATCAAAACCTCAAGGGTATTTTCGTCCTGTATAATTACGGGTACTAAGCCGTCAGTTTTGTTAAAATCTATTTCCATTAGTATTGTTTGGCAAGTGTACGAACTTCTATATTATTTTGCTTTAAAATTTCTTTTAGGTCGGGAATCAATATCTCGCCATAGTGGAAAACCGAAGCAGCTAATGCCGCATCAACATTGGTTTGCTCAAATACATCAACAAAATGCTGCACCGAGCCGGCGCCGCCTGAAGCTATTACGGGGATATGCACGGTATCATTAACTAACTTTAGTAATTTATTATCAAAGCCGTTTTTAGTACCGTCGTGATCCATTGAGGTGAGTAATATCTCGCCTGCACCGCGGCTTTCGGCTTCTTTTATCCAGTCGAGCGTTTCTTTTTCAGTAGGGATGCGGCCGCCATTAAGGTGGACGATGTTTTTATCACCATTTACCCTTGTGTCAACTGCTATCACCACAAACTGAACACCAAATGCTTTTGCCAGTTCATCGATCAAATCCGGGTTACGCACCGCTGCGGAATTGATAGATATTTTGTCGGCACCTGCATTAAGCAGGGCATCTGCATCGGCAATTTCATTGATGCCGCCACCAATGGTAAAGGGGATGTTTATTTGTCGTGCAACAGACTTCACCAGCTCCACCATTGTTTTGCGGCGTTCGTGGGTTGCGGTAATGTCTAAAAACACCAGTTCATCAGCGCCTTGCTGGGAGTAGTTCCAGGCCAGTTCAACCGGGTCGCCGGCATCGCGGAGGTCGACGAAGTTTACGCCTTTTACGGTACGGCCGTCTTTAACGTCAAGACAAGGGATGATTCGCTTACTTAGCCCCCCCCGCCCCCTGAAGGGGGAGCCTAACGCTTGTTTTATAGTGTTCAATACTTTATCTAACTGATTAAATACTTGTTGATTGGTGAATCGTAGGAAAACAAATCCATCCGCTTCAAGATTAAATTGCCTTTCCTTATCATTTGCTATCACATCAGGCAGATTGTGAATGCTTCCGTCTAATTCAATGATTAATTTATACTGATGGCAATAAAAATCTGCTATGTAAATTCCTAACGGATGTTGCCTCCTGAATTTTACGCCTAATTGGCTGCCTTTCAAATATCCCCAAAGCAACATTTCGGCGTCCGTCATATTATAACGTAGTCGCTGTGCATTTTTAAATACAAGACTATCTGCACCTAAAAAAAGTTTCTTGCTCATTACGCTAATCAAAAGCTCCCCCTTCAGGGGGCTGGGGGGCGAACTATATTGATATTAAGGATTCCAAATTCCAATTCTTCACATCTTCAATAGAGATATGGCCCTCATAGATCGCTTTGCCTACTACGCACGATTCTACCTTAATGTGACTTAACTGCTCAATATCCTGCATTGAACTTACACCGCCTGATGCTATCAGCTTAATGAATGGCGAATGATCGAGTAATTTACGATACAGGTCGATGCCGGCACCGCCGAGCTTGCCGTCTTTATTAATATCAGTACACAGGAAGCGGAAGAAGCCCAGTCCCAAGCATTTGTCAACGTAATCCATCAGTTTTATGGGCGAGCTTTCCATCCAGCCGGAATATTTTATTACTTCATCCAGCACATCAATGGCAATAACCACCTGGTCGGAACATTTGTCGCGGCCACAAATTTCTTTGCTTAGTTCATGCAAAAACATGGGATTGGTGATGGCTTGTGTACCTACTATAACGCGATGCACGCCGGCATCTATCAGTTCTTTAACTTTATCAATACTGCGCACGCCGCCGCCGTATTGTACCAGCATGTCGGTTTTTTTAATGGTATCGAACAGGTATTGCTGGTTGGTGAAATCGTTTTTAGCGCCGTTGAGGTCGATTATGTGTATGAGGTTGGTACCATACGATTGGTACCGTTCTATCATTTCTTCTAAAGTAACATCGTATTCTGTTACCTGCTGATAATCCCCTTCGCGCAGGCGCACGACCTTTTTGTTTAAAATATCAATTGCAGGAATAATGTACATGTTTTTATATGTTTGAGAAGTTAGTTAATAGGGTTTCACCGTATTTACCGGATTTTTCGGGGTGAAATTGCACACCGTAGAAATTATCCCGCCAAATTGATGCCGAAAATTTATTGTTGTAATCTGTTGAAGACAAAGTATATGTGGGGTCATACTCAATAAAGTATGAATGTACAAAGTAAAAATGTGAACCTGACGGAATATTTTTAAAAAGTGCATTTTCTTTTTCGGGAAACACCTTATTCCAGCCGGTATGTGGTACTTTGTAGTCGGGGCTATCTGTAAAGCGTAATGTACGTACAGGAAACAGATTAAGCAGGTTTGAATCGCCTTCCTCTGAATAGGAGGTAAGCAGTTGCATACCTACACAAATACCCAGTACTGGTTTATCAAGCGCCTTTATTTTAGGTACCAGCCCTGTGTTTACCAGTTTATCCATCGCCGCACCTGCATGGCCCACGCCGGGTATGATAAAACGGTCGAACTGTTCAAAATCGGCTTCAGTGTGTACCATACCGTAGGCAATGCCAAGGCGGTCGAGTGCCGCTGTAAGCGAGAATATGTTGCCGGCGCCGTATCGGATGATGCCAATTCTCGCCCCCCGTCCCCCTGAAGGGGGAGTTTGTAATGGCTGCGATTGTTCCAACCTAATATTTTGTTTTTGTTCGTCCATGCTAATCAAAAATTCCCCCTTTAGGGGGTTAGGGGGCTATAACACGCCTTTGGTGCTTGGTAAAACCATATTATTCACATCACGCTTTACGGCCATTTTTATTGCTTTTGCAAAGGCTTTAAAGATGGCTTCTATCTTATGATGTTCGTTCTGGCCTTCGGCCTTTATATTTAAATTACATTTGGCCGCATCGCTAAACGATTTGAAGAAGTGGTAAAACATCTCGGTAGGCACATCGCCCACTTTTTCACGTTTAAAATCAGCTTCCCAAACTATCCAGTTACGCCCACCGAAATCAATGGCAGCTTGTGCTAAACAATCGTCCATCGGCAGACAGAAGCCGTAACGCTCAATACCCCTTTTATCACCCAGCGCAGTAGCAAACACTTCACCTAAAGCTATGCCGGTGTCTTCAATGGTGTGATGCTCATCGATATGCAGATCGCCTTTGGCGGTAACTTCTAAACCGATGTTGCCGTGGCGCGCGATCTGGTCGAGCATATGATCAAAAAAATGAAGCCCGGTATTTATTTTCGACTCGCCTTTTCCGTCAAGGTTTAGTTTGATGTAAATGTCCGTTTCTTTTGTGGTGCGGCGATGTTCTACCACACGTTCGCCAACTTTTAAAAACTCGTATATTTTGGCCCAGTCGGTAGTTTCAAGTGCGACGGTGCTATTTATTTTTTCTGCCTCATCAGCCTTAAATTCGTGATCGCCTAAGCCGTTATTTTCATTTATCCAGATAGCCTTCGCGCCTAAGTTATAACCAAGCAGAATGTCGTTTTTACGGTCGCCTATGGTGTATGAATTTTTGAGGTCGTATTTTTCAGGGTCGAAATATTGTGTAAGCAAACCTGTATTGGGCTTGCGTGTTGGCGCGTTTTCAGCCGGGAATGTGCGGTCGATAGCGAAATAGGAGAAAACTACTCCTTCATTCTTTAAGGTGTCGACAACAAAATTCTGCACCGGCAAAAAAGTATCTTCAGGATATGATGCGGTTCCCAAGCCATCCTGGTTGGTTACCATTACCAATTCGTAATCAAGTTCGGCAGCTATTTTGGGCAGATATTGCAGCATTTTTGGATAGAACTGCAGTTTTGCAAATGAATCTATCTGTTCATCGGGCGTTTCCAGTATCAAGGTTCCATCGCGATCGATGAATAATACTTTTTTAGGTTGGCTCATTTATATTCCTTTAGCGTATTTAATAAAACATCATTTTCTTCGGGTGTACCCACGGTAATGCGCAGGCTGCCTTCACACAGATCCACTTTCGACCTGTCGCGCACGATAATTCCCCTTTCCACCAAAAAGTTATAAATACCTTTCGGATCGGTTGTTTTTACCAGTATAAAGTTAGCGTCGCTGGGGTATATATCCAGCACAAAATCAAAATGTTTAAGGGTAAGCACCAGTTTATCGCGCTGTTCCAGTATTTCCTTTATCCAAACATTCACCAGCGAAACATTTTCTAACGCCTGTAATGCCAGTTCCTGCGATGCCTCGTTTATATTATAAGGCGGCTTTACTTTGTTCATCACCTCGATGATCTCTTCGCTTGCAAATGCCATACCTACACGCAAGCCGGCCAATCCCCATGCTTTTGACAGGGTTTGGAGCACCACTAAATTGGCGTACTCCGTCAGTTCCTGTATGAACGTTTTTTGGCGACTGAAGTTGATATAAGCCTCATCAACCACTACCAAACCGCTAAAATTGGCCAGCAGCGTTTCAATATCATCGCGATTGATAGAATTGCCCGTGGGATTATTGGGTGAGCAGATAAATATCATCTTGGTGCGTTTGTCGATAGCTTCGGCAATACCTTCTAGGTTGAGTTGATATTCATCGGTTAATAGCACTTTGCGTGCCTCAATGTCATTTATATTGGCCGATACCTCATACATACCATAGGTTGGTGGTACCAGTATCACATTGTCCACGCCAGGATTGCAAAAGCTGCGGAAAAGGATGTCGATAGCTTCATCGCTGCCATTGCCTAAAAATATGTTGCGGGGCGGCACGCCTTTTATCTCGCTAAGGCGTTTTTTTACCTTGTATTGCAGCGGGTCGGGGTAACGGTTATATTGTTTATCCAATGGCGAACCGTAGGCGTTCTCATTGGCATCCAGATATACGCTGGCCTCGCCTTTAAATTCATCGCGTGCGGATGAATAGGGGGTGAGGTTTTTTATATTTTCGCGAAGGAGCCCCCCTAACCCCCTAAAGGGGGAGTTACCATCGGGGCCGCTATATATTGATTTATTTGATTCTTCCATTTGTTTTGTACTTTAGGACGTAATCCCCCTTCAGGGGGTTTGGGGGCTCATTCTAACGCTCACAGCATTCTTATGCGCCTGTAAACCTTCTAATTCTGCTAATATCTCAACTGTTGGCCCAATGTTCCTAATACCATCGGGCGAGATATGCTGAAAGGTAATTTTCTTCACAAACGAATCAACCGAAACACCTGAATAAGCTTTAGCAAATGAACTGGTCGGCAACGTATGGTTTGTGCCTGATGCATAATCGCCGGCACTTTCAGGGGTTAAATTTCCTAAAAATACCGAACCCGCATTGATGATATTTGGTGTTAATTGTTGCCAGTTAGCAGTAGCCAGTATCAAATGCTCGGGAGCGTATTGATTACTGAAATCCATTGCCTCATCCAATGTGTTTGTTAGCACGACGTAGGAATTCTCAATTGCTTTTGCGGCAATTTCAGCGCGAGGAAGAACGGGCAGTTGTTTATTCAGTTCTTCAATAGTTTGCTGCGCGATGGTGGCTGAATTTGTCACTAAAATAGCCTGGCTGTCTATGCCATGTTCTGACTGCGCCAATAAGTCTGCCGCTACAAAAACCGGATTGGCATTTTCATCGGCAATCACTAAAACTTCCGACGGGCCGGCAGGCATATCGATAGCGGTAGTTGTGGTCGACTGGATGATAGTTTTAGCCTTGGTTACATACTGGTTACCGGGGCCGAATATCTTATCGGTTTTTGGGATACTGTCCGTGCCATAAGCCATAGCGCCAATAGCTTGCGCGCCACCTGCAAGGTAGATCTTATCAATACCTAATAACAAAGCCACATAAGCTATGAATGGATTTACCTTGCCGTCCTGTTGCGGTGGGGTGCAAACAACAATTTCTTTACAACCCGCAATTTGTGCCGGGATGCCTAACATCAGCATGGTGCTTGGTAATACTGCTGTACCGCCGGGGATGTACAAGCCAACCTTCTCGATCGGCCTTATTTCGCGCCAGCAGGTTACACCGGGCATGGTTTCCACCTTGTCCTCGGTTTTAAGCTGACTTTGGTGAAAGGTGTAAATGTTTTTATAAGCAGTGTCTAAAGCAGCCTTTTGTTCGGCAGATACACCCGATGCCAGTTCGTTAAACTCGGATCTGGTCAGAAATAATTTATCTAAAACTACTTTTTCAAACTTAACAGCATAATCATACAGGGCATCATCGCCATGCAAATGAACGCGGGCTAGTATTTCTTCTACCGCATCGCGCACATGGTTAGCAGGGTCAACATTGCGCTGAACCAGGTTTGCAATGTCGGCACTACTTAAATCGGCATAGTTATATATACCCCCCCCGCCCCCTGAAGGGGGAGCTTTTGAATATTCTATTTTTTTAATTTTGTTCGGTTCCATATGCTTAATTTCTCCCCCTTCAGGGGGGCGGGGGGCTAAAGTATTATCTTCTCAATCGGCATTACTACAATCCCTTGCGCGCCCGCTTGTTTTAGCTGGCTTATCCTGTCCCAAAAATCGCGTTCGGGTATTACGGTGTGCACGGCAACCCAATTATCTTCGGCCAATGGCACCACTGACGGGCTTTTAACGCCAGGTAATAATGCAATTATGGCAGGTAAATTATCACGGTTTACATTCAATACCACGTATTTGGTTTCTTTAGCACGCAGTACGGATTGTATGCGTTGTACTAATTCCTGTATCAGATCTAATTCGCCGTTGCTTTTGCTGCAAATCAGCACCGCCTCGCTGCTCATTACATCGGCAAAAGGGATAAGCCCGTTGCTTTTTAAGGTGCCGCCGGTTGAAACCAAGTCGCAAATAGCATCGGCTAACCCTAAACCAGGCGATATTTCAACCGAACCTGATATAGTACGGATGTCGGACTCTATACCTTGTTTCTTTAGGAATTTGCCTAAAATAACAGGGTAGGTGGTGGCTATGGAGCGGCCGTTCAACTGATTTAACTCATGGATGGTATTGTTATTAGGTACCGCGATTTTAAGTGAGCATTTGCCAAAGCCTAAACGCTGCAGGTAGGTAACATCTACTTCGGTTTCTTCAATTACGTTTTCGCCTACAATACCCAGGTCGGCAATGCCATCCTGTACGTATTCGGGGATATCATCATCGCGCAGAAAAAGAATTTCCAGCGGGAAATTTGAAACAGGCGAAATGAGCGAACTCTTATAATTTTCGAAATTAAGGCCGCAGTTTTTTAATAGTTCAACTGATTTTTCGTTGAGCCGACCCGATTTTTGGATCGCGATTTTTAGTGTTTTCAAGATGATTGGGTGTATAAAACTATAAGTAATAAAATGAGGTTCGCGTTTCGCGTGGAAACATACATTATCTGATCGCCATATGGTGGCGATGATGCAGATGGAGATGATGTAAGTTAAAACCGTTCATTTTTTATAGTCAATGTTCTGACAAGCGCTGCAAATATAGTTTTTCTCCAAATAAAACCAATAAAAAAATGTCATTTCTATCCGGTACGGAGAGGTATGACATTTAGAGGTTTAGCTTTTTTAAATCCTCCGGCACATCAATCGCATGTGTTTCCAGTTCGGTTTCAGCCACTTTAATACGATAACCATTCTCTATCCAACGCAACTGTTCCAGGCTTTCGGCTTTTTCGAGCGATGAAATGGCCAGTTTGGTTACCGCCTGCAAAACATCGGCACGGTAGCCATAAATGCCGATATGCTTAAAGTAAGTGAAATGTTTCAGCCATTCCTGCGGTTCGTGCCCGCGCAGGTAGGGTAGCGGCGTACGCGAAAAATAGATCGCTTCGGAATTATGGTTGATAATAACCTTTGGCGAATTGGGGTTATTCAATTCATCCAATGTTGTTATCTTTTTTATAAGCGTTGACAGTTGTACATCTGCCGAGTTAAAACAGGCGGCAACCTTGGTGATCTGCTCAGGGTCGATATAAGGTTCATCGCCCTGAATGTTAATGATCACATCATACTGCGGGTGCTGTAAAGCTACCTCTGCACAACGGTCTGTACCACTTTGGTGGTTGGGCGAGGTCATTACGGCTACACCGCCAAAGCTGGTTACATGAGCAAATATGCGGTCATCATCAGTAGCTACGATCACCTCGCTTAATGAGGTGCATTTTTTAGCCTGCTCATAAACGCGCTGTATCATGCTTTTCCCGGCAATATCAACCATAGGCTTACCCGGGAAGCGGGTAGAAGCGTAGCGTGCTGGAATGATGCCGAGGATATTCATTGATCTTTAAATTTGATTGTTTTAAATGCTTTCAACGCTAATTCCTGATCTTTAGCAGATAAATTTTCACCATTTATTTGAAAATTAAAACTTGATTTTCTGCTATGAACATACAATCCGGTCATGCCTCTTCCTGCTATCTTAGGCCAAATTGTTTTATAAACATAATTACTGTCGCTATCAATTAATATGTTATTTTGTTTGATCAGTTGGGGGATTGTTATGGGAATATAAACGGTGCTGTCTCTGTAGGTCATGTCAGCAATATAATCCGCTTTTGGGTATTTTTTGTGCTGTTCTGCTGTAGGTTTGTGAATATTTTCTTTAGTCTCATAGCTCGGGTCAGCTTCAACCTTCACCAATGAGGAATCAGTTATTCCTTTTTCTTTCATCAGTCTTGATTTCTCAGCTTTGACATTAAAATTAGCAGTGTATGTTATGCCTGGCTTACAAAAAAGGCAGGCATAATCTACTTTCCAATCACCTTGTTTAAGAAAATCTGCCTCTGAAGGCAAAAGATGGTTAGCGTAACCATGACTGCTGCAATCAAAATAAAATGCAACATCCTTACCAATGATTTTACCTACAAATGAATCCTCACCCTGTTGCGGTTTGTAATCCCATTGTTTAGGTATTAATAATTTAAAAGGCCCAGGATTAATCTCTTTCCAATCATTCGACATGGATACACAACCGATAAACAATGGTATTAATAAACAATATAACCATTTTTTATCCATAGCTGATGTTTAAAACAAACCGTTTATCTCCCTTTCAATCAACTGCACTACAGTAGCCATATCTTCGGTATTGTTGGCAAAGTCAATTACATCTTTATCAATAATTAACAGCTTGCCTAATTTATAGCCACTTATCCATTTCTGGTATTTTTCGTTCAGTTTTGAAAGATAATCAAGCCTGATGCCGGTTTCATACTCACGGCCACGGCGCTGTATATTGTTAACTAGCGTTGGTACCGATGCTTTAAGATAAACCAGCAAGTCGGGTGGTTTGATATAGCTGGTCATGTTATCAAATATGGCGCGGTAGTTCTCATAATCGCGGGTGGTCATGAGGCCCATATCGTGCAGGTTCTCAGCAAAGATAAAGGCGTCTTCATAAATGGTGCGGTCCTGTATCACATTGCGGCCATCTTTTTGAATATCCATTAGCTGGCGGTAGCGGCTATTGAGGAAATAGATCTGCAGGTTGAAGCTCCAGCGTTTCATGTCGTTGTAAAAATCCTCAAGGTAAGGGTTGTTATCAACGGCTTCAAATAATGGCTCCCAGGCGTAGCTCTTGGCCAGCAGTTCAGCAAGGGTGGTTTTTCCGGCTCCGATGTTGCCTACAATAGCAATGTGCATATCAGTTCATGGTTTGTGGTTCATAGTTCATAGATCAAAAATCATAAGTTTTATGCAATTAAACGGTATGCTGATCGGAACCTAACTTCCGCCTAATATACAGCATGAACCATGAACTATCAACTATTAACAAAAATTAAAAACTCCTGAAACCAATAATTTCCCTTACCTCGCGGATGGTTTTTTCTGCGCTTTCGCGGGCCTTTATAGCGCCGTGGCGGGCAACCTGCCTTAAATAAACCGCATCGTTGGCAATATCATTTATGCGTTCGCGGATAGGGGCTGTAGCGATGATCATATCTTCGGCCAATTGTTTTTTCAGGTCGCCGTAGCGTATTTGGCAGGTGTTGTACAGGTTGTCAAAGTGCTCGTAAGTATCAGGGGTTGATACTACGGTCATTAGGTCGAACAGGTTTTGTATCTCAACCGGTTTTTCCTGGTTATCTGTGGTCGGGCCGCTATCGGTAACCGCGCGCATTACTTTTTTGCGGATAACTTCAGGCGAATCTGATAAAAACACTGCATTGCCTTCACCTTCCGATTTTCCCATTTTTCCTTTGCCATCAAGCCCCGGTATCTTTACCAGGCTGTCGCTATAATTAAAGGCATAGGGCTCAGGGAAGTAATCATTATTATACAGCCTGTTAAAACGGTTGCCAAACGTGCGCGACATTTCCAGGTGCTGCTCCTGGTCTTTACCTACGGGCACTTTAGTTGCTTTGTGTATCAATATATCGGCAGCCATTAAAACGGGGTAGGTAAGCAGGCCGGCATTAACGTTATCGGGATGAGCGCGTACCTTGTCTTTAAATGATGTAGCACGTTCCAACTCACCCAAATAGGCATTCATGTTCAGGTAAAGGTAAAGTTCAGCAACTTCAGGTACATGCGATTGTACGTAAATGGTCGCTTTTTCCGGGTCGATACCGGCAGCTAAATATTCAACCAAAACCTGTTTCACATTGCTGTGCAGGTCGGCAGGGGTAGGGTGTGTGGTTAACGAATGCAGGTCGGCAATAAAAAAATAGCAGTTATATTCATACTGCATTTTTATAAAATTCTGTATCGCGCCATAATAATTACCTAAGTGCAGGTTCCCGGTACTGCGTATACCACTTACAACTGTTTCCATGGGGCGAAAGTAAGTAATTTTTATATTTCTGGTAAAAATGAACTATTTAAAAAAGGTATTCAACGGCATCCATGCTATCAGTACACGGTATTGAATAACATTTGCCATACCATCAGCCAAAAAATCCAACTATATAATATTGCTCAAAAGCTAAGTATTTAACTACTTTTGGAGACAATGAAATTATTTCTGAAAAGGGTCCACGCTTATTTTTACCGGTTTAATGTGGGCATTCTTTACATTGTATTGTGGCCGCTGATGTACTATTTTTCACGTAAACCCGAACGCTATCGCGACATGAACAGGATACGGGGTTTTTGGGGATATTTAAGCTCGCTTTTTTCAGGAATAATTTACCGTTTCTATATGGAGGAGCCAATTGACTGGTCGCGCACTTACATTCTTTGTCCTAATCATACTTCAAACCTCGATATTACCGCCATAAGTATACTGGCAAAAAACAACTACTCTTTTATGGGTAAGGATGAATTACTGGATGGTTTTGTTACCGGCCTGTATTTCCGCACGGTGGATATTCCGGTGAACCGGGAAAGCAAAATGTCATCATTCCGGGCATTTAAAAAAGCGGGCGACAGGCTGAAAGGCGGGCAAACACTGGTAATATTTCCCGAAGGCAGGATACCGCCCAACTATCCACCAAAATTAGAAGAATTTAAGAATGGCCCATTTAGACTGGCTATTGAGTTGAAAATTCCGATTATTCCAATATCTTCGCCTGATACCTGGCGCGTTTTGTGGGATGATGGATTAGAATATGGCAGTAAGCCGGGGATTTGCCATATATTTGTACATAAACCCATCGAAACGGCAAATTTATCCATAGATGATGCTGATGCATTGCGAGATAAAGTGCATGATATAATGGAACAAAAGTTAGCTAACGCATGATAATTGATAAGGAAACAGTAGAAAAAGTAGCCACCCTTGCCCGCCTTGAACTTGCAGAAGATGAAAAGGAAGCGATGATACAGGACATGAACAAAATACTTGACTTTATGGCCAAGCTGAACGAGCTGGATACAGCAGGAATAGAACCTTTAGTTTATATGACCAATGAAGTGAACGTTTTGCGCGAGGATATAGTGAAACAAACTGTAACTACTGCAGAAGCGTTACAAAACGCCCCTAAACATACAGATGATTATTTTTTGGTGGCGAAAGTAATAGAGAAGTAAGTTCGGATTTCGAATTTGATAATCCGTTGTAACAAATAAGTAGGGTTCGTAGTCAAAACAAACAAAAACGCATGGAGCCATTAATTACCATTAAAGATATCGGACGTAAATATGTGATAGGCGCTGAAACTATTCACGCGCTTAAATCGGTATCGTTAAGTATAAATAAAGGTGAATTTGTGGCATTAATGGGGCCTTCAGGCTCTGGTAAATCAACCCTGATGAATATTTTGGGCTGCTTGGATACACCCACCAAGGGTACCTATATTCTGAATGGGATTGATGTAAGCCACATGACCGAAAACGACCTTGCCGAGGTGCGTAACTCTGAAATTGGTTTCGTGTTCCAAACGTTTAACCTGCTGCCGCGCAATAGCGCGCTGGAGAATGTGGCCCTTCCATTGGTTTACGCAGGTATAAGTAGGGACGACAGGCTCGACAGGGCTAAAAAAACATTGGAAAACGTTGGGCTTGGTAATCGTGTTGATCATAAACCCAATGAACTATCGGGCGGGCAAAGGCAGCGTGTAGCCGTTGCGCGGGCGCTGATCAATAACCCATCCATAATATTGGCCGATGAGCCTACAGGTAACCTTGATACCAAAACCTCCATTGAAATTATGGGCCTTATTGAAGATATACACGATAAAGGCAACACAATTATATTAGTTACCCACGAGGAAGACATCGCCTTACACGCCCATCGTATTGTACGTATGCGTGACGGTTTGATTGAGAATGACTATGTGAATACTGATATTCACCGGTCGAGAGTGACGGCTAAGGTATAAATTTTCAATTTTTTATAAAATCCTAAAGCAAAAATTTAGGGTCTAATGTACCTTCAATTTTATCATCGCTGGTTTTTTTGAAGGTTATGTTTTCAAACGCTCCTGTAATTTCTTTACCATTAATATTAAGGCTTAATGTTCCTTTTTTAATTAATAGGACAACTCTCTTTCCCGTCCATACTTGGTAGCTGATATGGTATCCGTTTTCCATCTCTGTTCCATTTTTTATTTCACTGCCATCACCGTAAGCATTTACAAGCGCTTTGTTCATGTAGTCTACATCAAAATCCTTCATTATGTATATATCAATGCTTTCCAAAATGCCGTTTTCGAAATAAAGACTAACATTTTGTAGATGATGGCGTAATTTTATTGCTTTATCTGCAACAGCATAATGCCCGGGCATATGTTTATCGGCTTTGATAATTGAAGCATAAGTGTTAATGCTATCACCTAAGTGAAATTGTAAAAAACCATTTTTAATATCCAGATTATCTATTGATTGTGCACAGCAATAGAATGGGAATATCAATATTATAAAAAATAATTTAAGCATAAGAATAGGTTTAAGTTATAAAAATAGAAAAATAAATCTAACACTGCGAGCACAACCTGCTCACAAATTCAATTAAATGTACCGACCTTTCAGGGGTGATCAACTTACGGTCGCCGATGATGAGGGTATGGTCAAATATTTCGATTGTAAAGTGGTCATGGCGCACATCCATAACAGCATTCCGGAAATTACGGTCGATGCCGGGGATTGCTTTATCAGGGTCATTAGCTAATACATAAAAAGTGTCGCTGAAGGCTTTGTCCTCCTTAAAATCTATTTCGATGGGGTGTACTATCTCAATTATTTTATCGGCTAACGTTTCAGGGCGTATCAATACACGGCCAAAGTTATGCTTTACATAAGCCAGCGCCCAAACCTGGTATTCCTTATGATTTATGCTCGGTCCCCTGCCTGTATTAGGTGCTGTGTATCCAAGTTCTATAAAAAGGATATAACAATCTGTTTTAGCATTTTTTATAACAAAAGACCCTCGAATATGTACATCTTTATAATACCGAAATGATTCAAAATCTTCCAGGTGAAAATCAATATCACCTGTAGGGTGTATGTCAAATTTCTGGTCGAGCGCTTTATAGGTTTGATAGAAATTATCAAAATCAGTAGCAGAGAGGCCAACAGTATCAAAGGGTACAAAATCCATTAAGTGCTAAAATATAAAATTATTGCCACCATTTGGCTTCTTCAATTCGTTTGGCTTGTTTTGCCTTAGCTGTAAGTTTGCCATTTTTATCTCTAATCCACATGTCATGAATACTTTGCCAGCCAAGTGTTGTGTCGCCGGTGTTAGGAGAAAATTCTGCTGCGCCTACATCAAAATTACCTGAATTTGGTATCCTGTAATCCCCCCAATTGCAAATTTGAACTATCTTACCATTATGGCTTTTCCATTTGCCGCTGAATAAGTTGTTTGTATAGCCGTCAGAATAGTTATTAATATCATCATAGTGAACATTGTATTTTCTATCAAGGTAATAACCCGTGCGGAAAGTGCCGTTAAAAGTTCCTGTATGATTTTGTTCAGGTTTTTCCAAGAAAGAATAAGAGCCTGAAATCACATATTCACCTTTAAATCCCTTGTTCTTATATTCATCATCAACCCCATACGACATTACTTTTTGTTTGGAAATATTTGAGATAACAATACTTCCATTAAACTCATCGACATTGTTTTTTACCATTGATTTGCCATAAACTTTATACGTGTTTAGTGCCGATGAATCTTTGGTAACTGAAATGAATTTTATCCTGATACGTTGATGATCATTACCTATAAATCCATATATAACTGAATTATCGGTACAGGTAAATAACTTTGAAAAATCGTAATTAGATAATTGCTTTTTTAGTTCAGCTTCAGATAGCGGTTGCATCTTTATACTGCCATCTTTTATAAAAAGCGAGTATTGCGCATTTGAATAATTAAAAGAGAGTATTACTAAGAGAGTAATAAGCAATAAGGCTTTCATTTTTGATTTAAAAAGAAAGCTAAATGTAATGATTTCTAAATCCGAAATCAATTATTCATCTTCCTTATGATACAGATCGCCCGCCTTATCAGCAGATAACTTAATGCCCTTTATCATAGCCGAGCTAAAACCATTATGCTCCATCTCGTTCAAACCGGCAATGGTACAGCCGCTTGGTGAGGTTACCTTGTCAATCTCTTGTTCAGGATGGGAGTGGAGCTGCAACAGCAGGTCGGCGGCGCCTTTTGCGGTCTGTGCGGCCATTTTAAGGGCATCGGCAGAATGGAATCCTATCTCGGTACCTCCTTGCGAAGCAGCACGTATAGAGCGCAGGAAGAAGGCTATGCCGCAGGCGCAAAGTGCCGTTGCCGATGTCATTAGCTCCTCGTTTATTTGTATGCTTACACCAACAGTATCAAAAAGCGACCTTACCAGGTTCACGTTTTTGGTAGTGCCGTTATCGGTTGCAATACAGGTCATGGAATGGCCAATGGCTATCGCCGTATTAGGCATGGCACGCACTACCTGCACATTCAGGTCGAGTTGCTGGCGAATATCGGCACAGGTAACCCCCGATACTACCGATATGAGTAATTGCTTTTCAGATTTTATGGCGGGCTTAATTTCATCAAGCAGTTTATTCAACTGCTGCGGCAATACGGCTACAACCACTATGTCGGCTCTTTTTACCGCTTTAAGGTTATTGTCAGTTACATAGTACCCCTGCTCGGCAAGTGGCGCTAACGATGCAATGTTTCTGCGGGTAAGCATAATTTGCTGCGGTTTGCATATCCCCCCTTTTACCAATCCCTTAGCTAATGATAAGCCAATATTCCCGCTGCCAATTATGGCAATGCTTTGTTGTGAATTCATACGTTTCTGCTTAAACGAGTTCCAAATTTTTTATTTTCATTCAGTAGCCCCAGGTCATTCGCATGGCCTATAACTACTGCTTTAACCCCACAGGTAATAGCTGTAAATGCATTATCCAGCTTTGGCAACATGCCGCTATGGATGATCTGCTCTTTTTTTAATTCTTCGTAATATGTTGGGTCGATGTCGGTTATCAGTGAATCTTCATCATTAATATCCTTCAAAACCCCGCGTTTTTCAAAACAATAAATAAGCGTGGTATTATATAACTTAGCCAATGATACTGCCAAAGCCGACGCAATGGTATCGGCATTCGTATTCAGTAGTTGTCCGTCCCCATCATGTGTTATAGCACAAAACACGGGCGTAAAGCCACTTTCCATTAACCGCTTTATATTTGTATTATCTATCGATGTTTCATCAATATCGCCCACAAAACCATAATCGATGTTTTTTACCGGGCGTTTTTTCGTACGGATAAAATTACCGTCGGCACCGGTAAGCCCGATAGCGTTAGTGCCGAACCTTTGCAACTGGGCCACAATATTTTTATTGATCAGGCCACCATAAACCATGGTAACTACCCTTAATGTTTCAATATCGGTTATCCGGCGGCCTTCAACCATTTTTGGTTCGATGCCTAATGTTTCTGATAATTGTGTGGCTACTTTGCCGCCGCCATGCACCAATATTTTTTCCCCTTTTAATGCGGTAAAGTCTTTTAGAAAATTGTACAGGTTCTCTGAGTTATCAATAACGTTACCACCAATCTTTATAATGTACAGGTCGCCGTTTTCACTATCGCTCTCCAGGTTATTTTTATTAAATTTGTCCATCCTGTAATTAAAACCCACCAAATCGCATAATCAATATGGTTTAAGTCATGCGTTTTTTTAAAGCCTCATGTTGGTAAAATCATAAATAAAAGTGCGCTTTTATTCGATTTTTTTAATAATGCGGTTAAAAATACTAATTTTTGTTTATTAATGGGCAAATTAAGTAAAATTTGATGCCGTTATGATATATTATTGCTATAAAATGCTGCTTTGTTAAGGTATTTATATACAAAACTGGTATATAATTCATGAAAAACGTATAAAAAACAATAATGAAATGCCATATTATATGATTTTGGTCATATAATATTATAGCACTTGAATTGTGTCATTTTAACGTAATCAGATAAAAAAACGCCCTTTAACCATTTAATTAAAACACAAACAGTAATTTTATTGCTATAATAAATATGGATACACCTACTACTCCCATTCCTCGTGTTGTTATTATCGGCGGAGGGTTTGGCGGATTACAATTAGCCAAACATCTAAAAAATGCGCCTGTTAAAGTAATGATGCTCGACAGGCATAATTACCACACATTTCAACCCCTGCTTTACCAGGTTGCAATGGGCGCCATAGCTGCCGATTCAATAGGGTTCCCGATACGAAGGATATTCACCCACCAGGATAATTTCAGGTTCTTTTTGACCGATGTACAGAAAATAAACCCTGAAAGCAATACGGTGACTACGGATATGGGCGATATCAATTATGATTATTTAGTAATAGCCACCGGGGCAAACACAAACTTTTTCGGCAATAAAGAAATTGAGCATTTCGCCATGCCGATGAAGAATATCCCTGAAGCATTGAATTTGCGCAGCCTTATCCTGCAAAACCTGGAGAAAGCGCTGGTGACCAAAACTTATAACGAACGCGAAGCACTGATGACCTTTGTGGTGGTTGGCGGCGGCCCAACAGGTGTTGAGCTTTCGGGTGCTTTAGCAGAAATGCGGCAACTAATTCTAATGAAGGATTATCATGGGTTGAAAAAGCAGCATATGCGGGTTTATTTGGTTGAAGGGAAAGATAGGTTACTTGCCGCTATGTCGCCCCAGGCATCGGCAAAAGCTAAAGAATTTTTAGCCAAAGGCGAAGTAACTATTTATAACAGCGTACACGTGCAAAGCTATGATGGTTACGAATTAAAAATAGACGATGGTACTATTATACATACCCGTAATGTTTTTTGGGCCGCAGGTGTGAAAGGCGAAGTGCCCGAAGGTATTGCGCAAACCATAACCAAAGGTAACCGCGTATTGATCGACAACATCAGCCGGGTACAGGGCTTCGATAATATTTTTGCCATAGGTGATGTTGCCGCAATGATCACCCCTGAGACACCTAACGGATTACCAGGCGTAGCGCCAGCCGCCATACAGCAGGGTCAGCATTTAGCCAAAAATCTGGTTCATATTATAAAAGGAGAGCCAACGATACCTTTTAAATACCACGATAAAGGCACTTTAGCCACCATAGGCCGCAATAAAGCCGTTGCTGATTTGGGTAAGCTACACTTTCAGGGATTTTTTGCCTGGCTGCTTTGGGGCTTTGTACATATCATGTCGCTGGCTGGCTTTAGCAATAAATTGAGCGTGTTTTTAACCTGGTTTATTAATTACTTTAATAAAAACAGTGACAACCGGTTGGTGGTAAGGTATTTTAATACAGAAACCATGATGGCTGATCCCGAGCCGAAGTAGGGAAATAATAGAATGGGGGTGACACCCAATTATAATTCTTCCAACATCTGCTTCAAAACCGCCTGTGCTGCCCAAACGCGGTTGCCTGCCTCATGTACTACAATAGAATTCCGTCCGTCCAGTATCTCATCAGATAGCTCAAAATTACGGCGGACTGGCAGGCAATGCATTACTTTAGCATCATTGGTTATGTTTAACTTTTCATTGGTCAACATCCAATCTTCATTACCCGGCAGAATTTTTCCGTAAGGCTCATATGCCGACCAGTTTTTTACATAAATAAAATCAGCATCTTTCAATGCTTCATCCTGATGGTTGGTAATGGTTGCGCCTTGGGTAAAATCAGTGCTCAATTCGTAACCGGCAGGGTGTGTGATAACAAAATCAACATCGGCCTTACACATCCATTCGGCAAATGAATTAGGTACAGCCTGTGGCAATGGCTTAATATGCGGCGCCCAGGTAAGCACTACTTTAGGGCGGGGCTTGGTTTTTAATTCGGTAATGGTAACCAAATCGGCAAGGCTTTGTAAAGGGTGACGGGTAGCTGATTCCAAACTTACCACAGGTACACCGCAATACTTTACGAATTTGTTAAATATCTCCTCGTTATAATCTTCCTCGCGGTTTTTTAGGCCCGGGAATGAGCGTACACCTATTATATCTACATACTCACCCATAACGGCGGCAGCTTCTTTAATGTGCTCAACAGTAGTACCATTCATAATAGCGCCTTCCTTCAACTCCAATGCCCAGCCTTCCTTGTCGATGTTCAGCACCATCACATTCATGCCCAAATTAAGCGCTGCTTTTTGGGTGCTCATACGGGTACGCAGGCTTGGATTAAGAAAAACCAACCCAATGGTTTTATTCTTACCCAAATGCTGATGCGCATAAGGGTTTTGCTTTAATTGCAATGCCTCGGCAGCAAGCGCGTTTATATCGGTTACATCGTGAACAGAGGTGAAGTTTTTCATAAGAATCTAATGTTTTTTGTCATCCTGAGCGATAGCGAAGGATCTATCCGCATTTTGCACCAAGCGCTCCGTAGCCGTCCGCTTGTATAATAGATCCTTCGCTATCGCTCAGGATGACAAGTGTTAGTTGTTTAATACATTGGCAAATGCCTCTAAAAATCTATCAGCATAAGCTTTGGTTAAATTCAATGCAGGTAATAACCTTACCACATTTGGTTTAGCTTCGCCTGTGAATATATGATGCTTGAACAGTAGGTCTTTACGTACATGCGCCAACTCATCGGGCAGTTCAATGCCGATCATCAACCCACGGCCACGTACTTCTTTTACTTTATCAAACTTTTTAAGTTCAGCTATTAAATAACCGCCGACTTCGGCAGCATTTTGCATCAGGTTGTTTTTCTCAATCTCTTCCAATACAGCTAAACCCGCAGCGCAAGCCAAGTGGTTGCCGCCGAATGTAGTACCCAGCATGCCATAAGCCGGTTGTATTTTGGGCGATATGATAATGCCGCCAATAGGGAAGCCGTTACCCATGCCTTTTGCCATGCTGTATATATCGGCATTAACACCTGCGAAGTCATGCGAGAAGAATTTTCCTGTCCGTCCGTACCCACATTGCACTGAATCCGCGATGAAAACAGCGTTATACTGGTCGCATAGCGAGCGTATTTTTTGCAAAAAACTTTCACTTGCCACTTGTATACCACCAACGCCCTGGATACCTTCGATGATTACTGATGAGATCTCGTTATTGACGAATGCCTGTTCCAAAGCAGCTTCATCCTGCCAAGGCAGGAATATCACATTATCGGTTTCATTAACAGGGGCAACTATCTTTGGATTATCGGTAACTGCTACCGCTAATGATGTACGACCATGGAATGATTTCCTGAAAGCGATAACCTTTTTCTTGCCATTGTAAAACGATGCCAGTTTCAAAGCATTCTCGTTAGCCTCGGCACCTGAATTACACAGGAATAACTGGTAATCTTCCTTGCCTGAAACTTTACCTAACTTTTCAGCCAGTTCAACTTGTAAAGGTATCTCGATGGAGTTAGAATAGAAACCTATCTGGTGCAACTGATCTTCCAATCGCTTTACATAATGCGGATTAGTATGGCCGATAGAGATAACGGCATGGCCGCCATACAGGTCAAGGTATTCCTGGCCTTTGTCATCATACACTAAACTGCCAACACCTTTTACAATGTTGATTGGATTGATTGGGTAAACATCAAATAATTTCATTCCTCTTTATATTAATTCCCCCATCCGTCATTGCGAGGTACGAAGCAATCTCTTTATGCTTGGTCGGCAACCTGTCAAAAGAGATTGCTTCGTACCTCGCAATGACGCGCGGTGTGTTTATTTTTATTTGTACTCTAAAAGCCTGTGGCTTTTAACTTAAGGCCGGCTGTTTCATCCAAGCCAAACATCAAATTCATATTCTGTACCGCATGGCCCGAAGCGCCTTTAGTTAAATTATCTATAATGCTTGTTATCAGTAATTTGCTGCCATGCTTGGCTATCTGTATAAAGCATTTATTGGTATTAACTACCTGCTTTAAATCGATATTACGTTTAGTTACATGCGTAAACGGATGTGCTGCATAATAATCTTCATACAGCTTAAATGCTTCATCGCCACTCAAATCGCTATCTAAGTAAATAGAAGCGATAATGCCGCGGGTGTAATCACCACGATAAGGGATGAAGTTTAGTGTCTGTTCGTTCCCGGGTTGTAACTGGTTTAATGACTGGCCTATCTCGCCTAAATGCTGATGTTCAAAAGCTTTATAGATAGACAGGTTATCATTCCTCCACGTAAAATGTGTAGTAGCCGATGGGCTTTGCCCTGCGCCTGTTGAACCCGTTGTTGCGGTGATATGTACCTCGCTATTTAATTTGTTATTTGCTGCTAAAGGCAACAGACCCAACTGTAAACAAGTAGCAAAGCAGCCGGGATTAGCAATGTTTTGCGCCGATTTAATAGCTTCACGATTCAATTCAGGTAATCCATAAACAAAGCTTTTGCCTTTTATGGTTGAATTTTGACTTAACCTAAAATCCTGGCTTAAATCAATGATCTTTATGTTATCGGGTATGTCATTGGCTTCCAAAAACTTCTTAGCATCACCATGACCTACACACAAGAATAATACTTCAATATCATTCGACAGGTCGCCTGTAAATTTCAATTCCGTGTCGCCAAAAAGGTCGGTATGTACTTCGTAAACGTAGTTGCCGGTGTTGCTTTTGCTGTTTACAAAGGCAATATCCACATTGGGGTGGTTTACCAATATCCGCAGCATTTCGCCGCCGGTGTAGCCTGCACCGCCAATAATTCCTGCACGGATGCCCCCCCCGCCCCCTAAAGGGGGAGCTACTAAATTTCTTTTATTAATATCTTTATCACTCATAACTATTAAAATTATTATTCCCCCTTCAGGGGGTTAGGGGGCTCGACGTTTGTGCGGTCATTTTTTGTAGATGGTGTTGAGTATAAAATAAATTCAAGGTCGCTGGTTTCTTTGTTGCTGATGAAATGTTTTTGACCGGGTTTTATCTCGATGCCCTGCTCCGGTTTTAAAATACATTCCTTGCCGTCGATAGAAAAAGTAGCCTTGCCTTTCAGTATAAAAAATACCTGCGATGCCTTTTCATGATAATGCAGTTGCTCGGCAGTATCAGGTGGCATCAGCTCCTGCTTTACTGAGAGTGCATCCGTATCGATAAAATTCCAGCCATAACAATCGTCACCCCATTTGTAGTGGCTAATGCATTCGCTTTTACTAAAGGAAGCCCCCCAACCCCCTGAAGGGGGAGCTTGAATGTCTGGTTTATTTTGAGCGTTTTCCATGTTTGTTTTATTAAGCTTGATAGCTCCCCCTTCAGGGGGCGGGGGGGGTATTAACCTTATGGTATATCATTACCTGGTTGCCGAATATCTTCGAGAAACCTTTCACATCATCACCTGTCCAGGCATTGTTCATCTCGCCATAGCTGCCAAATTTGTTCGACATCAGGTCATGGTTCGATTCAATACCCACTACCTGGAACCTGTAAGGGTTCAGCTGTACAAATACTTTACCGCTTACATTTTGCTGTGTGTCGGTTAAAAATGCCTCGATGTTGCGCATAATAGGGTCGTGGAACTGCCCTTCATGCAGCCAGTTGCCGTAGAAAGATGACAATTGATCTTTCCACGATAGCTGCCATTTGGTCAACACATGTTTCTCTAAAGTATGATGCGCTTTGATGATCACCATCGGCGCAGCTGCTTCAAAGCCTACACGGCCCTTGATGCCGATAATGGTATCGCCCACATGTATATCCCTGCCGATGCCGTAAGGCCCGGTAATAGCTTGTAAAGCCTGTATAGCTTTGGTTGGATGGTCGTATTTTTTACCATCGATACCTACCAACTCGCCTTTTTCAAATTCCAGTTCAATATCGCGGCTACCTGTTTCGCTAACCTGTGTAGGCCATGCTTCTTCGGGTAGACCTAAGTTAGATGTCAAGGTTTCCTTGCCGCCAACCGATGTACCCCAGATGCCTTTGTTAATAGAGTATTTCGCTTTTTCGAAGTTCATATCCACACCATGCTCTTTCAGGTATTCGATCTCTGCCTCACGGCTTAATTTAAGGTCGCGGATAGGGGTGATGATCTGTACTTCGGGTACCAGGATATTGAATATCATGTCAAAACGCACCTGGTCGTTACCGGCACCGGTACTGCCGTGGGCAACCGCTTCGGCACCTATCTCCTTAGCATAGTTGGCAATAGCTGTAGCCTGGCTCACACGCTCGGCACTTACTGAAAGTGGATAGGTGTTGTTTTTCAACACGTTACCATATATCAAAAAGCGTACACAGGTGTTGTAAAAATTCTCGGTCTCGTCAACTACATGGTGCGATGTAACGCCCATTTTGTAAGCACGTTCTTCAACGTTCCTCAATTCTTCAGCGCTGAAACCACCTGTGTTTACAATTACAGAGTGAACCTCATAACCCAGATCCTGTGTTAAATAAATGCAGCAGAATGAGGTATCTAAACCACCGCTGTAAGCCAATACTACTTTTTTCTTCATGTGTGTTTCCATTGTAGAGACGCGATACTTCGCGTCTTTGATGTTTATATTTTTCAAGAGACGCGAAGTATCGCGTCTCTACGGTTAAAAAATCTTTATATCCTGACTAAAACTCTTAATAGCGCTTTCTATACGCTGAAACAGCTTTGCTTTGCGCGACATGTTTTTTGTTTTTTCTTCGTGCTCCTTCGCCTTTTCAACCGGGTCGAAGAGCATGGCAGTGCACATGCAGTTCTTCCGTTCTTTACTGGTCAAAATATCATAGTTAACACAGCTGCGGCAGCCTTTCCAAAAATCCTCGTCTTGCGTAAGCTCTGAATAGGTAACCGGTTCATAGCCTAACTCTGAGTTTATTTTCATTACAGCTAATCCTGTGGTCAACCCAAATAACTTGGCTTCAGAGTATTTGCTGCGCGAAAGTTCAAATATTTTATGCTTGATGGCCTTAGCCAAACCCACTTTTCTGAATTGTGGATTAACTATCAAACCCGAGTTGGCCACGAAATCGCCATGGCTCCAGGTTTCGATGTAGCAAAAGCCTGCCCAGGTGCCATCTTTGTGAAGGGCAATAACCGCTTTGCCTTCCATCATTTTATCTGCGACATATTCAGGAGAGCGCTGGGCGATACCTGTGCCCCGCGCTTTAGCCGATTCAGCCATTTCTTCGCATATCTGTTGTGCATAATCAACATGCTGTGCTGAAGCAACCTGTATGTCAAAATCTTGTATAGTCATTATTGTATAAAAGAATGTAATCGTAAATTATTGGCTGTAAGGCCGTAATTATTTAGATGAATTTTAGGGAAGAAGTTTAGTTTAAACTTCATTTTTGGGATTTGGGCAGCTAATAGTAATTAAACCCGTGGCATAAATAGCCTTCGTCGTGATGGAGTAATAACGAAGTTGGTAAACAAAGCAGCGGCAACCGGGGCGAAAATTGCCTTGGTTACTAACTTATATATGCTTTGAAAGCTCATTTTTATGCTTTTTTTAATTAAGTGCAAAAGTTTGCATTAATTTTTACTTATGCAAGTAAAAAATGCGTTTAAATCATTTAAACGCATTTTTATTACAAACAACTGTTATTAAAAATTATTGGGCCGATAATTAATGCGCTTTGCTCACTATATCCCCAATGATCATATCAGCGTGTATGCGCGAGTTTTCAATGAACCACAGGTGGGTATCCATGCCGCCTACTACCACGCCGGCAAGGTACAAGCCGGGCAGGTTGGTTTCCATGGTACCAGGGTTATAGGTGGGTATAAATTTATCGTCGGTAAGTTTAATGCCGACTTTTTTAAGGAAATCGAAGTTGGGTTTATAGCCTGTCATGGCCATTACAAAATCATTGGGGATGGTAACTTGTCCGTCCGTTGTTTGTATAACAACTTCGTGTTCTCTTATTTCCTTAAGGTTTGAGTTGAAGTAGGCCTTAATGCTGCCTTCCTTTATACGGTTGATAATATCGGGCCTTACCCAATATTTTACCCTATGACTAACCTCATCGCCCCTGATAATTAAAGTAACCTCGGCACCTTTGCGATAGGTTTCCAACGCTACATCAATAGCCGAGTTGCTTGAGCCTACCACTACCACCTTTTGCATGGCGTAATAATGCGGATCTTTATAATAATGCTGTACTTTGGGCAGATGCTCGCCGGGGATATCCAAGTTTACGGCTATATCATAAAACCCGGTTGATATGATGACATTTTTAGCGTGATAGGTAGCCTTTTTGGTTGATATGCTGTAAACGCCGTCACCTTTGCTGATGTGTGTAACCTCCTCAAATAAGTTGATAGGCAAATGGTTTGAGGTAGCTACCCTGCGATAATACTCCAAGGCCTCGGCACGTGTGGGCTTATTGTTGATAGTAACGAAAGGTATGCCGCCAATTTCCAGTTTCTCCGAGGTGGAGAAGAAGGTCATGGTGGATGGATAGTTGTACAGCGAATTAACCAGGCAGCCTTTTTCTACAATTAAAAAACTTAAACCGGCTTTTTGCGCTGCCAGCCCGCAGGCTATGCCTATGGGGCCGCCGCCAATGATGAGTATATCGAGCATTTAATGTTATAGTTTTTGGTCGAATGAATAAACTCTCAACTTATCAGCATCAATTGCTACAAACCCCGAAGTTGTGCTATTGCTGAAGCTGTAAATTGTTGTTTCATCATATTTTTTACAACTCGGATAGTATGACCAAATATCTTTATCAATCAACGTGTCCAAAGTTGCAAATTTACCATTTCTTATGGTGGTTATAAATGTTTTACCATGATTGTTTGACACGAGATAAAATATTTGCGAATTGTAAACAAAACTTGCGAGACTCAAAATGCCAATTGAATCTATCAATTGAATAGTTCCTTGACGTGATCTGCTTTCATTCTCACCAACATAACCTATTCTATGCTTTCGTTGATTATACTTCGCCACTTTTTTTAAAGAATCTATATTATAAGATTTTAATTTAGTAGGATCATTAATCTCAAAAACATTTGTAAACCCCGACAGGTGAGGTAATGAGGCATTCACAATGTATTTAGTTCCTGCCCTAATTATATTTAATGTACAGGTGGAATTACACGTATAAATATGTTTTGTACTTTTATTTTGCAAATAAATCGAACCTCCCCACTCGCCGCTACATGTTGACATGATTATGTAATCATTATCCTCGTAAACAGGTTGAACTTGTATGCCTTTTCGTAAAAAAGTCCAATTATTGCCTTGTGTAAGATAATAGGTATCCGTCTTATTTGTTCCAATAAGCGTGTCGCTTTTTAGATAAATATTATTTAAAGCGATACTTTTTGAATTATCATGGTAATTTAAATCTTCCTCATTTGTTTTTTTATTTATAGTAATTACCTGTCCATTATATTTTAAGCAATAAAAATTATTGAGGAACGGTACAGTTACTAAAATAGGTGTGTCACTCTTATAGCTGTGATAATCTTTTATAAATGATACTTGCACTTTAGCTGTGCAACTATAAATTATCAGTAAAATAAATATCCTCCAACATTTCATGACAAGGTATACTACTTTAACCCCAAAGATTCCAAAAACGCGTTTGAATTTGGTTCTCGACCCAAAAAGTGCCTTAGCATAGCCATTTCATCTTCCTGCGCGCCTTCCTGTAATATGTCCTTCCGGTAACGTACTCCGGTAGCCTGGTCAAGCACACCGTTCTTCTCAAATACCGAGAATATATCCTGCGCGTATACCTTCGACCATAAATAGCCGTAGTAATTTGCGCCGTAGCCGTTCAGGTGGGTAAAGCTGCATATAAAGTGTACGCTATCGGGATAAGCCGATTGCGTCATGGTGTAAAGGTTTTTTTCAACAGCATCCAGATCGCCGTTTTTTACGGTGTTGAATCGATCCTCGAAGGTGAAATCCATTTTAGCCAGCCATACCTGCCTTATGTATTGTAAACTAACGCCTACCTTTTCAGTGGCCTTCAGTTTGTCGAACAAGGCTCTTGGCAATGGCTCGTTGGTTTTGTAATTTTTAGCGAATAAACTCAGCACATCATAATTCCAGCAAAAATTTTCAAGGAATTGTGATGGCGCCTCAACAAAATCGCCTTTGCAGGCAAATGAAAACTGACTTGAGATAGCCGGGTGGCAAACCAGGAAGTGTATCAGGTGGCCAAACTCATGGAATAGCGTTACCACATCCTGGTGATCAAGCAATGAGGGGTTATCAGCCGTGCCTTCGGGGAAATTACAAATGAGCGAACCTACGGGCAGTACTTCCTTGCCATTGGATATACGGTATGCTGATATAGGCGCGGTCTCAAAGTGAGTGTACTTGTTGGGGCGTGGGTAAAGATCGAGGTAGAAGGTGCCCATCTTTTTGCCATCCATATATAGCTCATAGGTTTTCAGCTTCGGGTCCCACAAAGGCAAACCCTTTATCTCGTTTATCTTTAAATTGAACAACTTTTCATAAACCGTGAACATGCCGCGTAGGGTGTTATTCATTTCAAAATAAGGTTTCAGGTCGTCGGTGTTCAGCTTGTATTTGGTATCTAATAATTTCTTGTTGTAATAAGCAAAATCCGATGGGTAAACCTCGGTTTGGCCGGGTTCCTGTTTTGCTTTCAGCTCTCTTAGTGTGGCCAGTTCAGGGCCTACGTGTGGGGTTAGCTTGGCTTGCAGGTCATCTAAAAAATTCCACACCGTAAGGGGCTTTCCGGCCATTTTGGTAACCAGCGCATATTCGGCGTAGGTTTTATAACCCAGCTCATTGGCAAATTTTAAGCGATAGGTAAATAAGCTATCCAAAACCCCCATGTTAGCGGGGTAGGCGCGGTTCCAGTATTCTTTGAACATGATCTTACGGGTTGAACCGTTATCGGCATAGGTGGTAATGTTAACCTCGTTAGGGCCGTTTACCCTTACCATGTATTTGCCGTTGGAGCGTTTCCATGGCTTCATGTACACATCAGGTACACCAGCCAGTTCAGGCCCGGTAAACTCCACGCTATCTTTGTATTCGGCTATGTTTTTGTCGAATTGGTTGCCGAAGTCTATCAGCTTATCGTTCAACACCTTTAACCGTGCGCGGCCCGCCGCATTTAGCTTCATGCCGTTAACCTCAAAGGCTATCAGGGTTTCATGTATAAATTTTTGCTGCGTTGCCGATAATTTGCCCGCGTATGCCACTGAAAAGGATTTGAGCGCTTTATACAGGGGCTCGTTCAAATACAGGTCGCTGCCGTATGAGCCAAGCTTCTGCACATCGTCATTAGCCTCATTACGTATGGCATCATCGGCATAGGTTGAGGCTATTACGCCAATTTTTGTGCCGAGGTCGGTTAGGTCGTAGTTGAGTTCATCAAACTTCATCAGGGTATTGGCAACGGTTTGCTTGCCCGCAGGTACCGCCACAATTTTAGCTATGCGCCCATCGGTAACTTTAATTAGCTCCGTTACCGAATTTTTAATGTCGGCAGGGGTTATTTTATCAAAAGGGATGGGGGAGTTGGAGTGTACCAGCAAGGGATTGGTTTGCATGGAACTTTGTGCCATAACGGCGCCGGGTAACAGCGACAATATGATGCCTGCTTTTTTAATGAGTTGCATATGAGTCAGTTTAAGAGAAAAATGACAGCTAATATAGGTTGAATATTGGAAATAGGATAGGGGGAAAGAAAATAAAAAAGGGATAAGCTACTTTTATCGCGCCGCTACAACTCTTTACCCTTGCTGCGTTCCCACCCTGGGGGAGTTCAAGAGGAGCTGGCCGTAAAAGACTTATCCCGCCGCAAAGATAGAAAAACGGTTTGTTTACGGTTAATAAATTGTTAAAAAAAGGGTAAGGGGTTGATTATCAAATTATCCCGCGCGTCATTGCTGTACGAAGCAATCTATTCATGCTAAGTCGGCTACCTATCATAAGAGATTGCTTCGTTGCTGTGCTCACACCGCCCTGCTCGCGCAATTGTAAAGGTCAACTAATTCGGTAACAGAATTAGCTTTAAAGAATAAAAGCTAAAAGTTATGCAGAACATCAATAATGACCTTACATTAAAGCGGAATTATCTAAGCAAGTATCGTTTTTTGATCAGCGAATAT